>Ga0209148_1000009_pt1 | contig 1395625 bp, 1164 predicted proteins | sample AraplaCol_mMF_r2_2_FD_184288 | JGI IMG/M metagenome (GOLD analysis project Ga0209148, IMG submission 184288) | Arabidopsis root microbial communities from North Carolina, USA - plate scrape CL_Col_mMF_r2 (SPAdes) (version 2) | ecosystem: Host-associated > Plants > Roots > Endosphere | place... | reverse complement strand
CGACACCGATGATCGGTTTCGATGCCGACGCGGTGCATCGCGAATTCGCGCTGGCTGAGAACGAAGTCCCAGCGATGCTGTTGTCGATCGGACCGGAGCGCCAGGGCAATTGGGCGCAGAAGCCACGTCGGCCAATAACCGATGTGTTGGATTTCGCATAGGCACGCTGCGGTTGTGAAACGATCGCGTAGAGGGCTTGGCCGCCACGAACCGTGACGCGACCTAATGCGTGCCGTACTTGAAAGATCGATCCGCTTCGCTCCAACACGCTTGGGAGCGAAGTCAGCTGAAGGATGGCCCGGCAATGGGCTTTCCCATTTTTTTGAAACAACCCACTCTAGGAATACTACGATGGCACGAACTACTGCTCTAATGCCGGACCAAGTGCCGGCCGACTCGAAGCCGACGCTCGACGCGTTCACCAAGAACATCGGGTTCACTCCCAACATGATGGCGATCTTCGCGCAGAGCCCGATAGCGTTTAACGCCTGGGCTGCCTTGCTTGGCTCCTTGAGCAAGGCGCTCGACGTAAAGACGCGCGATAGCATCGGTCTCGCCGTGTCGGAGGTTAACGGGTGCAACTACTGCCTGACCGTGCATAGCTTCACGGCCGAACATATGGCAAAGCTGCCGGCCGATGAAGTGATCCTTGCCCGAAAGGGCCACGCGTATGATCCAAAGCGTGAGGCCGCTATCCAATTTGCGCGCAAAGTTATTGAGACCCGCGGACGGGTCAGTGACTCTGATCTGAGGGCCGTCCGCGAGGCGGGCTACTCGGAAGCGAACATCATCGAGATCGTCGCTCTGGTGGCCATGTACTCCCTGACGAACTTTTTCAATAATGTGTTTGATCCCGAGAAGGACTTTCCTGCTGTTGCGCCAGCAGGAACGCTTTGAACGATGACGGTCGCGTCGAGCCAAATCGACAGTGTGAAGGATGGCATCTGATGCGATCGTAAGAGCAAAGCCCGACGATAACCAAGAAGGACTTTTGGAAGCATGGTCGGGCTTTGTTTGTGATACGACCCATCCAGGAGAAGAACAATGATTCTCAACCATCCCATTTTTGCGCGCTGGCCGGCGCAGCACCCTGATCGACTTCAGCTCTTTTCATTGCCGACCCCGAACGGAGTAAAGATCGGCATCATGCTTGAGGAAACAGGCCTTGCCTATGAACCGCATCGGATCGACATCATGGCGAACGAGAACCGCGATCCCGCTTTCATCGCGCTTAACCCGAATGGCAAGATTCCAGCGATCTACGACCCTAACGGGCCGAGCGGTCGGCCACTCGCGTTGTTTGAATCGGGAGCGATCCTGATCTATCTCGCTGACAAAACAGAGCAGCTCCTTTCGACCGATCCCAGCATCCGGTACGAAACGATCCAGTGGCTGATGTGGCAAATGGGAGGCGTTGGGCCGATGTTCGGCCAGGTCGGCTTCTTCAATAAATTCGCCGGCAAAGTTTATGAAGACAAGCGGCCGCTAGAACGCTACGTAACTGAATCAGTACGACTACTCGGTGTTCTCGACGAACGTCTCGCAGGCCGAGATTGGGTGATGGGGGCGGACTACAGCATCGCCGATATTTCATTGATCGGCTGGGTACGCAACCTGATCGGCTTTTACGAAGCTCGCGAACTCGTCGATTTCGATCGTTTTCTTCACGTGCGGACGTGGCTCGATCGCGGTCTTGCGCGTCCGGCGGTGCAACGCGGGCTGCTAGTGACGTCGGGTAGCTGAGAAAACAAGTTATGAGGCTACCCAACGATAAAGCTATGCAGATGATCGCCGTCCTTGGTTGGGGTCTCTTATACTCGACATAGACAAAAGAGGGCGATTAGGGACTGTTATCGAGGGTAGGGCAGGCGGCTGGGCCTTCGGCCATCTTCCGATCCATGATCTGTCTAACGGCTTATTATTTAAATGCCGGCATAAAACGCGGTGGTGCTCATCGGACTTCCTCCTATGCTCAAACACTCCTGGTTCAGGTAAGCGCTTAGATCTAAATCTATGAACGAAAAGATCTAGGATCGATTAACATGCACTAACTTCCCCGAGTGCATATGATGCCCATTGAGTCGTCCCATCGAATGGCCGATGCCGTTCGAGACCAGCCTGCGGATGCCCGCGAGAACAGATTGAAGTTTAGCGGCGACAACACGTTTCATCGCGAGTTACGGCGACGAGTCGATACTTATTTCAAGCGCAACGGACACAAGCAGCGCGACAATGCGCGCATGTATCTGAAGACGACGATCATCCTCGTTTCTTTCATCGCCTCGTATGTACTGCTGGTGTTTTTCGCAGCAAACTGGTGGCAGGGCCTATTCCTAAGCGCTGTGCTTGGTGTCGCCACGGCGCAGATCGGTTTCAACATCCAGCACGATGCTGGTCACCACGCGTATTCGGAACGCCGTTCGGTCAACAAATGGATGGCCAGGACACTGGACATGGTCGGTGGAAGTTCGTACATCTGGCATTGGAAGCATGCTCACTTCCATCACACTTACGTCAACATTGACGATTACGACAGCGATATAAGCCTTGGCTGGCTGGCGCGGCTTTCGCCGCAGCAAAAGCGTTATTGGCACCATCGCTGGCAGCACATTTATCTGTGGTTGCTGTACGGCTTCACGGTCATCAGCTGGCATTTGCATGATGACTTCCGCGACATCCTCACGGCCACCATCGGCAAGCGCAAGATGCCACGGCCACGTGGAAAGGATTTGATGGGTTTCATACTCGGCAAGGTCGTCTTCTTCACCCTCGCTTTCGGGTTACCGCTGGTATTTCATTCAATTGGCGTCGTCCTGCTGTACTACGCCGTGGTCACCATGGTTACGGGGCTGCAACTCGCACTGGTGTTTCAACTGGCGCATGCCGTGGAAGAAGCGTCGTTTCCGTCTCCGGATGAATCTGGGCGCATAGACACGCCATGGGCGATCCACCAGCTTGAGACCACGGTGAACTTCTCGCCCGACAACAAGCTGGTCACCTGGTTGGTCGGTGGCCTGAACTTTCAGATCGAGCATCACCTGTTTCCGCGCATCTGCCATGTCCACTATCCGGCCATTTCACGCGTGGTCGAGACAACTTGCCGCGAATACGGCGTGCCCTACCAAACGAATCACTCATTCGGCGCCGGGATCGCCTCGCACTATCGCTGGCTGCGGCAGATGGGCAGATAAACGGGTTCGCCATGCTGCAACCGTCCCCCATCGCGCACGCATGCAATAGATATGTCGCCCCTGAACGCCCGAGTAAAAGAGGAAGTGACCAGCGCATTGCGAGGTGTTGGGGTACATCCGCACTGGCTAGTCGGTTTGTGGCGGACGACCGTGTCGACGATAGCCATGGCCGTTGCACGCCACGGATTGATGTCGTCACCCCAAGCGCACGGTGGCCAAGCCGCGCCGTTCATCCCTCTGCGGCCACAGGGATGGGCGATTAGGGCGCGTTATCAGGGGTAGAGAAGGAGCTATCTTCCGCCGTAGACGAAGGTCCGCTTCCGACGGCGGCCGCAACCCAATGCGGACATAAAGGGCTGGGTATCGGCGTTCGCACGCTGCAGGATTCCCATCATCTGATCCTGTCGTGGCGTACAGCGCAGCTCCCCTTGGTGGACATACAGCGAATCAGTGCAGGTATGAAACGCATCAGCGCAAGCACCATCACTACGATGGCGATAGCGCCGGATATCGACAGAATCATGCGGTCACCATGTGCCTGATACCAGGCCAGGGCGATCAGAGCACAGGCGGCGACAAGACCGAAAAGAATGGATGCGATGCGTGCGTTCGACATGGGTTCCTCCAAGTGTGGATGCCGGATCGACCTGTGTTGATCTTGATCCGTCGGAACCAAAGTCGCGGCTACGTGGGATTTCTTACAGACTTTCTTCCAGCGACTTCAGTTTTCCGGTGAGCTCCAGCAGTTGGCGCCGTCTGACGCGCGCCAGCACGAGTCCCGAGATGATCATGGCGACCAGAGCTATCAGACCGACGATCGTTTGCATCAGCGTCAGATTGGATTGGGCCATATGGCCACTCGGCGCCGCCCCTGGTGCCAGAACCCTCGTCAGAGCTGCACCCGTCACTGCACCCAGGGGAGTTCCCAGGTAAAGACAGCGCGCCTGGAAGAGTCCGCGCCTTGCCCGGGCGATCATGCGCTTGAGAAGGCTGGCCGTATCGAGATCGAGCGGATCCACGGAGCGGCAGCGCACGCGCTGATATCCGATCGCACCGGCAACGAAGGCGATCCACAACGCGCTGATGAGCCCGTGGGTACCGGATCGTCCGGTGGCCTCCTCGAAAATAAAAAACAATGCAATGCCACAGAGAATGATAGCGAGGATTCGGCTGTGCCACCGCTGCGCTTTCTGCAGCCGCTGCAGGTCTCGCAGGAGCTGCCCGGTGTCCGGTTTGGGCGCGGATTGCCAAAGCGTGGCGAAAGGATCGGTTTGCGATGGTTCGCTCATGTCTAGGCTCCGAAGTTCAGCCGGATGAAAGTTTTGGCGCGATGCAGTCGCACCGACGTGTTGCTTTCACTGATGCCGAGGATCGTTGCGATCTCCTTGGTCGGTATCTCCTCGAGATAGAGGCCGGCGACGGCCTTTAAAGGCTCTGGCAATTGACGTATCACCTCGGTCAGGCGCGCCAGTTGCCTGGCGTGATCGGTGGCCTCGTCGACAGGCATGGACATATCCGCAATGCCGTCACCCAGGGGTTCGTCCTTGCGTACGAGTGCGCGACGCACATGGGTGACACAAATGTTCTGGGTGATACGGGCGATATAGGGTTTGAGCATCGACGGATTGTCCAGGCGAGGTAGCGCCTGCCAGACCGCCAGCCAGACTTCCTGCACGAGATCGTCGATCCGGTCGGGATGGCGCTCATAGACCGTCGCAATGCGGCGGACCATGCCGGCGTGCTTATCGACGATCTCTTCGAGGCTCAACACGGCGTTGGTATCCCATCCCTTTGGGGGCCTTAGTCGCTTGAACGGGAGTCTTCTTACAAGGCAGGCAATAAAAAAATCGCGGCCCGTGCTGTAAGACCCGTGTCTGGCCATCGACTACCAGTCTGACGCCAATCCGGCGTTCTTGCAGAGGGGGATGACCTTGAACACGCATGGGACGAAACGATCGGTGGCGAAACGCATGTTTGCCGTCGGAGGCCTGTTGGCTCTGGCGGTCGGTGCGGTTTCGGCCGAAGACGCAGCGGGTGATTGGGGTGGCCTCCTGGCTGGCCAGTACCACATCGTGGTGCACGTAACCAAAGAGGGAGCAGGCCACTACAAGGCGGCGCTTGAAAGTCCCGATCAGGGAAGCGTTGTTCTGCCCGCCGATGATGTCGTAACCGATGCCAACCATTTGAGTTTCACCATCCCAAAGATCAGTGCCACCTATACGGGACACTGGGACGCGGGCAAAAAGGGCTGGGTCGGGACGTGGACACAGGGCGTCATCATGTCGCTATCCCTGACCCGGATGACTGGCCAGACGTCGGATGCCGCACCTCCGAAGCGTCTACAGGAAGAAGCCATTGCCGCCGGCACCCGCTCTTACCGGCAACAGGAGGTCACCTTCGACAACGTATCGGCGGGGATAAGGCTGGCCGGCACGCTCAGCGTGCCCGACGGTACCGGCCCCTTTCCGGCCGTCGTGCTGATCGGCGGCACCGGGCCGGGAACGCGTGACGAAAACAGTTTCGGCCACAAACTGTTCGTTGTCCTCGCCGATGCTCTCAATCGTCGCGGCATAGCCGTGTTGCGCTATGACAAACGAGGTGTTGGTGGTTCGGGTGGTGACTTTGCCACGGCGACGATCCCCGACTTTGCCTCCGATGCCGAAGCGGCCATGACCTTTCTTATGTCGCGCCCTGAGATCGAGGCGAAGCATATCGGCCTTATCGGCCACTCGGAGGGCGGTGCCATCGCCCCCATGATCGCCGTTCGCAATCCGGCAGCGCGATTCGCTGTACTTATGGCCGGTCCGGGCATGCGCATCGGCCGACTTTTGAATGTACAAGACGCCCGGATTGCCAGGGCATCCGGCGTTCCCGAGGAGCAGATCGCAAAGCGAAGCGCCTTTTTCAACAAACTCTATGCCGATCTTGCGACCGCGGCCAGCAACACGGCAGCGTTGTCAGTTGCCAACACGGACATTGCGCAGGGAGTCACTGACAAGCTCATCCGACCCGAAAATGCGGACACGCTTGCCCATCAGGTCACCAGCCCCTGGGCGCGGCAGGCCTTCAACTACGATCCCATCCCGACCCTTCGCGCCCTCCGGGTGCCGGTCCTTGTCCTCGATGGCAGCCGCGATCTCTTCGTACCACCCGAAGACAATCTGCCTGCCATCAAGGCGGCTCTGAAGGGCAATCCAGGCGCGACGATTGTCGAACTCCCGAACATCAACCACATGTTTCAGACGGCCAACATCGGGACGCCAGCGGAATCGGCCAGCATTGAGGAAACCATGTCGCCGATTGCCCTGAAAATGATTACTGACTGGGTGGCGATGCACGGTTCTTGACGATAGGAGGGCTTTCAGTGAGATCAACTCTCACTGGACGCCCTCGCAATCGGTTGATTTGCTCGCCTGACGGCCTTTTTGTGGTGTTGCCCGCATCTCGACATAGCGACCTTGGTAGTCTCCCTACTAGATTCGTGGGGTAATCGGGTCATTAGAGCAAGGCGATTAGAGAGGGTTATCGAGGGTAGGGTGACGAACCGATAGCTTCGAGTCGTATGGATAAAGCGATAGGCGACGTAAGCCACAAATAGAGAGTCAGTTCATCAACAGCACAGAAAACTGTCTGAGGAAACGACAACAGTGACTCTGGATTTTGCATCACATCCGGCGCAGTGAGCCTGACTTGGCAAAGCCAAAAAGTATCAAGCTTATTTCCAATTGAACCAAGACTTAATTGAAGTCCAAAAGTCGTGACAGAAAGCTGTGGGAGTGCACTTCGCGTTCTCGGTACACTTGAGCGAGTGCTTCCTTATCACTTTCACGATTTACGCGTATATCTTCTTTCGAATCTCGGCCCAGATCACATGGTTCGGAGTAATCCAATAATCTGCTGCAGAATATAATCATAGAATTCACGCTCGCGCTCGATATTGGAGCCTGAGACCATCTGTGGGTAACTTTAGTGCCGCCTGTAACTCAGAGCGGAGAGCCTATTCGGGGTAGCAATTAAGTGAGGAGCGGATGGTTAAGGTGATAGATGGTGCAAAACCGTGGGTGTTCGTTTACTTAACGGACGAGGATTTTGGCGAAGCGATAGACCATGCACTGTCTAACGACCACACCTACCTAAGGATTGACTTCGCGGGCCTTAGTGTAGATAGCGCGGATCGTCTCTGCTCCGATGCGCGTATCCATCTGTTGAAATACGTTCACGTCGTTAGCGCAGGAAAGGGGATTGATTGCTTGAAGAATTTCAAGGGTCTCCAACAGATTTCGTTTGCAGTGCCTGTGGAGCATTTTGATTTTTCATGCTTTCCCCTTTTGCAACAGGTTGGCGGCGTGTGGACGAACGGTTGGTGCGGGCTAGAAAAATGCCAGGAACTTAGTCGATTTCGAGTCTCCAAGTTCAAGGGAAAATTCGCCGATATACCAAACCTTGCCAATTTGGAAAGAATTGATCTTATCCAGACAACCATCCTTTCGTTGTCGGGTCTCGAGCAGGCTGCAAAGCTCAAGGTCCTTGAAATATCGCACGCAGGCAAGCTTCATTCGATTCAAGCAATAGCCAGTGTTGCTGCAACGCTGAAGCGCCTAGTCTTTGATAAATGCAAGAATATCGAAGATGTTGGTGTTCTTCGAGAGCTAAGGAACGTGACTGAGCTTTCGCTTGTTGATTGCGGCCACATCAGCTCAGTTGACTTTCTTGAGGGAATGAGTCGGTTGCACTCGTTCGTGGCGCTAGGGACGAAGATTGTTAGTGGCGATTTGACGCCGGTTTTGAATAACAAAACCATTCGTTACGTGGCGGTCGACAACGCAAGGGACTATCGTCCAAAGGCGACGGCGGTAGAGGAAGCTATCCGTACACGTGGTATTGCTTCCTAGTGCCTCCAGGGAGTCGTCGCAGGTGGCCAGCATGGCCTCGAGCTCCGGGCGCGTGATCGCGGTCTTCTTGGTCGGCCGCTCGCCGCGTTTGACCGCGGCGCGGCGGGCGCGGCTGAGCAAGGTGCGCACGCTGGCCAGTTCGCACGGGTTCGTCAGGCGCCTGAGCTTGTGCGCCGTCGACAGCACCGCCACGCGCTGGGCCACGGTGGCGAGCTTGAGCGGCCCGAGGTTGGCCTTGAGCCCGGCGGCGACCAGCGCCTGGCCGATCACGGGCGGCAGTTCGCTCACGAGGCCGGTCTTGCTCTTGCGCTGGATGTGGTCGACCAGGAACTGAATCACCGCGGCCTCGCTCACGGGCAAGGTCAGCTCAATGCCAAAGCGGGCCTGGTGCCAGCCGGCCCAGTAGCGCAGGGCGGCGACGTAGCTGCGCGTGGTGTTCGCGGCCGCGGCCTCGGCTAACAATTCGCGCACCGCATCGGCCGCCTGCTGGGCCAGCTGTTCCGGCAAGACCAGACCGCCGGCAGGTGCTGCGAGGGTCGGCAACGTGGATTTATGTTTCATAATATGTAATGTACATTACGAAATAAGGCGCGTACTGGCGATGATCATCACTTATCGCGGGTACGTCAAGGCTAGGGCAGGGCGTCGATCACGGAGGCATATCCATGCGCAAAGGCATCACCCAGGAGCAGGTCAACGCCGCCGCCGATGCGATCGTGGCTGCCGGCGAGAACCCCACCGTGGAGAAGATTCGCCAGGCTCTAGGCACCGGTTCGCCGAACACCGTGACGCGCATGCTGGACACCTGGCGCGGCACGCTGGCGCAACGCTTACAGGCGGTGATCAAACTCCCGGACGTATCGCCCGAAGTAGGGCAGGCATTCGCCGAGATATGGCGCTTGGCTGTGGCGCACGCCGAGGCCCTCGCTCGGAGCGCGCTAACAGAAGAACAAAATGCCCTCTTCGCCGCGCAAACCGACCTGACCCAGGAACGCAAGCTGTGGGAGATCGCGCTGACGGAAGCCCAGGCGAATGTGGCCGAAAACGCCACCAAACTGGCTCAGGCCGAAGTGCGGTTACGCGAACGCCAGACACTCGTGGAGCAACTGGAAGCGCAGCGACTAGATCTAATGAATCAGCGTGATCGATTGCAGGCGCAACTCGAACAACAACGGGTGGAACTCGACGCCTTGCGTACTGAGCTCCACGCAGAGCAAGAGCATATACGTACTGTGGAAGATCGAGCCCACCAGCAGGTCGATCAGGCCCGCCAAGAGATCAAATCCCTACAGCAACGACTGGAACGGGAGCAGCGCGAACACGGCAAGGCCACCGGCCAGTTGACCGACCAACTGGAGAATCTACGGAACGCTGCGCGCACCACCGAACAGGCAGCGGCCCACCATGCGGGTCAAGTGGCTGCCTTGGAGGCGACTTTGAACCAATGGCGCAGCACGCCGGCATCTTCTAAGCGCAAAGCGCTCCTAACACCAACCAACGCTAAGTCCAAACCAAGGGGTCGAGTGAAGAAGGCGCCCCGTTAAGGCCGGTGCTCAGAAAGTGCGTCGTCATCCGCGTCAACGGCTACGTAACCAGGTTACGCGGGGTGACATGGTTAACTGGGTTGATGACACGGTTAACTGGGTGACGACAGCGCCAGACCGGCGGCCAGAACGGTCTATCTGTTATTTTACATAATATACATTATGCGCAATTACAGAAGATCTTGCCCGTCGCTAATTTCTTGCTTTGATGGCCGTGTTGTCTAAGAACGAAGAACTGCCCCCGCAGCGACCAAGAAACCGCCTCCTAGCAGCCAACAAACTGCCGCATAGTTGCTGACTAGCCAACAATTTGCCGCATTCTCGCCGGACTCGCCGACAAACTGCCTCCAAGTTCAAGGACAGTACCGGTGCTTTTGATGGCCGAGCGATTACGCTATACCCATGATGGGATTGTTCAGGCGCAACCCAAGAAAGGTCACGAAGCCCATAACGACACGATTAGAAATGGTCGACAACGCACGCGAAGTCGCTCTCCAAAGTACCGAATGGCTCAGCGCCATGGCCATTGCTGAGCGTTCCAGGCATCGCTCGCTCGATTCCGGAACGATCTTTCACTGGACGGCTAAAAAGCAGATCTTTGCCATCGCCCTCAAGGGTGTGGACCATTTCCCGGCTTATGGTCTTCGTGAGGTCACGCAGGGCGCGGTCCGGGCAATCGAACCCAAACCGATCATGGCGACCTTGATCGAGGCTCTGGGTGCTGAGCGCTCGGGGTGGCGGCTTGCTGAGTGGTTTGCGTCTCCTAACGGGTATCTCCATGGAAAGCGTCCCCTTGATCTGCTGGATAGCGAACCCGAGCGTGTGGTCAAGGCCGCAGAATTCGAGGCGAAGGGTGTTCAACACGGCTAAGTCGAATTTGGCAGCCAAGAATTCTGGGCCAGGAGGTTCCTCAACTAATGTTGTGAACCAATGATCGGAAACGTCCCCAATTTCGTCGTTTTGAACCACTTTCTTCCCGATCACAATTTTAGGTACTAGTGGGAAAATCGTGTCGTTCAATCACAACTTTGCTTCCGCTTGAACGTATCGCGTTGATCTTGTGCCGTATTTGCGTGTCACGGCTTGAGCGATGTTCTGTGGCAAGACCGGATCACAACTTGGGTTGTGATTCGTTCCCAAATCACAGCTTTGCTAAGCGAAATCTCGTAAGTTCACAGGATTAGTTGCGGAGCCGCGCCAGATCACAACTTTAGTATGGTCGCTGGTGAGCAGTCCGAGCTAAACGTGCTGCGCGGACGAGCCGCGGTCGACGCCGACTTAGATAAGGTCGCTACTTTTTCTTAGGGGTTGGGTGCACCAGTTGGTGCAAGCTTTTGCCGGTACGTTCGCGCAAAGTATCCAGCCGCATGTCCGACCGCACGCCTGGCGCAAAGTGCTCGCCGTATTCGCGTCGCAAGGTGGCGACTCGCGTGTCGCCGCGTTTCTCGCGGATTTCCCCAGCCTTCGGTGGGCTCTGGTCGCGGGCGCGATCATCGAGGCCGCGCGGGAGTTTCGTTGCCATAAACCTATCCTTTTGCCTCGTTTAGACGCATGGAGTGATTAGTTTTTGACCACGTTAGCAACATATTGGGTTTTACTGATACTTGCAACACCATATATGGTTGAAATGCTTTGTGCGTGCGGCGCGCTGGGCGTTCCGTCGAAGAAACCGTGGCGATCGTGTGTCTAATCACGTTCGGATGGGTTGAATGGGACGGCGTATCTATATGAAATACGGTGCTTTCTATCCAAAAAATAGATAGCGAATAATGGCACTTATTCGCTATCATGGGTCATCGGCGCCGCTCTGGACGCCTCTGGATAACCCCATGACCGAGTCGACTACCCTTCCCCTTCGTGTCGTCGCCGCGCTGCAGGAACTGACCGCGGTGCCGGCCATCGCGCCGGAGATTCACGCACCACGACCGGCGCTGGCCACATCGGTCGAGGCCGTGCTGGAACGGTTGGCCATGTGGTCGAGTGACTTTGCCGCCGGCAGTGCGCCAGCGACGGTCAAAGCGGTGCGCTCGGATTGGACGCAATATTTAGCGTGGTGCGAAACGAGTAGGGCGACTCCCCTGCCCGCACCCGTCGATCAGTTGGAAACGTTCTTGTCAGCGATGGTCGATAAAGGCCGCAAGCGCAGCACCATTGATCGCTATCTGTATACGGTGGGCGTGGTGCACATTGCCGCGGGATTGCCGAGCCCGTCCAAAGATCCCGATTGGCCGGTCAAATGGAAGAAGCTGATTCGGCGCATGAAGACGACGGGTGCTCACGTTCGCAAACAGGCGGGTGAACTCGATATGGCGGGGATCGAAACCATCCTGGCGAGCTTGGGCGACAGCCCGCGTGATCGGCGCGATGCCGCCCTGCTCTCTCTTGCCTCGGATTCGTTGTGCCGCGAATCGGAATTGGTGGCGGTCCGCGTCGAGGACCTTCATCACAACCGCCGACGCAACACCTGGTCGTTGCATGTGCCGTTCTCCAAAACCAACCAGGATGGTGGGACGCCGGACTATCGGTTCGTGAGTTTGGAAACGATTGCGCGGATTCGCGTCTGGCAAGCGGTTTCCGGCATTACGGAGGGCGTGTTGTTTCGACCGATCGGCGGACGACCGCGAGCGGATGGTACGACCGAGGTCGCCCTGCTCCCGCAAGAAGTGGCGCGGATCTTTCGTCGTCGAGCCAAAGCGGCGGGGTTGGAGCATGCGGCGCGAATTAGTGGGCATTCGACGCGGATTGGTTCGGCGAACGACTTGGCCGAACATGGTGCAACGGGCACGCAGATTCAGTTGGCGGGCGGTTGGAAAACGGATCGCATGGTGACGTACTACACGCGCCGTTCGCAGGCAGGTCAGAACGTGATGGCTGACCTACGTTCGGCCAAAGCCCCTAAGCAGTGAGTCCTTTTAGCTTTGTCGAGTTTGGGTACGGTGTGCGGTACTACCTGACGAATTCACACTCAACCAAAGGCCTTGCATCGTACGGGATTTTCATTGGAATTCCCTGCCCGATCTCCATTGCAAATCGCCCAACCGACTGTCTTCGACATTTAAAGCCAAGCTTGGCGAACAAGGCGACGTTTTCCTTTCCCAACGTGTCCGCGGCTACTGTGGGAGCCGCAGGATTTGCAGCTCCTGCTCAATCCGGGCGCAGTGACGCACAACAGCTTGCTGCTCTTCTCGCCAGCCCCAGCGCTCACAGAGCGCTGTGATACGGGCGACGTCGCCCTTACCAAGATTCGGCCCGACCTCAACCTCTGCGTATATAGCCATGTTCCACAGCCGCAATGGTCGAGCAACGGCCTCCGCTAGCAGGCCAGCGATACGAAATCCTCCCAGATCAGTGTCACCCCAATGCCAGAGCGGCAGATCGTTGGCAAAACTGCGAACGAGCGCTAAGTAAGCGCGCAATTGGGATGGACTCGGGTAGCCGCCGGTATAGACCACGATTCCACGCACCGGCCCGGCTAGGCCATTAGCGAGTTCGTGAAAGATAGTAAGGTTCTCCACCGACAATAGATACGCGGGCGAGCCCTCGGCGGCGACCACTTGGCGCGGCGAGAATCCTGAATATGGGGTCAAGACTGGCGTGGTGTCCATCCCACCCTCTCGTCGCGTGGTTTGTACACGCACGGGTCCAGCGACCAGCAGCGGAGATGGGTGCTTCAACAGCCCCAGCGTGGCCAAAGTAGCTTCGGCATGGCGATGTTCGGATTTATCGAAAAGCGGTGCGGTGAACAGATCTAGAACGTTCGTCAGCGCCTCGATGCGCTTAGAGTCGTGGAACAAGAGAGCGCTGACTCGCCGTTCGGAGACATCTCTATACTGCTGTTGCTCACAATGCTCTAGCAAACGCAAGGCATCAATGACCTTAGGTAGGGCATCCACCGACACGCCTCTTGGCGAGCGGCCTGCTTGCCAAGCATCGAGTAACATCTGCGCACACGGCCATTGTCCTAACCAGGGTGCTAACGCCGCGGCGGCCTGAGCCAGCTTCTGCGTGGTAGGTTGCATACCTAGAAATGCCGCTAAGGCCGATAATGACGTCAGACTGATCTTCTCGATCTGCCCACGAGGTCCAGCCCGTTGCTCCCAATTGATGGCGATCGCGCCAAGGCGCTCCGCCTCGACGAGCTCGGCATGAAAGCGCTCTTTGTCCGCGTGGCTTGGGAGTTCGCCGTAAGCCGGGCATTGCTTGGGTTTCAGCAAGACTGACGGTCTACGCGTCGATGCACGCAGGTCCGCGTTGTCGCCGGTGGACCACAAACGCTCCAAAACTTTACGTGCCAGTGGATGCATGGCGGGCTCCTGCCAAATGGGCCGTTACCAGATCTGGATGTTCGCTGGGCATGTCCGAGCGCAGTAAGGTGTGCCCAGCTGCTGTCAGTTCTTCGCGATGGAACTCGATGATTTCGCCTTCGCGCACCAGCTCGTAGATGGTGTCAGCAAAACTGCTGAGTTTGGCGCTGTCGGCGCTCGGGGCCGCCATGATCATCTGCAAGCCAAGTCCATCAATGAATCTGGCGGTTGCTACTGCATTCTGATCATCCATAGCGGCAAAGGCTTCATCAAGCAGCATCAGAGCTGCACCCTCCTTACCCCCGCTGTGGTCTACCCGGTATGCATGGGTCAAGGCCGCGGCCGCGACGACGTAGAACGGTGTCAGGTGCTCGCCGTTGGACGAGCTTTGCATGCGCTTGCTCAAGCTAGTGAACGGTACGCCGTTCTCGCGAATTTGTAGGTCGAAATTGAACATCAATCGGAAATCTTCAAGTGGGTTCTTACCGGACTTGCTACCTTCTGTGAGGGGGCTAAGTAGGGCAATGATCTGCTTGCTCAGATCCGAATCATCAGCAAATAGCGCTCCGGGTGCGTCGTCGTCTTCTGTCCTGAGAATGTAGTCATGGAGTTTGCGGTGATCCTCCGCGAGCGGATAGATGAATTTGTACGTCTCGTTGTGCGAGAACGGAGGGCACTTTTCCAGAATGCGGTTGAGCGTTTCGATGTTGTGCTTCATGCGCACGATGCCCTCGCGCAGCTTGAAGACCACATCTTTTCGGAAGGCTTGTTCAGCAACCTGTCGTGCCATGTCGGCCTGTGGCTGATACTCGTGCAGCTTGCTGTCCATGATCCGTTCCTTGGTCAGGTCCATCCAGGCTCTGGCCTTGCGCCAATCGGAACGCTCCTCGACGACGCCGTAGCTATAGCGATCCACGAACGTGCCGAATTCGGGGAGTGCGCGGCTGATTGCTCGGTTTGCTGCGATCCGAGTCTCCGACAATTGCGTTTGGCATAATTCTATGCGACCTCGGTAGTCACGTTCGCGCCCAGCTGAGTCCACGTCAATCCGGCTACGCAAATCATCAGCTAGTTGTGCGTCGAAGTCCGGATCGGCTCGCTTGGTCATCTCCGCTTTGCGTGCCCGCTCCTGGTCCTCCCAGGCCTGCGTTACCGAATTCTCCAGTGTTGTGATGTTCGCTTGCGCTGCACCCAGGCGGTTATCGGCGTCACGCTGTTCGCCACGTAGCCGGTCTCGGTGCTTGATAAGGTTGGCCTTCTCCTCCTTGAGTGCATCCAAGTGCAAAGTGCTGATGGCATCTACCAGTCTTTGTTGCGATGCCACCCCTTTCTGTCCGGATTCAATGTCCTCGATGAGCCGACCAATCGATGCTTCGGTGTCATCCATAGCCCCTAGCTGTACTATGCGGTTGAGTACCGTTTCTAGTACTTTCTCCTTGTTGCTTGCGCGTGCCAGCTTGGTGCTGGCGAGATCCAGTTGGTGGCGTAATGTCGCCTCATCGAGCACGCCATCTCGACGCCCGATTACGAGCTGATTGAGCGGAAGCAATTCCAAGGTTTCAGTGGCCCCGCTCTTGCTGAGAACGCCGTCCATCGTTAGGGCCTGCGAGTGCTCGCGCAGTTCCTGCTCGGTCGAGACGCGACGCATGCGCCCAAGCAGGCCGCGGATAAAAGCGACGGCATGCTCATTCGCACCGGTGACCAGTTCGGCGACGGAGACAGCATCAGGTCGTCGTCCAAGGTGATCTCTTAAGTGTTGAGGTTGAATAATCTTGACGCCAGCAATGCGCTGATCAGGACGACGTATAAGGCGTACAGACTCGTCCTCCTTCCCTGCCGGGACTAGCAGCGCAAAGCGATTGCGCGCGAGATAGGTTTCAATGGCGCGCTGCCAGTCGGGGTTGGTGATCTCTATCAGGTCGCATACCGGTCGTGCTTGAATGCCCGCATCACGAAGCACTTTTACCGCATGGCCTGGGCCACCGCGCAATGGCACGCCACCTGCTCGCTGATTCTCGGCACTTCCCTGCAGTTCTTGATATTCCTGTTTGGCCTCTATGTGCTCCCGCTGCGCCTTTTGCCAATCGGTCCGCACCCATTCGCTTGCGCCGTCGAGGGCACTCAACGCCTGCTTAATGGCCGGTTTTAATTCGACAAAATCATCTGGGGTCGTGCCTTCGCTCGCCGTCGAAAGTTGCTTTTCCGCCAATGCCAAGGAGGTTTTGGCATCGTCAGAGGCATTATCTCGGCACGCCGCCAGCGCCACTTTAATCTGGAGTACTTGACGCTGTAGCGCCAGCAGGCGTTCATTTTGGGTTTGCTGACGCTCATCCAGCAACGACTGCTTGTCGCGAAGATTCTGCTCCGCGGGGTCCTTTATGACTGCTTGCGACATGCGCTCGACGTCTTCTTCAGCGGCCGCTAGTCTGCGTTCAAGGGCAGTCAATTCGGCACGAGTTTTCTGCAATATATCTTCGGACTCTTTGAGTTGACTCTCAAGCGCAGTCGCGCGCTCACCGGCTTCTTCAACCTGATAAATAGCTACCAAGCCTTCGAGGCTGGACACCTTGCGGTGCTCACGCTCTACGGCCTGAAACTGGCGCTGCAGTACAGTCAGACGATCGATGCGCTCTTGGAGGTCTTCGATAAGAGTCTGCAAGCGACGGAATTCGTGGATCTGCGCCATGGCCCGAGTGCGATCGATTGGTTCTTCGTCGATGACGAAGTCACGGACGAAATCACTGACGTTGTCGATCTGATTGAGCAGCAGGGATTTCTTGAAAGCTTTCTGGTATTCCGTTGGATTGATGCTGACGCCGCGAGGCTGGAGGACATGGAGCAGTTCGCCGACAAACTGTTCTGAGCGATCTTCGACCACCAGTGCTGTGCCCTTGGCGCCGGCTAGCCGCCGCAACCGAGCCTCGAATTCCCTCCACGCCAAGGGCCACATGTCCTCGCCCTGTGTTTCCACGTGGTCAGCCAGACGCAAATCGACGCCTCGCGCCACGTACAGACCATTGATGCGGTGCTTGGATTCTTGCACGGAAGCCGATAGGCAGACTCCAGCCGAAACTGAATCGCCAGTCTCGTCATCGCGAAACACCAGCGAAATGTAAGTAAGCGATGTGTCGCGCTTGCGTCGAACGATCTGATTTCCGGTACCGCCATCACCATCCTCGCGAGGCTTGAAGTACCCGAGACAATAATCACGAATATCGCGCCGATCTGACACGCCCGACTTTTTGGCGTTGAATTTGATGCGTCTCGAATCGGCTCCCAGCATCACGATCTGAATGGCGTCGAGCAACGCTGTTTTGCCGGTTCCATTGGGCCCAAGCAAGGCCGCGTGGCCCGAAAAATTCAGTTCTTCGGCGTCGCAGACGAAAAATTGCACCAGTATCATGCGTTCAAGTCGTTTCATCGTCGGCCTCTTCTCGGCGTGCTTCGGCGGTCGCACTCGCGCGGGCCGCCTGATAGGCGCCGAGCCGGCTCACTGCCGCCTCGTTGACCAGTTCTTCGATGGCGGGTTGGATCGCAATATTGAAGGGCTGTACATCACCTGTTTCGGTGTCGACTAATCGCGCCAACCCGTAGCGGCGCAGTGGTGACAAGGCTTCACGCAAGTCACTCGCCGTTTGAGGTAGTGATCGCCCCGTGCATTGACTGTAATGCGACTGCAGTTCCTCAATTGCCACAATCGCACGCCCCGCTTCAAGTTCCCCCTTCATGGCGCGCTCGTGAAACAGCTGCCGCAGCACCAGAATCAGTAAGGTCTCTTGCAAGGGAAGCAGCACTTTCCGGGACTCCCGCGGTACTGCAGCGCAATAGCGATAGTCATCATTGATGATCAACTCCATTCCGAGCAACAACAGCGCTTCCTTGAATTCAGCCGGGTAGCGACGGATGAGGTGATAGGAAACGCGCTGGGCCGGATCCTGCTCGTAAAGCACCTGTGCCGTGACCAGCTGATAGGCGGCGGATTGGTAATCCGATTCGCTGGTGTAGATCTCGTCGCTATTGGCTAGCTTTTCCCAGGTGCGTGGCATCACAGCTCTCCTTTTCGCTCGACAGTAAAGCGCGGCACGTGGATGTACTGGGTCTGCGTGACCTCTCCTGGCTCAAGGCGGAATATCAAGCCGTGAAAGGTCGTCATCAAGGGGATATGTCGCAACGCTCCGGGCGTGAGCTTTGCAGATAGGAACGCAGCACGGGAAAAGGCCATGAACATCACCAGTTCCGATACGTCCTGAATGGGTAACTCTTCGGCGGGCACCCGAGTGTTGGCAGGTAGGTGCAAGTGGGCATAGCGTCGAACTTGCATCCGGGTAACCTGGCGAGCACGCGTCATCGCGCGCCAAAGTTCCGCACGTGCTCGCTGCTCGGCCGTTAAGCTCTGGCGACGCATGACCGGAGGCCGGATTTCTTCCATGACCCGCGCGGGTGGCCGCAGTCGCTGCTCGCAAAACAGTAATCCGGGCGCAAAAGGGGTTGGAACCTCAGTGTCGGCCGCGCGCTCAGGACTGGTCAGTAAGGCGATCGTGTTAGCGATGACTATCTCGATTCGATCGTGACTGCGAAGCTTGTAGCGCAGGTACGACAGAGCCTGGCGCGTTGCACGGCTGACGCTGTCATCCACGCGATCCAGGTATTGCTGGACCTCCTGAAATTTAAGCAGCCGAGCGATATCTCGCTCAAACAGCGACTCGGGATCGGCATCCAGTCGCGATCCAAACAAGCGTGCATACGCATCTATCATGATGCGTCGAAGTGCGGGCTCGTCCCGAAACCGGTAAGCGATTCGCACGATGTCATGCCTGTGGCGCAACGGATGATTGTGCGTACGCATGTCGTGGTAGTCGCGAATATAAAGCTCGGAAATGTAGTCGCGGAAGAAGGCTGAAACGAAACCACCTGCTGTCACCTCGGAAGATAGGCGTTCCATGACCTCACGTACGCGTACACCGATGCCTGCTAGACTCGCAACCAGCGCCCTCGCCTGCTTGGCGGTCTCTGGGAGCGCATGGGCCTGTGCCTCTGGTTCACGCTCAATGGCAAGCAGGTTGTTGTAGATCACTTGGACTTTGCCACCTACTAGCGGCGCACCTTCTTCGGCAAACTGTTGCAGCAACTCCAGCAGTTTTTGCACCACGGGTGGCATAACAATGAAATTGCGCACACCGATGCGCTCCTGGCGAAGCCAGCCCGAATCGATCAGTCGATCTAGATACTGATTGGCACGACCTTGTGCCGTAATCTCCATACCTGCCTCGTCAACCCACTGAGGCGCGCTAAGCAAATGCTTTTCGATTTCGAGCGTGATTGTCCGATGTGCAAACCCATCCTCGGGTGGCAGCGTCGCATCCGGACCGAAGAAGACGTCGTGCAAATGAACTAGCAGCTCCCACATTCGCTCGCGGTTTTCGGACGCGAGTGGTCGAAACAGCTCGGCCGGGAGTCGGTCGAAGATGCCCAGGGAGGTCCTTCCGCCTGCTCGAATTATGGTCATAGCGTTTATGCTATAATAGCGATTATGATAATATCAAGGAATGCCTAAGACCACATCTATCCGTGAAAGTAGGTTTCGCATGCTCGGGGCTCTCCTCGGCTGGGAAGGGGAGCTGCGCAACCGCCGTGTGCAGGCAGTGCTAAGTCTCACCAGTGTGCAAGCCAGCCGCTTGATAGCGCAGTTTCGCGACGAATACCCGGGTGTGCTTGACAGTGATCCCTCCCAGAAGCGCTGGGTACCAATCGGAGCCCTACCCGCGTCGGTGACTGGGAAGCTCGATGAATACCTCGCTACGCTCGAGGCTGACGAGCATTGGTATGAGGACGGACGCATGAACTTCCTCACTCCTCATCCACAAGTGTTCGCATTGGTGCGGTCTGCGTGCGTCGCAGGCTCTGGGCTGCAGGTCATGTACGCATCAATGACCCATCCCAAAGGCCATCGGCGTGTACTGTTCCCTCATACGATGATCCGCCTTGCACAGCGCTGGCACGTGCGAGCGTGGTGTACGCAGCGGGCGAGCTTTTGTGATTTCACGTTGGGGCGCATAAGTCATATCCAGCGATATGACGGAGATATCCCGGCCCTGCCCTTGGACAAGGACTGGGAGGAACGGATCGACGTGCGTCTTGGCGCTCATCGTGCGCTCGACCTAGCGCAGGAGGTGCTTGTTCGCACTGAGTACTTTGGCGGCGCCGCAGCCAGGCGCCTTCGGGTTCGGCGCGCGCTGGTGAATTACGTGATCAACGACATCCGTGCGGCGGTGGATCCCGAGCGGCATGCTCCTCCAGAGTATCTATTAGAAGTATTGAACATTGACGAGCTTCAACGCTTCCTTTTCTCGCGCGGGTCGCAACTTGAGTGAGTGCAGTACGGTTGCCGCTAAGGTGATGCTGCGGTCAGCGGCGTAGCTAGCTCCAGATATCGACAGAAAGCATTCGCCAGTTGCATCTGGTGGGGCGTCCTGCAGCTGACCTCGAATAGGGATGGTGACGCGACGAGAATGCAAACGCACTTTGCTCGCGATGTCGCGACATTGAACCGATTGAGGCTATACAGAAACTCCATTCCACGCGGGGCGTCTGCGTAACTCGATGTGGTCATCGAATAGATGACAATGGGCGCCTCCTGCCCTTGAAACTTGTCCACCGTGCCGATGCGGGCGCCATGGATTCGGTCAGCCAGCTCGAAGACCTGCGCGTTGTAGGGCGCGATGATCAGGATGTCCTGAAGGGTCATGGGGCGCTCAATGCCATCCCTGTCGATCCAGGTCGTGCCGCTCGCCAATATCTCGGCGACTAACCCCTGCACCGCATCTGCCTCTTCTGGCGAGGAGCTTTGATTGCCCTGCGTAGGGACTGCCAAAAAGCGAAGACCGGCCCCACTAACCTGTCGCGTAGACTTGATAGACTGCTGCTCGAGATTTGGCCTGGGGTGTAACCGCCCTCCGTAGAACATTTCGGACGTGAAGTGGCAGATTTCCGGATGTAGGCGCCATGTTTCCGCGAGAAACAACCCGCGATCACCCTCAAGCGTCTGCACACTCCCAAGCACGTGATGAAGCGCTGACACGTCCGTTCCTTCTGGATGACTGCCTTGCATGGGCTGTTCCAACTGCTGCGGGTCGCCGAGCAATGCAAGCCGCGATCCCGCCTGGGCAATGGCTAAGACATTGGCTAGCGACATTTGAGCGGCTTCATCGACGAAGAGTACATCGACGGATTCGGCCGCCTCTGGCGATGCCCACAGCCACGCCGTGCCTCCAGCGACCTGGGCATCGGACCTGAGCGCGGCAAACAGATCTGCGCTGTTTTTGACGAAGCGCAAGCTCGGCTGATCAGGCTCCTGCTCGCCAGGCTTTTGTACGCACTGCAAAGCGAGCCCCTGTTCGTCCGCTGCTTTGATGACCTCGTCCAGCAGATTGCGGATCACCTTATGACTAGTTGCGCATACTCCGACTTTTTTTCCTCCCTGCACCAATGCGCAGATCATCCGGGCGCCTGTGAAGGTCTTGCCCGCCCCTGGCGGCCCTTGAATCGGTAGTACACCTCCTTCTTGAGCGAGTGCCACTCGCTGCGCGGCATCTACTATCTCTTCCCCTATCTGCCATATAGCCTGCCCGCCGATGCGAGGCGCGGTGCGCACGAGCAGATCGCGGGCTGCGAGAAAGGGGCCTGGGCCTGCGATGCCATGAGCCACTACATACTCGCCCAGGCGCACAAGTGCATCAGCCAGAACACCAGCATCCACTACCTTATGACTGAATACTGCCTCGGGATGGATGGTCGCACTGTCCATGCGTTTCTTGATGTCAACCCAGCGCTCGTCTAGAGACATAGCGTGCACCGAGCCAAACTTCGCACCCCCAATCTGGTGGAGCTCCTCCGAACCGCGCATTTCGGTCTCCTGCGGAGGAAAGGAGTAGCGGTGAATCGGCGCCCTTGCCGTGCCGCCCCGCGCCTCCACAAAGGACAGTCCCGATAGGCCGGCGCGCTCATCGAGTAGAGCGTCCGCTGCCAGATCAGATAGCCTGAAAAACTCCCACCACACCGCCTTCTGCTCTCGTCGATGCCAATCGAGACTGTGCGCGAGCAGCCAGCGCGCTTGTTGCTCTATCGATCTACCTTGCGTATCAGCGGGCACATCGACGGTCAACTGTTCGATCAATTTGGCAATCTTCAATTGCCAGTCGCTCAAGGCCTCGCTCGGCGTGGCCTCCGGAGCAATTGGGCGCGGGCATTCCACTCCTTGATCGATCAGGCTGGCCCGTTGCACTTCCAACCAGTCGCGCAAGGCGCGCGTCGACTCACAGTCGTCCTGGTTATAACGTGCAACGGTGTTGCGGGCATTGTCGTCAATGAGGCTCACGTCACCCAGCTCCAGTCCTGCCTCCACTTTGATCAACGCCTTGTTCGCGTCAGAAAGCGGAATGGCGCGGGAGAACCCGTATAGAGGCTCTAACTTTTTGATCGAGTAACTCTCGACACTTGCGCGTAATCCTTGACGAACGATGGGGTAGAGATCCACGAAGCGATGTGAGCGAAGAAGCGAATCAATATCTTCTTCACGGGTCGCGTAGCGCCCCATAAGCCGTTTCAATGCGGCGGGCTCGTACGGCGAAAAGTGGTAAACATGAAGATCGGTATATTTTTTCAGGCGCTCAGTCACGAAGTCTACGAAACGCTCGAAAATCTGCTTTTCCTCCTCACGCGACAGCGCCCAGCTCGCGGCATACGCAGACGCACCTCCTGTGTCCGTATAGGCATAGCCAAACATGTACTCAAGCCCACCTTCTCCTGCGAACGGATCGCCCTCCAAGTCCAGAAAGACATCACCCGCCGAGGGCAAAGGCAACGCAGACAACCCGAATCCAGCCACCACCGGTAGCAACTCAAATACGATCGCTGCCGCCTGCCGGCCAGCAAGTTGTATTCGCGCCTGTTCACGCACGCGCTCATACGCTTGAGGTGAGCCACGCTTAGGCTTCCAAGTCAACGGCAAATGCATTGCCGCGAGGCCAGCCAGCGTCGTGATGCCTCGGGACACCAGCTCATCCATTTGGATCTTCGTGATGCCTGCTACCAAAGAGAGATGATCGTCGACCTGGCGGCGCTGATTGCAGTTCTCCCGCCAACGGCATATCTCACAATGTTCCTTGGGATCGGGGTAGGTCTGCGCCGTCTCTCCTATGGAAACGGCGAGCTCTAACGCTCGCCGCACCCGCCGATAATAGGCAGCGTAATCGTCCATCCGATAAATCTGTGGCTCGTACTCGCTCCAAGGAGCTACGACATAGCAGTGCTCTGGAGGGCGACCTTGCGCCGCTTCGAGCAAAGCGGCATACAGGCAAAGTTGTAGAACGGTGCCAGCCTTGGTCTCACGGGCCAACTTCGTATCAATGACTTCGTACGACCACGCCCCAAGGTCGCTGGGTTCTTCGATGCGCCGAAGTACATCAGTGCGCCCAACCCAGCCATTTACCCGGAACGCCCCTTGCACGATGATCGAATCCCCTCGGCGCATTGCGTCGAGGGTCTGAGTGATAACGTCATCTTGAACGCCAATACCCTCGATTATTGTGATACCAAGACCCTGCGCCCTTAGGTGCTCAACAAAGCCTTCCTCATGCTGCGCCCCTCGTGCACGCAAAAGTTCAAGTAAAGGATCATAGTTTGCGGGTTTAGCTAGAGCGCCATTGGCGACGGCGATGTCCAGGACAGTCAGATGGCTGCAGTTGAGATGACCCACAAGGTCAGAGGCGCTCAGCAGAAGTTGGTCTCCATGCTTGTCCATACATGCCCCTAATCACCTATCAGTTTGATTCTATCGTTACGATTTTGAGTTGGGCAGATGACCGGGGAGATGCCCCACAACGACCTGCTGATCCTCTTCATCGTAGAAGAAGTAAATCCGCAGTGTGTTGGTTTCATTTTTGTCGGATCCGCGCGTCAAATGCCACTCTAGGAATTGGCTTTTTGTTCGGCTAGGGACAAAGTAGAACTCCTTCCATTGCGATAGCGTCCCCTCATTCCCTGTTCTCTCTAAGTGCACCCCAAGATCATCGAATAAGCTGTCGACAGGGGTTCCCGCTCTGCGAGCATCTACATAGTTTCGCGCCAGTCGTTCCAGGCAACGATATACCAATTGCGGATCGTTAAAAGGGCTCTTCCTGGCCGCGCGCGCGGCACGGTTCAACAACACAAGGCGCTCAGGGAAATTCTTTAATACCCAGTCATCGATGGCGTCAAAGGTGTCTGGATAATCGACTTGTAAAGCAGGCTCGCCAATCCGTTGCTCCAAAGCATCGATCTTGCCCCTGAGTGATGACAACTGCCCTCGATACTGGTCTCGCTCCGCTTCTACTTGCTTGACCTCCGCATCCGCGAGATCGTACTCATTCCTCTTCTCTTCGATTTGTTGTTTAAGAAGTTCGTTTTCCTTTTCCAGAAGGTCCTCTCGCTCTGTCTTCCCCTTCGCGGCTTTTGCTAGATCCTTAATCCTTTTCTCAATTGAAGCCTGCTTGATGGTTCTAAATGTAGGGAGAGCCTCCTCCAGGCCTGTGGCTCGAACTGTTCTCGTGGCGAATGTGGATACTAGTACGCCATAGAATTGGTCAAGGCTTCCGAATCGCGACTTCAGCCATTCTCTTGTGGCGGGAGGGTGCTGGGTCACCTCATCAATCTTTGGGTTGAACCCAGGATTGTAAGTTCTAACAGCTCCCCTCCAGACTGAGAACTCTCTGCCAAGCAAATCTGTTAAACCCCAGCTCTGCTCTTCATCAATAACGAATACATGGCCAATCCCAGCTAGTCGCTCTACCACTCTTCGAGCATCGGCCCACGCATCGCAACCCTGATCATCTGAGAAAACAACAACCGGGCGAGTTCTTTCAGGATTGAGTAGAAGATCTACCAGGTCTTCTAGATCGCTTGCGCTTGAGACACGGATTGGCGAATCAGATAACTCGACCCCATAGTCATAGAGTCCCGGCGACTTGATAAGATCACCAATGACACGAGGAACGCTGGGGGTGAAGTCGGCTTCCGTATTGGCATCGATTACAGCTAGCCTGACTCCTGCCGCCGCAATGTTATCCGAATACGCAACCGAAGCCTCCGTCCGCCATATTCGTCCAGGCACGTCTTCGGCAAACCTATCAAATTGAAGCGACCAAAATCTGTCCAACCGCTCCACGAGAACTGGCTGGCCATCGGCCGCATCTACTTCGAATGAATCTCCAGAATATGCACTTGCCGGCAGCACCAGCCCCTGTTTGTTTTCCAGCCAGCCGAGAACTGTTTGGATTGCAGCTTGCGCTGAAGCCGCCGGGCCATCCGCCATATGTTTGAGATTGGCAACAACTTGAACCACAGGTCGACGCTGTGACATATCCCTCCCTCACGGTCGTAACTCAACTTTCGTTGCAAAAGCTGAACCGCCTCCTATTCCCCGTGGATGATCATAACAGAAGCCCTTCTATTTCAAGGGAGGAACTCCTCTTTTAGTCAAATGGCTTCGGGCTCGTTGCATAAGGCAGCTGCATGGTTGTACACGCAACGCATTCAACAATAACAAACAGATTAGTATCGTTCGGCTTGAAATACTTAACGGTTTGGCGGGATGATGCCTTGGCCGCGCAACTGCAATTGCGCCTAATTGTGCTCAGAAAGTTTCAAGGGCCGCTTTGACCTTAGTGGAGAACCCACTGCAAAAGATCCTTCCAATAAAAAAAAGCTACTGCAAGGCTTCCGTTCATGACGGTGACAGCAAATGCCGCAGCAATGAAAGTTGTTCGTCTTGGCCTTATGCCATCCTCCACGGCATTGTTGATGGTGTCAATCGGTAGCTGCGACCTAGCTGCTAGCAACCACCTTTGCAGCTCTCTTTGCGTCAACGCCATGTCGCGACCTTGGACGGTAATCTGTATTACGGCCGATAAAACAAAGTAGATCGCGAGCAGTCGCACGAATGCGTCCACCGCTGGCGATTTCGTCAGGTCCGCCAGTTTGTCTGCATCCAGTCGACCAATGAGCCCCAGGCCGATTAAAAGAAAGGTAGCGAGGACATCGCGAAGCGAGTTGGAGACAAGATCCCTCGCCTTGGAGGAGTAGAGATCCGCTTGAACGCGAACATCCTTAAGGACGTCACGCAGCTCCTTGGACGCAGAATCTTTTTTTTCTAAAACAAATAGCCGGTAGCGATCTCTTGCCTCGTCATGTGCTCCCTTAATTGTTCGGCGAGTCAAAGATAACAACGTGTCCGACGAAACGTGTTCCAAACCTAGGCGATCTACGACAAGTGCGTGTCGCGCTTCGGCGTGTTCTGAAAAGACCCAGGCAACGGCAGTCTGGATTTCGCGCAATGCCTTTACTGTTGGAGCTCCCTCCGTCCCTACAATATGCAACTCTGCCCGGCGTGCGCCTCTTAAAATGCCAACCGGCGAACTATCGCGCACCGCAATCTCGTGCGTCAGAAGAACGGCCGCATCAACTTCGGCCCAGCGACGCAACGGAGCAAACCAGTCACTCCCGAGGTCTCCCCGGGTGAGGGCGCTATCAGTGAGACGTCGACGAGACAGCGCGGAGGAAAAATAGACCAATGAGGCAAACTGATCCCGGGACGGGAAAGTCTTTCTAGCATCCACGTCAAAAGACGGTAGTTCCTCTGTCAATGGGCCGGCACGTAATGCGGGGCCGGCTACGATGGCATCGATGCCGTCAATCAGGATAGTTAGCTGGCCCGTCCAGCTGAATCCCTCGGCAAGAATCAGTTGGCGATTGGCCCACTCCAGAAAGTTAGCAGGACTCAGAAACAGGAGGGCAGTATCGTCGGCAATGTCAACCACACCAAGCGCTTCGATGAGTGAGCTCTTGCCCAGTGAGAGGCTCCAGGTGTCGCTCGAAAACAAATCATCTATTTCACTTAGCTCGCCATTGATCCGGAGCGCTACGTTCAAGTGGGCCTTATCAGTTTCTTCCAGAAAAGCGCGCAGTGCATCAGCCGAGTGATCACTTCCCCCCAGCGATATGGCGTCGCGGTGCTCCTCGCTCGTCGCTTCGGCGATAAGGCGCCTTAGAGCATCAAGGAGTGCATGGTTACCAATCACCCGCCATCCTTCTCGGTAATGCGGTTCGTGCGAATAACGATACGCTTGGCTTGGCTCCCGTGCTCCGGATCAGGCTGCACCTCAATACGGCCGGCCCCCTGGTCCCCTTCATAAATGATCCGCACCCCTTCCGCGGTGAGGAGCTGTGTGCGTTTCACTTTGTTAGGCAGCGAGGCTGGCTTTGTGGAAAATTCCTGGCCGGCAATGCCCTGGTCCCGCAAACGTTCCTTCAACGAGGCGGACGCACGCGCTTTGCGCTCCCTGTCTTCGTCGCGAACCACCGTCTTGATGAAGTCGTCTGTGTCGAACTCCGCATGATCCTTCATGTACTGCGCGGCACGCTCTTGGTAGCGACGCCAGGACTCATCGGGGGGCAACTCGGTTCGGTCGATCTCCTTGGCCCACGCGCTGACGGCGGCGACCGCTTTTCGAGTTAAGACGCTGGCATCTTCCCGCGGCACCACACTCAGGAACGCCCTAAAAAACTGACGAAGTTCGGGCGCTGCCCCTTCGTTCCTTTCGGAGGCAAGCACGTCCCACACATATTGATCGGAAACGTCGATCAGCGCGCTTCGTTGCACTGCCGCCTTGTCTTCGACAAGTGCATTGACAATTCGCTGGATCTGAGCGGTGGTGTCACCTTCCTCGTCCTGGGCGAGGCTATAAGTCATGGCCGGCTTGTGATCCAGCTTAAGGATAAATACCAAGGGCAGCACTTGCCCCCCAGTCTCCACAGTGGCAAGCGCGATGATGATCACCCCTGCCGCCATTTGGCGGCCGCGATGATGCTGGCTGAAGGCATCTGCGATTTCCTTGGAGAGCTCCACGAATTCGCCCGAAGTGGTGGTGAGGCGCGCGCACAGACTGCGTACCGGCTGGTGTTCTCCGGCAAACACGAATTGTGTTCCTTGAGAGGCGGCGCGCAGTCGATCTTCGAAGAAGACTGCCGTGGTACTGCCATCTAGTAAGACCTCGGCGTCCAAGCATTGAAGCTTTTCCTCCGGAAGGCGCGAGTCATACACATGAAAGATAAGCCGCCTGAGTCGAAGGCTGCTAAGTTCGTTGGCCGAGAGCTGACTTTCCTTTGCCATAGGTCCCCTGTCCTAAACTAGCGTATGCCTAGTTAGTCTCACTAACTGAAACCTCTGCTGCAACTGGCGAAGTTAGGTGGGGGCCACTTACCAGGCAATGAGGCGCCGCGGTGCCTTGACCGGCTTCGCGAGATCGGGGTCGTGCCTCATAGATCGTCCGGCGCGCACAGACAGGGTTTCATCTTCTCGGTCTGACGGATTGGCCGCGACAGGTGGCAACCCGCTGACCCGCCATGACCGAATCCAACGCAGCCAGACGACCTGCCTGGTGAGCGACGGTTTGCTCGGCGCCTGCAGAGCGTCAGTGACTGAGGCCCGAGCGGCCGTGTCGGCGTGCGCGAGGGCCAGCCGACACATCTTCGCATACGCCTGTGCCACCTCACCCGGCAGGTCCGGCAGCAACGTATAGCCTTTCAGGTGTTGCGCCAACTGCTTCCCACCGAATTGATTCACCCGCGCTGGACCGCCGCGACCTAACTCGATCCGAACGTGCTGGGCAATGGCTGTTCACCTCCGCGCCAGTGCCACGTTCGCAGCTTTGAAAACATCCATTTCAGAGCCCCATACTGCCATCATCGGCTCCTTTGGCGATTCGGTCTGATAAGAAAAGTTTATCCGACCTTATCAGCCAGAAAACGCTTTTTTCATACGGTGGACGTAATGAATTTTACGCTTGTTTCGATCCATGATACGCCCGCCGCCGTACTGGATATGGCCACGCTAGATGCGGCCAGCCAGGCTGCGGCGGCGGCGTTCGTCGCCGCCGGTACCGCTGCGAATACCGTGCGCAGCTACCGCAGCGCCCTCACCTATTGGACCGCGTGGCTGCAGGGACGCTATGCACACCCGCTGGGCGACGCGCCGTTGCCGGCCGCGGTCGTGGTGCAATTCGTGCTCGATCATTTGGCGCGACCGAGCGACGATGGCTGGACGCACGCACTCCCGCCGGCGTTGGATACGGCGCTGGTCGACGCCGGCCTCAAAGGGCATGCCGGACCGTTGGCGTACAACACGGTCAGTCATCGCTTGGCGGTGCTGGCGACGTGGCACAGGGTGCGCGGCTGGGAGCCGCCGACCGAAGCCCCTGCGGTAAAAACGCTGTTGCGCCAAGCGCGTAAAGCGCAGGTGCGCCATGGCGTCACGGTGCGCAAGAAGACCGCGGTGGTGCTCGAGCCGTTGCAGGCACTGCTCGCCACCTGTACCGACGGTGTGCGCGGCGTGCGTGATCGCGCCCTGCTCCTTCTGGCCTGGAGCGGCGGCGGCCGCCGGCGTTCGGAAGTGGTCGGCTTACAGGTCACCGACGTGCGCCGGCTCGATGCGGACACCTGGGTGTATGCGTTAGGTGCGACGAAAACGAACACCGATGGCATACAGCGCGAAAAACCGTTACGCGGCGAAGCCGCGCACGCATTGGCGGCCTGGCTCGCCGCGGCGCCGGCACTCACGGGCCCCCTCTTTCGTCGCTTGCATCGGGGCGGTCATGTGGGCACCACGGCGCTGACGGCCGACCACGTCGCGCGGATGGTGCAACGGCGCGCGAAGTTGGCAGGGCTCGACGGCGATTGGGCCGCGCACAGTTTGCGCTCCGGCTTTGTCACCGAAGCCGGTCGCCAGGGCGTGCCGCTCGGCGAAGTGATGGCCATGACCGAACATCGCAGCGTGGGCACCGTGATGGGGTATTTTCATGCCGGCTCGCTGCTCAGTAGTCGTGCAGCAACCTTGCTGTCGAAGGCAGTCTTCCCCGGTGATGCTGCGTTTGATGAGAGCGCAACGGTATGTGAGGAGCCAACCAACTCGTGAAACACCACCTTTCGGATCGTGATCTTCTCGAACCACACGCTGATGTCAATGCAGCGTTCTACTGCTGACATAGAACTCCAGGTCAGCCAGGCCAGCTTGAAGTTCGGCATGGTCTTTGATCAGTCCTCGCAGGTGAGCAACGTCTTGCCGGCTCCCATATTGCGAAAGAATATCGCTGACCATGCCAAAAGCCTTTAATGAAGCACGATTGGGTCGCATCGACGCGCCAAAACTTTGCCGATGTGTGCGGTCTTCATCCTCATGCGTGACCAGGAAAGGGGGCGCCCCCTCTTTCCAGCAGCAAGCGCTGCAAGCGCTGCAGCGAAAACAAATGCAGCCATGCGCGAGCGAGCCAGCCGTTGCGATGCCACTCGACAATGGTCTCCTCTGGGAGCTCCATGAGTTTCTTTTCGTTGATGCCCATGAAACCGCTGACCTGCCAGTGGTCCTGTCCTGGCTGCGTCACCGTGGCCGTCAACGGCTCAAGCAGATTGCCTTCGAGCAATTCATCGCAGAACGCGTTCGTGCGCTGGATATCCGATTCGTATTCGCGCAAAAACAGTTCGATCTGCTGCCACTCGGATGTGGCATGGCCATCCTTGTCGAACAACGGACGGCTGCCTGCGATCGCACCATCCGCGACGTAATCCTTCTCCACGCATACCAGCAAGTTCGGATCGGCTTGGCCATCCACCGTCACGCGCGCCATGCAGAACGGATAACGCCGCACATACGCGGGCACGTACGTTTCGGGCTTCCACCCCGTTTGCGTGTTGAACAGGTTCTCGCCGGCCGCCAGGCCGAGCATGGCCACCAGCGTGACACGATCGCTCGTGCCGTCGCGCACGAACACCAGCGGATAATGCCACGCCGCCGGCACCATCTCGCCGAGGCTGAGCGGCACGACGGCGGTGTCCTTGATGAAAGCAGGCATGTCGTTGGGCGTCGAGTAACGCACGTAATCGCTGCGGTTCAATGCTTTGACGTCGCGATAACCAAAGGGAGGGGTAATGTTCATGGAGAGCAATCTCGTCAGTATGCGACCACGATCGCGTTGTGAATGATGTAACCCGGCCGGCCGTTGGGGCCGATCAGGCTCCAGCCCACTTCTGATTTCAGGCTGAGATAGGGATTGATGCTGAAGCGCAGTCCGAAGCCGGTGCTGGCGACGGTGAAGGTCTTGCGCGTGGTGTCCAGCGCCAGGTTCTGCAGCGGCATGCCGCGCGCAAAACCCTGGCCGAAGTCGTAGAAGATCACGCCCTGCAACTGGCTGTTGAGGCCACCCACCAGCACGGGTATTGCTGGCGTCAGCAACTCCATGTTCACCGTGTAACCGGAGTCCGCCAGCAGCGTATCTTCTCGATAGCCGCGCACGGCCGCCGCGCCGGCCACTTGCAGTTGTTCGCTGGAAATCAGTGGACTGTTCGCCCATTGGCCGTTAAAGCGCCCGTGCAGCGAGAACGCATAGGGCAGATTGATGTAGCGATCGTAGGTCAGGTCGAAGCGCCGGTAATCCGATTTCGCGCCAGGACGCGAGGCGTTGAACTCCCTGTCGTTGTCGAAGCCGGGCGCGAACGTGAAGCGCGCATTGAGCAAGTTGCTGCCCAGGCGATCGATCCACGGCACCTGCAAGCCCGCGTAGAACTGATAGAGATGAGGCTCCGAGTTGGTGGCGGTGGCGCTGTTGAAGAGCAGCTGATCGCCGATGCTCTTGTATTCGAAACCCGCCGTGGCCTGGCTGCCGCCGGGGAACGAACCGCCCAGCAGGTGCGTCCACTGCGCGCTGGCCTGGATGTTCCGGCCGCGGAAGTTGAAGTAGCCGTCCTGCACCGGGATGTTGCTGGACGAATAGTCGCCGCTGAATGTAAGCGTGTCGCGTTGTCCGACCGGCATCGTATACAGCAGCGTGTTTTCCTTCAGCTGATGCAGCGTGTCGCTCCAGGTGAAGCTGTAATCCAGGCGGCTGCCGATCACGCCGAACGCATCGCCCCAATTGACACCCGCGCGGAAGCGATCCATGCCGGTCAGCTCGGTGCCGGTGTTGTCCCACGAGCCGTACACGCGCAACGGATAACGGTCGACCGTTTGCAAGATCAGATCGGTATCGCCCGGTTGTGCGCCTGGCGTGAAGGACGAACTCACCTGCCGCCATGGTGAATTGTTCAAGAACGACAGATCGTTGGTCAGCGTCTTGAGATTTACCGGGTCGCCCTGGCGCAGGTGGATCTCGCAGGTCAGGTCGTGCGCGGAAATGTGCTTCTGCCCTTCCGTGCGAATCGCGCCGAGTTTCGCCGCAGCCAGAACCACTACCAGATTGCCGTTGCGCAGCGGCTGAGGCGGCACGTACACATTGACGATGTTGTTGGTGTGCGTCGATACATATTTGGTCGCGGTGTGCGTGATGTCCTTGATCAACGCCGCATCCACTGGTCTGCCAATGAACGGGTGCAGTTGCTCTTCGAGTCCATCCAGGTCCGTGGTCGGCACGCCGGGTTCGGCGCTGACTTCACCGGTGCGCATCAATGACGCCGTATACGCGTCCGCAGCGTTCTGGTCGCTCAATACCGGCAACGCAGGCACGGCATTCACCGCCACCGACGTGCTGCCACAAGTGCTGGTGGCGCGGCCGTCGCTGTCGACGGCAGGCTGTGCGGGTTGCGGACGCGTGATATCGCGCGCGGCCAGCGTGATGCTGCTGACGTTGCCGTTCATCGCCGTTGCCGCGGAGGGCGATGCGGCGACCTGGTTTGCACCGTTCGGCACGATGGCGCCACTGCCCTGTCCTGCCGGCACGGGCCCTACCGTCAGGCCATTGTGATTGGAAGCTTGCGTTGCCGGTGCGGTACCGCCCGCCCCGCATGGACCGGCGAGATCGGAAGGCGACGTGGCCGATGGCGCCATGCCATGGTCGCGCAACTGTTTCTGCAACGCGGCCACCTGGCAGCGCAGCGCCGAAACGTCCTGTTGCTGCCGATCGACCAGCTCGATCGTCTCTTTCAACACATCCGCATCGTGCTGCCGGCTGGCCTGAAGCTCGACCAGCTCTTGCCTGGTGCGCTGGTCGATGGCACGCATGCTGGACGAGACGTCCTGTGCATGGATCGATGGCGCCAGGCTGAGTCCATAGCTCAATGCCAACACCGGCATCAGCGGCCGCGTGTTGATGGCCAGCGCAAGTTTTGTCTTCGCTATCTTCATGTGGCGTTTCCTGGCTTCCCGCGACTGCCGTTGCGCTTCAGGTGTTATTGGAGCTTTCCCGATTGCCGTTACCCATCAGAGAACTCCTAGGAGCGCCCTGATTTCGTAGGCCGGGGTGAAATCCCAGCTTGCTTGTGGTTCCCCTTGCCGGGATTTCATCCCAGCCTATGCAGCCAAACAGCCATGCAGAGCTACAGCGAAGACAATGCCGGCGACTGCCGCATGCACACGTGCTTGACCATGCCGTTTTCCTTGTCTTGCGGGATGTCCAGACAGTTGCGTGCGCTGCCGGGCGATACGCCGAACAGGAAGCGCGGCGGCGCGTAGTTGCCGTTGACCGGGAACGAACCTTCGAACGTTGCGCGGACGAACGGCGCCGCCGTCTGGTCCACCGACCACACCGCCGGCATGTCGAACAGCGGCGACACGTCCACCACGAACGCACCGCCGTATTGCCAGCGCGCCGTCGGCATATCCGGCGGGATAGGCTGCGAGCGTTGTTCGGTGACAGCCCTTTGCACGACCGGCGGCAGCGGCGTTTGCACCGTGACGGGATTGGAGCCAATCGGCACTGTTGACGGCGACACGACGGCGAGCGGCGCCTTGTAGAACAGGCCGTAGCCGTCGTGGTTGTAGCCCGGTACGTAGCTGTTCGACGGGTACGGCTGACCCCAGCGCGGCACGGGCGCGTTCGCACTGCCGATGCCGCTGATCGTGCCCAACACCACCTGGTTGTTGGCCTTGGTGCCGTAACCCAGTGGCGCCGCACCGCCGGCTACGGCGTAGATGGCCACGCCGGTGTTCGAGCTGATGGTGGCGGTATTGCGGAACCAGCCCGGGCCCATCTGCGAGCCCGACGCCGCATCGGCGACGAAGGTGGCCGCGCCGTTTGCGGTGACGTTGCTGTGCACGTTCACGTCCACGCCGCCGACGCCGATCATCGCACCGCCCACGTTCACCGGCGCATCGATTTCCAGGTTGCCGTTGCCGGTCGGTGCCGCGATCAGCGACAGATCGCCGCCGGTGGCGACGCCGTTCTGCGAGATGCCCACCGCGTTGTTGGCGACCGATGGCGCCAGCGTCACGCCGCTCACGGTCAGCGAGCCGCTCTTGGTGCTCAACACCATGTTGCCTTTGGTGGTGCCGGCCGCAACCATCGCGCCGGCATTGCTTGCATACGCATTGCCCTTGGCGGCATTCACGCCCAGCGTCTCCACACTGGTCTGGATGGCTCGGTTCGACGTCCCGATCGAGCCGGTGTCGGCGGTCAGTGCGGCACCCGATGCGGACAGCGTGCCGGCGCTCTGCTCGATGTTGTTCGCCGCCTCGACGAACGCATTGCCCGTGGTGCTGAGGTTCGCGCCCAGATTGACGTTGCCGGTGGTGGACTTGGCGTTGATCTCGCCGCCGCCACTCGTCACGGCCGCATCGGCGGCCAGGTCGCCGCCATTGGCCTGCAACACCACATTGCCGCTGCCATTCGCGCTCACGCCGCTTTGCGAAAGACCCGCCGCGTTGTTCGCCGCCGTCGGTTGCACGTTGATGGATGCGACGGTCAGCGGGCCATTCACTGTGCTCACATCGACCGTGCCATTGGACGTTGTCACCGCGCCCAGCGTCAGCGCGCCATCGTTCACCGCATACGCATTGCCTTGCGCCTTCATGCCCAGGGTCTGCACGTTGGTGGCGATCGGCGCACCGGCGCCGCCGATACTGCCTGCATCGGCAGTGAGCACGGCTTTGAGGGCATTCACCTTCTTGCCCTTGGCCTGCGTGATGTTGCCCTGCTTGGCCTCGATAAAGGCATTGCCGTTGGTGGTCACGTCCGCCGCCTGCGTCACCGCGCCGTTCGACAGCAGATTGATTTCGCCGGTATCGGCGCTGTTGTCCCGCGTCGCAGTCGTGAACATCGTACCGGTGGCGGTGGTGCCCGACAGATTCGAGTTGGCGAGATCGAAGCCCACTTCGTTGATCGTGCCACCCAGTTGCACGGCGCCGGTGGTCGATACTGCAGTGCTGCCGCCGCCGCTTTCGCTGGTGGCCAGCACGGGGGTGTCGCCTGCGGCGATAGCCGTGGCTGTGTCGTAGACAATCGGCGCGTTCGATGCGCCGATGCCGGTTGCTGCATTCAATGCCAACGCCGCCGCCCTGATGCCCGGCACGCCCGCGCGTTGCGTGATCGCACCGTTCTGCGACGTCGCCACCATGCTCTTGGCCACGGTGATCGTGCCCAGTTGCAAGTTGCCGCCGGCCGCGACGTTGGCGGCATCGCCGTTATTGATCGTGATGCCAGCCAGCGCGTTGCCCGTGTCGTTCAACACGATGCGGCTGCCCTGCCCGCCGTTCAACGCGTTGTTGTGGACGCCATAGTTGCTGCCGGCAATCGTGCCCAGCGTGTTGTTCTGCATGCCGGTGGGCGTGCTGGAACCGGCGACCGCGTTCACCGTCACGTTACCCAGATCGAGCGCGGAGGTCTGCACCAGGTTGTAGTCCTGGGTGGTCTTGGTCAGCGTCACCGGCGCCTTCGCGGTGGTCAGCGTCACCGAGCCCAAGGTGTTGGCGCCACCATTCAACAGAATGGCATTGGTCGCGCCGCCTACGCTGCTGACCGTGCTGCTGCGCAAATCCACCGTGACGTTCTCGCCTGCATTCAAATTCACCGACGACAAGTCGAAATCCGGACCGCTGCCGGTCGCCACCACCACGCCGGTGGTCGCCGCATTGGCGTTGCCCATGCTGTTGGAGCCGCCGGCCGTGACGCTGCCGCCGCTGCCTAGCGTGTTGACGCCGTTGTAGTTGCCGGCCACGTTTACCGTGCCATTCACCGTGCCGCCGGTTTCACCGCTTTCGGTCAGGTTGCCGCCGACTGTGGTGGTGCCGCTCTGATCGAGCGAGCCTTGCGTGCTGATGCTGTAATTGCCCGCCACGGAAGAACCGTTCTCGGTCATGCCACCCGTGCCGTTGGTCAGCGTGGCCGAGTTGCCGGTGGTGAAGCGTGTCGTATTCACCGCCAGCGTGTTGTCGTTGATCAGGCCGGCGATCTGTTGCACGAGACCCGAAGCATTGATCGACAAGGCATTGGCCGTCACATTCGCACCTAGCGTCACGCCGCCGGCGTTGTTCGCCAAGGCCGTCGAGCCCAAGGCGCTCATGCCGGAGGTGAGATCGGCGGTGCCGCCGAAGGCGTTGATGATGCCGTTCACGTTGATGCCGCCGGTGGCGCCGACGTTCAACGTGTTCGCATTTACGCTGCCGCTGAGATTCAACGCGCCCAGATTTTGTATCACTGCATTGCCGGTGCCGGTGATGTTAGCCGACAGCGTGGATACTTCCGTCGCCAGATCGCCCACCACGCCGGGACCGGATGCCGCGGTGCCGATGCCGTTGGCCGCCGTCGCATTCAAGCTGTTGCCGATCACCACCGGCGTGGAGGCGGCTTCGTTGTCGATCACTTGTCCGTTGGTGGCCGTAAGCGACACCAAGCCGGTTGCGCCGGTGGTGGTTTGCATCACGCCATTGTTGAACGTGACGTTGTTGTCGGCGCTCGCGGTGATCGCGCCGCTGCCGCTGCTTACGCTTTGATTGATCAGCAGATTCGAACCGGCGCCGCCCGCTGCGAGATTCACCGCGCCGGTGCCGTTGGCGCTGACGCCGCTTTGCGTCAGGCCGATCGCATTGCCGGCGAGTGTCGGGTTTACGTTGATGGCACTTACCGTCAGCGTGCCATTGGTGGTCGCCACATTCACGGCGCCGTTGGATGAGGTCACCGCGCCCAGCGTCAGTGCGCCCGCATTCACGGCATTCACGTCGCCTTGCGCATCCAGGCCCAGCACATTCACGTTGGTGGCAATCGGCGCCACGGTGGTGCCGATGCTGCCGGCCTTCGCCGTCAACACCGCATCGTTCGCACTGACCGTACCGCCGGTCTGCGTGATGTCGCCGCTGGTGGCCTGGATGAATGCGTTGCCGGTGGTTGTGACGTTTGCCGCCAACGTCGATGCACCCGCCGACAGCAGATTGATCTCGCCCGTGGTCGCCGTGTTGTAGACCAGCGTCGGCGCAAGCAAGGTGCCGGTGGACGTGGTGCCGTTCAAGTTGGAGCTGGTGAGATCGAAGCCCACTTCGTTGATCGCTCCGCCCAGCTGCACCGCGCCGGTGGTCGATACCGCTGTGCTGCCGTTGCCGCTTTCGCTGGTCGCCAACACCGGTGCATCGCCGGCGGCGATCGCGGTGGCGGTGTCGTAGCGGATCGGCGCATTCGTCGCACCGATGCCGGTGGCTGCGTTCAGTGCCAACGCCGAGGCGAGGATCGCCGGGACGCTGGCCTTCTGCGTAATCGCGCCATTGATCGAGGAAGCCACCACGCTGTTGGCCGCCGTGATCGCACCCAATTGCAGATTGCCGCTGGCCGCGACATTCGCCGAGTCGGCGTTGTTGATCGTGATGCCGGCGAACGCATTGGCCGGATTGTTCAGCACGATGCGGCTGCCCTGCCCGCCGTTGAGCGCATTGTCGTGCGTGTTGTAGTTGATGCCGCCGATCGTGCCCAGCGTGTTGTTCTGCATCTGCGTGGGCGTGCTGGCGCCAGCCACCGCGTTGACAGTCAAACTGGTCGTGGTGGGCAGGTTGATGGCCGAAGTCTGCACGAGGTTGTAATCGTGCAAGCCGGTCGTCACCGCCACCGGTGCGCTGGCCGTGGTGATCGTCACCGTACCCAGCGCGTTGTTGCCGGTGTTGAGCAATACCGCATTGCTGGCACCGGTGACGGTGGCGCTGATCGAACGCAAGTCCACCGTGATGTTGGAGAGCGTCGTACCCGCCAGGCTTACCGACGACAAGTCGAAATCCGGGCCCGAACCGTTCGCCGTCACCACGCCGGTCACGGCGGCGTTGTTGTTGACGGCGCTGTTGGAACCGCCGGCCGTAATGCTGCCGCCGCCGGAAGTCTTGTTCACGCCGCTGTAGTTGCCGCCTACCGTGACGGTGCCGCTCACGGTGCCGCCGGTTTCGCCGGTTTCGGTGAAGTTGCCGCCCACCGTGGTGGCGCCGGTCTGGTTCACCGCGCCTTGCGTGGAGATGGTGTAGTTGCCGGCGACGGTCGAACCGGCTTCGGTCATGGTCGACGCGCCATTGCTCAACGCGGCCGAATTGCCGGTGGTGAAACGGGCGGTGTTGACGCGCAATGCGTTGTCGCTGATCGCGCCATTCGTCTGCTGCACCAAGCCGGCGGAGTTGATCGCCAACGTGCCGGCCGTGACATTCGATGCGAACACCACGCCACCCGCATTATTGGCGAGCGCGGTCGAGCCCATCGCACTCATGCCGGAGGTGAGATCCACCGTGCCGCCGCTGGCATTGATCGGACCGCTGATCGTGAGCCCAGCGGTGGAACCCACGTTCAAGGTATTGGCGCCGACCGTGCCCATCACATTCAGTGCGCCATTATTTTGCACCACGGCGTTGCCGGCGCCGGTGATCACCGCGTTCAAGCTGCCGACCTGCGTGGCAAGATCGCCCGCCGAACCCGGCCCGCCCGCGCTGGCCGCCGTGCCGATGCCGGTGGCCGCCGTAGCGTTCAACGTATTGCCCAGCACGACCGGCGTCGCCGCTGCTTCGTTGTCGATCACCTGGCCGTTGGCCGCCGTGAGCGAAACGATGCCGGTTGCACCCGTGCCGGTCTGCGCGACGCCGTTGTTGAATGTCACGTTGCGATTCGCGGAGAGGTCGATGGCGCCGCTGCCGCTGGTGACGTTCTGCGTGATCAGCACATCCGAACCCGTGCCGCCCGCCGTAACGCTGGCATTGCCCGCACCGTTGGCACTGATGCCGCTAAACGTCAGGCCGGCCGCATTGCCGGCGATCAGCGGCGTCAATGCAACGCTGCCCACCGTGACCGTGCCGTTGGTGGTGCTGAGATTGAGGTTGCCGTTGCTGGACGATTCCGCCGCCACCGTCATCGCGCCCGCGTTGTTGACGAATGCATCGCCGGCTGCGTTCACGCCCAGCGTATTCACCGCCGTCTGCACCGTGCCGCTGCCGGCCGCACCGATAGGACCGTTGTCGGACGTGAGCACCGCGCCTCGCGCAGTGATCGTGCCGGCGGTATAAGTGATCGCCTGGTTGCCTTCCACGAACGCATTGCCGGTGGTGGTGACATTCGCGGCAAGATTCACGTTACCGGTGGTGGATCTCGCATTGATCTCGCCGCTGCCGCTGAGCATGGCGGCGTTGACGTTCAGATCGCCGCCGGTCGCTTGCGTGCGGATCGTGCCGGTGCCGTTCGCGCTCAAGCCGGTCAGCGTTGCGCCCACCGCATTGCCGCTGATGGACGGTGTGAGCGCCACCGCGCCCACCGTCAACGCGCCTGCGGTAGTTTGCACATCCAGCGCGCCGTTGGTCGTAGTCGCACCAGCTACCGTGGTCGGGCCTTGTTCGGTCGCATACGCGTTGCCGGCCGACGACAACGCCAACTGCCCGGAGTTGAGATTGATGCGGTTGGCCGCCGTGCCCATGGTGGTGCCGGCGGTCAGCACGACGCCTTTGCCGCTCACCGTGCCGGCGCTTTGCGTGATCGCCTTCGACGTCGCTTGAATGAAGACGTTGCCGCCCGTGCTGACGTTGGCGCCCAGCGCGACATTGTTGGCAGCCAAGGCATTGATTTCGCCTGTTGCCGAACTGACCGGCCCGTTCACCAGCAGGTCCGCCGCCGACGTCAGCTGCACGCTGCCCTTGCCGTTGGCCGCCACTGCATTGCTCAGCGTGACATTGCCGCTGGTGTTGCTGATGGCGATGTTGCCGCCGTTGGTGGTCACCGTGTTGCCGGTGGTGATCGGTCCGGCCGCCGTCAGCGTGATGCTGCCCAGCAAGCTGCTGTTGCCCGCCGACGTGGTCGCGACCGTCGTGCCGGTGGTGGTGGTCGACGGATTGCACAGGTTCGACGACGTGCCAGTGCACGCGAAGCTGATGGTGTCGACCGTGCCGCCCAGTTGCACCGCGCCTGTGGTCGACACGAACGTGCTGCCGGTCGGCCCAGTGATCGCGGTCGCCAGCACGCCAGGCGCGCCGGTCGCCGTCACCACCGTGGCGGTGTCGTAATTGATCGGATTGGCGGCCGCGCCGATGCCATTGAGCGCCGACAGATCGAGCGTCCGCGCCTGGATCGCTGTGTTGATGCCGTTGCTGATCGCGCCGCCGGCCGAGTTCACCACCAGGCCATTGTTCAAGGTGACGTTGTTGACCGTGATGTTGCCACTGCTCGTTACGCCCGCCGTGTCGGCGTTGTTGATGGTGATCGCGCCGATGGTGTTGCCCGAGGACATCAACGCGATGCGGCTACCGTTGCCGCCGTTCAAGGCGTTGTCGTGCGTGCCGTAGTTGATGCCGTTGATCACGCCCAGGCCGTTGTTTTGCAAGCCGGCCGCCGAGGTGGAACCGGCTACGCTGTTTACCGTGAGCGATGCGACGTTGACCGGTGCGGTCTGCACCAGGTTGTAGTCGTTCGCAGTGGTGGTCACCGTCACCTTGCCCGCAGTGTTCAAGGTCACCGTGCCCAGCTCGTTCGCGCCGCTGCCGTTGAGCAGGATCGCATCCTGCGCGCCGGTCACCGTGGACGTGTTGCTGCGCAGGTCCACCGTGAGCGTGTTGCCGGTGCCCAGGTTCGCCGAGGCCAGATCGAAATCCGGCCCCGCACCGGTCGCGACCACCACGCCCGTGGTCGATGCATTGGCGTTGATCCAGCTATTGGAACCTGCCGCGGTGATGCTGCCGCCGGGGCCATACGTGTTGACGCCGCTGTAATTGCCGCCGGCCTTCACCGTGCCGTCGACGGTGCCGCCGGTGAAGCCGGTTTCGGTGAGATTGCCGCCGACCGTGGTATTGCCGGTCTGGTTGAGCGTGCCGCCGGTGGCGATGGTGTAGTTGCCGGTGACAGTCGAACCGTTTTCGGTCAGCGTGGAAGTGTCATTGCTCAACGTCGCCGAGTTGCCGGTGGTGTAGCGCGTGGTGTCGACCAGCAGCGTACCGTCCTTGATCGCCCCGCCCGTCTGCTGCACCAGGCCCGATGCATTGATCGACAAGGTGCCCGCGTTGACGTTGGCATTGAGCGTGACGCCGCCCGCGTTGTTGATGAGGCCGGTGGAACCCATCGCACTCATGCCGGAGATGAGATCCACCGTGCCGCCGGTTGCTGCGATCGGTCCGCTTACCGTAATGCCCGCGGTCGAACCGACGTTCAAGGTATTCGTGCCGACGCTGCCCAGCACGTTGAGCGCGCCGTTGTTCTGCACCACGGCATTGCCGGTGCCGATGATCACCGCATTCAAGCTGCCGATCTGCGTGGCCAGATCGCCTGTGCCGCCCGGGCCGCTTGCCGCGGCGCCGATGCCGCTTGCCGCCGTGGCATTGAGCGTGTTGCCGATCACCACCGGTGCCGACGCGATTTCGTTGTCGATCACCTGTCCGTTGGTGGCATTGATGTTCACGATGCCGGTGGCGCCGGTGCCGGTCTGCATCACGCCGTTGTTGAACACCACATTGGTATTGGCGGTGGCGGTGATCGCACCGCTGCCGCTGGTGACGTTCTGGTTGACGAGGATGTTCGAACCGCTGCCGTTGGCGGTGAGATTCACGTTGCCGCTGCCGTTGGCGTTGACGCCAACCAGGTTCGCACCCGCTGCGGCCGGCGTGCCGTTGGGATTGTTGTCCCAGCCTACGTCATTGCCGGTGCCGGCCAGCACGTTAGAGGCGACATTCACGCTGCCGACCAGGATCGAGCCGTTGGTCGTGGTCACGTTGATATTGGCGTTGTTGCTGCTCTGCGCCGCCAAGGTCACCGCGCCGACATTGTTGACGAAGGCGTTGCCGCCATTGGCCACGGCCAGGCTGTTGGTGTTGGTTTGCACGCGCGCGGTGGAGGTGCCTATGGTGGTGCCGGAAGTGAGCACCACGGCTGCGGCATTGAGCACGCCTGCGCCGCCATAGGTCATCGCCTGGCCGGATTGCGCGAGGATGTTGCCGGCGGTGCTGGCGTTCGCATCCCAGTTGATGTTGCTGGCCGCATATGCATTGATCTCGCCGCTGCCGCTGGCGAGCGTGCCCGACGCACCTTGATTGATATTGCCGCTGCCGCTCAAGCCTGCTGCCAGCACCACGTTGCCGGTGGTGTTGGCGCTCACCGCCGCATTGACGTTGACGTTCTGATCGGCGGCCAAACGGATATAGCCGCCGTTCGCCGTTGTCATCGCACTGGTGACATTGAGTGAACCGCTGCCCGCCACCGTGCTTGCACGTGCGGTGATGTCGATGTTCTTTTGCGAGCTGACACCGCCGCCTATCACCACGCCACCCGAGGTGTTGGTGTCCAGTGCCGTCAGATACACGCCGGACAATACCTGCGTACCGTTGGCCGTCGCACTCAGGTTGCCGAAATACACATCGAGCGGATTGGGCGTGGTCGCGCCGTCGCCGCCGATCGTGTTGGCCGCATTGAGCGTCAGCGTGCCGCCGGCCGAGAACGCCAGCTTGTTCGAGGTCGGCGTATCGGTGCCGATGCCGATGTCGCCGTAATTGGTGTCTTCCAGGGTGTCGAGAATGTTGCGCCCCGCATTCACCGTGATCGCGCCGTTCGGCGTGTACGTACGCGCCGCCGCCATCACGTCGCTGTTCGCGCCGATCGCGTTCAAGGTGATGCTGTTGCTGCCAGTGTCGGTGATGCCGACGGCCGAAGTGAGACCTTGCACGTACACGTTGTTGGTGATCGACGGCGTCATCGTCGTCTGCGGTGTCGTGCCGGTCGGGAAATTGCCGACCGTCAGCGTGTTCTGGCTGTCAGTGATGTTCATCGTGCCGTTCGCGCTGCCTGCCGCGGTCAACGCCAATGGACCGGATTGATACAGATACGCGCCCGCGCCCGACTGGAACAGCGCGGCGTTAACGTTGGTGTCGATGGCGCCGCCCGTGGCCGAGTTGCCGATCGCACCACCGGCGATCATGGTGAGGTCGTTGCCGCTGATCGTATCGGCGCCTTGCGCACCGCCGCCGTGTGTGATGTTGCCGCTGACCGCTTGCAGGAAAATGTTGCCGTTCGGCGCGGCGACCGAATCGCTGATGTTGCTGTTGATGGCAACGTTGCCGGCAGCCTTGAGGTTGATTTCGCCGGTGGTGATGCCTGGGCTGTTGTTGATCGTGATCGGCGCATTGACGTTGATGTCGCCTGCCGTCGTACCAATGTTGATGCTGCCTGCGAGCGTCGCGCCTGCGCTTTGCACCGACAGGCCGATCGGATCGAGCGGGCTGGTGCTGGTCGAACCGTAGGGCGCAGGTGCAGGCCACACCAGGCCGCTTGGGCCGTACGTAAAGGCGGCCAGCATGCCGTTGACGAAGCCGTTGTTGATCGTCACCGTCTTGCCGTTGGTCACCGACATCACGCCGGTCGGCGTATCGCCCAGAATCGACATGCCGTGATACGTACCGCCAAGGCCGAGCACGCCGGTCGCGTTACTGGTGGGTGCGATGATTTCGCCGGAGAGCCCGTTGACGCTGGTGTTGATGTCCGCGCCATTGCCCACGATCAATTGCAATTGATCGGCACTGATCACCGAACCCGGCGAGGTGGTGATCATGTTGCCCGCGCCCAGCGTCAGCAGTGAACCGGTGGTCGCGCGCGACAGCGACGTCAGCACATCCAGGTCGCGGTTCGCCACCAGGCTCAGCGGCGCGGTGCCCGCCGCCGGGCTGATGCCGCCGGTATCGGACACGATGATGTCGCGATAGCCCGCCACCGCCATGCTGCCGGTGGTGGAGGCGAGCTTGAACCAGGTCGCGGTAGCCGTGGGATTGTTCAAGCCGGTGTTGGCCACCGCGCTGCCGCCCAGGCGCAGATCGGCAATGTCGCCGGTGATATGCGCCCATTCCGTGTTCTGGTATTCGTAGCCGGAACGGATGTCGATGTTGCCGGTACCGGTCTGCAGCGTGACCGGCCCGCCTTGTTGCGTCATCCAGGCTTCGGGCGTGCCCATGTTCGAGTTGCTGCCCAGCAATCCGCCGCCCGCCTGGGGCTCCTGCGTATAGAACTGCCCGGACAAGCCTAAGCCCTGGCTGCCGGTATTGCCGGTGACGATGGTGCCAATCGGATTCTGCTGTCCACCAACGTTAGTAACCAGGCCGCTGTCCACGGTCAGCGCTTGCGGCGCGACACCACCCACGCTCGTGGCCGTGCCCAGTGATACGTACGGCATGTTGTATTGGCCGTAGTTTCCGCCGGCAGCCACGACGGCGTATTTGTAAATCGCAAACACCGTGTTGCCGCCGCTGGTCAGCACGGTGAATCCCGCGGGTACGCCGCCCGGCTGAATCACCGCCTGCCCGGCAGTCAGTGCCGTGCCCGCCGGCAACGCCGTACCGGTCAATGTGTAGAACACATAGCCGTTGGGTACCGTGGTATTGCTGTTGGCGGTGATGACCGTGCCGAACTGGGGCGTAAGCGCATTGGTGCCGCCGACCCAGGCAAATACTGCGCCCTTGCCATCCGCACCTGCTGTGTCGTAGCCGCGCGGATCGGTATTGCTGCCGGTGTAAATGGGGTTGATCGCCGAGTAGCCAGCATAGATGCTGTTGAGATTGGCATCCGCCTGCAGGCTCAGGTTGCCCGCGCCGGTGCGCACGAAATTGGCGGATACGCCGATGTCGCCTTGCGAGCGGATGGTGATGTTGCTGGTATCGGTGGTGTTGCCCCAGTTGCTGAGCTGGATCAGGCCGCGCGAGTTGACCGTCAGGTTGCCGGCCAGCACTTGCAGCAAGGAAAGGTTGATGTACTCCTCTTCCAACGTATCGTTGGCGGTGCCGGACGTGTCGGCGGAAAGGTTGACGACGCTGCTGGTATTGCCCAGCGTCACGCCATCGGCCAGCACGGCGTTGTGCAGCAGATTCAGGTAGACACCAAAGCTGCGGGACCAATCGTTGCCTGACACCGTCGCCGTCGTACCCGAATTGAAGCCGAGAATGCCCTGCGTATTGAGGCTGTTGGCGTAGATATATGTCGCCCACACAGCATCGGTCTGGTTGAGGTACAGGTTCGGGGTGATGACGACGTCGCCCTCGATCGAGGGCACCGACGTATCCCCGACCGGCGCGATATTGAGCGCTGCACCGCCACCGCCGCTGATGACGATCGGCAGGTTGTTCGCCGTCTTCACCGTCACGTTGCGGAATCCAAGCAGCTGCAAATAGGAGCCCATCGGCACGTAATTGATGCCGCCGGCGGTCCAATCCCATTGCAGGTTGGTCAGGTCGTTGGCGCTGCCCGGATCGTTGCCCTGGTTGTTAACCAGGAGGTAGGAGTCCTGTCCTCCCGGCTGGAAGGATGCCAGATTGGTGCGCGCCGCCAGCGTGGCGGGATCCATGAAGGTGAGCTTGCCGTGCTTGACGGCGGTGTCGTAGTACCAGGCGTTGTAGCCCGCACGCCAATCAACCCCGACGCCGCTGGTGGCGCTGACATTTCCCATCTGGAAATACTGGTTGAACAGGTTGAAGTTGTTGCTGGCATAAAGGGCGGTGCCGCCGGTCGTTCCGAACGGAAACGTCTGGGTAAAGCCGTTCAACACATTGCCGGACCAGCTCAGCGACGCGGGCGTGGTCGAAGCACTCACTGCGTACAGGTTGATATTGCCGAAGCCCTGCACGTTGAGGGTGTTGAACTTGCCCGATGCCGGCGCCTGCAAAATGATAGGCTTGCCGGCCACCGGGAAGTCGTCGCTGCTATCGGTTGCACTGGGTGCAGCCCCGCCGGTGGCGCCGCCGGCGAAATCGATGCGGCCCACCGTGCCGGCCGTGCTGTTGTAGCCCAGGCCCGACCAGAGCACGTCATTGTTGATTTGCCACAGCGGCTGTGGCGCAAGCACCTTCAACACGCCGAACAGATCGCTCTGGCCAGTGGCGTAGTCATAGCCCGCGCGGATATCCGCTGTGTTGGCCACCGACAAAGTCTGCGTGACGGCGTTGATGCCATAACCCTGCGCCAAAACGATGTTGCCGGTGGCTTGCAAGGTCAGGTTGCCGTTGCTGTTGACGCCCAGCGTGTTCAGCACCGCGGTGTTGCTGCCGTTCTGCAGCAGATCGATGCGCGTATCGTCGAAGCCGCGCATGTCCAGATTGTTGAACGTGTTGTCGGTACGGGCCGGGCGCAATTGCACGTTATTGCTCGGCGTATCGAATGCCGCGCGCCCCTGGCTCGGCAACTGCGCTTCGGTCGCGGCGACCGATCCTTGCCACGTGGCCTGCGAATTGGTCGGAATCGTGCCCGCGGTCGTCGTACCTGTGCCGGACCATAGGTAGACATTGTCGCCCTGCAGAATCGTATCCGGCTGCGTAAAGGTCAACAGGCCAGGACTGCCCAGCGAATTGCCGTTGACCTGAAGACCATTGGCGACGCCTGCTTCGAGAACCATCGTCGTACCGCTGCCGGCGATCAGGTTCTGCGAGATCGTCAAGTTGTTGGCGGAAAGCTCTTCGATGCGCACGCTGGCCAGGATCGGTGTGGTAGCTCCCGCGCTATCCTGCACCACCATGTTCTGGAAGCCGTTGATATCGAAATTGCCGAACTGCCCATTCGGTGCATTGGGATGCACCAGCACGATGGAAGGGTCCCAGGTGGTGCGATCGGATGCCGCGCAGTTGGCTGACGTGTTGCAACCGCTCGAGGCAAAGATGTCGCTGCCCTGCAGGAGCGTGGGCGCCGTTCCCGCAAACTGCACCGCGCCCATGTTGGCATAGGCGTTGGCGCCGTCGACGGCCGCGTAGCCGCCACGGCCTGCCGCGATGACCAGTTGACCGCCGCCCGAGCCCGTCGTTGGGCCGCCGATATACGAATTGCCGTTCAGGACCAGATTGCCGGTGGAGGTCTCGAGCACCAGGCTGGCGCCGTTCGGCACGCTCAAGCTGGTCGGCACGGTCAGCGCGGTACCGCTGGTGACGCCGTACGAAAAATAGACGATGCCGCCGCCGGTGCTCGCTGCCGGATTGATGGAAATATCCGGCTGGACCGTATTGCTTGTGGCATCCCAGCGCTCCACTTCCATCTGCCCGAAACCAAGTATCCACAGGTTGCTGTTGAACGAATTTTTGCCGGCGCCGTATTCGACCACGACGTTGCCGGGCAGGAAATTCGACACGCCGCCGCGGCTGCCCGACATCGCGATGACGTTGCCGCCCTGTAGGATGACGGGATTGGCCGTGCCGCTGTTGAAGGTCACCTGGTTGTTGCTGGTGCCGCCACAATTGCAGCTGTCGTTGCCGATCAAGCCGCCTGCACCGCTGGTCGCATTCCCCATCCAGCTGCCGGGCCCAAACTGGTAAGGATTGACGTCGCCCACCACGGTCAACGTGGCGTTGGGGCCTGCGCTCAACTGCGGCGTGTTGACGGCAATGCCACCGCCTGCCTGCAGATACAGATTGCCGCCGGTCATCGTGATACCGGCGTTGATGGCCATCGCATTCTGCGAGGCCAACGTCAACGAACCATTGCCGGTGTTGGTAATTGCGGCGCCAGAGTTCAGCGTGAGGTTGTGAACGGCATCCAGTTGCAGGCTGTTGTTGCTGTTATACGTATACCCCTGCGTGATCGTGATGTCGCCCGTGCCACCCGGGCCGCCCGAGCTTGGATTGTTGGTATTGATCGTGATGTTGCCGGTACCCAGCGCCGTGACGATGTCCTGCCAACTGATGTGCGATGTGGCGGCCGTAAACGAAGGGCCAGCACCGCCCGGTATCGTCGGCGCACCGGTAAAGCCTGTGCTGGTAGCGGCACCGGCGGCATCGATGGTGAGATCCGATGGATCCCACAGAATGCTGCCGTTCCTGCCGCCGTTCGCGCCGCCCAGCATGTCGACGCTGCCTTGGTAATTGAGCTTGTCGTGGCCGGAGATTTCAGCGTTGCCACCGTTGCCGTTCCCACTGCCTGTATCGATCAGGCTGCCGTAGTAGTTGGTGGTGTCGTTCGCCCACACCACCACCTTGCCGCCCGATGCATTGCCCTGCGTGCCGCTCGCATTCAAGGTGACGCCACTGTCGACGTAGGCGCCGGTGGCGTTGGCGATGTCGGCGCCCTGCCCGTGCATGTCGCCACCCACGCGGATCACGCCACCGCCCGCCGCACCGCTCGCGTTCAACGACGTGTTGCCCATCACCGCCGTGTGGTAACCCGTCACATCGATATGGCCGCCGTTGCCGGCCGTGCCGCTGGCGTTGACCGCGCTGTCGCCAGTCGCATACGCGCCATTGGCCGCATAATTGCCGCCGACCACCGCCGTGCCCGTATTCGCATTGGCCGTAAAAGTGGCTATACCGCCTTGCGTGCCCGAAACATTGATGTTCGCGTTGCTGGCGTAAACATTCTGGCCGCTTACCTGCACGGCACCACCGCTGCCATCCGCGTTCCGCGCCTGCACCGTGCCGCCGACCTGCGCATTGCCGCCGCCGGTGGCGACGACTTGCACGCTGCCGTCCGGATTCGTCGCGGTGCCGGTCGCCTGGATCATACCGGTGGTGTTGATCGCCAGCGCACCCAGGTTGTCGTTCACGGCCGCAAGCATCACTTTCGCCGCCTGCAACGTGCCGGCCACGTTGACCGTGCCTTGGCCTCCGGCATTGGGCATCACCGTGATCGTGCCGTTGGACAGCGTGACCTGATCGGCCGCGACCAGGTTGATCTTTGTGCCCGCCGTCAGCTTCGCACCGGCATCGACCGCCACCGCCGGCGCCACCAGCGTGATGTCGCCGCTTGGCGTGTTGATCGTGCCCAGCACTTCGATCTTGCCGTTGCCGCCGGACAGCACCATCGCACCACCCTGCATGAAGGCGCTGTCGGAGATGTTGCCGGTGGCGCCGACGAAACCGCCCTGCACGTTGATCGCACCGCTCTGCCCGACCAGGATGCCGTTCGGGTTGATCAGGAACACGCGCCCATTGCCCTGCACCAGGCCATTGATGGTGCTGGGCAATGCACCCACCACGCGATTGAGCGTGGCGGCCATGGCGTTCGGCGCCTGGAACGTCACCGACGAACCCTTGTCGACGCTGAAATTGTTCCAGTTGATGATGGCGTTATTGGAGGTCTGGTGGATCAGCGTATTGCTGCCGTTCGCGCTGATGGTCGCGGCGCCTGCTTTTACCTGTCCGCCCGTCGGGCCACCGGCCAGCGCCGCACTGCTGTACGCCGCGCCTTGAAGCACACCCAATACGGTTGCGATCTGCAGGACCAGCGATTTGACGCGCGGCGTACCCGAGGTCGGCCTGCGCGAGTTCAAGCGACGTTGTGTATTCATAGGTGGTCCTGCTTGGATTTTGTTGTGCGACGCGATGTTGCGGGCGGGGAACTACGTGCACGAGCGATGCGAGGAACACCGACGAACGCGCGGCGACACGCCACGCGATGCTTGAAGCAGCACGAACCAGTCCCTGAACATTGCGCACCCCTCCCGGCCCGAAACGGTCAAGCGTTTTTCCCGACGTAGTCACGCCGGCAAGCAGCACGTTATGGCGCCACCCTACGTGGCACCATCGGAGAATTCCTAGGGGGGATACATCAGCGGCAAGGCATTGCGCCAAGGCCGGCATCGATGTCGATCATCGAGACCGAGCGATCGCATACATGAATGAATGCCCTCAAGCCGCTGGAGGGCCGCATTCCACAACCCATGCGGAAGCGCTCCAGGCGATACCCGGACACAGGCAACTCGACTGCAAGTGACCATGCGTGAAATCCCTCGTTTCACGATCAGGGGAACAGTCTTTAAGCACACTATTTGCGTGCTTAAAAAACCAGTTGCACAGCTGGTCGAACATCGCCACTATTTTTTAATAGTGCAGGGTTTTGCCACGCAACGAGGCAAGCCCTGTGATGGGCGAGCCGAATGTATACCTTTACGACGTGATGATCACGTGAAAACACGTTATCTACGAAATATTTTTACACCAATTTGATCCAGTCTGTTGTACGTGCTACCGGTCTGAATCGGGTGAAGTGCCTCGCTCAACGAGGATATCTCCCTGCGCGCAACCACGTCATCGGCCACTGCCCATTGCTGCAGCGATACGTTACAAGCCTTACCGTAGATCTTGTACATTGCCGAATCCCTCAGGTTACGTTGCAAGATCGGATCGTTTTGCGCGAATCGTGGTAGCAGTTTGCGAAATCCCTTTCACGCGCTGCAATCAGAAAATCCCAAACTTGGTTATAAAAAAGCTGCTCCAAATCATCAGGGCACGCATGTGCCGACCGCCATCGACAGAGAAAATGTCAAGCGATGCGCATGTGCCACACGTGACGCCCGCGTCGGTGATCAAACGGCGCGCACCCAGCTCGATCTATTTCTTGACGACTCAGACTCGGTGCGTCCAGCGAAGAGCAGTCAGCTCGTAAAGCCCGTGATTAGAGCGGGATCAACCGGCAAGCGGTTCCCCGGGCGGCAAACTTTATGACTTCGCTTCGCGCCCGACGCCATAGGCTCATTCCCTGTTTTCACCTGTGATCGTCCCGATGCGATCGCGCGTTACTCCAGACACCACGACGATCTAAGTTACCTCTTGATCTGTTCTTGGTTGCTGCTAAATGGCCACAACTGCCGAAGTGCCAAGTTACGGCGCTACGGATGCGAGCGCGCTCAAATGCCTAGCATAAGGCCACCCTCCACATCGCTAGCCGGTTCTGGCAAGCGATGCGGAAATTGCACAATGGCTATTGATGCCGGCGCATACGCACTAAACAGCGAAGATTTCACTGCCAAAATTGTCTGGTAGCTGTAGCCATGCCTCCGATATCCGTACATCACTGCGTGACTTTTTGCCCCAGATATTGCTCATCAAGACCGATCGATCGCACCAGATAACAGCGCAAACTATCGCGGTCGAACACCGGCTCGGCTATATCGGTACCCTTCAGGAAGGCCTTCACATTCTCGTTCCCCCACAAGTACGTGTCTTGGTAAAGCTCCACTGCGCACTGCCCCGCATGCATCACTTCCTTGAACAGGCTGAGGACGCAAGCAGAAGTCGAACGTGATTTCATTGCCACTCATCGACCCACATCACTCATCAAGCGGTTGGCGACAGGCACAGTGTCGCCGATGGCGGGGACTTTTTCAGTGTTGCCTTAAATATTTTTACTTATCGGTCAGCAGAATCGGAGATTTGAGTGCGTACCGATGCAGGGCAGAGAATGCCTTGCTGTTATCGCAAATCATCAAACCTCTCAGCTTCGCGCGGAGAGGTTTGAGAAATGGCAATATCTAACGACCCGCTATCACGGATCACTTCGCGCTTGCTTCCGAGGCGCTCGAAATGTCGTCAGCGCCATGGCGCTTGAAGATGTCCTTGGCGATATCACGTTGCTTGCCATCTTCGGTATGCACGGACAGCAAAATATTGCCGCCGCGGATCTTTTCGTCATAGCGCTTGGCCTCGAGCTCCGGAATGCCCATGCCAACCAGCGCACCGACGATTCCGCCCGCAGCAGTACCCACCGCCGCGCCGCCCAATGCGGCCATGATCGGACCGGCCGCAATGAATGGACCCAGCCCGGGAATGGCCAAGGCACCAATACCGGCGAGCCAACCCAAGGCCGCGCCGATTCCCAAGCCTGCGATGCCGCCCGTGGTCGCGCCCTCCGGAGCCTTGGTGCTGTGCTCGTGGGCAAAATCCTTCGTGCCGCGTTTATCGGGCAACAGAGCGGAAATCGCGTCGGCACTGAACCCGGTTTCCTTGAGGTCCAGAACGATGCCCTCGGCTTGTTCGACGGTTCTGGCGATGCAATAAACAGAAGCTTTCATGCTGGTCGTTCCTCAATGTTTCACGTCTAATTCGTTATCCACGCTGTTCACGCCCGCTACCGCTTTGACGGTTGCTTCCAGCCGGGCTTTTTCGTTTTCGGTTTCAACCGGCCCGCGCAATGTCACCGCGCCCTGGGAAGCGACGATCTTGACGTTGTGGGCCATTGTCGATAGCGATTTGTCCTTGACGATGGCGCGACGAACGGCGGCGGCAAGCTTGATATCCGCCTTGTTGTTCGGTTGATGCGCAGGGGTGACCGTTTGGTTGTCCCGATCACGCCGGTTCGTTTGCGTGTTATCCACTGGCGAGGTCGGCGCAGAGGTGGAAGATGCCGGCGTCGTTTGAGGTTGCGCGTTCAATGAAGCGCTCACCGCTATGCCCGTAATGCAGCAGCACACCCATATAGTGTGAGGCTTGGATCGATGCATAAGAATGACTCCCGAAAGATACGCGCAGACAGCGCGCAAAACTCAGGGTCTTTATCACCGCTATCGAGTGAAACGCGCGTATTTCATTTCGTGGTGACCTCAATCACGAAGGAAAATGATTGTGTCGTCGTTCATGGCTCGCGATTTGTATCTCTTCCAAGCGAGAGCATCCTGAGTGCATGGCGGTTACCGCCTACTCCTGTGCGGCGAGGTCTCGAACCTGCGCAGATGGTGGATCCGTCCAATATGTTGCGCGCCGACCCATCCTCCCAGCGTCGCGGCAATCAGGCTGAGCAACAGGCTCGCGAAGACTATCCACAGCGCCATGGCCGCATCATGCGCGATGCGATCGGCGCGACGCTTTGCATCAAGCTGGGCAGCCTGGGTGTCCGCGGCTATCGCGGCCACGATAGATGCGCCGTTGGCCGTGCTTGTTTGGTTGGATGCCGCGAAAAGGTTGGCCGCCGCATTCTCGCGGCCGCTAAGCAACGCGGCAACAATTTGGTCCGCCGTTGCCCGGTCGTGCGAGGTCAGGCGGGCTTGAATATTCGCTTGCAAAACGGCGAGCGATCCGTCTCCCATCCATTCCTGCGTATCCGGTGCGGGGCTCGCAGGCATTTCAGTACCTTGCGAAGCATGCACGTCGGCGCGCATAGGTGCGCCACCATGATGCATCGGGCTACCGATGGTCATCGCTATCCATAGAATGGCGGCGGTAACGGAAAGCCCCCATACCGTTACACCGTGCAAGGTTCCAATCGTGCGGTCATCGTGAGCGGCGCACCAGCTGGCGAACATGCCACCCAGCCATAGCGATACGACCCAACTCAGCACGATCCATATGGCTGTGCCTATGCCAATGCCTTTGATACTTGCCGATGCATTCCAGGCGTTGAACGCCGAAAACCCCATGGCCAGTCCGCCGACGTAAAGCAACACAGCGATGCCGGTTGCCGCCAGCCAGCCAGCGAAGATAGCTCTAAAACTTATCGCCGCCAGGCGATCGCCCGTGTCCTCTGTGCGAGTTACCACTACGTCTACCATGGCTGTTCTCCTTGATCTTCAGTGGGCGAGATATCAAGCGCATCCGCGCAACAGCGCGATGAGAATCAGCACTGGGATGGGAACTCCCAACAGCCATAGAAGAACATAGCCAATACCGCCCTTTTGACGCGGCGGAGCACTTACGCCTTGACGGGCCTGGTCATTCATAAGAGAACGTCCTCTGCGGATTATCTCGGACAAGAAGCATTAGCCTCATCCATGAATGACCAGCCAAGCTCTAACGCCGAGTTAAAACGACTATCCACGCGGTCTCGTTAGCGGCCCGTGAGTCAATCACCCAGGAGACGTATACAGAGCCTGGGGTTTCCCCGCGTTTCACGCTGCCTTGCGCGAAAGTTGTCCGTTTGTTCTTCTTGCAATGCATGTGGGAAGGCTGGGTTCCGAGAAAATCGGCATCCTAATCCGAAAGCCTTGTCAGTCACGCCTCACGTCTGGTAACGACATGCCGGGATGCAGCACGTTCGGGACTACCGTGTTAAGCCCTCACGGAGAACGAAGCTTAATGAACATGGCCCCCTTTTGGCGACGAATTGCGCCGCGCTTTTCACGCAAGGATTCAGGGCACAAGAGGCAGACGAGCCCTGATCCGCGGTCACTGAAGAGGACACCCCCACCACTCCTCATCCGTTGAGGGAGCCCCATATAGACGCTCAGCCAACGCCCCATGCCCGCTTGCTTGCTCCGCGGTCAATCTGTGATTGAATAGCCTCAGGCCATTCGCAGGATGTGAACATGCCGACATGGGAGACACGGGGAACAGAAACAGCCCCGCAAACACATGCGTTCGTTCAGTCGCCGAAGTGGAAAGTCGAGCGGTCACTACGCCACGGTGATTGGGTCGATCAAGGTGATTGGGTCGATCAAGAAGCGTCGATCTCGATCTCCGCCAGCGGATTTCGGGGCGAGGATACGTTCCTTTCTGCGGGCGCAGCCCCACCGCCTCACGAGACACTTGTCACCTTTGTGGAGGCCCTGGGCTCTACTCGGTATTCATCCGAAGAGCTACCTGCCTGGTGGTTGTCGCTCGCCATGCAGAGGTGCAAAGGGTATTGCGCTTATTGTGGTATCAGGCTGCGCACGGTGCTTGTTCCTTCGATGGACGCGATCATTCCGCTTATAGCGGGTGGTCCCCGGCAGCCGGATGCGGCTGTGATGTGCTGCAAAGCCTGCAAGCAAGCCAAAGGTCGAAGAGATCTGATTCTTTGGAAGCCTGATGCGCCCCCGTTTGTCAGAGAGCTTCGGATGCGCTTGTCCCTGAAAGCGTGGAACCACTCCAGTTGCGATGCACTCCTCATGCAGACAGAGGCTGCCACCGCATCCCTCATCGCCAAGCGCTGGTTATACCCACGCTTCCATTGCCACGCTGCGCTGATCCCCCGCGGCGGTTTCGTGGGTTGGCGTGTTGCGGCGTTGGTTCCCACCGCGATACAGCTGCGCCTGGTATTTGAACTCGGTGGCGTGCGGCTTCGCCTGCCAATGAAAAACGCCAACCAACGGCATGCTGATGCCGTTATTTTTTGGTTTCCGACTCAGAAAAGCGCGCTCGATGCCATTTGGGACCTCATCGATCACAACGGCCTAGTGCGGCGTGTTGATTTGCCGCAGATCGAACCCGCGCCAGGCGTCTCTGTCTCGCAACTATCCGAAGATTGGGCTTTGGTTTACTCGACGATAGCCGATCTCGTCAAACGGCAGTGACGACGTCAATCGGTTCTCTATGAAAGCGGCCTTCTAGAGGGCCAATTTCTGACAAAAAATGAAAAATTTCGCCTGGAATGCGGAGTAAATATCCCCCGGCAAAGCCGGGGGATATAACTTGTGAGCCGCTCAAAGCGGCTTTACGGGTCGCTAACGCGGCCCCTCTGTTTGTGCCACCTTTCGGTGGCGGCCTAGCTCAATAGGTTCAACTGATCCAAGCGGCGATCTTCCAACTCGTGCTCCCGGATGTAGGCTCGTATCAAACCTTCATCCCTACCCACGGTTGAGACAAAATACCCACGTGCCCAAAATCGCTGCCCCGCGTAGTTACGCTTTCGATCCCCGTACACTCGAGCAATGTGCACCGCACTCTTACCCTTGATGTAACCCACCACCTGCGACACCGAGTACTTCGGCGGTATCGAGATCAACATATGTACGTGATCGCTCGTAATATGCCCTTCTTCGATCCGGCTTTCCTTGTAGTGCGCCGACCGTCGAAATAGCTCCGGCAGGTGCTTCCTCAAGCCCTTGTAGATACTTTTCTTTCGATACTTCGGGATGAATACCACATGGTATTTGCACTCCCATTTTGTGTGACTTAGGCTTTCACTCTCGTCCATCGCGATTCTCCTCTCGTGTGCTTGGCGGCTCACGAGGGAAGTTTTCGCGATGGACTCCTGTCATTGTCAAACCGGTCCATCCACCCCGGCAATGCCGGGGGTTTCTTGTTTCACAATGACCACCGTGTCGCCTGCTTGGGCACCGGATTTCTTCAAGGCGTTGAAGGTGACTTCAGCTGAGCTATCCACAGCTGCAGAAGATTTTTTCCGGCCTCCGTCCCTGGTCAATTTCCAGCGGGCAGAGATGGTCAATTTTCGATCGGCAGGAACAACCTGCCCAACTTCAAGCAGCAGCGACCGATCTTTTTCGCAGGCGCCTAGCTTGCGGCTTTCTCTCGGATCAGCAATCGCTCGATGTTGACCAGCAAGTACATGCTCACCTGAGCACAACCAAGCTGGATCACGATCTTCGACTGAAAGTGCTAGAGACGTTGGACGCACTGAATCGTACCGTCAAGATTCAAGCCGCATACGGTGTAAGGCAAAGGAGAAGCACCCGTCAACACAACTGACTCAGTGAAGTCATGAAAGCTCATGGGCTTAGGAGCGACGCGCGTTGCCCTCAAGACGCGCCGGCCGCACCGTCATATCTTGATCTGAGCGCGTTGCTGCTGGCGTCGCCTTTGAATCACTAGCATCGTGGAAAGCAGGATCACGGCGACCGCGAAGATCACGATGCCAAGACCGTTGCCGCTGAGGCCACTAGCCATTGCCATGCTGTCCATGGACCGGAACGTGGCAGCCGACATGCCGGTGTAGTGCATCCCGCAGACCGCAATGCCCATGATCAACGCGCTGACGATTTGCGGCCATAGGCCCCGCATATTGAAAGCCAGCCACAACGCAGCGATCGACGCCACGATGGCGAAGACGGCCGACAGGATCACGGTATTGGCGTCGTAATCGATCATGGCTGGCATCTGCATGGCGGACATGCCGACGTAATGCATGCCGCAAACGCCGAGCCCCATCAGCACACCGCCCAGCACAAGTTTGGCAATGCCGAAGATGCCGTTGCCCACGATGCCCAGTCCCGCCATGCACGACAGCATGGCCACTACGGCCGAGCCCAGCGTCATCGGCAAGTCATAGGCCACCGGCATATCCATCTTCCAGGCCAGCATCGCAATGAAATGCATGCACCAGATGGCGCCGCCGCCCATCACGGCACCCGCCGCCACGATGGCTATGATGCGTTCGCGGGTGTTGGTCGCGCCCGGAATGCCGATGCCGAGTTGGAGCGCGGTGAACGAACCCAATACCGAAACAATGTAGGAAAGCCCTGCCAGTAGCGGATCGAGTGTGCTTGGAATGATCTGGTCTTGCATGGACGTGCCCCTGAATTTAAAACTTGCAAACAGATGCGTCGGGCCGCGCGATGCGGACCAACGCAGACATGGCGGATAAGGCGCTACACCACAGGTGTGATAACGAAGCTGCAAACCTCGGCGCCGGTGTTGCGGCAGGACACCTCCGTTACTCGCAGGTTACCCAAATGGCCAGGCTCGCCCAGCAAGCCTTCCACATAGCCTCGAAGGAAGTGGCAACCATCATTGCCATACCGTTCCATGCTGCTTAAAGGGCTCTCCATGATGTGCAGATTGCCACCGACCAGCTCGGTGTTGCGTACCAGTTCCCTCAGTGCCGGCAGCGCAATCTGCTTGACCGAGTTGGACAAGTTCAGCCGCGCGCCGAGCGCATAATCGCGCTTGAACACCCATGCCCCCAGCCGCTTGCCGGCGTAGTGCGTGGAAGCAGCCCGCACGTTCTGCGGCAGGTCGTATTCGAACGCCAGCACCTTGTCGAAAATTTTCGGATAGCTGCGCGCCAACTGGCCAAGCACGGCATCGACACGCTGGTGGTCGGGTTCGCCATCGCCCATGTCATGCACGCCGGTGGTGGCTGACGGTTTGGCGATCTGGTCGGTTCCGGAGGGTGTTGCCCGCCCCATGCCGTCGACAACGCTGGACTCGAAACGGCGCACCAACGGATTGCTGCTGAGCCGGTCCTGCAATGCCAGCAGATTCTTTTTCGGTCCACGCACCGCGAGCGTCAGCAGTACGCCTTCATCGCTTGGCCTCATTCGCGGGCGAAGCACGTTGAAGCCGCTGTTCATGACGATACGGCCAAGCTCGGGCAATAGGCCCTGACGGCGGTCGGAGTAGATATGGAATTCGATGTCAATCACGGCGCATTCACTCCGGGCAAGCGCGTGCCGGCAACGCTGCGCAACGTGCGCCGTCGCTGCTCGCCGTTGGCAGCGGATGAAAAACCGTGGTGTCGAAGGCCTCCGTGCGGCCTCCTTTAAAGTTCGCGAGCATCTTGGCGTGCCTTCTTGTGTAGCCCTGTTCGATCGAGAATTCTCGATCACCATCACCACCCTGCAGAATCGGAAAATTCCTAGAAGTTGACGGTTTACGGAAGGGCACGACCTTTCACGCCCGTAGGCTAGGATGAAATTCCAGCATCAGGAGCCGCAACAAAGCTGGGATTGCATCCCAGTATCTACGAACGCCATCGCGCGAATACCACTCGTGGCGTTCCAGTCATGCAACAGCGTGCCAACGTCCCAAAAAGATCCTCCAGCAAGCAACTGATCCTGAGGCGTCGTCTCGGGGGTGGAATCGAGCTCTGGCTGCCCGCGTCAGTTCGCGGACACATGCCTTACTGGCATACGGAGGAAAACGGGAAAAATCAACGCAGCATTTTCATCTCTCGGGGACGCCTCATTACCAATGCACTCGAAAACCAAGGGTGCCGGTGACTTCGTGGCTATCGCCGAAGTGCGACACGCCGGTCTTGCCCTGCACTTCGCCGTAGATCGAATACCGGCCCCAATCCAGCGAGCCGCCAATCCCTAAGCCCGCCCACAGCCGCTCGTTGCGACTGATGAGATCGGTGCCGGATACATCCACGCTAGTGGCGCCCTCGAAGTCGCGATACAGGTTGGCGATCGCATAGAGATGACTGTCGATCGATCTGCGTGCACCTTGCCAGGTGCTGCGATAGTCGATGGCCATGCCGACACGACCGACCAGGTCCCTGCCCCGCTGCACGGACACGTTGGCGCCGTACACGTCGCTGAAGGCGTTGAACGCCGCGCGGCCATAACTCACTTGCGCCTGCGGGGTCAGCGACCACGCATCACCAAGACGGAAACGCTGGCCCGCTTCCACGCCCACGGCGTAGCCGCTGCCCTTGTCGTCATTCTTGAGCACCTGCGCGGCGGACGTGGAGTACAGGTCGCTGTCGAAGCGAGTCCAGCGCCATTGGCCGTCGACGTAGAAGCCGCCGTTGCCATACCAAGTGAGCGTGGCGTTGATGCCATAGCTGTGAGTCTTGATGCGCCCCGCGCCATACACCGACGCGACGTTCGACTGGTAACGGCCGGCCTGCAGGGCCGCACCCGCCACCAGCGCACCGTCTGAGGCATCGCCCAGCCTGGCGTCAATGCCGGCTTCCGTTTTCCAGGTGGAGATGTCGTAGTCGGCACCGCTGGTGGTGACCTCCGGTTTGTACGTCTGGCCGGCGCCTTGCACGCGCATCCATACGCCATCGCCGGGCGTCATGCTATCGGTGGCGGGCGTACTGCCTGCCCAGGTGCGATCGCTGACGCGCTCATACAGCGAGTCGAGCGTGTTGATCTGCCGCAGCACGCCGGCGTATGCCTCATATAACGGTACGCCAGGCTGGTACAACGGTGTGGTGACCGGCGGCGTGCCCGGCGTGGTCGGCGGATCCAGCAGTGCAGAACGCAGATACCAGTCGCCGTCGTTCGGCGTGCTGGTGCCGCCTTGATAGAGGCGATAAGCGTAAGCGCCCGCCACCACCGCCTGCTGTCCCTGGAACGCGTAGTTGCCGGCCAGCGAGAACGTACCGTTCGATGCACCTTGCACGTCGATCAGCTTGATGCCTTGCGTCGTCGGCGCGCCGGTGCCGCCCACGTTGGTGACGTGCACCACGCTGCTGCCCGACGTGCTGCCGTTGACGATCAGTTGATCCGTGGCGGAGCTGTCGCCGCCCAGCACGGTGTTGAAATTCAGCGTGCCGCCCTGGCCGACGTAATCGCCCTGCACGGTTAGCGTAGTGCCGGGCGTGCTGCCGAAATGCACCGTGCCCGCGTTAGTAAGTGACGCCACGTTCTGCGCAAAGCCGGCAAGATCCAGCGTGCCGTTCGACGCAACGGTAACGGCCGACGAAGCACTGAAGGCGTTCGCAACGGCCGCTTGCAAGGTGCCGGCGCTCACCGTGGTCGCACCGCTGTACGTCGATGCCGCAGCGAGCACCAACGTGCCACCGCCGATCTTGGCAAGGCTGCCGCTGCCGGTGATGGCACTGCCCAGCGTCAACGTCGTTCCCGCATCGGTCTGGAAGGTGCTACTGCCGGTGAGGCTTACCGCGCGAGCGGTCTGGAAGCTCGCGGTGGTGTGCAATGTGCCATCGCCAATCGTCAACGCGCCGGCGGCGTCGCCGAGGTTCGCATCGCTCGACACCTGCACGGTGCCGGCCTGCACCGTGGTGCCACCGGCGTAGGTGTTATTGCCGGTCAGCACCAGCGTGCCCAGATCGTCCTTCACCAGCGTACCGGCACCAGCAAGCACGGCATCGATCGTGGCCGTCATGCTGGCGCCTGCAGCCGTGCCATCACCCACGCGAATCGTCGGCGTATTGCCGGCAAGCACGAGCGTACCGCCGGTGAGGCGATAACCATCCACCTCGAATTGCAGGCCGGATGCCTGCACCTGGCCGTTGGTGTTGTCGATCGTCACCGTACCGGGCGTGCCGGCGAACACCGCGAAGGCGCCATTCGTATACGGCGCATTCAACGCGCCATCGGCTTGGGTCCAGTTGTCGTTGTCGGCCAGGCGCCAGGTGCCGGTGCCGCCGTTGACCACGCCGTTGCTTTCGTTGCCCGGGCCGTCCCAGAAATTCAGCGTGAGACCATTGCTGTTCACCAGGTTCACCTGGTGCGCGATGGACGTCTGCACGTAGAGATTCGTCGCCGGCGTCGTGCCTAGCACAAGGCCGTTATCGGTGAGCGAGCCGTCGTAGTTGAAGACGCGATACACGCCTGGCCCAAAGCTGCCGCCCGGCGTGGTGCTGACGTTGAGCGTGCCGGCCAGCGTGAGGTTGCCGTGCACCACCGTCAGGTCGTTGAACGAGCCACCCGGCGTGTTGGCCTGGCCGAATTGGTAGTTGAGCGACGCGCCGCTGTTCAACGTCAGGTTGCCGTTGAGGGTGAGCGCACCCACCGCGCTGGTGTCGCCCGGATTCAATGCACCGCCGCTGGCGACCACCACGTCACCGCCAAGCGTGCCGTTGCCACCCAACGTCGCACCGCTTTGCACGGTGGTCAAACCCGTCGCGGCGGATTGATTGCCATCCATCAACAACGTGCCTGCCTGCACGGTGGTGGCGCCGCTGTACGTGTTGGCGCCGGTCAACGTCAACGTACCGCCGCTGGTCTTGCTCAATGCACCGGTGCCACTGATCGTGCCGGACAAGGTGAGATCGGCTTGCGTGTCGAACGTGCCGCCGTTGGTGTTGAGCGTGATCGCGCGTGCTGACGTAAATGCAGCCGTGTTGCGCAATACGCCGCCATCAAAGATCAATCCACCGGTTGCATCACCGAGATTGCCATCGTTGGCGACTTGCAGAACACCACCGTCGATTTCCGTGCCACCGGTATAGGAGTTCGCACCATTGAGCACCAAGGTTCCGAGATCGGTTTTCTGCACGCCACCCGTGCCGATCAACGCGGCATTGATGGTGGCCGTCATGTTTGCGCCGGCTGCCGTGCCATCACCCACGCGGATGATGTTCGGCGCACCGCTCAAGGTCAGCGCGTTGCCGGTGATGGTGTAACCATCCACCGCGAACTGCATGCCTGAGGTGCTGACGTTGCCGAGGCTATTGTCGACCGTCACCGTGCCGGGCGTCGCTTCGAACACCGCGAAGCTGCCGTTGCTGTAAGGCGCATTCACCTGGCCGCTGCTGTCCGCCCAGTTGTCGTTGCCGGTGGCGTTCTGCCAAGTGCCATTGCCGCCGTTGATCACGCCGTTGTCTTTCGGGCCGGCGGCGCCATCCCAGAAATTCAACGTGAGCCCGGTGCTGTTGACCAGGTTCACCTGGTTGGCGATCGAGGTTTGCACGGAGTACGTACCAGCCGGTGCGCTGCCGATGTTCAGGCCGTTGTTGGTCAACGTGCCGGCGTAGTTGAAGACGCGGTATACACCCGGCCCGAAGCTGCCACCCGACGAGGTACTGACGTTGAGCGTGCCGCCCAGCGTGAGGTTGCCGTTGACGGTGGTGAGATCGTTGAGCGCACCACCCGGCGTGTTGGCCTGGCCGAATTGATAGTTGAGCGCAGCGCCGCTGTTCAATGTCAGGTTGCCGTTGATGGTGAGCGCACCCACCGCGCCGGTGTCGCCGGGATTCAACGCACCGCCGCTGGCGACAACCACATCGCCACCGAGTGTGCCGTTGCCGCCGAGCGTCGCCCCGCTCTGCACGGTGGTAAGACCCGTCGCGCCGGATTGATTGCCATCCACCAGCAAGGTGCCCGCCTGCACGGTGGTGGCGCCGCTATACGTGTTGGCGCCGGCCAGCGTCGTCGTGCCGGGTCCCGATTGCGTCACGCTGCCGCTGCCGGAAATGACGCCACCGAACGTCACGGCGTCGGAGCGGTTGAACGCCAGCGCACCGTTGTCGAGCACATCGCCGGTGATCGAACCGCTGGTGCCGCCATTGCCCAGTTGCAAGGTGCCGAGCGTGATCGTCGTGCCGCCGCTGTACGTGTTGGCGCCGGTCAGCACCGTGGTGCCGGCGCCCGCCTGCACCACGCTGCCGCTGCCGGAGACAACGCCGCTGAACGTCACGTTGTCGGAGCGGCTGAATGCAAGCGCGCCATTGTCCACCACGTCGCCGGTGATCGAGCCGCTGGTGCCGCCATTGCCCAGTTGCAGCGTGTCGGCGCTGATCGTGGTGCCGCCGCTATAGGTGTTGTTGCCGGTCAGCACCGTGCTGCCGCTACCTGCCTGCGTGACGCTGCCGCTACCGGAGATGGCGCCGCCGAACGTCGCGCTGTCGGAGCGGTTGAACACCAGCGCGCCGTTGTCCACCACGTCGCCGATGATCGAACCGCTGGCGCCGCCATTGCCCAGTTGCAGCGTGCCGGCACTGATCGTTGTGCCGCCGCTGTAAGTATTGGCGCCGGTGAGCACCAAGGTGCCCAGGTCCGTCTTCTGCACGCCGCCCGTACCGACCAGCACGGATGCGATCGTCGCCGTCATGCTCGCGCCGTCGCTGCTGCCATCGCCCACGCGGATGATGTTGGGCGTACCCATCAGCGTGATCGGATCGCCCGTGACGGTGTAACCATCGACGGCGAATTGCATGCCGCTGCTTCTCACCAGGCCAAGGCTGTTGTCCACCGTGACGGTGCCCGGCGTGGCGGTGAAGATGGCGAAGCCGCCATCCTGGTACGTGCCGTTCACGCTGCCGTCGATGGTCGCCCAGTTGGTATTGCCCGAAGCGTTCTGCCAGAGACCGCTGCCGCCCTGCACGACGCCATCGTTCGGATTGCCCGGGCCATCCCATACGTTCACCTGCAACCCGGCCGTGTTCACCAGGTTCACCTCGTGGTTGATCGAGGTCTGCACGTAGAAGTTGGACGTGGGCACGCTGCCGACGGCCAGCCCGTTGTTGGTCAGCGTGCCGCCGTAGCTGATGATGCGATAGATGCCCGGATCGAACGTTGCGCCTGCCGTGGTCGTCACGTTGAGCGTGCCGCCCAGCGTGAGGTTGCCGCTCACCTTGGTCAGGTCGTTGTACGCACCGCCCACCACGTTGGCCTGGCCGAAGTTGTAGCTCAGCGTGGAGGTATTGCCGAGCGCCAGGTTGCCGTTGATGGTGAGCGTACCCGGTGCGCTGCCCACGTCGCCGGGGCTGAGCGTGCCACCGTTGGCGACGGTCACGTTACCGCCGATCGTGCCGGTGCCGCCCAAGGTGCCGCCATTGGCCACCGAAGTTGCCGCAGTGGCCGTCGACTGGTTGCCGTCGATGATCAGCGTGCCGGCATTCACGGCGGTGGTGCCGGCGTAAGTATTGTTGCCGCTCAGCACCGTGACGCCGCTGCCTTGCTGCGTGACGCTGCCGGTGCCGGAAATCACGCCATTGAAGCTATACGTATCGGAACGGTCGAAGATCAGCGCACCGTTATCGGTAACGTTGCCGGTGATCGAACCGGCCGTGCCGCCATTGCCCAGTTGCAGCGTACCGGCTGCAATCGTGGTGCCGCCGGCATAGGTGTTGTCGGCCGCGAGCAGCAAGCTGCCGACGTCGGTTTTGGTAAGCGCGCCGGTGCCGCTTATCGCGCCCGTCAGCGTGAGATTGCCGGTGGTCTGGAACGTGCCGCCGCCCGCATTGAGCGTGGTGACGCGTGCGGACGTGAAACTCGCCGTGTTCTGCAGCGTGCCGCCATTGAATTCCAGCGGACCGCTTGCATTGCCCAGGTTGGCGTCGCTGGCTACGGACACCGTGCCACCATCGATCGACGTGCCGCCTGCGTACGTGTTGCTGCCGGTGAGCGCCAGCGTACCGTTGCTGGTCTTGGTGAGCGCACCGGTGCCGCCGATCGCGCCGGACAGCGTGAGATTGGCTTGCGTGTCGAACGTGCTGCCGTTGGTGTTGAGCGTGACCGCGCGTGCGGACGTGATTGCCGCCTTGTTGCGCAGCGTACCGCCATCGAATGCCAAACCACCGGTCGCATTACCGAGATTGCCATCGCTTGCGATTTGCAGGACACCGCCATCGATCGCCGTACCGCCGGTATAGGTATTCGCGCCGTTGAGCACCAGCGTGCCGAGGTCGGTTTTCTGCACGCCGCCGGTACCGACAAGCGCGGCATTGATGGTCGCCGTCATGCCGGTGCCCGCGCTGGTGCCATCGCCTACGCGGATGATGTTGGGCGCACCCACCAGGGTGAGCGCATTGCCCGCGATGGTGTAACCGCCCACGGCGAACTGCATGCCGGACGAACGCACGGCGCCGAGGCTGTTGTCCACGGTAACGGTGCCCGCGCTGCCGCCGAAGATGGCGAAGGCGGCATCCGTATACGGCGCATTGACCGTGCCGGTCTGGTTGGCCCAGTTGTCGTTGCCCGATGCGTTCTGCCACACGCCGCTGCCGCCCTGGATGGCGCCGTCGTTTAAGTGGCTGGGACCATCCCAGAAGTTGAGCGTGAGGCCAGTGCTGTTGACCAGGTTCACCTGGTTGGCGACTGAGGTTTGTACGTAATACGTGCCTGCTGGTGCACTGCCGATGCTCAGGCCGTTGTTGGTGAGCGTGCCGCCGTAGTTGAGGATGCGGTACACGCCCGGCCCGAAACTGCCGCCCGACGTGGCCGTGATGTTGAGCGTGCCGCCCAGCGTGAGGTTGCCGTTGACGGTGGTGAGGTCGTTGAGTGCGCCGCCGGGTGTGTTGGCCTGGCCGAATTGATAGTTGAGCGCCGCGCCGCTATTCAACGTGAGGTTGCCGTTGACGGTAAGCGCACCCACCGTGCCGGCGTCGCCGGGATTCAACGCACCACCGTTGGCAACGGTGACGCTGCCGCCGAGCGTACCGTTGCCGCCAAGCGTGGCGCCGTTCTGCACGGTGGTAAGGCCGGTCGCGCCGGATTGATTGCCATCCACCAGCAAGCTGCCCGCCTGCACGGTCGTTGCACCGCTGTACGTGTTGGTGCCGGTCAACGTCGTCGTGCCGGTACCCGATTGCGTCACGCTGCCCGTGCCGGAGATAACGCCACCGAACGTCACGCTATCGGAACGATTGAACGCCAGCGCGCCGTTGTCCACCACGTTGCCGGCAATCGCACCGCTGGTGCCGCCATTGCCAAGCTGCAAGGTGCCGGCGGTGATCGTGGTGCCGCCGCTATAGGTGTTGGCGCCGGTGAGCACCAGGGTGCCCAGGTCCGTCTTCTGCACGCTGCCCGTGCCGGCCAGTACGGCATCGATGGTGGCGGTCATGCCCGCGCTCGCGGCGGTGCCATCACCTACGCGGATGATGTTGGATGCACCACTCAACGTCAGCGCGTTGCCCGTCACCGTGTATCCACTCACGGCGAACTGCATGCCCGACGTGGTGACGTTGCCGAGACTGTTGTCGACCGTCACCGCACCCGGCGTCGCTTCGAACACGGCGAACGTGCCGTTGGCGTACGGCGCATTCACCTTGCCGGTGCTGTCCGCCCAGTTGTCGTTGCCGGCAGCGTTTTGCCACGTGCCGTTGCCCCCGTTGATCACACCGTTGTCTTTCGGGCCGGCCGCACCGTCCCAGAAACTCAACGTAAGCCCGGTGCTGTTGACCAGGTTCACCTGGTTGGCGATCGAGGTCTGCACGTAGTACGTGCCGGCCGGTGCGCTGCCAATGCCCAAGCCGTTGTTGGTCAGCGTGCCGGTGTAGTTGAGGATGCGATACACGCCGGGACTGAAATTGCCGCCCGGTGAGGTGCTGACGTTGAGCGTACCGGCCAGCGTCAGGTTGCCGTTGACGGTGGTCAGGTCGTTGAGCGCGCCACCGGGTGTATTGGCTTGGCCGAACTGATAGTTGAGCGCTGCGCCGCTGTTCAACGTCAGGTTGCCGTTGATGGTGACGCGCCCACCGCACCCGTGTCGCCTGGGTTCAACGCGCCGCCGCTGGCGATGGTCACGCCACCGCCGAGCGTGCCGTTGCCGCCGAGCGTGGCGCCGCTCTGCACGGTGGTCAGACCCGTGGCACTGGATTGATTGCCATCCACCAACAACGTGCCCGCCTGCACCGTGGTGGCGCCGCTGTACGTGTTGGCACCAGTCAACGTCAGCGTGCCGCTGCTGGTCTTGCTCAATGCACCCGTGCCGCTGATCGTGCCGGACAAGGTGAGATTGGCTTGCGTGTCGAACGTGCCGCCATTCGTATTAAGCGTGATGGTGCGTGCGGAAGTGAAGGCTGCCGTATTGCGCAACGTACCGCTGTCGAGCGTGAGAGCGCCGCTTGCATTGCCCAGGTTCGCATCGCCGGATACGGAAACCGTACCGCCGTTGATCGCCGTGCCGCCGGTGTAGGTATTGGTACCGCCAAGCACCAGCGTACCGAGATCGGTTTTCTGCACGCCACCGGTGCCGATCAGCGCGGCATTGATGGTGGCCGTCATGTTTGCGCCGGCTGCGGTGCCATCGCCCACGCGGATGATGTTCGGCGTACCGCTCAAGGTCAATGCGTTGCCGGCGATGGTGTAACCATCCACGGCGAATTGCATGCCCGAGGTGGTGACGTTGCCCAGGCTGTTGTCGACCGTCACCGTGCCGGGCGTCGCTTCGAACACCGCGAAGGCGCCGTTGCTGTAAGGCGCATTCACCTGGCCGCTGCTGTCCGCCCAGTTGTCGTTGCCGGTGGCGTTCTGCCACGTGCCGTTGCCGCCGTTGATCACGCCATTGTCTTTCGGGCCGGCCGCGCCATCCCAGAAATTCAACGTAAGCCCGGTGCTGTTGACCAGGTTCACCTGGTTGGCGATCGAGGTTTGCACGTAGTACGTGCCAGCCGGTGCGCTGCCGATGTTCAGGCCGTTGTTGGTCAACGTGCCGGCGTAGTTGAAGACGCGGTACACACCCGGCCCGAAGCTGCCGCCCGACGAGGTGCTGACATTGAGTGTGCCGCCCAGCGTGAGGTTGCCGTTGACGGTGGTGAGATCGTTGAGCGAACCACCAGGTGTGTTGGCCTGGCCGAATTGATAGTTGAGCGCAGCGCCGCTGTTCAACGCGAGGTTGCCGTTGACGGTAAGCGCACCCACCGTGCCGGCGTCGCCCGGATTCAACGCACCGCCGTTCGCAACAGTAACGTTGCCGGCGATCGTACCCGTGCCGCCCAAGGTCGCGCCGCTCTGCACGGTGACCGGTCCACCCGCGCCAGCCTGGTTGCCATCCACCAGCAAAGTACCGGCCTGCACCGTGGTGCCGGCGGAATAGCTTTGCGTGCTGGTGAGCGTCAGCGTGCCGGTACCTTGCTTGAGTAGCGTTTCGAAGCCGATGGTGGTGGTGCCATCCAGCGTGCGGCTGGTAGCAGTGTTCACTTGCAGCGTGTCGCCAGCGCCGCTTTCGCCGCCCGTGCCGCCGTCGACCGCGCCGGTAATCGTGCCGCCGTCGTTGAGCACCAGCGTGTCGTTGCCGGTGCCGAGGTTCAACGTGCCGCTGCCGGTGTTGAGCGTGCCGCTCAGATTGACCACGTTGCCGCCGCCCGCACCGAGCGTGCCGTTGCCGATCAGCGTGCCGCCGCTGTTGACGTTGATGGTGCTTGGCCCGCTGTTGCCGCTGATGGCCAGCGCCGTATTGCCCGCCGCGGCAACCGAGCCGTTGACGGTCAGCGTGGAGCCGGCGTTCATCGCCAGCGTCGGCGTGGTCAGCGTGCCGCCTGCCTGCACTTGCAAGGTGCCTGCGCCCACGGTCACCGCACCGCTGGTGAGTCCGCCATTCACCTGCAACGTACCGGCGCTCACCGTGGTGTTGCCGATGCTGTTGCTGGCCGACGTGAGCACGGTGGTGCCGGTGCCGATCTGTGCAATGGTGCCGGGCCCGCTCAGCGTGCCGGTGAAGTTGAACGTATTGCTGCGATTGAATGAGAGCGTCGAGGTCGGCGCATACACGATCACGTTGCCGACACCCGCATTGCCGGTAGTGCCACCGTTGCCGATCACCAGGTCGCCATCGTTGATGACGGTGTTGCCGGTATAACTGTTGTTGCCGGTCAGCACCCAGGTGCCCGCATCGTTCTTGGCCAGCGTGGTGGTGCCGCCGGGTCCGTCGATGATGGTGCCGCCCATGGTGTTGAGGCCGGTGTTGGTGCCGCCGAGCGCCAGCGTGCGATTGCCGCTGCCCGAGTAAGACGCCGAACCGGTATTGCTGAACACCACCGCGCCGGTGCCCGACGAACTGATATAGCTGACGCCGGTGGAGAGCGTGAACAGGCGATCGGTGGTGTCGCCGCTGCCGGTGTAGAGCAGCGTCGAGCCGCTGCCGATGATCAGGTTGGAAGCGGCATTGGACGAAGAGCCGATGCTGCTCGCCTGCCCGCCGTTGGACAGCTTGCTGACGCCGAGCACGCCACCCGCGATGGTGGTGACGCCGGTGTAGCTGCTGGCCGGGTTGTTCAAGACCCAGGTGCCGGTGCCGGTCTTGCTGAAAGACGTCTTGCCGGTGCCGTTGTCGGTAATTTGTGCGGCCAGGCTGTTGTTGGCGGTGCTGCTGCCGGTCAGCGTCACGGTCTGCGCGGTATTGGCGCTGGAGAACGCCATGGCACCCGTGTTGGTGAACTGCACCGCGCCGGTGCCGGAGGCGTCGAGTGCGCTGGTGGTTGACGGCCCGAGAGTGAACAGGCGATCCGTGCTGTCGCCTGCACCGGTGTATTGCAGCGTGCCGCCATTGAGCACCAGCGTGCTGGCGGCATTGCTGGCCGCGCCGATCGCACTGGCGGTGCCGCCATTGGCCAGGCAATTGACCGACAACACACCCGCGTTGATCGTCGTGGTGCCGGTGTAGGTGCTGCCACAGCCGGAAAGAATCTGGGTGCCCGCACCGTTCTTGACGAGGTTGCCGGTGCCGCTGAGGATGCCCGCGTACGTGAATCCGCCGCCATCACGCAGCGTCAAGGTACTGCCGTTGGTGAGCTTGACCTCGCCGCCTGTCGTACCGCCGCCATTCAATCCCCACACCGTGGTATCGAAGCCGTTCAAATCCAGCGTGACGCCCGCGGTGTTGGCCAGCGACATCGTACCGGCCGTGGTGGCCGTGCCGAAAGCATTGGTCGCCCCGGCTCGCAAGATGCCCTGGAGAACCTGCACGCCGCCTGTAAAGTTGTTGGTCGTACCGGTGAGCACCAGGGTACCCGCACCGTTCTTGGCCAGCGTGCTGCCTGTCACCTGCCCGCCGAAAGTCAGTGTGGTCGAAGCATTGGCCACGATGATCGTACTGGGGGCGCTCATGGTGAAACCACGGTCCGTGGTGGTGGTGACCCCCGTGTAGTTCAGTGTGCCCCGAGAAAGAGTGAGGTTGCCCGGCGCGGCACTGGACGCGCCAATATCACTGGCCACGCCGCCATTGGACAAGCAGGCGACATTGAGGGCGGAGCTGACAATGGTGGTGGCGCCGGTATAGGTGTTGCCGCAACCACTGAAGGTCTGCGAGCCGCCGGCCATTGTCACAGCACCGGTGCCCGAGATAAGACCGGAGAACGCGCCGCTGCTGTTGATCTGCAGCGTGCCCGCGCCCAGCGTGACGCTGCCCGCGCCATTCAAGCCACCCACCCACACGCTGTTGCCGGCAAGATCGAGCGTAGCGCCGGAGGCCACTGTCATCTGTCCCGCGCCCGTACCGTTGGCCGCGCCGCCGAATGCCTGACTGGAACCGGCGCGCAGCGTGCCGCCGTTGACGGTGGTGCCGCCGGTATAGGTATTGGTACCGCTCAACACCAGGATGCCGGCACCGCCCTTGACCAGCGCACCGCTGCCGACCACCGTGCCGCTATCGGTCAGCGTGGTGCCGGCCTGCGATACGTTGACCTGGCCGACGTTGCCGGCGGTGCCATTGCCGAGCGTGAAGCCGCGATCGGTCGACGCCGTGCTGCCGGTGTAGGTGAGCGCGCCGCCATTCTGCAAAACCAGATTGGACGAAGCATTGCTTGCGGCGCCGATGCTGCTCGCCTGCCCGCCATTGGTCAGCGTGGTCGCCGCCAGCGTGCCGCCGTTGACGGTGATCGGACCGACGAACGTGTTGGCCGCGTTCGCCAGCGTCAGCGTGCCCGTGCCCGTCACGTTCAAGCCACTGCTATCCGGACTGCTCACCACGCCGCTGAAGGTGAGATTGGACGAGCCGTCTACCTGGATCGTGCGCGAAGGCCCGCCGTTCTGCAGCGTGAAGCCGCGATCGGTGCTGGCCGTCGCGCCGGTGTAACGCAAGGTGCCGCTCTGCAATACCAGATTGGACGATGCACTGGAGGACGCACCGATCGCACTTGCCGATCCGCCATTGGCGACGCTGTTGAAGTTCAACGTGCCGCCGCTGAGCGTGGTCGCGCCCGTATATGTGTTGGCACCGGTGAGCACGACACTGCCCGTGCCCGAACCGCCTACCGTAAAGCTGGTGGATGCGCCGTTGTCGACGATGGTCGAAGCGATGGTGTACGTGCCGGCGCTGTTCTGCAGCACGCCAAGCGGGCCGCCGTTGGCGCCGCCGGTGAGCGAACCGCCCTGGATGGTCTGCGACGTACTGCCAACGGTAGAAGTCACCAGGATGTTGCCGCCGACACCGAGCGTGTTGCCGTTGCCGACCGTCACGGTGGAATTGGCCGCCGCGGTGTACTTCAGGCCACCGAGCGCAACGCTGCCGTTGACCGTATTGAAGTAAGGCGTGTTGGCGGCGCCGCCCGCATCGCTGACGATGTCGCCGCTGACCCAGGTACTCGCATCGTCCTTGTTGGCATAGCTGGTGAGCGCGGTGATCACACCACCCGATACCTGCGCGTAGTCGGTGCCGTTGACCGTCGCCCAACCGCCGAGCGCCCCATCCGCATTGCTGGTGGTGATGGTGGCGCCGGTGTTGTAACCGAAATCGGCCACGCCGCCGCTTTGGCTGATCGCGCCCAGACCGAGCGTGAGCGTGCCGCCCGAACCGGCGGTGGCCACGATCTTGTTGCTGCCCGCCGTGACGTTGAGGCCATTGAAACTCTGGCTGGTGCTGGCGCTGGCCGCGCCCTTCACTGCCAGCGTGCCGCCACTCATGGTGAGTGTGGAAGCGCTGTTGATGATGTTGCTGGCGGGCGCGCCTGCCGCGGTGAAATCCAGCGTCAAGGTGCCGCCGCCCACCGTGGTGGCGCCGGTGTAGCTGTTGGCGCCGGACAACGTCAGCGAACTCGCACCGCTTTTGGTGAGGCTGCCACTGCCCGTGATGCTGCCGGCATAGCTGGTGCTGCCGGAGGATGCATTGAGCGTGAGCGAACCGCTGCCCAGGTTGACCGTGCCGCCGGTGCCAGCCAGCGACGGCGCCGTGATCGCCTGGCTGTTCAGATCCAGCGTGCCGCCATTGACGACCAGGCCGGTCGATGCACCGAACGCCTGTGCGCCACCGGCGCGCAGCGTGCCGTTTTGCACGGTGGTGGTACCGGTATAGGTATTCGCACCGCCGAGCACCCAGGTGCCGGCGCCGTTCATCACCATGCTGCCGGTGCCTGAAATGACACCGGACAAAGTGTTCGTTCCCGTGTAGCTGCCGCCAAGCGTGAGGGTGTTGGTGCCCGCGGCGAAACTGGTGGCGCCCGTCAGCGACAGCGCGCCGCTGCCGTCGTTGCTGATCGTGTCGGCACCGGTGACGTTGAATGCAAAGTTGCTGCTGGCCGCACCGCCGGTGTAGCTCAGCACGGCACCACTGGTGAGGGCGATGTTGGCGCTCACCGAACCCGTACCAAACGAACTGTTGCTGCCGCTATTGGCCAGCACGCTGGCTTTCACGGTCACCGCACTGATGGTGCTGGCGCCGTTGTACGTGTTGGCGCCACCCAGCGTGATGGTCCGCCCGGCACCACCGCTATAGATGAACTGCTTGCCGCTGACGGAGCTGCTGATCACCCCTTGCAGGTTGAGGTCAGCGGTGGACGCAGTGAAATTCTGCATGTACGCGCTGCCGCCTGCATTGATATTGCCCGTCAAGATGAGCGTGCCGGTGCCGTTATTTTGCAGCCATGTTTGGCCGTTGGCCGAGCTGTCGAGCTCCCAATTGCGGTTGGACTGGCTGCCACTGCCGGTGTAGAACGCCGTAGCGTTGCCGGTACCTGTGCCGGAGGCAATCAGGATCGTGCCCAGCGCGGCCGTCGTCGGCGCGCCCAGCGCGCTCGCCACGCCAAGATCGGCAATGGTGGCAAAGCTCATGTTGCTACTGCGCGTCTGGCCAGTGTAGTTGTTGGCGTTGTTGCTGAGCGTGCCGCCGGCGTTTACGCCACCTGCGCCGGTGATCAGCGCAGACAGCGCGCCATTCGAAATGGATGCCATCCCGCTCGTCACGGTGATGACGCGGCTGGCATTGAAGGCGGCCGCGCCGTTCAGCGCCGTGCCATTGGCCAGCGTGATGCCATTGGCGCTGTTGCCGAGCGCCGCGTCGTTGCTGACGGTCAAGGTGCCTGCATTGACAGTGATCCCGCCTGAAAACGTATTGGCGCCCGAAAGGGTCAATGCCCCTACCCCGCTCTTGGCCAACCCCGCCGTGCCGGCGAGGATCGAACTGATGGTGTCGGTACCCGCGTTCACCGTGATCGTCGGTGTCGTGCCGGCGAGCGTGAGCGTGCCGCCGCTGAGCGTATAGCCAGCAGTGTTGAAGGTCAGTGCGTTCGCCGTGATCGGCGCGCCCAGCGTTACCGTGCCCGCCGTGCCGCCAAAGTAGGCGGTGTTGAGGCTGGCGTTGTTCCACGCCACCATCGGGCCGGTGACGCCGTCGCTGGCGGAATTCCAGTACGGCGTGCTCACATCCCAGGTACCCGTGCCGCCGGTGCCGGTGGCGGTGCCGTTGACGTCCCAGTACAGGGTGGTCGATTGCGCGTGCGCCGGTGCGTACGACGCCAACAGCGCAGCCATTACGCCGAGCCGCAAAGCCCGGGAGCCATGCGTGTCCACGCGAACCCGATCTTCCGCATCAGCAACATCGCATGGCGCGCCAGCGCCGCCACGCTTGCCATGTCGCGTGGCCAGTTCCGAAGCCACCACCCAGGTACCCAGCGCCCTGGACCAGATAACGCGAAAAATGCGGTTCATCGATTCGTCCCCTGTCGAAATCAACTAAACAAGCCCGGCGATGTCCCATCGGCGCGAGCGATACGCGCATGGCCCTTTGCGCACAAAGGGTCACGCGCGTCGAAAAAAAAGACGCAGCCTGCTAGCGCCGGCGATGACTCGCCGACTTGTCTGCTTGACGGAAGTACGGGTTTGCTTTTAGAGCGTTGCGCTTGCGCGCAAGCGTGGCGGCATATCCTTACGGGTGTGGCACGCGAAGTCGGACATCAGGCGGTGGACGTCTAAGTGGATCGGCATGCTCATTCCCATGTTTGCTTTGCCCCTGTATCGGTTCGTGATCCGTACACGAACACCCCTCGTCCATGAAGATAGAAACTTGTCCCTAAGTGACTCTATTAGTAAACGATTGCTTGCGAAAACGGAAGAATAAAATGCGTGGTCATATTTGGTAATCCATACCCAAAATCGGCAAAGGTGGTTAATTTCATGCCTAACCTGTCATGAGAGGCCGATCCAGGCCTCAATAGACATGCCTCTTGATTGACATCAAACATGCCACGCACGGCGGATCACCAAATCCAAAAACAGGTTCTAGTGCTCGTGCGGCCTGTGCGCTGGTCGCATTCTCCGCTCACCGACACTTCGTTGATTTTGAGACAAAGCGCGGCGGTGAGATGCAGTTGCTGGCATGGCACGCGCAAGGCGCGCACATTGCCGCTGCCTGCATCGGATCGTTCGTGCTGGCAGAAACCGGGAGACGGTATCGGCCGCTACGCAATACGTTATGCCTTCTTCGGCGTATATGACGTGCACCACCCTTTCGCATTCACCGCTTTTCCTGGAAATAGCTGACAGGTGCCATAGCCTACGTCCGGGCCATGATAGAACTGGCAGTTGGCGCAGGTGCTGCCGGCCTTGTACAGCGCGTTTCTGGATGCGCTTGCATCTTCGATGTAATTCATCGCCTTGGCGGTTGGGTCCGTATCGGTGAGATGCGGCAATTCGTCGGCATGGGCGAACATCGACAGGCCGCCCACGCAGGCGCCTCCCACGGCGACTGTCACAAGCTGCAGGAATCGCCGGCGCGATTCGCTGATTTCTTTGGAGTACGACACGGAGGTTCTCCTGCTGATGGACCGATAGCCACGCTACCCGTCAGGCAGGCCATTCGTTTGATCCAGATCAAACGAAACATTTCCCATGTGCGCAAGCTTTTCACAAGCTTCTTTCGGAGCTGGTCCGCAATCCATCGCGGCAACGGCTAATGACATAGGGGAAAGAATATGGCCCGCGAAAATAGCTGCATGTGGATGAGGACGAAGCCGTTTTCCTTCAGAGGTTTGGCCTTTGTCTCAGGGTTATTGGCATTGCTGCTCTCCCCTGCCACCAGCCATGCCGTTCCGGCCTTCGCCAGGCAGACGCATCAGCCTTGCACGGCCTGCCACATAGGAGGCTTCGGTCCCCAGCTCACGCCCTTCGGGCGCCAGTTCAAAATGATGGGCTACACGCTCTCGGTAGGCAGCGACACCAAGATACCGCTGTCGTTGATGGTGGTTGAAACCTATACGCATACCTCCAAGGCACAAACCTCTCCACCGGCCGATCAATTCAACACCAACAACAATGTCGAATTGCAGCAGGCGTCCATCTTTGTCGCCGGCCGTCTGGCCGACAATCTGGGCATTCTCGCGCAGGGCACCTATTCCCAAAACGGCGGCCTGCTGGGTTGGGACAACAGCGACCTGCGCTACGCAAGGTCGGCCACCGTGGCAGGACGTCCGCTGATCTGGGGGCTTTCGCTCAACAACAATCCAAGCCTGACCGACGTATTCAACACGGCACCGGCCTGGCAGTTCCCGTATCTGTCGCCGGATCTTGCGCCTGGCGCACCAGCCACGCCCATCCTGATGGGCGGTCTCGCCCAACAAGTGCTGGGCCTGAATGCCTACACCCAGATCAACAACGCGCTTTATCTGGAAGCCGGCGTTTATCGCTCGCTGTCGCCTGCCTTCCTGCGCGACGTCAACGCCGACTTCAGCGGGCGGCTTGCCGGTGTTTCGCCCTATGCGCGCGTTGCTTATACGTGGAATCTCCCCAGCGGCAATCTTGAAGTGGGCGGCTTCCTGTTCAACACCGCGCGCGGCCAGGTGGGAACCAGTGCGCAGGGCAAAGCGGTGGCGATGGCCGGACCGACCGACAAATTCCGCGATCTTGGCGTGGACGCAAGCTATCAACTATTGAACGGCAGCCATCACATCGTCACCGTCAACGCCTTGTATCTGACCGAGCAGCAGCAACTGGATGCCACTTACGCATCGGGCGGTTCGTCCAATCTGCACAACGATCTGCACGCGCTCAATGCCAACGTCAGCTACTGGTACAAAAACACCTGGGGCGCCACGCTGGGCGCGTTCGCCGACGACGGCAGCAAGGACCTGACGCTGTACGGCAACAACGGTAGTCCCAATACCCATGGCGGCATTGTTGAGTTGAACTGGAATCCCTTCGGGCAATCCGATTCCTGGGCGCAGCCGTATGCGAATGTGCGTCTTGGGCTGCAATACGTGTGGTACACGCGCTTCAGCGGATTGGTTTACAACGTGGACGGCGCGGCACGGCGTGCGTCGGACAACAACACGCTTTATTTCTACGTGTGGCTTGCGTTTTGATCCAGAGTTGCGACCTGCAAATGCAGGTCGCAATAAACGTCGATGAATTCCCTGGTTGCGTGAATGGTGGCCCCTCCCCTGCTAGACGTAGGGGAGGGATGCATTCCGGCACTCAGGAATTGGACACCAAACAGGTGCCTTCAACTCGCTGCATTGCCCTACGGATATTTCGCTTTGCTCCCCGCCGAGCACCACACGGTTTTCCACGCGTCGTCGCTTGGTTCTTTCACGTGAATCTGCGCGGCACTGCCAGCAATAACCCGATATTGCGCCATCTCGCGCGCATGCACGATGGCGGAAGCCAGATCCTCATGCACAGCCAGGCAGTGCGATGCTGGCCTTGCACAGATCATCCATTGCTCCCGCTCGATCGACGCGAACTGGAAAACGAGAATATAGAAATCCATGACATCGGCCGATGCCATCGGCGTAACCCTTCGTGTTTGCAACGCTGCAGTGTTGCGCGTCGCGGGCGGATCGATTTGATCTGGATCAATATCCCTGAAGAACGCCCCCGGCCCCGCCGTCACAATAAAATAGCTTCCCCGCGCTCCGGCACCTGGCACGCGACGCCCATCCTTCCCAGGCGCTGCTCCATTGCATGCATGCCGCGCTCGTACTCACCGTGCACCAGCAGCACGCGCGTGCGTCGCGCCGTACCGAGCCAAGCCAGCAAAGCGCCCTGGTCGGCGTGCGCGGAGAAGCCATTGATCGTCCACAACTGCGCTTTCACTTGCACATCCTCGCCGTAGATGCGCACGCTGTCGGCGCCATCGACGATGTTTCGCGCCAGGCTGCCATGGGCCGCATAACCTACGAACACCACGCTGCAGCGCTCGCGCCACAAGTTGTGCCTGAGGTGATGCAGCACCCTGCCCCCTGTGCACATACCCGAGCCGGCCAGGATGATGGCGCCGCTTTCGATGTGGTTGATAGCCATGGATTGGGCCGTATCCCGACTAAAATGCAGGTTGGGCATGGCGAAAGGATCGTCTTTGTGCAGCACTCGCACAAACGCATCGCCGAAGCATTCGGGATGGCGGCGGAAAATCTCGGTGGCGGAAATCGCCATCGGCGAATCCAGGAAGATGGGCACATGCGGTGGAATCGCACCTTGCTGCATGCCCTGGCGCAGGTAATACAGAACCTCCTGCGCGCGCTCCAGCGCGAAACTGGGGATGATCACGTTGCCGCCACGCGCCAATGTCACGCGCACGGCGCGGTACAACTCGTCCACCGAATCGGGCAGCGCGCGATGCGGGCGATCGCCGTAGGTGGTTTCCATGACCACGTAGTCGGCTTCGGGCGCTGGCACCGGATCGCGCAGTATGGGCCGGCCCGATTGGCCGATATCGCCGGAAAAAAGCACGCTGCAAGCACGGGCACCCGTTTTCAGTTTCAACAACACCGATGCCGAACCGAGGATGTGTCCGGCATCGAGAAAACGCGCCTGGATACCGTCGAAAAGCACAATGTCGCCGTCATAGGCGACCGGCTCGGCAAAGTAATCCATGGCATGCAATGCATCGTCCAGGGTGAACAGCGGTTGCGCCGACGATTCGCCGCGCCGGCGTCCACGGCGTTGGGCGCGGCGCGCGTCTTCTTCCTGCAGGCTTGCCGCGTCCAGCATCACGATGCGCGCCAAATCGCGCGTGGCACCCGCAGCCAGAATGCGGCCACGAAAACCTTCTCGCACCAGTTTCGGGATACGTCCGCAATGATCCAGGTGCGCATGCGTGAGCAACAGCACATCGATGCTGGCAGGGTCGAAGCCGAACGGCGCGGCATTGGCGTTTTCCTGTTGATGGCTACCCTGGAACATGCCGCAGTCGATCAACAGCCGCTTGCCGTTGCATTCGAGCAGATGGCATGAGCCGGTCACTTCCATGGCCGCGCCGTGGCAGGTATAGACGATGTCCATGGCATTCACGCCGATGCCCTCCCAGCTTCAGCGGCCGCCCAGCTTCCGCAAAGTTCGATCACGGCGTCGGCCACGGGCTTGCTGATATCGACCTGTGTGGTCTCCCCCCTTGTGATGCTGTTGCTGGTGACGATCTCCACGCCCGGTTCCCCGCTAAAACCTTCCAGCGCGCCGTCTGCGAAGACACCATGAACGGCGACGCACACTGGCTTGCTCGCACGGTCGCGGAGGTGACGCAAGGTCTGCAGCATGGTCTGGCCGCTGGCGATGATGTCGTCGAGCAGCACGGGCGTATATCCCGTCCATTGATCCAGTTCCGGAAGGCGGATCTCAACCTCGCGATCGCCACGGCGCTCCTTGCGCGCAACGATGCTGGGCGCGCACAGCAGGTTGGCGAGCATATTGACCCACTGGCCGCTTTCTTCATCCGGCCCGATGATCAGCGGCTTGTCCACGTGCAAGGCGATCCACGCCGCCAGTTCCGCGGCCACATGCACCACCCGCACGGGGCGCGGATAAATGTCAGCAATATGCCGGCAGCGATGCAGATGGGGATCGACGGTAACCAGCCCATCGAATGTGTCGTAAAGCCAGTGGCCGAAGATCCGTGCGGACACTGCCTCACCGGGATGGAAACGCGCGTCCTGCCGCATATAGGCCAGATAAGGCGCTACCAGGCACACACGCGACGCGCGCAATTCGCGCGCGGTGGAAGCGGCCATCATCAACGGCCACAGCTTGGGGTCGGGCCGATCCAGCGTGCACACCAAGATGGCGACGTCGCCGGGTGCAGGCGCTTCCATCTGCAACAGCGTTTCGCCATCGGGAAAGCCATGCACCGACAACGCCCGCCGCGGATAACCGCAATGGCGGGCCAGCGCCTCGGTAAATACCTCGTTGCCGGGCATGGCGTAGAGCGTGTTCATGCAATGGCCTCCACCTCGATGATGTGCGCGTGTCGCGATACGTATTCCATCGCATAGGCGAGTTCGCCCGGGGTTTGCGCATGCAAGGTAAACAGCGGCTGGCCCGTGGCGACGGCCTCGCCCAGATGCGCGTCGAGCGTGAGGCCGGCCAACGGTGAGGCCGGCGCACCCGCGAGCTTTGCCGCGCGCGACAAGCGCCGGTTGTCGATGGCGGCCACGCGGCCGTCGCACGGCGACGGCACGGGCTGTTGGAAGGCCGCCGTGCCCGGCACGCGTAAACCGCCCTGCGCATCGCATATGGCCTGGAAACGGCGCCACGCACGGCCGGACGCCAGACAGTCGCTCGCCACGGCGTGCGCTGTTTCCGCGGATGCGGCGCCACCCAGTTCCAGTACCGACGCTGCAACATGCAGTGCATGGGCGCGCAGGTCCTGCGGCGCATGCGGCTCGTTGCGCAATACGGCCAGTACGTCATGCGCCTCCAGCGCGGGGCCGATGCCGCGGCCGACCGGTTGTGTTCCGTCGCTGATCAACACGCGTACGCGCAGGCCGAAAACGGCGGCTACGCGCTTGATCAGGTCGGCCAGCGATTGTGCCTCCAGCAAGTCGCGCACCTTGGCCGTCGGGCCTACCGGTATGTCGATCACCACATGCGTGGCGCCCGCGGCGATTTTTTTCGACAGCACCGATGCCACCATCTGTCCAACGCTGTCGATGTCCAGGGCGCGTTCGATGCGAATCAGCAGGTCGTCGGCCGGGGCCAGATTCATCGCGCCACCCCAGGCGATGCATCCGCCGCAGGTTTCCACCACGTGGCGCAGCTGCGTTTCGTCCAGGTCGACGGGGGCGAGCATGGCCATCGTGTCGGCTGTGCCGGCAGGCGAAGTGATCGCGCGCGAGGATGTCTTGGGCATCGTCAATCCCATTTCGGCCGCGATCGCCACCACGATCGGTGTGGTGCGATTGCCGGCCAGCCCGCCGATGCAATGCTTGTCCATCACGCAGGGCCGTTGCCAATTCAACTGCGCGCCGGTCTGCACCATCGCACGAGTCAGGGCAACGACTTCATCCAGTGCCAGCCGGTTGCCGCTGGCCGCCGTAATGAAGGCCGCCATCTCGATGCCCGAATAGCGATGCGCGACAATGTCGCCAATGATGGCGCGCAACGCGCCGCCATCCAATTGCTTGCCGAAGATCTTCGCGCGCACGTGAGCCAGCGAATCCACGCTCGGCGGATGCGCCAGAATGACGCGCTCGCCCGCCTGCGGATGCAGCGACAGCCATGCGGATTCGGAGAGGCCTGCTTCGTCCTCGGCCAGCCAGCCGGGCTGTACCAGGTTGAGCGCCGCCAGAATCTCCCGCTCGCCCACACGCACCGAAAGGCGCGAGTGCGGACCGAAGCCCTCGCTGCGGCAGATCGGCGAAGTTCGGTCGAGATAAACGACATGCTCATGCCCGGTATCGATGCCGAGCCTGCGTACATGGTTTGCTTCCAGGCGAGGTCTTGCAAAACCGACTGCGTCGTTGATCCGCTCTGTTGGCGAGGGCACGTTGGCGATTCCAGGGAAGATGGCTGCAGTGTGCAGGCAGGCGGACGACGCGAGCTTGATGTTCGTCAAGAGGGAACGCGCTCGCCCTTTTCAGCGGCCTGTTGATCCAGGTCAATGGGCGTCATCCATTTTTTCGGCATGCTTCTACTGCGGTCAGGGAAACGGACCGGGCGCTCCAAGGTTCTCTCTGTTCCATGGGCACGCGTTGATCCGGATGCAGCGACTGCACCTTCCGTTGCCTGCATGCCCCCAGCATGCGGCGGCGGAAGGCTTTTTTTGCGGGAATACCTGTTCCGTTCAGATGCCTGCTTCTTCCCTTTAAGTAAAGAGCTTCGTCGCACCCCAGATGTGCATTGATGCACATCAAGCCGAGCTACCTCGATGCGGCGTAGACATAGCAGAACGCCAAACCTACGGATATCGTGCTCATGTCAAACACACTCTCGCCTCAGCAATTGCAACTGTTGGATGCATACTGGCGCGCGTCCAATTATCTTTCGGTCGGCCAGATCTACCTGCGCGAAAACCCGCTGCTGGAAGAGCCGCTGCAGCGCGAACACATCAAGCCGCGCCTGCTCGGTCATTGGGGCACGACGCCGGGCCTCAATCTGCTTTACGTGCATCTCAATCGCCTGATCCGGCAACATGACTTGAACATGTTGTTCGTCACCGGTCCCGGCCACGGCGGCCCGGCGTTGCTCGCGCAGACCTATCTTGAAGGCTCTTACACCGAACGCTATCCCGCCATCGAGCGCAACCGGCACGGCATGGCGCGCCTGTTCCGGCAATTCTCCTGGCCCTATGGCGTACCCAGCCACGTGGCGCCGGAAACACCCGGCTCGATCCACGAAGGCGGTGAACTGGGTTATTCGCTTGCCCACGCGTTTGGTGCGGCGTTCGACAATCCCGACCTGATCGTGGCCTGCGTGGTGGGCGATGGCGAAGCGGAAACTGGCGCGCTGGCCACCAGCTGGCATTCGAACAAGTTTCTCAATCCGACCCGTGACGGCGCGGTCTTGCCGATCCTGCATTTGAATGGCTTCAAGATCGCCAATCCCACGCTGCTTTCGCGCATCAGCCGCGACGAGCTGGCCGATCTGTTCCATGGCTATGGCTACGAGCCATGGTTCGTCGAAGGTAGCGATCCGCGGATGGTGCATCAACACCTGGCCAATGCGTTGGAAGGCATCCTTGCCAGCATCCGCGCGATCCAGCAAATGGCTCACGCCGGCAACGGCGGCGCGCGTCCACGCTGGCCCATGCTGATACTGCGCACGCCCAAAGGTTGGACCGGGCCTAAAACGGTCGACGGCGTGACGGTGGAGGGCACCTGGCGCGCGCACCAGGTGCCGCTGGCGCAATTCGACAAGCCCGAGCACGTGGCCCAGCTCGAAGCCTGGATGAAGAGTTACAAGCCCGAAGAACTGTTCGACCAACACGGTCAGTTGCGCGAAGAACTCGCCGCGCTGGCGCCGACCGGCCACCGGCGCATGGGCTGCAACCCGCACGCGAACGGCGGCGAATTGCTCGAGCCCCTGATCATGCCGCACTTCCGCGAGCATGCCGTCGCCGTGCCGCAGCCGGGCGAGGTGGAAGCGGAAGCCACCCGTGTAGCGGGCACGTTCCTGCGTGAAGTGATGCGGCTCAATCTCGATCAGCGCAACTTCCGCCTGTTCGGTCCGGACGAAACGGCATCCAACCGGCTGGACGCGGTCTACGATGTGTCCGGCAAGACGTGGATGGCGGGCATCGAGCCCAACGACAACCATCTGTGCGCCGACGGCCGCGTGATGGAAGTGCTCAGCGAACACCTGTGCGAAGGATGGCTGGAAGGCTATCTGCTCAGCGGACGGCATGGCTTCTTTTCGTGCTACGAAGCGTTCATCCACATCATCGATTCGATGTTCAACCAGCACGCGAAATGGCTGAAGGTCAGCCGCCACATTCCGTGGCGCGCGCCGGTGGCGTCGCTCAACTACCTGCTTACCTCGCACGTGTGGCGCCAGGACCACAACGGCTTCTCGCACCAGGATCCGGGCTTCATCGATATCGTTGCGAACAAGAAAGCGGAGGTGATACGCATCTACCTCCCGCCGGATGCCAATTGCCTGCTATCGGTGACGGATCACTGCCTGCGCAGCCGCGACTACGTCAATCTGATCGTGGCTGGCAAACAACCGTCATGGCAGTGGCTGGATATCGATGCCGCGGTCAAGCATTGCACCGCCGGTGCCGGCATATGGGAGTGGGCCAGCAATGACGACGGCGATCCGGACGTGGTCATGGCGTGCGCCGGCGACGTGCCCACCCTGGAATGCCTGGCCGCCGTCACGCTGCTGCGCGGCTATCTGCCCGATATCCGCATCCGTGTGGTGAACGTGGTGGACCTGATGGTATTGCAGCCGCAATCCGAACATCCACATGGTTTGTCCGATCGGGACTTCAATGCCCTCTTCACATCGGGCAAGCCGGTGATCTTCGCTTTCCACGGCTACCCGTCGCTGATTCACAAGCTGACCTATCGCCGCAGCTGTTCGGACCGCATCCACGTCCGAGGCTATAAGGACGAAGGCACGACGACCACGCCGTTCGACATGGTGGTGCTCAACAATCTCGACCGCTACCAGCTCGCGCTGGACGCCATCATGCATATCCCACGCTTCGGCAAGCACATCGGCCATGCGATCGAACGCTACTGGTCGATCATGGAAAGGCACAGGCTGTACATCAGTGAGCACGGCGAAGATCTGCCGGAAGTGCGGAACTGGCGCTGGCCCACGCATGGACTGGCCGGCACGCAGGCCGTTGGTGCTTGAGCGACGACATTCCGCCTAGCGCCGTTTCGATTGATCCAGATCAAGGCACTGAGGCCGAAAACACCTACATTCGGCCTCAGCCTGGAACTGGGGGTCACCATGATCAGTGCAACGCATGCACCTGCAAAAGCGCATCTCATCGGCGGCGGTATCGCCTCGCTGGCGGCTGCCGCCATTCTCATCCGCGACGGCGACATGCTGGGGTCGCACATCATCATTTATGAGGAAAAACCCAGCCTTGGCGGCAGCCTGGATGGCTGTGGCTCGGCCGAGCGTGGCTATGTGATCCGCGGCGGGCGCATGCTCGAAAGCAAGTACCTGTGCACGTACGATCTGTTCGATACCATTCCCACGCTCGACAAGACGCGTTCGGTGACGGAAGAAATCTTCGAATGGAACCACGTGATCCGCACCGCGTCACATGCGCGGATGGTGGCCGCGGAGCAGCGCATCAACGCGCCCGAATTCGAGCTGTCCGAATGCCACATCATGGCGCTGGAAAAGCTCGCCATCGAACCGGAAGGCATGCTGGGCGAAAGCAGCATCGCCGACCACTTCGAGCAAGATTTCTTTCGTACGCCGTTCTGGCTGATGTGGTGCACGACGTTCGCCTTCCAGCCATGGCATAGCGCCGTCGAATTCAAACGCTATCTGCTGCGCTTCGTCCACATGGTGAAAGGCTTCAACCGGCTGCAGGGCATCATGCGCACGGTCTACAACCAATACGACTCATTGGTGCTGCCGTTGCATACATGGCTGCAGGAACACGGCGTGGTGTTCGAGGTGGGCACTGAAGTGGTCGATCTGGAATTCCGCGATGTGGATGGCCGGCACTCGGTCAGTGCGATCCGCTGCCAGAAAGACGGACATCCAAATACGATCACGCTGGGACCGGACGAAATCGTGATCGCCACGCTTGGGTCGATGACGGAAAGCTCCGACTTCGGCAGCATGGATACGGCGCCGGTGCTGCGCCAGCAGGACCACGGCGCCTGGCAATTCTGGAAACGGATCGCCGCCGGCAGGCCGGAATTGGGCAGGCCTGCGGTGTTTGCCGACCATGTGGACGAATCCAAGTGGGTCTCGTTCACGGTGACCTTGAGAGATCCGATGCTGTTCCAGTTCATCCGCAATTTCACCGGCAACGCGCCCGGCGAAGGTGGCTTGATGACATTTCCGGATTCAGCCTGGCTGCTATCCATCGTGCTGCCGCACCAGCCGCACTTCATCGGCCAGCCGCAAGATGTGCAAGTGCTTTGGGGCTACGGCCTGAACATGAATGCGCCCGGCAACTTCGTCGGCAAGCCTATGCCCGAATGCAACGGACGCGAGATATTGATCGAGCTGCTGGGGCACCTTGGCGTGCACGAGCATCAGACGCGCGTGCTGGACAGCAGCATCTGCCTGCCCTGCATGATGCCCTACATCACCAGCCAGTTCCTGTGCCGGCGCAAAGGCGATCGTCCGGCCATCCGTCCCGACGGTTACGACAATTTCGCCATCATCGGGCAGTTCTGCGAACAACCGGACGACGTGGTGTTTACCGTCGAATACTCCGTGCGTTCTGCCATGAGCGCGGTGTACGCCCTGCTTGCGCTGAACATGCAGCCACCGGCGGTGTACAAGGGACAGTACAACGTGCGGCATCTCTATCAGGCGCATCAGGCGCTGCATGATCGGATTGCGTGAATTTTTCCAGTTGCTGTCCAAGGAAATTTCGTCTTTGGATGGCTCCCTCCCCTGCTGCAGGGGAGGGCTGGGGGTGGGGTTGTGCGAGCTTGCCGAATCGTTGAAATGGATCGCGAGGTTGCTTCACCCCACCCTGACCCCTGAGATATCCCCACGTTTTTTGCTCGTCATTCCGAGCGAAACCCAACATTCATATGGATTTTTTTCAGAGCGAGTCGTCATTCCGGCGAAGGCCGGACGGAGCGCGAAGCGCGGAGAACGTCCGAAGGACGGCCCCGAAGGGGTAAGCGAAGCGAATCATCCATCGACAATCTCGCCAGATGCAGATCCATCCAGCGATAGGCCCTCCTCTTGGGTCAAGCCACTTTTGCAAGTCTGGCGTAAGACCGCAAATGGATTCCGGCCTTCGCCGGAATGACGTCGTTATTTTTTATGCCATTCGGTAGAACGTAGTTCTCTGATTTTTCGGGCTTCACCCCACCCTGACCCTCCTCTACTACACGTAGGGGAAGGGACGCGTTCCGGCACGCTGACGTTCGACGCCAGACAATCTTCTGGGAGCGGATGCCGGACGTTCCTCTCAGTCCACACTGGGCCTTTACCGGAACAACAGCAAACCTCTCATCAACTCGCCCGCTGCATCGACGACGTGACGTCCCGCTCGACCATCCGCTCACCCTTCATCTCGAGCACGTGATCAACCAGCAGTTCCAGGTGCTGCTCCCGATGCGTGATCAGCAGCACGGTGCGGCCGATGGTCGCCGTGTTCAGCGCGCGCAACAGAGCATCGGCCGTCTGCGCGTCGAGACCTTCGGTCGGTTCGTCCAGGATCAGAATGGGCGCGTCGGCCAGTAGCGCGCGGGCGACGGCGATGCGGCGTATTTCACCGCCGGAAAGATGCATGCCGTTTTCGCCCAGGAGCGTGTCGAGCCCTTGCGGCAAGGCCGCGACAAACGATGACAGCTGCGCCACTTCGATGGCATGCCGCAGTTGTTCGTCGGTCGGGGATGGGCGCGTCAGGCACAGGTTGTCGCGCAAGCTCGCATCGAACAGATAAGGTTGCTGCTCCACCACGCCGAAGCAGGCGCGCACGTCGTCGACGTGGTAAGCATCCAGCGGCTTGCCATCCAGCAGGATGGTGCCAGCGTATGGATGCAGACGCAGCAGCGCCGCCACGAAAGTACTCTTGCCGGCGCCGGAAGCGCCCAGCAGCGCTACGTGCTGTCCGGGCGGCAGGTCAAGGTCAATACCTTTGAGCACCCATGCGCCGTCATAGCGCACGCGCAACTTGCGGATCGACAAGGCCGTGCCCAACGGAGCAAGCACGAGCTGCGACGGATCGGCGATGTCCGGCTTCAAGTCGACCAGCGCCAGGATGCGCTCGGCGGAGCGTCGCGTCGAACTCCATTGCGTCAATGCATCGCCCAGCGGCGCGATGGTTTCGAACAAGGCCATCGCCATCATCGACAACATCACCAGATCGGGGGCTTCCAGACGCCCATCGCGCAAGGCAGGTATGCCGAGCGCCAGCGCCAACGTGATCGATACTTGAGCGGCGAGCATGCTGCCTGTCGCCCCCAGCGCCTGCAGGCGATCCAGTCGTGCATGGGCACCCATGCGGCGGCTGGATGCGGCTTCGACGGCTTGCGCGTGTTGCGTTTGCGCGCCGTACAAAGCCAGCTCCGCCCTGCCCTGGACACCGTCCACGGCAAGCAAGCGCAATTGTTCGGTGCAGGCAACGATCGTTGCGGAAGCTGCCTCGCTGCGCGTGCGCAGCCATGTGGGCAAATAGGCGCCGGCAATCGCCAGCACGCATAGCAGCGCGATCGCAAAAGCCGGCAGATGCCATGCCGACACAATCAGCACAAACATGGCACCGCCGCACGCCACCGCCACCGGCACCAGCACGCCCAGATAGACATGTTCCAGCGCATCCACGTCCGCGCGCAGGCGTGAAAACAGTTCCACGCTGTGGAACGCTTGCAATTGATGGGGCGAAAGCGGAATCAGCCGGCTGAAAACCCACACCCGCAACCGCGCAAGCAACCGCAAAGTGGCCGCGTGCGTAGCGAGGCGTTCGACATAGCGGCCGCCGGTGCGCACGATCGCCAGCAAGCGGATCAGCGCGGCCGGCGTGTAGTAATTGATGGCGGCGCCGCCTGCGCCGGCCAGTGCCATGGCGGCGATGAAATGACCGGCCACCGCAAGCAGCGCGATGCTGCTTGTCGCGCTGATCAGCGCCAGCAAACCGCCGGCCAGCAACCATTGGCGATCTTCGCGCGTGAGCAAGGCGAGCACGCGCCGAAAAATGGTGCGCGTGGCGACGGAGGGTGGCGGCGATGCGGGCTGCTTCATGCTGCGCGATCCTGCGCAGCCAGCTGCGCGAACAGGCTGTTTCCCGCACGCAACGCGCCGGCAACCCCCGTTTCAACGATGCGTCCGCCGGCGAGCACCGCCACCCGTTCGTCATCGGCCAGGGTCTGCAGGCGATGGGCGATCCGCAACACCGTGCATGCTTGCGTACGGCGGCGTAAAGCCTGTTCCAGGCGCAGCGCGCTGGCCTGGTCCAGATGCTGCCAGGGTTCGTCGAGCAGCCAGAGCGGCGCACGGCGCAGCCATGCACGCGCAAGTGCCACGCGTTGGCGCTCGCCGCCGGAAAGGCCCGCGCCGCGTTCGCCCAACGGCGTATCCAGCCCGCGCGGCAATCTGGCGACGACTTCGATCAGGCCAGTGGCATGCAGCGCATGCTCCAGGGTGAAGCGGTCGACGTTAGGCGCCGCGATCAACAGGTTGTCGCGCAGCGTGCCGTGAAAGATGTGCGCGCGCTGCGGCACCCATGCAATGTGTGCGCGCCAGGATTCCGGATCGAGCGCGGCGAGGTCTTCGCCGTTGACCAGCACCCTTCCCGTTCGCGCCTGCGCGAAACCCATCAGCAACGTCAGCAGCGTGCTTTTGCCGCTGCCGGTGGCGCCTACCAACGTCAGGCGGCTACCGGCCTCGATGGACAGATCGACATCCTGCAGCACCTCGCGCTGGGCCTCGTAGCCGAAGCCGACGCGCTCGAAAGCAACGGCGACGCGTTCGGCCGTGATCGGCTTGAACGCACGCGCGGTGCCTGCGTGCGATGCCATCGGCGCCTCGGCGAACAAGGCCATGAGATCCGTCGCGGCAGCCACGGCATCCATGCGCCGATGCCGTTGCGTTCCCAGCATGCGCAACGGCAGGAAAAATTCCGGCGCGAGCAGCAGCACGAACAGTCCCTGTTCGAACGTCAGTCCCCACATCAGGCGAAAGCCGATCAGCACCGCAAGTACTGCGATGCTGATCGTGGTGAAGAATTCCAGAACCAGCGCCGAAAGAAACGCGATGCGCAACACTGCCATCGTTTCACGCCGATAGGCTTCGCCGGTGCTGGCCAGCGAACGCGCTTCGCGCTCGGCGGCGCGATACAGACGCAAGGTCGTAAGCCCCGATAGCGCATCCATGAATTGCGCGCCCATGCGGCGCAGCCGCAACCATCGCTTCTGGCTCGCCTGCTCGGCCGCCTTGCCGGCCAGCAGCATGAATACAGGCAGCAAGGGTGCAGCGATCACCAATACGATGGCCGACCATGCATCGACGAACGTAACGGCGAGCAGGACGATCGCCGGAATCGCGACCGCGAACAGTGCCTGCGGCAGATATCCCGCGTAATACGGAACCAGCATGTCGACACCGTCGACCAGCCGGGTCACCGTGTCGCCGCTGGATTGTTCTAGGCTCGCCAGCGGCCCCCTATCCCGCATGCGTTGTTCCAAGGATTGCCGAAGGCGATGGCTGATGCTGGCGCCGGCGGCGAAGGTTGCGCGGCGTTGCACCAGCGTCAATCCGCCGCGTGCCAATGCCAGCAAGAGCAGCGCGCCGAGCAACGGCCACAACTGCCGCAGGCCGGCGTGGGCGAAGATCGCGCGGTTGAGCAGATGCGCGATCAGCCATGCCGCCAGGCACATCAGCAGCGATTGCAGCACGCCCGCGCCGATGCCCTGCATAAAATGCCGGCGCGCCGGCTTGAGCTGTTCACCCAGCCAGCGCAGGGTCGGCGAGCGCACCTTGCGCACGTGTGTCATGCCGATGGGCATCACCGCCGGCCGTGGTCTGCGGCGTCCCTGTCCTGCGTATCCAACAGTACGCCGCCCACCGCGCCGATCAGCACGATCATGGCGGTGCCGACCAGCCAGGCGAAATACCACGCGCCGGCGTTGCCAAGCATGATCGCCAGCAGGATCACCACCACCGCCATGAACATGTAAAGCACAAACAACAATGCGGTTTTCATGACATCTCCTCAGTACGCGTGATCATCGGCGGCGACATGCTCGGCATGCACCTTGCCGCGCATGACATAGAAGGCCCAGCTCGTGTACCAGAGCACCAGCGGTACGAAGACCAGCGCAAAGCCCAGCATCCACGTCAGCGTGAGCTGGCTGGAGCTTGCGTTCCACACCGTCAGGCTCTGAGAAGGCGTGACGCCGGAAGGCAGCAGGAATGGAAACAACGCCGTGCCGGCGGTGCCGATCACACCGACCCAGGCCAGCGCGCCGAGCCACCACGCCAGCAGCGAGCGCTGCTTCTGCACCGCCAGCCATCCTGCCGCCAGACCGGCAAAGCCGAGCAACGGCAGCAGCCACAACACTGGGTTCTGATGAAAATGCGTCAACCAGCTTCCGTTTACGGCAACCGTTTGCTGCAGCGGCGTTTGCGGCACGCCGGGTGCCGGCGCGCCGACCAGCGTGTACCCGTGCAAATGGCTTACCCACAGGCCGCCAAGCGCAAACAATACGATCGCTGCAACCGAGGCGATGCGCGCCAGCGTACGTGCGCGCCGATAGATCGCGTCCGTGGTGCGATTCATCAGGGTTACCGCACCCATGAATACCGACATCGCTGCCGACAGCAAACCGCACAGCACGGCGAAGGGATTGAGCAAGGCAAAGAAGGAGCCGGTGTATTCGGAGGTGAGGTTCCAACTGAAATGGAACGGCACACCCAGAAACAGATTGCCGAACGCGGCGCCGAACACCACCATCGGCACCAGGCCGCTTACGAACAAGGCCCAGTCCCATGCATTGCGCCACGCGGCCGACGGCAGCTTGCTGCGGTATTCGAAGCCGAGCGGACGCATGATCATGCTCCACAGCAGCAACAGCATCACCACGTAGAAGCCGGAAAACGCCGTGGCGTAGATCAGCGGAAAAGCGGCGAATACCGCGCCGCCGCCCAGCACGAACCACACCTGGTTGCCATCCCAGTGCGGTCCGATCGCGTTCATCGCCACGCGGCGCTCGATGTCATTGCGGCCGACATAGCGCAGGATGGTGCCCACGCCCATGTCCATGCCCACCATCACGGCAAGCCCGATCAGCAGTACGCCCAGCAGCAACCACCAGGTGCATTGAAGGATGGCGTAAGTCGTCATGTTCAGATCTCCACCGGGCTGTAGCGGCCGGCATGTGCGTCGGATTTGGGGGCGATCACGGCCGCTTCGTCCATAGGCCCGATGCGTATGGTGCGTACCATCAGGTACATCTCGATCAGGATGAACAGCGTGTACAGCGCCACGAAGCCGGCGATCGAAAAGATCATGTAGCCCACGCTATGGGTGGACGCGGACATCCACGTCGGCAGCACGCCATACACCGTCCATGGCTGCCGCCCCAGTTCGGCCACCAGCCAACCCATTTCGCACGCGACGAACGGCACCGGGATCATCCATACCGCCATCTTGAGCAGCCAGCGCTTGTGCTGCACGTTGTTGCGCATGGTGTAGATGGTGGCGAGCACGAAGAAGGCGAGCATCGCCAGGCCCATTACCACCATCGCGCGGAACGACCAGAACATCGGCGCCACTTGCGGAATGGTGTCCTTGGCGGCGGTGCCGATTTGCGCATCGGTGGCCAGCGTCACGTCGCTGGCATAGCGCTGCACCAGGAAGCCATAGCCGAGGTCGCCCTCATGCGCGTGGAACTGCGCAAGCGCGGCTTGATCGTCGGGTTTGGATGAAAGCGTCTGCAATGCGGCAACCGCCGGAATGCCGTGGCGGATGCGCACGGCCGCATCGCGCTCCAGCTGGTCCATCCCCGGCACGCTGCCGTCGAACGAATGGGTCACCAGCAAGGACAACGCATACGGCACTTGCAGTTCGCCGGCGTTGGCGCGCTTTTCCTGCGACGGGAACGCCACCAAGTTGAAAGGCATCGGCCCCGGCTGCGTCTTCCACAGGCCTTCCATCGCGGCCAGCTTGGTCGGCTGCGCCTGCCCGCCGACGAAGCCGAGCGCATCGCCCAGCGTGATCACGCCGGCAGTGGCGAGCACGCCAAACAGCACCGCCATGCGGAACGAGCGGCGCGCAAGTTCGGCGTGGCGATTCTTCAGCATGTACCACGCGCTTACGCCGGCCACGAACACCGCCGCGGTCACATAGCCAGCGATGCTGGTATGCACGAACTTCGCCTGCGCGTCGTAGCTGAAGATCAGTTCGGGCAGGCTGGTCAATTCCATGCGCATGGTGGCGGGATTGAAATGCGCGCCCTGCGGGTTCTGCATGAAGCTGTTGGCGACCAGGATCCACAGCGCGGAAAGATTGGAACCCAGCGCCACCAGATACGTGACCGCCAGATGCTGCCCGGGCTTGAGTCGCTCCCAGCCGAAGGTCATCAGGCCGACGAAGGTGGCTTCCATGAAGAACGCCATCAAACCTTCGATGGCCAACGGCGCGCCGAAGATGTCGCCCACGAAACTCGAATAGAACGACCAATTGGTGCCGAACTCGAATTCCATGGTGAGTCCGGTGGCGACACCGATCGCGAAGTTGATCAAAAACAGCTTGCCCCAGAACTGGGTGATGCGTTTGTAGATCTCGTTCCCGGTAGTGACGTACACCGTTTCCATGGCGGCCAGCAGGAACGACAGGCCGAGCGTGAGTGGCACGAATAGAAAGTGGTAGAGCGCGGTGAGCGCAAATTGCAGCCTGGACAGGTCCACAACACTAGGGTCGTGCATGAGCGATATCCCGATAAGGGCGAGTCATCGCCATTTTTCCCCGTCCGTACTCTGGCCAGCTTGATTTCAATCAAGTTCGCTCCGGCAACCCCGTGCGTTTCGACGCGCTGCGACGGAACAACGCATACGAACGCGCGCCGAACCAAAATGGTCTGGATCAACGGCAGGGACCGGATCGCGACACGAGGCAACGGCGCGAACGCGCAAGTTGACCTGGCTCAACATGCCTGGGCAACGCTATCGGCACCATCCGGCCACCAGAACTTTTTGCCCGGAGAAGCTCATGTTCAAGCAGATACTTCTGCCGACCGATGGCTCGGAGTTGTCATTGAAAGCGATCCGGCTGGGTGTGGACCTGGCCAAAGCCTGCGGAGCCAGCGTGATCGCGCTGCATGCGGTGCCACCGGTACAGACGATTGCCTACGTCGCCGAGCTCATGGCGTCAGTGGAGTTCGACTACGCAAGGGAAGCCACCCGCTTCGCCGAGCGCTATCTGGACGATGCCCACGCGATCGCTGAGCAGGCCGGCGTCCCATTTGATCGTGTACTGCGATTTGGCGAGCAGCCCTACCAGGCCATTCTCGAGACCGCGACCGAGCGCAAATGCGATCTGATCGTGATGGCTGCGCATAGCTGGGAGGGGCTGGCGCGCCTGCTGATGGGCAGCGAGACGCACAAGGTGGTGCTAAAGGCAGCAGCGCCGGTGCTGGTGTGCCATTGATTGGCGGGTGCTCACCGCCGCATTTTCCAGCGGCAAGCGCTAACAACATGCCTGGCAGAGCAATTCAAAAAGAACCGTATCGTCATTCCGGCGAAGGCCGGAATCCATTTATATCCATGCGTGGGACATGTCCATTCATGAAAATTCTACGCAACGGTCAACATGGATTCCGGCCTTCGCCGGAATGACGATGAGGCGAGATTGAGGATTGTGTCGAAATCGATTTTCCTGCATGGCGTATCCGTAAAAGCCAACTAGGAGCAGCGACTTCCTGGTGCGCCAGGAAACTTTCCTGGGCAGCAATGGGACTTCGCCGGAATGATGATGAGGCGAGTGGATAGATCACGCGCAGCACAGGTAGCGTCAAAAGCGAATTTCTACGCAGAACTACGCTCGACATGCGGCGCCTCATGCGAGCCTATCGGCGTGAAGCTTGGATAGACCATTGAGCGAATCATGGCGTCCGACAGCGCACCGCAGGTACCGAAGCACGCATTGAGCCACCATTGCATCGGGGCGACGAACCACCCCATCAATGCAAGCGGCGCCAACGGCGCCATCGGCGCGAAGGCCTCGAACGGCGCGAATCGTGTATCGAAATCATAGGGCGAGATAGCCATGGCGTTCTCCTGAGCGAGGCAGCGGTCAAACCGCTGCAGGTTGCGGTGAAAGATCCCGCATCACGCGGGCGGTATGCGCGGCGATCATGGCTTCCTCGTCCGTGGCGATGACGAATACGCGCACCGCGCTGTGCGACGTGCTGATCAAGGTTTCATGCCGGTCGTTCGCCTCGAGCTTGCATCCGACACCGAGCCAGGCGAGTCCTTCGCACACCGCCAGGCGGATCGCCGCGGCGTGTTCGCCAATGCCGGCCGAGAACACCAGCGCGTCCAGACCGCCGAGCGCCGACGTGAGCGCGCCGATTTCCTTGACGATGCGATAGACAAACAACTCGATGGCCTCCCTGGCATGCGGATCATTGCTGCCCAGCAAGGTGCGCATGTCGTTGCTGATGCCGGAAACGCCGAGCAAGCCGCTATCGTGGTAAAGCATGTGCTCGGCTGCCGAAGCGCTCAGCCGGTACGTCTGTTGCAGGTACAGCAACGCGCCAGGATCGAGCTGGCCGCAGCGCGTACCCATCATCAGTCCATCCAGTGCGGTGAAGCCCATGGTGGTGTCGATACTGCGACCGTCGTGCATGGCGCAAAGGCTGGCGCCGTTGCCGAGGTGCGCCATGATCACGCGCCCTCTCGCCAGCGTCGGCGTCAGCTTGCGCAACTGCCCGATCAGGTATTCGTAGGAAATGCCATGAAAACCATACCGACGCACGCCGCCGGCCGTATACACGCGCGGCAAGGCCATGCGCGTCGCCACGGGTGGCATGCCGTGATGGAAGGCGGTGTCGAAGCACGCCACTTGCAACAGATCCGGGCGCAGGTTGGAGACGGCTTTGACAGCCGCCAGGTTGTGCGGCTGGTGCAAAGGCGCGAGCGGCACCAGCTTTTCCAGTTCGGCAAGCACGGCGCCATCGATGCGAACGGGGCGATGGAAGACGCCACCGCCATGCACGAGGCGATGCCCAACCGCCACCAATGCCTTCTCGCCCAAATGCGAAGTAACCCATGCGAGCAAGGGCTCAAGTAGGGCTTCGTGGTCCATCGCGGCGGACGGCTTCCATTTGTATCGGTCGAGCGTGGTGCCATCCGGAGCGCGCGCGACGAAGCGCGGCGCCTCTCCAATGCCTTCGATCGAACCACGCGCGATCAGCCGCTGAGCACTGGCGCCGTGTTCAAACAGTGCGAACTTGATGCTGGAAGAGCCCGCATTGAGTGTGAGGAGTGCGTTGGGCATGGTCAGGTCACCGCGGTGGCAGCCTTCGCCGGGCGCTTCGTCGCCTGCGCGATCAACACGGCGACGGCGCATGACACGATGCGCGCACGCAACGCATCGGCGCGACTGCTGAGAATGATCGGCACCTGGGCACCCATCACCACGCCGGCCGCTTCGGCGTCGGCGAGAAAAGTCAGTTGCTTGGCGAGCATGTTGCCCGACTCGAGGTCGGGCACGACCAGAATATCGGCCGCACCGGCTACCTCCGAGACGATACCCTTCTCGCGTGCCGCTAGCGCACTCACCGCATTATCGAAAGCGAGCGGACCGTCCACGATGCCGCCGGTGATCTGTCCACGCTCGGCCATCTTGCACAGGGCCGCGGCATCCACCGTGGAAGGCAGCGCAGGCGTGATCGTTTCCACCGCCGACAGCACCGCCACTTTCGGCCTGGCGACGCCGACGATATGCGCCAGGTCGATGGCATTCTGGATGATGTCGCGCTTTTGCATCAGCGTCGGAGCGATATTGATTGCCGCATCCGTCACCAACAGAAGACGCGCATAGCGCGGCACGTCCAGCAGGAATACGTGGCTCATCCGGCGATCCGTGCGCAGGCCGCCATCGGCACAGGCCGCGTGCATCAGCTCGTCGGTGTGCAACGAGCCTTTCATCAGCAGCCTGGCCTGACCGCTTTTGACCAACGCGACAGCCTGTGCCGCAGCCGCGTGACTGTGCGGCGCATCCACCACGCGATAGGGTGCCAGCTCGACGCCCGCACGCTCGGCCGCGGCGTGCATCTTGGCGACAGGCCCCACGAAAATCGGCGCGATCAAGCCTTCTTCGGCGGCCTCCACTGCGGCGGCCACGGCCCCTTCGTCGCAGGGATGGGCGATGGCGGCAGGTATGGCAGGCCGGCCTTCCACGCCGGCGAGCAGGCGCTGGAAGCGATGGCGGTGGGCAATCATTTCGTGCATGGCGCTCATCCATTCAATACATGTGCTGGCCGCCGTTGATGGCGAGATTGCTGCCGGTCATGAACGCAGCCGCTTCGCTGCAAACGAAGGCGACCAGTGCGGCGATTTCCTCGGGACGACCCAGCCGGCCCACGGGAATCAGCGGAATCACCTTGCTTTCCAGCACGTCCTTGGGCACCGACGCCACCATGTGGGTGTCGGTGTAACCGGGCGAGACGGTGTTGACGGTTACGCCATGCCGCGCCACTTCCAGCGCCAGCGATTCGGTAAAGCCATGGATGCCTGCCTTCGCCGCCGCATAATTGCACTGCCCGAACTGGCCCTTCGTACCGTTGATCGAACCGATGTTGACGATGCGCCCCCAACCGCGCTCCACCATGCCGGCACAAAATGACTTGGTGACGTTGAACATCGAATCCAGGTCCGTGTGCATCACTGTTTCCCAATCTTCCTGCGTCATCTTGAGGAAACGCCCATCGCGAGTGATGCCGGCGTTGTTGACCAGGATGTCGACGCTGTAGTGGTCGTCGGCAATCTGGGCGGCCATGCGCTGGCACGAATTGAAATCGGCCACATCCACGGCATAGGTCTTGTATCGATAGCCCTGTGTCGCCTGCTGTTCCAGCCAGATCCCGACGTGATCGTTGTGCGGCGAGTGCGTCACCAGCACGGTATGGCCGGCATCGTGCAAGGTTTTGGCGATCGCCTCGCCGATGCCGCCCATGCCGCCGGTCACCAGCGCCACGCGCTCAGTGCTCATGGCCGCTTCCCGTTGCCATATTCGTTGCGTTGGCGAACAGCTTGAAGAAATCGCCCAACGCTGCATTGAACGGCTTGGCCGCTCCCACGCCGCCCATGGCTTTGGCGGTATCGCGTTGCCAGATCAAGAAGGCATCCTGCAGGCCGGTCAGGAAACGGGTCTGGTTGGTGACGGCTGCCTGTGCAACCGCCTGCGCATCACCCACGCGCTCCTGCATCAGCCGTACCAGGGTTTCGCCGGGAACGGCAGCAAACGATTGCCAGTTGTCATCCAGCGAAAGCTTGTCGATCTCTTCTTGGCTCTCGGCGATGCTTTCGCCCATCGCGTGATCGAAGGTGTCGAGCCAACGCTGGCCGCATTCTTTCAGCAGTTTGTTGGTACGCAGAGTAAATTGCAGGTTGGCCTTGTACAGGTCGAAGGGAATATCGTTTTGCGTGGTCATGGTTCAATTCCTCGCGGATGGATCGTGTCGCCGACGTTCGGCGTATACGGCTCCCTTCCCTGCCGCACGCAGGTGGCGGGAGCGTTTTTGGCGAACAGGCATGTGCAAAGCGCCCACGCTCATTTCTCCAATACGTAGTGACCGGGCGCAGGCGGCAGGCTGTTCTGCTCGCATCCCGGCATGCCCATCGATGGCGGCGGCACGAGCGCATGGGAGTGCGCGTCCAGCCACTGCGTCCATGCCGGCCACCATGAGCCCTCTTTGCGCGATGCCTGGGACAGCCAGCTTTGGCAGGACAAGCTGCGCGCACCGCGCGGCCGCGCCAACATGCGGAACCGGCGCCCGGGATGACCCGGTTCGCTGACGATGCCGGCGTTGTGCCCGCCACTGGTGAGCACGAAGGTCACCTCGTCGGTAAACAGATGATGCACCTTGTAGACCGACTGCCATGGGGCGACATGATCGGTTTCGGTCGCTACGCAAAACATCGGCACCGCGATGTCCTTCAGCTCGACCGGCTTGCCGTCCACCGCGTAGCGGCCTGCGGCCAGGTCATTGTCGAGGTAAAGGCGGCGCAGGTATTGCGAATGCATGGTGGCCGGCATGCGTGTGGCATCCGCATTCCATGCCATCAAATCGTTCATGGCGCTGCGCTCGCCGAGCAGATAATCGTTCACCATCCGCGACCACAAAAGATCGTAGGAACGCAGCATCTGGAGCGCACCGGCCATTTGCGAGGCGGTGAGATAACCGGTTTGTCCCATCTGGTCTTCCAGCAGGGAAATCTGACTTTCGCCGATGAACAGCCCTAGTTCGCCGGGCTCGGTGAAATCGGTTTGCGCAGCCAGCAGCGTCAGCGACGCCAGGCGATCGTCGCCGTCGCGCGCCATCGCTGCCGCGGCGATGGCCAGCAAGGTGCCGCCCAGGCAATAGCCGACTGCATGTACGCGACGTTTTGAAAGCAGGCTATCGATGGTGCCGAATGCGGCGCGCACGCCGAGGTTCAGGTAGTCGTCCATGCTCAAACAGGCATCGCCGCGATCCGGGTTCTTCCATGAGATGCAGAACACGGTGTAGCCCTGCGCCACCAGGTAGCGGATCAGGGAGTTGCCGGGCGACAGGTCGAGTACGTAGTACTTCATGATCCATGCCGGCACCAGCAGGATCGGCTCGGGTCGTACCGTTTCCGTTGCGGGCGCGTACTGGATCAGCTCGATCAGCTCGTTGCGCAGCACGACCCGTCCAGGCGTGACGGCGACATCGCGTCCGACCACGAAACGATCGGCGCCGATCGCGGACGCGCCCGTGATATGGCGCATCACATCGTCCATCCAGTTCAGCGTTCCGCGCACGAGATTGCGCCCACCTTCGCGCTGTGTGCGCCCAAGCACCACCGGATTGGTGAGCGCGAAATTGCCGGGCGAGAACACGTCCAGCCATTGGCGCGCAACGAAATCCATCACGTCCTGATGATGTTGCGATACGCCGTGCACGCCGGTGATGGCGGCGTGCCACCAGCGTTGCTGCAGCAGAAAATGCTGATGCAGCACGTTGAACGGCCAGCATTGCCACGCCGCATCGGCGAAGCGCCGGTCGCTTGCCGGCGGTACCGCACACGGTGTGGCCGGATTTTCGCAAGGCAGCGCGCACTTGAGCAGATAAGCATGAAGTTGTTGCGCCTGCGCCAAGCCTAGCTCGAGCAAATCCAGGCGCTTGCCCGGCGAACGCATCAGGTGCAACCACCAATCGGCGAACGCCAGGTACAACGATTCCATCGACAACGACGCGCTCCAACGCGCCTGCAGGGCATGCACGGATGGATCGAGCGTAGCGGCGGCGGGTGCCTTCAAATGAGTCACGTGGCGTTCCTCGGCAGTAGCACCACCATGCCAGCGACATCGCGGCCGCTCGTTGATGCAGGTCAAGCCGATGCGTGCTCAGCACCTACCCTGTTTCCCTGCCCTACGACACACAAGAGCAAGAGTTGCCGGCCAGGCGCCGCCGTGCCCGCAATTGATCTGCATCATGTGCCCGGTTCGGCGACACAAGCACGATAGATACAGCTCATCCATGCATTTGGCTGTGGCGCTTGCGGGCGCGTCGTGCGAGGTCGTCATGTACGGAAAAAACAGGGGGCGTGTCGATGAGGGCGATACCCCTGCCCGCATGGCGACTTGTGATAGGTATCGCCGAAGGCAGGCATCTGTTCGCAACGCAATATGGCGAGCCGTTTTTTGCGCCGCGCTGGCCTGCTCGAGCAGCTTGGCATGGGCTGCCGCCGGCGGGGCTCAGGCCGACGACGCCAGTGTCACCATTCTCGTGTATCACCGCTTTTCCGATATTGCGGACGATTCGATGACGGTACGCATGGCAACGCTCGAGAGCCAGTTGCGCTTTCTGCACGAGCACGGCTACCACATCGTGCCGCTGCGCGAGGCGGTCGATGGATTACATACCCCCTCCGTCTCGCTACCGTCGAAACCCGTGGCGATCACCGTCGACGATGGGCATCGCTCGGTGTTCGAGAAGCTGCTGCCGATCGTGTTACGCGAACGCTTTCCGGTCACGCTGTTCATTTATCCATCGGCGATTTCCAATGCGTCGTACGCAATGACCTGGGAGCAGTTGCGCACGCTCAGGCAAACCGGCTGGTTCGATATCCAGTCGCACACCTACTGGCACCCCAATTTCAAGCTTGAACGGAGGCGCCGCAGCGCGGAGGATTTTCGGGAGTTCGCACGCCGACAACTGGACGTCTCGCGCCAACGCATCGAATCGGAAACCGGCTCGCACGTGGACATGCTCGCCTGGCCATTCGGCATCTACGACGACGAGCTGATCGCGCTTGCCGCCGACGATGGCTATGTGGCGGCCTTCACGCTGGAGGTGCGCAAAGCGGATCAGCATGCGCGACTGCTCGCGTTGCCGCGTTTCTTGATGGTGGATGCCTACGGGCCGCGTGCGTTCGCGCACTTGCTGGGTGAACCGGGCGTGCAGCCCGTCGCCAAAGCAGGAGATCTCCCATGACTGCTTTGCGCCGGATCCGCGCATACGCGACGTTCGTGGCGCTTGCCATGGTTGCCCTATTGGCAAGCCAGGGCGCCCTGGCCGTGACCGGTATCGTCATCGACGCAAGCACGCTCAGGCCGGTCGCCGATGCCATTGTCACCACTGCGGCCGGTGTCACGCGTACCGACGAACGCGGATGGTTCGATACCAGTCAGGCAGCGGCAAGCATCGCCGCACGCGCACCAGGCTATCTGCGTACCGAAGTGCATGTCTCGGGCGATGACCCGGTGACGCTCACGTTGACGCCGTTCCGACCCAAGGCGGTCTATCTATCGGTATACGGCATCACCAGCACCACGCTGCGCGGCGCAGCGGCGAACCTGTCGCAACACACCGCGCTCAACGCACTGGTCATCGACGTGAAGGGCGACCGTGGTCTGACGCCTTACCGCAGCCATGCGCGTGAGGCGATCGGTGCGGCCGCCAAGACCAGTGAACGAGTGTCCATGGCAAGGGACTTCCCTGCGCTGCTCGCCGAACTGCATGCCCGGCACCTGTACCTGATCGCGCGCATCGTGGTGTTCAAGGACGATCCGCTTGCCCAAGCGCATCCCGAGTGGAGCGTGCGCGACGCCGAAGGCAGGCCATGGCGGGATCGCGAAGGTCTGCAATGGATGGATCCGTTTTCACGCGACGTCTGGCAGCACAATCTCGATATCGCCGAAGAAGCGGCGCGCATGGGTTTCGACGAAATCCAGTTCGACTATGTGCGTTTTCCCGACCAGCGCGGCCCGGTATTTTCACTGCCGAACAACCGCACCAATCGGACCGCGGCTATTACGGGTTTTCTGCAAGCCGCTCGCGCCAGGCTTGCGCCCTACAATGTGTTCGTCGCGGCCGATATTTTCGGTTACGTGTGCTGGAACACCAATGACACGGCGATCGGCCAGCAGATCGAACTGCTCGATGCGCCGCTCGATTACATTTCTCCCATGCTGTATCCGTCCGGTTTCACCTGGGGCCTGCCCGGCATCACCGATCCAACCGTCGAGCCGGGCCAGATCGTCGGGCGCTCGCTGGCCGAGGCGATAAAGCGAACCGGATTGCCGGGCGTACGTTTTCGTCCATGGCTGCAGGCGTTTCGTGACTATGCGTTCGATCATCGGGTGTTCGACGCCACCGCGATCCGTGCGCAAACCGATGCCGCCGACTCAGCCGGCTCCCATGGATGGATGCTATGGAATCCGCGCAATCAGTACGACGCCGACGACCTGCCCCGCCAGTGATCAGGTTGGCTGGCAAGATCGGATGGGTCTGCCGCCGACCAGCGCGCCGGTCGGTAGATCGTGGCACCACGATCTTCACCATTCTTTTCGATTCTCGATCGATCTCATACTTGGATTGATTTGCGTCAATAGAGCGAGGGACACATTCGACTGATATGGCAGCCAAGCCCGCCAGCAATTCGATGTAGAGCCATGTGCGCTTCAATGCAAATTTGAAACATGGTGAATAGGCCCGAGAGGTTTGCATGTTGCCAAGCCACGCCACTGCAGATGTTTCGTCAACCACGTTAGGTCTTGGCGTCTCGCTCGCTATTGGTCTTCTTATCGGGCTGGAGCGAGAGCGCAATAAGCGCATGGGCCCCATGCAAGCCCAGGCCGGCATTCGCACCTTTCCGCTGTTGGGTCTGGCCGGCGCGACAGCCTGTCTCATTGGCGATGCCGCCATTTATGCCTCGGCGCTATTCGTTACGGCGGTAGCCATCGCCAGCTACGTACGGACCAATGAAAAGGATCCGGGTGTCGCAACCGAAATGGCCATGCTCATTACATTTTTGCTGGGCATACTCTCGATGTCGTCGCCTGCCTTTTCCGCCGGCTTGGGCGTCACCGTGGCAATACTCCTGGCAAGCAAATACAAACTTCATCAGCTGTCGCGCAAATGGTTGTCCGCAAAGGAGCTGCACGACCTCTTGATACTCGCAGCCGCTTCGTTTGTCGTTCTTCCGCTGCTGCCTGACCGCAGCCTTGACCCGTGGGACGCTTTCAATCCCAGGCGACTCTGGTTTCTGGTGGTGGCCGTCATGTCCATTGCGTCTCTGGGATATCTGGCGATGCGCGCGCTGGGGACGAAGTTTGGACTCCCGCTCGCCGGCCTGGCGAGCGGCTTTGTCTCCAGTACGGCCACGATCGGGACGATGGCGGAGCGTGCAAGAGATACACCGGCCCTTGCCGCTGCCGCCGCGAGCGCGGCCGTCATCTCCAATGTGGGAACCGTAGCGCAATTGGCCGTCGTGACCGGGGTGCTCTCGCAGGCGTTGCTAGGGTATCTGGCGCTGCCGTTACTGGCCGCCGGTATCGCTGCAATCATCGCAGCCATTTCAAGCAGTTGGAAATCCTGGAAGTCAGGCCATGATGCGGCGGCGCTTGCAGGCGAGCGCCCGTTCAAGATGCGCGCCGTACTGGGTTTCGTCTTGCTTTTGGGTGGAATCATGCTGGCGAGCGCCATACTTCGCAGCTACCTTGGGAAAGCCAGCTTGCCGTGGATCATGGCGGTCTCAGGTTTCGCCGACGTGCACGCCGCCGCCGCATCCGCAGCGCAAGCCGTGTCGACTGGCCATATCGATCTGCAGCAAGCCTCATGGTGTGTTCTTGCTGCGTTGGCCTCCAACTCCTCGCTCAAATGCGCCATCGCCTTGAGCAAGGGACCTCATGGCTACGCATTGCGTGTAGTGTCCGGCACGCTCGGCGTCCTGGCGGGCTTCGCAGTCACCTTGTGGCTTATCTAGGGCCGAAAATTTCGATTGTCGGACGTGTCCCACCAGTACTGAGCAACGCTCCATTCGCTTCGTGCTTGACGTACGTCAAGCCCCCAACCTGTTCGCGGTGACTCAATGGCATTGCTTGTTGACGAACTGAAGAGCTCGCCAATGAAAAGCACACAAGTTTCCAGAAATACATGAAGATCTGAGGAACGATTCCATGTCCATGTCCCCCAACCGGTACGGCTTGAGCCTTCGAATCATCCACTGGGCGACCGTAGTAGCCATCCTGGCCGCATATCTCTTCGCAAACATGGGCGAAGGCAGCGAGGAAGGCGGGGTTGCCACAATGGGCATGCAGGCGATGCAGTGGCACTATGTTGCCGGGATCATCGTTCTGATGTTCGTCATTCCGCGGCTTCTTCTGCGAATCTACGCGCCGACGCCACCGATCCTTCCGGCACCGGGCTCCATCACGGCCTTGACCGCACGCCTCGTACACCTTGCGCTGTACACGTTCTTGATCGTGGAACCTGTCCTCGGCTGGCTGCAGGTGAGCTATGGCGGAGAACAAATCATCCTGCCTTGGCTTGGGTGGCATCTTCCCGCGCTGGTTCATCCCGATTCACAGGCCAAGGAAATCGTCGGCGAAGTGCATGAGCTGATTGCAAACGTCTTTTACGCGGTGATCGCCGTGCATATCCTTGCAGCGCTGTGGCATCACTTCATGCGGCGCGACAATACGCTGAAGAGAATGTTATGACAGACGCTCTCACTCCTTCCAAGCACAAGGATGGTGATGAATCCGCGAGCGGCGGGCCCTACGTTTCGCCGCCCGGCACGTCTCATCCGGCGCCGCTGTCGATGGTCCTGGAAAGCCGCGCATCGTCGCTTGGCGGTGAGCGCGTTTCGCTCGGCATGGTGCTGAAGCTGCTCGACGACCGTTCCATCTGGGCATTGCTACTGTTGCTGGCGCTTCCGATGGTCGTCCCCATTCCCTTGCCGGGCGTCTCGGTTCCGTTCGGCGCCTGCATGGTATTGATCTCCGTTCAACTTGCAGCAGGCCGTGCTCACGCATGGATTCCCGAACGTCTTGCGCGTCGCTCGATCGAAGCGGCAACTTTCGCCAAGGCGATTCGCGGCGTGCTTCCTACCTTGAAACGCCTCGAGAAAATCGTTCGCCCAAGAAAGCGATGGCTAGCCGGCGATTGGATGCGCGTACCGATCGGCGTTATCTGCCTGATTCTCGCCATCATCATTACGTTGCCCATTCCATTGGGCCATTTCGTTCCCGGCATGGCGATTTCGCTGTTCTCGTTGGGCATGATGGAAAGGGACGGCGTCACCATTTGGGCAGGACTTGCGATCGCTATCGCGGGAATCCTGCTGGTTGTCTTGGCGTCACAAGGTGTTTACACCGGCTTGAATCACTGGCTCAAGGTGTAAGGACACAGGCGGCCATGGCAGTCCTATGATCAGTCGCATCCTTGCCGCTCTCACCGCGTTGACGCTACTGCTTGGTCTGGTCATGCGCCTGACCGGCCATGAGGTGATCGGCCGATATGTCTGGATCGCAGGCTCGTCCACGGTGGCGATCTGGATAGTGATCACCAGCATCATCCGACTGCTACGGCGCGATGCGGGCGTGGACATCATCGCGCTGCTTGCCATCGCCGGCGCGATCGTCCTGGGAGAAAACCTGACGGCCGCCGTGATCGCACTCATGTTTGCCAGCGGGCGAGCACTGGAAGATTACGCCGAAGGCAAAGCCAGGCGAACGATGTCGGCGTTACTGAGCCGCGCTCCAAAAACCGCGAGCAAATATCTGGGCGACGCGCTCAGCCTCATTCCCATTTCGGAAGTAACGCCGGGCGATCGTCTTCTCATTCGTGGAGGAGAGGTTGTCCCGGTCGATGGCTTGATCGAATCGGAGGCTGCCGTGCTTGACGAATCGGCGCTGACGGGTGAATCGCTGCCGGTGCGGCATGCGCGGGGCGAGATGGTGCGTAGCGGCGTACTCAATGCCGCGGGGCCTTTTGACATGCTGGCGACGACATCCGCGACCGACAGTACATTTTCCGGCATCGTTCGGCTGGTCGAAGCCGCCCAGCGGGACAAGGCGCCCTCGTCGCGCCTGGCCGATCGCTATGCGCTGATATTTTTCCCCTTGGCGCTCGGGCTCGCGACAGCTGCATGGCTGCTGTCGGGCGACCCCGTTCGCGCCCTGGCGGTTCTGGTGGTCGCCACCCCATGCCCTCTCATTCTGGCCGTGCCCGTCGCGATCGTTTCCGGCATGTCGCGCTGCGCATCGCGGGGCGTGCTTGTCAAAGGCGGCGGCGTGCTCGAGCGGCTTGCTCAAGGCAATGTTCTTTTCTTCGACAAGACCGGTACGTTGACCACGGGACACGCGCGCCTGACGGCCATTGAAACGACGGGATCGCTCGATCCGGACGAGTTGTTGAGATTGGCCGCATCGGTCGAACAGGTGTCCCAGCACGTGCTCGCCGAGGCCATTGTGTCGTTTGCGCGGAAAAGGAACCTTCCTTTGACCACGCCGTCAGACGTGCGCGAAGAGCACGGTGCGGGCCTGATCGGCACGGTTGGGGAACACCGCGTCGCCATTGGCAGCTACGGCTTCGTTGCAAAGATCACCCCGGCTGCGCAGTGGGCCGACATGCTGCGCAAACGCATGCGCCGCGAGGGTAGCGCCGGCGTGTTCGTGGCCATGGATGGCGCCATGGCTGGCGCCCTGCTGCTGGGCGATGAGATACGGCTGGATACGCCTCGGGCCATCAGGCAGCTTCGGCGCGCCGGCATTCGGCTTACCGTGATGTTGACCGGGGATCACCGCGACATTGCCGAAACCATCGGGGAAGCGCTGGGCGTGGATGAAGTCCTGGCCGATCAGGCGCCAAGCGACAAATTGACCGCGATCAAAGCGGCCAAGCCCGCGAACACGACGATCATGGTGGGTGACGGTATCAACGATGCGCCGGCGTTGGCTGCGGCGGACGTCGGGGTGGCGATGGGCGCGCGAGGCGCTGCCGCTTCTACGGAAGCTGCCGGCATCGTGCTATTGGTCGACCGGTTGGACCGCCTGGCCGAGGCGCTCGTGATTGCTCGCCGCGCACGGAAGATCGCCCTGCAAAGCGTCATTGCGGGGATGGGCATGTCCCTGGTTGCCATGGTGTTCGCGGCGCTGGGTTACCTGCCTCCCATTGCTGGCGCCATCTTGCAGGAAGGTATCGACATCGTCGTGATTCTCAACGCACTGCGCGTGCTCCGGGTAACGTCGATCGACGGAAGCCACGGGCGCCTCGACGCGACCGAAAATGCCCGGCTAGCGGCTGAGCACCGCGAACTCGGCCCGGTACTCGACCGTATTCGAGCATGCGCGGATCGCCTGCCTGTGCTTCCCCAGGATGTCGTTCATGCTGAACTCGCCGAGCTGGATGGGCTGCTGAACGCCACGCTTCTTCCGCACGAACGCGACGACGAAAAACAACTGTATCCAAGGCTCGAAACCATGCTCGGCGGCGGCGATCCGCTGGCACCGCTAAGCCGTACGCATCGCGAGATTCTTCGGCTCGGGCGTTTGTTTCACCATACGACCGAAGATCTGCCTGAGGGTCCGCTTTCTCCCGAAGCCATCCAGGACATGCAGCGGATGCTGTATGGACTGGATGCCATCTTGCGCTTGCACTTTGTCCAAGAGGAAGAGATCTACCACGGTATGACTGAAACAGTCTGAGCCAGTTCGACGCCGGCTATGCAGCCAGCTGATTTCTACCTACGAGGAAAGCCATCATGCACAAACCCTGGACCGAAATGACCGTGGAGCTTTCGCAAGCACTGAAAGAAGTAAGGACCGGCGCACCGGAAACAATGCACGCCTTCTCCGCACTGGCCCGCGCAGCGCTGGCGCCCAAAGCATTGGATACGAAAACCAAGGAGCTGCTCGCCTTAGGCATCGCCGTGGCAGTCCGTTGCGACGCCTGCATCGCGTTTCACGCGGAAGCGGCGGTCAAGCAAGGCGCCACCCGCGAGGAAATCATGGAAACCATGGGTCTTGCGATCTACATGGGCGCCGGGCCCAGCGCGATGTACGCGGCACAAGCAGTGGAGGCGTATGACCAGTTTGCGGCCAGGCAACATCCGCCACGCGGCTGAGCGATTCGTTGAAGGTTGTCATGTCGTGATCGACCGGCCCCGGCAGAACTCAGGAGTTCTTCTGGGCGGCATGATATTTCCTGCGTATCTCCGCCAGGTCGACGCGCGCCGGGGGAAGGTTTAGCTTCATGTCGCTCATGGTATCGGCGACGATTTGCGAGATCGCCAGGTCACGGAACCACTTATGGTTCGCCGGGATCACGAACCACGGCGCATGCTTCGTGCTCGTTCGCTCGATCGCTTCCTCGTAGGCTTCGATGTATTGCGGCCAAAACAAGCGTTCGGAATAGTCGCTTTCGCTGATTTTCCACTGCCGCGCCGGATCGTCCAGCCGCCGCTTGAAGCGCTCCAGTTGCTCTTCGGCACTGATATGCAAATAGAATTTCAGAACCTGCGTACCGTTTGCCGTCAGCATCGTCTCGAAGTCGTTGATCGATGCATAACGTTGCGACCATACCTCGCGCGGGACCGACTCATGCACGCGCACAATCAGCACATCCTCGTAATGCGAGCGGTTATAGATAACCACCTCGCCGCGGCCGGGTGCGCGCTGGTGAATGCGCCATAGAAAATCGTGGGCGCGATCTTCCGCACTTGGTTCCTTGAAGCTGAAGACGCGTGTGCCCTGTGGATTCATTCCTGTGAACAGATGCCGGACAACACCGTCCTTGCCGGCGGCATCGAGTCCTTGCAGCACGATGAGCAGCGAGCGGCTCGCTTTGGCATAGAGCAGGTATTGCAATCGCTCCATGTTGGCAAGCGATTCGGCAATCAATGGCCGGGCTTTTTCATGCGACTCATGCTTGCCCTTATAGGCGGGATCTATGTGGTCGAGGCGCAGCTTGGAGCCGGGATGCACGATGAATTCTTCGCGATAGCTCATACCCATCTTCTCCGTTCGATCAGTCGTCAACGCTACCAGGTTATCAACGCCGACTCTGCAGGCAATGGCGCGGATGGCAGCCGCGCACGCGAGACGCGTAATGATCGGCCGGCCGAGTAGCCGGCCCGAGTGCCGAACCGAAATCGGCTTTTTTTACGTTGCCGGTGCAACCGACCAATGCGGGAGCCAGCGTACTCAGCGATATATAAACAAAACGTTGATAGGGACGCGTGGGTAAATCCTTCTCGGTGAATCCGAAAAAAATCTGATTCACCGCAGGCAGGCACCCTAATGCGCATTGATTCAAGTCATCGAAACGAAGCTTTTTGCAAACTTCGCCGCACTTGACGGTAATCAAGCCGCGTCATCGCGCGCCGGAAGACGATGCATGCAAGACACGATCTCCAGGCAAGGCGTGACCGATATGGGCCGCAAACTGATCATCTATTTCAGCCGTTCCGGAGCCACCCGGACGCTGGCCGCTGAGCTCGCCGATGAACTGGGCGCGGACATGATGGCCATTCAAGAGCGGCAATCCAGGGCAGGCGTGAGGGGATACATGCGTTCGCTGCTGCAGGCCTCGCGCGGTGTGCTGCCGCAAATCGATCCGCTGGACGTCGAACTGGCCGATTATGATCTGGTTTTGTTGGGCACCCCAGTGTGGGCAGCCCATGCCTCGTGCCCGATGCGGCGCTTCCTGCACGATGCCGCACATGCCTTGCCCGCCACCGCTTATTTCTGCACTTATGGCGGCCGCGGCTACAAAACCGCTTTTGAAGACATGCGCAACCTGACCGGCAAGGCGCCCATTGCCACGCTTGCCGTACGCCGCAGCGATCTGGCGCACCGGCGCCACCCACAGAAACTCGACCGCTTCCTGGCCAAGCTCTGCTATGCCGAACGCTGGCGGGAAATAGTTACGCCATCGCCCTATACGACGCCGCTACATGGGCATTGAGCCATGACCATGCGGCGCCCGCCTGTCATCGTTGGCACCGCCAGGCTCGACAATTTCTTCGTACGCAAAACCACCGACGAATGCCCGAGATCATGCTGAGCAGCGTCGTTTTGCCGCTACCGGAAGGCCCTACGATGAACAGTATCTCCCCGTAGCGCGCCTGGAAGGTTGCGTCGAACACGCCGATCGTGACCGCCGCGCCTTCACTGAGGGATTTGGTCCGAGCGGTAGCGTGGATGGCGATATCGTCCATGCCGCCACTTTAGAAAAGTGCGCACGGCGCCGTTTGAGCGAAATCAAGCCGTTCCGGTACGGCTGCTTGGCCTTGCCGGTGGCGTATGCTTGCCGCATTCAAGGCACGTCATTGGAACAAGGTCCGGATGGTTACTTCACCTAATCCTGCTTCGCCGATGCCTCAACACGTGCTGGTGGTGGACGACGACGCCGAGATTGCGCACGTCCTCAGTCGTTATTTCACCAGCAACGGGTTCCGGGTCACCACCGCGAGCGACGGCGTGCAGATGCGCCGCATCGTCGACGCCGAACCGGTCGACATCGTCATGCTCGACCTAGGCTTGCCCGGCGAAGACGGCCTGAGCCTGACACGCCATTTGCGCGAGCATTGGCATGGGCCGGTAATCATCGTGACCGGGCGCGGCGAATCGGTGGATCGCGTGGTGGGGCTGGAACTGGGCGCGGACGATTACGTCACCAAACCGTTCGACCTGCGCGAACTGCTGGCACGCGTGCGCAGCGTATTGCGCCGGTTTTCGAACGCGCATCCCAAGGCCGCCGCATCGAGCGCGGAACCAAAGCGGTATGCCTTCGACGGTTATGTGCTGGACATCCAGTCGCACAGCCTGTCCGGTCCAAACGATGAGCCAATCGCACTCACCAGCGGCGAGTTCACGCTGCTGCGCGTGCTGGTGGAGCAGGCCAACAAGGTGCTCAGCCGCGATCAGCTGATGACGCATGTTCATGGGCGCGACGCCGGCCCCTACGACCGCTCGATCGACGTGCAGATCGGCCGATTGCGGCGCAAGATCGAGCTCGATCCGGCCAATCCCCAGCGCATCAAGTCGATTCGCGGCGCCGGCTACCTCTTCTCACCCGTCGTACAACGCCTATGAACGACAGCCCTTCCATCCAGGTATCCGACGCCAGCCTGTTCCGCGCGCTGTTCGAAACCGCACCGGACGCGATGATCGTGACGGACGCGCAGGGGGCGATCGTGCTCGCCAACGCGCATGCAGAACGCTTGTTCGGCTACGACAGCGGCATGCTGGCCGGCCTGCGGGTCGAGGCGCTGCTGCCGGCGGCCGCACGGCAGGCGCATATCGCGCATCGCACCCACTACATGGCGCACCCGCGCGTGCGCCCGATGGGCGCGGGCAACGAGCTGGTCGGCGTGCGCGCCGACGGACAATCCTTTCCGGTGGAAATCGGCTTGAGCCCGGTCGCTTCGTCGATGGGCACGCTGTTTGCCGCCTCGATCCGCGACATCTCCGAAACGCAGCGCGCGCGCCAGGCGCTGGAACGCGCGCGCTTCGACGCGGTGGTGGCGCAAATCAGCCGGCGCCTGCTGGAAGCGTCGCACGACGAGCAGGCGATCGGCGAGATACCCCGTTTGATTGCCTCGACGCTGGGCATTACCACCGCAGCCATCATGCTGATCGATCCGCGCCACGTTGGCTTGCAGGTGCCCGCTGCCGTCGGACTGCCGGAACAGGTGCTGGCCGACATTGCGCGCAATGCCGCATTGCAGGCGATTGCCACCGGCGAAGCCGAAGCGCAGATCGCCGTCATCGACAGCCTTCGGAATATATGCCCCACCCTGGCCAGCGACTTTACCGATGCCGCGGTGGCGCCGCTGCTGGATCGACGCGGGCCGATGGGACTGCTGTTGGCGCTGTCGCACGAACACGGTTCGTTCGATCGCGACCGGCTGCAATTCCTGCAATCCATGGCCAACATCCTGGCCGCGGCCATTCAGCGCGGGCGCAGCGAAGAACAGCTCGCGCATGCCCAACGCCTGGATGCGCTGGGCCAGCTCACTGGTGGCATTGCGCACGATTTCAATAATCTGCTCACCGTGATCTCGGGCAATCTGCAACTCCTGGAAGCGGATGCACCGGAAGATCCGGCTACGCGTGAAACCCTGGAAAGCGCCTCCCGCGCGGTGGACCGCGGCGCGGCGCTGACGCGCAAGCTGCTGGCATTCTCCCGCCGCCAACATTTGTTGCCACGAGCGGTGCGCACAGTGCAACTGCTGGCCGATCTCAGCGATATGCTCGGTCGCACGCTCGGCGAACGCATTTCGGTGATGGCCGAATGCGCCAGCGATGTGCCAGCCGTGTACGCCGATCCAGGCGAACTCGAGGCAGCGCTGCTCAACCTTGCCTTGAACGCGCGCGACGCCATGCCGCGCGGCGGGCGTCTCTCCATTACTGCACATCCCCACCACGTATCCAGCGCCGATGCCGACGCGCGCCTGGCGCCGGGTTCGTACGTGAGGTTCGCCGTGGGGGATACCGGCGAAGGCATGCGGCCGGAAATCCTCGCGCACGTGCTTGAGCCTTTCTTCACCACCAAAGGCGTCGGCAAAGGCAGCGGTCTTGGGTTGAGTATGGTGTACGGCTTCGTGAAGCAATCCGGCGGGCATCTGAACATCGAAAGCCAGATTGGACACGGTACGCGCGTGGAGCTTTATCTGCCGGTGGCCACCACGACATCGGCGGACGACACACCGGTGCCGCAATCGCGCAAAGGCCACGAGACCGTGCTGGTAGTAGAGGATGAAGCCGAGGTACGGCGCGTCGCCGTCGCCTTCCTGCGCACGCTGGGTTACGTGCCGTTGGAGGCAAGCGACGCCGAAGCGGCGTTGCGACTGTTGTCCACGCAGCAGGGTATCGATCTGCTCTTTACAGATGTCGTGCTGGGCGGCGACATGACCGGTTTCGAACTGGCGGCCAAGGCACGCGAGCAGAATGCGTATTTGCCGGTGTTGTTTACGTCCGGCTACGAATACGCCTCGTTGGGTATCGATCCCCACACCTTCGGCACGTTCGAGCTGTTACGCAAGCCCTACCGGCGCGAGCAGCTCGGCAGTGCGGTGCGCCGCATGCTGGACCGCGAACCGATCTGAACCAGTTGGGCTGCGGTTATGGCCTGCGTACAGACAGGGCCGATAACGGCGACTGTGTTGCCTTAATGCGCAGCTCCCGCCAAGGCACGCAGTCCATCCACATCGAGTACTTGCACTTCGCGGCGCTGCACGGTGATGACATTAAGTTCGTCCAGCCGCGACAAGGCGCGGCTGACGGTTTCGTGCTTGAGGGCCAGGAAGCTCGCCATGTCGATGCGGCTCATGCGCAGGATGAAATGTTTCGCGCTGAATCCCAGGCGGGCGTAGCGCGCGGCGACATCCAGCAGAAAAGCGGCCACGCGGCGCTCGGCCGCCAGCGTTCCGAGCATCAGCATCCACGAGCGGTCGCTGCGGATTTCGGCAGCCAGCGCACCCGTGATGCGCGCGTGCAGTTCCGGCTCGTGCAGGCAGGCGCGCAGCACGGCTGGATAAGGCAGCTCCCAGGCTTCGCTGTCTTCCAGCGCGATCACGTCGCAGGAATAAGTCTTCAGGCCGATCGATTCCACCCCGATCAATTCGCCGCGCATGCGAAAACCAGTGACCTGCTCGCGTCCGTCATCGGCAAGCTCACAGGTCTTGTAGGAACCGGCATGCACCAGGTAGATCGCCTGAAAAGGCTGTCCCACGTGATAGATGCCCTGCCCGGCCACATGCTTGCAGCGGCGCACCGGCACGTGTTGGCGCAATGACTCGATATCGATGCCTATCTCATCGTTCGCCAGCGTCAGCATGGCGCACGGCTTTCCTGTGGGTATGGCGCGGACGGCGGGTGCGAGTGCGGTCATGTCAGTTCCCGAAAAAGCAGCGCTGGTTGGCTGTGGGGCCCACTCTAGAGATGGCGCGTAACCACAAAAGGTCGGCTTGGCAACGGTTTGTAACACTGTGTAACGAAGGCAGCCTGGCTTGACGCGCATCAAGCCTCCGGCCCTGATCCGCCTCAGCATGGATCCATCTTTGGGAGAAACGCCATGCGCGCCGCAGATATCGGAACCCGCCGTGTCATCCAGTTGAATGAAACATCCAGCATCCGGCAAGCCGCACGCACGATGCGGCAGCACGACGTCGGTTGCGTGGTCGCCACCAAGAACACACTGCTTGGCGTTCTGCCCAGCGGCATCCTGACCGATCGCGACCTGGCCGTACGCATCCTGGCGGGCGAGAACGATGAAGACCGGCCGCTTGGCGATGTCGAATCCGCACCGCTGGCGGTGTGCCGCCCCGATGCCACCATCGACGAGCTGATCGACATCATGCTCGGCAGCCACGTGCGGCGCCTGCCGATCGTGGACGATGATGGCCGGCTGGTCGGCATCGTCTGCCTGGACGACGTCATGGCTGCTCTGGCCGAGTTGATGCTGCGGGTATCACGCGCCGCGATTGGCGAACGGGAACTCAACGATCGGGCTTATGCGGAACAGGAAGAAATGTCTCTCCCGTCGGCGCCTGAAGAGCAGAAGCTGCAGCGCGCTTGAGGATGTTCTGAGCAAGCTGATGTTGCCTTAATGTGCCACCAGCACCGGCAACTTTGCGTGCTGCAAAACGTATCGGGTGGTGCCGCCCAGAATCAGCTCGTTGATCCGCGAATGCCCCCACGCGCCCATCACCAGCATGTCAGCCTGCATCGCCGCCGCCTGCTCGAGCAACGCTTCGCCGACGCGTGCTGAACCTGGAAAATCCAGTACCGCGTGCAACCGAACGCCCTGTCGCTTCAGCCAGGCGTCGACCGGCAGCGGTGGTGGCGCCACGCCCGGCAACTCGTTAGTCGAGCCATCCGCCAGGCACACCATTTGGGCCTCGTGCAGGAACGGCAGCGCGGCACGCAAGGCGCGCATCGCCTCCTGCGTGCTGGTCCACGCGACCAGAATGCGCGCCACCCGGAACGACGACGGACAACCGCCAGGAACGAGCAGCATCGGCGATGCCGACGAGAACAGCGCACGCGTGATGTAATCCATGCCGCTGGGGAGCACGCCACCGCCGTTCGGAAGGCGGCATACGGTCAGGTCGGCCATGCACGAGCGTCGCGCCAATACCGGCACATACACGCCACGGATCACTTCCCACGCCCCGTCGACACCATGGCTGCGGCATTTGTCCAGCCACCACACGTCGCGGGCCCTGGCGTCTTTCTCCTCGGACTCCAGCACCGCGACGACATCCGGTATCGCCATGGTCGAAGGGATGACCTCGATGATGTTCAGGCCGGTAACGAAGGCGTTGTGGCGGCTTGCCAGCGCCATGCCGATTTGCACGGCCGGATCGTCGTCACGCATGTTTTCCACATTGACGAGCAGCTCGAGCATGGTCTTATCCCCTATGCGCTGGTATGGGCCTAACTTCTCCTATCTGCCTCAAACCCGCATTGACATGTATCAAATCGCTTCATTGCGCACGCAAGTCGCCTTCAATTGATCGTCGTCAAGTGCTGCCTGGCGATATCCGGCTAAAACGTAATACACGTTTTCCGGACATCACCAAGCGAGGGTTTCGCCATGTCTCCCAATGCCCACCAGCCTTCCTTCGAAACACCCTTCCCCGCACTGGAAGGCGATCATTGGATCGAACCGCTGCGCGATGGAACGCGCGTGCTGATCCGACCGCTGCGCGCGGAGGATCGCAGTCTCGAAGAAGCGTTCATCCGCGAGTTGTCGAGCGAAGCGAGGCGCTATCGTTTCCTTGGCGATTTCAAAGAGCCAGACAAACAGCTGGTTGACCGGCTGATGCATGTGGACTATGTGCACGACATGGCCTTCGTGGCTCTGGCGCACGACAACGGACGCCTGCGCGAAGTGGGTATCAGTCGCTATTCGGCTACCAGGGATGCCAAGCAGTGCGAGTGCGCCATCACGGTGGCCGACGATTGGCGGCACCGGGGGCTGGCCGTGCTGTTGATGCGGCACCTGATCGACGTAGCACGCAAGAACCATTTCAAGCGGATGTTCTCGATCGACGACAACACCAACGAGCCCATGCGGGAACTGGCCGGGTTCCTGGGCTTCGCGTGCGCGTCGAGTCCGGGCGACCCCAGGACGGTGGTCTATTCACTGCCCTTGTAACCGGCGCCGGAGCTTGTCATGACCATCGAAGCATCCCATCCCTCGATCGCCGGCGTGGCAGCTCATCTGCAAGCGCCCGCGCGCTTCTACGACGTGCTCGCTTTGGCGACGTCCGTGGCGCCATGGAGCCCTGCGGTGCTGGCGGCCATCGAGATCGCCGCGCTATGGAAAAGCAACGTGACCGGTTGCTATGTGCCGGGTTCCCTGCGCGACCAACACGCGCTGGAGGACGAGCCCACCGTGCTGAGCCTGCTGATCGATACGGATGACGATTGCCTGGCCGATGCGGCGGCCTTCCAGGCTTTCGCGCGCGGCCATGGCGCAACCCATGCGTCATGGATGGTCACGCGTACGGCGATTGCACCGACGCTGCGCAAGCTCGGCGCCTGGCACGATCTGGCGGTACTGGAACGCGACATGGTGGACGACACGCGGATCTTCGACATCCTCGGCGAAGCCATGTTGAGCAGCCGCGTGCCCTGCCTGGTGCTGCCGCCGAACTGGAATCGCACGCTCACGTTCGAACGCATCGTGATCGCCTGGAACGGCAGTATCGAATCCACGCGTGCCATGCACCACGCCCTGCCGCTACTGCAGCTCGCCAAATCCGTCGTCTTGATCGACGGCCATTTCCGCACGGCGCATAATCGCGACATGGGCGTGATCGAACCCGATCCCATGGTTTACCTGATGCATCATGGCATCACCGTAAAGATGCATTATTTGGACGTATCCGCTGAAAAGGCGGGCGAGGCGCTGCTGCAAAAAGCGCGCGAAGCGCATGCGGATCTGCTGGTGATGGGCGGCTATGGCCACTCGCGCATTCGCCAACGCGTATTGGGCGGGGCCACGCGCCACGTCATGGCGCATGCAGGCATTCCTGTATTCATGCAGCACTGAGGATGGTAGTGCCACACAGCGCGTAATCGTTTATGCCACCTCACCGTCATTCCGGCGCAGGCCGGAATCCATTTATATCCATGTGGAATACATGTCGATTGAATGAAGTTCTACGCAACGGGCAGCATGGATTCCGGCCCGTGCCGGAATGACGATCTGGTTTCTTTAGCGCTCTGCCAGCATGTTATTCCTGGCTGCCACGGAGCCAATCGCCGACCATTCAACGGCAAACCAACACCGGAATGTCGGCACAACTGAGCACCTTGTTGGTCTCGCTGCCGAGCATCATGCGATCCATGCCGGTACGCCCGTGCGTTCCCATCACAATCAGATCGCAATCGTACTGGCGCGCAGCGCCCAGGATGGCGGTATATGGCCGATGATCGAACGCGTAGTCGCCTTCGAACGGCACGCCGTCCTGCTCGGCCAGCGCACGAACCTGGTCAAGCTTGCGCTGGGCGCGGCCGATCGCGTGATGGTGATAGTCGTCCGGAGCGTGACGGATCAGGTCCGAGAAATCGGCGACGGCCGCCAATGGAGCCAGCACGTGATACGCATGCACCTTTGCGCCCATCTTCCTGGCCAAGGCGATGCCAAGCTGCGCTGCGCGCAGCGACTGCTCCGAACCGTCCGTAGGCAGCAGGATGTTCTTGAACATGACGCCTTCTCCCTCACCTGCGCGCATCGGTGATCAGACTGGCTACCAGCGCCAGCACGCTGACGCCACAGATCCACTCGGCGATAGACCAGATGGATTCATAGCCGCGCACGAAACTGGCCAGGCCGCTGGCCACTGCAATCAGCAGGAAGCAGACGGATAAATTGGAAAACGCGGGCTCAGACGAATGGGTTTTCATACTTGTCTCCGCAGCGCATTGACTGGATCACAGGTTAAAAAATTTGCTCGGCGAAGGTCTTGATGTCGATCAATTCGAAAACGAAGCTCCATCTTCGTGTCGTCCATTTGACGTTGATCAATACGCTTGCGGCTGGATGTCCCAGCATGACCCTCAACGCACACCGTCAAACATGCAATGCGATCTACACCAGAGGTTCCACCCATGTCCGTCGCCCCCGAAGTCTCATCGGCCCCCTGCAGCGTGCAGCCTGAAGGGTTATTTCAACGCATCCTGCTGCCGATCGACGGCTCGGAACTGTCGTTGCGCGCGCTTGCCGCCGGCCTGGAGCTCGCCAAGACCTTCGGCGCCAAGGTGCTGATCCTGCATGTGGTGCCGCCGTTCAACGCCGTCGCCTACATGACCGAGTTTCTGGCTGCGACCGAATTGCGTTACAGCCAACATGCGGTGCAAAGCGCCTCCCGCTATCTTGATCAAGCCACGGACTTGGCCAGGCAGGCGCAGGTTCCGTACGAATGCCACTACGTTTTCGGCGAACGCCCGAGCGAAGCCATCGTGGCCGCCGTCGACGAACACCATTGCGACTTAATCGTCATGGCCACGCACGGCCGCAATGGCCTCAACCGGCTAGTGCTGGGCAGTGAAACGCAAAAGGTGCTGATGCGCAGCCATGTACCCGTGCTGGTCTGCCGCTAGCTCATGCCTTTTCGATGGGACATCCATGCCAAGCTGACGCCCACGCGCGAACAGCCGGCTGATCCCGAAAACGACGTGCCGGCGCCGGTGGCGGCAAGTCCTGGCCACGAACCGAAGAGAGTTTCGTGGAAAAGGTTGAAACTGCATCCCCTGGCCCACGTCGGCCCCGGCCTTATCACCGGCGTGGCCGATGACGATCCCAGCGGCATCGCCACTTATTCGCAAGCGGGCGCGCAATTCGGGCTGAACATGTTGTGGACCATGCCGCTGAGCTTTCCAATGATGTCGGCCGTGCAGTCCATGTGCGCCCTGATCGGACGCGCCACCGGCAAGGGCCTGGCGGCCAACATCAAGCTGTCGTTTCCGCCGTTCGTACTCAAGGCGGTGGTGGCGCTGCTGCTGATCGCGAACGTGCTCAATATTTCCGCGGATATCGCCGCCATGGGCGAAGTGGCCGAACTGGTCACCAAGATCAACCGGCACGCCATGACGGCGCTTTTTGTCGCGGTCACCTTGCTTTTGCAGATCGCCGTGCCGTATCACCGCTATGTGTTCTACCTCAAATGGCTGACGCTCTCGCTGCTCGCCTACGCTGCCGTGTTGTTCACCGTGCACGTGCCATGGAAGGAAGTGGCGTGGCGCACGCTCTGGCCGCATCTCACGTTCAGCAGCAATGCGGCCACCATGGTTGTCGCGGTGTTCGGCACGACCATCAGCCCTTACCTGTTCTTCTGGCAGGCCTCCGAAGAGGTCGAGGACATGCGGCTCAGCGCCACAGCGAAGCCGCTGTCGCAGGATCCCGCCGCCGGGTCAACGGAAATGATCCGCATCAAATGGGATACCTGGAACGGCATGTTCTATTCCAACATCGCCGCCTATTTCATCATCCTGGCCACGGCCGTCACGCTGCACGTGGCGGGCGTCACCGACATTACGACCGCAGCGCAAGCGGCAGGTGCGCTGCGGCCATTGGCCGGCGAGCTGGCCTATTTCCTGTTTGCGCTAGGCATTCTCGGAGTCGGGCTGATCGGCGTACCGGTGCTGGCCGGCTCCGCCAGCTACGCGTTGTGCGAAGCGATGGGTTGGCAATGGGGCCTGGAACGCAAGGCCAAGGATGCGCGTGGCTTCTATGGCGTCATCGCGGTCAGCGTGCTGGCTGCCATGATCATTCAATACTCGCCCATCCCGCCGATGAAAGCGCTGTTCTGGAGCGCCGTCATCAACGGCGTGGTGGCGGTGCCGCTAGTGGCCGTTGTCGCGTTGCTGGCTTCGCGGCGATCGGTAATGGGCGGGTTCACCGCACCGAAGCTCGTTATCCAGCTGGGCTGGATCACCGCAATCGTCATGGGCTTCGCCACAGCGTGGATGCTGATTTCCGTCTCGCGTTAAGGCCAGTGCCGCGTCGCTTGAATTCATCGCGAGGCTGCTTCACCCCGACCCAATCCTCCTAACAGACGTAGGGAGCAGAGGCCTGCCCCACCAGCACACGCATGCATTAGCTAAGCGCGCGCGTCTCGGCATCACCTACGCTGTTCACACCGATGATCGAGAGACCTAAGCAACCGTCATGAGGTGGACGGTCCGCAGCATCGCGCGGATTGTTGGCGAGCACTCCACTACCAACGTCCGCCCTACCCCTGATAACTTGACCTAATCGTCACAGCCTTTCGACTGTTCTATGCAGTTGGCATTCCTCTTACAGCGTCGGCAAAGGGGTGTCGCTGTTCAAGGCAGGAATCCTTGAAAACACATCGGCCATGAAATCCATGAACACGACTGCCCGCGTGGGAAGTAATCGGTTAGCCACATAGACGAACTGCACCGGGACCGGCGGAACCGCATGGTTTGTCAGAATGAACTGCAATCGACCACTCTTCAGCCCGTCCTCAAACAGCCACGCGGGTCCATGTGCTACGCCTAGGCCCGCCGTGACCGCAGCACTCACGGCGTCGGGCGAGTTGACCCTGAGCCTGCCGGAGACCGGAATTTCAATGTCCCGGAAACGCCAGGTCGCGCCTGACGACAGCAAGGTGTAGATGACGCAGTCGTGGTCGCGCAGATCATCCGGTGTCTGCGGGACTCCGCGTTTGGCCAGGTAGTCCCTGCTGGCCACGAAGACGCGGTCATACCATCCAAGACGCCGGGCGCGCAGGGCGCTGTCCTCTAGGTGTCCGATGCGAATGGCGAGTTCGGTCCCTTCATTGACCAAGTCCACGTAGCGATCGTTGAGCTGAAGGTCCAACGTCAATCGGGGGTGCCGTTCCAAAAAAATCGGCACGTGCGGTAACACAAACGCGTGTGCGAGCGCTGTCGGGCAGGCAATGCGCAAGAGCCCCGATGGTTCGACGTTGTTCCTGAAGGACGATTCGGATTCATCTACCGCATCCAGGATTCGCCGAATGTCCGCGTAGTAGCGTTCGCCCTCCGGGGTAAGAGACAGCTTGCGCGTGGATCGGAGGAGCAGCCGCGTTTGCAAGTGATCTTCCAGCGCCGCTACGTACCGGCTGACGTTGGGTTGCCCCAGTCCCAAGTCACGCGCCGCCGCGGAGAAGCTACCGGTTTCTACGGCGCGCGCGAAGCATGTCATCAAAAGAAATCGGTCCATGCCGCCGCCTCTATTTATGCCATTTCTGCATGAATTATATGCGCTGGCTTAATCTTATCTACGCTGGAGCATGAGTGCAGCATTTCTCCTTGTCGACCACCTCGGTCATCATTCACAGGAGAACTCAATGGCGCGCTTGCAAGGTAAACGTACTCTCATCACTGGCGGCACCAGTGGCATCGGACTGGAAACCGCAAAACAGTTTTTGGCGGAAGGTGCCCGCGTCATCGTCACGGGTGTCAATCCCGATTCGATCGCAAAGGCCCAAGCCGAACTGGGATCCGAAGTTCCGGTGCTGCGCGCCGACTCGGCCAGCGTTTCAGCTCAAAAGGAACTGGCGCAAACCGTCAAGGACCACTACGGCCAACTTGACGTCGCTTTTCTCAATGCCGGGATTTCCGTCTGGCTGCCCATCGAGGAATGGACGGAAGAAATGTTCGACCGCTCTTTCAACATCAACGTCAAAGGTCCCTACTTCCTACTGCAGGCACTGCTCCCGGTCTTCACGAATCCTGCCTCCGTCGTGCTCACCACCTCCGTAAGCGCGCATGCAGGAGCAGGCCGCTCGTCCGTGTATGGCGCCACGAAAGCTGCATTCCTGAACATGTCGAAGACGCTTTCGACTGAATTGCTGGGACGTGGTATCCGTGTCAACGCGGTCAGCCCCGGACCGGTCGAGACGCCTCTGTACGACAAGCTCGGGATTCCGGACGCGTACCGCGAGCAGGTCAACAAAGACATTGCGGCGAGCATTCCGCTTGGCCGCTTCGGTACAGCCGACGAGGTGGCCAAAGCCGTGCTGTATCTGGCTTCTGACGAGTCGCGCTGGACGGTTGGCTCTGAAATCGTCGTTGACGGCGGTCGCCTGCTGAATGGCTAAGCATGCAGCCCGGGAGTTCGGCAAAAGCCACTTGGCTCGGGCTGAGGCAACGAGTCGCTGAAGGCCTGCTTCGGCGCTGAACGACAGACCCTCCAGTCCTGGCAAGAGAAACGGTGGCACGCGGGAAACAACTGCGTGCCCCGGTATCCCTCTCATAAACCATCCAGAGCCTCGCATCACTATGGCCGCGCTTACCCTGATCAGCCATCTGCTATGTCCCTTCGTCCAGCGCGCCACGATCGTGCTTCTTGAGAAGGGCGCCGAATTCGATCGAATTAACGTTGATCTGTCGGCCAAGCCAGACTGGTTCCTGGCACTTTCGCCAACCGGCAAGGTTCCGGTGCTCAAGGTGCGCCAACCTGACGCGGAGGACGCGACCCTCTTCGAAAGCGTGGCTATCTGCGAGTACCTCAACGAAACGCAAGGTGGTGCGCCGATGTACCCCGCTGATGCGCTGCTTCGCGCCCGGCACCGCGCGTGGATCGAGTTCGCCACCCAGACTTTTGCCGAGGGTTGGCAGTTGCTCCACGCTCGCGACTCTGCGACCGCCGACGCCAAGCGCGCCGCCTTCCGCGACCGTCTTGGCAAGCTGGAGTCAGAACTAGGCGCAAGACCATTTTTTGCCGGCGCGTCCTTTGGCATGGTCGATGCTGTTTACGCTCCGCTCTTTCGTTACTTCGGAATCATTGACCCGGCGGTGGCGGAACAGATCTTCGACGGCTTTCCGCGTATTTCGACCTGGCGCACGGTGCTTGCGGCGCGCCGCAGTGTCAGAGATGCCGTTGTCGAAGACTATGCCGATCTTTTTCTGACGCATCTCCGCAAGCAAGGGGCACTCATCGCTGTCCAAGCCGCAGCATAGCCATGGACGCGTTCCTCAACCCTGTCGCTAAGCGACAGTTTTCCAACATCGAAACGCATTACAGCCACGCCAGCCTGCATTGGGGGCGACGGCCATCTCACCTTCGCCGCACGAACCATACCATCCGCAATCGTTCACGATTAATCGTAGAGCCCGGCACGCCAATGTCTGGTATCAGAGAATTTGGGTACCGCTAATAAATAGATGGTAGGCATCCGTTTAGCCGCGATAACGCGCCCCAATCGCTATATAGGCGATGGTTTTGGTATCGCCAGATAGATAACCAAGCAACCTACGCGGTATATCTGCAGACTTTTTGGCCAGGCTGCCGGCATTCTGCAGGCTTGAGTGCGGTTGTGCTTTTCTATGCATAAATTGGCGCGAAACCATACTCGGATAAGCCAGCCTATCGCGCACGAAGAATTGCGTTAAATCAATAAATTAGGCATCTGCCACTGAAGTGCGGCAGACACCAAGGAATCACCCCAGCAATCGCCTACAAACCGCCCCCCTGGCAACCAACAAAACGACTCGGAACCATCGAGCTGATCAACTTTCTTGCTTTGATGGCCGGGATTCCTACTTTACGGCCAACAAACTACCTCCAGGCTCTTTCCCGTGCGCTGGCGCAACGTCTCCAATGTCGCATCAGAACGGATACCTTTTTTGATCACGGGTGCATCCCCGCCGCACTGGATCTGACCACGCTAGATGCAGCTACCGCAGCGCCCTCACCTATTGGACCGCGTGGCTGCAGGGGCGCTACGGACAACCGTTGGGCGACGCACCGTTGCCGGTCGCGGTCGTGGTGCAGTTCGTGCTCGATCATTTGGCGTGCCCGCAGGATGACGGCGCTGGGCGCACCTTTTGCCGCCTACATTGGATACGACTTTGCTGGCCACCGGGGCATGCGGATGCCATTATTTTTTGGTTTCCGACTCAGAAAAGCGTGTTCGATGCCATTTGGGACATCATCGACCACAACGGCCTAGTGCGACGCGTTAACTTGCCGCAGGTCGAGCCCGCGCCAGGCGTCTCTCTCTGGGCTCGACGATAGCTGATCTCGTCAAACGGCAGTGACGACGTCAATCGGTTCTCTATGAAAGCGGCCTTCTAGAGGGCCAATTTCTGACAAAAATGAAAAATTTCGCCTGGAATGCGGGAAGTGTTGATCGCTAAGGTTGCCTGATGCTCACGCGATCGCTCTATCGAGCCCATGTTAGGCCCTGCGGGTGGGACCGAATCAAGACTTCCATTCCTCGGTGTAGGCAAACCGCGTGGGGCGCAGCGACATGTATTGCACGACACGTGGCCGCTGCGCACGGTTCGGGCTGCTGCCATGCGGCAATAGGTGATGCCAGATGATCATGTCGCCGCGCTTTGCGGCAATCGGCGTCATCGTCAAGGTGCGCGCCGCGTAAGCATGCACGTTCGCGCCCTCTGGGACACGTTTTAGCCACTGCTTCAGCGTGCGATGAAAGCCCGGCACGCAGCTGAATGCCCCTTGGTCCTCTGCTACGTCGGTGAGGTACAGGATGCCCTGCACTTCCAGGCAGTGTGGCTCAGCGAGCGTGGCGTCCCAGTGCAAATGCGGTCCGGGAAATCGCCAGTTGTCGCGCTCAGGCGGATTGAAACCGCCCTGGTCAACGGTTACCCAAAGATCTTCGCGTCCCCACAGTTGGGCATGGGCTTTATGAATTCGCGGCGCGCGACGATTGGCTACCAGTGTCGGATGCCGCAGTAGCGGCACCCAGATGGAATGGCCCAGCGATGGGCGATACCACGATTCCGGATCGTCGCGGTTCATTCCCAGAAAGTCGTAGATGGCCGTCTCCGTGCTTTCTGCTGCTTCCGAGCTGATCGCGTTGCGCAGGATGACGTAGCCATGCTCGTCCCAGTGTGCAAGGTCGTCCGCACTTAGGCCTTCGACGCGGTCGAGGTTGCCGACTTCGGCGCCAACGGCCTCGCCTGCGAGGGCCCGCCGCAAGCGACTCAGTGCGGCTTCTTTCAGATCGCCGCCATTGCACTCCCGTACCCACGCTTCGAATTGCGCATAACTCGGCCGCTGCTGATGCAGATAGCGCAGGGTTTCAAGCACGTTAAGTTGCAAGCCTGCCAGCAATGTCTTCACGACATCCTGCGGGAGTGGAGCAGCAGATCCTGGCTCGCACTGGCAAGCCCAGTAAGTATGCAACTCCTCGATGCCGAGACTTGTCCCCATCGCGACCATCCGTGCTTCTCGCTGCAAAAATAACAGTCCCCGTCCGCTTTGTGGCATCTATGAGGCTTCGTGGCGTTTCTCGGTCGACTTCTTGACCTGGCCTTGGCGTTGGTTGGAGATGAACTAGCTTTGCGCTTGGGCGCGCCATCTGCTGCACCATGGGCTCAGAAACGCCCCGGTCTTACCGGGGCGTGCCGTTTTTCCAATGGCTCGAACGGAGCTACCGAACTACGCCGGCAATATTCCGTTGCCGATCACGCTAGTTCCAGGGATTGGCAAGCTGGTCGTTGATGGCCGTCCAGAACCGCGTGGTGCCGGCAGGAATCGCGCCGTAGCCCCAATAGCTCCAGCCGCCGCCGCCGTCGTGGAACTCCGCCATCCGCCAGCCGCTGCCGAAGGTGGCAGAGCACTTGCCGTCCGCCACCGCGCGGCTGGTCAGTTGCGCCCCCTGTATCGCCCCGGTGAATGCCAAATTGCCACTTGCCCAGCCATCGGAGGAATCGGTGGTGATGCCTGAGGGAAGCGCACTTCCGGTCACGTCAAGGCACAGGATAGGCAGCGCCACGCTGGGAGCCGTATCCCCGTTGTACGGATTAGTGGTGTTGTCGCGCCCGACATGAATCACGGTGGAGGTTCGCACCGACCAAGTCATCGCTTTGCCGGTCGTCGTATTCCATGGGTTAGCCGGCTGGTCGTTGATGGCGACCCAGAACCGACCCAGCCCGGCGGGAGTCTTACCGAAGCTCCAATAACTCCAGCCACCGCCACCATCATGAAACTCGGCCATGCGCCAACCGCTGCCGAAGGCGGTCGCGCACTTGCCGTCCGCCACCGCGCGACTGGTCAGCTGCGATCCCGGCATCGCCCCGGTGAAGGCGACCGTGCCGCCCGTCCATCCATCGTAGTAATCGGTGGTGATGCCATAAGGCAGCGTGCTGCTACCAACGTTGACGCACATGAGAGGCAGCGCGGTGGTTGTTGCGGTATCCCCGCTGTAGGGATTGGTGGTGCTGTCGTTGCCTACATGGACCAGCCCCGCCGTGTTCGCCGGAAAGAAACTGGCCCAGGTCATGCCAAGATGGGTAGCGCTGCCGGAGCCGCCCGAAATGAAACCCGGATTGGCGGTGATGAAAGTCTTGGCGGCCTGGATGTCGAAGCTGCCCCAACCCGTCGCATTGTCGCGCCCCGCGGTGGCGGTGTAATAGCCGTTGTTGCCAGCCGTCACGTCGTGGAAAGGAAACGTGCCGGCATAGGCAGACAGCGATGGCGGAGCGAAACCCAGTGCATTGCTGTTGGCCGTCTCCAGCCGCGCCCAGGCACCGACGAACAGCGGCGAAGCCAAGCTGGTGCCACCATTGGTGTAATAGCCCGACGAGGAAATGCCCGCCGCGGCGCTGGCCGTGAAGTAGGCGACGATCGGCGTGTTCGTCCAATCCGCATCGAAGGCGATATCCGGCACCTGGCGATAGGAGCCGGACAACGAACCCTGCCAGGTGGGCTTGGCTTCATGCGCGCTGATGCCGCCGCCGCTATACGCCCAGGACGATTCGGAGATGTAGCTGTCCGCAGTACTGGTGTTCAAGGTCGTGCCGCCAACCGCCACGACATAAGGCGAAGAAGCCGGATATTCGACGCCCAGGGTGGTGCCGTAGCTGCCGTTGCTGGATGCGCCGCAGGGATAGGCGCCGTTGTCGCCGCTGGCCGCGGAAAAGGTCTGGCCCTGGGCTACGCCCAGCTCAAACGCGGAATCCGCCCAGCCGGTAGTGGAGTCTTCGCAACGGGGCCAGCTCCACGACATGTTGATGACCTTGGCCGTGTTGTCGCTCACCGCGCGATTGATCGTCTGCAACATCAGGCCCTGGTCTTCGTCACCGCCCGCCGTGTAGAAGATCAGCTTTTGTAGGCCACCACTGATGCCGACGATGGCCTGCGCGTCCATGCCCCACTCGCCCTGGCCAGAATCGTCGCCATTGTCGCCACCAAGGATCACCACCTGCGTCGGCACGGCGGCAAGACCCTGGCTGCTCTCCATCTGAGCGAGGTCGTTGACCGCATTGGTCATGCTGCCCCAACCGATGATGGCCGCGGTCGTATTGGTTGCAGCGGGTGCGCTGCCCGCGTCGTACGCGGTGGCAAATTCCTGCGGATAGTAGCCGTGCGCGTTGGGATTGCCGTCAGGACTGGTGACGATGTGGTAGCCCGGGCTCGGATGCGAAGTCGCTACAGGCTGCATCCGGCCATGCCAGGACAATGTCTCCGCATGGTCGAGCGTTTGCAAGCCAAGTACGCGCTCGATCGTGTCGTTCAGCGCGGCGGGTACTTGTATATCCAGGATATTGGCGATGCCGGCACGTCCATCGCGACTGAAGCGACCGATCTGCGTGCGAAACGCCGAACGCGCGTTGCCGATGGTGCCGTCTGCAGTAATCAGCAGGCGGTTCGGCGCGATCCTCACGTTCGTGTAGCCCTGTTGCCGCAGATAGTTCGCCACCGCCTGGGCCTGTTGCTCGGTAGGCGCATAGGTGGCGGTGGTTTGTGCACTGCTGAGGAACTGGTGGTAAACCGAACTACCCGGGCTATGCAGCTCGCGGACGAAACTGTCCAGCGCATCTTTATTGCGCAGCTTCAGTGTCACCGTGATCGAGGCTGGCTCCTGGTCTGCCGCCAGTCCGCCGAAGGTTGCATTGCCGGTGACGCCGGCATGTGTTTGCGTCGTCACCCACGCAGCAGTGTTCGTGGCCTGCGCCGACACTTCGTACGTCACGGCTTGCGCACCGAACGCAAGCATCAACGCGATTGCCAGCCGGGATCGTACCGATGCGGGCGGCAAGGCATACTTTAATCTTTGCATGATCAAATACTCCCTTATTCGCGAATAATCGGACATGGCGACATTGCGTCGCCCGCTTATTGCTATCGAACATCGCGCGCGGCAAAAATTTTCCGTTTGCGATCCAGCAAAATGATTAGCGACGCCAACCACGTATACGGATACCAGATGCGACTTCATGACACGGCAAATCCCCCATGTGAGCCGATTGCCATGGTGCTCTCTGGAAATACACCGCCAAAGATGTGATTGCCGCAGGACTACTAACGCGTCGCACACATCCGATGCTTTTTGTTATCGATTACCTTATTTTGCCAACGCCATGGAGTGCATTAGCCATGAAGTAATGCGTTGCGTGAATAACGCACTCCACCACACGCTGGGGATCACGCGAAGGCGATGGAGAGGTATGACGCGATCACCGGTTGTTGCTGAATAGGCGGCATTACCTTTTACATGATCAACGACGAGTCCCATCACAGGAGCGCGACCATGAGTTGAAAGGGATGCAGCACGCCATGCAAAAAAGCATGGCGTGCCGGTACTCACGGGCGCCACTGAGTGCACGTACGGTCCATGCTTTACTTTTGATCGGCCCCGAGCTTTTCGCTCAAGCCTCCGCTGAACGGCGACGCATCACTGGTGACCAGACAGTTGTAATCCTTGCCCTCATTAAGAACCAGGATCGACGATTTCGCCGCCTTGAAGTCGGTACCCATCGAGAACAACACGTAATTGTTGGGCAGCGCGGAAGGACGGAACGCGCCAAATGCGTACTGCCCCGCAATACCCAACGGCGACAGCTTGATCGTGAGCATTATCGGCTTTGTAGCCTGCGGAGACGGCAGCATCGACGATGCACTCATGATCATCGTCTGCGCATCGATCGAATAGCGCGTGCTGACTGTAATACCCAGATACCGGGAATCCGGTGACGACACCTGTTTGCGGCAGGCGGCAATATCTTCCGGCTTTTTGTCGGGCTGCCCGGTCTGCAGCGTTGCGAACACATGGGTCAGCTTGACCTTTGCCGTGCCAGTGACTGGAGCCGCAAAAGCAGCACCCGTATAAGACATGGCAGTCAAGGACAACGCGCCGCATGCCAGCAAATAACCTAAATCTTGAAATTTAATGCGCATATGAATTCCTTCCTTTGAAGTGATACAGCTGATGGCCTTTATTTCGAAGGCACTCGAGTAATCAAAAGAACAACACGCCGGCAATCTCATTCATCCACGCAACCGGCTTGCGCCAAAAAACGGGTGCGCACCCCACCGTCAATCGAGCTACCGCCCGATTGCTGACAAAAAGCACGATAAAACGCACCAGCACGCAACGAGAGCTAGCCAACCAATAGAAATACCAAAACGACGCCGGAAAGCCCGACGACCATGATGCGACACAGCGAATGGGCCATTCCTGGCCGACGCAAATGATTTCCTGGATTCCCCGATAGCGTTTTTGAAACTATCACGCAACCATGTGGAAATGACGTGAAAATCCGGCTAATTCGGCCGTGCTGTGCGCCTCCTTGCGGATGTGGGGTCGCAAGCGCAAGCAATGGCAAAAACGGCGCCGTTCGATGCGCCTCCCCTGATGTTGAGTCAAGCCGCGCCGCGAAGCGGCGCGGCTTGAATGATGTTGTGCGTCAATGCATTCCATTTTTAGCTGGTTTGGTGGGTCGCTGTCAGCCATTACGCCCCGGGCATCAATCGACCCAGGGGGATCAGCGGACCTACCGGCTTCAGGTCGTAGACCATCAAACCTGCAGCGACCAATGGCAGCGTGTCCAGCGTCGCTTTGGCGTGATCGATCGAATCGACGTTCATCAGAAAGATCGGGCCCGATTTCTCCACAAACCAGAACTGTTCGACCTTGCCGTCGAGATAGAGCTTGAGCGTGGCGTGTACTTCAGTCGCCATGTGCGGCTTGAGCACGTCGGGAGTGAGAGCGACCTTCGGGGCAGCGATGGCCATGATTTTCATGAGCGATTCCTCGTCAGTTGGCGTGGGGTTGTGCAACGAGGAACAATCTAGTCTCCGGCCCACTAAAGCGGTATTGTCGCAAATGACAATTTTAGGGTCATTTACGCCATGCGCCTCACCATCCTCGCCCTGGACGGATTGTTCGACACAGGACTCACCGTGACGCTCGAGGCTTTCGGTATCGCAAACAGATTCGCGGCAGGACAAACAGGTAGAGCGCCTCTTTTCGATGTATCGATCGTCGGCGTACGGAAGAAGGTGCGATCCGGCCTGGGGCTGTCCCTGCCCGTGCAGGCCATAACGCGTGGCTTGAAACCGGAATGGGTGATTGTTCCTGCGTTGAATACCTCGACACCGGACCGGTTGATTCCGGCTCTAGGAAGAAAGGATGTGGGCGATGCCAAGACGCAGCTGCTGACATGGCATGCGCAAGGCGCGCACATTGCCGCTGCCTGCATCGGGTCGTTCGTGCTGGCGGAAACCGGGCTTCTCGATTATCACGAAGCGACAACGACCTGGTGGCTCGCGCCGCTGTTTCGGCAACGCTATCCGAATGTGTCGCTCGACGAATCCCGCATGCTCGATGGGGCATCTCGATCTTGCGCTTTGGCTGATACGCAAGGCCAGCCCAGATCTCGCAACCATGGTCTCGCGTTACCTGCTCGCCGATATCCGCTCCTCGCAAGCTCCCTACATCATCCCCAATCATCTGGCGCAGGCAGATCCTCTTATTCTGCGTTTCGAGCGATGGGCACGGGAACACCTCAAGGAAGGGTTCTCCTTGCAGGACGCTGCTCATGCCATGGCGACGAGCACACGTACCTTGCAACGCCGCTGCCAGGCAGTACTGGGCAAATCACCGCTCGATTACTTTCAGGATCTGCGCGTGGAGCGCGCGCGATCCTTGGTTCAGGGCAGTGGCCTTGACCTCGAAGCCATTGCCGCCGAGGTCGGTTACGCCGACGGAGCAACGCTGCGAACGCTCTTGCGTCAACGCTTGGGACGTGGCGTGCGAGAGCTTCGTGCTGATCTGCGCTGATCGATGCCGACACCTGGGTCTATGTCTTGGGCTGCATTAAGACATGACGGGTGTGCACACCGAGAAATCAGTGGAGGGCGAGGCCGCGCAGGCGTTGACCGCGTAGCTCGCGGCGGGGCCTGCATCTCGGCGACGGCATGCATCCAACGCGGGCGCATGTCGTGCCCGCACTGATGACCGCACCATCCGCATGGATGTCGTTCATGCCGACTTCCTGTTGCGGTCCATGATAAGCACCATGCGGAATTTGACGTCGCCGGACTTCATCCGCTGATACGCCTCGTTGGCTCGTTCCAGCGGCATGGTCTCGATCAATGGGCGTACATCGGCAAGCACGCTGAAATTCAGTGCCCGCTCGTTATCATAGGGCGTACCGGTAAGCGAACCCATTACGCTGCGTTCCCCGATGACAAGATGACCCCGCGACACCGGCAGGGGATCCTTATCCACGCCGAGCACCACCAGCCTGCCCTGCGGCGCCAAACTTTTCATCAATGCCGCGACTGTTTCGGCGTGGCTGATCGTGCTCACGATCACTTGCGCACCGCCCATGGCTTGCAGTTTGGCAGCCGCATCTTCCTGCCGGGTATCGATGTAGTGATGCGCGCCCAATGCCAGCGCGTCCTCGGCGATGTCGCTGCCACGGCCCACGGCGACCACGCGATAGCCCATTTTGCGCGCGTATTGCAGAGCCATGTGGCCTAAACCGCCGACCCCCAATATGACCACCGTGTCGCCTGCTTGCGCACCGGATTTCTTCAAGGCGTTGAAGGTGGCAAGACCCGCGCAGAGAATCGGTGCTGCCGATTCAGAGACGAGATCATCGGGAATCGAAACCAATCCTGTACTGCGGGCCAGCATCATCTCGGCGTAACCACCATCGCAATCGGCGCCGACGGAAGATTGGTTTTGGCAGAGTTCGAAGCGTCCGCGACGGCATGGCACGCATTCGTTGCAATGGCCGGCCAGGCGACCTATGCCGACGCGCTGCCCCATTTTCCAGATCGAAGCAACACCGGTACCCAGTGCAACGATACGCCCCACTACTTCGTGCCCGGGTACGCGTGGCGGTTGCAACGTTGGATCGGCATCTTCGATATCGGCGGCGTCGGCACCGCAGATGCCGCAGGCTTCGACTTCGATCAGTACTTCGCCGTGACCGGGCTGCGGTGTGGGGCGCTCCACCAGTTCCAGGATGCCAGGCAAACTAATTTGCATGGCGCGGTAGGTTGTTTTCATCGCTTTTCCTTTTTTATCCATCGCTTCTCGGATGCCAACCGTGCTTGTGCTTCGAGCACGCCAAAAAATTCGCCGGCGCGCGTCACATGGATGGGTTTTCCAGGTGAGAGGCAACTGCCGAGTGCTTGAGTGACACGGATATCCCTGCCCTGCCGCGTATCAGTTGCGGCCAGCCATCACGCCGCCATCCACATCCCAGATCGCGCCCGTCACCCAGCTCGCTTTGTCTGAAAGCAGGAAAGTCACGACTTCGGCGACCTCCTTCGAAGTGCCTATGCGGCCGATGGGGTGGAAGTTGTTGAAGCCTTGCAAGGCGTCATGAACATCCGCCTTAGGAATGAAGCCTTCGTAGATGGGCGTCTGCACTACCGCCGGTGATACCGCATTGACGCGGATATGGTTAGGCGCCAGCTCCATGGCGAGGTTCTTCGTCAGCGAATGCAAACCGGCTTTGGCCATGGAGTAAGCTGACGATGGTGTTGCCGCGATAGCCTGTTTGGCCCACATCGAGCCGATGTTGACGATCGCGCCGGGACGTTTATTCGCCATCATGTTGGCCGCGACCTTCTGGGTGATGAAGAAGAACGCCTTGTTCAACTTCATGTACTGGTCGTAGTCCGCCTCCTGGTGCTCCAGAAACGACTTGGGAAAGAACACGCCGGCGGCGTTGACGAGCAGATCGATGTCCGAATGCTTGTCGAGCGCTTCAAGCAGCGCCGCGAGCCCTTCAGCACGTGTCATGTCTGCCGTCAGTGCAGCCACCTGCCCCACCGCAGCCAAATCCTGGCGTGCCAGCTCGGTCTTTTCCGGACGATGACCCACAACTACCACGCTGCCACCTTCCGCAAGGACCATCCGCGCCGTTTCCAGCCCCATGCCACTGGTGCCGCCGATGACCAGCAGCTTTCTGCCGTTGAATTGATTGCTCATGCCCATTTCTCTCTGTGTCGATTGAAGGGTCGGATCTGAATGAAAGAAGGCCGGTCGAGATGGCCTTTGCAGTGACTTAATAGGAAGAAAAACTTTTACACGTGCCGCCCAGCCTGGAACATCATCGCCCAGGATCACCCGGACAATCGCCCTCCTAGATAGCAAATTTTTCGCCGTTTCCTTTTGTTCGGCAAACGATTTAAAGTGTCAAATACTGAAAGAAAAACTATCTCGATGAAATCGCCCGTCCACCTCAACGCGCTGCGTGCCTTCGAGGCCGCCGCCCGCCATCAGAGCTTTTCTGCGGCAGCGACTGAACTTCACGTCACGCCTGCTGCGGTGGGACAACTCGTGCGCGCCCTGGAAGATTGGTTGGGCACGCCGCTGTTCCTTCGAGGTACGAGTGGACGGGCGCGACTCATTCCGACGGAAGCCGCCGAACGTGCATTGCCGGACATCCGTGCGGGCTTTGATCGGCTAGCGCTGGGCTTGGACCGACTCAAGGAGGGATCCACCAGCGGGGTACTTACCGTGGCCATCAGCCCGGCTTTTGCGGCCAAATGGTTGTTGCCACGCATTGAAAGCTTCCATACCGCCTGGCCCGATACTGACGTGCGCCTGGACACCAATAACAAGCCGGTGGATTTCATCGCCCAGAGGATCGATATCGGCGTTCGCTACGGCACAGGAAGCTGGCCGGGGCTTATGGCGGAGAAGTTGCTGGACGAGGAGATTTTTCCGGTGTGCTCACCGCAGTTGCTGCGCGAGCATCGGCGCTTGCAAAAGCCAAAGGACCTGGGCCGGGAAACCCTGATCCACGACATGACGATGGACAGCCACGTCGGCTATCCCAATTGGGACACGTGGCTAAAAAAAGCAGGCGTGACGGGTATCGCCACCAAGCGCGGCATGAAGATCAACAACGCCGCAGCGGTCCTGCAAGCGGCCATCGACGGCCAGGGCATTGCACTCGCCCGCAGCGTCATGGCACGCGACGATTTGGCGACCGGACGCCTGGTTCGGTTATTTCCGGACGTCAGCTTTGCATCGCCCTTTGCTTATTACATTGTCTACCGCGACGAATGTTCCGGCTTGCCAAGGCTCGTGGCGTTTCGCAATTGGCTGCTCAAAGAAGCTGCAGCGTAATGGCAAAGACGTGTATCGGCCGCTACCCGCGATAACAAGGGCTAATCGCAAGCCCAAACCTGAAAGTCACTGTGGCAGATACCTAACCCTGGAGTTGATCCATGTTGCGAAGCGGCGTCAGCTTCAATGGATCGTCAGGCGCGCGTCTGTTCAACCCCGTATCGCATTGCATCCACGAGAACATCAACGTCTATATTTCTAAGTGTCCGGAACTTGATGCAATACCCTGTTACGCTTGCATGGCCAATCTTTTTTCCATATTTCTCGGCCAGGTACTTTTTGTCTTTGATACCCATAATGTAAACGGATATACCTGTTGTGTTTGCACTTATGCCGATCTGATAGAAGTCTCTGTTTTTCGCATCGGCATACTTTATTGTCTGCGACCCATAACCTATATTCGGATTTGAAACCACCTTTCCGTTCTCATCCCTGCCGTCAAGAAACCATAATTTACAGTCCGGCATAATTCCAAGAATCATGCCATGAAGCTCTTGCATGTCGGTTCGCTTTGGCTCTGGCTGAGCTTCGATATAGTCTTTGATTTGGTTGCGTACGTTCATATGAAGATCTCTGTTTGGGATCCACGCAGCCCAATCTTACCTTCGATAAATTTCACAAATCACCACTTTCGCATACGAAGCCAACAAGGCTTCAGCAGCCTGCTGGCCGCAATGTTGAACTCGCTTACGAGTGGATACCCATGTTTGACGAACTAGGATGTAGACCCCTGACTGGACGTCAGGCCGTAGAAGTCAAAATCATGCGGAGGTGGGCCTGTCGCCTCAGCGGCAGGCCCGCGCGCTCACCACGGATGCCGATTCTGGTGGCTGTGGCCGTCATGAAAGAAGCCGCCCGTTGGCCCCAAGACATTGAAGGCTGCGAGTTCAACGATCACCTTCGCGGCCGCCTCCACTGTTCGATAGCCCTTATGGTCATTGAGATCGGTGGCGGTGTACCCGGGATTCACCGCGTTCACTCTGATGCCTTCGGGCAACAACTCTTTCGCCAGCTTCGCGGTAAGCATGTTGAGCGCACTCTTGGTCGCCGAATATCCACCATAGCCGGCGTTCCATATCGGGCTTGCCGTGTCCATGGTGTCGGAAATGGATCCAAGCGTGCTGCTTACCATCACGATGCGCGCAGCTTTTGAACGCCGCAGCAGTGGCAAAAACGCCTGCGTGACACGCATCGGTCCAAGCGTATTCACCTCGAACATCGCGCGCATGTCATCCACGGTTTCTTCCGTAACACGCACGGGCACGCCGCCAAGGCTGATGCCTGCGTTGTTGATCAGCACGTCCAGCGTGCCGGCTTGCTCCTGAAATTTCTCTTTGGCTGCGGCCACGCTTTGCGTGTCGGCGACATCCAGAACCAAAAGCTGCGCGTCGACCCCTGTGTTGCGCAGTTCGGACACCGCCGACTCGCCACGTGCCGCATCCCGGCACCCCAGCCAGACGGTGTAGCCCTGTTCGCCGAGCTGGCGAGCGGCCGCCAGGCCAATACCTTTGTTTGCGCCCGTGATGAGCGCGACTTCTTTGGAAGACATGAAAGCCTCGTTGAGTGGGAGTGCCGAACAACTATCGGCTGACGCCGCTCATGCGGCATCCGTCATCACTCCAGAGGCTTGCCTGATCCTACCAATCCGGCTAGTTTGCAAACCCGGACATCGAGGTTGCCGTGCTTACCAGACTCATCGAGACCGCCTGTCGCCACCTCAGCTCGTCAGGAAAGCCCACGATCGTGCCCAGCCTGACGATCAGGTCGGCGCGCGAGCCCGGCGCCTATGCTCCGGGCCTCTTTGAAGCCTCGTTTTATCTCTTGCTTCAAGGCGAAAAGCGCCTGACGTTCGCCGGACTGGACTACATCTTCCGGCCCGGCATGTGCGCGGCCGCCCTGGTAGGACTGCCGTTCTCGCACGAGATTGTCGAGGCCTCGGCGGACGAACCCTATATTGGCCTCGTACTGAGGCTCGATGCCGGGGTCATCGCGAGCCTGCTGATCGACATGCCTGATCCCCCCACTACCTCACCGGCCAAAACCATTACGGTGATGCAATCGGATGAGCGCACGCTGGACCCCTTGGCTCGCCTGCTTTCCCTGCTCGACACACCCTCCGACATTGCAATACTCGCTCCGCAATTTGAGCGCGAGTTTTGTTACCGGCTCCTGCAAGGACCCATGGGGACTCAGCTTCGCCAAATAGGAGGCCATGGCGCACGGCTTGGGCAAATCAGGAAAGCGGCCGAGTGGATCGCCGATCACGCCGAACAACCTATGCGCATTGATCGCCTGGCCGAATCCGTCAGCATGAGCGTCACTTCGTTCCATCGCCACTTCAAAGCCATCACCGGCTATTCCCCACTGGCGTATCAGCGCTACATCCGGCTTCTGGATGCGCGCCGGCTACTCGCATCGGGATCCAGCAACGTGACGTCGATTGCATTCGCCACCGGGTATGCAAGCGCTTCGCAGTTCAGTCGCGAATATAAGAAGTGCTTTGGCGTTGCGCCGAGCAACGATCTGGCATTGCTGCGACCTTCGGCTTGATGCCGAAGCCCTGCCCATCCCTTCAAGCCAGTTCTGCCTCGGCGGACCATCGTCAACAACCGTCTGGACCTGCCAGCCAAAGGTCTGGCCATCGAGGTGGCTGAGAAAAAGCCGTGACGCACGCAGAAGTCGAACGTGATTTCATTGCCACTCATCGACCCACATTACTCATCAAGCGGTTGGCAACCGTAGAAGAAATGGCCAACCTGAGTACGTATCTTGCGTCAGAGCAAGCGTCCGCCACGACCGGCGCTGCCGTGCGCGTGGATGGAGGAGTGGTGCGTTCGATTGGCATTTCCGCGGTATGGCTGCAGACTTCATACCCAGGCTTTCGGCATTCTGGAATTTACGAACAGCCTGGTGCTGCGACGATCGAAATACCAACAAGTTGCCCGATCTTTGGCACCAAGACTATGCAAGCCTGCGAATCCAGATCAATGCGGAGAGCGTAGATGGCGAGTGCCACAGGATCTATCGAGCCCGTTTCCCACACCGGACGCACGCCTCAGCGCATATTCGCGATCTGGATCACCACCCTTGCGCTACTTGGCGTAATTGGCGTGATCGCTGTCCTGGCGATCGGTGGCAGACCTGATCCGGCCGCTCTGCGCGGCGTCGCCCCTTTACTAGGCGGAGAGTGGCGCTTCCATCTCGGCGACGATCGACGTTGGGCCAACACGGATGTCGACGACAGTCGCTGGGAAACGGTGAACATTGGTGCGCCAGCAAGCAGCCACGATGGTGATGTCGGCCTGCCTAACTATGTCGGTGGCTGGATGGCGCACGGCCATCCCGGTTATCAGGGGTACGCTTGGTATCGACGTTCGGTGACGGTGCCTGCGGAACCTCGTGCATGGGATGTGCTGGCGCCAACCCTGGTCGAAGATGGTTACGAGTTGTATTGGAACGGCGTACTGCTGGGCGGGTCGGGACGTTTGGGCGCATCTCCCAGAGTCGTCGGCACGCATCCGCTGATCTTCGCGCTTCCAGCCGATGCCGCCGGTACCACTGGCGTGCTCGCTATTCGCACATTCATGCAGCCGGGTAACGATGCCGCCGCTGATAGCGGCGGTATCCATGTCGCGCCGACGCTGGCGCCGCGCCCGGAGAGCCGCGAGCTCTATCATGTGGAATGGTGGCGCACGATCGCAGGCTACATCGTCGAACTCGTCGAGCCCCTCGCCATGTTCGCGGTCATCGGTCTGGCGCTTACGATCCGGCGGCGCAGCAGTCATCCGCGTTTCATCGCATGGGTCTGCATCGCGCTCGCGTTTTCCGCGGTGAAGCGTCTCGACAACGCGATCGTCTCGTGGACCGATCTGATGAGCCTGCCCACTTACGCGTGGCTGGCCAAAGTACTCTGGACGCCGCTCAGCCTCGGCGCCTGGACGTTCGCCTGGAATCGCTGGAACATCCGCTCGCGGGCCATCGATATCGCCACCCTGCTGCTTACCCTGGTGGGCATCGTGAGCGGTGCATTGCAATTCGCCATCACGACGCATGCTTTCCGGCTCGCGCTGCTCTCGCTATTGCTGGTGATCGCGGTGCGGACCATTCGCACCGGCCCACTGCGCAAGCTGGCGACCGCCACGTTGCTCACCATCATGGTGTCGCAATTTTCAGGCGAGCTCGGCTCGATGGGCGTTCCTACCATCTGGTTTCCGTTCGGTATCGGCGTAACGCTTACGCAATACGTCTATGCGATCGCGATACCACTGCTGGCCTGGTTGATCGTGCAGACGCTGTATCCGAAGGAAGCCTGAGCTGAGCACGATGGTATCGGGGTAAACCGGTTTATGAGTCGAAGGCGGGCAATCAATCCTGCCCTCGATAACTGTGGCTGAGAGATTTGACGATGATTTTGTCGTTGCTTAGGTCAAAACCGCACATCTATTTCCACAATGATGTTAGTCGCCTTACGACAGCCATAAATATCTTGCACATGGTGCGGCGCAAATGGGACGGCTTTTGCGCCCTCAACGTGAGCGAGCGATCTTTACGGCCAGCCTCCACATTGGTGGAGCGCATAACAGTTAGGCGTGTGACGGCAGAACGGCTTCATCGAGCAATTCAATGGCAGTTACCGACGCGGTGTGCTGGACATGCATGTGTTTCGCACACTCAGCGAGGTGCGCGAATAAACCGAGAAACGGCTCACCGAACTACAACCAGGAAATGCGGTGTGCTTCGCACGTCATTTTTAACTGGATTGACCAGCTTCGCTGTTGTAAAGCGCCTCGGCCTTCGCCGGAATGACGATTCGCTCTGGAAGGAGTCTGCGTTGATGTCGATTTTTGCCGGGAATAACGAGCAAGAAACGTGGGGATTACCTCAGGGCCTGACGCCTGCCAAGTTTCGACTTAAAAACGAACCGGCGATCTCTGATTTAGTTTGGCACTAGTCACGCTCTACTTAGCCATATTCTCTTAATTACTTTAGTCATGCTCCATAGTATTACTTTAGTCATGCTTTCTTGACTTCACCTTCACTTCACTTTCGCCTCGGCTATTGTCGAGCTTAACCAGAAGGTCAAGCAGAAGGTCGAGGGCGACCGTTTGTCCGGTTGCGCTGCCTTGCAGGAGAGCATATGGACAAAGCGGCTCGAACATTTCCTTGGCCAACCTACGACAAGGGCAATGTCTTCGTCGACGATGAGGATCTGAGCGCGCCGCGCCAGGTGTTGGCGAATCGGCTGTATTTCCGATATGACTATCGGGCGTACGACGATACCGAGACCGGCCGCTTCGAGGCCGCGCTCCGCCGCTACCTCGGCGTGCCGCACGCGCTCGCGGTGTCGAGCGGCACGGCAGCGATAGCCCTGGGCCTGATGTCGCTCGAACTCGAGCCGGGGGCGCTCGTCGCATGCCCAGGCTTCACGTTCGCGGCGACGCCGAGCGCGATTATGCTCGCCGGCGGCCAGCCGCTCCTGATCGAGTGCGATCACAACCTGCATTTCGACGTCGCCGATCTCGAGCGCAAGATGTCGCCGGCGGTGCGCGCGATCGTGGTCGTCCATATGCGCGGCTTCGCGAGCGACATGTCCGCGATCCTCGCCGTGGCCAACAAGTGGAAGATCCCGGTCGTCGAGGACGCGGTGCCCTCGCTCGGCCTCGTCGCCGGTGGCAAGCACACCGGCACGTTCGGTGACGCCGGGGCATTCAGCACACAATCGGATAAGTCGTTGAATACCGGCGAAGGTGGCTTTCTCGTGTGCCGCGATGCCACGCAGTTCGCCAAGGCGGTGGTGCTTTCCGGTGCCTATGAAGGACGTTTCAAGCGCCACTTCGCGGGTCCGCCGCCCGAGATCTGCGATCTCGACTACCCACTCTTTAGCTTCCGCATGGACGAGATCCGCGCCGCGCTCGCCCACGCGGAAATGGCGCGCTTGCCGCGCCGACTCGAAATCTTGCGCAGCAATTACGACTATGTCGTCGATCAGATCGCGGACCTCGAGCGCATCAGTGTGCGCCAGCCGGTCATCCCGGGCAGCTACCTGGGCGACTCGCTGATCTTCCGCCTCCCGCACGACAGTCATGATCAGGTGGTGCAGGTCGCCGCCGGGCTGCGCAGCGAAGGCGTGGACGCGCGCGCGCTCGGATCGGCCAACGATCCTAACGTGCGCTGTTTCTGGAACTGGCGGTTCCTGTTCCGCGGCAAGAGCCCGGCCGAGATCCGCGCCCTGTTGCCGGCGACCACACAGCATCTGTCGCACGCGATCGACATCCCGATGTCGCCGACCCTGACCCGCGCCGACTGCGACGATCTGATCCGTGCGATGCGCAAGGTCATGCAACGTCGCGCATCCTCGCACGCCGACCTCGCGCCGCGCTTGGCCGACGTCGTCGAAACCGCCGTAGCCAAGTAACCCACGCGCCCGAGGCCACCATGCATTCGCCCCACTCTTCTTCATTGCTTGCCGCGCCCGCCATCCCTCGGTCCGCCGAGCCCGTCGACCTCACCCCGGGCCAAGCGTTCGCCGCGGCGTACGCCGAGGCCGGCACGTCGGCGCGCGTCGACTTCCCGATTACGATTACCGACAGCTTCCCCGGCTTCCGGCGTCGGCCGCGGATCGCGATGCGCGCACTGTTCAAGACCGTGAAAGCCGAAGGCCCCGAAGCCACGTACTTCTTCGAGACCCGCCCGGCCGAGGCCGCCAAACGCGTGCGCGACGAAGCGCTCCGCGTCGAGGCCGGCTTCGACTTCCAGTGCGGCAAGGTGCCGCTCCAACCGACCCGCGCGTGGGTGCAGATCCCCGAGGCCCTGCTCGCCGATCCGGTCGCGCTCGCCACCTTCATCGACTTTCGCCTCCTCGTCCGCCTCGGCACCGCGGAGAACCAGTCGCTCGCGCTCGGCAAGGGCGGCGATCACATGCGCGGCCTGCTCGAGATGCCCAACCTCCGCCGCCTGCCCGCGCTCGCCGACCCGGTCACCTCGCTGCTCGCCGCATGCGAGCACGTCGAGCAGATGGGCGGCTCGGCCGATGGCATCGTGATGAACCCCGCCGATTATTTTCAGTACCTGTTTCCGCGCCAGGACGTGCTCAGCGGGCTCGCCAACCTAGGCATCCGCATCGTGCGCACGCGGATGATCAACGCCGGCCAGGCGATCGTCGGCGACTTCTACGCGGGCGCGACGATCTTCGACAGCCAGCGTTCGACGATCGCATTCGATCGCCCGCCCGAGGGCACGTTCGCGCGCGACGGCCTCGCCGTGCGCGGCGAGATCAAGACCGCGCTCGCCATCCACCTGCCCACCCACTTCTCTATCGCCGCCCTGACCTGAACATGACGATCAAGGTCTTATCGATCAATGGTTGGTGCCGCAACGGCAGCACGATCATTGGCAATTTGCTCAACGAGGTCGAAGGCTTCTTTCATGTCGGCGAGCTCCACTTCCTGTGGAAGAACGCATACGGCAAGGGCTCGAACAACAAGTGCGGCTGCGGGCGCGAGCTGGTGGTGTGTCCGATCTGGTCGCGCGTGCTCGAGCGCGAGCTGCCGGCGACTCACACGCTCGAGGCCCACGCGCGCGAGGTGTGCGCGCGGCAGGCACGGAGCATTCGCACTCGGCACACCTGGCGCGCCTTGCGCGATGGCATCGCTTCGAAAGACCGTCGGCAGCACGCCGAGACGATGGCGCGCACGTACCGCGCGATCGTCGAGGCGACCGGCTGCCAGGTGATTGTCGACAGCACGAAGATCCCCGGCGAGGCGGCGCTGCTCGAGCATGTCGAGGGCATCGAGGCGTACTACGTACACCTCGTGCGCGATCCGCGTGCGACCGCACACTCATGGATGCGGCAAAAGGACTACGCCTACACGCTGTCGGCATTTCGCAGCACGGCGTACTGGCTCACGTTCAACCTTGCGTCGCGCGCGCTCGTCGCACGCTACCCGAAGCGCTCGCTGTTCGTGCGCTACGAAGACTTCATCCGCGAGCCGGCTGCCGTGCTGCGCACGCTCGTCGAGCTGGTCGGCGGCGATCCAAGCACGCTGCCGCTGAGCGGTCGGGTCGCCGAGTTGCAACCGAATCATACGGTGACCGGCAATCCTGATCGCTTCCGGTCCGGCCCGACGGTGATTCGGTCCGATGACAGCAAATGGCGCGATGAGCTGCCTATGCGCGATCAGCTGACCACGATCGCAGTGGCATGGCCACTCATGTGGAAGTACGGATACCCACTCACCGGAACCACGCACGCACCTGCTGACACCGCGCACACGCACGCCAACGCGGATGCCCATTCACGCGACCACGCCGATTCCAACCACAACGCCTCTCATCCTCAACCCCTGCCCCGGAGCGAACGTGGACCTCGGTCTGCAAGATAGAGTCGCGCTGATCGCCGGCGGCTCGGCGGGGCTCGGCTATGCGATCGCGCACGAGCTGGTGCGCGAAGGCGCGCATGTGGCGATCTGCGGGCGCAACGCCGACCGGCTCGCTGCGGCGGAGCGCAACTTGCGCGCGCTGGGCAAAGGCCGCGTACTGAGCGCGCAGGTCGATGTGCGCGACGACGATGCGATTCACGCGTGGGTGGATGGCGTGGCGGCGGAACTGGGGCGGCTCGACATCGTGGTGACCAACAATGGCGGGCCGCCGTCGGGGCCGCCGCTGCGCTTCGCGATCGACGCCTACCGCGACGCGGCGCAGACGTCCTTATTCCCGGCGATCCAGCTCGCGCTGGCTGCACTGCCGCACCTTCGCGCGCGCGGCTGGGGGCGATTGCTGATCATCGCGTCAGAGACCGTGATGCGCACGGTCAAGGACTACACACTCTCCGGCGTGGCGCGCGCGGGGCTGGTGCGATTCGCGCAAGGCTTGGTCGCCGAGCTCGGCGCATCAGGCGTGACGGTGAATGTGCTCGCGCCGGCGTACTTGCGCACCGGGCCAGTCGAGCGACTCGCTGCCCAGCTCGCCCCGCGCTACGCGGGTGATCACGAGGCCAGCGTGCGCGCGCAGGCCAGCCACATCCCGCTCGGCCGTGTCGGCGATCCCGCCGAATTCGCCGCACTCGCCGCCTTCCTCGCCAGCGATCGCGCCGGCTTCATCACCGGCACGGTGCAGCTCGTCGACGGTGGCGCGTGCGCGGCCGGTGGCTTGCCCGATCACCTCGCGGCCGTCGATCCGACCGCGGTCACCTGATCCTCTCTCTCATCGTGAGGCACGCATGATCACAGCCACAGCCACCGCCACCTTCACCGAACGCGACGTCGAGCAGTTCTTCGACGCGAGCACGCAGAACTACTTGAGTTTCTGGGACAGCGAAGGCGTCCTGCACACGGGTTATTTCGCCGACGGCAACACCACCGATTACCACGCCGCCGCCGACGCCACGTCGCGACTGCTCGGCGACGACGCGCAGATCACGGCGACGTCGCGCGTGCTCGACGTCGGCTGCGGCTGCGGCAACTTCGTGTTCGCGCTTGCCCGCCGGTTCGCGTGCCAGTGCGAGGGCCTCGACCTCAGCATTGAGCGAGTCAAGTTCGCTGCGCAAAAGCGCGACGAGCTGCCGCCGGCGGTTGCCAAGCGCGTGAGCTTTCGCCATGGCAGCGCGACCCAACTGCCGTACGAAGATGGCCAGTTCACCCACGTGGTGAGCCAGGACGCGTTGTTTTTGATCCCCGACAAACCACGCAGCCACGCCGAAATGTTCCGCGTGCTCGCGCCCGGCGGCCGGCTCGCGATCTCCGACTTCCTGCAGCCCACGCTCGAGATCAGCCCGCGCGCGCGCAAGCACGTGTACGACCGCGTGCGCTGGACCTCGGGCTACTCGCTCGTCGGCTATCAGCAAGCGCTCGAGCAGGTCGGCTTCCGGGTCAAGCTCGCGCGCGAGCTGTCGCCGCACCTAGCGCGCACCTACCAGGTGCTCGGCAAGGTAGCGACCGCGCGCGCCGCCGAGACCGCCAACCCGGATGCGCGCGACTGGATGCTCGGCTTTGCAGCGTCGTGCAAGGAGATCGAAGTCGCGATCGATCAAGGTGAGTTCGCGTGGGGCGTGGTCGTCGCGGACAAGCCCTGATTACCTGTTTCATTTCACGCTTTCGATAAGGAGAAGCAGCAATGTTCCCAACGATTCGACAGGCGCTGATGAAAGACAATCGTCGCGCCGAGCTCATTAACCATCGGTTCTTCGCGCGCGTGAAGCACAGCCCCGATCTCGATCGTGACCAGGTGGCGCGCTTCCTCGGTCAGTGGTGGCACCCACTCCACTTCTTCCCGACCTTCCTGTCGCGCTTGGTCTCGAACCTGCGCGACATCGAGATGAAGACCGCCGTCTCCAAGATCCTGTGGGAGGAGCTCGGTGAGGGCCAGCCCGACCGCGCGCACGAGCGGGTGTACGTCGACACGATGACCGCGGTCGGCTTTGCGGCCGAAGCAGTCAACGCCGCCGCGCCGCTGCCCGCGACCGAGCGCCTGGTCCAGCGCTACGGCGAGGCCGCGACCGACTGCTGGACCGGCCTGGGCTTTCTGTACGGCACCGAGGTCGCCGACCTCGCGATGGTCTCGGGCATCGGCGTGTCGGTGCGCCGGGTGACCGGCGCGAAGCAGCTGCCGTGGGTGACGATCCACGCACAGCAGGAGCCCGGCCACATCGAGAGCGCGCAGGAGGCGATCACGTCCGAGCTGTCGGAGATCGAGATCCACAAGATCCACGAGTCCGCGCGCGAGATGTGGTCGCTGTGGATCGCGTTCTTCGACGCGCTCGACGCTGCATTCGATAGCCTCGATCACGCCCCGGAGCACGCCCAGGCGTGAGCCTCGCCCGCGCCCAGCGCTATGCGCCACCGGCCCTCGCCGTCCGCGCGCCGGACACGATGGTGCCGCTGTCGTTCATGCAACAGCGGCTGTGGTTCATCGAGCAGCTCGAGCCGGGGAGCGCGGCGTACAACGTGAGCGTGATGTTTCGCTTGCGCGGTCGCCTCGACCGCGCAGCGCTGCGCGACGCGCTGCAGGCGGTGGTGAACCGCCATGCCGCCCTGCGCACACACTTCACCGACGTGCTAGGTGAGGCGCGGCAGGTCGTCGTCGACGACCTCGTGCTCTCGATGCCGATCGAAGAAGTCCGCGAGGCGGACGTGGCGGCGGTGGCGCGCGGCGTGGCACAGCGCGCATTCGATCTCGCGGCCGGGCCGCTCGTTCGCGTACACCTGCTCGCGATCGACGGCGGCGATCACGCCCTGATCGTCGTCGCGCATCACAGCGTGTGCGATCAGTGGTCGGTTGGCATCCTCATCAGCGAAGCGGCGGCGTTCTACCGTGGCGCGGGCGCTAGCCTGCCCGCGCTCGCGGTGGCGTATCCGGACTTCGCGGTGTGGCAGCGCGGCTGGATGACCGCCGACGCGCTCGCGCCGCAGCTCGCGTACTGGCGCGCGCAGCTTGCCGGCATCCCCGACGGCCTCGATCTGCCGTCGGATCGCCCGCGGCCCGCCACTCGCTCGGGGCGCGGCGCCCGGCTGTTTCCGCGCCTGACGCGCGGCCTGGTCACTTCGCTCACCGACTTCAGTCGTCGCGAACGCGTGACCTTGTACATGACCTTGCTTGCCGCATTCGACGTCCTGCTCTGGCGCTACACCGGCCAGTCCGATGTCGTGACCGGCACGCCGATCGCCGGCCGCAACCGCCAGGAACTCGAGGGCCTGATCGGCTTCTTCGCCAACACCCTCGTGCTTCGCGTCGGCGTCGACGGCGAGCGCAGCTTTCGCGAGCTCGTCCAGCGCGTGCGCACGGTGTGCCTGGATGCATATGCGCACCAGGACCTGCCGTTCGAGCAGCTCGTCGACGCGGTCAAGCCGACCCGCGACCTCAGCCGCACGCCGATCTTCGAGGTCATGTTCGGCCTGCAAACGCCGTTTCCGCACGTCGAGCTCGGCGAGTCGACGCTCGCGCCAACCCTGCTGGATGCCGGCACCGCAACGTTCGACCTCACGGTGTCGTGGGAGCTGCAGGACGGCGAGCTCGCCGGCTGGGTCGAGTACAACACCGACCTGTTCGACGCGCCGACCGTCGAGCGCATGATCGATCACTACCGTGTCCTGCTCGAGGCCGCGGTCACGCGGCCCGACGATCGAGTCGCCGCACTGCCGTTGCTCGACGCCGCCGAGCGCGATCGCATGGTCTACGCGTGGAACCGCACGCACACGCCGCCGTCGCAGGTCGCGCACGTGGCCGAGTTGTTCGATGCGCAGGCCCGGCGCACGCCCGACGCGATCGCGGTGCTCGCCGGCGACGAGCCGATCACATACCGCGAGCTCGATCAGCGCGCCGAGCACTGGGCCGCGATCCTGTGCGCGCGCGGCTGCGGGCCCGGCACACGGGTCGCGCTCGCGCTGTCGCGCGGCGTGGCGTTCCCGACGCTGGTGCTCGCCGTACTCAAGGCCGGCGCAGCATACGTGCCGCTCGATCCGTCCTACCCCGCCGATCGACTTGAGTTCATGATCCGCGATTGCGCAGCGCGGGTCTTGATCAGCGAATCGGCCATCGTAGCCAGCTTGCCGGCGAGCGCCGCCGAGATCCTGCTCATCGAAGCCCTGCCACCGATCGAACACGTATCCGAGCGGCAGACGGCGAGCGCCGACGATCTCGCGTACGTGATCTACACATCCGGATCGACCGGCAAGCCCAAGGGCGTGGCGATGCCGCATCGCGCGGTGGTCAACTTGATCACGTGGCAGGCCGCGCGCTCGCCCGAGCCGATGCGCACCTTGCAGTTCGCGTCGCCGAGCTTCGACGTGTCGTTTCAGGAGCTGTTCGCGACCTGGGCCAACGGCGGCTGCCTGGTGCTCGCGAGTGAGGACGAGCGCCGCGATCCCGACGCCTTGCTCCGCCGGCTCGCCGCCGCGCGCGTCGAGCGCCTGTTCCTGCCGTTCGTCGCCTTGCATCAGCTCGCCGAGGCCGCGCACGGTCGAACTGCGGCGGGTCTCGCACTCCGCGAGGTGATCACCGCAGGCGAGCAGCTCCGGATCACGCCGGCGATCGCCGCGCTGTTCACCCAGCTCCCGGCGTGCCGGCTGTACAACCAGTACGGACCGACCGAGACCCACCTCGCGAGCGAGCTCCCACTCACCGGCGCACCATCGACGTGGGACACCCTGCCGTCGATCGGCCGGCCGATCGCCAACGTGCGGATCTATATCCTCGACGCCGATCGTCAGCCGGTGCCGATCGGCGTGCCCGGCGAGGCGTGGATCGCCGGCGCCGGCGTCGCGTGCGGCTACCTCGGCCGCGACGAGCTCACCGCCCAGCGCTTCGTCGATGATCCATTCGTCGGCGCCGGCGAGCGCATGTACAAGACCGGCGATCGTGCGAAGTACCTCGCCAACGGCGAACTCGTGTTCCTCGGCCGTGCCGACGATCAGGTCAAGCTGCGCGGCTACCGCATAGAACTCGGCGAGATCGAGGCCGCGCTCGGCAGCCACCCCGCGATCCGCGAGGCAGCGGTGGTCGTCCGCAACGACGGCAGCGGGCCGCGCCTTGTCGGTTACGTGACGTGCACCGACGCGGCGCCGACGACCGCGGCGATCAAAGATCACCTGCGCGCCCGCCTGCCCGATTACATGATCCCGGCGGCGATCGTGGTGCTCCCCGCGATCCCGCTGTCGCCGAACCGCAAGGTCGATCGCAAGGCGCTACCCAGGCCCGACGAGGATCACAGCGAATACGTCGCGCCGAACACCGCGCTCGAGACGCAAGTCGCCGCGGTGTGGGCGGCCGTGCTTGGCATCGAGCGGATCAGCGTGACCGAGAGCTTCTTCGAGGCCGGCGGCCACTCCCTGCTCGCCACCCGGGTCGTATCGCGGCTGCGCGCGGCGCTCGCGATCGAGCTGCCCGTCCGCGCGCTGTTCGAGGCGCCGACCATCCGCGAGCTCGCGGCGAAGATCGCGACAATCTCGCCGACCGAGGATCGCGCGATCCCGCGCGTCGATCGCGCCGGCGCGCTCCCGCTGTCATTCGCGCAGCAGCGCATGTGGTACCTCGCGCAGGTCGAGCCCGGCGACTTCACGTACAACGTGCCGTGCTTCCTCCGCCTCAGCGGCGCGCTCGACCTCGAAGTACTCACCGCCGCGCTCCGCCGCGTGATCGATCGCCACGAGGTCCTGCGCACCCGGTATGTCGAGCTCGACGGCGAGCTGCGGCAGATCATCGCGCCCGACGCGGCCTGCGTGACGATCGCGGTCGAGGCCATGGACGAATCGGCGCTCGCCGCGCGCGCCGTCCACGAGGCGCAGCAGCCGTTCGACCTCGCGACCGGCCCGCTGATCCGCGCCCGCGTGCTCCGCGTTTCTGCGAACGACCACGTCCTCTTGCTCACCATGCACCACATCGTGTGCGACGGCTGGTCGATCGGGGTCGTCCTCCGTGAGCTCGGCGCGGCGTACCGCGGCGAGGCCCTCGCGCCGCTCGCGATCCAGTACGCCGACTTCGCCGCCTGGCAGCGCGCGCAGCTCGCCGGCGCGCGGCTCGCCGACGATCTCGCCTACTGGCACGCGCAGCTCGCCGGCGCGCCACCGGTGATCGAGCTCCCGCTCGATCGTCCACGCCCGACCGCGCGCACCGTGCGCGGCGCCGCGCTCGATCGCGTCCTCCCGGCGACGATCGCGCGCGCCACCCGCGCGTTCGCACAGCGCGAATCGGTGAGCGAGTTCATGACCCTGCTCGCCGCGTACGGCGCCCTGCTCGCCCGCTACACAGGCCAGACCGAGGTCGTGATCGGCTCGCCGATCGCCGGCCGCGATCGCGGCGAGCTCGAGCCCCTCATCGGCCTGTTCGTCAACACGCTCGCCCTGCGCGTCGATACCGCCGGCGCGCTCACGTTCCGCGAGCTCGTCGCGCGCGTGCGCGAAACCTGCCTCGCCGCGTACGCACACCAGGCCCTGCCGTTCGATCGCGTCGTCGACGCGGTCAAGCCCCATCGCGATGCACGCACCACGCCGATCTTCCAGGTCATGTTCGCGCTCAAGAGCGCGCAGCCCGCCGACCTCTGCGTGCCCGGGCTTACCGCGCGGCCGTTCGACGTCCACCCCGGGATGGCGAAGTTCGAGCTGACTTTGTTCGCCCACCTCACGGACGACGGCCTCGCGACTACATGGGAGTACAACACCGACCTGTTCGATCGCCCGACGATCGAGCGCATGGCGGCGCACTTCGAGATCTTGCTCGGCCAGCTGGTCGCCCACCCCGATCGCGCGCTTGATCAAACCCCGATGATCGACGCCCGCGAGCACGCCACCCTGCGTGCGCTCGGCGAGGCGATCTCGCCGTTCCCCGACGATCTCTCCCTGCAAGCCCTGTTCGAAGCCCAGGTCGTCCGCACACCGGACGCACCGGCCCTCACGTTCGCCAGCACCGAGCTCACCTACGCCGCGCTCAACGCACGCGCCAACCAGCTGGCCCACCACCTGATCGCGCTCGGCGTGACCCGCGAGGATCGCGTCGGCGTGTGCCTCGGCCGCTCGATCGACTTCATCGTCGCCGTGCTCGCCACGATCAAGGCCGGCGCGGCGTACGTGCCGCTCGATCCGGCCTACCCCGCCGAGCGCCTCGCGTACATGACCGACGACGTGCGCGCGAAGGTCGTGATCAGCCACGACTGGCTCGCCGCCGCCGACCTCACCCCGCATGCCACCACCAACCCACCGATCACCACGACCAGCCGCGACCTCGCGTACGTGATGTATACGTCGGGATCGACCGGCCGACCCAAGGGCACGTGCATCGAGCAGCGCGCGATCGCCCGCCTCGTGCTCGCCACCGACTACATCCAGCTCACCGCGCGCGACGTCGTCGGCCACGCCTCGAACACGTCGTTCGACGCCGCGACGTTCGAGATCTGGGGTGCCCTGCTCACCGGCGCGCGCCTGCACGTCCTCGCGCCCGACGTCGTGCTATCGCCTGAGCTGTTCACGCGCGAGATCGTCGCGAGCGGGCTCACCGTGCTGCTCATCACCACCGCCCTCTTTCATCAGCTCGCCGAGCTCGCGCCCGACGCGTTCCGCACCGTCGATCACCTCTTGTTCGGCGGCGAGGTGTGCGACGTCGCCGCGGTGCGCCGCGTGCTCGCCATCGGGCCGCGCCGCCTGCTCCACGTCTACGGGCCGACTGAGACCACCACGTTCGCGACCTGGCACCTCGTGCGCGCCGTCGAACCCGGCGCGACGTCGATCCCGATCGGCCGTCCGCTCGCCAACACCACGATCCGGATCCTCGATCGCGCGCGCCAGCCGGTGCCGATCGGCGTGCGCGGCGAGATCTTCATCGGCGGCCCCGGCGTCGCGCGCGGCTACTGGAACCTCCCGGAGCTCACCGCCGAGCGCTTCGTCGACGATCCGCTTGAGCCCGGTGAGCGCCTGTACAAGACCGGCGACCTCGCGGCGTGGCGCGCGGACGGTGCGATCGAGTTTCACGGCCGCGCCGATCATCAGGTCAAGCTGCGCGGGTTCCGGATCGAGCTCGGCGAGCTCGAGGCCGAGCTGCTTGCCCAACCCGACGTCACCGCGGCGATCGCGATCGTGCGCCACGACACGGGCGATCCGCGCCTCGTCGCGTACGTCGCCCCGCCCGTCGATGTCGATCACCTCCGCGATCGGCTCGCCGCCGTCCTCCCGCGCTACATGCTGCCGAGCGCGATCGTCGCCCTCGATCACATGCCGGTGACGCCGAACGGCAAGATCGATCGCGCCGCCCTGCCTGCGCCGTCGGCGAACCGCGACGAGCGCGGCGGCGGCTATGTCGCACCCGACGGCGAGCTCGCGCAGGCGATCGCGCAGATCTGGGCCGAGGTGCTCGGTGTCGATCGGATCGGCGCGCACGACAACTTCTTCGCGCTCGGCGGCAACTCGCTCCTGCTCGTCACGGCGCGGTCTAGGCTCGAGGCCGCGCTCGGCCGGGCGGTCGCGCTCAAGCCGCTCGCCGAGGCCGCGAGCGTGAGCGAACTCGCCGCCCGGCTCGCCGACGACACCACCGCGAGCTGCCTGATCCGCCTGCAAGCTGGCCGCAAGTCACCCATCTACTTCATCCACGGCGGCGGCGGCAGCGCGCTCGCCTACCGCGACCTCGCACGCGCGATCGATGGCGAGCGCGCGATGTACGGCTTCAACGCGCGCGGCCTCGACAGTGACGAGCCGACGCACGCTTCGATCGAAGCGATGGCCAGCCACTACCTCGCGCTCGCGCGCACCGTCCACCCCGGTGGCCCGTTCCTCCTCGTCGGCGCGTCATTCGGCGGCACGGTCGCGTATGAGATGGCGCGTCAGCTCACCGCCGCCGGCGACTCCGTCGCCCTGTGTGCGCTGCTCGACTCACCCGGCCCCGGCACGCTCCCCGTCGTCGAGTTCGATCCCGCCGATCTGCTCGTGTTCCACCTCGATGCCCGGCACTGGCTCGCCGCCGACGCCCTGCGCGGCCGCCCGCTCGACGAGCAACTGCAGATCACGCTCGACACCGCGCACGCCGCCGGCGTCGCCCTGCCGTTCACCAGCCTCGCGCACGGCCGCCGCCACGTCGCGGTGTGGGAGAACAACATCCGCGCCCTGCGCGCGTACACCGCGCCGCTGTGGGGCGGCGCGATCGACTTTTTCTCGCCCGCCGACGCGCTCCCGGGCAGCCCGACCTCCCATCTCCATCACGCGTGGCGCGACCGCGGCGCCTTACACGTCGAAGTCGTCGGCGGAGATCATCTGTCGATGCTCGCGCCGCCTCACGCCACCGCGCTCGGCGCGAGGATCCGCGCCCTCATCGCCACTCGTATCCGGAGCACCGCGCCATGACCACGCAGGACATCATCGCCAAGTACTGGATGCAGATCCTCCACGTCGACACCGTCGAGCCGGGCGACGACTTCATCAGCCTCGGCGGCAATTCGCTCAGCGCGGTCCAGGTCGCCAACCGGATTGCCGATGAACTCGGCGTGCAGCTCGATATCGGCGAGATGTTCAACACGCTCGAACAAGTCACGGCGTACTGCGATCAGCTGATCCGCGAGCGCGACGTAGGAGCCGTTCCGACATGAGCGCACGCTTCTTCAACGAACCCGCCCACCGCCACGGCGCCCGCTACCGCACCCACGGCTGGTGGCGCGATACCACCTTCGTCGACGATCTACGTGCAGCCGCCGCGCGCACGCCCGATCAGCTGGCCGTGATCGCCGCGCGCGCGTTCGCCAAGGACGAGATCTCGATCACCTACGGCGAGCTCGCGCGCGAGGTCGACCACATCGCCGCCGCCCTGATCGCGCTCGGCGTCGGCCGCGAGGACATCGTCGCGCTCCAACTGCCGACGTGGTGGCAGTTCACCGCTACCGCGCTCGCGTGCGCGCGGATCGGCGCCGTGGTCGCGCCGATCCCAGCCGATTACCGTCGGCGCGAGGTCGAGTTCATCCTCGCGCGCACCGAGGCCGTGGTGTACGTCGGCCCCGCGACGTGGATGCGGTTCTCGCACCGCGACTTGCTCCGCGAGCTCGCGCCAAGCTTGCCCGCGCTTCGCCATCGCATCTTCATCGACCTCGACGGCGCCCACCCCGGTGAGCTCGACTTCGCCGCCTGGCTCGCCGCCACGCCGCCGCTCCCCGCCGCCGATCTCGATCGCCGCGCCCCCGGCGCCGATGATGTCTTCCTCGTCATGTACACCTCCGGCACCACCGGCGAGCCCAAGGGCGTCGTCCACGCGTACAACACGCTGTACGCGATCGTGCGCGCGGTCAGCGAGAGCGCCCAGATCACCGCCGCCGACGTCGTCCACTCGCCGTCGGGCATGACCGGCATGATCGGCTTTCTCTACAACTTCCTCGTCCCGCTCCACGCCGGCGCGACCGCGGTATTCGCCGACCTCGGCGATCCCGATCGCGGCCTCGCCTTGATCGAGCGCCACCACATCAGCTTCATCTACGCGATTCCCAGCTACGTGAGCAGCCTCGTCGACGCCTACCGGCGCAAGCCGTGCTCGCTCGCGAGCCTGCGCGTGATCGTCACCGGCTCGGCCGCCGTGCCACCGCACCTGATCGGCGCCGTGCGCGAAGTGCTCGGCGTCCGAATCCAGGCGCTGTGGGGGATGACCGAGATCGGTGGCGCGACGTTCACCGCGCCCGACGATCCACCGGACTGGCCAGCGCACAGCGATGGTCGGCCGTGCGCGTGGATGGAGGTCCAGATCGCCGACCGCGCCGCCGATGGCAGCGGCCGCCTCCGCGTGCGCGGCGCGAACCAGTGCCTCGGCTACTTCCAACGCCCCGAGCTGTACGCGGCGGTGGTCGACGCCGACGGCTGGTTCGACACCGGCGATCTCGTGCGCGACGACGGGCGCGGCGGCATCCGCATCGTTGGCCGGATCAAGGACGTGATCGTGCGCAATGGCTACAAGGTGCCGGTGCTCGAGGTCGAGTCCGCGCTCGCAGCCCACCCACAGGTCGCGATGGTCGCGCTCGTCGCCGATTCGGATCCGCAGGTCGGCGAGCGAGTGTGCGCGGTGATCGTCGCGCGCGATCACGCGCCGTCGCTCAGCGACGTCCGCGAGCACCTGCGCGCGGCCGGGATGTCGGCGCAGTACTGGCCCGATCGCGTACATGTCGTCAGCGAGATGCCGCTCACCGCGACTGGCAAGATCCAGAAGTACGTATTGCAAGATCAATTGCGCGCCTTGCCCCAATAAACGCATGGACTTCACGCCGACCGAAGAGCAGCAGTCGATCCAGCGCAAGGCGCGCGAATTCGCCGATCGCGTGCTCGCGCCGCACGCTGCCGCACGCGATAAGAATGGCGAATTCCCGCTCACGGAATTGCGCGAGCTCGGCGCGCTCGGCCTGCTCGGCGTCATCGTCCCCGAGGCGTTCGGCGGCGCGAACGCCGGCGCGATCGCGTACTCGCTCGCGATGCAGGAGCTCGCCCGCGGCGACGCCTCGGTCGCGGTCCTGTGCGCGCTCACCAACATGGTCGGCGAGCTGATCGCGACCCGCGGCAGCCCCGCGCTCGCCGCGCGTTGGGTGCCGCGCCTGATCTCCGGCGACGCGGTGACCGGCGCGTTCGCGCTCAGCGAGCCCGACGCCGGCTCCGATGCGTCTGCGATGCGCACATTCGCGACCCGGACTGCGCACGGCTGGCAGATCTCCGGCACCAAGCAGTGGGTCACCGCCGGCGATCGCGCGGGCTGCCTCGTCGTGTGGGCGATCACGCAGCCGCCCGCCGAACCCGGTGGTCCGGGTCGCGGTGTCACCGCTTTCGTCGTCCCCGGCGATGCGCCCGGGATTACCGTCGCGCGGCTCGAGGACAAGCTCGGCCTGCGCGCCACGTCGACCGCACAGCTCGTCTTCGATCGCGTCGAGGTCGGCGACGACGCCGTGCTCGGCGCGGTCGGCGGAGGGTTCGCACTCGCCATGCTCGCCCTCGACGGTGGCCGGATCGGCATCGCGTCGCAGGCGATCGGCATCGCGCGCGGCGCGTTCGAGGCCGCCCTGCGCTACGCCGGCGAGCGCCGGACGTTCGGTCAGCCGATCATCGAGCACCAGGCGATCGGCGCGATGCTCGCCGACGCCGCGACCTGGCTCGACGCGGCCTCACTGATGACCTTGCGCGCCGCCGCGCTCAAGCAAGCGCGCAAGCCGTACTCGCAGGCGTCCGCGATGGCCAAGCTGTTCGCGACCGAGCACGCGTGGAAGGTGTGCGACGCCGCGCTCCAGATCCACGGCGGCAACGGCTACGTGCGCGACTTTCCCGTCGAACGCGCGCTGCGCGACGTGCGCGTCACCCGCATCTTCGAGGGCACGAGCGAGATCCAGCGCATCGTGATCGCCCGCAGCCTCTTGCACGGCCCATTGCGATGACGCCGTCCCGCGCCCAGATCATCCTCGCGTTCGCCGCGATGTACCTCGTCGGTGGCTCGGTGTTCCTCGGCCAGCGCATCGCCATGCACGGCGGGCTCACTGCGTTTCTGACCAGTGGTGTGCGCATGGCGTTCGCCGGCGCGATCCTGCTCGCGTGGTCGCGCGCGCGCGGCGGCGGGCTCGCGCCGCGCCGGACCTGGCTCGATCTGGCGATATCAGGCAGCCTGCTGTTCATCGGCGGCAGCGCGCTGTCGATGCTCGCCACCGACCGCATCGCGTCCGGCCTCGTCGCGTTACTCACCGCGACCGTGCCGTTCTGGATCACGATCGGTGCCGCGTTGCTCCCCAGCGGCGAGCGGCCGACGAGCCTCGGTGCGCTCGGCCTCGTGCTCGGCTTCGCCGGTCTCGCGATCGTGATCGTGCCGACCGTGCACGGCGACGCGAGCGCGTCGGGCATCGCGATCTCACTGATCGCGGCGGTGGCGTGGGCCGCGGGCAGCCTGTGGGCGCGCCATCGCCTGCGCGCGTTGCCCGCGATGACGATCGCGAGCCATCAGATGCTGTTCGGCGCGCTGCCGCTGATCGCGATCGGCCTCGGTCGCGGCGAGCTCGCGCAGCTTGCACCGACCGGCGACGGCCTGCTCGCACTCGCGTACCTCATCGTGTTCGGCAACCTGATCGCGTACCAGGCGTTCGTGTTCCTCATGAATCACGTGTCGCCGAGCAAGGTCTCTACGTATGCGTACATCAATCCGGTCCTCGCGATCGCGCTCGGCAGCTGGCTCGCCGGCGAGCACCTGCCCGCGAACGGTCTCGTCGGCGCGGCGGCGATCCTCGCCGGCGTCGCGCTCGCCAACCTCAGCCGGCCATCCGGCCGTTCAGTCCGCTGAAAATTTCCACAGCCATCGAGGCATATACGCTGGCCTGCAAAATCGCAGCCAGCGGCGAGTTCGCCCATCATTGTCCGCCCCGGATAAATCGGCGGTTCCCTAGCCCGCCGGCACCGCGGCCTGCCGCAGCAGACCCGTCACGTCGCGGCGCGGTGACGTACCAAACTGCCGCGCATATTCCCTGCTGAATTGAGACGGGCTTTCGTAGCCGACATCGAAGGCCGCTGTCGACGCATCGGCGCCCTGGACCAGCATCAGCCGCCGCGCCTCCGTGAGCCGCAGCCACTTCTGGAACTGGAGTGGGCTCATCGAGGTGAGTCGCCGGAAATGGTGATGGAATCGGGACGAACTCATGCCGACCTGGGTGGCAAGCGCCCCGATGCGTAGCGGCTCGCGAAAGTTCGCCTTGAGCCATTCGATGGCCCGGCTGATGCTCTGGTTTTGATCCTCGATGGAAGCCATCTGCCACAGATGGCTGCCGGCGTCGCTGTGGAGCACGCGATAGAAGATTTCGCGTTGGGCGAGTGGGGCCAGGGCCGGGATCAGCTCGGGTTCGTCCAGTAGTCCGACGAGCCGGTCGAACGCGGCCACAAGCCCCGCGGTCGTGTTGCCCAGCACCATGCCGGGACCGCTGGCCGCGCGGCGCTTCGGCGGTTGCAGGCCGGTCTCCATGACCAGGTCGTTGATCACCCGCGCGTCAAGCCGCATTACGGCACTCAGGAAGGGCTCATGGGGGGAAGCTTTCGCCACCTGCATGGCGACCGGCAGGTCCAGCGACGTGATCAGGAAGCGGCGCCGGTCATAGGTGTAGATGTCCGTCCCGAGCCGCGTCCGCTTCGCACCCTGAACCGGCAGCGCGATGGCTGGTTCGAGCATGCAGTTCAAGGGTGCCCCGACCTGGACATGCCGGTACAGGGTCAGGCCGGAAACGGCCGTTGCGTAGTGCTCGCCGTCCCCAGTCCAGCGCGCGATCCGCGTGGCGAGATGAGCCCGTGCTGCTTCGAAGTCGCTGTTCATGCGCTTGCATCTTAATGACCGACATCGGCAACGCAAGAGCCTGATTGACCTGCATATGGGAGGAATAGGCAATCTTTTGGGAACATCAATCTAACGCTCGGAGACCTTCGCACGCCAGATTGAAGGGCATGCACGATGGGTGTCGTGCCCGGCGTTATCGCCGCCCTGAATCAGTAAAGGAATCCTCATGAAAGCTCACGTGTATCGCCAGAACGGCGAGCCGTCCCAGGTGCTCACCTTCCAAGACATCGCCGCCCCGGCGCAGCCCGGACCCAACGAGGTCGTGGTCCGCGTCACCCGGCGCATGGTGCATCCGATCGACGATGTGATGATACGCGGCTACATTCCTGCGCCGATCCCGGCTGAAGGGACTGTTCCCGGCGGCGACGGTGTGGGCGTCGTCGAACAGGTGGGCTCGGGCGTGGATGCCGCCAGCGGCATCAAGCCAGGCCAACGCGTGATGCTCTTCCCCGCGCAGGGTACGTGGGCGGAGCGGGTGGTCGTACCGGCCATGGCCATCATCCCTGTCCCGGACCATGTCAACGACACGACCGCGTGCCAGATCGCCATCAACGGCATCACGGCGATCGTCCTGATGCGTGCGGCTCTGGCCGCCTCCGGCGGTGCGCCGCTGCTGGTCACGGCCGCCGGCTCCAGCGTCGGCCGCAACCTGATCGCGCTGGCGCAGATGCGTGGCGCCCAGGCTATCGCGCTGGTGCGCAGCGACGCCGGCGCAGCAATCCTGGCGCCGAGCGTGCCCGGGGTTTCCGTTGTCAGCTCCGAGCACGAAGGATGGGCAGCCAAGGTGACCGCTGCAGCCGGGCAGGCGCCGGCCGTGGCTATCGATCCAATCGGCGGCGAAACGAGCCCGCAACTGCTGAACTTGCTCGCCGACGGCGGCACCTTGCTCACCTATGGCGGCCTGGACGCGCTTCCCTCCGCGATCTCCACGATCTCGCTGACGGTTCGTCAACAGACGTTGAGGGGGCTGAATGCCTATGGTTGGCTCGCAAGCACGCCCGCGCAACGCGCGGCCGACATCGCCGACCTGTTCGAACTGGCGCGTCGGGCGCCGCAGAACTTCGCTGAGTACAGCGAGTTCCCCTTCAACGACGCGATCAAAGCTTTGTTGGCTGCCCACGCGACGCCGCGACGCGGCGCGACGATCCTGACTTCGGAAGCCTGAGCCATGCTGCAGCTCTATCCTGATCTCTGGCAGACCCGGACGGAACATCCGTTCCACGGCGTTGACTCGCACGCCTACCTGCTGACGCGGCCCGGCGGCAACGTGCTGTTCTACAGCACCAGCCTGGAAGAAGAGCTGCAGCCCATCAAGCAGCTGGGCGGGATCGTGCGCCAGTACCTGAGCCATCGCGACGAGGCGGGGGCGGCGCTGGCAACGATCAAGCAGACATTCGGCTCGGCCCTGTGCTGCCACAAACTGGAGGTCGAGGCCATCCAGTCGTACAGCCCGGTCGACCTGACCTTCGATTCGCGTGAGACGCAGCTGGGCGACATCGAGGTCATCCCGACGCCGGGGCACACCTCGGGCAGCACTTGCTTCCTCTACCGCTCACCGCACGGCAAAACTTATCTCTTTACCGGTGATTCGCTCTTCCCTAAGGGCCAGTCCTGGGGGACGTTGATCTGGCCGTTCAATGGAGGGCGCAAATCCGATCTCAGAGCCAGTCTGGGCCTGCTGCGCGAACTCAATCCCGACGTGGTGCTGGCCAGCGCCTGCCAGGGGCCGACGCCCGTCGAGATGACGACACCTGGCCAATGGCGCGCCATCGTGGATGGTGCCATTGAACGGCTATAGCTTGCTGCCTCGACCTGAAGCCAGCGACAGCGACACAGCAACCCATTGAAGGAACCCGGCATGACTGAATTCAAACCAGAAGGCCTTCATCGACAGTTCGAGGAAGCGTTCAATTCGGGCGACCTCGAAGCTCTGCTGGCCTTGTATGTGCCTGACGCGCGACTGATGTCCGAACCCGGGCAGATCGTGACCGGCCACGTGGCGATCCGAGAGGCGCTGAAGCCGGCCTTGGCGATCAAGGGTCACCTGAGGGTGACAACCGTCTACGCGGTGCAGGCTGGCGACATCGCCATGATGCAGGCGCAATCGCAGCTCAACGGCGTCGCGCCGGATGGGCAACAGGTCGTGCTGAGCAGCAAGACATCGGAAGTGGCACAGCGGCAGCCTGATGGCCGGTGGCTCTTCCTCATTGACAACCCGAACGCCGGCCAATAGCCCACTTGATCCGCTCTGGATCTTCGAGACACCCGAACGTTTAGCCCCGGCATATTTTCGGGCCACCAGGCAGAACTCCTAGTTGATGGAGGCACCAGCCAACTGTAATGGAGTGGCTCGAAAGGCGCGGGCCGCACTCGACGAACGCAGAGGTTTTTTATGAGACTTACAAACAACACAATTCTGATCACGGGCGGTGGCACTGGCATCGGTCGCGGTTTGGCCCGGGCGCTCCATGCTCGTGGCAATAAGGTCATCATCGCAGGCCTTGATTTGGGTGAGCTGAATGTAGTGGTGGCGAGAATCCCGGCATGGCCGCGGTCAAGCTCGACATACGAGACGCTGGGGAGATCCAGCGCGTCGCGAAGGGTTTGATCTCGCAATACCCCGAGTTGAACGTTCTGATAAACAACGCTGGCGTCATGTATATGGATGATGTAGCGGGCCCTATCGATGATGGAAAAGTCACCGATACGATCAACACCAACTTGATCGGATCCATCCGGTTGACGGCGGCGCTCGTTGAGCATCTGAAGACGAGGCCTGAGGCCACAATCGTCTACACGTCGTCCACACTCGGGTTCATACCGATTTCTCTGTTTGCCGTCTATTCCGCCACGAAGGCCGCCCTTCATTCTTTTGCGATGTCTCAGCGATTTCAACTGAGCGGGACGTCCGTGAAGGTGCAGGAGATCAACCCACCGTACGTCGGCACGAGGCTGGGTGGTGGAAATCCGGACGATCCGAACGCAATGACGGTCGACGATTTCGTGGACGAACTGTTGCCGATCCTCGGCAGTGACGCGAATGAGGTCATTGTGAAAGCAGCGCAACAGTACCGTGAACACACGGGACCTGACGAATACAAGTTCGTCGTTGCGTTCAACGAGGCGATCAAGCGCGTGGGCCCGACGAACGAGCCCATCACCCCTTAAGGTGCAGCTCCCGTGCGATACGCTTCCGGAGCCGCCCCACGCGGCGGGCTGTGGATGCTGAGCGGGTAATGCGTGCATGACTTAGTGCAGTTTGCGGGACGCCCGTACGTCCACGCATTGCAGATGACGAGTGAAGCGGAAATAGCGGCGCTCGTACCACAGATGAGGACCCTTTCCATGGCAAGAGCAGTGCAGTTCGATCAGTACGGCGACGTCAACGTTCTCAAGGTCGTCGAGGTGCCGATGCCTCGACCCGGCCCCGACGGAGTGCTCGTCGAGGTTCGCGCCGCGGGCATCAATCCCCTCGATTCGTTGATTCGCAGCGGAGTGTTGGAACAAATGTATCCGACCAGCTTCCCGTCGGGTCAAGGAGCCGATTTCGCCGGCGTGGTGATTGCCGTTGGCGATCAGGTGAAGGACTTCAAGCCTGGCGACGAGGTGCTTGGTTGGTGCACGGACCGTTCGAGTCTCGCCACGCACGTGGCAACACCGTCGAGTCAGGTCGTGCGCAAGCCGCCGCAGCTGCCGTGGGATGTCGCGGGCGCGCTCTACATGGCCGGCATGGCCGCTTGGGCTTCCGTAGCCGCCATCGAGCCGAGGAGTGGTGACGTAGTGGTCGTGTCGGGAGCGACTGGCGGTGTCGGCTCCATCGCCGTCCAACTCCTTCGGCTGCGCGGCGCGACCGTGATCGCCCTCGCGTCGCCAGGGAAGCATGACTGGCTGACCAAGCGCGGGGCGATCCCTGTCGAGTACGGCGACCGAACGAAACAGCGCATCCGTGACGCCGCTCCTTCGGGCCGCCTCGACGCGTGGGTGGATGCCTTCGGCAACGGCTACGTCGACATGGCCATTGAGCTTGGCATTCCGCCGGAACGCATCAACACGATCATCGACTTTGCGGCGGCGCAGAAGTACCGGACCAAGGCGCTGGGTACGCAGGCTGCCGCGAGCGCGGAGAATCTCGGCAAGCTCGCCGCGCTCGTTGCCGAGGGCAAAGTCGAGATCCCCATCGCGGCCCGCTACCCGCTCGACGACGTGCGCGAGGCGTTCCGGGAGCTCGATAAGCGCCGGACGCACGGCAAGATCGTTCTCGTCCCTAGGAGAACCTCCAAATGAATACGGTGTTCCTCAACGCTAAGGGCAACATTGGCGACGGATTGATTGTGCGAGTCCCAAGAGTAGGAAATGAACACCCGAGGGGGCGAAGCAAGCGGTTGCAGGGGCGGCGTGCGCATCAACCCCGCGCGATGCCAGATTCACGTTCTTGACGGCCCAGTGACTGCGGTTCACTTCCCAGCGCGCATCGATATCGAGCTGCTCGAGCAATTTGGTGAACAAGTCTGGCGATCAAGGGTCACCTGACGGTGACAACCGTCTACGCGGTGCAGGCTGGCGACATCGCCATGATGCAGGCGCAATCGCAGCTCAACGGCGTCGCGCCGGATGGGCAACAGGTCGTGCTGAGCAGCAAGACATCGGAAGTGGCACCGCTGCGTCGTCCGGCATCAGGCTGTGCAACCACCGAAGCAACACACCGGAGATTGATATGTTCAAGCTGCAAAAGATTTTGTCGATCGGAGCCGCTTCACTGATGGGAGTTGCGTTCCGGTCGAGAAAAAGATCGACATGCTTATCGTGAGCGAATGATTCAACGTAAGCGCATCCAAGTCTGAACATCTACCCCAATGCGGGCAAGTTGAGTATCCGCGAGAAAAGCTTCGTCGCAGCCAGGCGATCCGCTTGGGTCCGCCATCAGAAGATCGAGTTTCAATTCCGACCCACTTCCTGTTGGCACAACGGTTTCTCGAACCGACAGCGCCGCGCTGGCCGTCAATGACCCGGATGGCTGCTGGCGTAGCTGACCACGGTGGAGAACGGCGCCACCCAAATGGTGTCGGAATGCGCTTTGAGATAGGCAAGGAGTTGAGCGTGGGCTTGTGCGGATACGGAGAGGTAATCGCCACCCACGCCGTGGAAACCCAACACAATCATCCCGCCTTTACGCTCGGCATCTTGGACTGCGGCGATCAGATCGGCGCCGGTTGTGTTCGAGGGGAAAAAGCGGGCCGGCACATCCATCGGATCGAGAGGATGCTCGGATGGGTCTGCGGCCCGGGTGTAGCGTACCAGTCCGCTAGCGCGCAGCGCCGGAAGATAATCGACACCTCCGGCCAAGTGCTGGCCACAGGGTGTGGCATAGCTGTGCTGCAGCTTACCGTCGATCGCCGTCAGCATCGTGTTCATCGTGCGGATTTCGGTCAGCATGGTGTCGACATCGTACGTTTCGCTGGTGTCGATCTTTTTCGCCGGCGGATAGTTCGCTTGTGGGCATGCGTGACGAATGGTGTGATTGCCGAGTTCGTGGCCTTCGGCTGCGGCAGACCGCCAGCGCGCAATCTGCTCCGGCGTAATCTTGCTGCCGATGAGGAAGAATGTTCCTTTGAGGCCGACGGCATCGAGCGCCGGAATCGCGATGTCTAGCTGAGAGACGAGCGTATCGTCATAGGTCAGCACCACGGCCGCCCGCTTGCCGTCCGGCCAGGGCCCGGCCACAGCCTGGGTGGCCATCATGGTAATTGCCAAGAAAACCGATCCGATTCGCATCATTGTCCTCAACATTACGCCGCTGTGTGTTGCAGGCCACTGCGGCCACCACCAGCTGCAGCCTGCGACGTGGTGCTACATAGCAAAAATGAGAGCGCGAACAACTCCTCCTCTACCCGCGACAACAGTCCCTAATCGTTCTGCCCTAGCCTCGTGTGTTTGCATACGCAATGATGCGCCGCTTTCGATGTCAAGTTGTGCTGATCAAACTTGTCGATGTGCGCAAGCTCATCCATTGAATAGCGCATGTAAACGGTATCACATGCCATCGACTTCCATCCGAATAAGCTTTTTTATTGGGAATGACCGCTTGGATCACGACATGCCGCAGCATGCGGTGTGGCGGCGGCGTTCGCCCGAACCCTTGTGCGGCTTCCAGGCGAGGGTTTGATCACGCAAGCCAGTAGCGTCATCAACAAGGGGACAATCAACGGAGGCAATCATGAAGGCGACAAAGAGCTTGTATAGCTTGCCATTGCTTTTGCTATTCCCATGTTTCGCCCACGCCGGCGACGTGCCTGGCACCTATGCCAAGTATCAATGGAGTTCCTCAGTTACCGGACTAACTTCGGTGGACTATGACATTAACGTGCAGGCCGATCCGGGTTATCGCGCGAATGTACGCTTTGCCGACCATTTCCACCTGGTCGGTAGCAACAACGGCGGCTATGTCGGTATGGAGGACAACAGCCGCCTCGGCCCCAATTTCGTGTTTACGGTTCAGGGCGCAACGCAGTATGAACCCGGCGATCCCGGTAGCAGCTGCGTTGTTTACAGCGGCGAAAACCCCCGCGTTACCTGCCGCATACCTATGTGGTCCACAGTCACTGAGTATCAATTCCACGTTGCCTATGAAGGCGGCCAGTGGTTGGGCGTTACGGTTACCGATCTCTACAACCCCGCCTTATCCTTAAAGCTAGGCAGCATCCTTACCGACGCCACCAGTCTTTCACCGCAGGGCATGGTGAGCCGGACGACATATCTTGAAGGCCGCTCGCCCAATGCGAACTGCTACAACCAGCCCTTCAGTGATGTGATATTCGGCGCACCCAGCAGCAACGGTGTCCAAGCCACTGTTTCAAGCACCGGGACCAACACAACATGCAGCAACTTCAGCGAAGTCCTGAACGGTGAACAGTTCAACGCCTCGGGCAATTTGCTGCGCGGTTTGTATCAGGGCGACGACAACCTTTGCGTGGATGCGGGGGATGGCCAAACCAACGTGCCGGCTACGACCCAGAGTTGCGACAAAAAGAGGGAAGCCCAAGCCTGGGTGCTCGGCAGTGATGGCACCATGCGGCTGCAGAGCAATCTTTGCCTGGACGTTGCCAATCCCGACTCGCCATCCGGCGCGGCGCTGATTGTGGACCAATGCACGGGCAGCGCCAGCCAGCAGTGGTCGATCGGGGGCGCCCGCAATCTTTTATTTAGCAATCTCGGCGGCGGCGATCAGTATTGCCTGACGGAGGGGGCTGCCGGTACACAGTTGACGATACAGGAATGCACGGCAGGTACGGGTCAGAATTGGTCTATGCCGGTGTTGCCGGTGCTGCCGTAGACATGGTTCTGATGTGATCGATTGCCCGACGGAAGCGAGGCTGGAAGATGGATCTTTTCTTGCAATTGTTGGATATGTCGATTCGCATTCATAAAGAGGCGTTCGTCATCCCCGCGAAGGCCGGAATCCATTTCCAATCAGGATGGATTCCGGCCTTCGCTCTCTGCTGTCCGGGGATTTGGTTGATGGTGCAAGCGGCCTGAATGGGTATCGCGGACGCGAGCCAAATACTCGCCCTCGTCCATCGAAGTTCCCTGATGACCGCGCGAGTAGAGGGAAAGCAAAAAGTTTCCTCACACCTTGCCCTGGCGCCATACTGGTACGCCCCCGATTCCGCGGACACCTGATAGTGTCTGTTATGCAACACCGTGGCCATCAAGAACAACTTTACTCTTCCGTTCCAGTTGGAAGGCGATGTCGGCTCTCCATGGCGAATGCAGCCTTATCCATGTGCATGATGAAGCCCCAGCCGTAGTTCGCCCTCATGTCTGATGTATTGCCGTCAATGGCTACGACGATGTTGTTCGCACCTTTATGAAGCGGAAGATCGAACCAGTCGTTCTCCAGTGAAAGCCGACCGTCGGGCGGCTTGCGGCCGCCTTTTACGTTGTAGCGATTCTCGCCGGAAAACACCGGCCTGCCGTTCGCAAACACCCAGATCTCGCGCAACCAACCTATGGCGACGTGTCGAACCTGATCATGATCGGACTGCACGGTGGTGCGCAGCCAGATCACTTGTGCAGGGTCCTGCCTGGGTATTGGGACGTGATATCGGCTCAGGTTAATCAAGCCACCGTAATCGGCTGCGACCGGCGACCAGTGCGATGCCGCCAGGGGCATGTCTGACACGTTGAGATGATCCGTGGTGGCCATCGATACGGGATCCGTCGCTTGCCAATGGACGAGGTAACGGGGGTTGTTTGCGGCAGGATCCGCTGGAGCTTTCGGATCGAGGCCATCCGTTACGCCAGGCGCAAGCGCAAGGTTGGCGTAGTAGGCGGTGCCTTCGAACGCGATGGTTCCAGTGCTGGCTTCACCCTCCAGATGCACGACGCGAAGCGATGGTTTCGTTCGTCCATTCACGTACACATTCATGCGCTTGCCAGAAATGACAAGCCGTATGTGATTCCACTGGTTTTCGAGGAAGGGAGCAGGCGCTTCATACTGCGGATAGACGTCCCACAACACACGGCCCTGGATGATGGGAACGTACTGCAGACAGTCCAGGGACGCTGAGCAGTCGGGACCGACCCGGATGTAAAGCATGTCGGCGGTGTCGCCGTCTTTTTGGTGAAAGCGAATACCGGGCATTTCCTCGCCAACAGGCTTGATATCGAATTCGATTGTGCCGCTGTCGAAATGTTCGCTTTTCAGAGCGACAAACCCTTGCTCGCTCGCAGAGGTCACCTGAAGGATGCCGTTGGGAAATCCTTCCTTGGTTATGAACGTCGCGTTGCCGCTAGCCTGCCAGCCATCCGCCACGAGTGGAACCTGAAGCGGTGATGGCGCCGAAGCAAAGGCGGACATGGCACTCAGCAAAGTAAGCACACAGACCGAACGAATCAATCGCTTTTTCATCGATATATACCGAAAGATGCGTGCATGCGCTCTAGCTGCGTGGCCCGCCTTCGCTTGGCGAGATGGCACGGAGTGGATCGGGAACGTGCCGAGGCAGTCCAATTAGGTACCTGCCGGATTCGACGAGTAAATGATCGTGGCAATGCGCCACCCGTTCTCGGCCTTCACCAGTTGCCAGGTTTCGTTCCCGCGGTTTTCGGGTTTTCCGTCGATCATGAAGACGTAATCAAAATAGACCGAGGCAATCGTGCCATCGCTTTGGATACGAACATGCTGATGCTGAGGATCCATGTGCCTTGTCGATTGCGAGACAATCTTGGCAAAGTCCTGGTAGTTGCCCACTTTGATCTTCGTGATGCCGGGTTTGGAGGCGCTCAAGTGTGCGAACGCTTGATCCGAAAGAACATTGAGCCAGGTACTTCCTTGAGGAATGAATAGTTTGGCCAGCCGAGCACCGTCGTGCGCCACGACCGCCTCATGGTAGGCAGCCATGACGTGTTCCACGTCCACCGTATCCTGACCGGATTGATCAGGCGGTGACGTGGGCGACTCTGCCATCGCTCCCAGCGGCACAAACAGCAATGCAGCGAAAAAACATATAGAGGCGCGCTTCATGGAAGTAGCTCGTGGTGAGGAGCAGCCATTAGATCGCCTTTCTCACGTAGTAGCGCGGCAAGAAACGTGCGTATGCGTTGAACCGTGAGCTTTTTGCGACAAACCGGTGATAAGTGACTAGCGATCGAGGATTGGCGCTACATCACCACTATCGCTGACACCACACTCAAAAAGTGCATACCGCAGTGATTCGCTGTAAGTGCGGCTGACGCGAAGAACCGTTCCATCCAGGAGCTTTAGCTGTGAATCCCTGTTGGTCAGCGCCTGGATTTCCGCAATGCGATCGATCCTCACGACGGCGGAGCGATGAATGCGCACGAATTGGTGCGGGTCGAGTTGCTCTATCAGGCGATGTACACGCTCGCGCAGCAGGTAGACCTTGCCCTGCACGTGAAGGCCAGCGTAATCGCCCGCAGCCTCCACCCACTCGATGTCTTCAGTAGCAACGACAAGATCCTTTCGTCCTGCCCGCACCGTGAAGCGTAAAGGCCACACCGGCTGCTCTTTGGCCGACGAGCGGATACCCTGCCCTCCTTCCTTGCGTAAAGCCAGTACGTCCCGAGCGCGTTGCAAGGCTTCGGCAAACCGCTCCTCATGAATCGGCTTCAGCAAATAATCGAGGGCATAGACCTCGAAAGCGTTGAGTGCAAAACGATCATAAGCGCTAAGAAAGATAATCAGGGGCCGTGAAGCGGGCTTCATCGCACGCACCACATCCAGCCCATTGGTGCCAGGCATTTGAATGTCCATGAAGACCACGTCAGGACGAAGTCCTTGGATGCCCAGCAAGGCTGCGCGGCCATTGGCGGCCTCCCCTGCCAATTCCACGTCATCGTGTAGCGATAGACGCTTGATCACACCGCGGCGTGCCAAAGGCTCATCATCGACCACCAGCACGCGCATCATGGTGTTATCGCAACGCCCAGTGACGTTTGACTGTGTGTTAAAGGGCGATAGGGCAAGTCTGCCGTCACCAGACAACTGCCATCTTCGGCTACGCTCATCGCAAAGCGATGATCTGTGGCGTAAAGGTAATCCAATCGATCGCGCACGTTTTGCAATCCAATGGCACCGCCCTCTTCTTCATCCGAGGATGATGCGACGTCCTGCCCGGCAACGCCCTCATTCCATACGGCGACGCGGAGCCGTTCCGTCACCGCGTCGATCTCGATGCGCAACAAACCTCCTTCGGGGCGTCGCGCAATGCCATGACGGATGGCATTTTCCACCAACGGTTGCAACAGCAGATACGGCACTGCTGCGTTCAGCGCGCTTGGGTCGATCATGAGATTCACTGCTAGCCGCTCTCCGAGTCGAACCTTTTCGATCTCCAAATAGTGTTCAGTAAACGCCAACTCTTGCTCAACAGCTATTTCATGCGACGTCTGATTGGCCAACGTTACACGTAAGAAGTCGGCAAGCTGTGCAAGCATGCGCGTTGCATCGCCCGGACGCTCGTCAACCACAAGTGTGGAAATCGCGTTCAAAGTGTTGAAAAGAAAATGCGGATGCACTTGGTAGCGAAGCGCCTTGAGTTCTGCCTCCTTGGCTAACGCCGTTGCCGCAATCGCCCGCTGCGTTTCTTCCAATGCCACGAGGTGGTAACCCATGCCGATGTACATGGCGCAATAAGCCATCAACAGGAACCACACGGTCTGCATCCGCAACAGGATCGACTCCCAGCGAAAATCGCCGGTCAACACGTGTGTGTATAAGGCGAGTTTGACGAGAAGTGCGGTGGCACCCAAGGCTGCGGCAAAGGTGGTTGCAAGAAGCAGCCACGACACAACTCGAAAGGGCGTCCCCCTGCGCCACATTTTTCGCAAAAGCGCGGTGATCGGAAGTGCGGCTAACGTATAAAAAACGAAGACGAGCGCGTCGTAACGCATCAGCCCAGGCTGATCGATCATCACAGTCAACGCTCCGATGACACATGCCAGCGCACACGGCCCCCACCCCAGTAACAGGGTCAACGCCGCGGATGGGCAAGGTCGTTGGAGCGACAAAATTGGCGCGAGCGTCAATCCATGGTCGGTATGAGATGAAGCAGGCATGTTTTTCAACGGCTACGCTCGGCGTCCGACGAGGAACGTTCTCATTGTCGTGCATCAAGCAACGAAGAGAGCCGGTCAGGCGTACCGACGATACGCTCAAGGTGGGGATAACGCAGTCCACCTCGGTAATCGAGGTCCATAACGCGCTTGTTCCCATTGACGTCGGCACGAATACTTAGTGGTTGCGACGCTGCTGACCGAATGGCCGACAGCAGCACGGGCGTCGAGAACGGATGCCCATTCACCTCAAGTATCTTTGAGCCAGGTGACAAACCTGCTCGGAATGCTGGACTGTCCCAGCGAACCGACTGAATGGTTCCGTTCGCATGGATCTGTAAACCAATCGAGTAGTCGAGATTGGCGTCACCGGCCTCCTCTTCATCCTGACGGAAGGTTTCGGTGGGCGTATCTGTATACACGAGCTTCCAGCCTGCACGAGCCAGGCCGGCAATCGCTTCATCGGCACTGTGACTGCGGAGATGCCGCTCGAGGAACTCCGCCCAATCATTCGCAGCCACCTTGTTCAACGCGTCACAGATGTCCTGGAAGGTATAGGTTCGCGTCGATTGCGCGTTGCTTTTGAGAAAAAAGTGGTATGCAAAATCATCGAGGCTGCGTTCGCCGTGACTCAATTCACGCAGTCGCGCATCCACGTCCAGCCACAACAACACCCCTTCGGGGTAGTAATCCTCGCGACGCTGCCAATCGCGCCATGCGACGTGGTGTTTTGCCATATAAACCGCATCATTCGTGCTGTCTTGCAGATCTTTCCAACGGCGACCGGTACGGTTGGCGACGACAGCCGCATCCAGCGCCAACTTGTCCAACGTCTGCTGACGATCCCGTAAACCGGCGCGGGCGGCCAGCACCCGCCCCCAGAATTCGGTCTGTCCTTCATACATCCACAATAGCGATCCACCCATAGGCTGGTTGAAGGTGGGCGACCACAAATCAGCCGGCTGGCGCCAGCGGCCGTTCCACGCATGAACGAATTCGTGAGCGATCAGGTCAAGGTTGTTGAGCTGTTCGGAGGCATTGGCGAAGTACCCGGCGGGAAGATTGTTTTCTCCTTCTTCCAGATGCTCGACGCCGCCTGCGCTTCCATCAGGAGACAAAACGTCGCTTAGTGTGACGATCGCATCGTAGTGACGATATGGCGGGGTGCCGAATGTCTTCAGGCTTTGGGCGATAAGCGCTTTCATGCGCTCGATTTCACGCGGGGTTACCGCAAGATCGGCTTTCGCGTCGGCTAGCAGATCCAGGGCCACTGGTCTGACTGCATCGTCGTTGAGCAGTATTCGACGCGCAAACGTGCCGGCATAAACAGGAGCATCGACCAGTTGCTCCAGCGTGACGGGTTGGAACCGTAGCGTTCTACCATCGACAATATGCGAAGTGAGCGTTGTGCATGGCGTGAGCTGATCTGGAAACGTTAGCGCTGCAACGATAGGAATATCCCTTACATACCAGCCCGCTGGATAAAGCAACACACGCTGCCAAGGAACGATAACCAAGTTGGGCCGTAACAGGTTGGACGACGCGGGCGAGAGAAACTGGAAGTCCAACGTGACTGACTTTGCATCCTTCGGTACGTCGACGTGAAAGGCATGCATATTCACCGGATCGCGCGTCCAATCTGTCGGTTTGCCGTCAACATGCACCATCAGACCCGCCAACTCCACAACGGTGGCAGTGGGTGCATGGCTGGCCGTTTCCCATTCTGGATACAGCAAAACGGTATCGCCCGGCGATTGAACAGGGATCGTCTCGTGGACGGAAAATATTTGGTGATCGGTGTCGGTTGCGTCCACCGCGAGTTCGATTGTGCCGTGAAACGGCCGATCCATGGGTGTGGGTAGCGAAGGCGGCACGAAAGCGGCGATCGGTCCGGATCCCACCTGCGCGAGGGCGGCACTTGTCATTAAGGCAAGCAATGCCGTCGCTATCCAGCCCATGGACAAGCATCGGCTCATGACTACGCGTGGAGCGCTCACAGGTCGCGCCTCGACATTATGTGTATCCATCCAGACTGTCGTGCATGCGATAGTCGACCTGATTCAACGCCTTGCCTTTTTTTTGATCTCGTTGCCCAGCGGGTTTGTCAGGATGGCGTTCGCGATAATGTGAAAAAGATGATCGGCACGCGGTGCGAATGCGGGCTGGCCGGCCGCCCAGCCGAGCGCCGATATCAGGGCGAACAAATCGTCCCCATTCATATCGGCGCGCGCCCTTCCCTCGGCCTGGGCACGTTGCAGTAGTCGCGCGCCCACCGAGTGCACCGTTGCGCATGACACGTAAAGCGCGGAGTCCGGGTCCGTGTGGGCGCTCGCTACCAAGTCGACAACGCCGCGATAGCTTTGAACAAATGCCACCACCTCGCGAAACCAGGACACGAGCGCTTCGTCAGGTGGCTTCGACGTTTCGAGTTCGCCTGCTTTTTGCGTTAGCGCGTCCAGGTTCTCGCACATCAACGCTTCGAACAGGGCTTCTCGCGTCGGGAAATGACGAAGCAGCGTGGCCAACCCGACATCGGCTCGGCGCGCGATATCTCGCATGGACGCATCGACGCCATGCTCGGTGACCACCTCACGCGCGACCGCAAGTAGATGGTTGTAATTTTTTTTGGCGTCAGCTCGCATGGTTTGCCTTGACAAGTGGATCAGTGATCCATATATTCGGATCACTGATCCACAAGATACAGCGCTCCTGTGCAAATGGAAACAGCGACGCTGTCCAACTCGACGAAAGGCGAACAGTCATGGGAAAGCTTGAAGGTAAGGTTGCGGTCATCACGGGCGGATCGAGCGGCATGGCGCTGGCGAGCGCGAAGCGGTTTGTTGAAGAAGGCGCCTACGTATTCATCACAGGCCGGAGGCAGGAGGTACTCGATGAGGCCGTCAAATCGATTGGACGGAATGTGACCGGCGTGCGCGGCGACGCATCCAATCTCGACGACCTCGATCGCTTGTTCGATACGGTCAAACGGGAAAAAGGCAACATCGACGTCCTGTACGCGAGCGCAGGCATAGGCGAAAACGTCCCGTTAGGCGAGATAACGGAGCAGCACTTCGACGCGACCTTCGATCTGAATACGCGCGGCACGCTGTTTACGGTGCAGAAGGCGTTGCCGCTGTTCAACGATGGCGGATCGATCTTCATGACCGGCTCGGTTGCTTCGGTGAAAGGCTTTCCTGGCTACGGCGTGTATGCGGCGAGCAAGGCAGCGTTGCGCTCATTCGCACGCACGTGGCTCAACGAACTGAAGGGCAGAAATATCCGGGTGAACGTGCTGAGCCCGGGACCGATCGCCACGCCGATGCAAGACCAGGTGCTCGATGACGCAGCGAAGCAGATGTTCGAATCTCTGATCCCGCGGGGAAAGATGGGGCGTCCTGAGGAAATTGCGACGGCCGCGGTGTTTCTTGCTTCAGACGATTCGAGCTTCGTGAATGGCGTTGACTTGTCTGTCGACGGTGGCTTCTCGGCCATCTGAAATCATGCCGAAAAGCGTAAAGCGCGAAGACTCTCCCTATAGATAAGGCCCGAGCGAGTGAATGCCGGGCCATCAGCTTCAACGTGAGGAGGAATAGTTCCATGCCTTATTCCATCATCGGTTTTGGAGAAATCGGCCAGGCTCTCGCACGCGCCTTCGCCCGGAAGAACATGGAAGTGGCTGTTGCGAGCCGTCGTGCGCCCGAAGCCCTTGCACCGAATGCGCATGCGATCGGGCCCACGGTAACGCCTGTGGCACTGCACGAGGCGCTCAACGCAGACACCCTCTTCCTGGCTGTTCCGTTCTGGGAACATCGTGAAGTCGCCAAAATACTGCCGAACTGGCAGGGCAAGACGCTCATTGACGTAACGAACGCCTTTGGCGTTCCCGTCGAGGATCTGGGCGGGCTTGCATCGTCCTCTGTGATTGCCAAGGCGTTTCCCGGCGCGGCGATCGTGAAGGGATTCAACCATCTGCCCGCCGCCGTGCTTGGCGCCGACCCCAGCGTCAACGGCGGCCGCCGGGTCGTGTTCCTGTCGAGCGATGACGAGGATGCTGCGTCGTCAGTGACAGTGCTGGCTAAACAACTTGGCTTTGCCCCCGTCTGGCTGGGCAAGCTCAACGAGGGTGGTTCGCTTGTCCAGGCGCGCGGACGCAGCTGGGCACCGCTGATTTTCCAGGCTCTCTTCCGGCCCGAATGATGAGTCCAGCACTGTTCACGCCGACACAGGTCGGCAACTTGAAATTGGCCAATCGCATCGTGATCGCTCCCATGGCCCAGTACTCGGCCCAGGACGGACAGATGAGCGATTGGCACTTGATGCACCTCGGCCAACTGGCGATTTCGGGCGCCGCGGCGCTAACCATCGAAGGAACGGCGATTTCCCCCGAAGGACGCACCACCTATGCCGACGTGGGACTCTATTCCGACGAGTGCGAAGCCGCCATGGCACGTGTACTGCACAGCGTTCGGCGATGGTCTGACATGCCGATCGGCATCCAGCTCAACCATGCTGGCCGAAAAGGATCTCGACAGAAGTTATGGGAAGGCGGTGCACAGATCCAACCGGATCATGCAAATGGTTGGAGCACATACGGCCCATCCCCGGTTGCCATGACGGCAGGTGAGACCCCACCCATCGCGTTAGACCGCGATGGTCTGGCTGTCATCCGCGACGCCTTTGCAGCCGCAGCACGACGTGCCTCCAGGATTGGGCTGGATTTCATACAAATTCTCGGCGCGCATGGCTATTTACTGCATCAATTCCTCTCGCCCCTCTCAAACCATAGGGACGACGAATACGGCGGCTCAGTGGAAAATCGAATGCGCTTTCCGCTCGAGGTTTTTGAAGCCGTGCGCGACGCGTTTGCGCACGATCGCCCGGTTACGATGCGAGTTTCCGCTACTGACTGGGTAAACGGTGGATGGTCCATCCAGGACACGATCACCTTTGTCAAAGCATTGGAAGCCAGAGGCTGCGCTGCGATCAATGTGTCAAGCGGCGGCTCCAGCCCCGCCCAGCAAATACCCGTCGGTCCCAGTTACCAGGTTCCTTTCGCCAGGGTGGTGAAACAAGCAACGACGCTCCCGGTCGTCGCGGTCGGCATGATCACCGAGTTCGAGCAAGCCGAATCCATACTCAGCACGGGAGACGCCGACCTGGTTGCACTTGCGCGGGCCATGCTCTTTGATCCTCGTTGGCCTTGGCACGCTGCCGCTCACTTCGGGACTCAAGTCCGGGCGCCAGACCAATATCTTCGCGCTCAACCCAGTCGGCTGCGAAAGCTGTTCGCCTGAATGTATCTTTCCGTACGGATGCCAACCTGAAGGCGACTTCGTCACTATTTCCAATAGATATGCGTCATCACCTACCTATTGGAAGATGTGCTCCTTCCATACATCCAGACCATCCCCTGCCCCAGCTATTGGATGACTGGTGTCCGTCTCTTTTTCCGCTATCTCTTTATTACCCGGGCCGACGACAGACCTTGGCTGAGTCAATGCACAACGTCTCGAAGTAGCAGGAAGATTTTGCAATGTACGGATCATTCGCCGATGCCTGAGGAATACATTGATGAAAATTTCAAACGCCACCGCAACAAAGCGCGCTTTCGCTGTCGCAACTGCCCTTCTAATAGGGACGCATTTCACCAATATATTCGCTCAGGCAAGCGATGCGCCGGCCGATGTCAAGAACGTGCTGTATGCCAACGATAAGCTGCTGCTCACAGCCATTCATCGTGGCGATCGGTCGGCATGGGCGAGGCTGACCACCTCCGACTTCATGTATGTCGAAGAAGGGGAAGTCACCCGACGCGATAAGTTCTTGCGTGAACTGGAAGACGATGGCCTTCTGCCCCTCATCATCCGCAACTACGAGGTCAAGATCATCGGCGACACCGCACAGGTCTTTCATCAGGACGACGAGTCGCAACGTCCTGGCGGCATTGACGTAAGCAAGGCTCACCTCCTCATGACGGAAACGTGGCAACGCGTCCATGGCAAATGGTTGCTCCGGATAGTGCATACCGATCGGGTCCGCGTTAACCCGACGCCAATAACGCTCAGCTCAAACCAGATAGACGAGCTGGCAGGAACGTATCGAAACATCGGCGGTACCTACGTGATTCGGCGCGAGGGCGATCTCATACTGGGCGGCACGCCAGGCAGACCTTTTGTGTTGTTAAAGGCGGAAACACGCGACATGCTGTTTGAACCCGACAACGTCTACAAGCGGGACGTGTTTCAACGCGATGCGAACGGACGCGTCACGGGCTTCATCATGAGGAACGAAAATACCGATCGCCCATGGGTACGCATCGGCACTTGATGGAAATGTTCGATCAAACAGGGACATGACCCGCCTTTCCCTTGCGACATAGGGGACGATTGGGGTGGGGTTGCTTGGGCTTTAGCACATGCTGAATTTTCCAAGAAAATGCATGTTTATGTAGCTAATGAATCATGCGCTTCGCATTTGGAATGGATTCCGGCCTTCGCTGGAATGACGATCGGCTCTGAAATAGCGTCGATGCGAGTCTTAGGGCAACACTGAACAAGTGGCGCCTTGCGCCCGAGATACACGCATACCGATCATCAGCCACCGATTGGGTCGCCTAGGGCCACTTTTTGTGTTGATAAAGCGCCGCTTGAAGTCGGGAAGGCTTCAAATGCGCCTCGCGGGCGCACCTATCCCGCCAATTGAGTGCGCGTGGCCAGTCCCAACGCAACGAAACCGCGGTTGGCGTTCGTTTCCAATCCGCGATAACGCAGCCTGGTGAAGCTCCACAGTCGCTCAGCGTCTTGACACCTTCCCCTTTCCGGCGAGTAACCTCACCCAGCAAGGCAGCGAAGACATGCAGGATGGGGCGAATTCGGCAGTGAGGGCCCATTTCTGTCGCATCCCCAACATAAGGTTGCCCGGTTTGCCATGTTTTGCAGAGGTATCCATCGTGAATACGGAAAGTGTTGCCGACACCGAGATGGACACGCATACACCCGCCTTGCCGGAGGAGCCATCCAGTCGGCTGGTGTATCGGCACACGCTGCCAATCCGGATCATGCACTGGATCAATGTCATCGCGCTGTCGCTGATGCTGTTTAGCGGCTTGCAGATCTTCAATGCGCATCCAAGCCTTTATTGGGGCAATCGATCCGACGCTGGCAAGGAACTCCTGGCGTTAGGTGCCCATCGGGATGCTGCAGGAAACCTTGTCGGTACCACCCGGATTGGTCGCCACGTATTCACCACCACCGGGGTGCTGGGTGTATCCAAAGGCACCGATGGCACGCCTGATGTTCGCGGCTTTCCTTCCTGGCTCACGGTGCCCGGTCCCGCCTGGCTGGCGATGGGAAGGCGCTGGCACTTTTTCTTCGCCTGGGTGTTCGTGCTCAACGGGCTCTGCTACATCGGCTATTCCATCGCCCGACGGCATCTGCAGCGCGACCTGTGGCCTAGCCTTGGCGATTGGCGCGGCATCGGCCGTTCGATCCTCGACCATATCCGCTTCAGGCATCCGCATGGTGAAGCGGCACTGCGCTACAACATCCTGCAACGGCTCGCCTACCTGATCGTGATTTTCGTGTTCGGCGTCGGCATTGTGCTGATGGGCCTGGCGATGTCGCCGCGCTTGGATGCGATACTTTCGCCCCTGGTCGAGGCCGTTGGCGGCCGGCAATCGGCGCGAACCATCCATTTCATCATTGCCTGGGCCTTCGTGGCCTTCGTGCTGATCCATGTGTTCGAGGTACTTATAAGCGGCGTAGTCAATCAGCTGCGCGGCATGATCACCGGTTACTACAAAGTCGATGCGGCCAAGGTTGATCCCGGCCCGAGCGACAGCGCCAAACCCGAGCAACCGAACTCTGACGAGGAGCCTTCCCATGACTGATCGCCGATCGTTCCTGCGCATGGTCATCATGGGTACGGCCAGCCTGATCGTCGCTGGCTGCGATCGCATTTCCCAAAGCAGTTGGGGTCCGAAGGTGTTGAACAAGGCCGAAGGACTGAATCGCCGCGTGCAGGCCTTGCTGGCACCATCCAGCGCGATGGCGAAGGAATACACCGAAGCGGACATCTCCCCGGTATTTCGTCCCAATGGCACCACGATGCCCAACACACCGGAGTATCAAGCGCTGCTGGCAAACCAGTTCCGCGACTACAAATTGCAGGTGGACGGCATGGTCAGCCGCCCGGCCATGCTATCGATCGACGACCTGAAAAAAATCGACACGCGCGCACAGATCACCCGACACGATTGCGTGGAAGGCTGGAGCGTCATCGGCAAGTGGCAAGGCACCCTTCTCTCCGCGGTTCTCGACCACGTCGGGGTCGATCCGCAGGCACGCTTCGTTGTTTTCCACTGCTTCGACGAGATGGACGTGGATACACCTTATTACGAGAGCGTGGACATCGATGAGGCAAGGCATCCGCAAACGCTGCTGGCGTTCGCGCTGAACGATAAGCCGTTGCCGGTGCCCAACGGGGCGCCTTTGCGCCTGCGCGTGGGTCGGCAACTTGGCTACAAGCAAGCGAAATACCTGAGCCGCATCGAGGTGGTCAAATCTTTCGATACGATCGGCGATGGCAAGGGTGGTTACTGGGAAGATCAGGGTTACGAGTGGTACGCCGGCATCTGATCAATGCCCCGAACTTAGGGAAAGCCTCATGCATTCCTTGATTCATCTCCCGGCGTTCGCCCGCCGCTGTCCGGGGAAAAAGCGCCCACATTCGCGTGGTGCTTGATACATCGGCGTCCCGTCGATGGCTGGACGTAGCGCGAAGCGCCAAGAACGTCCGAATGAACGGCTCCGAAGGGAGCGAAGCGAATCATCCAGCAACGACGGCGACGCTGCCAGCGCCGCGGCCCGCAAGCTGCGGCAGCCAGCTCTCTCCAGTTAAGGATGGCCCGACCACCTACGCTGTTCTAACGTCCACTGCACACACAATGGTTCATGTCGAAGAGGCCGGAACCACATAAAACAGCACAGCCACAAACTGCAGCACGCTCCCTGCGAGTACAAAGGCATGCCATACCGAATGGTGATACGGCAGCTTGCGCCACAGATAGAACGGTACTCCCAGCGTGTAGGCTGCGCCACCCGCAAGCAGGAATGCCATGCCCCCGGCTTGCAGATGCGCCAGCAACGGTCGGAAAGCAATGATGCCGACCCATCCCATCGCCACGTACAGCAACACCGTAAAACGCCGGTAGTGCTTGAACATGCCCAGCTCCAGGGCACTGCCAAGCAAGGCGAGGGTCCACACCATGCCGAACAGGCTCCAGCCCCAAACGCCACGCAATGCGATGAGGGTAAATGGGGTGTACGTGCCCGCTATCAGAAGAAAGATCGCGATGTGATCGAGCGTACGCAGCCACCGCCGCGCCGATTCAATGCGAATGGCGTGATAGAGCGTGGATGCCGTATAGAGTGCGATGAGCGACACGCCATAGACGGCGCTGGCCAGTACGTCGCTTGGGCGACCTTCCGCCGCGCTGCGCATGACCAGTACCACCAGCCCGGCAACGCTCAACAAAATGCCAATGCCATGAATCACACTGCTGGCGAGTTCGTCGCCGAAACCGTAGCGCGGAAGCACCGCCTCGCTTGCTGGGGACATGCCGACCATTCCTGGGGCGAAGCCAGCACGTTACCTTTTCCGACGCCGTTTGCCTAATTCGAAATCGATATGTGCGCTCGATGGCGTTCGACGGCATCCATAGCAAGCTAGAAGGCGGGATAAGGAAGACCATGACGCGTACAGACGGCGTCTACCGCATCGTAGATCCAATCCTTGTCTTCCGCCGAGGTTTCGCTCATTACTTGGTGGAAGGCCCCTTCCGCGTGACGAACGAAATCAGCGCTCGTCGGATGACTGGCCCTCATTGCGTAAATGTTCGCATCGAGGAGCCGAATCTCATGGCGAAGTTGAATTCGGGTTTTGGACATTAGGATTGCCTCCGTCTGCATATATAGGGCGACAGGACGGTTCCTGGCGAGGCTACATTTTTTTCAATCTACGCTCATATGCGTTATCGCCGTGTAACAGTCAGGGGTGAACACGCAGCTCCGTCATGTGCAAATCGGTCTAAAAAAAAGACGCCACCCGTCATTTATCGAATCGTGTCCAGAACGTATCGAATGCTCATCTCTTCTGCGGATTGGTAGATAAACTGACGGAGGACAACGACAAATTGCCGCGATTTGCCATTGACCATGACTTGTACCAGGTCGCCTTGGCATGGCACAGGAAAACCTTCCTTGTAAGGCGCCATGCCAATCTGGATGTCGGGCTCCACTCCCAACGAATGGAGCGCCTCGTCGGTAAAGGTGAAGTGGTTCTGAAGATAGGCGGACATACGGCGATCCTTGGTGGAGAAAGGTCGCGATGGCTCGCTCGTTCATCAGGCAGGAAATATGTCTCTCCATTGGCGACGTTCCGTCAGGCGTGATGAGCACGCGGAAGCAGCCTGGATTGCGTCGATACATTCTTCTGCTTCATCAACGAGCAGAGCCAGCACGAGATCAGCTGGAATACCCATGCGTAAATATTGCCGCGCAAAGCGATTGAATCGACCACCTCTATCGTCAAGGATCTCGCAAACCTCTCCCACGGCGATAATTTGAAAACCAAGATAGTCTTTGCGTATCGAATGGCCTGGCATAAAAACTCCCCCGGCAATGCCGCGCAGATCAGCACTGGAGGCGCCTTCAAGCATTCCATGGCACCTTCAAGCGATGTGCTATGGCGAAGTCAAGCCGCCCTACTTTCTCGTTGGCGCGATGACAGAATCAACGACGTGGATGGCACCATGGCCAGCTACGACGTCATCCGTCGGCGCAAGGAAAGTAAACGGGCCGGAACTCCTCAGGACGCTGGCCAAATCAGCGGCATCGACAGCCTTCCCCAATGAATGGAAGGACCCCTTCGCGGCTGCTGTATCAATAATGTTCCTGAAGGAAACCTGCGAGGTGCTGGAGTCATGAGCAGCCATGGTTTTGCCTTGAGTAGTGATCCGCCTGGCGGATTTTTTAAAGCGGACGAAGCCGCAGCTCCGAAGTAAAAATCGGAGAAGTACTCAGTTGGCGTTAGGGAATAGAACCGTGTGGCTGAGACGCCTGCCAAGGAAAAGGTTTGCTTTCCCGGCGCTTTGGCAGCATGCGCTTACGCTTGTTAGCTAGGTGTAATTGGCTGCGCACACTCTGCATCTGGTTGCGCATCGCCACGTTCGCCGGCGCCTGGCTTTTCAATGCCATCGGCACGTCGGCAACGCAAAACAGCTTCGATCACTGAGGCTGTCCACGCTGGTGATGCCGCGTGACGGGGTCGTTCCGCACAGCCTCTTCATGGCCTTGTTGCGAGTCGCAACCTGCATCATCTTCCGACATAGGCCGCAAGTTCGTCAGGCGTTCCGCGCGGGAAGGCCTCCCTGAGATAGTCCAGGAACGCCGACACGCGAGCGCCCAGCAATCGACGCGTCGGATAAAGCGCCCATAGCGCGATCTCCGGTCCCTCCACGTCGCCCCAGTGCACCAGCGTTCCAGCGGCCAGATCCGGGCTCACCAACGATAGCGGGAGGCGCGCAGCGCCGGCGCCCATGCGGACCGCATCGCGGATCATGACCAGTGACGACAGGCTGAGCACGGGCCTGACGACCATGGCCGATGTTCCCGAAGGCGTCGTCACCGTCCAAGTCTCGGCCTGTTTGATGGAGCCGCGGGTCACGGCCGGAACGGGTCCGGCAACGTCGGGGATCGGGAGATTCGGACTTGCCACCACGACCAGCCGATCACGCAGAAAGATGCGTCCTACAAGAGTTGCATCGGGTTCCGGATTGACGCGGATCACCAGGTCATAAGCCTCTTCGATCATGTCTACGGCGCGATCTTCCGCCGTAATCTCCAGCCGCACATCCGGATAGTGCAGCGCGAAACCTGCGGCGAGTTTTCCCATCGCCGTCTGCGAAAAAAGCAGCGGCGCGCTGATGCGCAATCGACCGCGCGCGATATGCCCGCCCGAGGCGATCGTGGTTGCCGTCTCCTCCAGTTCGGTCAGCAAAAGGCCAGTTCGTTCGAACAACGCACGCCCCTCCTCCGTGAGCTTGAGCGATCGCGCCCCTCGTTCGAACAAACGCAAATCCAGGCTGGCCTCCAGCTCGGCCACGCGTCGGGACAGGGTCGCCTTGGGGCGGCCGGCTTCGCGAGCGGCCCTGCCAAACCCGCCGTGGCGGGCAACCAGGTTGAAATCGGCGAGCGCGAGCAGATCCATATGTTCCACCTGTGAGACAGTGCGTCTAACTTTAACGGCTATCCACAAGAAATTGGATCAATAACATACCGGGTGTGTTCTCAACCCACCCGGAGTAAATCCCATGACTATCCTTGTTACTGGTGCCACCGGCCGCGTCGGCCGCCATGTCGTCGACCAACTCGTCAAGCGCGGCGCCTCGGTGCGCGTGCTCACCCGCGATCCATCGAAGACCCACTTCCCTGCCGGCGTCGACGTCGTACAAGGCGAGCTGCTCGACATCGATGCCCTGCGTGCCGCATTCGACGGCGTCCGCACCTTGTTCCTGCTCAATGCCGTCACCGGCGATGAATTCACCCAGGCGATCATCACCCTCAACCTTGCCCGTGAGGCGGGCGTCGAGCGGGTCGTCTATCTATCGGTGATCCACGCAGACCGCTTCGTGAACGTGCCGCATTTCGCAGCGAAGTCCGGCGCCGAGCAGATGCTGGAAAAGATGGGCTTCAGCGCCACGATCCTGCGCCCGGCCTACTTCATCGACAACGAGCACACGATCAAGGATGTGGTGCTCAACCACGGCGTCTATCCGATGCCGATCGGCAGCAAGGGCCTCGCCATGATCGATGCACGCGACATCGCCGAAGTCGCCGCCATCGAACTGATCCGTCGCGATCAAGCCCCCGCCACGCTGCCGATCGAAACGATCAACCTGGTCGGCCCCGATACGTTGACGGGTTCGGACGTGGCGGCGATCTGGTCGGATGTGTTGGGACGTCCCGTCGTGTATGGCGGCGACGATCCTGCAGGGTTCGAACAGAACATAGCCGGCTTCCTGCCGAAGTGGATGGCCTATGAGATGCGCCTGATGGCCGAGCGTTTCGTCAGCGACGGCATGATCCCCGAAGCGGGCGATGTCGAACGCCTGACCAAGATGCTGGGCCGGCCGTTACGTTCTTATCGCGGCTTTGCCACCGAAATCACCACGGCGGCTTGAGGCCACGACCCGATCGCGAGCGGAAGCGAAATAATGGGTCTTTGGTTCCCGATCGAGATCGGTGCCATGCGATTGCCGCCACTCGCATGGCACCGGTGTGAAAAGCCCAACACTGCGATTGATTGCCATGACGTGCAGTCAATCGACTACCGCGATCGCATCGACCTCGATCAGGTAGCCTGGGGACAACGATGCTACGCCGAGCAACACGTCTGCAGGCTTATGGTCCCCGAACAGTGTTTTCCGGGCCTCTTCGGCGATCGTAGAAGGACACGTACACATCGCCGGTCAAACCATCAATGGACCGTTACAACGATCGGAGCCCCCGCGGTAATGATCATCGTGTGCTCGTACTGCGCGGACAGATTTCCCTTCGCGCCTTCGAGCGTCCAACCGTCCGCGGCTTCGTCAACGACACGGCTTTTGGTCGACAGGAACGGCTCGATGGTGATGACCATGCCCTCGTGCAGGATGCGCTGATCCGATGGATCGAAATAGCCAGGTATGTGTTCTGGTTCTTCGTGCAGCGAGCGTCCAACGCCGTGGCTTCCCAGGTTCTCGATGACCCTGAATCCATAGGTTTTCGCGGTTCGCTCGATGGAGGCGCCGATGGCGCTGATCTTCTGGCCAGCCCTGGCTGCCTTCATCGCTTCGCTCAATGCCATTCGGGCGGCGTGACACAGGCGGGTCTTCTGCGGGGTGGTCGGCGGCACCACGATCGTTCCCCCGTTGTCGGCGAAGTAACCATCGAGTTCGGCGGAAACATCCACGTTCAGGACATCACCCGCACGAATGACGCGATCGCTGGGAATGCCGTGCGCTGCTTGCTCGTTGATACTGATGCAGGTCGCCCCGGGAAAGTTGTAGGCCAGACGCGGCGCGGACTGCGCGCCATGGTCTGCAAGCAGCCGCTCACCCACTTGGTCCAGTTCGCGGGTCGTCATTCCTGGTTTCGCCGCATCGAGCATGGTCTGCAGCGTCAGCGATACGATCCTGCCAATCCGCTTCAGGGCTTCGAAATCTTCTTGCGTTTCGATGGTCATGCAGGTCTCTCGACGATAGTGGGGCCCTGGATCGGCGCGTGCAGTGTGCCTTAGCCACGACGATGGTCAACCCCCTGTCGTCTTTTCGCCACGCACACAAATTGATCCGTCGACGACGTAAAGCCGTGAGCTAAAACCAGGGGTGTATCAATCTCGTTACATGCAACTCCCCTCCCTGCTACACGTAGGGAGGGGACGCGTCGCGGCACACTGTGATTCGACGCCGTTTTTTTCCTGATCGTCAGGCTGCACGCCTTCAGCCCCTGCTCGTCAAATCAACCGATTAAGATAAAACCAAGCGGCTTCAAACCGGCGCAGTTGCGGACGATCCGCTGCTGGTGTCAACTGCGCTTGGTTGGCTGGCCGATTCATTGCCTGACAGGACGTACCAACGATCAAGGGGATACGTATGCGGAAGCTGGAGAACACCAGGCTCGCCATCATCGGGCTTGGCTATGTGGGTCTGCCGTTGGCGGTGGAGTTTGGCAAGCATTACGACACGATCGGTTTCGACATCAAAAAGGGACGCATCGACGAATTGCGCGCCGGCCATGACAGCACGCTGGAGGTAAACGCCGCCGAGCTGGCCGAGGCCACGCACTTGCGCTTCAGTGCGGATCTGGCCGACCTGGCCGATCGCAACACCTACATCGTCACCGTGCCGACGCCAATCGATAACGCCAAGCGCCCTGACCTGACACCTTTGATCAAGGCGAGCGAAGCCTTGGGCAAGGTGTTGGCTGCAGGCGACGTAGTGGTATACGAATCGACCGTGTATCCGGGCTGCACCGAGGAAATCTGCGTTCCCATCCTGGAAAGGGAATCGGGCCTTGTTTACAACCGCGACTTCTTCGCCGGCTACAGTCCCGAACGCATCAATCCCGGTGATAAGCAGCATCGCGTCACCAGCATCCTTAAAGTCACATCCGGCTCGACGCCGGAAACCGCGGATTTTGTCGATAGCCTGTACGGTTCGGTGATCACCGCCGGCACGCACAAGGTCAGTTCGCTGAAAGTGGCCGAGGCGGCCAAGGTGATCGAGAACACGCAGCGCGATCTCAATATTGCGCTGGTCAACGATTTGGCGATCCTGTTCAACAAGCTCGGCATCGACACGCTTGAAGTGCTGCAGGCGGCTGGTACGAAGTGGAATTTCCTGCCGTTTCGTCCTGGCCTCGTCGGTGGCCATTGCATCAGCGTCGATCCGTATTACCTCACGCACAAGGCGCAGGAAGTCGGGCATCACCCGGATGTCATCCTGGCCGGCCGGCGCACCAACGACAGCATGGGCCCTTATGTCGCCAGCGAAGTGATCCGTTTGATGGTGCGCAAAGGCATCAATCCGGTAAACGCGCGCATCCTGGTGCTGGGCCTGGCGTTCAAGGAAAACTGTCCCGACCTGCGCAACACACGCGTGGTGGATATCCTCAAGGCGCTTTGCAGCTACAACGCGCAGGTCGATATCCACGATCCTTGGGTCAGCACCGCCGAAGCCGAGCACGAATACGCGGTTACACCCGTGAGCAAGCCACAGAACGGTGCTTACGATGCAGTGATCATCGCCGTTGGGCATCGGGAATTCGTCGCGATGGGTGCGGCGGGCATTCGCGCTTTCGGCAAGCCGACGTCGGTGGTTTATGACGTGAAGTATGTGCTGCCGCGTGAAGCGGTGGATGGGCGGCTTTAGTAGCTCCTTTGATAGCGATGGCACTAACTTTACGCATCGTCGCCCCGGCGAAAGCCGGGGCCCAGTGACTTCAGGAACTAAAAAGTCGCTGGGTCTCGGCTTTCGCCGGGACGACGGGTCAAGGTTTTCCGCGGTATTCGAACGATGGACAGCGTACGTCCAATGCCTCAACAGGAATTCACGCCATGAAAGTGCTCGTTACCGGCACGGCCGGCTTTATCGGCTCGCATGTTGCGCTCAAGCTGCTGGAGCGCGGCGATGAAGTCATCGGCCTGGACAACCTCAGCGATTATTACGACGTCAATCTGAAAAAGGCGCGCCTGGCGCGTTTCATTGAGCATCCGCGTTACACGCACGTCCATGCCGATCTTGCCGGTCGCGCCGCGATAGAAAAAGCCTTTACATCGCACATGCCGCAGCGCGTGATCCATCTGGCTGCGCAGGCAGGCGTGCGTTATGCCGCAGAAAATCCGCACGTTTACGTTTCCAGCAACGTCACGGGCTTTCTGCATATTCTCGAAGGCTGTCGTCGCCACGCTGTCGAGCATCTGGTTTTCGCATCGACAAGTTCGGTCTACGGCGCCAACACCGCGATGCCTTTCTCCGAGCATCAATCCGCCGAACATCCGCTCACGCTTTACGCCGCCACCAAGAAGGCTAACGAGCAGATGGCGCATAGCTATGCGCACTTGTACGGCATTCCCAGCACCGGCCTGCGCTTTTTTACTGTGTACGGGCCGTGGGGCCGTCCCGACATGGCGCTGTTCCTGTTCACCAAGGCCATGCTTGCCGGCGAACCCATCAGGGTTTTCAACCATGGCAAACATAAGCGAAGCTTTACCTACGTGGACGATATCGTCGAAGGCGTTGTTCGCACCCTGGATCGCGTGCCCGGCAAAAACACCGACTGGAATGGCGCCGCTCCCGATCCGGCCAGCAGCGGTGTAGCGCCGTATCGGCTGTACAACATTGGCAACGAACAGCCGGTGGAATTGCTGCATTACATCGAGGTGCTCGAGCAATGCCTGGGCCGCAAGGCGAAGATGGAGATGCTTCCGCTACAGGCCGGCGACGTGCCCGACACCGAGGCAGATGTAACAGAATTGATACAGTCCGTTGGCTATGCGCCAAAAATTTCCGTAGCTACGGGCGTCGCCAACTTCGTAAGCTGGTACAGGGACTACTATCGCGAGTAATTTATGTACTCGCTGCGGCGTGCGCGGGCAATGTGAGCATCGGGGGACGAAGTGATCATTGATTACCAGGATGGTTCGGCCGCATCGGTCATTGAAGCGGATCTGTGCATCATCGGCGCCGGTGCCGCCGGCATTGCGATCGCACGGCATTTCATCGGCACGCCGATCACCGTGTGCCTGATCGAAGGCGGCGGCGCCAGCGGCGAAGAACAGAGCCAGGCCTTGTACGAAGGCATGTCGATCGGCGCCCTGCCCTTCGATGCCGGTACCTCGCGCATGCGCGTATTCGGCGGCAGCTGCAATTTGTGGGGCGGCGGTTGCATTCCCTTTGGCGAGCACGATCTGATCGAACGCGATTGGGTGCCGCACAGCGGTTGGCCGATCGCCTACGACGAGCTGGAGCCCTACTACGAACGCGCGCGCGCGTATTGCCAGATCGATGCGCACGATTTCGCCGACGGATCTTTTCTGGCGCCGCTCGCGCAGGAGCCGATTCCTTTCGATGCCGACAAACTGGTCAATCATGTGTTTGCACGCAGTCCGATCCTGTTCGGCAAGGCTTATCGAGAGCAACTGGAAAACGCACCGAATGTCACCGTACTGCTGCACGCAAACCTGCTGGAACTGCATGCGTCGGCCAATGGCAGCACGGTTCAACATGCGCGCATTGGTGCTGTCGATGGGCGCAAGGGCACGGTTCGGGCACGACACTATGTGCTTGCCTGCGGCGGCATCGAAAATGCACGCATGCTGCTGCTATCCAACTCGGTCATGGCGCGTGGCCTGGGCAATGACCACGATCTCGTCGGCCGCTATTTCATGGATCACCCCTGCGGCAGCATGGGCACGGTCATCACCGATGCGCCGGAGCGGCTTACGCGTCCTTACGATCGAAGCTTCGGCAAAGGCCTGGCGGCGGTGTTTCCCGAAATCGGATTGTCGCCTGTATTCCAGGCAACGCAGCGCATCTTGAATGGGCGCGTCCATCCGTTTGCCGTCGAAGGAGCCGTTCCGCAAGGCATTCGATCCCTGCGCGATTTCCGCGCCGCCTTGCGGCCGAACGTGCAGGACGAAAACGCGCTGCTGGAAGCACGCCTTTGCGCGGCGCTGAGAAATGGACCTTGCAACGATGACGACGTGCGCGAACGCAGCACCAACCTGGCGATGTTGGCGCTGCGCGTCGGCCTAGGTTCGGCAGACATCGCCAAGGCGCTGCTGAAAAAGTTGCGGAAAAAACCAACCGTACGCAGTAACCGGGTCGAACTGATCGGCTATTTCGAACAGGCGCCCAACCCCGATAGCCGCATCACGCTCGCGCAGGAACGCGACCTCTTGGGTTTGCCGAAGGTCTGTGTCGACTGGCGGCTCACCCCGCTCGACCGGCACACCTACCGGACCGCGGCGGCGCTGTTCGGCGCCGAACTTGCCCACGCATGCGGCGGCACCTACCAGCCCGCTGCATGGTTGAACGAAGACGACCACGCCATCGCCCAGGTCCATACCACCGCGCACCATCTGGGTACCACGCGTATGGCCGACGATCCGCGGCAAGGCGTGGTCGATCGCCGCTGCCGCGTGCATGGCGTGCCTAACCTGCATGTCGCAGGGAGCTCGGTGTTTCCGACGGGTGGCTGGGCGTTTCCTACCTTTACGGTCGTTGCCCTTGCCTTGCGCCTTGCCGATCAGCTGCATGCGCAGCTTCGTGCTGCTGCCCCCGCCCTCTCGGAAGCGCTTTAAGGCAGCGTCGTCGTTCGAGTACCTTGCGCGTAAACCCACCTCCGCCGGCACGATTAGCGTTGATTCTCAGCTACGCAAACCATGACTCCCTCCCCTGCCTTGAGATATCCCCACGTTTTTCGCTCGTCATTCCGAGCGAAACCCAACATTCATGTGGATTCTTTTCAGAGCGAGTCGTCATTCCGGCGAAGGCCGGAATCCATCTCGAATACGAAGCGCGCAGTTGAGGTCAGCGGCATATATAGAATACCGCGCTGGATTTGGAATGGATTCCGGCCTTCGCCGGAATGACGTGAGGCGAGAAAATGCTTTGCGGCGGACCTTAAGTCCGGAGCATTGACCCTACCGTCCCCTACTACACGTAGGGGGACGATACGCATTCCAGCAAATTGAAATTCGACGCCAATCAGATCGGGACCTGAAATCGTCGCTGCCGCATGAACCTTCCTCAAGTGATGTCGCAGGTGTGCTTCATGCCTGTAACACTTCCATGTAACACCTTGTATACAAGCACGCTTCGCCCGGGAAAAAGCCGTAAATTGCCGTCGACACCGGCAAAAAAAAGGCGTAGTTTCTTGGCCGTCTCAAGGGGATATAGCCTTAAGGGGAAGCCAGATGTTTCGCTTTCTGCGACGCCAAACGGTGCGCTGGTTATTGCTGTTTGGCGTGATCGAATTGTTACTGCTTGCGTCTTCGCTTCAATTGGCGATGCGCCTTCGTTATTTGCGCGATGCCGATGATCTGGTCGATGTCTCGCACAATTTGCTGTTGCGGTCTTTCATCTTCGGGTCGGTGATCATGCTTGGCATCGCCGCCTTCGGTGGCTACCGGCAGCATCTTCGCACCACCTGGCAAGGTGCGGTGGCGCGCCAGGCGGTCGCCTTCCTTATCGGCGGCCTGTTGCTGGTCGTCGGTTATTACGCCGTGCCGCAGGCGTACGTCGGCCGCGGCGTGCTGGGTATCGCGCTGGCGATCGGCTTCCTGGCGGTGATGGTATTTCGCCTGGCTTTCATGCGCGTGGTGGAAATCGAATCGCTCAAGCCGCGCGTGCTGATTCTCGGCACCGGCCAGCGTGCTGCGCAAATTCATAACCGCATGCGCCGGCGTTCGGATCGTCGCGGCTTCACCGTCGTCGGTTATGTACCGTGCGCCAACGAAGAAATCGCCATTCCTGCGGACAAGTTGTTGACGGCGGACGTTCCGCTGCCCGTGCTGGCCAAGCGCGAGCGCATCGACGAGATCGTCGTAGGCGTCGACGACCGCCGCGGCAGGCTGCCGATGGATGGCTTGCTGGCGTGCCGGCAGGCTGGCGTGACGATCACCGATCTCACCACCTTCTTCGAACGCGAATCCGGTCGCGTGCAGCTGCTGTGGCTGGAGCCGTCATGGCTGGTCTTTTCCCGTGGTTTCCATGCCACGCCGGTGCATCGGCTGGCCAAGCGCTGTTTCGATGTGGCAGCCGCCCTGCTGTTGTTGCTGTTGTGCTGGCCGTTGATGGCGATGGTGGCGATGGCCATCCGACTCGAATCGGGCCCTGGTCAACCCATTCTGTATCGGCAGGAACGCGTCGGCGAAAATGGCAAGACGTTCTGGCTGCTCAAATTCCGCAGTATGCGCACCGATGCCGAACGCGATGGCATCGCGCGCTGGGCCAGCAAGCAGGACGATCGCGTGACGCGCGTGGGCCGTGTTTGCCGCAAGCTGCGTTTCGATGAGCTGCCGCAGCTATGGAACGTACTCAAGAGCGAGATGAGCATTGTGGGACCGCGCCCGGAGCGGCCGCAGTTCGTGGCCGACCTGGCTACCAAGATTCCTTACTACAGCCTGCGCCACTGCTTGAAACCCGGCTTGGCTGGCTGGGCGCAATTGAGCTATCCGTACGGCGCGTCGGAAGAGGATGCCGCCGAAAAACTCAAATACGACCTTTTCTACGTAAAAAACCACAACCTGCTGTTCGACATGCTGATCCTGATCGAAACGGCGGAAGTGGTGCTGTTCAATCGCGGCGCACGCTAGCCATGCTGTGTAGGCTGGGATGAAATCCCAGCGACGCGTCATTTGTGCGTGGGCGGCAAGGCTCGCGCTGTTTTCAGCGAATGCAGTGGCGAGCTGTACCAATCGACCACCGAACCATGGTCGAACCGCACCCACGATGGACCGTATTCCCACACCTCGTCGCGAATCGCGACAGGATTACCTTCGATGGCGCGCACGTTTGCCGGCGACATGCCCAAGGTCAAGCTCGGTGCAACCGCTGCTTCGGGCGTGGTGGCATCGTTGTCGCGGGTGGCGACGTCACTGGACGCATCCGATTGCGGCGCCACAGCGGATGCACCCCAGAACAGAATCCCGATGGCGAGCAGTGCAATCGGAATCAGCCATTTCACGTGCGCAGGTCGTCGCGCGCGCCAAGTTACCGGTGGTGGCGACGGTCGTGGCGGAGGGGTGGCCCTTTGCGGCGTAAAGGGCGAAACCGGCGACGCTCCGGGCAGGCGCCCATGAAGCCGCTGGAATTCCATCGCCGCCTCGTATTGAACATTAAGCTGCTGCAGGCGCTGCGCGCTGCGCGAGTTCTTGTACCCCTCCTGCCCCGGCGGCTTGCGGTCCGGATGCAACGCGGAAACGCAGCGGCGGTACGCCCGTTTGAATTCTTCCAGACTGCAATCGGGGCTCACCCTGAGCTGCCGATACAAATCCAGAAAATCGATCTCGTTGGCCATGCTTGTTTCCCCTGTTGCATGGTGGCGGTCCTGCGCGCCTGGCCGCCCCGGCGGCTGTGAAGAAGCGCTGTTAGCCTCGCGCAGGGCGGGCACCGACGCAAGCACATTTTCAGCTTGACTTAGTGTGACTCAGTTCTCAAAATCGAGACGTGCCCTAGGGAGGGGAATCCCGTGCAAGGCTGTCGCGACTACGTTGCCGCCTATTGCCGCTACACCGCGGTTGGCACGCTTTTGATTGCTGTTGCAGGTTGCGTGCCAGCCCAGGGTACCGCCGGCAACCCAACCTCTTCGTTGGGCGCCCATACCCTGCAAACCCAGTCCGAAGGGCTTGGTACTAGCCCGGTCATCACCGATCCGATCACAACGCAGCAACGTGGCAGTTCGTTGATCGTCTTCAACGGCGGTTATTCGAGCAATGCGCTGGATCCGATCGACAGCTACGGCAATCGCTGGAAACAGTTGGGCAACGACGTTCCGTTCGGCAACGGTTATGGGGATCGTTTCAACGTCAAAGCCTATGTGGCGCTGGCGGCCAAAGGCGGCCCTGGCCACACCGTCAGCTTCATCAAGAACGGCAATGCGGCAGGCGAAATCTCCGTGCCGTTCATCGAGATCAAAGATGCGGGCGTCCTGCATGACGTCCGCCAGAATTACGCGCCCACCGGCACGGTCATGACCAGCGGCAGCGTCACCACCACCGGTCCGGCCACGCTGGTCGCCGTGTGGTGGGGCGATGGCGGCATCAAGCGCATGTCCGCTGTGCCCAACAACGGGTTCGCGGTCATCGACAGCTATCTGAAGCTTCCCGATAACAGCGGCGTGCAATGCGCGGTGGCCTACAAACAAGTGGCTACCGCTGGCAGTTACAACGTCAGTTGGACAGGCGCCCCCGCCCAGGGCGCCATTTTGTGGTTGTTGGCGTTCCAGTCCAAATGAATAGCGGGGCGATGCACCTTGCCAGGGGCGGTGCATCGGGAAGTTGATGTATGTGCGGCAAAACAGGGGAAGCCGTGGGGACTGACGTATCAACGTCAGTATTTGCAGCAACCGTAAAAGCGCCGTGCGAACGGCGTACGTGATGTGTCGGCGCAAAGAACATTTACGCCCTGCACCACTTTTCGGATGACGGTAGGGGCTCCAATCATGAACACGCGCGCGGCGGCACTCATCGATATCGACTGGGATGGTTTCGACCCATGGCGCATCCAGGCCGTGCGCCACCGCCTGTCCGATCATCCGCTGTTGCAGCCCGACCAACTGGTGGCGCTGGGCAAGCGTTTTCAGGGCAGCACGCGGTTGTTTACGTTCAACAACCAGGCCGGCGCCGATGCCAACTTCGACGATGTCGGCCGTCTATATCCCAATCGCAAATCCGCCGCCGACACCTTGCAGGGCATCAACGACGCCAAGGCATGGATGCTGCTGCGTCACGTGCAGGAAGACCCGACCTACCGCAGCCTGGTGAACCTGGCGATGGATCCGATCCAGCCATTGATCGAACTCAGGGATCCGGGCATGCATTACCGCGCCGGCTGGATTTTCGTCGCTTCGCCGCACACCACCACGCCGTTTCACATCGACCGCAACCACGGCATCCTGCTGCAGATTCGCGGCACCAAGAAGGTTTACGTATGGGATGCCGACGACACCGAGGTTTGCAGCGAGCACGCCCGCGACGTATTCCACGCCCGGCATGACCTGAGCCTGGTGAAATGGAGCGAAGCCTTTCGCGAACGCGCCCACGTCTACATCGTCGGCCCCGGCATGGGCGTCTATATGCCCATCACCAGCCCGCACATGGTGGAAACGGACGACGAGCCATCCATCACCATCAGCTTCACGTACAGCACGGCGGCGACGCGGCGCAACGCCATGCGGCACGTCATGAACGACCTGCTCTATCGCAAAGGCATCAAGCCGGTGCCGGTGGGCAAGCGTCACCTGGTCGACACGCTGACCTATGCCGCCGCGTCCGTGATGGTCGCCACGCATGGAACCGGCAGCCATCCACCTGCCTGTCCATCGCTGGCGCATCAGAGCGCCTATGCATTGGCCGATTGAACGAGTCATTCCCTTACGCAACCCAGTCATTGCCGACACCAGCCGGAGGTCACGAAAACCTCATGAACACATGCGTAGCCAGGCCCCAGGACGATACGGCTGAGGGCAGCATGTTATTGGACGTGCTGCCGTCGCAAACCGATGCTTGCGCAAGCGGCTGGATACATCGCGAGTACGCGTTGGACAATGCCTGCCTGACTGCGCTCAGCGACACGGCGCAGCGACATGGGGTCGATCTGGCGGCGATGCTCTGTGCGGCCCTGACGCTGGTCGAATCGCGGCTCACCGGTGCGCAGATCGTTGCAGCCGGGCATGTCGATCACGGCGTGGCAAGACAGGTATCGATCGACATACCGCGTGCAGGCGCGCGCGATGCCTGGCTGCAAACGTTCTGCTTGTCGCTCGTAAAGGCGGAACCGAGCGGACGCCGCGCCGCGTGGGTTGTCAGCGGCGATCTGCATTCGCTCGACGCCGGCGCCATCGACAGTTATTGGAACCTGCAAACCTCCGCGGCACGGATCGAGGTGGCATTTCGCGCACCACTCAGTGCCGCCGCGATCGACCTGCTCTTTGCTGGCGTCACGCGAGCCATTGCATGGCTGTGCGCACCTGCCGACGTCGATATGTCGTCGTTCGACGTGTGCGATCCGGGCGAACGCCATCGCATGCTGGTCGAATGGAATGCCACGGCCGTGGCGCGCCGCGCAGCCGATACCGTCCATGCGTTGTTTGCGGAACAGGCCCGCCAGCACGCGGATGGGCCGGCGATCGAATCGCTTGATCGCACGCTTTCCTACGCCGAACTCGATGCGCGTTCCGATCGTGTCGCAGCGGCCCTGATGGCGGCGGGTGTCGAAGTCGGCGCGCCGGTTGCGCTGTTGCTTGAACGTTCCGCCGAAGCGCTGATCGCCATCCTGGGCATTCTCAAGGCAGGCGCGGCGTATCTCCCACTGGACTCGAACTATCCGGCGGAGCGCCTCGCCTTCCTGATCAACGACGCGCAGGCCGCACTGATCATTGCTGGCGCCGATGCGCCGGCATTGCCTGGCATCCAGCTACCGGTGATGCAACTGGAGCAACTGGAGCGCGATACGTCGCCGTACCGGCCTCCTGTTACCGATGGCAGCACGCTCGCCTATGTGATGTATACGTCCGGCTCGACCGGCACGCCCAAAGGCGTCGAGATCACCCATCGATCCATCATCCGCCTGGTGCGTGATGTCGCCTACGTCGATCTTGGCAACCAACCTCGCCTGCTGCACGCCGCGCCGCTTGGTTTCGATGCGTCCACGCTGGAAATCTGGGGCGCCCTGCTCAATGGCGGCACCTGCATCGTGCATGGCGAGCGCATTCCTACTGGCTGCGGGCTCGAAGATACGATCGAACATCATGGTGCGCGCATCGCATGGCTGACCGCGGCGCTATTCAATGCGATCGTCGACGAAGATGCGCAGAAACTGCGCGGCCTCGAGCAACTGCTGATCGGTGGCGAAGCCTTGTCGGTTGCGCACGTGCGCAAGGCCTATGCCGCATTGCCCGGCATCACCATCATCAATGGCTACGGTCCGACCGAATGCACCACGTTCGCCGCGACGTATCGCATTCCACGCGACATCGACGCCCAGGCTCGCTCGATTCCGATCGGCCGGCCGATCGCCGACACCACGCTGTATGTGTTGAACAGCGGCAGCGAACCGGTGCCCACCGGTGTGATCGGCGAGCTGTATATCGGCGGCGCCGGCCTGGCGCGCGGTTATCTGGCGCGCGCCGAATTGACTTCCGAACGCTTCGTGGCGCATCCCTTTGGCGCCCAGGGCGAACGGCTCTATCGCACTGGCGATCTGGTGCGCTGGTTGCCGCAGTGCGTGGTCGAATTCGTCGGCCGAGCCGATGGGCAGGTGAAAATTCGCGGTTATCGCATCGAGACCGGCGAAATCGAGGCAGCTCTGCAAAGCCAGCCCGGCGTGCGCGCCTGCGCCGTGCTGGTGCGCGAAGATCGGCCAGGACAAAAGCGCCTGGTGGCGTATTACGTGGCCGAAGATGCGTCGATCACCGCGCGCATCTTGCACGACAGGCTTGCGCGCGCACTGCCGGATTTCATGGTGCCTGCCATCTACATCGCGATGGATGCGCTGCCCGTCACGGCCAACGGAAAACTCAATCGTCGCGCCCTGCCCGCGCCGGACAACCGCCGTCCTGAACTGGCCGGCGTCTACGTGCCGGCGATTGGAAAAACCGAGCAGCGGCTGTGCGAGCTGTTCGCCGACGTGCTCGGCCTGGATCAAGTCGGCCGCAACGATCATTTCTTCGAGCTGGGCGGAAACTCACTGCTGGCCGTGCGCACGGTAACGCGCATGCATGGTGAACTGGGAACGAGCGTACCCACCATCGCGGCCTTCTTCGGTGCGCCAACGCCCGCCGCACTTGCCGCCATGATCGACCATGGCGGCGCACGTGCGGCACTTGCCTCGCGTCTTTCGCAACATCGGCCTTCCAGCACCGCCGAACCCGTCGCCATCATCGCGATGGCAGGCCGTTTTCCCGGCGCGAACGATGTCGAGGCGTTCTGGGACAACCTCTGCGCCGGCCGCGAGTCGATCACCTTCTTCGGTGCGGACGAGCTCGACCCGAGCATTCCGCCAGAGCAGCGCAACGACCCGGCCTATGTGGCGGCGCGTGGCGTCATCGATGGCGTGGAAAACTTCGATGCGACGTTTTTCGGCATCTCGCCGCGCGAAGCGGAGCTGATGGATCCGCAGCAGCGCATCTTCCTGGAACTGTGCTGGGAATGCCTGGAGCGTGGCGGCTATGTGCCGGACGAACATGACATACCCGTGGGCGTGTTCGGCGGCATGCATAACGCCAGCTATTTCCAGCGCCACGTCAGCACGCGACCGGATCTTGTCGACAAGCTCGGCGCGTTCCAGGTGATGCTGGCCAACGAAAAGGACTATCTCGCCACCCGCGTCGCGCACAAGCTCAACCTTACCGGCCCGGCGATCAGCATGAACACCGCATGCTCGACCTCGCTGGTCGCGCTTTGCCAGGCGTTCGATGCCCTGCGCGCCGGTCGTTGCGACATGGCCCTTGCCGGCGGTTCGTCGGTCGCGTGCCCGCCGCGCAGCGGTTACCTGTCGCAGGAAGGCTCGATGCTGTCGCCCGATGGGCATACGCGCAGCTTCGATGCCGATGCGCGCGGCACGGTATTCAGTGACGGCGCCGCTGTCGTATTGCTGAAGCGGCTCGCCGACGCCCTGCGGGATGGCGATCCGATTTACACCGTGATTCGCGGTGTCGCAGTCAACAACGATGGCGGCACCAAGGCGAGCTTCACCGCGCCCAGCAGCGCGGGACAGGCCGCCGTGATAACGATGGCGCTGGAAAACGCCGGCGTCGAGGCCAGTTCGATCTCCTACGTGGAAACCCATGGCACCGCCACGCCGCTGGGCGATCCGATCGAGATCGAGGGATTGACCCAGGTATTTCGCCAGAGCACGGACAAACGCAGCGTCTGCGCGATCGGTTCGGTCAAGAGCAACGTCGGCCATCTCGTGATGGCGGCCGGCGCGGCCGGTGTGATCAAGACAGCGCTGGCCCTGGCCGAACGTCGCCTGCCACCGTCGCTCAACTTCAGTGCCAGCAACCCGAAGCTCGATCTGGACAACTCGCCGTTCTTCGTCAACGACAGCTTGCGCCCTTGGACTTTCGATGGCGGCGCGTTGTGCGCAGGCGTGAGCTCTTTTGGCGTCGGCGGCACCAATGCGCACGTCGTGCTGGAGGAACCGCCGCCGCGCGAGCCTTCCGATGCGGCCGACGGCCCGCAGTTGTTGCTGCTTTCCGCGCGCAGCGATGCAGCGCTCGGCCATGCAGTGGAACGACTGGGCGCACATCTCGCCGGGCGACCGAACGCTCAGCTCGCCGATATCGCCTGGACCCTGTGCAAAGGGCGAAAGGTGTTTGCGCATCGCATTCACCTTGTTGCCGACAGCGTCGAAGATGCGGCAAAACGCCTGCAGGAACCGGCAACGTCAGCGTCCGGCAAGACGGCGCTCAACCCTGCGCCGGGCATCGTCTTCATGTTCCCCGGCCAGGGCTCGCAATACGCCGGCATGGGACGCGGGCTCCATGCGACGGAACCTGCATTCGCTGCAGCGCTCGACGAATGCGCAAACATCCTTCGCGACGAACTCGGCTTCGATTTGCGCGAACGCCTGTTTGCCGATGACGCCGAGGCGCTGCGCGCCACGGGACTCACCCAGCCGGCCATCTTCGCGATGGAATATGCGCTCGCGCGCCTGTGGATGAGTTTTGGCGTGACGCCGGTGGCCATGCTCGGCCATAGCGTCGGCGAATTTGTCGCCGCGGTGATCGCCGGCGTGATGAGCCTTGCCGACGGCGCACGCCTGGTCGCGCGACGCGGGCGTTTGATGCAGGCGCTGCCGGCCGGCTCGATGCTGTCCGTGCGTATGGATGCCGCGCAACTGGCCGCGCGGCTGCCGGCTGCGTTGTCGCTCGCGGCCGAAAATGCACCCAATGCATGCGTGGTGTCGGGCGAAACGCCACTGGTGCAGGCCTTCCAGGCGGAACTGGAACAAGCCAGCGTCGCGTGCCGGTTGCTGCATACGTCGCATGCCTTCCACTCTTCCATGATGGATCCTGCGTTGGCGTCGTTCCGGCAGGAGGTCGAACGGATCTCGCTGTCAGCACCATGCATACCGATAGCTTCAACCTTGACCGGCGGCATGCTGAGCGACGACCAAGCCATCTCGGCGGACTACTGGACGCGGCACCTGCGCGGCACCGTGCGTTTTTCGACCGCGCTGCAAGGTCTGCTGGCCGAACCGCAGCACGCTTTTCTCGAAGTGGGTCCGCGTACCACGCTCAGCCTGCTGGCGCGCCAGCATGTGCAAAGCCGCGGCAAGCCAGTGCTGGCCACGCTGGCCGACAGTCCATCGAACGAGCGCGCCGCATGGCTCGATGCCATCGGGCAGTTGTGGTCGTACGGCGTCGATGTCCCGGTCGATCGACTGGATCGGCGCCAACACAAACATCGCGTGCGCCTGCCGACCTACCCGTTCGAGCGCAAGCGTCATTGGATCGATGCCCCGGCGGCCATCGCGGCGCCGGTGACCACGCTATCGAACGTCGTCCCGCTCCCCGTGCGCGCCGATCCGGGCACAGCGATCACCGCATCCCTCAACCTCGATTCGGAGGCCACCATGGCCCCTGCTGCATCCGCCACGTCCGCGCGCACCACGCGCCTGCTCGCGCAACTGCGCACACTGTTCGAAGACGTTGCCGGCACCGAGTTCGACGATGTCGATCCGGCCACGCATTTTGTCGAACTTGGGCTGGATTCGCTGTCGCTGACCCAGGTGGCGCTGCAGTTGCAGAAGACCTTCGCCTTGAAGATCACCTTCCGCGAACTGATGGAATCGCACTCCTCGTTCGCAAGCCTTGCCCAGCATATCGATCGACTGTTGCCGCCTGAAGCCGCAGCAGCCGCCACTGCGACCGACGCACGCGTCGCCACGGCAGCGGTCGCACCGGTCGCTGCAACACAACAGGTAGCCGTCATGTCTCTGCCAGCGAATGGTGGATTGATCCAGGACGTGATCCAGCAGCAAATGCTGATCATGCAGCAGCAACTGGCCTTGCTCGCGCATGCAGGCAGTCCGTCGCCCGCCATGCCGGCGACGGTCGCGCCGCCGCCACCGCCCGTTGCGGCGCAAGCGGCCGCGCCTGCAATCGATACACCGCCAGACGAAGAAGCTGCGCTTGCGCATACGACCTACGACGTCAAGAAGGCGTTCGGCGCGATCGCACGCATCCATTCCGGCGCCACCGAGCTGACCGGTCGCCAGCGCGTCCGGCTGGATGCGTTCATGCGCCGCTACATCGAGCGCACGCAGCGATCGAAGGCGTACACGCAGGAACACCGTCCGCACCTGGCCGACCCGCGCGTGGTCAACGGCTTCCGGCCGCTGCTGAAAGAAATCATCTACCAGATCGTGATCGAGCGTTCCAAAGGTTCCAGGGTATGGGACCTGGACGGCAACGAATACGTCGATGCGCTGAACGGCTTCGGCATGAACCTGTTCGGCTGGCAACCGGATTTCGTGCTGGATGCGGTACGCAAGCAGCTCGACCTGGGTTATGAAATCGGCCCGCAGCATCCGCTTGCCGGCATCGTCGCCAAACAGGTTTGCGAACTCACCGGATTCGACCGCGCCGCCTTGTGCAATACCGGCTCCGAAGCGGTGATGGGCACCGTGCGCGTGGCGCGCACCGTCACCGGCCGCGACACGCTGGTGATCTTCACCGGCTCGTATCACGGCATCTTCGATGAAGTGATCGTGCGCGGCACCAAGAAACTGCGCTCGGTACCGGCCGCGCCGGGCATTCTGCGCAACACCTCCGAACATGTGCTGGTGCTCGACTACGGCACGCCCGAATCGCTGGCGATCATCCGCGAGCGCGCCGCGTCGATCGCCGCCGTGCTGGTCGAGCCGGTGCAGAGCCGGCGCCCGGATTTCCAGCCGCGCGAATTCCTGCAGGAACTGCGCGCCATCACCAGCGATGCCGGCGCCTTGCTGATCTTCGACGAAGTGGTCACCGGCTTCCGCTCGCATCCGCGTGGTGCGCAGGCAGTGCTCGGCATCGACGCGGATCTGGCCTCCTATGGCAAGGTCGTCGGCGGCGGCTTTCCGATCGGCGTGATCGCGGGCAAGCGCCAATATATGGACGCGCTCGACGGCGGCGGCTGGCAGTTCGGCGATGCGTCGATTCCGACGGTCGGCGTCACCTACTTCGCCGGCACTTTCGTGCGTCACCCGTTGGCACTGGCTGCCGCGCATGCAGTGCTCGATCATCTCAAGACATCGGGCGTTTCTTTGCAGGAGACGCTCAACACGCGCACGGCGGCGCTGGCCGACGAGTTGAATTCGTTCTGCGCCGAAGTGGGGGCGCCGATCAAGGTGACCCACTTTGCCTCCGTATGGAAGACGAACTTCCTGGAAGACCATCCATTGCAGGATCTGCTGTTTGCGATGATGCGCAGCCGCGGCATCCACATCCTCGACAACTTCCCGTGCTTCTTCACCACCGCGCATGCGGAAGCGGATTTCGTGACGATCGCCAAGGCGTTCAAGGAATCCGTGCTCGAACTGCAGGAAGCCGAATTCCTGCCTCGTCGCAAAAAGATCGAAGCCCTTCCGCTGGACGCCGCCAGGCCGCCCATCGCCGGCGCGCGCCTGGGCAAGGATGAGGAAGGCAAGCCGACCTGGTTCGTGCCCAATCCTGACGCACCGGGCAAATACATGAGAGTGAGCGCATGAGGAGCCATCCATGAACACCAGTGATGTGAGCATGGTCGCCAAAGCGGTCGACTACGATCCATTCGCCGACGCCCCGCTCGCCCGTGTCGCGCCCGCGACGGCAGCGCAGCGCGAGATATGGCTGGCCGCAAAGCTCGAGCAGGAAGCCTCGCTCGCCTATAACGAGTCGGTATCGATACGCTTGTCCGGCGAGCTCGATGTCGCCGCTCTGCAGGCGGCGCTGCAAGGCTTGGTCGACCGGCATGAAGCGCTGCGCGCCAGCCTGAGCGCGGACGGCAATGAACTTTGCATCGCCATCCACATGCCGCTGGACAGCGCCATTCACGACCTGTCCGGACTGGATGAAACGACGCGCGCTGAAAGCATTGCCGCGGCGCTCGAGCTGGCTGTCCGCACACCATTCGACCTGGAGCATGGTCCCCTGGTGCGCGCCGAGTTGCTGCGGCTCGCCACGCAAGATCACCTGCTCATCTTTACGGCGCATCACATTGTTTGCGACGGCTGGTCGTTCGGCGTGATCGTGCGCGATCTCGCCGCGCTGTACGCTCAGCAATTGTGCCTGGGCGAAGGCCCGGCTCCAGCGGATGCCTTTGCGGACTACGCCATCGCCGAAACGACGCGCACGCAAACCGATGGCGGCCACGCCGATGAGCAGTACTGGCTGAGCCGATTCAGCGGCGCGCCGCCGTCGCTGGATCTTCCCACCGACAGCGCGCGTCGCCGCCATCGCAGTTTCGCCTCGCAACGCGAAGACCGCACGCTGGACGCCGCCTTGATCACCGACGTCAAGCGCATGGGCGCCAAGCGTGGCGCGAGCTTTTATGCGACGTTGCTGGCCGCCTTCAGCGCCCTGCTGCATCGCTTGACCGGTCAGGACGATGTGGTCGTCGGCATTCCCAGCGCCGGGCAGGCGGTCGACGGACAGCACAACCTCGTCGGCCATTGCGTCAACGTGTTGCCTTTGCGCACCGCGATCGACGCGCAAGCTCCGTTCGCCACGGTGCTCGATCACGTGCGCGGCGACCTGCTCGATGCGTTCGAACATCGGCAATACACGCTCGGCAGCCTGCTCGCGCGCCTGGCGATGCCGCGCGATCCGGGACGGCTGCCGCTGGTGAGCGTGCTGTTCAACCTGGATCAGGCGCTGGACGAACGTAGCGTTTCCTTCCCTGGCCTGCGTTTTGAATTCTCCGGCAACGCGCGCGCGTTCGAGAACTTCGAGCTGTTCGTCAACGCGGTGCAAGTCGGCGACGGCCTGCGCCTGGAGTGCCAGTACAACAGCGACCTGTTCCGTGGCGAAACGATTCGTGGCTGGCTGGATGCCTACGAAACCCTGTTGCGCAGCGCTGTCGCAAGCCCTGAGATGGCCGTGCAGGAACTCGGCCTGTTGTCCGCTGCCGCAATGCGCGGCATCGCGGCGTTGCAGCCTGCAAGCACGCCGTATCCGGAACAACAGCTTGCCCACGAGTATTTCGAGCGACAGGTTGACCGCGTCCCGCACAACGCCGCGGTACGACACGGCGCAAGGCACCTGAGCTATGCCCAGTTGGAGGCCCGCGCCAATCAGCTCGCGCACGTCTTGCGCGACCGCGGCGTCGCTCGCGGCAAGCTGGTCGGCATTGCGCTGGCGCGCAAGGTGGACATGCTGGCGGCCGTACTCGCCGTGCTCAAGACCGGCGCCGGCTACGTGCCACTCGATCCGCAGTTTCCCGCCGACCGCCTGGCGTTCATGGCCGAAGATGCCGCCCTGGCCGCGCTCATCGTCGACGACGTTGCACCATCCGCTTTGGAACACCTGCCGTCATTGAATGTGTTGTCGCTGAAGCGTGACGCCGCGGCGATCGAACTGGCTTTCGCCACGCGCTTGCCGCGCGATGGCGCGGCGGCGACGCCCGACTCCGTGGCCTATGTGATTTTTACCTCTGGCTCGACCGGCCGGCCCAAAGGGGTGCGCGTGCCTCATCGCACCACCTCGAATTTCCTCACCAGCATGCAAGGCGTGCCGGGCATCGCCGAAGACGATCGACTGGTCGCCGTGACGACGCTGTCGTTCGATATCGCCTTTATGGAATTGATGCTGCCATTGAGTGTCGGCGCCGAAGTCGTCATCGCCGATCGCGATGACGTGCGCGACGGCGCCGCCTTGCGCAAGCTGGTCGAGCAGAGCGACGCGACCATGATGCAGGCCACGCCTTCCGGCTGGCGCGTCCTGATCGAAGCGGGCTGGAACGGACGCGAAGGTTTTCGCGCGGTATCCGGCGGCGAGCCGCTGGCGGTCGACCTGGCCGAAGCGCTGCTGCAGCGTTGCGGCGAAGTGTGGAACGGCTACGGCCCCACCGAAACCACGGTGTATTCCACCTATTGGCGCGTTACCCAGCCGCGCTCGGGCATCTTCATCGGGCGGCCGATCGCCAATACGCAGGTGCATATCCTGGACGAACGGCGCGCGCCCTGCCCGCTCGGCATGCCGGGCGAAATCTACATCGGCGGTGACGGCGTTACCTTGGGCTATTTGAACCGCCCGGAACTCGACGTCGAACGTTTTCTGCCCGACCCGTTCGCGGGGCGAAGCGACGCGCGCATGTATCGCACCGGCGATCGTGGCCGCTGGTTGGCCAACGGCATGCTCGAACACCTCGGGCGATTGGATTTCCAGGTGAAGGTGCGCGGCTATCGCATCGAATTGGGAGAAATCGAAGCGGTGCTTGCCGACGTGGCCGAAGTCGATCGCGCGGTAGTGATCGCGCGCGAGGATCGCCCCGGCGATGTCCGGCTGGTGGCCTACCTGGTGATGCGCGACCAGGCCGACTTCAACGAAGCTGCGTTGCGCGATGCGCTCAAGCGTCACTTGCCGGACTACATGCTTCCGCAACACATCATCCAGCTCGATGCGGTTCCACTGCTGCCCAACGGCAAGACCGATCGCAAGGCGCTGCCCGCACCCCAAGTACATTCGGTTGCGTCGGAAACGGCACGCATCGCACCGCGCAATGACGACGAGCGCCGCGTGGCGGCGGCGATGGAAAGCGTTCTGTCGCTGCCGGATCTCGACGTGCGCGACGACTTCTTCGCCCTGGGCGGCCACTCCTTGCTGGCGGCGCAGCTCACCGCGCGCCTGAATCGCGAGTTCGGCATCGCCTTGTCGTTCCGTACCTTGTTCGACGCACCGACGATCGCCGAGCTTGCCGCGGCAATCCGAACGCAAATGGCCAGTGGCGCCGCGCCCGCCATGCAACCGATTGCGCGGCGCGCGGATCAAAGCCGCGCACCGTTGTCGCTGATGCAGCGCCGCCTATGGTCGCTGGAAGAGCTGCAGCCTGGCCGAGTGACTTACAACGCGCCGTCCGCGCATCGCTTGCGCGGTCATCTCGACGAGGCCGCCTTCCAGCTTGCACTGCAAGCCCTGATGCAGCGCCAACCGATCCTGCGCACGGCGTTCCGCCGCCATGGCCAGGAGGTCGAGCAGATCGTGGTGCCCGATCTGGAAGTGCGCCTGTTCCCCGCCGAAGATCTTTCCAGCCTGCCGGAAAGCGAGCGGGAATCTGCACTGATGAAGCGCCTGCAGGCGCTCACCGACACGCCCTTCGATCTCGCCCAGGCGCCGCTGTTCAGCGCGCGCATGTTCCGCCTGGGCGACGACGACCATGTGTTTTTCTTCATGCCCCATCACATCATCTGGGATGGCTGGTCGTTCGACATTCTCTATGCCGAACTGTCGTCGCTGTATCGGGCCTTCGCCGAGAATGCGCCATCGCCCTTGCCGCCGTTGCCGGTCAGCTACGGCGACTTCGCCGCCTGGCACACGCAATGGCTGGAAGGGCCGCAGTTCCAGGCGCAATTGGCCTTCTGGCGCGAGCGCCTGGCGAAGATGGCGGATATCCGCGCACTGCCCACCGATCAGCCCAGGCGACCGGGCATGTCCGGTATCGGCCGCACCGAATGGATTCGCATACCCAAGGACGCGACCGATGCGATGCATGAAGTCGCGCGGGCCGCTGACGCCACGCTCAACATGACGTTGCTGGCGCTGTATTACGTCCTGCTCAGCGGCATGGCCGGCGAACGCGATCTTGTCGTCGGCACCCCGGTGCGCGCGCGCAACCAGACCGAAGTCGAATCGGTGATGGGTTATTTCAACAACCTGTTGCCGCTGCAACTTACGGTCGACACCACGCTTTCGTTCATCGATTTCGTTCGTTACGTAAAATGCGCCGCGATCGAGAGCTTCGGCCATCCCGACGTGCCGCTCGAATACCTGCAACGGGAGTTGCGCGTCGGCGCCGGTAGCGGCGCGGTGCTCTACCAGGCGTTGTTTTCGTTCCAGGATGCGCGTCAGCGCGTGGTGGACTGGGGCGGATTGGCGCACGAACAGATCCTGCTGTTCCAAAGCGGCGCCACCGAAGACCTTGGCCTGTGGTTCCTTGAAAGCCATCACGGCATGGTCGGTGGCGTCACCTACAACGCCGACATTCTGCAAGCCGAAACGGCGCGCCTGCTGCGTGACCGCTACGTGGCCATGATGGCGCGCGTCAGCGAAGATCCACGCCAACCCATCCATGCGCTCACCGCCATCGGCGATGCCGAGCTGGCGCAGGAGCAAGCCTGGAACGCAACATCCATGGCGGCGACGTTGCCGGAAAGCATCCCGGCCATGTTCGAACGCCAGGTCGATCGCGCGCCCGGTAAGACGGCGCTGACCTTTGGCAGTTGGGGCACGCCCTATGGCGAGATCGAGCAACGCGCCAACCGCATCGCTCATTGCCTGCGTACGCGTGGCGCGGGCACAGGCACGGCCATCGGCCTGAGTGCGGAACCTGGCATCAACCGATTGGCCGGCATGCTGGGCATTCTCAAGATCGGCGGCGTCTGCGTGATGCTCGATCCCACCGATCCAGCCGCACGCCTGAAGGAAATCATCGTCGATGCCGACATCGGCCTGCTGGTGGGCGACAGTGCGCTGGAAACCGCGCTGCAATGGCCGCGCGCGCAAGCCTTGTGGTTCGATGCGGACACGGTCGAGATCATCGGCGCCGCGAGCGACCGCGGTGGCCCGGCGCAGGAAAATGTCGGCAACAGCGCGGCGATCGTCGTCTATGTACCTGGCATCGATGGCCGGCCACGCGGTGCCGCGTTTACGCATCGCGCGATCGCCAACGTGCTGCAAGGGATCACCGAATCGCTCGGCTTGTCGGCGGACGATCGCATCCTGGCCACGGCCTCGCCGGCGACCGGCGACGCCATCGTCGAAAACCTGCTGCCGATGGCGCTTGGCGCCGAGCTGATTCTTGCTGGCCCGAGCGAGGCGCGCGACGGCGAAGCGCTGGTGAAACTGGCGCAGGACCATCAGGCGAGTGCGATGTTCGCCACGCCTGGCGTCTGGCACGCGATGATTTCCGCGAGCGGAACCAGCCTCGCGGCGATGAAGGCCGTTTGCGTCGGCGGCCTGCCTACGCCCGAATTGGCGGTAAAAATGGCCGAACGCTGCGCCGGCATCTGGCACGCATCGGGTTGCGCCGATGGCGCCCTGGTCGCGAGCTGTGGCCGTATCGAACGGCCCGCGGAAAGCCTGCACAGCGGTCGGCCACTCGCCAATACGGCGGTGTGGATTCTCGACGACCAGCAGCAACCCTGCCCGATCGGCGCCATCGGCGAGATCCACGTTGGTGGCATCTCGCTGAGTCATCCGTTCGGTACGCGCGCGATGGCACATGGCGATTGCCCGGTACGGTCTTCGGCGGTTTCGCCGGACGTGCGCCTGCAACGTACGCACTGCCGCGGGCGCTGGCTGGTCAGCGGCAACATCCAGGAAATAGGCCGCCTCGATCGCCGCGAGCGTATTCATGGCCGGGAGGCCGACCTGGCGACCGTCGAAGCGGAATTGCTCAGCCAGCCAGGGGTGGCGCATGCCGTCGCGGTGGCGCGGATGAATCAGGCCGGCAGCGCACACCTCGACGCCTATGTCGTCGCCGCGCCCGGGCATGGGCTCGACGCCAGTCAACTGATCGCGGCCCTGGCTGAAGCGCTGCCTGCGCACGAGGTGCCGCAGCACCTGGTGCTGCTCGACGCCTTGCCGGTGATGGCGAACGGCCAGGTGGACATCGCCGCGCTGCCATTGCCGGCCGACTCGTCGAGCGGCGAGGAGGTCGACGACGCCATGCAGCCGAAGACCGCCAATGAGCAGTTGCTTGCCGCGCTATGGAAAGAACTGCTGGGCATCGCCCGTGTCCGCACCAGTGACAACTTCTTCGACATCGGCGGCCATTCGTTGATGGCGGTCGACATGGCGGCGCGCGTGCAACGCCAGACCGGCATGTCGCTGAACCTGCTGGACATCGCCAACGGCACGCTGGGAACACTGGCCGCAGGATTGTCCGAAAGCGCATCCACGCCGCCGCCACCTGCCAAACCTGGCTCATTGCTGGGTCGTTTGTTTGGACGTCGTTGACATGAATGCATGCGCGACAACAACGAACCGCGACGGCGCAGTGCCCTCCCCTGTTTGCAGGGGAAAGGAGCGGTCATCGCGGGAAATGAATAACGACGCGCTGACCGGCATCCGCACATCAACCCTCTGCCCATCACCATTGAGGAACCCACCATGCTGACGCACGAAGAAGGTCACGGCAGGGCATCCGGCATCCGCGGGCGCGTGGCGGAACTGTGCTACAGCACCGGCGCATTGCATCCGCTGCAACGCGTACGCTCGTGGTGGCAACGGGATCTGCGCATCCTCGCCTATCACAGGGTGATGCCGCTGCCCGATCCGGCCACGTTCGATTTCGACCTGGAACTGATCAGCACCACGCCGGAGCGCTTCCGTGCGCAGATGCTGCACGTGAAGCAGCACTTCACGCCCGTGCGCCTGAGCGATGTCGCCGCTGCGCTGGATCAAGGCGACACACTGCCGGCCGATGCCGTGGCCATCACCTTCGACGACGGCTACGACGACAACTACCGCATTGCCTATCCCATTCTGCGCGAACTGGGCATTCCCGCGACGTTCTTCGTCTCGACCGGCCACATCGATACCGGCAAGCCGTTCGGCTACGACTGGCTCGTGCACATGATCCTGCTCACCGACGCGCGACGGTTGGCGTTGCCGGAAATAGGCATGGACGTACCCATGCCGCACGATCGCGGCCTGCGGCGCTCGCTCGCGGGCACCGTGTTGAAGAACATGAAAAGCATCGACGCGATCAGGCAGGAAGCGATGATCGCGCGGCTGGAGAAAGAGTGGCGGATGCCCAGCAACGTGCAACCTGAAGCATGCCGTCCGATGACCTGGGACCAGGTGCGCGAAATGCACGCCGCGGGCTTCGAGATCGGCTCGCACGGAGTGCACCACCGCATGCTGGCCAAGCTGTCGCACCAGCGAATGGTGGAGGAAGTACGCCAATCCAAGGCGACGCTGGATCGCGAGCTCGGCGTTCCCGCCACCTTGATGTCCTATCCGGTCGGCGGTGACCGCGCCTTCGACGAAGGCGTGATGAACGCCACGCGCGATACCGGTTTCGATTTGGCCGTCTGTTACATCTGCGGCACCAACCCGCGCCCGGCATCGAACCGCTACGCGCTGTTCCGCCTTCCGGTCGAACGCATGATGGGGCCAGGCTGGTTCGCCGCCATGCTGGCGTTGCCGAGCCTGGTCAGTTATCCGACCGTCCACTACGGGCCGGCGCCCGAGCAGGTGCATGCCTGATGTTTCCGCTGATCCTTCTCTATCTGGTGCTCACCATCATCCGGCCGCAGGAATACATGACGGCCTTAACCGGCATACCGATCCTGCCGGTGGTGCTGGTGGCGGCGTTTCTGTGCTGGCTGGCCTCGAACGCCAAGACCTTCGCGGCGCCCCAGTTCGTGATCATGCCGGTTTTCCTGCTGGTGCTGATGATCTCCGTGGTCGTCAACGGCTGGGTCGGCGGCGCGCTGGATCAACTGGAGAAGTTCGGCCCGATCGCAATCGCCTTCTTCGTGTTCGCCGCGGCATGCAATACGCAGCAGCGCGTAAAGATCGCGATGGCCGTCTTCGTGTTGTGCTCGGTGGTGCTGGCGGTGCATGGCATCGGACAAGCGAGGGATGGCGTGGGCTGGACCGGCGTGCCGATTTCCGAAGATGGACGCATTCAATACGTCGGCATTTTCAATGACCCGAACGACCTGGGCCTGCTGTTCGCCACCACGATTCCGATGGCGGCGTTTCTCAGCACGCTGGGCGGCCTGATGATGCGCCTGTTCTGGCTGACCTGCGCAGGCTTGCTGTGCTACGGCACCTATCTCACCAACTCGCGCGGCGCGCTGCTGGCCGTGCTGATCGTGGCGGGCGTGTATGTCTGGTACCGGCGCGGCTTCATCACCGCCGGCACGCTGGGCGTGGTCGGCCTGGCCTGCATGAAGCTGCTCTCATCGCGCATGCAGGAGCTGGATGCGGAGGAGGAGTCGGCATCCGGCCGCGTGAATGCATGGTACGAAGGTCTGCACATGTTCCTGTCGCATCCGGTATTCGGCGTCGGCGCTGGCAATTTCACCGAGTACAACGATCTCACCGCGCACAACTCGTTCGTGCTGGTGCTGGCCGAAACGGGTTTCATCGGTTACATGCTGTGGCTGGCCTTTGTCGGCTACGGCTTCTGGATGATGCTGACCGTACTGCGTCACAAGCCGGATGGGCTTGATGATCCGGCACGTGCCAAGGCATGGCTGGGCGAGCAACGCATGGCGCTGACCTTGCTGCTGTCGCTGTGCGGCCTGTTTTCGGCCGCCTTCTTTCTCAGCCGCAGCTATACGGTGGTGATGTATCTGCTGGCCGCGATGGTAGTGGGCTACTACGTGAGCGCGCGGCAACGCTTCCCTGGCCTGCGCCTGTTCAAGCTGGCGAGCAATGGCTGGTTCTGGCTGTCGGCGTCCGCCGGTAGCATCGCCGGCTTTTTTGTCCTGGTTGCCGTGCTGCTGCGCACATCCACATGAACAGCCACTTTTGCACCTTTCGCCATGCAGCCGCTGCCGCACTTCGCGCGCAGCGCAGGAAGCGTGCGGCATGAACGGCCTATATGAAACGGCCTTTCGGCGCGTGCTGTTTCCCGCCTATGAAACGGGCCTGCGACGCCGTCGCACACTGGCCTATCTCGACACTTATCGGCGCGAGCAGTGGCTGGCGCCGGAACAGATCGCAGCATTGCAATGGGAACGGCTGCAGCGCCTGCTCGATCATTGCTATCGCGAAGTGCCCTATTACCGTCGGCGTTGGCGTGAACTCGGCATCGCGCCCGGGGATATCCGCAATCTGGATGACTACGCGCGCCTGCCGGTGCTGACCAAGGCCGACATCCGCGAGCATTTCGACGAACTCAAGGCCGATTCCTGGCGCGATCGCCTGCTGTACAAGGCGACCGGCGGCTCGACCGGCGAACCGATGCGCTTCGGCTTTACGCGCGAAAGCAACGATCGCCGCACCGCCGTGATGTGGCGCGGCTACGAATGGGCGGGCTCGCGCATGGGCCGCCGCACCCTGTTCCTGTGGGGCGGCGCGGTGGGCGATCCCACCCGTGCGCATCAACTGAAGGATCGCCTCTACAACGCCGTCTTCGCGCGCCGCGTGCTCAACAGCTTCCGCATGACCGAAGCGAACATGGCCGAATACGCCGACGCGATCGACCGTTATCGGCCGGACATCATCGTCGCCTATGTCGGGCCGCTGGTGCAGCTTGCCGAATGGCTGCTCGCCTGCGGCCGCAAGGTCTGGCAACCGCACGCCATCATTGGCGGCGCCGAAGCGATGCACGCTTTCCAGCGCGATGCGATCCAGCAGGCGTTCGGGGCGCCGGCTTTCAATACCTATGGCTGCCGCGAGTTCATGTTGATCGCTGCCGAATGCGAGCAACGCCATGGCTTGCACGTCAACAGCGATCACCTGGTGGTGGAGCTGCGCCTGCCCGATGGCGCTGCAAGCGGCTGCACCACTGGCGATGTGATCGTCACCGATCTTTTCAACTACGGTATGCCGTTCGTGCGCTATGCCAATGGCGACATGGCGACAGCGTCCACGCAGCGTTGCGCCTGCGGGCGTGGCTTGCCGCTGCTGGCCCGCGTCGAGGGCCGCATCCTGGATGCGATTCGTACGCCGGGCGGGCACGTTTTGCCCGGCGAATTTTTTCCGCACATGCTCAAGGACGTACCCGGCGTGCAGCGTTTCCAACTGGTGCAGCGCCGGCTCGATCATCTCGACCTCTCCATCGTGCGTGGCGCCGGCTTCGACGACGCGTCGCTCGAATACATCCACCGCGAAGTCGACAAGGTGCTTGGCGACAGCGTGCAGTTGCACTGCCACTTCGTCGACGAGATCCCGCTCACCAGCAGCGGAAAGCGTCGTGTCACGGTATCGGAGCTGACGCCGTGAACATTACCCACTTCGTCGAAAGCCTGGATCGCGGCGGCCTCGAGCGCATGGTGCTGGAACTGGTGAAGTACCAGCATCGCCAAGGCCATCGTTGCCAGGTCGTATGCCTGTATACCGCCGGCGCATTGGCACACGAGCTGGAGGAACTGGGCATCCCGGTCACCGCATGCGGAAAGCGCGACGGCTTCGACCTGGCGGCGCTGGCGCGAGCTCGCCGCATGGTGAGCAAGCATGCCACCGACGTGCTGCATACCCACAATGCAGTGGCGCATTACCAGGCGGTGCTGGCCACGTGCGGCCTTCCCGTACGCCAGGTGATCAATACGCGTCACGGCATGGGCGTCAATCGTCGTGCGCGCCGGCGCGAATGGCTGTACCGGCGTGCCTTGATGCGCACCGACATGGTGGTCACGGTTTGCGAGGCGGCACGCAAGGATGCCGTTCAACGCGGCATCGTTCCGTCCGCGAAGGCGCGCGTGGTACCGAACGGCATTCATGTGGAAGCGTTCCAGACCGCTTCGCCGCGCGCGCATGAGCGGGTCGCGCGCCTGCTGAACCTGCCTGGGGAAACCAGGCTCATCGGCACGGTCGGGCGCTTGAACTGGACCAAGGATCAGCTCGGCCTTATCCGCGCGTTCAAGCAAGTACACGAACAGCATCCCGACACGGCCCTGGTGTTGATCGGCGACGGCGAGCTTCGCGCATCGCTGCAACAAGGCGCCATCGACGAAGGCGTGGCCGACAGAGTGCATTTCCTCGGCGATCGCAGCGACGTGCGCGAATGGCTGCAAGGCCTGGACATGTTCGTGCTTTCGTCGCTGAGCGAGGGCTATTCGATGGCCTTGCTGGAAGCCAGCGCCGTCGCGTTGCCGATCATCGCCACCCAGGTCGGCGGCAATGGCGAGATCGTGCGTGACGGCGTCAATGGTTGCCTGGTGCCGGCAGGAAATCCTGCGGCCCTAGCCGAATCGATGCTGGCGCTTTTGCGCAATCCGCAGCACGCCGCGGCTTTGGGCCAGGCGGCGCGCGCATGGGTGGAACGCTACGGATCGCTGGAAACGATGGCGATGCGCTACGCGCGGCTTTACGACGGCCCTCCATTTTACGAAGGCCGTCCACTTTACGAAGGCACAGGGGACGGCCGAACACCATGAAAGTGTTGATCCTGACCAATTTGTTTCCGACCCCTTGGGACCCGTTGCGCGGCGCGTTCAATCGCCAGCAGTTCGAACGCCTGGGACAACTGCACGACGTGGACGTCATCACCGCCATCGACTTTCGGGAACGATTCGGCGACCGCAAGGGCGAAGTGAATGCCCGCCACCTGCGCACCGATCATTTCGTGTTCGTGTTTCCGCCGCGCATCGGCCGTTCGTTGCATGCGTTGTGCTGGCTGTTGTCGTTGCTATGGCAGCGCGGTCGCCAGATACGGCAGGCCCACTACGATTGCATGCTGGTCAGCTGGGCCTATCCTGACGGCGCCGCCGTGGGTTGGCTGGCGCGCTGGCTGCGCATTCCTTATGTAGTCAAGGTGCATGGCAGCGACCTCAACGTGCAGGCCAATCATCTCCTGCAGCGGCCGCAGATCCGCTCCGCGCTGAAGGGTGCGGCGGGCGTCGTCGCAGTCAGTCGTGCGCTGGCGACCAAGGCCATCGGCTTGGGCACCCGGCCGGCCAACGTGCATGTGCTTTACAACGGCGTGGACACGTCCATTTTTCATCCCGAAGCACGTGCCGAATCGCGCGCAAAGTTGGGCCTTTCGACCTACGCGCCGCTGCTGCTGTTCGTCGGCAACTTGAAGGCATCCAAGGGTTGCCTGGACCTGCTCGAAGCCTTTCCGGCATTACTCGCCGCACAACCCCTGGCACGCCTGATCTATGTCGGCACGGGTGCGGCCCGCGCCGCCTTGCTTGAACGCGCCAAGGCGCTGGGTTGCCTCGACCACGTCGAAATGGCCGGCGCGGTCGCCCATGACGAACTGGGCGACTGGTTCCGCGCCGCCGATCTGCTGTGCCTGCCGAGCCATAACGAGGGCGTACCGAATGTCGTGCTCGAGGCGATGGCCTGCGGCACGCCGGTGGTCGCCACCCACGTCGGCGGCATTCCGGAAGTGGTGCCGCACTACGCCGGCATCCTGGTGCCGCCCCGCGTGCGACTGGCGCTGTCCACTGCGCTGATCGAAGCCAGCGCACGCCGCTGGAACCACAAGCGCATCGCGTCGCACGCACGCGGCTTTCGCTGGGAAGACAACATCCGCCAACTCGACGCCATCCTGCACGCCGCCGTGGAGTCGTCAGCCGCTGCAGGTGCATCCGCATGAACATGAGGCCGAGAAAGCATCACTGGCTAAGCCTGCTTCCGGATGCGCTGGTGCAGACCAAGGGCTCGCGCCGCAGCAATGTCCGCTACCTCACCTTCGACGACGGCCCCGATCCGATCCACACGCCGCCGTTGCTGGATCTGCTCGCCACGCATGGCGTGAAAGCGAGTTTTTTCCTGGTGGGGCAGAAGATCGAGCGCCACCCCAAGCTGGTCGAACGCATCGTCGCCGAAGGGCACATGGTGGGCAATCATTCCTATAGCCACTGGTCGTTCAAGCGCATGACGACCCGCAAGAAGCTCAACGAAATCCACAGCACCGACGCCTTGCTGAGCGCCTTCGACGGACGCCTTCACCATCGCATGCGGCCACCGCACGGCTACGTGGGCGCGGATTTGTTGTGCTATTTCGCCATGCATCGACGCAGCTTCGTCTATTGGTCTTACGACAGCCTCGATTACCAGGACCACCCTACCCGCGTCATGGTCGACCGGCTGCGCGCCGATCCGCCCTCGCCTGGCGATATCGTGCTGATGCACGACGACAGCGATCGCGCCCGCAGCGCGTTGGCCGTGATGCTGCCGGAATGGCTGGGCGACGGACATGCCTTCCGCGCGCTGCCGCAGGAGGCGCGATGAATATCCTGTATCACCATCGCACTCGCGGGCGCCACGTCGAAGGCGTGCATATCCGCGGCATCGTGCACGCCTTGCGCGCATTGGGACACAAGGTGTCGATCCTGTCGTTTCCCGGCGCTGATCCCGAACATGAGTCGACCCCGCAAGCCAGCTCGAAGCGCAGCCGAATCGCCGCAGCCATCACCCGCTTGCCGGGCGTCCTGTTCGAATGCCTGGAGCTTGGCTACAACCTCGTCACTCTCTTTCGCGTCGGCGCCGCGATCCGCCGGCAGCGGCCGCAGCTGATCTACGAACGCTATTCGCTGTTTCTATGCGCGACGGTGTGGCTGGCGCGGCGCCACGGCATTCCGCTGGTGCTGGAGATCAACGATTCGGCCCTGGTCGAACGTGTGCGCCCATTGCGCTTGAAAGGCCTGGCGCGGCGCATCGAGGGCTGGTGTTTGCGTCACTGCACCGGGCTGGTATTCATATCGAGCTACTTCCGCGACCAGGCGCAAACCGCTTATGGCCCGATCGCGCCATCCGTGGTCTCGCCCAATGCCGTCGACCTGTCCCGGTTCGATCCTGCACGTTTCGATGCCGCGGCTTTGCGCGCGGAACGCGGGCTGGCCGATCGCGTTGTCTGCGGCCATATCGGCGTCTTTGCGCATTGGCATGGCGTCGACGCATTTGTCGAAGCCATCGCCGCGCGCTTGTCTGAAGCACCACGGCTGGCATTGGTGTTTGTCGGGGACGGACGGACCTTGCCGGCAGTGCGCGCGCTCGTCGCCGAGCGTGGGTTATCCGACCGCGTGCTGCTGCCAGGCCGGGTGGCGCACGACGATATCGCCAGTTGGATCGCGTGCATGGATTACGCCGTGCTGCCCAACTCCAATCACTACGGCTCGCCGATGAAGCTGTTCGAACTGATGGGCATGGGCGTCGCCGTGGTCGCGCCCGATTATGCGCCGGTGGCCGAAGTGATCCGCGATGGCGAGACCGGCTGGTTGTTTCCGCGCGGCGACATCGATGCATGCGTACGGCGCGTGCTGGACCTGGCCACGCAAGTGGATGAGCACCGGCGAGTGGGCGACGCCGCGCGCCGCTATATCCAGCGCGAGCGCCAATGGCGCAACAACGCGGAGCAACTGCTCACCCTCGTTCCCGGCGGCCATGCCGTGCTCGGTGAGCCAGGCATTCTCGAAGGAGCGCACTGATGGGGGCGATCGTGCTAGCGGCCACACTTGCCTTGCTGCTGATGCTGGCGATTGCCATCACGTTCGCGATACGCGCACGCCAGATGCAGATCTGGCTCGGCAGCTACATCCGGCGGCGACGGCCGCGTGTGTCCGGCAAGCCGATCCACGTGATGTTCTGCTTCGTCGACCACTTCGAGCCGGCGTGGGGCAAGGCCGACCTGGCGACCCAGCGCGCACGCGTGGATCGCTGGTGCCGCGACTACCGCAAGCTGGCCAGCGCCCATCGCGACGCCGATGGACGGCCACCGCAGCACAGCTTCTTTTATCCTGAAGAGGAATACCTCGAGGAACACCTGGACAAGCTGGCATCGTTGTGCGCGGACGGCTTTGGCGAAATCGAAGTCCATCTGCATCACGACAACGACACGCCCGACAATTTCCGGACCACCATCGACCGCTTCAACCAGGTATTGCACGAGCGGCACAACGCCTTGCCGCGCGATCCGCAAACCGGCCGCCTGCGCTTCGGCTTTATCCACGGCAACTGGTGCCTGGACAACTCACGCGCGGACGGGCGCTGGTGTGGCATCAACAACGAACTGATCCTGCTGCGCGAGCTGGGTTGCTACGCCGACTTCACCCTGCCCTCGGCGCCGAGCGAAACGCAAACGCGCATGATCAACGCGATCTATTACGCGACGGACGACCCCGCGCGGTCGAAGTCGCACGACACGGGCGAGCCGGTCCGCGTCGGCGGCAAGCCCAGCGGCGATCTGCTGATCGTGCAAGGCCCGCTCGGCTTGAACTGGCGCAGCCGGCGCTTCGGCATCGTGCCGCGCATCGAGAATGCCGACGTTCGCCATGCCTGCCCGCCGACGCCGGATCGGGTCGATGCATGGATCGATACCGGCGTGCACGTCGAAGGACGTCCCGAATGGGTGTTTGTGAAGATCCACACGCACGGCACGCAGGAACGCGACATGGATACGCTGCTCGGCGCCGCCACCGATCGCATGCACCGCTATCTGGAAGACAACTACAACGACGGCAAGCGTTACGTGCTGCATTACGTCACCGCGCGCGAGGTCTACAACATCATCAAGGCCGCGGAAGCCGGATTGAGCGGCAACCCACACGATTACCGCGACTATGAGCTGCCGCCGCCCTGTGCGCTGGTCGCCAGCGAAGCACAGAGCGCATGAGCAACGATCTCGTCAGCGTCATCATGCCGGTCTACAACGCCGAGGCATGGCTGCGACGCGCCGTCGATTCGGTACTCACGCAAAGCCATGCCCGGCTGGAATTGATCGCTGTCGACGATGCTTCAAGCGACCTGTCGCCGGCCATGCTCGATGCTTATGCCGCCGCCGACGCGCGGGTGCGCGTGCTGCGGCAAGCGTGCAACGGCGGCGTCGCCGCAGCACGCAACGCAGGCATCGCCGCCGCGTGCGGCGACTACGTTGCGTTTCTCGACGCCGACGACTGGTGGCATCCCGCCAAGCTCGAACGCCAGGTGGCCAGCATGCGCGCCAACGGCGCCTTGATCAGCTACGCCTCGTATTGGCGCGTCGCCGAAGACGGCCACGTGATGAGCAAAGTGACACCGCCGCCACAGGTGAACTGGCAAGACATGCTCGCCAGCAACTTCATCGGCAACCTCACCGGCATGTACGCGCGAAGCCTGGGCGACGTGCCGTTCCAGCGCATCGGCCATGAGGACTATGTGTTCTGGCTGGAGCAGGTGCGCCGCGCCGGCAAGGCGGTGCGGGTGGAATCACCCGACCCCTTGGCCTGGTACCTGGTGCGCGAACGATCGCTGTCGGCCAACAAACTGCAGGCGGCATCGTGGCAATGGGATATTTATCGCAGCGTGGCGAAATTGGGGATGGTGCATTCGGCGTTTTGCATGGCGCGGTATGTGCGGCATGCGGTGATCAAGCGTAAAGGGGTTCGGATCCCGCACTGATGTAGATGGATTCCGGCCTTCGCCGGAATCCATCCATATCAGTGCCGAGTAGGTGCAGACCCACGGCGGGGCTACACCAAAACCTCTCCAGCCTTGGCACAAACAATCCACGCCTCAGTCGCCGCCAAGACCTCAACGCTCTTGCCGCCAAACCGCGCATCCACATTCAATCGGCCATCGCGCAGCAATTGCAACGAGGGCGCATCGACCGTCGGCTCGGCCGCAAGCACGGCATGATTAGCCGATTCGAACAGCGCCAGGAAATCATCATGACGCAGCCGGTTCATATACATATAGCGGTTCCCCGCATAGCGCTCCCATTGCGCATCGGAATACTGCAGGAAGTTGATCGGTGATATCCGCGTATCCGAATGCGAAAAATGATCGGAATAGTCCACCCGATGGACGAACAACCCATTGGGACGGATGATGCGGTTGCCTTCGGCGAGAATGGCCAATAGCACGTTGCGTGGAATGTGCTCGAAGACATTGAACGACGTATGGAAATCGATCGCGTCAGGATCAAGCCCGGTGTGCGCCGCATCGCCCGGCGCGATATACGCGATATGGCAAAGATCGAGCAGGTTCTGCAGGTCGAAATCGTCTCGACACTGGAAGTCGAGCAACGCTTCGAAGCGTCTTCGATTCAGCAGCGGGCCGAACAAGGCTTGCACGTCTTTCACATGGCCAGCGATGTACTGCAGGCATTCCCTGGTCAATTCCGCCTTCATGTAAGGATTGAGATCGATGGTGATGACGCGTTTGGCGCCCATCAGCCAGTAGGCCAGCGGCGTCATGGGAACACGCCCGGTGCCGACTTCGAAAAAAGTTTTGCCGAACGGATCGCGCCCGATTTTTTCGATCTGCCGCCAGGTCTCGATCCCTGCTCGCAGCCGCGCCATCGGATTGATATGGCGCAGTCCGCCGAAATGGCGTTGCAGCCAATAGTACGTGGCGTATGACGACGCGGACGGCAAACGGGAAACCGCGTTCTGCAACGTTGCCTTGGTCTTCCAATGCATGACAGGACTCCCTTTGTCGCGCCGATCAGGACGACACCTTGGCCGCTGTGCCGTGCAGGCTGTTCAAGCCCCGCATCAGCGTGCGCCCGGGCGGCCCAAGGCGGTTGGTGATCGCCGCCATCAATTGAAAGTCTTCTTCATTCCAATAGCGCACCAGGAAACTGGCGGGGACAAAAATGCCCACGAACACGACGCCGCCGGCGATAAAACCGAAGCGGCCGGGGATCACCTCCACGCTCAGCCACGCCACCGCCGTGGCCATCAGTGCAGCGACGAACAGGCGCGCCATGGGCACCAGCGGCAGGCTGCCGCGAGCGGTCTTGCGCAAATAGAAAATGGCCAGGCCCAGCTCCGCGAAACGGGTGCCTGCGTAGGTGACCATCGCGCCGGCCAGGCCAAAGAACGGCACCAGTGCGACGCCAAGTACGATGTTGACGATCAAGGCGAGCGTCGAGATGCGCACGCGATCATCCTGGCGATCGACCACGATCTGGAAAGCGCCAATGCTGTTGCTGATCAGCAGCAATCCGGCGAGCACCAGCATGGCTTCGATCGCCGGAATCGCCCCGACGTAACGATTGCCGTACATCAAGGTGACGATCTCGGGTGTGGTGACCAGGCCGACGCCCGCGATCACCAGGCCGGTGGCCCAGTAAAACCGCGCCGCCTCGGTAAGCAGGCGCGCGGCCTGCCCGGTGCCGTTCTTGCCGAACGACTTGGCCATGTACGGCAGCAGCGTGGTGGTCAGGCCGACCGAGAGCAGTTCGACAGCACCGCGTGTGAGGGTGGAGGCGATAGCGAAGAAGCCGACCGCGGTCGAGTTTGCGTAGGTGTTGAGCAGGAACACTTCGATCGTGCTCGAGCGCAGCGAAATCAACAGCACCAGCGCCGCGGTCAGGCGCAGATGTCGCGAAAGCCGTTTGCCGATGTCATCCGGAATGGGTCCGGCCGAGAAAGGCCGGCAGTAACGGTGAAAGGCGAGCCGGTTGATCAGATTCAGCATCAGGCACGCCACCGCGAACAGCGCGAAGAAGGCGACCATGTCGGCGCGCATCAAGGTAGCTGCGGTGATCAGGCCGACGTTGATGACGCCGGCAAGCACCGTCGCGATCGACACCGGCTCGAAACTCTCCTGCCCCTTTTCGATCGCCACGAGCATGGCGTAGTTCGCCTTGGACACCACGGCGACGATCACCAGCCCGGCGATCGGCCATAGCGATTGCCGCCATTCGACCGGGCGGATCACCGCAATCGCAGCCACGAACAGCAGCACCACGATCAGCGAACTCAAGTGCTGGTAGCGGCTCAATCGATGGGCGATATGCGAGGCCAGGTCCGGGCGCCCTGCCCCGTCTGCTTCGGCGATGAACTTGGTCGAGGAGGTTGTCAGCGCATGATTGCTGCAGGTCATCAACCAACTGCACAACCACACGGTAAACGCGTAACGGCCGAAATCCGCCGGCCCCAGCGTGCGCGCGATCCAGATGCTGACGACCAGCCCCAACGCATACTCGACATATGTGGCGGCGGAGACCAGGGTGACGCTGCGCAATACCGCCATGCGTTGCTTCATGGCTTCGCGCCCCCGCTCGGCACCGCCGTCGCGCCGCTGCCGGCCGGCTGGCGGATCAGCCATGCCACCACGCCGCTGCCGCGATTATTCCAATTGAAGCGCCGCAACGGATCGGCCGATTTCGCGCAATCGATGTTGTAGGAGGACGTCAGCGCATCGAGCCGCCGCTTCAGCGCCGCGCTTTGCTTGGGATCCTGCTCGAAGTAGTAGGCCGCGGCCACCGGCAAGGCGACCTCCACCGTATGCGCATCGCTGTACCAGCCGTCCGAGTCTTCGATGTGCGAAAGCGCTTTCGTGTCAGCGTGCGAGGACGACCAGTACCACGCGATCTGGCCATCCGGGCCGGAACAGGGATTGCGCCAATCGTGTTCGTAATGCAACAGATCCGGCTTGATCCACCCATAGCGTTCCAGGTAACGGCCGAACCCGGTGATCATGTTGGGTATGCGCGCATCGCCGGTGACCAGCCACGCGTGCCACAGACCGTCGATGATGTTTTCCGTCATCCATGGCGAGGTGCCGCGCACGTCCGACGACGGATCCCAGGAATCGTCCTCATGCAGGCGCCAGCTGTTGCGCCAGGAACCGTCGTTGCCGAGCCCGTCGGGGTTGTCGCGCTGATGCTCGTACAGCCATCCGATGCGATCGTTGACGCGCTTGAGGTAACGGCGATCACCAGTCAATTCATAGGCGCTGACGGTTTCCACCAAGCCCAGTCCCGTCATGCGCTCGGTGAAATGCTGCGACGGACTCGTATATGGTCCCGGGCGATTGCCCCAGCCGCCGTTCTCCCACAGCGTCATCATCTTGTCGACCGTTTCCAGGTCGTGTTCGCTATCGTCGCCGGTAAGCGCCAGCGCGAGCAGGATCGGCTCGACATAGACGTATTTCACGTCGCACGGCTTTTCGTTGTAGGTCCAGCCACCGGCGCAAAACGGACTCATCGCCAGGCCATCGCGGCGGATGTGTTTCATGTAGAAGTGATAACTGAGGTCGGCCGCTTGCAGGTAATCGAAGCGCCCGGTGCGGATGTATGCCTTGAACAGCGTGGAAGGTCGATCGAACAGCCACGCCGTGGGGTCGTTCACCGGCAACGGCCGCGCCCATTGAAACTGCGTGGCGACGTAGTTGGCATAAGGTTCGTTGGGTGAGGCCGGAAGCTGCGGGCCGGCGACCAGCGATCGACACAGCCATGCGGGACTCAGCGTCGCCAGCGCGGCGGCCACCTTCAAGCCCTGCACGTCGGGCACCAGTCCGCTGGCGTAGGGCCATCCAGGCAGATCCCGTTGGCGCTGCTTGCCCACGGCGAAATAGAACGTCTGCGTGTCGCCGCCAAGCCGCGCGTGGAATTGCGCGCGCACCGCGCGCACGCTGCCATCCTTGGCGTACCACAGCAAGGTCGTGCGGACGGCGGCGGGTATTTCCGCGCCGCTTTCATCAAGGATGCGCACCAGGCGCGCATCGCGCAGCATACCGGGCGGAAACGGGATACCGACCGACACCAGCACTTCCGCATCCTTGCCGGCGTTGCGATGTACGACGATGCGCTGGTCCGGCGTGATATCCGCCGGTGCCGCATGGTTCGCCGCCATACCGTGCGGAGCTGCCGAAGGACCGGCGCATGCCGACGTGGTGCAGATCAAGAACATAGCTGTCGCGAGCCACCAGGCCATCGACGTCGGTCGCCTTGCGATCATTCAAGCCACCGACGAAAGCGGAACGTGCTTGTACAAAAGCTGCCGTTCCCAGCGCAGGGCGGTGTCGACGATGAAATCCAGGTTGTCGTAATGCGGCTGCCAGTCGAGGGCGTGCTTGAGCCGGTCGCTGCAGGCGATCAGCATGGGTATGTCGCCGGGACGGCGCGGCAATTCGATCACGTTGAGCGGCTTGCCCCCTACCCGCGCCACCGCATTGATCACCTCGCGCACGCTGTAGCCATGGCCGTAGCCGCAGTTCAGCGTCAGTGACTGGCCGCCACAGCGAAGATGATCAAGTGCGCACAAGTGCGCCGCGGCCAGGTCGTCGACATGGATGTAGTCGCGAATGCCGGTGCCATCGGGCGTGTCGTAGTCGGTGCCGAAAATCGACAGGCTGTCGCGAATGCCCACGGCGTGCTCGCAGCACACTTTGATCAGCAAGGTCGCATTGGGCGTGGAATGGCCGATGCGGCCCTGCGGATCGCAGCCGGCGACGTTGAAGTAGCGCAGTATCACGTGCCGCATCGCGCCGGCGGCGCTGTGGTCGCGCAGCATGGTTTCGGACATCAGCTTGGAGGTGCCGTACGGATTGATCGGCCGGGTCGGCGTGTCCTCGTCGGCGATGCCGTTGGCGGTCTCGCCGTAGACCGCCGCCGTGGACGAAAAAATGAATTTATCGATGCCCGCGTCCGCGCAAGACGCCAGCAGGTTGCGCGTGTTGCAGGTGTTGTTGCCGTAATACTTCAGCGGATCGCATACGGATTCGGGCACCACGGTATGCGCAGCGAAATGCAGCACCGCATCGAACCGATGCGCGGCCATGACATGGCTCACCAGGCCCGGATCGCCCACGTTGCCGATCACCAGCTCGGCGCCGCGCACGGCTTCGCGAAAGCCCGTGCTGAGGTTGTCGATGACAACCACGCGTTCGCCCCGCGCCACCAACTGCTGGACAACATGACTGCCGATGTAGCCGGCGCCGCCGGTAACCAGAACTGTGTTCATGAGGATCCATCCGCTGTGACGGGAAAGTTTTCGGAAAGCCAGCGCTCGACGTTATCCAGCAGTCGGTTGCGATCGCCGGTGAGGATGTAGGTGTGATCGGCTTCCTTGAAGAACCGGGTGAAGACGCCGGGGTGGCTGACGACCCGGCCGAAACATTCGCGGAACTGGCTCGCGTGGTTGAAATACCGGCTGATGCCGCCGCTGTAGATCAGGCACAGCTTGAGGCCACGATCGAGCATGCCGGCCAGATCGGCACGCACGACCGCTTGCGGCAACGGCGCCACGGTGAAGGCAGGCTCGTCGCTGCCGCCTGCCGGCGCCTGGCGACGGCGCGAAAGCATGCGCCGCCAGCGCTGTATATCCAGCAAGCGCGGCAGGTAATAGCGCAGGTGATAACCGAGCGTGCGATAGGCGTAGCCATCGAGAAAAACGGCGCCGGCCACCTTCGGATCGCTGCAGGCCACCATGTGCGCGCTTTGCGAGCCGGAACACAGGCCGATCAATACGAAGCGCGTGCATGCGGCCTGCTCGCCGAGCAGTTTCATCGCATCGCCCACATCCGCGCAGATCTGCTGCTTGCGGGTCTGCGATTCGCCGCTGGAAGCGCTGTCGCCGATGGTGGATAGATCGAAGCGCAAAGTCGGATAACCGTATGCATTCAATCGCCGGGTCATCTCGACGTGCAACCGGAACGGCCCGATTCGATGCACCAGCCCCGCGTTGAGCACGATCACGCCCACCGTTTCCCGCGCAGTGGATGGCGGCAACCCCGCGATGCCCACCAGATGCCGCGCACGCCCAAAACGGAAAGCCTGCTCCTGCATCACGCCGCCTCCCTTACATGTTGAGTGACGGCCTGGATCAACGGATGCGAAAGAATCGCCACCTCCAGCCGGCGTGGATCATCCCAGGGCGTGGCGGGCTGCATGCATTTGACCGCGGCAGCATCGGTCACAAAGCTGCCCCAGGGGCGCGGTGCATCGAGCGAAAGCGAATCCAGCAGAAGCGTCGGCACGGACGGACGATCGATATGCAAGGCAGCGATCTGCTGGCGGAAATGTTCGCTGATCGCAAATCCCAGCCATTGCGCCGCGATGTCGTCGGCTTTGCGCGGCACCATGAAACGCTGCGCATCCTGGCGCAGCGCCGACTGCAGCGCGTCGAGCTGCGCCACGTACGCGCGGCCGTCGAGCACGGGATCCCACGCCACGATGCCGGCGAGGCGGGCTTGCATGGCCGACGCCAACGCAATGCTTCCACCCAGCCGCGCACCAAACGCCAGCACACGATCGATGCCGCTGCGCGTGCGCAACTCGTCGGCTGCGGCGGCGGTATCGGCCAGGCAGCGAGGCCAGTCCATCTCCACGCTGCCGCCGGCCGAGTCGCCGCTGCCGTAGTAGTCGAAACGCAATACAGCTATGCCTTCGGCCGCCAGCGCCTGCGCCAATTGCCGGTACAGGCGGTGGCAACGTATCTGATCCTGTCCCAGCGGCGGGCATAGCAGCACGGCCTTGCGCGCTGGCGTACCGCACGCATGGAACAGGCCGAACAGCTCTCGTTCCGAGCCGAAGTAGAACGGCATTTCCATCTCGGCACGCGCACTCATCGCCGGAACACCACGCTGAAAAACACTTCGTTCTCGTGGTAGCTCTGCGCGACTGCGCTGCTGTTGCGCACCTGCCGGATATAGGAAACGTGCCAGCTCCAATGCGGCGTCCATTGCCGCCCGAGATCCACGCCATAGCGATAGGTCTTGTCGGTTCGCTCAAACGAGGTATAGCTGAGCCTTTCCGCATTGACGAATGCGGTCAGCGTCGTGTTCGGGCGAAGGTGGTAATCGGCACTGATCGTGCCGCCACGCGTGGACTGGTTGAAGGTGGAGCTGTTCAGATACGAAAGCTTGTCGTACGTCGGCGCGATCGACAGCTGGAAGCGTTCGGTGTGGTAGGTGTAGGTCGCCTGCAGGATTCTTTCGAGGTAGACCTCCGAGTCGATCACCATATTGCCGGTGCTGATGCCACCGCCGGGGTTATAGATGAAGTCGGTCGGGTTTTCGTTGGTGATGTTGACGATGCTCTGTCCTGGTTGCAGAAACATGTCTTGCGCGGCGTCGGAAAACTGGTAGGCGCCGGTGACGGACAACGTGTTATGCGGGGTGAACTGCCAACCCAGGGTGATCCTCGCCATGGGCTTGGAGTCGCCGCGCGCCCGCGTGAAATCGATCTTGGACCAGCCCAGCAGCACGTCGGCATTGAAATGCATGAGCGTGCTGGTATATCGGCCGTATGCCTCGTTGCGGGTGTAATCGGGTGTCGCAATGGTGCTGTCGACGCCACCGACCGTGGTCGTGACGACGCTGTGGTCGAATTTCACCCGCTGCGATTCCAGATTCAGCGAAAGCGTGTCGGTTGGATTGAGGTCGCGATACAACCGGAACGCCGCCATGCCGCGGCTGGAGTTGAAATCCTTGACCTTCGAAGCGTAGCTGTTGAGATAGTGCAACTCGACTTGCGCGCGCATGACGTTGCCGAACTGCAGATGCAAGGTCGGGCCCAGCGACAGCACGTTGGTCTGCTGCCGGTTGTTCGGCGCATTGCTGGCCAGCGAGTCGACCGGCTCGACCCCGGCGTAGTCCTCGACGGTGAAGTCCAATCGCTTCGGCAACACCGTCCAATTGGCCTGGGCGGCCAACTGGGTCTGCGTCTGGTTTGAAAATTGGTGGCCGAGATAATCGCTGTATTGCAGCGTGCCGTTGACGTTGGCCTGCAAGGTGGAACCTTGCTGCAGGTAGCTGAAATTGATGCCCGGAATGAAGACGTTCTGGCTGACCGGATTGCTGTCGCTCAACGTGATGTTGTCGCTGTGTTCGACCGTGCCGTAGATCGAATAATTGAACTGCGAAGCCCATACCGCACCCGGCACGACGGCAAGCGCAAGCGTCATGGCGCGAGCGAGCGTGATGGATGCCGGCATGTCCCCCTCCCTTCCCTTTAATGGATCGCGTTGAAATGCGTTGTAGTGCAGCCGCCTTTCGTCCTAGGCCGACTGGTTGAAAACTACCCCTGCAAGCTTGTTCGTGTCGAAATTGGCGACCGCCTGGTTGATGGCGGCTGGCGTATCGCGTCCGTGACCCACCACCACGACCACGAAGTCGGCCAGATCCGACAGGATGCGCGCATCCGGGGAGCCGTTGATCGCCGGACCATCAAGAAACAGATAGCGATCGGCGTATCGGCAGCGCAGCGAATCGAGCATCGCCCGCATGCGAAACGACGAGAAGAATTCGCCGCCGTTTTCGCGCGACCTGCCCGCCGGCACCAGGCGAAGACGCGGAATGCCGGTCTGGTAAATGATCGATTTGATGCCGCGGATGGGATGCTCGAGATATTCGATCAAGCCGCCCTTTTCCGGCTCCACGCCCAGCGCCTTGTGCTGGTTCGGATAGCGCAGGTTGCAATCGATCAGCAGGCTGGTCTTCGCTTCGTCGAACGCAAACGCCGCCGCCAGGTTGCGCGCCACGAAGCTGCCGCCCGAGTGCGGACTGACTGACGCCACCAGCGTGATGAAGTTCTGGCTGCCGCCAAGTTCGAGCAGGCGCGTGCGGATTTCGCGAAACGCATCGGACTGGCGGCGTACCGAATCCTCGCGATGGATCAGGCGCCGTTGTTCCAGCTGCGCGGGTGCCAGCGCATGGTCGCCCTCGGTCATCAACGCAATCGAATGGCCCGTCGAGGGCGTTTCTTCGATGTTGCGCACGCTGGCGCCGGGCTTTTGCTCGCGTCGCTCGGTAAAAAGGTTTTCGTCGTGAGAGCTCATGCTCAACCCCTGTGCCGGATCCAGAACAGGATCAGGTAAAACGCGGCGACGCCGACGGCGATCAATACCAGCATCGTGTTATGCAACCGGTCGCGTCGGCGGTCGCGTGGGGTCGGGTAGAACGGAACGGTTGCCAGCACGTTGGCGCCGAGCGCGCGTTCCAACTGGTCGGCCGAACGCACGCGCGGATCAAAACGCACCAGGGCGAACAACAGGCCGAACGGAATGGCGAGCGACAACACCAGGCCGGCCGCTCCGAAATGCATGAAGCGCAGGCCCGAGGGCACCAGCGGCACCACGGCGGGATTCTGGATAAGGAACGTCAGGCCGCGTTGTTCGGAATCGAGGTTCATCGACACGCGCGCGTTCTCGCGACGCTTCAACAGATCCTGGTAGACATCGCGGTTGACGTCGTAGTCGCGCGTCAGCTCGGCAGTGACATTTTCCGAGCTGGAAATGCGCTTGCCGCGATCCAGTTCCACCGCCAGCATCGACTCGCTGGCACGGATGCGCGCCTCGGCCGCGGCGGCGTCGCCCTCGGTGGCGGCCAGCTGGATCTTGAGCTGCTGGTAAAGCGGATTCATCTGCACCGCGTTGTCCAACGGTATCGGCGTGCCGGCTGCCTGCGCCGCCTGCTTGCGCTGGTCCGACTGGGCCATTTGCTGCCGCAGGTCCTGCATCTGGTGCCGGATACGGATCACGTCGGGATATTGGTCGGTATAGGTGAGCAACAGTTTGTCGAGCTGGCCCTGCAAATCGGCGAGCTGGGTGTCGTAGATGCCCTGCGTGGTATGCACCGCATTGACTTCCGATTCGCCCGACAACTGCGCCTGCAGTGCGGCCGCCTGCGAGCGCTTTTCGGTCAGCTCCAACTGCGTATTCTCGATTTGCGTGCGCAGTTGGCTGATGCGCGAGTTGGTATCGGCATCGCTGCCGGGGCGCGCATCCACGTTGGATTCGCGGTACGCCTTGAGCTTGTCTTCGGCGTCGGTCAACTTGCGCCGATAGGTTTCGACCTGACTATTGATGAAGTCGTAGGCATCGCGGCTTTCGCGCTGTTTGGAGGCAAGGCTTTCGCTGATGAAAAGACGCGCGAACTCCTGCGTCACCACGAATGCCCGCCGCGGCTCGGAATCGGCATAACTGATGGTGATCAGATTGCCGTGCGAGATCTGCACCTTGGTGCGAGCGCGAATGCCCTCGGTGATGAAATCGCGCTGCATCGGTGTCGGATGCGTCGCCGTCCAGCCGCCAACGACCAGGATCTGGTCGAGCACCTTGCGGCTGAAAATCACGTTCTGGGCGATACCCGCCCGGTTGGCGTTGGCCGTCGCCGAGGCCGCGCCTTCCATCAGTGGCGTGATGATGTTGCTTTCCTGCGCCAGGATGGTGGTGGTGGCCTCGTATTTCTTCGGCCAGAACATGCCCACCACCACGGCCGCGATCGCGATCACGGCAAATGCGATGCCCAAAGCCATGCGCCGCCGCCGCGCTTCGGTCAACAGCGCCGGCAACATGCCGCCTAAAGGTGCGAGTTCTCCCCCCATGACATCCCCTTTCCTTTTCCGTCCCTAAAAAAACCGCGTGCGCGTTCAGAACGCGCGTTGTGGCACCGTAATCACGTCCCCCGGCTGTACCGGATAGTTGTTGGCCAGGTCGCCCTTCTGCAGGATCTTGTCCAGATGCACCGAGTAGGAGATGGCGCCCTGGCCGTCGCCCTTCCGATACAGCTCGGTGCGGTCAGGCGCGGCAAATTCGGTAATGCCGCCAGCGGCCAGCACCGCGTCGAGCACGGTCATGCCCTGGCGATAGGGAATGGAAATCGGGCTGCGTACCGCGCCGGTGACCCGCACCCGCGACAGGTACTCGTTGCTGCGCAGCGCAACAAGAATGACCGCCACCTGCGGATCACGAATATAAGATTGCAATTTGTCTTTGATTTCGGCGGATACTTGGTCGGGGGTTCTGCCGCCGGCGACCACGTCACCAATCAGGGGGACGGTGATCCGGCCGTCCGGGCGCACCGGGACGCTCACGCTGAGGTCCGGGTTATGCCAAACGGTGATCTGTAACTGGTCGTCCACGCCGATGTGGTACGTGGTTACCGCCTGCACGTCGGCATTGAGCTTCGGCGGCTCGCTGGAACCACCCGTCGTTGCACAGGCGGCGAGCAGCAATGGCAGGCACAGCGCGAAACAACGACAGAGGCTCTTCATGGCGATCTCGGCCGGTGATGGTTAGAAAGTGTGACCCCTGTCTCATTATATGCTCTTGACAAACGAGCAAGGCAATAGTCCAGCTCGCTAAAAGCAAAGCAATATTTTTTCGAATCCCGGGGGCTTGGCATGCTTTTTGAGCGAGGAATGAAACCCGAACCCCAACAAATTCCGGTACTTGCATGCCGCACGGGGGTCCGGCTGCGCCTCAGTTCGACCTGTCCAGCGTTGTGGAGAGCCGATGGATTTGCTTGAGCACCTGCTTTATCCGATCTACCAGGCGGCCATTCTTGTCGCCGTCGGTCTGCTCCTTTTATGCCGCCGTCGCTATCGATTCGCCCTGGTGGTGTCGGCGATCGGCGTGTGCTGGTTATGGCTGTGCGCCACCCCGGTCATGGCCCTGCACTTGCGCGACACGCTGGAGCAGCACTATCCGCCGCGAGCGGCGTCCACCTATCCCAAGGCCGACGCGATCGTGATCCTGGGCGGCGGGGCGTTGTCGCCATCCAGTTCGGATCAGGATTCGGACGATGCATACAGTCTCGCCACGCGCATCGGCTTCGGCTTGCAATTGTTTCGCGATGCGCGCGCCGACATGGTGCTGCTTTCCGGCAGTGACCAGGCGCAGCGAATGGCACGCGGACTGCTGTGGCAAGGCGTGCCGGTCAATGCGTTGCAGACCGAGTGCACCAGTACGAACACGCACGAGAATGCGGAGTTCTCGGCCGCCATGCTCAAGCGCGCCAAGCGGTCGCGCATCTTGCTGGTGACGTCCGGCTTCCATATGCCACGCGCCGCGGCAGCTTTCGCCAATCAGGGATTGGAAGTGATTCCCGCCCCGGCCTACGACCCGGCTTATCCCGGATGGCAGGCGCATCCGTGGTGGCCAAGACGCTCCGCGTTGCGCTTGAGCGGCCGCTGCCTGCGCGAATTCGCCGGCATCTGGTGGTACCGGTTGCGCGGCTGGAGCTGAAGTCAGCGAAGTAGGCTTTTCCCATTACGCAACCATTGCATGAGAATAGTTTCGTAATTAATTGAAAATTCTTCTGTTTTTGTTCGTAGATCGCCAGGTTCGCTTCACCGATCACATGCGGCTGCGGGCCTGGATTGCGCTGTCCGAGGCAATCTGGGTCAGCGCCATGGCCACCGCAGGATGCGCGGACAGATCAGAACATCCCTAGTCGGCCGGCCTGGCAAACAGGAACCGGGCGACCAACACGATCGAGATTCCCAACAAGGTGACCAGGCCAAGAAAAAACACGCCTGATGCCGGGTGCACGATACCGAACACCGCAAGCAGTTCGAGTACAGCCATGACGCACAGTGAAGCGACCACTGTGGACACCACCACGGGCTTCAAAACAGCGCGTTCGGAAGGTGACAGTCGATAGACACCGCTAAGCGTGAGCAGCACGTCTCCCAAGGTTGCTATCGAGAGTATCAGTAGCGAAACTTCCCAAACCGTTGATCCCGGCAGAGAGAAAAACGTCAGCACGAAGGGGATGAACGAAAGGAAGACTGCCTGGAAGCTGAAAGCGAGGATATTCCGGATTCGGAACGCATCGACCGGCGTCCATTGATGGGGTTTTCCGCTCAACGCAACCAAGATTGCCGAAAAGCCGGCCAGACCGATGGCAACCTCCGCAAACATCGATAGGGCATTTGCGATGTCGATGGCAAACTCTCCACTGGCCAGCTCATGGATGGACGCATATGTCCGGCTCTACATTTGGGCGCCCGTGCTTGACGAAGCCGCGAAACTGTAACTGCCTCTCGCCCGGCTCACAATCTGGCGCCAAGTCGGACGCATGACCAGCCTATGGAACCAACGTCTGGATCTGCTGCGCAAAGCGTTCCGGTTGTCCACGGTAGAACTCGTCGACAGCCTTCCCTTCGATCAAGTTGCGGCGTAACGACAGACGTAGCGCGTCGTCGTTGATCAAGCGTACTGCAGCTTTTACATACTCGTCGTTCGATTTGGCAATCAGCCAATCCGGCAAGCCGATGCGTGTGAAGAGTGCTTCGTCGATGTGCTCCAGCACCTCTGGCCCGGTCTTGCACACACCGACCAGCCCCAGTGCCGTTACATCGACAATGCCGTTGGTGTTGCCGAATGGAAATGGATTCAAATAAAGATCGCATTCGTTGATCCGTGCCATGTATTCGGCATACGGCATGATGGGATGAATGGCAGCCTCGGGCAGGTGGCGCTGAATATGATCGCGTGCTTCCAGGTAGACCAGTCCGCGCGCCACGCCCATGAAGAAATGGAATTCAACCGCCCTTCCCGCTTCACGCTGGATATGCGTGAGCGTTTCGACAAAACCCGGATTGAGTTTCATGGTCGTTGAAGCAACCGCTATACGCACCGTCTCTGGGTGCTCGCGCAGCTTGGGGCGATAGCTGCCACTCTGGGCCGAAGGCACGAACGGCATGGCCGCCTTCGGCAACGGCAGCAGTTTTTCGCTGAACAGGCTGGGATCGCCCACCCAATCCTCCGGCAGCACGAAATAATCGATGAAGGGCGACATCGATGTCGCTGGATGCCCGTAGGAGACGATCTGCACAGGCGCCAACCGCAAGTTGGTCAGGTAGATGCTGTGTGGAAACATTCCGAATGCGGGGTAGTAGACGACGTCCGGCCGCAGCTCTTGCGCTTTCCCGCGCACAAAAGAAACGGTCTCACCCGTCACTTCGATGTACTCCTCGAACACCGCCTTGCCCAGCTGATCCACCTGGCCGGCGTGGCCGATGCCCACCACGCGAAAATGTTCGCGTGCAGCTCTGATCGATGCCGAATGCGTGCGATAGATGGAATGCGAACCGGAGAACCATTCCAAGATCACCAGCATCAGCGGCCTTTCACCCGGCGCACGCGCGCGCGGCGGGCCTTCCACATCCTTGAAGCCCTGCTCCACCAGCTTCTTGCGCACCAGCCGATTGATCGGCGCCTTGATGGCATGCCGCTTTGGCGTGTCGGCATAGCTGCAATGCATGTAGACGTCGTGCAGCACACCGATGGGCAGGACATCGAGGTCTGCGATCTCGTCCAGCTTGGGCGGCAGCCATTGCAACAGCACCTCACGCTTGTCGTGCGCGGCTGCAGTTCCTAGAAAACGCGGTGAAAGCAAGGCACAGGCAAGCGCTGCAGCAAGATGGCGATCGGTCTGCCACAACGCCTCCATGTTCATGGGAATCTCGGAGTTCGGCGTGTAGAGCAGGCAGAACTTGGCGAGATCGCGATTGGTGACTTCTACCGCCCTGGCATTTGGCCCCTTGATGTTGAGTGCGCGCAGGATGTGATCCGCGTTCCTGAAAGAGCTTGCCGCAAACAGCGTGGCGATCCAGCGGTGGAAATACAGCATCTGCCGATAACCATCGAAAGAGAGGCTGAAAGCGGGGTCACTGAACAAAGCCGACAGCGCCGAGCAGATGCGATTGATGATGTGCGGGTCCTGGTCCACCCCCATCATGTTTGCGGTGGGTTGCGCATGGAATCCGGTATCGAACCCGCCGTAATTGCGATCGAGCATGCTCAATAGGGCAACGAACTCACGCGCGGCCTCTTCGTGTTTTCGCGCGTAGCAGGTGGACTCGAACCGGCCAAGTGAAAAGGCAGGTTCCTCTGGAGACGGAGTGTTACTGCTTGCAGCAGGTTTTGCTTCGGCGTTCATGCGCAGATTTCTCCACAGTGCACTGGCATCCAAGCCTACGTGCTTTCAATTCGAGAAGCCCCATCGTCGTCATTCCAGCGAAAGCTGGAATCCAGTGCCTTTGGAGCTTTGCAAGTCGCTGGATTCCAGCTTTCGCTGGAATGACGAGCAAGAGTTTCCGGGTTGCTACAACTCAACCACCCGCGTGCCTGGACGTCATCTGAGCACACCCCATCACCGGCATAGCCGATACATAGTCGGGTACGCGAACGGCTCCCTGCACACAGTACAACGCCTGGCTGGGCAGTTGGCCGCTTTGTGCTACGTCCATCAATACGGGAGACACGTCGGTTTGCGTTACCGTGATCCACGGCGGTGGCATCAAGCCGATCATGCGCTGTCCCGCATGTAGCGCACCGCGCCATTCGATGACGTCAAAGGATGGCTGCGGTTGTGTCACGCGCGGCGCCAACAGCACGTAATCCCCAGCCGTTGGTCCGGTCAATACCAGCGTGCCAGGCGTGCTGCCCTGCATGAGCGTCAGCGTCTCGCCAGGCAATACGCCCGATAGCATGGCCTGCGAAACATTCAATGTGCCGTCGCGATTCAAGATCACATTCGACGCCACCACCGGCCGGGGGGTGATGGTGCCTCGAGTATCGACATAGGTGATGGCGTAGTCGCTCAGTTGGCTCGCCATGCTGCTGCTCAACCCTACGTTACTGCCGTCGATTACCAGCAGAGAGCCGTTCGCGCCCAGCACCTGCGAACTGTTGTACACCTGTAACAAGTTCGTGAGCGTGTCGTTCCCCACGAGACCGGTGACGTTGGTGACGGCCACGCTGCTTGCCGCCGTCCCGTCGTACATCTTCGTATCGGTCGACGCCGTCACCGTGATATTCGCCGGTGTGATCGTCCCCTTTGCATTCACGTAGGACACCGTGTAATCGGTGATGTAGCCGCCGCCGTTGATCGAAGCGTTGGCCAAGGCGGTGGCCGTCGACAGCGTCGAGCCGTCGGTGCCCAGCGCATGGCTGGAGTTGTAAACCTCCGCCACCGTTCCGTTCAGGCTGTCCGTGCCCCGGAAACCCGTCACCGTCGCCGTCACGTTCGTAGCCACGCTGCCGTCGTACACCTTGGAGCCCGTGTTCGACGTCACCGTCAAGGCTGCCGGCGTGATCGTGCCCGCCGTGTTGACGTAGCTGATCGCGTAGTCACCCAGCACGCTGCCGTAGCTGCCATTCACGCTCGCCCCACTGCTGTTGACTACCAGCTGCGAGCCATTGGCTCCCAGCGCGTGCGTGCTGTTGTACGTCTGGAACAGGCCGGCCAGGTTGTCGCCCGACAGAAGGCCGGTGATGTTCGTGACCGCCACGTTGCTGGCGGTGGTGCCGTCGTACACCTTGGTATCGGTCGACGCCGTCACCGTCACCGCTTTCGGCGTGATCGTGCCGTCGGTACCGGCAAGCGTGTTGCTGCTCAGGTAGTAATTGTTGGCGTCCGCGCCGCTCAAGGCGATGTTGTTGACCGCATAACCGAGGTTGTTGCCCGCGTGCGAGGTGTTGAACGCGCCAACGCCACCGACGTCGACGGTGTCGCCGGACAGCTTGCCCGAAAGGCCCAGCATAAGGCCGGTGATGTTCGCGGTGCCGTCGTATACCTTCGATACGCCATTGGCCTGCGGCGTCAGCGCAACCCGCTCCACCGCCTGGTTGCCGACGTAGGTCGCCTGCAGGAAGTTGTTGCCCACGATGCTCGTGTTTGAGCCCGTCAGCCCGTAGTTGCCCGCGGCCAGGAAGCCTGCGCCGCTCAGTACCGCGCCGGTGGGTGTCACGGTGAAGGTGACGCTGCCGCCGGCACTGTCGTTGTACGTAAAGGTGTTTCCGTTGCGGCTCGTTTGCGTGAGTGTATGAATGACGTTGCCGCTATCCATGTACTGCGCACTGGTGACGCCGTAGCCCGGCGTCGTGCCGTAGGCATTGTTGATGTTCTGGATGTGCACCAGCAGATCTTGCGCGGGCACGATCTGGTAATTGCCGTTGACGTAGCTGATGTTGTAGTTGCTGGAGGTATACCCCGATGCCACCAGCACGCCGTTGTAGGTGCCAGCCGCCTCGTCCACGCCGACGCCCGTGCGCGTGATCGAGAGCGTACCGCCCAGGGTGCTGGCGTTGTCGCCGCCGACGAAGCCGGTGAAGCTCACGCCGTTGTATCCGGCCGTGTCGCTTTGCGTGACGATCTTGGCATCGTTGTTCGCCGTAACGACGAGGCTGGCGGCGCTGATCACGGCGCTGGCCGAGGGTGGCGACGCAATGGTGTAGTCACTGGCCAGTCCCGCCACTTCGTTGCCGGCGCCAACGCCGCTGCCGTTGCCACTGGCCGCACCGGTGAAGCCGGCCAGGCTGCCTGTGCCGCTTGCCACCACGTTGCGCGTACCGGCGTTCGGATTGTCGAACGCCAGGTTGAACCCGCTGACACCCGCGGCGGCATCGTTACCGACAAGGCCTCCGGGCGACAGGCTCACGGTGGAGGTCGTGCTGGTGGTGCCGTCGTAAGTCTTGCCCACGGCATTGATGACCGTGGCCAGCAGCTTCGGCGTGATCGTGCCCTTCGTGCTGACGTAGCTGATCGCGTAGTCACCGAGCAGGCTGCCGTGGCTACCACTCACGCTTGCCCCACTGCCGTTTACAACCAGCAACGAGCCATTGGCACCCTGCGCGTGAGCGCTGTTGTACGTCTGAGACAAGCCGGCCAGGCTGTCGCCCGACAGCAGGCCGGTGATGTTGGTCACCGCCGCACCGCTGGCGGTGGTGCCATCGTAGGCCTTGGTGTCCGTCGACGCCGTCACCAGCACTGTCTTGGGCGTGATCGTGCCTGCTGTGTTGACGTAGCTGATCGTGTAGTCGCTCAACAAGCTGCTGTGATTGCCGCTCACACCTACTCCGCTGCCATTGACCAGCAGCAGCGAGCCATTGGCGCCTTGCGCGTGCGAACTGTTGTACGTCTGGAACAGGCCGGTCAGGTTGTCGCCCGCGAGCACGCCCGTGACATTGGTCACCGCCGCATTGCTGGTGGTGGTGCCGTCGTACGTCTTGGTATCCGTCGACGCCGTCACCGTCACCGCCTTGGGCGTGATGGTGCCGCCGCCATTGGGATTGCTGATGACTGGGCTCGCCATGGAGACATTCCAGGATTTGCCGCTGAAGCTCGCATTCAAGCTCAACGTCCCGGCCTGCACCGTCACGGTGAGGTTGTTGCCCACATGACTGGTGCTGAACACCGCGCCGGTGATGTTCAAACTGCTGGTGTTGATCGCCACGGAAGTGCAACCGCCCGCTCCGCCGATGGAGCCCAGCACGCTCGACGAACCGACGTTCAACACACTCAAGGCGTTGTTGCTGCCGTCGTAGGTCTTGTTGGCGGTGAATACGCCCGAAAGATTGGGCTGCGTCCGCACATCGAAATTGCGCGTGCCCGCCGTCACGTTGGTCACGTTGCCGAGATTGGCGTTGTAGCCAAGGTAGTCCGTCGCGCCCGTGGCACCGACCACGGCGGCACTCAACTGCGCAACGTTGTCGTTACCGGTGTAGGCGGTGAACGTGCCCGCATTGGGCAGAATGATCTGGGCCCCGTTGGTGGTCAGCACGTCACCGGCCGTATCCGTGCCGGAGGGAAGTCCGGAGACGCCTTGGGAGCCGGCCACCAGCGTGACGTTGCCGCCACTGGAAAGATTGGCGCTCAGCGTGAGGTTGCCAGTCGTGTTCGCGGTGATCGAGCCATTGGCTTTCACGCCGGCCAACGTGATGTTGCCGCTGCCCGAGATATTCGTGAGACCCGCCGTGATATTGGCCGCGGTGAAACTCGTGCCGTTGGCCATCACAACGTTGGCCGTTGCGCTGCCCGTGTTCAAGGAACCGCTGATGTTCACCGTGCCGCTGTTGACGTACGTGGTGCCGGTGTAATTGCTCGCGCCCGATAGCGTGAGCGTGCCTGGGCCGGCCTGGGTGAGATTGCCCGAACCGGTGATGTTGTTGGCGAGATTCGGCGAACCAGTCGTGTTGATGACCGCCGTGGTCCCGGCGTTGAGCACCACGCTACTGTTGGTGCTTACGGATAAATTGGCGCCGGTCAGCGTGCTGGTACCGGCGTTGAAGACCAGTGCACTCGCGCTGCCGCCCAAACCGCCCGTGCCACCGCTCACGGTGTTGGTTCCGTTGAAGCCAGTGGTGCCGGCACCACCAGCCACCCCGGCTGCTCCACCCGCGCCACCGCTTGAGTTGGTGCCACGCCCGCCGGTTCCACCGGCCCCTCCCGTCGTTCCTGCCGTCCCCGATAAACCGTTGCCGCCGACATAGCCATACGAGCCGCCGCCGGCACCGCCGCCACCGCCGCCATTGCCGGTGGTGGCAGTGATCGCTCCGGTCGTCACCAGATTCTGGCCATTGATCGAAACGTTGCCGCCCGCGCCACCCGCGCCACCGCTGCTAGGGGGCGCGGAGCCATTGTGATAACCCGTGCCGGCACCGCCGCCACCGCCGCCACCGCCGCCGGCACCACCGGTAAGTGCGATGCCGCTGGCGCCTGCGTTGATGGCACCCGCCACGACAACGCCGCCACCCGCGCCGCCCGCGCCGCCCGCGCTACCCGTCTCCATGTTTGAACCGCAGCAAGTACCGCCTCTGCCGCCGCCACCGCCGCCACCCGCGCCACCCGTAAGCGCGATCCCTCCCGTGGCGCTGATCGTTCCGTACGCCAGCACGGCGCCACCTGCTCCGCCTGTTCCACCGACGATATTGAGATACGTCGTCTGACTGGGCTGCGTTCCTCCGATGCCACCCGCGCCGCCCGTGAGCGTCACGTTGCCTGCAGAAATGCTGACACCTGCGCTCTCGATCACCGAGCCGCCCGCACCGCCTGCGGCACCACCGGTTAAGCCGTTGGTACCGACCCCGCCAGTCGCCGTTACGTTGCCGCCGAGATTGATCGACCGATCGATGGTGAAGTTGCCGACGACGTTCGCCGTGAAATTGCCCGTACCGGTAATGCCGGCCGTGTTCGACGCCACCGTGCTGAGATTGAGTGCGGCATCCGAACGATTGATCGTCAGGTTGCTGTTGTCAGTCACGACACCGGTACCTAGCGTGCCGCTGGTTCCGTTGTTGCCCACCTGCAACGTACCTGCCGTGATGTTCGTGGTACCGGCATAGATGTTGTTGCCGGTCAGGATGGTGGTACCCGTGCCCGCTTGCGTCAGATTGCCCGTACCCCCGATCACCGCGCTGACGATGGTGCTACCGCTGAGATCGAAGGTGAGATTGGCGTTGTCGGTGACGGTGCTGGCCGTACCCAGGCTGCCTGTCGTGCCACCGTTGCCCACCTGCAAAGTGCCCGCACTGATCGTGGTATTGCCGCTGTAGCTGTTGTTGGCAGCGAGCACGGTGGTGCCCGTGCCTGCCTGGGTCAAATTGCCCGTGCCGCTGATCGAACCGGCGACGGTCGTCGTGCCGCTGACATTGAAGACAAGATCCCCGCTATTGATGACATTGCCGGTACCCAGGCTGCCCGACACACCGCCGTTGCCAATCTGCAGCGTGCCATTGGTGATGTTGGTGGTGCCGGTATAGGTGTTGTCGGCGGTGAGGATCGTCGTGCTCGGGGAGCATTGCGTGAAACCGCATTGCACGATCGACAAATTGCCGCTGCCGCTGAGCAATCCTGCTTCCGTCACCGTCAGGCCCGGCGCAACAGTGATGGTCGCATTGCCGGTCAACGCCGTGGTCGTGCTACCGAGTGTCGTGGTGTAGTACGTCGTGGTGGTGCCGTTGTTCAAGCTCCACAGATAGCCGCCGCCCAGCGTGATGTTGGTGTTGTAAGAGGTCAGCTCGCCACCCACCGCCATCGTGGCGTTGGCGACCACCAGGCCGTTGATTTCCAGCGTTGGCGTACCTGTATAAGAGGTGTTCTGCGGATTGAAGACCGCGAACGGCGTGAACGACGCATTGGGATTGGTCGCCGTCACGATCACGTCGAAGGTATTGCCGGCCAGGTTCGTGCCGGTCGGTACATTGAACGTCGCGGTCGTGCCCGTGACTTCGTTCGCCAGCGCGGCATACGTGCCGGCGAATCCGGCAATGCTCGTCAAGTTCTGCACCGTTCCCAGGTACACGTTTTCCAGCGTGCCGCTGCCGGTGATGGCATTGGCGATGGTGGTGTTGTTCGACAGGTCGAAGGTGAGGTTGCCGCTGTCGGTCACGCTGCCCGTGCCGAGACTTCCCGACGTGCCGCCGTTGCCTACCTGCAACGTACCGGCGGTGATGGTGGTGGTGCCGCCATAGGTGTTGTTGGCAGCAAGGATGGTGGTACCCGTGCCCTTCTGGACCAGATTGCCGGTGCCGCCGATCGATGCATTGACCGTGGTATTGCCGCTGAGGTTGAACGCCAGCGTGCCGTTGTCGGTCACGACGGCTGCTGTACCGAGGCTGCCCGTGGTGCCGCCATTGCCGACTTGCAGCGTGCCCGCGCTGATGGTGGTGCTGCCGCTGTAGCTGTTGTTGGCGGCAAGCACGGTAGTCCCGGTGCCCGCTTGTGTCAGGTTGCCCGTGCCGCTGATCGATCCGCTGACCGTCGTGGTGCCGGTGGTGTTGAACCGCAGATTGGCATTGTCGGTGACAGCGCCCGTACCAAGGCTGCCAGCCGCGCCGCCGTTGCCCACTTGCAGCGTGCCGCTACTGACCGTGGTGATGCCGCTGTAGATGTTGTTGGCAGCAAGAATCGTGGTTCCTGTGCCCACCTGCGAAACATTGCCTGTGCCGCTGATCACGCCAGGCGCCGTCGTGGTGCCGCTCACGTTGAATGTCAGGTTGGCGTTGTCGACCACCGCGCCCATGCCCAGGCTGCCGGTGCCGCCGCCGTTGCCTACCTGCAGCGTGCCATTGCTGATGGTGGTGGTGCCGGAGTAAGTGTTGGCTCCGGTTAGCACCATGGTGCCGGGGCCGGTCAGGTTCAGACCGGTATTGGCGGTGCCAGAAACCAGCGTTCCGCTGACCAGCAGTTGATCTCCGGATGCGATATTGAAGTTCGAGCCGCCTGACTGAGCGAAAGAAACACCAACCGCCGATATCGTCGAATTCGCCGTCACGGTGACGTTCTGCGTGAGATACCACGCGCCGTAGGTCGCGCCATTGCCGGTCACCGAACCCTGATCGGCGATCGTTCCGCCATTGAGCGTCAATCGCCCTAACGTATCTGTCGTGCTGTTGACGCTGGTCGTCAGCACCGAACCGCTATTGAGCACGATCGTGGCCGATTGCGCCGTACCGATGAGCCCATTGCTGTTGGCCCCGGCCATGAGCGTGCCGCCGCTGTTGACGGTAATGGTCGTCCCATTGCCAAGCGCGCCGTATGCGTTGTTGCCGCCGTCGCCAATCAATGTTCCGGCGTTGATCGTGACACTGCCGTTGAAGGTGTTGGCGAGGGAAGTATTGCCTCCGCCGATATCCACCGCACCGGCGCCGTTCTGCGTCAGCGTGCCGTTGCCACTGAGCACACCGAACACTGTCGAATTGCCCGACGAGTTGAACGTGAGATTGGCCGTGTCGGAAACGTTGCCCGTGCCAAGGCTGCCCGTGCTGCCGCCATTGCCTACCTGCAGCGTGCCGGCCGTGATGTTGGTGGTGCCGCTGTAGTTGTTGTTGGCGGCAAGGATCGTGGTGCCCGTGCCCGCTTGAGTCAGATTACCCGTGCCGCTGATCGATCCGCCAACCGTCGTGGTGCTGCTGAGGTTGTAGGTGAGGTTGCCGTTGTTGGTGATGTTGCCCGTGCCCAGGCTGCCGGTCGTGCCGCCGTTGCCCACTTGCACCGTGCCGTTGCTGATCGTGGTGGCGCCGCTGTAGGTGTTGTTGGCCGTGAGGATGACCGTGCTCGCATTGCACAGCGCTACGCCGCACGATTCTTGGATCGTCAGGTTGCCGCTGCCGCTGAGTGCGCCGCTTTGCGTCACCGTCAAACCCGGCGCCACCGTAATGTTCGAATTGCCGCCCAGCACATAGCTGTTGCTATCCGTGAGCGTGTTGAAACCCGTGGTGGTGGTGCCATCGAACAGGCTCCACAGATATCCGCCACCGAGTGTGATGTTGGTGTTGTACGACGTCAGGGTGCCGCCGACCGCCATCGTGGCATTGCTCACCACCAGTCCATTGATCTCCAGCGTGGGTGTGCCCGTATAGCTGCTGGTAAACACCTTGTATGGCGTAAACGAGCTGTTGGGATTGGTCGCGGTGATGATGGTGTTGAACGTGTTGCCGGCAAGGTTCGTCCCACTTGGCAGGGCGAGACCGGCAACACTGGCATTCACCTCGTTGGTGCTCACCGCGTACGTGCCGGTGAAGCCCGTGACGTTGGTCAGCGTCTGGGTCGTTCCAAGATACGCGTTTTCAATCGTGCCGCTGCCCGTCAGGGAATTGGCGATGGTCGTGCTGCGCGACAGGTTGTAGACCAGCGTGCCGTTGTCGGCGATGGCGCCCGTACCGAGGCTGCCGGAGCCGCCGCCATTGCCCACCTGCAGCGTGCCGGAGGTGATCGTGGTGGTGCCGCTGTAAGTGTTGTTGGCGGTGAGGATCGTAGTGCCGGTACCGGCTTGAGTCAGATTGCCGGTGCCGGTGATGGTCGTGCTGACGGTCGCGTTGCCGCTGAGGTTGTACGTAAGCGTGCCGTTGTCGGTAACAGTGGCCGCCGTGCCGAGGCTGCCGGCGGCGCCACCGTTGCCCACCTGCAGCGTACCTGCCGCGATCGTGGTGCTGCCGCTATAGGTATTGTTGCCAGCCAGAATGGCGGTGCCGGTGCCTTGCTGCACCAAGCTGCCGACACCAACGATGGAACCATTGACGGTGGTCGCGCCACTCGTATTGAAGGCCAGCGTGGAATTGGCAAAGCCCAGATTTACGTTGCCCGTGCCGATGCTGCCCGAGGCGCCGCCGTTGCCGACCTGCAAGGTTGTGTAGCCGACATAGGTGTAACCGGCGACGCTGTATGTGTTGTTGCCCGACAGGATCACCGTCGGGGCGGCGCAGCCGATGGTGCAGACCGGTCCGTTGCCAGGCCATTGCACCGCCAGTTGATTGGCGCTGCCGCTGAGCACACCGCTTTCGGTCACCGTCAATCCAGGCGCCACGGCAATCCATGCATTGCCGCCCAATGTGGCGCCGTTGCTGTCCGTCAGCGTGGTGAAGCTGGTCGTCGTGCTGCCGTTGAACAGCTGCCAAAGATAACCGCCACCCAACGTGATGTTGGTGCCGAACGACGTCAGCTTGCCGCCGAGCGCTGCGGTGTTATTGGCAACCGTATTGCCGTCGATCTGCAGCGTAGGCGTGCCCGTGTAAGCGGTGTTCTGCGGATTGAAAACCGGGAATGGCGTGAACCCCGTATTGGCGTTCGCACTGCCGGACAACAGCACATCCACTCTGTTTCCGGCCAGGTTGGTTCCAGTGGGTACGTTGAACGTCGCGGCCGACGCACTGTTCTCGTCCGCCAGCACCAGGTACGTGCCGGTGAAACCGGAGACGCCGGACAAGGTCTGCACCGTTCCCAGATACGCATTCTGCAGCGTGCCGGTACCGGAAAGCGTGCCCGCTATCGTGGTGTTGCCAGACACGTTGTAGATCAAGGTAGCGTTGTCGGCGATATTGCCGGTACCCAGGCTGCCCGCCGCGCCGCCGTTGCCGACCTGCAAGGTGCCGGCACTGATCGTCGTCGTGCCTGCGTAGGTGTTGTTGGCGGCCAGGATCGTGGTGCCTGATCCCGCCTTGGTCAGGTTGCCTGTGCCCACGATCGTTGCGTTGACCGTGTTGTTGCTGCTGAGGGTGAACGTCAGGTTGGCATTGTCGATAACGGTGGTCGCCGTGCCCAGGCTGCCGGTTGTGCCGCCATTGCCTATCTGCAAGGTGCCGGCGCTGATCGTGGTGCTGCCGGCATAGGTGTTGTTGCCCGTCAGCACGGTGGTGCCCGTGCCGACCTGGCTCAGATTGCCGCTGCCACCGATCACGGGACTGATCGTGGTGGTGCCGGTGGTGTTGAAGATCAGATCGCCATTGTCGGTGACCGCACCGGTGCCGAGATTGCCCGTCACACCGCCGCTGCCCACTTGCAGCGTGGTACCTGCATTGATCGTGGTGCCGCCGCTGTACGTATTGTTGCCCGTCAGGATGACGGTGCCCGAGCCCGCCTGCGTCAGGCTGCCTCCACCGGAAATCACATTGGCGATCGTCGTGGGGCTGCTGAGGTTGAACACCAGCGCGGCGTTGTCGACCACATTGCCTGCGCCCAGGCTGCCGGCCGTGCCGCCGTTGCCCACCTGCAGCGTGCCGGCGCTGATGGTGGTGGTGCCACCGTAAGTGTTGTTAGCGGCGAGGATGACGGTGCCCGCCCCTGCCTTCGTCAGATTGCCCGTGCCCGCAATCGCCGTGCTGATCGTGGTCGTGCCACCGAGGTTGAAGGTCAGGTTGGCGTTGTCGGTGACAGTGGCCGCCGTGCCCAGGCTGCCCGACGTGCCGCCGTTGCCCACCTGCAACGTGCCCGCGCTGATCGTGGTGCTGCCGCTGTAGGTGTTGTTGCCCGTCAACACGGTGGTGCCCGTGCCGACCTGGCTCAGGTTGCCGCTGCCGCCGATCATCGGCGTGATCGTCGTCGTACCCGTGGTGTTGAACGTCAGCGTGCCGTTGTCGGTAACTGCCCCGGTACCCAGGTTGCCGCCCGTGCCGCCATTGCCCACCTGCAGCGTCGTACCCGCATTGATGTTGGTGCCGCCGCTATACGTATTGTTGCCCGCCAGCACGAGCGTGCCCGTACCCGCCTGGACCAGGCTGCCCGTACCGCTGATCAACGCCGCGACTGTCGTGGGGCTGCTGGCGTTGAACACCAGCGCCGCGTTGTCGATCACGTTGCCCGTGCCAAGCCGGCCGCTCGTGCCGCCGTTGCCCACTTGCAGCGAGCCTGCGCTGATGGTGGTGGTGCCGCTGTAAGTGTTGTTCGCGGCCAGGATGGCCGTGCCCGTACCAGCCTGGGTCAGGCTGCCGGCACCACTGATCAATCCGCTGACGAGGGTGGTGCCGCTGACGTTGAAGGTGAGGTTGGCGCTGTCGGTGACGTTGCCCGTGCCCAGGCTACCGGTGGCACCGCCATTGCCCACCTGCAGCGTGCCCGCATTGATGGCGGTGAGGCCGCTGTAGGTATTGTTGGCCGCGAGAATCGTCGTGCCCGTTCCGGCCTGGGTGACACCGCCGGCACCGGAGATCACGCCGGCAACCAGCGCGCTTCCGGTGACGTTGAACACCAGGCCGCCGGCTACGTTGTATGCACCAGTAAGCGACACATTGCCGGCCTGGAAGATCAGTGTGCCGGTAGTGCCCGTGACCGTAACGCCGGCCTGATCCGTAATGTTGTTCTTGGCCACCAACTGGATGGAGGTGCCATTCAATTGCGCCGACAAATCGGCCATGCCGATGGTGATGTTGGAGGTGACGTCGCTGGCGCACGACACGTCCGTCCAGTTCACCGGCGTAGGGTTGGAACTGCCGTTGCCGATGACGATGTTCAAGGGGTCGAGCAACAACGTACCCTGCGTGCCATGCGGTGCGCGGGTAGTCACGTTGCCGCGGAAATGCACCGCGCCTTCGCTGGAGGTTTCCACCCAGCCGCCATTGCCGCCCAACATGCCGCCGCGACCCAGGATGGCGCCGTCGAAATCAGTCTCCTCGTCCGACCACAGCACCACCGTGCCGCCATTGCCGTTGTTCGTCGCCGAAGCGTCGATGGTGCTGTTGGCATCCACGGTCGTAGTCAAGGCACGTGTCAGCGCACCTTGGCCGTGTGCGTCGCCGCCGACCAGCGCGATACCGCCGCCGGTATTGCCGCTTACATTGATGGCACTGCCTTGCAGATTGATGTGTGGGCCGGTGATGGTGACGGCGCCGCCCTGCCCGCCTGTGCTCGCGCCTGAGGCATCGATGCTCGCATTGACCAGCGACACCGTGCTGCTGTCGCCTTGTGCCGCATCACCACCGTCGATAACCACTTTGCCGTTTTTTGTACCCATCGACCGCGCATCGAGCACACCGCTCAGATTCATCACGTTCGACTGCAGCATGCCGATGCCGCGCGCCGTCAGCAGCACCTGACCACCGTCGGCTTCGATCAGGCCCTGGTTCTGGATCAGCGCACCCAGCGTTGCCGCATTCACGTTGACGCTCAGCCCGCCGGCGTTGTCCAGGTTCAACGTGACGCTATCGCCCGAAGCCAGCGCCACCGTACCCAGCGTTGCATTGATGGTGCCGCTGTTGATGACCTGGTTGCCGGCCAGCACGACGAAGCCGCCATTCACCGCTTTCAGGTGACCTTGGTTGATCACCTGCCCTGACGCACTGCCCGCGCTGCGGCTGAAGGTATAACTGCCGCTGCCTTGCATGAAGGCCGTGGTGTTGATCGGCAGCGTGCTCGCAAACAAGCTGCCGACGCTTACCTGCGCGGTCTTGCCGAACAGCACGCCGTTCGGGTTGATCAGAAACACTTGGCCGTTCGCCTGCAGGTTGCCGTAGATCTGCGACGGGTTGTTGCCCAGCACGTTGTTCAACGCCACCGCACTGCTGGAGGGCTGGTTGAACACCACCGTATTGCCGGCGCCGATGTTGAAGCTGTTCCAGTTGATCGCCAGCCGCTGCGTATTCTGGTTCACCGTCATCGTGCTGCCGGCGGTACCGATGTGGCCCTGGCCGCCGACAATGTTGCCGCCGGTCGGCAGGCTTTGCGCATGCAAGGCGCCGCCCATCACCATTGCCAATGCCATGCCCAACGGTCGCAGCGCCGGCATGCGATGCGATGCTGCGCCGCTCGCACCCGCCTTGATGCGGCTGTGCGCGATCTCGGGCGCGGCCACTAGGCAACCCAGGCTCTTGTTGAAAACGTGGCGATAAAGTTTCGCGTTCATCAGGGCGGTCCTCGCGCGACACACACAGCTAAAACATGGATGATCAAACGATCACGATGCCCTCACGGCGCGCAGCAGGCTGGCGCCAGAACGAATCGTTTTCGAAGCGGTTGTACAAATCAGGCGGCAGTACGGTTTCGCGCGTAGCCGAAGCGACTACCGGCCTCACTTCATGCAATCCCGGCAAGCCAGCTTTTTCGTCGAAGGCCACGGGCTCGAAAACGACGCGCTGAAAATCATGCGGAAAGCTGTCTTCCTCGATGAAGCGATACACGGCCTCCATCGCCCTTGCCGGCTCCTGCACCAGCGTTTCGTACTGCAACAGCATCAAACTTCCCTTGGCGAATTCGCCGAAATAGCCGTCCCTGAGCGCATTGAAGGCGTAGCCCACCGAGCCGTTGCCGGCGGCGATCGCCTCCACGCGCGAATACACCGTCGTGTTCGCGGCGTTTTGAAACACGCTGGAGGCGCGCATGGCGTTGGTGCGGAACACGCGTTCGAAGCTGTCGATGATCCACGGCATGTGGCGCACGCACGCAATCACTTTGGAATCGGGATAAAGACGGTTCAACAACGCCATGCGCCCGCACCATGCGCGGCTGGTATTGAACACGACATCCTGCTGCACGTTGGCGTAGTAGCCCTCCACCACGCCACGCAGAACATTCCACCTGCGTTCGTCGTCGATGAACTCCGCAAACTCGCTGGCGCTCATTTCCGCCACCATCACATCCAGCATGCCCGACAGCGGGCTGCTCATATGGGCATGCACGCGCGGATTCTGCCGCAACAGCGCCGCCAGCAAGGTGCTGCCGGAGCGTGGCAATCCCGACAGGAAGCACAGCTTTCTCACACGTTTCTCCCATTCCCCAAGTGATGCGGTATCGAACGATGCAACCGATGCTTAGAAAAAGACTTGTGCTTGAAACCACAGCCAGTTGCGATGATCGCGCGTGGCGGTATCGCGATCGCCACCCGGATCGCGCAGCGCCCACATCAGCTTCAGGTCGTAACGGTTCTGGTGCAGCAGATCCGCACCGATGCCGGTACTGCCCAGATGACGTTGCCGCGGCCCCTGATAGCCTGGCCACGGCGAGTGATTCACTTTCAGCCAGCCGTTGTCGCGAAACAGCGATACAGTCAGGTTGTCGCCACCCAACGCCGCCAACGCGAACGAGTCGCGCAATTCCAGCGTCGCGACCGCACCTTCGTCGCCGACCGCTTCGCCCACCGGATAACCACGCACGCCAGCAGGGCCGCCAAGCGTAAATTTCTCGACCGAATCGAGATTGGTATTGCTCCACTGCCCTTGCAGCGCGCCAAACACATTCACGCGTTGCGTGTCGTGCGCCAGATAACCCAGCGTCTGATCGCGCGAGACGACGAAACCCAGCTTGGTGAAATGACCCGCTGTGCTCGGGGTATCGACGGGGCGCGGCCCGCTGCCATAAGCGACCAATCCGCGCGTGAGCGACACGCCGTATTGGGTCAATCCACCGCCCCACAAAGTGTCGATCGCATCGCCATTTGCGCTGAGCACCACGGTGGTGTCGCGTGTATGGAAAGTTTCCTGCAGCACACTGTCGGACAGCCATTTGACGCCGTAACTGGCGCGCACCCACAAATGCTTGTAGGGCGATAACAGGACCGGATAGGCCACGTAGGCATTGAACTCGTTGCCGCCGCCATACGCGTCGGTTACGTTGAACGGTGCGCCGAGCCGATACAGCAGATGCGTGTAATTGGCGCCGATGCGCCAGCCGTCGTACCCAATGGGCAAGCTGTAATCCAGCACGCCATTCAACGCGCCGCGACCAAGCGTGCCGCCCAGGCCCCAGCGATCCGACAGCGCTACATCGGCGGTGAACAGGTCGCCGATGCCCAGCGGATTGTTCCAGCGCAAGCTGCCCGTTTCACGGATGCGTCCGGTGTATTCGTTGCCGTAGTCGTCAACGCCCAGCGCGCCAGTGATGCGCGGACCCGGCACAGCGTCCAGTGTGAAATCGCTGCTGCCCACCGTCGAACCTGGCGATAGCGTGCCCGAAGCGCTCGCTACGCCAGGCAGGCTGGATACCAGGCCCACCGCTCGATCGGCTTGTGCGCGAACCAGCATGGCATCGGTGCAACCGCTGCTTTGCCTGCACAGCCCCTCATCCCCATAGCGTTGCAGACGCGCCGGGTCGTAGCCGCCGTTGCGGCCGACTTGGACTTGATCGAGCTTGCCTTCCAGCACCTGGATGGTGATTACGCCATCTTCCACTGTCTGCCGTGGAACGTAAGCGACAGCAACAAAGTAGCCATGCTGGCGGTAGTAACGTGTGACCGCATCGGCCAGCACGTTCAATTGTGCAAGCGTGGCAGCCTTGCCCTGCATCTGCTCGATCTGCGGAATCCCACGACGCAGGCTGGCGTCATCGATGTGGGCGTTGCCGGAAAAACGGATTCCCTTTACCGGCACAGCAGCGGTCGACTCCGGTTGCGAGGTCGCTGCAGGCGTCTGCGGTGGGGTAACGCCTTGATTGCGCCCACTCGCCGGAGGCAGGGTTGGCGCTGTTTGTTGTAACAACTGCCCCGCGTTGGGGCGCGATGTCTGCGCATGCGCAGGCAGACTGCTCAACACGGCGAGAGACAACGCAGTCAAGCCCAACGCGATGGCACTCGAAGGTCGACTTGAGCGCGTCGTATGCGCACGATACCTCCTCCACCCCACGACATTCATGTAGATAATCCCCTACCCAGATCCAGATTAAAGAGGTGTCCGCTCTGCAGCGCGCACCATCGGTCATTCATCCCCAACTGCTTGGCAATCAGGCTCTCGGCTCGGACACGCGAGCCATGGCTTCGGCGCATGGCTGGACACGTTATGCGCCCGCGCTGCCTCATCACATCAGACAAATCCGAGGAGAAGGGAAATTCAACGAAAACGATGGACCGTATCGGATTGGTGCATGCATCGCCGCACCCATCGCGAAATGGGCGAAAGATCTGAGCTCCGGCAGAAACATGGATGAGCGACAAGACTGCTGTGTGCCATAACGTGTCCCCTTCACGATCGGAACAGCTTGAGCCGCGAAACCCAGCTCACGATTGGTCGCGTGGTCATTGCCTTGCCGCGATAACGCTTCGGCGGCATCCGCCGAAAAGTACGACCATGCAGTGAACATACTGTGATGCAATGCATTAAGTGGGCGTGAAGAAAAATATTCCATTCCAATCTCAAAATCGAACAGATATAGCCAAAACCGGCAATGACCAACAAATTCGGAAACGCGTAATGTCGATGCGAGAAGAAACGATCCATCACACTATCGATGCGCATGCAATCTCCCTGTGGCACGAGAGTGCTAATTCGAATCAGCCAACGGCAGAAACGGGCGAGTATGGGCGGGTTCCGTCCGGCTTTATCCGGAACAGTCAGGCGGATGATTAGCGAAGATGTCGTCGTTGCGCCATGTTTCATGCCGACATCTGTTGGTCCTTTTCCGACATCATGCTGCCAGGCGTCAGGGCGCCAGGCTTGGAATGTCGCGAAAATGCTTTCCGTTCAATAAATTAAGAATCGAGGTGCACACACAGATGTGAGCTTGCATATTTTTAGAATCGATTAGCCGATTTCGGAATTGACTACCCATTTTCGGAAATGATTACCCGTTTTTGGAACGGCGGACGGCGACCAGGCCCATTCAATGGATCTCAGCGCGGACCGGCACGAGCTTCGATTGACAGGGCCGCGGCGGTTGCGCAAGGTTTAGGTTGACGTCTGTCGATGCACTTTCAGCAACAAGCTAGGGTGCGAAACACCTTAGGGGAAGGATGTTCATGAGAGGACCTCGCAAGGTTCCCGCCCGATATTTCGTTCAGTTGTGCGATTGGCTCAGGGGCCAAGGTACTGACACCGAAGCCCTGCTGCGCATCGCGAACATCGATGTGTCGAAAATTCATCATTCCCAGGCGCAATTGGAGCCTGAGGAGGTAGACGCCTTCGTCACCAACGCGCATCGCCTGGTCGGTCGCGGAGACCTGGGCTTCGAACTGGGCCGGCTGATAAACATGACCTCCCATGATCTGCTCGGCTACGGCATGCTCGGCTGCCGGAATTTCGACGAAATGCTGCGGCTGGTGGCACGCCACTACCATCTGATGACCGAAACGTTCACGCTGCGCTACCAGCGAGGTTCCGCCGGCGCGGGTGAGGCCATCTACACGCCGGCCCTGACCATGCGGTTGCAGACATTGCGTTTCTATCTGGAGGCGTTGGCGGTTGCGCACGACAACCAATTACGACAGATGTTGCCGCATGGCATGCGTGGTACTTGGGACATCTACATGTCGATGTCCGCACCCGAGCATCTCGCACGCTATAGCGCATTGCCGCAGGTACGCTTCCATTTCGACGAGGCCTTTCCGCCCGGCGTACGCGTGGTGATGCCGGCAAGCGTGCTCGAGCATCCGTTGCCGTTCACCAATCCCCGCATGGTCAAGGAGATCGACAGGCTTTGCGCCAACCAGGCTCATCGACCGCGTCGCGCCAGCCAGGATTGGGTAGCGTATTTGCGGATGATGCTTAGCCATGTGGATGGGGAGACGCCGACGCTGGAGAGCATCGCCGAGAACAATTGTGTATCGCCCCGCACCATCGAACGTTATCTGCGCCAGGAAAATGTCAGCTTTCGCGAACTTCTGCATCAGGCACGCTTCGAACGGGCTTGCGAGTTGCTGGGCAATCCACTCGTCACCGTGGCTCACATTGCCCAACGGCTTGGCTTTACAGATGCCGCAAACTTCAGCCGGGCTTTCCGGCGCGTCATTGGTACTACGCCCACGGCTTACCGACAGCGCGTACAGGCGAGCGAGTGCGAATAATTTAGACTTCCTCCCTCATACATCTGAATATACGTGCTCACCGTAGGCCGGAATGGCGACTCGCTCTTGGGCTCATATTCCATGCGTTCGCATGTATTCGAACAACTGGCTATCGCTATCGATGCAAAGCTTACGCATCGCATCGTGCTTCTGCTGGCTGATCGTCTTGATGCTGCGGCACGTCACCTTGGCGATTTCCGTCACCGTCATCCCGCGCGCCAGCATGCGCATGATTTCCGCCTCGCGCATGGAAAGTACCACTCCCGCCGGTTCGTTTCCGTTACGGTGCACAGCGCTTTCCGCCGCGCCTCCTGCAAGCCGTCTTCGCAACTGTTCGCTGACGTAACTGCGCCCGGCACGAACCGTTTGCACCGCCAGGGTCAGTTCCTTGGTCATGGCTGTTTTTTCGACCACCGCCTTGGCGCCGGCCGCCAGCATGCCCCTGATCAGTGCGGGGTTGCTGGACATCGTGAGAATGATCACGCCGAGTCGTGGATGGCATTCGCGCAGCCGGCGGAGCATCTCCAGCCCATCCAGGCTTTCCCCATCGGCCGGCATGGAGAAATCCGTAACGACCAGATCGCAAGGATGATCGGCCAGAAACGCAAGCAATGCAGCGCTGCTATGCACCTCGCCGATCACCTGGCAATCGGTGCAATGGTTCTGAAGCATCAGGCGCAATCCCACCAGGACGATGGGATGGTCATCGGCAATGATGATGCGCATAAGCTCCTCTGGCAGGTTGCCCAAACGCCGCATCCAACTGGCGAAACGAAAGAAGCGCTCACCGCAGACGAACGAGGGCCGGTAGCCGAGCCTTGCCTTTGACTGCACGAATAAAGCTTGCCACGGAACTCGAATCGTCGCACGCACATAGTCTATGCCTGTGCCGTGCGAGGTTGTCCAGTTTTTTGTTATGCGACCGTACTTTTTAATGACGCGAAGGGACGTCGGCATTTAACGGTCGATCGATTTGCAGAAATGATCGGCGCACCGAACAGGTGTGCCGGCCATTTGCCGTTATGGATCACGTTATTTGAAAACGTCACGCACCGGCCGGTTGCAGCGTCTTCATCACGAAGTCGATAAAGGCCCTTACCTTCGCCGCTCGATGAAGGCGCGATGGGTAGATGGCATAAAGCGGAAACAGCTCATCCGACCAGTCGGGAAAGAGCTGCACGAGCCGCCCTTTTGCCAGCAAGTGCGCGCAGAAGATCTCCAGGAGCTGCGCGATGCCCACGCCTGCCTCGCACGCCTCCAGCAACGCTCCCGCGTCGGACACCATCAGGCGTCCTTTGATTCGCAGATTCAGCACTTCCCTCTTCCGCCTGAGCTCCCATCCATAAGCCCTGCCGTTTGCCGGATTGTAGAAATCGATGCAATCACGTTCTTCCAATTCCTTTGGCTTTACCGGTTTGCCGTGGACCTTGAGATAAGCGGGCGATGCAACCGTCAACACGCGCGTCTCCATCAACTTGCGCGCCACGAACGATCCTGTAGGCGGTTCCCCAAAGCGAATGGCGAGGTCGAAACCGTCGGCAACCAAATCACCCACCGCGTCGCGCATGATGAGTTCCACAGACAGCTCCGGATGTTGCTTCAGAAAGCCGCCCATATGTTTCGACACGACGGTGCGCGAGAACAATGGATCGATATTGACGCGCAATCGGCCGCGTACCGTGTCGCTGGCGCCAGACGCCTCCATCGCCGCTTCCTCTATGCCGGCCAGGTGCGGCCCTACCTGTTCGTAGAAGCGGCGCCCTTCATCGGTAAGCGATAGCGAGCGGGTTGTCCGCTCCAGCAATCGCACACCTATACGCTTTTCCAGTCGCGACAGCGCGCGGCTTATGGCCGGCGGAGACAAACCTAGCGCCTCCGCCGCCCGGGTCATGCTGCCCGCCTCGACAATCGCAAACAGAATCGACACGCCCGAAAGAAGCTTGTTGTCCGAGGCCATAACGATTAGTTCCAAAAGCGCATGATTGAATTTCTATTTGTGTCATTGAAGCACAAATTGACGGAGCGCATAGTGCCGCCCGTCGCTCCGTGGCGCCATGAACCGGCGGCACGCGAACGCTTTCGGACAACCTAATTTCGCGAGGAAATCATATGTACGCCATTACCGGAGTCACCGGAAAAGTCGGCAGCGCGGTGGCCAAAACGCTGCTTCGCTCACATCGCCAGGTCAGAGCCGTGCTTCGCGACGCCCGCAAAGCCTCCGCCTGGTCTGACCTGGGCTGCGAGGTCGGCATCGCCACCATGGAAGATCCAGCGTCTCTTGCGGCCGCCTTTGCGGATGCCGAAGGCGTCTTCATTCTTCCGCCATCGGAATTCGATCCCGAAGACGGCTTCCCCGAAGCCAAAAGAGTGATCGAGGCCGTGCGGATTGCACTCGATCAGGCACACCCTGAAAAGGTCGTTTGCCTATCGACGATCGGCGCACAAGCCGAACGCAGTAACTTGCTGTCGCAACGTACGCTGATGGAGAAAGCCCTTGCGGATCTGGCCATGCCTGTCACGTTCTTACGGCCGGCATGGTTCATGGAGAATTTTGCATGGGATGTGGAGTCGGCAAAATGCGAGGGCGTGATAGCCAGCTTTCTGCAGCCGCTGGAGCGCGCCATTCCCATGATCGCCACCGCGGACGTTGGGCGCGTCGCCGCTGAACTGCTGCAGGAAAACTGGGCTGGCAGCAGGATTGTCGAGCTCGAAGCGAGTACGCGGATTTCGCCCATCGATGCCGCCGACGCGTTCTCCAGAATTCTCGGACGCCCGGTCCGCGCCCAAGCCGTTTCCCGCAATGAATGGGAAGCCTTGTTCCGGTCGCAGGGTATGCGGCATCCAATGCATCGCATGCGCATGCTGGATGGCTTCAACGAAGGCTGGATCCGATTCGAGTCGGACGATGCGCATATCCGCAAAGGCAACGTGACGCTGGAAGACGTCATTCGCCAATTGGCGGGAAGTGCCGAATAAGCCACAACGTCCGGATGATGATGTATCCCTTCAAAGACCGGTGATTCGGTTCTGCCGTTGCCCGGCATGTGCGAACAATTCGCAGCGCCGTGATCAGCCAGCAGCCCATTCATGCCTGCGGCCGCTTCTGTTCGGATGGCAGATCCGCGCGCACGTCGCAGCGATCAGAGCCGCCCCTTGCCTCGCAGGTGACGTGCCCCAAGGCACGTGTATAACGCCGTTGGCTTAACATCTGCCAAGCCCGTGAACGCGTCGTGTGATCGATTCAACGCGGCGAGAACAGCGAAAATCGTAACGTTTCCGTCGAACTTCACGGCGTATCCACGGTTCTCGTCACAACCATTGGTTTTTCTAATCTGAGTTCGACTGAGGCGAACCATGTCTTTGTCCAAACGTTGCAGCACTGGTAATCCTGGTCTTGATGTTGTCCTGCATGGCGGTCTTCCGCAGGGGCACCTCTACCTGCTGGAAGGGCAGCCCGGTTCCGGGAAGACGACGCTGTCGTTGCAGTTTCTGTTGAACGGGGTGCGCAACGGCGAGCGGTGCCTTTACATCACCTTGTCGGAGACCGCCGAAGAGCTGGTCGAGGTAGCCGCCTCGCATGGATGGAAGCTCGACGGCATCGAACTTTTCGATCTGTCCACGGTGGAAGACGTATTGGGCAATGACCGAAACCAATCCGTGCTTCATTCATGGGAGGTCGAGCTTGGCGAAACCATTCGGCTGATCCAGGAAAAAATCGAACGCATTGCGCCCCGGCGCGTTGTCTTCGACAGTTTGTCCGAGCTGCGACTGCTGGCCCAGGATCCATTGCGCTATCGCCGGCAGGTGTTGGCGTTGAAGCAGTTCTTTTCCCCGCGCAACATCACGGTGGTACTGACGGACGACCTGACAGGCGGACACTCCGCGCACGACACCCAGCTTCACAGCCTCAGCCACGGGGTCATTTCACTGGAACGCTTCACCCTGGAATTCGGTGCCGCACGGCGACGCCTGCAAGTGCGAAAGCTGCGAGGGGCAACCTTCATCGGCGGATACCACGACGTCACCATTCAAACGGGCGGTGTCGAAATCTATCCCCGGCTGATTGCTTCCGAACATCATGTCGAATTTTCCAACGACCCGGTTCCGAGCGGCATCAGTCAGCTCGACGCGCTGCTTGGCGGAGGCGTTCGCCGCGGAACCAGCACGCTACTTACCGGGCCTGCGGGAACCGGCAAAACCACCCTGGCGCTGCAATACATCGCCGCTGCGTGCGCGCGCGGGGAAGCCTGCCATCTATATGAGTTCGATGAGCGGATCGGCACGTTGTTCAACCGCGCCCAAAGCATGGGCATTGACCTCGCCCCCTATGTGCAGCAGGGGCTCCTCAATGTCTCGCAGGTCGATCCAGCGGAAATGTCGCCGGGCGAGTTTACCTGGCATGTCAGCCAAGCCGTTCAAGAGCAGGCCTGCAAAATTGTCGTGATCGACAGCCTCAATGGCTACCTGGCCGCCATGCCGGAGGAAAAGCAGCTCGTGCTGCAAATGCATGAACTTCTGGCGTTTCTGAATCAGTCGGGCGTTACCACCTTTCTCATCAATCCCCAGTTCGGATTGGTCGGCTCCATGGATTCCGGGCCGCTCAATGTTTCATACATTGCGGACGCGGTCGTGCTCTTTCGATTTTTCGAGGCCGGCGGTCGCATCCGTAAAGCCATTTCCGTCATCAAAAATCGCAGTGGGAAACACGAGGAGACGATTCGTGAACTGCGCATCGACAGTCGGGGATTGCAGGTAGGCGAACCTCTGGTCGACTTCCAGGGCGTGCTGACAGGAACCCCGGAGTTCGTCGGAAAAATCACCGCCCATTCCCTGCTGGACGGTCGAGATGCATAGGGATGCCCCCCTTGGCTACCGCGTGCTGATTGTGGCGCCGTGGGAACGCGATGCCGAAAACCTGGCAAAGGTTTTGACGCATGACGGCTACCGCGCCACGGTCTATCCCGACCTGACGGCCCTGGCCGAACACATCGATGAAAAAAGCGGCGTCGTCATCCTGACGCAAGAAGCTCTCAGACACGGAGCCGAAGCGCTTCAAGTTTCTCTTCGACGTCAGCCGACCTGGTCGGATATCCCGTTTGTCGTGCTGTGTTCGGTTCGAAACGGCAACAACGCGCCGACCGTGCCACTGCCTCGCGAAATCATCAATCGCATCGAGCTCGAGCGCCCGGTGGGTTCTTCCTCGCTTATCAGCGCGGTCGCCACGGCCATGCGGTCGCGGCAAAAGCAGTTCGAAATTCGCGATCGCCTCGCCGAGCTGGCGGCCAGCCAGAAAGCACTGATCAACAGCGAAGCGGAGATGCGCCTGATCGCGGATGCCTCGCCCGGGCTGATTGCGTTTATTGATTCGGGTTTGCGCTACCGCTTCGTCAATCAAGCCCATCAAGCCTGGTTCGGCCTCTCGCCTGCCGACATGCTTGGAAAAACAGTGGAAGAAGTCTTCGGCAAGCACCACTGGGAAAAGTGCGAAGCAGCGCTGCATCGCGCCCTGGCAGGTGAAGAAACCCGAATCGAATTGAACAGCCTGCGTCCCGATGGAGGACACCGGGACGCTGAAATTCGCTACATCCCCCGCTTTCAGGAAGAAGGTCGCGTCGATGGTGTTCACGTATTTACCACCGACGTCACTGAAAGCAAGGCGTCTTTGCAGGCCGCGCAACAGTTCGCCTCGATATTGGAGCGGAAAGTCGCCGAGCGAACCGCTGCACTGCGCGCGGAAATGCAAGCCAGATCGGAAAGCGAAACGGCACTGCGGCAAGCCCAGAAGATGGAAGCGGTCGGCCAGCTCACCGGGGGTATCGCCCACGACTTCAACAACATGCTTACCAGCATCATCGGCGCGCTGGACATCATCGACGTGCGCCTCAAGGACGGGCGGATGGATAACCTCGACCGGATGATCCGGGCCGCATCCGATTCGGCAAACCGTGCCGCCGCCCTCACGCAACGCCTTCTCGCTTTCTCCCGTCGCCAGTCGCTCGATCCTAAACCGGTGGATCTCAATGCACTGGTGCAGTCGATGGAAATGCTCCTGAATCAGACGCTGGGGGAACGTATACAGGTTCAATTGGAATTGGAGCCGTCGTTGCACAAGGCGATGGTCGATGCCAATCAACTCGAAAGCGCCCTGCTCAATTTGAGCATCAACGCGAGAGACGCCATGCCGGATGGCGGCCGGCTTCGCATCGCCACACGCCACGCTTCGACCGTTCCCTACGTGCGGGAGGATGTTGCCGCCAATGCTTCAGGCTACGTGGTGCTTGAAGTGACCGATACCGGCGTGGGCATGGAACCGGGCGTCAAGGAGCGCGTCTTTGAGCCGTTCTTCACCACCAAGCCGCTCGGCCAAGGGACCGGTTTGGGCCTATCGATGATTTACGGTTTTGTGCAGCAGTCCAAGGGCTATATCGACCTGCAATCCACGCTCGGAAAAGGAACGTCGATCGCTCTCTATCTGCCCGTCGCGCCATCGGAACACGCTGCTGCCGTTGCTCACGAAAATAGCCGTGCTCCCAAGGGCGAAGGACAGCAAATACTGGTGGTCGAAGACGACGATCAGGTGAGGTTTCTGGTCAGCTATCTGCTCGAAGAGTTGGGCTATACGGTGACGACGGCGCGGGATGCAACCACTGCCATGCCTCTGCTCTCTTCGTCGGAACCGATCGACCTGCTCATTTCCGATGTCGGCCTTCCCGGCATGAACGGACGCCAGTTGGCGGAAATGATGCGTCTGGAACGCCCTTCCGTCCCCGTTCTCTTCATGACGGGATATGCCGAGTCCGCGACGGTTCAATCCGAATTTCTGGGCGAGAACATGGCGATCATTGCCAAACCGTTCGCATTGGACGATTTCGGCCAGGCGGTGCGGCAAGCGCTGGCGCATTAAGGCAACGCTGATTAAGTATCGCCGTCGTCACCAGCCCTGTCTGTTCGCAGGCCGCAGGGCCGTCGGCGAAGGCAGACTGGCTGTCTGTCGAGACGACGGACCGAAGGCATGTGGACAGACAGGGCTGGCCCCAACGTGTCGAAATTAAAATGATGGGGTGATGCCTGGAAGGCCCGCAGGCTGCGCCGCGCGGCTTGGCAAGACGGCCAGTCCTCCCCGCGCCACGCAACACCATTCGCCAAAGCGCCGGCTAAGCTTGTTCCGGCGGCGGCTGCAGGGTTTCCGCAAGCTTCTCGAGCGCGGCAATCTGCTCGTTCAGCGCGTCGTGCAACTCGCTTTGGCGCGTCATCAACGTTTCGATCGGCGCACTTTGCTTGAGCTTCTTCAACTCACCGTCGAACAACAGCCACTGCGCCGTCAGGGTTTCGACGTTGTTCTTCGCGTAGTGACGCATTTCTTTAAGTTGCGCCAAGGCGTCGTTGACGTGTTCGAGCGGAGTCTTCGTATCCTCGGACATAGCGCATCTCCCGTCCTCGTCGATTTTTTAAGGGTTGCCGCGTGAAGCTTATGCAGAGGCGGTTTTGAGCGTCCGGTCACATAAACTGCAACCGATTCGAGAGAGCGGCGCATATGCCCGTCCGCCCTGCCGCTCCGCTTATGCGATTGGGCGGTATCTATACATCTTCTACACATATCCGGGCTCATCGTTACGACGCGGCGTCCGTCCGGGGGAAATTGCTCGAGTGTCATAAATCCCAGCTTGGGATAGGGGCTGCCGCGTACATTTTGATGGCTAGCATTCGGAAGCAGTTTTTTCGACACCTTTGGGTATCGGAAAAACGGCAACCGAATTCCTTTCTTACGACCTGTGAAGGAGTTCCGCTATGCAACAGAATGATGACGTAGTTTCCAGTTGGCTCAGCGGCTCGGATAGTTCGGATAATCCGGCCGGCCCGCTCTATGTGGACAGCTCCATCCAGAAAAAGATGACCAACCGGACGAGCATGCAGAGGATGGACACCATGCTCAAGACCACGCAGTCGTGTGCTTCTGGCTGCGCCTGTTGCTGATTTTTTTCCAAGGCCGGCGCACGGCCGCTCCTGACCGTGCGCCGGTCCTTTCCATGACTGCGAAGGAGTTCAGCGATGCAACACGATGACGATGTTGTTTCCGGTTGGCTCAATGGTTCGGACAGCTTCGGCGGCTTGGATAACCCGGCAGGCCCGCTTTACCTCGACAGCGCTACCGAGGAAAAGATGACCAGCCAGACAACCGCAGCCATTTTCACCACGCAGAAGACGACCATGTCCTGCGCCAACGGTTGTATTTGTTGCTGATCTTCCAAGGCCAACGCGCATCCCGATCGTGGTAGTGCGTTGGCCTTTCATGTCCCGATTGCATCGTCGTAAAAGGGGATTTGAAACGATGCTGGCCGACACGCATAGCTCCGACGCATTCGCTCCCATCATCGACCATTTCACCGCTTCCGCACGCGCAGCCTTGATGCAGCGCCTTGCGGCGATTTCCGGCCTCGATGCAGGCGAAGTGTCCCTGATCTGCAAGGTTGCCGGCGAAGCGTTGCGTTACAACGCACGTCTCAAGCTAAACCGCGTGTTATTGCTGGAATTGCACGCAGCCAATCGGTGCGGTCAGCTCACCGCGGAAAGCGATGCGGACCGTCACGATCAATTTGTTCACTACACGTTGCAAACCGAGTTTGCCGATCATCTGGATCGACGCTATCGGCCGCTGCGCCGCCGCTTGCAACGTTCACTCGACCAGCAAGCCGGCGCGATCGAATCGCTCGCCGCGCGTTTTGCCGCCGATCGCGCCATGTTGGCGCGCTTCTTCGATCGCCCGGCAGGCCGCCTCACCGCACTGAGCATCGGCCAGGGCGATCTCCACGCCGGTGGCCAGGCCGTCGCGCGGTTGTCGGTGGAAGCTGGCGAGGTGATGTACAAACCACGTTCGCTGCGCATCGACCTGGTGCTCGACAGGTTTTTGCAGCGGGTGTTCGGCGAGGCCGACGATCGCATCCGGGTGCCCGAAGTGATCGACCGGGGCAACTACGGCTGGGCTTCTTTCGTTGTGCACCGCTATTGCAATGGCGAAGAAGAACTGCGCGCGTTTTATCTACGGCTTGGTCATTGGTTGGCGGCGCTACGCCTGCTCGGCGGCACCGACATCCATCATGAAAACCTTATCGCGGCCGGTCCGGTACCGGTGGTCATCGACGCCGAGAGCCTGTTCGCCGTCATCCCCAAACCCGCGCCTTCGGGCTGCGGACACGCTCACGACGCTGCGCAGATGTTGATTGCCGGCTCCGTCTTGCGCACCGGCATCGTGCCGTTTCGCGCGTCGGACGAGGGGTTCGACGGCGCCGACCTTTCGGCTGCCGGCGCGCTGCCGCATCAGCAGCCGAAGATACAGATGCCGGTGATCGTCGATGCGGGCACTACCGCGGCGCGCTTGAAGCTCGTCGATACCGACATAGCCCATTCGCAGAATCATCCGAGCCCCCTTCCCCAGGTTTCCGCGTACTGGAGCCAGATAAGCGAAGGGTTCCTCGCCGCATCGAACAGGTTGCGCGACTTCGACGCAAAAGGCGCGCTCGAATCATGGCTGGCCGAATTTGAAGGCTGTGCGGTTCGCGATCTTCGTCATCCCACCCAGGTTTATGCGGAAATCGGCCGCATGCTGTGGCATCCGGCATCGCTGCACGATGAAGCCAGTGCAATCGAACGCGCCCGCGACCTGTTCGCCCGCAATGCTGCGATCACCTCGGTAACCGTATCCACGCCGGAGGAAATAAGCGGCGCGATCGACGACCTGCTTTACGGGGATATTCCCGTTTTCGTTGCCGCGCTGACACGTGCGCGGATCGACGCTGCACTGGCGGATTGGCGTGCGATGCGCATCGACCTGGAGGAATTGACCATTCGCAGTGCGCTGGTCACCACCGAACTCAATAGCCGTGGCAACCAGCCCGACCAAAGCAGTGATGACCGCCTCTGCCTTGCACGGGCGCCACACGCCGAACATCTGGATGCGCGCCGACGCAAGCTGGCCGTGGCTGTAGTGGAACGCCTGTTGAAGCTTGCCGTGTCCGGTGCCGATGGTTCGATGACTTGGATTACGCCTGAGACCACCAGCGATGGCTGGTTCATTCAGCCATTGCAGGGCGATCTCTACTTCGGGCTTGGCGGCGTCGCTGTTGCACTCGCAGGTTACGTGCGTGAAGTCGAAGCTGGCCGCGCAAACGCAGTGCCAGGTACCGTGGAAGCGCTAAGCGGCGCGCTGCACACGCTCAATGCGCTGGAAGCCAGCCAGGAGCCCGGGAACCTCGGCGGCTTTGCCGGATATGGCGCGCACATCTGGACGTGGCTGACATTGGCCGACTTGATGCGGCGCCCGGACCTGCTTGGACGCGCGATCACCCATGCCGAAGCGCTGGAAGCGAGAGGTTTTCATGAGGACGACGGCTTCGACATCATCGACGGTGCCGCCGGCATCATCCTACCGTTGCTGGGTTTGGCGGATGCCACGGGCGACGCGCGCTGGCTGTTGCAGGCCGCGCGCGCAGCACAGCATCTGGAGAAAACCGCCGTTGTCGATGCGCTTGGTGCGCGCTGGATGACGCGATTCGAGCAACCAATTGGCGGGTTCTCGCATGGCGCCACCGGCATCGGCTGGGCACTCGCGCGAATGGCTTCGTCCAAAGCGGGCAACGAAATGGATCGCATCCGCTGGACCGCGCTGGCCGACGCGGCGTTTGCATTCGAAGATTCGCTCTACGACGAAAGCTGCGGTAATTGGATCGACAAACGCTATTCGGACTCCAACAAAAGTCACGACACGTGGTGCAACGGCAGCGTTGGCATCGGCCTCGCTGCAGCGGATCTGTACGCCCGCAGCGGCGAGGCGCAGCACCTCAACCGGTTACGCCGAGCAATCGCCGCCGCACGCGGCAAGTGGGGCATCAGCCACACCTTGTGCCACGGGGATTTTTCGCTGTGGGAACTGCAATGGCGCGCCGCCTCGCTCGATCCCGTTGCGTGTGCCGAAGACCTGGTCGAATCGGCGGCCTATGTGATTTCGTCGATCGAAGAAAATGGAGGCATCGTCACCGGCCGGGCACGCGCGGCTTTCACGCCGGGCCTGATGAATGGGCTTGCCGGTGCGATCTACGGCCTGAGCCGATTGCATCCGGACTGCACCCTGCCCTCGCCGCTGTTGTTGGAATTCTCTTCCGATAACGCCTTGCGAGTGCGGGGAACCAACCACGTTTCGAAAACCGCACGGCCGGCCATCCACGCCTGAAAGCGTGCGTTGCCGGCCGGTCGATTCCCGGCTGGCTCACGCGACCTTGTAGCGTTCCAGCCAATGCGCGTAAGGCGCGGGCAGCGTCCACGACGCACGTTCGATACCCAACGCGCGCGCCGCCTTGTACGGCCAATGCGGATCGGCCAGATGTGCGCGGCCGACCATGACCAGATCGAGCTGGCCATCCTGTACGACGCGCTGGGCAAGCTCAGGAGTGTCGATGCCCCAGGCCGAAGCGACCGGGATACCCGCTTCGCGACGCACCCGTTCGGCGACCGGCGCCAGGAAGGCGGGTGCCCACGGAATGGCAGCCGTGGGTGTGGAAAAGCCCACGCTGACATTGAGCAAGTCCAGTCCCCGCTGCTTGAAACCCTTTGCCAGTTCGATGGACTCGGCCAGCGTTTGCTCGTCGCGTCCGTCGTATTCGATCACGCCGAAGCGGGCGGCGAGCGGCAGATGTTCCGGCCATACCTCCCGCACCGCGGACAGCGTTTCCAGCAGGAAGCGGCTGCGGTTCTCCAGGCTGCCGCCATAGCGATCATCGCGCTGATTGGAGTGCACCGAGAAAAAACTCTGGCCCAGGTAGCCGTGGGCAAAATGCAGTTCCAGCCATTCGAAGCCGGCATCGCGGGCGCGCTTGGCCGCGGCGACAAAATCGGCGCGTACGCGCGCGATGTCTTCCATGCTCATCGCTCGCGGCACTTTGGGCAGTTGGGCGCCATAAGCGATTGCCGAAGGCGCGATGGCTTGCCAGCCACGCGCATCGCCGTCGGGGATATGGTCGTCGCCTTCCCACGGTACGTTGGCGCTGGCCTTGCGGCCGGCATGGCCAATCTGGATACCGGGCACCGCGCCCGCCGCCTTGATCGCCGCGACCGCCGGCACGAACGCCTGCGCTTGCTCGTCCGTCCACAGGCCGGTGCAGCCGGGAGTGATGCGGCCTTCGGGCGATACCGCGGTCGCCTCCACGATGATCAGGCCGGCGCCGCCGCGCGCAAGGCTTGCCAGATGCACGCGGTGCCAATCGTTGATCAATCCCTCCTTGGCCGTGTACTGGCACATCGGCGGCACGGCGATGCGGTTGCGCAAGGTAACGCCCTTGAGTTTGAACGGCTCGAACAAGGCGGACATGGGTGGCTCCTGGGCTGTGTACTATTGTTCGATAATAATCGAACTATAAAACAAAGATCAAAAGCTTTACCATTCGCCAGATGCGACCGTACAAACATCCTTCCTCCGACCAACTGACGCTCGAGCGGATCTTCCACGCGCTCAGCGACCCCATCCGGCTGGAAATCGTCCAGCATCTGGCGCGCGTGGAAATGGCCACGTGTGGCGAGCTGGATGGTGGCCGTCCCAAATCGAGCATGTCGCACCACTTCCGCATCCTGCGCGACGCAGGGCTGGTACATACCCAGGCCGAAGGCACCAATCATCAGAACAGCCTGCGCCTGGCGGAACTCGACGCCCGCTTTCCCGGCCTGATGGATGCGATTCTTGCGCAGGCGGAGGGAAGCGGCGCGCGCTCGGCCAAACCCAAGCCCAAACGCAAGCGCTGACACACGGGCAACAGCAGATGGACGGAGCGCGAAGCGCGTAGAACGTCCGAAGGACGGCCCCGAAGGGATGAGCGAAGCGAATCATCCAGTGTCTTTCACGCTTAGCAAGTCACTGGATCCCAGCTTTCGCTGGGATGACGAATCGGTAGCGTTGAACTTGCAGATAAAATCTCGCATCCGGTTGGGTGTCGAGACTTCCTTATCGATAATCTCGTGCGCGTATAAGTGGCCATTCCGAAACACGGCCGCGCCCGCGCGCGTCGATCAGTAGAACACCCGCATATTCAACTGTACCTGCGTGTCGATGGCGTGCGCAGGCAGGCCGTATTCGGCGCGCACGGTCGCCGTGCTGTCGATACGCAGCAGCTCGGCCGTGAAACGCAAGCCATCGCGCGGTCGCCAGTTGAGTGCTGCCGTCATGGCATTGCCGTGTTCACTCTGCCGCCAGTCCGCATTCGCCGATGGCGTGCGGGCACTGAAATGCTCGATGCGCAGCGCGGGGCGCCATGCACCAAGGTTCCATCCGACCAGCACGAACGCCGCGCGAAAATGCGTGCCCAGCGGTTGCGCCGCGGCCTGTTCGCTGGTGGTGTTGCCGTCGATGAGCTGCGCCATCCAGGTAAGCGTCGCGGTGTCGGTGCGGCCGCCCAAGCTCCAGAAGCGCGTGCGCCAGGCAAACTCCCGGTCGCCGCCCGCATAAAAGGCCGAAGCCGCCGGATCGGCGCGATTGTCGAAATGCATGAGGCTTACGCGCGTCTGGCCGGGCGCGTGCCAAGTGATGGCTGCGTAATCGCCCACGTGCGATCGGCCGAGGTTGCGGAAAGGATCGTAATAGCGCGGCAACGCCCCGCCCTCTTCGCTCACCGCGGCATTGGCCTCGCGCAAGCGGCTGCCGATGCCGGAGACAAGATCGCCGATGGACCAGCCACGCGAGGCCAATACGCCGCCGGCTGCATCGTCGCGGCGAAACAGCGCTGCGCGCAGCTCCCAGCTATCGATCTCGCCGCGGTGTTCCAACTGAAATTCGCCGCCTACCGCACGCAATTCTTCACCCGTCCAGGTGTTGATGGCGGAGGAACTGATCGTCCACGGGCTGGTCCAGCCGACGCCCTCGTTCTCCAGCGACACCGGCGGAAAAAATACGCCGGCCCGCACGAACCATCGCCATGGCGTGGTCGACACCGGGCGATAACGCAACCACGCCTCCAGCAGGCTGAAGCCGCTATGGCCGCTGGTTTGATATTGCACTTGTCCCAGCGCGAGCAGTTCGGGAGTGATCTGCGCCGAGGCATACACGGCGGCGCCGCCGAAATGCAATCTGGTTTGTCCGTCGCCGTAGCGGGTCTTGCCAAAGCCGCCGCGTGTCCAGCTCGTGTCGTTCGGCGCCGCCACCAGTCGCTCGTCGGCATAGGCGTGCAGATCGATATCCTGCGCATGCACCGCCATGGCAAGGCTCCATACCGCAATCATCGAGTGCAGGCGATATTTCATGCGTGGCCACGGTCGAAGGGGTGGGCGATCGCGTCGGCGATCGAATCGGCGTCTACCGGCCTTGCAACGAAGTAACCCTGCGCATGATCGCAACCGATCGATGCCAGGTATTGAAGCGTCTGTGCATCTTCCACGCCTTCGGCGGTAACGCTGTAGCCAAGGTTGTGGCTGAGCTCCACGATCGAACGCACGATGATGCGGTCGTTGGCATCGTCCATCAGATGCCGGATGAAACTCTGGTCGATCTTCAATTCGTGCACGGGCAGCTTGTGCAGGTAGGAGAGCGAAGACTGGCCGACGCCGAAATCGTCGATGGCGATATGAAACCCTTGTTCGTCCAGTTGCTGCAGCACGCGCGAGGCCGATTCGAATTCGCCGATTACCGCACGCTCGGTGATTTCAAGCGTCAACTGGTCGTGCGGAAGGCCATGCAGATCGGCCAGCTCGGCGATATATCTGGGCAGGTTGGCATCGCTCAGGTCGCGGGCGGAGAGGTTCACCGCCACGCGAAGCAGCAGACCCTGTGCGCGCCACTGGCTGGCCTGCGTGATGGCGGCCTCCAGAGCCCAACGAGTGAGGCGATGGATATTGCCGGTATCTTCCGCCATGCCGATGAACACGTCGGGCGGTATCGCACCGCGCACGGGATGCTGCCAACGCGCCAGCGATTCCACGCTGTCCATCTGATCAGTTGCCAGCGCCAGCTTGGGTTGATAGTGCAGTTGCAGTTGATGTCGCGCGAGCGCTTCGCGCAGCTCGCCCATCAGCGAAAGGCGCTCGGGGCGATGCGGATCGATGGCCATCTGATAGAACGCCCACGCGTGCGACGAGCCGATGGCGGCAAATTGCGCCGTCTCGGCATAGCGCAGCAAGGCCACCGCGTGGCCTGCATGCTCCGGATAAAGGGCGATGCCGACGGCGGGAACCATGTCGATGCTCAAATCGGGTTCCACATAGGGCGCAGCAAGCACATCGAGTACGCGCGTCGCAGTTTGGACGGCGTCATCGGCGTTGGCGCCGGCAAGCCAGATAACGAAATTGCTGTCGGTGGCGCGCGCCACCTGCGCGCCGCCCGCCATGCGCTGGATGCGTTCGCCCGCCTCGTGCATCAGGCGATCGCAAAGGCCATGGCCCATGGTCTTGATGATGTCCGGCACGCGCGTGAGGCCGATCATCAACAAGCTGCCGCGCGCCACCCCATCGGCAATGTCGTGCGTGATATCCGCCTCGATCGCCGTGCGATTGGGCAGCCCGGTCACGGCGTCGTGCGTGGCCTGGTAGGAAATGCGTTCCTCGCGTTGCTGCACGGCTTCCGCCATGGCGCTGATGGCATTGGCCAGCGCACCGATTTCGTCGCGGCGGCGCAGGCGGGGCGGCGTGCGGTAATCGCCTTGCTCGATGCGCCTGGCCACCGTGGCCAGCCATTCCACCGGACGCGATACATTGCGCGCGATCAGCCACGCGCCCACCAGGCCGGTGGCCAAGCCCAGCGCAAGCAACGCCGACCATGCCAATGCCAGGTTGCGATAAGGACGCAGCGCGTCGTCCAGCGAATAACCGAACAACACGACCACCGGCGCGCTGTTGTAGGGCCGCTGCAGCGGCTGGGCCAGCACGATGTAGTCGCTCTGCGCCATGCGGCGCAGGCTCGGCTGCGCCGGAAAATCACCCGTGACATGCTCCAGGCCGCGTGCGAACGGCGTGGAGCGATCGCCCAGCGCCACGGCTTGCCAATGCGACGGCGCCAGTTGTACTTCCAGCGCAACGTCGCGCCGCAAGGTGCTCAGTTGCTGCATGTGTGCGAGCAGTTGGTCGTCCACCTGCACGTAAACCACCACCAGGCCCACCGGTTGTGGCGCATAGATCGGCACGACGATGATCCAGTACACATGCCCTTGCACCGCGGCCATCACCGCGGTCTGCTGATTGAAGGCTTGCTGGATCAGTTCGTCGAAGGGAAACGTTTGCCCTGCCGCATGCTCGTCTGCGGTGTCCGCGGCGATGGTGCCGTCGAGGTTGACCAATTGCATGCGCGAAGCGCCTACCCGGCGACCGTGATTGTGCAACACCGAAAGCACAGTGCCGCGATCCCCTTCGGCAATCGCCTGGCGCAAGGCGAAATCCAGCGCCATCACGCGCACGTTGCCGGCGATGCGCGCGGAAACGTCGTCCATCTGCGCCTGGAAAGCCTTGGCGCTGGCGGCGAGCTGGCGTTCGCCATCCAGCACCAGCGCATGGCGCGTCACGCTATAAACGAGGGCGCCGGTGACCAGTTGCACCGTCACCAGCATCCCCACGAAGAACAGCGCAAGGCGAAGCCGGAAGCCGATCACCATGCGCATGGCGCTAATAATCCATATGTTCGTGATCGGCGACCCTGCGCGGGTCGGGCATCAGCCGCAACGTGAAAGGCAGTTCCGGCGTGCTGCCTTCCGCAGGTACGTCGACTGTCGCGCTTATCTGCGGATGCCCCGGCCAAAGTTGCGGATGCCAGACCGTGACGGTGTAGTGGCCCGGTGGCAGATCGTCGAAGCGCGCCTGGCCTTGCGGCGTCGTCACCTGCGCCTGGTCGGTGGTCACCACCAGGTACGCGATCATGTGATCGTGGATGTTGCAGCCTACGGCGATAGTGCCGACGCGGCTCAGTACCACCGGCGAGGAGTTTTCGCCGGGACTGAGGATGAACTGGAAAGCCCCGAGCGGAGCGAACGAATAAACGTGATGGCGCGTGCTGTCGCTATTGCGAAACACCACGCTGTCGCCGGGATGCATCACTTCCACGTAGGGAATGAATGTCTCGCTTTTCTGGTCGATGTAATGCGTGGCGGCCGCGGCAGTGGAATAGGCCCGGTCGATGGTCACGACCGCATTGGCGACGGGGCGATCGTGGTTGTCGGTGGCCCTTACCGTCAACGTTCCAGCATGAGCCGCCGTGGCCATGCTCCAGGCAAACAGGCACAGTAGTCGCGAATGCCGGCGCCTCATCGACAGCCTCCCCCGTGTGCCGGATGGCATGGATCACATGCGTTGCTGAAGCAAATTTTCGGCCACCTGCAAGTACGCAGGTGGCCGGCCTTGGGAAATCAAAATGTCAGGGGAGGCAAAACCGGCTATCGAGGCCGTCCCTCACTGACCCGCCGGCGGCTGCCACAGCTCGACCTTGTTGCCCTCAGGATCGATGACCCAGCCGAATTTGCCGTACTCGGACTCTTCGACCTTCTCTTCGACGTGCACGCCTTCGGTTCGTAGCGCTGCCAGCAAGGCATGAAGATCGTCGACGCGGTAGTTGATCATGAAGGGCGCGGTGCTCGGGGCGAAGTAGCTGGTATCCGCGGCGAACGGATTCCAGGCGGTGGTGCCGACGCCTTCGGGGTTGTCCGGGCCGTTCCACCGGAACGCGGCGCCACCCCAGTCGGCGACCTCGACGCCGAGGTGCCTCTTGTACCAGGCGCCAAGGGCCTTCGGGTCCTTGGCCTTGAAGAAAATCCCACCAATGCCAGTGACTCGTTTCATGGGTGCTCCCGTGCCGGCGGATGGAGACGCGGATTATGCGCGGCCCAGCGGAGGGATGACCATTCCTTGCCAGAACGGACCTTTTTTCGCAGGTCAGCCCAGCCCGACGGAGGACCAACCTGACCGCTCGGGACGGCCAGCCCGGCGCGGGAACCCTTCAAGTGGCCCGCTCGGCGGCCGATAGCTTTTTCAGAGCCATCGCTGGCACGTCCAATGCATGGGCAAGGGCACTATGAAGACGACCACCAACTTCCTGATCGAATCCGAGCAAAGCGTCCCGAGCAACGTGATACCGCTCTGGCCTGCCGGCAGCCGCCCATCGGCGCCGAATGCCCGGCTCAGTCGCCCGCGTGGCGCGCAAGCGCAGGCCGTCGAAGCGAATGCGGTGGAATTGGAGCCGCTCGAGCAGCGTCTGGCGCGGCGCGTGGAACGGGTGCTCAGCGCCCTGCTCTATCACGCGGTGCTCAGCCCGGGCGATCTTCGCGCGGCGCAGTCGTTGTCCATCGAAAAACGCGTCGCCCAACTGGTGTCGCATGGCCGCTTGGTGGCCATTGCGAATGCGGCGATCAGCCTTGACTGGGCCGACGATCTCACCCGCCTGGCCGCGGCGGTGATCACGTTCGAACTTCAGGTTCAGTGTCGGTGGCAGAACAAGGTATTGCGTTGGTTCTCGGCGCATCGGCGGCAGGTCCATGCCGATACGTTGGCTATCGCGAGTTTGCTCGCGTGGGATCTGGATGCGCTGAAGGTTCGCCCGATCGACAAGTTTGCGAAGTTTCTTTGAGCGTGTACCCGCTGTCGCGTAGCTGGCCTCGAGCCTGCGCGCCGTTTGCAAAGTATTTTCGATTGCAGCGGAATCAAAAGACTATCCGCATTGCCTTGCATGGTGCGCGGCAATGGCACCCAGCCAAGCCTGATAGGAAACTGCCGGATCATACGTGTGCCGCATACGGTGCACACTCCGCAAGGTGGCACGTACAACCTGATCCGCAGCCTCAGCCGGCAGGTGGTGCGCCAGCGCAATCGCGCGAATCAACGCAATCGATTCGACAAGCACGCTCTTGTAGGCATTGCAATTGCCAGTTTGTGCAGCGACCATGCGCGTCGCCAGGCATGGCGGAACGGAGTTTACGCGGCACGCAAAGCCCTGGCGCAAGAAAACGGACACGCGAAGAAAACCAAAGCGCATTGTCTTCTCCGTTTCATCAACAAGATGGTCCACTTCGTTGCCATCGAAGGGCGAGCAGCCAGCCGATGTGCAGCAAGCCGACTCGCCGTCCTCTGTAAAAGCGGACGATTCCAACTTACTGCGCAGCCGCCGCTTCCTCGACCAACCGCGCCACGGCTTCCGGATGGGAGACCATCACGACGTGAGAAGCGCCTTTGACGACCACCACATCCCGCGCATGCGCACGCGCGGCCATGAACGCCATCGCTGCGGGCGGAATGTTCCTGTCCGCGCTGCCATAGATATGCCAGGACGGAATGCTCTTCCATGCCGCTTCGCCGCTCTTCTCGTTGAGCGCCGCTTCCGTTACCGGGCGCTGGGTGGCCGCCATCAACGCGGCCTGCGCGGCGGGAACATCGGCCGCGAATTGCGCAGGGAATTTGTTCTGGAAAATGTAGAGATCTTTGCCGCCGTCGGGAAGCGATACGGGCGGCGCGAGCGCCTGCCCCAGCGTGCTGCCTGGGAACTTGCCGGCCAGTTCGGAGACGCTCTCGCCTGTGTCGGGTGCAAAGGCGCTCACGTACACAAGCGCCTTGACGTTCGAATGGCCGTTGGCCGCTTCGGTGATGACGCTACCGCCATACGAATGTCCGACCAGCACGACAGGCGTCTTCAATCCCGTGACGAGACTGGCGACGTACTGTCCGTCGTTCTTTACGCCACGCAGCGGATTGGCGGCGGCGATGACGAAGTAGCCGTCCTTGCGCAGGATCTTGATCACGCCGTTCCAGCTCGATGCATCAGCGAACGCGCCATGAACCAGCACGATGAACGGCTTGTCGGCGTTCTTCGTTTGCGCGAACGCGGTCGGTCCGGTGACCATGGCGAATGCCAGCGCAAGACCCGCGAATAGCTTCTTCATTTGAATCTCCTTGGGGATGATGTAAGGGGAATAGCGATCAAGGGAAATCGGTGGATACGCTCAGCTTTCGCCAGCGTTCCAGTTCGGCCAACTTTGCGTAATCGGCTTTCGCCATGGCGACCACGGCATCGCTGCCAAGCGGCAGTCGCAGTGGCGGCTTTTCCATGGATGCAACATCGAGGATCACTTGCGCCGCACGCGCCGGATCACCCGGCTGGCGGCCGTCGTACTCGCGCTGCATGCGCGCTACGGCGCCCACCACTTCGTCGTACTCCGGCCTGCCTTCTTCCAGCACGGTCGAGGCGCCGGCAAAGTCGGTGCGAAAACCGCCCGGTTCGACGATGGTCACTTTCACGCCGATCAACGCCATTTCCCTGGCCAGCACTTCGCTGAAGCCTTCGATGCCCCACTTGGCGGCCGAATAAGGCGCCCTGCCTGGCGCGCCGATGCGGCCACCCACCGACGAGAATTGAATGATGTGGCCGCTGCGTTGCTGGCGCATCAGCGGAATCACCGCCTTGGTCATGATGATCGTGCCGAACAGATTGGTTTCGATCTGCCGGCGAAAATCATCCAGCGGCGTGTCCTCGATGGCGTTGACGTTGCCGTAGCCGGCGTTGTTGACCAATACGTCGAGGCCATCGAAGGTTTTCTCCGCCATGTGCACGGCGGCTTGTGCAGCGGTCGGATCGGTAACATCCAGTGCGGCCACGCAGACGGCATCGCCGTAGTGCTGCGCCAGATCCGACAATTGCGCCGGATCGCGTGCCGTCGCCACCAGGCGATGCCCCGCCTGCAGCACGGCTTCCGCCAGAGCGCGGCCGATGCCGCGCGAACAACCTGTAATCAACCATCTTTGCGACATGGCGTTTCCTCTTGTGCGCGTGGCAGCAAGCAACTAATGCGCGTAACGCGTGAACACGTAATCGTGTGCTTTGGCGCGCGCCTGATGGCAGGCGAAGCAGGTGCGGTGTTGCGCCTCGTCCGCCGCTTTGCCGTTGACGAATCGGCCGAATCCCCAGCCACCGGTGGCAGCGTATTTCTTCGAGTCCTTGACCATGAACTGCACGGTGGTCGCCGCGCCAGGAATGGAGGCCGAGACGAAGTCGGGCGACGGCACATGTTTCCATGCCAGCTTGGCCAGCACAGTTCCATCAGGAAACGGCAGCGTACCGTCACGATAGGCGCTGACCGCCACGGCGTTGCCCAGCACCGCGCGAATCTCGTTCAACGGCGCCGCTTCCTCGGCGGGAGCGATCAATTGCCACTGGCGGTATCCGTGAGGAATCGTCACTCCGTAAATCGGCGACGCATCATCGTTGTCGGCCGCCGTTACCACGTTATCGGCCGACGCCAGCAGAACCATCGCGTACATCATGGCGAAAACCGCCAGGTGTATGGGCTTCATCGGATCGCTCCATCAGGTTTGCGTCAAAGGTGATCGGCGTCGATCACGGCCTGCGTGAATGCCTGCGGCGCTTCCTGCGGCAGGTCGTGGCCGATGCCACCCGTGATGAGGCGATAGGCGTATTTGCCGGTGAAGTATTTGCGGTAGGCCTCGGCCGCCGGATGCGGCGCGCCGTTGGCATCGCCTTCCATGGTGATGGTCGGCACACCGATCGTCGGAAACTTCGCCAGCCGCTGTTCCAGCGCGGCGTATTTCGCCTCTCCCTTGACCAGGTCCAGCCGCCACCGATAGTTCTGAACGGCGATGGCGACCTGATCCGGATTGTCCAGTGCAGCCGCGCTGCGATCGAAAGTGGCCTGGTCGAAATGCCACTGCGGCGAAGCGATCTGCCAGATCAACTTGGCGAAGTCATGCGTGTACGTTGCATAGCCCAGCTGGCCGCGATCGGTGGCGAAGTAATACTGGTACCACCATAGGTATTCAGCCTTGGGCGGCAATGGCTGCTTGCCGGATTCCTGGCTGCCGATGAGATAGCCGCTTACCGACACCAGCGCTTTCACGCGCTGCGGCCACAAAGCGGCGACGATGTCGGCCGAACGCGCGCCCCAATCAAAACCGGCCAGTACGGCTTGCTTGATCTTGAGCGCATCCATGAAATCGACCACGTCCTGAGCCAGTGCGGCGGGCTCGGCATTGCGGGGCGTGGTGGCGGAGAGAAAGCGGGTGTCGCCATAGCCTCGCGCATACGGCACGAGCACGCGATAGCCTTTTGCCGCAAGCGCGGGGGCAACGCTTTCGTAGCTGTGAATGTCATACGGCCAGCCGTGCAGGAGAATCACCACCGGTCCATCGGCAGGACCCAGCTCGGCGTAGGCGACGTCCAATACGCCTGCATGGATATGTTTCAGCGGAGCGAGTGAATCGTTGGCCGTATCACTCGCCGATGCTGGGTTCATCGCGCCGAATTGGGAACCCGTGATGGCGATGAGGGCTGCGCCAAGCATGGCGCGGCGTTTGATGGGTGATTTTCTGGACATGCCTTTCTCCCGGTGAAAACGGATGTTTCTGCGGTGGGCCTAGAGTGATGAGTGCGGCCGATAATCGCCAGTTATCAGGTGTTAGCGATTGTTAGCGTGTGTCGACAGCGGATATTCGTTCGCCTGCGATGACTTGCTCATTTTCGCGAAGCAGAAACCCATCTTGCAGTTGCTTCAGAGCAAAATGGATTCCCGCTTCCGCGGGAATGACGGCGGGGAAATATGCAATGTCTTGCATGCTCGTCACACCGACGAACTCAGCATTGCGCAGCAATCGATATCGTCGGCCAGCCTCGGCTGAGATTCGACGCTACTCAGATCCCGAAGGGAGAGGAACTTACTCGGCCAATTCGGTACGCCGCCAGAGCTCCTTGAGCTCACGACGATCCATGGTGCCGGCATCGTTCGATGGATCGCCACGCCACGGAACCAAGAGAAGCTTCGCATCCGATGCACGCCCCTGCTCAAGGAACAACCTCGCGAGGTCCATCGCCGCCCGCAATTCCCATGCGCGCGCGCCCTGATGCCGGCTTAGCGCAAGCGATTCTTCGAGCACCACTTGCACCGACGCGGTATCGCCACCGCTGAGCGCCTTGAGAATGCTCGCCTTGATGCGCAGCAGTTCGGGCATGGCAAACGCATCGCCGCTCTTGCGGCAATGCTCGATCGTGCCTTCCAGCAAGCGGCCGGCTTCGGCGTGACGGCCGCTCAATATCAAACCTTCGGCCAAGGCCATTTCGAAGGTGGTGGTCAGCAGTTCGTAGCGCATGCCATGCAATCGGGCGAGGCTTTCTTCCAGCCAATCGATGGCGTTGTCCGGTTGGCGCGCGCGTACCGCGATGGCGCCGCGCATGCCTAGCGAGGCGGCCATGTATGGCCCGAGCAGGTTCGCTTCGGCGACCTTCGAAAAGGTCGCCAGGCTTGCGTTCGCTTTATCCAGGTCGCCGGTCCAGATGTAGATGCCCAGCGTCCACACCAACGCAATGCAATGGGTGACAGGATGATCAAGCGCCGCCGCCTCGCTTTCCACCCGCTCCGCCCATTGCCTGGCCTGCTCCGGAAAACCCTGCAGCCAAAGTGTTCTCGCCAGCGCCAGGCCGGTGCGGTTGCGATGATCGAAGCCGTAATGAACCGTGTGGCTGCGCCGTGGCGGCTGGCTGTATTTCAGGGATTTTTCCAGCTCCCGGTGGGCAAGCACCTGGTCGCCGAGTAAATGGTGCGACACACCTGCGAGCGATGCGGCCACCGCCACCGCTTCGGGTTCGCCAATGGCATCGCCCACGCCGATCGCTTGTTCCGCCCACGCCAGCGAAGAAGCGAAATCGCCGATGCGCTCGTAGAAAATCTGCAAGCGGCCAAGCAGCCGAAGCTGCGACCAGCGATCGCCCAACGCCGTCGCAATCTCCATCGCGCGCAGCAGCGCGGTTTCGGCGGCGCCGCTGTTGCCGCGCGTGAACATCAGCACCAGGCCCAATGCCGCCTGCAGTTCCATCTCCACCGGCGTGCCGAAATAGCCAAGCTCGAGCAACTCAGTCGCCCGTGCGCACCAGGTGCGGCATTCCACCAGCAACGAGAAATGCAAGAACAGCGAAGCGCTCGCTGCTGCGAGCGGCAGCGCCAGTCCGGCATCGCCCTGCGGACCGAAACTCCATTCAAGCGCGCTTCGGATGTTGCCCAGCTGATTCGTGAGCCGGGCCGAACGATCGAAAATCTCGTCGGGCGACGTGCCGAGCTGGCTTAGCAGTTCCGCGTAATACGCCGCATGCCTGAAGGCGACGGTATGCACCTGCGCCTGGCCATGTAGTGCAAGCCGTTCCCTGGCATAAGCGCGCGTCATTTCCAGCAGACGATACGCATGGATGGCTTCGGAGTGGTCGACCGCCACCAGGCCTTTGGCCGCCAGCTCGTCCAACGCAGCAGCGACGGCGACTTGATCGATCTGTGCGTCGGCGGCCACTTGCGACGCTGCCTCCACGGAAAACGGGCCTACGAAAACCGCAAGCCGGTCGAACACCATGCGTTCTTCCGCTGACAGCAAACCGTAGCTCCAATCGAGCGTTGCGCGCAGCGTCTGCTGACGCAGCAACGCCGTTCGCCGTCCCGCCCATCCCAGCGAGAAACGTTCGCCAAGCATGGCGTGCGTGGCATGGATGCCGTGCGTCGCCACACGCATGGCCGCCAGCTCGATCGGTAAGGCCATGCCGTTCAATCGCCGGCACATATCGGCGATAAGGCGGGCATTTTCCGTATCCAGCACCAGCGACGCGTTGCCCGCCGTAGCGCGTTCCACGAACAGCTTCACCGCAGGAAAGCCAAGCAGCGCCTCTACGCTGAGATCATTCGCTTCTGGCGGGAAATCCAGCGCGCCGAGCCAGTGCAACTGCTCGTCGCGCGCGCGGAGCGGTTCCCGGCTGGTGGCCAGTACGCCGGTCTCCGGCGCACCTTCCCTGATGCGCTCGATAACACCCGAAACGGCATCGACGAGATGCTCGCAGTTATCGATCACCAGCAGCAGCTTGCGCGCACGTAGATGTGCGAGCAGCACGAACACCGGATCTTCCGCCTGCACCGGCAACCCCACTGCGCCGGACAATGCCGATGGCACGAGCAAAGGATCCTCGACCTGCGCGAGGTCGACAAAGTGAACCCGTTCGTACGAGCCTTCTGCGAGCCGGTATCCGGCTTCGACGGCCAGGCTGGTCTTGCCCACGCCGCCGGCACCGACGATCGTGAACAACCGCGGCTTCGCGAGCCGGTCGACGATCAACCGGATATCGGCTTCACGCCCGATCAATCGTGCACGCGGCGGCAGTCCGCCCACGCTGGCCGTTGGTTTGGCATCCACTTGATCGACACGCACTACGTCCCTGCGCATCTCCATCTGTCCAGGAAACGTGTCGACCGTGCCGACAAAGGCGTAGCCCACGCCCACTTGCGTGGTGATGTATCGCGCGCCATGTTCGCCATCGCCAAGGATGCGGCGCAGGCTGGTCATATGGAAACGCAGGCTGCCTTCCTCGACGATGGCGTCGGTCCATACCCGCCGCAGCAGTTCCCGCTTGGAAAGCACCCTGCCCGGTTGTTCGAGCAAGGCGATCAGCAGATCCAGCGCCCGCCCGCCGATCTCCACCGGCATGCCATCCCTGGTAAGCAGCCGCTTGGCGGGAACGACACGGAACGGGCCAAAGCCGATGCATGGAGCAGTCGATTCGCGCGGGTCATCGGTAACGGATTCCACCGGAATCGCTCTCTCGTATCGTGTGCCAGGAACAGGCAGCGGAGCCAGGGTTACAACGTCCTGCATCATAAAGGATTCGATCGGGCTTCTCCCCAAGCCGAGCATGGCATCGCGCGTAAAGCGGCGACACGTGCGTCGATGACGCAACATGCGCCACGGCCAAAGCTCAAACGAGTGTGAGGGCCACTTCGATATTGCCCCGCGTCGCCTTCGAATACGGGCAGGTCTGGTGGGCTGCATCGATCAGCAATTGCGCGATATCGGGCTTGAGCCCGGGCAACGATACGGCCAGCCGCGCCTGCAGGAAAAAGCCTTGTTCGCCATGGCCAAGATCCACTTCGGCAGCCACCGAGGCGCCGGCGGGAAAATCGATCTTGCGTGCGTGGGACGCATGGCGCAGCGCACCGATGAAACACGCCGACCAGCCTGCCGCGAAAAGCTGTTCGGGATTGCTGCCTGTGCCGGGAGCGCCGGGCGGCGAAAGCTTGATGTCGAGCCGGCCATCGTCACTGCGTGCGGCGCCATCGCGGCCACCCGTCGTGTGTACCCTGGCGGTGTAGAGAATTTTCTGGACGGTGATCATGATGCTTCCTGGTCGTGCAAGTGCGTTTGCGTCACGGCCATCCTGCGAAGATGGCGGCTTCGGCCAGAATGGCGAGGGTCGTGGGCAATCACCAGTTAGAAGCTGTTAGCGCGCGTTATTTCGGCAGTGCCACGGCGGCCGGGCCATCGCACCACGACGTGCCGGAATGCTTGACACGGTGATATCAACACCGATATCTGAACAGTCCAATTTCTCATTGGAAGGCATTCCGCCTTGTTTCTAGACTGCCCGACTGCGGCTCCGAGGGAATACGTTCATGACAGAAAACAATGCGTGCTACACCGTGGGCATCGTCGGCGTGGGCAAAATCGCCCGCGACCAGCACCTGCCCGCCATCGCGGCCAATCCCGGCTTCAAGCTCGTTGCAAGCGCGAGCCGTCACGCCCAGGTGGAGCATGCGCGCCATTACACCGACATCGAAGCGCTGCTTGCCGCCGAGCCGGAGCTCGATGTCGTTTCGCTGTGCGCTCCGCCGCAAGTGCGCTATGCGCAGGCGCGCGCCGCGCTGCTCGCAGGCAAGCACGTGATGCTGGAAAAGCCGCCCGGCGCAAGCGTGAGCGAAGTGGAAGCCTTGCGGAGCCTCGCGCACGCACAAGGCCGTACGCTGTTCGCCACCTGGCACTCGCGCTATGCCAGCGCCGTGGAACCCGCGCTCGCATGGCTGGCCAATCGCCGCCTGCGCGCCGTCCACGTGCGCTGGAAAGAAGACGTGCGCCGCTGGCATCCGGGTCAGGACTGGATCTGGGAGCCAGGCGGCATGGGTGTGTTCGATCCGGGTATCAACGCGCTGTCCATCGTTACGCGCATCTTGCCCAATGAAGTGCTATTGCGCGGCGCCACGCTGCACGTACCCAGCGATTGCGCCACGCCGATCGCCGCCGAACTCGATTGCGCCGATGCCACCGGCGTGCCCGTGCGCGCGGAATTCGACTGGCGCCACGGACCGGTCGAGCAATGGGAGATCGACGTCGACACGGACGATGGCCTGCTTTCGATCAGCGAAGGCGGCAAGCGTCTGGTGATTGCCGGCGAACCCATCACGCTTGGCGCCGAACGGGAATACCCGGCGCTGTACGAGCGTTTCCACTGGTTGATCAGCCATGGCGCCGACGACGTGGACGTGCGCCCGCTGCGGCTGGTCGCCGATGCTTTCATGTTGGGGAAACATGTCCAGCTTGAAGCGTTCGGTCGCGATTAAAAACCTTCCTGATTAGCGTCGAGACTCAGCCGAGCCGATCGCTCCATATATCGTCGCCCCGGCGAACGCCGGGGCCCAGCGACTTTAAGGCAACACTGAATAAGTATCGCCGCCGTCATGATGCCTGGAAGGCTCGCAGGGTGTGTTGCGTGGCGCCGGGAAGACTGACCGTCTTGCCAAGCCAAACGGCGCAGCCTGCGGGCCTTCCAGGCATCACCCCATCATTTTCAATTTATTCGGTTGGGGCCAGCCCTGTCTGTCCGCATGCCTTCGGTCCGTCGTCTCGACAGACAGCCAGTCTGCCTTCGCCGACGGCCCGGTGGCTGCGAACAAACAGGGCTGGTGACGACGGCGATACTTATTCAGTGTTGCCTTAAAGCGGAAAGACACCGGGTGATTCACGTCGCTCACCCCGGGGCCGTCCTTCGCACGAACAGCTGGCAAACCCAAGTGACGACCACGTCAACGCCACTTCGCACCACCCGTCCCTCCTCTTCACCTTCCGATGCCCTTCCGGCTCGGAGGATGACGCCATGGCTAAACAAGAAACCGTGGTCGCGCATGACCGCAAGGCAACGCTGGAACAGCGTCGGCGACGCAAGATGGCGCAGTCGGCGCACGCATTCGTGCGCGGAAGCATCGAGCATTTCTACGAATGGATCACATCCCGCCATGCGCCGGCGCTTCCCGAAGGGCCCGCCATCTGGATCTGCGGCGATTGCCACGTGGGCAACCTGGGCCCGCTGGCGGATGACGATGGCCACGTGCATATCCGCCTGCGCGATTTCGATCAATGCGCCGTGGCCCATCCGGCTTTCGATCTGTGCCGGCTGGCGCTTTCGCTGGCGGTGCTCGCACGCAGTTCGGATCTGCCGGGCCTAAGCACCGTGCGCATCCTGGAGGGCTTGCTGGCGGGTTACGAGTCGGCGTTTCCGGATGCCGACCATGCGCCCCCCTCCTTGCCGCCTTATCTGCGCATGCAAATCCAGCGCGCCCATGCGCGCAGTTGGAAAGCGCTGGCGCGAGAGCGCACGCAGGGCAAGACGCTTCGCCTGCCTTTGGGCAGCGCGTTCTGGCCGATTACGACGCGCGAGCGCCGCGCGTTGACGACCTTGTTTCAGGAAGAAGCCATGACATGCCTGGCGACCCAACTGCGCGGACGTCCTAACAGCGGCAAAGTACGCGTGCTCGATGCGGCGTACTGGCGCAAGGGATGCAGTTCGCTGGGGCGGTTGCGCTATGCGGTGCTGCTGGACATCGAAGGCGCCGCCGAGGACGGCAACGACCTGTGCCTGATGGACGTCAAGGAGGCGGCTTCGCTGATCGTGCCTGTGGCGCGAACGGCCACGGTGCCGAAAGACGACGGCGAACGCGTACTCGAAGGCGCCCGCCAATTGTCGCCTGCATTGGGCGATCGCATGGGCGCATCGACGCTGCTCGGGCGCCCGGTGTTCGTGCGCGAACTGCTTCCGCAGGATCTCAAGCTCGATATTGTCAGCCTGAAGCAAAAGAAGGTACGCCGCCTCGCGGCTTACCTTGGCCATGTCGTGGGCCGCGCGCATGCGCGTCAAATGGACAACGACACGCGCAAGGACTGGTGCCGGCAACTGAAGAAAAACCACTCCCGTTCGCTGGAGGCGCCATCATGGTTGTGGCGTGCCACGGTTGGGTTGCTTGCGGACCATGAGCGCGTCTATCTCGAGCACTGCCGACGTTATGTCGGTCTTGAAGAATCCTCCACGGCCGGTCACCGCGCGGCGACGCATTGAAGAAGGCGTGTGGACCTCGTCCACCATCCGCTTTGCGCCTTGAGGCGTTGACATAAGCTTCTCTCCCCTCCAGCGGCGGCATCACAGAGGCGCCTGCATGATCGGTGGCGAGGATAGGTGTGACGGAGGCGATGATGTCTGGTTCGATCCATAACGGACGCGTCTTCCTGTTGATCGACGTCTTCAGCCACTTTCATTTTGAGGACGGCCCTGCCCTTGCGCACGCCCAAGCCAGCGCTGCGCCCGGCATGGTGGCCGCGGTCGCAGCATGTCGTCGCCAAGGTGTTTGCGTGGTGTACTGCAACGACAACTTTGGCCGATGGCAGGATGCCTGGCAGGACGTGCTGGCGTTTACGGCCCGCATCGGTCCGCCGGAATCGGCCGTCATGCTGAAGCAGCTTTATCCGGCGCCCGGCGATATCGTTCTTCTCAAATCCCGCCATTCCGCTTTTTTCAATACCCAGCTCGCGTCCTTGCTCGATGCGTTGCCGATTCGGCAACTGGCGCTCGGGGGCGCGGCAACGGACGTCTGCGTTCTGAGTTCGGCCATGGATGCGCACGTCAGGGGATTGGAAGTCGCGGTGCTGGACGGTGCAGTCGCCGCGGCTTCGCAACAGCGCCATACCCGCGCACTGGCCTTGATGCAAGAAAGTCTGGGCATACGCGTTTGTTCGCATGATGTGTGGCTCTCATATGCACAACCGCCTGCGTAACGCACATTCACGCCACGCAGGGCTCGGCGCCGACGCATTTTTGTTGCGTGGGAAAACCCTGCGGTCATCGCTACGGAGTTCACGCCATGCGCAGTCCACATGAAAATTCACAACAAGGCGCATGGTGGAAACGCCTGAGCGCGGGGTTCATCACCGGCGCTGCGGATGACGATCCCAGCGGCGTCGCGACCTACTCGCAAGTAGGCGCGAAATTCGGCTACGCGATGCTGTGGGTCGTGTTCCTGACGATTCCATTGATGATCGCCATTCAAATGGTGAGCGCGCGTATCGGCCGGGTGTGTGGCCGCGGTTTGGCGGACACGCTGATGCGCAACTTTTCCGCGCCTGCGGTGTGGTCGCTGCTCGCGCTGCTCGTCTTCGCCAATATCATCAATATCGGCGCGGACCTGGCGGCCATGGGCGCCGCATTGCAGTTGCTGATCGGCGGGCCGCACCTGATATATGCGCTCGGGTTCGCCGTGATTTCCACCGTGCTGCAGGTTTATCTGTCTTTCGAGAAATACTCGCCGATTCTGAAGGCGCTGGCGCTGACCTTGTTTGCCTATGCAGGTACGGTATTCGCGGTCCACGTTCCCTGGGGCGAGGCAATGCGGGCCACGGTGCTGCCCGCATTGCAATGGAACACGGGGTATCTGACAGGCATCGTGGCCGTGCTTGGAACGACCATCAGTCCCTACCTGTTTTGCTGGCAGGCCGCGCAGGAAGTGGAGGAGCTACGCGAAAGCGACGAGCGCGAACCGCTTCGCCACGCGGATCACCAAGCACCCGACGCCTTGCGGCGCATTGCCCTGGATACCATCGTGGGCATGGTGTTTTCGAACGTCATCGCCTTCTTCATCATTCTGGCTGCGGCGGTTACGTTGCACGCGCATGGCAAAGTCGACATCCAGTCCGCCTCCGACGCAGCCCTGGCGCTAAAGCCCATTGCCGGCCGCTTTGCGTTCGGCCTCTTCGCAACCGGCATCATCAGCACCGGCTTGCTCGCCGTACCGGTGATCGCAGGCGCCACTGCGTTTGCGGTAGCCGGCGCCGCACACAAGCCGTACGGGCTTGAGCACAAGCCAAAGCAGGCCAAGCTTTTCTACGGCGTGCTGGTGGGATCGATGGTGCTGGGTTCCGCGCTGGTCTTTTCGCCGATCGATCCGATCAAGGCGTTGTACTGGAGCGCCGTCGTCAATGGCGTGTGCGCGGTGCCGCTCATGGCGGCCATGATGGTGGTCGCGCATCGTACCCGTGCGATGGGAAACCACACCGTGCGCGGCTGGCTATTCGCACTCGGCTGGATCGCGACGATCGTGATGGGCATCGCCGCCATCGTGATGTTCGCCACGCTGGGCAAAAGTTGAATGCGGCATGGCTTCGCGAGAGCGTGCTTCAGTGCTGCGCTCCTTGCGCACGGCTCTGCTGCGTTCGCAGGCGCCGGGGCGTTTCTGGTGGATGACGCATCGATCACCCCAGCCGGACACTGCCAGGTGCAGAGCTGGGGACAAGTCGTATCGGGCGGCCAGAAAATTCTCAACACGCTTCCGGCGTGCAGCACCGGCCCGGTGGAATGGTCCGTCGGACTCACCGCGCAGAATCATCCCTACACGTACCAGGAAAGTCCGGCCATCAAATGGATGATCCGCGACCCTGATCACGATCCGCTGGGAGTTGCCGTCAACGTTGGGCTGACCCTGGACAGCGGCCGCGTCATCAGCAGGAATGTCTATGCCGCCTTTACCTGGAACGTGGACGACGCCAAACGATGGGCCATCAATATGGATCTGGGCGCGATCGACAATCGCGGCAGCCGCAACCATGCGCTGACCGGCCTCGGGTTCAAGTACAAGTTGAAAGAGCATGTAGCGCTGATCGTGGAGCGAATCCAGCCGTGGAACGCGCAATCCATCAACCAGGTCGGCGTGCGCTGGACGTTCCACGACGCCGACAGCCTCGACCTCATCGCAGGCAAGAGCAACGCGCCGGCGCACAACCGCTGGATCACGCTCGGTCTCAACTTCGGCTTCTGATGCTCACGCGTGCAAGCACCCTCTCTCTCCGATGCCAAGGAGAGGGAGGGTGCACAAGTTGCACTACGGATGCTGCTCCCATGCGTCACGGTCGGCCGTTCCGGCGGCGGTGACGGTGGTGATGGCTTGATTGCACAGATCGAGCATGTTGACCGATTGCTCCGAATAACTGTGAGTGCCGTTGACGAAGTACTGAACGCGGTTGAGAAGGATATGCGAACCGTCGTTGGACCATTGGACGGGATAGAAATATTCATCCGCGACCAGGTGAGTGGTGATCTGGCGCACGTGCGTGCTGTCGTTGTCCATCACGAAAACGGCGCCGAATTGATCCACGCCCGAACCGGGAATGAAAACGTTCTGGGTAAATGCAATGTGCTTGCTATCGGGTGACCAGGTGGGCCCGGCACCATAAAGCGGGCCTGCTTCCGACCCTATTCCCGTATTGGTGACGAAGTCCGCAATCACCATGGCCGAGTTGTACCACCTCAGAACAGCATGCGTGCCATCGGGCGATACGACAAAATCCGAAGGATAGTCACCCTCGTACCAATGGAAAATCCATGTGGCCTTGCCGGTACTGACATCGACTTTATAAACGTCGGACCACTCCGGCGGGTCCAGTCCGCCTTGCGCCCAATCGGTCCAATTGACGTCGAGATAGATGGACTTGCCGTCGCTGGACCATTGCGGCGTGGCGATGGTCGCGTCGGTCGGTTCAGGACAAAACAGGATGTGCTGATCGTCGCCGTTGGTCTTCACCAGGGCCAGGCAATCGTTTTGCTGAAACCCTCCGTCGAGATAGGCGATCCAGTGATCGGGCCCGACCGCCGGATTCTGGTGCATGCTCGCGCCCACCGTGATCTGCCGCAGATGATTGCCGTCACGATCCACGCGGTACAGTTGCGCTTCGGTATAGGTTGGATTGGTGCGCTCAAAGACAACATCGTGGCCATTGGCGAACCATCTGGCGCCGATATCCAGCGTACCGATCGTCATCGGCGTCAGCTGCGTGCTGGCGCCTCCGGCGGCCGGCGCCCGATACAGTGCAATGGCATCGGTGAAGAGGCCGCTGCTGGCGACATGCGATAGCGAAAACAGAACGGAGCCGCGCACTGGATGCTCCGCGGCCTGGCTTCCTGGTGCACATAAGGTTGCGAACGAAAAGACGGCGACAACGGACGCGGTTGCCGCCAGGCGACGCAGTAGCTGCGTAACTTTCATGATGAGTTACCTCCCTACCCCTGCGCGCGCGATCCTAGTGTCGCTATCGTGAAGCACGAGAAAAGGCATCTCATCGCATAATCGCTCGATGACACGCTTTCGCTGAACGCATTTGTCAACGAAAGGTCGTTTGTCATCGTTCTCGATGGAATACGGTGAATCGTGCAGTCCCTGCCAGGCGCCGCATTGTTGCGCCAGTACAAACGTCATCCATCGAACGCGGTTTTCGACGAACCGTGCCGGCGACGACATTGGCGGTCGCCGGCACGTGGACTTGCGCGTTACTTCATTGGAGAAAGAAGGTTGTTCGACTGCGAAACATATTTCGTCGTGCTGGCGATATCGATGTCACGCGGCGCGGTACCTGGTGTGAAGATCGACTTGCCATGCGCGTAATACCAAGCATCACCGTTATAGTTGATGGTGTTGCCGGCAATGGTCACGTAGCTCGAGTCTGCGGATATATCCACGCCAAACAGATAGTTCTGGCTCAGCGTGCTGTTGGAGATGTTTACGTTCTTCGGTCCGCCGGTGTAGACACCGAAACCCTTGTTGTTCTCGGCCGTGACTTTGTAGAGCGACAGCGCATCCACGTTGTGGTGCACCTCCAGGCCGTTGCCACCGTTGCCCGACAGGCTGGTGTTTTCCAGGCGTATCTGCGAAGCCCAGCCTTGCGAGCGCGGCTCGATGTCGATGCCCGATTCCGGCGCCGTGCCATGCGTGCCGGTGAAGCTGCTGTTCACCACATACACGCGATTGGCTGGCGTGATCGACATGCCCTGGCGGCGATTGTTCTTGGACTTCACGCGATTGAGCGTGATGTTCGTCGCCAACACCATATCCTTGCCCGAGCCAAGTGCGCCGATCAGCAGGCCATCGCCCCAGCAGTCCTGAATGGTGATGTCATGGACATAGACCTTGTCCGACGACGAGATGTTGATGCCGTAGCCCCATTCTCCGCCGGCGGTGCCGCGATGGCTGTAGCGATCGCCAATGACGCCGCCACCGACAATCTCGACGTTGTTGACGTTCCAGACCTTCACGACCCAGTAACGTCTCGCGTCGTTGCCGATTGCCTTGAGCGCCGCGCCACTGGCCAGCGACAGGCGATCATGCGAGCGCAAACTGATGCCCTTGAGAGCATCGATCATGTACGTGCCGTTCGGCACGATGATGGTGCCGCCGCTGGCAGGCAATGCATCGATGGCGGCTTGGATGGCTTTGGTGTCGTCCATGGAGCCATTGCCCATGGCACCGAAATGACGAACGTTGACGACGGCGGAGCCGATCGATACCTGCGGTGTCGGTGTCCACCAGTTGGTTGCGAAAGCCGGCAAGGTCACAACCGAGAGTGCAAGCGACGCTGCAGATGCCAGAACTTTATGGTTGAGCTTGCGTCGAATGGATACGCCCGAGTACGGGAAGAAAAACCCCTGTGCGCTTTTCAGCGCCGACCTATTTTTCACGTCTGAAATAGCCTCTTTTTGTGAACGGCCCGGGTAAGGTCGGTCATTCACACGTGAAAATGCAAATGTGAAATTTCGGAAGCATTCAATTTTGTCAAAATAACGGAATTCGTATGTCGCGTTTTATAGCCTGAGCCGCGGTAGCGGCGATCATGACCGCTACTCATGACCGCTACAGACACACAAATAGACGTCTATACGTCCATTTATTCTGTTAACTTCGCATCCCTGCGAAAGCCGGACGTAGCGCGAAGCGCGGAGAACGTCCAATAGAACGGCTCGAAGGGGGTGGGCGAAGTGAATCATCCAGTGTCTTTCGCTTTAAAGTCGCTGGGCCCCGGCTTTCGCCGGGGTGACGACATAGGGAGCGATTGGCTAAGCAGAGGCACGACGCTAGCTAGCGTTTACTTGATGGACACGCCATGACTACGCGAACCACACGTCAGTCAAGAGCTCACATCGAATAGCTCATCAACATCGCGCTCCACCGTTACATCCAGTGCGATGACAAAACCCGCACGCAGGCTTCTCACGAGGATTTGATGTCCTGGTCACGAAGGCTCGCAACCACCATGCGACGAAAGTGATGCTGAGGTGCGCCTGAGTTACGGCGGCGCAATGCCGATATCCGCGGCTTCCAACGCAGCACGCAACCGGCGCGCGAACTCCACCGCATGCGCGCCGTCGCCATGCACGCACAAGGTATCGGCATGCAGTGCAACGATATTTCCGTCGATGGCGCGCACGTGCCCTTCGCGTGCCACCGCCATGGCTTGCGCGATGGCTTCATCGCTTTCCTGGATGACGGCATCGGAGTCGCGCCGCGGTTGCAGCGTGCCATCGGCGCGGTAGCGGCGATCGGCAAACGCTTCGGCGGCAACCGGGATGCCCGCCGCCACGCCCGCATCGATCAGCGCGGAGTTGGCCAGACCGAACAGGCACAGGCTGGGATCGAAATCGTGCGCGGCACGTGCGATCGCCGCGGCCAGCTTCGCGTCGCGTGCCGCCATGTTGTAGAGCGCACCGTGCGGCTTCACATGACGCAATCGCGTGCCGGCCGCTTGCGCGAAGCCGTGCAGCGCGCCGATCTGGTACAGCGTGAGCGCGTAGGCTTCGTTCGGTGTTATCGCCATCTCGCGGCGACCGAAACCTTGCAGATCGGGCAGCGATACATGGGCGCCGATAGCCACCTCATGCTCCACCGCCAACGCCACGGTACCGCGCATGATGTCCGGATCGCCGCCGTGAAAACCGCAGGCGATATTGGCCGAACTGACGATGCTCAGCAGTGCGGCGTCGTCGCCCATGCGCCATGCGCCGAACGACTCACCCAGGTCGCTGTTGATGTCGATGGTTTTGGCGAAGGAATGTTTCATGCGGATTCCAGGCGTTGTTCGATCCGTTGAATCAGGCGTTGCAGCGCTTCCTCGCGCTTGCTCAGGCGTTCGAACGCTTCGTCCATGGAAGTCTCGCGAAAGTATATGGCATCGCCCGGTCGGCGCTGCGCAGCGCGTGAAAGATCAACCGCCGCAAGCTGGCCAATGCGCGGATAACCGCCCGTCACGGGCGCCTCGGCCAGCAACAGAATCGGCTGTCCCGACGGCGGCAACTGCAGCGTGCCGGGCAACGTGGCTTCGGATATCAGTTCCAGGGGCTTGCGCAGAGATAGCGGTGCGCCTTCCATGCGGCTTCCCGCGCGGTTGCTGTCTTTGCTGATGACGAAGCGTTGCGCAAACAGTGCGCCTCGCGATGCCTCGTCGAGTGCCTCGTAGTGATGGCCGCGCATCAACGTCAACGGCGCCTGCTCGTAGTCCAGCCAGGGTTGCGGGTCGAGACCCCAGGGCAGCGCCTGCACCTGTTTGTTCCCACGAAACCAGCGCGCCGAGCTGCGCTTGCCGAATGGAATGACGTCGCACGCTTGTATCGCCCTGCCCTCCAGCGGACCGATGCGTGCATGCAGATCGGTGCTGCGGCTGCCAAGTACGGGCGCGCTGTCGAAGCCGCCGCGCACCGCGAGATAACTACGGCAACCACGTCGCATGACGCCTAAGCGAAGCACCGCATCGGCAGGCAGGAAACAGCTTGTCCACGGCGGCAACGGTTGCCCATTGGCGCGCGCCTCGATGATTCCTCCGGTCAGCGCGATCACAGCATCGCTCTGGAAGCGCAGCGTGGGGCCAGCCAATGTGATTTCCAGCGCCGCTTCACCGGCGTGGTTGCCTACCAGCGCATTGGCCAGCCGCCATGCGGAGTCATCCATCGCACCGGCGCGCCCCACGCCAAGCGCGGCATAACCGCGACGTCCCGCATCTTGCAGACTTGTGAGCAGGCCGGGCTTGATGACTTCGATGCTCATGTCTTGGCGTCATCCCAGCGCGCGATACTCACGCTCATCGATCACCTCAAACCGGACACGATCACCCGGCAACAACAGCGACGGCGTATCGGCTTCCGGATCGAACAACCGCAACGGCGTGCGGCCAATCAATTGCCATCCGCCCGGAAGCGCTTGCGGATAGATGCCCGTTTGCAGCCCGCCAATGGCCACGCTTCCAGCCGGCACACAGGTGCGCGGACTGCTCCGGCGCGGCACGGACAGCGCAGGATCGAGGCCTAGTAAATAAGGAAACCCGGGCGCGAATCCGAGCATGGCCACGCGATAAGTTACTTTGGCATGCCGCGCGATGACCTCTTCCGGCGACAGATGCGCATGCGCCGCGACCTCATGCAGATCTTCGCCCGACGCGCCGCCGTAACAAACGGGGATGGTGACCTCGCGCGGCCTTGTTTCCGAAGAACCGGCATGTCGTAAGGCGGCTTCGATGGCATCGCGCAAGCGCTGCGCGGAAAAGCGGCCGTCCTCCAGCCAATGCATCGGATCGAAGCGCACCAGCACGCTCGCATAGGCGGGAACGCATTCCACGCCGGCAAGGCACGCTTGCAGCACTGCGGCCGCAGCTTGCACCCGAGCGTTCACGTCGACGTCGATGATGTCGCCGAAACGCAAAAGCCACGCGTCTTCCGCAAGGGGCTCCAGTTGCATGTACGCGTTTATGCCCCGCAGGTTGGGTTAGCGAAGCGTAACCCAACGTCGTCCGCCTGCGTATAGATCCATTGGGTACGCTGCGCCAATCCACGAAAACATTGCCCCCGCGCACGACCGTTGCAACCGAAAACCCCAGTAGGTTGGGCTGAGGCGTAGCCGAACCCCAACGTGGAATGCACATGGCGATGTTGGGTTTCGGCTACGCCTCTACCCAACCTACAGGGGGGCACGCTTTTTAAGGAATGCGATTAGCCTGGGTAAAGATCACTTTCCATTGGCCATCACGCTTGGCCCATACATCCACAAAGCGGAGTCGCACCGTAAATGCCTTGCCATGGTTGACCCCTTTGGCATCGACGATTCCGCCGAGCACCGCGCCGTTCGGCCAGACCTTGCGCACCTGCTGGCTGATAGCGACGTAGCTGGTCTTGTTTTCTGGATCCATCGTTTCGGCGATGAGGTCCGCCTTGCTCTGGTTTTTGCCGTTCGAGCCCGCCAAGGTGTAATCGTCGGCCAGAAGGCGCTCAAGTTCAGGCCGGTCGGATTTGAACTGCGCCAGATCGTAAGCCGTCGCTGCGGCGGCCAGGTCCTGCGGCAGGCCGCTGTAGTCGCCCACTTCCTGTCCGGCCTGTGCCGAAACCGCAATCAGCGCAGCGCACACCGCCCAATGCCAATGTCGCAGTCGCATATTTCCTCCCTTGCCATGCGTGGTTGTTCGCGCATTAATCACCTGGAAAACAGGGCAGCGCAATAACCTGGAAGGTCATGAGGATGCGCGGCGGATGCGACCTGCCGACATTATTTCCGCGCATGGATGTGATGCAGCGCGCTCCCCTTGTGCGCGGCGACGTGGTCGGTCTTGTCGCTTTTGATTTCGTACTGCGGGTCATCCTTCGAGGCGTGCCGCGTGTGTCCCTTGTAATCAAAGTCGCGGGCGTGGACGGCGATAATCTTGCCGGTCACCCAGCCAGCTTCGGAATTCCAGCGGACATGGTCGCCGACCTTGAATGCGTGGGTCATCGGAGGTCTCCCAGCCAGGTTTTGCCTGATTGAAGATCATGTTGTGACGGTTTTCTGTGAATGAGCCGTTTAAACGCAAGCACGGATTTCCATCGTTGAACGCGCGCTAGCCGATCTTGATTGGACAGCCTATTCGTCATTCCGGCGAAGGCCGGAATCCATGCTTCGTACTGGCGATGGACTCCGGTCTTCGCCGGAGTGACGGCTCGTTTTTTATAACGATTGGTATTCGTTGCACTCTTCTAGAGCAAACTCTCGGCTTGTCGGAAGACCATCCGCACATTCTTTGCTATGGTGCGAAGCCAATTCAGTAGGCCTCGCCCCTTTTTGGAGATTGTGGTTCTCATGATTGATATCACGCGCCGCACGTTTGTCTTCTCGGGTATGGGATTGGTCGGCTCCTGCCTGCTTCCGCCTATCGTGTGGGCCGGCGCCGGAAAGGGCTCGGCTGAAAAACAAGCCTGGTCGCAAGGTGGAACGGCCTTGGCGCCACGCGAGCAGTTGCAGTTCGATTTCGGTTGGCGGTTCGCGCACGGCAACGGCGACGATCCGAGCAAGGATTTCGGTTTCGGATTCGGCCAGGGCGATTTTTCCAAGACGGGCACGTTCAAGATCGCCACCGCCAGTTTCGACGATAAAGGCTGGCGCCCGTTGAATCTGCCGCATGACTGGGCGGTCGAGCTGCCGTTCGTGCACGATGACAAGGGCGACGAAGACAATCGCATGCTCTCGCACGGCTACAAGCCATTGGGACGGCGCTATCCCGACACCAGCGTCGGCTGGTATCGGCGTGCGTTCGAGATTCCCGAAAGCGATCGCGGACGCCGCATCTGGATCGAGTTCGACGGTGCGATGCGTGACGTCGTGCTGTTCGTCAACGGCTGTTTTATCGGCCGGCATGACGACGGCTATACCTCGTTCCGCTTCGACGTCACCGACTTCCTCAACTATGGCGGCAAGAACTATGTCGTGCTGCGTGTCGATGCCAGCTTCGGCGACGGCTGGTTTTACGAAGGCGCCGGCATCTACCGACATGTCTGGTTGACCAAGACGGGCCCGGTGCACCTGGGCAAATGGGAAACCATTGTGCGCTCCACCGTCAAAGGCGATGCGGCCATGCTCGACCTTGCCACCCTCATCGAGAACGAAGGCGAGCACGTCGCCAATGCCTCGCTCGAATGGACCATCGTCGATGCCGCCGGCCGCGTGGTGGCGCAGGCCACCTCCCCCGCGCAGGCGATTGCCCCGAATACATCGACGGATTATCGAGCTGAGGCGACTGTCAACCATCCCGCGCTCTGGTCGCCTGACGAACCCCATCTGTATACGGCGATCGTCAAAGTGATCGTCGAAGGCAGCTTGCGCGATGCCGAGCAGATTCCGTTCGGCATCCGCACGGCGGTGTTCGATCCCGACCGCGGCTTCTTCTTGAACGGCAAGCCGCTCAAGATCCAGGGCACTTGCAATCACCAGGATCATGCCGGCGTCGGCGCCGCCCTGCCCGATCGGCTGCAGGCATTCCGCATCGCCGTGCTGCAAAGCATGGGCTGCAATGCCGTGCGCACCTCGCACAACATGCCCACGCCCGAATGGGTGGACGCATGCGACCGCATGGGCATGCTGATGATGTGCGAAACGCGCCAGATGAGTTCCAACCCCAGCGGCTTGCAGCAGCTCGAGACGATGGTGAAGCGGTACCGCAACTCGCCCTCGATCATCATCTGGTCGATCGGCAACGAGGAATGGGTACTGCAACAAGGCGACATGGCGGCCGAAGGCGCCCGCATCGCCCACGCCATGGTCGAGCGCTGCCACGAACTCGATCCCACCCGCGTCGTTTCAGCAGCGGTCAACGGAGACAACAAGCAAGGCGTATCCGAAGCGCTCGATATCATCGGCTTCAATTACCACACCGACTTTCCCGACGGGTTCCACAAGAAGCATCCGACCAAGGCCGTGTTCGGATCGGAAACTTCCAGCGCCATTTCCACGCGCGGCGAATATACGTCCGACAAGGCAAAGAACACGGTCAACAGTTACGACGGCGTGGTGGACTGGGGCCAGACGCCGGAGCAATGGTGGAATTTCTACGCTACCCGCGAATGGATGGCGGGCGGATTCGCATGGACCGGCTTTGACTACCGCGGCGAACCGACGCCCTACGCCTGGCCGTCCATCAATTCGCAGTTCGGCATCGTCGATATGTGCGGGTTTCCCAAGGATTATTTCTACTACTACAAAGCCTGGTGGGGAAAAGCGCCCAGCCTGCACGTGTTTCCGCATTGGAACTGGCAGGGCAAGGAAGGCCAGGACATTTCCGTGTGGGTCTACTCCAATCTCGATGAAGTCGAGTTGTTGCTCAACGGCAAGAGTCTCGGAGTCAAGCAAATGCCCCGCCTTGGACACGTGGAATGGAAGGTCGCCTACACGCCTGGCGTGATCGAAGCGCGCGGCCGCCGCAACGGCCAGGTCATCCTGACCGAGCGGCGCGAAACCACCGGCCCCGCGCAAAAAATACGCGTGACCGCCGACCGCATGGAGATCGGCGCGGACGGCCAGGACGTCGCCATGATCACCGTGGAAGCACTCGATGAACATGGCCGGCTGGTGCCGACGGCGAACAACAAGCTTGCGTTCCGCATCTCGGGCGCGGGCCAGCTGATCGGCGTCGGCAACGGCAACCCCAACTGCCTGGAGAGCGACAAGGAACCCAAACGCTCGCTGTTCAATGGATTGGCCCAGGTCATCGTTCAATCGACGGATAAACCCGGCTCGATACTCGTCGAAGCCGTCGAAGACGGTGCGCCTGCGCATGCATTGCGCGCGGCGTCGCTGGTGATTAGAACCAAGAAAGTGGCGCGGAAAGCGATTGTCTGAAAACACCGCTGGCTGGGTTACCCGGAGTTGATCCGGGTCGCCCAACCTATGTGAAACATGCCTTGATCCTTAGCATCAGCTTATTGCCGCGTTACCTCGCCTACCCCGGCGCCCTAAGCAAACCAATAGCTTCCTCTGGCATCCTCGAATCAGGTTTTCGGGGATGGCAGTGGGCAGCGAGTTGAGTACATCGGGGCGATATGACCGCATAGCCGTGGGTTTTCACTGGCTGAGTGCGGCATTGATTGCACTGGCGTATGTCGCAATTGAAATGAAAAGCCCGCACACCGCGTGGATGTCCATCCATGTGTGGGCAGGCACCGTGTTATGGCTGGTATCTGTCGCGCGACTCGCGTGGCGGCTATGGCACAGGGCGCCGCCGCCCAGTCCTGGACCGGTCATCTTTACCCAGCTCAGTCGCGTGGTGCATGGCGCGCTTTATGTGTTCGTGCTGACGCAGCCGTTGCTTGGCATGCTCAGCTACAGCCTCAACGGAAAGCCCGTGCCGCTGGTCGGGTTTCCATGGGCGATCTATCTTTCGGCACCGGCGCCACATCTCGCGCATAGCGTGAAGAACATCCATGAAATCATCGGAAACGTCTTTTATGGCGTTATTGGCGTGCATGCTTGCGCGGCCTTGTTCCATCACTTCCTGCTGCGCGATGGCACGATGCGGCGGATGAGTTTTGGCTCGCCAAAACTCACGGCACGCGGATCACCTGTCCCACGTAAATCAGGTTTGGATTGCTGATCTGCGGATTGGCCGCTTCCAACGCCGCCAGCGATACACCGTGAAGGCTGGCGATGCCAGACAAGGTATCGCCCTGCCTTACCGTGTATCCGCTGCTGCTGCCATGGCTGTCGCCGGGCAGATGGATGGTTTCGCCGGGATAGATGTAGTTGGGGTTGCCGACCTGTGGATTGGCCGCTTCCAGTGCGGCCAGCGATACGCCCTGTCGCTGCGCGATGGCCGATAGCGTGTCGCCCGCCTGCACGATGTACGTGCGGCCATGACTTCCGCTGGGGCTGGGCGCCGGCGCAGGCGCCGGAGCGCCCGGCGTGCTGCCGGATGGCGCCGAGCTGCCGAACAACGCCGCTTCCTGCGCACGACGATTCACCAAGCCCTGCAGCACATGCCCACCGGCATGCACGTAGTCGCCGAACATGCGCTGCGCGCCGGCGTAATCGCCGCGATTGAGCGTGGCCAGCAAACTGGAATAACCGTTCGCACCGACGTTGTAAGTAAGGCTGACCAGCGCATCGAATTGATTCTGCGTCAGCGGCACGTGCACGTTGTTGCGCACGGCATTTTCCGCCGAACTCAGGTCCTGCCGCAGATACGCCTCAGCTTGCGCACGAGTGATCGTCTCGCCGGGCACCACGCCACCGGTGTGCCCGTAGCCGATGGTCCAGGGCGCGCCGCCAGTGCCAGGGTCCGGATAGGCCGTAGCGCTGTACCCTTCGAAGCCTTCGATCATCTTCACGCCGCTTTCACTGACCGAGAAATGCGACGCAGGTTCGCCATGGCCGGGCGGTGCAGTTGGCGCCACCGCGCCGCCATCGGGAATGTTCAATGACTCGCCCGGATAGATCAGGTTCGGATTGGCGATCTGCGGATTGGCCGCTTCCAGCGCCGCCAGCGACACACCGAAACGCTGGGCGATGCCCGACAGCGTGTCGCCGTGCTGCACGGTGTAGCGATTGCTCGATGCATCGTTGCTGGGGAATGAGTGAGCGGGCCGTACGGCGCTTACTGCGGTCATTGGCTGCCTCGACGGTGGATGGCGTAACGTCGATTGCAGCATTTCGCATCTGGCCATCCCATTCGGATGTGCCCCAGCTAGGGACATCCCTAGGTGGTACGGCCGGCCCAGGCGGCTATCGTACGGTACGAAGTGCTTGAGCGCGGCCCACGCTGTCACTGCAAAGGCGTACCGGATGCACGTTCTACGGAAATGTGGCTATGCACTATGTATGCTGCTGGCCAGTCTGTGGGTGGCGACTGGCGCCGCGGGGAGAGATTCCATGAGCAATGCCGACGCAAGCCATGTTTTTTCCGATGCCAGGACCATTGCGCTCGCCAATGCAGCACTGGGCGGCGACAGCGCACGCGTACGCGCGCTGGTGGCCGAAGGCGCCGATCCCAATGCGCACGGCGAGGACCATGTGACCTTGCTGCAGTGGGCCTTGCTGCGACAAAGCAAACCCGCCATCACTGCCTTGCTGGACGCCGGCGCCAACCCTTCCCTGCCCGGCCTCGGCGGTGACACCGTGCTGCACCTGGCGGCGAAGGCGAACGATCCCAGTTACCTCAAGCTGCTGCTCGACCATGGTGCCGATCCCAATGCACCGCATGGCACGACACAGGCGCCGCCGATCGATGCTGCGTTGATGAATCCACAGAACGATGCCTTCGAACTTCTGCTCGCGCATCACGCCGATCCGAACCGCGCCGATCGCATGGGCGACACGCCGCTGCATGTCGCCGCGCAAGTGCACAAACCGCAGTGCGTGCTGGCCTTGTTGAAAGCGGGTGCGGATGCCAGTGTGCGCAACAAGCGTGGCGATACGTTCCAGACGTATTTCAATGTGCTTCCCGCGGGCGGGCTCAACCCTGCGGCCAAGGCTGAGCACGACGCGGTGCATCAGTGGCTGCGCGAGCATCGCGTGGCAGTGGAAGAAAGCGTGCATTGACGTTTCAGTCTTGCGATAGACCGCTCCTCTTCGTCCAAACACTGCAAAAACTTTCAACCGTCGTCCCGGCGAAAGCCGGGACCCAGCGACTTTTTGAATCCTCAAAGCCACTAGGCCCCGGCTTTAGCCGGGGCGACGGTTTTAAGGCAACACAGCCTGCAAACCTTCTGGACGTCATGCCGGATACGTGGGATAGATTCCTAGGGCTAACCCTAGCCCAGGGAATCCCCTAGCTGTCGCCTCCATCTTCTGCCGCTATGGTTCAAAGGCATCGTATGGGAGGCCTTGCCATGTACCTGGACGCCAGTGTCAATCGCCGCCAGTTCACCGATACGCCGATCAACACAGCCGATGACGCAACCGCCTCCGCGCGCGTTGCAAGCGCAGACCAGCACAGCTCGACGCCACAGCTCGCCTATAATCCGAACGTCGCGCAGTTGACGAGTTTCCAGACACAGCAACCGCCGCCCGGTTTCGCGCAGCAGGTGGGCGGAAAAGACGCCAAACCCATCGACCTGACGTTGGCGAAACTCGCCCAGGATTCCTACGACCTCGACAACAAAAACATCGACGGATGGACTCGCCTGAGCGATGCGCAACTGGAAGCGGCCGATATCGATCCGGCCACGTTGAACGATACGTCCACCGGTTTTCGCGCGGCGGTCTACCAGGATGGCAAAGGCGACTACGTACTCGCCTTCAAAGGCACCTCCGGCGCGAACGACTGGAAAGCCGACGCCACCCAGGCCTTGGGCATCAATACCGCGCAATACAACGAAGCAGTGGCGCTGGCCACCAAGGCCAAGGCTGCGTTCGGCAACAACCTCGTGCTTACCGGGCATTCGCTGGGCGGCGGATTGGCTTCGACTGCTTCGGTCGTCACTGACGTACCTGCCGTCACCTTCAACGCTGCCGGCGTGAACGATGCAACGCTCCAGCGATTGGCCCCCGAGGGCGATGTCGCCGGCATGAAGCAAGCCGCGAACGATGGCCTGGTGCGCCGCTACGCCGTGCAAGGCGACGCATTGACCGGCGAACAGCAGACCGGATTTGCGCGCGGCCTCATCCCTTCGGCGCTGGGCCACGAAATTCAATTGCGCGATCCCAACAAGCCAAGCTGGTACATGGAAGCGCCCGGCCTCAATCTGATCAGCGACACCTATGCCGGCTACAAAGATCACTTGATGCCGGCCGTGCTGCAAGCACTGCAGAACGATCAACCCTGGAATCACAACGGCAACTACCTGCGCGACAACAGCATCACCTCGCGCGTTGCCGATTTCTCCGGCTCGGTCAGCAACACCGCCGCCAACGTGGTCGACACCATCGGCGAAAAGGCCAGCGACGTAACGTCAACCGCGTTCGACAAGGCAGGCGGTGCACTGGATCATCTGGGCCCACCGGGCCATTGGGCCGGCAACGCGATGCGCACTGCCGGCACCGTAACCAGCAAGGCGATCGGTGTGGCGAGTGGTCTGACGCAAGGCACGATCGAAGTGCTGGGGCATGTGCAACGGGGTGTGATCGAGTTTACCGGTGGGGCGATTACTACGGGCGTCAATGCCACCAAGAGCGCCGTGGGTTGGGTGGGTAGTCACGCGAAAGATGTTTTGCCATGGAATTGGTAGCTCATCCGCGATACGCCGCCCTTTCCCTGCAACACGTAGCAGCCCAGCAAATCCAAACGTGGATTTGCAACGTCATGGCAACCGGGGAAATCCCTAGCTCGGGACGATCCTAGCTTGCGAGCGCGCACCTCGGGCTTTAAATCCTTCTTCGATAAATCATCCATTTGAGGTATGTCATGCGCATCGACGGCGGCGGCACCAGCAATTACGTTCCAACCCAACCTGCGCCGCCAACCTATACGGCGCAAACCCATGACACGGTCACCAGCGTTGCCCAGACCTATCAAGTGACACCGGAAGAGTTGGCGCGCGCCAACGGCATTAGCGTCACGACCGAGCTCCAGCCCAACCAGGTGCTCACACTGCCGCCAAACGCCGTACAACCCAGCAAGAACGATTCGGCATCCGCCGCACAAACGCCAGCCCAAAAAACGGATGCAGCGATTGCCGCTTACGATGCCGCCGTCAAAGCACATGGCGACCTGATGCGCAGCCTGCCGCCCAACGCCGGGCTGCGGCAGGAAATGAGCGACTCGATCTCAGCGTCCAACGCTGCCGTCGATCGAGCGAAAACAGCCATGGATCAAGCGATCGCCGATGAAATCAGCGGCCAGATTGCCAGCCGTAATGCCGGAGTACCGCCGGACTTTCGCACACCAAGCGATCAGTTGATTACCGAGTTTGGCCAAAACATCGCGCAGCGCCATCAAGGTGATTCGGTGGCGCAGTCCGGTATTTCCGACTCCATCCAGACTTATCAGGTAAAGGCAAAGGCCGACGCCTTGATTCCCGATTTCTACGGCAACTGGAGTGCTGCCGACAAGCTGAAGCGGATCACGTTGCAAGGCCAGCCACCCGAAGTCGTCAACGCAGTACTGGCCGATCCGCGCGTACAGTCCTGGATCAAGCAGGCCGGGCAAGACATCGGTCAACCCTACAACGACAGCAAGCCAGAGGACCTGAGTTCGGATATCTCACAGGCGAACCAGGCGGCCCAAAATCTGCAGTCGACCATAGATGGCCTGTCGCCGGAACTGGCGACGGCTGTAACCCAGGCCAGCCTGCCGACGATACAGAAAATCTCGCAATTGCAACCGAGCGGTTGGGGCAGCGGAGTTCCCTTCAACACGGTCCAGGGCATATTGAGCTCGCTCCCCGATACGTCACAGGCACAATCCGTGATTGACCAGGCTGCGAGCTTTTACGCCAAGAGTTTCGGCCTCGCCAATCAACTGGCAGGTACAGATGGTTCCAACGGTACCTTGGCGCACGCGATTGCGACGGATGGAAAAGGCGACACGCGGTTTGCGCGATCGCTTGCGGAGCAGTTGCAGAATTCGGGCTATAAACAGTTGAGCAATATCGCTCCCAAGCTGCTCAATGCGGCGGCCGATGGCTTGCATGATTATTTGGCCCATAACGATACAAGCCCCCTGAGTGTGTACAACCGCGCGCACCAGGATGCCGAAGAAAACTCCAAGCATCTGTCCCAACTGCTTGCGCAAGCCGGCTCGCTGAGCAATGACCAGGAACAGAATTTCATCAAGGCGTATATGGCTGCGCCCGAAAATGCCGAGGTTTACAAGACCGAAGCCGAGGCCGCGAAAAGCCTTGCCGACTACATGAACGCGAACAAGGACAATCTTATTTTCGCGGCGGGACAAAGTCCCGCTTCGGCCAAGCAGCTCTATGAATGCATGCAGGACCTGGCGCAATCGGGTCAAGGCGTTACCGCGCTGACATTCGCCGGTTGGGTCCGTAACGATCCGGCTGCCAACAAAGCATTTGGCCAGTTCTCCGACTACCAGACAGACTTTTTACCCAAAGCGGTCGCGTCCGCGCAGGGACAGCTTCTGGTGGACAAGAATGGGGACGCCAAGTCTGCCGTGAACACCCTGCTGGAACTGGCCGAACCTGTCTTCAAAGGCGTAAATGGCTGGGACAAGCTAAAGGAGGATTACGCCAAGCTGGGAGAAGTCCATGCCGATCCGCATATCTTCGATCCCAAGGAACTGGCCGAAGCATACAAAGAGATGGGACCAAAAGGGCGCGGCTTCGCCATGGCGTCGATCATGCTCAGCTCCTTCAACGGCAGCAATGCGGAAACCATCACCAGCACGATCAATGCCTACAGCATGGCGGGCGGTGAAACCGCCGAGCTCACCAGTGGCGCCCTGAAGTACCTAGCCGATGCGGGGAAATTCGGTAGTTACACCGAAAAAGCCGGCGCCGTGGCCGGCTTCACGGCGAAATTCATCCCTGGCCTGTCATTGATCGCGAGCACCAGTTCGTTCGCGCAGGATTTCAGCAAAGTAAAAAACGATCCCGTGTATTTGGGTGCAGTTGTGGGCGATGTCTTCTCCGTGGTTGGCAGTGGCCTCGAAGCCACAGGCGTCGGCGAGCTTCCTGGCGAGTTCGTCAATGGCCTGGGCATGCTGATTGCCGCACCGTTCCAACTGGTAGGCAGCATTATCGACGGTAACAAGGAACAGAACGAACTCAAGAAAGAAGCCGGAGAGTATCTGAAGGATGCCGATAAACTGGATGAGGCGACCATCCACGCCCTGGTCAACAGCGATTCCGAGCAAATCAAGGGACTGGAATCCTTGAACATGAGCCCCGAAGACATCCAGGCCTTGGGCAAGAATCACCCGGAGCTGCTGCAGAAATCCTCGAAGTCATTTGTCGATCTCGCTCAAGCTTGTGGCATTGAGGGCAAACAGGTACAGGGTTTCGCTGATGCACTGGAGAAGGATGATCCCAATTTCATACAGGTGCTCTCGAGCCAGCCCAGTTATCCCGGGCAGGCGCTAACAAAAATTGCAAACTTGGTTCAATTGGTAATCCAGGACTACCCGAACGCGAAAGCCTATTTGCAAGACAGCAATCCAAATTTGCTCAGCCCGGACAGTGCTGCCCGGCGGCAGGCCGATCGCCAGTTCGAAACGGAATGGGGAACCTCGGACGAGGACCGAGCGGTTGGCAATCTGCTCAAGAGCAATAGCAACCCCGCATACCAGGCCGAAATCATCAGCCTCATCCAACAGCGCGGAGGCCTCGATCGCTGGGTTCAGGACATCAGCCAAGCTTCCAATGGGTGGCCTGAGGCCGCCAGAGCCGCTATCCAGGCAGCTGAAAATGCGAATGTGCTGGCATCCGATGATGCCAATCGCTATCTGTCGGAACTGACCTCGTAAGACAAAACGAAGCCCTGTCATGCGGAATATTGCTCCCTTCCCTGCATGTAGGGAGGGAGCAGATCCGGCGAGAAAGAGAGAGGGAAGCTCCGTGTGACGATGGATTCCGGCCTTCGCCGGAATGACGACACGGTGGACTGGAAGATTACGCAGCGATGCAGACTCACACACTCCACATATACCGCGGCGGCCGACGCCCGCGGAACTCGGCAAAATCCACACCCTTCGGGTAACGCACGTTGCCCGACGCACGCAGATCGCGACGCACGCCACGCCAATAACGGCAGCGTCGGGTACGCGCCCGGCGTCGGCGACGCATGGCTGCGATCGCTGCGCGTCGACGGCGGCCCTGTTCGCGTTGCTCGTCGGTCTGTTCCACGTCTTCGCTATTGGGACGACGGACGCGCACCTCTTCCAACCCGTCGGCAGCGCGACGCACGCTTGCACGATTTTCCTGCCCGATCGGATCGATGCGGCGCATGCGATCGTCCACCAGCGAAAACTGCATGCTGCGCCCTGCTCCGAGATCGATCACCTTGGTGCCACGCATGCTGGCCGCGAGCGCTGCAAGCGCTTGCGGGTCGATAAACGGCGATGGCTGCGATGGCATCGGCGCGGCCGTGCCCGCGCCCGATTGCGCCGCGAGCATCAATGCCATGATCTGCAAAGTCATCGGATGGCTATCGGTAGGCAGATCCATCGCATTCATGATGGTGGGTGGAACGATGGTGATGCCGCTGCTCGATGGCAGTGTCCTTATCGTCGGCGCTGCGAAGCGGCTTTCGTCCATCGGCGGGGGCGGCGGCGGCAAGTCCGGGTAGCGTTGCCGGTCCTGCGCGGCCGGCACCACCACGTTGACCACTCGCGTAAAACTCAAAGCGCCTTCGCTTTCGCCTTGATGCGGTATCGATGCCACGGCGAACACTTTGCCGGGATCCGCGTTCGGCGCGGGCGTGGTCGACGCGATGGTCGTTTGCGATTCGGCGGCCTGCGTTGAAACGGGCATCTGGTTCGATGTCGGTACGGGCGACGTTTGCTGCGACACGGATACCACCGGCATCGGCACCTCGAGCGATGGGTCGGCACTGGTTGCAGCCATGGTCGGGTTGATGCTTACGTTCCAGCGGTCCGCCTTGTCTTCGGCCGGAAGAGGCAACAGCAGGTTCTGCTCCAGATGATCGAGCACATCGAACGTGGCGATGACCGAGCGAAGCGCAGGCTGTATCGCGTTCATGTCATCGTTCAACCCATTCATGTCGTGACGTTCGGGCAAAGCGTTCGACGCAGCCGATGTCGAGTCCCGCGCCGGCGAAACGTACGCACGATCGCCACTGACACTCACGTTGCGCATGATCTGGTTGAGATGGCCTTCCGGCAAATCGACCACCTGGCTGACGCCAAGCGGACTGTCGGCGCGCAGGCCCGGATTCACGGCAAGGATCGAATGCACGGGAACATTCAGCGCATTCGCCAGATCGTTCACCGTGCCGCCCATGGAGAGCGGAAACAGAATGGTCAAACCCTTGTCTTTCGGTCCGAGACCGGGCAGATCCAACGGGTTGCCGCTGACGATTGCTTGCAGGAGCGAGTGAGGCATGGCTACACCATCAGGCAAGCAAGTTGGGGCTGATTTCCAGCGCGCCGAGCTGGCTCTGCGCAAAACGCTCGATCAGTTGCGGCGCGCCTTCCACCAGGCTGCGATAGGCCGTGCTCGAACGCGTATCGGCACGCAGCTTCCAGCCGTTGCTGGTGCGGCTCAGCCATAGTTCGGTGCCGGGCAGCAGGCCGTCCTTGAGCGTGATCATGATCTCGCGCGCCTGCGCGGCGCTGCGGCTGGTAGCGTCGGGCACCAGCAACTGCTTCACGTGCCGCTCGATCAGTTCGGCCAGCGCCGGGGTCATGGCGGCGTGGCTGGGCACCGGTTGCTGAGCGTCTTGCACGATCGACTGTTGCGCCATATGCAAGGCCTGCAGGCCGATGTTCGCGCCGGCCTGGCCATCGCCGCGATGATCGTCCTTCTGGTCGTCGCTGCTGCTGGAACCACCTTGATCTCGCGGAGCCAATACCGGTGATTGCGCCCTGCCCTCGCCCAGCTGGCGCTGCAGCAGATCGCGCAAGGCCTGCTCCTGGTCGGGCGGAAGTTCGTTGGCGTCGGCGCTGGCATCCTGGGTGTCTCCATTGGCATCCACGTCGACGTCAACCCCGCTTTGCTCATCCGCGTGTTGGGTGGCACCTTCCGTCGGCCGCTGCTTGCCATCCATCAAGGCACGGAAGCGCTGCACGTTCTCATGCTCACCTTCGAGTGCATGCTTTGCATGGGCTTCGCGCACGCCATGTCGACGGGTCAACGCGTGCGATGTGGATGACGGTGGCGTTGAAGATGGCATATGCATAGCAACCTCTGCGTGGAATAACTTGATCGCTCGCCGCGAGGCATTTACTTGGCGTCATTCCGGCGAAGGCCGGAATGACGCCTGCTTCGCTTTAACGCAACGTTGTCCTTCGCAACATCAACTCCTCCAGATTGTGTTCTTCGCGCAAGGCCTGCTGGCTGCGCGATTGCTGCAGCCACTCCTGTTTCATTTCGCCGAGCGCGTCGACCTTGCTGTGCGCGCTGCGCCATGCAGTCGCGGCCACGTCCAGCGCGGCTTCGGCTTCGGCGCATTCACGGGAGCACCGTTCCAGTTCGGCGTGCCGCTGCACGATGATCTGATCCAGCCACGCCAGATGGTGCTCATGCCGGCGCATTGCCTCGGCCGTCGGCGTTCCCTGGTCGAACAGTTCCTTCCACGATGCGTCGGCAAAATCCTGGCGCTGCTGCACCGCCTGCTCCCACTGCTGCATGGCTTCGACGCGTAGCTGTTCAGCCGTACGCCACCGCTCGCGGCAGGCTTTGAGCTCCGTCTCCAGCTTGCGCAGGCGTATGTCTCTTACCGTGCACAACGGTTCCAGCGGAAATTTTCGCGCGCTCATGTGCACACTCCGAGCAGTCGGTTGCGCGTAGCGGCGAAGTCCGCGTGCTCGTGGGTATCCTGCCGCAGCAATTGGTTGATCGCGTCGATGCGCGCGATGGCGGTATCCGCATCGGCATCGCCGCCGGGTTTGTATTCGCCCAGTTGCAGCAGCATTTCGATCTCTCGGTACTTCGCCAAGTAGCGCCGCAACGCACCGGCAGCGCGCTGATGGGTCGGCGGCGTCACGCGCGGCATCAGGCGGCTGGCGCTGGCGAGCAGGTCGATCGCCGGATAATGGCTGGCTTGCGCCAGGCGGCGCGAGAGATAAATGTGTCCGTCGAGAATCGAGCGAACTTCTTCGGCGATCGGATCGCTACCGTCTTCGTCTTCCATCAGCACGGTGTAGAACGCAGTGATCGATCCCTTGTCGTTGGTACCGGCGCGTTCGAACAGACGCGGCAAGGCGGAAAACACCGAGGGCGTGAAGCCGCGTCGCGCCGGCGGCTCGCCCATCGCCAGGCCGACGTCGCGCAACGCACGCGCGAAACGCGTGACCGAATCCATCATCAGCAAGACGTTCATGCCGGTGTCGCGGAAGTACTCGGCAATCGCCGTGCCGAGCCAGGCTACGCGGCTGCGCTCCAGCGCGGGACGATCGGAAGTGGCCACCACCAGCACGCTGCGCTTCAGGCCTTCTTCGCCCAGGCTGTCATGCAGGAACTCGCCCACCTCGCGGCCGCGCTCGCCGACCAGCACGATCACGTTGACATCCGACTGCGCATTACGCGCCAGCATGCCGAGCAAGGTGCTTTTGCCGCCACCGGCTACCGCAAAGATGCCGGTGCGCTGGCCGCGGCCGATCGTCAGCGCGGCATCGATCGCGCGCACGCCAGTGGAAAGCGGCTCATCGATGGCCTGTCGCGTAAAGGGATTGGGCGAATCGGCGTACAGCGGCACCCGCTCGACGTCGGTCAACGGACCAAGCCCATCCAGCGGATCGCCGTGCGCATCGATCACACGGCCCAGCAAACTCTGCCCGGCCGGCGCGGTGGCCTGCTTGCCGGTGGCGGTCACCGTGGTGGCGGTGGAGATGCCTTCCAGCGGACCAAGCGGCGTAAGCAAGGTTTGTTGTTGCGATACACCGACCACTTCGGCCGGCATGCTGAAGCCAGTGTCGCCCTGCTCCAGCAGGCACAGTTCGCCGATCGCCGCGCGCACGCCGGTTGCGCGCACCAAGGTGCCATAGGCTTCGGCGACGCGGCCGACGTGCTGCAAGGTGTCGCGCCGGCTCAGCGCGCGCAGCAGCGGATCGTCGCCGTCCGTGGATAGCAGGTTATCCGAGGTCCGCACGCTCACGGCGTCCTCCGGTGGTCTTTTCTGCAGCGGCAAGAATCACTCTCGCCTGTTCGAGTTGTTCATCGAAACCTGCGCGCACGATGCCGCCAGCCGATTCGATGATGCAGTCGAAGCGGTCGAGATTCGGATCGCCGATGATTTCGATGTCCGGCGCGGCGGCCGCGCCCAACGCAGCCACTTCGCTGCGCGCCTGCGCCACGACATCTGGATGAATGCGCACCAGCAGGTGCGGTTCGAACACCAGCTTTTGCATGGCTTCGGCTACCAGCGACGCGACCAGCCGTTCCGCGCCGATCGCCGGCGCGATGTGCTTGACCACGCCAATGGCGATATCGCCGGCGCGCTTGCGCAGTTCGGCGGTGGCCGCAGCGCGTGCATCGACCAGCGCCTGCAGGGCTTCGGCGCACTCGCGCAGGCCGGCTTCGCGCCCTTCGATCAGGGCTTCATGCCTGGCTTGCGCAAAGATCTGTTCGCGCTCGGCTTCAGCCCGGCGCAGCAAGGCATTGGCTTGCTCGACGATGCGCTGCGCTTCTTCAAGCGGCGTCCAGGCTTCCGCCGGAATCACGCCGGCGGTGACGTACAGTTGAAAACGCTCGCGGTCGGCCACCCATGCGCTCATTGGAGTTGTCCTTCAGCGATCGCAAGGGATGCTTCGGCATCCAGGGTTTGCTGCTCCACCAGCAGCGCCGGCACGGCCGCTGCGGGAAGCCAGCATTCACCTTTTGCGCGTGCTGGCGCTTGCGCATAGGAAAGCGCGAGGCGCGCCGCAAGGCTGGCATGCTTGCGTTCGGCGTGGCCAAGGAATTCGATCTTGCCGCGCTCATACACCGCATCGCTCAACGCTTGCGCATCACGGCCGCAGCGTTGCAGTACGGCGTCGCCCATCTGGCGCACGGCTTCGGGTGCCACACCGGGCCACGGATTCACGCTCTGCGCGCGCCGCCAATGAACGAGGCCCAACGCGCCGCGCACGAACAGCACAGTGCTTCGTTCCACGATCATGCGCAACGCCGGTCCGAGCGAGATGGCGCCGAGCATCTGCGTGAAGGCGTCCACGCGCGCCTGCGGCCACTGCAGCCAGGGCTCGTCGTCCAGCCATGGTTGCCATCGTTCCTGATCTGGCGCGAAAACCTCCGGCGCGCTGCGCAAGGCCGCTCGCGCCAGGTGCCGACGGCCAAGCGGAGAGTGCCGCGCATGGTGCAGCAGCGCGTCGGGAAGATCGCCGCAGCGCGCCGAATGCACGGCATCGAGCAGTGCCCGCGCATGCTGCTGCCGCGTGCTGCTTTCAACGTTCATGCGGCACGCTCGAACGAACCAGGGTGCGTGGCCGGCCACCGAGCAAGGCGCCGCGATTGCGCCACAGCAACACGCAAGCCAGCAATAAAACCAGCACCGCAAAACCCATCATCGCCAGCGAGGTCAGGTCACGGCGCGGAAAGCTGGCATTGGTTGCCGCAGCCGGCACTTCGGCCGGCGCGCGCTGGAAGAATTGCACGGTGACACGGCTGGGATCGGTCAGGCCGTCGGTGCCGTTCATGACGGCCGCTTTGATATCCGGCGCACGCCCTTCGATGCCCGCGTTCGGGCGCGTGATCACCACCACCGAGGCGGAGCCGCTTGGCGGTTTGTCGTCGATCGGGCTCTTGTCTGGAATCGACAGATACACATAGGCATCGACCACGCCATCGAATTGCCGCAGGGTGTGACCAAGCTGCTGCTCGCGCGCATAGATGAAGCGCTGCTTGTCTTCCTGCGGCGAGGAGACAAAGCCGTCTTTCTTGAAGATCTGGCTGATGTTGTCGATGCTTTGGTGCGGCAGGCCCTCGTCGCGCAGTATCGCCACCGCGGCCGGCATGTCGCGGCGATCCAGCACCACCTGCCAGCCTTCGCCACGCTCGCCGGCGCGCTTGTCCGCGTCGATGCCGCTGTTCAACAGCGCGGCGACCACTTCGTTGGCCTGTTGTTCGTCGAGCTTGTTGTACAGCACTTCACGCGAACAGCCGGCGAGCAGCCCCAATGCAAGCATCAGGGCCGCCACTCGCCAGACTTTGCCGATCGTCATTGCGCTACCTCAGGATTGTTGGCGGAACAACTGCTGCACGCCGTCGGAACTGCGGTTGGCGACGTTGGAGGTCAATTCCGCCTGGAACACCATTTCCTGGCAGCGCATCGTCATGTCGATGATCTGGCTCGGCGCCAGGTCGCGACCGCTGGCGCGCATGGAATCGGCCAACTGGCCAAGCTGCGTGGCGTGGACGTTGAGCGAATCGAACTGGTTCAACACTGCCTTGATGCCGGCGGAAAGCTCCTGCGGCACCGGCGCCACCTGCTCGGCCTGATTCACGCCGGCCGGCGCGGCATCGGCGAAGGTCTGGCGGAACTTCGCGATGTCGTCGACGTGCGCAGGCGCGGTTGCGGAGGTTTGCGTCGCGGCGAAGTCGGCGACGTTGACCATTTGGGTGGGGAGCACGTTCATGGGGATCTCCTTAATGGCTGAAGTCGTTTTGGATTTGTTGCCTGCGCATTACGCATTACGCTCCGCCCCACCGACGTCATTCCCGCGAAAGCGGGAATCCATGTTGCTCTGATGCAGAAGCGAAAATGGATTCCCGCTTTCGCGGGAATGACGGCTCGGAGGGATGGGAACGCGAGGAATGACGAGCCTATGCGCAGACATAAACAAAACGCTCCAGCCCATCAGCCCTGCTTCTGACCCAAGGTATTCAACGCCTGGCCAACGGCATTGGTCGATGAAGAAGCACTGGTGGACAGGAACTGCATCTTCAAGCTCTCCGCCGTGAGCTGGGTCAGCACCGACGGATTGTCCGAACCGCTGTTGGCGGTGCCGGTCTGGCCGTTGACGTTCGCATTGGATCCGGCGCTCACCTGGTCGGACAACGCGGTCACCTTGTTGGCCTGCTGGTCCAGCGCGCTGCCCCAGGCCTTCGCCAAGGCTTCGAACCAGCTTTTGGATTGATCCGTGCTGACGGTCTGGCCGGCTGAAGCCGCGCCATTGGCGATCACGGTGTTGAGGAACTGGCTGTTGTTGCTTGCATTGATCGGGTTGCTGCTCATGGTCGTCTCCTGCCTGGTGATGGGGCTCACTGGTGGGCGGGCTCCGTGGTATCGAAACGGCGCGTCATGGCTGTTTCGAAATGGGTTTGCCGCTCGGGGGCGGTTCGGTTTTCGCAACCGGCGGCGGTGGCGCTGGCGCTGGCGTGGCGGTGCCGGCCGGCAGCAAGCGCGCCATGTCGACCGAATCCATGTCGCCCAGCGGATGCGGCGCCGTGTATTGGTCGTCCTTGTTCAATTGCATATAAGTGTTGTCGGGCATGCGCACCAGGATGTTGTCGCCGCTGGTGACGCCCACGAAGATGCCGCCTTGCGGCAGCGCGCTGCCCGGGTAGTAACGCGACTGGTCGCGCGTCACCACGTAACTGTCCTCGCCGTTACTGACGTGCTGGATCAGCTTGCCTTGATCGAGCTTGGGCGCCTCGGGTTTGTGTTCGTCGAAATTCCGCAGCGCCAGGTTGAGGCCGACGTCGCTGTTGAGGTTCTGCATGTCGGTCGAACCGAGCACGTCCTTTTTCACGTGTTCGGCATTGTCCGGATCGCCGAAGTGGCCATCGACCTCGATCAGGCCCTGGTCCAGCAAGCGCGTCTCCACCGTGTAGCCATGCATGCCGAAGATGTCCTTCACCTGCTTGGCGACGCTCGGCCAATCGCGCACCGCCAATTCGGTGGTCAGGCCGGCCTGCGAAAGCTTCTGCTTGAGTTCCGGCAATTGCGCGGCATTACCCACGACGCCGTGCACCACCAGTTGATGGCCACCATCGATGCTGGCGACGACATGCATCAGCGACATCTGATGGAGAATCTCGCGCGTCGCTTTCAATTGATCCTCGGCGCTGCGCGGCTGTACCGGCGAAGGATGGCTCACCTTCCAACTGGCCATCAGCACGAACACCGCGAAGGCCAGCAACAGGCAGGCGATCGCCAGCACCCCGCGGCGCCGGTTGATAAGCTGTTTTTCGGCAGCGGTGGCATCGCCCTGCCCGGCGGCATCGCCCAGGCTCAGCCAGCGTTCGCTCCAATGCGGCCCGACTGCGAACTGCACTTTGCCAAGCCGCACCATCGCAAAATGTTCCAGCGTGATGTTTTCGCCTTCCGCGACACGCGCTCCCTGTGCCTCCACATCACCTTGCAGTGCCCGCAGCAACACCTGGTCGCCCACCACCGTAAGCACGCAATGATGATCTCGGATATCGGCGTCGCCGAGGATCAGGTCACAGTCGTCCGCCTGGCCGATCATCAGAATCCCGCGCTCCGGCAAGCGGAATTCCGCGCCGGCATGCACGCCGCTGAACACGCGCAAGCGCAGTTGCACGCGCGGCGAGGAGCGTTCCACGCTGGTTGTTCGATGGGCGACTTGGCTGCTCATGGCTGGGTGACGGACTCCATCAACGAATGCGTGGCGCGACGGTGGTTGCCGTGGTCACCGGCGGCTGCGGCGGAATCGGCGAGGCGGACGGCTCCGGCTGCGACGCCGGCGGCGGATTGTCGAAATGCCATATGCCGGTCTTCTTCGCGTCCTGGTCGTCGATCTGTTGCTGCGACTCGATCGTCACTCCCGACGAGCTGGGCGTTTCCTGTCCGGTAACGTGGTTGAGCGCGATCAGGCGCGGCGTGATCAGGAACAGGCGTTCGGTATGCTCGCGCTGCTTCTGCACTGTCTTGAACAGATAGCCGATCAGCGGAATGTCGCCGAGCACCGGAATCTTTTGCGTGTTGTTGGTACCCGTATCCTGAATCAGGCCGCCCACCAGCAGGCCCTGCCCGTCCCTGATCACTGCTTGCGTGTTCACCGCGTTGTTGCTGACGATCGGATACTGCACGTTCTGCGCATCGGCCTTCGAATAGCTGATGTTGCCGTCGTCGATCTGCACCATCATGCGGATCTGCAGGCCACCGTTCTCCGCCACCAGATGCGGCGTTACGCGCAACGTGGTGCCCGCCACCACGTTGTATAGATCGGAGTTGTAGGCGCCCGACACCGGCACGTAAACGGTCTGGTTGCTCTGGATCACCGCCTCGGTATCGTTCATGGTGATCACTTGCGGATGCGTCACCACGTGCGTCACGCCATCGGCCTCCAGCGCGTCCACGTTGGCGATGAAATGACCCGGATCACCGAGGATGGCGCCGATCTGTCCGCCGCCACCGAACAAGCTGGCCAACGATGACAGCGCCTGTCCATCCTTGCCACCCAGCAAGGCGAGGGCCAGGGCGCTTTTCATCCCACCCGCGCCATCCGCGCTCGGCACACCATTGGGGCCATTGCTGGTGAAGCCGGCGGTGATGCCATGGTTGCGATAGAACCAGTTGACACCCAGCGAGCGCGCCTTCTGCTTGTCCACGTCGATGATGGTGGCTTCGATCTCCACCATCTGCGGCGCCACGTCCAGTTGCCGGATCAGGTCGTCGTACATGGGCATGCGATCGGCCGTGTCGCGCACGATGATCGCGTTGCGGAAACTGTCCGCGACGATACGGCTATCGCCCTGGCCGCTGATGGCACGCAGCGTGGTCGGCTGCGATGAAGTATTCGATGTAGTGCCGGCGTCTTCGTCGTTGTTCTGCGCCGGTACCGTGTAATCACCGAGCGGCGGTGGCGGCTGCTGGCCCATGCCGGCCAGCCCTTGCCCGCGCAAACCGGGTTGGCGTGCCGAGAGCAATCGTTCGTGCGCGCCGCCGAAGGCATCGGCGCCGCCGGTGCCGACCAGTTCGCGCAACACGGTCGCCACGCCTGGAACGAGTACCTGGCGATTGCCGATGGTGATGGTGTTGTCCGACGCCCATGCGTACTTCAACGGATAGAACTTGAAGCGCATGGTGGGGTTCTGGCCAAGACCGGAAATGGTCTGCGCCATCTGCTTAACCTGATCGACGAAGCGCTTGCTGCCGGTGATCGTCACCAATCCCGTGCTCGGCTCCAGCCGCCAGATGTCGCCGCTGGCGGCATCGGCCCAGTTCACGCTGGCCATGGCGGCCAGGAACTGCTGCTCCGCCGGCAGCGGCACGCTGGTGTAATCGGTCTGGCGCTCGGTGTTGAGGTACACATAGACGGCCGAACCGTCCCAATACGCGAACAAGCCGTTGCTGTCGGCGATCTTGCGCCACACTTGCGCGTAGCTGCCTTTGAAATCGCCGTTGAGCGTGCCGGAGCGCGCCGCGACCTGCGGGCTCATGATCACTTCCAGTCCCTGGTCGTGAAAGAAATCCGGCAGGAATTCGTGCAGGGTCTTATCGGCATGAATTTCGACCACGCCTTTCTTGAAAGGAATCGGCGACGCCAGCGCGGTCGTCGCGCCGAGCATCAAACTCGCAAGCAACAGCCAGCCGCCGATGCGCCGGCCGCATCCCGCACTCCACCCGCCCCTGATTTGTCGCGTCATGAATGTTTTCCACTCCAAGGAAATCCGCAGCTTCAAGCCACTAGTTGTCCAACCGGCACCAGACGCAGATCGGGTACCAGTTCCTGATAAGAAAGCACGGGTATGTCGGCGTATTCGGCCTCCGTAAGCTTGCGTAGATGGCGGCGCACGTCCGTCGAGCTGAGCATCACCAGCGAGCCGCCGTGTTCGCCGCCGGCGTAGTCGCCGATCTGCGTGAGCAGCCGCGCGGCAAGATCCGGTTCCACCGCCAGTTGCGCGCCTGCCGGACCGTTGTGCACGGAACGGCGCAGGCGTTCTTCCAATTCAGGACGCGCAACCAATACGCGCAATACGTGATCGTCGTCGGCGTAGCGATAACTGATGTGGCGGCGCAACGACATGCGCACATACTCGGCCACCAGCACAATGTCCTTCTCGCGGCTGGCGGCATCGGTGATCGCCTCGAACACATCGCGCAGCTGGCGGATCGGCACGCGCTCTTCCACCAGCCGCTTGAGCACGTCGGCGACACGCTGCGGCGACACCACGCGCAGCATTTCGCGCACCAGGTCGGGATAGTCGCGGCTCAGGCCATTGGAAAGATTGGAGGTTTCCTGGATGCCGACGAACAGCGACAAATGCCGCTCCAAGGCGAGGCGGATATGTGCGCGCAACATCTGCGGCGGTTCGAGCGCAAGCGTACCGTGCCCGCTGTCACGCGCCACCCAGCGCCCCGGAAAACCGGTGACGCCCTCTTCCCTCACCAGCACGCCATCGCCTTGGTTCTGCGCCGGCAGCGCCACGCGCCCGGGCAAGAACAGCGCTTCGGCTTTCAGCACGCCATAGCCGATGCGCACGCCGTAGGCATACAGCGCGTAGCCGTGCTCCGGCAGATTCAGTCCTGCGCGCAGCGCAGGCTTGGGTAACGGCACACCGTATTCCTCGCGCAGGCTACCAACCACCTGGCGGAACAGATTGCGCACCTGCGTGCTGCCCAGCGCCTGCAGGGCCGACATGTTCACTTCCAGCAGCAAGGCCGGCGGCGGCATCAACGCATCGGTGTCGGCTACGTCCGGCGGCAGCAGTTCCGCCTGGCTTTCCGGTACCTTGAACAGCTTGCGCAGCATGCCTACGCGCTCACGCATGCGCCACGACGCCGCGCCCACCAGAACAACGCCGATCGGCAGAAACACCAGCGCTGGAAAACCCGGCACCAGCATCATGCCCAGCGCGATGCAGCCGATGATCATCATCACGCGCGGTTCGCTGGATATCTGCCTGGCGATCACCGCGCCGAGGTTGCGGTCCTCTTCTTCACCGGCCGTGCGCGTGACGATCAGGCCGGCGGAAATCGAAGCGAGCAGCGCGGGAATCTGCGCGATCAGGCCATCGCCGATGGTGAGCACGCTATAAGTATGCATGGCGTCGTCCAGGCTCATGCCATGCATCAGCACGCCCACGCCAAGACCGCCGAGCAGGTTGATGATGATGATCACCATGCCGGCGATCGCATCGCCCTTGACGAACTTCATCGCGCCATCGAGCGATCCATGCAGCTGGCTTTCCACTTCCAGCAAGCGCCGGCGGCGGCGCGCCTCGTCTTTTTCGAGCAGGCCCGAGCGCAAATCCGAATCGATCGACAACTGTTTTCCGGGCATCGCATCGAGCGAGAAGCGCGCGGCCACCTCGGCCACGCGTTCGGCGCCCTTGGCGACAACGATGAATTGCACCACCGTGATGATTAGGAACACCACCAGGCCGACGATGAGATTGCCGCCCACCACCAGGTTGCCGAAGGTGTCGATGATGCGGCCGCCGTCGGCGTTGAGCAGGATCGAACGGGTGATCGCAATCGACAAGGCCAGGCGGAACAGCGTGGTCAGCAGCAACACGCTGGGAAAGCTGGAGAACGCCACCGGCGCGGGAATATAGATGGCGACCAGCAAAAGGCCCACGCCGATGAGCATGTTCAAGGCGACCAGCGCGTCGATGCCCACCATCGGCAACGGCAGGATCATCAGGCCGATGATCGCCACCACGCCGGCCACCAACACCAGGTCGCTATAGCTGCGCGACCCGCCCGTACTTGAGCCAAGCCGCGAAAGAATCGATTCCAGTGCCATTACGTTGCGTCCCTGCCGGCGCCATGCAAACGCCACGCTCGCCATGGCGGCGCGGTGGTATGCGTGCAAAGCGAAACATCGATGGCCAACACGTAAAGCTCCGGCAAGCGAAAAACGCAAACCGAGCGGCGCTCGCCACTCGCATTCTTCTTGCCGCTGCCAACGCTCTGATACGCATGGCCGACGCCCCCTGTCGGCAATCGGTGTTGGCGAACCTACCAGCGTTTATGCAAATCGAAACCTAGGGGCGACCCTAGGTTTCCTGTTCGACCATGCCAATGCAAAAAAGTATCTACAGAAACTTATTCAAATTGGCTATTGCATCTCAGGCTGCGCGTGCGTTTCATCGCACTCGAAAAAAATCATCACGAAAAATTCATGGCGTTGTTGCTGATGTATCGGACGCATGCAATTCAGCCAGGAGTTCGATTTTGCTCGGCGTTACGCCAAGCACAAGCCTGCGTCCCTGCGCATCCAGTACCACGACGCGTTCGCGCGTACCTACCGCCACCGCCTGAACCAGCTTGAGCGGGCCATTACCGATTGAGGCCTTGCCGCGCTTGAGCCACCAGAGCATTGCAAGCATGGCTGCGGTTACCGCGATCAACGGGACGAGCAGGCCAAGCAGCGAACCGTCGCGTTCCGGCGTTTCCGCAGCGAACGCAGCACTTGGCAAAAATAGGGCGAACAGCACGTTGCATAGTAATTTCTTCATGGCATTATCCGGCTCCTGATGAAAACAGCTTGATGATTCATCTACACGAAACATATCACTGCAAACTGTTGGAATAGCTTCATCGAAGTGTCACCCAGTACCAAGCATCCGTCCGTGGCGGATGCCGCATATGTCAAATAGCTACTGTCACTCCGGCGCCGCCGGACGATCATCAGGTTATTCATGGATAGGTGACTATGTCTGTGGCACGAATCGATCGCAAAGAGAACTGCGTCAAAGAAAGCCACGCAGGGAACACGCCCGACATAGAAGGACAGGCTTACGCATTGATCGATGCGCTGCCGTGGCCATGCATCGTATTCCGGCGCGAGCCTGACACAACGCTGACATACAACGCCGCGTTCCGCGCGGAGTTTCCCAAGCGCGCATCCATTACCTCGCGCTCGGCGTTTGAACATACGTTTGAGACAGCCGGCGTCCAGGGCGGCGCGCGCATCTACTACGCACCGGACACCCGCCGTTGGTATCGCATGGAGAGCCGCGAATTGGCGCTTGACAATCGCGCCGATGCACTGTTCCTGATCAACATGAGCGAATGCATCGAAGTGCTGCGGCGCCACCGCGAACAGCACGAGCAACTGCTCTCCACGTCGCGCATGATGAGCGTGGGCGAAATGGCCACCACCCTGGCGCATGAACTCAATCAGCCGCTGTCCGCGGCGATCAACTATTTGGCCGGGTGTGAACAGATCGTCGGCAGCGAACCTGAAAACAGCCGTCTTCGCCAGGGCATCCACCTGGCCCAGCGCCAGACCGAGCGCGCGGCGCAGATCATCGGCAGCATCCGCGAATTCGTGCGCAGCCGCGAACCGCATCGGCAGAACCTGGATGCACGCGCGCTGATCCAGGGCGTCATCGAATTGCTGCGCCTGGAAGCGGAGCAATATCAGGTGTTGATCGTCAGCACGATTCCACACGACCTGCCGCCGATCTTCGCCGATCGCGTAATGATCGAGCAGGTGCTGCTGAACCTGACCAAGAACGCTATCGAAGCGATGCGCGAAACGCCGCCCGCGCGCCGGCGCATCCATTTGACCGCGCGCGTGGATTACGACGACATGGTCGAAATACGCGTCATCGATCAAGGCTGCGGCATCGACGAAAGCGGCATGCAGCAACTGTTTACGCCGATGTACACCACCAAGCCGGATGGGCTGGGCATCGGCTTGGCCATCTGCCGCTCCATCATCGAATATCACGAAGGCCGCCTGTTCGCCGAACCGAATCCCGAAAACGGACAAGGCGCCGCGCTGGTGTTCACCGTGCCGCGAGGTTTGGTGCAATGACGGCAGCGCTCGACACTCGCGTCTACCTGGTCGACGACCATCAGGAGTTTCGTCAATCCTGCATATGGATTCTGGAGCAGGCCAATTTTCAGGTGCGCGATTTTCCGAGTGCATTGACGTTGCTGAAGGACCTGGCACGCGAGACGCCGCCGGCACGCAGTTGCATCGTCAGCGACATCCGCATGCCCGGCATGAGCGGCCTGGAATTGCAGGGCGAGCTGGCTCATCGCGGCATGTCGCTGCCGTTGATTTTCGTTACCGGCCACGGCGACGTGCCGTTGGCGGTGGATGCGATGCGCCACGGCGCCGCCAACTTCATCGAAAAACCGTTCGATGCGCCGCTGCTTATCGACGCCATCCAGACCGCGCTGTCCAATCACGCGCCGCAGACCGCATGCACTGCCCTCGCCCGCCTCACCCGCCGCGAACGGCAAGTGTTGGACGGCATCATGGACGGCAAACTCAACAAGGTCATCGCCGACGAATTGAGCATCAGCCCGAAGACGGTCGAGCTGCACCGCTCCAACCTGATGGCCAAGCTGGGCGCCCACAACGTAGTGGAGCTGACCCGCGTAGTGCTGGGCCAGAACTGAATGCTGCGCGATCCGGCTCTCACCATGGATCACGGTCAATTGTCCGGCGATGCACGTGTCGCGTTGAACGAAGCCGCGCGCGCGCTGCTGGCGCGTGGCAACGTGCTGCAGCAAAAAGATCGTGGCGCGTTGCAATTGCGCGCCGGTATCGGCCAGCGCCGCGCCGCAGCGCTGGCATGCGCATGCCTGGAAAGCGCACAGGGACGCCTGCTGGTCGCCCTCGAGCGCGAGCAAACATCGAATCCATTGGGCGATGCGCGCTGGCAGGATTACGCCGATGAAGCACGCCTGCTCGCCTGGTCGCTGGCGCACGAACCGGTGCTCGATGCGCTCGGCCGCGTATTCGGTGGCGGCTTCGTGGCCACGCGTTTTCTCGCTGCGGGCGCGGAGATCGAATCGCTATGGCTCGCGCTTGACTGGCAAGGCGAAGACGGCCAATCGCTGCAAGGCTGGTTGGGTCTTGATGTCGTGGCGTCCCGCCTGCTGGCTACATGCGCCGATTGGAAACGCGACCCGTCGACGTTGTCGATGCTCGGCGATGCAAGCGCGTTGACGTTCGATCTGGTGCTGCAAGGACGCGCGCTCGATCCGGCAACCGTTTCCGCACTGGCGCCCGGCGATGTCTTGCTGGTCAGCGAAGGCGCCGATTGCGACGCGCAACTGCGGCCCGATCACGACACCTTGCGCTGCATGTTCGGTCTTCCCGCCGGCTGGATGGTGCAGCGCCGGCAAGGGCAATGGACGATTGCGGCAAGAGGGTTGCTGTCGACCGTGGTCGATCCAATGCGCGCGCAGTTTCGCCTCGCACGACTCAGCCTCAGTCCCGAGCAAGTGCATGAGCTGCAGCCAGGCAGCGTGCTGAATCACGACGGCTCGCTGCTCGGCCATCCCGTCGAGATATGGCTAGGCGAGCACCGCGTCGGCGAAGGCGTGCTGGTGGCCGTGGGCGAATGGCTGGGTGTACGCATCGCGGATCGTGACACTCCACAGAAGGATGCTGCGCGTGGATTTCAGTAGCTTCTCGCCTGCCCTGATCATCACGGTCGTCGTCGCGCTTGCGCTGGCGCCGTTCGTGGCGGTGATGGTGACCTCGTTCACCAAGATCGTGGTGGTGCTGAGCCTGCTGCGCAACGCGCTCGGCCTGCAGCAGGTGCCGCCGAACGTGGTGCTCAACGGCCTGGCGATCATCCTGTCGGTGTACGTGATGAATCCAGTGATCATGGATACCTATCAAAGCGTGCAGACGCAGATGAGCGCGCAACCGGCAGGACCGATGACCATGGACAAGCTGGGCGTGATGGTGCAATCGGGCAAGGAGCCGTTGCGGCAGTTCCTGATCAAGCACAGCCACTCGACCGAACGCGATTTCTTCATGCAAAGCGCAAAGCGGCTGTTGCCACCGGACCGGCAGAAGGAGCTGACTGCGGACGACTACATCGTGATCATGCCCGCGTTTACGGTGAGCGAGCTGACGCAGGCATTCCAGATCGGATTCCTGCTGTTTCTTCCGTTCCTGGTGATCGACCTGGTGGTATCCAACATCCTGCTGGCGATGGGCATGATCATGCTTTCGCCCACCATGGTGTCGCTGCCGTTCAAGCTGCTGCTGTTCGTGCTGCTCAGCGGTTGGGCCAAGTTGATCCACGGCCTCGTGCTTACCTACCAATAGGGGCGGCGCATGTACGATCAGGAAATCCAGCTTGCGCGCGAAGCCCTGTGGCTGGTGCTGGCCTTGTCGGCGCCGCCCATTCTCGCCGCGGCCATCGCCGGCCTGATCGTTGCGTTCCTGCAGGCCGCCACGCAAATCCAGGAACAAACCTTGCCGTACGCGGTGAAATTCGTGGTGGTGGTGCTGGCCTTGTTCGCAACCGCGGCGATGCTCGGCGGCACCTTGTTCAAGTTCGCTGATCGGCTGTTCACTGACTTTCCCGGCATGCTGCGATAAGGATGCTCTGATCCTTATGGCCCCTTTTTCGGTCGACTATCTCGGCAATCAGCTCAACGGCATCGCGTTGACCTTGCCGCGCATCGTCGCCGCGTTCCTGGTGTTGCCGCTGATGACGGCCGAAACCGTGCCAGCGCTGGTGCGCAACAGCTTCTACGTGAGCCTGGCGATATTGGTCTATCCGCTGGCGGCCGCCGCAAGCCCCAGCACCACGATCATGACGGGCGCGACCTGGGTGCCGGTGCTCGGCAAGGAAATCTTCGTCGGCCTGTTGATCGGCTTCTGCTTCGGCACCGTGTTCTGGGCGCTGGGCGCGGCCGGCAGCGTCATCGATACGAAGGCGGGCGCATCGATGTCGATGGACATGGATCCGATCGCCGGCCAGCAGACCACGATCACCGGCGTGTTCCTGATGCAGGTGGCGACCTGGCTGTTCATGGTCAGCGGCGCCTTCCTGGTCTTTCTGGATCTGTTGATGTCGAGCTATGCGATCTGGCCGGTCGCCAGCATGCTGCCGCCGTTGCGTCCGGGCGGCATGGAATTCTTCGTCGGGCAGTTCAACTATCTGATGACCGCGGTGCTGGTGTTTTCGGCGCCGGCTTTGGTGGTGATGTCGCTGGTGGATATCGCGCTGGGCCTGGTCAATCGCTACGCGCAGCAACTGAATGTGTTTTCGCTGGCGATGCCGATCAAGTCGTGGTTGTCGAGCTGGGTGCTGTTGCTGGCGCTGGGGGCGATGATCGAAGTGGTGATGCGCAAGCTGTATGAGAATCGTGGGTTGTTGGTGATGCTTAAAAGTATTTTGTAGAAGCGTTCGTTGGTCCCCTTCCCTACGTGTAGTAGGGGAGGATTAGAGTGGGGTCATCCATCGACAACCTCGCGAGATGCAGGTCCATCCAGCGATAGGCCCTCTTCTCGGGTCAAGCCACTTTTGCGAGTCTGGCGCAAGACCGCAAATGGATTCCGGCCTTCGCCGGAATGACGTCGTTATTTTTTTATGCCATTCGGGTAAAACGTAGTTCTCTGATTTTTCTGGAATCCGAGAGCAAAAAACGTGGGTATACCTCAGACCTAGCCCTCCCCTACTCCGCGATTAGCGTCGAGCCTCAGCTGAGCCGCATTCGTAGAACCTTCGGAAACTTCGTCATCCCGGCGAAAGCCGGGATCCAGTGTCTTTCGCTTTAAAGTCGCTGGGCCCGGCTTTCGCCGGGGTGACGATAGATGGAGCGATCGGCTCAGCTGAGACACGACGCCAATTAGGTACTCCGCAGGGGAGGGAGCGCATCTCGCATCAACGTGGCAAATGATGCTACTTGCCATCCCGCGATTCCCGAATCGATTCCGCCCAGCGCAACAACTCCGCCACCGCCTCGAAGAAATCGCCCGGCAGGTACTCGTCCACTTCCACTTTCTCGTATAGGCCGCGCGCCAAGGTCACGTTGCGCATGATCGGCACGCCGGCCTCTTCCGCCGCCTGGCGAATCAACGCCGCTTCATGGTCTTCGCCCTTGGCCACGATCACCGGCAGATCGTCCTCGCCTTGCTGGTAGCGGATCGCGATCGCCAGATGCGTGGGATTGGTCACCACCACGCTGGCCTTGCGCACGCCGGCCAAGGTGTTCTGTTGCGACCATTCCTGATGCAACTGGCGGCGGCGGGACTTGATCATCGGGTCGCCTTCGTTCTCCTTCAGCTCCTGCTTGATCTCGCGCCGGCTCATCTTCATTTTTTTGTTGAAGGCGTAGCGCTGGTAGAACACGTCCAGCGCCGAAACGAAAAAGAACACGAAGATCACGCCGGTCGCGAAGCGTTTCACGGCGATCCATAGCGCCTCGCCCGTCCCTTCCGGCGGCACGTACGGCAATTGCACGAACTGCCCGATCAGGGCGAACAACACCCAGGCGAACAGGCCGATCAGCAGGCTGCTTTTGACGATCGCCTTGATGACCTCCACCAAGTTTTCCTGCGAAAAAAGGCGCTTGATTCCATCGACGGGATTCAGCCGGCTCGCGTCCGGCTTGATTTTCTTCGGCGCGAAAACCGGACCTACCTGCAGGAATTCAACCAGCACGCCGATCGCCGCAGCACCCAGCAGAAGCGGCACCGTAAGCCATAGGAATGCCGCGCACGTCGCCAGGCCAATATCGTGCAGCGCCTGATCGAAGGGCTGGTCCAAGCCGTGGAAGAGCGTATCGAACAAGCCGCTCAGGCGTGCACGGATCAAGGGCATACCCATCATCACCATCAACAGCCAGGCCAGCACCAAGGTCGTGCTGGTCAGCTCGCGGCTTTTATGGACGTCGCCGTCCTTGCGCGCATCGCGCAAGCGTTTGGCGGTGGGTTTTTCGGTGCGATCGCCGCTGTCCTTGTTCTGCCCCGCCATGCCTCACCTGGTCGACGCCGTTACCTGCGCATGCTTATGCCTGACGGCAGTGTGCGCCGGGCCATTCGCGGCGACCACCTAGGGATTCCCCCAGCTTTCGTGAGCAGGCAGGAGGCCTAGACTTGCTGCATATACGCAACCGAAGCCAAGCGCCATGAACGTTACCGAGCTTTCATCACGCTTGCCGCCTGCCGGGGCGGAAGCGAGTGCGATCCAGGCAGCAGGCAGCCTGAGCGTTTCGGCACGGCTGCACGCGGCCACCGGCAATCAGTTGCTGGGGTTGGATGTGTGGGCCGGTGCCAGCGCGGCAGAGCGCATGCTGAGCGTGCATAGCGGCCTCGATGCCCCCGCTGCGACGCGGCTCGACCAACTGGTCAACCATATCCTTGCGCCGCTCGGCTGACGCTGCTCGCCGACTGCGCGCATGAGCGTCGAGCTGCAAACCCTGGCCGAACCCTTGCTGGAAACAACCCGCCGCCTGGTGGCGGCGCTGCAACAGGAAGCGTCGGTTGAATTGCGGCTTGCGCTCGCCAAACGGGTGGTGCGCCAATTGGGCGACGAAGCGTATCCGGTTTTCCTGAAGATGTTGTTGATCGTGGCGGAGAGCGAAGATGCCGCCGCGAAACAGTGCGTGGCCGATCTGCTCGCCGCCGCCGCGCAGCGGATGGATCTTCCTTCCGGCCCTTTGAGCGGATGGGGCAGTTCCTGCCGCAGCACGGCCGAGGATGCGCCCTTCCCCGCAGGCTCCATGAATCGCCGACGCCTGCTTGGGCCGATCGAATATCTCACCGTGTGGTATTGCCAGCAGACGCAGCGCCCGATGCTGGACAAAGCGCTGTACGCCGACGCCATGCGCAAGCTGCTGGCGCTGTTCGAACTCAATCCGCAATTGCGCACGTTCTACGCCAGCAAACTGGGTGCCGAGGTCGGTACCGAATTGGAAGGCACGTACACCCGGGATACGCGCGACATTCTCGGTCGTCTTGCACAGCGGTGGCAGCAAGCCGACAGCACGCCCGACGAAGTCGTGCAGGCCGTCATTCGCGGCACTGCGCCGGTTGCGCCCATGCCGGCGGGCTGGATCGTGCATCAGCTTTAGGCAACGCTGAGCGCATGGAGTTTGTTGCTTGCCGCGATGCCCCCCCCCTACTTCGCAGGGAAGGGAGTACATCACGGCAAGATTTTAGTGAGCGCCATTCAATGCGCCGCGGCCGGCTTGCGCTGGCGCCACGTCGCTGCATCCAGCACATAGCGATGGGCCACCTGGCCCCGATGCTCGCACAGCCCAAGGTGGCGAAAACCGAAATGCAGCATGATCCGCTGCACGCGCCGGTGATCTGGATGACAGTAGCCAAACAACCGCGGCAGGCCGACGTTATCGAACGCCTGGCGGCACAACAGATGCGTACCTTCGATCGCATACCAGCGACCCCAGCTTTCGGGCTTCAGCCGCACGTGGATTTCCACGTCCGCACTTGCGGAGATCGGCAGCAATGAAAACAGGCCGATGAATGCGCCATTCAAGGTATCCGCCCGCCATGCGCCCAAACCATGCGAACGGGCGTAAAGACGATGCACGCACGCCACGACGGCGGCGACGTCGATGAATCGCGTGGGGCTTTCCATCAGCAGCGGATGCTTGCCGGTTTGGGCGAACAGGCTGCTGAGCTGCGGTATGTCGTCGTAACCCAATTCGGATAACCGCATGCGTCGTGATTGCGGTAATGCAAGCTCTGCGGACGTCGCAGTGCGATTGCCGGAAGCGTGGCGCGCCTGGCCATGCTCCAAGGGAGGTTCTGTCTGGAATGGATTCGACGTCATAAGTCCCCCTGCCTCAGTAGGGCCATTACGCATCGAACCGATGGCATTGCCAAGCTGGGAATTTCCCTAGCCTTGACCTTCTCAATCCGCCGGCACGTAATCCTCATCGCCGATGTGCAGCAAATTGTCGCCATCGGTGTAGAAAAACAGTTGCGCTTCGTTACCGTCTTCGTAGCGAAGGTCGATTGAGTAATCGTGGACGCGATAGTGTCCGGTGCGTCCCGCATCCGAAACGGTGGATGCGCCGGGCGCCACCAATCCGCTGCTGCTTCCTTCGCTGAAGCGGCCATCGGGGTAGAAGCGATAGCTGTCGCTGCGCATGAAAGAGGCATGCCCGCCGCCGGCGATGGTGCCGCCGCCACCCACATGTTTGTAGCTGCCCTGCAACGACATGCCTGCGGCGGCCGGCGGCACGCATTGCGCGCTCGGCATCGGGTTGTGGCCGGGAATGCTCAGCGTCTTGTCGCTGCCCTGCTGCGTCCACGTTCCCCAGCGACTCGTTTCGCTTTGGCGCGATGCGGCCAGATCGAGAGCGTCAGGCGCCAGCTTGGGGTTGGCGTACGCCGTGCCGTCCCTCAACAAAAGATAAGGACGCCAGACCGGCAAGCGCATGCCGCCTGCGCCGGTCTTGAAGGTTTTTGCGAGACAGACGCCTTCGACGTCGCCGGCGCCGATGTTCGCGGCTTGCGCGTGCAACGAAGGCAGCATGAGCGCGATGGCGAATGAAAGTGCAAAGCTGCGCGGGATGAACGTGTGCATCATCACCTCAAGATCACTGACAGGCGTTCGCCGGGAAGTTCTACGCCAATCAAATAAAACAAAGCCGGGACACCGCGAGGTATCCCGGCCCCTGGTCTTCCGCTAACCAGTTACTGCTTGCGAACCATCGAATCCAGCGCTTCGCCCAAGGTCTTGATGACGTTGTTGACGGCATCCATGAACTGCGCGAATTCCTGCGCTTTAGCGCTCAATTCGGTGGTCTGCCCGGGATTGTCGGCGTTCACCGCGCCGGCGGCGCTCTTGAGGCTGTTGGCCGACTCGTTCAATTTGTCGCCCAGTGCCTTCGCCAGGGCTTCGAGCCAGCCGCCCGAATTGCCGTTGCTGTCGGTGAGCAACGAGATGAGCGGCTCGGATGCGCGGTTCTGGAATTCGTTCAGCGCATTGCGAACGATCTCGGTGGCTTCCGTGCGGCTGATGCCGTTGTAAAAGGTCTGGTTGATCGAGTTGGCAGAAATGGGGGAGACGCTCATGGTTTTGCCCTCTTCAAGGATGGGGTGGCAAATCAGCCGGGAGTGCTTCGCTACAGATGCCGTCATGAAGCCATTCAGCGCGCTTCAAGATCGGAGCGAAGTATGAAAACCGGCGTCCCCTCGGGCCAACTAGGCCATTCCCTAGGTTAGGGTTTTCCCCATGGTCGTGCGTCACTCAATGACTGGCCAGGTGTAGCGGGCGACCTTGCCGACCTGCGGTGCCGATGACGCATCGCGCTTGCGCAATCGCTTGACGGCTTCCATCGCCGCCTCCGCCTTGCTCAGCAAGGCTTGCGCGTTGCGGCAACCGGGTTCGGCGACGACCGCGCCGACGCTCGCGCCGGCGTAGTCGATCAACGCCGAGTCCAGCTTGAAACGCCCGCGCGTGGCGCTTTCCAATCGATGGGATAGCGCGGCGGCGGCTTCGCTCGCCTTGGCGCGTTGCTCCGTGGCCAGCACCAGGAATTCATCGCCGCCCATGCGTGCCGCCAGATCGCTGTCACGCAGCATGCGCCGCAGTCGCTTCGCCATGGTTTGCAGGAACTGATCGCCAGCTTCGTGTCCCAATCGATCGTTGATCGGCTTGAAGCCGTCCAGATTGATGAGCGCCGCGATCAGCGCCTGATCGCTCTGCAGGGATGCGAGCCGTCGTTGCATGTCTTCCAGCAAGGCGCGCCGGTTGGGCAACTGGGTCAGGGCATCGGTCAGGGCCATCGCCGCCATGGCGCCGTTGGCCTGCTGCAGCGTGGTCAGCAGTCGCTCGCGATCGACTTGCTGGGCGATCAACTGGGCGAACAAGGCCAGCACGTGGGACGCCGTTTCGCCGAGCGGCTTGCGCTCGCCGCTTGCGGCGCACAGGCTGCCGAAAAGTTCGCCGCCTTTGATGCGGATCGGCGCGCTGGCATAGGTAACCATGCCCAGCGTCCGGGCGAGGTCGCAGTCGCCCCAGCAATCACCGACGTCGTCCGTATGGAACCGGCCCTCGTCGAGCGCGCGCTTGCTGAGCGTGCTTTCCCAGGGCGCCGTCAAGCCCTCTGGCACAGCAAGATGCTGCGTGTTGCGGGCGTAGAGCACGCACAGCGTGCCGGCAGGCTCATCCAGGCGGGTCAGATAAGTGGATTCCAACCCCGTGGCCATCTGCAGCAGTTCGAGCAGCGGCCGCACCAGGGCCTCCAGCGTGTGGGCATGGGTGATGGTGGCGACCAATGCGCCAAAAAAATGGGATGGAACGGTTGTGCGTGCGACCAGGCTCATGGGCGTATATCGGCCGACGGGCGGGAAGCCTGAAGCTCGCTTCCCGCCAGCCTGGCGCCGGCACGCAGTCGGAATCTCCGCGCGCTCGTTACTACGGCTTGCTGAAACCCATGTGCAGCGTGATCTTGTCACCCGCTTTCAGATCCGCCACCGAAGCGGGCGGAAAGTGCACCTTGAGGGACATGCCTTCGGCGTCGGCTTCCACCAGGCCGGTCTTCGTATCCACCGAGCTGACCGTGGCCGGCATCTTGTGCATGCCTTGCACGTGATGCATGGCCATGTTGCTGTGCATCCCGCTCATCGATCCAGTGGAATGGGTGGAACTGCTCGATGCTGCATCCTGGGCGAAGCCGGCACCGCTCACGACAAAAACGCCCAGCATCGCTACAAGCACTTTGGAAGAGATATTCATGGTGATTCTCCTCAAGCTATGGCCAATGAAAGGAAGACATCAATGTGACTATGCACTTTCTCTTGAAACAAAAATGTCATTTCAACGCCAACTCTGCGAATGAGTGGTTTCTTGCACAAGGTCTTCACGCCTCTAAGACAAAAAACTTAGATCTGTCCCGCAAACGCCATGCAATCAATGATGCTCGCCGCCAGAACTCGTGGTGCTCGAAGGTGGCGCTGGCGCAGCAGAAGCCGATGGCGCGGGCGCCTCGTGTTCATCGCCGTGAGCGTGTTCGTGGTGATCGCCCATGTCCATATCCATGTCCTCATCCGGCGGCGCCTGCGCGACGATCTTCTTGTACTGCTCGGGTGTCATGCCCGGCAGTTTTTGCAGGAACGCCACCATGCTCCAGATGGTGGCATCGTCGTGGCTCAATCCCCACGCCGGCATCGCGCTCATCTTGACGCCGTGCTTGATCACCCAGAAAGCTTCCTTGGGTTCGACGCGCTGTTGCGAGAGGTTCGGCGGTTCCGGATACAGGCCGGGGCGTATTTCAGAGTCCTTCATGCCCGGCGCCAGATGGCATCCCGTGCACATGGCGGCGTACTGCCCTGCTCCTTTCAGGATGATTTGCGGATCTTCCAGATTGGGCATCGTTACGCGTTCATGCGCGGCATACGCGTCGATGGAACGTTCGCGCAAGGTTTGCATGACGGTATAGGTGACCGGCCAATGCGGTGCGTCGGCGCCGATGTTGTAGGTGCCGGACAAGATCCATGCACCGATGGCCAAGGCGAGAACGACCAGGGTTGCGATCACGGTGGTGATTAGTCTTTTCATCGCACTCTCCTCAAAACCACAGATGAAGGCCGACGACGATCTGCTGATCGAATACCGGCTCACGGTCCTGCCGGGCGAAGCCAGCGGTGGTGCCGAAGCGGCGCACCCAGACTACGCCGATATACGGCGCGAAGCGCCGGCTTATTTCATAGCGTAGCCGCAAACCGAGCTGCAGGTCGGAAACACCGTCGCCGATCCGGCGCTGCCGATCGCTCTTGCTGTACAGGTTGGCTTCCAATTCCGGTTGCAGGATCAGGCGCTGCGTAAAGCGCAGATCGTATTCGGTACGCAGGCGCGCGGCGACGCGTCCCGCCTGGCCGACATAGGCGGTTGCCTGCACCTCGAACCAATACGGCGCCAGGCCCTCGATACCGAACGCGGCCCAAGAGCGAGGCGGGCCACCGCCGGCATCCTGGCGTATGCCGAGCTGAGTGTTCCAATAGGTCGCCACGGCGTGGCTCCACAACGCTTCCACGTCCGCATCGCGAACCTGGCCGGCACTGCGTTCGCCTTCGCTGCGCAGCCATAGCTTGTCGTTGTCCGTGCCGTACCAGGCTTCCGCTTCCCACGTAAGGCCGTTGGCATCGCGGCCGTGGAAGTTCTCCAGTTGATCGACCAGCAGCATGCTTTGCGTAGCGTGGTCGTGCATGTCCATGCCGCTCATGTCGCCATACGTCAGCCCATCGGAATAATCGGGGCTGCGTGCATCCGCCGGCGCGGCGCCGCCCTGCATGGGGCCTATCGTCATGTCTTGATGCGTTTCGGCTGACTGGGGATGGGTTTGATCAGTGGCGTCCTGATGCGTGGCGCCGTGATCCATGTCCATCCCTTGCATCGGTGCCGTTTGAGCGACCAACGCCATCGGCAGCGCGGCAAATGCTAACGCGGTGGCAAACACCGTCCGTTTCATCGTGCGAGATGCGCCAGTCATGACACCACCATCTCGCGGAACATGCCCGCTTCCATGTGGTAGAGCAGATGGCAGTGATACGCCCAGCGCCCCAGTGCATCGGCGGTGACGCCATAGGCTATGCGCTGCGCCGGTTGCACGTTCATGGTGTGCTTGCGCACCTGGAAGGCGCCATCAGGACTTTCCAGCTCGCTCCACATGCCATGCAGATGAATCGGATGATTCATCATGGTGTCGTTCACCAGCACCAGGCGCACGCGCTCACCGGCATGCAAATGCACGGGTTTTGCATCGGAGAACTTCAGGCCATCGAACGACCACATGTAGCGTTCCATGTTGCCGGTCAAATGCAGTTCGATCTCGCGCGAAGGCTCGCGTTTGTCGATGGAGCCGCCGAGCGTATGCAGATCCGCATAGGTGAGCACGCGCCGTCCGTTGTCCCGCAAACCCACGCCGGGATCGTCCAGGTTCGTGCGCGGCATGTCCACGTGCATGTCCACGCCGGGGCCATATTCCGTTCGCGCGTGGCGAACTTCCGGCATCGCATCCATCGCCATGTCAGACATATCCATGCCCGGCATGGCGTGATGGCCATGCGCATGATCCATCGACATGGCCCCCATCATGTCGACCATGGCCAGTGGCGCGCGCACATCGAGGGAAGGCACGTCGGCCTGCATGCCCGCGCGTGTTGCCAGCGTTCCGCGTGCGTAGCCGCTGCGGTCGATCGTCTGCGCGAACAGCGTGTAGGCGCGGTCTTCCTTCGGCTCCACGATCACGTCGTAGGTCTCGGCGGCAGAGATGCGGAATTCGTCGACGGATACCGGTTCCACATCCTGTCCATCGGCGCTGACCACGGTCATCTTCAAGCCGGGTATGCGCACGTCGAAAATCGTCATGGACGAGCCATTGATAAAACGCAGCCGCACGCGCTCGCCCGGACGGAACAAGCCGGTCCAGTTGGCGGCCGGCGTCGCGCCGTTCATCAGGTAGGTATAGGTGTAGGCGGAAACGTCGCTGAGGTCGGTTCGGTTCATGCGCATGCGATTCCACATGCGCCGTTCGGCCAGGGCCTCCTGCAAGCCTTTTTCACGTACGTCGCGCAGGAACGCCGGTGCCGTCGGCATGGCAAAGTTGTAGTAGTCGCTGCGCAGCTTGAGCATGGCGAGAATGTGCGCGGGATCGTCATCCGTCCAATCGCTGAGCATCACCACGTAATCGCGATCCGCCCGGATGCGATCGGGACCGGCGGGGTCGATCACCAGCGCACCGTACACGCCAGTCTGCTCCTGGTATTGCGAGTGGCCGTGATACCAGTAGGTACCGGACTGACGCACCGGAAAGCGGTAGACAAACGTCTCGCCCGGCGCAATGCCGGGAAAACTGATGCCCGGCACCCCATCCAACTGAAACGGAACAAGCACGCCATGCCAATGGATCGACGTAGGCACGCGCATGCGATTGGTGACGCGCAAGGTGACCGTGCTGCCCTCCTTCCAGCGCAGCGTCGGGCCGGGAAGGCTTCCATTGATCGCAGTGGCGATGCGCGTGTTGCCCGTGTAGTTCACCGGCATCTCGGCAATGCTCAAATCGAAATCGGTGCCCTGCAGCGTTGCCGGATGGGCCGCGGCCGGTTGCGCGCGCGCGCTTGGCGACGACCAGACGCCGAGACTGGCAACCGCGCCGCCTACGGCCACGCCGTGAACAAATCGCCGGCGCGACAGATCCACTGCCGGCGTAGAAAGAAATCGCTTCATGGAAAAACGCTCGTATCGGAACGCATCCTCGAGGATGCGGATCACGCCTCACGCTCGCGGCAAGCGACGTGTAGGCGCCAATTGGATCAGTGAGCGCTCAAGCAAGCGGGGGTCGCAGCGGGGGACGCGTGGGTCGCGCCGGGGTATCTGGCGCCCATTGCGGGATATCGAACGATCGCCACGATACGGTGGCCAGGACGTAGTCGTCGGCGGGGACGACCGCCAGGCTGCACAGCAAGGAGCAATGGCAGGGTGATTTCAAATGCGCGTGATCGCCGCCTGCATGCGTGTCGCAACAAGGATCGGGCGAAGCAGTGGATGTCGCGTGTCCCGCCATGACAGGCCCGTGCATGCCTGCTGGCGCATGCGAAGCCATCGCGTTGCCGGCGGCATGCAACGGCATCGACGACGCCATCCACGACATGACCACAAGCATGAGCCAGGCCACGGCGCTCAACGCCCGAAGAGCGCGAGAGCGATGAAGGTGGCGCAGTGACGGAACCATGCGGCGAGCTTACCGCCCGCACCCGATCCTCTCAACTCTGGAGGTGGTTCAGGGTTGCGGCCGATACGCTTTCTATTGCGGGGCCTGCTTCAATCGCTCGCGCAATGCTCCCACATCCGACTCCGATACGACGCCGGAATGATTGCCCCGCGCTTTTCGTATATAGGTCACCAGTGCAGCGATCGGCACTTCATCGAGCTTTTCCGCAAAGCAGGCCTGACGTGATCCACGGTGGAAGGTCCATCATCACGGCAAAAAAATCAGCGCGCGCAATGGCCGGGGCCATCCTTGCGATCGATGCGCCTATTCCAGCGTAAAGCCCACCTTCAACGTCACCTGCCAGTGCGCCACTTTTCCATTTTCCACGTGCCCTCTCGTCTCGGTCACCTGGAACCAGCGGATATCGCGAATCGTCTTGGACGCGCGTTCGATCGCGCAACGGATGGCGTCGTCGCTGCTGGTCTTGGACGAACCGGTCAGCTCCACGGATTTGTAGACGTGCTCGGACATGGTTGGGTCTCCACAGGTGATATGGGCACTTCTGTCGCTACCAGTCATATCCATTTGACGCCACTTGGCGCTGGGGGCATGTGAAGAGCCTTGCTCGGGTTTGCTGTGCGCCCGCTGGGAAGCTCGGGCATGCGGCAGTGCGGATGGCATCCTCAGGCCGCTTCTTCGTATAGTCGGGATATCACCACCCAGGGGGACCGTCCATGCAACGCAAGCATCTGCGTTCGATCGCCGGCAGTATGGCCATGACCATCTGCCTGGCGTTGCCATTTACCGCCGCGGCGCAATCCAAGGATCCGGAGGCGGAGCAGATCGCCAAGCGCAATGCCACCGAGCAAGCATTGGAAGATGTGGCCGTCGTCGATCGCAAGGTGATGGTGAAGATGCGCGACGGCAAGCGCATGGCGGCCGACATTTACCGGCCCAAGGGCGCAAGCAAGGTGCCGACGATCTTCGTGCGCACGCCGTACAACTTCAATTTCTGGGACGTCAAGCTCGGTGCGCCGCGCGATATGACCCGCGCGCTGGACGCGGTGAAGCACGGCTATGCCTATGTCGAGATGAACGAGCGCGGGCATTTCTTCTCCGAAGGCAATTACGACATCCTCGGCATGCCGCTCAGCGACGGCGTCGACGCGGTGCGCTGGATTTCTTCGCAACCGTGGTCCGACGGCAAAGTAGGCACCACCGGCTGTTCGTCGACGGCCGAATGGCAATTGGCCGTGGTTGCCCAGAACGAACCCGCACTTGCCACCTTCAACGTGCAAGGCTTTGGCGCCGGCGTAGGCCGCGTGGGGCCGTACTACGAGCAAGGCAACTGGTATCGCGGCGGCGCGGTGCAAATGCTCTTCATCTCCTGGATCTACGACTATGGCATTCAAAACCAGGTGCGCCCGATGTTCGCGTCGAACGCCACGCAAGCGGAACTGGTGAACGCCTCGCACTTCTTCGACCTCGCGCCGCAGATGCCGCCGGTGGATTGGAACAAGGCGTTCTGGCATCTGCCGGAGAAAGACATCATCAAGGCCGTCGGCGGCCCGCCCGGCATTTTCGAGACGCATATGCCGGTAGCCACCGGTGGCAACATGATCGCGCGCGCGCCCAACGATCCGGCCTGGTACAAGGGCGGCCTGTGGAACGACGGCATGAAAATCGCCAAGCCCGGCCTGTGGTTCATGAGCTGGTTCGATGTATCCGTATCGCCCAACCTCGCCGCCTATAACGAAGTGCGCCGCACCGCGCCGAAGAACGTGGCCGATCAGCAATACGCGGTAATCGCGCCGGTGCTGCATTGTGCATATACCCGCGCCACCGAACACACCATGGTCGGCGACATGGACATGGGCGACGCACGCTTCGATTACAACGCCCTGGTGTTCGGCTGGTTCGATCACTTCCTCAAGGGTGAAGACAGCGAGGTACTGAAGAAGCAACCCAAGGTGATGTATTACCTGATGGGCAAGAACGAGTGGAAGAACTCAGCCACCTGGCCACCGGCCGGCGCGACCACGCGCGAGTTCTATTTCAGCAGCGCCGGCAAGGCCAACACCCTGTACGGCGATGGCAAGCTCGCCGCGCAACCGGATGCCGACGATCATCCGGATCAATTTGTCTACGACCCAGCCAATCCCGTGCCCACCTATGGCGGCGGCGGTTGCTGCCAAGGCAGTGCGGTGAAGTTCGGCTCGTACGACCAGCGCGAGCAGGAAGCCCGCAACGACGTGCTGGTATACGACACCGATGCGTTCGCGCAAGGCACCGAGGTCAGCGGACCGATCACGGTGACCTTGAACGTTTCCTCCAGCGCGAAAGACACCGACTTCACCTTCAAGGTGATGGATGTCTATCCGGATGGCCGCGCGTTCAACATCACCGAGAACATCCAGCGCATGCGCTACCGCAACGGCTACGACAAGCCGCTGGCATGGATGAAACCGGGCGAGGTGTATCCGGTCACCTTCCAGCCGATCGATACCAGCTATTACTTCAAGCCAGGCCACAAGCTGCGCGTGGCCATTTCCAGCAGCAACTTCCCGCGCTTCGATCGCAACCTCAACACGGGTGGGAACAATTACGACGAGACCGAAGGCGTGATCGCCGACAATGCGGTGCATCACAGTCGGGCGTATCCGTCGAAGATCGTTATTACGGTGATTCCGGGAGCTTAGTTTCACCATAAGGCAGTTAGTCGCCTCATTCCGGCGAAGGTCGAAATCCTACGCTACCGATTCGTCACCCCGGCGAACGCCGGGGCCCAGTGACTGTAAGGATCCTTCAAGTCACTGGGTCCCGGCGTTCGCCGGGACGACGACGTATCAAGCGTTGTGGTGAAGCGGGCCAAAACCTCCCCTGACAGCAATGGGCGTCCGCCAGAATGACGGCTTGGTCCAAGTGGAAAAAAACGTAAATATCAGTTTGCAGCGCAAGCCGCTTCATTCTCATTTGCTTGCCTCATCCTTGATTGAAACATTATCGAAACAAACGGTAACAAAGTTATTTTCACGGCCGTTTCATGCTTCCTTGATCGCCGCTCGCCGATTCTCGCGTGCAACCGAGCGCGCGTGCTCATCGGCAATGCGCTCGCTTCAAAGGAACCCGCATGTCCAAGCAAGCCATTACCGTGATAGGCGCAGGCCCGGTGGGCGCGCTGCTCGCGCAACTCCTGGCCAGGCGCGGCTTTGCAGTGCAGGTTTTCGAAAAGCGCATCGATCCGCGGCGTACCGGGTTCGTTCGCGGCCGCACCATCAATCTCGCGCTCGCCGAGCGCGGCTTGCAGGCGCTGCGTACGGCAGGTCTTGCCGAGGAAGCGTTGCAGCGATCGGTGATGATGCGTGGCCGCATGGTGCATCCACTCGACGGGCTTTCCGCGCTGCAGCGTTATGGCGTCGACGATAGCGAAGTGATCTGGTCCATTTCGCGCAGTGGACTCAACGCACTGCTGATCGGCGCGGCGGAAGCCGCGGGCGTCGCCTTCCATTTCGGCCAGACGCTGAAGACGGCCGATATCGATGCGCAGCGCCTCACGCTGGTCGACGAACACCATGTGCAGCGCGAATACCATGCAAACATGTTGATCGGCGCTGACGGTGCCGGCTCCGCCTTGCGTGCGGCGATGAACCTTCACCAGCCTCTCGGCATCCGCGTCGAACCGCTTGGTCATGGCTACAAGGAGCTGGAAATTCCACGCGCTGCCGGTTCCGATCGCTTCGCCATCGAACCGCATGCGCTGCATATCTGGCCGCGCGGCGGTCACATGTGCATTGCCACGCCCAATATCACCGGCAGTTTCAATGTCACCTTGTTTCTGCCCCTGCATGGGCCTGACCCCAGTTTCGAGACCCTGCCGGATGCTGCGGCAGCCAGCGCATTCTTCCGCCGCGACTTCCCGGACCTGCTGCCGCTGATGCCGCGATTCGCCGAAGACTACGACGGCCATCCAGTCGGAACGCTCGCCACCCTTTACCTTGATCGATGGCATATCGATGGGCGCGCCGTACTGGTGGGCGATGCTGCGCACGCCATCGCACCCTTCCACGGCCAGGGCATGAATTGCGGCTTCGAGGATGCCGTCATGCTGGCTGAACTGCTGGCGGACGCCGGCATGCCTGCCGCGGATGCCTTCGCGGAATTCCAGCGCATCCGCAAACCCAATGCCGATGCGATCGCCGCCATGACACTGGAAAATTACGTGGAGATGCGCGATTCCGTCGTCGATCCCGCTTATGTGGCCAAGCTGGAACTCGGCAACCGGCTGGCGGAACGGGCGCCGAATCATTTCATGCCGCGCTATCGCATGGTCACGTTCACGCATCTGTCCTACGCGTATGCCTATGAGCGTGCTCGTGCGCAGGATCAATTGCTTGAGCAATTGCTGAGAGAATCCCCCGACGCAGGCGAGTTGTCGCCGGATGCGGCCGTCTCCACCTTGCAGGCCGCCCTGCCCCCGCTGCCGCCGCTTCGCATGGATAGCCAGCCGGAACGCGCACCGGTTATCGCCGATCGCGCTGTGCGTTTCGAATCCAAGCCAGCGGTGGAGAAAGACGTCGACTATCTGTTACAAAATGAGTGACCATCGCTCTGTGCACGACCGAGCAATCTAGACAGTGCATACACAGGAGCGCGCTTAAGCTCACCCATGAGCGTCAGGTACGTGCAAGGAAAACGGTGGTGCGCATTGATGCTGCGTGTGATGCGCTTTTTTGCCATCACCGGCAGTTTTTTTTGCGTCATCGTCCATAACGAACCGTAGAGCCAAACCATTGCATCTTTTCCGTACGCTTATCGCGTCCAGCGCATTGCCGTGCGCTGACAGGTCGTGTTCTGCTGCATCAATCTGGATGGTCGTATGAATACGTCGCTGCATGAATGGCCGGACATTGCGTTATCACCCTTCAAGAAAATTCATATTCACACCAGCCCCCATGGCGGCGAGGTGGATTTTTCCCCGCTGGAAACACCGGATGCGCACCATGCATCCATCGACATGATTTCGCTTGCCGATGTGTTGCGCAACGGATTCGTTTATCCGCCGCATACCATTTATAACGACGTAAAGAACATTGCGACCGGCTTTTCCTTTTTACCGGGCGTGGAAGACGAACCTCGCTTTCATTTTCCCTATCAGTCGTCACGTGTCACCTCACGGCCGGCCTCCGACACCATAAGCGACGAAACCCTGCTTCGCCGCTATCACGAATTGCTTACGCGCGCGGTGCAGCGGCGCACAGCCGACATGAAGGCGCCATGGTTTTTGCAGAGCGGCGGCAAGGATTCCACCTCATTGGCGATCGCCATCGCGGACGTGCTTCCGAACACGACGAGCGTTACTTATCTGGGTGGCAAAGAGGAAAACGAGGTGGACTCGGCACGTTTCGTGGCAAGCCACCTGGGCCTGCGCCATGAAGTGCTGGTGTGCGATCCGGCACGTGCCTACGACCGCTACTTGGCGATGGCGCCGCGCATGCCTTTGTTGACGGCCGACTTCGCCACGCTCTCCTACGCGGACCTGGCGACGGAAATCGGCCTGCAGCATGGCGACGGCATCGTCGATGCCTTGGGCATCGATCCCTACGTCGGCGTGCCGTTGCACATGAAGGACCACGTACTGGGATGGTTGGCGCGTAGCGCGCGCATACCCGGCGGGCTTTACATGCATCCGCTCATCCGTCGCAGCTTCACCTTGTGTTTTGCCCTCAGCACGTTGCAGATGAATGCATTCGAGCGCTACTTCCCGGGCTCGCGTTTCAGCGACAGCGAAGTGGACCGGCTTCTTGGCCAGCGTCTGTCGGCCCATTCGCGCAAACGCATCCAGATGTTCCAGGAAGACATCGACGCGGCGGAATCCGCCGAAGCGATACGGCGCATCGTTCTCGTCGTGATGGAAGCGGCCGGATTCGCCAAGGGCATGTACACCGCCAGAGCCGCAGGTTTGCGCGTGGCATACCCTTATTGCGACACGCAGCTTTGCAAATGGATCTTCAACGACGTTCCCGATGATCGCCTTATCGGCCCCGGCGGCGTAAACAAGGTTTTGATACGCCGGCATATCGCGCAGCGCTTTCACAAGCTGCCTTACGTACAGTCCAAGGGCTCGTTCCGCTTCGACGTCCAGGGGCTGGCAAGCCAACGCTTCGACCAGGTGCATGCTTTCGCCTTGCAGGCGCGGTCATTGCTGCCGGGAGCACCCAAGTGGCTGGAGGACCATCGCCACTGCCTGGACAACAAGTTCTTCGCATCCAAGTTCTACCTGCTTGCCGTGACGCTACCTTGGCTGCTGGCGCGCCTGGATCAGAAAGCGGGCGTCTGAACCGCCGTCACGCCCGGCTGGTGGAAAACAACAGCTTCAGGCCCAGGGCAATAAACCCGGCGGCAAAGATGCGCCGCAGCCATGCCGTGACGCGCGGACGCGCAAGCACATGTGCGCGCATGAACGAGGCAAACACGCCATACAACGCGAACACCACCAGCGTCATCAGCACAAAGACAGCGCTCAGCATCAGCAACCGCGCCACCGGTGACGGATCGTCCCGCGCGATGAACTGGGGCAGGAACGCCAGAAAGAAGATCGGCAATTTCGGATTGAGCAGGTTGAGCAGGACCGCCGAAACGATCATCTGCATCGGCGAGCGCTCCGCCGCATCTTGGTTGGGATCGAGCGCGCTGCGATCGCGCAACGTCCCCCATGCCATATAGAGCAGATACGCAGCGCCCAGGTACTTCAATAGCTCGAACGCGAACGGACTGGTGCGAAAAACCGCCGCCATATGCGGAAGCGTGCCCAGCGTGCAACCGATCGCCGCCACCAGACTGGCGCGTGCGCCGCGCGACAGCCCAGTCGAGACGGTATAAAGCACGCCCGTGCCCGGAGCGGCCACCACCAGCAGCGACGTGAGCATGAATTGGATGTTCATGCGCCGGTATCCAGCGTTCGCGCCGTGATGAGGAGCATGCTTTGCATCGTTGCGATATGGATGATCTCCATGAGCTTTACCTCGTCAGTAGCAGCAAAGGGCGACCATCGCAGGAGCGGCGATGCGGCGTCTTGAAGAATATTGCGGGTTCTCGGAGGCGTGGGAGCGATCCGCCCTCCTCTGCGCAGGAGAGGGTCGAAATCCGCGGGCGACATGCTGTCAGATCGCTGAAAAAAAACCGTATCGTCATTCCGGCGAAGGCCGGAATCCATCGCCAGTGCGAAGCATGGATTCCGGCCTTCGCCGGAATGACGATACGGTAGCGTTGGATTTGCAGATAAATCTCACATCCGGTTACGTGTCGAGACTTCGTTTAGCGATCCACGTTTTCCCGAGCAACAGCGAGCCTTCCCGAAATGACGACGGGGCGCTCTGAAGATATTACGCACAGCACTGATAGCTTCTCGATTTCACCGAATCATCGAGCGAAGGAAAGCCTGGTAACGCCCAGGCGTAACGCCTAGCTGGCGAACAAAGGCACGCGTGAGATGGCTCTGGTCGGCAAAGCCGGTCAACAGCGCGACTTCCGCAATCGCCCTGCCCTTCGCGAGATGGCGCCGTGCCGCCTGCACGCGCAGTTGCATGCGATACGCGTGCGGCGTCGTGCCCACATCACGCATGAAGCTTCGAACCAGTTGGAAGCGGCTCACATCGCAGGCTGCAGCCAGCGCGGACAAGGAGGTGGCCGCCTGCGGCTTGGCTTCCATCCACGCGATCGCCCGCGCGACCGGCGGCGAGGTGCGCGGCAGGGATGGGCCGCTCAAGCGATGTCGCTGCATGATGGACGCCAGGCAGGCAAGCAGAAGTTCCTCGGGATCGTCGCAGCTAGTGGGCATCCGCAGCGCGCCCAGCAATTTCATTATTTCCGCCGCAAGCACCTGATCGTGCGCCACCGGCCGCAGCATGACATCACCGTGGCAGTCATCGGTCAGTTCGCGAGCCACTGCAAGCGGGTCCAGATACAGCATGTGCCATTCGCGCGCGCCGCCGATCGGCGAACCATCGTGCATCTCTCCCGGATTCACCATGATGACGTCGCCCACCGCGGACTCCACCGTTCCCACTGCGCTCCACGATTTTTGCGCGCCAAGCGTGATCACGCCGATGCCGTACTGGTCGTGCGCGTGACGCGGAAAAGCGTGCTCACTGCGCAGGAACATCGCTTCCACGCCAGGCAGGCGTGATCGATATGACATCGCTTGATGGGTCTTTTCCGTCATCGCCATCCTCCCGAAGATGCCTGCCGATCATCGCCGCGCCATGACTTGCCCGGCGCACATGTCATGAACGATCCACGATTTGATCGCTGGTGACAATTATCCAAAATCAGTTGACTTCAACTGCGCCCGAAGAGTAAAACCATTGGCGCCTATGGGGACAATAGGTTGGTGCAGCAAACGGATTGGCGTCTTCTTCTGCACGAGAGAACGAAGACACGTCACCATGAGGCCTCGACCTCCCATTATGGACCGCTGTCGCTCATATGGCTTGGTAGGAACGGTATTTACATGAACCGCTGTTTCCTAACTGAAGGTTCATCGAGCTGCGTTTACGCGGTGGTGCTTCGTGCCTGTTCCGCAAAGGGGCAGTGCAAATCGATCTCGGTACGCGATCAAGCCAGGAAAAGCGCCCTGCGCGCCCGCGGCAAATGCATCGCCGGTTATTCGCCGCCGCTGTTTGCCGCCTGAAATCCCTTTTGACCTGACGATACCCGTTCCGGCTTGCTGGTCGAGCCGGCATGTCTTCGCACCTTCCGGTTGACAGCCTGCGCAGCGGGCCGTGGACGGGCGTGCGGATCGTCGCGTCGCCATCGCGAAAGACCGAACGCCAGCGGGGGGAGAGCCCGTCGTACGGTCGCATCCTGTAATCGGAGAACCCGAATGAAAACGGCTGGTTTAAAGCGTAGTAAATTGGCGATTGCCATACTGATGGGCGTTGCTGCCACATGTGTCGCGTCGCAGGCCCTGGCCACCGAAGTGCGTGGTCATTTGCAGCAGGAAAATTCAGGACAGCCGGTCGCCAATGCGCGTGTGTCGCTGGACGGCACCGGCTACACCGCGACGGCGGATAAAGAAGGCAATTTCGTTTTTGCAAACGTACCGGCGGGCAGTTACACCGTTTCCGTTTCGCAAGCGGGTTTCGCCATTACCCGCTCGCCGCTGACGGTAGGCGGCAGTGGTCCGGCTACGGTAACCATCAGCCTGAAAAAGGTCGCCGAACTCAAGGGCCTCATCGTGGCGGCCAATCGCTACGATGCGTCCAGCATGCAGATGGATGCACCCAACACCGTCAACGTGTTGTCGGCCGCCAGCCTGCAGCACACCGCGGTACACAACGTTGCCGAAGCGCTGGGCCTGCTGCCGGGCGTCAATGTCACCAACACCGGTTCGGGTTATTTCTCCGGCGTCGATGGCGCGGCGCGTGGCGAAGGCGTTTACGCCACGGTACGCGGCCTGCCGGCCGATTACGACGTCAACCTGATCAATGGCGTCGATGTCGCGCAAGGCATGCCGTACAGCCGCAGCGTGCAATTGAGTTTGCTGCCGCCTTCCGGCCTGCAGACCATCGTGATGAACAAGACCTCCACCGCCGATATGGATGGCGATGCCATCGGCGGCACGGTGGATTTCCGCACGCCTACGGCATTCGATTTCGCCAAGACCACCAGTGGCAGCGTGTCGGTCAGCGGGCGCATGGAAAGCCGCGCGCGCGACTATGGCAACAGCGGCCTGGGTGGCGGCTTCGCCGGCGATTTCCAGACCAAGTTCGGCAGCGAGAAACAATTCGGCGTATATGCCAGCGCGTATTACGACTACCGTACCTACGTAAACAGCGAAGAGGCGGCCGCCACCAGTGCCTTGAACGACGGCTCGTGGGAATTCGCGCATACCGATGCCAATGGCAATAATGCGACGGGCTACGATCCGTCCAGGAACCTGAGCAGCACCGGCATGAACGTCGGCGTGGTGCCCGGCTATGACCGCCGCTACGGCGGCAATTTCTCGTTCGACTACAAAGTCGACGAAACGCTCAGCACGTACCTGCGCATGACCTATGCCTACGCGCAGACCACGCAGGACACCGCATTCACGCAGATACTGCCGAAGAACGTGACGTATCAGCAGGTCGGCAGCAGCGACGTGTACACGCCGAACATCGGGCGCATCGCCGCCCGCTACTGGTACGAGACCAATCCGGAAGTGGCGGATCTGACCACCTTCCAGCTCGGCGCCGACAAGACCGTCGGCGGCTGGACGATCTCGCCGAACGTGTTCTACAGCTTCGGTGACAACGATCGTCCGAACCACGTGGAAATCGATGGCCGCGAGGACAAGTACTCGCAAACCAACTTTGCCTATAGCGGCAGCTCGCTGGTGAACTACGGTGCGGGCAGTTTTCCCTATCCACAGCTGACGCCCGCGTTGCTGGCGAAGGTCAACGACATTCCCTCGCTTTGGGCCAACGACTACGGCGAGCTCACCAAGATCTACTCCGGCCAACGCAAGGGCGGCGGCAAGGTCGACTTCCGCTACGACTTTACCGACGGCAGCCTGTCCTCGATCCAGTTTGGCGCCAAGTTCACCGAAAGCGTGCGCAATTACTCCAATCGCGACTGGTCGACCGCGGGCATCAACGATGGCGTGACCACGCTCGGTGACTTAGGGATCTTCAACGGCACATGGAACGCGATTTATCCCGGCCAGTACAACTGGAAAGCTCCCAAGGTCAGCGAGTCGGCGGTCTCCAACCTGATCCAGCAATACCTGGTGCCCAGTGACCTGGATACCTGCGGCAACAGCCTCTACGTCAACAACTACAACTGCGACACCCTGCGCGGACGGGAAGCGGTCAGCGCCATCTATGGCAAGGCCACGTTCAACATCGGCAACCTGGAGGTCATTCCCGGCTTGCGCTTCGAGCACACCAGCATCATGAATACCTATTGGGTGGTGCCGCAGGACGGATCGGGCAACGAGATTCCCGGTTACTTCCAGAGCAACCACACGGTCTACAACGAACCGCTGCCTAGCGTGTTCCTGAATTACCGGCCCAGCGATGGCAGCATCTATCGCGTCGGCCTGTGGCAAAGCTATACGCGCCCTTCCCTTTACCAGTTGGGCAGCAGTTCCTCGATCAGCATCTCCGAGGGTGTTACCACCATCACGCGTGGCAATCCCAACCTGAAAGCGATCAAAGCCACCAACCTGGACTTCTCCGGCCAGTGGAGCAACAACAATGGCGGTTACGCGTCGGTAGCCGGCTTCTACAAACACCTCAGCAACTACATCTACGATGCCGGCGGCCAACAGGCCAGCTCCGGCATCAACGGCAATGGGCTGATTCTCTACAAGACACCGGAAAACGGCGGCAATGCCCGCGTTTATGGCGTCGAACTGGATACGCATCAGAAGTTGAAGTTTCTTCCCGACCCATTCGACGGCCTCGGCGTCAGCTTCAACGCCACCCGCCAGAACACCAGGGCGGACCTGGGCATTGCCGGCTTCCACAACGAAGAAATACAGAGCGCGCCGAAGTTCATGGCGAACGCGGAAGTGTTCTACGAGAAGAACGGCTTTTCGCTCAACCTGAGCTATCACTACACCAGCGCGTGGCTGGCGAACTACGACTATTTGAACCAGGGCGCAACGTGGGACGACTTGTGGATCCGGCCGATCAAGCGACTGGACCTGCATGCGGGCTACGCGTTCCAGAACGGCCTGCAGGTGGATTTCTCCATTTCCAACCTGGCCGACAACCATAGCTATTGGGCACACATCGGCAGAAGCAGCCTGGTGATCTCCGACATTGTCGATACCGGCATGACGTCGTTGCTGACGGTGAAGTACAACTTCTGACCGATGCGTACTCTGCTTAAACCGCGCGATGCATTCCTCCCTCCCCTGCATGCAGGGGAGGGTTGGATTGTGCGTGCTGGCGGCATAGCTGATGTTCTTCCCCAAAAAGAAGCGCGAGGCAACACGCTGGCAGATCACCACAAAAAAACCGATCGTCATTCCGGCGAAGGCCGGAATCCATCGCCAGTGCGAAGCATGGATTCCGGTCTTCGCCGGAATGACGATGAAAAACCCTCCACCATTGCGCGCAATGGTGACTTCGCATGAAACGCCGTCACTTCATCCAGTTCACCGTGCTGTCCGCGCTGGCGTGGGTTCGCCGCCTCCTCGCCGCGCCCAGCACCGGCGTTCCAACACCGATCCCTGACGGCAAACCACGCCGCTTCACCCTGCAAAACCACGATTTCCTGTTGGACGGCGAACCCTTCCAGATCCGCAGCGGCGAAATGCATCCGTCACGCATCCCCGCCGCGCATTGGCAACACCGCATCCGCATGGCCAAGGCGATGGGACTGAACACCATCGCGCTGTACATCATGTGGAACCACCTGGAGCGCGAACCCGGCGTTTTCGATTTCACCTCCGAAAACCGCGACTTCGCCGCCTTCATCACGCTTTGCCAGCAAGAAGGCATGTGGGTGTATCTGCGGCCCGGTCCATATATATGCGGCGAGTGGGACATGGGCGGCTTGCCGCCGTATCTGCTGCGCCACCCGAACATCAAGCTGCGCGATCGCCACGACGCCGATTACATGGCGGCGGTGCAACGCTATATCGCCGCCATCGCGCCGAAGATTGCACCGCTGATGATCGATGCGGGCGGCCCGATCCTGATGCTGCAAGTGGAGAACGAGTATTCGTCATTCGCCGCCGACGTCGGCTACCTGGAAGCGATTCGCGACCTGTGGAAAGCACACGGCATCGATGGACCGTTTTCGATCAGCGATGTATTGCCTGACATGAAACGCCGCCATGCGTACTTGCCAGGCGCTGCGCTCGGCCTGGATGGCGCAGAACCACCACAACTGCACGAAGGTGCGCACTTCGCGCCGCACACGCCGACCTGGGTCGGCGAAGCGTATCCAGGATGGCTCACGCATTGGGGCGAACATGAGCTGGCACATAAGGATTGCGCACAAGCCTTGCGCAAGACCATGGCCGCCGGCTGCTCCTTCAATCTGTATGTCGTGCATGGCGGCACCAACTTTGGCCTGACGGCCGGTGCCAACGCGGACGACGACGGCTCTAATTTCCAACCCGTCATCACCAGTTACGACTACGGCGCGCCGATCGATGAACGCGGCGATCCCACGCCTGCATACCACGTGCTGCGCGAGATTATCGGCAGCGCCACCACAAACGCTTTGCCTTCGATACCGCCGCCCTGCCCCAAAGGCTTTTTCGCGGAAGCATTAGCCACGCCGTTTGCATCGCTATGGGACAACCTGCCCGCCACGCCGGTGCAAACCCACGCGCCAGCCAGCAACGAACAACTGCTGCGGCAAAACCAGGGGCTGGTGGTTTATCGCAAACGTGTAAAACGCGGCCGCCATCTACGCATCGATGGCGTGCGCGATTATGCCGTCGTGCATATTGATCAGGCCGAGCACGGTTCCATTTCGCGAGTGCGCGATGCGCGTCTGTCGAGCTCGCCTGATTTGCATCTGGCGCAAGCCAGCAGCGATCAACCTATGATGCTGGACATACTTGTCGACAGCTTCGGCCACATCAATTTCGGCCCGCAGGTCGGCGACCGCAAAGGCCTGGTCGGCAGCGTGCATCTGGACGGCAAGCCGCTGCACGATTGGCAGGTCTATGGCATGCCTTTGGACGATGCCTTTATCGCGAACCTGAAACCGACGCTTACCCGGCCCGATCGTCCGGGCCAGTTCTTCCAGGCGACCTTGCACATGCAGAAACACGGCGACGTCTACGTGGACATGCACGCCTGGACCAAGGGCTACGTCTGGATCAACGACCATCTGTTGGGGCGCTATTGGCACATCGGCCCGCAGCAATGCCTGTACTGTCCTCAAGAATGGCTGACAGCCGGCGATAACCACATGCTGATTCTGAATCTGCACCAGACGCATGCGGCGCCGGTGCGTTGCGCAGACAATCTGGCGGGCAGCGCATGATGAACGTGTTCGGGCAGCACCCCAAAACGGCCGAAGGACAGCACGAGGCATTGGCGATGTCCGTCGACGTATCCGGGCAAGACGCACTACCCGGAACAGCTGCCGCGCCGCCGCGTGTGATGGGCTTCTGGGGTGGCCTTTCGGCCAATCTGCTGAACATGATCGGCGTCGGGCCGTTCATCACCATCCCGTTGGCGCTTTCGGCCTTGGCAGGCCCCATGGTGCTGGTCGGTTGGCTCGCCGGCGCCTTGTTGTGCCTGTGCGATGGCATGGTGTGGGCGGAACTCGGCTCGACCATTCCCCAATCCGGCGGACCCTATCACTACCTGCGCACGGCGTATGGCAGCGAACGGCTTGGACGTCTATTCGGCTTTCTGTATCTGTGGCAGACCGTGCTTACCGCGCCGCTGTCGATCGGCTCGGCCGCCGTCGGTTTCTCCCAATACCTGGCATTTCTGATTCCCAGCCTCGGCCATGCGGGCCAGGTGTTCGCCGCTGTCGCACTATGCCTGGTGAACACCGCGCTGCTGTATCGCCGGGTCGATTCGGTGCAGCGGCTTTCCCTGCTGGTCAGCGTGGTGGTGATCGGTGCCAGCGTGTGGATCGTGTTGAGCGGTCTGCTGCATTTCGACATGCACCTGGCCACCCGCTTCATGCATGCGGGCGGTGATTCCAAGCATGGTTTCTGGCTGGGCCTGGGAGCGGTCAGCCTGATCGCCGTGTACGACTATGGCGGCTATAACAATGTGTGCATGCTGGGCGGGGAGATCAAACGGCCACAGCGCACCATTCCGCTTGCGGTGCTGGTGTCGATTCCGGTGGTTGCGCTGCTTTACATGGGGCTGAACATTTCAGTGCTTGGCGTGCTGCCCTGGCAACAGGCGGCACAATCCAAAGCGGTCGTGGCGGATTTCATGCAGGTGATCTACGGCCGAACCGGCAGCGTTACCGCCGTGCTGCTGATCCTGCTGGCAAGCTGGGGATCGGCGCTGGTGGTGTTGCTGGGTTACTCGCGCGTGCCTTATGCCGCCGCGGCATCCGGACAATTCTTTCGCGTCTTTGCGCGCCTGCATCCGCGTGGCGGCTTTCCTACCGTATCGCTGCTGTTTACTGGTGCGGCGTCGGCATTGGCCTGCGCGCTCTCACTGGACGATCTGATCGCTGCGCTGATGGTGATCCAGATCATGTTCCAGTACATGGCGCAGTGCCTGGCGATCGTATTGCTGCGCCGTCGCGGCCGAAGCGATCCGAACGTGTTCCGCATGCCGCTGTATCCGCTGCCGGTGCTGATCAGCGTGATCGGCTGGCTTTACATCGTATGCACCAGCCCCGGGCGACACATTTTGGCGGGCATCGCGACCATGGCGGTCGGCACGCTCATTTACGCAATCGATGCACGGAGACGCAAAGTTTGGCCTTTTCAGAAACCATGAAACGCTGGGACGTCGTGGTGGTCGGCGAGATTTACGCCGACCACGTATTCAGCGGATTCCAGCACTGGCCCGCCCCGGGCGAAGAAGTGCACGCCGACCATTACCTGCGCGAACTCGGCGGCGGCGCGGTCAACACCGCGTGTGCGTTGGCGCGCCTGCAACGCCGCGTGCGCTTGATCGGGCTGATCGGCGCCGCCGACCGCGCCTGGTTCGAAACACGCTTGCGCGGTTTCGGCCTGACCGCCGAAGGCCTGCGCGCCGACGCTTTGGGCACCGGCGTGACAGTGAGCGTTTCCACCGCGCAAGACCGCACGTTCTACACCTATCGCGGCGCCAACCAACGCCTGGGCGAACTGCTCGATGAAGCGGCCACCCGCAATGAATTGATCGCCGGCCGCCACGTGCATTTCGCCATGCCGCTCGCCGCGGATATCGCCAAACGCCTGTTCCCGCTCTTGCGCAAGGCGGGTTGCACCACCTCGCTGGATGTCGGTTTCAGTCCGGACTGGCTGCGTGATCCGGCCAATCAATGGACCTGCCGCGCGGTCGATTATTTCTTCCCGAACCAGACCGAAACCCAGGTACTGACTGGCAACGACAGCGCCGAAGCATTTCGTGACTGGGCTTCGGCCATGAACATCCTGCACGGCGTGATCAAGCTCGGCGCAGCGGGCGCGGCAGCCGTCGTCAACGGCGAGCTGATCAACGTGCCGCCACCGCGCGTCGAAGCCGTGGACACCACTGGTGCCGGCGACGCCTTCGATGCCGGTTTTATCGACGGCGTGTTGAACGGCGAATCGGCCCAGGAGTGCCTGCGGCGCGCGTGCATTTGCGGCGCGCAATGCACCACTCGCGTCGGCGCGCTCGAAGGCCTGCCCAATTCCATTTCGTTAAGGAGTATCTATGAGCAAACCTATGGATCGTAAGATCGCCCTGATCGGTGGCGGCGGCGTGCGCGCACCGTTGGTGATCTTCGGCGTCGACGAAGCCACCGAAGCCTTGGGCGCCGCGGAAATGGTGCTCTACGATCCCGATCAGGAACGCCTCGCGGTGATGGTGGAACTGGGCAGGGCGATCGTGGCCAAATCCGGCGGATCGCTGCGCCTGCGCGCGGCAACCTCCGCCGAGGACGCCATCGAAGGCGCGCATTTCGTCTTGAACAGCATCCGCGTCGGTGGCATCGCCGGACGCGCGGCGGACGAACGCGCCGCCATCGAGCATGGCTATCCGGGCCAGGAAACCACCGGCCCGGCCGGCGTCGCCATGGCGCTGCGCACCGTGCCTGCCGCACTGGAACAGGCGCGTCTGGTCGAGCGTTTGAGCCCCGCCGCGTGGCTGGTGAATTTCACCAATCCGGCCGGCCTGATCACCCAGGCCGTCACCACGCATACGCGAGTGAAAATGGTCGGCATCTGCGACACGCCCACCGAACTTTTCCACAACATCGCCAAAGCGTTGGGCGAACCGTTGGACGATGTGCAATGCGATTACGTTGGCCTCAACCATCTGGGTTGGGTACGCAGCGTGCGCGTGCGCGGCCAGGATGTAATGGACAAATTGCTCGCCAGCGATGAATTGCTGCGCCAGCTTTATCTCGCGCCATTGTTCGACTTCAACATGCTCCGCTCGCTGCGGCTGATCCCCACCGAATACCTGTTCTTCTACTACGAACGCCGGCGCGCCTTGCACAACCAGTTGCAGCAAGGCGGCAGCCGCGGCGCCGAAATCCACCAGCTCAACCAGGTGTTGATCGATACGCTGAAAAACCGATTGACGGCCGGCGACGGCGATGGCGCGGTGGCCGCCTATGCGGCGTATCTCAACCAGCGCTCCGGCTCCTACATGAAGCTGGAAGCCGAAGGCGGCTCGGCGTTCGACCCCGATGTAAGCCTGCAGGTCGACCCCTTCCGCACCGCAACCGGCTACCACCGCATCGCGATCGACGTGATGAGCGCGTTGACCGGCGCCAAGCCCGCCACCATCGTCGTCAACACACGCAACCGCGGCGCCCTGCCCGACTTGCCTAACGACGACATCATCGAAACGGCCGCACGCATCAGCCTGGATTCGATCGTGCCCGAATCGATCGCTGCGCTACCCGACGAAGTGCGCGGACTGGTACACGCCGTGAAAGCCTATGAACGCGCAGCCATCGACGCCGCCCTGTCCAACGCCAGGCTGACCGCACGCAAGGCCTTGCTGATCCACCCGGCCATTGGCGAATGGAGCCCGAGTGAAGCGCTGCTGCACAACATGTTCGGCACCATCGATGCGGATGGGGAATGTCTGTGTCAGGGGCATATGCATGGGCATTTGCATGGGTGATGCACTTTCTCATGCAGCGTGCCCGCTATGGCGGAAGCCATTTCGTACATAGTCTCTCCGACCACCTCACCGTCATTCCGGCGAAGGCCGGAATCCATCGTAAGTCGGAGCATGGATTCCGGCCTTCGCCGGAATGACGACGGGAGTTCGTATACTTCATGGAACACTGAGAACGTTATCTAACATTTCGACCGAAGGGCACGCAGACCATGACGCTAACCAGATTCATCATCTTTAACAGGTTTTACCTTGGCTGCTTTTAGCCGGCCATTTTTATAAAGCGCTTGTCGCAGCACAAATTCGATTTGCGCGTTAACGCTGCGCAGCTCATCGTCGGCCCAGCGCTGCATAGCGTCCAGGACGTTTGCATTGATCCTGAGTGGAAAAGCTTTCTTTTCAGCGCTCATGTCGCCTTTAATTATGTAGCGTTCCGGTGTTGAGCACCGGCTGCGTACCGCGTTCACCGCACAACACGACCAACAGATTGCTGACCATGGCGGCCTTCCGCTCTTCGTCAAGATCAACTACGCCTTGCGTACGCAGCTTTTCCAACGCCATGCCTACCATGCCCACAGCGCCTTCAACGATGCGCTGACGCGCAGCAATGATGGCGCCAGCTTGTTGGCGTTGCAGCATTGCCTGGGCGATCTCTTGAGCATAGGCGAGATGACTGATCCGTGCTTCGCTTATCTGCACGCCCGCCCTGCCCAGTCTTGCCTGGATTTCATCGCGCAGGTGATTGTTGATGATGTCCCCGTGACTGCGAAGTGACGGCTTACCATCGTCGTGCCCATCGTAGGGATAGCTTTGCGCCATTTGTCGAAGTGCCGATTCGCTCTGAACCTGCACGAAGTTTTCGTAGTTGTCTACGCAGAAAGTTGCTTCCGCGGTGTCGACGACCTGCCAAACGATGACTGCCGCAATTTCAATCGGATTGCCATCACTGTCGTTGACCTTCAACTTGCTGCTTTCAAAGTTTCGCGCGCGCAATGAAATGCGGCGGCGGGTACAGAAGGGATTGGTCCAACGCAGCCCCTCGGCGCGCACGGTGCCGGCATAGCTACCGAATAGCTGCAACACCTGGCCTTCGTTAGGCGCAACCTGGAAGAAACCCTTCAGCAACCAAACGGCGAAAACAAAACCCGCAACGCAGGCTATGCCTATCCACGCGGGTAACCCCGCGGGACCAGCGCGAAAGAACCAGCCGATACCGATCAGGATGGCGACAAGCCAGCCCACTATGAATGGGATACCGGCGATCGAAAATCCTTGGCGCTCGTTCATGACTAGGTCTCCGTAGGATGGCCTAGATATATATCAAAACGATATCACTTTCCAGTGTCGAGACGATCCGTCCCGAAAGCGGCCTAAGCCGTCCATTCCGGTTCGAGCGGCAGGGACTGAGGGGTAGTCGCAACAGCCGGATGATCAGTGTTTTCTACGCTTCTTGCGAAATCGCCTTACCGGCATCTCAAGCAACTGCTTGGTCAAATCGCTACGAAACTGCGTTGGTTTACGCAAAATCCATCGCACGACAAGAAAGGCTACAAGCGCCAGTAAAGCAAGAAGAGTAAAAGCCAGACCTGCAGGGTCGCCGGGCTGCGCTTGCATCCATCGAATTTGCGGACCAAGCGACTCCAGGGCAACCATATTTTCCTCGCGTATGACGGCGCCGAGCCTACACTCCGGATGGCCCTGACTGCGACGTTATGGCATGGCGAATGATCACTTCCAACTGCTTTGCAACCTTGTCAAACGAAGCAATGCGTTGCGTCCAGCTAGCGCTCAGCATAGCTACCACTGCAACGCACCGATCTTCCAACAGGCCCAGGCTGCGTATACGAGGAACCATTCACCACGATCACGACGCCGTCGACGCAACGCTCGTTGGGAGCGAGATGTCGATATTGGGTTTTGAGTTCGGCTACATCGGTAGCAATAAGCGGATCAGATTGCCGCGTTTGCGAACCGGTTGCCGGTTCGGTTTTCTGCTGTTGATGGAGCGCAGCCAGATCCGCTTGGGCCTGGTCGATGTCGCGACTTCGGGCGTGTTCGGTATAGCAGGCGTAGCCGACGACCACGATCGCCGCAGCCGCCACCACGGCGGCCGCCAGTTTGCTAGAAGCATCCATAACCCATCCCCGTCCTTTCCCCGCGAAGAGGATAGCGTGAAACTCGGGTTGATCGGCAAGGGGGCAGTTGGCAAAACCCGGAGACAGGCTTGGGCCGGCATCAAGGAACGGCGTCTTCATTGCGGCGAAAGCCGGAATCCATCGCCGGTGCGCAGCGTGGATTCCGGCTTTCGCCAGATAACGAGACGGGCGCGGGCGCTTAAGGCAACGCTGATTAAGTATCGCCGTCGTCATGATGCCTGGAAGGCTCGCAGGGTGTGTTGCGTGGCGCCGGGAAGACTGGCCGTCTTGCCAAGCCGCGCGGCACAGCCTGGGAGCCTTCCAGGCATCACCCCATCATTTTAATTTCAACACGTTGGGGCCAGCCCTGTCTGTCCACATGCCTTCGGTCCGTCGTCTCGACAGACAGCCAGTCTGCCTTCGCCGACGGCCCTGTGGCCTGCGAACAGACAGGGCTGGTGACGACGGCGATACTTGATCAGCGTTGCCTTAAGGCGCCTTGCCACCCTGCAGCTTCTGCACGATGGCCAGCGATTTCTTCACGTGGTCTTCGGGATGCAGATGATCCGCCTGCGAGGAAAGCGTGGCGATGATCTTGCCGTCGCGGCCGATGACGAAGGTGGTGCGTTCGATGAAGGCGTGGTTGATGGCGGCGCCGCGGACGTCGGTCAGGCCGGGCTGGGCCGCTTCCGTCTTGAGCTGGTAGGAAGCGGCGATGTGGCCGCTGGCGTCGGACGCGACCGGGAATTTGCCGGCGCAGTAATTCGGGTCGGACGAAAAGGTATTCAAGCGATCGAGGCTGTCTGCGGATACGCCGATGATGGTGGCCCCGGCGGCGTCGAACTTGGCTTTTTCGGTAGCGAAGGTGTGGGCTTCGATATCGCAGCCTCCGGTGTAGGCCGACGGGTAGAAATACACCACCACCGGACCCTTCTTGAGCGCGTCCTTGAGCGAGAAGCTGAAATCCTTGCCGGCCAGGCTGGCCTCGGCGGTGAAGTCCGGCGCGGCGGCACCAGGCGCAAGTGCGGCAAGCGCCGAGCTCGTGAAAAAGATGGCCGCTGCCATGGCGGCGGAGGTGATTGCTGCGGGGAGATGCGTTTTCATTCCTGCTTTCCTCGTGGTGGGGATTTGAATGAAGTGCGGCGTAAGGAGCGCGCCATGCGGCATGGCATCCTACTCCTGTCGAACACTTGACCGCATCGTCATTCCCGCGGAAGTGGCAACCCATGCTGCTCTGATGCAACAAGCGCAACAGTATCGCTTTCGCGTGAATGACGACGCGCCAAACCGGAAGCCTTGCGCACAGCCGCGACGAAATCCGCACCAATGTCGATGCATTGATCTGCCATGGCCGCCACGCTGCCGCGATGCGATACCACGATCAGGATGGTTTCCGGCAAGCGACGCTTGAGTGCCGACAACACCGCCATCTCGGAGGCCGCATCGAGCGCGCTGGTCGCCTCGTCCAGCAAGGCGATAAACGGCTGGCGAAGAATCACCTGGGCCAACAGCAGACGCTGCAGCTCACCGCCGGAAAACCGGCTTGAAGCACTATTCAGCGCCGTATCCAGCCCGTCAGGCGAGCTGGCCAAGCGCTTGTCGAGGCCGACATCGACCAGTGCATCATGCAGCATGGCATCGGTGGCATCCGGTGCAGCCCAACGCAGGCATTCGCGCACGGTGCCCTGCCAGGGGCGCACGCTCTGGCTGACGTACGCACCATGGCGCACCAGCTCGCGATAGGCGGCAAAATCGAGCGCGCGCCCGTCCATGCGTGCAGCAAACGCCACCGGCCACATCATGCCGGCCAATACGTCGACCAGGCTGCTTTTGCCGATGCCGGACTCTCCCCATACCAGGGTCAGCGTACCGGCCAGCAGCGACACGTCGCGGATATCGAGCGCTGATAAGGGCGGTGCAAGTTGCACGCGCTCGATATGCAGCGATTTGGTCGCGTGAACGGCGGCCGCTTTCGCACGGGACAGATACGCGCCATCCAGTTTCATATAGCGCTGCCAGAGCTCAAAGGCCGGCACCGCCGAATGCAGTTGCTGGAAACTTTGGCGGGTCGATACCAGATACGGCAGCAATCGCCCAAGCAGCAGGCATACGGCGATGAGCGAGGCCTGATCGACGCCAGGCAGGCGATACGCCAGTATGAAAATCGCTGCGATGCCCGCTGCTGCGAGCAGTTCCAAAGTCAGCCGCCCCGAGGCGATCAGATCGAGCTGGTGCCGATAGCCGTATCCCAGCCGCGCAGCGATGTCGCCATAGCTGCCTTTTTCCGCCTGTTCGCGTCCGAACGAGCGCACATGACGCAGGCGGCGCGGAAAATCTTCGCTGTGCCAGAACAGTCGCGTAAGGTCCGCCACGTATTGCCGGCTCACTGCCGATTGCGCGCGACTGCTGATGCGCGACGCGGCCACGGCAAGCAGTGCAAGCACCGGCGCGGCCAACGCCAGCGGCGGCGATACCCAGAACGCGAGCACCAGGCTGATGGCCGCCGTCATGCCTGCTACCAGCAACTGCAACAGCGCACTGAAACCCTGCGTGATGATCTCGACGTTATAGGTAAGTACGTTGGCGATTTCGGCGGAGCTGGCGTCCGCCAGTGAAGCCAGCGATGCGTCGATCAAGCGCGCATGCACTGCGCGTCGCAGGTCCATGCCGTAGCCGCTGGCCAAGCGCGCCGCCAGGCGCGCGGCCTGCCAGCGCAGCAAGGCGAAGACCAGGGTGACGCCAGCAAATATCGCCGCATGCGCTTCGATGCCACCTTGCACGTCGAACGTTCTGCCACCCAGCACCAGTGCGTGCCCGGGCTGCACCAATGGCACCAGCAGTACCGCGGCCACGCCACCTGCGAGTGCGCTGGCCAGCGATAGCGCGACGTAAGTGATCATGGCGGCAAGGCTGGTCGCCTTGAGCGTGTGTCGAAACGCGTGCAGCGAGGCATGCCGTTGATGCTGCCGCGCGGTCATGACGTTTCCAGCAGATGCAGCAAGGCATCCACCGCCATCCGCGGATGATTCCCCCGCCGCAGCTCATGCACACCCATCTGTACCAGCTTCTGCTGAAAATGCAGCCACCCTGGTTGTCCGGACGCGTACGGCTGATCGGCATGCAAGCGCGCGGCGATTTCGTCCTTGGGAATGGCGTGCAGCAGCGCATCAGTATCCGCTGCCGGCTCACCGGAAACGAATACCGCACCCACCAGCTTCAACGGTGACGACGCGATCCTGCCCTGCCCTTGACGCAAATCGGCTTCGAATTTCTCGACACCGCTGCGGCGGCGGATCATCGGTGCAAGGCCGATCCAGTTGCGCGTGGTTTCATCCTCGATAAAACGCAAGCCATCGGCCTTCACGTGCACATAGTTGGCGACACCCGTGGCCAGCAAGGTATCCGGATCGACCAGCACGGTGTCTTCGGAAAGAAATTCCAGCCCGTTGAGCAGGCTATGCAAAGCGACCGTGGATTTACCTGCACCGCTGGCGCCGAGCAGCAAAAGCCCGTGCCCATGCCGGCCCACGCAGGCGCCATGCAGCGGCACCAGGCCCAGCCCGCGCGTCGCCAGGATGAACACGGCGAACTCGATCAGCTCATAGCGCAGGTGATAGGGAAAACGCAGCATGTCTTCCGAGGCCACGATCAACGCGCGCTGCTGTGCCTGCGACACCATCACATAGTTCGATGCATCCATCACGCCGCACAGGAAGCCCGCACCTGATTGCATCTGCACCGGCGGCGGCTCGCGAAAACCGGCCGCGCATGCGCGCGGAACCAGCCGCAATTCGATGCGGAAATCCGCTGTAGCCATCGGCAACCGGTGCGGCGGCAAACCGCCGTAGGCCGCCTCGACCAGATCCAGCAATGCATCGCTGGCGCTTTCGAAACGAAAGCTGCCGCCGAGCAGTTGCTTGTGCACGGATAAGTGCCGGGGGAAGCGCTCGCCGAAAGGGTCGGCGCTTACGTCGCGAACGACGTGGGGAAGAGTCGCGGCCATGCGGATCGAACGGAGCCTTGCAGCCGATGGGTCTGCCGTGGGTGCGGTTGCGGGGGGAAAAGGTTGCTTCAGTGGCAACTCGCAGTCCGATTAGCGTCCAATCTCAGCGCGCTGCCCCTGCTCCCTCCCCTGCGCGCACCTGATTAGCGTCGAGTCTCCGCTGGGCCGTATTTAGAACCTTGCAGAAGCTTCGTCGTCCCGGCGAAAGCCGGGACCCAGTGTCTCTCGCTGTCTCTCGCTCTAAGTCGCTGGGCCCCGGCTTTCGCCGGGGCGACGAGCATGAAATGAATGGTGTAACTGAGCGACGCTAATCCGGTACTACGCAGGGGAGGGACCGGATTGCGGCAAGCTGAGATTCAACGCTAACCAGCTGCATACAAAGATGGAGCAAAAAAAACGAAAAGCACGCACGCCTTGCACGCAACCGAAACCACCTCGCCAGGCACTTACGGTCACGCAGCCATGCAGGCTGTCGATTTCCCATGGCTACGAGGCACTACGGATGCTAAGGATTCAGGTCGGCCACTCCTATTTCCTGCGGTACGACCGGAAACAATGGGAGCGCGGCAAGCCCTATCCCCCGCTGGCGACGATCCAGGTGGCCGCACTGTTGCGGCAGATGGGTCATCAGATCAGCCTGTTCGACGCCATGCTTGCCGAAGGTGTGGAGGACTACGCGCACACACTGCACGACGCAACGCCCGATGTCGTCGTTTTCTACGAAGACAATTTCAACTACCTCACCAAGATGTGCCTGAGCCGCATGCGCGAAGCGGCCTGCCACATGATCGGCGAGGCGCGTGCGCGTGGTGCGCGCATCATCGTGGCGGGCTCCGATGCGTCGGATCAACCGGAAGCATTTCTTGCCGCTGGCGCGCATGCCGTGCTGATCGGCGAAGGCATTGCGGCGCTGAGCGAATTGGTTCACCGCCTCGAGCGCAACCCGAACATCGACAACGCCGATTGGGTTGCCGGCATCACCGGCGTGGCCACCCTGGTCAGCGAACAGACCCACGTCACGCGCATCGGCGTGGTGCCGCCCGACCCGCGGCTGACGCTTCGCCCTGCATGGGATCTGCTGGACATTGATCGCTATCGCCGCATGTGGCATGAACGCCATGGTTATTTCAGCCTCAACATGGCCGCGTCGCGCGGCTGCCCGTTCCGCTGCACCTGGTGCGCCAAGCCGATCTGGGGCAACCACTACAAACAGCGCAGCGCCGAAGACATGGCGGCGGAAATGACGTATCTGAAACGCAGCTTCCAGCCCGACCACATCTGGATGGCCGATGACATCTTCGGTTTCCATGTGGATTGGGTCACCGAATTCGCCGAGCATCTGCGCGCTGCCGACGGCTCCGTGCCGTTCACCATTCAAACCCGCGCCGACCTGATCAGCGAACGCATGGCCGATGCGCTGAAACTCGCGGGCTGCGCCGAGGCGTGGATCGGTGCGGAAAGCGGCAGCCAGCGCGTGCTGGATGCGATGCATAAAGGCACCACGGTGCCGGAATTGATCTCCGCGCGCGAACGGCTCGGCAGCCGCGGCATCCGTGTCGGCTTCTTCATCCAGCTCGGCTACCTGGGCGAACAATTGGACGACCTGCTGGCCACGCGCGAACTGGTGACGCGCGCCGCGCCCGACGATATCGGCGTGAGCGTGTCCTATCCCCTGCCCGGCACCAAATTCTACGAACAGGTGAAGGCGCAGCTCGGCAAAAAAACGCATTGGGACGACAGCGACGATCTCTCCATGATGTTCCGCGGCGCCTACGACTCGGAGTTCTATCGCCGCGTGCGCGATCTGCTGCACACCCAAGTCACGTTGCAACAATCACGGCCCGCGCAAACGCCGGAGCTTCATGACGAAGCGCTCGCGGCGCTGAATGCGCAGTGGAACGCGCTGATCGCCAACGAATACGCACACCGCACCGAACACGCCACCTCGCCCGTCGCAGCGATCACCATACGCCATGTTGCCACCGCTCAAACTCGTTAAAGCAGGCCTGCGCCGCACCACCGAGACACTGGCCCACGAACTGGCCCGGCCGGGCGGCACTGCGCCGGATTGGAACGAGCTGGAATGGCAGCTCGCCTCCGCGGCGGCTGCCGCACACGGTGTGTCGCCGCTGCTTTGCCACTATTCCTCATGGCAAAACCCGGCATGGCGACGTTTTCTGGAAAGCCAGCGCGCGCATGTCGAATGCCGGCACCAGCGCATTGCCGAATTGCTCAAGCGCATCGATGCCGAAGCACGCTCTGCCGGCGTGCCGATGGTGGCGCTGAAGGGCTCCGCGCTGCATGCCATCGGGCTGTACGCTCCCGGCGAACGGCCGATGGCCGACGTCGACCTGCTGGTACGCGAAGAAAATCTCGAACCCGCCAGCAAACTGCTGCAGGCGCTGGGCTACGTGGAATCGTTCACGCAGTGGAAGCACCGCACGTTCAAGCCGGCTGACGGCGCACCGGTGATGGGCCTGGGCGAACATCGCGATACGCCGATCAATATCGAGCTGCATACGCGCATCCAGGAACGGTTGCCGATCTCCACCGTCGACATCACCGAGCGCATTTATCCGCGCAAACCTTCGCCGGGCTTGAATCCTTATCCGTCGAACGGCGCCTTGATGAGCCACCTGTTGTTGCATGCCGCAGGCAATCTGTGCGGACGCAGCCTGCGGTTGATTCATCTGAACGACATATCGCTGCTGGCCACGCGCATGCTTGCCAGTGATTGGGACGTGCTATGGAGCGACGGCCAGACACCCTGGTGGGCGCTGCCGCCGCTGCGCATGGTGGCGCGCTATTACTCCAACGCGGTTCCGCGTGCGGTGCTGGAACGCATCGAACCGCACTGCGCGCCTGTGCTGCGCGCCTTATCGCGGCGGCAGACGCTTACGCAGGTATCGTGCTCGGCGCTGTGGCTCAGCGCGCTGCCTGGCATCGAATGGTCGCGGTCGATGCATGAAGCCGGGCGTTGCGTGAAGCAGCGCATCAGGCCCACGCAAGAGGCCAGGCAGGAACGTGCGGACATGGTGCGCACGCAAGTGTGGCTGCAGGGGCAAAGCTGGGTGACCTTGAAACACGGCCGCCGTGTGCTGACGTGGCTGACGCGGCCGGTGCCGCGGATGGATACGTTGTATGTGGTGCGCGAGGCGTTGGAGCATTTTTAGAAGCTTGTAGCGCAGGCAGATCACCGAAAAAAAACGAATTGTCATTCCGGCGAAGACCGGACATAGCGCGCATCGCGGAGAACGTCCGAAGGACGGCCCGAAGGGGGGACGAAGCGAATCATCCATCGCCAGTACGAAGCATGGATTCCGGCCTTCGCCGGAATGACGACGAGGCGAATCGAAAGATCACGCGCAGTTGCGTTACCGGATCAAGTCCCGGATAACCCAACCAGTAATTTCGAAGCTACCAAATGCTCGCGCAAACCTGCCGGATCGCGAAACCAATACCCATGCATCCCCAGCGCCTCGGCTGCCTCGACGTTGCGCGCTGAATCATCGATATACAGCGCCGTCGCCGGATTCACCGCATAGCGTTCCAGCAAGCGCTGATAGATGCGCGGATCGGGCTTCACCAATCGCTCCTCGCCCGACACCACGATGCCTTCGAACCATTCGAGAAACGGAAACAGTTGCCGTGCGATGGGAAAGGTTTCCTGCGACCAGTTGGTCAGCGCCAGCAAACGCACGCCGCGCGCCCTGAGTTCGGCCAGCAGTGCGACGCTGCCTTCGATGGGGCCGACCAGCGTTTCCTTCCAGCGCACGTGATAGGCGTCGATCAGTTCGGCGTGTTCGGGAAAGCGCTCGCGCAACATGGCAGTGCCTTCGCGCCATGGACGCCCGGCATCCTGTTGTTCGTTCCATTCGCTGTTGCAGACTTCGCGCAGGAACCATTCCATGCGTTCCTCGTCGTCGATCAGTTGGCGATAGAGACGGCGCGGGTCCCAGCCGATCAGGACGTTACCCAGATCGAAGATGACGGTGTCGATAGGTTTGCTCATGCCTGGTCTTGAAGAAATGCAATGGCTGCAAACCCAAACATTGCCACGCTCCACATCACGATACGAGATACAGTCCCCTCCCCTGCGTGCAGGGGAGGGTCAGGGAGGGGTTGCACAGGCTTGCCACACCGCTTGAATTTACCGCGAGGCTACTTCAAGAAGGTCGCAGCGTTGACTAGAAACTCGCCCGCACGCCCGCACTCGCGCGCCAACCGCCGGCCACCGCATCGGATTTCGACACCTGCCCCGCTTCAGCGAAAACACTCCAGCGCCCAGCCAACGCAATATGCGCGCCCACGGCCACTTCACCGGCCGTGCCATGCCGCGATGGCAGACTCACCGGCACGGAACCGCCATCGAGCGATGCAGTAAGGTCCGTGCGGCTACCCACCGTATGGACGGCCGACACGCGCAGATACATATCGCCAGTGATCGATGCCGCAGGCGCGAAGGTCTGGCCGATCAGCACACCGGCGCGAGTGAGGAAGGTACGGTTGCGGCTGACGTTGAAATGCACCTGGTCGCTGGCGACATAGCTGCTGGAACCGATCGAGCCGTAAGCCGCCTGCACCTGCGGTTCGATATAGCCGCCGCCCTCATCCCGGTAGCGCCACCCGGCGCGTGCGGACACGCTCGCCGCGCGTGGGCGATAGTGGCCCGACGTGCTGCCGAACGCATCTGCCGATGTGTAGCTGTCGCGCAATTGGCCAACGCGCACCACTGCATCGGCGAACACGCCGCGGCGGGAATTCCAGCTGTCGTAAACACCGATCGAATCACCGCGCAAGTCGGCGCTGCCGCCTTGCAGGCTGGCATGGGAGTCGGTGTGCGTGTAGACCAGGCCGAGCGCATTGCGCGCGCCATCGAATTCGGACAGCCGTTCCGCGCCGAACGATACGCTGGTCCGGCGTTGGCGATAGCTGCGGCCATCGCTGGTCTGGCCAGTGAAATCGCCGGTGTCCGTGTCCATCCACGCGCCCGAGGCGCCGGAAACCTGGCCCAGGCGCGCCGATTCGCTGCGGCGGGACACGGCCTGGTCGTCGATCTGCCAGACATTGGCAAGCGCAAACGCTGCATCGGCCGCCACCAATACGCCAGTGGAAGGCGTCACCGCATCGTCGCTTTGCGTAAACGTGCTGCCGGTGGTTGCAGCAGGTGGTGTCGGCGATGGAGTCGTGCTGCCGCTGCTGGGCGTACCAACGGCGCCGGCGCTGGAACCACTCGGCGGCGTTGACGTGCCAGTGGAACCCGAAGACGTCGAACCGGATGTGCCGGTCGTCGAACCGCTGCCCGTACTGCTGCCGCTGCCTAGAATATCGATGCCGGTAAGCAGTATCTGCTTGTGATCCGCGCTCAGGCTTACCACGGGCACATACGAGTAACGCACCAGTGCGTTCTGATAGGTGGTGCCCCATTGACTGGTCAATCCCGCCACACCCAGGAAGTTCGCCGTACCGTTCGCGGCAGAACCCGCATCGACGATCACGATGGGGCTGGATGCCGCGATCGTCACGCCCTTCTGCATCGCACTGGCGGTGACCCACGACGTATCGTCCAATACCGGGTCGTAGGCGATGCGGATGCCTTGCGTGCCCTGTGTGGTGAACGCCTTGACGCCGCTGCCGAACACCACCTTGTCCGCCTGTCCGTTGCGAACATCGCTGAGCAGCGTAAACACCGCGCCATCGGAAAGGCTCACGCTGGCGCCGCTGCTGCTTGTGCTGTCGACCTGCAAGGTACGCAAGCTGTAGGAAGGCACGCTGCCGCGCGCAAACGCACCCCAGCTCGCCGCCATGTCGATCGCGCTGCCCGAACCGACAACCAGGCTGCCCGCGCCGAAATCGGTGGCGAGCGCGCCGGTGCCGGTCGGCATCCAAGTGGCGCCGTTCGTGAACGACAAGATGGCGCTGCCGCTCTGCGTATAACCGAGCACCAGGCCTTTCAGGTACGAGGTACCGGTATCTAGGTTGAGCGCCGTGGTGCCTTTGTAGATCGTGCCGGTGGTGGCGTCCGTCGTGTTGCCGGTCAGCACGTCGCCGTCGATGTTCACCGGCTGGTTGCTGCCCTGGTTGACGTTGACCGTCGCGTCGACACCGTTCTGCGGCACGTTCCAGATCGCATAGCGATGGCCCGTTCCGCTGGTGGTTTCGGCAACGTCCAGGCCGCCTGCAAAGGTCAGCACGCCACCGGTGTTCTGTGCGCCGAACACGTCGCAGGTCGAGCACGTCGTGCTGGTACGCAGCGTGACGGTCTTGGCGGCGTTGGTGAACGACGTCGTGCCGTTGCTGGTGATGGCGTAGTCCGTAGTGGCCGCGGAGACGCTGATATTCGCCGCGCCAGCCACAGTCAGGAAATCGGCCAGCCCGTATGTATTGCTCACCCCGACCGGATTGCCGAACGGCGTGTAGCCGGTGGTATTGACAACCGATACGGTGAGATCACCGCCCACATACGTGCGCGCCGTACGGTGCCGGTTGTCGATGCCATAGGCGGAGCGTGGGCCCGTGGCGGTAATGGAAGCGTTGCCGTCGATCCGCAGATTGCCCTGGTTGCGGATGCCCATCACGGTGGAGCCGTACGACTTGGCCGTGAGATTCAGGTTGCCGGTGATGGTCAACCGGGTGTTCACGTTGTCGTTGTAGATGCCGTGCACGTTGTCGTTCGGCCAGATGCCAAGGCCTTGCACCGTGGCATTGCCATTGATCACCACATTGCCGTAACCGCCGCCAGAGATGTAGAGGGCGCTGGTCATCGAGCCGCGTGCCTGCGCGGTAAAGGAGACGTCGCCGTTGAACGTGACGAAGCTGTGGTTGATCGACACCGCCTGCGAATAACCGGGCGTATACGTGCTGACGGTCGTGGTGCCGTTGAACGTCGCCGTGGAATTGGTGACCTGCAAGCCGATCGCCGTGCTGTTCCACACGTCTGCGGTCTGGGCGTAGATGGTGCTGTTGCCGTTGACGGTCAGGTTGGCGCCGTTCTGCACATTGACGGTCTGCACCGTACCGTTTACGCCTGTCGCGGGCCGCACGGTGGAAAAACTCAACGCCCCGGTCCCGTCCGATCCCGCCTGCAAGACGACCTTGGGGCTGCTGTTCACCAGATCCACGGCATAGACGTTGGTACCGCTACCCGTCGTGGTGATGCTGTCGCCATCGGCGAAGCGATAGACCAGGTTGCCGTTGGCATCCGTGGATGAGCTGTATGACGTATCGGCCAAGGTGCCGGTAAGCGTAGTGGTGTAGACCGTCGATTTCGCCTTGCCGACCGTCAACACCGCGAGCGTCGCCATGATCGAAATGGGTATCGCCTTGCGTCGCTGCCGCATCCGCAGCCGTTTCATCGCATCGCTGTAGTTCGCCTCCACCGACAACTGCCACGCTTCCGGAAGCTGCGCGAACAAATACGGCTGCCTGCGGTAATAACGCCACAGCTCGATGCTCGACGCGTCGATCTTCTTGCTCACTATGTTGTCCCCTGGCTGATGCGCATGCGATTGTCATTTCGGGACGAGTCACCGAATTGATGACATGTGAAACACGTGCAGACTCGTAACAGTGCCGCGTAAGTACCACATCGATCGCGTAACGTTGAGGCGAGATGGCGTGGATGTGAATCCAATCACACGCCACGGGATGAAGCACGGGCAACGCTATTCATGGCATCAACCACGAACGCAGACGGGATCGCTCATGACCTTATGGTGCGTATTGGAACTGCGCACGGCGATGTCATTTCAGGACAATTGCGCGCACTCATGACAGGCGTGTTGTGCTAGGCGTTTCGGATGTGAAATCAATCGCATATTCACGCTTTCCCAATGCCTACCGTAGGTTGGGTTTGAGGCCTGACCAGACGCCGATACAAGGCCTCAAACAACTGTGCCGTGCAATCGGCATTCTCTTTCAGCGCACAACGCTGCGCCTCACGCGCCAAACGTAACCGCAACGCCTCATCCACCAGCACGTTGCGAATGGCCGCGGCCAGCGCTACCCAATCGCCCGGCCGCACGGCGAGCGCCGCGGTGGGCGCCCATTCGACCAGATGCCCGACCGCCGTGCCTACCGTCGGCACGCCGGTTACCGCCGCCTCGAGTAGCACCAGCGGGCCGGCTTCGTGCAAGGACGACATCACCAGCAGGTGCGCCGCATCCATCAAGGGACGCAACTCGCGCTGCGTCTTGAAGCCCAGAAAACGCACGTGCTGTTGCAAGCCGAGCTGCCGTACCAGCACGCGCATCTCGCCATGCAAGGTATCGACACCGACAATGTCCAGTTGGAAATCCAGCCCTTCCTTGGCCAGCGCCGCCAGTGCGCGCAGCAACGTGGGTTGGTCCTTCACGCGGTTGATGCTGGCGACGTGGATCAGTCGCGCCGGGCCGCCGTTCCGTTCGCGCGGCGCCAGCGGCGGCCACGCGCGAAGATCCACGCCCAGCGGCACGCGTGTAGCCTGAAGACCGAGCGCGCGCAACGAATCGATGATCGGTGCGCTGGCCGCGGTGATCGCCTTTGCATTACGCAGCACCAATGCCTCACGCAGGCGTCCTTTCCATTTGCGCCGGCCGCCGTAACCGATGTCGTGCAAGGCGATCAGTTCGCCACCGGCGATATGCACCGTGCTGGGCACGCCAAGCAGCTTGGCCGCCGTCACCGCGATCAAGCTGCAGGAACCCGAAAAAATGGCATGGATCAGATCAAACGGCGCGTGTCGATGCTCTTGGCGGATCGCCGCGATCGCGCGCCACCGCGTCCAGCGGTTGCCGATGTTGTGAATCTGCGCACCAGCCAGTTCCCACCGATCCGGCGTCGGCTCCTGGTGCAGGACGAACACGTGCACATCGTGCATGCGCGCCAGGCGTTCGATCAACGCCAGGAATGCAGGAATCACACGCAGCTCGCCGCTGCGATCGACGCCGCCGGGCAGCACCAGCGCAAGCTTCATCGCGCACCGCCTGCGTGGCTATCGCGCACCTGCGCATACGCGTTCGCCCATTGGCGCCCCACCGCTTCGAACGAGAGCGCTGCGTCAAAATGCGCGCGTACTTTGGCTGGCGATGTTTGCCTGGCGGCGCGCAGCAACGCTTCGGCCAGTCGCGACGCATCGCCACACGGCCATAGCTCACCCACGTGCCCTATTCCTGTCAGCGTTCGGAACGATGGAATATCCGTCACGACCGGGGTGACACCGCATGCCATGGCTTCCAGCAACGCGTACCCGCAGCTTTCGCTGCGGCTGCCGGAAACGAACACGTCCGCTGCCTGCATCAGGCGCTGGATCTGCGCGTGCGGCACCTTTCCCAGCAAATGTACGCGCCCGGCAAGCCGGGGATCGCGCGCGATGCGCCGTTGCACCTCGGCCAGCAGCGGTGCATTGCCAAAGGCGCACCACAGGTGCAGTTCGGGAAGTTGCTCTGCCGCCTTGGCCACGCCATCGAGCACCGTCAGCGGATCCTTGCCCGCATTCAAATGCCCGACCCATAGCACGCAGGGATGACCGTAAAGACCCGTTTCGCTGCGTGCTTGCGCACGGTCGCCCGGCATGAAGCGGCTGCTGGATTCGGGAATGGCAAACAGCCGCGTGCGTGGCCCGAACAGATGAGCGGTGGTGAACGCCCGCGCCAATTCGGTACTGGTAAAAGCGATGCCGGCGGCGGCGGCATACCAATGACGCCACCGCGAGCGGCGCCACCAGCGCGGCGGCCGATCCGCGTGATCCTGGAACAGGATCGGCAAACGCGGCAGATGACGCGAGATGGCGAACGCGTCTTCGGCAAAACCCAGCCCATGCACGTGCAACACGTCGACACGAATATCGTCGAGCAAGCTGGCGAAGTCGCGTGCACGATGCATGACGTTGCTCGTTTCGCTCATGTCGATGAAGCGATAGTCCACGCCGTTGCGCGAGATGCGCTCCGCATGCGCGGCAGCCTGGATCACCGAAACCTGGACACCGGCACTTGCCGCCGCTTCAGGAATATCCAGCAACGAAGGCCATTGCCGGAATACCTCGGCCGCGGCGAGGCCGTTCGGTGCAGGATGAAAATTAATCTGTGCGACGTGCAAGCGACGTGCCCTGTCAAAGCCCGGAAACCTGCGGCATGCGCAGGCGAACCAGCCGATTGGCCAGGTTCAATTCCCACGGCCGGTCGTATTTGCGGTAGCGATAGCGCCAGTCGGCCATCGCACTCAGGCTGCGCTTGGCCCACGGCGGCGAGCGCATGTCCTGCACGGTCGGATAGCGGCAACGCAATACGGTGACGAAATCATGGATGCGCTGGCGCAGCTTGTCGGTGAGCCAGGGCGCATCGGCGTGGCAGGCGTAGTTCACCCACTGCGGCTGCGTCCATTCTTCAGGCGTCTTCGGAAAGATCACCAGCTCGCCATGCAGATCGTGCAAGGCCATGCCGGGGCGTTTGCCACGATCCTTCTCGTGCCGGCTGCTTTCCGGCAGCGGCGTGTAGACGTAGACAATGATCTCCGCGTGCGGATTGATCTGTTTCAGTTCCCGGATGAACTCGAACGTGTGCTCGGTTTCCTCTTCGGTGTTCTGCGGCGGCGCGACCATGAAGGAAAGCTCCGGAATCACGCCGTTGCGCCGGCACAGCTCGGCCACTTGCAGCGTCTGGTCCGGGCGCGTGCCTTTGCGGATCTCCTTCAACATCTGGCCGCTGGGCGATTCCGCGCCGATATAGGCCATTTTCAGGCGGCTCTTGCGTACCAGCTTCCACGAACTTTCCGAGAGCTTCAGCAATGCATCGGCGCGCGCGTAGCACCACCATGGCATTTCCAGCTTCGCCATCACCTCGAGCAGCGGGATCATGTCTTCTTCGCGGTCGAAGAAGTTGTGGTCGAAGAACTGGATCGAATCGGCGCCGAGTTCGTATTTGAGATAACTCAGCTCGCGCTCCAGTCGCGCCGCCGTCGGCAGCATGGTGGTGCCGCCGAACATCGCCGCCACGCCGCAGAACGTGCAGCGGAAACGGCAGCCGATCGCCGCCTGGTGCGCGGCGGTGCGCCGGCCCAGAAACGTGCGCGCCAGATAGCGGCGCGGGTCGCCCAGCTTTTCGTACGGCAGCACCAGGCCGCTGTCGCCGAGCGAGAAGCGGCGATTCGGGTTGTGCACGATGCTGTCGCCATCCTTCCACGACAGGCCGCCGATACTGGCCAGCACCGGTTGCGACTTGTGCAACGCGGACACCAGTTCGGGAAAACTTTCATCGCCCTGCCCGCGGATGGCGTAGTCGACATACGGCGCGGCCAGCGCGGTATCGGTATACAGCGTGGGGAAATAGCCGCCCCAGATGATCGGCGTGGCGCGAAAACGTTCGCGAATGGCTTTGGATACATCGATAGCCGGCGCAATCTGCGGCCCGCCCATCACGCTCACGCCCACGGCATCGAAACCGCCCTGCGCCATCTTGCCGAGTGTGGCGCCGATCAGATCGCGATCGACGTTGCCGTCGACGATCTCGCTGCTGCCGTGCTTGTCCAGCGTGGCGGACAGGTGCAGCAGGGACAGCGGAAAGCGCGCGCTGGAGCGCGAAGTGATGGTGGGGTTGATCAGGAGGGTGCGCGGGGAATGGCTCATGATTTCTTATGCAACGGGAAGAACAACTCCCTCTCCCCGGAGGGGAGAGGGAACGGAACGGCGCAACCGGAATACCAGCGCCACCGGCACCTGCAGCGCGATCGGATCGAAATGCGCGCCGGAAGGAATATCCGCAGGGTCCAGCATCGGTTCCAGCACGTCCTCGATCACCAACCCGACCGACGCGCACGCCGCATGCCAGTGGCTATACAGATGCTGCGTGTGCTGCACAGCGAAACGCTGGCCGTCTGCCTTGAAGTCGCGTTGCCAGCCAAGCGCCGGCCCGATCGGATGCACGTCGCTGCACAGCACGACGCCGCCCGGCTTGGTGGCACGGTGCAATTCGCGCAACGCGCTGCGCAGATGTTCCAGATGCCCGATCACCAAGCCACAGACGGTGACATCGGCCCATGCGTTCGGCACCGGCAACGCCGTCACGCTGCCTTGCGCAAGCCCGATGCCGGCATCGAAATGGCACGCGGTCAGCTCCGAATACGCACGCCGCAGCATGGCTTCGGAGAGATCCACGCCGATCGCGTGCGTCGCGCCGCGCCGCAGCGCACGCAACATATAGCGCCCGCTTCCGCAACCGGCGTCCAGCACGTTCTTGCCATGTAGATCGGCAGGCATCAGGGTGAGCATCGCGCGCTCTTCGGCGTACATCACCGGGTTGTGCGCATGCGCGGGATAATTCGGCGCCCACAGGGCATAAGCAGCAGCAGGCGAAAGAACGGGTGTACGCGACATCAATCACTCCCGCCGGCGATGGCCAGCCTGCGTTCTCGACGACGCCGATCCGCCACCCGTTCCAGTCCGGGTTCGAGCGCGATCAGCGCGGGCTCGGCGAGCGATTTGGCGAGCAACTTCGGCCTGCCGTCCAGCATCACCGGCACAGTCTCCACGTCGGCCTCGGCAAACCATTCGGCGAAATCCATATCGGCGATGCGCGGCACGCCGTCGCGCAGCACCGCACGAATGCGGCTGCGCTCGATGCCGACCAGGCTACGGGCGGGATCGCCGCCCTGGTCTTCCACGATCACCATGTCCGCGTGCGCGCCGGGCAACAGATGTCCGCGCGACGGCATGCACAAGATGCGCGCGGCCTGCGTCGTGACCAGCTGCAGCAACTGCATGCTGCCCAAGCCGTAACGATCGATCACACCGGCCAGTTCCTGCAGCAGATCGCGTGCGCCACTCACACGCGAATCGCTACCCAACGCGAGGCGGCCCGCTTCGCACAAACGCCGTGGATCGAGCGTTCGCCCCAGCAAGGCCAGGTTACTGCCCGGGCACCACACCACCGCGGCATCGTGCGCGATCACGCGCTCGACATCCTGCTCGCGCAGGCCTACGCCATGGATCAGTACGCTGTTGCTCGCCAGGCAACCGAATTGATCCAGCAGCGCCAACTCGGCTTGCGCCACCGCATCGGTGCCTTCGGCCAGATGGATCAGCCACGGGCGATCGGCCGGCGTGGCGGCGAAGCTTTGCTGCAGCGGCGGGCCGTAGTCGGGCCAGCCGAGCGCATAGCTCCAGCCGTAGTGGCGCAGCAGTGCCACCGGAAAATCCTCTTCGTCCAGCACTGGATGCCATGGATCGTGATGCGCCACGCACGTGGTGCCGGCCAACAGGTTCTTCAGCGCGCCGTGGCGCATGCGTAGCGCTTTCGGTATCTGCAGCGCGGCGACCACTTCGGGCGTGTTGAAATGTGCCTGGAAGGCGGCGATCCACGCATAGCTGTTCGGAAACGGCGCATGTGCCGGCAACCGCGGCACCGCGTTCACGTGCAGATGATCGTGCGCGTTGATCAGGCCCGGGAAAATCAGGTGATCGCGCAGGTCGACGTGATACGCCGACGAGGCGATCGCGCTGTCGATCCGTCCCGCGCCGATCGACAGCGTCGCGCGCGACACGCCTTCGGGCGTGACGGTGGCGGCGTGGCACAGGCTGGCGTTGGCGCGCGCGAATCTGTTCACGGCATCAGCGCCGATGCATGGTGATCAGGAAGTGATCGCCCATGTCACGCAACAGCGGCAGTGCGCCGTAGCGATCGTCGAGCCGGCCAAGGCGTTCGCACGCGTCGCGATGGCGATCATGGAAATCCACCAGGTATGGGGGTGGCATGAACAGGCTCAGCGCACGGTAATCGTCCAGTGCGAAGTGCGGCGCGAAAGCGCGATAGAACTCGCGCGGCAGGTAATACCTGGTCCAGATGGTGTGGCGGTTCATGCCCACCGGCGTGACGCCGCGCGCGGCGCGCACGAAAGCGCGCTTGAAGCGTCCCTTGAACAGGTAATAGCCCGCTTCCCACGGGCAGATCCGCCCGATCACCGAAAACACCAGCTTGCCGCCGGGCCGCAGCAGGCGCGCGCATTCGGCTGCGACTGCGCCCATATCCGGCGCGCAGTTCAGGGGACCGAAGTTCGAGTAGATGCCATCGAACTCCCCTTTCAGCCGGTCGAGCTGGTGCACGCCGACGTGCACCGCCGCCACCTGCGCCTCGACGCCTGCCGCGGCAGCACGGTCGTGTGTGCGTTCGATCATGCGTGGCGACCAGTCGCTGGCCACCACCCGGTAGCCGCGCAAGGCGAATTCCACTGCGTCGATACCCGTGCCGCAGCCTAGGTCCAGCAGCCGCGAGCCGGGCGGCAATTCCTTGCGCACGGTGCGCCACATCGTGTCGCGCATGCGCTGGATCAATGCGTTGTTGCCGCGCGGGCCGTCGTAATCTGCCGCCACGCTGTCGAAGGCGCGCTGCGTATCAAGCAACTGCGACTCGTTCATCGCCCCTGCCCGCTGGCCTGATTCAATCTGGTAGGTACCGCTCACTTCCATCTCCGCTTAGCCGGCATGCGGCACATGCGTAAGTGCCGGCGCGGGGAGATTTGGTTGAAGAGCCGCGGCAATCCGTCCGCGCCCGACCCTAGCGCAGTACCTGATACAGCACGCTGAGCACAGCGCTGCCGCACAGCACCCATCCCATGCCCACTTTCCAGCGCAGCATGGCGAGCAGGGACGCCACCGCCAGGAACAGCGCCAGGACGTTCACGGACTGCCATTGCGGCACTTCGATCGACAAGAGGCCCCAGCGATGGACATCGCGAAAAAGCGCATGCAGCGTGAACCAGACCGAGAGGTTCAGCACCACGCCCACGATGGCGGCGGTAACCGCCGATAGCGCCGCGTTGAGCGTGTGATTGCCGCGAAGGGCTTCCACATAAGGCGCGCCAAGGAAGATCCACAGGAAACATGGCGCGAACGTCACCCATGTCGTCAGCATCGATCCGACTACGCCGGCGGCCATCGGCGACAATGCCGTTTCGTGCTGGAAGGCGCCCATGAACGCCACGAACTGCAGCACCATGATCAGTGGACCAGGCGTGGTTTCGGCAAGCGCCAATCCATCGAGCATCTGGCCCGGCGTGATCCAGTGGAAGTGCTCCACCGCGCGTTGCGCGACATACGCCAGCACCGCATAAGCGCCGCCGAACGTCACCACGGCGGTCTGCGAGAAGAAAATGCCTTCCTGAGCCAGCACGCTGCGAAAGCCGAAACTGCCGACGGCGATCACGACAGGCAACAGCCAGATGACAAGCCAGGCCAGCGTGATGCGAACGGCGCGGCTCGCCGACGGCTTCGTGTGGCGAAGTTGCCCCTGACCGATCAGCCGATCGATAAGGTAATCCGACGAGGCGTCCATCGCGGTCGATGCCGGCGGTGGAAAACCGCGCGGCAGCCACCATCGACCCACGGCGCCTACCGCACCCGCCACCACGACGATCAGCGGAAACGGCACCTTGAATACGTAGATGGCGATAAACGCCAACACGGCGATGCCGACCATGATCCGATTCTTCAGCGCCTTTCGGCCAATGCGAAGCACAGCTTCCATCACGACCGCCAGCACCGCGGCCTTCAGGCCGAAGAACACCGCGGCGACAACGGAAACCTGGCCGTACAGCGCATAGACAGTGCTCAGCCCCAGAATGGTGATGAAGCCGGGCAACACGAAAAGCACACCCGCGATAAGACCGCCGCGTGTCCGGTGCAGCATCCAACCGATATAGATGGCGAGCTGCGTCGCTTCCGGACCGGGCAGCAACATGCAATAGCTCAGCGCATGCAGAAAGCGCTGATCGCTGATCCATTTGTGCCGTTCCACCAGTTCGCGGTGCATCACGGCGATCTGCCCGGCCGGTCCGCCAAAGCTGAGCAAACCCACTTTCATCCAGACGCGCGTCGCCTCACGCAACGATGGCCGGTCGGCCATGTGCAGATCCAGGTTGTCGGTCATGGGTGCCATGCGATCAATAGATCCGCTGCCGATACGAAAGACGTGCGCCTGTCGCCCATCACCATCGCATGGCGGCCATCGAGCGAAAAACCGAGAATACCTCAGCCGCCGGACGCTTCCTTGCCTGGCGCGCAAACAGATCTCGATGCGGGCCACGCCAATCATGCACGCAGGCCCTAAGATAGCTGTCAGCAAAGTCGCGGATAGTTGGCCAGACCCACACCTCCGGGAAGGCAGCCATGAGCCAGCAACCTGTCTATCGCAGCTTGGCGCTCCCTGCCCTGGCGGCGCTTGCGCTGCTCATGTCGCAGGCGGCCTGCAGCGACAGCACCGCCAAGGGCCATTTACCGTTGAAGACGGTGGCCGATGCACCGCTGACCGGCGAAACGACACGCTGGGATTACGCCAGCCTCGACCCGGCCGCGCATCGGCTTTACCTGGCGCACCTGGGCGATAGCGTGATCAGCGTTTTCGACACCAACAGCCAGAAGGTCGTCGCGGACATCGCCAACGTCAGCCACGTGCATGGCGTGCTGTATGTGCCGGAGCTGCATCGCATCTACGCGTCCGCCACCGGGACCGATGAAGTAGTGGCCATCGATCCGGACACCCTGAAGATCACCGCGCGCATGCCGGCCGGCGACTACCCCGATGGCATGGCCTATGCGCCCGAGGCACACAAGCTCTACGTATCCGACGAGCACGGCGGCACCGATACGGTGATCGACGTGCGTAGCAACACCCGCGTGACGACGATTCCTTTAGGTGGCGAAGTCGGCAATACCCAATACGATCCGGTATCCAGGCACATCTTTGCGAACGTGCAGACACGCAAGCAGTTGGTGGAGATTGATCCGGCAAGCGACAAGGTCATCGCTCGCATGGATCTTCCCGGTGCGGACAGCAATCATGGCCTCTATATCGACCCTCAAACCCATCTGGCTTTCATTGCCTGCGAAGACAACGACAAGCTGATCGTGCTGGACCTTGGCAGCCGGCGCGTGCTGACAAGCTTCGAGGTTGCGAAAGATCCCGACGTATTGGCGTTTGATCGAGGACTTGGCTGGCTCTACGTGGCGGGCGAATCGGGCGAGGTGTCCGTATTCCATGTTCAAGGACGTACCGTAAGTCCATTGGGCACCGCCGTACTGGGCCCGAATGCTCATGTTGTCGCGGTAGACGAAGCCACGCACCGGGCCTATTTCCCGCTCAAGTCCGTAGCGGGAAAACCTCGATTGCGAATTACGGAAGCTCAGCCTTGAGCGATTCGCACCGTCATGTTGAGCCCGCCCCACCGACATGACCGACGACTCGCGCAGGCGAGCCTACGACGATCGCAAACGGCGGCACCGATTTCGTCACCACCGCGCCCGCGCCTACCATCGCCCCCTCCCCGATCGTGATGCCCGGAAGGATCGTGGCGTTGGCGCCGATCGACGCGCCTTTGCATACGCGTGTCTGCAGGAACGCAGCGGGCCGCGCGCGCGAACGCGGAAACGGATCGTTGGTGAAAGTAGCGTTCGGGCCGATAAAGACGTCGTCCTCGATACGCAGGCCATCCCACAATTGCACGCCGGATTTGATGGTTACGCGGTGGCCGATCTCCACGTCGTTCTCGATGAAGCAGTGCGAACAGATGTTTACGTCCTCGCCGATGCGCGCACCCTCGAGGATCACGACGTATTGCCACACCCGTGTGCGCGCACCGATATGGGGGCTTTGTACGTCGGAGAGCGGGTGGATCATGGCGAGGTCGGACATGGAACGTTCTCGATGATTCGACTCATATGTATGACCGTCATTCCCGCGAAAGCGGGAATCCATTGGCTCTGACCTAAAAGCAAGGATGATTCCCGCTTTCGCGGGAATGACGGTCATTGAGGGTTTACGAAAGCTCCGCCATCAGCCGCGACGTGGCGGCGGCAACCGCCGCACGCCGCCGCAGCGCATTGCGCCACACCGCCGCCAAGGTTCCCAGGAACAAGCCCAGCACGCCACCGGCGCCCCAGGTCAATGCAGGGTTGGGAAATGCGGCGTTCTCCGGCACATAGACCGGCCACATCAGCGACGTGTCGTAGGTGTAGGTGCTGCTCATGCGCGCCTCCAGATCGCTGCGTGTCTGCTGCAGGTCGCGGATCTCGTCGCTCTTGCTGGTTAGCAGAAGGCCGGCAAAGCTGTCCTTGGTTTGTGTCGCAACTTGCTGCAGGTGATCCCTTTCCGCGGTGACTTGTTGCAGGTCCGTCTGCACTTGGGCCAAACGCGCGCGCGCAAAATTCAATGTCGTGGCTTCGGCATCGTGATGAATGGTTTTCAGCTCGTCGACGGTGGCTTCGGCCAGTTTGCGGGCCAGCTCCGGCGAGTGTGCGCGCACGCTCAACTTGATCAGTGGACCAGCATAGGGCAACGGCTCCAGCTTCAGGCTATGGCGATAAAGCTGGCCTTCTGGCGTGCGCGGCCCGATGCCGATGCTCGCAAGCGTTTCGTTCTGGAACGGAATCAGCTTCATGCGTTCCAGCACGCGCTGCAACGGTTCGGCCTTGGGGTCCTGCCCTGTCGGCGCCGCACCGACCTGCCCGATCTGGATCCAGGCATCGGCTTGCCACTGCGGCTTGGCCACGCGCATGAAGACGAAGACGGCGGCCAGCACCACGATCAGCACGGCCATAAACCAGCGCCATTCACGGCGCAGGATGCGCCACATATCGATCAAATAGATTTCATCTCGTTGCATAGTCGGCATGCTCGTCGGAAGGTTGGTGTAGTGCGTTGCGGTTGGGCAGCCACGCGGCCAGCGCCTGCAGCAGCAGGCACACAGCGATAAAGCCGGCATTGGTCCAGGTATAGGCTTGCGGCGCGAACGGCGACATCACGCACACGTAGGCAACGCGCAGGAAAATCAGCAAGGGAAACAGCGCGGCCGATGCCTGCAGGCGCCGTACGCTCCATGCCAGCAGCGCATACAGCCCGATCATCGACAGCACGGCGCCGGCAGGGCCAAACGCCATCAGGAACGGAAAGAACTCCGTGCCAACGTTGATGTTGGGCGCATCCAATGGAATATCCGTGTCGGCGGTGGCGACGGCGCTGGCGCCCGGCACCAGTTGGCTGATCAGGAACGATGCATTGGCGTAGTGCTTGGCATAGATCGCACCGAAGTTGTAGGGGCCGGCACCGATGTAAAGCAACAGCCACTTCACGCCCTGCGAGGCATCGCGGTAAGCCTCGCTGAAAGGCAGGGTGACCGTATCGAGCGAGCCCGAACGCAGCATGCCCAGCACGGAAAACACCGTACCGCCCAGCACCGCCAGAAACACCACGCGCAACCAAGGCACACGCTTGTACTCGTCCCGGCGCAGCAGCAACACCATGGCCAACGCAAACAGCGAGGCAAAAATGCGATTGCGGTCGATCGCCAGCACCGGGAACACCACGCCGGTCATGATCAGCGCCCAGCGCAGCCAGCGGTTGCGTGCGCAGAGCAGGCCGATCGGGGGCAAGGTCCAGCACATGTCGGAGATATGACGGATGTGCTGGTGGCCGCCCTCCATCGTTGCGTAAGAGGACGGATTGGTGAGCAGCGGAATCGGAAACAGCGCCAGATCGAGCAGGCAAAACAACCCGACCGCCACGGCATAGGCCAGCGCGACGAAGGCTTCGCGCGTACCGGCGTAGCGGTGATGACGAAAGCTGGCAAGCGGCGGCAGGCGCGTACCGAACAGCACATCGATCAGCAGCACGCCCAACGATGCGACCGTCAGCAACGACAAGCCTTGCAGATACGTATCGGGCATGTCGAAGCTGTAAAGCGTCAATACGCATGCCAGCACCATCGGCAGCACCAGATAGATGGACGGCAGGCGCAGCAGCCGGTTCATGTCTTCTCCAGCAGCGTGCCAATGGGCGGCAGCCTCAGCTTGGAAACGCCCAGCAGCACCACGTACACCAGCAGGTGGAAGGCCAGCGCAAACAGCCGCTTTTGCAGGAACGCGATTTTCGCGCAGATGTAATGCGCCTGCGCCTTGAGCAACGTGCGGTGCGGTTCGTCGAACAGCTCCGCCCGGCGCCGCGCCACCTGACATGATTCGGTGAGATTGACGATGCGCGTGGCCGTATGCCGCGTCTTGCTCACGTTATTGCCATGCAGGCGATACGAACCCACGTGCATGTCGATGAAGCCAAGCGCATCGCATGCTGCAAGGCGCAGGAAGAAATCCCAGTCGTCGATGCGCAGGCCTTCCGTCCAGCGACCGATCATCTCCAACGCACTCTTATGCAACAACGCCACGGGGCCGCCGATCGCCCACTGGCTGATCACCGCGCGGCGAATGCCTTCGTCGCTGCCATACAGACGCTTGTCGGCATGATGGAGGTCGCGCATGCCGCTGTCGTGCAGCTTGTTGCCGTACTGGTCCACCACCACGGAGTCGCCGACCACCGCGCGCTTGGCCGGATGCCGCTGCAGATAGCGCACCTGCGCTCCCAGGCCGCCGGGCAAGAGATAGTCGTCGCTGGCGCACAGGCGCAAGAACTCGCCACGCGCACGCGCGGCCAATTCGTTCCAGGTCGCGCTGATGCCACGGTTTTCGCGCTGCACGTATTCCACGCGCAGCAAATGGCCCTGCGCCGCGATCCATTCGGCGATCTTCTCGCCGGTGCGGTCGGTGGAACCGTCGTCGATGATCACGATCTCCTTGGCCGGATACGGATCTTCCAGCACGCTATCGAGGCAGCGCTGCACGAATCGCTCGTGGTTGTAGGCCGGAATCAATATCGAAACCAGCGGCCGCGCCGCGGCATGCATGGGCATCACTTTGGCTGCTGTCGTCATAGCGCCCCCAGGTAACGTCGTGCAACAACCAGGTTGAAGGCGAGGTAGAACAGATAATTCACGGCAAAGGCATACATCGCGCCGACCAGGCCGAACGAGGCGGTGAACACGTAGACCAGCGCGAGATAGCTCAGCGCGAACACGCACTCGGAAATCACGAACAGCCGTGTCATGGCCTTGGCCAGCATCAGGTACGACAGCATGAACGATGCGATCTTGAGCACGTCGCCCAGCAACTGCGGGGCGTACAAGGCATTGGCGGATGCAAAGTCCGCACTGAACAGCAGGCGCGTCACCCAGCCGCGCATGGCGTAGACGAGCAGTGCCAGCACGATCACCGCCGGCAGCAAATAGCGGTACGCGTTGCGCAGCTCGCTCGCCAGCGAGGCGCGATCATGCGTGGCGGCGAGCTTGGGCAAGTAATAGATGTTGATCGCCGTGGTGAGGAACAGCAGGTAGGCGTCCGACACCTTGCTTACCGCCTGCCAGTAACCCACTCGCTCCCAGCCGTACTGCAAGGCCAGGTGATTGCGCACCGCTATATTGATCAGCGGCAACAGCAGCGCCGAGGTGAGCGTCATGATCGAGAAAGCCGCCAGTTTCAGGCTCATCTCGCGATCGAACTGCATGCGCAGCATGCTGCGCTGGAAATACGGACTGCGCCGCCACACTGGCAGGCCAACCACCAGCAACAAGAGCTGCCCCGCCACCAGCGCCAGCAGCGCGCCATACAGATGCAGCCAGCGCGACAGCCCCAGCGCCAACACCACACTCAGCACCGAACCGAATACCTGGATGACGGCCAGCCGGCGCACGTCCATGAAACCGTTGATCACGGCGAGGATGTAATTGGCCAGCGCAATACCCAACTGCGCGACGGCAAGCAGGCGGATCAGGTTTTCGTACCGCGCATCGCCCAGCAGCCACAGCGAAAGCGGGCGGCTCATCAACAGCGCGGAGCACCCCATCACGGCGGAAGCGATGCATGCATACCAAAGCGCCGCGGAGAGCAGGCGCGAAAGCTTTTGCGCGTCGTGACGGTATTCCGCCACATATTTGACGATGCCCGCGCTGATGCCGCCGCCGGCGAGCACCGCCAGCAACGACATCAGGCTCATGAACTGCCCGAGCTTTCCCACTCCTTCCGGCCCGGCCAGCCACGCCACCAGCTTCACGATCACCAACCCCGCAAGCAGGCGCGCCGCGGTGGCGATGCTCGAATAGAAGCCGGCGCGCACGATGCTCACGCCGCACCCTCGAACGATTGGCACGCAGCGATGACCCGCTCCACATCCTCGTCGCGCAGCGTCGGCCCGATCGGCAAGCTCAGCACTTCCCGATGCAACTGTTCGGTTACTGGCAACTGCATGGCATGCAGTGCGGGATAGGCCAACTGGCGATGCGGCGGCACGGGGTAATGCACCTGGCTGTGGACGCCATGCGCGGCGAGATGCTGCTGCAAGGCTTCGCGCTGCGCGCAACGCACCACGAACAGATGCCAGACATGCCGCGCCTCGCCGGCCACCTCCGGCAGGATGATCAATGGGTGGCGAATGCCCTCGCGATAACGCTGGGCCACCCGACGGCGTCTTGCGATGTCCTCGTCGAGGTATTGCAGCTTCACGCGCAGCAAGGCGGCCTGCAATTCGTCCAGGCGCGAATTGATGCCCTGGTAAAGATGCTGGTATTTCACTTCCGAGCCGTAGTTGCGCAACGCGGCCACGCGCGCCGCCAGCACGCTGTCGTTGGTGACGATCGCGCCGCCATCGCCCAGTGCGCCCAGGTTCTTGGCGGGGAAAAAGCTGAATCCTGCGGCGTGTCCGAACGCGCCGGCCTTGCGTTCGCCGCAGCTCGCGCCGTGCGCCTGCGCGGCATCTTCGATCAACAGCAAGCCGTGGCGTTCGGCCAACTTGCCCAACGCCACCATGTCCGCCAGCTGGCCATATAGATGCACGGCCATGATCGCACGCGTACGCGGGCCGATCGCTTCGGCCACACGCGACGGATCGAGGTTGAAGCTGAGCGGATCGGGCTCCACCGGCACCGGCACCAGACCGCTCTCGGTGATGGCGAGAAAGCTGGCGATGAAGGTGTTGGCGGGCACGATCACTTCATCGCCATCGTGCAGCGCACCCAAAGCCTTGTAGCCGCGCAGGATCAGCGACAGCGCATCCAGGCCGTTGCCCACGCCGATCGCGTGCCGCACGCCGCAGTAATCGGCGAATTCCTGCTCGAACGCCGCCACTTCCTGGCCGAGGATGTACCACCCCGAATCGATTACGCGCGCAGCGGCCGCCTTCAGCTCGTCAGCGTGACGGGCGTTGATGTCTTTGAGGCTGAGGAAAGGGATGTCCATATCGAGCGTCACACATGCGCACGCAAGCTGGGATGGCAATCCCGGCATCCAGGCTCCATAAGCACTAACCGCTTTGGCATGCAGCCAACTCCGGCCGATACAGGGGATTTCTCACTTCACGCAGGAATTCGTCATAGCTGGTGATGTAGTCGGTGGGGTCGTACAACTGGTCGGCCAGCACCATCAGCACGCAGTCTTCGCTGAAGTCGTACATCTCCCGCCACACCATCCGTCCCAGCAGCAAACCTTGCGATGGATCATCCAGCACCACTTCCACCGGTCCGGAGCCATCGTCGAGCAGGAAGGTGACCGAACCGCGTACCGCCACCGCCAACTGGTTCAAGTTGCGATGTGCGTGCTGGCCGCGATGCACCTGGTGCTTGGTGGCAAACAGGTAATACACGCGCTGGATGTCGAAGGACACGTTGCGGTCTTTCTCCAGGGCAATGAGCATGCCGCGATCGTCGCCGTGCTGCTGCAACTGGACTCGTTGAATGTGCATGGAGTGAACCGGCCGTCGGTATCCGTGGATGCGTCACGGAAATGAGTGCTGGCTCATCAGGAAAAGGTTGTGCCCATCTTCGCGACACGCCCCAGTAGGTTGGGTAGAGGACATTTCGATTGGATGTGGGTCCACGCAACCTTTCGCCGCCTGTCCTGCACTCACGCGCATCAAGCCCTGCTCCGTCCGTGTACGACGGATGAAGCAGACCGGGGTTCGGGGATAGGAAGCATGACGTCAACGCAAACGATCGAGAGCAAACCGGCGCGCCCAAGAAACATCGTGCTGTTCCATTGGCTGACCGTGCTGTGCGTATGCGTGGCGGCGATCCTGATATTGCTGCGTGACGAAGTCGTCAGCGGCCGCGACCTGAAGCTATGGCTGCTGGAAGGCCATCGGCATTTCGGCTTGTTCGTGCTGGCCTTGTTCTTCATACGCGTGGTGGTCCGCATCCGCACCGGCAAGCTCGCCGCCGTCGGCCAGATGTCCAAAGCCATCCGCGCGGTGGCTGCGCTCACGCATATCGCCTTGTACGGCTTGCTGCTGGCCATGCCTTTGCTCGGCTGGGCCTTGAGCAATGCGCAGGATCGACCGGTACATCTGTTCGGCCTGACGCTGCCGACGCTGGTCGGTGCGGACGAAGACCTCGCCGATTCATTGCAGACCTGGCACATCGACACAGCATGGGTGTTGCTTGCGCTGGTGCTGCTGCATACCGGCGCGGCGCTCTGGCATCACTTCATCGTGCGCGACGACGTGCTGCGCGCGATGTGGCCAAGCAGGCGTCCACAACGCCCTACCACCCACGACTGAAACCCAAGGAGATTCCATGTCCACTTCTCTGCACCGACGCGCACCGAGCCGGCCTGGGAAGCAGCTTTGGTGGTTCGGCCTGGCTGTGCTTCCCTTGTTCGCCAGCACTGGCGCGCAAGCCGTTCCCGCCTATGCACGCCAGACCGGCTCGGCGTGTGCGGATTGCCATGCCGGCGCTTACGGGCCGGGGCTCACGCCGTACGGCATGCGCTTCAAGATGAATGGCTACACCGATACCAATGGCCAGGGCACCAAGATTCCGGCCGCTGTGCAGCTCAACGGCACGCGCACCGTACCGGCCACCGGCAAGAGCAGCAACATGTTGAGCTCGGCCGATATCTATCTGGCCGGCCGCGTCTCCGATCAGGTCGGCGGCTTCGTCAAGGTGGCGATCAACAACAACGGCCAGGACAAATTCAATACGCAGTTGAGCGACGTCGACCTGCGTTTCGTCGCCAAGGATCTCAAGCTCGGCGACAAGGAGGCCCTGGTCGGCGTCAGCGTCAACAACGATCCGGGCTTCAACGATCCGGTCAATGCGCTGCCGGCCTCCATGCAGAACGGACCGCCGACGGTTTCCGGCAGCCTGCTCAATCCTTCCAGTTCCAACACGCTGGCCCACCGCGTGATCGGCGCCAGCGTGTATGCGCTGTACGACAACGACTGGTACGGCGAACTGGGCACCTACAACTCGCTGCCGACGTCAATGCAATACAACCTCGGCTATTCGCTCGGCGGCGATCCGGGCAAACTCAGCAACACGGTGTATGGGCGCTTTGCCTACATGAAGGATCTGAAGCGCCAGTTCTTCTCCGCCGGGTTGGTGGGCTTGACCACCGATCGCCAGTTGCCGCGCAACGGTCCGAGCGAACACGTCACCGATCTGGGCTACGACGTGACGTATCAGTATCTGGGCAATCACGAACACATCCTGCAGCTTGCCTACGTGAACATCATGGAGCGCCGCCGCTACGCCACCACGCCGGCAGGGCCGGTACCCGGCCTGCTCGCACTGCCAAATGGCGTAGTGCACGACCAGACGGCCACGCTCACCTACACGTTCAAGCAAACCTATGGCGTGATCATTTCGCACATGCTCAGCACCGGCACGCATGACATCGTGCGCTTCGTGCCGTATGGCGAGCCCGATACCAGCAGCAATTCCTTCACCGTGTTCTGGACGCCGTTCGGCAAGGACGATTCGTTTACCTCCATCGCCAACCTGCGGCTGGCCGTCGAATGGTTCCGCTTCAACAAGTTCAATGGCAGCAGCACCAATGTGTTTGGTGTGCCTGCAAACGGCACGGGGACCAACGCGAAAGACCTCAACGCTTTCCTGCTGTTCGCGAGCGTGGCGTTCTAGCGATCAACGCGAAGACCGGTCCCATCCCCTGCGTGCCGTTTTTCATCCCCTCTTCCCCGCCCGGAAGAGGGGAGCTTTTCCCCACCCAAGAAACACCCCACGAACAGGAGTCAGAGAGTGATCGAATCAGTTTTGCGCCGATGCCTGCACGGCACAGCAATGGCAGCACTGTTCTTCGGCTGGACGCTGGCCTCACCCTTGAGCCACGCCGGCGATGCTTCCGCCGGTGCGGACGTGTTCAAATCCGAATGCGCCGAATGCCATAGCCCGAAGGAAGGCAAGAACAAGAAAGGCCCGAGCCTGTTCGGCATCGTGGGGCGCGCAGCCGGCACCGCACCCGACTACAAGTACACAGATGCGCTCAAGCAGGCGCACTGGAACTGGACCACCGACAAGCTGCACTGGTACCTGTCGCAACCGGCCAGGCAGGCGAACCCGGGAACCAGGATGAAATACAGCGGCCTGGACGATGCCAAGCAGTTGGACGACCTCATTACCTACCTGGGCACCCTTCACTGATGACGCCTGCTTGTCAGTGATGACATTCCCTTGTCCCGAGGGATCGTCTATAAGGCGCTCATGCCGCATATCTTCCTCTTGGGACAAGGGCTCCGCCCTGCCGCGCCATCATTCCCGCGAAAGCGCACTGCTGTCCGGGAAAAACGTGGATCGCTAAAGGAAAACTCGACATGTAACCGGGTGCGAGATTGTCATCCGCGAAATCAACGCTACCGATTCGTCATTCCAGCGAAAGCTGGAATCCAGTGTCTTTCACGCTTTGCAAGTCGCTGGATGATTCGCTTCGCTCCCCCCTTCGAGGCTGTCCTGCGGACGTTCTACGCGCTTCGGCTCCGTCCAGCTTTAGCTGGGATGACGGGAGGTGGAGTCTTCTTGCAAGCTCGGCAGCTATTTTCGCCGGACAGCAGTGTGCGAAAGCGGGAGTCCAGCTTGCTCCGGCCATTCTCCCGACCATCGATTCCCGCTTTCGCAGGAATGATGGCGCGGAAAACGGGGAGCATCGTCAAGTGACGGCGCCCCATCTGCTTCGCAGGCTTCCCTTGAGCCTCCTGCCGGCCATGCTGTTCACCGCCCCGCTGCACGCCCAATCCAACAACCTGAGCGGCGCCGTGGCGCTGAGCTCCCAGTTGATCGATCGCGGCCTGGCCATTTCCCCCGTCACGCCGATCCTGCAAAGCAATGTCACCTGGAACTCCGCCTCCGGCTGGATTCTTGGCATGTCCGCGGCGACCGAGACGCGCTCGCCCGGTCATGGTTCCGAAGCCATGGCCCAGGTGGCGCATTACTGGACGCTTTCCAGCGACTGGCGCATGCAGGCCGGCGTGGTTTATTACGGTTATCCGGGCAATGCCCAGGGACGTCCCTTTGACCGGGTCGAAACGGGCGTGAACTGGATGTACCGGGACGTGCTCAGCTTCGGCCTCTCGGCCATCGACCTCACCCATGGCGACGATCACTCGCCGCGCGGCGCGGCGGACGTCGATTTCCACTGGCCTTTGCCGCAAAACTTCGCCGTTTCCGCCGGCCTGGGCGTGGCCCAGCCGCTGACCAGCCCGGCCAGCTATGGGAACTACATTGTTCCCAACGGCCCGTACGGCGGATATGCCTACCGCTACTACTACCGCAACGTGCGGATGCGCTCATACTACGGCTACGGCCACCTGGGCGTGGCTTGGAGCCATGGTCCGTGGCGGGTGGAGCTGGACCGCGTCTTCACCGACCCGGACATCCGGCGGCAAGGCGCCGCCGCTGCGCCATGGGTCGCCACAATCTCGTGGGCTTTTTAAGACGAAGGCAACCTTTCGGCGCTCAAACGGCACTTAATGTCGTCTACCGACGCGATCGACTCCCATGAACGACGCCGAACCCTCCACCGACGCGACCGATCGCCTGCTGCTGCAACGCATGGCCGCAGGCGACCGTGCCGCGTTGGCCACGCTGTATCGCAGCTATCACGGCCGCCTGTGCCGCTTCCTGTCGCGTCTGACCCGGCGCGCGGATGTCATCGAGGAAGTGATCAACGACTGCTTCTGGATCGCCTGGCAGAAAGCCGGCGATTTTCGCGGCGACTCCCGCGTATCCACCTGGATCATGGGCATTGCCTATCGATGCGGGCTCAAGGCGCTGCGGCAGCACGGCGATGAACCGGTCGATGACAACATTCCGGAAGATCGCATACCCGCGACCGATCCGGAAGAAGATCGTGAACTGCGCGACTGGTTGGGCAAGGGTCTTGAACGCTTGTCCGCCGACCAGCGCGCGGTGGTGGAACTGGTCTACGGCGAAGGCCACACCCTGGACGATGTCGCCACCATCATGCAATGCCCAGTGGGCACGGTGAAAGCACGGCTGTTTCATGCGCGCGTCAAACTGCGCAACGTATTGCCGACTCTCGCCGAACGCTCACTTACCGTGAAAGAGCAAGCACCATGACGATGTTACCGACCTATTCCAGCCAGGATTGCCCACGCGCGTGGGAGATGATGCCGTGGGTGCTGCAACAAAGCGCCACGCAGGAACAAAGCGACTGGCTGACGCATCACCTGGCGCAGTGCGCAGCATGCCGCGCGGAGTTCGCGCAGCAAAGCCGCCTGAAACAGGCGATGTCGCTGCCTTCGGATGTGCATGTCGACATGGAGGCGGGTCTGCAACGCCTGCTCGGCCGCCTGGATGCACCAGTGCAACAGGAGCCGGAACCGGCACGTGCACGATCGGGCGGCTGGCTGATGCGCGCCTTGGCCGCGGCCGTGCTGATCCAGGCCATCGGCATCGGTGCGCTCGGGTTGAAAGTGTGGTCGACCGGCGGCGACACGGCCTATCGCACGCTCAGCCAGGAACCGGCGGCGCCCGCCACGGCAGGCGCCATTCGCGTGGTGCCCGATGCAGGTATGACGCTGGCCGACTGGAACGCACTGTTGCACTCGCTGAAATTGCAGGTGGTGGGCGGCCCGAATGACGTGGGCGCCTATACCGTCGCTCCCAGCGGCAACGCGCCGAAGACACAAAACACCGTGCAGCAACTGCGCGCCGCGCGAGGCGTCCGCCTGGCGGAGCCGGTGACCGACACGCCATGAATCGCGCCATGAAACATGGCGCCTTCGCACTCGCCGCCTTGGCGTGCATGGCCTCGCTGCATGCCTTCGCCAAGGATGTACCCACCGCTTCCAGCATGGACAGCCAGCGTGACATCGTGCTGGCCGTGAACAATCCGATCGAGCCGCCGGCCATGCACGCCGGTTCGAGCTTGCTCGGTTACGCACCGTCGGGGTATTACGGCGCCGGTCAACGCGCCGCCTCCGAACTGAGCGACCTGAAGCAGCATTACCGCTTGCACGAAGTCGCAGGCTGGCCAATCAAGGCGCTTGGCGTGTACTGCGTGGTGGTGGAAACACCGGCGGGTGCGGATCGCGATGCGCTGCTCAAGACGCTCGCCCAGGATCACCGTGTGAAGTTGGCGCAACCGCTGCAGGATTACTCGGTCTATTCGAACATCGCCCCGAAAGACGGCCATCGCTACAACGACCCTTACGTCGATCTGCAACGCGGCTTCGTGGAAACCGATGCCGCGCTGGCGCAGAGCCTCAGCAAAGGTGAAGGCGTGCATATTGCGGTCGTCGACACCGGCGCCGACCTCACGCATCCGGACCTGCAAGGTCGCATTCACGACACGCACGACATGGTCGACGGCGACGCGAACGCATTCGATCACGATCACCACGGCACCGAAGTCGCCGGCGTAATCGCGGCGGATGCGAACAATCATCAAGGCATCGTCGGCATCGCGCCGGACGCCGTGCTCAGCATCTACAAAGCCTGCTGGTATGCCGCCGCCAGCGCCGGCGCGCACTGCAATTCATTCACGCTGGCCAAGGCGCTGGCCGCCATCATCGATACCGATGCGCGCATCGTGAACCTCAGCCTCGGCGGCCCCGCCGATCCGCTGCTCGACAAACTGCTGGCGCAACTGCTCAATCAGGGCCGCATCGTGGTCGCCGCGTTGCCGCCAAACGGAAGCCTGGGCGGATTCCCCGACAACGCACCTGGCGTCATCGTGGTACGCGTCAGCGGCAACACACCCGCACCATCGGGCGTGCTGAGCGCTCCCGGCAGCGACATCCTCACCACCCAACCCGGCGGCGGCTACGACTTCACCTCGGGCTCGTCCATGTCGGCCGCGCACGTCAGCGGCATCATCGCCCTGCTCCTCGCCGCCGATCCGCACCTCGACGCGAATGCCGTGCACGATCTCCTGCTACGCACCAGCAAAACCTCCAACGGCATGCTGCAGGTGAACGCCGCGGCCGCCGTTGCGTCCGCGCAAAACGCGCATATCGCCACGCACTAACGCAATCTTCCTGTAGGTTGGGTAGAGGCGCAGCTGAAACCCAACGTTGCCATGCGGATGACGATGTTGGGGTTCGGCTGCGCCTCAGCCCAACCTACGGGTGGTGTGCGAAAAAAGCTCACTGCGTCAGCGCATCAGCAAAACAGCCGAAAAGCCGCTGTGGACGCCTCTTCGGCCTGTATCCACCTTATTTGTGGTGAAGCCGCATAACAGATAGTTGCTTCAGAAGTTCTGGCAACGCCGTTTGTACCGTATCCCACACCACATCAAGGTTGATGTCGAAGTAACCGTGAGCAATCCGATTGCGCATTCCGCGCATACTTCGCCATGGCACCTCTGGATATCTTTGCGTGAACTCGGTATGGCCATCCATCACTTTGGTTGCGGCTTCGCCAGTAATGATGAGGCTCATGATGACCGCTTGCTGGGTACGCTTATCGGCAAAGAAATCGTCCTTGAATAGGAAGATTGCATAACCTCTCCCGCCGATCCGATCCTGCCTCATGCAGGATCAGGCAAGAACCCACCAACTTATGGCATTCCACAACCGGTCCTGCGCGCGATATCGTGCGGATTCCCCGCCCGCCCAACGAGGTCCGCCATGCTCACGTTGAGTATCAACGGCCGCGAACATCAGTTCGACGGTCCGCCGGAGATGCCGCTGCTCTGGTACCTGCGCGATACGTTGGGCTACACGGGTACCAAGTTCGGTTGCGGCATGGCGCTGTGCGGCGCGTGTACGGTACATCTGGATGGCACGGCGGTGCGTTCGTGCATCACGCCGGTAGTGGCCGCGGCGGGCAAGCAGGTCACGACCATCGAAGGATTGTCGGCGAACGGCGATCACCCCGTACAGCGCGCCTGGATGAGCCTGAACGTGGCGCAGTGCGGGTACTGCCAGGCCGGGCAGATCATGCAGGCCGCTTCGTTGTTGAAGAGCAATCCGCACCCCAGCGATGCCGAGATCGATACGGCGATGTCCGGCAACATCTGCCGCTGCGGCACGTACACGCGCATCCGCGCGGCCATCAAGCTCGCCGCGGGCGAAAGCGGTGTGGCATGAGCAGGCGCGATCTGGAAATCTGCAACGAAAGCCGTCGCGCCTTCATGCTCGGCTTCGGCGCGGGCAGCCTCTTGCTGGCATTCGGCCTGCCCTCGCTCGCGCTTGCCGCGACCAAGGCGGAAACCAGGAAGCTGTACGGCGGCGAAGGCGCCGAGCATGGCCTGCGCGACGACCCGCACCTGTTCGTCGAGATCGCGCCGGACGGCACGGTAACCGTGGTATGCATCCGCTCGGAAATGGGCCAGGGCGTACGCACCAGTGTGGCGATGGTGGTGGCCGATGAACTGGGCGCCGATTGGTCGCGCGTGAAAGTACGGCAGGCGCCAGGCGACGAGTTGCGTTACGGCAACCAGGACACTGACGGTTCGCGCAGCCTGCGCCAAAGCTTCGCCGCCTTGCGCCGCGCTGGCGCCGCTGCGCGCGTGATGCTGGAACAGGCTGCCGCGACGCAATGGGGCGTGGACGTACATCAGGTAAAAGCCGGTATCCATGAAGTGGTCGACACCAGGAGCGGACGCACGCTTGGTTTCGGCGAACTTGCCGCCAAGGCCGCCGCCCTGCCCGCACCCGATCCGGCGACGTTGAAACTGAAATCGCCTAGCGAATTCCGTTACATCGGCAAAGACAAAACCGGGCTGATCGACGGCCATGACATCGTCACCGGCCGTGCGCATTACGGCATCGACACGCGCCTGGACGGCATGCTTTACGCGGTGATCGCGCGCCCGCCGGTGTACGGCGACAAGCTTGCCTCATTCGATGGCAGCGCCGCGCAGAAAATGCCCGGCGTGGTGAAGGTGCTTGAAGTGCCCGCCACACCACCGCCCTCCGGTTTTCAGCCGCTTGGCGGCGTTGCAGTGATCGCCAGCAACAGCTGGGTGGCGATCAAGGCGCGCGAACAACTGAAACTCAACTGGACCGGCGGCCCCAACGCCAACTACGACTCGGTCGCCTACCGCGCGCAACTGGAAGCGGCCAATCGCAAGCCAGGCGAGGTCGTGCGCAACGATGGCAACGTCGAGCAGGCGTTGAACAACGCCGGCAAACGCGTCACCGCGGATTACTACATTCCGCATCTCGCCCACGCCAGCATGGAGCCGCCGTGCGCGGTCGCGCACTTCGCGAACAACAAGTGCGAAGTGTGGGCATGCACGCAGGCGCCGCAGGAAATCCGCACCGAACTGGTCAAGGCCTTGGGGATTCCGGATGCGAACATCACCGTAAACGTCACCCTGCTCGGCGGCGGTTTCGGGCGCAAATCCAAGCCCGATTACGTGGTGGAAGCCGCCCTGCTCTCACGCGCCATGGGCAAGCCGATAAAGCTCTTGTGGACGCGCGAGGACGACATCGTCAACGACTATTTCCATGCCGTGTCGGCCGAACATCTGGAAGCCGCGCTGGATGGTGCGGGCAAGGTCGAAGGCTGGCTGCATCGCACGGCGGCGCCTTCCATCCAGTCCACCTTCATGCCGGGCATCGTGCATGAGCAGGCTGGCGAATTGAATCACGGCATCGTCGACCTGCCGTTCGCCATTCCGAACGTACGCATCGAGAATCCAGCCGTGGAAGCGCACACGCGTATCGGCTGGTTCCGTTCCGTGTACAACATTCCGCATGCCTTCGGTGTGCAGAGTTTCGTGGCCGAACTGGCGCACGCGGCAGGACGCGATCATCGCGATTTTCTGCTCGAACTGATCGGTCCGGATCGCCAGTTCCAGCCCACCTCGCGGGTAAAGTTCACCAATTACGGCGAAGACCCGGCGCTTCATCCGATCGATATCAAGCGACTGAAACGCGTGATCGAAACCGTCACTGCAGCCGCCCAATGGGGACGCACGCTACCCAGGGGGCGCGGCCTGGGTTTGGCGGCGCATCGCAGCTTCGTCACCTACACCGCGGCGGTTTGCGAAGTGGACGTGAACCCCGATGGCAAGCTGAGCATTCCGCGTGTGGACATCGCCATCGACTGCGGCCTGCAGGTGAATCCCGAGCGCGTGCGCTCGCAATTGGAAGGCGCCGTGATCATGGGCGTTGGCCTGGCCTTGCACGGCGAGATCAGCTTCAAGCACGGCCGTGCCGAGCAATCCAACTTCAACGATTTCCTGGTGCTGCGCATGAACGAGGCGCCGCGCGAGATTCACGTGCATATGGTGGCCGGCGACGATCATTCGCTGCCGATGGGCGGTGTGGGCGAGCCGGGTTTACCACCGATTGCACCGGCGTTGACCAATGCGATTTTCGCGGCCACGGGGCAGCGGATTCGCAGCTTGCCGATACGGCAGCAGTTGGTGAAGGCGAAGCAGGTGGCGTGAAATGCAGGACGCGATGGTGCGCGGATTTCACCGCACATCATCCTTGACGCGCGCCCACTCCACCAAAAGATTCGACAGCTTTTCGGGCCTGCCCACGTAGAAGCCCTGTGCCGCGTCGCAGCCGTGGTTGTTCAACCAGCGATACTGCGAATACCGTTCGATGCCTTCAGCAACAATGCTTACTTTCAAGCTCTTGCCAAGCGCGATGATGGCCTCGCAAATCGTCGCCGAGCGCGCATCGCGATCCACGTTGCGCACGAACGCCTGATCGATTTTCAGTATGTCGATGGGCAGGTCGCGCAGATAGGAAAGTCCTGAAAATCCCGTGCCGAAATCATCCAGCGCCACGGCGACCCCGTCTGAGCGCAACTGCTTCATCACCGCAATGGCTTTTTCGCGATGCTCGATCAGGCTGCTTTCGGTCAGCTCGATGCGCAGCGCGTGTTCGGCAAGCGAATACATCGTGCGGACCGCGCGCAGGTTGGCGATCAAGTCGCGGCTGCGCAATTCGGTCGGGGAAACGTTGACCGCGATCGGCATGTCGCCGAAGCCGGCATCCCGCAATTCGCGGCTCGCCTTGGCCGCCTGCTCCAGCACCCACTGCCCCAATGGCACGATCAGGCCGGATTCCTCGCACAGCGGGATAAAGCTCGACGGGTAAATGTAACTACCGTCGCTCTGCGGCCAACGGATCAACGCCTCCAGGCCGCTCGGATGCATATGGGGAAAGTGCGCGATCGGCTGGAAATGCAGCTCGAATTCGTGGCGCTTCACCGCTCTGCGCAAGGACGCGGAAAAATGCAGTTTCTCCTTGGATTGCTGCGCCATCACTGGCTCGAAATGGTGAATCGGCTCATCGCTGCGCAGATGCGAGTGCGCGGCCAAGGCGGCGCGCGCCAGCAACGCATCGCTCTGAATGCTGTCGTGCGGATAATTGGCCACCCCGATTACCACGTTTATCTGGTGCTGGGTATCTTTGTAATAGATCGGCTCGGCGATGCATTCGGCCATCGCCTGCAGCAGCGTATCGGGCAGGCGCTGTGCGTCGGTCAATGCAAAGGATTGATGATTGATGGCCGCGAGATAACCATGGCCGTCGCCCAGCTGCGCAAGGCGCGAGGCGACCACCTGCAGGATTCCGGTGGAGATGTTGATGCCGAAGGTATCGGCAATCGCGTCCATGCCCACCAGTTGCAGATACGCCACTTCAAACGGCGCACCGGCCGCGATGCGCACATCCATCCACTCCATCAACGCGTGCTGATTGGGCAGCCCGGTGATGAGATCGTGCGAGGCGCGATACACCAGTTCGCGTTCGTCGGCCAGGTGCGCGGTAACGTCTTCGGCCAGTATCAGGCGCGCCGGGCGATCGGCAAAAGTGATGTCGGCGCTATGAATGCGCACACTGATAGGAACGCCGGCCTTGGTGCGATGAACCCATATCCTGGGTGCATCACGCACTTCCGATGGCGATGCCACATGTGTGACGACGGTGGAATGGTCATCTGCGTCGCGCAGATCCAGAATGGACATCGCCAGGAATTCTTCGCGCGTATAGCCATATGCACGCATCGCGGCAGCGTTCACTTCCAGAATGCGCAAGCTGGCAACGTCGAACACCCAGAACGGCAACGGGTTCTGCTCGAACAACACGTCGAAGCGGTCTTCGCTTTCCCGTTGCAGGCGTCGCGCTTCCCATTGTTCCGTCACGTCGACGACGGTGCCGGTCATGCGCCGCGCGCCGTGCTCGTCGACCACCACTTGGCCGCCCGCCGACAGACAGCGCACGATGCCGTCGTCGAGATACAGGCGGAATTCGGTATGCAAGGGTGCGCCGCTGCTCCAGGCTTCCCTGATTCGTTGCATCAGCGACAAGCGATCCGTCGGCGCCACCATGGCAAGCATGTCCTTGACGCTGGTCATGGTCGTGCCGCGCGGCAAGCCGAACAGTTCCTCGGCGTCCTCGGAGCACTCGAAGCGCTGCGCATCATCGCTGAGCGACCACATGGCCGTACGCCCTACTCGTTGGGCCACGCGCAAGTCTTCCGAAGCGGCCTGCAAGCTGCGAATGTAGTGTTGCTGCAACGCCGCCGCGCGCGACGTCACCCGCAGCAGGCTGATGAAGGCCACCAGATAGCAAAGATAAAAAATGGCGATACCGGCGAGCTGCCGGTACCACGGCGCCAGCGCGTCCTCCATGCTTACACCAGCTTCCACGGTAAACGGATAGCTCTCTACCGGCACCCTCACGCGCAGCGGCGCAAAGCCACGGCTGTCGACCCAGCGCATCCACCACGGCATTGCTGTACTGAACACCGCGTCGGGTTTGCCACCTTGCAGCACCCCGCGCCCATGGGCATCCATGACGGAGAAAAACACATTGCCGGTGTGCGGCACGGAGGCAAGGGAATGCTCCAGCGCGGCAACCTGGATATGGCCCACCACCCATCGATGACCATCGTCGTCGGACGCCGCAAGCGGCAGCACGGTGCTGCCATCGGGCTTTTTCTCGACCGATCCGAAACATGGCACGGCAGCCGCCGAAGGCTGGTTTGTGCCGCAGGAGGTCCATACCCCGTCACCGTCCTCCGGCGATGCCGAGGTTTCCCCGGCAGGTATGGCGTCGACAAGCGCAACGTCCACCACCTGCGGCTGGCGCCGCACCACCGCCGCGATGATGGTCCTCATCAGCGCATCGTGCTGGGCCGGCAACGTCTGTTGAAGATGCTGGGACTCCTCGGCGATCACCATGAGCGCATTGGCACTCGATTTCAGCGGTGCATGCACCATCTGCGCCGCGTTGAGCGCCACCTCGTTGGCGACGCGGCCACTCTCGTTCCACTGCGCACGCAGGTTCGAGCGCAGGTCGCTCGCCAGCACGATCAGCAGCAGCACGGCCGTAAGGCTGCCCAGGGTGCGAATCGCCTGCTGCGAGACGACCTTTGGGGCGCCATGGCTGGGGGTGGTTGGCCTGCTCGGGGTCATGGCAGGAATGAAGCAAATTCCATGCCCCGACTCAGTTGCGTGATTGGCGGCTCCCTCCCCTGCGTGCAGCCTGATTACCGTCGAGTCTCAGCTGAGCCGATCGCCCATATATATTCATCCCGGCGAAAGCCGGCCCAGCGATTTAAAGCGAAAGACACTGGATCCCGGCTTTCGCCGGGATGACGAAGTTTCCGGCAGAGTTATACAAATGCGGCCAGCTGAGACTCGATGCTAATCAGGGGTGTACCGGAGAGGGGTTGTCCGAGCTTGTCGCATCGTTGAAATGCGTCGCAAGGTTGCTTCACCCCTCCCCCTACTTCACGCAGGAGGGGACGCATTCCGGCACGCTGATGCTCGGCCTTACGCTATGAATGATCTTCCCGCAAAGCCACCCACTGAGGTACGGGCATGCCGTGCGGCAATCAGTTGTACTTCGTGTCGAAGTCGGTGGCTCTGCCGTTGATAAAGGTGACGATCACCGTTTTGCCGTCCTGCGCGTACTGCCATTGTTCGCCGCGCGCCATCTGGTCGTCCGGCAGGCCGGTGTTCTGCCGGTGGATATAGACACGCATCAGCGGTGGGCCAAGCAACTCCTGCACGCGAACCGCGGTGTCGCCGGCCGAGAGCACTTTGTCGCCCACGCGCAAAGTCGGCATGGCCTGTGCGGCAAAGCTCACCATCCATAAAGCCACAAACATGTAACGACGCATGACAAATTCCATTTTTGATTGAAGTTGTTTGATACGCCGCGAACTCAGCGGCGCTCAACCACGAAATCGGCGCGGCAACCACGATCCACCCAGATGCCGTCGCGCGACCAGCCCCAGCTTTTTCCTTCACGGCAGTCGGCGCCGGAAAGCCGGTTGACCAAGCGTACCGAGTCGTCGCGATGCAGCTCCACCGAACAAATCTGATAGTTGCCACCGTGGCTCTCGCATCGCACCTGCAGTTGCTGCGGGCGGCCCCAGCCCGGCCGTCCGCCGCCGCCATAACCATAGCCACCGCGCGCCGGCGCGAATTGCCCTCGGCAGCCGCGATCCACCCAGATGCCGCCACGATCGAAGCCCCAGGTCTGGTCGCGAATGCAGCGCGTCTTGGACGCTTGCTGCACCAGTTCTGCGTCGCGCCAGGGCACCTGGCAACGGGCGAAACGGTTGTCGTTGCTGGCGCAGTACGCGCCTTGCGGACCTTGGTCGTACCGTCCGCCGTATGGCTGCCCGTACTGCGCATGCAGCGGTGTGGTCGCTGTGAACAAGGAAAATCCAATCGCCATCCCGCTTGCCAAAACCTTGCCGATCGCGCTCATGGGTCATCCTTTCTGGTTGCGCAAAATATTGCGTGAGGAACGATAGCCATAACGCTGGGGCAAGTCATGAGTCTGTGATGAGGTGCTGAAAGCAGCAGTTCATGTTGGGGCCATCCACGCGTCCTTGCTCGTCAAAAACCACCCTGCACACCCCCAACATGAATGCTTCACCGCCCCTAGATTTCGCAGTGCGCATCGTCTTGCCAACCGCGTGGGTCATGGAGCAACACGGTGGCCAAATCCCCCGACGAACGCCTCAAGGAAGACATGCCGCTCCCCCAAAACGTCTCCAACGTTTTTAGGGGTGGTTTGTTCGTATTGGCAGTGTTGGCATGCATGTATGTGGCGCGGGACGTTGTGGTGCCGATCGTGCTGGCGTTCTTCCTGAGACTGCTGGTGCAGCCGGGCATGAACCTCATGAAACGCTCACGCGTACCGCGCCTGGTAGCGGCGTTGCTGGCCGTGGCGTCGCTGCTGGGCTGTATCGTCGGCCTGATCGATCTGTTGAGCTCGCCCGCTTCGCAATGGGCGCAACGCCTGCCGCAGGGCCTGCCACGCCTGCAGCAACGCGTGCGCATCATCAGCCAGCCGCTGGATAGCATTACGCGCCTGGTCACGCACGCCAAGAACGCAGTGGTCGGCCCTGGCCACGGCGGCAATCCGTCGCCTCCGCCACCGGCAGGCACCGACTTCCAGCAACTACTGTTGTCCACCATGCATCATTTCGCGTCCAACTTCGTATGGACCTTCCTGATGCTGTTCTTCCTGTTGCTCGCCGGCGATACATTCTTGCGGCGCCTGGTGGAAGTGATGCCGACCTTCCGCGACAAGCGGCAAGTGATCGACATCGCGCAACAGGTGGAATCCGATATTTCGGTTTATCTGATGACCATCACGATCATGAATACGCTGGTTGGCATCGCCACTGGTACAGCCATGTGGCTGATCGGCCTGCCCGATCCGCTGCTGTGGGGCGTGATGGCGTTCATGCTCAACTACGTGCCGATATTCGGGCCGCTCGCCGGCATGATGCTGTTTCTCGTCGTGGGCATGCTGAGCCTGGACCCGCTATGGAAAGCGTTCATGCCAATGATCGCCTACATCACCGTGCACCTGATCGAAGGCGAAGCGGTAACGCCAATGCTGCTGGCGCGACGCTTCACGCTCAACGCCGTACTGGTGATGGCATCACTGCTGTTCTGGGACTGGATGTGGGGCATTCCCGGCGCGGTATTGGCGATGCCGCTGCTAGCGATCAGCAAGATCATCTGCGATCGCGTGCGGCCATTGGCGGCGCTTGGGCATTTCATTCAAGGGGAGCGACGACGTGTGTGGGAGCCGTAGACAACCCTCCTACGAGCACGACTCCTTTTGGCTGATGCAACTGCCGGCGATGCTGGTGGTAGAGATCGATGGCGGCCAGCACGTGGACGCCCGTCGCTACGATCCTGAAAGAACACGTGTGCTTGAAGCGCGCGGTTATCGCGTCTTGCGCTTCTGGAATGATGAGGTACTGCTGCGCACGGAGGATGTGCTGGAAGTTATCTGGCGGGATTTGATGGGCGCCAAAGAACGTAGCTGATTGGCGTCGTGTTTCAGCTATGCGAAGCACCATTCCCTCTCTTGCGTACAGGGGAGGGAGCGAACATCCGCCAACTGGCACATAGCGCTTAATCAGGTACTTCGCAGGGGAAGGAAAAAATCATGGCGAAAAACCCAGCGCTTTCGCCATTTCAGTGGTCCCGTTCCAACCCAACCCCTGATAGAGCTGCCTGCCTTTCTCCGTCGCGTGCAGAATGGCGTAACCAACCCCACGCCGGACAAACTCCGCATCCGCCAGCTTCATCAGCTCACGTGCCAACCCACGTTTTCTGTACCCGGGTTCGACAAACACATTCAGGACATAGCCGCGTTTGTCCTGCGTCGGATGCGCAGGATGAGGCGGCCAGTCGATAAGCATCAGCCCGATTCCGGCAATCGGAACGCCTACGTCCATCATCACAAAGCCAAAGTAGGTTCCATCCAGCAGGCGTGGCCTCACCCACTCCCGGAAATGTTCGGTCATTGGCATCAGCACCTCATCGCGCCCGCCCGCATCCCGAAACATGGCTTCGCGGTGTCGGCAGACAAGATCAAGGTCATCTGCATGAAGTGTTCGAATGTCCATCGTGATTCCGAAGTAACAACATCAACCGTGATATCGGCTGGGGCAGCGGATGCCCCGGCGTTGCTCATCTACATATGGCGCCTTCGACCGCAAACTCGCCTTATGGCCCTGCCACCGCCAAGCCATATTTGATGGCGCGCGCATCGATTCCAGTATCCATCGCGCGCGCCGCGACCAGATCGGCCTTACCCGCATCGACCTGGCCGCTGCGGATTTTCGCCAGACCGAGACCGTAGCGCGACCAGGCGGAACGCGGCAATTGCGCGACAGCTTGCTCATAGGCCTTCATCGAATCGGCATAGTGTCCGAGCCGCAACTCCACCATTCCGAGGCTGTCGAGATAGATGGGATTCTTGCCATCGCGCTTGATCGCCTTATGGCAATCATGCAAGGCGTCGTCGAGCATCTGATTGCTCAAGGCACGTGCCCAGCAGCGCTCGTTGAGCGCGGCACCAAGCTTGGCGTCATTGTCGTGAAGGCGAATCCAATCGTCCAGCAGCGGCAGCGCCGCGGCGGGCTGATCGAGTTGGATGTAAAAGCTGGCGATCACGCGCGCCTGTGGCGACCCTGCAGGCGCCAATGCGCTTGCCGCCGTCACGTCGGACGCCGCACTCGTGCGGTCTTTGTGCACGAGGTGAAGTCTGGAGCGCAGTAGCAAGGCGTCAAGGTTCTTCGAATCCAGGCTCAAGCATTTATTGAGATCAATCAGAGCCGCGTCGGACTGTTTGTCCGCCCAAAGCGCTTTTGCGCGAGCCACATAATAGTCGGCGTGATCGGGCGCCATGCGGATCGCCTCGTTCAGATCGCTGATGGCGGCCTTCGGCTCACCGCGAGACAGGTCGGCTTCGCCACGCAGCGCGTAATCGGCGGCGCTATTGGGCGTTTCGGCATGGTTGTCGGCAGTGCTGGCGTCCGATTTGTCGCCATCGCTCGGCGCCGTGGCGAAGGCAAATACGCGGCCGCCGTTGTAAGTGAAAAATGCTCTGCGCTGACTGTTGGCAATGAACATGCGATGGGCAAGCAGATAATCCAGACCGAGCAGCATGTCGGTTCTGCCGTCGCCCATGGTTCCGTCGATGACCTGCATCTGGCTATGGTGAATGGATTCCGTGCCAACAGAGAATGTGTCGATCGGCACAATCCATGTCTTGACCAACTTGGCGCCAATGCCATGGGTAATGAAACTGTTTTTCACCTGCGGCGCATTCAGATCAATCCCGACCCGCTCGGCCGCGTCACGGGTAAGCATGGTGGCGTAGGATCCCGAATCGAGCAGTGCCCTCACCTCTTTGCCGTTTATCGTTACCTTGATGAAGGTGCGCCGATCGGTCTTATTGGCCACCGATTCGATGTCAGCCATGAAGAAATCGTGGCCTGTAGACCAATACGCCAACCCGCGCTTATCGCAGCCGTCTACCCTGAAAAGCGAAAATTTTCCATGCGCCATATCGATCTCAAGATCGTCCATATCGAGCAGGTTGGCGCCCAGCATTCCATAGCCCGCGTCGCTACCGCCGACGATGAAATCAATATTCTTGAGCGTGGTATCAAGGATGCCGAATTCCTTCACATGCGCGTACCCGACGCTCACCGAACCTCCGATCCCGCTCATGCGAAACCCGAACGGCAAAGCCCGCTGCTTGAGCCCCAATGACGAGGCAGCAGCGCTCGACATGAAGTTGAAGAAAGCCCCCGTATCGAGGGCAAGACGCGTGTCGCTTCCATTGATTTTCACCATGGTCGTGGCGCGGCCACCTTCCATTTCCACCGGCAAGGTGCCGTAACGTTCCAATCGGCAGTTGGCAGCCCAGGCCTGGCTCGCGAACAACATGCCGACACCCAGGCAAGACAACCGCAACATGGTCATGGGCATGCTGTTTACCGCAATCCTTATCGCATCCAGCATATTTTTCCCCTGAAAAACATATACATGCTGTCTCAACGCTACCGCCATTGTGGCGGCGGTGAGTACCGACCTAATAGTTTAGAGCGTTGCTGCGACGAACTCAGCGAACGCGGGTAAAGTAATTCGTTCGCATGACCGGCAAGCCGTTATTCCCAGGGTAGACAGCAGTCTCCACGAGAGTTTGGCCATCTGGCATAGCGGAATAAATGCGCGTCGAAACAAGGATGCCGTCCTTCTGCAGCGCCATGACCAACACATTTGGCGCAGGCAGTTTCAATGCCGCGCTATTCGCCTCGGGGCTATCCTTGACGGCAGACAGTGTTCCATCGAGTGCAGCCGTGGACACGGAATGAACCTCATTGCCAGCCGCATAAATAATATCGACGTGCGTAGTCCACCTGTTGTCACCCGCATCGCCGAACGTGAACCTCACGCTTCTCGGACGCTGCCCGGGTGGCAAAGGCATGCGTGAAGTGTCCAGCGACCAGGTGCCGAGCAGCGAAGAAGCCACTGGTTGGGTAGTGCGAACATTTACCCGCGATCCGGGCACGGCGATTGCGGTGAACGAGAACGTCAGGGCGACGACGAATGAAAGCAACAGGACTTTCGGCAGAAACTTCATTCCTCTCTCTCCATGCAAAGACGCGGGGGATTTATACGTCAGGTAGGCATATGCCCGGCTTGAAGATGTTTCCCCTTTTATCAGTAGTCTCTTCGGGAAATAATGCTTAATCTATGCAGACCCTTTATCTCCTGGCAGCGACTGGGTATTTTCGCTATCGGGATTTTTGAGATCGCCCAGCAGATCATTGCCCGGATTTGGCCTTTTCCACTACCAAAGCCGTGACAGCATTTCCGACGAACTCTGCGGCGGGCGGGTCCTGGTTGGCCAGTACCACGATGGTGTACGGCGATCCGAGAATCATGTATAGATCGGTATTTACGCCAGAAAACCCGCCCTCGTGACCTACGACGGTATGGCCGTAGACATCTTCTATCTCCATCGCGTAACCGTATTTTTCGCCGCCTGCATTGCGGGATTTGATCATTTCATCAAATGTCGCCTTGCTCTCGAGCTTCCCGTTGCGCAAGGCGTCGGCGAATCGGACGAGGTCATCCACCGTGGAGATCGCGCCGCCAGCAGGGCTGCCTATATCACGCTCGGCTTCATGCCAGGCCGTCGACATGCCCTGTTTCGTCACTTTCGTGTATGGGATGACGAGCTTGCCCCCCGAGTACGGAATGTTGTTGGGATCGCTGCCAGTCATTCCCGCGGCTGCGAAAATGTGCTCGCGGATATAGCTGGGATAATCTTCGCCCGACACTTTTTCGACAATGGCGCCCGCGAGTGCGAGACCAGCATTGCTATAGGACCAACTCGTTCCTGGCGCGAACTTGGGCTCGTCCTTGTCGTACAGCGGCATGAATTCTTCGGCGCGCTTGACGCCGTTCTTCATCATTTCCGGTGTGCGCCTGGCCAGAAAATCTCCCATGCCAGCGGTATGCGATAACAGCATTCCAACCGTGACCTTGTCGCGAACGGTCCGATTGGGATAATCGGGAAAGAATTTTCCGACCGTATCGTCAAACGACATCTTCTTTTGGTCGACCAGCTGACCGATCGAAGCAGCAGTGAACATCTTGCCCATGGAGGCCAGCGTGAACTGCGTCGACGTGGTAAACGGGGTTTTCTTCGCGCGATCAGCGTAGCCGCCACTGGCGCTGGCGATGATGGTTGTCCCGCGGGCAACCACGACGATGCCCGAGAAAAATCCAGCCCGCGATTCCTTGGCCACCACCTTGCTCACATCGCGTGCGATAGCCGCGTCGCCAAGGTCTTTCGGCATAGTTGACTCAGGCGGTATCGTCGGGGACGTGAAGTATCGGTCGATACGACCGGCATCGTCCGCGACTAGCCGCGCTTCAAACCAATTGTTGGACTTCACGCCTTGCACCAGCGCCGTAACGCTGTGGGCGCTGGATTCAGTGACGTTTACCAAATGCAGCCCGCCATTGTCGCGGCATGTCTCGAAATCGAATTGTGCAAAATCCTGCGCGGATACATGTTTCATGGCGTCAGACGAAAGGTTCGCCGCCCACCATTTCGTCATCCGTCCGACATCCGGCACACGGCATAGGTCGATCCATGCGCCTAGCAGCCGGCCAGCTCCAGTGTCAGGCAGCTGAGTAGGCTGGACAGCCTCCGTGTGCTGCGAAGCCCAGGCCACGGGGGCTTGTGTAATCGCCAGTACAGCCGCCAACGACACTAACAGTCCATAAGTGCGCTTCATCAGCGATATGCTCCGATGCGTTATCGATGTGGGTTTATAGGGTGGATGAAAGCGGAACGCCGGGTATTCCCATCGCTATATATTTTTCCCCTGTCGCTTGGTAGCGGATTCAACCGGCCGAAGCAAACATTTCAAACATGTCAAAAGCTACCATTCCGGGATCAATATCTCCAAGCAAACGAAGCTGCTCGCCAATACTTACTGATCGCGCAAACGCTCCATGGCAATGGAAGACATCTGGAATCCAAGCTTGGTAAAGAACGCCGCCGCCCCTTCCCGACCCGCACGAAGAACCCATGTGATGCGAGGGTTGTCGCCCGTAATGTGCTGAACCAGTGCGCGGCCAACACCTTGTAGCCGGTACTCTTGTGATACAGCCACCATGGAGAGGTAGCCATTTGAGACGCCATCGGTAATCGCCCGAGCGAAACCAACAATCTCGTGGTTCGCGATGGCGACGGCTGTTCGTTGTGAATGGGCCAGGAGCAACGCGAATTCTTCGGCGCTCCCTACCCGATGAGCCCATCCGTTGGCGCAAAGAAACTGTCGCACTGATTCGGCTTCTTGCAGCTGTACGTCGCGAATGAGCATGGATTTTCGATAAGCCGAATTGATCTACGGTTCGTGCCGGCGCTTGGCAGCCTCAGCCAGCAATTGTGCGGCCAAGCATTGCGAAAGAAATTGCCCATCAACAGCAGGGCAAAAAACGAAAACCAGAAAATCCCACCCTTCCCACTTCCAATATCTTAGAACACCGGGGGCTTGCCGCAATCCCCCGGTCTTGTTGCTCAATCGCCGCCCAATCATCGACCCTGCGGAAGGAGAGGTAGCGAGATGAACACGCCGTTTTCGAATTGCGAAGCGTATGGCCGCATCAAGCAGGCACACCCGATCGGAATATCTGCTGCGCCGGCGGGAGCGCGGCCATGAGTGGGCATACGGTGGTGATCGCGGGAGCCGGACCGACCGGATTGATGCTGGCTGGCGAACTGGCTTTGGCGGGTGTCGACGTTGCCCTGATCGAGCGGCGCGTAAACCATGATCTCGCCGGCTCGCGTGCAGGTGGTCTGCACGCGCGAACCATTGAGGTGCTCGATCAGCGTGGCATCGCGGAACGTTTCCTGTCGCAGGGGCAGATCGCTCAGGTCGCCGGCTTCGCTGGGGTTTCTTTGGATATCAGCGATTTTCCCACCCGGCACAACTACGGCCTGGGGCTGTGGCAGAAGCATATCGAGCGCCTATTGGCCGACTGGGTGGGAGAGCTCGGCGTGATGATCCGTCGCGGACGCGAGGTGATCGGCATTGCGCAGGACGGCGCTGGTGTCGATATCGCGTTATCCCATGGTGAGCCGCTGCGCGCGGAATACCTGGTCGGGTGCGATGGTGGGCGCAGCGTGATACGCAAGGCCGCCGGCATCGATTTCCCTGGATGGGACCCGACGACGAGCGCCCTGATCGCTGAAGTCGAAATGCCGCAGGAGCCGGAATGGGGCATCCATCGCAATGCCTACGGCATCCATTCCTTCGGCAGGGCGGAGTACGAAATCCGCGATGGCGAAGTGGTCTACGCAAATCATGGGCCCGTAAGGATCATGGTGACCGAAGAGAAAGTCGGGCCGGCGACCGAACCCACTTTGGACGATCTGCGCAAGGCGCTCATCGCCGCCTGCGGGACCGACTATGGCGTGCATAGTCCCAGTTGGATTTCCAGATTCACCGACGCGACACGGCAAGCCGCGGTCTATCGGAACAAACGAATCCTGTTGGCCGGCGATGCCGCCCACGTGCACGCGCCGGACGGTGGACAGGGCCTTCAAATCGGCCTGCAGGATGCGGTGAATCTGGGATGGAAGCTGGCCCAGGTAGTCAACCGAACATCTCCGGAAAACCTGCTGGATACTTATCACACCGAACGCCACCCGATTGCCGCCCGTGTATTGCGCAACACGATGGCGTCGGTCGCGCTTCGTCGCCCGGACGAGCGCACGACAGCCCTGCGCGAGACTGTGGCCGAGCTTTTCACCATGGATGAGCCGCGCAAACGATTTGCCGGCATGATGTCCGGCCTGGATATTCATTACGACCTCGGCGACGGACACCCTCTTCTCGGACGCCGCATGCCCGATCTCGATCTCATTGCTGCCAAGGGTCCGCTGCGCGTCTTCACTTTGCTGCACGTTGCCAAACCCGTGCTGCTCAACTTTGGCAAGCCAGATGATTTGGACATCCGTCCATGGATGGATCGAGTTCAGTTGATCGAGGCCGACTACGCGGGGAAGTGGGAACTCCCAGTGCTTGGTAGCGTCGCCGCACCTTCGGCGGTGCTCATTCGGCCTGATGGATATGTCGCTTGGGTGGGAGAAGGCACGGACTTTGGGCTTGCCGATGCGCTGGCCCTTTGGTTTGGTCCGCCCGCGTGGCACTTCGCCAAGCTCGCTAGATCAGATCACGCCTGAAGGCGCGTTCGTTCGGATACCACCCAACTTGGTGATCGCGGCGGACTTGCGGCGCAGCCTGAGCAGCCTTTGATGCCTCCGCCACCGGAACCTCATACCAGCCAAGCTTCTCAAAAAAAACACCCACGTCCTTGCTGACCAGATATCGGCTTGGACCGCCGCCGCGATCTTGATCACTGATCCGTCCTTTTTGCTCAAGACAGTCAAAGCTGACGCTGCTATTGCTCGCGTAGCGCACGGACGATCGCGATGCCGAGGAAAAGACCGACCTGCGCGATCACTATCACACCCCATCCACCCTTGAAGAGATAGCCAACGATCAAGGACACCGCCAGCGAGAGTGCAGCCCAAAGTACGCCACGATGGTTGCCTCCTTGTTCGGCCTCATAAGCGCCGAGTACGTAATAGGTATAGGCGCAAACCAGCATCAGCAAAATCGGTGATTTCAGAAAATCCAAGCGGTTCCCCTTGTGTTCGGCTCGCAACGACATTCATGATTCGTCGGCTCAGAAGCTAAAATATCGAATGGCAAAAGCCCCTATTCCTGACCTACCTCCACGTTTTTGCTCATTATTCCGAGCGAAAACCGAAACTTCGTGTAGATTCCTTTCGGAGTGAGCGTCATTCCCGGCGTAGGCCGGAATGACGTCGCTATTTTTTTATGCCATTCGGCTAGAACGCAGTTCTCTGATTTTTCTGGAATCCGGATAAAAGCGTGGAATACCTCAGCCCCTATTCCCCCGGATGATAAACCCGCTCCACATGCCCCTTCAGCTCTTCCGGCCAAAAATAAACCTGCCGCAGATTCCCTGTCGTGTATCGCTCGGCTTCGTCTTTGAAATGCGGTGAATCCGCGTGGCCACTTTCGCCGCCGGCGGTGATGGCGCGTGCATGCACCTTGTCGCCGAACTCCACCACTGCCACGAAACTGTTGCCGCTGGTGCCGTAGTAGCGCTTGGTACCGGGCCAGCGGTGGGCGCCGAAGGAAGCGAGTGAGCCCCAGCGTGATGAAGTGAAAGGCACGGGAATGCTGGGCTTGGCGTCGTTGAAGGGTTGCACGATATCGCTGGTCAGGCGCTGGAAGCGGTTCACTTCGCCCCACGGAGTGCCCCAGCTGCCGAAATCTTTTTCTAGGCGGTCGGAGGCTTCGGCGAGTGCTTGCAAGCGCGCTTTCGCGCCTGCCTTTTCCGCCATCAGGTCGTACATCGACAAGCCTTCGGCATTATCGGCCTTGTCCATTGTGTCCCACAGCGTGTCGCCCCAGAACACCGCCAAGGTGGTAGGCATGGAGGCGATGCCCCAGCGGTAGTCCCAGTTGCGCAGCATGGTTATTTGACCGGCGAGCTTTTGCTTGAGCGGATCGCCGACCGGCAGCGCGTCGTAATCATGCACCAGGATGGGAATCTGGTGCGCAAATTCCGGCAAATACGAATCGAACGCGGTGGTGATCAACGATTCCAGGGTGAAGCCCTGCTTGCCCGTCAGCAGCATGGTGGCGTGGACGCCTCGCGGATTTTCGCCGACGGTGTCCACGTAGCGCGGATAATCCTCGCGCTTGGGGCTGTAAGCGCCGGCGGCAGAGTAAGGCCAGTCGTTAGTGTTCATGATCCAGCCGTTTGGCGGATTCAAAAGATGCGGCAGTTCGTTGAGCGCATGCAGACCTTTCCAATCGGTCGCCGGATCGCTGCCATCGACGGGTTTGGTGTAATCGAAACCGTTGTCGCGCTTGGGAATGAATTGCGGATGCAGATAGGCAATCTCGCCCTTGTCATCCGCAAAGATGGTGTTGTTGGATGAATTGGCCTGCAATTCGGCGACCTTCATATAGCTGGCGTAATCGCTGGCTTTGGTGCGCAGCCAGCTTTGCTCCAATGCTTGCAAAGGCTTGTTCATCAGCGCCATGGCGATCCATTTGCCATCGTTCTCCCGCACGATCGGACCATGATGCGTGGCATACGTCGTGAACGTACGTTGCGCCATGGAACCGTCGCCTTTGCGATAGGACACGCTGATCTGTCGCACGGATACCGGGCGCAGCTCGCTACCGTAGCGATAGAACAGCTTGCCGTCCTTGTGCACGATGGTCTCGGCGAACTCGTCGACCGCGTCGGCGGTGGTGGAGGTATGCATCCAGCCGATATGCGGATTGAAGCCCTGGTAGATGAAGAATTGTCCCCAGGTTACCGCGCCATATGCGTCCAGCCCCGCATCGCTGGACATCTGCAATTCGGAGCGGAAGTAGAACGAGGTATGCGGATTGATCAGCAGCAAAGCATGCCCGCCGGTGGTGAGCCTGGGCGCGATGGCGATGCCGTTCGAGCCGGTAGGCTCTGTCCAGCTCGATGGGGTCTCGACCATCGCAACGGGTTCGCCATCACGGCCATAAAATGCTTGCAGCGGCTTGAGCGATGCGCGCTCGATATCGCCGCCAATGCTACCCTCGCTGAAGCTCAGCGCCATCCACGGTTCGAAATGCTTGATCACACGTGGATGGGTTTGTGGGTGCGTGGCGAGGTAATCGTTCAAGCCATCGGCCCACGCATTCATCAACGCCTGCAGCCACGCGGGACTCTTGGCATATTGCCGCTGCAGTTCGACCGGATCGATGAAAAGCCGCTGGCGCAGATCGCTCCAGATGGCGGACTCGCCTTCGGCCTCGGCCAGGCGTCCAAGCGCATTGAGATAGTTGGTCTCCACGCGATTGAAATCGTCCTCGGCCTGCGCGTACGCCATGCCGAACACGGCATCCGCGTCGGTCTTGCCATGCACGTGGGCGATGCCCCAATCATCGCGCGTGATGGTCACGGCGTGGGCTTCGTTGCGCCAGCGGTCAGCTTCGGACGTTTCGGCGTGCGCCGCGGTAGCCAGAGCGAGCGAAACGCCGACGGCTGCGGCGAAAGCTCGCCGCTTCAGGCGCGTAGGTGCGGCAACGTTTGGCATGGCGTCACAACCGGTCCGAAAAGATCGGAGCATGGTATCGGCTGTGCGGTTGGCAGGTAAGTTGACCTTTGGGCTAGGGATGCTCTGATCTATTCCACGTACCCGTCACCGCACTGTATGCGCGCCTCGCTGTGCTCCAGTGGCGAAGGCAGACTGGCCGTCTGTCGAGACGCTGGGGTGCAGCGAGGCGCGCATACAGTGCGGCCCCAATCGATTGAATTTAAATGAGGGTGACGTCCAGAAGGCGTGGAATAGATCAGAGCATCCCTAGGTGCATCCCAGCCTAGCCGACCCGCGTTTCGCCCTCGCCGCCGAATACACGCTCCACGCGCCGGCGTTCGCGCTGCATCATCCCTGCCCGCTCGATCAAGTGATGGAAGGATTCGCTGGAATCGGGATCGCTGGTGGCCTCGCCGACGCTGAAGCGGATCTTGTAAGGCCGGTCCGTGGCATTGAGCGTCTCGACCGCTTCGCCGATGCGCATCAGTGCAATCACACCACCGGTGTTCTCGTCGTTGGTGACCACGACGAATTCGTCGCTCTCGGTACGCGCGACGATGTCCGCGGGTTCAAAACTCGCCTTGAGAATGCGCGCCATCTCGCGCATGGACTGGGCGGCCGCGTCGTGTGCGGCACTTTCGCTGAGCTCGCTGACGCTTTCCATGTTGAATACCAGCAGGGTTATCGCGGTGCGGCTTCTCTGCGCTTCGAGAAACGATTGCTCGCCGAGCACTTCAAAGCCGCGATAATTGAGTACGCCAGTCGCCTCGTCCAGCAACGAAAGCTCATGCAGGTTCTTCTCCAGCGTATTGATGCGCCGGCCCATCAGCGAGACCAGCGCGCCCAGCGCGACGGCCAGCACGGCAATGGTCAAGCCCACGGCGACCGCCGGCGACAGCCATCCCTCGCGAGCCATGGCGGTGCCGCCTAGCATCAGCACGAACGGCAACAGCAAAGCAAGCGGCAACGTCTGACGCGTCATGCGGCTGCCTAACCCTATGCCGGTCAGCACCGGGAAATAGCCAAGCTGCATGCGCCATCCGATCAGCGCGAACGCCAGCAGCAACATGCACGCAAGCGTATGCGGCGCGGTGCGCGTGGACATGTTCTGCCCGATCAGTTGCACAGCGTCAAAGCAATAGCCGGAAAAAATGATCAGCGCGTGCAAGGTGAGCAGCACGGTCAGCACCGCCACCGCCATGCTGGCGCGATAGTTCTGCACTGTCGCCAGCAACACGCTGAGCGCCATCAGCACGAAATAGATGGCTGTCTGCACCGACATCAAGCCTGGCGCGTTGCTGGTGGTATCCGACGCGAACAGCGTATCGAAACCGGTCAGGCGCCCGCTCGCGTGCTCACAGAGTGCGATGACGGCAAGCAACGCCAGCAGCAGCGCCGCCGCCCGTGCAGCCCATGTGCGTAACGGTGATGAGCCGGTGGATAGCAACGCCAGGCCCGCCACGCTCAGCAGTGCGCTGAAGGCGGTGTCGAATTTCATCAGGTACCAGCCGCCCGGGTACCAGGAACGCACGCCCTTGACCAGCCAGGCCAGCAGGATGACCACAGCGATCAGTGCAGTTATCGCCAGGCAAACGCGTTGCGCGATCGCCACGCGTTTCAACAGCGTGGCGTCGGACTGGCTCGTTGGCAAAACGATCGAGTCGGTTTTCATGGAAGAGCGGAACAGGCGGTGGGCGGCGATCCATCTGGACGCTCGAGCGTGCACGATCCAGGAAGCTTGCTTTTATGCCCAGGATCGTTGAGGCAGCATACACCTGTGGATTATGGACAGAGTGTCGTATACGGCGTAAACAGAGCCTCTTCGGTGTGAATGTTGCGTGTAGATCGATGGCGGCTCTAACAAAATGCAAAGGCCCACTGTTGCCCGGGAAAATGGACAGCACGTAAAAGCGCGCGCACACCTACTGATGCAAGCTTTTTACAGTCAATTCAACGTTACCGATCGCCACCCCGGCGAAAGCCGGGGCCCAGTGACTTTAAGTATCTTGCAAGTCGCTGGGTCCCGGCTTTCGCCGGGACGACGACATATCAAGCATGGCGGTGAGCCTTCGCCAGAACGATGCTCAGAAGGAGCTACGCACGCAACGCCTTCGCGTGATACGCCACATGCTCCCCAATGAAACTGGCCACGAAGTAATAGCTATGGTCGTAGCCCGCACGCATGCGCAGTTCGAGCGGGTGACCGACCGCGTCGGCAACGTCCTTCAACAGTTCCGGCTTGAGCTGCGTCTGCAAGAACTCATCCGCATCGCCCTGCTCGATCAACAGCGGGATTTTCTCGTTAGCGGTTTTTACCAACTCGGTAGCGTCGTAGGCACGCCAGGTTTCGCGATCGCTGCCCAGATACGTCGAAAACGCTTTTTCACCCCATGGCACGCGCGACGGCGCAACGATGGGTGAGAACGCCGACACGCTGCAGTAGCGTCCTGGATTTTTCATCGCAATGGTCAAGGCGCCATGACCGCCCATGGAATGCCCGCTGATCGAGCGCTTGTTCGTAACGGGAAAATGCTCTTCGATCAATGCCGGCAGTTCGTGCGTCACGTAGTCGTACATGCGGTAGTGCTGCGACCATGGCGCCACCGTGGCGTTGAGGTAGAACCCTGCGCCCTGGCCCAGATCGTAAGCAGCATCGTCGGCCACGTTTTCGCCACGCGGGCTGGTATCGCAGACCACCAGCGCGATGCCGTGTTCGGCGGCGTAGCGTTGCGCGCCAGACTTGGTGATGAAGTTCTGCTCGGTGCAGGTAAGGCCTGAAAGCCAGTACAGCACCGGTACGCGTTGATCTTCCGCTTGCGGCGGCAGATAGATGGCAAAGCGCATCTCGCCATCGACCGCGCGCGAGCGATGCCGATACACGTCCTGCCAGCCGCCGAAGCAGGCGCGATGTTCGATGCGCTCCAGCATGGTCGTGTACTCAGAAATGGATGACGGTGCGGATCGACTTGCCTTCATGCATCAAGTCGAAGGCTTCGTTGATGCGTTCCAGCGGCAGGCGATGCGTGATGAACGGATCGAGCCGGATGTCGCCGCGCATCGCCTGCTGCACCATGCCCGGCAACTGGCTGCGCCCTTTCACGCCGCCGAAGGCGCTGCCGCGCCACACGCGGCCGGTAACCAGCTGGAACGGACGCGTGCGGATCTCCTTGCCGGCGCCGGCGACGCCGATGATCACGCTTTCGCCCCAGCCCTTGTGGCAGCACTCCAGCGCCGCGCGCATCACGTCCACGTTGCCGATGCATTCGAAGCTGTAGTCCACGCCGCCATCGGTAAGCTCGACGATCACGTCCTGGATGGGCTTGTCGTGATCCTTGGGATTGATGCAATCGGTAGCGCCCATCTCGCGCGCCAAAGCGAACTTGTCGGGGTTGAGATCAATGCCGATGATGCGCGCAGCCTTCGCCTGCACCGCGCCCTGGATCACCGCCAGCCCGATGCCGCCCAGGCCGAACACCGCCACCGTCGCGCCCGCTTCCACCTTCGCGGTGTTGTGCACGGCGCCGATGCCGGTGGTGACGCCGCAACCGAGCAGGCAGACCTTGTCCAGCGGCGCCTGCTGGTCGATTTTCGCCAGCGAGATTTCAGGCACCACCGTGTATTCGCTGAAGGTGCTGGTGCCCATGTAGTGATAGATCGGCTTGCCTTGATAGGAAAAGCGGGTGGTGCAGTCGGGCATCAGGCCCTTGCCTTGCGTGGCACGCACCGCCTGGCAAAGATTGGTCTTGCCGGAAAGGCAGAATTTGCACTTGCCGCATTCGGCGGTGTAAAGCGGAATGACGTGATCGCCGGGTTTCAGCGTGGTCACGCCCTCGCCCACTTCCATCACGATGCCGCCGCCTTCATGGCCGAGCACCGCGGGGAAGATGCCTTCCGGATCGTCGCCAGACAGCGTGAAGGCATCGGTGTGGCAAACGCCGGTGTGGGTGATCTTCACCAGCACTTCGCCGGCTTTCGGCGGGGCCACGTCGATCTCGACGATTTCCAGCGGTTTGCCCGGGGCGAAGGCGACGGCGGCGCGGGATTTCATGGGTGCTCCTGCAAGCTGGAATGGAAAGGCGCAATTATCGGTCAGCCATGCGGAGGCAGGAATACACAAAACTCCGGTGGCTGTTTCGTTACGCGAGAAGGCTCCGCTGAAGACAAAGTGGCGTTATTGCATCGCGCAACAAGTGGCTATTGGGGCAGGCCCCAGACACGTGCATGATGGCCCAAGGTCCCGTGGAAGCGAGGTCTCGACGCCATGACGATACGCCGCACCGCTGCTGTGCTTGGATGCTTGATGGGAGGGATGGGGAGCATGCCGGTCAACGCCATCGCGCAGTCGGCCGCAGCCTGGCAGGCGCAACAGGCCGCGGCCGAGGACAAGGCCGACAAACTGCTGCTCATGGCGAAGCAGCAAAAAGGCCTGCTGGCGCAATACCGGGCGCTGCTGCAGGGTTTTGCCGAGGGCGACTCGCCAGCCTTCCGCATGATTTTCGGGCAGTACGTTGCCTGGTACGCAAGCTACATCGGCGATTATCCCATCGCCATGAAAGCCTTCACGATCAGGCAGACCCTGCAGCCGGGCGACAGCGCATCGCCTTTGGCACAAGGCGGCTACGAGGCACACCCGGCGCTGGACGCCATTCCCGAGCTGGCAAAGAATTACCAGGTCGTGCTGCTCAACGAAGCCCACAACATCGGCATGACGCGCAGCCTTACCGTACCCTTGCTGAGCCGGCTGTATGCGCAGGGCTTTCGTTACTTCGCCGCCGAAACGTTGATGGAAAGCGACACCGGCCTGCAGGCGCGCGGTTATCCCACCCACGATAGCGGCTTCTATACCGAAGAACCCATCTACGGGGAAATGGTGCGCACCGCGCTGAAGCTCGGCTTCAAGGTCATCGCGTACGAAGCGACCTCGAATATGTCCAACCCGGATGCACGCGAAGCCGAACAGGCGCGTCATCTTTACGAACGGGTGTTCGCGAAAGATCCGCACGCGCGGCTGGTGATCAACGCCGGCTTCGATCACATCGTGAAATCCGGCAGTTATCTCGGCGGAAAATCGATGGCGGAACATCTGGCCAGGCTCACCGGAGCAAGCATGCTTGCCGTCGATCAGACGGCGATGTACCCGCATCCCAACAGCAATGGCGATCACCCGTATTACACGGCGGTGATGCAGCAGGAGAAGCCGACGGAACCGATCGTGTTCGTCGATCCCAAAGGCAAGCCATGGTCGCTGCGTCCTGCCTACGACGTCACGGTGTTTTTTCCGCCGGAAAAACTGGAACGCAAGCGCCCCACCTGGCTAAGCCTGTGGGGATTGCGCAAGGCACGCCTGGTCAGTGCGGACGGTTGCCGCGATCACTATCCGTGCCTGATCGAGGCGCGCTACAGCAACGAAGGGCCGGACGCGATTTCGGCCGATCGGCTGCTGCTGGATCAAACGCCGATGGCCGTGTCCATCTCGGGCTTGTCGGCATACGGCAGCACGCAAGGCGTGCCTTCGGGAGATCTTTATTTGCGGCCCGGCAGTTATGAGCTGAGCTTCACTGCGGAGGGAGACAAGGTGGAGCATCGGGAAACCATCGAGGTGCCATGAAGCCGTCGTAGCTTGGGTTACGATCGCCGTCATGCGCACCTTTCTCGCCTTTGCCTTCACCTTGCTGGCGCTCGCAGCGCCCGTTCGCGGCCAGTCCGCGCAGCTTGCCAATGACGGCACCGCCGCCACGCACGGCCCCATCGTGGTGCTGATCACCATCGACGGCTTCCCCGCCCGCGCCCTGAAAGACCCGCGCCTGCCGATGCCCACGCTGCGCAAGCTGCAGCAGCAAGGCGCGTATGCCGATGCGATGCAGCCGATCAATCCCGCCGTCACCTGGCCCAACCACACCACGCTGATCACCGGCGTGACGGCGGCGCAGCATCACGTGATGGCCAACGGTCTGATCACCTTCCCGGCCGACGGCAGCATGCTGCAAGTCAAACCCTGGACGCCCAAGGCCGAACTGGTGCACGCCACCACGCTGTACGACGTGCTGGCGGAAAAAGGCATGAGCACCGGCCAAGTGGACTGGGTGGCCATCCACCACGCCGAACACGTGCGCTGGGAATTCGCCGAAGTACCGGATGCGGACGGCCCCATTGCACAGGATCTGATCGCGCAAGGCCTCGTCACCCGCGAAGCCCTGAAAACGTTCAACGACGACAGCAGCCCGGCATGGCGCGACCAGATCTGGACCGACGCCGCCATCGACATCCTTACGCATCACACGCCCAACCTGCTGCTGTTCCATCTGCTGCAGACCGATACGCTGCAGCATCAATACGGCGCACTTTCCAGCCCGGCCTATGCGGCGTTCGCCGATGCAGATGCGAACATCGGCCGGTTGATCGAAGCAGCGCGCAAGGCTGGCGTGCTGGACCGCATCACGTTCGTCATTGCCTCCGACCACGGTTTCACCAACTACACGCACATCATTCGGCCGAACATCGCGTTGGTGGAACAAGGCTGGCTGCATCTGGAAAAAGGCAGTTATCGCGGCGACGTGTGGATTCAGCCCGAAGGTGGCGAAGCGTCGCTTTACATTCATGACAGCGCCAAGCGCGCCGCGTTGCTGCCCAAGGTGCAAGCGTATTTCACCAAGATGCCCGGCGTCGCGGCGGTTTACACCGGCAAGGATGCGCAGCGGCTTGGTCTTCCAGCACCGGGCTCCACCGATCAGGCGCCGGACTTGTACCTGGTCGCCAAGGCGGGCTACAGCTTCATGGAAGGCACCCAGGGATCGCTGATCACCAACGTCGAGCCGGCGCGTGGCGGTCATGGCTATCTCAATACCGACGCGGACATGCAGGCGCTTTTCATCGCTTCGGGCGCGCACATTCGACACGGCGTGCAGCTCGGCGCCATCAGCAATCTGAGCGTGGCGCCGACTATCGCCAGACTGCTTGGCGTTTTGCTTCCAGCAGCCACACAGCCGCCTCTTGCGAACGCGCTGGAATGAGACGTGCGTGACAGATTGCATGTCTTCACATTTGCTTCTGGCCGCGGAAGACATTAAAAACGGGTGCAGGGGGCGTTCACTCCCCGTGTTTTCCGCCCGCCAAGTCGGTCACGCCGGCTGGCACCGCAGAAGCGTGTGCAACAGGGGCCGCTTCCACTTGGTAGTTTATGCAGATCAAAAATATTTCTTCCCGCGCCACCGCCATCGTCACAGCTTGTGCCTTGGGCGTGGGTCTTGCTGGCTTCGCCAATAGCGTACAAGCCGTCAACATCCCTTCCCCTGACGGTTGGCAATTACAGTGGGGCGACAATTTCGCTGGCCCTGCCGGCTCGCTGCCATCGGCCGCCAACTGGCACATCGATACCGGCCATGCGTATCCGAACGGACCGGTCAATTGGGGTACCTCCGAGATCGAGAACTACACCAGCGATCCGAGCAACCTTCACCTGGATGGCAAAGGCCATCTGATGATCACACCGCAGCGTGATGCGAGCGGCGGATGGACGTCCGGACGCATCGAAACCGTTCGCGACGATTTCACCGCGCCCAACGGCGGCATGCTGCGCATGGAGGCGCGCATTCAAATGCCCGACGTCACCGGTTCGCGTGCGCTCGGCTACTGGCCCGCGTTCTGGGCGCTGGGCAGCAACTTCCGCAGCAGCATGGTGTGGCCCAAGGCGGGCGAGTTCGACATCATGGAAAGCGTGAACGGGCTGGATGCCGCTTGGGGCATTCTCCACTGTGGCGTGAATCCCGGCGGTCCGTGCGGCGAGCCTATCGGCATCGGCGCACGCCTGCCCTGCCCGCACGAGGCCTGCACTGCCGGTCCGCACACCTTCACGTTCGAATGGGATCGCGGCGTTGCACCGGAACGCATGCGCTGGTTCGTGGATGGCCAAATGATCAACCAGGTGGCGGAAAACCAAATGCCTGCCGAAACCTGGCGCGAACTCACCGAGCAGCGCGGCTATTTTCTGCTGCTGGACGTGGCCATGGGCGGCGGTTTCTCGTTCGTGATGGCCGGTTGGAAACCCACGCCCACGCCCGAAACCGAACCCGGACATTCGATGGTGGTGGATTACGTGGCGGTATGGACCAAGCCCGGCAGCGGCAAGAAGGTGCAGGCGCAGCCGGAAATGGCCGCGGATGCGAACAAGCCTGAGTCGAAACCGGTGATCAAGAGCTGAGTCTTTTCCAGCAGAGGAACCCAGTTGAGTACGTCGTGCGCAGCACCCAAAACCATTTATGCGGTGTGCTTCGCACGTCATTTTTTTCTGGATTCCGGCCTTCGCCTGAATGACGTCCCGATTCTTTCGCGCTATCGGCTAGACGTAGTTATCTGATTTTTTAAGGCATTCAAGTGCAAAAACGTGGGGATATGTCAGGGTCTATACCCCCGACCCACGAAGCCCGCTACCAGATTTTCACTCGCTGCTCCGGCGTGAGATACAGCTTCTCGCCCTGCTTCACCTCAAACGCCGGATACCAGCCATCGAGATTGCGCACTGCCTGTGCGCGGATGCTTTCGGGCGCATGCACGTCGGTGGCAAGCTGCTGACGCAGCGCGGCGTCGCGAATCTTGGAACGCCAGCTCTGTGCGTAGGCGATAAAGAAACGCTGGTCGCCGGTGAGGCCATCGATCACTGGCGCCGGCTTGCCATGCAATGAACGGTGATAGGCCGCATACGCCACCGCGAGGCCGGCCACATCGGCGATGTTCTCGCCTAGGGTCTGCTGACCGTTGACGTGCAAGCCTGGCAACGCTTCGTAATGGTTGTACTGCTCCGCCAGCTTCTGCGTGTCGACATGGAAGTGCGCGGCATCCTGCGGCGTCCACCAGTTCGCAAGCCTGCCCTGCGCGTCGAAATCCGCGCCGAGGTTGTCGAAGCTGTGGCTGATTTCGTGCCCGATGGTCGCGCCGGTGGCGCCATAGTTGGCGGCATCGTCGGCATTCGGATCGTAGAACGGCGGTTGCAGGATGGCGGCGGGGAAATTGAGTGCGTTCTGCAGCGGCAGGTTCACTGCATCCACCGTTTGCGGCGTCATCCACCATTCGCCGCGATCGACCGGCTGGTGCAGCTTTGCAAGCTGATAGCGATAATTCTGCGCGACGGCGCGCTGATGATTGCCCAGCGCATCATCGACGCGGATGGCCAGGCCGCTGTCGTTGCGCCAGGTTTCCGGATAGCCCACACCTACGCGCAGCGTGTGCAACTTTTCCTTGGCCTTGGCGCGCGTGGCCGGCGTCATCCACGCCAGCGTGTCGATGCGTTCGTCGAAGGTGGCGATCAGGTTCTTCACCATCGCCTGCACCTTGGCCTTGGACGATGGTGGGAAATAGCGTTTCACGTAGACCTGGCCCACGGCATCGCCCAGATCGGTGCTGGTGGCGTCCACCGCACGCTTCCAGCGTTCCGCCTGCTTGGGCGTGCCCTGCAAGGTCGTGCCGTAAAAGTCGAAATGCAGCTCAACGTAGGGCCTGGGCAACAGCGCGGCGGCTTTATCCAGCGCGTGATAGCGCAGCAATGCTTTCCACGCATCAATGGGTTCGCTTCCCGCCAGGGCTGCGATACCGGTGGTGCCAGCAGGCTGCCATACGCCGAAATGTTGCTGATCGCTGAGCTGCGCCGCATCGAAATAAAGCTTCCAGTTCAACCCCGGCGCCTTCTGCGCGAAGTCCGCCACGGTCCATACATGGTTGGCTTTGTGGATGTCTTCGCTGTCGATCAGGCTTTCCTGTGCCTGCGCGATGTTGGTTTCCAGCGCAATGATGGTTCTGGCCTGCGTTTCCGCCTCGGGCGTGGCGGCAAGTTTCAGCAACGAGGTCACATATGCCTGATATTTGGCGCGCGTTGCGGCCATGTCAGCGTCTTGCGACAGGTAGTAATCGCGACTGGGCATCGCCAGACCGCCTTGCAGCAGATACGGCATGTTGTGCGCGGGGTCTTCCAGACCTTGCGCGACGAACAGGCCGAACAGATTCTCTGTATGGAAGCGGGTTGCGTTGACCGGATCGACATCGGCGCGCTGCTCGCTGCCCAGCACGCGCGCCAGATCATCGCGCGTCTTGATCGCATCGATCTGTTCCAGCTCAGCCTTCAGCGGCGCAAGGCCATGCTTTTCGATAGCGGCCTCGTCCATGAAGGCGGCGTAGTAGTCGGCAATCTTGCGTTCGCTGGAACCCGCGGCGGGATTCGTCCTGGCCATGTTGCGGATCAGGTCCGCCGTCCGCTGCTCGGTAAGCTCTTCCAGTTCCTCCGTAGGGCCGGTACTGGAGCGATCGGCAGGAATATCGGTGTGCTTGACCCAGGTGCCGTTGGCGTAGCTGAAGAAGTCGTCGCCAGGTTTGACGGTGTGATCCATGCCGGCCAGGTCGATGCCGCTGTTCATCTGCGGCGCGGCGATCAGGGCAGATGCGGTGCCGAGCAATGCGAAGGCGACGATCCGGACCAGTGGACGCATGGGGACACACTTTGCAGGATGAGAATGGGCGAAAGCTTAGCCCTAGATTGCCGGCTCTTGCAGATGACATTTGGGCTAGAGGCCCAGGGGTGACACCCTAAAGAAAGCCGAATCGTCATTCCGGCGCAAGCTGCAATCCAGGGACAACATGGATTCCCGCTTGCGTGGAAATGACGGCAACAGGGCATGTTGCCGGCTGCCAATCCCAGCCTGTATCCAGATCACGTCCAGGCTGCGAACTACAACTGCTTGCGCCGCTCCGCCACATCATCCGGCGTCACGGTTCCCTGCTTGTTGCCGAAGTGCCCGATCACGTAGTTGCTGAGCGCTGCAATCTCGGTATCGGAATACGCATCGCCAAACCCGGGCATGAAAACATTCGCGTGCTCGCCGCGCAAGCTGGAACCATGCAGCAGGATTTGCGTGAGGTTGGTGCCGCGCACGTCGTTGACGCCACGCGTGCCAAGCAGCGAAGCGTAAGGCGTCTGCTGGCCCTTGCCATTCCATTGATGGCAACTCGCGCACGCACCTTCGAACAGCTTCGCACCCATGGCGTCGGCATGCGCGTCGCCGGCAGGCGCATAGTCGCTGGACGCCAGCGCCGCGGCGGGCTTGGGATCGACGGTGACGGGCTGCTTGCCCTCTCGCGCAGGCACGGAGCGCAGATAGGTGATCAGCGCAGCCGTGTCGCCAGGCTGCAAGAAGCGCAGGCTGTTTTCCACCGCCTCGGCCATGGGGCCGGAAGCGGAGCCACGGCCATCCGCATGGCCGGTGACGAGATAACTGGCCAACTCGGCATCGCTCCATGCGCCGATGCCGTGCACCTTGTCGGAGGTGATGTTGTAGGCATGCCAGCCTTGCAGTTCTTCACCGGAAAGCTCTTCGTTGTGCTGCAAGGCAAACAGGCGATTTCTCGGCGTGTGGCATTCGGCGCAATGGCCCAGGGCGGTGGCCAGGTATTTGCCGCTGTTCCACTGCGGCGATTGCGAAGTATCCGGCTGGAAGCGCTGATTTTTGAAGAACGCCGCATTCCAGAAACCGATCGTCCAGCGCTGGTTGTAAGGGAAGGAAAGATCGTTCGGCCGGTTCGGCTGCGACACCTTCGGCTGGTTGAAAAGATACGCCTTGATCGCCAGCACGTCGCTGCGGCTCAGCTGCGTGTATGAGGTATAGGGAAACGCCGGATACAGATGCTCGCCGTGCTTGCCGATGCCGTCGCGCACCGCGTGCAGGAAATCCTCGTCGGTCCAGTTGCCGATGCCGTCGGCTTCGTCCGCCGTGATGTTTGAGGAATAGATGGTGCCGAAAGGCAGGCGGAACGGCACGCCGCCGGCGAACGCCTTGTTGGAGCCCGGCACGGTATGGCACGCGGCGCAATCGGCGGCCTTGGTGAGGTATTCGCCGCGTGCCAGCACCTCGGCCGAAGGCGGCGCGCCGGCGATGGCGGGCGACGTGCCTTCGGCGCGATCGATGCGATTCATATACAGGTACACACCCGTGCCGATCAGCAGCAGGATCACCACGACGAGCAGGAAGCGTCTCATGCGATGTCCCTCCTTTCCGGCGCAGTAGCCGCCACCACCGATTTGAGCGCGTCCGCACCTTGCACCAGCAGATCGCGGTTTACGGGCAGGCTGAACAAGCGCACGCCGGTCGCAGCAAAAATGGCGTTGGCAAGCGCGGGCGAGGCAATGGCGGTGCCGACTTCGCCCAGGCCGCCAGGCGGCTCGGCATTGATCACGCGATGCACTTCCACCACCGGCGTTTCGTTGATGCGCAGCACGCGGTAGTCGTTGAAGTTGCTCTGCTCCACCGCGCCGTTCTTGAGGGTGAGGCCGCTATACAGCGCGGCACTGAGGCCGAACAGCACACCGCCCTGCACCTGCGCCTCGACGGAACTGGGATTGACGGCGATGCCGCAATCGATCGCCATCACCACCTTGCGCAAGCGCACCTCGCCCTGCGGCGTGACTTCGGCTTCCACGATCGCACACACGTGGCTGCCGAACGGTTCGCCCAGCGCGATGCCTCGGCCTATGCGTGCTGGCAACGCAGCGCCGCCCCAGCCGATCTTCTCGGCTGCCAGGTTGAGCACGCCCAGTGCGCGCGCGTTCTTTTGCAGCAGTGCACGTCGGTATTCGAGCGGATCCTTGCCGGCACGATGCGCCAGTTCGTCGATGAAGCTTTCGACCACGAACAGGTTATGCGTGGGTCCTACGCCGCGCCACCAGCCGACGATGATGCCGGGCGGCATGTTGTGGCGTATCCATTCCACATGGCCCTTGGGAATGTCGTAGGGCAGTTCCGCCACGCATTCCACCGCGTCGCTGTCGAGGCCGTCCTTGCCCATCGCGCCTGGCGCGAAACGCGCCAGCACCGAGCCACCGCTGGTGCGATAGCCGTACCACACCGGCAGGCCATTGGCGTCGACCACGGCGGAAATCACGTCGTGATACATCGGCCGCATGCGGTCATGGCGGATGTCTTCCTCGCGCGTCCACACCACTTTCAGCGGATACGGCACCTGCTTGGCGAAGGCCACCGCCTGTTCCACCCAGTCAGTTTCGAGCTTGCGCCCGAAGCCGCCGCCCAGGTATTGCTGATGAAGGATGATCTTGCTTTCCGGCAGGCCGGTGATCTTCGCGGCTTCCTGCACGGAGCGCATCGGCACCTGCGTGCCGACCCAGATGTCGCACTGGCCGGGTGTGACGTGCACGGTGCAATTGAGCGGTTCCATCGTCGCGTGCGCAAGCATCGGCGACTGGTATTCCGATTGCACCACGGTGCCTTGCGGCCGATCGCCATCGTTGCGCGCGACGATGCCCTTGCCGTTGCGCGCGGTGTCGGCGATGGCGTCGCGCAGCTGCTGCGTGGTGAGGTTGGCGTTTTCGCCACGGTTCCATTCGATGACGAGCGCGTCCAGCCCTTTCCTCGCCGCCCAGAAATGTTCACCCACCACCGCTACAGCGTCGTCCAGGCGCAACACGTCGACCACGCCAGGAATCTTGCGCGCCGCCTTGTCGTCCAGCGAGGCGAGCTTGCCGTTGAAGGTGGGGCACGCCACGACCGTGGCCACTTTCATGCCGGGCATGCGCACGTCGATGCCGAACTGCGTGGCGCCCTTGATCTTGTCCGGTGAATCCACGCGCCGCATCGGCTTGCCGATCAGCTTGAAATCCTTCGGATCGGTCAACTGCACCTTGTCGGGCATGGGCAGCTTGCCGGCAGTGTCGGCAAGCTCATTGAACGTGGCGCTGCGACCGGACTTCGAATGGTGCACCACGCCACGTTCCACCGTGCAGGTGGATGGATCCACATGCCACTTCACCGCGGCAGCGCTCACCAGCATGCTGCGCGCCACCGCGCCGGCCTCGCGCAGAACCGACCAGGTCGCGCGCGTGGTGGTGCTGCCGCCGGTGATCTGTCCCCCCAATGCCGGAATGCCATAGAGTTCATCGCTGGCCGGCGAATGCTCCACCTTGATCTGATCCAGCCCCACGCCGAGTTCTTCGGCCAGCAGCATGCAGCAGCCGGTGTAGACGCCCTGCCCCATTTCCGCGCTGGGCATCACCAGCCGCACCGGGCCTTCGCTGTCGACACGGATAAAGGCATTCGGGGCGAACGGCGGATTGCCATCGGCCATGGCGGCGGCGGTGTCACCGGGCTGGCGCCGCGCGCTGATCATGGCCGAGGCTGCGCCCGTTCCACCCAGCCATAGAAATGCGATCGCCAGGCCGCCGGTTTTCAGCGCATGGCGGCGGCGCAGGTCGATGGGTTCGTTCTGGGTCGCGGATGGCAGCGGAAGTTCGGTGCTCATGATGCGGCTCCTTCCGGCGCGATCGTCTGCAGGATTTCAAGCTTGCCGGTGGCGGCCTGCTTGATCGCGGCGCGAATGCGCACATAGGTGGCGCAACGGCAAAGGTTGCCTGACATGGCCGCATCGATGTCCGCATCGCTGGGATTGGGCGTATGCGCCAGCAGCGCCGCCGCGGCCATGATCTGGCCGGACTGGCAGTAGCCGCATTGCACCACGTCCACGTCCAGCCATGCTTGCTGGATCTTCTGTCCGTTGGGCGTGTTGCCCACGGCCTCGATGGTGGTGATGGCGCGGTTGCCGATGTTGCCGACCGGCAGCACGCACGAGCGCACCGCCTGGCCGTCCAGATGCACGGTGCATGCACCGCATTGCGCAATGCCGCAACCGAACTTGGTGCCGGTCAGGCCGATGACGTCGCGCAATACCCACAGCAGCGGCATATCGTCGGGGACGTCGACCGGGTAACTCTGGCCGTTGATGGACAAGGACAGCATGAAACCTCCCCGTTGCAAACCGCGTACGCTGCCTGATGCTCGAAGCGCTTGCCTAATACTGCAGCCATGCTTTGCGCGGCGAATAGCGGTTATCTGAGCAAATGTTGCGTAAAAAAGCTGTAGTCCGACGACCTTTGTTTCACTGTCCGGCAAGCAGCATAAGGCCGGACATCCATCATCAGCGATGGCATCGACTGGCAAAGACGTGACACCATCGCGCCTGGCGATTCTGCTCCCTTTATCCATCGACAGCAAAGATGAATTCAGCCCACGAGCTAAGCGTCTTGATCGCGGCACTGCGTGACGTCCATCGCAACGGTGCATCCAAGGCTGCCCTTGCCACGCTTACGCGTACGCGCGGCTCCACCTTCCGCCGGCCCGGCACGCGCATGCTGGTGCTCGGCGACGGCCAGGTGGTGTGCGAACTTTCCGGCGGCTGCCCGCAACGCGACATTGTGGCGCGCGCGCTGGAGATCATCGACAGCGGCGAACCAAAACTGGTGCGCTACAACGCGGAATCGGGCCTGGATGTCCTCATCGAAATGGGCTGCGGCGGCGAACTGGAAGTGCTGATCGAGCCGCTGCTGGCGATCCGCGACACGGATTTCATCGATACCTTGGCGCGTTGCCTGGATGAGCGGCGCATCATCCATATGGCTACGCTTTTCGCTGAAAACGACCAGGCCGTGATGCCGCGGCGCTTGGCATGGAACGGGCACGAGGTGCTGTACGACGCCATCGGCGATGCATCGCTGACGCAGGCCATCATGGCGCAAGCATTCGCATCCCCCACTCACCGCGCTCGTGCGTTTAGCCTTCCATCCGTCCACGGCACCGTCGATGTGCTGATGGAAGTGATTGCTCCGCCGCATGCCTTGGTAGTGGTCGGCAGCAGCGCCGCGGCGCGAGCCCTGCTGCCGCTCGCCAGCGCATTGGGTTGGCGCACCACGCTGGTCGATAACGACCCGGCCCGCCTGCGCGCCACCGACCTTCCCCCCGGCCTTCACACCGCATGCGCCACGCCGCAGCAGCTGATGGATACGGTGGCGCTGGACACGCACAGTTCCGTGGTGGTGATGACGCACAATCTTGAACAGGACATCGCCTATCTCAGCGCATTGCGCCATGCGCCGGTGGCCTATCTCGGCGCGCTGGGTTCGCGCGAGCGCGTCGCACGCATGCGCAACAGTTCCGCGCTCGACGGCATGCGCGTGCACGCGCCGGCGGGCCTGGATATCGGCTCCGAAACGCCGGAGGAAATCGCCCTGGCCATCGCCGCCGAAATCATGGCGGTGGTCAACCATCGTAGCGGCGGCCACTTGCGCGACAACGATGGCGCCATCCACTGATGTCGCCGGCCTTTTCACCCGTGATGCTTCTGCTCGCCGCCGGCGAAGGGAGCCGCTTCGGCGGCGCCAAGCAGCTTGCGGACATTGGCGGCGAACCGATGGTGCGACGCGTGGCGCGCACGCTGCTGGACACCGACACGCCGCTCATCGCGGTAACCGGCGCTTATGCCGATGACGTAGAGGCTGCACTCGACGATCTTCCGCTCAGCATCGTGCGCTGCGAAGACTGGCAACTGGGCATGGGCAACTCGCTGGCCGCCGGCACGCGTGAACTGATGCACGTGTTCCCGCACGCTTCGGCGGTGCTGGTGGCATTGGCCGATCAACCACTGCTCGGCGCGGCTGCTTTCCGGATCATGCTGGAACGCCATCGGCATGCGCCCGATCGCGTATTGGCCACCGCGCATGACGGCGCGCCAGGCCCACCGGCCTTGTTTCCGCGTGATTGTTTTGAGGCTCTGGCGACGCTGTCCGGCCCCAACGGCGCACGTGCCGTATTGCAACGCGAAGCGGCGCGAATGGAACTGTTCGCTGCCAACGGCGTGGTGGACGTCGACACACCGGATGACCTGCACATCGTGCAGGCATCGCTCAGCCGGAAGCCGCTTGCCTAGAATTTTCGTAGGCGGCGCCAACCGGACGCCCTTTCTGCAACGCAAAAGGCCTATGCAGGTTGGGTAGCGGCGCAGCCGAAACCCAACGTCGCCATGCATATCCCGTGTTGGGTTTCGGCTGCGCCGCTACCCAACCTACCGACCCTGCCCGCGAGGCTGGCGCAAGACAGACGATGCCGACAGTTCAAGACCATACGTGGAATTGACGTCCGGACATCTATTTTTTCCGTCGCATTTCTGTAAAGTTCGATCGTCCGTGCCGCGCCTCGGCAGGTATCCGTTGTATGGAAGCGGATGCGGGTACGGACCAGAAGCCTGGCGAACGACCCAGGCATCGGAAGGGAGGGGCTTCATTCGAAACGGGCGTAAGCCCTTGCGATGAGCGATCGCTCTTTGCCGGCGTTCACTGCCTTGATCCATCGCAATCGCGCATGGATCCACCACCATACTGCGCATCGATGCGGGAAAACGCCCCGCACTGTTCCTCGAAGTCAGGGAGCCGCACATTGCGGGCAACATGGAGCACGCACTCCATCCTTTTTCTTCTTTGGGGAGGTTCCTGCCATGAGCAATGAACAGGCTGCTACGCGATTCTCCAATCCGGCCCCGCTGGGCCTGGCGGGGTTCGCATTGACGACGTGGTTGTTGAGCATGATCAACGCCGGCTGGTTTACCGGCGACGCGATGAACATGGTGCTTGCGGTGGCATTGGCGTATGGCGGCACCGCGCAAATGATCGCCGGCGTGATGGAACTGCCGCGCGGCAACACTTTTGGCGCCACGGCATTCGTCAGCTACGGCGCGTTCTGGTGGTCGTTTGCATTGTTCGTACTGTTTTTGCACGACAAGGTGCCTGCCGCGTTCGTCGGCTGGTATCTCTTCATGTGGGGCGTGTTCACCTTCTACATGTGGATCGGCACGTTGCGCGCCGCACTCGCGTTGCAGCTTATTTTCCTTGCCTTGTGGATCACTTTTTTCCTGCTGGCGGCAGGCGAATGGACGGGCATCGCCCGCCTGCACACGGCGGGCGGTTACGTGGGCCTGTTGACGGCGTTGCTGGCGTTTTATCTCTCTGCAGCCGAAATCATCAACGACGGTCACAAACGCGTTGTGCTGCCCACCGGCGCACCGGGACCGGCCAATCTACGATAGCGATAAGGAGTCACCCATGAAACGACATGCCCTGTTTATGGCGCTTGTGGCAATGGGACTTACCGCAACCGCTCCCGCTTTCGCACAAAGTAGTCGCGACAAGGAGATCAAGGCGCTCAAGGCGCTGGTCGAGAAACAGCAACAGCAACTCAACCAGCAACAACAGGATCTGCAGCAACTGCACGAGGCGTTGAGCCAACTGCAGAACCAGCAAACACAGCAACAGACGCAGATCCAGCAAACCCAGCAAGCACAGGCCCAGGTGCAAACCACCGTGGCGGCAGCGCAGAAGCAGGCGCCGACCTTCAGCAGCGCACCGGGCGTGGCGGTGACGCTGCACGGTTTCATCGACGCGACCGCGTTCTCGCAGAACAAGAGCTTCACGTTCGGCAATGGCCAGAATGCCGAGTATCCGATTCCGGGTTCCAGGGGCACCCTCAGCGGCGTGGACGTTCGCAATACGCGCTTCTGGCTGGATTTCAGCGGCGCCAAAGTGGCCGGCGACTGGGTCGGCGGCGGACACCTGGAAATGGATTTCTTCGGCGGCAACAACGGCACCGGGCCCTACTCGCAAGAGCAACCGCTGCCGCGCCTGCGTCAGGCTTACATGGTGCTGGAAAACCCGCTGACCGGCAGTTCGTTCAAGATCGGCCAGATGTGGGACTTGATGTTCCCGCTGGACGATCTGCCCAATTCGCTCAGCCATATCGCCTTCCCGCTGGGCTACGGCAGCGGCATCATCGGCTGGCGCTTCCCGGGCATCGTGTTCTCGCAGGATCTCAATCACGGCTCGACCGGTCCGCAATGGCGACTGGATGTCGGCGCTTTCGAAGGCACCTGGAACGGCCCGGGCACGCCGGTGAACTATCTCAGCGCAGGCAACGCCGGTTTCCGTCCGCAGATCGAAGCCAGGCTGCACGTGGAACAGCCGAAGGAATGGATGCTGTTCGCCGCCGCGCACTGGAGCCAGATCAACCTGGCGGGCGTGGGCGGCACCGAAGCGACGCCGGTCAAACGTCAATTCGCCAGCGAAGCCTTCGAAGTCGGTGGTCAATGGACGCCCGGCCAATGGGTCTTGCGAAGCGTGGCGTACACCGGCCGCGGCATCGGCCAGATCTTTGGCGACCTGTCGCAATTCGGCGACATCAAGGACACCGGCGCCTACGTGATGGGCGGTTACAAGTTCACCTCCAACTGGAGCGCGAACGTGTTCTACGCCTTCAGCAAACCCAATAGCAACGACGTGGTCCGCTGGCTCAACCACGGTTCCACCGGCTTGCTGAAGGATCGCCAGGTAGCTGCGAACCTGCAGTACACCGTGGGCGATTATGCGTTCGCGCTGGAATGGATTCACGCAGTACTCAATTCCACGTCGAATGGAGTGAATCGAGTGAGCACCAGTGGGAATCAAGTCAACATGAGTGCGTATTACAAGTTCTGATGGAGTTTTGGGCCCCTCTTCCATGTTGAGGAGAGGGACCCATGCCACAAGCGCGATCCTCAGTTGGGTTAGCGCAGCGTAACCCAACACATCGAGGTGGCATTGTTGGGTTACGCGGGGATCACCCATCCTACGATGACACCCTGCCGACGAGCTGCACGGCGCCGGAGCGGTTCCTTCAATGCATCATTGGACCGCGCAACGTCGGCCCACCGCGCGCGTTGATCTCTCGCTGCTGCGCCTCGAACTGCACCCACATCTGCGCTTGTTGCTGGTCGTATGCCTGCACCTGCTGCATGGTCTGCTGCACGGCGGGTGCGGGTTGGTTCAAGTCGATGGAGGCATACGCATCGGGCCGGGTGGTCAGGAAATGCACCGCATCATCAAGGATGTGGATTTGATGCAATTGCCCTGGCCGAGCAACTCTGCCCATGTAGCAGGCGGCGGCCGATTGCTCCAACCGTTCTTCGGTTGTTCCGGACGGCAACAGTTCCTTCAGCCTGGCGTACAGCGCATGCTGCGGATGGTTGGGATTGCTGTAACTCATCGGCTCGGCTGTGCGTGACGGGGGTTCCTCGCTGCGTGCTTCGTGTGGCCGACGTGCATCATGAGGCGCCGGCCCATGCGGCAAGTTGTGCGCGCGCTCCTTCTCCCCGTCCCTTTTCTTCTCGCGTTCCTGTTCCCGCTGCTGGTTCATGGCGTCCATCTGCCGCTGCATCTCGTGCAACTGTGTCTGGATGGCGAGTACCGCCTCTTGATTCGACACAGCATCTTGATCGACCCGCGGCGCGACCGGTTCGGGCTGGATGTGGGACGCCGATGGCTGATGCCCCATGCCATGTGGGGGATGCGATGCATGCGCGACACGATGCGGCGGTGTTACCTCAGCCGATGGCACCGGCTGGCTCTGCGCAGTAACCAGGGGCGTGCTGGGTGCGTGCACAAGCGCTCCAAGCAACGATGGTTCGCGCGTCAGGGTGGAGTGCATGCTGGCGCTCTGCTGCAGTTCCGCGATCATGGCACGCGCCTCGATCAAAGCACGGGTGGCCGGATCGGCCAGGCCGGTGCCTAGCAATCCCTGCGCCTGCTGAAAATCCATTACGGCCATGCGGGTCGTGGCGTCGTAAGTGCCTGTGATCGGCAAGGCTTGGTTGTGACGATAGGTAATGCCCAGCGTGTTCAAGTGCTGCTGGAGCGTGCTGATGGCGGTGGCATCGAGGTCAGACGGTGGCGCCATCTGTGGAAACGTGGCAGCAGGTGGCTCGATGGTGGTGGCGGGAGCCGCATTGGACGCAACAGATGGATGGATCGATGGTGCGCGCGTGGCCTCGCGCAGCGCAACCCATGTGTTCGGGCCAGCCTTGCCATCCACCTCCAATCCATGGTCGCGCTGGAACGCTTCGACGGCATGGCGTGTATTGCGACCGAAATGATGATCAACCGTCAAAGGGCGGTCTTGTGAGTCGGTATAACCAAGGTTACGAAGATGGGTTTGCAGTTCACCAACTGTAGGGCTATAGGCGCCCTCATTTAAAACGTTGCTATAGGGACTATTTGCCAACTGCGATTCTCGTTGTGCTACGTCATACCCCGCTCGCATCACCAGAATTTCGCCCACGCGCCATCCTTCGAACCCCTTGATGCCATCCGCCAAAGCGGCGATTTCGGCATCAGTCATGACTTCAATAGTTTTGTCGCGTAGTTCGATACCTTGCCGTGAGCCCTCACCGTATATGAAATCAGCCTGAGCCCGATGATTTACCGCGCCGCTGTAGTCGGCTTTTGAATAGCTCTCCAGCATTTCCTCGACGGTTCTATCACTGTGATTGCGCCTGAGAAGATGAATCTTCGCCGCCCTTCCTGCCTCATAGCTCTCAAAAACCGCGTTGCCCCATTGGTCAAGATCGACAACGCCCTCGTATCGCCGCTGCGCATCTGCTAGCGCCTTATCTTTTGTGCGAGTTGTCTTGACGGTTTGATCCGCGCCTCCTGAGTACTCGAATTTGAGATTGCCTGGATTGTTGTTACGCCAGGAAACGCTCCCTTCGCTTCGCTCGACGATACTTCCGTCATCCATTTCAAGCACTCGGACCTTTCCTTCTGCTTGAATCAGACGTCTAATCACTCCATCACTCATCACTCGCTCCTGTTTGCGTGCCTGCATGTAACTTTCGTTCAGCGCGATCTCATTGTCGTCTGTTCATAAGACGTCAAAGTTTTCAGCATCTGACCAACCGGCTGCGCAAGCACCTGAAAACCCCTTTGGACCATCAGACTGGCAAGCAGTATCTTCGTGTTTTACATGCCACGTTATTTCGCGGGCGCCATACTTCGCACATGGTTGAGTTCCGTTACAGCGTGGAAGGTTGCCTGCCGGGACCGCGGTAACGTAGTACCAACTCGGCGTGCCTTTAATTTGCGCAGTAGCTTGTATGCATACTAATTGCCCTTCTGAGAGGGTGGCTGTCGAAACAGTGTCTTTTGGCGGGGGGCGATCTACTAGCACTGCCCCCTTCTTATTTGTGACGCCCGCGAAAAGACCCTTTTGGCCACAATCAGGCGATAACTCCACATCGTAGTAGTCTCCCACCTCGTAATCTCCTGCTGAGCAACCCAGACCTTTGTCTTGATCTTTGCAATCCACCCCGATGATGACGCTGAGCTCACGAAAGGTGAGTTTTTTTCGCAGAGCTACCATCGATTGTTGAGCGGACGGCGGGGAAGTTAATTCATTGTTCGTCTCAATGGCCCGCGCTTTATCGATGCCGGCGGCTGTCTTTGTGACTGATGCTCCTGAATCTGCGGTCACCTCCCGTTGTGGCTGTCCTTCACTGCAAGCGGCCAAGCCGCTCATAGTCAAAGCAGCCAAGACGGCTTTCTGCTTTAGCTTCATCTCGTCGTACTCCTCAACAATCGGTTGTCCATCAGGCACGATACGCCTAAGAAAATCCGTATACGACGCCGTCGGCTTACGCTTCTTCTGCACCGGCAACACACTCATGGGCAATGGCCCCAGCTCGCGTACCGTGCGTTCGTTTGCCACTTGCATCATGCGCAACAGATTCAACTCATGCAGCGGGATCGGCACCGGGACAGCAACGCTGCTTGAACAGCTTTTCCTTGAACTATCAAACCTTCTTGACACAGATGGGACGGCAGCCTTTTGCCCGACACTCGGCAACAAAGTCCCTGTGCGTAGGATCGTAAAACACGCACCGTGATTGGCGACAAGGCATTTGGGACCGCAGATGTAGGGGTATTCCGAACGCGCATAGGAGAGCCATGTAGGTTGGGGTGAAAACCCCAACGCCGCGGTGTTTGCATGGTGATGTGGGGTTCGCACCCCAACCTACGCGGTCTATTGGGCCGTTCGGTAACCGCCACCAAGCGCATCAATCAACCGGATCGATAGATCCGCCTGCTGGCTCCGCAACGCCGCCAGACGCTGATCGACCAGCAGCAATTGCTGGCGGCTGGCCAGCGGTGTCAGCGGGCCGCTTACGCCGCCTTTGTACGCGGACATCGCATCGTTCCAGCTTTTCTGGGCGTCCTGCTTGGCGCGTTGTTCAAGCGCGATCTGCGTGCGTACCGATGACAGCGCCGAAACCAGATCGGAGACTTCATTCACCGCACCGATCAGCAAGCTGTTGTAGCGCGCGACTGCTTCGTCGTAGCGCGCATCGGCGCCGGCAAGATTGGCGCGCAGGCGGCCGCCGTCGAAGATCGGCAAGCTCAGCGCGGGTCCGACCGAATACGTGCGCGCAGGCAGTTGGAACACGTTGGTGCTGCCGCCGACGGCAACCAGACCCGCCATCGCGCTAAGGCTGATGTTGGGGAGAAACTGCGTCCTGGCGGCCTTGATGTCCTTGGACGCTGCTTCGACCTGCCAGCGTGCAGCCACCAGGTCGGCGCGACGGCCGATCAGATCCACCTGCAATGTGTCAGGCACCGCGACCAGGCCGGGATCGAGCAGATGCGGACGTGCAATGCTCAAGCCGCGATCCGGCCCCTGTCCCAGCAATACGGAAAGACTGCTGCGTGCGGCGTCGATCGCGCGATCGGCTTGTGCTTTTTGTTGTTCCGCGCTGGCGACCTGCGAATCGGCAAAGGCTTCCTGCTGCGGCGTACCCAGGCCGCCCTGCACCAGGCGTCGGATGAAGGCGAGCGTTTGCGTGGAACGTTGCCATTCGCCTTCCGCGACATCCTTTTGGGCAAAGGCATAGCCCAGCGCCACGTATGCGCGTGCTACGTTGACGGAAAGCTGGATGCGCGCCGCGTGCGTTTCGACATCTGCGGCGCGGCTGCGCCCGAGTGCCGCTTCCCACGCATCGCGCTTGCCGCCCCACAGATCGATGTCCCAGGAAAAATTCGCAGTGACAGCTTTGCCCCAGGCGAAATGACCCAGCACATAGGGCGGGTAGATCGGATCCTTCAAGGACAGGCGACTGCCTTCTGCGCCCGCCTCCAATTCGGCCTGCGGCAGACGCGCCGCGTAGGCCGTGTCGACCATCGCCTGCGCCTGCTTCGCGCGCGCTTCGGCTTCGGCCAGGCTGGGATTGTTCTTCAGCGCTTCATCGATCAATGCGCCGAGTTGCGGATCGCCGAAACCCTGCCACCAATCCTGCGCAGGCCACGCAACCGGACTCACCGGCACGTCAGCGAAACTCTGTGCGCTCTTGAGGCTGCTTGCATCCAGCGTCTTGCCGGTGGGATGCAAGCCACCCGGCGTGGCGCAGCCGACGAGTGCGGCGCTCAACGCGAACGCGCAGGCCAGGCGAAAACGAAAGGACATGTTCAGCTGCATGGCACGCTCACTGCCGTTCCGCCAGCACATCGCCGTGCCCGCCGGGATGCACAATCAAAGTGGCCGTCTGCCCGGCCACCAGCACCGTGCCGGCCGGCATATGCTCGGTGTCGATGCGCACGCGCACCGGCACTCGCTGCGCCAGCCGCACCCAGTTGAAGGTGGGATTGATGTTGGCCAGAAGATCCGCGCCGGTAGGATCGACGGCGCCCGCGATGCCGCGCGCCACGCCTTCCACCGTGCCTTGCAGATGCACGCCGCCGCTCATCAGCCGGATGTCGACCGGATCGCCGATGCGCAGATGCGGCAGCTTGGTTTCTTCGAAATAGCCGTCCACCCAGAACGAGCGGCTGTCGATCAGCGCCAGCCGTGGTGCGCCGGCGCTGGCGTAATCGCCCACGCGCACCAGCAGGTTGGTGACGTAGCCGTCCACCGGTGAACGCACTTGCGTGCGCTGCAGATTGAGCTGCGCCGTCGCCAAGGCCGCCTGCGCCTGCTTGACGGAAGCTTGCGCCTGCTGCAACGCAGCCGCAGCCTGTTCCTCGCCGGCACGTGCCTTGTCCCAGGTGGCGCGCGCGGCGTCGGCGGTGGCGCGTGCGTTGGCCAGGTCTTCGCTGGAGATTACGTCTTTCAAGCCCTGCCGGCGTTTGGATTGCGCTTCGTACATGGCGAAATTCGCCTTGCTTTGCGTACTGCCGGCCTTGGCCGCGTCGATGTTGGCCTGGGCGGCACCAACCGCTGCCTGCGCGGCGGCGAGGTTGGCCTTGGCTTGTTCCACCGCATCGGCATAGCGGGCGAAGTCGATCACGAACAGCACCTCGCCTTTCTTCACGGGCTGGTTGTCGACCACGTTCACCGCCGTCACCAAGCCGGAGACATCCGGCGCAATGCGCACCACGTTGGCGCGGATGCGCCCATCGCGGGTCCATGGCGAATACATGTAGTGCCGCCACATGCCGTAGCCGATGAGCGCGGCGAGCAGTACGAAGACGGCGGTGATGGTGATGCGGAGATAGAGAGTGTTTTTCATAAAGGTATGGAGGGACGTCGTGCGCCGCTCAAAGGGTCAACAAGGTAAGGCCGCCGAAAACGCACACGAAGAACGCCATGCGCAACAACGCCGGATGCCACACGTAGCGGTACAAGCCGTAGCGGCCGACCACCCAGTCGAACAGCAGCAACAGCGCCGCTGCGAGCAGGAACCAGATCAGCAAGGCAGGAATCAACGCGCCGCCAATGGCGATTTCACGTGGCATGGGCAACTCCTTGTGCAACAGGATGAGCTTGCATGTAGGCGCCGAGCACGGATTGTTCGTCCAGCATGGCCAGGCGCAACACGTGCAGGTGATTCAAGAGCGGCGACATGGCTTCATCGCCTTCGATCATCGCCGTGGTGGCGGCCAGCGCATTGCGTGCCTGCGCGTAGGTATCCGTGTGTGGATAGTCGTAAAGCAGTGCGATTGCGTCGATCGCGCGATCGATGGCTTCGCGTACGTCCTCGGGCAGGCGTCGGCCGGCCATGTCGTCGCGCAACTCGATCAAGGTGCGTCCCACTTCATGTACGGATAACGCCCATGCCAACAGGCTGCGCGAAGCCTGGCTACCGCGCTCGGTCTGCGCCACGATCTGGCCGAACAAGTCGTGATTGACGCTTTCGAAGCGGGCGCGCAAGCCTGGCAACGGCGCGGTAGCGGCAAGCCGCACCTGGCGGCGCAAACGCTCCAATTGACGGCGGCGCAGCCACGGGCTGCCGATGGCCGACGGCAACAGCACGAAGGCCACGGCGGTGGCGGCCAGCCCCACCAGCTGGGCCAGCGTGTCGTTCCAGAAAAACACCACGTCGTAACTCATGTCGTTGCGCACCGCGAGGGTCAAGGTAAAACCCATGCAATAACCCACGCCGATGCGCGCGGTGGCAGGCCACGCCATCATCGCCATTCCTACCATCAGGAACGGCGCCGAGCCGGCTACCAGTAATCCGAAGCCGTCCATCAGCGGCAGCACGAAGAACTGGCAGACGAAGCTCGTGCACATGCCGATAAAAAAGCCCAGCGAAGTCTGTTGCACCCACTGGCTGGGATTGGGTGCGGCGGCGAACAGGCCGGCAAATACTGTGGCCAGCAACATGGCCGACCCGCCCGACGGCCACGCCGAACCGATCCAGAACAGGCTCAAGGCGCCCATCACGAGCGACGTGCGCAGCATCGCCAGGGCGGCACCGAAAAAATCATTGCCGCGCTCGAAACGCACGCGCTCGGTCACCGTGCCGGAAAGCCGGGGCGCCTGCAGCTCCGACGCTGTTTCGACGTAGGCGTAAAGCTCATCGACGAAGCGATCGACCAAGGTGGCGCCGGTGTCGAAATCGAGCATGTCATAGGCGGAAGCCATGCCAGCGCGTAGCATCGCCTGACGCTGCTTGATCGCCAACCGCGCATCATCCATGCGTGGCAACAGCACGCGCGCCGCTGCGCCCGCTTCGATCGGCGCATCGAGCGCGTCGGCCAATGGCCGGTACAGTTCGATCAGCGCGTTGGCTGCCGCCTCATGCCCACGGCGCTTCAGCCGGTTGATCAAATGATGCAGCGTTTGCAGCGTCGTGGAAGCCGCCATGAACCGTTGATTGAGCAACAGCATATGGCCGCTGCGTGCACGCGCCTCCGGATCTTCGAAGATCACCGAACTGCGCAGGTCTTCCGCAGCCACCGCATCGCGCACGAAACGCAGGTGTGCCAGCTCGATGTCGGCACGCGCAACCCTTCCGCACATTGCGCGCTGCACGAAATCGATAAAGTTGGCGAACTGGGCGCGGCAGAGACGGCGCAGGTCGTCGCGGATGCGGCTGGGAAACACCAGATCGCTCACCACGCCGGAGACGACCACGCCCAGCAGCACTTCGCTCAGGCGCCATATCGCCGAATTGAACACGTCAAGCGGGTTGTTGATGGCCGGCAGCGCGACGATCGCCGCCGTGTAACCGGCCAGCACGAACGCGTAGGATTTGAAATTGCGATACAGCGTGGCACCGCCGGCGCACACCCCGATCCAAAGCGACAGCGCCGAAAGAAACAGCACGCGTTCTTGCGGAAAGAAAGCCACGATCAGGAACCCGCCCAGCGCGCCGACCAGCGTGCCGATCGCGCGGTAAAAACTCTTGGCCAGCACCATGCCGGTTTGCCGGTTGGCAACGATGATGGTGGTGAGCATCGCCGTGGAAGGCTGCGGCAACGCCAGTCGCATCGCCAGCCAGCCGGTGATGTAGAAGGCGAGCAGCGACTTCACCACAAACAGCCACGTGGTGGTTTCCTCGCGCAGGGTTGCCACGAACAACTCGCGCGAACCCGGCACGGTGGCCTGGACATCGGTTACGGACATGACGTCGACTACCTCAGTCTGCCAATCCGCCCAGAAACTTCTTCAACAGCTTTTCGAGCTGAACCTGCTCGGAAACCTTGAGATGACGCCCCTGCTTCGCCAGCAACGTACAGATATCCGGAAGAAGGCTTTCGAGCAACGCCTGCCCTCGCGGCGTCAGGCTCAATTCGATCTTGCGACGATCATCGGCGCTGCCGCTGCGGTCGATCAGGCCCTTGTCACACAGCTCGTTGGTCAAGCGCGTGATATTGGCCGACTTCTCCCCCGCCGCATCCGCCAGCTCCGACGGCGACATCGTACCGCTGGCCGAGCCAAACAACATCATCAGCAGGTTGTATTCCGGATGATTGATGCCGTAAGGCTTGAGCACCAGGTTCGCATCGTCGTGCAGTTGCTTATGGATGTGCTTGATCAGGCGCACCAGGGTGGCCGGGCGCCGCGGGAAATCGGGATAGCGGCGACAGGTGACGGCAAGGCGCTGTTCGGTGAGGGCGAAGTCGGCCATGACTGGGGTTCCTGGCTTTTGTGGATACATTACATTTGTAGATAGTATATAAATGTAATATTTAGATGTAAATAAGCGCTTGTCTCGAAGCCGCGTAGGCTGGATGCAACCCGAATCGCGGTGGCGCTTCGAGCAAATCGGCATGCCGTTCGCATCGTGCATCGTCGTTGGTATCCCTCACTGTCAATCCGGCGAAGGCCGGAATCCGCTCTTCGTGCTGGCGATGGACTCCGGCTTTCGCCGGAATGACGGCGAGGTTTCGTACGGCGCTCTTCTGGCACGCGGCCGCGGGTCTTTGTCGAAAAAAGCGACTGCATTTCGCCCCAATCCGCGACACCTCTTGCGGCCAGTACGCATGCTGCAATGCAACCTTAATCTTTCTTAAGACGCCTTACAGGAACGCGTCAGGTTAAAGGGCTATCTGTACGTCAAGGTCGGGCTGCATCGATGACGTGCCGGCCATCATTGTCAACCAATAGGGAACTTACCCACCATGATTCGTCGCGCTCTCGCCGTTGCGATTGCTCTAGTGACACTGCCGCTGTACGCACAGAGCACCCCTAAAATCTATGCGCAGGAACTGGTCGATCAAACCACGGCGGCACACCCTGACATCATCGTCATGGCGATCCACGCCACGCCGCCCAAGCAGAAAGACAATGTGATCATCGCCTCCAACATCGGCCGTATCGGCAAGAAAGCCGATTCGGACGACATGGGCGTAGTCACCAGCGGCAAACCGCTGGTCGAAGTCAACAAGGCTGGCGACAGGCTGGAAGTGGAAGTGCCGCTGTTCGATACCACGGGTGACACGCTTGGCGCACTCAGCATTGTGTACGCGTACAAGAATGGCGACGACAAGCAGGCGTTGCAGCAGAAGGCCGAGCAGATTCGCGACCAGCTCGCCCGCCGCATTTCCAACCCGGGCAACCTGACGCAACCCTATCGCTACGACACCACCACGCCGACTAATACGCTCGCGCAACAGGTGGTCGACGAGACCATGGCCGCGCATCCGGAAGTCATCATCCTGGCCATCCATGCCACCCCGCCCGGCAGCAAGACCAACGTGATCGTCGGCTCCAGCATCGGCCGCATCGGCAAAGCCGCGGATGAAGACGATCTGCGCGCCATCAAGACCGGCATTCCCAATCTCGAGGTGAACGGCAACCGCTTCGAAGTCGAAACGCGCCAGCTGGACGCCAGCAAGAAGACCATCGGCGCGGTCGGCGTCGTTTTCCGCTACAAGCCCGGCGACGACCAGAAAGCACTGGAGCGCCAGGGTTACGCCATCCGCGATGAAATGGCCGCCAAGATTCCTTCGCTTGCGAAGTTGATGGAACCGGTTTCGAGCGCTGCGGATTCATCCTCCGCCCCAGCCACCCTGATCGGGCGCAGCACTGCGTGGAAACCGGAATACTCCGGCGATTTCGACCATTTCGGCGTCGACACCAAGCGCAACAAGCTCCTGCTTGCCGCCGAAGACCACGGCACGCTGGAAGTCTTCGACCTCAATACTGGCGCGCACGAAAAGACCATCACCGACACGTTCAGCACGCCGCACGCCATTCTTTACCTGCCCGGGCAGGACCGCCTGATCGTCACCGACAGCGGCAAGGGTGGCACGCGCATCCTGGATGCCGCCACCTACAAGGTACTCGGCTACATCGGCCTGGAACCTGGCGCCGATTCCATGGAGTACGACAAAGGCAGCAACCTCCTCTATATCGTCAGTGGCGGTAAAGACGTCGATATGAAGGAGTGCTTCCTCAACGAAATCGATCCGCTGAGCGGCAAGGTCTATCGCAAGCTTCGCTTCGATTCCGATCATGTCGAGGCGGTGCGCGCGGAAGAACATGGCAATCATCTGTTCGTCAACGTCGCCGACAAGAATCGCGTCGACGTGGTGGACAAGAAAACGCTGAAAGTGGTCGCCAGCTGGCCGCTGACCGGTGCTGAAACGAACCTGAGCATGGCCCTGGACGAAGCGGATCATCGCCTGTTCGTCGGCACGCGCAAGCCCGCCAAGTTGATCGTGCTCGATACCACCACCGGCAAGACCGTGGCCACACTCGACTCGCCGTCGACCTCGGACGGACTTTTCTACGACAGCGCGCAAAAGCGCGTCTACATACCGGGCGGCGACGGCTACCTCGGCATCTATCAACAGAACGACGCCGATCACTATACGCAACTGGCGCGCGTGCCCAGTGCGAAGGGCGCCAAGTCCGGCATGTTGTGGAAACCGCTCAATCGCGTCTACCTCGCCGCATCGCCGGGCGAAAACAACAAAGGGGGAGAGATTCTGTGGTACGCGCTGCATCCGTAAGGATGGAGCGGGCAACCCATACGTACGACATTTCATGAACTGCGGCCGGCGGCCATGTATCTCAATCGAATCAACGCAGGACTGCATGGCTGCCGATTGAACCAGTAGCTAACGTGTCATCCGGGGAGGGATAGACGTTATGCATAGCTTGACCGTAAAGCCATTATTTGGCGCATTGCTGATCGCCATGGGCGCGACATGCGCCACCACCATGTCCACCACCCTGTACGCAGACGATGCCCCGCAGCAAAACCCGGGTGCTTCTGCAGGTTCCACAAGTCCGGCGGATCAGTCCGGTTCACAGCAAAAGCCCACCACCTTGCAAGCGGTGGTGGTCACCGGCTCCAATTTGCCGGTGTCTCCGGATGAAGTCGTGGTTCCGGTCGTCACCGTCGACAGCGATTCGCTCAAGGCGAGCGGCGTCAATTCCAATGTGCTTGATCTGTTACGCAAGGTCGTTCCTTCGTTTGCGGGTCGCAGCAACACCGGCACCAGCAACGCGAACAACAACAATCAGAACACGGCCGGTGGATCCCAGTTGCAATTGCGCAATCTCGACACCCTGGTGCTGGTCGACGGCCACCGCGTGGCAACCAGCGGCATCAACGGCATCGGTGGCAAGAACTTCGTCGACGTCAATCAGATTCCGATCTCGGCCATCGACCACATCGAAGTACTGACCGATGGCGCTTCGGCCATCTATGGCTCCGATGCGATCGGCGGCGTGGTGAACATCATCCTGAAGAAGGATTACCAAGGCGCCGAAGTGGGCGTGCGGTACGGTGCCGCCAGCGGCGACTACCGCGAAAAATCCGGCTATTTCGTAGCAGGCACCACGCTGCATGGCGTGCACATCACGGTCACCGGCAGCGAGTCCCGAACATCGCCGCTTGCCCAGGATGCCCGCAGTTTCACCAGTCCGCTCTACGGCCGCATTTCCAACATACCGGGAACGGTCGGCGCCAACGGCAAATTCCCCGGCGCCATACTCGCCCCGGGCCTCAGTTCTCCTGCGCAAAACAATCCAACCGGAACGCAGGCGACCGCCACCAGCGTCAACAGCCTGATCGCCAACGGTACATACCTGGCGACAACGCCCACCGCCGTGGCCAACGGCTTTGACGTATCCCGTTACCAGACCTTGCTGGAACGGCAGGATCAAAAAGGCCTCAGCGCGAACCTTTCCGCCGATCTGCTGGACAACAACAAACTTACGGCTTTCGGCAACATCCTGTATTCGCGCACCAAGAGCTCCACCCAGTGGCTGCCCGTCCGTACCACCGCATCGCTACCGGCCGGTGCGCCCTACAACCCGTTGACGACGACGTTCAACAATATCGCGTTCGGTTATCTTCCCAATCCTCAGCGATTCACCAACAGTGCGGAAGGTTTCCGCGTGGTCGCCGGTTTGCGTGGCGACATCACCCACGACTGGAACTGGGAAGCCACGGTCGACCACAGCGAAAGCAAACTGGAGCAGGATCAGTCCAACGTCATCTACGCGCCCAACGTGTCCCGAGCGGTTGCCGGAGGCTACGACGCACAGGGTAACCCGGTCGCCGGCGGCGCCTTCAGCCGCGTGCAAACCGACTTCTCCAGTACTGGCTCGTTCGTCATCCAGCCTGCGCTGAATCCGTTGGCGGTGACATCGGGCATCACGCCAGCCATGCTTGCCAATCTCTACGGCACGGAAGTGATCCATGCCAAGAGCACCTTGGATGCGTTCGACGCCAAGGTGGTCGGCAAGTTGTTCAAGCTTCCGGCCGGCTCGATTGGCTTTGCCTTCGGCGTGGAGGCCCGCCGCGAATCGCTCTCCGCCTACACCGACATCAACGGCAGAAACACCGGACCCACCGCGCACAACTGGATTGGCGGCACTTCAGCCGATCCGTTCTCCAGGGGACGCAACGTCGATAGCGCCTATAGTGAAATACGCGTGCCGATCACCAGCTCAAGCTGGTCGGCACCGGGCTTCCACGCTTTCGACCTGATTGCCGCCGCGCGTTACGAGCATTACAGCGACGCGGGCAATTCCTTGGTGCCCAAGTTCGGTTTCCGTTGGCAACCGATCGACAACCAGGTCACCCTGCGCGGATCGTTCTCTCGCTCGTTCACCGCACCGACGCTGTATGCGTTGAGCGGCCCGACCGATACGCGACTGGTGGGCAGCGGCGTCATTCAATCGGTCTTCGGCATTCCGGGCCTGCAGTTCAACGGCGAGGACGGCAACAATCCGCAACTGAAACCGAGCAAGGCCGTAACCCGCTCGGTCGGCATCACCTTCACGCCGCAAGCGCTGCCTGGCCTGACGGCGTCGATCGATTACTCCTCGGTGGATCAGCGCGGATATCCGGGCGGCATCGGCTTTACCAACATCCTGCAAAGCGTGAACGAACTGGGTTCGGCATCAGCCTTCTCTTCCAATCTGGCCATGGGCAATTTTCCGGGACAGCCGGGCGCAACGGCCTTCACCGCGCCGGGACAAGTGGAAGCGTATCTGCGCTCCGGCGGCAATCCGTTGAACCTGTACGCCATCGACCGTTTCACCAACCTCGGCGGCTTGCACGTGCGCTCAGCGAACATGACGGCGGAATACTATTTCGTCAGCGACAAGGCCGGCACGTTCACGTTCTCCACCAACGGTGCGATGTTCTTCAAGTACCAGTTCCAGGCACTGCCCGGCCAGCAGTTCTACAACTACGCCGGCTTCGCCACCAACAACGGCACCGGCGTGCAGGGCACGATTCCGCGGTTCGCCTTCTACACCACCGCGGATTGGCAGTTCGGCCACTGGGACTTCACGATCGGCAATCACTACATGTCCTCGGTCACCGATATCGGTCCAGGCGGCATCGTGTTTGCGGAAAGCAGCACGCTCAAGCGGGTTCCGGTGAGCAGCTACACCACCTGGGATCTGCGTGTCGGCTACGGCATGGATCTGGATTCGAAGGGCATCGTGAAGGGATGGTCGGTGGGCGTCGGCGTCAACAACATCGCCAACCGCATGCCGCCGCTCGCACCGCAAGCATTTACCGATAACAACGCCGACGTAGCGACGTATTCGCCGATCGGTCGATTGATCTATGCAACAGGCACCATCAAGTTCTAACCGTTGACCGCGACGAGGCGGGCGATTCACGTACCACCCCAGGCACCCCTGCGTGAATCGCCCGTCTCTCGCCCCTTTTTTTCATCAGCTTATGCATGGGCTGGGAGGCAATCCCGGTATTGGCGTGCGTGTCATTGTGGATTCCCGTTTTCACTCACTGCTGTCCAGCAAGAAATTTGCCGTAGCTCCCGTGTACGTCTGCGGCAGCCCACGCAGGCGTCATTCCCGCGAAAGCGGGCACGCGGGGAGAGCACATGGATGTGCTCGGCTTTGAGGAACGAGGAATCCATTTGCCCCGATGCATCCCTGAAAATGGAGTCCCGCTTTCGCGGGAATGACGGCCACAGGGGACGTGGTGTTTTTTTTGAGCTGGACACACGCGGTACGTGCCCGACCCCACGATTCCGCTTCAAGCCTTGAGCAGCGCCGGCGCCGCCACGCGCGATGCCTCGGCCGCCGTCAATACCACCGGAAGCTCGAAACTCACTCGCAACCCCGGCCCGTCCTTGCGCGGCTGCGCCTGGATGCGTCCGCCATGCAGCCCGATAATGCTGCGGCAAATGGTGAGGCCCAGGCCGCTACCCTGATCTTCTCCGGTGGGCACGTTGAAGCGTACGAAGCGGTCGAAGACGCGCTCGCATTGCTCTTGCGTCAAGCCGGGGCCTTCGTCTTCGAGGCTGACGCACCAGCTTCCCTCGGCAATGACGGATTTCAAGGCGATCAATCCATTCGGTGGCGAAACGCGCAAGGCGTTGGTCAGCAGGTTGAAGATCACCTGGCGCAGCCATTTCTCTTCCATCGCCACCAGGCCATCGCCCGCGTGCGCACAACACAGGCGCCGGCCGCGATGCTCGACCAGCGCGCGCAGATCCGGCTCGATGCTGTGCAAAAAGGCTGCCGGACGTTGTTGCACGAGATTGAGCTTGACGCCGTTGACTTCGGCGCGCGATATGAACAGCAACTCGTCGACCAGCTGATTGATGCGCGCCAGCTCGTCGAGCTGCACAAGCACGGCATCTTCGTGGCGCCGCTCAAGCTTGCCTTCCACCAGCAGCCGCTCCGCATGCAGGCGCACCAGCGACAGCGGCGTCTTCAATTCGTGCGACACCTCTTCGGCGAATTGGCGACTTTGCTTGAACGATGCTTCCAGGCGGTCGAACATTTGGTTGAGCAATCGCACCAGGTCGAACAGTTCGTCATTGCCGCTGGGCGGCACGGCGATGCGTTCGGCGAGGTTGTCCGAACCGATCCGGTTGGCGGTTTCGCCGATCAGCCGCACGGGACGCAGGATCATGCGGCTGGTACCGATGCCGATCAACCCACTGGCCAGCAGCATGATCACCACCAGCGCAATACATACTTCGACGTAAGCCGTCAGGCTCTGTCGCATTTGCCGGGTGGGCGTGCCGATGGTGACGTCGAACGGCGGCATGATGAATTCGCCCACGCGCAATTCGCCCACGCCCGCCACCGGGGTGTAGTAGACGTGCTGGCCCGGCACATCGGGAATCGGCTTGCCGTCGAGGTTGTTGGAGTAGAAAAGAATGTCGTGCGGCGGCTGGTCGATGTTGATGTAGAACAGCACCGAAGCGTAATTGGTGGTTTCGCGGATGCGCTGGTCCACGATCTGCGGCGTGAGCGCATCGTAGTCGGTGCCCAGGCGCGCGCGGATCTGCTCGAATTCGGTCTTGTTGAGCAGATCCAGGTCGCGCTGAATATAGTTTTCCAGCAGCAGATATCCGACCACGAAAAGCACGACCAGCGTGATCGTGGCACTCATCGCGTACCACAGGCTGATGCGTGCCCGCAGCGACTTCATACCAGCTGGTAGCCTATCCCGCGCAGCGTCTTGAACATGGGCGCGGCCTCATCCTCGAGCTTGGCGCGCAGCCGGCTCATGTAGACGTCCAGCAAATTGTCTTCCACCAGGCCCGGCCAGATGCGTTCGGAAATGTAGGAGCGCGTCAACGTGCGTCCCGCGTTCTGCATGAATATTTCGAGCAGGGCGAATTCGCGGCTGGTGAGTTCCACCGGCTGGCCATGCAGCCGCACGGTGCGGCTAAGCAGATCGAGCTTGATGGCTTTGTGTTCGAGCACGGTGTTCTTGATCGCCGATTGCCGGCGCATCAGGGAACGCACGTGGGCAAGCAATTCTTCGAAGCTGAAAGGCTTGGGCAGGTAGTCGTCAGCGCCAAGGTTCAACCCGGCGATGCGATCGTCCACCGTGTCGCGCGCACTCAGGATCAGCACAGGTTCGTTGAAGCCGCAGCGACGCCATTCGCATAGCAGATCCAAGCCGTCGCCGTCGGGCAAACCGAGATCAAGAATGATCACGTCGAAATTATCTTCCGCCAGGGTGTCGCGCGCGGCCTTGCAGGTTTGCGCCCATTCCGCGGTATAGGAACGCTCGCTGAAACCACGCTTCAGAAACTGGCCCAGCTTGTACTGGTCCTCGACGATCAGAACTTTCATTGCAGAAATTCGCCCTCCCCGGACGGTTTTTTGAGTCTACGCCGAATGACTGCACTTGCTTGACGCGCCGCACAAGCTCGATGCGCTTATCTGAAAATTTTTTAAGGATGCTTTCATGACCGCGACAGGAAGCCGTTCTATGGTCATGACATCGTGCAGCAGTGCATCCATTGTCCCGGCAAACCTTCGCCTTCGATCGTGCTGAAATTCAACGCCCACCCGGAATGCTTTTTAATGCACAGTCACATCTCACACTCTCGCATTGAGGCCCTCATGAAGTTATCGGCAGGTACACCCCCTTCAACCGATCCCGCCCCCGGCGTGGAGAGGGAGCCGGTTGCCCTGCCGGAAGCACAGGCCACGATCGCCGCGCGCCTCGATCGACTGCCGGCGTCGGCCACGCTGTGGAAAATCATCGCGCTGATTTCCCTGGGTGGATTATTCGAGTACTACGACCTGTTCTTTACCGGCTACGTCGCGCCGGGCATGGCCAAGTCCGGGTTGTTTTCAGCCGATTCGCTTGGCTTTTTCGCCAGCCTCGCCGGCATCAAGGTAGCGGGGGTCGGCACTTTCATCTTCTGCACCTTCGCGGGCCTTTGGGTGGGCGTGGCGTTTTTCAGCCAGCTTGCCGACCGCTTTGGCCGGCGGCCGGTGTTTACCTGGTCACTAGTGTGGTACGTGTGCAGCACCACCGTCATGGCCTTTCAGCATACGGGCGAGACGCTCAACCTGTGGCGCTTCATCGCCGGGGTGGGTTTCGGTGTGCAGCTTGTCACCATCGACACCTATATTTCCGAACTCACTCCGCTGGCCCTGCGCGGACGCGCGTTCTCGCTCAATCAGTTCGTATCGCTGGGCATCGTGCCGGTGGTCGCCTTGTTCGCCTGGCTGCTGGTGCCCACCGCGCCGTTCGGACTGGACGGCTGGCGCTGGGTAGTCCTGATCGGCTCGGTCGGGGCCACTGTGGCGTGGTTTCTCATCCGGCAAATTCCAGAGAGTCCGCGCTGGCTTGTGTTGCATGGGCGCATCGCCGAAGCCGATACGATCACCACGGAGCTCGAACGCCGCGTCGCACGGGATACTCGCAAGCCGCTGCCGGCGCCGCATCTGGAAACACCGGAGGAAGTCATCCCGGGCCGCTTCAGCGAAATCTTCGCACCGCACTACTGGCGTCGCACGCTGATGCTGTCGGTGTTCAACATGGCGCAGGTGATCGGCTTCTACGGCTTTGCGGCGTGGGTGCCGACGTTGCTGATCGCGCGCGGCATCAATATCACGCACAGCCTGCAATATTCCTTCATCATCGCCATCGCCAATCCGTTCGGCCCGCTGCTCGGCACCTGGTTCGCCGATCACCTGGAACGGAAAACGCAGATCATTCTCGGCCTGACGGTGATGGGCGTGGCGATGCTCGGCTTCGCACGCGCCAATGCGCCGGTGCTGCTGATTTCGCTCGGTGTGATATTCACGCTTGCCGCCAACATCATGTCTTACGCCTATCACAACTATCAGGCGGAGCTGTATCCCACACGCATCCGCGCTCGCGCCGTCGGCTTCGTCTACTCATGGAGCCGCTTCGCCGCCGCGTTTGCCGGCCTCGCCATCGGCTATTTCCTCAACCTCGGCGGCGCACTTGCGGTTGCCACGTTCGTGGCGATCGCGATGGTGGTGGGCATTACCGTCATCGCTGCGTTCGGGCCATCGACGAAGGGTGTCGCGCTGGAGCGCATCAGTCATTGAGGACTTCATTCCCACTTCGCACGGCGCTTCGGCGACACGAGGGTTTGCTCCCTCCCCTGCTTGCAGGGGAGGGTCGGAGTGGGGTTGCACGAGCTTGCCACGTTGTTGGAAGCCATCGCGAGATTGCGTAGCTCCAGCCTAATCCTCCCCGCTACGCTGAAGAGGGAACAACTGGCGGCGAGCCTTGAGACACCACTGCAACGCTACACGCCCGACTGCGACACCTGCATCGCCAACTCGAACGACCGCTTGCGCGCCGCGTGATCGAAAATATTCGCCGTCAGCATCAACTCATCCGGCCGATGCCGCTCGATAAATGCAGCCAACCCTTCGCGCACTGTCTGCGGCGAGCCGACGATGGCGCAGGCCAAGGCACGTTCCACCATGTGTTTTTCTGCCGGCGTCCAATAGCTTTCGATATCGTCGATCGGCGGCGGAATCAGACCGGGGCGCCCGCGGCGCAGGTTCACGAAGCTCTGCTGTTGCGTGGTGAACAGCCGCCGCGCTTCCTCGTCGGTTTCGCACGCCACCACGTTCGCGCACAGCATGGCGTAAGGCGCGTCCAGCCGCGTGGAAGGTTTGAAATCGCGGCGGTAAAGCATCAACGCTTCGTCCATCGCATCCGGCGCGAAGTGCGAAGCGAACGCGAATGGCAAGCCCAGCGCGGCGGCTAGTTGCGCGCTGAACAAGCTCGAGCCCAGCAACCAAACCGGCACGTCGATGCCGGCGCCCGGCACGGCGCGAACGACCTGCGCAGCGGATGCGGGCGCGAAGAACCCAAGCAATTCCTGCACGTCGTTCGGAAAGGTTTCGGCGCCTTCGTAGTAACGCCGCAATGCGCGTGCGGTCGGCTGGTCCGTGCCGGGCGCGCGCCCCAGTCCGAGATCAATACGTCCTGGATACAACGACGCCAGCGTGCCGAACTGCTCGGCCACCTGCAGCGGCGCGTGATTGGGCAGCATGATGCCGCCCGCCCCTACGCGAATGCGCGAGGTGCCGCCCGCCACGTGGCCGATCAATACCGCTGTCGCCGCGCTGGCGATGCCGGGCATGTTGTGGTGTTCGGCCAGCCAGTAGCGGTGATAGCCGAGCTGCTCGGTCCATTGCGCCAGGTCGAGCATGTTGGCGAATGCCTGCGCGGGCGTGCTGCCTTCGGTGACGGGGGCCAGATCGAGTACGGAGAGCGGGATCATGCGGGAGCCTCGGTGAGCGAGGTTCCCGATGTGGGGATGGTTGTGGGTAATGCCAGCCCGCACGTGTCGCGGGCCGGCCTCGAATGTTGGGTTACCCCAAGCCCGGAGTAGTCCAACCTACAGCGGTCATCGGCGATACTTATTCAGTGTTGCCTTAAAACGTCTGCTGCTGCGGGTATTCGTTCGTGAAGTCGTTGTCCCAAAGGAAATTGGTGAACGACACGGTGACGGAGATATCCAGGCCTTCCACGAAGTGCCAGCAGCCCACCGGCAGAAACAGTACTTCGCCGGGGTTCAAAGTGCAGGAAAGCACTTGTACGTTCGCCATGCGCGGATAGCGTTGCAGGTCGATCTGCCGCGCATCCACGTGCGTAAAGCAGTGCTCGTGGTTGTAGACATGCGCGATCTCGCAGGCCGGCATCAGCAGGATGCGCTTGCGGCCCAGCACCTGCGCCATGAAGTTGTTGGTCAGATCGTGATGGAACGGCGTAATGGTGCCGGCCGGACCGAACCAAAGAAAACCTTGCGTGGCGCCCTCGCCGTTCAAGTACTCGGGAATCTGCACGATGTCCTGCCACAACTCGGCCAGCGCCGTGCGGTTTTTTCCTTCGTTGTACGCGGTCATGTAGAAATCGTTACTGCGACCGGCGTTGCGCACCATCTCCACGTAATCGCCGAACGGCATCGTCTTGCGGTGCGCGGTCTTGCGCAGTTCGTACTGCGCGTCGGCGTCGCGCCCGAACTGGATTTCCACTTCGCGGTCGCCGCAGCGTTGCTCGAAATAATCCAGGCTCCACTTGGTCATGGCGGGCCAGTCGTCCAGCATGCCGGTGATGATCACTGGACGGCTGGCGGTGTAGTAGGCATCGAGGAATTCGTCGCGCGACAGCTTGTGCCGGCGCGGTACGTCGGTACTGCGTAGGCGGTTCATGTGCCGCTGCGTTTCCAGTACCCAATCGTGCTTGGCCAGCCGGTTGCGCAAACGCTGCGCGCCGGCCAGGTACGGGCTGGAGATCGCCTGCTGCACTTCCTGCACGGCTTCCTCATGCGGAATGCCGGCGCGCAGCATCTGTTCGTAGATGGCCTGCGGGGGGCCGTCCAGCAACAGGTTTTCCGCGATCCATCGGCGCCACTCGTTGTCGACATGGATCACCGGCTTCAACTCGACGTTCGCCATGACATCCCCTTGCGTGTTGCCTGGCCGTAGCCAGGCGAGCCTAGCGCAGCCCTGCCCCTTGCAATGTCGATTGTGTCGGCGAAATGACAACGATGTCCATAGCCTGTTTTCCCTTGACGCCCGATCGACCCTCGAAGTGAAAAAGTGTGTCTCCCTAGGTTCTAGCCGGAGACCCGCCATGCCTGAGGAACGCACATTGCGCGCCGCCGAACGGGATCGGCGCGAAGGCAAGTCACCCAGCACGCAAGCCGGCGAATTCGTGCGCGAAGAAATCGAGCACGTGCGCGAAGGCAAGCACGGCGTGCGCTCGTCCAAGCAAGCCATCGCCATCGGCCTGTCCAAGGCCCGGCGCGCCGGCGTGCGCTTGCCGCCGCCCAGGAAGAACGCCAGCAAGCAGGTGCAGAAGAAGGCCGAGCAGGATCTGGAAGCCGGCGCGCAGCACCGGCGCAAATCCCCGCGGCGTGCGCGCGCTACCGAGGACGCGTTGAAGCGCGAAAGCCAGCAGCCAGTTTCGAAAAGCGCGCTCTCACGGCAGGCCAGGACGGCGGCGGCCAAGCGCAATAGCGGCGCGCGTTCGGCGTCGGCGAAGAAGGCGGCCCGGACCAAGGGTGCTGCCAAACGGTCCGCGGCAGCGAAGAAGGCGGCACGCACGCGGAAGGCAAAAAGCTAGGGCTGTCCGATGCAAAGTCGAGCAGCCCGGCCATGGCGGTTACCCGCTAAACAGCTCGACGTCTTTCCTTGGGCTTCGCTGCCAGCGTAATGCGAAGCTCGCACCCCACTGCATCGGCATAGCGTCTGAGAGTCGCCATCGATGGAGCATGTCTGCGACTACCTGCATTGGCTTCCAATCGCGCTACCGATGCCTGAGCCACGCCCATGCGCTCAGCCACGTCCGCCTGCGTCAACTCCGCACGCTGACGCGCACGTACCAGCTCAGCCAAGGCCGCAAACTCATCGGCTAAAGCATCATAGGCTGCTGCAAAGGCGGGTTCTTTGCGCCAACGCTTGCGCGTGGTTTTAATATCCAGCGGTACCGGCTTGTACTGTTCGCGTGTCATGCCTTGACCTCCCTCAACCGCGCCCGCGCAATATCCAGATCATGCGCCGGGGTCTTTTCTGTCTTCTTGATAATGACGTGCAGGATCACGATGCGGCGCCGGATCACGGTGCAATAGAACGCCCGCCCGATACCCTCGCGTCCTTTTGCCCGGACCTCGAACAAACCCGCCCCCATCGCCCGCGTGTGAGGCATTCCGATGTCGGGGCCAAGTTCCTCCATTGTCTCGACAATGCGAAGGAAACTGGCACGCACACCTGCCGGCCAGTTTTCTATTTGCGTCGCAACCTTGGTGTTGTAGTAGCTGATTTGCCACGTCACGAATATAACATCCTTGTTATTAAGGCAACACGGCCTCGACTATGCTCGGCTTATCTCCGGTCCGGGGTAATCCCTTCCCCGCTGCTTTTCCCGTAAGGCTTGCCCCTCATCCCGCCAACGCCGCATCTACGATCCCTTGCGCCTCGCGCAGGATTTCACGCAGATGCTCGTCGCTACGGAAGCTCTCGCCGTAGATCTTGTAGATATCCTCGGTGCCCGAAGGACGCGCGGCGAACCAGCCGCTTTCGGCCATGACCTTGATGCCGCCGATCGGTGCGTTGTTGCCGGGTGCGCGATCGAGCACCTCGATGATCTTCTCGCCAGCCAGTTCCTTGCTTTGCAACTGCTGTGGCGAGAGCTTGGCGAGGCGGGCCTTCTGCTGTGCGTTGGCGGTGGCGTCGACGCGGCTGGAATACGGCTTGCCCAGCGTGTCGGTCAGATCGGTGTACAGCTCGCCAGGATCCTTGCCGGTGCGCGCGGTCATCTCCGCGGCGAGCAGCGAGGGCACGATGCCATCCTTGTCGGTGGTCCATACCGTGCCGTCGTGACGCAGCGTGGAAGCGCCGGCGCTTTCCTCGCAGCCAAAACCCAGCGAACCGTCGAACAAGCCATCCGCGAACCATTTGAAGCCGACCGGCACTTCGTACAGGCGGCGACCGAGGCGCTCCGTGACGCGGTCGATCAGCGAGCTGCTGACCACCGTCTTGCCGACGCTGGCACGGTCCGCCCATTGCGGACGATGGCGAAACAAATAATCGACCATCACCGACAGATAGTGATTGGCCTGCATCAGGCCGGCGCTGCGCGATACCACGCCGTGGCGGTCGTGATCGGTATCGCAGGCGAATGCCACGTCGTAGCGGTCCTTCAGTCCGATCAGGCGTTGCATGGCGTATTGCGAAGAGGGATCCATGCGGATCTTGCCATCCCAGTCCACCGTCATGAAGCGGAAGGTGGGGTCGACCACTTCGCTCACCACGGTGAGGTCGATGCCGTAGCGCTGCGCGATCGGCTGCCAGTAATGCACGCCCGCGCCGCCGAGCGGATCGACCGCCATGCGCACGCCGGCGCTGCGGATCACGTCGAAGTCGATGATGTTCTTCAAGTCGTCGACGTAACGGCCGAGATAATCGTGCTCCTGCACCAGGCTGGAACGCAGCGCCGTGCGATAGCTCATGCGCTTGACGCCATCGAGCTTGCTTTCGAGCAAGGCATTGGCGCGCTGCTGGATCCAGCTGGTGACGTCGGTTTCGGCCGGTCCGCCATTGGGCGGGTTGTATTTGAAGCCGCCATCGCTGGGCGGATTGTGCGAAGGCGTCACCACGATGCCGTCGGCCAAGCCGTCGACCCGCAAATGGTTGTGCACCAGGATCGCGTGCGACACGGCCGGCGTGGGCGTGAATTCGCCGCCCGCGGAAATCGCCACCGCCACCTCGTTCGCCACCAGCACTTCCAGCGCGCTTTCGAACGCGGGTTGGGACAGCGCATGCGTGTCGATGCCGATGTACAGCGGCCCGTTGATGCCCTTCTGGCGGCGGTAGTCGCAGATCGCCTGGGTGATGGCCAGCACGTGCCATTCGTTGAAGCTGCGATCGAACGAGGAACCGCGATGGCCAGAAGTACCGAAGCTCACGCGCTGGGTGGGTTCGGCCGGATCTGGGCGAAGCGCGGTATAGGCTTCCAGCAGCTTCGGCACATCCACCAGCAGGGTTTCCGGGGCGGGTTTCCCGGCGAGCGCGTCGAGTTTGGGGTTCACGTGTGATGAGTCCTCGATGGAGCGTAATTCGGTGTAGGTTGGGCTGAGGCGCAGCCGAACCCCAACGCAAAATGTGCATGGCAATGTTGGGTTTCGGCTGCGCCTCAGCCCAACCTACCGGGCTACCGGGCAGCTGCCGGCAGCGACGAATTATCGGCGACCGCGCATCAATCCTTCGTCTGCGCCGACCCCTGCGGGTCGTCCTGCGTTCAGGCCTCCGCCTGCACCAGCTCGGCCGCCAGCGCCGGTAGCTCGGCGATCGTCTCGATGGTGTAGTCCAGGTCGGCCTGGAGGTCGCTCAGGTCCGTCGTGAGGGCGTAGTGGCCCTGGCGCACGAATACGGTGGTTAGGCGTTCGCCGAGCTTGCGCTTCATCTTGGCGAGCAGGTTCGGTTTGTCGTCGACCATTACGTAGTGCGACGCGGGGTAGCGTTCCTGCATGGCGTCCAGCGCCAGTTCCTTGTGCACGAAGATCAGCACCTCGCCGCGCACCGCGGCGCGGATGCCGGCGCGTTCGATCTTGTGCGGCTGGAACACCACGTCGCCATCGGAAAGGATCACCGCGCGCCCGAGCTGGTTCAATTGATCGATGGTTTCCAGCGCGTTCGGATACAGCTGGTGCTCGAACGGATAATCGAGCAACCAGTACGCCAGGTTGAATACGCCCGGGCGCGTGTCGTTTTCCAGGCGGAAGTGCTGCAGCGCGCCGAGGTAATCGACATAGCCCAGCGAGTTTCTCAGTTCTTCATAGATCGCCCAGTAGCGATCGCACTCGGCCTGCCCGAACTCGCGCGTCAGATGTGCGCGCAATTCGTCCCCGAAACGGTCGTTGTCGAGCAAGGTGTTGTCGACATCCAGCAGAAATACGTACGAAGTGTTGGTGTTGGCGTGATTCACAAATAGACGTCCACATGATGCTCGCCGCCGTCGTCGATCAGCGGCAGTCGGTCGCCCTCGACCGGCTTGCCGTTAAACAAGATGCGGCGCGATTCACCCTGCCCTTGCGTCACGTGCACCACGATCTGGTAGTCGGTCTCGCGATGCCGGTAGCTCAGGCGGTACTCCGTCCAGTCTGGCGGAAGCACGGGGGCGATGTACAGGCTTTCGCCCTCCACCCGCAGGCCCAGCAGTGATTCCATGATCAGCCGGTACATCCAGCCGGCCGAACCGGTGTACCAGGTCCAGCCGCCGCGGCCGTCGTGCATGCCGCCGTAGTAGACGTCTGCCGCGACTACGTACGGCTCGACCTTGTAGACATCGATGCGCTCGCCGCTGCCGTGGCTGATCGGGCTGATCATGTGCAGCAGTTCCCAGGCGCGCCGCGCATCGCCGTTGGCCGCGAAGGCCATCGTCGCCCAGATCGCGGCGTGCGTGTATTGCCCGCCGTTTTCGCGCACACCCGGCACGTAGCCTTTGATATAGCCGGGGTCCAGCGCCGAACGGTCGAACGGCGGATCGAGCAATTGCACGATGCCGGCCTCACGTTTCACCAGATGCCGGTCCAGCGATGCCAGCGCCTGCTGCCGGCGATCCGGCGGCGCCACGTTCGACAGCACCGACCAGCTCTGCGCGATCGAATCGATGCGGCATTCTTCGTTTTGCTTGGAACCCAGCGGCGTGCCGTCGTCGAAATACGCGCGCCGGTACCACTCGCCGTCCCAACCGTGTTCGTTCAACGCAGCGGCGAGCCTGCGTGCCTCATCGTCACAGCGCTGCGCGAACGTTTCGTCGCCATGGCGACGCGCGGTTTCGGCGAACGAGCTCAGCACCTCGCACAGGAAAAAACCCAGCCAGATGCTTTCGCCGATGCCCTTCTCGCCGACCTTGTTCATGCCGTCGTTCCAATCGCCGGTGCCGATCAAGGGCAAGCCATGCGGACCCATCGCCTTCAAGCCGCGTTCGATCGCCTGCACGCAGTGCTCGTACAGCGTGCCGTTTTGCTGCGAGTGGATCGGCAGGTCGTAATAGGATTCTTCATCCGGACGCACCGGACGACCTTCGATGTAGCCGATGCGTTCGTCCATCACGCCGGTGTCGTGCGTGGTGTGCACGTAGCGGCTGAGCGCCAACGGCAGCCATAGATAATCGTCCGAACAATGCGTGCGCACGCCGCGGTCGGTGGGCGGATGCCACCAATGCTGCACGTCGCCCTCCACGAACTGGTGCGCGGCACACAACAGCAAGTGTTGGCGCGCGTTGTACGGGCTGGCATGGATCATCGCCATGGAATCCTGCAGCTGGTCGCGGAACCCGAACGCACCGCCGGACTGGTAATAACCGCTGCGCCCCCAGAAGCGCGCCGCGATCACCTGGTACATCAGCCAGCCATTCGCCAGCGCGTTCACCGCCACATCGGGCGTCTTCGCCTGCACCTTGCCCAGCGTCCAGCGCCAGTGCATGCGTACTTCATCCAGCGCGGCGATGGCGGCGTTGCTGCCGCGATAGCGATGGGCCAGATCGCTGGCGCCTTTGGCGTCCGGCGCCGCGCCGAGGCGAAAGATCACTTCGCGCGTTTCGTCCTTGCCCAGCTCGAATGGCACCTGGATCGCGGCGCAGGGATCGAGGCCGGCGCCGATGCGCCCCGACAATCCGGCGCGCGCCATCGCGGCCGGTATGCGCGGACCGCCGTTGCGGCCGAGAAACTCCATGCGGTCGCAGGTGACGCTGCGCGTGCCGGCATCGGTATCGAAGAACGCCACTCGTCCGGGAAATTCGGTGTTGTAGGCATTGCGCGCCAGCAAGGCGCCGGTGGCCGGATCGGATTCGGTCACGATGTGCATGGCGTATTTGTTGCGCATGTCGCCCAGCACCCATTCCACGTAGCCGGTAGCGGATAGCCGCCGCGCACGGCCGGAACGATTGCGCACGCGCAAGACCCAGAACTTCAGCCGCGCATGCAAGGCCACGTACATCCACAATTCGGTATGGATGCCGTCCTCGACGTGCTCGAACACCGAATAACCGAAGCCATGCCGTATCACATACGCACCCTTGCCACGATGCGGCAGCGGCGTCGGCGACCAGTAGCGACCGGTTTCCTCGTCGCGCACGTAGATCGCCTCGCCGCAACTGTCGCTCACCGGATCGTTGTGCCATGGCGTGAGCCGGAACTCGTGCGAATTCTCGGCCCAGGTATAAGCGCTGCCCGCTTCGGAAACGACGCAACCGAAGTCGGGATTGGCCAGCACGTTCGCCCATGGCGCCGGCGTGGGACGCCCCGGGCGCAGCACGATCACGTATTCGCTCAGGTCTGCCGAAAAACCGCCGTAGCGATTGCTCAGCTGCAAGCTATCCATCAACGCCTGCGTGTTGTCCGCGCCGATCACTTCCACCGGACGGCTCACCCGGCTGATCGCCAACGCTGGTAGCTGCGTTTCCACGCGGCGGCGCTCGATCTGGTCGACCAGTGCGCCGCGGCTATCGGAGAGCACGATGCGCGCCACCGATTGCACCAGCACACGGTCCTCCGCCGAAAGCTGCTGCGACGGACGCACGAAGATACCGCCGGGGCGATCGATCATGCCCGCCTCGGTGCTCGATGCGATCAGGCCGAGAATCAGATCTTGCAATTCCTGCCGATAGCCGGCCTGGTCTTCGTTCCAGATCACCAGGTCGACCGGCAGCCCTTTCAGGCGCCAATAGGCGTGCGCCTGCACCAGCTGCCGCACCAGTTCGATGTTGGCGATATCGCCGATGCGCAGCAGCACGATCGGCAAGTCGCCGGAAATCGCCTGCCCCCATAGGCCCGATTGGCCACGGCGGTTGGCTTGCAGCACGCTGGTTTCGGCACGCAGCAAGGTATTGGCGTACAGGATGGACGCGGCCATGCGCTCATACAGGCGCGCGTCGGCATGCGCGGCGTTGAGTTGCTGCAGCAGCACCTGGCTGTGCGTCCAGGCCAGATCGAATACGCGGTCGGCCAGATGGCGATCGCGATATTTTTCGGCCAGGTGCAGGCAGGCATCGCGGCTTTCCGCCATGCCGGTCACGATGTCGATGGTGGCCGATTGTTCCGGCGGCAGCGTGATGCGCACGCGGATCGCGACAATCGGATCGAGCACCGAGCCCACCGTATTGGAAAGCCGCGCATGCGATTCCAGCCGGCTCAAGGCCAGCGGCCTGGCGATGGTGCGGCCACGACCGACGAACTTCGCGCGATCCGTTTCGTACGAGATTTCGTCGACCTGCGCATCGTGCACCGCCAATACGTGGCACGCCCAGGGCACGCGTTCGTTGTTGGCGCGCGGACGGCGCGTGCCGATCAGCGCCTGGGCGGATGCGACCCATTCGGTCTGCACGAACAGATTGCTGAAAGCGGGATGCGACGCATCGGCCATGGCCGGCGCGATCACCAGTTCGGCGAAGGTGGTGATTTCTATGCTGCGCGGACGGCGGCCGCGATTGGTCAACCGCACGCGGCGCAATTCGATGTCGTCCTCCGGGGACACCACGATCTCGGTATGCGCATCGTAGTGATGCTTGCGTACACGAAACTCGGCACGCGCGTCGGAGAAGATCGCTTCGTAGTGATCCGGCTTGACCAACGTGGGCTGGTATGTCGCCGACCAGAATTCCTTCGTCTCCACATCGCGGAGGTAACAGAACTGTCCCCAGTTGTCGCGCGTGTAATCTTCGTGCCAGCGGTGCACGGCCAGATCGCGGCAACGGCTATAGCCGCCGCCGCCGCTGCTTACCATCACGTGATAGCGGCCGTTCGACAGCAGTTGCACCGCCGGCCGTGGCATGTTCGGATCGGTGAACACGCGCAGCGGGTTGTCGGCCATCACCGTGCCGGTCTGCAGCGTTTCGAAGCCGATGGCGTGCAGATATTCGGTGGCGTTCTTCGGTACCCGTTCCTGCAACAGCAAGGCGATGGCGCGGAATTGCGGATCGTTGTCGAAGCGTTTCTGCATCGGCCGATCCAGCAGCAGATACGCCAGCGAAAGCAGGCTCATGCCCTGGTGGTGTGCCATGAACGAACTCACCACCACGGACGTCTGCCCGTGCGGTACGCGCGCGGGCGTGTAATCCACCGCTTCGTAGAAACCGAAACGCCCTCGCCGGCCTTCGTTCGCGAGGCGCTCCAGGTTTGTGTAAGCCTCCGATGGCGCCACCATCAAAGCCATCACGCAGGCATACGGCGCGATCACCACGTCCTCGCCCAACCCGCGTTTCAAGCCGAGGCCCGGTACGCCGAACGCGCGATACTGATAATTCAGATGCACGTCGACCGTGTTGTAGCCCGATTCGGAAACACCCCACGGCACGCCGGTCTGGCGCCCGTATTCGATCTGCCGCTCCACTGCCGCCTGGCAGGTCTGATCCAGCAGCGTGCCTTCGTACGTCGGCATCACCAGCATCGGCATCAGGTATTCGAACATCGAACCCGACCACGACAGCAGCACCGGCTTGCCGCCGGATGCGGTGAGCAGGCGACCCAGGGCGAACCAGCTGTCTTGCGGCAACTGCCCTTGCGCGATGGCGAGATAGCTCGCCAGCCGCGCCTCCGATGCGAGCAGGTCGTAGCAACTGGGATCCAGCCGGCGTTCGTCGACGTTGTAGCCGATGGAAAGCAGTTTCTTGCGCGGGTCGTACAGAAAGCGAAAATCCATCGTGGCCAGTTCCGAAATCACCGCGGTGAGGCGCAGGATTTCGTCGCGACGCCCTTTCGGCGTCGACGCTGGCGTGCCTTCCGCAGCGAGATGGTTGGACACCAGCACCTGCCACAAAGTGGGAATGCTGTCGCGCTCCGGCATGCCGGCCGTCCACGACGTGGCCAGATCCATCTCATGCCGAAGATCGGCGAGCTGCTCGCGCAGGCGCTGATACCAGAAGAATGCTTCGGATTCCGGATCGTTGGGAACCAGGGTATGCAGATCGTCGATGCGCATTTGCAGATCGACCACGTGCACCATCACCCGCTCCAGCGATGCAGGCGGCGTCTGCACGTTGTCGCGCAGCAGATGGCGCAGGCTCGCGATGGCCGCGTTGTGCTGGCCGTCCGGCAAGGCATCGCGCAGCAGCGTCAGCGTGTCGCGCAGGCCATCCAGCAGACGGGGATGGAACAGCGGTTCTTCCAACAGCGCCAGCAAGCCGGGGCGCAAGGTAAGCAGGTGCGCGGCAAGGTTGCCGCTGTCCACAGAGGAAACGTAATGCGGCGTCAGCGGCTGCAAGGTGGTGGTGTCGTACCAGTTGTACAGATGGCCGCGATAGCGCTGCATGCCTTGCAAGGTCTGCACAGTCTTGGCGACGCGATCGAGCAGGTGCCCGGCAGTGATGAAACCAAAATCGTACGCAGCCAGGCAGGAAAGCAGCGACAGGCCGATATTGGTGGGCGACGTGCGATGCGCCACCACCGTGGTGGGTACTTCCTGCATATTGTCCGGCGGCAGCCAGTGGTCTTCCTCCCCCACGTAGGTTTCGAAGAATGCCCAGACGCGCCGCGACAGCGCGCGCAAAAAACGCCGCTGCCGCCGCGATGGCGTGAAGACGATTTCCTTGCGCCGCTCGCTCGACCAGCGCGCAAGTTCAGGGCCGACCAGCCACAGCAGCATGACCGGCAGCGCAGGCGCCAACGCGAGCGGCTGCCGGATCCAAACGGCCACGGCGCCCAATATCGCCAGCATCGGGTTGATCCACATCACGCGATACGTGCGCAGGGCCGAATGCGTGCCGTCCTGTTGCACCTCGCGCGAGGTTCGCCATTGCAGCAGATTGCGCCGGCTCACCGTCATGCGCCACACCGTGCGCGCGATCGCATCCAGGCTGTAGAACGCTTCATGCGGCAGGCTGGTCAGATTGAAAAGCGCGCGCGCGATGTGCTGCCCGGCCGGCGCCACGGCGGATTTCAGATGCGAGGTGACGGTGATGTCTTCCTGCTTCTGCACGATCGCCAGCAGCGCGGAAAGCAGCGGCAAGGTGAACAGCAAGGCCAGCACCGCCACAGTCCAGGTGATCGGCTGCGCGAAGCACAGCCAGACGATCAGGAACAAGACGACGAACGATGGCGCCACCAGGCTGCGCCGAAGATTGTCGAAGATTTTCCAGCGCGACAGGCCATCCAGCGTGTTCTTCACCCACTGGCCCTGCGCATTGGGCACGCGCGGCAATATCCACGGCAACAGTTGCCAATCGCCGCGGGTCCAGCGATGGCGGCGCTGGTAATCGGCGAGATAGCTGGCGGGGTATTCCTCGTACAGCGGCACGTCGCTCAGCAAAGCCGATCGCGCATAACAGCCTTCGATCAGGTCGTGGCTGAGAATGGTGTTTTCCGGAAAGCGGCCATCCAGCGATTGTGCGATCGCTCGCACATCGTAGATGCCCTTACCGATGAAGGAACCTTCGCCGAACAGATCCTGGTAGACGTCCGACACCATGCGCGTGTACGGATCGATGCCCACCTCGCTGCCGAACAACATGGCGTACCGTGATCGCCCGGTGCTCGGCAGGCTGATGCCCAGCCGCGGCTGCAGGATGCCGTGGCCGCGCAGCATGCGCCCTCGCTCGGCATCGTAGACGGGCTGATTGAGCGGGTGGACCATCACGCTGGCGAATGCCTGCGCGGCATCGCGCGGAAGCTGGGTATCGGCATCGAGCGTGATCACGTAGCGAATGCCACGCAATACGTCGATCGCGCCCACCGTCAACATGAAAGGCGTGGTCTGGCCGGTCAGCAACAGATGGTTGAGATCGTTGAGCTTGCCGCGCTTGCGCTCATAGCCCATCCATAATTTGTCCGCGCGATTGAAGCGTCGCGGCCGATGCAGCAGGAAGAAGCGATCGCGCGAACTGGGTGCGTATTTCGCGTTAAGCGCATCCACGTGCTGGCGTGCCAGCCGCAGCACGGCCTGGTCGTTTTCCTCCCATTCTTCATCGCCATCCTTGAAATCGCTGAGCAAGGCGAGGTGGACGTTCTGATCGCGATTGGCCAGGAAATGCACTTCCAGCGCCTCGATCATGTCCTCCACGTCTTGCGTGCTGCCCAGCAGCGCAGGCACCACCACCAGCGTGCGCGCCGACGGCGGCACGCCGCGCGAGAAATCCATGCGCGGCAACCAGCTCGGCGTGGTGGCTACGGTGACAATCCAGTTCACCAGCCCCAATGCAAATTGGCTGGTGGCGAGCAAGGCAGGAATGGCGATCAGTACCAGCGCCCAAACGGGATAACGGCTGATGCTGGCGGCCTGCACGATCGGCTCGGCCAGCAGCAGCGTGAGCAGCAGCACCATGCCCGCATACAGCGGCAACGCCCTGCGCATCAACATGCGCCGCAGATTCATCCAGCGGTGATAGCGATAGCCGACCTGTTTCTCCAGCGCCGGCAGGCCTTCGTCGACCAGGTAATAACCCACATGGGCGCGGATGCCGGCTACCGCGTTTTCGGAGGCGCATGCTTTGGCCAACTCAAGCGCTTCGTGCGCGACGGCTTCTTCGGGTTGGTCGCTGGAGCGCGCCAGCCGCTCGATCACATGGCGGTAGTGGTCACGCGTGGCGAAATCCATGTCTGCATAGACGCCGGTGGGATCGTTGCGCAAGGTCTGGTCGACGATGCTCAGCCGCTCGACGAAAGCGTGCCAATCGATCGCCGACAGATGGCGCAGGCTGCCGATGCTGTTACCGACGGAAACCTGATTGGCGGCCTGTTCCTGCGCTTCCACCTGCAACTGATGTTCGATGCTCGAACCGTTTTCGGCCAGCCGCTGCTCCACCCAGGTGAGCGGCATCGCCAGCACCGGACTCTGCCCTTGCAGGCGGCGCGCGAGTTCGGCCACGAAGGCGTGGTTCATCGGCGGATCGGAACGCGCCATGTCGGCCACGCCGATCACCACGCTTTTCGGATCGTGCTCGGCGATCTCGGTCAGCACGTCTGCCCATTTGCCAGCCTGGTCGCGGTAATGCCGGTTCGATATCACGCGCACGGCCGCGCGGCGCAGATTCTCGATCAACGCCAGCCGCAGCATGATGGGAATCGCCCACAATTCGCCCAAGGTCAGCGGCTGCACGGTCTGGTAGGCGGAAATGAAACGGCCCAGGCTTTCGTCGTCCACGCGGCCGTCGCCGTGCGAAATGGTTTCCAGCGCCAGCACGTACACACGCGGCAAATCGTCCCCATCGACGTCGTCGCGCACCAGTCGCGGCAGCTCGCGGTTGTAGCGCCGCGGCAGATGGCGGCGTGCGATGCGGATCTGGTCTTCGATCAGGTAATAGTTGTCCAGCAGCCACTCGGCCGCGGGCGAAATGCGCCGGTTGTGCTTGGCCGCGGCGGTCAGCGCCTCGCAGGTCTGCAGCAGCAGCCCGGCGTTCTCGTCCAGGCGCTTGAGCAAGCGGTCCGTCGACGAACGCGGACTGAGCTTGTGCTGCTTGGCCAGCGCAATGCCGTGCTGCTCCATCTGCTCGGCGCTGAACAGCTCCGCCCGCAGCGCCGGCTCCATCGGCTCATCGCCCGACGCTCCCTCGGCGTAACGCGCTGCCGCCTGCGGATGCAGCGCCACGTGCAAAAGAGAGTTGTCGGTCCTGAACATCGCTTCGCTCCGACTGGTGTCACCTCCCCGTCAGAGCGCAATGCCCTGGCGTTCCTCCGCACGCCGGAGGGCATGCGTCACGGTGCGCTGCAACGTAAAAAAAATAGCGGTCGGCGCGTGAAATTAAGGTACGCAAAAGTCTGCGATGGTTGTTATCGGCGCGGTATCTGGATTCATGGTGGGAGCGATGACGCTTGGTTGAGCGCGCATCGCCACGTCTATTCCTCCGTGAAAGCGCAGCAGGTTGGGTAGAGGCGCAGCCGAAACCCAACGTCGTCATGTGCATGGCAATGTTGGGTTTCGCCCCGGATCAAATCCGGGGCTCTACCAACCTACAGATGTCCCTGCGTCAATTCATCCGCAAGCCGCGGCAAGTTGTAGACCTTGCGCACGGATTCCACCAACACGGCGGTATCCACCGCCACGGCGCGATTGGTGCTGCCGTCGTAGACGAAATCGCCGCCGAGCGAGTGGATGTTGCCGTCGAAGATCAGTCCTACCGCCTGACCTTCGCGATCGATGACTGCACTACCGGAATTGCCGCCGATGATGTCGTTGTCGGTCACGAAGTTCATCGGCGTGGAAGGATCGAGCTTGCCCTGCGCCTTGACCCAGCTGTCGGGCAGCTTGAACGGGTCGGCGCCGGTTGCGCGCTTGTATAAGCCCTCGATGTGCGTGAATGGCGGTACCGGCGCGCCGTTCTCGTTCCAGCCCACTACCTTGCCGTAGGAAAGCCGCAGCGTGAAGGTGGCGTCCGGATAGCTGGACATGCCTTCGCGATCGAAGCGGGCCTTGGCGATGGTTTCGTCGGCCTTGTCGGTGGGCGCGGTGACGTCGTCTTCGTATGCCTTGCGGATCTTGCGCGCTTCCGGATCGATCTGGCGCGCGAACACGATCATCGGATCGGTGGAGGCCTCGATCGCTTTCTCGCCGCCGGCCCACAACTGCTTGCGTACCGCCGGATCGGCCAGCTTGGTGCCGCTCACCAACTGCTGCGCAAGTTGATCCGGCGATTGCTTGCCAAGCACTTCGTGTACGGTCGGATCGTCCGCTCCCAATACCTGGCGCAGTTTTTCCAGCGACCAGGACAGCATGGTCTGCTCGTACTGCGGATAGACCGGCACATCCGACTCCAGCGTGTGCTGCACCGCCGGCAGGTTGGCTTCGCGAAATTGCGGCAGGCGCTCGCCATCGGGCTTGCCGCGCTCGGCGGCCGCGCGCACCAGCGTGCGCGCATCGCCGAACAGCTCACCGAAACGCCCGAGCCCCACGCCGCCTTCGAGCATGTCGTAGCGCGCCCGCAGATCCTTGTTGCGCTGCTGCGCGCCCTCCAGTTCCGCCCATGGATCGCCGTACTTCGCACGGCGCTCCGACGTGGCCGCCATCCACTCGCGCAAGGAAGCATCCTGTTGCTTCTTTTGCTCGATGAAATGGTCATCCGCCAGCGTCTGCAGCCAGCCGTTGAACACCTTGATGGTGTTTTCCAGGCCAAAACGCAGATCCTGCGCTTCCTTGGTCTGTTCGGAGCCGGCGCGGCCGTACTGCCACAGCACACCGCGCAATTCGGACAGCAAACCAAAGAACGGCACCAACCGCGCATCCCGCATCGCTCCCAACTGCACCCAGGGAACACCGCGCTGGGTCGATCCAGGATTGCCGATCACGAACGTCATGTCGCCGGCCTTGGGGCCTTGCGCCGAGAATTTGAAGAACTGCGGCGTACTTGCCGGCTTGTCGTCCACGTAGGCGCGGAAGAACGCCACGTCCAGGTCATAGCGCGGGAAATTGAAGTTGTCCGGGTCGCCGCCAAAGAAGGCAATGCTCTGCTCAGGCGCGAACACCAGGCGCACATCCTGGTAGCGGTGGTATTTGTAGAGCGCGTAGCGTCCGCCGTTGTAGAGCGTGACCACATCGCAACGCCACTGCTTGGCATCGCCGTTGACGCAGGACTGTTCCAGCTTGCTGTCGATGGCGCGCTCGGCTTTGACGCGCTCGGCGCCGCTCTTGCCCGCTGTCGCCGCATTCACTTGCGCCGTTACGTCGGTAATGGATTGGAGCTGATTGAGTTCAACGTCGGGGCACTTCGGCTCATCGTTCTGCTTGAGCGCGATGTAGCCGTTGGACATGTAATCGGCATGCCCTTTCGAAAGCTGCGAAAGGCAGGTGTTGGCGCAATGGTGGTTGGTCATCACCAGCCCGTTCGCTGAAACGAACGAGCCGGAGCAGCCTTCGGCCAGACGCAGCGCCGCATGCTGCACCAGCTCGGTCCACTGCTGGCTCGGCGTAAAACCGTAGCGCTGCTGCATCTGCTTCACTGGAAGGTGATCCAGCGTCCACATGCCTTCGTCCGCCATCGCCGATCCTGCAGCGGCAACGAGCAAGCCGCCCAAAGCCATACCCAGCATCCGCTTCATGGTCGTTCCCCAGAAGACGCAGCGCGCCGATTGCCGCGAGTATGCGAGGGTCGTTACACCATAACCATATGACCCTTGGCATGGCCGTTCGAGCGCCTGCCTTCACAGGATATCAACGCTGCGGCCTGCAACCAGACGCACGGCAACAAACGCCGGACCACCGGGCATGGCGATTCCTGTTGCACACCCGTAGCGTGTATCCGGTCGTCGACGACTGTCCGGCACGCAGGGGTGCCGCCATTCCTTACCTACGCATCGAGGAACAGGCATGAACAAGACAGTCTACGGATCGGCGCTGCTCGCGCTGATGGTGGCGAGTGCGGCGCATGCACAAGCCGATTTTGGCTGGCATGACGGCGATCTCGTCGTAACTTCATCCAATACAGCCAGCAACCAGCTGCTGGTCTACAACACGCATGGCTCGTTGGTCGAGCAAGTCGCTACCGGCGGCAGCGGCGGCGTGAGCGGCAATGCCGGCGGTATCGCGCAGAATCACAGGCTGCTGGCGGTGGTGAATTTCGGATCGGGGAACGTCTCGATCTTCCGCAAAACCCGCCACGCCCTGCAGCTGGACAAAGTGGTTCCGGCCATCACCAATCCGGTCAGTGTCGCTTTCGGACGCGGGCATCTGTATATCCTCACCGCCACGCATATCGAATCCCATCCCATCGATCGCTTCGGCGTAGCGGCCACCGCCGATGGCCAGGCGCAGTTGGTGATCGCGGACGGTTCGGCGGCGCAAGTGGGCGTGCTCGATGGCCAGCTGATCATCAGCGAAAAGAGTAATGCGATCGAAACGGCCCACTTGAACGGCGATGGCGCCGTTGCCGGTTCGACCAAGCTCGTCGCCAACATTCCCGCCAACGTCAACGCACCGTTCGGACTCGCCACCCGCGGCAATGATGCGTACGTGACGATCGCCCACGCCAACGAGATCAGCCTTGTACGGAACGACGCGGTAGTGACGGTAACTGGATCGGGCACTCAGATGGCGCCCTGCTGGGCCGCGCTCGATGGCCCGTTCCTGTTTACCGCCAATTCGCCAAGCCATTCGGTGTCGCGCTATGCGGTCTACGGCCGGAACATCGTGCAGCAAGCACCGGTCATCGCAAGCTTCAACGGCGCCCCCACGGATATTGCCTATCGCGACAATCTTGCCGCCGTGGTGGATGCGAACGGAACGGTATCGCACGTTTCCATTTTCGGCGTCGACGGCGACGGCAACTTCCAGCTGAAAAGCACCGCCACGATCGACAACGCCGCGACGAATGGAATCGCCATCGTGCGAAGCGACGATGATTTCAACGATTGATCCGTAATTTGCGGCCCGGATGAGGTAGCGATCATCCGGGCTGCATCAATGCGCGTGCCCCGAGGTGACCGTCGTCTCGGCCACCAGTACGGGCTGCACGGCCAGATGCTCGATGTCGTATCCCGCATCTGCCCATGCATCGAGGCCGCCAAGCAACGGACGCACTTTGCGATAGCCCAGCACCATCAATCCCTTCGCCGCTTTTGCGGCGGATACTTCGTTCGGGCAACTGCAATAGATCACCACTTCCCGGTCGATCGGCACGTGGTCCAATTCCCGTTCGACGCTGCCGAGGTTGATCAGCAACGCGCCGGGTATGGCGCGGTTGTCGGCCAGTCGCGATGCCTGCGAGCGCACGTCGACGACAACCGGTGCCTTGCCTTCTTGCACGAGTTGGTGCAGTTCGTCCACGGTGATGCGCGCAAGGCGCAAGGACATCAGCAGGCGTTTGCGTTGCCACCATTTCACGATGACGTAGGCCAGCAGCAGTGCGGCCAGCACTTCCACGGCCACCGTGCCGGCGCTGGCAAGGGCCAGCAGCACATAATCGATCTGTTGCGAAAAGGCGTAACCCAGGCCGACCACCACGCCGATCCAGAGCAGCGATCCCAGCCCGTCGAACAATACGAAGATGTGCGGCCGCAGTTTCATGGCGCCCATCAGCGGCGGTGCGATGGTGGAAAGGCCGGGCACGAATTTGGCGATCAGCAGGATCTGCCCGCGCCAGCGCTGGAAGCGCAATTCGGATTGCTTCACGCAGGAATCGGGCGAGAGCGAAATACGGCACAGCGTACGCATCACCGACGGGCCGAAATGGCGACCGGCCCAATACCAGACGAAGTCGCTGATCAGGCACGCAAGCAATGCCACCAGCACCACCGCGCCCAGGGGAAGCTTGCCGATAGACGACAGCGCGCCGGCCACCACCAGGGTCGGCACGGCAGGCAACGGCAGCCCGGCCTGCTCCACCAATACGTTGATGAAGACCAGCAACAAGCCGTACTCGGCAATCAGCGCGACGATCGCATGCGTCACGGCGTAACCCTCGGTCGGAACGAGTGCATCGTTGGGCCGAACGGGCTGGATTGCAAGATGGTTGGCGGGGCTTTAAGGCAACACTGAATAAGTATCGCCGTCGTCATGATGCCTGGAAGGCTCGCAGGGTGTGTTGCGTGGCGCCGGGAAGACTGGCTGTCTTGCCAAGCCGCGCGGCGCAGCCTGCGGGCCTTCCAGGCATCACCCCATCATTTTCAATTCAATCGGTTGGGGCCAGCCCTGTCTGTCCGCATGCCTTCGGTCCGTCGTCTCGACAGACCGCCAGTCTGCCTTCGCCGACGGCCCTATGGCCTGCGAACAGACAGGGCTGGTGACGACGGCGATACTTATTCAGTGTTGCCTTAAGCACAAAATGACTGACCCTCTCCCCGAAGGGGAAAGCGTCGGGAGATCGTGCACCGTGATGGCTAAGCTTTAGTCGGCTGCGCACTCGCCGTCAGGCCTGGCTTGGACACATCCTCGCCGAGCAGGAAGCGGAAGATCAGCCCGCCCGCCGCACCACCCAGCAGCGGCACCACCCAGAACATCCACAATTGCTGCAGTGCCCAGGTGCCCTGGAAGACCGCCACGCCCGTGCTGCGCGCGGGGTTCACCGAAGTATTGGTGACCGGGATGCTGATCAGGTGGATGAGCGTGAGCGCCAAGCCGATCGCCAACGGGCCGAAGCCGGCCGGCGCGCGGCGGTCGGTGGCGCCGTGGATCACGATCAGGAACATGGCGGTGAGCACGAATTCGCTCATCACGCAGGCCTGCAACGAATAGCCGCCCGGCGAATGCTCACCGTAGCCATTGGAGGCAAAACCGCTGGCCGTCGCATCGAAACCGGGCTTGCCGCTGGCGATCACGTACAGCACCGCGGCCGCGACGATCGCGGCGATCACTTGCGCAACGATGTAAGGAACCACGTCCTTGCCGCTGAAGCGCCCGCCGAAGAACAGGCCTACCGTCACGGCCGGATTGAAATGCGCACCGGAAATACCCGCGCAGGCATAGGCCATGGTGACCACGGTAAGGCCGAAAGCCAGCGCCACGCCGGCAAAACCGATACCCAGGCCAGGAAAGGCCGCGGCCAGCACTGCGCTGCCGCAACCGCCAAGCACCAGCCAGAACGTGCCGAAGAACTCGGCACAGAGTCGTTTGAACATGGTCGTCTCCACTCAAGGTAAGCAAAACTACGCTACGAATCTTTCTTGCGACGCCTTACGTCCCCTTGCATCCGCACACGCACATCCCGTGCATGCAGTGGATATGCGCGTAATACCACGGGCGGTATCCGCTACGGAAGTGGTCGGTGGAACGAATGTTCCCTGGTGAGCCGAAATGGCGGGAAAAGCGAGGAAAAGCATTCCACGCAAACCGCGGCGCCCTGCTCCCTTCCACTCAAAAAAAAACGGGATGCGCCATCTGCGCTGGCGCATCCCGTTCGGTTTTGCATAGCCGCTGCGTACGCAACGGCCTTGCGGCGAAGATCAGAGTGCCGCGTCCTTGAGCTTCTTGAGCGGACGGATCTTGACCTTCACGGTGGCGGGCTTGGCGGCGAACCACTGCTCTTCCTTCGTGAAGGGGTTGATGCCCTTGCGCTTCGGCTTGGCCGGCACATTGACGGCGGTGATCTTCAGCAGACCAGGCAAGGTGAACGTGCCGGCGCCCTTCTTATGGATAGAAGCGTGCGCAACACCTTCCAGTGCGGACAGAACGCTACGCACTTCCTTGGACGCAAGACCCGTGGTTTCCGCCAGGTGCGCAACCAGACCGGACTTGCTCAATGCATCCTTGATCGGCTTCGGAGCTGCGGCGGCCTTAGCCGTTTTGCCTTTTGCTGCCTTCTTTGCCATGGACTACCCCATCGTTATATGGATTGTTGAAATGTGCCTTTCGGCGAGCGAAATGTAGGGGAAATTTGCGCCTTCGCCAACTGGTAAATGCAAAAAAAGCCCAAAAAGATGCTTCCGGCCACACCCGAAGGAACGAAAACCCTGGGAAGCAAGCTTTTTGCCAACATGAAAAGAGGCTCTCCACCGCGCAAGCGCAGCACGCCTCCTGGATAATTTTTAAGCACGCCATGCACCGGGACAGCCACCGCGACATATCGATACCGGACGCCCAGCCCGCACAAAATCCCCCGAAACGGACAAACATGCTGCGATGCGGATAGACCGCGCCATCTGGGTACATGTCTGCCTTAAACCATATGCCCCTGGACGCGCATCTCACTCGGCATTCCAGTCCCGGAGTCCGCATGAAACGCACGTCGGTGTTCCTGTTTGCACTAAGCATGATCCTGATTGGCACTGGCAGCCATGCCGATCCCGTCCCTGGTTCGCTGGACATGCACTGGAATCCAGGTGCGCCCGATTGCAAACAGACGCCGCAGCCGCCTTTGCAGGTGCACCGCTATGACGAACACACCTACATTTTGCGCGAGACACCGTGCGCGACAACCGAAGCGCCTTTCATATATCTGTTGATCGGGTCACATCGCGCGTTGCTGATCGATACCGGTGATGTGGCCGATGCGAAGCAGATGCCGCTCGCGCAAACGGTGATGGGTCTGCTGCCCGGCAATGGCACGTCGAAGCTCCCCTTGCTGGTGGTGCATACGCACGGCCATCTGGATCATCGTCGCGGCGATGGGCAATTCCAGTCGCTGCCCAATGTGCAAGTCGTGCAAACCGATCTGCAGCATGTAAAGCAGTATTTCGCCCTGGACGATTGGCCCAACGGCATGGCGCACGTTGACCTGGGCGATCGAACCATCGACGTGCTGCCTACGCCCGGACATTATCCTTCGCATCTTGCGTTCTACGATCGCCGTACCGGCTTGTTCTTTTCTGGCGATTTCCTCATGCCGGGACGCTTGATCATCGACGACGCCGCAGACGACCTGGCCAGCGCACGACGCGTGGCTGATTTCGTGCAGAATCGCCCGGTTATGGCAGTGCTGGGCGGACACGTGGAATTGAACGCCCAGGGCGATACGTTCGATTTCGGTTCCACCTACCGCCCGAATGAACATGCCCTGCCACTGAGCAAGCAGGATCTGCTGGCATTGCCCGCGCACCTCGCCAGGTTCAACGGGTTCTATACGCAGGACGGCATGTTCATCATGTTCAATCAATACCGCGTGCTGGCTGCGGAGTTGGCAGCTATCGTTGCGATGCTGGGCGCCGTGATCACGTTGATATGGCGCTACGTGCGTCGTCGCAAGCGAATGCGGCATGCACAGGCGGTGACATGACGCCATGCCGTGCGACCGCGCTCGGCTTTGAGAAGCTGCGTTGACAGAAACTGCTGTGGCGTGTGCTTGCACGACACCCCATAGACACGCCTTTCATTCCGCACTCACCAAAGCTGCCGTAAAAACGACGGCACCTGCACAGGCGCCAGGAAGCGCGCCAACGCCATGGTGGCCGCCCGCAACCAGCAATGCAAAGGGAAGCCGCGCTCGTACGCAGCGGCAAGACCCTGGGATTTTATCTGATGCCTTATGAAACGAAGACCGCAACCCGCGCGCCAGGCAACGCCGTACTCGCCATAAAGCGGGCTCCGGTGAGCGTGGTGGTTCCCTGCTTCCGCTGCGCCGCAACCATCGATGATGCGGTGGCTTCAATCGCCGCGCAGACACTACCGCCCGCCGAGGTTCTGCTGGTGGAGGACGGCAGCGGAGACGGCACGCTCGCGGCGTTGCATCGCGTCGCCAAGGCGCACGAGAACGGCTGGATCAAGGTGATCGCGCTGGAAAACAACGGCGGCCCGTCGCGCGCGCGCAATATCGGTTGGGAACGGGCCACGCAGCCTTACATCGCTTTCCTCGATGCCGACGACACCTGGGGCGCACGCAAGCTGGAATTGCAAATGGCGGCCCTGGAAGCAGATCCCGCTATTGCGCTGATCGCGCATCGGATGATCGTAGCTGCACGTGGCACGCCCGTTCCCGAACCGCAGGGAACGCCGCAGACGCAGATCATCGAGCGTGGCCGCGTGCTGTTCCACAATCCTTTTCCCACCGCATCGGTGGTGTTGCGCCGCGACCTGCCCTATCGGTTCGATCCCCAGGTCTGGTACTCGGAAGATTATCTGCTGTGGTCGCAGATTCTCTTTTCCGGCCATCGCTGCGCCAAGATCGACCAGGTGCTGGCGATCTGGAACAAGCGCAGCCCAGGCCAGCACGGGCTCAGCGACAACTTCATGGCGGTGCATCGCGCCCGGCGCGTGATGCGTCGCCGGCTCTGGCGCGAAGGCTTCATCAGCTTTCCCGAATATCTGTTCTCGCGCGCCGTGGGCTTGGTAGCACGCATCCGCCGCGCTGTGTTCAAGCCCCCTGGATTTACGCCCACGCCCGGCGTTTCCGCGCAGCGCCATGCGTTGAAACCTTGAGGCCGCACAGAGGCCGTCACTTCACGACATTGGCCTGGCTGTAACCCATATACAGGCCGATCTTGTCGCCGGCCTTCAGGCTTGCCATGGATGCTGGCGGAAAGTGCACGCGCAACGCCATGCCTTCGGCCATTACATCCACGATGCCGGTCTGGGGGTCTGCGTGGGTTACGGTGGCCGGCATGGTATGCATGCCGTGCATGTTGACCATGTCGTTGGTCTTGACGGCGTGCGTCATGTGCGGACCCGCGCCGGGCACCGAACCGGGCGGCGGTTCGTCTTGTGCGGACGCGGTCGCCGCACACGTCAACATCAGCATGCACGGGAACAGCAGCGAGCGCCTGGTCAAGCTCATACGCATGATTGCGTCCTCATGAGAGTCAGATCACCACCGTCAGTATGCGAGCGGTGATGTTCAGGGAGTCTCAAGGATTCATGCTGGCGCAACGCGAGCGGTTCAGCGTGCGGCTAGTTACGTGGCGCCGCAGGTTGGCCAGTATGAGCAAGCGTTTTCACGTAGACATGTTGCGTCTTGCGCCGTACATAATCCATGCGCTCGTAGAACGGATGCGAGGCATCGCGCAGCACATTGGAACGCACGAGAATGCTGTCGAAGCCGAGCCGATGCGCCCATTGCTCCGCGGCCTGCACCAGCAAGCGCCCTACGCCGCTGCCGCGGCACTGCGCATCCACCACCAGGCCTACGATTTCCACGCGCTCGCCAGATTCGAGCGTGCGCCGGCGCTCGACGGCGATCCAGCCAAGTACGTGCCCATCGCATTCGGCAACGGTAATGCAATGATCCGGATGCGATGCCAACACCGCCAGCCGTTCGTGCATCGCTTCGATTGGCGTTGCGTAACCCAGTTGGCCGGCCAGGCGTGCGACTTCGGCGGCATCTTCCACGCGCGCCCTGCGCAAAACGGGTTTAGCGGTCATCTCAGGCCAACCTGGTGCCGTTCGGTACCGGACGCTCGATGGTGGTGATGACCACGCCCTGCTCGGTAGGAAAACCGGTGAGCAGGAATTGCGAGCGGAACGGGCCGATCTGTTTTTCGGGAAAATTGATCACGCCCACGATCTGCTTTCCGAGCAGCGATTCGGGCGTATACAGCGCGGCGATCTGCGCGCTGGTTTTGCGCTCGCCATATGGCCCGAAATCCACCCACACTTTCCACGCCGGCTTGCGGGCTTCGGGGAAAGGTTCCACGCGGGTGATCGTTCCGGCCACCATCAGCACTTTTTCGAAATCCGCCCAGCTGATTTCCGCGAATGATTGTTGCTCGCTCATCCTTCAAGGCTCCGCTTGAACCAATCGTTGAACTCCTGCCACCAATAGCTCGCCTGCGCGCCGAGCAGGCCGAACGGTTTGTAGGCATGGGCCAGGCCGTAATCGGCGAACTGCTTCCAGCCTTCATCGCCTTCGGCCATGGCCGCCGCCAATAGTTCGCCGGCGGCGCACGTAGGCGCCAGGCCGTGCCCGCCGAATGCCTGCGCCCACCACAGCCCTTCGCCATCCGTGCCGATCTGTGGCATCTGGTGGCGTGCATAACTCATCAGGCCAGACCATGCGTAGTCGATGCGCGCGCCTTTCAGGACAGGAAAAACGCGCAGCATGTCGCGCATCAGCACGCGCCGCACCGCCGCTGCGGAGCGGTTCCGGACCGAGATCCTGCCGCCCCACAGCAGCCGACGATCCGGCAGCGGCCGGTAATAGTCGAAGGCGAACCGCGTGTCGTACACGGCGGCGCGCGTTTGCAGGCATTCGTCGAGCCGTTCGCCGAGCGGCTCGGTGACCATCACATAGGTCGCGATCGGCAGCACCGAGCGATCGATCTGCCGCCGCAATCCGGCGAGATAACCGCCACACGCCAGCACCACCTGCTCCGCCTGCAATTCACCTTGCGGCGTGCTGATCTGCCAGTGCGCGCCTTCGCGGCGCAAGCGCCAGACGTCGCTGTTTTCGTGCACGCGCACGCCTTGCTGGGTCGCGGCTGCCGCAAGCCCGATGGCGTAGTTCAGCGGATGCAGATGCAGCGCGTTGCGTTCGTAAAGCCCATCGAAGTAACGCTCGCTGCGCACCCGTTCGCGCAGTTCTTCCTGCGGCAGCCATTCCCAATGCACGCCGTAATGTTCGGCGAGCAGGCGCTGGCGTTTGCGCAGCACGTTGGGATCGCGGAACCAGTTCGCCCAGATCACCCCCTGATCGACCATGTCGCAAGGCATGGCGTAACGCGTGACGCGCTCGCGTATGTGCTGCACGGCCGCGGTAGTGAGATCGAAAAGACGCTTGGCGCGTTCCGCACCCAGTTGGTGGCGCAGCGCTTCCTCGCCCAATGAATAACCGCCGAAGACGAAACCGCCATTGCGGCCGGAGGCGCCAAAACCGATTTGCTCGCGTTCCAGCACGACCACGTCCCGCACACCGCGCTCGGCCAGGCCCAAGGCTGTATTCAGTCCGGCAAAGCCGCCACCGATAATGGCTACGCGCGTTTCCTGGCGACCCTGCAATGGCGCATAGGGTTCGTAAGGCGCAGCGGTGGCGCGGTAGTAGGAAGGAACCGAAGGTTGCTTCATGGAGTAGGAAAACGCCGGGGCGGTTCAGCGCAACGAGGATAGCGCAGATTGGGTCCCCTCTCTCCAGAGGGTAGAGGGGGCCATTGCTCGCCACGTTTTGCAGTTGCCCTTATTCGACCAGGGTCACATCGAGAATGCGCTGGTCCGCCTGCCCATGGTCGTCGACTACGCGCACGGTATAGCGCCCTGCACCATGCGGCTGCCAGTACATTAATTCGCCTGGCGCGCTGCGGCCGACGTAAGCTTCATCGACAAACCAATACAGCGTGCGTACGTCCGCATCGTTGGTTGCGGTGAAAGGGATGCGCTCTTCGGCCAGTTGCTTCAGGCGCAAGGTGTAGGTGCTGCCGCGCAAGGGCGAGGTGATGCGCGGTGGCGTGCCGCTTACGCGCTCGTTGTTGCTGCATGCGTCGTTGACCGGCGGACGCCTGCGCGGCATGCCAGCCTGCTGGAACACGCGCTGCAAGTCCGAAGGCCAGAATTCGTACACCTCCATATGCGTTCGCTTGTCGTCGAACGGCGGGCAAGCGACCTTGCCGGTCGCATCGTCGATCACCACCGGTCGATAGATGGTGTCGACGCCAATGGGCGACTTGCCGGGGATGAACCACGTCATACCGCGTTGCGGGCACCATTGTGTCGGCAGGTTGCCGCTGGCCAGGCAGATCTGTACGTGCCGCAGGTTCGGTGGCATGGCGCGAATGGGTTCGTTGAGCGGCACGTGTTCGGCGTTCATTGCATCGATGATCTGGAAGAACAGCGGCGCCGCCGCGTCGATGCCGACGAAGGCCGGATTGCCGCTGCCGTCGAAATTGCCGATCCATACCACCAGCACGTAAGGGCCGAAGCTGCCCGCTGTCCAGGCATCGCGAAAGGCCCAGGAAGTGCCGGTTTTCCAGTACACCGGCAGCCGCGTGCCCTGCATGTCCGCGGCATCGTCGGGGCGCGGGTTCTGGCGCAGGATGTCCATCACCATATAGCTGGCTTCATCGCTGAGCAGGCGTGTTCCATCGGCCGGCGGATCGTCCGCACGCAGGCGCAAGGGACGCAGCACGCCGCGATTGGCGAGCATGGCGTAAAGGCCGGCCAGTTCCTGCATGCTCACTTCGCCGCCACCCAGCACCAGCGACAAACCGTAGTGTTGTTCACTGGCCATGCGACTGACGCCGGCCTGCTGCAGGAAATCGTAGAGGCTTGGCTGATGCAGCTGCGAAGCTACCCATACCGCAGGGATATTGCGGCTGCGGATCAAGGCCTGCGTCGCGGTGATCGGTCCAAGGAAATTGCCGTCGAAGTTTTCCGGCGTGTATGGACCGAAGGCGGTGGGCACGTCGCGCAGCACGGTTTGCGGATGCAGCACGCCCTGGTCGAAACCCAGCGCGTAGATGAAGGGCTTCAGCGCGGAACCGGGCGAGCGCTTCGCCAGCGTACCGTTCACCTGGCCCTGGATGGCGGCGTTGCGATAGTCCGCCGATCCCACCATCGCCTTGATGCCCATGTCGCGCGTATCCACCAGGATCGCCGCGGCATTGGCGATGCCGCTGGATGCCCTGCGCTTCACGTACAGCGCAACCTGGCGCTCCAGCAGGCGTTGCAGATCCAGATCGAGCGTCGTGGTGACCACGGCGCTGTGCGACTCGCCGGTCAACGCCTGCGCGGAGAGCAGTTGCTCCACCGCATGCGGCGCCTCGAACGGCAGGCGGCTGAGCGGCCGAAGTGTCAACGGCAGCGCGAACAGCGGCTTCTGGTTGGCATCTTGTGGATGCGCAGCCAGCCACGCCTGATACAGGCGATTGCGCGCATCGGCCAGGCCGCTGCTGATCAGCGCGTTGTTCGTTCCCTGGCCGGCCAGCAGGCGGCGGGAAGGATTCTGCGGAATCACCGCCAGCGTCAATGCTTCCGGCAGCGAGAGCTGGCTGGCCGGCTTGCCGAAGTACACCAGGCTTGCGGTGGCCACTCCCTGCACGTTGGCGCCATAGGGCGCGAGGTTGAGATACGCCTCCAGGATCTCGCGCTTGGAATGGAACAATTCCAATTGCACCGCGCGCGCAATCTGGCGCAGCTTGCCCAGCGGCGTGCGCGTGTTGAGTCCCCACAGCAATCGCGCCAGCTGCATGGTGATGGTGGAGCCGCCTTGCGGCGCGCCGTGCCGAACGTAGGTAATCCATGCGCCGCGCAGCAAGCCATACGGATTGACGCCCGGGTGCCACCGGTACCAGCGGTCTTCATGCAACAGCACGCCATCGACGAGTTGCGGCGAGATGTCTTTCAGCGGAACCCACAGGCGATATTGCTGATCGCTGGCGAGCGTCAGGCGCAGTAAATGGCCTTTGCTGTCGTACACGGCAGTCGATGAAGGCAGCCAGCTGCGCAATGGTGGATGCGGCCACAGGCGGCAGCCTACGAGCACGGCGAGCAACAGCAATGCTGCAACGAGCCAGTTTTGCCAGCGCACGATCCAGCGGTGGGCGATGTGCAGGAGTTTCATGGATGCGGGCATCTATCTATGCGAGCTGACTACGGCCCTTTCCTGCGCTGTGCCTCATCGTCATTCCGGCGAAGGCCGGAATCCATGCTTCGGACTGGCGATGGATTCCGGCCTTCGCCGGAATGACGGTGAGGGTGATATCCATTGCGCAAGATCGAACGGCCCTCCCCATTTGCGGGAGGGCCATTGGCCATTACGGCTTCGCCACCACCTTCAACGACAAGCCGCCCGCCGAACGCGCCTGGAAGGTCCGGTCATACAACGATTCGGCATACGCCGGCGGCACCACGAACGTACCAGCGTTGGTCGCACGGATGCGATACACGAACTGGCGCACGTCCGGTGTCGCCTCGCCGTAGATCACCACGCGATCCTCGCGGATATCCGCGTATTCCGGCTGCCAGGTGGATATCCCTAGGCCGATCGGCGAACGCCATGCCGGCGGCGGGCTGGTATTGCTGTCGCTCGCGTTGCCGTCGTTACCCGAATTGTCGCTATTGCCCGAATTGTCCCCGGAGCCATCGCCACTCTGCGGAGCACTCACCGCGGGCGGCGGTTCGATCACCGGTTCGAAACCGCCGGGCAGCAGATCCACGATCGCCACGTTGCCGACCGCATCGCTGCCGGTGGCGCGGATCTTCACATGCACGTCGATCTCTTCGCCCAAGGTGATCGCGTCCAGCGGCTTGCCTTGGGCATCGGTGTACTCGCGAATGATCTCGATGCCGTTGGCGATCGCCTTGTCCGGCTGCACGCGGTCGTAGCCGCTCTGGCTTGCCACGCGCCATGCCGGCAGGTCGCTCTGGTTGAGGAAGCGCAGCTTGGTCGCCGCTGCATCCCAGCTACCGGCTTGCAACAGGTTGCCCTGCACACTGGAAATGGTCCTGGCGCTGCCATCGGCGTGCACTTCCTGGATGCCCAGCTTGTCCAGCTCGGCGCCGGTCTGCCCGGCGTAGCTGTCCAGCGCAAGGATCGTCATCGACGAAGACAAAGTGTTGTAGTTATCGTGCGCCAACGGCCAGGCGATGTTTTCGAACACGCGCGCGGGCAGCGCTTTCGCGCGTTCCGGGAAGTGACGCGACAACAGATACAGCACGCTCGCATCGCGCACCAGCGGATCGTAGTAGTAGCTGTAGACGAACTTGTCATCCGCTTTCGAACGCGTCAGCACCCGCTCCGGCCCGGCCATCAGGCGATTGGCTTCGTCGTCCTGCTTGAGCAGCTTGTAGGAAGCGGCCAGCCATGCCGCGGCCAGGTCGTTCTTCCACACCTTCGGATACGCCTCCTGCAGGCGCTTCTGGATCGACGCCAGCGCATTGGTGGTGACGTTGCCCTGGCGCGTCAGCAGATACGCCGCGTAGGCGCGCTGGCGGAGTTGATCCAGCGAATCCATGCCATCGTTGGCGGCCAGTTGCTGCAGATACTTGTTGCCGGCATCGAGCATGTCCCGCGGCACCGCGGTGCCGCGATCGCGCGCCTCGAGCATGAAGTTCATCGCGTACGCCGACACGAACGGCTCCGAATCGGGCGTGGCCGCCCACAGGCCGAAACCGCCCTCGCTGTTCTGGCGCGCATGCAGCACGTCCAGCAGTTTGGTGATGGCCTCTTCGTTGCTGATCTTCTTGGCGTCTTCGCCGCCGAAGGCCGGTTGCAGGGCATGCGCGAACACCGGCACCTGCGGCCACTTGGCCACGATCAGGCGCGGCATCGCCATGCTCACCACCTGCTCGCTGCAATAGTGCTGGTAGTTCACCAGATAGCTGGTGATACCTTGCGCCAGCACGATCGGCAGTGGCGAGATCGCCGCATCGCGCGCCGCATACGCATCGAACATCTGACGCAGCGGCGACAGCTCCGACTGGCTGCGCGTGAACACCTGGCCTACGTCGACCTGGGTTCGATACGCCGCGGCCGGCCGCACCGATACATCCACCGCCTGGCGTGCGGATTTGCCCGCATACGCCGCGGTGAAAGCGAGATGGCCGGAGCCGAGCTTGTCGGTCGCCTTGATGCGGAACTTCACCACGCCTTCGTGCATCTCGGCCAGGCTCACGTTCTGCGTGGCCGCACCGACCACCTGCAACTGCGGTCCCGTCTGCAGCGAAACGGCCACCAGCACCTGTTTGCCGCCCAGGCCGGTGAGATTGTTCGCTACGCCCACGCTCACTTCGGTTTCGTCGCCCGGCGCAAGCGTGGTCGGCGCGTTCGGCGAGAGCACGAAATCGCCGCGTACCGTCGTCGCGCCTTCAAAGGTGCCGACGCGGTCCGGCGACACCGCCACTGCCATCACGCGCAGCTTGCCATTGAAGTAATCGGGCACCGTATAGGTGAAGTCCTTGTCGCCATCGACATCGACGATGCCCGACCAGAACACGACCGGCTTGTCGCGCTTGCGCTTGAACGGATTGAGCTGGCGACCGATCGCCGCATCGGCGTCACCACCCGGCGCCGCCGACAAGGCCATCAGCTTTTCGAAATCCGGCAGGATCAGGTCGAGGATCTGCGAGGTCTGCACCTCGAGCATCTTCTTGCGGAAGAAGAACTTCAGCGGATCGCCCAGCTTGTAGCGCGCCACCTGCAGAATGCCTTCATCCACCGCAAACACCACCGCCTTGGCCGGATGCTCCGCATGCAGCTTGAAAGTGACGGTATCGCCTGGTTTCACCACGTCGGGGGAATCCACCTTGATCACATCGCGGCGCGCATCCAGGTTCACTGAGAACGGCACCACGCCATAGCTCAGCGGGCTCATGAAGATTTCATCCGAGGACGGATCGCGGATGAACTGCACGTTGATGTAGCCGTTGCCTTCGAAATCCTTGGGCAGCGTGATCTGCTGCACCGAGCTGGTGGTGTCGGCATGGAACCAGGCGTGCGCATACACCTTGTCGCGCTCGATGGTGATCAGGCCGCTGCCCGCATACGGTGCGCGGATGGAAATATTGATGGTGTCGCCCGGGTTGTAATCGGCCTTTTCCAGGTTGAGTTGCAGTTCCGCGTTGCGATCCAGCGAGCGCGAGAGGTTCGCATCGCCCGCCACCGAATAGCCGACGCGGTTCACTTCCACGCGATCGCTGCCGCGCAGGATCACCAGCGCGTAGCTGCCGGGCTTGTCGGTCGGCAGTGCGTAATCGAATCCGCCGGCAGGAATGCTCAGCGGCTGCTCGCTGACCTGGATTTCCTTGAGCTTGGATTCGTATTTGTAGACGCCTGAATCCTGCTTGGTCAGCACCGACACGTAGCGCCGTTCGATCAATTGCGCCTTGAGGCCATCGAGCTTGATCGACTTGGCCTGTGGGTCGATCGCCACCAGATGTACTTTGCGTATGGCGTTGCGGCTGACGTAGTCGAGCGCGTCGTCGCTGCGGTAGCCGACCAGCCAATCGTTGCTCGACACCAGCGTTTGCGTGGCAGCGGCCACGCTGCGCCCACCTTCCGGCTCGTGCGCCTTGACCAGGAAATACAGCTGATAGGTCGCGTCGGCGTATTTCTTGAGGTCCAGATCGAATTCGGCGTGGCCTTTGTCGTCGGTCTTGCCGTCCTGCAGATTTTCGTCGTAACCGTCCTTGGCGCGATGCACGTCGTAAAAGTGGTAATCGGGCCAGCTACGGAAAGACGGCCATGCCGGACGCAACGTCAACGAGGCCTCCACGCGGCGATCCGCTGCCGGCGTGCCGAACAGGTTCTGCGCGTCGACCAGGCCTTTCAGTCCGACCGGCTTTACCCAGCCTTCGACGACCTGGCTGGACAGCTTGGCCGTCACCTTCATGCGGTCGGGCTGGAATTCCTTCACCTGCACGGTGGTGTTGCCGATCTGTGTGTCGGCCTTGCCGTCGCGCACGATGTACAGGTTGATCGTCCAGGTGCCGGTCGGCGCCGTTTCGGCTGGGGTATAGCTCAGCTCGCCGAAGCCGGAATCGTCCATCTTCAACGGCAGCTGCTTTACCGTGACGCCGCGCGGATCGACCACTTCGGCCTGCAGCGGAATGCCGGCGACATTGCGCAGCCAACTGGCGGCGCGCACGATCAGGCCGATGTGCATCTCGTCGCCAGGTCGATAGATGCCGCGATCGGAGAACAGATACGCGGACAAGGTACCCGGATTGACGGCGCTGGCTTCGCCGCCGATGTCGAAGCGCGAGTAATCGAGCTGCCGATCGGCGCCGCCAATTGGCAGGAAAGACAGATCGTCCGCCTTCTTGACCACGAACAACGCAGGACGCTTCTCGCGATCCAGGCCTTTGAAGGTTGGGAAATGCACCGCGCCATCGGCGCCCGTATCCTGCGCGAACAGCGTTTGGCCATTGACCGCCAGCACCGACACGTTCGCGCCTGCCACCGGCTGGCCGGTGCGGATGGACTGCACGAACACGTCCTCGCTGCCATCCAGTGCGCGCTTCACCAGCATGCCCAGGTCGGTGACGACGATCAGGCGGCTGTCCTGTGCGGAGGGGCCGGATTCTTCTTCGCCGTTGCCGCTTTCATCGCTGGGCGTATCGCCGGGCGTTGAAGCAGACGTGTCAGGATCTGCATCGGGCTGCGCACCGGGCGGCGGCGCGATGCCCTGCTTCGCGCGCGCCTTGGCTTTGGCGGCCTGCTCGGCCTGCTTCTTGGCCTGCGCCGGATCGAAATCGTACAGATGCAGCAGGAATACGCCGCGCTTGCCGGACTGCAGATACTGTCCGAGGTCCACGCCCTCGTAATGCGCGTGCGCAGGATCGCCCGCGGGAAATGCGCGCTTGAGTTCGAAACGATCGACGATGTGTTCTTCGGTGAAATCGTAGGGCAGTTGCGGATGCTTGTAGTCGCCCTGGTTGAGGCTGACCAGGTGCTGCAGTTGATCCGGCAGCACGCGGCCGATCTGCAGGCGCATGCCAGCCATGTTGCGCGACACCACCGAGACGCGTTTGCTGCCGCTGAGCGAAAGCAGCGAACCATCGGCCATGAAGCGCAGCAGCTTCGGGTAATCCGGCACGGTGACGACGGCGCTCGCCGGTTTGCCGAGCACGTAGCCGCCAAAAGACTTCAGCCCTTTCTCTACGCGAACGTAGATGCGCTGGCGCGGATTGGCGTGGAACTTGAAGCTCTGCAACGCCTGGTAGTCGTTTTCCGTCGGCACCACTTCCAGCGGGAGCCTCTGCGATTTGCGCAGCACGTCTTCACCGACTTCGCCGGTGCTCCAGTCGTAGGCTGCAGGTTGCTCGTTGTCTTGACCGTCCTGACTGTCCTGGCTGTCTTCTTCACCGCGTTCGGCATTCGGATTGCGCTGCGGCAACACCCAGGCGTGCACCAGTCCGGCCAGATCGCTGTCACGCACGGCGCCGCTCAGGTTGATCACCAATACCTGCTCGGGCTCGTATTTGTCGTTGTCGACCAGGGTGGGGCTGACATCGTCCACGGTCAGGCTGTACAAGCCCGGCACGCGCACGCTGGCTTTCAATTCGGCATCGGTGCCATTGCCGCCGCGCGCACTGCGCACGCCGCTGTCGAGCGTGAGCGCCACGGCGCCGTCGTCGCGCGGCAGGTCCAGCGGTTGCGAGTGGATCCATGCGCGCAGCTTGTATTGATCGTAGGTGACGCTGTACTTCAACGGCGTCGCGGAACGATCGCCCTGCCCGGCCAGGCTCAGCGCTATGCGCTTTTCGAGCTGCGCGGGATCGACCGGATAATTGAAGTCGACCGGGATGATGGTTTTCTTGGCGGTAGGATCCTGCGGATCCTGGTAGAACTCGCCCTTGCCCAGCACGGCCTTGAACGGCTGCGTGTCGAATTCGAAATGGTCGTCGGCCATCAGCACGTGATGGGCGAAGGCCTTGGGAATGTCGAAGCGAATTTTGTAGTGCTGCCCGATCGGCCAATCGGCCGCCGGCGTGAAGCGCAGCGTCCGGTCGTCCACCCAGGTCCACTGGCCGCTCGTCTGCGGCTGCATGACGATGCCATCGGTCACCGGCTTGCCGACCAGTTCGATGGGCGCGGCGGAGGCCGAAAAGGCGATCTCCAACGGATGAATCGTGATCGGCTGCTTGCTGTAATCGGTAACGTCCGGCGCTTCGACCTTCCACGTGATGCGCACCGGTTCGTGCGGCCGTGGCCGATGCTTGTACCAATGCCAGCCGAACCAGCCGCCGGCAATGACCACCAGGCCGGCCGCTACGATGCCCAGCGAACGCAAGGGGCGCTGCCGCACGGCATGCATCCAGCCCGGCGCAGCCCAGCTCACCTGGCCAAGCAGAGGGCTCAGCATCCATCCCAACGCGCTCAACACACCACGCAGCAGTCGTACCGGCAGCAGAAGCAGAAAACGCAGCAAATCCATAATGCTTTCCGAAGTTCAATCCGTTAATGATCCACGGCAGCGCCTGCCGTGGCGTTCGCACAGCTATAGGGAAGCTCACGCCGAATGGCATGAAGGGCTACGAACGGAATTCCCCATGCGCATACTGCCAAGGATTCATGGCAGCCTGCAGTCGCAATTCTGGCATGAGTGGAAGCGTAAGGGCAGAAGCATGGCGAAGCCGTGCGGGAGGACGTCGATGCGGTGGAACGTCAATCTCGAGGTATTCAACACCACAGATTCGTCGCCCCGGCGAAAGCCGGGGCCCAGTGACTTTAAGAATCCTTCAAGTCGCTGGGTCCCGGCTTTCGCCGGGACGACGAAACATGGGGCATCGTGGAAACGACGATTATCTGAGCAGCCGGAACGGTCTATTGCATTGAGGAGAACGCCAGCGAGCTGCAATGGATTCTACGCAGATGTCTTACTTTGGCCGCAAAACAGCTCTTACCTTCCCGCTCTTGCCGCCACCGCAGAAAAATCGATCCCCGCTATCGGATTCGAGCCCTGATACGCCCATGCCGGGCGGCATATCCAATCGCTCCAGCACTTCTCCCGTTCGCGGATCGATCCGCCGTACGTCGCTCTCATCGCCTTCCCAGGTAGCGTGCCAGAGCTCGCCGTCGATCCAGGTGACGCCGGTGACGAAACGGTTGGATTCGATGGTGCGAAGAACTGCTCCCGTTTCGGGATCGATCTGATGGATTTTCCGGGCCCGGTACTCACCTACCCATAGCGACCCTTCGGCCCAGGCGAGCCCGGAGTCGCCGCCGCCGCCGGGCGCTGGAATGGTGGCGAGCACCTGTCCGGTGGCCGGGTCGATTTTCTGGATGCAATTCTCGGTGATCTGAAACAGGTACTGGCCATCGAACGCCGTGCCTGCGTGCGCGGCGATGTCGATCGAGCGCTGCATTTTCCCAGTGGCAGGATCGAGGGCATTGAGCTTGTCGCCGGATGCAAACCAGACTTGCTGGCCATCGTATGTCACGCCCCCCACCTGTTCGACGCCGGGAAAGGGGCCGTACTCGCACAGAATTTGGGCTGCGGATCGTTTCATGTTGCTGTCCTGATCAGTCGGTCATCGCCATCCTAATCACCCGGCAACGGACCTGGGAGTAACAAAATCGACGGAAAGCCGGGCACCGGCGGTGTCATCCAACGGCGCGCCGGTCCACGGCCGAACGACTGCACCTTGCCGGCGGCCGCCAGCGCATCGAGCGCCCGCTGTACCGTGCGCGGACTGGCTCCCAGCACCATCGACAACGCCGAGCTCGACCATGCTTCGCCGTCGGCAAGCAAGGCGAGCACGCCCGCATGCCGGTCTTCGACGGGCGGAGCCAGCACGACCACTTCGCGTGCATGGCGCGGCGTGAGCGCAAAGCCCCGCTCCGTCGCGCTCACCTCCGCCACCTTTCGCAGCATCGCGCGCAGCCGCCCGACTTCGACGCGCAATCGCGCACGATGTGATTCATCCGCGTGTTTGGCGCGAAAGGCGTGCGCGATAAGCGTGCTCCTCGATACGTCGACGGGCCACGCTTCGCTCATAAGTCGTGCAAGCGCGAACAAGACGGGACGAGTGGCAAGCGAAATCACGGTACCTGCGCTGTGGATCACATGGCGGCATGCATCCACGACAAAGGTGGATGAAGCCAACAGTGCTTCGACTTCATCCAGCCGCAGCAGGCGTTCTTCACCGCGTGCGATCACACGTGCGGCGGGAGCACTCAATACGCGCGACGCGCTTTCGACTTCCGCCATCAAGGCAGGGATGCGCGCCACGTGCGCCGCATACGCAGCGCGGTCAAGCGCAGCGCGTGCCTGCTTTGTTTGCAGGCGCCGGATCGCGATGCCTGCAACGACCAGTTCGTGCGAAGCCCTCGACGCGGGTGGAAACGGCGAGGGGTCGAATTCGACAAGCAGGCGTTCGGCTTCGTCTAGGCGGCCGAGCAGGAGCAAACGGCGAATTTCGATATTCCGCGCATGTGCGGCGTTGACGCGATCGTCATGCATTTCAAGCGTTGCGCGCGCGGCTTCGAGCGCTTTCGCAGGCCAGCCCAGTTCACGCGAGACGAGGGCGATTTCTGCCTCGGCCACGATGCACCTCGCCCGCGCCACGGCTTCTTTGGGACCGAATCCACGCGCGGCCTGCCGCAGCAGGGCCTTGGCCCGAACGAGGTCGCCGAGCTGGGCCATGGCGATACCGCGCAGCGCCAGGCTGGGCGCGTCTTCGCGCAAGGCAACCCGCTTCAGCGCGCCAAGCGGATCACCCGTGGCCAGTGCGCGCGCAGCGGCCGTGATCAGTGAATCCATCGGAATCGCGCCACACTTGTCACTCCCACCCGTTCGGAGCCCTGCGTTAACTATATCGCACGGCTACAAAACACCTGGCTATTCGACGAACGGAGGAAAACACCATGACCACGCACACGGTTGGAACACGCGAACAATGGCTGGCGGCGCGGATCGAGCTGCTGAAGGCGGAGAAGGAACTCACCCACCGCGGCGACGAGCTGGCTCGCCAGCGGCAGGAGCTGCCGTGGGTGCCGATCAACAAAGGGTATCGCTTCGATACCGATGAGGGTGGCGCTTCGCTGGCGGATCTTTTCCGTGGGCGCTCGCAGCTGCTCGTCTATCACTTCATGTTCGGGCCCGAGTTCGCCGCCGGCTGCCCTTCCTGCTCCGCGATTGCGGACGGTTTCAACGGCATTGCCGAGCACCTGGCGAACCATGACGTGATGTTGTGGGCCGTGTCGCGCGCACCGCTGGGGAAACTGCAGGCATACAAGAAACGTCTGGGATGGACGTTTCCCTGGGCATCCTCGCTTGGCGGCGACTTCAATTTCGATTTCACCGTTTCCATCACCGAGGAACAACAACGCGAAGGAAACTACGAATACAACTATCAGTGCGGCGGCCATGCGATGGATGAGACGGCGCAGTTCCCGCAAGTCGTCATCGATCATGCACGGGCAAGCGGAACGGACGCGCTCACCTACGTGCGCGAAAGGCCTGGCATGAGTGCATTCGTGCTGGAAGACGGCGTCGTCTACCACACCTATTCCACCTATGCGCGCGGCCTGGACGGCCTGTGGGGCATGTTCCAGTGGCTGGACCGTGCGCCCAAGGGGCGCAACGAGACGGGCGTCTGGTGGCGCCGCCACGACGAGTACGGCAAGCGGTAACGGGTGCCCGGGTGCGCGGGCGCGGGGCTCAGCGCATCCCAGTTGAAACCGGTGTCGAAAACGCGGCACCGGCTTCGTCGATTCCATGACCCTGCTGCATCGAGACGCCCCATGATTGCCGCACAGACTTCCGAACGCGCCTTTTTCGCCACCTCAGCCATGCTCTTTGTCGTGAGCGCGATGCTGACGATCGTTGGCTGCGCCTCCATGTCCGCCATGGATGCCATGCCAATGCCCGGCGGCTGGACGATGTCGATGACCTGGATGCGCATGCCCGGTCAGACCTGGGGCGCCGCCGCGGCATCGTTCGTCATCATGTGGGACCTGATGATGGCGGCGATGATGTTGCCGTCCTTGGTTCCGGCGTTGCGGCGCTACCGTCAGGCAGTACGTGCAACCGACGGCATGCAGTTGGAGCTGCTGACCACGCTGGTGGGTTCGGGCTATTTCTTCGTGTGGACCGTGTTCGGCATGCTCGTCTTTCCTCTGGGCATCACATTGGCAGCAGCGGAAATGCAGTGGCCAACACTGGCGCGCATCGTCCCGCAGCTGACTGGCGCGATCGTATTGATCGCTGGCGCATTGCAATTCACGCCGTGGAAAACGCGACAGCTCGTGCGTTGCAGGGAGGCGCTGCGGCATGCGCACGTGCGGCCGGCGCACCCCGGCACCGCGTGGCGGCAAGGCGTGTGCCTGGGGCTGCATTGCTGCCTGAGCTGCACCAACCTGACGGCGATTCAGTTGGTGATCGGCGTGATGGATCTGCGCGCCATGGTGTTCGTGACAGCGGCCATCACTGCGGAACGTCTTGCACCCGCGAGCAAGCTAGTGGCGCAGGCCATCGGCGTAGTAGCGATCGGCGCAGGATTGGTTCTGATCGTCTGACTATGCTGCTGCCCCTGTCTTCACAGGGGCAGCGAAACACGGCTTTCTGATGCCCCTGATAGGGCTCGCGCTCAATACGACTTGGCGACTTCGCGCACAACCTTCGCCAGGCTCGGGTCCTGCATCGCCATATGCATCGTCGCGCGCACCAGGCCTGCCTTGTTGCCGCAGTCAAAGCGGGTGCCTTCGAAGCGGTAAGCAAGCACTTTGCCCTGCTCCGTCAGCAAGGCTTCGATCGCGTCGGTAAGCTGGATTTCACCGCCTGCGCCCGGCTTGGTTTGTTCGAGCAACTGGAAGATACGGCCCGGCAGCACGTAACGGCCGACCACCGCCAGATTGGATGGTGCGTCCGCCGGCTTCGGTTTTTCGACCATGAAGCGGATACGCGCGCTGCGTTCATCGACCGGCTCGGCATCGACGATGCCGTATTTGTCGGTCTGGTCGTGCGGCACTTCCTCGACGGCGATCACGCCGGCCTGCTCGCTTTCGGCCAGTTCCGCCATCTGGCGCAGCGCACCGTTGCCACGGTTCCAGATCAGGTCGTCGGGCAGTACCACGCCGAACGGTTCGTCGCCGACCACCGGCTTGGCGCACAGCACCGCGTGACCCAGGCCCAGCGCTTCGGGCTGCGTGACGAAGATGGCGCGCACATGGCGCGGCAGCGTGCCCTGCACCAGGGCAAGCAGTTCGTCCTTGCCCTTTTCCTGCAGCTTGGCTTCCAGCTCGTACGCTTTGTCGAAGTAATCGGCGATGGCGTGCTTGTAGCGATTGGTGACGAAGACCAGCGTATCGGCCCCGGCATCGACGGCTTCGTCGACGGCGTACTGGATCAGGGGCTTGTCCAGCACCGGCAGCATTTCCTTGGCGACCACCTTGGTGGCAGGCAGAAAGCGGGTGCCGAGGCCGGCGACGGGGAACACCACTTTACGCAGGGGTTTACTCACTCACTTCTCTCCAATTTCGTTACGGCGCAGCGGGATCACATTGTTCGGTTGAGCAGCTTCGCTCCAACTGAACGAAGGGAGCAGGTTGGATACGCACTGGCGCAGCTCTTCTTCGTTGAAGCTCTGCACGGCGTCGGCGGCGCGGGCGACCTGCGCCTGCAACAAATCCCACGACACCGGCCGGTGCTGGGCTAGAAATATCTTGGCGTGTGTCGTCGCGCTGTAGTTTTCCAGTGGATGGAACAACTCTTCGAACAATTTTTCGCCCGAACGCAGGCCGGTGTAGACAATCGGGATTTCCGTGCCGGGCTTCTTGCCGGCTAGCCGGATCATCTGTTCTGCGAGGTCACGGATCTTCACCGGCTCGCCCATGTCCAGCGCAAAGATTTCGCCACCCTGCCCGATCGCCGCCGCCTGCAGGATCAGCTGCGTGGCTTCCGGAATGGTCATGAAGTAGCGCGAGATTTCCGGATGCGTGACCGTGACCGGGCCGCCGGCGTGAATCTGCTGGCGGAACAGCGGCACCACGGAACCGGCCGAGTCGAGCACGTTGCCGAACCGCACGGTGATGAAATGCGTGTTCGATTGCGCGTTGAGGTTCTGGCAATAGATTTCCGCGATGCGCTTGCACGCGCCCATCACGCTGGTCGGGTTGACGGCCTTGTCGGTGGAGATCAGCACGAAGCATTCCACGCCGCTATCGCTCGAGAGATCCGCCACGTTGCGCGTGGCCATCACATTGTTGCGCACCGCGGTGCGCAGTTGCCCTTGCAGCATCGGCACATGCTTGTAGGCCGCGGCATGGAAGACCACTTGCGGCTTGGTCTCCGCAAACAGGCGGCGCATCGCCACAGAATCGCCGCAATCGGCAAGCACGCTGTTGAGCAGCAGCTCGGGATAGGCCGCGCGCAATTCCTGCGAGATCTGATACAGGTTGTATTCGCACGATTCGACGATGGTGAGCGCCTGCACGCCGAGCCGCGCGACCTGGCGACACAGTTCCGAACCGATCGAACCGCCGCCGCCCGTGACCAAGACGCGCCGGCTGGTCAGCGTCTCGCGGATGCGTGTCCAATCCAGTTCAACGGCGTCGCGCCCCAGCAGGTCTTCGATCGAGACTTCCTTGATCTGGTTGAACTGCGCACGGCCTGCCACGACGTCTTCAAGCTTGGGCACAGTGCGATATGGCAGGCCGGTGCGATCGCACAGCTCCACCACCTGGCGCATTTGCCGCGCGCTGGCGCCCGGCAAGGCGATCAGCAGCATCTGCACCGCGGCTTCCTTCGCCACTTCCGGAAGCTGCTCCAGCATGCCGAGCACCGGCTTGCCGTTGATACGCGCACCGCGCAGCGAACGGCGATCGTCGACGAAGCCGACCACCACGTAACGGGTATCGCGATGCAGGTCGCGCGAGAGCGCTTCGCCGGCGCTGTCTGCGCCCACGATCAGCACACGCTGCGTCTTGGCGTTGACGAACAGATCGATGCGGCTGTCTTTCCAGAACCGATACGCCAGGCGCGGCGTACCGAGGAACAGCGACAGCACGAACGGATACAGCAGCAGCACTGAGCGCGGCACGCCATCCAGACGTCCATACAAGAACAAGGAAACCCCGATCGCTACGGTGCCCACGATGGCCGCACGCAGGATGTTCCATAGATCAGGCAGGCTGGCGAAGCGCCATACACCCTTGTACAGCCCGGTCCATGAGTAGACCAGGCCCTGTACCAGCAGCACGATCGGAAATTCGTACGATTCGAAACCGACGATCAGCTTGGGGTCTAGCGCATAGCGCAATTCCTTGGCGACCCACCAAGCCAACGCGGTAACCAGCAGATCGTGGAAGACCACTGCCGCCCGCGGATGCACTGTGCCGACCCATTTACGTATGGACATGACGAACCTTGTATCGATCTCGCCGGATCAGGCGCCGCTTGGCCACAAGCCAAACCGCCGCCGCAATCCCATATGTGGCGATGCAGGCCAATAGCCCCATCCCTGGTTTCACCAACGCCAACGCGGCCATGGGCGCTGCGATCAGCAGATTCCACCCCAGATACCACGCTGCACTTACCGCATGCGTATGACCCCTGCGCACGATCCATTGGTACAGATGTTCGCGGTGCGCAGTGTACCAGCGCCGCCCTCCCGTCATACGGAGCAGCAGGGTAAGGCTGGCATCCGTCACGAAAGCTGAACTAAGGATCAGCGCCGGCCATACCAACGTCTCTTGCAGTCGCCAAAGCATCGCGGTCAATGCAAACAGCAGCAGGCCGATGGCGCCGCTGCCCACGTCGCCCATGAAGATGCGCGCCGGCGAACGGTTGTACCACCAAAAACCCAGGCAAGCCGCGGTCACGCAAAAAGCTGCCCCCGTCAGGGTGAATTCGCCGATCTGCCATGCGATCACCGCCAGCCCACAGGCGACAAACATGCCTTGCTGCGCAAGCAGGCCATCGATGCCGTCCATGAAGTTGTGCAGATTGACACTCCACGCCCCGCCAACCACCCATAGCGGCAACCACAACCAGCTCGGGCCATCCATCATCAGTGACACCGAAAACAGGCCAACAGCCAGTATTTGCACCCCGAAGCGTGGAAGCACCGGCAAGGAACTGTGATCGTCCCACCAACCGATCAACGCGATCATGGCCGTGGCGATCCATAACGTGACGACCACGTGAAGCGGCCACGGCGATCGGGCCTGCAACAGGCATAGCGGCAAGGTCACGAGGACTGCTATGACGATGCCGATGCCGCCCCCGCGCGGCGTGGGAATTTTGTGCGAGCGCCGCTGCCCCGGCTGATCGAACATGCCGCGCCGATGCGCATAGGCAATTGCTGCACGCACCACGCCCAACGCAATCAACAAAGCAAACAGTACGGCGAGCGCGATCGGAGCGAAGCCAACCACGACCGCGTCACTCATTGGCCACACCGTGGATCGGCCGGATCGTGCTCCACCCTTTGCAGCTCGGGCACTGCCAGTGATGGGCCTTGGTACCGAAACCGCAGTGGCTGCAGCGGTACATCGCCTGGCCTTCGAGCAGCTTGCGCGTGAGATCGCGCAGGATCAGGAAATTCTCGCGCGCTTCGCCTTCGATCTTGTCCATGGTGGCATCGATCAACGCCATCAGTCCGCGCACGGAAGGACGCTGGCGCAATTGCGAGGTTAGGAAATCGATCGCCGGCTTTTCGCCATCGCGCTGCTGATACAAATGCGTGAGCGCAAGCACCGGCGAAATGCCGTGATAGCGCGCGAGGATGTCGCGCAGGAAACGTTCCGCGCGCGCCATCTGGGCGGAGCGCGCATAGCTGTCGAGCAGTGGCGGAAGGATTTCCGGAACGAAGGCGATATCGGCCTCGACCGCGCGCTCATAGGCGTCGACGGCTTCCGCATGCTGCCCTTCTTCCGCATGCAGGCGTCCGGTAAGCATGAAGGCGCGCACGCAATCGGGTTGCGATGCAAAAGCCTGCTGCAGGTAATCGCGCGCTTCGCCGCGTGCGCCATGCTGGCGCGACTGTTCGGCGAGTTCGCAATAAAACTGGGCGATCGTGGTGGCTTCTTCTTCGCCGGTCATGGTTTCCAGGCGGCGCGCATGTTCGATGGCTTTATGCCAGTCGCGCTCGTGCTGGTAGATCGCGATGAGATGCCGCAAGGCCGAAGGCGCGTGCGCGTTCATCGCCACCAGATCGGAAAACAGGGCTTCGGCACGGTCGAGCAGCCCGGCGCGCATATAGTCCTCGCCCAGTTCGAGCAAGGCCACGGTCTTCATGCCCTCGGACAGGCCGGGCCTGGAAACCAGATGTTGGTGGAGACGGATGGCTCGATCCACTTCGCCGCGACGCCTGAAAAGATTGCCTAACGCTAAGTGCGTTTCTACGGTGTCGCGGTTGTATTCGGCCAGCTTGAGGAAGACCTCGATCGCCTTGTCCTGCTCTTCATTGAGCAGGTAGTTGAGGCCGCGAAAGTAATCGGACGACAGTTCGCTGACCTGCACCCCGGAACGACGCACGCTGGCCCGCCGCGCGGTCCACCAACCACTGAGAAAGGCCGCCGGTATCAGCAGTGCCAGCAGCGAATAGAAGGCGCTCATGCTGTTTTCGATGCCTTGGCATCCTGCGTCCTGGCGATGCGCCGCCGTTCGCGGCGATGCCGCGTGGTGACGCCCAGCCACGCCGTCAGGCCGCCCAGGATCCAGCCTATTGCCAGTATGGCCAGCAAGGCCGCGCCCTTGGGTATCTGGATGTGCGCAAACGCGAGGTCATATCCGACGAGGTCCGCATTGAGCGCCCCCAGGATCACGCCCCCGGCGATGAAAAGTAGCAATAGCAGCGTGACGATCAATCGCATCACGCGACTTTACCCGATTGGCTGAATGGCTCACAGGGGAATGTGAAGACAATTCAGGCAAGTGGTGGGAATTGAGAAAAGCAGTGCGATGAAGCACAACCGCCAACCTCGACGCGCCTCGCTCGCAACGATTCCCGATAGTGCAAAAAGAAAAAGGCAGGACCGGCCAATGGCCGCCTGCCTGTCGGAATAAGTGATTTGCAGCGGTATTAGCCGCTTTGCTGTTCCAGCCGCATGTTCACGCGTTCGCGCAATTCCTTGCCGGGCTTGAAATGCGGAACGTGTTTGCCCGGCAGGGCTACCGCTTCACCCGTCTTGGGATTGCGGCCCATGCGCGGCGGACGGTAATGCAATGCGAAGCTTCCAAAGCCGCGAATTTCAATACGCTCGCCGCCAGACAAAGCCTGGCTCATCTGTTCGATGACGTTCTTCACCGCCAACTCGACGTCGCTGAACGCAAGATGGGTCTGGCGCCTGGCCAGCGCCTCAATCAGCTCGGATTTGGTCATGGGTCCCCAATGTCCGTGACGTGGAACGAATCGGGGCGGCGCAACACCGCCCCGATGCAGGCACTTATCGATCTGCCTTGTTGAGCTGCTCCTTGAGCAGCGCCCCAAGCGTGGTCGTGCCACCCGACGCGGACGAATATTCGGCCATGGCGTCTTGCAGCTCTTCCTCATCCTTGGCGCGGATCGACAGCGAGAGCTGGCGGCCCTTGCGATCCATCCCGGTGAACTTCGCTTCCACCTTGTCGCCAACCTTCAGATGCTGCGTGGCATCGTCGATGCGCTCCTTGGCAATGTCGCTGGCGCGCAGATAGCCTTCCACGCCTTCGCCCAGATCGATCACCGCACCCTTGGCGTCCACTTCCTTCACCGTGCCGTTGACGATCGCACCGCGCGGATGGACGGCCATGAAGTGGCCGAACGGATCCTGTTCCATCTGCTTGATGCCGAGCGAGATGCGCTCGCGCTCCGGATCCACTGCCAGCACCACGGCTTCGATCTCGTCGCCCTTCTTGAAGTTGCGCACGAGGTCTTCGCCGGAGGCCTGCCAGGAGATGTCGGACAGATGCACCAGGCCGTCGATACCGCCGTCCAGGCCGATGAAGATGCCGAAATCGGTGATCGACTTGATCTGGCCGGACACCTTGTCGTTCTTCTTGTGCGTGGCGGCGAAAGCTTCCCACGGGTTGGCGCGGGTCTGCTTGATGCCCAGCGAGATGCGGCGACGCTCTTCATCCACGTCCAGCACCATCACTTCGGTCTCGTCGCCGACCTGCACCACCTTGGCCGGGTTGACGTTCTTGTTGGTCCAATCCATTTCCGACACGTGCACCAGGCCTTCCACGCCCGGCTCGATCTCGACAAAGCAGCCGTAATCGGTGACGTTGGAGACCTTGCCGAACAGGCGGCTGCCGACCGGATAACGGCGGGCGATGGCGACCCACGGATCGTCGCCCAGCTGCTTCAGGCCCAGCGATACGCGGTTGCGCTCGCGGTCGTACTTGAGCACGCGCACGTCGAGCTCGTCGCCGACGTTGACCACTTCGGACGGATGGCGCACGCGCTTCCACGCCATGTCGGTGATGTGCAGCAGGCCGTCGATGCCGCCCAGGTCCACGAACGCGCCGTAGTCGGTGAGGTTCTTGACCGTGCCCTTCACCACCGCGCCTTCGGTCAGGCGTTCCAGCAGCTTCTCGCGCTCCTCGGAGAACTCGGTCTCGACGACGGCGCGGCGGCTGACCACCACGTTGTTGCGCTTGCGGTCCAGCTTGATGATCTTGAATTCGAGATCCTTGCCTTCCAGGTACACCGGATCGCGCACCGGACGCACATCGACCAGCGAACCGGGCAGGAACGCGCGGACGTCCTTGATGTCGACGGTGAAGCCGCCCTTGACCTTGCCGGAGATCTTGCCGGTGATGGTCTCTTCCTTGTCGAAGGCCTGCTCGAGGTCGTCCCACACCATGGAACGCTTGGCCTTCTCGCGGGAGAGCTTGGTCTCGCCGAAGCCGTCTTCCAGTGCGTCGAGGGCTACCTTCACCTCGTCGCCCACGCGGACTTCCAACTCGCCGTTCTCGCTCTTGAACTGCTCGATCGGAACGATGCCTTCGCTCTTGAGGCCAGCGTTGATCACGACGACGTCGTTGCGGATTTCGACAACGATGCCGGTGACGATGGCACCCGGCTTCAGCTTGGAGATGGCCTGTTGGCTCTGTTCAAACAGCTCGGCAAAACTTTCAGTCATGTTGATTCCAGAAATAAGAAAAGGCCCTTGACCCAATGCGCGCGGTTGAAAGATTGCGCTTGGGCAGGCCCGCCGGTTGTGGGTGTGTCGGGACGAAAGCCCTTGCACCGTTGACCCAAAACTTCATGCCGCGACATGAAGCACCAAAGCCGCCGGAACCCTTTACGGTTTCACGACGGCCAGAACTTTAGCGACCACGTCCTCGATCCCCATGCCGGTGGTATCGACCAGCACTGCATCGGCGGCGGGCTTGAGCGGCGCGACGGTTCGCGATGCATCCCGGGCGTCGCGCGCTTCAATTTCGCTCTGAAGGGACGAGAGTGTAACGCTCAGCCCCTTTTCCTTCAACTGCTTATAGCGCCTTTTCGCCCTTTCGGCAGCGCTCGCCGTCAGGAACACCTTGTAGGGCGCATCGGGAAAGATCACCGTGCCCATGTCACGCCCATCTGCCACCAGGCCCGGCGCTTTGCGAAAGCTCAGCTGCAGATCGACCAGCGCCTTGCGCACCGATGGAATCGAGGCGATGGCGGAGGCCGCGGCGCCTGCCGTCTCGGTGCGCAGCTCGTCCGTGGCATCGTGTCCATTGACGAGGACGCGCGTTTCGCCATCATGTGGCGCCGCACGAAACTGGATCCTGGTGGTTTCGGCGCAACGGGTCATGGCCTCGGCGTCGGACAGATCCAGGTCCGCTGCGCCTGCGGCATAGCCGACCGCCCTGTACAGCGCCCCGGAATCGAGCAATCGCCAGCCCAGGTGGTCCGCCACCAGCCGGCTTATCGTGCCTTTGCCCGAGCCGGACGGACCGTCGATGGTGAGTACGGGCACGGCAGCCTTGCGGGTTGGCATGGATGGTCCTGGTGGCACGGGAAGTGCTTAGCTTAGCTTGTTTTAAAGGGGTTCCCAGCCAATGCTCAACCGTTCCACTTCGATCGCATCCGCGTATCCGCCGCCTTCCGTGAATGACCTTCACCGCCAATTCCACCAAGCTGCCGACGAGCTTCGGCATCTGAAAAGCCGGCCCGACAACGACACCCTGCTGATGCTCTACGGGCTCTACAAGCAAGCGCTGGAAGGCGACGTGCATGGCTGCCAGCCCACCAGCTTCTTCGATTTCATCGGCACCGCCAAACAGGAAGCATGGGGCCGCTTGAAAGGCATGTCCCAGGACGATGCCATGCGCCAGTACGTCACCCTGGTACAACAATTGCTGCCCTGATTCGGCATCTGCCGCGCCGCGGCCACTTGCGCCCTTCGTGAAGGGGCTGCATATTCATACGATCGTTTGAACGACGGTCGCCGCATGAACTACCCCCATCTGTTCGCCCCGCTCGAGCTGGGCCACGTCACCCTGCCCAACCGCATCCTGATGGGTTCGATGCATACCGGGCTGGAGGACAAGGCCGCCGACTTCGACAAGCTGGCGACGTATTTCGCTGAACGCGCACGCGGCGGCGTGGGACTGATGGTGACCGGCGGCATCGCCCCGAGCATCCAGGGCTGGCTCAAGCCTTTCGGCGGACGCATGAGTTTGCCCTGGCACACGCCACGGCACCGCAAGATCACCCACGCGGTGCATGCCGAAGGCGGACGCATCTGCATGCAGATCCTGCACGCCGGGCGTTACGGCTATCACCCGCTATCGGTTGCGCCCTCACGCATCCAGTCACCGATCACACCGTTCAAGCCGCGCGCACTCAGCGCACGCGGCGTAGAGCGCACCATCGGGGATTTCGTTCGTTGCGCCCAACTCGCGCGCGAGGCCGGCTATGACGGCGTGGAAGTGATGGGTTCGGAAGGCTATCTGATCAACCAGTTCATCGCGAAGCGCACCAATCAACGCAACGATGCGTGGGGTGACGATGCCGCGCGGCGCATGCGTTTTCCGATCGAAATCGTGCGGCGCATACGCGAAGCCGTCGGCAAGGACTTCATCATCATCTATCGCCTGTCCATGCTTGATCTGGTCGAAGACGGGCAATCCTGGCAAGACATCGTGGCGCTCGCCAAAGCCATCGAAGCGGCGGGCGCCAGCATCATCAATACCGGCATCGGCTGGCATGAGGCACGCGTGCCGACCATCGTCACCAGCGTGCCTCGCGCGGGGTTTAGCTGGGTGACGAAAAAGCTCAAGGGCGAAGTGTCGATTCCGTTGATCACCACCAACCGCATCAACATGCCCGATGTCGCCGAACGGATTCTCGCCAGCGGCGAAGCGGACATGGTGTCGATGGCGCGCCCGCTGCTGGCCGATCCGGACTGGGCGCTCAAAGCGAAGGCGGGCCGCAGTGAACGCATCAACACGTGCATCGCCTGCAACCAGGCTTGCCTTGATCATGTATTCCTCAACCAGCGCGCGAGCTGCATGGTCAATCCACGCGCCTGTTTCGAAACCGAGCTGCGCATCGTTCCAACCACCACGCGCAAACGCATGGCCGTCATCGGCGCCGGGCCTGCCGGCATGGCTTGCGCCGCCACGCTGGCGGAACGCGGCCATGAGGTGACGCTGATCGAACGCGCCCATGAAATCGGCGGGCAGTTCAACTACGCCAAGCGCATTCCGGGCAAGGAAGAGTTTCACGAGACGCTGCGCTATTTCACGCACCGCCTGGATGATGCCGGCGTGCGTCTGAAGTTGGGGCAGATTGCGGATGTGGATTCGCTCAAGGCGGCGAACTACGACCACGTCATCGTCGCCACTGGTATCAAGCCGCGCCAGGTGAATTTCCCCGGCAGCGATGATCCACGCGTGCTGAGCTATCTCGACGTGCTGGCGCGCAATCACGCCGTTGGCGCGCGCGTGGCCATCATCGGCGCCGGCGGCATCGGTTTCGACGTCGCCGAGTTCCTCGCCGAACATGCGCCCTCCCCCACCACCGATGTCGCGCGCTGGACGCGCGAATGGGGCGTGGACATGCAGCTCGAACAGCCCGGTGGCCTGTTGCGCGCGCAACCGGAACCGGCGGCGCGGCAGGTCTGGCTGCTGCAGCGAACAGCAGGTCGCCCCGGTGCGCGCTTGAACAAGACCACCGGCTGGGTCCATCGCGCCACCCTGAAGAACAAACAGGTGACCATGCTCGGCGGCGTCAGTTACGACCGTTTTGACGATCAAGGCCTGCACATCACTGTTGACGGCCAAGCCCAGGTGTTGCCTGTCGACAACGTGGTGATCTGCGCCGGGCAGGAACCCTTCCGCAGCTTGGCCGACGCGCTGAAAGAACAGGGCCACCTTGCCGTGCATGTGATCGGCGGCGCGGATGTTGCCGCCGAACTGGATGCCAAGCGCGCCATCGCCCAGGGCACACGGCTTGCCGCAGCGCTTTAGCAAAGCGCCGTAACGTGTTCTCTGGGAAGAAGAAAAGGAAGCGCCCCGCCAGCGATGCGTCGGTAGTGGCTCTGGGGAGGAGGCCGAAATACCGCGGGGGTAGCATCGCTGCGGGGCGAGGTCTGCGCCACTCGGGGGGAGGGGGTCAGTGGCGCGACAGGGAGATATTATGATCGACGGGATACAGAATCAAATATATATTTAGACCCGTATTTATACGAAACCCCTATATGTTTGATTTTCGCCAGCTGCGCTACTTCATCGCGGTCGCCGAGGAACTGAACTTCACGCGCGCCGCGCAGCGCCTGCATCTTTCGCAGCCGCCGCTTTCCCAGCAGATCCAGGCGCTGGAACAGGACCTGGGCGTGCGCCTGCTCGAGCGCGACAAGCGCAACGTGAGCCTCACGGCGCCGGGGCGGCTGTTTCTCGATCAGGCCCGGCAGATCCTGGCCATGGCCGACGAGGCGCGCACCCAGGTCGCGGAGGCGGCAGCGGGCTTCAGCGGGCATCTCAAGCTCGCCTACACGGTATCCGTGTCTTTCCATCCGGCCCTGCCCCAGACGCTGCTGCGGCTCGGGCAGAACGCCCCCAATGTGCGCGTGTGGCTGAGCGAGATGTACAGCGAGCCGCAGTTTTCGGCCCTTCGCAACGGCCAGATCGACGTGGGCTTCGTGCGCGATGTCCCCACCCACGAAGACGACGCACGCGCGCTGCGCATCGACGTGATCGATCGCGAACCCTTGGTGCTCGCCCTGCCTTCCGGTCATCGCCTGGCAGGCCGCCAACGCGTGGAGTTGAGCGAAGTGGTTGGCGATCCCTTTGTGGTCCAGCCGCGCGAACTGGCGGCCACGCTGTACGACCGGCTGGTGCGCCTGGCAGCCAAGGCTGGCTTTCACCCTGTCATCCGGCAACATGCCCAGCAGATCAACGGCCTGCTTGCGCTGGTCGCAGCTGGAATCGGCCTGGCATTGGTGCCAGCCAGCATGCAGGTGGTGAAACTGGCCGGCGTAAGTTATGTCCCCCTGGGCGATCCTGATGCCTATCTGCTATTGGCGGTGGCCAGCCAGGTCGATAGCGCGTCACCGGTGGTGCAGCAGTTTCTGGAAACCGTCAACCAGGCCAAAGTGGCTTTGGGCTTGTGATAAGTAATTCAAATCGTTATACTTGCGCGCTTTCTTCGTCTCATTTCGTTCCAGGAGCCTGCCGTGAAGGTGCTTTCCTCTTTGAAGTCCGCCAAGCAGCGGCACCGTGACTGCAAGGTTGTGCGCCGTCGCGGCAAAGTGTTCGTGATCTGCAAGAGCAACCCGCGTTTCAAGGCCCGCCAGCGCTGAGCTGGTCGTGAGCCGATAAAAAAGCCGCTGCAAAGCGGCTTTTTTTATGCTTCCGACATGAGGTTCGCGGCAAGATTCGCCCCTCACCCCAACCCTCTCCCCAAAGGGGAGAGGGCGCAGAAGCAGATCACTCGTAGCTGACGCCGGTGATCTCGTAACGCTTCACGCCATTGGGCGCCGTGAACTCGAAGCTGTCGCCTTCGCTTTTGCCAATCAGAGCGCGTGCGATCGGCGAGGAGACCGCAATCAGTGACTGCTTGATGTCGGCCTCTATGTCGCCCACGATCTGATACTTCACGGCCTCGCCACTCTTCTCTTCTTCCAATTCCACGATCGCACCGAACACGATCTTCGTGCCAGGGTTCAAGCGCGATACGTCGATCACTTCAGCGGTGGACAGCGCCGCCTCGAGTTCCTTGATACGCCCCTCGATAAATCCCTGCTCTTCGCGCGCGGCGTGATATTCGGCATTTTCTTTCAGATCACCGTGTGCACGTGCTTCAGCGATTGCCGCGATGATTCTCGGGCGCTCGACCGACTTCAGGCGTTCCAGCTCGCCACGCAAACGTTCGGAACCAACCTTGGTAATGGGTGCGCGACTCATGCATTCAGCTCCTTGTGTAGTTCTTGCAGGCTATGCACTTCGCCGCTGTCGTGGAAATCCAGCGAATGCACCAGCGCGCGCGCGCCTGCCACCGTCGTGGAATACGTTACGCGATGTTGCAAGGCCTCGCGACGGATCGAGAACGAATCGGCGATCGCCTGCTTGCCCTCGGTTGTGTTGACGATATAGACGATCTCGCCGTTCTTGATCAGGTCGACGATATGCGGGCGGCCTTCCGCCACCTTGTTGATGCGTTCGCAAACCACGCCGTGCGCGGTCAGATAGCTCGCCGTACCGGCCGTCGCCACCAGCGTGAAACCGCGCGTGGCGATATCCGCGGCGATCGGCAGCAGGCGATCCTTGTCGGCATCGCGCACGGACACGAACACCTTGCCCTTCGGCGGCGTCTTGATGCCCGCAGCATCATGACCGCGCGCGAACGCGGCGCCGAAGCTGCGGCCCACGCCCATCACTTCACCGGTGGAGCGCATTTCGGGGCCGAGGATCGGATCGACGTTCTGGAACTTCAGGAACGGGAAGATCGCTTCCTTCACCGAGTAGTAGCCCGGGATCACTTCGCGCGTGGCGTCCTGTTCATCCAGCGAGCGACCGGCCATGCAGCGCGCGGCGATCTTGGCCAGCGCCACGCCGGTGGCCTTGGACACGAACGGTACCGTGCGCGAGGCGCGCGGGTTCACTTCCAGGATGAACACGGTGTCGCCCTGGATCGCGAACTGCGTGTTCATCAGGCCGATGACTTTCAACTCTTTCGCCATCAGCCCAACCTGGCGGCGCAGCTCGTTCTGTACCGCCGGCGACAGCGAATACGGCGGCAGCGAGCAGGACGAATCGCCCGAATGGACGCCGGCTTCCTCGATATGCTCCATGATGCCGCCGACCAGCACGTTGCCGTCGCGATCTGCGATCACATCCACGTCCACTTCTACCGCGTGATCGAGGAAGCGATCGAGCAGCACCGGCGAATCGTTCGACACCTGCACCGCTTCGCGGATGTAGCGCGAGAGATCCGCATCGTCGTAGACGACTTCCATCGCACGGCCGCCGAGCACGTAACTCGGACGCACGACCAATGGATAGCCGATTTCGCGCGCCAGCGCCAAGGCTTCATCCGCATTGCGCGCGGTGCGGTTCGGCGGCTGGATCAGGCCGAGCTTGACGATCATCTGCTGGAAGCGCTCGCGGTCTTCGGCCAGATCGATCGAATCGGGCGTGGTGCCGATGATCGGCGCACCCGCGGCTTCCAACGCGCGCGCCAGCTTCAGCGGCGTCTGGCCGCCGTACTGCACGATCACGCCCTTGGGCTTTTCCAGATCGACGATTTCCAGCACGTCTTCGAGCGTGAGCGGCTCAAAGTACAGGCGGTCGGAAGTGTCGTAGTCGGTGGATACGGTTTCCGGGTTGCAGTTGACCATGATGGTCTCGAACCCGTCTTCGCGCAGCGCCAGTGCGGCATGCACGCAGCAGTAGTCGAATTCGATGCCCTGCCCGATACGGTTCGGACCGCCGCCCAGCACGATGATCTTGTCGCGCGTGGTGGGATTGGCTTCGCACTCTTCCTCGTAGGTGGAATACATGTACGCCGTGGTGGTGGCGAATTCGGCCGCGCAGGAATCCACGCGCTTGTATACCGGGCGCACGCCCAAGGTGCGGCGCAGATGGCGAATCGCCGCTTCGTCCGTACTGGTGAGTTCGGCCAGGCGCGCATCGGAGAAACCCAGGCGCTTGAGTTCGCGCATGCGCAGCGCGTCGAGTGCGCTGATGCCTTGCGCCTGCACGTCCTTCTCGGTCAGCACGATGTCTTCGAACGCAGCCAGGAACCACGGGTCGACGCGGCTCAGGTCATGCACTTCTTCCAGCGTCAAGCCGGCGCGGAACGCGTCGGCCAGATGGAACACGCGATCGGGACGCGGCTCGCGCAATTCACGCTTGAGCGTGGCCAGGCCATCGTCGCTGGCGAGATCCAGGCCCGTCGGGTTCAAACCCGTCTTGCCGATTTCCAATCCACGCAGCGCCTTTTGCAGCGATTCATGGAAGCTGCGTCCAATCGCCATCACTTCGCCCACGGATTTCATCTGCGTGGTGAGGCGCGCATCGGCCTGCGGGAATTTCTCGAATGCGAAGCGCGGAATCTTGGTAACCACGTAGTCGATGGTCGGCTCGAATGACGCCGGCGTAAGACCGCCGGTGATGTCGTTCTTCAGCTCATCCAACGTGTAGCCCACGGCAAGCTTCGCCGCGACCTTGGCGATCGGAAAACCAGTGGCCTTCGAGGCCAAGGCAGACGAGCGCGACACGCGCGGATTCATCTCGATCACCACCACGCGACCGGTTTCGGCATTCACGCCGAACTGCACGTTGGAGCCGCCGGTATCCACGCCGATCTTGCGCAGCACGGCGATGGAGGCATCGCGCAGGCGCTGGTATTCCTTGTCGGTGAGCGTCTGTGCCGGCGCCACGGTGATGGAGTCGCCGGTGTGCACGCCCATCGGGTCGAGGTTTTCGATCGAGCACACGATGATGCAGTTGTCCGCCTTGTCGCGGACCACTTCCATCTCGAACTCTTTCCAACCGAGCACGGATTCTTCCACCAGCACTTCGTGCACCGGCGAGAGTTCCAGGCCGCGCTTGACGATCTCCTCGAATTCCTCGCGGTTGTACGCGATGCCGCCGCCGGAACCGCCGAGCGTGAAGCTGGGACGGATGATCGTGGGGTAACCGACGGTGGCCTGGATTTCCACCGCCTGATCGAACGAGCGCGCCACGGCCGCCTTCGGGCATTCCAGGCCGATCTCGGACATCGCCACGCGGAACAGTTCGCGGTCCTCGGCCATGCGGATCGCTTCGCGCGACGCGCCGACCAGCTCCACGCCATATTTCTCGAGCACGCCGTTGTCGGCCAGATCGAGCGCGCAGTTCAAGCCGGTCTGGCCGCCCATCGTCGGCAGCACCGCATCCGGGCGCTCCTTGGCGATGATGCGCTCCACCGTCTGCCAGTTGATCGGCTCGATGTAGACGGCATCAGCCATCTCCGGATCGGTCATGATCGTGGCCGGGTTGGAGTTCACCAGGATCACCCGATAACCCTCTTCGCGCAGCGCTTTACATGCTTGCGCGCCGGAGTAGTCGAACTCGCAAGCCTGACCGATCACGATCGGGCCGGCGCCGATGATCAGGATGCTTTTGATGTCGGTACGTTTTGGCATCTCAGCGGGTCTCCAGCATCAGCGTGGCGAAACGGTCGAACAGATAGCCAATATCCAGCGGGCCGGGGCTCGCTTCCGGATGGCCTTGGAAACAGAACGCGGGACGATCGGTCAGCGCGAAGCCCTGCAGCGAACCGTCGAACAACGAGGTGTGCGTGATGCGTACGTTCGACGGCAGCGTGGACGCATCCACCGCGAAACCGTGGTTCTGCGAGGTGATCAGCACACGGCCATCGTCGTGATCCTTCACCGGATGGTTCGCGCCGTGATGGCCGAACTTCATCTTCATCGTTTTACCGCCTACGGCCGCGCCCATGATCTGATGGCCGAGGCAGATGCCGAACAGTGGGATTTCCGCGTGGAGAAATTCGCGCGTGGCGGCGATGGCGTAATCGCAGGCGGCCGGATCGCCGGGGCCGTTGGAGAGGAACACGCCATCCGGCTTCATCGCCAGCACTTCGGCGGCGGGCGTCTGCGCAGGCACCACGGTGATCTCGCAACCGCGCTCTGCGAGCAGCCGCAGAATGTTGCGCTTCACGCCATAGTCGTAGGCGACCACGTTGAAGCGCTTGTCCGTTTCGTGGAACACGGTGCGGTCGAGGTCGTACACACCCTCGTTCCAGTTGTACGGCTTGGTGACGCTGACCACCTTGGCCAGGTCCATGCCGTTCAAGCCGGGGAAGGCGCGCGCCTTGGCCAGCGCGTCGTCGGCGTCGATCGACTCGCCCGCCACGATGCAGCCGTTCAGCGCGCCCTTGTCGCGCAGGATGCGCGTGAGCCGGCGCGTGTCAATGCCGGCGATGGCGACGATGCCATGGCGCTTCAGGTAATCAGGCAGGCTCTCGGTATTGCGCCAGTTGCTGGGCCGGCGCGGCACGTCGCGCACGATCAGGCCGGCGGTATGCACTTTGTCGGACTCGGCATCCACCTCGTTGCAGCCGGTGTTGCCGATGTGCGGGTATGTAAGGGTGACAATCTGGCGGGCATAAGAGGGATCGGTGAGGATCTCCTGATAGCCGGTCATGGCGGTGTTGAACACCACTTCGCCGACGGTTTCGCCAGTCGCACCGACGGCGTGGCCGTGGAATACGCTGCCGTCTTCGAGGGCAAGCAGAGCGGGATGAGGCATGTGGATGGCCGCCTTTTAGGTACAGCAAGGTCCGCAAGCCGCGTGCAAGCAGGCTTGTGGACCTTAGGTGAAGGAAAGTCTCGGGCGGGTTGAAATGATAGGCTTCGCGCGGCTTTCTGTCCACCGGAAACGAACGCGCAAAACCGATGGTCATAAGGCGCTAGACTGACGCCCCACTTGGCCAGGAACGCTGACACGCTTGATGAACGCCACCGTATTGCTGGACCCCGCTCGACTCGATCGCCCGGACACGGATGTACGCCAGCAGCCGTTTCCGTTCATGATCGCGCACGGTCAGTTGCCGGACGAAGCGCGCAACGATCTGGAGCGGGATTTCCCCAAGTACACCAGCGCGGGCTTCTTTCCTTACGACCCCGCCGATTGCGGCCCTTCCGTCAACAAGCTGGTACAGCAGCTGACCACGCCCGAATTCGCCAGCGCGATTGGCCGATACCTGGGCATCGAGAACCTCGGCCAGTATCCGACGCTGGTCACGCTGTGCCGCGCGCTGAACAAGCGCCACGGCACCATCCATACCGACAGCCGCTCCAAGGTGGCCACCGCCCTGCTCTACCTCAACACACAATGGCCCGACAGCAGCGACGGTTGCCTGCGCTTTCTCAACCGCGTGGACAACATCGACGACCTGGTCGCACCGGAACTCAAGCCGCTGTACGGCGAGTTTGCCGTGTTCAAGCGTTGCGACAATTCCTTCCACGGCCATCTGCCCTACGAAGGCGAGCGCCGCGTGGTCCAGGTGGCCTGGCTCACCAGCGAAGAAGAAAAACTGCGCAAGACCAAGCGCGGCAAATTCTCGCGCGGGTTCAAGAAACTGTTCGGCGTGCTGGATCGCAAGCTTGGCGCCGGGCGCGACCGCAGCGCGTCGCATCGCGACTGACGCGCGCACGAGCTTCTCTCCATGACGCCGGTCGCGCTGCACACGGTCTGCGAGGCACTGGCCTACGCGATCGGGTTTCGAACGTTTCTGTGGACGCGCCAGCGATTTGCTCCCGGCGCATTCAAGCACAAGGACGAAGTGGCATGGATTGCGGTGAGCGCCATCGTTGGTGCGGCACTGGGCGCCAAACTTTCCTATTGGCTGGACGACCCGCTCACTGCATTCGCCAACTTTCCCGATGTGCGCCATCTGCTGCTAGGCAAGTCCATCATCGGCGCTCTGCTCGGCGGCCTGGTGGGCGTTGAGCTGTGCAAGAAATTGGCCGGCATACAGCAATCCACCGGCGATGCCTTCGTACTGCCGCTGACCGTGGGGATGTGCATCGGCCGCGTTGGCTGTTATCTGGCGGGGCTGGGCGACCATACCTACGGCAACCCCACATCACTGCCGTGGGGCGTGGATTTCGGCGATGGCATTCCGCGCCATCCCACTCAGCTCTACGAGATTCTCTTCCTGCTTGCGCAGTACGCCTGGATCCATGCGCGACGCCATGATTTTGCGCAACCGGGCGACCGCTTCCGAGCATTCATGATCGGCTATCTCGTCTTCCGCCTGCTGGTGGAATTCATCAAGCCGGTGTTCTATGTCTACCCGGCGCATTTAAGCGGCCTGCAACTGCTTTGCGTGGCCGGCCTGCTCTACTACCATCGAGACCTGCCGCGTATTGCGAAAATTCTATTCAGGGGAAGAAGCCGCGCATGGGAGCCAAGGTAAGGCCATATCTGTTTTACGACAGCGCGGTCTCCATTTGCAGCATCTGCCTGCGACGCGTCGAAGCGAAAATCCTGATCAAGGACGAGCGCGTCTACATGGAAAAGTGGTGCCCGCATCACGGTCGCGAACGCGTGCTGCTCGCGGACGATGCAGCGTATTACCGCCAATGCCGCGAGCTTTACATCAAGCCGCCGGAACTGCCAAGACAATTCAACACGGCGCAGCATTTCGGTTGCCCGTACGATTGCGGGCTGTGTCCGGAACACATGCAGCATTCCTGCTTGACCCTGATCGAGATCACCGATCACTGCAACCTGCGCTGCCCGATCTGCTACGCCGAAAGCGGCCCGCACCGACCGGGTTACCGCGACCTTGCAACGGTTGAGCGCATGCTCGATGCAGTGGTCGCCAACGAGGGCGAGCCCGACGTGGTGCAGATCTCAGGTGGCGAACCGACCCTGCATCCTGATTTCTTCGCCATCCTCGACGCCGCCAGGCAACGTCCGATCCGGCATCTGATGGTAAATACCAATGGGCTGCGCATTGCCAGGGAGCCGGATTTCGCGGCACGGCTGGCGGATTACCAGCCGGGCTTCGAGCTCTACCTGCAATTCGATTCGTTGCGCGATGAAGTGCACAAGGATCTGCGCGGCGCAAAATTGCGTGACGTGCGCCTGAAGGCACTGGAGCACCTCAATCGGCACGATATCTCCACCACCTTGGTGGTCACCGTCAAGAAAGGACTCAACGACGACGAGCTCGGTTCCATCATCGAGTTCGCCCTCACTCAGCCTTGCGTGCGTGGCGTCACCTTCCAGCCGATCCAGGCGGCCGGCCGTCTGGAAGGCTATGACGCCGAACGCGATCGCCTCACTTTGAGCGAAGTGCGCCGGCGCATCCTTGAGCAAAGCGCGATCTTTCGTCCCGACGACCTGATTCCCGTTCCCTGCAATCCCGATTGCCTGGCAATGGCCTACGCCCTGAAGCTGGGTGACCAAGTTCTGCCGCTGACCCGTTTCGTTTCGCCCGAAACGCTGGTCAGCAAGGGACGCAACACCATCGTGGTCGAACGCGATGAAGAGCTGCGCGCGCACGTGTTCGAGCTGTTCGCCACCAATCATTCGCCCGAATCGCAGGCCTGCTCACTATCGGATCTGCTGTGCTGCCTACCGCAGGTGCAGGCACCGGCGGAGCTTTCCTATCGCAATGTGTTCCGCGTATTGATCATGCAGTTCATCGACGCGCATGGCTTCGACCTGCGTGCCGTGAAGAAATCCTGCGTACACATTGCGCAACCGGACGGCCGCATTATCCCGTTCGATACGTTCAATTTGTTCTATCGCGACGATCAGGCGGCCAAGCTCGAAGTGCTCAGGCGCGAAATCGAACAGGCTCGCGCCGTCGAAAGAAGCGCGCCATGAGCAGCATCCCGCCCTACGAACCGCCACGCGCCCCTCTGTCCGAAGCGGAGCCTCACAACGGCTCGGTGTGGGGCGGTATTGGCATGGCTTGGCTGATCATGGTGCTGGGCGAGGCTCTTCTCCTTCCGTCCGGAACATTCTCCCTTGGGCTGCTGCCGCCAGTCGTGATCCTCATTGCCGGCATCGTCAAGCTCTCTGGCGATACCCCTCGCACCGGTAAAGGCCTGCTGCTGGGACTGGCCTCGATCTTCGCCGTGGTGCTGTTGTTGGTGGCAGCCTGCTTCGGCATGCTCCGTGGAGGTATCGGTGAATAAGCGCCTTGAGAGGAGTGGCATATGAGCCCCGTTGACGCGCCACCACCCAGCGATTTCCATCCGGACAAACCAGCGGAAGACAACGGCTCGCTGGGCGCCGGCATCGGCCTGGCCTGGGCGATTGCTGTAGTGGGCACGCCCCTGTGCGGGTCGATGATGACCGTGTTCAGCACGCGCTTCAACGAGTGGTTCGTGGTGCTTTGGTTGCTGCCCTACTTGTCCATCATCGTGCTGGCCATCTTTCAATATCGAAAAGGCAAAACGAGAACAGGCTTGGGATTGATGCTCGGATTGGTGTCGATGATCGCCGTCGTATTACTGCTCGTTGCCGCTTGTTTCGGCATGTTCTCCACGCATTGAGGCGAAGCGGGAACACGATGGACCAAGCCGGTGCCGCGCATCCGGCCCATGGCATATTATTGAGTGCTTGAACCGCTTCGGGGGAAGCCATGTCTTTCGTGTTCTTGCTGTCATTGGCGTTGCAGATTGCTTGCGCCGTGCACGTTATCCGCAGCGGCCGTCCGCTGTATTGGCTTTTCCTGATTCTGATCGGTTCCTATCTCGCTGTGCTGGTTTACGTGCTGATTGCGGTCATTCCCGATCTTCAACACGATCCGCATGGACGCAGGGCCGCTCGCACGGCGATGAAGGTGATCGATCCGCAACGCCGCCGGCGTGAACTGCAGAAGCAACTTGAACTCAGCAACACCATCGACAATCGCCGCCGGCTTGCCGAGGAATGCCTGCAACAAGGCGATTACGCCAACGCGCAGGAGCTGTATCAAGGCTTGCTTACCGGCATGTACGCCACCGATCCGCATTTCATGGAAGGGCTGGCGCATGCGCAAGCGGGCAACGAACACTTCGCCGATGCGCGTCACACGCTGGACGCGCTTGCTCAGGCCAATCCGAATTACAAATCCAGCGAGGTGCAATTGCTCTACGCACGATGCCTCGAAGAACTCGGCGACACCGAAGCGGCGCTGGACGAATACCGCGTACTGGCCGATAGCTATCCCGGCGAGGAAGGGCGTTTCCGCTATGGCCGCCTGCTCGCGCAAAACCAACGCCATTCGGAAGCGCGCAGCGTGCTGCAAAGCCAGCTTCGACGCGCCGAAATGATGCCCCGCTACTATCGCCGCAAAGAGCAGGCTTGGCTCAAGGCTGCAAAGGTGGAACTGTCGAGGCTGGGCGAATCCTGAGCTATTTGCAAAGTGGCGTGGCCCGCGCAAAGAATGCGAACAGACCCTAGCCCATCAGCCAGAACATATAGGCCGCAAACACGCCGTAAAGCAGTCCCACCGGCGCAAGCTTTCGCCCATCGACGTGTCCGCGGCGGAACAACCACCACAGATAGATAATCGCGGCGGCCGTCATGATACCGGCCATGATCAACGGCTTGTCGAACATCCACGGCGTCGCGAATATCGCCAGCGCACTGGGGATGGTGGCCTGGATCATCATGGCCCCGGAAATATTCGCCAGCGCCAGCCGTTCCTTGCCCTGGCGCACCCAGATCAGGGCATTCATGGTTTCCGGCAGTTCCGTCGCGACCGGGCTCAATACCAACGCCACCAGATGCGGCGGCAGATGCATGGCCTCGCCGATGTTCTCGATCTGCAAAACGAAGACATGCGACGCCACCGCGATAACCAGCAACGACAATGTCGCCTGCAGCGCCACCATCGGCAACGACGGATTGGACGCGCGCGGCTGGAATTTCAGCGCTTCCAGATCATCGCCATGCGAGATATCGCCCTCGCCTTTCAGTTCTTGCCATACGTAGATCGCGTACGCCAGCAGAAACAGCACGCCCAGCCAGGGCTTGAACGCAAACGCGATCAATCCTAGCCCGCACTTCACTACGAAAATCGAAAGGAACCAGGCTTGGTCGCGCGCCAGCCGTGCATGCTCGACATGCACGCGCACCGTGGCACGCCCCAGGCGACGACGATTGCCCCACAGCGCCACGCCGACCACTGCGTAGGCAATGGTGGCCAGTACCAGGGGCCCTCCCATCGCTGCGCCCACGCCGATATCGCGCACTTCCGGCGTGCGCCCCATGACCACGGCCACGAACGTCACTGCGCTTTCCGGCAACGCCGTGCCGAACGCGGCCAGCACCGTACCGGTGGCCGTCTCGCCAAGGTTCAGCTTTTTGCCCAGCCACTCGATGCTGTTGACGAAGTATTCGCAAGCCGCATAGATAGCCGCCGCGGAAAGCAGGAACAGCAGTGCAGTGAGCGCCATGAAAAATGTCCGGGCCGGGCGAGCGAAATCCGATGGCACACGCGCGTCGCTCGCCCGGCCGGGGTGAGCGCGTCGTGGCCAAAGGTCTCGCCGAGCGATCGCAAACAGGAAGCCTGCGATAACCACCCGCGCCATGAAGCGAACGCTTCAAGTGTGTTGACGCGGATTCTCCACTACATAGGCCGAAGCCCGATGCCGCGAAGATGGCTACTCCCCAATGACAGTGAGTGCTGCGAATGCTACAGGCTTCGCCATGGCCTCACAACACGTTGCGCCGTGCGTCAGGGCCTATCCAGCGCCTTGCGGCCAATCGCCGGGTCGTCGGTAAAGAACGCATCGATACCCGCCGCGAGATAGGCACGAATCTCCGCAACCGAACCCGCCTCGTTGAACGTCTTCGGATCGCTGCCCTGCCAAAAATTCCTGGCCTGGAAGTGATTTTCCGGGCGGAAGGTATACGGATGCACCTCCAGGCCTGCCGCGTGCGCGTCACGTACCAGCGAGGTGGGCGTGCCCAGCCTGCCATCAGGGTTCAACGGGATGATCGACCGGATGTTGGGGCCGATCGCATCCGCATAACCGGCTATCTCGCGCAGGCCGGCAGGTTTCACCATGTCGCCGTAACTAAGCTTGCCGCCTGTCGACACCACATCGTAGGGCTGCTCGTGCAGATCATCGATCAACTGCAACAGCCGTACGTTCGGATGACACTTGCCCAGCTTGCCGCGCAGATAACGCAGGTTGGCGATTTCGAACGACTGGATTTCCACCGGTGCATGCTGCGTGTAGCGATGCGCAGCGACGATCGCAAGCACGCGATCTTCCATCGGCAAGCCTGTTTTCTGGAAATACGTACCGTGCTTGATCTCCGGAATGATGCCAATGACGCGTCCGCGCGTGGCCGACTCGGTCGCGACGAAATCGATGATTTCGTCGAACGTCGGGATCTGGAAATCACCGTCGTATCGCGTGCTGCGATAGTCCGGCAAACGCTCGCGCGCACGCAGCGTCTTCAACTCTGCCAGCGTGAAATCTTCGGTGAACCAACCCGTGACGCGGTGTCCATCGATGGTCTTGGTGGTCTTGCGCGCGGCGAATTCCGGATGGCTGGCGACGTCGGTGGTGGTGCTGATTTCGTTCTCGTGGCGGGCCACCGGCACGCCGTCCTTGGTCATCACCAGATCGGGTTCGACATAGTCCGCGCCATCGGCAATCGCCTTGGCGTAGGAGGCCAGCGTGTGTTCGGGCCGCAAGGCGCTGGCGCCACGATGGCCGATGACCAGCACCTTAGCCGCGATCGGCTTTTCATCGGCATGGACGGCGGCGGACATGAGCACGGCTCCCAGACAGCAGCCCAGCCATAGTAGCGTTTTCATCCCGACGCCCTCGCGTGTGCGTGGAAGAGAGGCGATCAGCCCGTAACGCGTGCTTGCAGCATGTCGTCGATGCCGTAGCTGCCGGGCTTGCGAGCCGTCAGCCACGCTGCAGCTTCCAGTGCACCGCGCGCAAAAATGGAGCGGTCACTGGCGCGATGACTCAACTCGACGCGCTCGCCCTGGCCAAGCAGCAAGGCCGTGTGCTCCCCCACCACATCGCCGCCGCGCACCACGGCAAAACCGATACTGCCGCTGCGGCGCGCACCGGGGCGGCCTTCGCGTACGTAGACGGCATCCTTTGCCAACGTGGTACCGCGTGCCTCGGCTGCGGCATCGCCCAATGCGAGCGCGGTGCCCGATGGCGCGTCTTCCTTGCGGCCGTGATGCGCTTCGACGATTTCCAGATCCCAATCGGGCAGCGCCGCGGCGGCCTGGCTCAGCAAGCGCTTCAACACTGCGACGCCCAGGCTGAAATTGGCGGCATGCAACAGCGGAATGTGTTGCGTGGCGTCATCAAGCCTGGCTTGCAATGGCGCGTCGATCCCAGTCGTTCCTGTTACCAACGCCGCCTTGTGCGTGATGCAGTAATCAAGCGCTGCGGCAAGCCCTTCCGGGCCGCTGAAGTCGATGACGACATGGGCGGTGACAGCGTTCCAGTCATGCGAATAGCGCAGCGAAGTTGGAAGCTCCGCGAAAACGGGGGCGCCGTTATGTTCGGAATTCGCAGATACCAACGCATTGACCAGTTCGAAGCGCTTGTCCTCGCGTACCAACGCGAGCAATGCGCGTCCCATGCGGCCGGAAGCGCCATTGATGGCAAGACGGATGGGATGGGGCATGCGGGATGTCCTTAGCTTTATTCCCTCTCCCCTGCGGGGAGAGGGCTAGGGTGAGGAACCAGTCTTGCGAGGAGGTTTCGCCAACGCAATCTTGGCGATGATGCACATCTTCGCAAGATTGACCCCTCACCCCAACCCTCTCCCCGGAGGGGAGAGGGAGCAAATCTATGAGGTGACTCGCGACCAGAACTGCTTCACGCCATCCATAAAGCCCTTGGCCCGCGGCGTGTGCTCGTCGTCATCGGCGAACGTAGCTTCCAGCTTCTCCAGCAGTTCGCGTTGCTCGCGGGTGAGGCGCACCGGCGTCTCCACGACCACGCGGCAAACGAGGTCGCCAGTACGGCCGCCACGCACGGATTTCACACCGCGCCCGCGCAACACGAACTGCTGCCCGGTCTGCGTTTCCTGTGGAATGGTGATGGCGACTTCGCCGTCCAGCGTGGGTACCTGCAGTTCCGCACCGAGCGCTGCCTGCGAGATGCGGATCGGCACCTCGCAAAAAAGATTGTTGCCGTCGCGCTGGAAAATCTCGTGCTCGCGCACGCGCACTTCCACGTAAAGATCGCCGGCCTCGGTGCCGGCCGGACCGGCTTCACCCTGCCCGGCCAGGCGGATGCGGTCGCCGTTGTCCACGCCGGCCGGAATGCGCACCGACAGCGTGCGCGTCTCTTCCAGGCGCCCTTCGCCATGGCATTTCTTGCAGGGCTTCTCGATCGCGCGGCCGCTGCCGCCGCAATGCGGACAGGTCTGCTGGATCGAAAAGATGCCGTTCTGCATGCGCACACGGCCATGGCCGTTGCAGGTGCTGCAGCTGACGGTCTTGCCGTCTTCCGAGCCACTACCATTGCAGTGGTGGCAATTGACCTGGGTGGGGATATCGAATTTCTTCTCGACACCGAACACGGCTTCTTCCAGATCCAGCTCCATGATGTAGCGCAGATCCGAACCGCGGCGCTGGCGCGAGGAACGGCCACTGCCGAAGATGTCGCCGAAAATGTCCCCGAAGATGTCGCCCATGTCGCCGAAGCCGGCGCCGCCACGGCCGCCGCCCATGCCGCCTTCGAACGCGGCGTGCCCGTACTGGTCGTACATCGCGCGCTTCTGCGCGTCGCCAAGTACGTCGTAGGCTTCCTTGGCCTCTTTGAATTTCTCCTGCGCGTGCGGGTCGTCCGGGCAGCGGTCGGGGTGATATTTCATCGCCAGGCGACGGAAGGCTTTCTTCAACTCCGCTTCGTCGGCCGAACGTTCGACACCCAGAATTTCGTAATAGTCACGCTTGCTCATTGCTTGATCCGCGATTCGATGCGCCGATCGGGAATGAACCAGATCGCAGCCACCGTGGCATAAAGAACACACGACACCCACGGCGCCACGAACGCCAGCAGGATGCCGCCTAGATACATGGCGACGGCGACCTTGCCTTTCCAGTCGCCGCCCACCGCCTGGGCCAACAGAGAGTCCTTGCCGCCGTTGGCCGCGATCAGGCTGCCCTGGAACGGTTGCCAGGCGATAGCGCACATCATCAGCACGAAACCATAGACCGCCACAGGAAGCTGCGAGAAGCGATTCTCGCCCATCCATCCGGTGGCCACCGGCATCAACGACAGCCAGAACAGCAGGTGCAGGTTGTTCCAGAGCACGCTGCCGTTGACCTTCGTGGCAGCATGCATGAAATGATGGTGGTTGTTCCAGTAGATGCCGACGTAGATAAAGCTCAATACGTAGCTCAGGAACACCGGCCACTGCGACAGCAGCACGCTCCAGCCGTCGCCGTGCGGCACCTTCAGCTCCAGCACCATGATGGTAATGATGATGGCGAGTACGCCATCGCTGAAGGCTTCGAGCCGCCCTTTGTCCATCATTTCCCCTCTCAACATGCAACGAGCGCCCCTCTCGAGGCGCTCGTTGTTCGACAGCTTAGGCGATTACGACTTGCCGTCGTTCTTCACTTCGGTGAACTCGGCGTCGACCACGTCGTCCGGCTGGGCCGAACCGCCCGGGCCCGGACCGTGTTGCGCACCGGCGCCCGCATCGGCATGGCCGCCGGCCTGCGCCGCGGCATAGAGCGACTGCGCAACCTGCTCCAGCTTCTGGATCTTGGCCTCGATGGCAGCCTTGTCATCGCTGTCCTTCGCCTTTTCCAGATCCGACAGCGCGCCTTCGATTTCGCTGAGCTGCGCACCCGGCACTTTGCCGCCATGCTCTTTCAGCGCGCTGCGCGTGGCGTGTACCAGTTGATCGGCCTTGTTGCGCGTGCTGACCAGTTCCTGGAACTTGCGGTCTTCTTCCTTGTGGCTTTCCGCGTCGGCGACCATGCGCTGGATTTCTTCTTCCGAAAGACCGGAACCGGCCTTGATCTCGATGCGCTGTTCCTTGCCGGTCTTCTTGTCCTTGGCGGACACGTGCAGGATGCCGTTGGCGTCGATGTCGAAGGTCACTTCGATCTGCGGCATGCCGCGTGGCGCGGAATCGATGCCGGCCAGGTCGAACTTGCCCAGCGATTTGTTGGCGCTCGCGCGATCGCGCTCACCCTGCAGCACGTGCACGGTCACTGCGGTCTGGTTGTCTTCGGCCGTGGAGAACACCTGCGAGGCCTTGGTCGGCACCGTGGTGTTCTTCTCGATCAGCTTGGTCATCACGCCGCCCATGGTCTCGATGCCCAGCGACAGCGGGGTAACGTCGAGCAGCAGCACGTCCTTCACCGAACCGCCCAGCACGCCGCCCTGGATCGCCGCGCCCACGGCAACGGCTTCGTCCGGGTTGACGTCCTTGCGCGGCTCCTTGCCGAAGAAATCCTTTACTGCTTCCTGCACTTTCGGCATGCGGGTCTGGCCACCGACCAGGATCACTTCGCTGATGTCGGCCACGCGCAGGCCGGCGTCGTTGAGTGCGGTGCGGCATGGCTCGATGGTGCGCTTGACCAGATCTTCCACCAGCGCTTCGAGCTTGGCGCGGGTGAGCTTGATGTTCAGATGCTTCGGACCGGAGGCATCCGCCGTCACGTACGGCAGGTTCACTTCAGTCTGGTGCGAGGACGACAGCTCGATCTTGGCGCGCTCGGCCGCATCCTTCAGGCGCTGCAACGCCAAGGCGTCCTTGCTGAGGTCGATGCCCTGATCCTTCTTGAATTCCTCGATGAGGTAATCGATGACGCGCTTGTCGAAGTCTTCGCCGCCGAGGAACGTATCGCCATTGGTGGCCAGCACTTCGAACTGCTTCTCGCCGTCGACTTCGGCGATCTCGATGATCGACACGTCGAAGGTGCCGCCGCCAAGGTCGTACACGGCGATCTTGCGGTCACCGCCTTTCTTGTCCAGGCCGTAGGCCAGCGCGGCCGCGGTCGGCTCGTTGATGATGCGCTTGACGTCCAGGCCGGCAATGCGGCCGGCGTCCTTGGTGGCCTGGCGCTGGCTGTCGTTGAAGTACGCCGGTACGGTGATCACCGCCTCGGTGATGGTTTCGCCCAGGTAATCCTCGGCGGTCTTCTTCATCTTCATCAGCACTTTGGCGGAGATTTCCTGCGGCGCCATCTTCTTGCCGTCGGAGGTCTGCACCCAGGCGTCACCGTTTTCGTGCGCGACGATGCCGTACGGCACGATGTGGATGTCCTTCTGCACTTCGGCGTCGGTGAACTTGCGGCCGATCAGGCGCTTCACCGCGTAGAAGGTGTTCTTGGGGTTGGTGACGCCCTGGCGCTTGGCGGGAGCGCCGACCATCACTTCGCTGTCTTTGGTGAACGCGACGATGGACGGCGTGGTGCGATCGCCCTCCGAGTTCTCGATGACCTTGGTGGTGCTGCCATCCATGATGGCGACGCACGAGTTGGTCGTGCCCAGGTCGATGCCGATGATCTTGCCCATGATGTGTGCTCCGGAAATCTCGTGTGCGGCCCCGCGCCGCGAATGGTTGTCAGATGGGGTTGTGGCGAAAGTCGTTCAATACCAGCTAAACCCTGCAGTTCTGGAATTGCGGATATCGTTCAGTCGTCCTTGGCCACGGACACCAGCGCCGGGCGCAACAATCGATCGTTCAATACGTAGCCTTTTTGCAGGACCGCCACCACGGTGCCGGGCGCCTTGCCAGGCGCCTCAACCATGCTCACCGCGTGATGACGTTCCGGATCGAGCGGCTGATCGAGCGGATCGACCTGCACCAGGCCGTTGTTGCTGGCGATGCGCAACAGCTCTTTCAGGGTGAGGTTCAAGCCCTCGCGGATCGTGTCGACGTCGCCGCCCTCGGTCGCCAGGCCCCGTTCCAGGCCGTCGTACACGGGCAGCAGGTCGTTGAGCAGCTTTTCATTGGCGAAGCGGCGCGCCTGCTCCAGGTCGCGATGCAGGCGGCGGCGCTGGTTCTCCAGCTCGGCCTTTTCGCGCAGCACGGTCTCGCGCAGCTCCCGGTTGCTCGCTTCCAGCTCGGCCAGCTTGGCCTTGAGCGCTTCCAATTCTTCGCCCGGCGTGGCGTTTTGCGTGCCCATGTCAGGCGCTTCGGGCGAATGCGAATCGCTGTTATGCATGAATGACTCCAAACATCGTCCTGGGCCGGCATTCACTGCCGACCATCAAAATTCTGCGGGTGAACCCGCCTCCCAACCGGCCGTTATAGGGTCGTGGCGGCGCGATTCAAGGCATCGCTCAATAACCGGGCCGTCGCCTGCACTACCGGAATCACGCGATCGTAAGCCATGCGGGTGGGGCCGATCACGCCGACGGCGCCCAGCAAGCGGCCCTGCGCGCCATAGCTTGCGGTGACCACGCTGCAACCGTCCAGCGCGGCAAAGCCCGATTCCTCGCCGATGAACAGTCGAACGCCGGGCGCCTTGGCGCAGGTTTCCATCAGTTGCAGCAATTCGTTTTTCTTCTGGAACGCCTCGAACAGCTCGCGCAGTCGGTCAAGGTTGCCCAGCTCGGCATAGGCCATCAGGTTGGTCTGGCCGCTGACCAGCACGTCTTCGTCCTGCGGCGCAAACGACGATGCCGCCAGCTCCACCGCCTTGGCAAGCAGTTGGTGCAGCTCGCTGCTGGCCTCACGCAGTTCGCGCAGCAGGTGCGCGCGGATGTCGTCCACGCGCAGGCCCACGAAATGCTCGTTGATGTAATTGGCTGCCTGCTCCAGCTCCCGCGCTTCCACCGGCTTGGCCAGCTGGATCACGCGGTTCTGCACCTGGTTGTCGGAGAACACCAGGATCACCAGCACGCGCGCATCCGGCAGCGGCACGAAATCGATATGGCGCAGCGGGAAATCGGTCTGGCGCGGCACCGTTACCACACCGGCGAAATGGGTCATCGCCGAAAGCAGCACTGAGGCATTGCCGACCAGGTCGCGCACCGTGGTCGGGCCGGGCGGCAGCTCACGCTGCAATCGCACCATCTCGTCACGCGGCAGCGGCTGCAATTCGATCAGGCTGTCGACGAACAGGCGCAGGCCGCGCGGCGTGGGAATGCGTCCGGCCGAGGTATGCGGCGAGGCGATCAGGCCAGCTTCTTCCAGATCCGCCATGACGTTGCGGATGGTGGCCGGGCTCACGTCCAGCCCGGACGAACGCGACAACGTGCGCGAGCCGACCGGCTCGCCGTCGATCAAATACTGCGCGATCAACGTGCGCAGCAAGCGCCGCGCGCGGGTATCGAGTTCTTGGCCGGGATGACGAGACATGCGCTGTGGCAATCCGTGAGACGACTTAGAAATAAGGTTTGGTGAGCAAGAAAGCAAGAAAGGCTTCAAAGATGGGGAGCGAGGGGCTGGAAAACGGGGAACGTCGAGATCGCCGCATGCCAGATGCCCCGTTTCCTATTCCCGGTTCCCCCGTACAATCGCGCCGATAACTACCGCCCTCGCCCATGCTCACCTCTCTCTACGTTCGCCAGCTCGCCGTCGTTGAAGAAGCCGACCTTGCCTTTGGCCCCGGCCTGACCGTGGTCAGCGGGGAAACCGGCGCGGGCAAGTCCCTGCTGGTGGACGCCCTGATGCTGCTGGCCGGCGCGCGCGCCGACAGCGGCATCGTGCGGGCCGGCAGCGATCGCGCCGAGCTTGCGGCGGAATTCGACCTCGGCAAGCTGCCCGATGCACGCGATTGGCTGCAACGCGAAGAACTGGACGAAGACGGCGCCTGCCAGTTGCGCCGCGTGATCCGCGCCGAAGGCAGCTCGCGCGCCTGGATCAACGGCCGTCCCGCTACCGTCGGCCAGATGGGCGAACTGGCCGCCTTGCTGGTGGAAATCCACGGCCAGCACGAGCATCAGGCGCTGCTGGAACGCGCGCATCAAATGAATCTGCTGGATGCCTACGCCGAAAACGAAACGCGCGTGGCGCAGGTACGCGAGCTTGCCACGCAGTGGCGCGAACTTGGGGCGCGCATCCGCAAGCTGGCCGGCGGCGAGGATCGCGAGCATCGCCTCGAACTACTGCGGCACGAACTCTCCGAACTGGAAAAATGGGCGCTGCCGGTCGCCGAACTGGCAGAACTGGAAAGCAGCCACAAGCGACTGGCCAACGCCAGCAAACTCACCGAAGGCATCACCGGCGTGGTCGACCTGCTCGACGGCGACAGCGAATTCGCGCTGCGTTCGTCGCTGGGGCGCGCGCATGCGGAACTCAGTCGTCTTGCTGCATTGGACGACCGCCTCGCACCCATGCTCGACCTGCTCGACAACGCGCAGATCCAGCTCACCGAAGCCGCCGATGGCCTTGCACGTTATGCGCAGGATGTGGATCTGGACCCCGAACGCTATGCGGAGGTCGATGCGCATCTCATGCGTCTGCACGAACTGTCGCGCAAGCATCGCCTGCCCGTCGCCGAACTGGACGACAAGCGCATCGCAGTGCAAAACGAACTGACCGAACTTGAAAACGCCGGCGACGCGCTTCAACGCCTTGATGCGCAACGTGCGCAACTGCAGCGCGATTACGACAAGGCGGCCGAAGCGCTCAGCAAATCGCGGCAGGCCGCCGCCAAGCGCCTCGGCAAGGAAGTGAGCGCACTGATGGGCGAGCTGGGCATGGCCGGCGGCGTGCTGCAGGTAACGCTGGAAGCTTCCGAAAACAGCGAACCCGATCCACAAGGCCGCGAACGCTGCGAACTGCTGGTCAGCGCCAACCCCGGCCAGCCGCCGCGTCCGTTGCGCAAGGTGGCCTCCGGCGGCGAACTCGCACGCATCAGCCTCGCCATCGAAGTAGCGACGCTGGGCAAGGACACCGTCGGCTGCATGGTGTTCGACGAAGTCGATACTGGCATCGGCGGCGCAGTGGCCGAAGTGGTCGGCCAGAAACTGCGCGCACTCGGTTCACGCTGCCAGGTGCTGTGCGTAACACACCTGCCGCAAGTGGCCGCGCAAGGCCATGCCCATCTGCGCGTAAGCAAACACAGCGAAAGCGGCTCCACCCACACGCGCATCGAAGTGTTGAGCACCGAAGGCCGCCGCGATGAACTGGCGCGCATGCTCGGCGGCGTGGAGATCACCCGCGAAACGCGGGCGCATGCGAAGAAGATGCTGGAGCAGGCGCAAGCGTAATCGTTCCAGTTAAAGCCAGTTGCTTTTTTGCTCGTCATTCCGGCTTTCGCCGGAATGACGGCTCTGACTTTTTTTGCGATCTATCCGTCCGCCATCCTGTTTTTTTGCTAGAAAACAGCGAAAAACAAAAGGCTATAGAGCAGCCGCTCAACTTACGTGCGAATCGGCAGCAACCCCCGCTCGCTCGCAATCCGATAGAGATCCAGCTCCGAGCCCGCGCCCAGCTTGCCCATCAAGCTCGCACGGTGGATATACACGGTCTTCTGCCCAATCCCCAGCTCCGCCGCCACCTGTTTCGGTGCGCGCCCGGCTGCCAGCAGCAGGAACACTTCGTGCTCACGCGCGGTAAGCCGATCGACCGGATCGAGGATGTCGTTCGGTCTTGCCGCGCGGCGTTGGCGCAGATCGGAACTCAGAAACTCCTCGCCGCGCATCACCGCGCGCAGGCCGGCCACCAGTTCTTCGGGTGCCACGCCTTTGGTGACGTAGCCGCTCGCGCCGCGCCGCAGGGCTTCCGATACGTAGGGTTCGCCGTCGTGCATGCTCAGCACCACGATGCGCGTGCCGGTTGCCACGCTGCGCAGATGTTCGATCAGCGGCAAACCGCTGCCATCGGGTAGCGACAGATCGAGTGCGACCAAGTCCGGCTGGTACTGGCTGATGGCTTCCACCGCGTCGTCGGCGTTGCGGCATTCGGCCACGACCTCGAGGTCCGGCTCCATTTCGATAAGCCGCTTGAACCCCTCGCGGACGATGGCGTGATCGTCGACCAGAACAATGCTGTGCATGAAGCGCACTGTATCCGACGTCGGCCCGGATGCAATCCCGCTTCTTGCCAGGCATCACGAACCGACCACCGCCCGCTAACATCGACGCATGCGCCTGAAACTCTCCTTCTTGAAGTCTCCCCCATTCGCCGGCCTGGGTTATGGCGTGTTGTGGGGGCTGCTCTGGCCTACTTCGCAGCCGGATTGGACCCTGCAGTTCGGCCTGCGCTTCGGCGTGCTGCTGCTGTCGCCCTTTCGCTACTGGCCATGGCTGATCGGCTCGGAGCTGGTCGCCGCGCTGTCGATTGAATACTGGTACGGCTACACGCTGGACTGGCACACCTTCGTGTTCGGCGACCTGCCGCTGCCGATGATGGTGGCGCTGTGCCTGGGCTTGCTGCGGCGGGCGAACCTGCGTCCGAGCATGCGCGATCCGGAAGAAGTCTCGCGCTTGCTGCTCTCCGCCGGCTTTACCGGCGTGGCCGCCACCGCCACGGACGCCGCAACGATGGCCTTGCTGCATGAGCTGCCGTCGACCGGTTTGCTGGAAGGGCTGGGCAACGAAATCCTCGGCTATTACGTCGGCCTGCTGTTGCTGGTGCCGCCGTTGATCATGCTGTGGCGTGCGCGCCCGTCGAAGCAGGAGATGTCCGAGTTGCTAATGGATGGTTTGCTGGTGATGCTGCCGGCGCTGATCATTCTGCTGATTCTCACCGAGCAGGCCGCGCCGCAACGCGAGTTCGCGCGCATCCTGTCGCTGGCGCCGGTGCTGTTCTTCGCCTTCCGCCATGGCTGGCGCGGCGCCAGCCTGTCGATGCTGGTCTCCAGTGCGGGCATGGCGCTGGTCGATCGCGTCTTTACTCATGTGGTGCCGACTGCTTCTTCGCACATGTTCCTGGCCGTAGCCGGCACCGGCGCCCTGATGCTGGGCTCGGCCACCGACGCGCTTCGGCGCAGCAGCGCGCGCATGGCGGAGCAGAACGTATACCTCGCCGCAGTCAATCGCCGCCTCGACCACCTCGCCCGCCAACTCCGCGATGCCGCGCGCGGCAACCTGCAAACCGAGGAAAACCAGCGGCGCCACATGGCAGCCGAGCTGCACGACGAGCTGGGCCAGAACCTCACCGCCATCCAGACGCACGTGAAGCTGGCGCAGAACCGCCTGAAACAGGCGGGCCTGGAAGACATCGGCACGGCCATCAACGACATCCTCGCCCACATGCGTCGTGCGCTGCACCGGGTGATGGACGACTTACGCCCTGCGGTGCTGGATGAGTTCGGCCTCATGCGTGCGCTGGACGAAGGCCCCATCCGCGATCTGCTGGCCACGGCCGGCATGATCTATCACACGGAACTGCACGGCGACCCGCGCATGCTGGAGGAAGACATCCGCACGGCCATCTACCGCCTGGCCCAGGAAAGCGCCACCAATGCGGTGAAGCATGCGCAGGCCACGGAATTCCGCCTGCGACTGCGTATCGGCGAGCGGGCGGGCTCGGCGCTGGCTCTTGTGGATATTCGTGACAACGGCGTGGGCCTGCCCGAACGGGTGCCGCGTGGCGGCCGCGGCCTGCAGGGCATGCGCGACCGCGTGACCTCGCTGGGCGGACTGTTCCGCCTACGTCCGGACAGCCAAGGCGTTCACCTGCGAATTTTGCTGCGAAGCAGCATATCTAATCGCGAATCCAGTGACTTGTGACACTGTAACTAGGAAATTTTCCAATACCAGCTCCGTAAAAGCTTCGTTAGGATCAATCCCATCGATGTGGGGGAGCCGCCGTCGAGAGACGGTGAGCACGAGTCATCCGTGGGGACGGAGGACTCGAAGAGTGGCAGGATGCCACTCCGCCGGAGTCTGGACATTTGCAGGTATTCGCGAGCAATTCCGATACCACGCACGTCAAGAGACAACGGTAAGCCGCTGGGCGGACAGGAGTCCTCCCGCGGCTTTTTTTATGCCTGTTGTCTGGCCTGCTCGGTCGGTCTCCGCCCGTTTGCTGGTTGGGGGGCCTCTGCCTCTTCCCTGGGTGGTCAATCCGGCGCAGGCCCACTGCGGAGGAAATAGTTAGTTGCCGATCCGCAGGAAAACCCCACGTCCCGTCATCCCAGCGAAAGCTGGGATCCAGTGACTTGCAAGGCGTGAAAGACACTGGATTTCAGCTTTCGCTGGAATGACGAATCGGTAACGTTGAATCTACGGATAAAAAATCTCGCACCCGATTACGTGCGCCAACTTCTATCTATTAGCGATCCCCGTTTTCCCTGGAAACAGAGGGCCTCTGCGGGAATGACGGCGAGAGAAACAGGTATTCCGCGGGAACAGAAAGGGAAAGGCGCGCCACCCCTTACTTCCGCTTATTCCCCATCGGCCTCACATACAGCACCAAGCTATGGTCCTGAATTTCATAGCCGTGCTTGGCCGCAATCTCGCGCTGCAAGCGCTCGATCTCTTCGCTGACGAACTCGATCACTTTCCCGCTGTCCACATCGATCATGTGATCGTGGTGCTGGCCGCGATCCAGTTCATACACCGCCTGGCCACCCTCGAAATTATGTTTGCTGAGGATGCCGGCAGCCTCGAACTGGGTCAGCACCCGATACACGGTCGCCAAGCCGATATCTTCCTGATGAGCCAGTAGCTTCTTGTAGACGTCCTCGGCAGTGAGATGCCGGGCGCCGTCTTCTTCGAAGATCTGGAGGATGCGCATCCGGGGGTGGGTAACCTTCAGCCCGGCTTTACGGAGTTCTTGAGTTTCCTGCTCCATCGCAAGCTCCCGATACACGGTGGAATCAAGCCATTAGTGTATCATCGACACCTTCACGATCCGGACGCACTACGAATGCAAAAGCTGATTCGCACACTGGGCTACGCCACGCTGGCACTCTCCCTGGCCAGCTGTCATCTCGTGTACACCCCCGACGTGGCCCAGGGCAATCTGTTCGACAAGACCATCGACAAGAACCTTGCCGATCAGCTTAAGCCGGGTCTCACCAAGCGCCAGGTGCTGGTGCTGCTGGGCACCCCTTCGGTGTCCACGCCGTTCAACCAGAACCGCTGGGATTACGTCTCCACGTATTCGCATCGTGGCGAGAAGATGAAGACCAACGCCATGAGTCTTTACTTCAACAACGACGTACTCGTGCGCACCGAAGGCAACCTGTACTTCCAGGATGCGCAGAAGCTGGTGCAGCAGAGCAACAAGTACAAGACCAAATACGACGTCAACGACACCTCCGGCGACAAAGCCCCCAGCTCGGGTGGCGACAACAGCGGCGGTGGTGGTGGCAATGACAACGGCGGCGGCGGCCCGAACTGATCCCCCTGCCCGCTTCACCTGGCGCGTCGGCGCCGTGCGTCTTTCGGATCGAGCGTGAGCGGCCGGTAGATTTCCACCCGGTCGCCATCCTGCAGCAGATCATCGGCCGCCACGCGGCGAGAGAAGATGCCCAGCCGTGATGGATCGAAGGCCACTTCGGACATCTCCCGCAGAATGCCCGATTGCTCCACCGCCTGGATCACCGTGCTTCCCGCCGGCAGGCTCACCCGGCGCAGCACCTGGCGTTGCGGCGTGGCACATACCACTTCCACCGCGATGCGCTCAGCCATAGACCTTGTCCGCTTCGCGGCAGAAATCGTCCACCATGCGGCTGGCCAGGCCCTGGAAACCCAGCTTCAGCGCCGCGCCACCCAGGCGGCCGGCGTAATCGAAATCCAGCTCCAGCGCCACCTTGCAGCCTTCGGCGCCGAGCGGGATGAAATCCCAGAAACCTTCCAGGCTGCGAAACGGCCCGTTCACCAGGCTCACTTGCAGGCGGCGCGGGTGATCCATGGTGTTGCGAGTAGTGAAGCTGTGATGGAAGCCGGCGAACTTGAGATCCAGCCGCGCCACCAGCATGTTCTCGCCACGCTCGATCACCTCGGCGCTAGCACACCAGGCGAAGCGCTTTGGGTATGCTTCGACCTCATTGACCAAGTCGAACATTTGCGCCGGCGAATATTTCACCAAGGCACTGCGGCGGATTTGGATCACGGCACCCTCATTACAGGAATCAAGGTCGAGCCCACGTACAGGCAACCTGTGCGGGGGCGACAGGCCAAAGTTTAACGGACATGGCAAAAGCGAAGGACAAAGACAAAAAAGAAAGCGGCGGCACGATCGCGCTCAACAAGCGCGCCCGGCACGAATACCACATCGACCAGCGCTTCGAGGCGGGCATTGCCCTGCAAGGATGGGAGCTGAAGGCCCTGCGCGCCGGCCGCATCAACTTCGGCGACGGCTATGCCGTGGTGCTGAAGAGCGAGATCTTCCTCGTCGGCACCTCCATCCCGCCACTGATCAGCGCCTCCACCCACGTAGTGCCGGTGGACCGCCGCACGCGCAAACTGCTGCTGCATCGCCAGGAAATCGATCAATTGATCGGCGCGGTGGAACGCAAGGGCTACACCTTGGTGCCCATCGCCATGTACTGGAAAGGCAACAAGGTGAAGGTGGAAATCGGTTTGGCCCGCGGCAAGCAGGAGCACGACAAGCGCAACGCCGACAAGGAACGCGATTGGCAGCGCGAAAAGCAGCGCACCATGCGCTCGCACAATCGCGCTGCCTAACCGTCGCCAATCCGTCGCTCCGGCGAAAGCCGGGGCCCAGCGACTTTGATCAACACACCATCAACCGTGTACGTTCAACGGAAGTTGATATCGCCCACCACCATCACCATATATACTTCCGTCGCTAAAGCGATCTTTTCCCCGGGGGTGTTCTGGCTTCGACGGGGGTAGTGAGATAGCTTGGTGCATGCCGAGGGGGCAGCTTTCCTCGTAAATCCAGCCGCAAACTTATAGTTGCCAACGACGACAACTACGCTCTGGCCGCTTAAGGCCTAGCCCCGAACCCACGTGTGCCTGTGCTAGTGGATGTAGGGTCATTATCACGGGATCGCCCAAAGCTGCCGCCTGCCGGCCAGGGTTAAATCAAGCGGGCTGGTCCTTCGATGCGCCTCGCACTCTGTGCTGTCGCGGGACGAGATCCAACAGTGAGCTAAGCATGTAGTACCGGGCGTCAAGCGCCTTCGGACGCGGGTTCGACTCCCGCCACCTCCACCAAAAAAGCGAAACGCCCGTCGAGAAATCGTCGGGCGTTTTTTATTGCCGAACTCATCGATATATTTAGACCGGCAGTGTCACCGTACCCGAATGCGGGCACCTGGAACCGTTATTTGCGATGCCAAGCCAAATCCACATCCGACTCAAACCATTCTCGCTGCGACATCGTCGATTAGTTGAGAAAGGCCCGCTTCCAGATATCTCAAGTCAGGCGCGACGTCGACTATGGATGACACTTAGGGAGCTTGACGAGCCGTATTACTACAGTCCGCTCGACAATCCCGGATGGACCGAACAATCATCTGACATAGAGGAAGTTGAGCGTCTATATGCCAGACTACTTGGAGCACCCAGGTCAAGCTCGACGCATTATGTTGGAGAGGTCCTCGAAGGAATTATCCACACAGGAAAGGTCGAATCTGCACTTGACGTGCTTGAATGCTTCTTTGCTTGGCTCGATGCAAAACGGCGTGATAGTGCACAAACTACCATTAACGATGTCTTCCGTGACTACAATTGCCGATGGCGCATAAGCGACGGCCAAGGTCTCCTCATTGATGATGACTTCATGGAGGACATCCTCTTGGCCGACACACCTCCGATCCTCGTATTAGCGTCATTTGGTGGAGCAAAAGATGAGTTTCAACGTGCACGAAACGAACTCATAGAAGGTAACATCCGTGATGCTATCTTCTATGCAGGAGCAAGTGTAGAAAGCGCTTTCAAGGCCGCGCTTGGAAACTCTCCGAAGACGGGCATGGATCTTCCCCAAGCCTATGCAAACGCAAATCTTCTGGAAGGCCTACCAAAATCGAAAGCTCAAGCTTTACAGAAGGCACTCATGCCCACAGCCACCCTGCGCAATGAGCTTGCAGGTCACGGACATGGCTCAAACACACTAGAAATCCCCGAAGAATATGGCGAGCTTGCTGTCAATCTTGCAGCGGCAATTAATACTTTCGTCAGCCGCCAGCACCTGAAGCGTGCAGAATCCAAAACGCCATCTAAACTTCATGATGAGGTAGTCCCAAAAGCGTCTCCAAAATATCCATCTTGGGACGATGACATACCCTTCTAATGATGGCGCGGCATCAAAATAACTTTCGCACAGGCTCACAGGTGCCGCATGAGTGAACCTAAAAACCATCACTTCGTACCCCAGTTCTACCTGAGAAACTTCTCAACAAGAAGCAAATCAATCTCTACAACTTTGCTGGCGACAAGTTCATCGGCGGCTGGGTCATTCAATGACCCAGCCATACATTACTCATCCGACTTGTGCTTCTTGAGAAGCCTTCAGAGCCATCTGATATAGCTCAGCGCTCATCCTGAACCCGGTATTTCGCAATTTATCCAAGTAAGGCTTCACCGACTGAATGTGCCCCTGCTTCTTTGCCTCCAGAAGCACGCCCACCATACCGATAATATTTCGGCCTAATTTCCTGGCAACGTCCCGCCCCGCCACTTCGTCAATGATCAAAACGTCCGATTGCAGTTCGACCGACAACGCGATCGCTTCGGACTCGCCCAGGTCCAAGCGCCTCGTCAGCTTGTCTACGATAGCTCTGTTTTTTACCTCAACAACCTTTATCCAGGTCGAGTTCATGACGCTCAACGCACCCGGCTGCGTTCTCTTTACCTGAGAAAGCTCGTCAAAAACGGCTTTTGGAATAAGTATTTCGGTGTATAGCTTGTGTAGGATGTTAAGCGCGTCAATCTTCGCAAGATGCGTTATGGCTGTGGTATCGCTTACGACAATCCTGTTCATTCGCGAATTCCTCAAAGGTCATTTTTTTTGATGTCATCGACAAGGTCATCGACGTCGTAGTTGACCGTCGCGCCTCGTTCAGACAGCAAGGTATGGAATTCAAACTCCGTCTTTCCGATCAACTTGCCGGCCAGTGAGCCATGAATGCCCTTGTACTTGTATAAGGCTATGGCAAGGAACTCCAACGCTTCTTTCTCGTCGACCCCGATCTTCCTCATCAACGAATCATCCAACTCGATGTTCATTTTCCCCTCCTTACTTCACTTGAATGCGGGCTAAAGAACTACGGGAGCAGTTAGCGATTTAACACCTCTCGCCGCTTCGCGTTAGTGTCTTGCATCACCGATCACTTCATCAATCCACCGCGCAAAGTACGCAACCCTTGCCGCAGCAAACCGCTGCCCGCATGCACCGAACTGGAAATTACCCGCACGCATGTGGGCAATGTCGGCGATGCCAGGGTCCAGGCCGTGGGCGATGCCGGCCACATAGGCATGGCCGTTTACCTTGATTACAAGCGGACCACCGCTATCGCCGCCAGCGGTGACGCCTTCCAGCGGCAAGGCGGTGGGACCGCAGTCGAAGTCGTATCGCAGCCAAGGACTACTAGAGTCCGAGATTCGGTTCTCGGCGCGGCGTAGTGCGGTGCGATGGGGTTCGTTGTCTGGCGCGCCGGTGCTATCGGTCCCGGTAGCGCCTGCGCCGTAGATGTCGCCGATCAGGCCTGCTTCGTCGTGACCGCGGTAGATGGGTAGCGGTACCACGTCGGTCACCGGTTGGGCCAGTTCAAGCAGGGCGATATCGTGCATGGCGGCCATGGCTGCCTGGTAGCGACGCATCCAGCTTTCGATGTCGCCCGTTTTTTGCTCAGCGACCATCTTTGTCCATTGCTCGCGCGCAGATGGGTAATCCGGATAAACGACAATTTTGACAACGTCCCGCCGCTTTCCGTTGATCGTTACAAAGCGGTGTTCCGGCATTTCCTGCATCATGACCACCGCATGCGCGGCGGTTACCACCCAGCGTGGGGTAATCAGGGTGCCGTGACCTTCCATGGGCAGATCGGCCAGGGCGGGAAGCGCCTGCGGAGAAACGCGGTAGCGGGCATCGTCTACGTCATGGCGAATAATGACGGCGTAAGCAGGAAGTACGGTAAAGAGGAACGACAGCGTCAACCATTGCGCGATTTTCAAAGTAGTCCATCCTTGATGTGCGTAACGAAACGGCGTGGATGTTGCTCGCAAAATCTTTGCTTGCCACGGGTGACCGGCGTTACCCCAGCTGCTATGCCCGTATCACTGGGCCGGGCGAATCTTCCGGCCGTACGCTGGCGAGTGATGCGTACCTTCACACCTGCCGTGCAGGCACCCGTGGGTTCACATTGTGCGCTCATTGGAGCCTGCCTGGCATCAATGACTAAGGGGGCATAACCGGTATCGCCGCCATTATTGCGCAGGCCGTATGTTTACATCGGGGAAGCCCCCTTGCTGCTGCGATTTCCATAATTCGCCACGAATGTAAGAATAAAATACAGATATCGGCTATCCATCGCATATGAAAGAATCGTCGGATGAACTCGCGGCAAAAATCGTCGATGCCATACTTGAGGAGCGATGCGCGTCCCAAGAAGGTACGCGTCGATACCGTCCGCTGCTTGAGGAACGGGCGCACGAGATCGTTGCACGCTTCGTCGTTGATGCTGGCGAAGACAACAATGGCTCTCCCGATCAGACCCCTACCCTGCTTAACCTTGCCGACAACATCGTCAAGGACGAGCTAGGCAGCCATCGCTATCCCAAGCCGGCATGTCCGGACGAGGGCGGATGCGCCATGTGTTGTACACATATGCGCATTGTTCTCAGCGTGCAGGAAGCAACTGTTGTCGCCAGGGAACTGCTCGCACTCACCGAGACTGAAAAGGCGAAGATCGCCCACCGTCTTCCTTCACTCGGAAAATCCGGCCCGGGTTCGCAATGCGGCCTGTTGGACGAACAGGGTTTGTGTGCCCTCTACGCGGCGCGCCCCATCAACTGCCGCACGTATCGTTCATGCTCGATGACTGCATGCGAGGACCGTGTCAGGTTGGGCCGGAATGCCGGCGAAGAAGTGGTGTTCACTTATCCGTTCGACGATCTCGTCCGCAAGTCGTTCCATCACGTGATACAGCCGGATGAAACGCCGCACTTTCTTGAAATGAATACGTTCCTGGCGAGCGTTCTGCATGACGATGAGGAGCTTGCAGCGTGGGCATCTGGTCAGAAAAAATGGAACGGCGGCTGACGTACCTCACGCTTTTTGCTCGATGATTCCAACAGAATCAGGAGGCTGCCCATAGACACTGGATCCCAGCTTTCGCTGGGATGACGAACCGGTAGCATTGAATTCGCAGTCAAAAATCTTGCACTCGGATTGGCGTGCAAATACCACGGGCACCCGCAGCTTGCGTCCAGAGCGCTAAAACGAGCGCCCTGGACAATCCATCAAACGCATCAATGCGCCCAACCTAAGCTGTCCGGCGAACCATCCGGATGCGCAAACCAGGGCACCGTGTTCTGCCCATTCGGACATCCAACACCACTGGCTTCGGTAGCCACGGCGCCGTTGAGTGCGGTAAGCGCCGACTGGTAGCAACTGCCCTGGTTGTCGTAGAAGTGATAATCGGCCTGGCTTTGCCAGTTGCTGTTCTTGCCCGTCACTGTGTTGTAGGTGTTGCTGGAAACGTAGTTGTCGCGCACCTGGCTGGCATAGGGGGCGGCGTCATGCTCCAGATGAACCGCATTCAGATTGCGGTGCTGGGTGGCGCTGACGGTTCCTTGCAGCGGGTAAGCCTCATAAATGTCGGCGTAGAGCACATACCCGGTCATGTCGTAGAGCAGATCCAGTGGATAGGAAGCCGTGACCAGGTCATCACTCAATACCACCCCTGCCCTTATCCGCTGACTATGCTGTTGGGTCTGGCTGGACAGTTGCAGGTGTTGCCGATATTCCCGGTAGTTTGGGAAGGTGAGTCCATCAAGATAGAAATCCTGCGTGTTCTGGAAATGGCTAGTCTGTTCCACGCTGGCATCCACACGACCCTTCGACGTATTGACGTAGCCGGTGATGGTGAAGCCGCGATCCAGACTGGTGGTTACCTGGCGCGAAAGGCTGTCAGCCATGGGTTGAAGGGTATCGGTGACCGTCGGCGAGGCGATGGAGCTTGCCAGGGTGTTGATCAACACGGCGCCGTTGACTTGGTTTGAGCCTTTGTCCTCGTAAACCAGAAGATTGGCGGCGTCCGAACGGCTAAGCGCGATCGTATGCGAGCCCGGCTGACTGAGGACCGCGGCGAACGGCGTCAGGTCCACCCGATAGGGGACATAGTTGAGCAACTGCGGCGGTTGGATCGGCGCGTTGAGCGCATTGAAGAATACAAAGTTGTAGACCGGGGACAGCAGCGGAAAAACCGGGGCGACACCAGCGGGCGTGCCATCGATGCTCACGCTGATTTCCGCAAAGCTGCCGCCGCCGCAGCCTTCGCTTGGCACGCCGTCGCCAATCTTGTCACCGGCGCCCAAAGCCAGACCGCTCCAGAAGACGCGGTCCTTTTGGTTGAACTCCGGATCGGGAATGCAGGTGAACCACCAAGGCTCCTGGTTGTAGATATCCAGGTAGGCGCGAACGATATTGTGGGGAAGCGTGACCGTGTTCGTCCCCGATGGCAGGCCCACCACGGCATCGGGTGTTTTCTGCGCCGGGCTTGCACTGGAGGCAGGATAAAACAGCAGTTGTGCGGACATGTCGATGGCGACGTCCTGATAGTTCTCCCAGTAACTCTGGTCAGAAACAAGGCTGGCCACGCCATTTTGCGCGCTAGCCAAGAGCGAAGAGAAATCGGTGACATCACGTTCAACCTGCCAAATAGGTGTTTGGTTCAACAGCCGTAGATCCGCCATCGTGCCGGCATAGATCTGAGCATCCCCAAGACGAATGGAGGCTCGGGTCGTATCCGAGTAGAAATTGGGGTCCTGGATAGTGACCTTCAACACGACCTTGGCCCACGGCCCCGGACAGTTGGCAGGTGGGGCATAGGTAAAGTTGGCATCCCCATAAGGCGTACCTGGTAGAGATTCTTCGAAAACGTTGTAGATGTTGGACGTTGAGGTGCCCAAGAGATCCACCACGCATGGTGTACCGGCAGGCACCGGCACCGTCGGAGGAGCTGTTGACACGGGGCTCGTCATTCCAATTTGCGACGACTGAGCCGGTGCTATCTGGAAAGCGAATGCGAGGACAGGTGCAAGCAATAAAGCCGCCATTGCGCGGCTCTTACGCAATAAGAGTTTCATAGCGAACACTCCCTGAGTCCCCTGCGCGCGCGATGGTAGAGCTGCGTTCGTCAAGGATTTGCGCAGTCTGTCGAGCTCGGCCGCTAACGGACAGTTACGTATGCTTTCAGGAAGCGTAACGTCGCATGCTCCAACTGCCGCCGATGCGCGGCTGCGGATGCTGGCACGTATCGATTGAGGCTTCCGTCCAGCCATGCATCCAGCAACTGCGGCGCGATATACGAAGCCCTGCAAACCGCAGGTGTATTCCCGAGCCGTTCCGCCACTTGCTTGATCGCATCGGCCAACACGGCACGCTGCGCTCGTTCACCACCTTTTGTGGGCAACGGTGTGCGGGACAGGATGCCTGCCGCAATCACCGTACCGCCCCAGGTGCGGAAATCCTTCGCGCTGAACTCGTGTTGTTCGCCGTTGCCGGTGGCTTCGCATAGGTAGCGGTTCACCATCGTCGAATCGATGCCACGGCGTATGCCATCGTCGTCGAGATACTGAAAAAGCTGCTGCCCCGGCAGTTGCTGTACGCGGCGAATGATCCGTATCAAGCGCTTGTCGTCGAGCAACACATCGCGCTGCTTGCCACTCTTGCCCTTGAACACGAAGTGCAAGCGCCCGCGTTCCTGACGCAGGTGCTTGGAGCGCAGCGTGGTCAGGCCATAGCTTTGATTCTCGCGCGCATAACTTTCGTTGCCGACGCGGATCAAGGTTTCATCCAGCAGGCGCACCACCAGTGCCAGTACTTTGTCGCAAGGCAGCCCTGGCAAGGCCAGATCACGACGAACGCGCCGGCGCAGTACAGGGAGCGCCTTGCCGAAGGCCACTAGCCGATCGAACTTGCCGTGATCGCGCAAACGCCGCCAATCCGGGTGATAGCGGTATTGCTTGCGACCGCGCGCATCGCGTCCGCAGGCTTGCAAATGGCCGCGTGGATGGGTGCAAATCCACACCTTGGTATAGGCAGGCGGAATCGCCAGCTTGCGTATGCGCGCCAGCTCACGCGGCTGCGTAATACGCCGTCCGGCATGGTTGTAGTAAACAAAGCCCTTGCCTCGGCGCATGCGCGTCAAGCCGGGCTGCAGGTCGCTGACGTACACCAGGCCGGCGGATCGTACCTCCTTGCGCAAAATGGGATCAGGGCTGTTGCGCTTGCTCATCGTGATCGAGTATCGGCAACAGCGGTCAATGGTGCGTGCATTCGCCGTCACCGAGGCACCGCGTCATCTTGCAAAATTTACCAAACGACCTAGTCTGGAGCCGAGACGGGCCTCGGGGAAATGCGTATGAACGTGCTATGCAAAGCGATCGCCGCAGCGAGTATGGCGCTTGTCTCCGGCGCAAGCCTCGCCGTGGATATATCGGTCAACGCCATGGACAACCATGCGCTTCCGGTTTTCGTGCAGGTGAATACGCAGGGCAAGGTGACGCGCATCCTGCCTGCGGAGCCGCTCGCGCCCAAGTTCGATCGCATGCTGGGTGAATCCATTCGTGGCTGGATCAAGAAGCCGGCGATGGTGAACGGCCACGCGGTGGACAGTTCGATGATCATGCGCGTAGCGCTGAATGTGCAGCCGCGTAACGATGGCAACTACGATCTTGCCTACCACTACATCTCCGCCACGGCCGTACCGATGGCGAGCGCTGCATCGTATTGGCGTTGGACCAACAATCACTTGGCGCTGGTGACCGGCCCCGATGATCTGCAGGACTATCGCCGCAACGGCGTGCCCTACCGATCCAATGTATTTGACCGTGTCTACGATCGCAGCGGACCCGCGGGAACGCCTGCACAAGGCACCAGCAGCCACACATCCGCCAGTTCCAGCTTACGCAGCCGTTGAAGGCAGCACGTCTTGTTGGCTGCGGCGCTAGCAAAAGGAGGGACCATGTGCCGCCCTTTTCAATTGCGGAGGGAGCCGTGAGCGTTGGCAAACGGATCATCGATACCTTGCTAGCCTTTTTGGTCCTTTTCGTTATGTCCGGCGCAGCGGCCCTGGTGCTATTCGGTGGCTTGGCCTGGCTCGGTATCTACCTTTTCCGTCACCTGCACTGACAGATCCGGACTCGACCTCTCTTTTTCACACATGGCGAGCCTCAGGACCGATATCATCGGCAGCTGCCAAACAGGGATGAACGCGTTCCGCGTTTTGGATATCCGCTTCAGTTGGCCCGCAACACCAGATGTCGCCCGCAAGCTCCTGAAATTCAAGCAGTCATTCCACGTTAGGGGTAACAAGGAATGGGGAAGAGACAAGGTTGGTCCTTGCTGCAGGTGGCCGTGGCAATAGGCTACGTGGCGCTGTATGCGCTGATTCGTCCCCTGTCCGATGCGCATTGGCAGTTGACGGCCGGTCTTCGGCTTGGCTTGCTGGTGCTGGTTCCCTATCGCTACTGGGCTGCCCTGGCCATCGGGGATTCGGCTACCAACGCGTACCAGAGTTATCTCAACGCTTCCCAGTTTGGGCTCCCCTGGGCCATCACCAATAGCCTTCCCCCGATCGCCTTTGCCATGCCGGTGGTCTGGTGGTGCAAGGAAAAACTTCCTCTCTTTCCCTCCAAGCGCCTCGTCAACTTCCAGGCGCTGCTGCTCTGCACGCTGCTGGTTGCCATGGTCTGGTCGGTGGAGAACTACGGCGTCATCGTGTTGGCGAAAAATCCCGGCGTTGAGATCAGCTCGGTTTTGCTGGGGTATCTGTTTGTCGGTTCCTACGCTGCGCTACTGACGACGTTCCCCTGGGTCATCATCGCCAAACTCGAATATCGCCCCGGAATGATCAAGCGGCTCCGCCGGTTTATCAAAGGGCCGCTGGCGCTCGATGCCGCCGGTATCTTGATTCCCGCGCAGATCATCCTGTCGTACCTCACTTTGCATGCCAAAGAGGACAAACAGATCTACTGCCTCTTCATGTTCATGCCGGTCGCATGGCTCACGCTCAAGCACGGTTGGCGAGCAGCCATTCTCGGCGGAACGGTAGTGGTGGCGTGCATCAATATCTTGATGAACTACGACACACCCGATCCGGTGGTCTTGCAGGTGCAAGCCATTGTCGCATTCGCCATTACCTGCCTGATTGCGATGGGGGCCCGTATCTCTGCCATGCGTCAACGCGAGGAGCAGGAACGCATGGATGTCAAAGAGGCGCTGCGGCTGGCCAGGCAAAGCCTCTACGTCAGCGAGACGCGGCTACGCCAAGCATCCGAAACCCTGGAATTTGTCTGCGGGGAAATGCAGCTTACGCAAAACCGCCTGCTCAATCGTTTTCGCCTGATGCTTCCTGTGAACGAAAGCCAGCTCTACACCAAGCAGGCCGCCACCAGTCAGGAAAAGATTTATCAAATTGCCGATGCCATGCATCCGATCGCATGGCGTCGCCGAGGGTTACCGGCAGCTCTGCGCGAAAATATCGGCCGCGCACTGGACGAAGCAGGCATTGCCTATAGCTACCAGATCAAAGGACGCGGCTTTGGCGTTCACTCGTCGAACCTGCACACCACGATTTACCGGTTGGCTTGCGAATCCGTGGTCTACATCTGCGCCAACGTACGTTGCAGCAGCATCCGACTGACTTTGCGCGGCGCCGATATCGATGACAATCGTTTCGTGGTAGTGCGTGTCGAAGGCGATACGGAGCTGGCTGCAGAAGACAATAGTTTCGTCGTAGAAGGCGCACGAGATCGCCTCGCGCGCAAATTGGGTGCGACTCGATTGGATCTGATCGAACTTCGGGACTACGTGCGACTGTTCAATGGCCAGTTCCACGTACAGCCCAAGGACAACAAACTGCGCCTGACGTATTTGCTTCAGGATGTCGCCGAAAAAGAGCGGGAGCAGTTGCCCGCTCCCGCTCCCTTGCGGCTATGGGCTAACTAGATCAACGCCCTCCCGAACATTGCAGCACATTGGTGCAGATGGCCGATGAGGCATGCGTAGTTCCAACGTTCGTCGCTTGTGCCCACGTAGCGGACGCAAACAGGACGCAGCCGATGATCGCAAGGATGTGCAGTTTTACGCTTTTCATGTCTATCCCCTTTTTTCGGGTACCGGGCACGATTGCCCGAATCCATCTTGCAGGAAAACGCCAAACTCAAGCGTGATCAGCTTGATTTAAAAGGGAAAAGTGGTGCGGTGCGGGACGTTTTTTTTGGGGAATGGCAGCGATTTGCAAATCGCTAAGCACTAGCCCTCGGCGTTCACCAAGACGGCGATTCGGCGACGCTGAATTACCGAGAGAAATTCAATTCTCCGGCGTTGACGGAGGTATTTTCCGGCGCGAAGCGCTTGCCGGAGAATGACGGACGTAAGCGCAACAAGCAGCGCTTGCTCGATTGACTGAAGGTTTCACGGAACCACGGCGACCTGTCGAGGCGATCCCGCAAATCAATGCCTCAACGGCAACAACCGGCAATCAAAAGCCCGCCACAGCCCATCGCTCCCCTCGATGTTGATCACAGGCTCGCCCTCCGTCGCTCCGTATTCGTAACAACAGCGGAGGGCAAACGAGAGCGCGTCGGTTCGCGAGGGAAAGCGCAGCAGCTTTCCGTCCGAAACAAGCACACAGTCGTGCGCTTGCGGCCCCTGGTAACGAAGATAGAAGTGTTGCAAGGGTCCACCTAAGGCGAGGGCGGGCGTCGACTCCACTCTGGGGAGATGGCTGTTGGTGCATTGTGATGATGGTGTAGCTCGCTGGTGAATCAGTCAGGCAAGCGTACGGCATGTGCGCGGCATCACATCGACGCAACAGCATCATCTGCGCATTCGTGATCCATCCGCCGCGACGTCCGGCATCAGGTTTTGGTCATAGTGTCGAACGGCTTGGGTGGTGGCGTGCCATCGTTCGGCAATGCGTTGATGGCCATGTCCCGCACCGTGCGTGCAAGGATGACGCCCCTTACGAATGCATCCTTTGCAGGGCCGGGGTTCTCCGGCGTCTGCACCACGCTGAAGAAAAAGGTTTCGTACAAGGCCCTGAGCTTGTCTGCGTAGGCGTCGCAGATGATGTCGGCATCGGTATTGGATGGATTCGGCATAAATGCTCCCGTGGTCTGTCCGTGAGGGGATCGGCCTGCAATACAGCAGGCCGAACTATAGCTCGCTTTTCGCACGCAATTGCGCCTGCTCGCTTGCTCTGGATGGCTATCCGATCTTCCGAAGCTCATGCTTGATCCTGCAAACCGCCCTGCCCGCCCTTGCAATCGGACGGCCGCCGAACAAAGGTAGGCGGATCATTCCCCAACCCCATAGAGGATGCATGCATGGAGTTTCGACATCTCGGCGCATCGGGCTTCAAGGTACCGGTGCTGAGTTTTGGCGCGGCCACGTTCGGCGGCAAGGGTGAGTTCTTCAGCGCCTGGGGCAACACCGATGTCGCCGAGGCGCGGCGGCTGGTGGATATCTGCCTGGATGCGGGAGTCAGCATGTTCGATACGGCGGATATCTACTCCGCCGGCGCGTCGGAATCGATCCTGGGCGAGGCGATCAAGGGGCGTCGCGACCAGGTGCTGATTTCCACCAAGGCCACCTTCCGTTTCGACGACAAGCCCAACAGTGTCGGTTCGTCGCGCTATCACCTGATCCAAGCGATCGATGCGGCGTTGAAGCGCTTGGGCACCGACTACATCGACCTGTTCCAGTTGCATGGCTTCGACGCGATGACGCCGGTGGAAGAGACGCTTTCCACGCTGGACGATCTGGTGCGCGCCGGCAAGATCCGTTACCTGGGCGTGTCCAATTTTTCCGGCTGGCATTTGATGAAGTCGCTGGCGGTGGCCGATCGCTACGGCTATTCGCGCTATGTCGCCAATCAAACGTACTACTCGCTGGTCGGGCGCGATTACGAATGGGAGCTGATGCCTCTTGGCCTTGATCAAGGCCTTGGCGCGGTGGTGTGGAGCCCGCTGGGCTGGGGCCGCCTGACCGGCAAGATCCGCCGTAGCCAGCCGGTACCGGCCAGCAGCCGCCTGCACAAGACGGCCGACATGGGGCCGCAAGTGGATGACGAATACCTCTATCGCGTGGTCGATGCCATCGATGAAGTCGCCAAGGAAACCGGCAAGAGCGTGCCGCAGATTGCGTTGAACTGGCTGCTGCAGCGGCCAACCGTGTCGACGGTAGTGATCGGCGCGCGCAATGAGGAACAGTTGCGGCAAAACCTGGGCGCGATCGGCTGGAACCTTAGCGCCGAGCAGATGGCGAAGCTGGATGCGGCAAGCGAGGTGACGCCCGCGTATCCGTACTGGCACCAGCGTGGATTCGCCGAGAGGAATCCGCCGCCGGTTTGAGGTTTTGCGTAATCACCCCGTAGGCTAGGTAGAGGCGCAGCCGAAACCCAACAGCGCCATGTGCATCCCACGTTGGGGTTCGGCTTCGCCTCAGCCCAACCTACCGGAGCTTTCGGTGTCATGGGTCATGCGCGCACGACAATTGCCTCAGCCCAACCTACGAGACACCTATGGAACCCAAACTCGCAACCGAAGCCAGGCTGCTGCCCATCCTCGAACAACTTCGCGAACGCGAGCCCATTTTTCATCGTCCGGAATTCGGCACCACACGCGCCGATTTCGAAGCGATGACCGAACCCGACTTCTGGGAAGTCGGCGCATCCGGACGACGCTACAGCCGCGAATACGTGCTCGACGTGTTGGAGGAGCGCTACCGGCAACCGTTCGACGATGACTGGCAAACCAGCGATTTCCATTGCAGGGAAATCGCTGCGGACAATTACCTGCTCACCTATACCTTGCAGCAAGGGCCGCGCCTGACGCGCCGCGCCACGCTATGGCGGCATACGGCGCAAGGTTGGAAGATCGTCTATCACCAGGGCACGCTGGTGGCGGAATAGTTTTACTGGCCGCCCTGCCGCTGCACATCGCCGCCATTCAGATGTCCGAGATCGCTCGGCCCCTGGTTGTCCTTGCTCTTCGAGTTGGACGCTGCGCTGACGAAATGCCCGCTTGCATCGAAACTCAGCACGGTAGAAACCGTTTTTTCCACACGCTTGGGAACGTGTGAGCCGGTGGTCGGCGTGCCGTCGCCGGCGACTTCCTGATATTTGCTTACGTACTGCAACTGCTGACCACCATCGGGCATGCGCGTTGACTGGAATGGCTGCCCAAGTGCGGCTTCAGCTTGCGCAACCGTTGTCACGCCCGGCTGAAACGAGGCGACCGTTGCCGGATCCACCTTCTGCTGCGAGGTCGCGCAGCCCGCCAACACCAACGTGGCCACCATGGCCACAACCACCTTGTTCATGACACCTCCCCTTTCATCCTGATAACGAGTTGATCCTGCGCCGCACATGCTCGGCGAACGCCAGGCACCAAGGCGCATGCCTTAAGTCACGCCGCCCTCGTCCAGCATGGGGCAACGTGGCCGGGAGTCGAGAGCCATTTGCGCGAAAAAAGCAGCGGCATCGCATGCCACCTCCCCCCTCCTGCGAAAGCCTCGCGCAAAGCACGGTTTAGCCCGGCCCTGGGTCTGCCAAGCGGGCTCCCCGTTTGATTTCTTAAAGGCATCAGCGATTTAGCCGATAGATTGACAAAGCTGTGACAGCAATGCCTCATTAACCGCAGGGGTTCACGTTTCCTGCACTGCATGTACCTACTGATAGGTGAGTCATAAGCGGCAAACGGGTGGCCATGAGCCTGAGTCTTCCTATCCCTATTGCGACAACGCATGAGCCGGAAAACACTGCCTGGCTCGGTTGTTTGATCGAAGCCGAAACGCCCGGCGAGGTTTGCTCGCTCATCGAAAATCTGTTGCAAGCGCAGCCGCATTGCCTGAAAGCCACGGTGCTGATGCTTGCGCAGCGGAAAGAACAACGCGCCGCCGAGGCGCAAGGGGCCGATCCGGAAGAACTCGCGTTGGCGCGGGATGCCCTGAAAGCCGCCGATAGCGTTCGCGTCTCGGTCGACGGCCGGCGCTACGCGCTCACCCTGCTCAACGCACAGCAGGTGGTGCTGCTGCTTACCATGACCATCGAGGGCTCGGCCAAGAACCTGCTGGCCAACATGGGCACCTACCTGCAATTGGGCGTGCGCCAACTGCACCACACCATCAAGCTGGCCGAACTCTACGATTCGCACAGCCAGCTGGAACATTCGGAAAACCTGCAACGCGCGTTGTTCTCTATCTCGGAGCTTTCCAGCTCGGAACTGGAGATGCCGGACATGCTGCGCGAAATCCACCGTATCGTCAGCGGGCTGATGTATGCGGAGAATTTCTTCATCGCCCGTTCCAATCCGGAACAACAGACCCTGCGCTTTCTGTATTACGCGGACATCAAGGACGAAGACAAGCCCCAAACCAATCGCGACATGCGCCTGGAAGACCGGCGGCATACGCTCACCTGGTACCTGCTTACCCAGGGCAAGCCGCTGATGGGCAGCAACGAGCAGTTGCTGGAGCAGGTCAATGGCCCGCTGGTGATCGCCGGCCCGGACAGCGACGACTGGCTCGGTGTGCCCATGCTGCGCGATGGCCAGGTGCAAGGCGCGCTGGTGGTGCAAAGCTACGGTACCGGCATCGTCTATTCGTACAGCGACCTCACCCTGCTGGAATTCGTCGGCAGCCACATTCTTACCGCGGTGGAACGCAAGGAAATCAAGGACGAACTCGAACGCCGCGTGCGCCAACGCACCGAGGAACTGGCCGAAGTAAATCGCGGCCTGCTGCAGGAAGTACGCGAACGCCATCGCGCCGAGCGGTTGCAGGAGGCGCTGTTCCAGGTTGCCCAGCTCGCCACCGCCGACATCGACGAAAACGCCTTCTACGAACGCGTGCATGCCGTGGTCGGCCGATTGCTGGATGCGAAAAACTTTTTCATCGCGCTGCTCAGCGATGACCGCACCAAGCTGGAATTTCCCTATTTCATGGATACCGGCGTACGCCACCAGCTATCGCGTCCAGTCGGCCGCGGGCTTAGCGAATACGTATTGCGCCGGGGTTTGCCATGGTCCGGTACGCGCGACGACATCGTCGCGCTTACCCAGGATGGCGAAGTGGTGCCGCATCATATCGGCGAGCCATCGGCCTGCTGGCTGGGCGTGCCGCTGAAAGTGGACGAATCGGTGATCGGCCTCGTCGCGGTGCAAAGCTACGAAAACGACACCGGCTACGGCGCGCAGGAGCAGGAACTGCTCAGCTTCGTCGCGCTGCAGATCGCCAACAGCATCTACCGCCGCCGTTCCGCCGCGGCCTTGCACCTAGCCAATTTGCGGCTGGAGCATCGCGTGGAAGAACGCACGCGGGAACTACGTGCCGAGATCGCACGGCGCGAACAGATGCAGCAGCAATTGCATCACCAGGTGATGCATGACCCGCTCACCGGCCTGCCCAATCGCGGTTATCTGCGCGAACGGCTGGATCACGTGCTGCATCGTATCCAGAGCGATCCCAACCGCCGCTGCGCGTTGCTCTACATCGACGTCGACCGCTTCAAGGTGATCAACGACAGCCTCGGCCACCTTGCCGGCGATGAGTTCCTCAAAGCCGTCGCCGTGCGCTTGCTTACGCACGTGCGCGAACCGGATATGGTGTCGCGGCTTTCCGGCGACGAATTCGCCATCCTGCTGGAAGACATCGAGAACACCGATACCGCCACCATCATCGCCGACCGCGTGCTGCAAGCGGTCGCGACACCCCTGCGCATTTCCGGCAAAGAACTGGAGCCTTCCGTCAGCGTAGGCATTGCCTGCGGCGATTCCAGCTACCTGGACGCGGACGAATTGATCCGCGATGCGGACATGGCGCTGTACCAGGCCAAGGAACTTGGCCGCAAACGCTTCGTAGTGTTCGACGAGGCGCTGGCCAAGGGCATGGTGGACGTGCTCGCGATGGAAAGCGAATTGCGCAAGGCGCTGCGGCAGAACGAATTCGAGCCGCACTTCCAACCGATCTGCCAGCTCCACGACGGCAAGGTCGTCGGCTACGAAGCGCTGATCCGCTGGAACCACCCGCAGCGCGGCCTGTTGCGGCCATCGGATTTCGTAAAGATCGCCGAAGACAGCGGCTTGATCGAAGCAATCGACTGGCGCCTGTTCGAACTCAGCTGCCGCCTGCTGGCGCAGCAACGCTTGAACGAGTCCTTCATCACCTTCAACGTTTCGGCCTTGCATCTGCGCCATGTCGACTTCGACGTGCGCGTGATGAAAATGCTCGAGCGCACCGGCCTTGCACCCTCCCGCCTGGTGACCGAAGTGACGGAAGGCGCGCTGCTGGACAATCCCGAAAGCGTGCGCGCCGTGCTCGATCGCCTGCGCAACGCGGGCGTCGGTGCGGCACTGGACGATTTCGGCACCGGCTACTCCTCGCTCAGCTATTTGCACTCCCTGCCCTTGCGCATGCTGAAGATCGACCGCGCTTTCGTGCACGAACTGGACAAGGCCGGCAGCAGCAACAGCACCACCGTGGTGGCCGCGATTCTTGCCTTGGCGCATGCGCTCAATATCCAGGTGATTGCCGAAGGCATCGAAACGAAGGCGCAGCTGGAAGCGCTGGTGAGCATGGGTTGCGAAATGGGGCAAGGCTATCTGCTGGGAAGCCCTGCGCCGATGGCGCATTGGATGGATCCGCCTACGTCGCCGGGGACGACGTAACTTGCGGCATTTTCATTTCGGAGAATGATGACTCCCTCCCCTGCGGGTTGGGGCGAGGTATCCCCACTTTTTTTGCTCTCGGATCCCAGAAAAATCAGAGAACTACGTTCTACCCGAATGGCATAAAAATAACGACGTCATTCCGGCGAAGGCCGGAATCCATTTGCAGTCTTGCGCCAGACTCGCAAAAGTGGCGTGACCCAAGAGGGGGCCTGTCGCTGGATGGATCTGCATCTGGCGAGGTTGTCGATGGATGATTCGCTTCGCTCACCCCTTCGGGGCCGTCCTTCGGACGTTCTCCGCGCTTCGCGCTTCGTCCGGCCTTCGCCGGAATGACGAATCGCTCTGGAAAGAATCCACATGAATGCTGGGTTTCGCTCGGAATGACGAGCAAAAAACGTGGGATACCTCAGGGGTTGGGGTGGGGTTGCACGAGCTTGTCGCAGAGTTGGAATCCATTGCGAGGTTGATTGACCCCACCCTCACCCTCCCCTACTACGCAGGGGAGGGAACAGATCGCGGCGAATCCAAGCTCGATGCCATCCGCGATGCTGCTCAAGAAAACAAAAATGCGAGCCCTACGCCTTGCTCGACCCCAGCCGCACCGAATCCAGATGCTGGATATCGCGAATATCCCCCAGCCACACCAGCCCATCCCAATCCGGCCGATTCCGGTCGATCAGGCGCACCACACCGTTCATGCCTTCCTGGTCGTTGGGATCCAGAAAAAGCTGCACCGTAGGCGTGACGCTCACCACGCCCTCGACTGTTCCGCCATCGTGTTTGACGATGCGCACGGCCGCATTCACCGCCAGCTCGTCCACCCATTTCTCGAGCTGGGCAATGTCGTTGGGGCTGGTATAGACGCGTTCGGCCAAACGTCCCATGTCGCTATCCGCTATCGCTTATGCGGAAGCAGCTTGGACGATGCATCGTAAAGGGGATGTAGCCGGCCCGTCACGAGGCGGGCCGGCAAGAAGACGTGGCGTCAGGCGCGCAGTTTGTGGCTGTCGTGCGGTGCTTGCTCATGCTTGTCTTTTACTTCGCGCAGCAGTTCCAGCACGTGCGCGCGCTGTTCGCGGCGTTTCTGTTCCTGTGCGGCGAGCAGTTCCTGCCGACGCGTTCTACGCACCGGCGCCGCTTTGGTCGTCGGACGCATGATGCGGCTGATGTAGTCGGAACACATATGCCACAGCGATTGCGGCGACCCCGGAGACCTGCCGGGGGACGTGAAACCAGGGGTGTTCATGAAGGGCCTCCACCAGGCTTGGTTGCCCGCGGCAGCGATCGCTGCCCGGGTATCCAATCTGCGCTAAGTACCGTTAGAAGTTTGTAGTGCGGCTGGTTAGGAATTGCTCTTGGAACGAGACAATAAGCCAAACCCGGCGCCGGGCCGGGTTTGACGTGGGTTCCGCGAGCGCAGCGGCCGGTAAGCAGGGGAAAAACCAGAGCCACGCACCCAACGCTCAGGCATGCACCCTCCGATCCTCCACCGCCTTGGCGATCGCCTCGGTCAGCCCCAGGCGATCGTAGGGCTTGGACAGGCGCGTGGCGCCGTCGCTCAGGTCTTCTTGAATTTCCGCGTAGCCCGTCGCCAGCACGACCGGCAGCGTGGGCCAGCGGATGTTGACCTCGCTGACGAGTTGCGCACCCGTCATGCCCGGCATCGCGTGGTCGGTAATCAGGATGTCGACCTCCTGGCCGCTTTCGAGTATTTCCAGTGCTTCCTCGGCGGAGGCCACTTCCGTCACGCGGTGCCCCAGATCCTGCAGCACGGCGCCGGAGGTGGTGCGTACCAGCGGATCGTCGTCCACGATCACCACGCGCAAGCTGCGTGATGCCTGTATCGCCGCGGACGATGCAAGCACGGGGATCGTTTCGCTCATTTCGTGCGCAAGCTGCGGCTGCACGCTGGGTAGCCACATTTCCACCCGCGTGCCAAAGCCCTTGCTGCTCTTGATCACCAGACGTCCACCCGATTGCTCGGCCAGGCCATGCACCATCGACAAACCGAGCCCGGTGCCCTTGCCCACGCCCTTGGTGGTGAAGAACGGTTCGGTCGCCTTGGTCAGCGTTTCATCGTCCATGCCCTCGCCTTCATCCGTGACGGACAGGCAAACGTAGTCGCCGGGCGCCAGCCGCGTGGAGTGCGTGGCGTTGATAGCTACGTTACGCGCAGCAATGGTTACGTTGCCGCCTACGGGCATGGCGTCGCGAGCGTTCACCGCCAGGTTCATAAGTGCCAGCTCGAGCTGGTTCGCGTCGGTTTTCACCGCATTGAGCGCGATCGGAAACATGGTGCGGATGTTGACCTGCGGACCCAGCGAGCGGCGCAGCAGCTCGGTCATGTTGGCCACCAGCGAAACAATGTCGACCGGCGCCACGCGCAGTTCCTGCTTGCGCGCAAAGGCCAGCATGCGTTGTGTCAATGCCGCGCCGCGCTGCACCGCCGATTGCGCATTCTGCGCCAGCCGGCGCAGCGGCGATTCCTGCGGCAACTTCAGCTCCATCATGTCCAGGCAGCTCTGGATCACCATCAGCAGATTATTGAAATCGTGCGCCACGCCGCCGGTGAGCTTGCCGATGGCTTCGGTCTTCTGCGACTGGAACAGTGCCTCGCGTGCGCGGTCCAGCTCCTGCGCAGCTTCGCGTTTCTCGGTGACGTCACGCGTGATCTTGGCAAAACCGACCAACTCGCCGTCGTCGCCCAGAATGCGGTCCACAATCACGTGTGCCCAGAAACGCGTACCATCCTTGCGTATGCGCCAGCCTTCGGTTTCCACGCGTCCATGAATGGCGGCGCGCGCCAGGTTCTTCTGAGGCTCCCCCGTGTCGCGGTCGGCCTGCGTGTAGAACGAGGAAAAATGCTTGCCGATGATTTCATCGGGTTGATAACCCTTGATGCGCTCGGCGCCGTAGTTCCAACTGGACACGTGGCCATCCTTGTCCAGCATGAAGATCGCATAGTCGGTCACGCTCTGTACCAGCAGGCGAAACTGTTCCTGACTGCGGTGCAAGGTTTTGTCGGTTTCCTTACGTTCGGGAAGCGCGCGCAGGATTTCCACGAAACCGATCAACGCACCGTTCTCGTCATGCACTGGCTCGATTACCACCTGCGCCCAATAAGGCTCCCCATTCTTGCGAACGCGCCAGCTTTCGCATTCATGGCGGCCTTCATTGCGCACGATTTCCAACTCGCGGCGGGGAAGATTTCCTTCCCGATCCTGCTGCCGGTAAAAACATTCGGCGTGCCGACCGATAATCTCATCGACGCGATAGCCGGTCATGCGCTCCGCACCGCGATTCCAACTGGCCACCAGACCGCGCGTATCCAGCATGAAAATGGCGTAGTCCGTAATCGACTCGACCATCAGACGGTACCTATGTTCGGCAGTCAGCGATGAAAGAGGAGAAGCGGCCGTTTTCGTAGATAGATTTGCCATGCGCCTTAATTCGTAATAATCGTGAAGCGAAAATGTGAAGACGTGATGAAAACCATGACGCCTTGCTTGCAATAACGCAGCCAGCGTTGCAAGCCAAAGGGGTTACCTGAAGTGTCCCCGCTCAAGCACACGCACAATGGACACCGGGGTGTGCTCCGATTGTGAACCTCAAGCAAGCTTGATGTAAGTACATATGGCCCATTTTTGGAAGTGCAAATGGACAGGGATGCCCTGGTTTATTTCACGCACCCGACCTCCCATCACCTCCGCCTCACTCTCGCTAACCGCATCGCATACGACGACGGTGGCAAAACGGCATGGACGCGCTGATTGAACAAGCACAGGCGCCTATCGCTGCACTGAGGCCGAGCTTTCCATGTCCGACGACGCCTGCAACGTACTTATCAATGGGTTCGAACGCAAACTTCGACCGGGAGAGAGCTTGCTGGACGCGTTTACACGGTTGGGCATCGACGTTCCGCACGTCTGCTACCTGAAAACGCTCGGACCGCTTCAAACCTGCGATACCTGCATGGTGGAGGTCAACGGAAAACTGGTGCGCAGCTGCGCCACCATGGTTCATGCGGGCGACGTTGTCATGATCGATTCGCCCAACGCCATAAAAGCGCGGGAGGAAGCGATGGACCGCATCCTCGCCAAGCATGAGCTGTATTGCACGGTATGCGAAAACAACACCGGCGACTGCGAGTTGCACAACACCTTCGCCAGCATGGACATCGCCATCCAGCGCTACAAATTCACGCGGAAACCACACAACAAAGACGAATCCAATGCGTTCTACACCTACGACCCGGATCAGTGCATCCTGTGCGGCCGCTGCGTGGAGGCGTGCCAGAACGTCGAAGTCAACGAAACGCTGAGCATCGACTACAGCAGTCCGCACCCGCGCGTGCTGTGGGATGCCGGCAAACCGATCGGCGAGTCGAGCTGCGTCTCCTGCGGCCACTGCGTCACCGTATGCCCTTGCAATGCGCTGCTGGAGCGCACGCTGCAGCCGGATGCCGGCCCATTCACCGCGATCAAGGCCGACACCAAGCGCTCGATGATCGACTTCGTCAAAGCGCTGGAGGACACGACCGGCGCACCGCCAATCACGGCCATTTCCAAGATCGACGTCGCCCTGCGGCAGCAGGAAATCAAGCGCACCAAGACGGTGTGCCCTTATTGCGGCGTGGGCTGCGCGTTCGAGATGTGGACGCGCGGGCGCGAGATATTGAAAGTGCAGCCAGTGGAAGAAGCCCCGGTCAACGGCATTTCCACCTGCATCAAAGGCAAGTTCGCATGGGATTTCGTCAACGCCAAGGAACGCCTGACCACGCCGCTGGTCCGCGAGAACGGCCAATTCCGCGAAGCCACCTGGGCCGAGGCGCTGGACCTGGTTGCCAAACGGTTAAAGCAGATCTACGAACGGCATGGACCGAAATCGATCGGCTTCATCGGCTCCAGCAAGGCCAGCAATGAAGAAGCGTATCTGACGCAGAAAATCGCGCGGCTGATCTTCCGCACCAACAGCGTGGACAACTCCTCGCGCTATTGCCAGAACCCCGCCACGCAGGGCTTGTTCCGCACCGTGGGTTATGGCGGCGACGCGGGTTCGATCAAGGACATCGAATCGGCCGCGCTGGTGATTCTAGTTGGCTCCAACACCGCCGAATGCCATCCGGTGATTGCTGCGCGTATCAAGGCGTCGCACAAGCTGCGCGGACAGAAGCTGATCGTGGTCGATCCGCGCAAGCACGAGATGGCGGCGCGTGCAGACATACACTTGAAGGTAAAGAGCAGCACCGATCTGGCGTGGGCCTGCGCCACTGCGCGCTACATTTTCGATCACGGACTGGAAGACAAGGCCTTCCTCAGTACGCACGTCAATGGCCTTGACGAATTCCGTGCCTCACTGGAACCCTTCACCCTGGAGTTCGCCGAGCAGATCACCGGCCTTTCGCAAGCGCAGCTCGTGGAAGCGGCAGAGATGATCGCGCACGCACCATCGGTATGCCTGTTGTGGGCAATGGGCATTACGCAGCACAGCCATGGTTCCGATACCAGCACGGCCTTGTCGAATCTGCTGCTGGTCACGGGCAACTACGGCCGCCCCGGTACGGGCGGCTATCCCATGCGCGGCCACAACAACGTACAAGGCGCCAGCGACTTCGGCTGCTTGAAGAACGTGTATCCGGGTTACGAAAAAGTCACCGACCAGGCGGTGCGCGAACGGTGGGCCAAAGCCTGGGGCGTGCCGCCGGAACATCTGTCCGATGAAGTGGGACTGGACAACTTCAGCATGGTGGAGAAAGCGTCCAAGGGCGAAGTCAAGGCGATGATGGTGATCGGCGAGGAAACCGCCATTTCCGATGCCGATACGCGGAACGTGATCAAGGCGTTCAAGCAGCTCGAATTCTTCGTGGTGCTGGACATGTTCCCCAGCCGCACCGCGGAATTCGCCGACGTGATCCTGCCCGCCTGCGCCAGCGTGGAAAAGGACGGCACCTTCGTCAACACCGAGCGACGCGTCCAGCGTTTCTACAAAGCCATGGAGCCGCTCGGCGACAGCCGACCCGATTGGCAGATTCTCACCGAACTGGCCAAGCAACTTGGCCACGATTGGGGTTATACGCATCCGTCGCAGATCATGGCCGAATGCGCCGGCATCGCGAAGATGTTCGCCGGTGTCAGCTACGAACGCCTGGAAGGTTGGAAATCGCTGCAGTGGCCAGTGAAGGAGGACGGTACCGATACGCCCCTGCTCTACACCGATGGTTTTCATTTCCCCGACCGCAAGGCGAAACTGCATCCGGTGAAGTGGGAAGCTCCGGCCGAAGAAGCCGACGCGACGTATGACATCCTGCTCGACAACGGCCGCCTGCTGGAGCATTTCCAGTCCACCAACCAGAGCGGACGCGGGCCGCGCGTGCGGCATGAATCACCAAACTGGTTCGTGGAAATCAGCCCCGAACTGGCCGCCGAACATGGCATCGAGGACGGCACCTGGCTGCGCATCATCTCGCGCCGCGCGCAGGTGGACGTGCGCGCCACCGTTACCGATCGCGTCAGCGGCCGAACCATGTATCTGCCTATCCATCACTCCAAACCTGGCGTCAACATGCTCACCGGCGAGCATCACGATTCGGAGGTCAACACACCTGCCTACAAGGAACTGGCCGTGCGCATCGAGAAACTGCCGCAGCCGAAAGGCGAGCCGCCGTTGCCGTATCGCAATCATCGCTATGGCAAACGCACGCCCAACCTTGGGCCTGATGCGGAGCAGAAATGGAAACGCCCGGAATACGAAGAACCGCCGGCCACCATCGAACATCCCGAGACACTTTAATGGCCGAACCCATCACCTATCAGCCCAAGCCGCCATCGATCGGTCCCACCGCGCGCGAGGAACTGGAGCAATTGCTGGAAACCTTGCACGGCTCCGGACTGCTGCGCCTGGCCAACGATCTTGCAGCCGGCAGGCAGGATATCGTCGGCATACTTTTCAACGGACTCAATCTCGAGAGTTCGCGCTACGCGGCGCAGAACATCGCTGCCTTGCTGATGATGCTCGGACAGATTCCTCCGCCGCGTTTCTACAAGATCGCCGCCACGGTAAAAGATGCGCTGTTGGCCGCGGCGGAAGAACCGCCCGCCGAAAAGGAGCCACCGGGTGTGCGCGGGCTCTACAAGGCGCTGAAGGATGAAGAAACCTGGCGCGCGCTTTCGCCGTTGGTGCAAGGCTTGCTCGCTCTGGGCGAAGGCATGCGCAAGCCGGCGCCAGCGAAGCCGATTTCGGCGGTGACGGGAAAGCCGAGTGATGCGTGAGGTGGTCGAGCGCTTCCACGGACGGCACTACAAAGCGAATCGTCATTCCGGCGAAGGCCGGAATCCATTTATATCCATGCGGGATACATGTCGATTCAATGAAAGTCCTACGCAACGGTCAGCATGGATTCCGGCCTTCGCCGGAATGACGACGAAGTACTGCGAGGCTTAGCTAAATAGACAGCCATTCACCGGAATGACAAGAACGCGGCTGCGGCATCTTATGCGAAGCCGCACGTGTAGCCACATGCTACGCTTACGCGTCCACTGCGTTCATCCTTCAGGGAATCCATCGTGCTGCAAGGCAGGCGTCCTCTTCGATCCATGACATGGCTGGCGATGCTGGCCATGGCGTTGATCGTGGTGATGCCGGTGCTGTCGCGAAGCATGACCACCGCGGCCACCTCCGCCGCGGGGGGCGATTGCCCGGTTCACCAGATTGCCTCCGCCAAGCATCCCAAAGCGCCGGCCGATCCGACCGAGCGCTGCAGCTATTGCGCACTGCTCAATCACACACCGCTGCTCGCTTCCGGCGCGGTGGTTTACCTGGCGCCGGTGGCGCCCGCCTTGCCACCGGCATCGACTCATCGCAGCGATGACGCGCCCGCATCGCCACGGCTCAGCGCCGACCCACGCGGCCCGCCGCGCGAAGGTTGACCCACTGCGCATGGGCGTGCGCTGGCCATCGTGCCGTGTCCGCCATACGCCCTGATAACACTGCGGGATAACGCGTGCGATGCGTCGCGCGCGGCCATCCGCCGCAGCACGTCTTTATTGCGTTGCCGCCTGTGGAAGGTGGCAACGGTACAGGAGTTTCCGTTCGATGAATCCTCAACCGTTCCTGCGCACGGCGCGCGTGCGATCGCGCCGGCGCCTGACGCTTGCCGCATTGCTTGCCGCCTCTGCGTTGCCGCAAGCCGTGCAGGCATGCGCGACCTGCGGCTGCACGCTCAGCACCGATGCGGCCACCGGCTATTCCACGATGTCCGGTTGGCGCATCAATCTCGATTACACCTACATCGACCAGAACCAGTTGCGCCATGGCAGCCGCAAGGCCTCCGCGGAACAGGTGGTCGATCAGCCAGCCAATCCGGCGTTGGGTGGTGGAGAAATCGAGAAGAACACCACCAACCGCTACATCAACCTCACCGCAATGTATCGTTTCAATGCGGATTGGGGCGTGAGCATGATCGTGCCGTACGTGATTCGCGATCACAGCACTTACGGCACGCAACTGCAGCCTTACACGCCGGCGCAAACGGCACCGGATCAGCTCAGTGGCACACACGTTGCCGGCCTTGGCGACATCAAGATCCTGGCCAACTACCAGGGCTTTCTGCCGATGCACAACCTGGGTGTGCAATTAGGCGTGAAGCTGCCCACCGGCAACTACGGCGGCCAAGACGCGGATGGCCATCTGGTTGGCCACCCGGTGACGTTCCGCAATGGTCCTGCGCTAGGTCAATCGCTCGATACGGATCTGCAGGCGGGTACTGGCAGCACCGACGTGATCATCGGCGCGTACTACTACCAGCCGGTGAGCCAGAATTTCGATGCGTTTGCCAGCGCGCAATTCCAGGCGGCGGTGAAGGAAAACCTCAATCGGCCGGGCGCAGACTATCGTCCCGGCAACCTCACTACCGTAAGCGTGGGCTTGCGTTATGAAGCGCATGCGAACTGGGTACCACAGCTGCAGCTCAACTGGTCGCACAAGATGGCCGATCAGGGCTTTCTCGCCGACGTGCCGGATACCGAAGGCACCGTGGCGTATCTCAGCCCAGGCATCAGTGCGAGCGTGAGCAACAACCTGCAGGTGTATGCGTTTGTGCAGGTGCCGATCTATAGCCGCCTGCAGGGATATCAGGTGTTTCCGGGATGGACGGGAACGGTGGGTGTGAGCATGCGGCTTTGATTTGTTTGCTTCCGTAAACCATGCATCCCTCATAACCGTCATTCCCGCGCAAGCGGGAACCCATTTTGCTCTGATGCCAAAAGCGACGATGGATTCCCGCCTAGGCGGGGAATGACGGCCGTCAGAATGTCCTGCAAGATCGAGATACGCCCATGTGCAAACTGAGCATCTACATGCAAAACATCAGCATCGCGCTGATGCTATGCCTCTTCACGCATACCGCATTCGCCAACGATCTCGTCATCGGCCAACCCGCGCCCGACATCACGCTCACCACGCTCGAAGGCAAACACATCGCCTTGCATGACCTGCGCGGCAAAACCGTCATCCTCACGTTCTGGGCGACATGGTGCGATCCCTGCCGCGACGAGCTTCCCCTGCTCTCGCGCTACGCCATCGAACACGCCAAGGACGGTTTGGTGGTGCTCGGTTTCAGCCTCGATGGAACGGACAATCTCGACCAGGTGCGCAAGGTCGCCGGCACATTGCGTTTTCCGGTCGGCTTGTTGGGCGATCCACATGTGCCCGGCTACGGGCGTATCTGGCATCTGCCGGTGAATTTCACGATCGATCGCGATGGCAACCTGGTCGACAACGGATGGAAGGACAAGCAGCCCGCGTGGACGCAGCAACGGTTGGACCAGGTGGTGACACCGCTGTTGAGCCGAGCGCCTTGACGCTGCACGCAATCTACTTCTCGGGCAGCGAGCGGACGAAGGCGAGCGCCGCATCCAACAATTTTCGACGCAAGGCATCGTCGCCATAGGCTTCGGGCGCCGCGCGCACCCAGCCCTGCATAGGGCGCTCGCCCATGATCATCGGCACTACGCCGCGCATCTTCAGCGCCCAGGCGTCATGGCCCTTGCCCAGTCGCACCAGCAATCCATCTTTGCGCGCACCGCACAGAAGATGGCCGTTCAACAGCCATGCCCAGCCGCCGAACATGGCTTTCCCGGTGAGGCCACGCTCAGCTTGCAGGTCCTCGCTCAACACCGCTTCGAGTCCTTGGTCGCGTGCCATGCCGTTGTCCCTAAAGCGTTACACCGGCAGCGCGGTGGTTCGCTTCACGGTGCGCAAGGCCAGCGTCGATTGCACGCGCACCACGCCCGGCAACTGCGTGAGGATCTCGGTATGGATGCGCTCGAAGTCCGCCGAGTCAGCATACGCCACACGCACCATGTAATCGGCCGCCCCGGCCAGCAGGCAGCACTCGGTGACTTCGGGGTGTTTCTGGATCGCCTCCTCGAAGGCGTCGAGGGCGGCGCGGCCTTGCTGGTCCAGTGTCACCAGTACGAAGGCGGTGCCTGACAGGCCGGCAGCCTTTTCGTCCAGCAGCATGACGTAGCGGGAGATCAGGCCCCGCTCCTCCAGCAGCTTCACCCGACGCAGGCAGGCGGAGGGGGAAAGATTGATCCGCTGGGCCAGCTCGGCATTGGCCAGGCGACCGTCTTCCTGCAGCAGCCGGAGGATGGCGCGGTCGCGTTCATCCAGGGGTGGAAAAGGATTCGTCATAGATTCTGTCTTTTGGCAAATTGTTCGCAGCCAATGCGAAAAATCAGCCATACCACGGCTGTAATGAGCGAGAAATTGCGCAAGACCTCGATCATACTGCGCGCCGCGCCGATCACGGAAGGCCGGCGCAGCAACCTTCCCACCCATCTGTCGAGAGAGCGAGTCATGCGCATCGGTGTACCGAAAGAGATCAAGAACCATGAATACCGAGTGGGCCTGGTCCCCTCGTCTGTGCAGGAATTGGTACACCACGGCCATCAGGTGATGGTGCAGAAGGACGCCGGCGTGGGCGCAGGGCTGTCCGATGCGGATTACGTTGCCGCTGGCGCCACCATCGTGGACAGCGCCGACCAGATCTTTGCCGACGCCGACATGATCGTGAAGGTGAAGGAGCCGCTGGCCGTGGAGCGCAAGAAGCTGCGCAAAGGCCAGATTCTTTTCACCTATCTGCACCTGGCTCCCGATGCGGAACAGACCCGCGACCTGATCGATTCCGGCGCCATCTGCATCGCCTACGAAACCGTCACCGCCTCGAACGGCTCGCTGCCGCTGCTGACGCCGATGTCCGAAGTGGCCGGCCGATTGGCTCCGCAGGTGGGCGCGCATGCACTGGAAAAGGCGCAGGGCGGACGCGGCGTGCTGCTCGGCGGCGTGCCCGGCGTGGCGGCAGCCGAAGTAGTGATTCTCGGCGGCGGCGTGTCCGGTTCGCACGCGGCCAGCATCGCGGTGGGCATGGGCGCGAAGGTGACCGTGGTGGATCGCTCGGCCGAAGCGCTCAAGCGCCTGGCCACGCAATTCGGCACGTCGATCTCCACCGTGTTCTCCACCCGTTCGGCGATCGAGGAACTGGTGCGCCGCGCCGACCTGCTGATCGGCACCGTGCTGGTACCGGGTGCCGCAGCGCCCAAGCTGGTGACACGCGACATGGTGCGCACGATGAAGCCGGGCTCGGTGATCGTGGACGTCGCCATCGACCAGGGCGGTTGCGTGGAGACCTCGCACGCCACCACGCACTCCGATCCCACCTATGTGGTCGACGGCGTGGTGCATTACTGCGTGGCCAACATGCCGGGCGCCGTGGCGCGCACCTCCACCTTCGCGCTCAACAACGTCACCCTGCCGTTCACGCTGGCGCTGGCCAACCACGGCTGGCAGAAGGCGCTGCAGCATGACGTGCATCTGCGCAATGGCCTGAACGTATTCGAAGGCAAGGTCACCTGCGAGCCGGTAGCCCAAGCGCACAACCTGCCGTATACCAAGGCGGAAAGCGTGCTGGGCATGTAAGCCCGCTTCACTCCCTCTCCCCACGGGGGGCTCAGCTACACCATTCATTTCATGCTCGTCGCCCCGGCGAAAGCCGGGGCCCAGCGACTTTGAAGCGGAAAGACACTGGTCCCGGCTTTCGCCGGGACGACGAACGAGCATTACGTAACACGCAACATCATCTGCCACCCTCAGCTGGGCTTCGGCGCTAATCAGGCTCCACGCAGCAGAGGGATCGCGCCCCACATCATTCGAACACGATTTCCTCTTCCAGCCATGCACTCAAATACGCATGGCACACCGGCCTGCGCCGCACGCGCGCCTCGATCGCGGCCGCGATCACCTGCTGGTTATGACGAGTGGCTTCGCAGCCATGGCAGCGCAGGAAATCGATGATGAAGTTTTGCAGTTCCCACGGCATGCAGTCGAAAGGCGTGGCCGCCTCCCGAAGCTCTACGCGTCGAATGCGTGGGCGAGCTGTCCGTGTCATGTTGGCGTTTCGCAAGCCGCTTCAAGCAAAACGTGCATAAATTGCGCCACGTCTGCTTCGCACTGAACTGACCTCGCCATCGCCCTGGCGAACGCCGGGGCGCAACGACTTCCACACCAACGCCAGTGCGCCGCCGCTTTCGGAGGCGATGGATCACTCGCGTCCGCGGACAATCACGGACAACCGCGGACACTATGTCGATTTCCCTCCCCTCCGTTCGTCGCCGAATAAGAACTCCACACAGGAACGTCCGCGATGAGCTTGAAACTGTACGCCCACCCCTTCTCCTCCTATTGCCAGAAAGTGTTGATCGCCCTCTACGAAAACGGCACTCCCTTCGAGTGGCGCGTACTGTCGAACGAACAACCGCAAAACTATGCCGATTTCGCAGCCATGTGGCCGTGCAAGCGTTTTCCGCTGCTGATCGACGGCGACAAGCCAGTCATGGAATCGACCATCATCATCGAGCATCTCGCCTTGCATCATCCCGGCCCGGTGTCGTTGCTGCCGGCGAATGCGCGCGATGCATTGGAAGTGCGTTTTCTGGATCGCTTCTTCGACCAGTACGTTTCCACGCCACAGCAGAAGATTGTGTTCGATGCACTGCGCCCGGAAGCCGATCGCGATGCCCATGGCGTGCGTGAAGCGCGCAACGCACTCGAAACCGCCTATGCATGGCTGGACAAAACCATGTCCGAGCGCGAATGGGCGGCCGGTGACAGCTTCAGCCTGGCCGATTGCAGTGCTGCGCCAGCGCTGTTCTATGCGGACTGGACGCATCGCATCGATCCTGCGTTCGGCCATCTGATCGCGTATCGCAAGCGCCTGCTTGCGCGTCCATCGTTCGCACGCGCGGTGGACGAGGCGCGGCCGTATCGTCCGCTCTTTCCGCTGGGTGCGCCGGATCGCGATTGATCTGGCCGCGCCATTGGCCTGCCCTGCACGTCGCCCTAACCGCGAATACGGTTGAATCCCCGTCACCTTCGCAGCGAAGGAAAGCGGCATGCCAAAGCATCCAACCGATCCACCGGAGCCTGCATTCGGCCGCCGAAATTTTCTGCAGATGATCGGGATGACTGGCATGGCTTCCGGATTCAGATGGTCCAGCGCGCAGGCAAGCGCCTTGCATGGCGAGGCGCATGAAACATCGCCTCGCCATGACGACATGCACACGCGCGTGAACATGATCGTCAATGGCAAGCCGCGGGAACTCACCGTCGACAATCGCGTCAGCTTGCTGGATGCGTTGCGCGACGAATTGCAACTCACCGGCACCAAGAAAGGCTGCGATCATGGCCAGTGCGGCGCGTGCACCGTGCACGTCAACGGCCGGCGCGTGAACGCATGCCTGAGCCTGGCCGCGATGCATGACGGCGATGAAGTGACCACCATCGAAGGCCTCGGCCAGCCAGGGGCATTGCATCCCATGCAACAGGCTTTCGTGGATCACGACGGTTATCAATGCGGCTACTGCACGCCCGGCCAGATCATGTCCGCGGTGGCCGTGTTGAAGGAAAAGTGGGGCGACTCCGATGCGCAACTGCGCGAAGCCATGAGCGGCAACATCTGCCGCTGTGGCGCGTACCGCAACATTCTTGCCGCCATCAAGCAGGTACGGCGCGGCTGAGCGAGGTTCGACATGCAGCCATTCGCATTTTCCCGCGCCCATGACGTCCAGCAGGCGATCCAGGCCGGCGCGCACGCATCCACCGCCCAGCAAGGCGCGGAGGTGCGGTACGTGGCGGGCGGCACCACGTTGATCGACTTGATGAAGCTGGATGTGGAGCGCCCTGCGCAAGTCGTCGACATCAATCATCTGCCGCTGGACAAGGTGGAATCTACCGCGGACGGTCGCCTCAAAATCGGCGCGCTGGTGCGCAATGCCGATCTTGCCGTGCTGCCGGAGGTGCAACGCAACTACACGGCGCTGTCCCAGGCATTGCTCGCGGGTGCGTCCGGCCAATTGCGCAACATGGCCACCACCGGCGGCAATCTGCTGCAGCGCACGCGTTGTGCGTATTTCCGCGACAGCGCCAGCGCATGCAACAAGCGCGAACCCGGCAGCGGTTGTCCGGCCATCGAAGGCTACAACCGCAACCTGGCGATACTCGGCGTGAGCCCACATTGCATCGCCACCAACCCTTCCGACATGAACGTGGCGTTGACCGCGCTGGAAGCCACCATCGTCATCCAGGGACGCAAAGGCGAGCGCAGCGTACCCATCGCGGAATTCTTCCTGCTGCCGGGCGACGCGCCGCAGGTCGAAACCGTGATGGAACCCGGCGATCTCATCACGCATGTGCTGCTGCCGAAACCGGAGGCAGGTGCGCGCTCGCATTATGTGAAACTGCGCGATCGCGCGTCCTATGAATTCGCGCTCGCCTCGGCGGCGGTGGTCGTCACCATGCAGGACGGAAAGATCGCCAGCGCACGCATCGCAATGGGCGGCATCGCCACGCGTCCCTGGCGCTCGCAAGAAGCCGAAGGCGTGCTCACCGCGCAAGCGCCTTCACCGGACTTGTTCGAGCACGCCGCGCAAGCGCTCTTGGCGAATGCCAAACCGCAAAGCCAGAACGGCTTCAAGCTGGAGCTCGCCCGGCGCTGCCTGACACATGCGCTCACCCAGGTCACGGCTTGAGGAACGATCATGGCGCAAAGCGAAAACCTCTCCACCCTGCCCGTCATCGGCCGTGCGCACAAGCGCATCGACGGTCCGCTGAAAGTGAGCGGCACCGCGAACTACACCGCCGACTTCGCCTTTCCGGACATGCTCTGGGCCGTTCCGGTATGCGCCACCATCGCGAACGGACGCATCGCCAGTATCGATAGCAGTACCGCCGCGCACATGCCTGGCGTGCAGAAAATCTACACGCACGAAAACATCGGCAAGTTCTATCAGGTGTCCAAAGCCAGCAAGGCGATGATCGACGAGAAGCGCCCACCGCTCGAGGACGATCAGATCCACTACTACGGCCAATACGTCGCGTTTGTCGTGGCCGATACGTACGCACACGCATTGGCGGCGGCGAACGCGGTCAAGGTGGCCTACACCGGCGTGCAAGCACCTTCCGTTTCCACCACGTTGAGCCCGGACAACTCGCCGGAAACGCAGACCGAACGCGGCGATCCCCGCGACGCCTACCAGCGCGCGCCGGTGAAGATCGACGAGACCTACAGCACGCCTGCGGAAACGCATAATCCCATCGAACTGCACGCCAGCGTGGCACTGTGGGACGGCACGCATTTCACGCTCTACGAAACCACGCAAGCCATCATGAATTACCGCTCGGTGATGGCACAGATGCTGGGCGTGCCCACCGACAGCGTGCGCGTGATCACCGAATTCCTGGGCACCGGCTTCGGCGGCAAGCTGTGGCCATGGCCGCAAGCCTTGTTGGCTGCTTCGGCGGCGCGCGATCTGCATCGCCCGGTAAAGGTGGTGGTATCGCGCCAGATGATGTTTCACAACGTCGGCCATCGTCCACACACACAGCAACGCATGCGCATCGCCGCGGAAAAAGATGGCCGCCTCGTCGCGCTGCAGCACGATTACATCGATCATCGCTCGCCAGGTTCCGACTATCAGGAAGACTGCGGCGAGGCCACCGGCTTTCTCTACAGCACACCCAACCTGCGTGTTACCAGCGCGTACGCCGAGCGCAACGTCGGCGTCGGCACGTCGATGCGGGGTCCCGGCAAGGTTCCCGGTTCCTTCGCATTGGAATCGGCGATGGACGAACTGGCGATCGCGCTGCGCATGGATCCGATCGAGCTGCGATTGAAGAACGAACCGGCCAAGGACGAGATGAAAAACATTCCCTTTTCATCTCGCCATCTGCCCGAATGCCTCACACATGGTGCCGAAATGTTCGGCTGGTCGCGCCGCAATCCGGCCGTCGGTTCCATGCGCGACGGTGACAGCGTGCTGGGCTGGGGCGTAGCCGCCTGCACCTGGATGGCCGAGCGCTTCGGCGCCGAAGCGAAAGTCACCCTGTTCAACAACGGCAGCGTGCGCGTGACCAGCGGCACGCAGGATATCGGCACCGGTACCTACACCGTCATCGCGCAAATGGTGGCCGGCCTTGCCGGCGTCGACGTCGATGCGGTGAACGTCGTCATCGGCGACAGCAATCTTCCGCCAGGCCCGTGGTCCGGCGGATCGATGGCGACCGCCTCCATGGTGCCCGCGCTCATCGAAGCGGTCGCGCAAGCCGGCGAGCAACTGACCAGACTTGCCGTGGAAGACGAGCACTTCAAAGGCGTGGACGCCAAGCAGCTCGCCTTTAGCGAAGGCAAAGTCCACCGCAAGGATCAAAGCCCCGATTCGGGCCGGCATTTCCGCGACATCCTCGACCACGCACGCGTCGCGCAAGTGGAAGGCCACGGCAAAGCCCAGGGCACGTTCGGCCAGAAACAAAAGGAATACTCCACGCATTCCTTTGGCGCGCACTTCGCCGAAGTGGCATGGCAACCACAGCTCGCACGCCTGCGCGTCACGCGCACGGTGACAGTGATCGACGCCGGCCGCATCATCAATCCACTCACCGGCCGCAACCAGATCGAAGGCGCGGTAGTGATGGGCATCGGCATGGCGATGTTCGAAGAATCCCAGTACGACGCACGCAACGGCAAAGTGATCAACAGCAACCTGGCCGACTACATCATGACCAGCCACGCGGACATGCCGCCGCAGATGGATGTGGTGTTCCTGGATTATCCCGATACGCGGTTCAATGCGATGGGCGCGCGGGGGATTGGCGAGATCGGATTGGCGGGGATTGCGGCGGCGATTGCCAATGGGGTTTATCACGCGACGGGGGTGCGGGTCAGGGATTTGCCGATTCGGGTGGAGGATTTGTTGGTGTCCAAGGTGGCTTGATGTTTCTCGCAAAGGTGGGGGTTGCCTGCGGCGCTTTCGGTCCCTGAAGGGACCGGGTCGCTTCTCTTTGCTTGCCCACGCCCGCATCTGGAACGCGGGCGAACAGCACAGGCCGGAGTAAATAGAAATAAACAAGAGAAAGGGCAGCGCCTAGCAGTCATCCTGCCTCGACATGTAACCGGCTGCGAAATTTTTATCTGCAAATTCAACGCTACCGATTCGTCATTCCAGCGAAAGCTGGAATCCAGTGTCTTTCACGCTTTGCAAGTCACTGGATCCCAGCTTTCGCTGGGATGACGGGATATGGAGTTTCTGCACCAATCGGCAGCTATTTTTTTTCCGGGCAGCAGTGGGCGCAAGCGGGAATCCATCTTGGCTTTTGTTGCATCAGAGCACCATGGATTCCCGCTTACGCGGGAATGACGACCTTGAGGGATGCTGAAGTTTTCTCTAGACAGTTCTGTCCCCGCGACAAAGAGAAGTGACTCGGTCGCTTCGCGACCGAAAGCGCCGCAGGCAATCCACAACACCACCAGACACAACAACATCGCACATACAATCACACCGCCACCACAAACCCCCAATCACAAAAATGCCAATCACCATCACCCCAGGCGACCTCACCAACCCAACCGTCATCCAACTCCTGACCACCCACATCACCACCGCCCGCGCAGAAACCGCCCGCGGCAGCGCCCACGCCCTCGACATCAGCGCACTGCAAGCTCCCGACATCCACTTCTGGGCCGCATGGAACGACGAACAACTGCTCGCCGTCGGCGCCTTGCGCCAACTCTCCCCGCAACTGGGCGAGGTGAAATCCATGCATACCGCACAAGCCGCACGTCGAAGCGGCGCGGGCAGCGCCATGCTTGGCCACATCATCGATGCTGCGAAGGCCATGGGCCTGTCGCGTCTCGCGCTGGAGACCGGCTCGTGGGATTACTTCATTCCGGCGCGTGCGTTCTACCGTCGGCACGGCTTCGTCGAATGCGCGCCGTTTGGCGATTACGTGGCCGATGCCAACAGCGTCTTCATGATGCTGGAATTGACATGAAGAGGCTCCCTCCCCTGCGCACAGGGGAGGGAAAGTCACCGGTCATGAGTTCTTGTGACTTTGCCTTCCCGCCTCGGCGTGCTGCTCGCTGCTGCCGCCACGCGAGCTTGCGCCAGCGGAACGCGAACCGCCACCGTGGCTATGTTCGCCACCCTTGCGTCCAATATCCGCCATATGGCTGCGATCTTCGCTGACCGCTTCGCCGCCCTTCTGGCCGATGGCGGACATGTGTTGGCGGTCCTGGCTTACCGCTTCGCCGCCCTTGCGACCGGCTTCGCGGGCCTCTTCCGAAGAAAACTCATGGGCGTGGCCACTTTCGTGAGCCGCACGTCCGCCCTGGCTCGCAATCTCGCGTTGCCGCGCTTCGTCCATGCCGGCGAATCCGCGTCCGCCGGTCTGTCCGCCACGATTACCTGAATTTTGATTTGCCATTGCTGTAACTCCAAGAAAAACAGGACAGCGCACGGCACGTCCTTACGTGTCGTGCGGGACGATCATGGCGTTACTCATCTGTACCTGAAGTCTTGTTGCGGTGAAAAAGACTTCAACATCGGCAGGCAAGCGCCTGTGGCCTGCGTGAGGATTGCAGCGGAAGCGCGGCGTCATGTCGGAGGGGAGTCGGGGACGCGGCGCTTCCACTGCAAAGGGGGTCAATACAAAGAGGCATCGTCCACGCCATCGGTCGGCGTGGCCGTTGCGGTATCGACATCGGGTGAACGGCCGCTGGCGTGGCGTACGCTGCGGACCACGCGGAAATCGTCATGCACGTCGACGCCGAGCATGTCGAACACTTCGTCGAACGAGGTACGCTCGCCCAGCAGCGAAGGATCCGCGTCATAGCCGGCGATGGCTTGGCGATATTGCGCGCGCAGGCGTTCCCAAGTGCCATCTTGATCGGACTGGGCATCCAGCAGCGTGCGCAGAATCGTGACCATGGCCCGAGTCGTGCCCGCCAGGGAGATGGTGTCCTCTTTCATGGTGTCAACCTCGCACGCGGATGGTTGCGCGGCCAAAGCATGCATGGTGCGAGCGGAAGACGCCGTCGCCGGCGCATGAACAAACTCATCGACACCACGGGTTCAGGGCCATGCACCGCGCTCATACGCACCCTCTGCACGGCACGCTTTCTAGCATCGGTCACGCATTCATCCGGAAGCCGAAGCCATGGACGCCAAGTACAACCAGTCCGCCGCCGATCGCGCCAACGAAGCGGCCATGCGCGAGATGCGTGCCGTGCTGGATGGCAAGCGTACGGGTTTTGCCGCGCTGCTGCCGTTCGCCGGCCCGGCCATCGTGGTGTCGGTGGCGTACATGGACCCCGGCAATTTCGCCACCAACATCCAGGCCGGCGCGCGGTATGGCTATGGCCTGCTGTGGGTGGTGCTGGCGGCGAACCTGATCGCCATGCTGTTTCAGGGCTTGTCCGCCCGATTGGGCATCGTCACGGGAAAGAACCTGGCGGAGCTTTGCCGCGAAAACTTCCCCAGGCCGCTGGTGTGGCTGATGTGGGTGGTCAGCGAGATCGCGGCGATGGCCACCGATCTTGCGGAGTTTCTCGGCGGCGCAATCGGCATCGGCCTGATTTTCGGCTTGCCGTTGTGGGCCGGCATGCTGGTCACCGGCGTGGTGACCTATGCGCTGCTGCTACTGGAACGCGGTGGATTTCGCCGGTTGGAACTGGCCATCGGCGCGTTGGTGGGCATCGTTGGCTTATCGTATTTGCTGGAGCTTTTCATCGTACCGGTGGATTGGCTGCATGCCGGCCGCCAGCTACTCATGCCGCGATGGCAAGACTCGCAAGCCCTGCTGCTCGCGGCCGGCATCATCGGCGCCACGGTGATGCCGCATGCGCTGTTTTTGCATTCCGGACTGACACAACGCCGCTTTCCCCTGGAATCCGGCCAGGAGCGCAATCGCGTGTTGCGCTATTCGACCATCGAGGTGATCGTCGCACTCGGCATAGCCGGATTGATCAATGTGTCCATGGTGCTGATGGCCTCGGGCGCTTTCCATGCCGGCCACAAGGACGTGGCCGAAATTCAAACCGCGTATTACAGCCTCACGCCCTTGCTCGGCTCCGCCGCAGCGACCTTGTTTCTGGTGTCGCTGATCGCATCGGGCCTGTCCAGCTCGGTCGTCGGCACGATGGCGGGGCAACTGGTGATGCAAGGTTTTATCGGTATCCAGACGCCGCTGTGGTTCAGGCGGCTGATCACCATGCTGCCGAGTTTCGTGGTGGTCTATCTCGGCATGAACGCCACGCAGGCACTGGTGCTGAGCCAGGTAGTGCTGAGCATTGCGCTGCCGTTTCCGATGCTGGCGCTGGTGTGGTTCGTTCGCGACAAACAGATCATGGGCCGCTATCGCAGCGGTACGTGGACGTGGTTGACGACAATCGTCTGCGCCGCGTTTGTGATCGCGCTCAACGTGCTGCTGTTGCTGCAGTTCTGATCGCGCGTTCTCGACACACGATTGACCGCACCTCGACCGCTACGCGCCCACATTAGCGCGGCGAAAGCGTGTTTCGCGTCCAGACTGCACATCGATCCATCGCGCCAAGCTCCGAAGCGGCTGCCTGCCAGGTGCCGCGACTCACATGACCTACGGAGAACCACACCATGTTTTCTCACAACAAGCGGTTGCAGTATTCCGTCCACGTCGCCGAATGCAATCCCGGCCTGGCCAATTTGATGCTGGAGCAATTCGGCGGCCCGCAGGGCGAACTCGCCGCGGCCATGCGCTATTTCACCCAGGCGCTGGCCGAGGAAGATCCCGGTCGCAAGGACATGCTGATGGACATCGCGACCGAAGAACTGAGCCACCTGGAAGTGATCGGCTCGATCGTCGCCATGCTCAATCGCGGCGCCAAGGGCGAATTGGCCGAAGGCGTGGCTGAAGCGGCGGATCTGTATCGCTCGCTGCATGGCGCGGGCAACGATTCGCACGTCACGCAGGTTCTCTACGGCGGCGGCCCCGCGCTGACCAATTCCGGCGGCGTGCCGTGGAGCGCGGCGTATATCGATTCCATCGGCGATCCCACCTGCGACTTGCGCTCGAACATCGCCGCCGAAGCGCGCGCGAAGATCATCTACGAACGCCTGATCAATGTGACCGACGATCCTGGCGTAAAGGATGCCCTCGGCTTCCTGATGACGCGCGAAATCGCGCACCAGTTGTCGTTCGAAAAGGCGCTCTACGCCATCGAACCCAACTTCCCGCCCGGCAAGTTGCCTGGCAAGGAAGCGTTTGCGCATGTGTACGTGAATACTTCGCAGGGTGAAGGCGACACGCGCGGCCCGTGGAACAGCGACGAGAACTTCCAATACATCAGCAACATCGACGATTTCGTAGCGATGGACGGCGGCGACGGTGACGCACGGGTGAAGCTGGATTCGGAAGACCAGGCTTGCGTGCGGGCGTTCGCAGCGCGCACGGCATCGAATACGAAGAGCAATCCCACCACGGGTGCGGAGTTGGGTGGGCGGTGATATAGAGAAGGTCCACGTTGGGCAGAGCCCCGGAACTTGATCCGGGGCGAAACCCAACGTCGCCATGTGGATGGCAATGTTGGGGTTCGGCTTCGCCCACCCTACGAGGAAATTACGGTGCTGCCATGCTTCCGCAAGCGCAGCGCATTGCCGACGACCGACACCGACGACAGGCTCATCGCCAGCGCCGCGATCATCGGCGACAACGTGATGCCGAACAGCGGATACAACACGCCGGCCGCCAATGGCACGCCGACTGCGTTGTAGACGAAGGCGAAGAACAGGTTCTGGCGGATGTTCCTCACCGTCGCGATCGATAGCGCGCGTGCGCGCAGGATGCCGCTGAGCTGTCCTTTCACCAGCGTCACCTGCGCGGTTTCCATCGCCACGTCCGTGCCATGGCCCATCGCGATGCCGATGTCCGCCGCGGCCAAGGCAGGCGCATCGTTGATGCCGTCGCCGGCCATGGCCACGCGCCGGCCCTGTTTGCGCAAGGTTTCGATCACGGCGGCCTTGCCGGCTGGCGAAATGCCGGCGTGGACTTCGTCGATGGCCAGCGTGCGCGCCACTGCCTGCGCGGTGGTGGCGTGATCGCCGGTAAGCATGACGATGTGCATGCCGGTGGCTTTCAAACTCGCGAGTGCCTGCGGCGTATCCGCCTTGATGCGATCGCTTACGCCGAACACGCCGGCTGCCTTGCCATCGATGGCCAGGAACATGGCGGTAGCACCTTCGCTGCGCTGGCTTTCCGCTTGCGCGAGCGCTTCTGGCGATAGCGTGACCTGCATGTCGTCCATCAGGCGTGCATTGCCGAACGCCAGCCGATGCCCTTGCGCCTGCCCGCTGACGCCACCACCCACGTGCGCCTGGAAATCGGTAGCCGCCGGCGCGTCCACGCCCTCCTCCTTGGCTGCGGCAATAATCGCCCTGGCCAACGGATGCTCGCTTGCTTGTTCCAGGCTGGCGGCAAGGCCGAGCAGTTGCGCGCGCGCGTGCTGATCGAGCGCAAGGATGGCACTCAACGACGGCTTGCCTTCGGTCAAGGTGCCGGTCTTGTCCAGCACCAGCGTATCGACCTCGCGCATGGCCTCGATGGCGCCGGCATCCTTGAACAACAACCCCTGCTGCGCACCGCGGCCGCTTGCCACCATGATCGAAATCGGCGTGGCCAGACCCAGCGCACAGGGACAGGCAATGATGAGCACCGACACCGCGGCGATCAACGCATGCGCCAGGCGCGGTTCCGGCCCGAACCATGTCCAGCCGACAAAAGCCAGCACAGCCACCGCGATCACCACCGGCACGAACCACGCTGCCACGCGATCGGCCACACGCTGCAGCGGCGCCTTGCTGCGTTGCGCCTGCGCCACTTGCGCGACGATCTGCGACAGCACGGTAGAGGCGCCGACGTTCTCCACCCGCATGATCAAGACACCTTGCTGATTGACCGTGCCGCCGGTGAGCGGATCGCCTTCATCCTTCGTCACCGGCATGGATTCGCCAGTGAGCATCGATTCGTCCACCTGGCTGTGGCCGCTCAGCACGACACCGTCCACCGGCACCTTTTCGCCGGGACGAATCCGCAAAACGTCGCCTGCATGCACTTCGTCCAGCGGCACGTCGTGCTCTTCGCCATCGGACAAACGATGCGCGGTTTTCGGTACCAGGCCCAGCAACGCTTTCAACGCGGCGCCAGTGCGGCGGCGTGCACGCCACTCCAGGAAATCACCCAGCGTCACCAACGTGACGATCACTGCGGCGGATTCGAAGTACACGCCGACGCGGCCATGCATGTCGCGAAAGCCCGGCGGAAAAATCTGCGGCGCCAGAAACGCCAACGCGCTATAGAGCCACGCCACGCCGGTGCCCAATGCAATCAGCGTGTACATGTTCGGCTGCCACGGCTTGAGCGAACGCCAACCGCGCGCGAAGAACGGCGCCCCGCCCCACAGCACCACTACCGTCGCGAGCAAGGCCTCGGTCCATCCCGCCACGCCCGACCATGCCTGAGGCAGATGCACGCCCGCGTGCGGCAGCATGGCAAGCGCAAACACCGGCACCGTCAAGGCAATCAGCCACCACAGCCGGCGCGATGCCGCACGCGCTTCGTGCGTGTCGTCATCATCCAGGCTCGGCATCATCGGTTCCAGCGCCATGCCGCATTTGGGGCAGTCGCCGGGATGATCCTGCTGCACTTCCGGATGCATGGGGCAGGTGTAGATGGCTCCGGGCACGTCGGCCTGCGGCGCGCGATGTTCGTGTGCGTGCGTGGCATGCGAATGCGCGGCCATCGTCGTGGGCGCCGCTTGCGAATGGCGCTCGGGCTGTGCATCGAACTTCGCCTTGCAGCCTGCGGAGCAGAAGTAGAACGTTTTGCCGGCATGCTCGCTGCGATGCTTAGCGCTGGCGGTATCCACGCTCATGCCGCAGATCGGATCGCGCGCGCTGCTTTGCGCGCCATGGCAACACGAATGCGGTGCGTTCATGCCTGCGCTTCCTCATCGGCCAGCGCGCGCAGGATCGGGCAATGTTCCGGATCGCCATGTCCCGGGCATGCCTCGATCAATTGCTGCAGGCCTTTGCGAATGCGCGTGAGTTCGGCGATGCGCGCCTCGATGCTGGCCAGCCGCTGCTCCGCACGCTTGCGTACCGCCTTCACGCCACCGCGGCGATCGGACGACAGCGCCAGCAGATCGCGGATTTCATCCAGCGTGAAACCCAGATCCTTCGCGCGGCGGATGAAGCGCAATTGACGGACCGCCGTTTCGTTGTAGCTGCGATAGCCCGACGCGCGACGCAGCGGTTCGGGCAGCAGGCCTTCGCGCTCGTAGTAGCGGATGGTGTCGATGGGAACGCCGGCGCGCTTGGCGACGGTACCGATGGTGAGGGAGGCGGTTGATGGGTTCATCAGGCAAGTCTAGACCTTTGATCCAGGTCTAGAGTCAAGCACAAACATCCACTCCCTCTCATCCTCGGGGTTAGGGGTGAGAGGCAAGGCTTGCGAGGAACGCGAACGAAGCGAGTGCAGCTCTTTGGTTCTGCCCCCACGAGAGATCTTCGCGAAGCTCGCTCCTCACCCCAGCCCTCTCCCCAGCGGGGAGAGGGAGCAAAACGGTGATGCGATTCATTTCCCAGCCAGCTACTGCACATTCATCCCTGTAACCTTGCCGCGCTCTCAGGGGACTTTTCACATTCATGCATCCGACCGATAACGATTCACACACCCGCGCCTCGCTTCCGCTCGCCCCCGCGCTCGACCCCACCCTCGCCGATGCGCACATGCCGCGGCAGTTCCGGCCGCTGGACGCGCGGGTGCTCTGGATCAGCTTCGTGGCCATGCTGCTGGGCGCGGTGGTGGCGGTGGTGGCCAAGGTGCTGACCGCCTTGATCGGCCTGATCACCAATCTCGCTTTCTACGGGAGCTGGAGCTACGACTTCTCCAGCCCTGCGGGCAATCACCTGGGCCTGTGGGTGATCGTGGTGCCGGTGATCGGCGGCCTGATCGTTGGCGTGATGGCGCGCTGGGGTTCGCGCGCGATCCGCGGCCACGGCATTCCCGAGGCGATGGAACAGGTGCTGCTCAACGAAAGCCGCATTCCGCCGCGCATCACCTGGCTCAAGCCGGTGTCCTCGGCCATCGCGATCGGTACCGGCGGCCCGTTCGGCGCGGAAGGCCCGATCATCGCCACCGGCGGTGCGCTCGGTTCGCTGATCGCCCAGTTGATGCATGTGACGGCGGATGAGCGCAAGACCTTGCTCGCGGCCGGTGCAGCGGCCGGCATGGCGGCGGTGTTCTCGGCGCCGATTTCCGCCGTGCTGCTGGCGATAGAGCTGCTGCTGTTCGAACGCCGCGCGCGTTCGCTGATTCCGGTGGCGCTCGGCGCAACCGTCGGCACCGGCTTCCGTTACGTGCTGGAAGGCAATGCGCCGATGTTCCCGATGCCGGAAGTTGGCACGCCCACCCTGCCGGCGATTGCGGCCTATGTGGTGCTGGGCTTGATCGTGGGCATTCTCAGCGTGGGCATTACGCGCCTCACTTACGCCATCGAAGACCACTTCGAAAAACTGCCCGTGCATTGGATGTGGTGGCCGGCGCTGGGTGGCGTGGTGGTGGGCGTGGTGGGCTATTTCATGCCGCTGACGCTGGGCGTGGGTTACAGCAATATCTCTGCGGTGTTGAGCGGACAGATCGGCCTGGGCGCCATGCTTGCGTTGTGCCTGCTGAAACTGCTGTCGTGGTCGGTGGCGCTTGGCAGCGGCACTTCCGGCGGCACGCTCGCGCCGCTGTTCACCATCGGCGGTGCGATGGGCGGCGTGCTCGGCATGCTGCTGGCGTCGGTTGCGCCGTGGCTGCAGGTGGATCCGCATCTGGCGGCGCTGGTGTGCATGGCCGCGATCTTCGCCGGTGCTTCACGTGCGTTTCTTACGTCGGTGGTGTTCGCGTTCGAAACCACGCAGCAACCGCACGGCCTGCTGCCGTTGCTTGGCGCATGCGCCGCGGCGTATCTCATTTCCGGCCTGCTGATGCGCAATACCATCATGACGGAGAAGATCGTTCGCCGCGGCGTGCGCGTGCCTTCCGACTATGCGGCCGATTATCTGGATCAAATCTATGTGCGCGATGCGTGCAGCCGCAACGTGGTGAGCCTGCGCGGCGAACAAAGCATCGCCGAAGTGCGTCACTGGCTGGCCTCCGATGGTTCGAAGACAAAGCATCAAGGTTTTCCGGTGCTCGATGCGCACGGCCAGTTGCTCGGCGTGGTAACGCGGCGCCAGCTTTACGACGCAACGCTGGCGGAGGATACGCTGGTTCGCTCGCTGATCCAGCGCGCGCCGCTGGTGGTCCGTGAAGACCACACGCTGCGCGAGGCCGCCGACCACATGGTGGAGTGGGACGTGGGCCGATTGATCGTGGCGAGCAAGGATGCGCCGCATCGCATGGTCGGTATCATCACGCGCGGCGATCTGCTCGCGGCACATGCACGCAGATTGCGCGAGGCGCGGCTTGCGTCACGGCACCTGGATCTGGGAAGAAAGCCGACCGCAACGTGAACTTCCCGTAGGTTGGGCTGAGGCGCAGCCGAACCCCAACGTCGTGATCGGCATGGCAACGTTGGGGTTCGGCTACGCCTCAACCCAACCTGCACGGGCGTGAGGTCTGGATGGCCATCCGCCATCTGCAACATGCATGCATCCGAAAAAAAGGCCGCCCATTTCGGGCGGCCTTGTTGTCGCTCTTCCAATTACCAATCGTAAGTAACGCCGAACTGCACCGTACGCGGCGACTCCATCGCAGTGCCGTAGGCAAAGTAGGCCGACTTGTAGATCGGCGACGGCGCAGCCGACGTGCCGTAATTCGGATTGACGAACAGCAGGTTCTGCTCGTTGGTCACGTTGCGCACCTGCAACTGGAAGGCCAGTTTCTTGGCCGCCCATTCCGGACGGTATTCCACCGACAGATCCAGCGTATGCAGCCACGGCGTATAACCGCTGGTGCCAGGCGGCGACGGCATGCCGCCACACCAGTGGTAGCCGCCACCGTAGGCGGCGGGGTCGGTTTCCTGCGGACCGTAGTAACCCAGGCATTGCTCAGGCGTGCCCGAAGCCAGGGTCAACACACCGCTTACCGACCATTCCGGCAGGAATTGATAGGTGCCATACGCCTTCAACGCATGTTTGCGCGAGTTGGTCTGGGGGCCATTGGAATATTCCGCCAACTGGCCGTAATCCCATTGCGTGGTGGCCGATACGGAGGTGCCGCCCTGGCCGGTCTGCGACTGCACCACGCCCTCGCTGGTGCCGTAGCTCTTGGAATACACGTAGTCGATCTTGCCCCACCACGTGCCGTCCCACGGATGCTCCAGGAACAGTTCCAGCGAATAGAAGTTGCGATAGGCCCGCGGGAATCCCATTTGCGACGGTGAAACCCACGCCGAGGCATAGCCGCCGTTGGTGTTGCGCGCAGTGATCAGGTTGCTGGAACCCGGATTGATCAGGATGCTGCCGTTGACATTCAGCGGGCCGCAGTTACCGCCCGACTGGTTGGCCAGGGCGGGATTGGCGGCCAGCAGCGCGTTGCAGATCGCGTAAGGACCTTCGGCCGTGTCGTCCACGACGCGGCCCAGCTTGGTCCAGGTGGCGGTAACGCCATAGTTCCAGGCGGGATTGATCTGCTGCTGGAAACCAAGCACATAGGAGTCCTGATATTCAGCACCCAGGTTGCGCGAAGCGATCGTAACCGGATCAAGCGGCTGGCCGTAGGCGTAGTTGCCCGATACCGGCACGTTGTAGCCGGTCGTCAAACCATACGAATAGATCGGCTGAAGCCCCGTCGGCACACCGTTCGATTGGATGCCGGTATAGGTGTAGTAAGTCCGCGTGTACGTCGACGACGCCGACTCGCGCAAGGCCACGCCCGAGGGCAAGGCGAGGAAGTAACGGCCGGCATTGGCGAACAGCTTCATGCTGGAATCGCCCATGATGTCCCAGGAGAAACCCAGGCGCGGCGCCCACTGCGGCTTGGTCAGGCGGACATAAGGCTGGTTGTTGGGGTTGTAGTTGACGAACTCTTCGTCGCGCACGCCCACGTTCAACAACATGTTCGGCGTGACCTGCCAGGTGTCCTTGATGTATTGCGCGCGCTGCCGCACCTGCACGGTCGACTGGTTGACGTAGATGTATTTGTCCACCCAGTACTTCGAGCTGATCGGTGCCACGTACGGGCTGACGTTGGGATCGGTGCCGACGATCGGCACGCCGGGATTGGTTGCGCCGTATTCCCACGCATAGCCCGGACCGGTCATGATCGTACCGTCGTTGACGTCCCGCGTCGTCTGGTTGTCGATACCGGCCATGATCGTGTGATCGCCCAGCTTGTACGACAGATCGACGCGCAGGTTGATGTTCTCCGACTTGTGCGCCGGGTTGCTCAGGTTCGAATTGACATTGTTGCCGGTGCAGTTCAGCCCCGGGCATAGCGCCGGATTCTGCGACACCGCGCTGAAAATCGCCGGATCGGAAACCTGGCCCGGCTGATTGGTGTAGTAGGTGCCGTCCATTTTGCCGAACAAGGCGTTCAAGGTCAGGTCGTCCGTGATGTACGACGTGAACTTGGCGCTGTAGATATTGAACGTGTTTTTGGTCGACTGCTGATAGCCGACGAAATCGCCCGGGCGATGCGTGGCGTAGTCATACTTGTAGTAGCTGCCGTTGAATTCGTCCGACGACCGGACGCCGGTAAACGACAGGATGTTCGAATCGGTGATGTTCCAATCCAGCTTGGCGTAGTACTTCGGATAGGAATAGTGGTTGCTGTTCTGATGCGAACTGCTGACCGTCGTCACCGTCTGCGTGTTGTAGTGATCCGCCTCGGCGGCAAGGAAGAAGAACAGCTTGTCCTTGATCAGCGGACCGCCGACATAGGCGCTGTAGATCTGCTCCCATTGCGTATTGCCGCGGCGATAGTCGTAGACCTTGCCGTAGTACTTGGGCGTGAGCGGATTTTCGTAATACATGTTTTCCGACGTACCCTGCGCACCTTCGGGCCGCCAGAACATGGCGCCGCCGAACTGCCAGGTGTTGGTACCGCTCTTGCCGATCTGGCTGATCACGCCGCCGGTGGAACGGCCATACTCCGGCCCGTAGCCGTTGGTGAGCGTTTCCTGCTGCGCGATCGCGCCATAGGGCAATGTGATGCCGCCGGAGTTGCCCAGCGGATCGGAGGTATTGAAGCCGTTGATGTAGTAAGCGTTCTCGGCCGTCGAGGAACCGCCGAACGAAACCAGCCGCTCACCCGTCGGCCCCGCACCCAGCGAACCGGCGCCCGCTACGGTGCCTGGAGCCAGCAAGGCGATCGCCGCGCCGCTACGCTGCAACGGCAGCTGCTTGAGCTGCTCGGAGGTGATCACGGTGGATTCCTGCGTGGAACTGACGTCGATCGCCGGCAAGGCGTTGGCGGTCACCGTCACCGACGACAGGTTCTGCGCGTTGACGGCCGCGCCGGCGAAGTTGACGGTTACCGCACCGGCCGCCAGGGCGGTGACGCCGTGGCGACTGTCGATCACCGCACCATTCTGCAGCAGGCTTACATCGTACGTGCCCACCGGCAGCGTGATGGTATAGCGCCCCGACTTGTCGACCGGCACGGTGCGATCAAAACCCGAACCACCGACCACCCGCACCACTTCACTGGCAACCGCCGGCGCCTGGCCAAAGATCGTACCCGTGGTGGACTGCGCATTGACGCTTCCCGCAAAACCGAAGCCCATGGCGACTGCCATGGCCAGCGTACTGCGGCGCACCGGCATGCCATAAACGGACGCAAGCTTTTTATTGCTCATACACCCTCCCCTTTTAAAAGTCGTATTTATTTAATAGCGCTTTTGAAAGCGGAGGGGACCGTAGTGTAATAAATAAGAAGAAGTCAACGATTATTCAACATCGAAATAGCGATTCAGTTTATTGAAAGAATAATCGGAAAATTTTCGCGCAAATGCCGCATAATTCTGCATGATCGGCGATATGCGCGATCGTCCGCCTCGAACGCGAAAACGAACATAAATAATGGCTGATGGAAACAACGTGCCAAGTTAGGCTTTTAATTGGCGGAATTGAGCATGATGCTTTATATGAGAAACCACGAAAAACTCAAAAACAAGCAGACAAAATGTAATTCAAATAAATGTCTTGATTTTTCCAATCATCTATTGCGCAGAATTCCGCACAGATGCCCCCGTAGGTTGGGCTGAGGCGCAGCCGAGACCCAACGTCGAAACGTGGCATGGCGATGTTGGGGTTCGGCTGCGCCTCAGCCCAACCTACACGGGGATCGCGAAGGAAAGGGAACCACTGTGCAGGCTGGGACGCGTGCTCTCGTCAGACCAGCGCATCGTCCGCCGCTACAAACCCGCCGGTCTGCCGCTGCCACAAACGCGCGTACAAGCCACCATGCGTGATCAACTCCGCATGCGTGCCGGTCTCCACCACCTTGCCTTTGTCCAGCACGACCAGCCGATCCATGCGCGCGATGGTGGAAAGGCGGTGCGCAATGGCGATCACGGTCTTGCCTTCCATCAGCACTTCCAGGCTTTCCTGGATCGCGGCTTCCACTTCCGAATCCAGGGCCGAGGTGGCTTCGTCGAGTACGAGAATCGGCGCATCCTTCAACAACACGCGTGCGATGGCGATGCGCTGGCGCTGGCCACCGGAAAGTTTCACGCCGCGCTCGCCCACGTGCGCTTCCAGGCCGGTGCGGCCTTCGCCATCGATCAACGTGGGAATGAATTCGTCGGCGCGCGCCTTGCGGATGGCCTCGGCCAGTTGCGCTTCGGAGGCGTCGGGACGGCCGTAAAGCAGGTTGTCGCGCACGGAACGATGCAGCAGCGAGGTGTCCTGCGTCACCATGCCGATCTGCGAGCGCAGGCTTTCCTGTGTCACGTGCGAAATATCGGTGCCGTCGATCAGGATGTGTCCGCCTTCCAGGTCGTACAGGCGCAGCATCACGTTCACCAGCGTGGATTTGCCTGCGCCGGAAGGGCCGACCAGGCCGATCTTTTCACCGGGACGCACCACCAGGTTCAAGCCGGCAATCACGCCGCCCTGCTTGCCATAGTGGAAATGGACGTCTTCGAAACGCACTTCGCCGGCCACCACTTCCAGCGGCATGGCGCCGTCGCGATCCTGCACGGCGCGCGGCTGCGAAATGGTGGTGATGCCATCCTGCACGGTGCCGACGTTTTCGAAGATGCCATTCACCACCCACATGATCCAGCCGGACATGTTGTTGATGCGAATCACCAGGCCGGTGGAGAGCGCAATCGCGCCCACCGTCACCTTGCCCTGGCTCCACAGCCATACCGCCAGCGCCGAGGTACCGACAATCAGGAAGCCGTTGAGCGTGGTGATGGAGGCATCCATCGCAGTGGTAAGGCGGGTCATGCCGCGCAGCTTGTCGGTCTGCTCGCGCATCGCATCGGCCACGTATTTCTCTTCGCGCTGCGTGTGAGCAAACAGCTTGAGCGTAAGCACGTTGCTGTAGCCATCCACGATGCGCCCCATCAATTTCGAGCGCGCCTCGGATGCCAACCAGGAACGCTGCCGCGTGCGCGGGATAAAGATGTAGAGCGTGCCCACGTAGAGGAACAGCCATACCACCAGCGGTGCCGCCAGCCACACGTCCGCCTTGGCGAACATGACGATGGCGCTGCTGGTGTAGATCGCCACGTACCAGATGGCATCGACGATCTGCGCGGCCGATTCGCGCAGCGACGCGCCCGTCTGCATGATGCGGTTGGCGATGCGTCCGGCGTAGTCGTTCTGGAAGAATCCCAGGCTCTGGCGGATCACGTAGCGATGGTTCTGCCAGCGGATGCGGTTGGTAAGGCTGGGCACCACGGCCTGGTTGATCAGCAGATCGTGCAGGCCGATGAACACCGGCCGCAGCACCAGTGCGACGAAACCCATCCACAACAGCTCGCGTCCGTGGATGGCAAAGAAATCCTTGGCCGGCGTGCCCTTGGTCATGTCCACGATGCTGCCGATGAAGCCGAACAGCGACACCTCCACCAGCGCCACCGCAAAGCCCACCACGATCGCCACCGCGAATACGGGCCAGACCTGGCGCAGATAGAACACGTAGAACCGGCCGACGGATTTCGGCGGCATCGTGTCGACCGGGTCCTTGAAGGCGTCGATCAGGGATTCGAACCAGCGAAAGATCATGGCGCGGTGTCCATTTGGGCCATAGGGAACGACGGACGGGCACTATACAGCGTGGAGCGGTGTAGCCACCGTCCCGGAGGGCATGGGGCGCCTGCCATGCTCCGCATGTGCGCCGGAACGGCGATGTCGCGTCACATCGCCTGAATGCCAACCATGCTTGGAAGAGCCCGCCGTGAAGGAACAATTGACCACCGGCCGCGCCCTTTGGATCATGCCCGGCATGCCTATCCTTCTCCGTAAGCTTCTCATCGCTTTGCTGCTGCTCGGCGCGGCGTCAACCGCCCTCGCACAGAATGTGACCAACGCGCCCGCCAGCGCAGCCAGCACGCCCGATCCGGCGCAGACGCTGACTCGCCTCAGCAAGCAGTTGGACGACCTCAAGACCACGTTCAACAACAAGTCGTCCACCGTGCCATTGAACGATCTGCGCAGCCAGGCCGGCGACGTGCAGCAGCAGGCCGATCAACTGGTACAGACGCTGACACCGGAACTGGAAAGCCTGCAGACGCGCCTGACCGTGCTCGGCCCCGCCCCGGCAGCCGGCGCGCCGCCGGAAACGCCCGCCGTGAGCCAGCAGCGGCGCCAGCTCGATCGTGACAAGGCCAAGCTCGACAGCCAGATCAAGCAGGCGCAATTGCTGAGCCAGGATGCCACCAAGCTCGCTTCGCAGATCGTCGGCGCGCACAACGCGCAGTTCCAGGCACAACTGGGTTCGCGGACGGATTCGCCGCTGGGCATCAGCTTCTGGCGCGACTTGAAAAAATCGTTTCCGGATGACCTCGCGCGCGTGCGGCGCGTGAAAGACCTGCTGTTCGAAGAAGCCGGCATCGCCTGGCAGCCCGATAACCGTTGGCCGTTGCTGTTGTGCCTGATCGGTGCCGTGCTGCTGATCGTGCCCGGTCGTACGCTGGGCGACCGCGTGGCGCTCGCGCTCGCCAGCCGCTATATGCCTGACGGACACCTGCGGCGCAGCGCGGTATCCGTCATCTTCACGCTGACTGTCACCTTGTCGATCGGCCTGGCCGCCTGGCTGGTGTATCTCGGCTTCAACTGGAACGACACGCTCGACGAAGACGTGGAGACATTCGCGCAGGCGATCGTGCGTACCGTGTTCTTCGCCGCCTTCACCGCCGGCCTGGGGCGTGCGCTGCTTTCGGTGCGCCACCCTTCGTGGCGCCTGCCGGCATTGACCAAGTTCACCGCACGCAGCCTGCGCTGGTTCCCGTGGTTGCTGGGCGGCGCCTTTCTGCTGCTGGGCGTGCTCGAACGGCTGAACAATTTTGCGGGCGCCAGCCTGCCCGCCACGGTTTGCACGCGCGCATTTCTTGCCTTGCTCATCACCGGCCTGGTCGGCGCCGCATTGCTGCGCGCCAAGCGCGCTCGCACTACGCAACGACAGGAAGGCGAGAAACCGCCGCAGCACGCGATCTGGGTGGGTGCGCTGTTCGGGCTCGCCGGATTGGGCGTGATCGTGGCGTGGCTGTCCGTGCTTACCGGCTACGTTGCGCTCGGCTTTTTCCTTTCCTGGCAGATGCTGTGGATCGGCATGATCGTGGCATCGCTGTATCTGCTGTCGCATCTGCAGCGCGACCTGTTCGACGTGCTGCTGGCGCCGCGCGGACGCAGCGGCCAGCGCCTGCAATCCACCTTCAGCGTGCAGCCGACGACGCTGGAACAAGCCTCGACGGTGTTCTCGGCGGTGGCGCAGATTCTGTTGTTGCTGGTGGCGGTGGGCACGCTGCTGGTGCCGTTCGGCGGCGGCCCGCAGGATATTTTCTCGCACATCGGCAACGTGTTCAGCGCGCTGCAGGTAGGCCAGCTAACCATCAAGCCGGGCGCCATCTTCAACGCGGTGCTGGTGTTCGCACTCGGCATGCTGGCGGTACGCATCGTGCGCAAATGGCTGGCCGAACAGTTCCTGCCCAAGACCACCATGGACGTGGGCATGCAGAACTCGCTGGTCACCCTGCTCAATTACATCGCGGTGGTGATCGTCTTTGCGCTGGCGCTGCGCACTGCCGACGTCAGCCTGCAAAGCCTTACCTGGATCGCCAGTGCGTTGTCGGTGGGCATTGGCTTCGGATTGCAGGCGATCGTGTCGAACTTCATTTCTGGCCTGATCCTGCTCGCGGAGCGGCCGGTGAAAGTGGGCGACTGGGTGAGCATGCCCGGCGTGGAAGGCGACATTCGCCGCATCAACGTGCGCGCCACCGAAATCCAGCTTAGCGACCGCTCCACCATGATCGTGCCGAACTCGCAGTTCATCACGCAGAACCTGCGCAACGTCACGCACGGCAACGCGCTCGGCCGCGTGAAGCTGAGCCTGCCGATGCCGCTGGATACCGATGCGGCGAAAGTGCGCGAGATCATGCTGGAAGCGTTGAACGCGAACGAAGCCACCTTGGATACACCCGCGCCGGTCGTCACGCTGGACGACATCACCACCACGGCAATGACGTTCACCGGCGTTGCGTATGTACGCGGCCCGCGTGAAGCATCCGCGGTGAAGAGCGCCCTGCTGTTCGACATCCTGTCGCGGCTGGCGAAATCGCAACTGCCGTTGTCGACCCCGCAGAGCATGATCGTGCGGAACCTGGGGCCGTTGGGAGAGGACAGTCCTGCGGCACCGGGGCAATGAATTTACCGAACTCCAAACAACGCTGGTTGCAGCCAATCCTCATTGTTGTACGGGATAATTACGCCACGATTTACCGAAATGCTTGATACGTCGATGGCGTTGAATTTTTCCTGGAGAAAGATTCCTTCCAACGGGACATTCCTGCCATGCACGACAAACCCATACACGGCAGCACCATCATCCCCTGCCTGCGCTATCGCGACGCCCATGCCGCCATCGACTGGTTGTGCAAGGCGTTCGGGTTCGAGAAACATGCCGTTTACGAGAACGAACACGGCCGCGTGATGCACGCGCAACTGGTGCATGGCGGCGGCATGGTGATGCTGGGCGAGGTCAGCCCGGACGACTTCGGCAAATACATGGCGCAGCCGGATGAAATCCAGGGGCGCGAAACACAATGCGCATGCGTGATCGTCAGCGATTGCAAGGCGCATTACGAGCGCGCGAAGGCGGCAGGCGCGGAAATCGTCGAGGACTACGCGAAAAAGGAGTATGGCGGCGCGGGTTATGCGTGCCGCGATCCGCAAGGGCATCTGTGGTGGATCGGCAGCTACGATCCGTGGCAGGCCGGGTAAGGCAACCCTCCCCTACTGCATGTAGGGGAGGGAGCAGATCATGGCGAGTGTCGAGACTCGCGTATTACTGGCACTTCTCGTTCTTCGCCGCGTGATAGCCGGCAGCCTGCGCATCCGCCGCGCTCATGTACTTGCCTGCCTTGGTCTTGCCGTACCACTTGCTGCCTTCGCAGTGATAGGTCTTGGTCTTGGAACCGGTGTTCACCCACACCTGGCCAGCGCCGCCGCCGGCTGCAGGCGTAGCGGCCGGTTCCGGCTTGGTGGATGCCGCCGGCTTGCTGGCGGCAGCGGGGGCTGCGGGGGCAGTGGCCGGCTCGGCAGCCGGTGCCTTGCTGTTGCTGGCCGACTTGTCGATGCCCTTGTGCCCGTGGCAAGCACCCTTGGTGGTGGTTACCGTCTGGGATGTACCGTCTTTGCATTGCACCGTCATGCTGCCCGCGGCGGCGGGAGCCTGCTGTGCATACGCACCCGAAGCCATCAATGCGGCGGCCAGTACTGCGATCAATCCGAACGATTTCATGTTTCCCTCCAGTGTTGCTTGCCCTAAGGACGCACGCCGCGCGCGCTGCGCGACGTTCCCCTGACTTGTCTAATCGGTTTTGAACCGATGCCCAAGCGCCTTTTACCTACAGCGCCTGCGGCGGCAACTATGCCTGAAAACAAGTCAGCCAACATGACAGGCCGGTAGCGTCACCGGGCCTGATTTACCTTCGGTTTCACCTTGTCTTGCGGCCGCGCGACGGCATACATCGCCCAGCTGATGTCCTTGAACAGGCCGAAGCGATCGTCGCCCACTTTGTACAGATCGAAGTGCGTGCGATCCGGCACGAAGCGGAATTCGGCATGCGCGCCAAGGCCATCCAGCACGGCCTTCAACTTGTGCGCGGCACCATCCAGGTAGAACGTATCGGCGGTGCCGACGTAAAGATGGATCTTGCCGTCGAGATCCGGCTTCAGCGCCGGCCATTCGGCCTGCAGGCGATGGGCGATGTCGTAGTGATCGCGCCAATACGCCACCACTTGCGGATTCACGTCGCCGGTATCGCGATCGAACATCTCTTCCGGCCGGCCGTCCTTGCCGCGCGGCGAGAACACCCATTCGAACGAGGCAAGCTGGCCGCCATAAGGTCCAAGCACGCGTTCCATCTGCGCGAACTGCTCGAAGGTGCCCAGCACCTTGCCCTTGTCGCGCACCAGCGGCCACGGCGTGCCGTCTGCCTTGCGATAAACGTTCGCATGTTCGGCATACAAATCCGGACCGGTGAAATCATGGAAGTCACTCGGGTCGGGCGACGTCGACCAGGTACCGCCGAACACTTTCGGATAGCGCGTCTGCAACCATAGCGTGGCCCAGCCGCCGGACGAATGACCGTTGAGGAAGCGGCCGTTGGCGTCGCCGTCCATGTGGTATTTCGATTCCAGATAAGGAATCAGCTCCGTGGTCAGCGCCTGTCCCCATGGGCCGTTGTTCACCGAGTCTGCGAATTCGTGCGTGCCGGTGGCGCTGGATTCGTCCAGGAACACCCAGATCATCGGCGGCATCTGGCCGCTGGCCATGCCTGCCTGCACGTAGGCCATCGGTCGTGCCAAGCGATCCTTGTTGCCGGTAAAGCCGTGCGTGAAATACACGGTGGGGTAATGCTGCTTGGACGATGCGTCATAGCCCGGCGGCAACACCACATAGCCGTACATATGGATGTCGCGCCCCCAAAATTGGGTGAGCGCAGGGCTGACGAAGTCGATCGGTTGCGCCTGTTCGCGCAATGCTTTTGCCGCGTCGCGAAGATTGGCGGGTGCCGAATCCGGCAAGGCCCACGGGTCTTTCGCAGCCACGGTTTCTTCCAGCTTGATCGTCGGCACATCGGCGGCGGGCCAATGCACCGGCACGACCTGGCTCACGACGTCGCCTGCATCGCGCCCCAGATAGTTGTAATCGTGGTGCACGTCCAGCACGGCCTGTACCAGATAGTCGCCGGCCGGAAGCTTGGACCATGCATCGGGAAACGCACGCATGTCCGCGTCCACATCGATCGTCTGGCCCGGTACGAGCCGATCGATTTCCTGCGCGGCGATCGCCGTCTGCGTGGGATGGAATGGATTGGCGTCGATTTCCGTCACCTTGCCGTCTTGTGCATCGGCTTTGGCGGCATTGGTTTCTTCGGCGAACAGCAGCAAGCGCCCGGATACCGGCTGCGTTTCGCTCCCGGCCAGCTGGATGTGGAAGAAGCGGTGGGTGGATCCAGTGAATGCGGTGGTTTGTGGTGTTTGTTGGGTGCAGGCGGTGAGCAGCGTCAGACTCAGCAAGGCGCCGAGGACCGGTGAACGTACGTGCATCAATGTTTCTCCTAAATGGATTTACAGCGTGACATGTCCACCTCTTGCCATGCCGTCATTCCCGCGAAAGCGGGAATCCACTTGCCCTGGATCAAAAAAGCGAAGATGGATTCCCGCTTTCGCGGGAATGACGGTGAGGGAAACAAGCACGTCGAAAAGTCACGATTTCCTATCAATCAGCCTTCGCCTTCTCATCCTTCACCGGCGCCAACCGCAAATCCTGAAAATCAAAACTGAAATCCGTCAGTGGCGAAATCGGCTGCATGCGTACTTCGCGCACGTGGCCGTCCACGTCCAGCGCAAAGTTCACGAACGCATCCGCGTTCAAGGCGCGGTCGTCCCAGCGCACGATGAACGTATCGTGCTGCCACGGTGTCATCGTGCCGACCAATTGCGGCGTCTTGCTGAAACGAAGGCGTTGCTTGCCGCCTTCGTCGGTAATCACGATGTCGCCATACCACGGGTCGCGATAGGTACCCGCGTATTTCGCCAACGGCAACGAAGGCCTGGCTTTGGCATCGCGCGCGGCCTGGTGTTCTTTCCAGCTTTCGTCCGCCTTGCCTTGCATGTGCTTCACGGCCTTGTCATACGCCGCCACCCAATCGGTCTTGCTGGATGCATTGAGGTACGCATCCAGCACGCGGTAAGTCACCGCGTTGAACGCGGCGCCCGTTTCCTGATTGGTGAGCACCACCACGCCGAGCTTCAGACCCGGCACCAGCGTTACGCGCGACACCATGCCCGGCCAGCCACCGGTGTGCCAGACCAGTTTCTGGCCGCGATAGTCGCTGAGAAACCAACCTTCGCCATAGCCGGAGAAATTCGGCATCAGCGGCTGCAGTTCCGGCACCGGCGGCTTGCTCACCGGGATCGGCGTAAGCATGGTCCACATCTGGTTCTGGCTGTCCTGCGAGAACAGGTGGCGCGGTTTGCCATCGGCGTCTTTGCCGGGCAATTGCCCGCCGGCGAGCTGCACGTTCATCCACTTGGCCAGATCGTGCACGCTGGCGTAGATGCCGCCGGCGCCGGGGTTGTTGGTCCACGCCATCGGCGGTACCGGTTTGAGATCCTTGAAGTTGTAGAGCGCGTGGCCAGTGGCGGCGTCCATGCCGGGTTTCAGGTAGGTCATGTCGACCAGCGATTCGTCCATGCCGACCGGCTTGAAGATGTGCTCGCGAAGGTAGTCGGCGTAACTCTGGCCGGATACGTTTTCGATCACCAGCGTGGCGACGGCGAACAAGATGTTGTCGTACGCGTAGTGGCTACGAAAGCCATTCGCGATCGGCACCTTGCTCAAGCGCTCGACCACTTCCTTGGTGCTGTAGCGGGTCGGCGGCCAATACAGCAGATCGCCGGCGCCCAGGCTCAAACCGCTGCGATGCGCCAGCAGGTCGCGCACGCGCATATCGTGCGTGACGTAGGGATCGGACATCTGGAACCACGGCAGGTAGTCGGTCACCCGCCCGTCCATGTCCAGCTTGCCCTGCTCGGCCAGCATCTGCAGCGCGGCGGCGGTAAACGCCTTGGTGTTGGACGCGATCGCGAACAGCGTGTGCGCATCCACTTTTTCCGGCTTGCCCGATTCACGCAAGCCGTAACCCTCTTCCAGCACCACCTTGCCGTCCTTGACGATGGCGACCGCGATGCCCGGCACGTTGAAAGTCTTGCGCGTGTTGTCCACATAGGCGCCGAAATCTTGCAGCATCGGCGGCAGCGCCGCTTGCTGATCCTGCGGCACATCCGTTGCCGGCTGGGCCTGCGACCAGGCGGGTGTGGCGATGGCGAACGCCAGCAAGGCGCAGACGCCCGTGACACGTAGGGACAAGGACGGAAGAGACATGTACGGCTCCGCGGCAAACAAAGCCGCAGTCTAGCCTGCCGGCGGCAATTCGCACGCTCGCCGAAAGTCACGTAGGTTGGGCGAGGCAACGCCGAAGCCCAACATCGAGATGCACACGGCAACGTTGGGTTACCCCGGATCGAATCCGGGGCAACGCCATCCCCCGATCACCGCGCGTGATGCGCATCCAGCCATGGCGCCAACGATACGTACCAGATGTTGTCGCCACCGTTGTCCCAGCTCCGCATGCGTGCCAACGTTGCCGTGGCCTGCTCGGGCGTCATTGGAAACGTCGACTCCGTGCGCCGGTCGCTGGTGTAGTAAAGCGTGCGTCCGTCGGGACTGAAGTGCGCGCCCCATTGGCTCCACTTGCCCGGCTTGCCGTTGATGGCTTCGCCCAGGCTGATCGGAGCGCCCCAGTGATCGCCTTCGCGAAAGGCGATGTAGAAATCGCCCGTGCCGCCCGATTTGGCATCCGCCGAATTGAACACCATTACGGATTGGTCGGGCGAGATCGCCGGGTCGTACGTAGCGGCGGCGGCATCGCCTACCGCCACCCGTGCCGCCGGTTGATACGCACCATGCTCGAACGCCGAGCGGTAGATGTGGAACACATTGTCCGCATCCGGATGGATGAAATACAGGCTGCCATCTGCCGCGATGCTCGGCGCATACGTGCGATCGCTGGCGTTGACGGCATCGGGCAGATGCACCGGCGTGCTCCAGCCATCGCCTTTGCGATCCACGCGCCACAGATGGCCGCCGCGGCCTGGACTGATCTTGCCTTTGATCGTCGCCGCCAAGGCTTCCGTGCCCATCACCGGACGATTGGACACGAACACCAGATAGGAACCATCCGGCGACATGGCCGGATCGTGATCGAGCCATTGCCCCGAGAAAGGCGCGATCGCCGGCTTGGACCATGCGCCATGTTCGCGATGCGATACCAGGATCATCGAGCCCACGTCGAAATACACCGTGTCGCCATCCGGCGTGAATGCCGGACACGCTTCGCCGGCCGCTCCGGAAATCACGCCAGGCGCAAACACCTGGGGCGCATCCGTAGCAAACGATGAAAAGGTGGTACTGCACAGGCCGAGCGCAACCATCCACCACAACGACTTGCGGAGCATGTTGTTCTTCCTAAGGAGGCGGGAAGACGCTGTATAGTCTTCGCCCGGGCATGCCGCATGTCCTTAAAGTCACTGCGTGTGCTGCATCCAAGCGCCAGCCAAGGCGCGCCGCCTCGCGACGCACTACACTGCGCGTGTCGCCAACAAGGAGTCCGCGGTGTCTCTGTCTCGCCTCATTCCCCTGATCATGCTTGCGCTTCTGGTCGGCGGGATCGTCTTCTGGAACCGGCATGCCGGACCACCGCCGGGAATGGTGTCGCACGGCAACGTCACGCTGCCGGACACCGGCAACGACAACTGCCCCGCCGCACGCACCAATCTGCCGGCATACATGCCGCCCGAGGCTTGCGTCACGCTGACCGCCATCCTGCAGGGCGGACCTTATCCGTACAGCCAGGACGGTGTGGTGTTCGGCAACTACGAAGGCCTGTTGCCGAAAGAGCCGCGCGGCTATTACCACGAATACACGGTGCCCACGCCCGATGCGCGCAACCGCGACACACGGCGCATCATTACCGGCGGCACGCCACCCACGGTGTTCTATTACACCGACGACCACTACCGCAGCTTCAAGCCCTTCCAGGTGAATCGATGAGCGCGGAAGGCGCACTCGATCTGACCCAGGCGAACGACGGTGGCGTGTACTTCGTCGACGCCGCCGACTTCGACGCGCTGATTGCTGCCGCCGAACAAGGCAGGTTGTACGTATGCCGCGCTGACCTGGCCGGTTGCCGCGACAAGGCCGAACTGCTGCGCCGCCTTGCCACCGCGCTCAACGTGCCCAGCGGTTTCGGCCAGAACTGGGATGCCTTGCTCGACACCTTGCGCGACCTGGAATGGCTGCACGGCGAAGGCCATGTGCTGTTGCTCGATCACGCCAGCGATCTGCGCGAAGCGGCCGCGAAGGATTTCGACACGCTGCTCGGCATCCTGCACGAATCGGCCGGTTTCGCCATCAGCCAGAGCCGCCCGTTCTTCGCCTTTCTCAGTTTGCCCGAGCACCCCATGGTGCTGCCTTCGCATCGGCCGTCATGACCAGAATCGACTTCGAACTCGACCGCGATTACGTGGAACTCAATCAACTGCTCAAGCTCACCGGCCTGTGCGATAGCGGCGGGCAAGGCAAGCAGATCGTCGCCAGTGGTGCGGTGTACGTGGATGGGCAGCAGGAGTTGCGCAAGACGTGCAAGATCCACGCGGGGCAGGTTGTGCGGTTGGAAGATGTGGAGATACGTGTAGTGCCGGCCTGACGGCTTTGACGCCTTCCCCGGAGGGGAAAGGGAATAAAGCGTTGTAACCGCACGGAACCGGGCAGCGAATACCAGGCAGATCCCCACGGAGGCATCCCATGCAAACCCTTCGTCTCGCCGCCCTTTCCGCACTGATCAGCCTGACCGCCTGCACCGCCGCAGCCAGCAACGCGCCATTGCCCGACCCCGCCTACGACGAAGCCAAACCCGCCACGCACAGCACCGAAACCGCGGTGCTCGCGGGCGGCTGCTTCTGGGGCATGCAATCGGTGTTCGAACACGTACGCGGCGTGCGCCAGGTATGGGCGGGCTACAGCGGCGGCAACGCGAACACCGCGCAGTACGAGGTGGTCAGCGAAGGCGGCACGGGCCATGCCGAGTCAGTGAAGATTGCCTTCGACCCGACCGTGGTCAGCTATGGGCAACTGCTGAAGATCTATTTCGCCGTTGCGCACGATCCCACCACGCTCAACCGCCAGGGGCCTGATGCGGGCACGCAGTATCGCTCGGAGATTTTCTTTGCGAGTCCGGAACAAAAGAAAATCGCGCAGGCTTATATCGCGCAGCTCGACGCGGCGAAGGTTTTCGGCGATGCCATCGTGACGCAGGTAGCGCCGTTGACCGGTTTCTATGCAGCCGAGGATTACCACCAGGATTACGCGCGCAAGCATCCGAACGACATGTACATCGTGGTCAACGATGCGCCGAAAGTCGCGCGGTTGAAGCAGGCGTTTCCGGGGATGTACCAGGACGAGCAGATGGTGGTGGATGTGAAGCTGTAGGTTGGGATGCGAACTCTGATGTATCCCTACGTTTTTTTACTTGAATGCCAAAAAAAACAGATAACTACACCTAGCCGATGGCACCAAAGCATCGGGACGTCATTCCGGCGAAGGCCGGAATCCAGTTGAGTACGTCGTGCGCAGCACACAAAACCATTTATGCGGTGTGCTTTGCACGTCATTTTTTACTGGATTCCGGCCTTCGCCGGAATGACGACTCGCTCTGAGCGGATATGTCATGGTGCAAACCCCAAAACTATTTAGGTGGAACCAACCGCAATCGCGACGGTTCATGCCTTGGGTTTGGCGACAGCATCCGCTCGATTTCCTGCGACGGCAGGCCCCGCGAATAATAGTAACCCTGCCCTTCCGCACATCCGGCGCGCAGCAGGAAATCATGTTGCGCGGCGGTTTCGATGCCTTCGGCAATCGTGCACATGCCCAGGCTCCGGGCGATGGCGAGCATGGCTTCGACGATCGCCACGTCGTTTGCGCTATCGGGCAAGTCGGTGATGAAGGAGCGGTCGATTTTCAGATAATCGATGCCTGACATCTTCAAGTACGCCAGCGAGGAATAGCCGGTACCGAAATCGTCGATGGCGATGCCGATGCCGAGCGCATGCAAGGTATGCATGGTCTGCTCGGTGGCTTCGCCCAAACGCAGGATCGCGCTTTCGGTGATTTCGAACAGCAGGCGCTTGGGCGAGATCTGGCTGGCTTGCAAAGCCTGCTTCACGCTGTCGATGAAGCCGGGATGCCCGAACGTGGCGGCGGACGCGTTGATCGCCACGCGGATCTGCGGCAGCTTGGCTTCGTCCCACAAGCGTATCTGGTTGCATACGGCGCGCATGATCCAGGCATCCAGCCGGCGAATCAGGCCCAGGCTTTCCGCCAGCGGAATGAATTCGTCGGGCATCAGCTCGCCGCGTTCGGGATGGCGCCAACGCACCAGCGCTTCCACCGCCACGATGCGGCCGCTACGCAGCTCCACGCTGGGCTGGAACACCAGATGGAATTCATCGCGGATCAACGCCTGCCGCAGATCCGCGCCCAGCATCAGGCGCATGCGCGCATCGGCGTGCATCAGCGGCGTGTAGAAGCGGAAGGCGTTGCGTTCCTGTGTCTTGGCGGCGTACATGGCCGCGTCTGCGTTGGCGATCAGGGTGACCGGATCGCTGCCATCCAGCGGATAGCCGGCCACGCCGATGCTGGCGCTCATCACGATTTCGTAATCGCCGATCAGCATTGGTTCGGACAGGCTTTGCAGCAGGCGGCTGGCGAATTGCGCGGCCTGTTCGCGCGTGCGCAAACCGCCGAGCAGCACGGTGAATTCGTCGCCACCGATGCGGCTGGCTACATCGTTTTCGCCCAGTTCGCGGCGGATGCGCTGCGCCACTTTCACCAGCAGGCGATCGCCAATGGCATGGCTGTAGCTGTCGTTCACCGCCTTGAAGGCGTCCAGGTCCACGAACAGCACCGCGGCGGCGCCATTCACGCGTGCCGCCGCTTCGATGGCTTGCGAGCAATGCCGCTGGAATTCACTGCGGTTGGCCAGGCCGGTGAGCGGATCGTGCGCCACCATGTATTCCAGGCGCTGGCGATCGGCCTTGCTGCGCGTGATGTCGGTGATCACCGCTACGTAGTGCTGCACGCGGCCTTCCATGTTGCGAATGGCGCTGATGCTGAGCAGTTCCGGATAAGAGGAACCGTCCGAGCGCCAGCTTTGCACTTCGCCTACCCAGTTGCCGCCTTCGGCCACCATCTCCCAGATCGACGCCGGCAACGGTGCGCCGTCGGGCATGCGGCGCAGTTCGTCGAAGCGGTGATGCTGCAGGTAGGGCAGCGTGTAGCCGGTGATGCGCGTGTGCGCGGCATTCACCGTGGTCACGCGCCGATCGGCATCGGCGATGATCACGCCTTCGGCCACGCTGGCCAGGGCTTCGGCTGCGATGCGGCGCTCCTGCTCCATCGCGATGCGATCGGAAATGTCGCGCATGATCGCCTGGCGCACCGGCTGCGCGCCCCAGGTGGTGAGGCTGCTGTGCGTTTCGACCGTGCGGATCAGGCCATCCATCGCACGCAACAGGCCGATGGTGGACGAACCGGCCGAACGCGTGCTGCCTTCCACGAACAGCTCGAGAAAATTGAGGCCGATCAGCTCATGCGGATGGCGCCCGGTCCACGCGCCGGCGGTACGGTTGGCGCCGAGGACGCGGCCATGCACTTCGTCGACCATCACGATGGCGTCGGCGGCGCTGTCGAACAGCAGGCGATAGCGTTCTTCGGTACCGCGGATGCCGGCCAGGATGCGCTGCGCCATCCGCATCCACAGCAGGGATGCGGCCATGGCGGTGAGCAGCACGCTGACGAACAGCACCCGCCCGAGCCAGGCGGCGCCGAGGGCGATCTGCAGCGAGAAATCATCGCTGCGCGGCTGGATGAACGTATTGAGCGCATCGATGCGCGCACGCTGTTCGGCAAGCTCCAGCGCGGAAGGCGTGCCGTGTGCATAGGCTTGCTGCAATTGGTCGGCGATGTGCTTCAGGTCTTCGAGGGCGCCATCGACGGAGCGCCAGTCTTTCAGCGCCGGCCCCACGTAAGGCAGGTGCGCGAAGTCGTCAAGAATGAAGACCATGCCCGGAATGGCCGCGGGTATCACGCCGCCGCGCCGGAAGGCCTCGTACACCGCATGCCGGTCGTAGTGGCCGGTGGCGATGGCGTCGCGCGCTTCGCGATCGGTGCGCACCACTTCGTAGTTGCGGCGGAAGCCTGCCAGCCGGGCCGGGTCGCCGGTGCGGGCATAGTCGGTCAGGTCGATCACCGCTTGCTTCTGGGCTTTCGACCACAGGCTTTCGCCGTTCAAGAAACCCGCCAGCGTGACCTGGACCTGGAGCGCTCCCCAGGTCAGGCACAAAACCAAGCCAACGACCGCCGCCAAGCCGTATGCCAAAGGCATAAGCCGTCGTGACAGCGGTCGTTGCTGAGCATTGCGGGTGATACGCATCGTGCCCCTATTTCTTAGAGCCTGTCATCCACAGTCCAGAAACTGCCGACCTGACGTGTATCGCCCCACTGACGCGTTTACTTAAGCGGCCGCTTCACTGGCCAGCCACGGGTCCCGACGCACATCCAGACACCGATCCAGGGTGATCCTCATGCTTACGTAGCTACGTTTGACGCATTCTTGCAGGTATGCCACTTCATCCGCACGAGGAGCATTCCCGATCAGGGTACACACGATCTCCAGCGCCTCCCATGGATGAGTATCATCATACGCTGCGTGAAGTTGAAGCCAACGCAAGGTGCCTGGACGGGTGGCCTTGGGGAAGTTCTCCTTATACGCCTCGCTTTCGTAAACCCATTGCGACCACTCCCCGGTCGCCCCTTCCACCGCGTAGTTGGTAGCGATCATACCCGCCGCCAATGGGCCGCTGCGGCTGACCTCCTCGCACCAATTGGATAGCGCGTCCGTGCCATACGGCGTGCTTCCATTCAGTACCTCCGCTTGCGGCACCCCTGCCCCCTCGGCCCAGTTGAGCCAGTATTCGGCATGATTCTGCTCCACCCGGATGTTGCGTACCAGCCACCGGCGGGCCATGTTTTCGCCCGGACTGCGGCCATACTGCGTTTTAAGCAGGTTGAATGCCATATAGCCCGGGAACCGCTCGATCACCGGCCATACGCCGACCATGAAATCGCGGGTGCCGACCGCGTCCAGGCGGTTTTCGCGCATCAGTGTCCATAGTTCGTGCTGGATCACGGCGTGCTTGGTCGGTTCGCAAGCATTGACCATGTCTTGTGCCCATGTCGGATAGCTGGACAGATGGGTCAGCGGGCCGGTGCGTTCGAAATGTGCGTACATGTGTGAGTCTCCACTTTGGTTAGGGTCATCTCGGCCCGAATGGGCCGATGCCGGGACCTGGAACGGTCCCGGCCTCACCAATAGTGGTCGCCCGACGCAGTCGTTGCGACTTCCCGGTTTCAGGCGAAAGAGAAACCGGCAGCGCGCATTGCGCAACGCGTGGGCGCGATGCCTCGCTGCTCCTTACTCCCTTTTTCCCCTCCCCGTGCCCGGCGTAAACGACACACCGCGCAATACCTCGCCGAAGCGGGCCGAACGCAGGGTCACGAACTGTTCGTTGGCCGCGCTGGCCGACGTGGTGTTGGACAGTTCATCGCGGATGGCGACCAGCTTGTTCGGGTCGGCGCCGGTGTCGCCATTGCCGCTGATGGTCGAGGTGATCGCCCAGAGCGTGACCTTGCCATCTTCGTCGACCCGGCCAGTGAGTTGGCGCAAGCCGTCGGCGGCCGGCGACCACGGCAACTGGGTGGCGGCGTTCGTGCCGGTGGGATAACCGCTGACCGTGTACGGCTGACCGAGCTTCAGGCCTGCCTGCAGCGTATAAGCCAAGGCCCAGGATTGTGTGGCCGCGTTGAACACCCACTTCTGCAAGCCGGCCGTGGTTTGCGCCGCGGCGTGCCCGTAAAGGTCAGTGCCGCCCGTATAGCCGTCGCCTTCGTCGGCGAGATACAGGGTGTTCGCATCCGCAAACCACAGGGCGAACGGATAGGACAGCGTCTTGGCCGTTTTGTTGGGCGTGGCGGGGAAACCGGCCAGCACGCACATATTGGTCGGCAGGCCGCTGGCCTGCAGCGTGGATGGGTTGTACGCAAGCGGCGTTGTCGGCAGCGGCGCGCCCGCGACCGGCACACCCACGCCGTTGGGACATGCCTTGCCGGTGGTGTCGACGAAGTAAACCGTATTCACGCCATTGCCGCCGCTACCCTTGGTGACGTACACGACGTTGTTGAACACGGTGATGCCACGGAAGTTGTCGTCCTTGCCGATCTTGTCGGCCTTCGCACCAAGCACCGCGATGGAAAAACTCGCCAACGGCGTAGGCGCCGCCGGCGTCTGCCAGGCTTCCGGCGATAACGACGGCACGATGTATTGAGCACCGGCGCCGAGAATCACGCCATTCGGTTGCGGGTTCGCACCGTTGCCCGCATTGCCCACGGTGTAGAACACATTCGCGCCGCCAACATTGTTGTAGATCGCCGCACGGCCATTGTTGCCGCTATAGGCATTGGTTTCGGTAAAACGGAAATGTCCGTTGCGATCCACCCGCGCCACAGCGCGATAGAACGATTGGCCATCCGGGTTGGTGCCATCCAGCGCCAGCGGCGTATTGGAGTTGGATACGTCGATCGCATCGACAGGCGCCGCATAGCCCATGAAGATGAGATAGCGACCGTCCAGTGAAAGATGCAGGCCCAGCTCCGATTTGGAACTGAAGCTGGTCACCAGTTCGCCCTCGCGCGCAGCAGGCTGCAAGCTGTTGGGCACTTCCAGCGTATCGATCAGCCAGCCGTTCGGCGCGATCTGGTCCAGATAGATGCGCGAGGTGATGCCGAAGCTGCCGTCATAGATATCGTTGTTCCACACGTACGGATACGTGCCATCGTATGGCGCGCCACCGGTTGCACCGCACGCGCCGCTGGCCGCCGGGCAATTCGGCGGCAGCACCTGCCCCACCTGCACATTGCTGGCCTTGTTGTCGTACACGCTGCGGCTCACCACCAGGTTGCCGGGCCAGAAACGAAATTCGCGATGGTGCCAACCATCGCCGGCATAGGCGGTATAAGCCGCCGCAAGCGAAGCGCAGGCCAATGCGGCAACCAGGTAACGGCGGCGAAAACGGAAGCGGGAAGCTGTGGTCATCGTGGTCTCCGGAAAATGGGATGGAACGGAGCAACTGCGCACAACCCGACCACGGTAATCAGGGGAAATGAAGGCTTGTTGACAGCAAGCGTTACGGCTACGTGAAAGCCCGCATAGGTTGGGTAGAGCCCCGGACTTGATCCGGGGCGAAACCCAACGTTGCCATGTCCCGCGTTGAGACCTTCGGCTTGTAACGGTTACGCGCGTTCGCGACGCGCCTCGTATGCCTTCAAATGGGCATACGCCAGCCGCAGCATCGGCAGTTCCAACCCCGCCGCCTCGCCGCGCATCAACAGATCGCCGATGACGTGATCCGCCTCCACCGCTGTGCCCCGTTCAAGGTCACGCATCATCGAGGCGCTTAGCGCCGAGCCTGGCTCGGTCAGCACGGAACGGCCGCGTTCCAGCACGACATCGCTGGGCGGATGGCCATGCGCTTGCGCCACGCGGCGGCAATCCTTGAACAGGTCGAGCGTGGCCCGCTCGCCGCCCGGCGCTGCAACGATGTCGCCGACCGATGCGCGCATCAGGCAAGTAATGCCGGCCAGCGAAGCGAGGAACACCCATTTGTCCCACATATCCTGCAGGATGCTGGTGCTCAGGCGCGGCTCGAAGCGGGCGTTCGACATGGCCTGCGCGATGCGCTCGACGCGCGCAGAACGGCTGCCGTCACGCTCGCCGAACGTAAGGCTGTGCGATTGATTGAGATGGCGCACCACCCCTTCGGCATCCAGCGTGGCGGCGATGATGCACTGGCCGCCGAGCACGTGCGCGGCGCCGAATCGCGCATCGAGCAGATCCAGGTGCCGCATGCCGTTGAGCAACGGCAGGATCGCCGTTTGCGCACCGACCGCAGGCGCGATGTCGTCGATCACTTGCGGCAAGTGATAGGACTTGCAGCTCACGATGATCAGGTCGTAGGTATCTTTCAGCGAAGACGCCTGCACGGTGGGCGGCGAAGGCAGCGTTGCATCGCCGGCAGGGCTGCGAATCCGTAGGCCGTCGCGCGCCAGCGTTTCCGCACGCGTCTTGCGCACCAGGAAGGTGACGTCCTCGCCGCTTTCCAGCAACCGGCCGCCGAAGTAGCCGCCCGTTGCGCCTGCACCGACTACCAGCATCTTCATCGCTGCATCGCCTTCCTCAACAGAACTGGCGGCATTATCCACCAGCATGGCGGCAGGCAAAATGCTGTTGCGCGGCAGCGTGCCACATGACGTTCTCCACGGTTGCTGTCATCATGTCTGGAGCCTGCTCCAGGCTTGGCGGCATCAGGGATATCCGCGTAGTGAAACGCGCAGCACAGCAACGGTTCGTGGCATGGCTGGCTTTGGCCGCCATGGCCTTGATCGTGCTGATGCCGGTCGTCTCCCGCGCGATGCCCATGGATGGCATGGCGGCGAGCATGTCGTCCACGTCGGACGATGGATGCCCGGTACATGCAGCGCATGCGGATCATCGCCATGCAGGCATGCCCAGCCATCCCGACGACCCCACCGCACGATGCGGCTATTGCGTGCTGTTTTCGCATACGCCGGTGGTGGAATACGGTGCCGCGGTCGTCTTGCCGCCCTTGCAGTACTTGTCGTTCGTCCTGCGCACAACGATGCCGCGCCACGTGCCGGCGGCGCCACTGTTGAGTGCGCATCCGAGGGGACCACCGTTGTCCGTCGACGGCTGATTTGGCCATTGGCTTGAACGTAATGCACGTCCGGGTGACAAGCTCGTCGTAGCTTTTGCTCGTCATTCCGGTCCAGGCCGGAATGACGACAAAGAGCATCCGGACGCGTCGATTCCTTCACCGCACTCGAACGGTTCCCCCACCCCATGCACTCCATTCCCCGCACTAGCGCATGCACCGCCCTGCCGCTTGCCATGCTGGCCTCATCCATCGCCATGGCGCAAGCCACCCAGGACGCGTCCACCGCGACGCAGCCGCCGAAGAAAACCACCACGTTGGCGCCGATCAGCGTCTCCGCACCCACGCGTACGCCACCGGCATCCAAGCCTGATTTTCCGGCGACCCAGACCAGCATTACCGCGGCACAGATCGGCGCCACGCTCAACGCGCTGGACGTGGAGGATGCCGCCCGCTACATGCCCAGCATCTTCATCCGCAAGCGCAATATCGGCGATACGCAGCCGGTCATCGCCACGCGCAACTGGGGCGTGAATTCCAGCGCGCGCACGCTGGTGTACGTGGACGACATTCCGATCTCCGCGCTGATCGCCAACAACAACACGATCGGTGCGCCGCGCTGGGGCATGGTGTCGCCGGAGCAGATCGATCACGTGGATATGCTCTACGGCCCCTACTCTGCCGCGTACGCCGGCAATGCGATGGGCGGGGTGATGCACATCGTCACGCGCGCGCCGGACAAGCCGGAAGTGACGATCCAGCAGACGGAAGCGCTGCAGACGTACGACTTCTACAACACCAAAGGTCACTACACCACCAGCAAAACCAGCGTCACCGCCGGCGGGCGCAGCGGGAAGTTTTCCTGGTTCGTCGGCGCCAGCGGCCTCAACAGTTTCAGCGAACCGCTCAGTTACATCACCAGCGCATCGATACCGGCCGGCACCACCGGCACCATTCCTGCGCGCAACAAAGTGGGCCAACCCGCCAACGTGCTTGGTGCGGCCGGGCTGCTGCATTCGCGCCAGCTCAATCTCAACGGCAAGTTCGCCTATGACCTGACGCCGTGGCTGCAGGCAGCCTATTGGATAGGCTTTTGGAGCAATCATGGCCAGTCGCGCGTGCAGACCTACCTGAGCAACGCGCAAGGCGCGCCGACTTACGGCAAGTCGTCCGCCTTCGCCAGCAACAACGCATTCCTGAGCGCGCATCATCTGATGCAGGCCTTGTCGTTGAAGACGGATACCCGGGGCGATGTCGATGGCTCGCTGGTCATCACGCACTACGACTACATCAAGGACAACCAGTGGTCGCCGGCTGGCGTGGTAAGCGGCACCACGTTTACCTCGAATGGATTGCTGGCCAGCTACGGCGGCACCGGCTGGTCCACAGCCGATCTGACTGGCATCTGGCGACCGCAAGGCTACGCTGGACCGCATGAGATATCCGCGGGCGTACACGCGGACCAGTACACGCTCGCCAATCCCACCTACAACCTCGCTGCATGGCAGGCGCCATCCAGCATCGCCGGCCTGTACGCAGCCGGCCGCGGCAAGACGCGCACGCATGCGTTGTGGGTGCAGGACGCATGGCAGATCGCGCCCGATTGGCTGGCGACCATCGGCGGCCGTTATGAAACGTGGCGCGCGAGCGATGGCTTCAACTTCAGCGGCAAGACGGCCGTGCATCAGCCAGGCGAACGCGTATCGGATTTTTCGCCGAAAGTGAGTTTGCGCTGGGATGCGGCATCCACCTGGCATGTGACCGCTTCGGCGGCAAAAGCCGTGCGCTTTCCGACCGTGGCCGAGCTGTATCAACTGGTCGCCACGGGCGCCACGTTCACTTCGCCGAATGCGAACCTCAAGCCAGAGCGTGATACGAGCGGCGAACTGGCGATCGAGCACACGCTGGACGAAGGCTTTCTGCGTGCATCGCTGTTCCAGGAAAACACGCGCAACGCGATGATCTCGCAGACCTCCACGTTGCCCAACTACGCCGTGCCGGTCACTTTCTTCACCAACGTCGGTGAAGTGCGCAATCGCGGCATCGAGCTGGTGGGCGATCACGACAACGTATGGGTCGACGGCCTGGAACTCTCCGGCAGTGTCACCTTCGTCGACTCCACCATTCTTTCTAACGACAGTTTTGCCAGCAGTAGCGGCAGCACGTCGGACGGCAAGCACGTACCGTATGTACCGCGCTGGCGCGCCACGGCGGTGGCCACGTACCGCCCTGCACCAGCGTGGGCCTTCACGCTGGCCGGCCGCTACAGCGGCAAGCAGTACTCGACCATGGACAACACCGATACCACCGCCGATGTATACGGCGCGTTCGATACGTTCGTGGTGTTCGATCTGCACGCGAACTACCAGGTCAACGAGCAACTGTCGACGTCGTTCGGTATCGACAATCTCAACAACCGCCGCTACTTCCTGTTTCATCCGTTTCCGCAGCGAACGTTTGTCGCCAGTATCAAGTTGCGGCTTTGAACCCAGCGTTCCGACGTTGGGGTTCGCGTCGCCCGAGGGCGCTGACAGCATGGGGAAAACGGCGCACTATAAGCGCCGTAAGAATCGTTTGAATGCGCAGCATCGAGGTCGTCATCATGATTGCTTCACGCTTGCTCGCTACCGTTTTCATCGTCGCTGGCGTCCTCTCGGCCGCGCATGCTGCAGAGAGCGCTGCTTTTGCGGTCATGCAGCAGGATGACAGCGGCAAGCCACTGGTTTTTCAAAGCAGTGGAGCATTGAAAAAAGGCGACGTGCTCAAGGTGAACGCCTTCAATGCGCAGCCCGTGCTGGTGTTGCAAGTAGCCATGTGCGACAGCGACTGCGCACACCCGCGCCTGGTGCAGACGCTGCCGCTCACCGCGTATTACGCCGGCCAGGCCACCAGCAACCATCGCTTCGTGCTGCCCGAAGATGGCCGCGTGGCGTTCTGGGTGCAGCGATTGGGCGATCTGCCCAGCGAGCCGGTCAATACGCCCAACGGCGCATGGAGCGTGCAATACGTCGATCCGTTTCTGCGCTTCGCCAACCGCATGCCGTACCAGTCGGCGCAACCGATGCCCGCCAGTGGGCTGACGCTGGACGACAACAGCTTGCGCGCACGCTTTTTCCATCGCACCTTCGTCACGGTGAGCCTCGCCAGTGCAGGTCCATGATGCACATGCCACGCTTCAAGCCGACACTTTTCTTGCTGGCTGCACTGCTGGCGGGTGCGGCCTGTGCATCGCCGCCGCGAGCAGCATTGCAGGTCAGCAGCTCCAGTTTTGTGCAGGGCGGGAAAATGCCTTCGAAGCTCACCTGCGACGGCGCCAACGTGTCGCCCGAAATCGCGTTTCCGTCGCCACCTGCAGGAACGAAGAGTTTCGCGATCGCAGTGGACGATCCCGACGCGCCAACTGCCTTCGCACACTGGCTGGCCTACGACATTCCCGTTGATACGCGCGAGTTGTCCGAAGGCGCCTCGACCTCGTCCAGGCGGCTTGAGCATGCGACCGAAGGCATCAACGGCTTCGGCCGCACCGGCTACGGCGGTCCCTGCCCGCCCGCAGGCCGGACGCATCACTATGTGTTCCACATCTATGCGTTGGACACCGTTCCGCAGCTTCCCGTGGGCGCCAGCGCGGAACAGCTCAGCGCCGCGATCGAAGGGCATGTATTGGCGGAAGGCCAGATCATCGGCGTGTATGCACGCGGCGGCGATTGACCGCGAATTCAGCAATTTCAGTCAGGTGCTTCGCGCTGCGAACGGGTAGCCTTTCGGTCGCCAAGGAGATATTGCATTGAACGCACGCGCCACGGATGCCTACCTCGCCCGGTTTCGGAAAGTGCTCGCCTACATCGACGCAAACCTGTCCGACGACTTGACGGTGGTACGGCTGAGCGGAGTGGCTGCGTTCTCCAAGCATCACTTCCTGCGGCAGTTTTCCGAACTGTTCGGGATCGGCGTCTACAAGTACGTGCAGCTCTGCCGCCTGAAACGCGCGTCCTACCAACTCGCCTTCCGGGATGATCGAACCGTCACCGACATCGCCCTGGACAGCGGCTACGACAACGCCGAATCGTTTTCCCGCGCCTTCAAGAAAAGCGCCGGCCAAACGCCGAGCGAGTTCCGGAAACAACCGCAGTGGGAACCCTGGCGCCACACCTACGAACCGCTCACTGCGCTAAGGACCCGCTACATGCAGACCGAACCTTCCCATCGCGATATTCGCATCGAACATTTCCCGGAAACTCGCGTTGCTGTATTGGAACATCGTGGCGATCCCGACCGCCTCGGCGATTCGATCCGTGCGTTCATCGCCTGGCGCAAGCAGCATCATTTGCACCCCAGCCGACATGCCATGTTCAATATCTTTTACGACGATCCCTACCAGGTTGCTCCGGCCGATTATCGCCTGGACCTTTGCGTTGCCGTCGATCGCAGTCTGGGCGATGAAGTCTCAGGGATCGTTGACAAGGCGATTCCGGAAGGCCGTTGCGCGGTGCTCAGGCACGTCGGCTCCGACGATCACCTGCATGCGGCCATCGCTTATCTATATGCGCAATGGTTGCCGCAAAGCGGCGAGGAGCCGCGTGATTTCCCGCTGTTCGTGCAACGCCTGCGGTTCTATCCGGATGTAGCAGAGCATGAGGCCGTGGTGGACGTCTTCTTGCCATTGAAGTAGTGCGTCGACTGGGGCGACCATCCCAACCTATGTATCCCAGTCCAGTCCGCGCGATTTCAATATCGCCAAGGCTTGCGACTCACTGAGCCGTTCGGCCTCATCGAAAATCTCCGCCGGCACCCATGCCGGATAAGGCAGCTCATGCGCCGCGTGATGTCCCTTCGCCGTATGCTCCTGATGCACCTGAGCCATTCGCCCTGGCTCAATACGATCGGAAAGGCGAACCAACGCAGGCCATACATGGCGGTGAACGAAGGTGATATTTCCGCGGATCAAGTGGCAAACAAGGATATCGGGCGAATCGGCGAGCTTTTGAAAAATCGCAAAAATCTGATGGCTCTTCGGATGCGCCCACCAGCTTCCGTGAACCACTTCGCCAGCAATCACGTCCACCATGCGCGGCACGGGACCGCGCGCGGCAGAAAGCACGATGCCGTGTTCGCGGATAAAGTCCATCGCTTCATCGAATGTCATCGGATGTCCAACCAAAGAGAACCGCCCGCCCCGCGCTTCATTTCTCCACCGGCGCTTCCAGCACGTGCGCGATGAGTTGCTCTGCGGGCAATAGATTCGCCTCGAGCCCATGCGACAAGCCGTGCCGTTCGATCACATACTTGGCGGCATTGATGAATACCTCCACCTGTTCCGGCTCGGCCTCCACCACCAATGCCTTCAAGGGAAGATCGATGCCGGCGGCCGGATTGTCGAGCATCAGCGGCGTGCCTGCGCTGGGATTGCCGAACAGGATCAGCGTGGTGGGCGGTAGTGAAAGCCCCACTGCAATGGCCTGCGCCTGCTGATCGATAGTGGCGAACACGTTGATGCCGCGCTCGGCAAAGGTGGCGCGCAACCGCTGCACGGTGTCGTCGAACGAGAACGGACTGACAAAGCGGACGATGCCCTGATCGGTATAAGAAGCCATGCTTCACCCTCATCAATGATCGGCGTGCATGCGCCTGATCCGCACTGTGCTGCCGTCCGCATACGTCACCACGAAGGTGGAACCTTCATGGGCCTGTGCTTTTACGGTGACCGGATCCTGGGTACGCGCCGTCAACAATGTCCCAGGAACAACAACGGTTGACCGATCCTACATGCGACGGCGACCGATTGCATCGCAATGGTGCCGGGCGAGGCCTCGATGTGCCCGGCGCGGCCCGGCTTAACACGTCATTCGTGTTCATCTTTCGCTCGCGGCCGAAATATCCGCAGCAACGCAGTCGCTAACGTGAGTCGCTCCTTCCCCACCAGGATCGACCATGCTCGCTTCGCTCTTCCTGGCACTGGTTGCCTCAGCGCAGTTGCAGCCTGTTCCCGTCGAGACGATCTACCTGCCCGTTCCGAACGCAGCAGCGCAACACCTGGCCCTGCATTGCGCGCGCCCGGCACAGGCTTCCCATAAAAGCGTGCTGTTCATTCACGGCGCAAGCTTTCCCACCATGCTGGCCTTCGGCTTCGAGTTTGCGCCAGGCGATTCGTGGCTCGAAGACATGGCTCGAAAGGGTTACGTTGCATGCGGTCTGGATTTTCTGGGCTTTGGCGCCTCCAGCCGGCCACCTGCCATGGCTGGTCCCGCGGGTGATGCCAAGCCTGTGACGGATGCGAAAGAAGCCGCCGCGGAAATCGCCCTCGCGGCCGACTACCTGCACAAAAATCTGGACATGAAAGCCGTCCATCTCGTCGCGCACTCGTGGGGCACGATACCGGCCGCCACATTTGCGGCAGCGCACCCGCATGCGCTTTCCTCGTTGACCCTTTTTGGTCCCATCGTTCCGCTCACCTCCTCCGCGCCAAGCAGCCAGGCTCAACCTGCATGGTGGAGCATTACCGCGCAACAGCGGCTCGAGCAGTTGCGGTTCAAGACGATTCTGCCGCCCGGCAGATACCTGCTGGAACCTACCGTGGATCGGTCCTGGGCGCCTGCTTTTGCGGCAACGGTGCCACACGTGGCGGGTGACCCAGGCGATGCATTGCGCATTCCCAACGGCCCGCTCGCGGATATCGATGCCGTCAATGCGGGACATTATCCGTATGACGCCAGCAAGGTGACCGTTCCCGTCTTTGTCGTATACGGCAACTACGATGATGTCATCAACGATGCCGGCGCAGGTCCTTTTCTTGGGATGTTCACGAGCAGCCCGCTAAAGTGGCGCCTGCGCATTGACGATGGTAGCCACGTCATGCACCTGGAACGAAACCGCCGCTCGCTGTATGAAAGCGTGAACGCGTTCATCCACGCCACGGAAGAGATGGCGCCGTGACCGCCCCCAACACCATGTCCACCCGTTCGCTATTCGCTGTCGTCTTCGAAGTAAAGCCGGATGCCGCCCACGCGGACGAGTACCTGAAAATTGCCGGCAGTCTGCGCCCGACGTTGGAAAAAATCCCAGGCTTCCTGGAAAACGAACGCTTCCGCAGCCGTTCGCGCCAGGGTTATCTGCTCTCCCTGTCGCTATGGGAAAACGAAAAGGCCATCGTGCATTGGCGAACGCTGGAGCAACACCACGCGGCACAGGTGCGCGGAAGGCAGGACGTACTCGACGACTACCGCATCCGCGTCGGTGAAGTCACGCGCGTCATGGGCACTCACGCCAATCGCTCCGTCGGCTGGGTTCGCCAGGATCGCACCGAAGCAGATGAAGCTGTTGCGCTCACGATCATCGATGGCACGCTTCCGCCGGCTTCCTCGCTTTTGCCCTTCGCCGAGGATGCGCGCTCGCGCGTCGTGGATGGCGATGTGTTCGACCACATCAGCACGCCGGGTCGCACGGCGATCCAGATGAGCTGGCGCACCGAGCAGGAAGCGGAAGATTTCGCGAACGAAGCCATTCGGCGCAACGATGCACAGGCGAACATCTACGCCATTCGGGTCGTGCGCGATTATGGAATGACGGATCGCCGCGAAGCGCCACAGTATTATCCGGCGCGGTGATCACCCGGCCCATATCGACACTGCCTTGTTCTTGCTATAAATGCCCGGTCCAAGCAGGACGCCACACCGGGGAGCAGACATGTCGAAGCATCGGTTCCAGCGCCTGGCCGTTTCGTGCGCCGCTCTGTTGATGGCTTGCGCGATCGGCGCATCGGCAGCCGACAACGCAGCAGAGAAACCCGCCGATCACCCCTGGTTGCTCAAGGCCGATCGTGTCTTCGATGCGCGTAGCGAACAAGCGCACGCAGGCTGGGTGGTGCTGGTGCAAGGCGACAAGATCGCCGCCGTTGGTCCCGCCTCGGACGTGCATGCACCGCCCGGCACGCAGACCATCGACCTGCCAGGCACCACCCTGCTGCCTGGCCTGATCGACGCGCACTCGCACATCTTCCTGCATCCGTACAACGAGACGCTGTGGGACGATCAGGTGCTGAAGGAAACGCAGTCGTACCGCACCGTGGAAGCGGTCAAGCACGTGCACGATACCTTGATGGCCGGCTTTACCGTCCTGCGCGATCTGGGCACCGAAGGCGCAGGCTATGCGGACGTCGACGTGCAACGCGCCATCAACGATGGTGTGATTCCCGGCCCGCATCTGTTCGTCGCCACCCGCGCCACCATCGCCGCGCATTGCTACGGCCCCGGCCCCGATGGCTACCGCACCGACCTCAACCTGCCGCAAGGCGGCATTCCCGTCGCCGGCGTTCCGCAAATGATCGACGCCGTGCGCGATCAGGCCGGACACGGCGCCGACTGGATCAAGATCTACGCCGACTACCATTGCGGCAAGAGCAAAGGCTCCATGCCCACCTTCAGCGAGGAAGAACTCAAAGCCGGTGTCGAAACCGCCCACTCGCTCGGCCTGCCCGTCTCCATGCATTCCACCACTGCCGAAGGCATGCGCCGCGCCGTACTCGCCGGCGTCGACACCATCGAACACGGCTACGGCGGCACGCGCGAAGTATTCGCGCTGATGAAACAACACAACGTCGCCTACCTGCCCACCCTGGAAGCCGAAGCCGCCTATGCCGAATATTTTCGCGGATGGAAACCCGGCCAGCCACCCGATGCCGACATGCAGCAAGCCGCGAACGCCTTCAAATTCGCCATGCAAGCTGGCGTGATGATCGGCTGCGGCAGCGACGTGGGCGTCTTCACCCACGGCACCAATTACAAGGAGCTGGAATGGATGGTACGCGACGGCATGTCACCTGCCCGCGCATTGCTGGCGGCGACGGCGGTGGACGCGAAGATTTTGCGGCAGCAGGATAAGTTCGGGCAGCTCAAGGCAGGGCTGGACGCGGACATTATTGCTGTGCAGGGTGATCCCTCAGCCGACATCAGTGCGGTTGAGCATGTGCCGTTTGTGATGAAGGGTGGAGTGATCTACAAGCAACAAAATCCATAGACGCACCCCAGTCATAAAGCCACACGTATTCCTTGCCGCCATTCCGGCGCACGCAGGCTGGAATCCATCTGAGCCCGGCGTACTTTTATCTTTCTAGCCAACACCACCCTTCCTCCGCAAATTCAGGGGACAATTGATGACACCTTTTTCATGGTTCTGTCTTTCGCTTCGCATCATGGGTGCATGGCTCATCGTGCAAAGCCTTCAGTATTTCGTTGCCGGCTTCGATTTCGTCCATGGCTTTGACCTCAATACCCAATACAAGATCGAGGTCTATCTAAATCAAGGCATTACACATCTAGCCACTGGCTTTGTGCTGATCCTATTTGCACCCACTTTGGCAGCGCTCGTCTACCCACGAAGATCTACACATGAACAGACGATGGAAGATAAGGCATAGGCTGGGATGAAATCCCAGCTTTGATGCAGCAAGGAAAGTGCTTAGGCTGGACGCTGGCCGTCTACGAGCACGGCCGCGCTATCTTTCTTCCCAATCTACTGCGCATGCCAGATCAAGTTTCATTTATGGCAATCGTTTGCTCGGCAAGCGCAGCAAGCTCCTTCCTTCGCAAGACGAACAAGATCGCACACAGCGGAAGCGACACCGAAATCGTCCAGGTTCCATACTGCGGAGCGACCGCGCTCGCGCTAAGCAATTGGACAGACACGAGCTGGAAAGCCCAGTCCCCGGTCGCCCAGTTGATGGATATGGTGCCCACGCCCAACAGGATGCCGATGATCCAAAGCCACTTCCTCTCCCGCATCTTTGTGCGAATGCATAGGATGAGCGCGTACAGGCTGAAAAGCGGTGCAATCACCGCAGCGACAAGCATCGTATATTGCGACGCGCTCTTGCCGCTCAAACTGAACCTGTTGCTGTTCTCCAGAGAGTTGGAGAGTTTTTTGACGTTGAACCCGGTGATGGTCGAAACACCATCCTTCTTTTGCACAGCTATGCGTACCAACACCCAGCGATCGGGATACTGATATTCATAGGTGATGTCGCTCTTGTGCAGCGTGTTGCTGGTGAGGAAATTTGCGCCTACCAGCTTGATCGACAGGGGTGCTTGCGCAGGAATCTGGGCAGCCATGTCGAGCAGCGTCTTATGAAAATCGGTCGACTTGGCCTTGATCGCCGGATCAAGAGCATTTTCGATCTGATCAAATCTTTGCTGCTGCAACAGACTGATGTAGTCCTTCGCGACCTTCTCGTCTTCCGGCGAAGTGAACGCCTTCATCAGGCGCTCCTGACTGCAGCCGGTCATCAACATGGCGAAGAACAGCCCGATCAACGTGAAAGATAGGATGCGCATTCGATTCCCCTGTAAATCTTCATCTGAACAAGCAGCACTAGCCCTAACTTGCCGCCATTTCACCGGCGGCCCGACTGCCGTGTGCTGGCAGTAATGCCCATGATGCTGATTTCCCCTCCCACGGTTTCAGGCGCATGGGTTGCTGTGCCTTATACCGTAAATCTACTTCATTAAAAATCAGGTCGGACTTTTAAGCCGCAGCTCGTAGGCGAGGATGCCGACCCCAGCATCTCAACGTGCGCACGTGTGACCAGCTCGTAGTAGCGGGATTTACCGCTTTATGCGGTCTTTCGCGGCCCCATAAACCAATCCCTTGTCGCGCCTCCCAATGGCGATCACCACGACCGTGATCACTTTATCGTGGACTTGATAGACCAGCCGATAGCCAGCACTACGCAACTTGATCTTGTAGCAATTGGGCATTCCATGCAGGCGGGCTGCAGGCACATGCGGATTGGCTAAGCGCTCCGCTAGTTTGTCTTTCAATTGCTCGCGGATATTGGAAGGAAGCTTGCGCCATTCCTTGAGCGCGGATTCGACGAACTCCAGGTTATAAATCATCGAGCTTGACCTTGACCCGTCGTTCCTTGGCGCGTGTACGCACAAGTTCAGCCAGCTCCAGATCTTCCAGTCGATCCAGCAACCGCTTGTATACAGCCGCCGGCACCAGATAGGCGCTGGGTCTGTTGTGAACCAGTATCGCTACCGATTCATCACCCGCGGCATCAATCACGGCGCTCGGATTGCGTTTGAGTTCGGTGATGCTGATGGTGGCATCGGCTAGAATGGTTTCCATATTTGGCTCCAAATTTGGAGCCAAATATGGCACATTTCGCACACGTTCTCAAACGGCTGAGCGGCCGTCCGCTGCAGAAATGTCTCACACCATCGGCAACTTCAACCCCTGCTCCTTCGCACACTGGATCGCGATGTCGTAACCGGCATCCGCATGCCGCATCACACCGGTACCCGGATCGTTCCACAGCACGCGCGCAATACGCTTGTCCGCCGCTTCGGTACCGTCGCACACGATCACCACGCCGCTGTGCTGGCTGTACCCCATGCCCACACCACCACCGTGATGGAAGCTCACCCACGTCGCCCCACCGGCGGTGTTGAGCAAGGCGTTGAGCAGCGGCCAATCGGATACCGCGTCGCTGCCGTCCTTCATCGCTTCGGTTTCGCGGTTGGGGCTGGCGACGGAGCCGGAATCCAGGTGATCGCGGCCGATGACGATGGGCGCTTTGAGTTCTCCCTTGCGCACCATTTCATTGAACGCCAGGCCAAGCTTGTGACGCTGGCCCAAACCGACCCAGCAGATGCGTGCAGGCAAGCCCTGGAAGCTGATGCGCTTCTCCGCCATGTCCAGCCAGTTGTGCAGGTGCTTGTCGTCGGGGATCAGTTCCTTCACCTTGGCGTCGGTCTTCATGATGTCTTCCGGGTCGCCCGAAAGCGCCACCCAACGGAAGGGGCCGACGCCGCGGCAGAACAGCGGGCGCACGAAGGCGGGCACGAAGCCAGGGAAATCGAAGGCATTCGCGCAGCCTTCGTCCTTGGCCATCTGGCGAATGTTGTTGCCGTAGTCGAAGGTGGGAATGCCTTGCGCGTGGAACGCGAGCATCGCTTCCACGTGCTTCTTCATGGCTTGCTTGGCGGCCTTGGCGGTGCCGGCCGGATCGCTCTTGCGGCGTTCGAACCATTGCTCCACCGTCCAGCCCTGCGGCAAGTAGCCGTTGACCGGATCGTGCGCGCTGGTCTGGTCGGTGACGGCGTCGGGCTTCACACCGCGACGCACGAGTTCGGGCAGTACGTCGGCAGCATTGCCGAGCAAGGCGATGGACTTGGCTTCGCCGGCCTTGGTGTACTTCTCGATGCGTGCGAGTGCATCGTCGAGATCGGTTGCCTGCTCGTCGACATAGCGCGTCTTCAAACGGAAATCGATGCGGCTTTGCTGGCATTCGATGTTGAGGCTGCACGCACCTGCCAGCGATGCGGCGAGCGGCTGCGCGCCGCCCATGCCGCCGAGGCCAGCCGTAAGAATCCACTTGCCTTTCAAGCTGCCGTTGTAATGCTGGCGCCCCATCTCCACGAAGGTTTCGTACGTACCTTGCACGATGCCCTGCGAGCCGATGTAGATCCACGAACCGGCCGTCATCTGGCCGTACATCATCAGGCCTTTTTTATCGAGTTCGTTGAAGTGTTCCCAATTCGCCCACGCCGGCACCAAATTGGAATTGGCGATCAGCACGCGCGGCGCATCCGGATGAGTGGGAAACACACCGACCGGCTTGCCCGATTGCACCAGCAGGGTTTCGTCATCGTTGAGTTCGCGCAGCGCGCGCAGGATGGCGTCGAAGCATTCCCAGTTGCGCGCGGCGCGCCCGATGCCACCGTACACCACCAGCTCGGCCGGATTTTCGGCCACGGCCGGATCCAGGTTGTTCTGGATCATGCGATACGGCGCTTCGGTGAGCCAGCTCTTGCAGGTGAGCTCGGTGCCGCGCGGGGCGTGAATGATGCGGGAGGTGTCGATGCGGGTAGGAGCATTCATTGGACGTTCCTGCGACTGCCAAGGGGAAAAGCGGCATTATGGTCGCCCGGTTTCGCCGCCGCCAACTGCGCTGCGGCAAAACCCCGGTTTGCATGGTCGTTGACAGCGTTTTGACACGCGCCCAGACTCGTTGGCGGAATCCAGAAATGACCTGTTCCACCGACGCGGGAGGCCTTACCCATGTGTACGAAAGGCTCGCTGTACCGGTCCGTCATCGTCGCCGCCACGCTCGTCGCCTCGGGCGGTTTGCTGGCAGCCGACAAATCGTCACCTACTGATGCGCAACTGATTGCCAGCGCCATGCGGGCAGCGCCGCCGGGCGTCGCCAAGGGCGCAACCATCATCGCCGCGAAGGCCGACGGCACGATGCGCACGCTGCGCGAGGGCACCAACGGCTACACCTGCATGCCGGACAACCCGACCACGCCCGGCCCCGATCCAATGTGCATGGACAAGAATGCATTCGAATGGGCGCAGGCATGGATGGCGCACAAGCCGCCGCCCACCGGCAAGATCGGCGTGATGTACATGCTCGAAGGCGGCACGGATGCCAGCAATACCGATCCCTACGCCAAGAAGCCGATGTCGAGCAATCATTGGATCAAGACCGGGCCGCATTTCATGATCGTGGGCGCCGACGCAGCGTTCTACGACATGTATCCCAAGAGCCCGGATCCCGACACATCCATGCCCTATGTGATGTGGGCGGGTACGCCTTATCAGCATTTGATGGCACCGGTGAAATAACCGGCCTGCTCGAAACTGTCGCCCAGCAGTTTCGCCGTTGACGCGCCTTGCGCATGTGCTGGCACGTTTATTAAAGGGGCGCGTATGTGCCCGGGCGGTAGCGTGCGGAAAAAAATCCGCTTTGCTGTTGGAAAGATGTAACCCGTCGCGCATCGCGTTCGAAGTAACCCATCGCTTCCATTCATTGGACATGAACCCATGCAGGCACCTCCCCTCTCCCGCTCCAGCATTTTCTTGAGGCTCGCGTCGATCGCACTCGTGCTGTTCGTGATCGTGCTTGCATTCGGCTACGTCGGAGGTTGGCTGGCACCGCATCGACTTACAGCGCAGCGCCTGGTCGATCAGTTGCAGGCCAACGCGGGCGTATTTCCCGGCTACCGCCGCAACCATGCCAAGGGCGTGTGCGTGACGGGGTATTTCGACAGCAACGGCCAGGCGCAAACCTATTCGATCGCGCAAGTGTTCGCGCCGGGAAGAACACCGGTAGTGGGACGTTTCGCGGTTCCCGCCGGCAATCCCTATGCGCCGGACAGCAGCGTGCCGATCCGCAGCCTGGCCTTGCGCCTTACGCAAGCAAACGGCCAGCAGTGGCGTACGGGCATGAACAGCATGCCGGTGTTTCCGGTTGCCACGCCGCAGGCGTTCTATGCACTGTTGCAGGCACAGCAGCCCGATCCATCCACCGGCAAGCCCAACCCCGCCAAGCTCGGTGCATTCTTTGGCGCGCATCCCGAAACAGCGGCATTTGGGGCATGGATAAAAACCGCAAAACCTTCCGCAAGCTACGTAACGGACAGCTATTGGGGCTTGAACGCGTTCGAGTTCGTCGATGCAAAGGGCGAAAGACACGCGGTGCGCTGGCGCGTGGTGCCGGAAGCAAACGATGCCGCAACCGGCGGCCATGATGCGGATTATCTGGATGCCGATCTCGCGCAGCGGTTGGCGCAAGGTCCGCAGCGTTGGCATCTGATGATTACGCTCGCCAATCCCGGCGATCCGACCAATGACGCAACCAAGGAATGGCCATCGGATCGCCACGAGGTCGATGCCGGCACGCTCGTGCTTACCGGCACCCAGCCACAGCAAAGCGGTGAATGCCGCGACATCAACTACGACCCGACCGTGCTGCCGCATGGCATCGAGATTTCCGATGATCCGCTGCTGCCCGCACGCTCCGCGGCGTACGCCACCTCCTATCTGCGCCGCACCAGCGAGGAAGCGCATCTCCCTGGTACTGCCGCAACCACCAAGCCGGAGGCAAAGTGATGATGCGCTCCTCTTCGCAATTCGTTCCAGCCGCGCGCGTGCTGCATTGGCTGATGGCCTTGATGATCGTATCGATGCTGTTTATCGGTGTCGGCATGGTGACGTCGGTCTCCGAACGGCACGCCTGGCTGCTCGCGCTGCACAAGCCGCTCGGCGTCGCGATATTCGTATTGGCCGTCGTGCGCCTGATCGTGCGCCTGCGCAATCCACCACCGCCATTGCCGGCCGATCTGCCGGCCATACAGAAATTCGCCGCTTATGCATCACATTATCTGCTGTATGCGTTGATGCTGACGATTCCGCTCGTCGGCTGGGCGATGCTGTCGGCAGGCGGGTATCCGGTAATGCTGAGCCACTCGCTACGCCTCCCGCCGATTTTTCCGGTGAACGCCGCCGCGTTCGCCATACTGAGACATATGCATGCATGGCTGGCGGCGCTGTTGTTGCTGACCTTCCTCGCGCATCTCGGGGCGGCGTTGTATCACGGGCTGATTCGGCGGGATGGGGTGTTGTCGAGCATGACCGGCTTTCCGCGCAGGCTGGAGTGAAAAGCCGCCATAATGCGGTGGAGCGTTGATGTCCGAAAACGGCGAGTTTCGCTCCGGCGATGGTGCTAGCCTGCATGCATGGACACCCACCCCATCCCCACGCTGGACCCGCTAGCCTGCGAGCGGGCTCGACTGAGCCGCGACGCGCGTTTCGACGGCTTGTTCTTTATCGCGGTAAGCACCACGCGCATCTATTGCCGGCCGGTATGCCCGGCTTCGCCGTCGCCCAAGCGCGAGAACGTCACGTACTACACGACGGCCGCGGCGGCGGAAGCGGCGGGTTTTCGCCCCTGCCTGCGCTGCCGGCCGGAACTGGCGCCTGGCAACGATGCCTGGCAGCGCGGCGATCACGTGGTGACGCGCGCGCTGAAGCTGATCGAAGGCGGTTTGCTGCAGGATCATCCTGTCGATGAGCTTGCACGGCGCGTTGGCGTCGGTGCGCGGCAACTGCGCCGGTTGTTTGTGGAGCGCCTGGGCGCGCCGCCGATCGATGTGCATACCACGCGTCGCCTGCTGTTCGCCAAGCAATTGCTGACCGAGACGAACATGTCCGTCACCGATGTGGCGCTCGCCTCGGGATTCGGCAGCCTGCGTCGCTTCAATGCGGCGTTTGCGCAGGCCAATCGCATAACGCCACGCGAGCTGCGCAGAAAACCGCATGAAGCCAACGGCGACAGCCTGGTGCTGCGCCTGCATTATCGGCCGCCTTACGACTTTGCATCGCTGCTGGCGTTTTTTAAAGGCCGTGCGCTGCCGGGTATCGAAGTCGTCGACGATGAAAGCTACTCGCGCGTATTCGGTCCCGCGCAAACACCGGGCTGGCTGCGGCTCAGTGCATGGCCCGGCAAGGAAAACGCCTTGCGCCTGCAACTGCATTGTCCACAGCCGGCGCAGATGCTGTCGGTGGTCACGCGCATTCGCCACATGTTCGATCTGGATGCGGAACCGCAAGCGATTGCCACCGCGTTGCAGGCGACGCCGCCGTTGCGCGCGCTGCTGCGCAAACGTCCGGGGCTGCGCCTGCCCGGCAGCTGGGACGGTTTCGAAGTGGCGGTGCGCGCGATTCTCGGCCAGCAGGTAAGCGTGGCGGCGGCCCGCACGCTGGCGTCGCGTGTCGTGCATCGCTTTGGCGAACCGTTGCCGACGCCGATTGCGCCGGGCCTGGAATGCCTGTTCCCCACGCCGGAAGTGCTGGCGAGCGCGAATCTCAGCGCACTGGGCATTACCGGCGCGCGCATCGAAAGCATTCGCGGCGTGGCGCAGGCGTTGCTTGATGGACGCGTGGATTTTCGCATCGAACAATCGCTGGAGGAATTCGTCTCGCGGTGGGTTGCCCTGCCCGGCATCGGCGAATGGACCGCGCACTATATGGCGATGCGCGGATTGAGCCATCCGGATGCATTCCCTGCGGCCGACCTGATTCTTCGACGCGCCGCATCGCCTAACGGCGATACGCTCAGCACCAAGGCACTCAGTCAACTCGCCGAAGCATGGCGGCCATGGCGTGCTTACGCGGTCATGCATCTGTGGCGCAGCGCAAGCGAAACAGCCAAGTTGCCGGCCACGCCTCGGCAGGAAGCAGCAGCATGAACCTACTCAACGACACCATCTGGTACGACCATCTCTCCACGCCCATCGGCAACCTGATGCTGGTGGCGGATGCGCAAGGCCTGCGCGAAGTCTGGTTCGAAACCGGTAAGCATCGGAAAACACCGGACCCGGCCTGGAGGCAGGACGCCGCCAGGCTCGCCTTCGCGCGCAGGCAACTGGAAGAATATTTTGCCGGCACGCGCCAGCACTTCGAGTTGCCTTTGCATCCGCTGGGAACGAACTTCCAGGTGGCCGTGTGGCAAGCACTGGCGGAGATTCCCTATGGCAGCACGATCAGCTACGGCGAACTCGCGCGGCGCATCGGCCAGCCGCAGGCGGTGCGCGCTGTAGGTGCTGCAAACGGGCGCAATCCGTTGCCGATCGTGTTGCCGTGCCATCGCGTGATTGGCGCCAATGGCAGTCTCACGGGATTCGGCGGTGGTTTGCCGACCAAGCGTTTTTTGCTGGATATGGAAGATCAGGTGGCGCGAGGGGATTTGTTTGGCCCGCTCATGATGCGCGAGCAGTCTTTCAGGCTGGGTTAGCGCAACGTAACCCGGCAATGCTGCACGGAGCTGTTGGGTTACGCTGCGCCAATCCAACTTACGTGGCTGCATATGACCACCGTCTCCAACATCATCCAGCAATTCGATCTGCAGCCGCACCCGGAAGGCGGGTTCTACCGGCGAACCTACTGCAGTGACGAACGCATCACCCGTGCAGGCTCAGGCACGCAACGCCACGCATCCACCGGCATTTACTACCTGCTTCACGATCACGCCTATTCCGCCTGGCATCGCATCGATGCGGACGAGATGTGGCATTTCTATGCCGGCGATCCGCTACTTATCCATGCATTGGATAAGCACGGTGCATGCACGACGCAGCGATTGGGCAACATGCTGCATCAACCGGACGCAGTGTTCCAATGCGTGGTGCCTGCAGGCTGCTGGTTTGCGGCAGAACGCGAAGGCTCGCAAGGTTATTCGCTGGTGGGATGCACAGTGGCGCCAGGTTTCGAGTTCGACACGTTCGAGCTGGCCGATACCCAGGCATTGTTGCGTCGTTATCCCGAGCATGACGCACTGATCCGCCGCTTGGCGCCGGGCGGAAATCGCGCGTAGCACTTACAATGCGTGCTCTTTGCCACTGTGCCTAGGGCCTGTTTACACTATTTGCGTAGCCCGCGTTGTCGTTGTGTAGCCGTCAGGTGGCAGTGCGTGGCGCAGGCTTGGCTGGCTGCCAAGGCAAGCCGCGCGCTGCCGCATGGCGGCTACACAACGGCAACCCGAAGGGCTGGGTCTGTTTGCCCGCCATCCTGCCTCATCACTCAGTCGTGTACCGACGTACACTCCTTCGCTCTTCCTTGTCTGGCGCGCAAACAGATCCCAGCGCGGGCCACGCAAATAGTGTAAACAGGCCCTAGACATGCCCGCATCACATCATCCCAGCCTGGTTGTCATCGGCGGCGGTCCCGCAGGATTGATGGCGGCGGAAACGGCCCGCGCGCAAGGCATCGACGTCGATCTTTACGAAGCGAAAGGCTCGGTGGGGCGCAAGTTTCTTATCGCTGGCAAAGGCGGCATGAACCTGACGCACAGCGAAGCACGCCCGGCGTTCGACCAGCGCTACGCCGAGCGTGCTGCGGAAGTGGGCCATTGGCTGGATGGTTTCGATGCCGATGCCTTGCGCAGGTGGGCGCGCGGGCTGGGTGTGGAGACCTTCGTAGGCAGCTCGGGCCGCGTGTTTCCCAGTGACTTGAAAGCAGCACCGCTGTTGCGCGGATGGGTGCATCGCCTGCGCGAAAGCGGCGTGCGCTTTCATGTGCATCATCGTTGGCTGGGGTGGTGCGAGGATGGCGCGCTGCGTTTCGCCACTTCGCAAGGAGAAAGCTTCGTGCATGCACGCGCAGTCGTGCTGGCGCTGGGCGGCGGCAGTTGGCCGCAACTCGGCTCCGACGGCACCTGGCAAGCGCGGCTGATGGAACGCGATGTAGACTTCACGCCACTGAAGCCATCCAATTGCGGCTTCGATATCGGTTGGAGCCAATACCTGTCATCCCGGTACGCCGGCGCACCCTTGAAGCCAGTGGCGGCAAGCTGGTGCGATGCCGACGGCCGCACGCATACACGGCAAGGCGAGTGCGTGATCACCGAAACAGGCATCGAGGGCAGTTTGATCTACGCGCTGTCGGCACCGTTGCGCGACACCCTCGACATGAACGGCCACGCCCTGCTGGAACTGGATCTGGCGCCGGATCGCAGCCTGGAACGGCTTCACCACGATCTTGCCAAACCGCGCGGCAGCCACACTTTCAGCGACCATTTGCGCCGGCAAGCGGGCATAAGCGGCGTGAAAACCGCGCTGCTGCATGAAGTGCTGGATCCGTCGCAACGAAACGACATCGACACGTTGGCCCGCACCATCAAGCGCTTGCCACTGAAGTTGAAACAGACGCGCCCGCTCGCCGAGGCCATCAGTAGCGCCGGCGGCGTGCGGCTGGAAGCGATGAACGATTCGCTGATGCTTACCGCCCTGCCCGGCGTGTTCTGCGCAGGCGAAATGCTGGATTGGGAAGCGCCCACCGGCGGCTATTTGTTGACGGCGTGCTTCGCCAGCGGTTATCGCGCGGGATTGGGTGCGGCGGCGTGGTTGGCTGAGTTGGGGTGAAAACGAAAAAAAATTTGCGAGCCTCCGTGTACGTCTGCGGCAGCCCCACACGGGCGTCATTCCCGCGAAAACGGGAATCCATTTTCGGGGATGCATCAGGGCAACATGGATTCCCGCTTTCGCGGGAATGACGGCCACAGGGGACGCGGCGTTTTTTGAGCCTGGCCGTCGACAGCAGGCCACTAAACTGCACCGCGTCCACATCTTGTTGCGGAATCGCAAAACCCGTACCGGAGAGCAGTGCGCGAAAGCCCGAATGACGGCGAGGATTTCTTTTCACAATCAGCCAGGACGTCAGCAATAACATCTCAACCTGCGCATCTCATAGACCAAGATCACCGAGCCCAGGATGATCATCAGGGCGGCGTCCTTGCGGCCAATGGTATTTGCGTTGCGCTTCGGTAATCGGCACGTCGTTGATGCTCGCATGCCGCTCCGCCATCAAGCCGTTTTCATCGAACAACCAGTTTTCGTTGCCGTAGGCGCGGAACCAGTTGCCGGAATCGTCATGCCATTCGTAGGCAAAGCGCACAGCAATGCGATTACCGTCGAACGCCCACAGCTCCTTGATCAGCCGGTACTCCAGTTCGCGCGACCACTTGCGCGTGAGAAACGCGACGATCGCCTCGCGGCCGTTGATAAATTCGGCACGGTTGCGCCAGCGGCTGTCGGGGGTGTACGCCAGGGCGACGCGGTTTGGGTCGCGCGTGTTCCATGCGTCTTCGGCAAGGCGGACTTTCTGGATCGCGGTTTCGCGAGTGAAAGGCGGCAAAGGCGGGCGTTGGTCGATCGCTGGCATGGGAAGGCGACTCCGAACGGATGAGAGGTGTCGCGTATTGTAGAGTGGTCGCGGCTCGGCAAGATGCCGCAGTCTTGCTTGCGGTGGACGAGCAAGTCTGTCGCACTACCCCATGCTGAAATTGGTCACACAACTGCGTCATCATTAAGGCAACGCTGATTAAGTATCGCCGTCGTCACCAGCCCTGTCTGTTCGCAGGCCACAGGGCCGTCGGCGAAGGCAGACTGGCTGTCTGTCGAGACGACGGACCGAAGGCATGTGGACAGACAGGGCTGGCCCCAACGTGTTGAAATTAAAATGATGGGGTGATGCCTGGAAGGCTCCCAGGCTGTGCCGCGCGGCTTGGCAAGACGGCCAGTCTTCCCCGCGCCACGCAACACAACCTGGGAGCCTTCCAGGCATCATGACGACGGCGATACTCAATCAGCGTTGCCTTAACGGCTGCCACTCGACCCATACGGATCATTTCCCGCATGAAACGCCTGCCCTGCCTGCTGCTTTGCTCCCTCCTCACCCTGGGCGGCTGCGCCACGCATCAGGCCGTCTTGACGCCGCAGGCCAAGGCGCAACAGGCCAAGGTGGCGGCCACCTCACCGTTGCTGCTGATTTCGATCGACGGCTACCGTGCCGATTACTTCGACCGCCATCTCAGCCCCACCCTTGAGCAGCTTGCCGCCACTGGCGTACACGCCGATTCGATGCAGCCTTCGTTTCCCTCGCTTACGTTTCCCAACCACTACGCGATCGTCACCGGCATGGTGCCGGACCACAACGGCATCGTGAACAACAACATGGTGGATACGCAGCTCGGCAAGTTCTCGCTGAAGAACCGCTCGGCAGTCAGCAACGGATTGTGGTGGGATCAGGCCACTCCGTTGTGGGAGACCGCCGATGCGCACGGCCTGCGTACCGCCACCATGTTCTGGCCGGGTTCCGAAGCCGATATCCAGGGCAAGCATCCGGACTACTGGAAAAAGTACAAGGGCAAAGTGAAGCCCAATCGGCGCGTCGATCGGATTCTTGCCTGGCTGGATCTGCCCGCAAACAAGCGCCCCACGTTCCTGACGCTGTATTTCGATGCCGTCGACCATGCCGGCCACGAGCACGGCCCCGACTCGCCGGAGGTCAACCAGGCTTTGCGCGAAACGGACGAAGCGATGGCGCGCCTGGTCGATGGCCTGCGCAAGCGCGACTTGCTCGAAAAAATGAACATCATCGTGGTGGCCGATCACGGCATGGCCAGCGTGCCGAAGGAAAACAGCATCCTGATCGATACGCTGATGCCCATGGACGACGTCGAACAAGTAAGCCTGGGTGTACTTGCCGGCTTCAATCCAAAGCCTGGGCATGATTTCAATGCCATCGAACAGAAGATGGAGCAGCCGCAGCAGCATATGCATTGCTGGGATAAAACCCGCATTCCCGCGCGCTTCGAATACGGTTCGAATACGCGCGTGCCGCGGATGGTCTGTCTGGCCGACGTGGGCTGGCGCATCGCCACGACGGATTCTCTGGCCAAGAAAAAAGGACACGTCAGCCTTGGCGAGCATGGCTACGACAACGCCGATCCGCGCATGCAGGCGCTGTTCGTGGCGCACGGCCCGGCGTTTCAGCATGGCGTTCGCTTCCACAGCTTCCCGAACGTGGATGTGTATCCACTGATGGCGCATCTGCTGGGCATACCGCCCTTGCTCAGTGATGGCAAGTTCGAAGACGTGCAGGGCATGCTGAAGCAATAGGAGACTTCCCATAGGTTGGTCTGAGCCCCGGACTTGATCCGGGCCGAACCCCAACGCATGGCTGCACATGGGACGTTGGGGTTCGGCTACGCCTTAGCCCACATGGAGCGCCTCGCATGCAGGCACTTGAGCGCCAGAGGTTCTACGGTGAAAGTACCGGCCATGAACATCGAACTCCGCCACCTGCGTTACTTCGTCGCCGTCGCCGATACGCTGCATTTCGGCAAGGCGGCCGAACGGCTGGGCATGTCGCAACCGCCGCTCAGCCAGCAGATTCGCCAGTTGGAAGACGCCGTCGGTGCGCGGCTGCTGACGCGCACCAATCGCCGCGTCGCCTTGACCGAACCGGGGCGGGTCTTGCTCGAGGAAGCGCGGGAGATCCTGGCGCGGACCGACCACGCCGTAGACCTGGCCCGTCGTGCGCAACGCGGTGAACTGGGGGAACTGCGCATCGGCTTCACCCGCACTACGCCGCTTTCGCAGGATATTCCCGGCGCGATCTTCGCGTTCCGCCAGCGCTTTCCGGCCGTGCATTTGCAGTTGGAAGAGATGAATTCGCTGCAGCAGATCGATGCGCTGCTCGAACGCAGGCTGCAGATCGGCATTCTGCGCCCCAGCACGCTGCCGAAGACGCTGGTTTCCAAGCGCCTGTTCCGCGATCCGCTGGTGGCCGTGGTGCGCTCGGATCACCCCGTGCTGCAACGCCTGAATGCGCGCGGCAAGCTGGCAACCAAGTCGTTGGCGCAGGAACCATTCGTGGTGTTCTCACGCAGCGCCGGCGCCGGCGTGCAGGAACACGTCATGAACCTGTGCCGCGGGGCGGGCTTTGCGCCGCGCGTCTCGCAGGAAGCGCGCGAGGCATCCACCATCATCGGCCTGGTAGCAGCCGGCTTCGGCGTGGCGATACTGCCGCAGTCCTGCGATCACATTCACGTCGAGGGCGTCAGCTACGTGCCGCTGGCGGAAGCGAACGCGATGTCGGAAATCCATGTGGTATATCGCGATGACGAACGCTCGCCACTGGTGCCGCGCTTCGTACAGTTGCTCACGGTAGCAAAAAGCTAGGTGACGTCTACCTACGGCATCGCGCCTTTGCTCATCGGTGTCGGCGGTGTAACAAGCTGCGGCAGCGGTGGCAAGCGATACAGTTTCAACGCAATCAACAAGCCGGTCAGAACAAGCGCACCCACAAACAACGCGACGCCTTGCCAGCTATCCTTCGCGTAGAACAAGCCACCGCTCCAGCCCGCTACGCTCGAACCCATGTAGTAGCTGAAAAGATACATCGACGACGCCTGCGCCCTGGCCACGCCACCGCGCCGCCCTACCCAGCTGCTGACAATCGAATGGCCGCCGAAGAACCCGAACGTGATCGCGGTGATGCCGAAAATGATCAGCCACAGCGGCGTCATCATCGTACAGAGCACGCCAGACAGCATCAGCGCAAACGCCGTCCACAACACTTTGCGCCGCCCGAGCTTGCCCGCCAGATGGCCCATCCAGGCCGAACTGAATGTACCGACCAGATAGATCGCAAAAATCAGCCCCACCACCGTCTGGCTTAGCGCGTAAGGCGGCGCCAGCAAGCGGTAACCGAGATAGTTGTAGACGGTGACGAAGGCGCCGAGCAGCAGAAAGCCTTCGAGGAACAGCCAAGGCAGTCCGGGATCGCGAAACATCCCGGCGAAGCGTGTGAACAGCGCGCGCCATCTCAGTGCCTGCGGATGAAAGTGTCGCGATGGCGGCAAGGTCTTCCAGAACACCAGGCCGGAAATCAGGCCAATAACGCCGACGACGCCAATGCCCACGCGCCAGCCGGCGACATCGGCCACCACGCCGGCAATCAATCGCCCGCTCATGCCGCCCACTGCACTGCCGCTTATGTATAGCCCCATGCCAAGGCCGATCGATTCGGCGTGCATTTCTTCCGTAAGGTAGGTCATGGCTACGGCGGGCAAGCCGCTGAGCGTGATGCCAAGCAGTGTGCGCAGCGTAAGCAATGCGTACCAGTTGGGCATCAGGGCCGTGAGCAAAACCAGCACCGCAGAGGAAAGCAGCGAGGCGACCATGACCGTTTTTCGCCCGAATGCATCGGACACCCCGCCGGCGAATAGCATCGCGAAGGCCAGCACGCCAGTAGTCAGCGAAAGCGACAAGGCGCTGGTGGCGGCGCTGATGCCATAGTGCTGACTGAATTGCGGCATCAGCGGTTGCACGCAATACAGCAAGCCGAAGGTGGCCAGGCCCGCAGCGAATAGCGCAAGGTTGGTGCGCTTGAAAGCAGGGGTGCCGTGGCGGATAAGGGTATCGCTGGAAAAGTCGGATGTCATGCTGGCATGGGAACGATGTGGACGATGCCGCTGCTTTCCCACATTGCCATTTCGGCGCAGGCCGGAATGGCGCTGAGATGCATGTCGAAGCATTTCGGGCAGTCCAAGCATAAGCGTCGCCATCCAGGCGGTCGATAACGCTGCAAGTCCGGCTCGATACCCGGTGCGTATCAATCCACCAACGCCGCCGCAGCCAGAGCCTCGCGCACGATACCTAGCACCTGGGCAGGCGCTTCCAGGTTGGTGTGATGCCCCGCGCCATGCACCACGAACATGCGCGCGTGCGGCATGCCTTCCAGCAGTTCCTTCGACAGCGCATGCACTTCAGGCGCATCTTCGCTGCCGACGACCAGCACCGCAGGCGCGTCGATCTCATGCAGGCATTCGAGTGTGCTGGTTGGCGTTTGCTGATCCTGCGCCGCATACGTCCAATAGCTGGCGGCACGCCTGAACAAATACGTGGTCATCGCTTCCGTATGCTTGCGCGCGGTGGGATCCACTTCATTCTTTGCACGGCGCGGACCATCCGTGAACGCGCGCAAGGAACTGTCGATCAGGCCGCTCACGTCGAACGTGCTTAGCGCTTGCAGGAACGCGCGCGCGGCGGGTGTGCTGTCGGCAAAACGCCCCCAGTAGCCCGCACCGACGAAGATCAACGCGCTGACGCGCTCCGGATGCGCCAACGCAAAATCCAACGCCGTCGCCGCGCCGCCGGAACAGGCGAGCAAGGCCGTGCGCTGCACGCCGCAGTCATCCAGCACGGCGGCCAGGTCTTCATGATGAGCGTAACGTCCAGGCTCGATGGTGGAGCGGCCAAAACCGCGCGCATCGTAGCGTATGACGTGATGCGTATCGGCGAGCGCGGCGAATTCGTGATCCCATTGCCCGCTGTCGACCAGGAAGCCGTGCAGCATGATGATGGTGTCGCCTTCGCCAGCTTCTTCAACGTAGAGGCGGGCATGGTTGACGTCGATCCAGCGTGAGGTGGTTTTGGTCATGGATGATTCCTCGATTGAAGTCTCCCCAATCGAATCTGATTCGTCATATTCCAGTTCGCCGAATCTGCTCCCTCCCCTACGTGTAGCAAGGGAGAGAACAGTTATTCGCACGGCTGAGACATGACGCGAACCAATCAGTCGGGAAGGAGGTACTTTGTGCGTACGATCAACGCGCCCGAATCTCCCGCGCCTCGATTTGCGGCACGAATACCGGCGTTGCATATCCGTTGGGCTTGTCTCCCACCGCCACGCCACCGTGAATCCGCGTCTGCTGGATATCGGCAAACATGTAATACGGAAACGGCCTTTCCGGTGCGCTGACCGCATCCAGCCGTGCACGCAGTTCTGCCGGCAAATCGAAAGCAAGCGCGGCAAGGTTGGCGTCGAGCTGTTCCAGTTTGGTGGCGCCGATGATCACCGATGCGATGCCCGGCTGCGTCGCTACCCAATTCAAGGCGACCGCCGCCATGCTTTGGCCGGCTTCCTTCGCGACCTGCTCCAGTTCCGCGACGATCTTCCAGTTGCGGTCGGTGAAGCGCTCGAAGCCGGGGGCGCCCGTGACTTTGGCGAGGCGTCCGTCGCCCTCCCCGCCCTGCTGGCTGGGCTTGTACTTGCCCGACAACATGCCCATCGCCAGCGGGCTCCAGGCGGTGATGCCCAGACCCAGGTTCTGCGCCAGCGGCACGTATTCGTGCTCGATGTGGCGTTCGGCCAGCGAGTATTCGAGCTGCATGTTCACCAGCGGCGTCAGCGCGTGCGCTTCGGCGTAGGTCTGCGCGCGGGCGGCATACCAGGCGGGAATGTCGGACAGGCCGGCGTAGCGGATCTTGCCCGCGCGCACCAGATCATCGAGCGTGCGCACCACTTCTTCGGCTGGGGTCAGTCGATCCCAGGTATGCAGAAGATAGAGATCGATGTAGTCGGTGCGCAGGCGGCGCAGCGAACCTTCCACCGCGCGCAGGATGTTCTTGCGACCGTTGCCGCCGGCGTTGGGGTTGCCGGGCTGCGCGTTGTAGGTGAACTTGGTGGTGAGCACCACGCGATCGCGTGTGCCACTTTGTTCGATGAACTTGCCCAGCATGCTTTCGCTGCTGCCTTCGGTGTACATGTCGGCGGTGTCGATGAAATTGCCGCCGGCTTCCAGGTAGCGATCGAACATGGCACGCGCGGTTTCTTCCGCGGTGCCCCAGCCCCAGTTTTCGCCGAAGGTCATGGCGCCCAGGGCAAGGCGGCTGACGCGCAGGCCGGAACGTCCAAGCGTGAAGTATTGATCGAGCGACATGGCTGAACTCCTTGGGTTTAGCGCAGCCGGGAGATGGCTGCTTGACGGGGTGCAGTCTGCGCCGCTCGATCCTGTTGAAAAACCACCGCCGGCTTGATGCATTATTTAGCCAAACTAATAAATGGAGCCTGCCATGCGCGACCACTACGCCCTGCGCGCCTTCCGCGCCATTGCCGAGTACGGCAGCTTCACCCGCGCCGCGGCGGCGCTGGACGTGACCCCTTCCGCGCTGAGCCAGACCATGCAACAACTGGAAAGCGAGCTGGGTACGCGCCTGCTCCAGCGCACCACGCGCCGCGTAGGACTGACCGAGGCCGGCCAGGAGATGCTTCATCGCATTGCACCGGCGCTCAACGAGCTGGACCTGGCGCTGGATGCGATTCGCCAGCACGGCGACCGGCCGCGCGGCACGATACGCATCACCGTGCCTTCCGTCGGCGCGCGCTCGATCATCGAACCCATGCTCGGCGAATTCATGGCGCGCTGGCCGGATGTGCAATTGGATGTGCGCGTGGAAGACGGCCTGACCGACCTGGTCGCCGAAGGCCTGGATGCAGGCATTCGATTGGGCGAACGGCTGCAGCGCGACATGGTGGCCATTCCCGTCGGCGGCCCGCTGCGCGCGGTGGTGGCGGGATCGCCGGCCTATTTCAAAAAATACGGTTACCCCAAGACACCGAAGGACCTGCAGCAACACCATTGCATCAAGCACCGCCTTGCCAGCAGCGGCGCGATCTATCGCTGGGAGTTCGCGCACCGCAGCGGCGCGCAGAAAGGCCGCTGGTTTGAAATCGCGGTGGACGGGAGCCTCACCGTCAACGACGTACCACTAGCCGTCCGTGCCGCCGAGGATGGCATTGGCCTTACCTGCGTACTGGAAACCTCCGCGCGTGTGTCGCTGGATGCCGGACGCCTGGAAAGCGTGCTGGAACCGTGGCTGCCACCGTTCGATGGTTTCTATCTTTATTACCCCAGCCGCTTCCAGGTGCCGCCCAAGCTGCGCGTGTTCATCGACTTCATTCGCGAGTGGGGCGCGCGCGACCTTGCGAGTCGGCAACGCGCCACACATTCACGTCCTTAGCGGTAACGCCAATAGCCACCTACCCACACATGGCTCGGCGCCCAGTAACCGGGTACCCATACGCGCGCCGGACGCGGCGCGACCACGACGCAACCCGCTTGCGCGAGTACGCCGCCGAGCAAGGCAAGTGCGATCAGGATTCTGACAAGGTGACGACGCATGGTGTTCTCCCGGTGAGTGATGACTCGCATCGGGAAACGCAGTGTGAAATCGCAGCGATGACGGGACGAAACTGAACTGATGGCGATGGTTCAGCAGAACGCACCACAGGTTCTTGCGAAAGACATCCGTAAGTTGGATAGAGCCCCGGACTTGATCCCAGATAAATACGTTGGAGTTCGGCTTCGCCTCAGTCCAACCTACGGGAAAATTTCGAAGGGCCGCGAATTTTTCTGCACAGGCACACGCGTCTTTTACTCGCTTTGCATGTTGTCTGCGGCATGATCCGCGAACGTCGATGCCCCGCAGGCTTGCAGCCGGAAGCCACCCACGCGAGGTAGCGGGCAGCAGCCTTCCGGTGATTCGGCTCCGGCTGCAAACCTGCGGGGCATCGCCAGCATTTTCAGGAATTGGCCAAACGCGTCACCGCCATCCGGTAGCGCGCGGCAATGCGCGCTTCATCGCGATGCTGGAAATCGCGCACTACCCATTTGCCGCCGGCCATCACGTGCCGCACGGGCGAGATGTTGCCGGCGAACAGGAAACTGTCCATCACCGAGCGCTGATCGCGCGCAGCCAGCAAGGGCGATTCGCTGTCTAGCACAAAGAAGTCCGCACGCTTGCCCGCGTCGAGCGCGCCGATGGGCAGATCCGCCGCTTGCGCACCACCCTTCTGCGTCTCGCGCCACAAGGTTTCGCCCACGCTGTCGCCGGCAGCGCGCGCGGCGACGTTGCGATGGCGCGTGCTGAGACGCTGGCCGTATTCGAGCCAGCGCAGTTCTTCGATGGGCGATATCGAGATATGCGAGTCCGAGCCGATACCGAGCCGCCCGCCGGCTTCGAGATAACGCGCCAGCGGGAACAGGCCATCGCCGAGATTGGCCTCCGTGGTGGGACATAGGCCGGCCACGGCACCGCTGCGTGCAATCTGCGCGGTTTCCTGGTCGGTGAGATGCGTGGCATGCACCAGGCACCAGCGCGCATCGACGGCCGCATGATCGAACAACCATTCCACCGGACGCGCCCCGCGCTTGGCGAGACAATCCTGCACTTCGCCGATCTGTTCGGCGATATGGATGTGGATGGGGCCGGTTTTCAACGCTTCGTGTTCGACGATGCTGCGCCACGCGTTTTCTGGAATGGCACGCAACGAATGCAAGGCGACACCGACACGCACGTGCTGGTTTTCATGCTTGCGCAGATCGGTGAGCAAGCGCAAATAGCCGTCCAGGTCGTGACCGAAGCGGCGCTGGCGCGGTGAAAGCGCGCGGCCGTCGAAACCGCCGCTCATGTACAGCACGGGCAGCAAGGTCAGCGCAATGCCCGCTTCGCGCGCCGCTTCGATCAGCGCCAGCGACATGGCTTCCGGTTGCGCATAGGGCGTGCCGTCGGGCTGATGATGCAAATAATGGAATTCGCAAACCTGGGTGTAGCCGGCCTTGAGCATTTCCACGTAAAGCTGCGCGGCAATGGCCTGCAAACTTCCCGGATCGATACGCTCGGCGAAGCCATACATGGTTTCGCGCCAGGTCCAGAAGGAATCGTCGCCAGGGCCGCGGCGTTCGGCCAGGCCGGCCATGGCGCGCTGGAACGCATGCGAATGCAGGTTGGGCATGCCGGGCAGCACCCAGCCGTCGAGGTAGTCCGGAAACTCGCCGGCACCGGCTACCACCCTGCCGTCGCTGTCCACGCCAAAAGTGGCGTCGCGGCGCCACTGCGCTTCCTGCCAGAGGTGCTTGGCGCTGAACTGGTAGACCGCAGCGGTATCGCTCATGAACAATCTCCTCAGGGCCTGTTCGCGTTATTGGCGTGGCCCGCGCGCGGGCAAGTGTAACCGCCCTGGCAATACTCGCATCTGCTTCACCTTCTCTAAGAAAGGATGAAGACCATGGCTAAGAAGAATGAAAACGCGCCATTGCTGACCTTGCGCCAGGCTGTACCGGCAGACGTGCCGGCGCTGGTCGACCTTACCGCGCGCATCTACACCTCTGAATGGGGCCACTCGGCGGAAATGCTGCGCTCCCAGCAAACGCATTTTCCCGAAGGGCAGTTCGTGGTGGAGTACGAAGGCAACATCGTGGGCTATTGCGCCACCTTCCGCATCGACGAATCGCTGGCGCTGGCGCCGCACACCTGGATGCAGATCACCGGCGGCGGCATGGCCTCGCGCCATACTCCGGACGGCTCCTGGCTGTATGGCATGGAAGTGGTGGTGCATCCGGATTATCGCGGCATGCGCATCGGCCAACGCCTGTATCAGGCGCGCAAACGGCTATGCATGGATCTGAAACTGCGCGGCATCACCTTCGGTGGACGCATTCCTGGCCTGGGCCGAACCATCCAGCGCTATGGCACACCAGAAGCTTACGTGCAGGCCGTGGTGGAAGGACGGCGGCGCGATCCCACCTTGAGTTTCCAGTTGGCCAACGAGTTCGAGATCATCGGACTGCTGCGCGGTTACGTGCCTTCCGATCACGAATCGCTCGGCTACGCGGCGCACCTGGTGTGGCGCAACCCCGCCCTGCTCGATCAGCCGGATATTCCGGCAGTGCCTTCGCCGCGGCATTTGCCCGATTCGGTGCGCGTGGCCACCGTGCAATACCAGCAGCGGCGCATCCGCTCGTTCGATGAATTCGCCACCCAGGTGGAATACTTCACCGATATCGCGGCCGATTACAGCGCCGATTTCGTGACGTTTCCGGAATTGATCACGCTGCAACTCTTGTCCATCGAGAACGAAGAACTGTCGCCGGTGGAAACCATCCGCAAGCTCAGCCACTACACGCCACAGGTGAAGGAGCTCTTCAGCCGCCTGGCGATGCATTACAACATCAACATCGTGGCCGGCTCGCATCCCACCGAGCAGCCGAACGGCGACATCCACAACGTGTGCTACGTGTGCTTGCGCGACGGCTCCATCCATGAGCGCGAAAAACTTCACCCCACGCCCAGCGAACGCAACATCTGGAACATCAGCGGCGGCGACAGCGCCGCCACCATCCCGACCGACTGCGGCCCAATCGGCGTGATGATCTGCTACGACTCGGAGTTTCCGGAAGTCGCGCGGCACCTGGTCGACCAAGGCGCGCTGATGCTGTTCGTGCCGTTCTGCACCGATGTGCGTGAAGGTTACCTGCGCGTGCGCTATTGCGCGCAGGCGCGGGCGATCGAGAACCAGTGCTATGTGATTCTTTCCGGCAATGTGGGCAACCTGCCTGGCGTGAACAATTTCGACATTCAATATGGACAGAGCTGCATTCTGACGCCCAGCGATTTTCTGTTTGCGCGCGATGGCGTCGCGGCGGATTCCACGCCGAATATCGAAACGGTCTTGTTCGCCGATTTGCGGCTCGAAGGTTTGGCGCGGGCGCGCAATGCGGGCACGGTGCAGAATTTGAAGGATCGGCGCTATGACCTGTATGAGACGCGGTGGCTGAGGCAATCGCGTTAACTCATCCAGATACCGTTCCCTCCTCTACAGGGGAGGGAGCAGATTTTCGGCACCCTGAAACTGGACATATCCCTTCAAGAGCGGGCGGATGCATCTGCCATAATTCCCCGATGCACGAATCTCCTGCCCCTCATAACGACTCCAACCCGCGCCTGCGTGCCGTCCTGGGCCACGAATTCTTTGCGCCGTATCAATGGAAACGCCGCATCGCGTTATGGAGCGGTGCGGTGCTGGTCGCGCTGGCGGCCATCCTTTTTGCCAAAGCCAGCGATTGGGCCTATCGCCTGTTCGAAAAAATGCTGACGTTCGGCACGTGGATTCCGCTGATCCTCACGCCGGTGGTGTTCGGCCTGCTGAGCTGGGTCACGGCCGGTCGACTGCGCGCGGCGCGCGGCAGCGGTATTCCGCAGGTGATTGCGACGATCCACGTCGACGACGTCGGTTTTCGTTCGCGCATGCTGGCCTTGCCAATCGCGGCCAGCAAGATGGTGCTTACGCTGCTGGGGTTGGCGGTTGGTGCGTCGATCGGTCGCGAAGGGCCGACGGTGCACGTCGGCGCAGGGCTGATGTATTGGCTGGGAAGGCGCTTTGGTTTCGATGATCCCAAAGCGCTGTCGCGCTTCATTCTTGCCGGCGGCGCGGCCGGCATCGCCGCGGCGTTCAACACGCCGTTGGCCGGCGTGGTGTTCGCCATCGAGGAACTGGCCGGCACGTTCGAGCACCGCTTCAGCGGTTTGCTGCTCACCGCGGTGTTCGTGGGTGGCGTGGTGTCGATGGGCATACTCGGCAACTACGCATATTTCGGCACGGTGCAGACCAGCCTGCCGCTGGGACATGCATGGCTGGCGGTCCTGCAATGCGGCATCGTCTGCGGCCTGGCCGGAGGGTTGTTCGCGCGGTTGATTCTGTTGAGCCGGCGCGGGCCGCTCGCGGCGATTGGCCGGCTGCGCGAGCGCAGTCCTGTGCTGTTCGCGATCGGCTGCGGCTTCGCGCTGGCGGTGATCGGCGTGTTGTCGCGCAACACGATATACGGCACCGGTTACGCGCAGGCGCGCGAATTTGTGCAGGACCAGCCCAGCACGCCCGGGCATGGCTTCGGCATTCTCAAACTGCTGGCCAACGTGGTGTCGTACTGGGCCGGCATTCCCGGCGGCATCTTCTCGCCGGCCTTGGCGGTCGGCGCGGGACTGGGCCACAACATTGCCTACTTCCTGCCGAACGCGCCGGAGACGGCGGTGGTGCTGCTCGGCATGAGCGCGTATCTCTCAGGCGTGACCGGCGCGCCGCTCACCTCGGCGGTGATCGCGATGGAGCTCACCAACAACCAGGACATGGTCATCCCGATCATGGCCGCTTGCCTGCTGGCGCGCGCGGCGGCGTCCCTTTTTTCACCCACGCCGGTGTACAAGGATTTCGCCGAGCGCCTGATCCTGGATTACGAACGCCAGCGGGCCGAGGCGGACGCGCTGGCGTCCGCTCCTGCCGACGAGATCGGCCCCACCAGCACGTATGGCGAACCCGTTGCGCCAGCGCCTCCGAAGCCTGAAGAATCCGAACGATGAACTGGGACCTGCTGTTGACGCACGCATCGCTCGCCACCTTCGTCGGCGAGGCCAGCTATGGACTGCTGAGCGATGCGGCCGTGGCCTGCCAGGATGGACAGATCGCATGGATCGGCTCGATGCGGGATCTGCCTGCCGCCTCAGCCTCGACGGCACGGGAAGTGCTCGATCTGGATGGCGCACTGGTCACGCCAGGCTTGATCGACTGCCACACGCATCTGGTGTTCGGTGGCGATCGCGCGCAGGAATTCGATCTACGGCTCAATGGCGCCACGTATGAAGAGATTGCGCGCGCCGGCGGCGGCATCGTCTCCACCGTACGGGCCACGCGCCATGCCAGCGAAGACGAACTGTTCGCGCAATCGCTGCCGCGTGCGCGCGCCTTGCTGGCCGATGGCGTAACTACGCTGGAAATCAAATCCGGCTATGGCCTGGAACTGGAGGCCGAGCGGCGCATGCTGCGCGTGGCGCGCCGCATCGGCGAAGCCTTGGGTGTACGCGTGCAAACCAGTTTTCTCGGCTTGCATGCCTTGCCATCGGAATACCGGGATCGCCGCGACGAGTACGTCGACCTGGTCTGCAATACCATCTTGCCGGCCCTTGCCGACGAAGGCCTGGTCGATGCAGTGGACGCGTTCTGCGAAGGCATCGGCTTCACACGCGCCGAAACGCAACGCGTGTTCGAGCATGCGCGCCAACTCGGCTTGCGCGTAAAGCTGCATGCAGAGCAGTTGTCCGACCTGGATGGCGCCGCGCTGGTTGCCGAATTCGGCGGTTTGTCCGCCGATCATCTCGAATACCTCAACGATTCGGGCATCCAGGCGATGGCGCGTGCAGGCACGGTGGCGGTATTGCTGCCGGGCGCCTTTTACGCGCTACGCGAAACCCAGCTTCCGCCAGTATCCGCCTTGCGCTCGCATGGCGTGCCGATCGCCATCGCCACCGATTGCAACCCAGGCACCTCGCCCCTGCTTTCGCTGCGGCTGGCCGCAAACATGGCCTGCACGCTGTTCCGCCTGACCCCTGAAGAAGCGCTGCGCGGCGTGACGGTGAACGCTGCGCGGGCGCTGGGATTGCCTGATCGCGGCACCCTCGCCATCGGCAAGCGTGCCGATCTGGTGGCGTGGAATGCGAAACAGCCTGCCGAGCTTTGCTACTGGATCGGCGGCGGCTTGGTGCGGCAGGTCTGGATAGGCGGTGTGGCAGCGTCCGCTTTCAATTCCTGAGATGCCGATACGAAAAAGCCCCCGGCCAGCGGGGGCTTTTTCGTATCGGCAAGCTTGAAAAGCTCAGGCCGACTTTTTCTTCGGAGCGGCAGCCTTCTTCACCGCTGCCGGCTTGGCCACGGTCGGCTTGGCGCCGGCCACAGCGGGCTTGACCACGTGCAAGCGAGTGTTGCCGTAGCTGCCACGGTAGGTCTTGCCACGGCGGGTTTTGCGATCGCCCTTGCCCATAGGAAGCTCCTTGATTTGTCGTGTGAATGGTTAATCATCCTAGCAGCGACAGGCCAAAGCGCAAGCTGCTAGAACTAGTGGTGATGCGACGAATGCTGCGCGCTGCAGCCTGGACTGTCGTCGGGGCAATGTCCCGGGTCGATCTGCACCGTGGCATGGCGGATGCCGAAGCGTTCCAGCAGGGTGCGATTGACCGCCGCCAACACGCGTGCGCCATCGTCCCGATCGTGCAATTCCAGATGCAAGGTGGCCATGCGCGAACCGGAAGCGAGTTGCCATACGTGCAGATGATGGACGTCGGCAATCGATGCATCCGCACCACGCAGCGCGGTTTCCACATCATGCGGATCCATGCCTTCGGGCACGCCTTCGAGCAGGATGTGCGTGGACCGCCGCAGCAAATGCCATGCACTGTTGAGGATCAGCAGCGCAACCAGCACCGAGAGCGCCGGGTCCGCCCAGTTCCAGCCCAGCCAGCGCACCGCCAGTGCCGCGAGCACGGCGCCGACCGAACCAAGCAGATCGCCCAGCACATGCAGGCTGGCGGCGCCGATGTTGACGTCATCATGCGCATGGTCGTGCAGGCTGCGCAGCACGACGAGGTTCACCAGCAAGCCGACGATGGCTACGCCGAGCATGGCGCCGGTAAGAATCGCCACCGGCTTGAAGAAGCGCTCGATCGCCTCATACGCGATCAGCCCGACCAGCACGAATTGCGTGAGTGCATTCACGAAGCCGGCCAACACTTCCATGCGCCCGTAACCATACGTACGACGCGCATCGGCCGGACGTTTCGCCATGCGTGCTGCCAGCAGCGCAAGCAGCAGCGCGGCGGCATCCACCAGCATGTGCCCGGCATCGGCCAGCAGCGCCAGCGAACCGGACCACCAGCCGCCCGCCGCTTCGGCGAGCATCATGCCTGCCGTGAGTACGAAGGCGAAAAACAGCTTGCGCTCGCGCCCGGTCGCACCCGTCTCGTGTGCATGAGCGTGATGATCGTGATCGTGGGTGTGGCTGTGCGCGTGACTCATGCCGACATGCTAGGAAGCGGTGTGGCCGTTACACAATCACCGCGCGTTAGCGCGGTTATCCGTGCGCGCACTGCGGGCCGTGTTCGTGGCGGAATTGATGATCGAGGCGCAGGTTGCAGAAATGCGCGCTAGCCACCAGCAGGCCACCGCACGTCACCATCACGCTATGCACGATCACCGAATAGCCTTCGGCCACCGTGACGCCCATGACCAGCAGCATCAGGCCGGGCAGCGCCAGCCGCAGCGGTAGCGGGCGGTGGTGACGGCGATAGCCATTGACCAAGGACAGCAGCGCCAGCGCGCTGGCGAACAGCACGAAGCCGCGCTCGAACGCGTGATCGGCGAGAAAGCTCAGGCCCAGCAACGGAAGGATGGCCAGCACGAAGGGCAATGCTGCGCAGTGGATGGCGCACAGGAACGATGCCACTGCACCGATGCGATCGGCGATATGCCACCAGCGGGCGTTCGACGGCGTTGGCGTGGGATCCATAAGCGGGACGACACCATGCGAAAAGGCCGGCGGGGACCGGCAACGTTTTGATACGTTATAACATCCGCCGGCAGTCCGCAAGGGACACGGGTGTCAGAGTGCTGGAGAGCCCTCAGGCCTTGCGGCACTGCTTGCACACGCCGTGCACTTCCAGTGTTTGCGCCTGGGGACGGAAGCCGAACGCCTTGGCCTGGGCTTCGATCAGCTCGGCGACGCGCTCGTCACACACTTCCTGCGCGCTGGAGCAGACGTCGCAAATCAGGAACGGCACCTGGTGCGCTTCGGCCGGGTGATGGCAGGAAACAAAGGCGTTGATCGATTCCAGCTTGTGGATGAAGCCGTGCTCGAGCAGGAAATCGAGTGCGCGGTAAACGGTGGGCGGCGCCGCATTGCCATGGCGCTCGCGCAGGTGATCGAGCAAGTCGTACGCCTTCACCGGCTTGCCGGCCGCAGCGATCAGCTCCAGCACTTCCTTGCGCAATGGCGTGAGGCGCAGGCCGCGCTCTTCGCTCGCATGTTCCACCGCCGCCACGAAGTCGCTGGGACTCTCGTGATGATGATGGATGTGCTCCTTGGCGGATGGATGACTCAATGAATTCACCTCGATGGCGATCATACACCTGCCGCTAACGCGGCATTGGCGGCAGCGGCGGCGGTTTGGCGGACTTGGGGGTGAGCAGCACGACAATCCAGCCGATCGGCCCGAGCACCAACGCCCAGATCACGCCTGCCAACAGCTTCCCGCGCCACCAGCCGAGCAGCGCACCCACGGCGACGAAGGCCAGGTTCCACCAGAACAAGGCTGCCCACGGCACCATCGCCATTAGATTGATGAAGATGTGCACGAACGCGTCGGGAGCGTCCATGTCGACGCCTTGGGTAGCTTTGGCGATGAGTTCGTCCACTCGTGCTCCGAAGACTGTCGCAGGTTGGGTTCTCAGACCATCGCCAACGCGTCGTCGATTCGCTTCAGGGCCACCTCGCGTCCGGCGAGATAAATCGTGTGATCGATGGATGGCGATACCTGCGTGCCGGTCATCGCTACGCGCAGCGGTTGGGCGATCTTGCCCATGCCGAGTTCGAGTTTGGCGGCGACCTGTTCGATCACTTGATGGATCGGCTCAGGTTTCCACTCGCATGCCGCCAGCAACTCGCGCGCGGCTTGCAGCACCTGCACGGCGCTGTCGTTTTTCAGATGTTTCGCGACAGCCTTGTCGTCCCACTCGATGATCGGGCCGTACCAGATCTTCGCGCGCTCGGCCATGTCCTTCAGCGTTTGCACGCGGTCGCGCAGGGCGACGATCACGTCGGCGGGTGCCGGCCCCTTGCTGATGTGCACGCCGGCGCGCGCAAGATGCCATTCGAATTCCGGCACCAGTTGCTGCGGGTCATCGGTCTTCAAGTAATGCTGGTTGAGCCACAGCAGCTTTTCGGTGTCGAAGCGCGACGCCGCCTTGTTGACGTCGCCGACATCGAACAGCTTGATCATTTCTTCGCGCGAGAAAATTTCCTGGTCGCCGTGCGACCAGCCTAGGCGCACCAAGTAATTGAGGATCGCATGCGGCAGGAAGCCGTTTTCGCGATATTCCATCACGCTCACCGAATTGGTGCGCTTGGACAGTTTCTTGCCTTCCTTGTCCAGGATCATCGGCAGGTGCGCGAACTCCGGCACCGTGGCGCCGAGTGCGCGATAGATGTTGATCTGGCGTGGCGTGTTGTTGACGTGGTCGTCGCCACGGATCACTTCGCTGATGCCCATGTCGATATCGTCGACCACCACGGCGAAGTTATAGGTGGGCCACCCGTCGGAGCGGAAGATCACCAGATCGTCCAGCTCGCTGTTGGACCACTCCACCCTGCCCTTGACCTTGTCGTCCCACACCACCGAGCCGTCAAGCGGATTCTTGAAGCGGATCACGCGGTTCGGATCATCGCGGTAGGCTTCGTTGCGATCGCGGTAATGGCCGTTGTAGCGCGGCTTCTCGCCACGCGCCATGGCGGCTTCGCGCATCGCCTCGATTTCGTCCTTGCTTTCGTAGGCGTAGTACGCCTTGCCGGCGGCAACCAGTTCGAGCGCAACCTGCTTGTAGCGCTCCAGGCGATGCGTCTGGTAGATCGGCGCCTGATCGGCGTCCAGTTGCAGCCAATGCATGGCATCGAGAATGGCCTGTACGGCTGCGTCCGTGGAGCGCTCGCGGTCGGTGTCCTCGATGCGCAGCAGGAAATCGCCGCCGCGGCGACGCGCTTCCAGCCAGCAGTACAGCGCGGTGCGTGCGCCGCCGATGTGCAGGAAGCCGGTGGGGCTGGGGGCGAAGCGGGTGCGGACGGTCATGATTTCGGCGTTGCCATGGACGGAACGGGAAATTTTAACCGATACCGCACCAACGCTCTAACGCCCGGCCCCGACCTGCGCCCTATTTCACATGCACCGTAATCCGCTTCGACACCACCGGCGGATCGAACGGAATGTGGTTGGCATCGCCCAGCTCCAGTTGCAGCGTATGCGTGCCGGGCGCCAGCTTCAGCGTCGTTTCGGTCTGGCCGCCGCCGAAGTGGATGTGCTGCTCGTCTTTCGGAATCGGCTGACCGGCCGCGGGAAGTTCTTTCACATCCACCAGGAGGTGATGGTGGCCAGTCTTTTCGCGCGCATCGCCGGCGGGCGCAATGCCCATGCCCTTGAGGCCGAAGCGCACGGTGAAGCTCTGCGCAACGGTGGCGCCATCCTGCGGCGAGATGATGTAGACCTCGGCGTCGGCAGGGGCTTTGGTCACCGGTAACACGGGCGCCTCGGCCGCGCATGCGGAACCGGCAACGGCAGCGAACGCAACGGCAAGCAGCAGACGTTTCATGAAAACCTCCTGATCCAGATGTCCGTTCACGCAATCTAGCCGAGTTGACCGCCCCAGGACACGGTTTTCCCCGTTTCGTCACACCCGTAACCGGCCTGTCACCTGTGCGCCATCGCTACGCAACGACGCAAGCGGAAGCTACCGCCGTACAAGACGAGGATGCGCCATGCGTATCGGCATCATCAGCGAGACGTATCCGCCGGAGATCAACGGTGTCGCGCTCACCGTGCATGGTCTGGCGACGGGGCTGGCCGCAAAAGGCCACGCGATCGATCTCATCCGCCCCCGTCAAACCGTCAGCCATGTCGACGAACCGGGCATCGATGCGCTGGAAACGCGCGGCGCGGCCCTGCCCCGCTACCCTGGCCTGCGCTTCGGATTGCCGGCACCGCGCACGTTGCGCCAGCGCTGGACGCAACACCGCCCCGATGCGATCTATGTCGCCACCGAAGGCCCGCTGGGCCGCTCGGCAGTCAAGACGGCCGTGCGCCTGGGCATTCCGGTAGCCACTGGCTTCCACACTCGCTTCGATGCCTACGCCGACCACTACGGCGTGGGTTTTCTCACGCCGGTGGTGCATGGTTATCTGCGTCGCTTCCACCAGCGCGCGAACATCACGCTGGTGCCCACCGATGCGCTCGCGGCGGAATTGACTGCGATGGGCGTGGATCACGCGCGCCTGCTGCGCCGCGCGGTAGATACCAAGCTGTTCCATCCGTCCAAGCGCGATGAAGCGCTGCGCGCGAGCTGGGGCGTGGATGCCGATACGCCGGTGGTGCTCTATGTAGGCCGCATCGCGCCGGAAAAGAATCTGGAACTGGCCGTGGATACGTTCCGCGCGATCCAGCAGGTGGCGCCGAAGGCGCGCTATGTGTGGGTGGGCGACGGTCCTGCGCGCGCCGCGCTGCAGGCGGCGCATCCGGATTTCATCTTCGCCGGCATGAAGCGGGACGAGACGCTGTCAGCGCACTACGCCAGCGCGGATCTGTTCCCGTTCCCGAGCCTGAGCGAAACCTTCGGCAACGTGATCCTGGAAGCCCTCGCCGCCGGCCTGCCGGTGGTGGCGTACGCGGAAGGCGCGGCGCGCGAACACCTGTTCGATGGCGACAACGGTTATCGCATCACCTCGGGCGACGCGCGCGCCTTCACCGCCGCCGCGGTGACGCTGGCTGCCGACATCCACCTGATCCGCCACTTGGGCCAAGCCGCGACCGCCAGCGTCGAACGCCTGTCGCCGGACGCCGTGATCCGCGAATTCGAAAACCTGTTGCGCGACCTGGTCGAGGAGAACATGCATGACCGCCATGTCACCATCGCACCTGCCTGAGCACGTCGCGCTGCCGCGCCACGCGTTCGACCGTCGCATGTGCATCGCCGCCAATCGCTGGGGCGCACGCCACGCCGTCGGTTTGTTCTTCGGCATCATCAGCCGCCTCGGCGACGGTGTGTTCTGGTACGCGCTGATGCTGGCGCTGGCGCTGATCGACGGCTTGCGTGGACTGGAGGCTGCCGCACACATGGCAGCCACTGGACTGGTTGCGCTGGGCCTGTACCGCGTACTCAAGCGCTGGACGCGCCGCCCGCGTCCGTTTCGCACCTGCCCCGGCGTGATCGCGCACGTACCGCCGCTGGACGAATTCAGCTTTCCCTCCGGGCATACGCTGCAGGCGGTGGGCTTCACCATCGTCGCGCTCGCGTGGTATCCGCTGCTTGCGCCATTGCTGCTGACGTTCACCGCGCTGGTGGCCGCATCGCGCGTGATTCTCGGCTTGCATTATCCGAGCGACGTGCTCGCCGCCATTTTCGTTGGCAGCGGTCTCGGTGCGCTGTCGCTGTGGATCGTGCACAACGCACCGCAACTGTTCGTGTGATCAAAACCTGCGCTGAGCAATTGTTCGTCACGCCGTACTCACACGCTTTGCAGTCAACGAGATAGCGCACCTATCCACAGGCTCTACCTGAGACTTTCCACAATCGCTGTGGAAAAGTACGCGCACTTGCTGCGCAGAAATTGAGCATGCTGTGCCAAGTGGTTGATCGCAAAGATGCGTGCCTGGGTTTTCCACAGGGTTTTCAAGAAGGCGTCCACATGGATTGTGGAAAACATGTACGCCGCATTGCGCCAGCCGGAAACGACAACGCCGCCCGAAGGCGGCGTCGCTTGATTCACTTCCATTCGCAACTCACGCCGCGCGCGGCACCCTGCGCAGGATGTTCAACACATCCGCCAGCTTGTCGCGCATGTTGCGGCGGTCGACGATCATGTCGATCGCGCCGTGCTCCAGCAGGAACTCCGAACGCTGGAAGCCTTCCGGCAGCGTCTCGCGCACGGTCTGCTCGATCACGCGCGGGCCGGCAAAACCTATCAATGCTTTCGGTTCGGCCACGTTGATGTCGCCAAGCATGCCCAGGCTGGCGGACACGCCACCGGTGGTCGGATGCGTGAGCACGCTGATGTACGGAATGCCCGCTTCGCGCAAACGCGCCAGTGCGGCCGACGTCTTGGCCATCTGCATTAGCGAGAACAATGCTTCCTGCATGCGTGCGCCGCCGGTGGCGGAGAAGCACACCAGGGCGCTGCGTTCGCTCAATGCGCGTTCGGCGGCGCGGGTGAATTTCTCGCCCACCACCGAGCCCATCGAGCCGCCCATGTAGGAAAACTCGAAGGCCACCGCCATCAGCGGTTGATCCTTGAGCTTGCCGCTCATGGCGATCAGCGCGTCTTTCTCGCCGGTGGACTTTTGCGCAGCGATGATGCGGTCGCGGTATTTCTTGGAGTCACGGAATTTCAGCGGATCGCTGGGTTCCATGCTGGTCCACAGTTCCTGCGTGCTGCCTTCGTCGAGGAACGACAGCAGGCGCGCACGCGCGCCGATCGCATGATGGTGGCCGCACTTGGGGCACACCATCAGGCTGCGCTCCAGTTCCGGCCGGTACAACACGGCGCCGCAGCCACCGCACTTTTCCCATACACCCTCGGGCACCTTGCCCTTGCCCGCCGCGGTGCCTTGCGTGCGCACGCGGGGTGTCATGATTTTTTGCAGCCAATTCATGGATTCCGCCTCAATCTGGAAACATGCGCGGCCTCATCGCTGCGCCGGTCACGCGGCTTGCGCGTTCCCTTTTTCTCTATGGCGACGTTTCCACAGAGATAAAGGGCGAGGATGACCCGGCCTCGATGCAGCCAATGGACCACGGATCGTCCACTGCCGTTCCCTTGTTTTATTTTTGTTGACCCCGGCGCTGCGCCCTTCCCCCTCCGCAAAGGGAATGCGAGCCCTTAATTATCCAGTGCCGCACGGATCGGGCGCAGGAAAGCTTCCACCCTTGTAACAACATCCTGCGCCGTGTTCGCGCCGTCCAGGCGCTCAACCAGTGCGCTGCCGATCACTACGGCATCGGCGAATTCGCCGATCGCTTTCGCGCTCTGGGCATCCTTCACACCGAACCCGACCGCGACTGGCGCCTTCGCATGCGTGCGGATATCGGCCACGCGTGCGGCGATGTCCTGCGTACTCAAACGTCCGGCCCCGGTGATGCCGGCGAACGACACATAGTACAGGAAACCTTCGGCGGCCTCGCACAATTGCGCCATACGCGCGGGTGCGGTGGTGGGCGCAGCCAGCAGGATTTGCTTGAGGCCCGCGTTGCGCAATGGCGCCAGCACTTCGGCCTCTTCCAGCGGGCAATCCACCAGCAGCACGCCATCCACGCCGGCTGCCGTCGCTTCATGGGCGAAGCGTTCGTAACCGCGGATTTCGACCGGATTGAGATACCCCATCAACACCACGGGTGTTTCCTGGTCGCGCTCGCGGAAGGTCGCCACCCACTTGAGTACGTCCGCCAAACCAACGCCCTTTGCGATGGCGCGTTCGCTGGCGTGCTGGATCACCGGACCATCGGCCATCGGATCGGAAAACGGCACGCCCAGTTCGATGACGTCGGCGCCGGCTTCGACCAGCGCATGCATCAACGCCACAGTGTGTTCCGGCGCGGGATCGCCGGCGGTGACGAAGGGAATAAGTCCGGTGCGGCCGGCGGCTTTCAGGGCGGCGAAACGGCGGTCGATGCGGCTCATACCTGCACTCCTTCGCGTGCGGCAATCGTGTGCACGTCTTTGTCTCCACGGCCAGAAAGATTGCATAGCACGATGCCGTCCTTCGGCAGTTCGCGCGCCAGTTTCATTGCCTGTGCCACGGCATGGCTGGATTCCAGCGCGGCGAGGATGCCTTCGGTGCGTGCCAGCAGATGGAACGCCTCCAACGCTTCGTCGTCGGTCACGCCAACGTATTCGGCGCGGCCGGCGTCTTTCAGGAACGCGTGTTCGGGGCCGACGCCGGGATAGTCGAGGCCAGCGGACACCGAATGCGTTTCGGTGATCTGGCCGTTGTCGTCGCACAGCACGTAGGTGCGATTGCCATGCAGCACGCCGGGGCGACCTGCCGCCAGCGACGCCGCATGATGACCCGTGGCGATGCCCTCACCCGCCGCTTCGGCGCCGACGATGCGAACGCCGCTGTCGTTGAGAAATTCGTGGAACAAGCCGATGGCGTTGGAGCCACCACCCACGCATGCCGTAAGCACGTCCGGCAAACGGCCGTATTGCTCCAACATCTGAGCGCGCGCTTCGCGCCCGACGATCGCGTTGAAATCGCGCACCATCATCGGATACGGATGCGGCCCGGCGACGGTGCCGATGATGTAGAACGTGTCGGCGACATTGGTCACCCAGTCGCGCATCGCTTCGTTCAAGGCATCCTTCAGCGTTTTCGATCCGGACGTGACCGGCACCACTTCGGCGCCGAGCAGCTTCATGCGGTACACATTGATCTTCTGCCGCTCGATATCGACGGCGCCCATGTACACCATGCACTTCAGGCCAAAACGTGCGGCGACCGTGGCGGTGGCCACGCCATGCTGGCCGGCGCCGGTTTCGGCGATCACGCGCGGCTTGCCCATGCGCTTGGCCACCAGCGCCTGGCCGATGGTGTTGTTGATCTTGTGCGCGCCGGTGTGGTTCAGGTCCTCGCGCTTGAGCAGGATGCGCGCGCCGCCGACGTGTTTGGACAACTGCTCGGCGTGGTAGATCGGGCTGGGGCGACCCACATAATGCGTGAGGTCGCGATCGAGTTCGGCCAGAAATTCCGGATCCTCGCGCAAGCGCAGATAGGCCTCGGTGAGCTCGGCCAATGGGGCCATCAGGGTTTCGGCGACGTATTGGCCGCCGAAATCGCCAAAGCGCCCGTGGGCGTCGGGCCACTGGTTGAAGTCCTGGGTCATAGACATTGGTCAGAATTCCTGGGGAGTGGCACCGGCCAGCGGATGCTGTCAGATCGGGAAAATAGCGCGAATCGTCCGATCGAAAAAGCGATAAGATCGCCACCATCCGTTAGGAAAACTCACGTATCCATGCGCGATCTGCCCTCCCTCAACGCCCTGCGCGCCTTCGAGGCCACGGCCCGGCTGGGCAGCGTGAGCCGCGCCGCCGAGGAGCTGCATGTCACCCACGGCGCCATCAGCCGTCAATTGCGCCTGCTGGAAGAAGCACTCGGCCAGCCGCTGGTCACTCGACAAGGCCGCGGCATCGCCCTGACCGCCATCGGCAAGCAGTTGCACGATCACGTGAGCAGCGCCTTCGAGGCGCTACGGGAAGGCTGGGCTCAACTGCAACGCGATCGCCACGACGCCCCTTTCGTGTTGGGCTGCGCGGGAAGCCTGCTCGCCCGCTGGGTGATTCCCCGCCTGGAACGGTTGGAACGCGACCTGCCCATGCTGCGGCTGCATCTTTCCCCGGAAGAAGATCCGCTCGCACCGCGACACGCCGAACCCGATGCGGCGCTGGCCGTGGCCGCACCGCCATGGCCCGCCGGTTGGCAGGTGCACGTGCTGGCGCCAGAACACATCGGCCCGGTGGTCAGCCCACGGTATGCGGGGCTTGCACGTTTGGTGGCGCGCGGCGCAGCAGGATTGGGCGACGAAGCCTTGCTGTTCACCCACTCGCGTCCACAGGCGTGGCCCGCGTGGGCGCACGCAAGCGGCATGAACGCCGAAGCTCTTCACTACGGACAAGGCTTCGCGCATCTGTTCTATTTATTGGAAGCGGCCGTCGCGGGACTCGGCGTGGCGATCGCGCCGGTGCAACTCGTGCAGGACGATATCGACGCCGGACGTTTGCTTGCGCCATGGGGATTTCAGCAAACCAATGCAAGCTGGATCCTGGCCACGCCACGGCGCCGCGGCGACAGCCGTGTGGATGCACTGGCGACGTGGATACGCAAGGAGCTCGAGGCCGCGAGGCTGGGCTGACGCAGCGCCCCCAGCGCCGGCATCCAAATCGCTCCCCTCCAGCTACGCGGCGCGAACAGCCGCAACAAAGTCCCGCATCTTGCCGTGATCCTTCACCCCCGGCGCCGATTCGATACCGCTGGATACATCCACCGCCCAGGGCCTTGCGACACGAATGGCCGCGGCGACGTTCGCGGCGTTCAGGCCGCCAGCCAGAATCATCGGCTGCTTCAGATCGCGCGGCATCAGCGACCAGTCGAACGATTTACCGCTGCCACCGGGTTCGCCAAGGCCGTGTCCGTCAAGCAACAAGCCCGCAGCGTGCGGATGATCATGCAATTGATAGAGCGCCGCGGCACCCTCGCCCATCGCGATCGCCTTCAGATACGGCTGACCGAACTGCTTGCACCACTCATCGATTTCGTTGCCGTGGAACTGCAGCATCGAAGGCCGGACGGTATCGATGATCTCCTGCACGAAATTGGCTTCGTCATCCATGCACAGCGCCACGGTGGTGACGAATGGCGGCATCGCTTCGACAATGGCGCGTGCTTGCGCCAGCGATACCTGCCGCTTGCTGTGCGCGGTGAGCACCACGCCGATCGCATCGACGCTCAGTTCGGCGGCAAGCAAGGCGTCTTCGACGCGCGTCATGCCGCAACATTTGATGCGAGTCATTCGCTGACCTCCTCAGGCAAATCCCAATGTTTTTCGTAGCGCGGTGCGATAAAGGTGAGGCCAGATGCCGCCGCCGTAGGACCCGCCACCTCGCGGTTGCGTCCAGCCAGCAAGGCCGCGATCCACTCCGCCGGTTGCTCGCTGCGCCCTACCAACAGCAGTGAGCCAACAATATTGCGCACCATGTGATGCAGGAATGCATTCGCTTCGATTTCCACGATGACCTGCTGCCCCTCCCGCCGTACGCTCAGATGTTTCACTTCACGCCGCGCATGCGCAGCCTGGCAGGAAATGGCGCGAAACGCAGAGAAATCGTGCTCGCCGATCAAGGACTGCGCCGCCGCATGCATGCGTTCGGCATCCAGCGGCTGGCGCTCCCATGTCACATAGCGCGCATCCAGTGCGGGGCGCACAGCGCGATTGAGAATGGTGTAGCGATAACGGCGGCTGCGTGCAGAAAAGCGCGCATGGAAGTCATTAGGAACGATCTGCCCCCACAGCACGGCTATACCGGTCGGAAGGTTCGAGCAGGTGCCCAGCACCCACGCACGCATGTCGCGCTGCACTTCGGTATCGAAATGCACCACTTGGCAGCGTCCGTGCACGCCCGCGTCGGTGCGGCCCGCGCAGGTCACGGTGATCGGTTCGGCAGCCACGAACGAAAGCGCGCGCTCCACGCTGGCTTGCACGCTGGCGCCGTGGCTCAGCCGCTGCCAGCCGAGAAAATCGGTGCCGTCGTATTCAACGCCCAAGGCAATGCGCATGCGTGGAGGGACAACTCAAAAAGATGGACAAGCGTAGCAGGTGGCGAAAAAACATCGGGCCGGCAATGGCCGGCCCGATCGTGTTCACCTTGGATGACAATCAACTGATCTTGTCGAGCAGTTGCTTGGCGACGTCCTTCTGGATCTGGGTGCCTTCGTGCAGCACTTCCTCGAGCATGGCGCGGGCGCCGTCGGGGTCGCCCATGTCCAGGTATGCACGGGCCAGATCGAGCTTGGTGTCGACCGGATCATCGTGCAGTTCGCCGAAAGCGTCGTGGTCCGAGTGCACGGCATGCTCGTGCTCGACCTGTCCGGCATGGGCCGTTTGCGGCGCATCCAGCGGTTCGTCGTCGAACTTCCAGGTGGAGACGGGCTCTTCCTCCGGCTCTTTCACCGCCGGCGCGGACGCGGGACGGCTGAGCGGTTCGGGATGATGCGGCGTCAGGTCGAAATCGAAATGGTATTCGCTGACCTTGGACGGCTGCGGCGACGGCGCCTTGGCCGGAGCCACCGGTTCAGCGGCCGCCGGGGCGGACGCATAGCTGTCGAGGTCGAAGCGATGCGGCTGTTCGCGCACCTGCGTGGCGTCGGCGTCGTGCTCGGCGAACAACGGATGGCCCGGGGCCAGATCGCGGCCCATATGCACCACATCCTGCCATTCCGGTTGATCCGGGTCGGAGATGTGCGCGTGCATGGCTTCCGCGGCCGCTTCGAAGTGCTCAACGTCGCGGCGGGTGTAGTACAGGCTGACCAGTTCCAGATGCAGGCCGATGTCGTCGGGCTGTTCGGCGAGCTGGTCGAGCAGTTCGTCCTGGTCCGGGTCGGAGCCGGCGGGGTGTTCGCCATCCAGGTCCACTGTGCCGAAGCGATCGGCCAGCGAACCGCCGCCCTTGGAAGAAGGCGCAGCCGACTTGGACGCTTTCGCGCCGGATTTACCGCGGCGGCTGAGCAAGCCCAGCAACGCCAGCACGATGACACCGCCACCCGCGGCCCATGCCCAGGTTTCCATGTACCAGGGCTGCTCGGCCGGCGCGGGCGTAGGCACGCGATGCGGCGGCACTACCGGTTTCGGCTTGGTGGGCGCGTTCAGCGGCGTGGTGACGACACCGTTCGCGGCAGATGCGCCAGCCGCCGGCTTGGCGGCGCTCGATGCAGCGGCAACGGCCGGCGCGGGAGTCGCTGCCGTGTTCGGCGCGGGTGCGGCGGCGACAGGGGCTGCAGGCTTGTTCTCGACCGGCGCAGGCGCCGGTGCCGGCGTCAGCGCGGCCGTCGGTGCCACCGGCTTGCCGGCGGCTTTGCGCGCATCGGCAAGCTGCTTCTGCAGATCGGCGATTTCGTTGTCCTTCAACGACAGCAGGCGCTGGTTCTTGCCGTTGATGTCTTCCAGGTCCTTCAGGCGTGACTTCAGTTCCTCGCTCTGCTGCTGCAAGGAAGAAAGCATTTCCTGGCTGCGCTGCAGTTGCTGGCGAACAGCGGCGTTGGCGCCGCCCTTGCCGTTCGCGCCGCCAGGTGCCTGGCCTTCGCTGCCCGGAGGGACCAGCGCCAGATGGTCGGCATTGCTGTTGGCGGTCGGGGCGACCGAGGTGTTCTCACGCGTGCCACCGGCCGCGACTGCAACCGGCGTGCTGACGGCGCCATTGCGCCAATCGCTGTTCTGCTGATGCACCGTGGCGGCCGCTGCGGCAGCCGCCGTGGCCAATGCGTCGTCGCGCGATGGTACGCGCAGGACCGCACCGGCCTTCAGGGCGTTGATGTTGTCGCGATAGAACGCATCCGGGTTGGCCGTCTTCAACGCCAGCATCATCTGGTTGACGTCGACGCCAGCCGGCGCTGCCAGCGCGGCGATGTGCGAAAGCGTGGCGCCCTTCTCCACTGGCCCAATCTGGCCACCGCTCTGAACGGGGGCCTGAGTGCTGCGGGCGGGTGCGCTGGCACGGCGCGGCGTGGCGGCGGTCGTTTCGCCGGCCGGCGCGGATGTGCTGGAGGCCGCTGAGCGACGGCGCGACGGCGCGCTGCTGCTGGCCGCCTGCGCCACCTTGTTCGGCGGGTCGAGCAGGATGGCGAATTCGCGCACGCTGCTGCCAGTGCTGCTGTTCACTTCCACCAGCAGGTCGAGATAAGGATCGTCCACAGCGGAACTGCTGGTGACACGGATCACTTTGTGACCGTTGTCGTCTACCACATTGAATTGCAAGGGAATGGCCGGACGCGCGCCGCCCGCCTTGACGAAGGCGTCGTTGGGCGCCAGCTGGGCGCTCAGGCTCTGCAGCTCGTCCGGAGTGGCCTTGGTGACCGGAATGTCGACCAGCAGCGGCTGCCCCAGCGCCGACTTGATATGTGCCTGGCCCAGTTCCACGGCTGCCGCCTGACTGCTGCCCAGCGCAAGCGCCAGCAGTATCGACAGCTTCAAAGAACGATTCATCGCTTGGCTCCCCCGAGTCGACCCGGACGCTTTACTGAAAGGGCACCGCAGCTTGCGGCGACTTCCTCTTGGAAGGCGTCACTTTAGTTAGATAAACGTCAATCAACAATACCAGATTTACCTGGCGGCCCTCTTGCATGCCGAATTTTTCGCCCAGCGTGACGGCCGTCAATGCTTGGCCGGCGGCGTCTTGGAGGACTGCTGGGCAGCCTCGATCTGTTTGCGCAGTTCGGCGATGGCCTGGTCCTGCTGCTGCAGCTTCTGCGCCGCTTGCTGGCTGGCCGATTCCTGCTGGCTTACGTCGTGTTGCAAACGCTGCACTTCGGCCTGGTGCTGGGCGACCCGCTGGTTGATCTTGGCCGCCTCACGGCTCGTCGCCGTGGACGATTGCGCCCAACCATTGAAAGCAAGCAGGCAGCCCAGCAAAACCAGTCCTGAGAGCCTGCTTGCGCCCCCGGCGCTGAGCCACGTGCCACCACCTGACGACCGCTCAGACGCAACGCGGACTACGCCGATAGCGCAAACAGGCTCTACTCGCATTACAGGTAATCCTCGATCAGCAATTCCGCGATCTGCACGGCGTTGAGCGCGGCGCCCTTGCGAATGTTGTCGGACACGATCCACAGGTCAAGCCCACGGTCGTGCGAAATGTCCTCGCGAATGCGGCCCACGAACACCGGATCCTGTCCTGCCGCATCGCCCACCGGCGTGGGATAGCCGCCGGCCTTGCGCTCGTCCTGCACCACGATGCCTGCGGCCTGCTCCAGCAGCTCACGCGCCTGCTCGGCGGTGATCTTGTCGCGCGTTTCGATGTGCACGGCTTCGGAGTGGCCGTAGAACACCGGCACGCGCACCGCGGTGGGATTCACCTGGATGGATTCGTCTTCCAGGATCTTGCGCGTTTCCCACACCATCTTCATTTCTTCCTTGGTGTAGCCGTTGGCCTGGAAGTCGTCGATGTGGGGGATCACGTTGAAGGCGATCTGCTTGGGAAATTTCTTGGTTTCCACATCCTGGAAATTGAGCAGCGCGGCGGTCTGCTTGGCCAGTTCCTCCATGCCCGAGCGCCCCGCGCCCGACACCGACTGATAGGTGGCCACGTTGATGCGCTCGATGCCTACGGAGCGATGGATCGGCGCAAGCGCCACCAGCATCTGCATGGTGGAGCAGTTCGGGTTGGCGATGATGCCGCGCACGGTGTACTGGGCGATGGCGTGCGGATTGACTTCGCTCACCACCAGCGGGATGTCGTCCTGGTAGCGGAATTCCGAGGTGTTGTCGATCACCACCGCACCGGCTGCAGCGGCACGCGGCGCATGCACGCGACTGACCGAGCCGCCAGCCGAAAAGAAGGCGATGTCCACGCCGTTGAAGTCGTAGTCGTCTAGGTTCTGCACGGTGATCTGTTTGCCGGCGAACTCCACTTTGCTGCCAGCCGAACGCGCGCTCGCCAGCGGCACCAGCTCGCTGATCGGAAATTCGCGCTGGGCCAGGATGCTCAGCAGGGTTTCGCCCACGGCGCCGGTGGCGCCCACCATCGCTACCTTGTAACTACTCTTCTTGCTCATCTCATCGGGTCACTTGTCTGAATGGAGAATCGCCGCGATGGCGCCGATTCCCCAACAGGGGAATCTAGCCTGCGCGGTACGCGGACTGCACGGCACAACCTTGCTGGCGTGAGACATATCACGTTTTCGCTGCCTGGCTCCTTGCCTCTGGATTGAGCAGTGAAGGCGGATGTCCGGCGTCGGGCCCGTAACCCAACGCAGCCAGCAAATTATCGGCCGCCAGTTGCGCCATCGCGCGGCGCGTATCGGCGCTGGCGCTGGCGATATGCGGGCTTAGCACGACGTTGTCGAGTTCAAGCAAGGCAGGATGCACCGACGGCTCGCCTTCGAACACATCCAGCCCGGCTGCGGCCAGGCGGCGTTCGCGCAGGGCGACCGCCAGTGCGGCATCGTCGATGATCCCGCCGCGGGCGATGTTCACCAGCACGGCCGTGGGTTTCATCAGCGCCAATTCGGCCTCGCCCACGGCGTGGTGATTTTGCGCGTTGTAAGGCAGCACCAGCATCAGGTGATCCGCGCGCTTGAGCAGATCTGATTTTTCAACCCACTGCGCACGGCAGTCATGCTCGATGTCCTGCGGCAACCGCGAACGGTTGTGATAGAGCACTGGCATGCCGAAGCCATAGGCGCGGCGGGCAATGGCCTGCCCGATGCGGCCCATGCCGAGAATGCCCAGCGTCTTGCCGTGCACGTCCATGCCCAGCCAATCGTGGAAGCGCATGCCCTCGCGCCATTGGCCGGCGCGCAGCCAGCGCTCGGCGCTGCTGACGCGCCGGGCCGCCGCCAGCAGCAGCGCCCAGGCATAGTCGGCGGTGGTTTCGTTGAGCACGTCCGGCGTATTGGTAGCCAGGATGCCGGCCGCCGTCAGCGCGGGCACATCCAAATTGTTGTAGCCCACGGCGAGATTGGAAACCACGCGCAAACGCGGGTTGCCCGCGATCACCTCGGCGTTGATGGGATCGCTCAAGGCGACGATGGCGCCGTCGACGCCGGCAAGCTTGTCGCGCAGCTCGGCTGCACTGTGCTTGCGTTCCTCGGTTTCCGCATGCACGTCCACGTACTGGGTCAGGTGGGCCAGTACTTCCGGGAAAAGCGGGCGGGAAACCCAGATGCTGTGTGACTTGCTCATGCCGATTGACTACCGTGGGACGCTTGCTTCCTGTCTGCCGTGGCGGCGACAGGCCCTTTTCCATCAAGGGATGCGCGGTTTTATCTCGCCCACGTCGCCGCATTGCGCACGATGGCGCAGTGCGTGATCCATCAACACCAGGGCCACCATCGCTTCGGCGATGGGCGTGGCGCGAATGCCGACGCAGGGATCATGGCGCCCCTTGGTGACCACATCGACCGACTCGCCGGCCAGGTTCACGCTATGGCCGGGAATGAGAATGCTCGAAGTGGGCTTGAGCGCGATCGAGGCACGTACTACCTGCCCCGTACTGATGCCGCCCAGGATGCCACCGGCATGATTGGACGTAAAGCCGTCCATATGCATTTCGTCCCTATGCTGGCTGCCGTGCTGCGCGACCGCCTCGAAGCCATCACCGATCTCCACGCCCTTCACCGCGTTGATCGACATCAGCGCGGCGGCAAGGTCGCCATCCAGCTTGCCGTAGATCGGCTCGCCCCAGCCGGGCGGCACGCCATCGGCCTCCACGTTGACGCGCGCGCCGACCGAATCGCCGGACTTGCGCAGCGCGTCCATGTATTTCTCCAGCTCCGGCACCTGCGCCTCGTGCGGCCAGAAAAGCGGGTTCTGCTCGACCGCATCCCAATTGAAACCGGCCGGAACCACCTCACCCAACTGAGCCAGATAGCCGCGAACGCGGACTCCGTAGCGCTCGGCCAGCCACTTCTTGGCGATCACCGCCGCCGCCACGCGCATGGTGGTTTCGCGTGCGGACGAACGGCCACCGCCGCGCGGATCGCGGATGCCGTATTTCTGCCAATAGGTGTAATCGGCGTGGCCGGGACGGAAGGTCTGCGCGATATCGCCGTAATCCTTGCTGCGCTGATCGGTATTGCGGATCACCAGCGCGATCGGCGTACCGGTCGTGCGCCCCTCGTACACACCGGAAAGGATCTCCACTTCATCGGCTTCGCGGCGTTGCGAGGTATGCCGGCTGCGCCCGGTGGCGCGGCGCTCCAGGTCGCTGCGAAATTCCTCGGGCGCAATCGGCAATCCGGGCGGGCAGCCATCGATCACGCAGCCGATGGCCGGCCCGTGGCTTTCGCCGAAGGTGGTGACGGTAAACAGTTTGCCGGTGGCATTGCTGGACACGGAGAAGGACCGATGGACAGAGAGTAAGGCCGACCTGCCGGTCGGACCTTACATCTTGCCATGGCTACGGGCTTCATGCCCGCAGCGTGATATGAATCGTGGCTCTTTTCGGTTGCGAGGCCGGAATGACGGAATGATCAAGCATTACAAACGACGTGCTGATGCCCATGCATAGGCAAATCGGCGCGACTCCGCGCCAGCAAGAACCGATCAATCACCGCGCCGCTCGGCCGCCACCGCACGAATCAGATCGGCATGCTCGATCAACTCGCGCCGCTCCAGTGCGAACACGCCCATCGGCCCCACTTTGAATTCGATCCACACGAACGGCACTTCCGGCAGCAAGGCGGCCAGCGCGTGTTCGCTTTCGCCGACTTCGACGATCAGCAGGCCGTCCTCGGTGAGATGGTCGGCGGCTTCATCGAGGATGCGCAGGCAGATATCCAGGCCATCTTCACCCGAAGTCAGTCCGAGCTTCGGTTCGTGGCTGTATTCGCCAGGCAATGCGGCATATTCGTCTTCGGTGACGTAGGGAGGATTGGAGACGATCAGGTCGTACTTGCGGCCCTTCAGCCCCGTGAACAGATCGGAACGGACAACCTCCACGCGCTCGCCCACGTGCTGGAACGCCACGTTTTCGCGCGCGAGCGACAGTGCATCCTCGCTGACATCCACCACATCCACCTGCCACGAGGGGTTGTACTCGGCCATGGCGATGCCGATGCAACCCGAACCCGTACACAAATCCAGCGCACGCTCCACCTGCCGGCCATCCAGCCAGGGCGTAAAGCCCGATTCGATCAGCTCGGCGATCGGCGAACGCGGCACCAGCGCGCGGCGGTCGCTTTTGAACTTCAGGCCGGCGAACCAGGTTTCACCCACCAGGTACGCCACCGGCAAACGCTCGTTGATACGGCGCTCGATCAGGCCCAGCACACGCACACGTTCTTCGGCAGTGAGTCTGCCGGCGCCGTAGGCGGGCGGAATGTCCGGTGGCAGATGCAGGCTGGCCAGCACCAGGTGAGTGGCTTCGTCGATCGGGTTGTCGTGGCTGTGGCCGAAAGTGAGGCCCGCTGCGGAAAAGCGGCTGGCGCCGTAGCGGATGAAATCGATGATGGTTGCGAGTTCGGCGGTCACGTGCGCGCGGTCCGGCTTGGGGGTTGTGAAGTATAGCGACTGAGCGTCACTGGACTCATGCCGGTTCATGCGCTGCCTCCTGCATCCGGACCGGTCAGGAATATCTCCGATTCCTTATACTTGCCGGATGACTTTCAAGGTATTCCTGCAATACATCCTTCCCCACCGGGCTCTTTCGGGCGTGGTCTATTGGGCTACGCGCTGGACCTTCGCCCCGTGGAAGAATTTCCTGATCGGCAAGATCGTGCGCAGCTACCAGGTCGACATGACCGAAGCCGCGCAGCCGGATCCTTTCGCCTATTCCCATTTCAATGCGTTCTTTACTCGCAAGCTGCGCCCCGATGCCCGCCGGGCGGATATGGCTCCCGGCGCCCTGGTTTCGCCGGCCGATGGCCGCATCAGCCAGGCGGGCCCTATCGTCGACGGACGCATATTCCAGGCCAAGGGACAGGACTACAGCGCCGCCGAATTGCTGGGCGATGAAGCGGCCGCGACGCCTTATCGCAATGGCCGCTTCGTCACCATCTATCTCTCTCCGCGCGACTATCACCGGGTGCACATGCCCCTGCGCGGCGTGCTGAAAGAAACGGTGCACGTCCCCGGCCGCATTTTTTCCGTCGCACCGTTTGTCGTGAATGCGATACCGCGGTTGTTTGCCCGCAACGAGCGGCTGGTGTGCCACTTCGATGGCGAGCAGGGTCCCTTCGTGGTGGTGATGGTGGGTGCGATCCTGGTGTCGTCCGTTGCCACGGTGTGGGATGGCCTGGTGATTCCGCCATATGCGCCGTCGATTCGTCGCAAGTCCTTCGCCGGGCGGAACATCACGTTGGATCGTTTCGCGGAGATGGCGCGCTTCAACATGGGCTCCACCGTCATCGTGCTGTTACCCGATGGCATCGCCGAACTGGATACGCTTACTTCGCAACAGCTGATCAAGGTTGGCCAGCGATTAGGTGAGCTGCATCACATTTGACGCTGAAGACAAGCGTTGATGACAAGCAGCGTTCGCCGCGTTTTGACATTTGTCGTCATTTTGTGACGTTTTCGGCGCATCGCCTTCGGCGGGGCCGGTATCCTCCCGCTCAATCCGCTCGTCCTTGCGGACCGTCCAACGAGGGGTCACATGCAGATTGTCACCCGCCTAATCGCGATGAGCCGCGCCCGGCAGTTGCAACGTCAGTTCCGGCAGATCGAGCGCAACATCCTGGCCATGCCTGCACGCACGCGCGCCCGCCTGGGAGTCATGACGCTCCGCGAAATTGGCCAAGCTTCCCGCTGCGAGTTTCCCCATCTGTACGGCACAGCGCCCGAACAGCGCTACATGCCATGGGGCCAAGGCACCGAGATCGGCTTCAGCCGCGCGCAGTCGGACAACCCGGAAGTAGCGCTGCGCGGCATCGCACTGTGGTTGGCCGTGGCTTATCACGAGACCAAGGATTCGCCGCACACCAGCCTGCAGCCGCATCATCGCCAACTGTTGCGCGTGCTGCGCGAACTGCGCGACGCCACCGGCGAACAGCCGGATACCACGGCTCAATGGATGCGCTCAGGCGCCGCAGCCTGAGTTTCGTTCAAGGCATTCCGTAACCATTCGGCGACGCCATGCGCGTTGCCGACACGGAGAACTGCACACGTCGCGCGGCAAGGGGTGAGCGACGAGTAGCGAGGGCGTCACAGCCTTCGCTCTTCCACCGCGGAAATCGGAACGGTGACTGACGAGGCGAGATACGAATTGCTCCAGGCGGCGTCCGTGTCTACCAACCTCGCTACTCGTCCCTCGGCCCTTGGGCGTTCAATCAGCGGCAACTCGGCAGCTTCAACACCTGGCCTGCCTTCACGTGATTGAACTTCAGGTTGTTCAGGCGCGCGACCTCGCTTTCACTGCTGCAGCCGCCGTGCTTGCGCACAATGCCCGTCAGCGTATCGCCGCGACGCACCGTGTAGCGCACGACCGGATCGGGCGCCGAAGCCGGTGACGGATTGGGAAACACCGGCACCACCGCGTTGTGCAGATCACTGGCAAGAATCGGCCACGGCCCATCCACGCAACGCGCCGCGTAGACCTTCTCCAGCGATTTGGGAATCCTCAGCGTGGCGCCGACCGGCTGCTGTTGCTGCGGGTCGAGGCGCGGGTTGAGGTTGCGCAAGGTGCGGAACCAACCTTGCGGCATGTCATTGGCGGAACCCAGACATACCGTGAGTTCCGAAAGCGATGCGCTGCGCTTGAGCGCGATATTGCCCTGCTGGCCATCCACGCGCGGGAAACGCAGGTTGTAGCTGTCCGGATGCAGGAACAGCCAGGCAGCCGCCAGCACCTCCGGCACGTAGTCGCGCGTTTCCTGCGAGAGCTGCGCGTAGATGCGCGGATCGTAGAAACTCACCGAGGTGTTGTCCCCCACCAGGCGCCGCATGCGCCCCTCTCCGCCGTTGTACGCGGCCAGGGTAAGTTCGAGGTTGTCGTTGAACGCCTTGAGCTGCTCGTTGATGTATTCGGCGTTGGCGCGCGCCGATTCGGCCGGGTCGAAACGGGTGTCGAAGCCGTCCTGATCGGTCAGGCCGAAACGCAGGCCGGTGGCATACATGAACTGCAGCGGCCCGGCCGCGCCCGAGCGCGACACCGCATGCACCTTGCCGCCGGATTCCTTGGCCATGATGCCGAACAGCAGCGCTTCGGGCAGGCCCTCGCCTTCGTATTGCGGCCACATCTGCTGGCGCAGGAACTGATAGTTGACGTAGGCATCCATCAGGTTGCCGCGCCACTGCGTCAGCCACATCTCCAGCGCGGCCTTCACCGGGCCGTTCATTGCGATGAGTTCGGACAACTGATGGCCACGCAACAGCGTCACGCTGCGCTGCGCTTCGGCCAGGCTGCCAGCACCGGCTTGACCGGTGGCGGGCGCCAACGGCGTACCGCTGGCTTCCTCGTCCGGCGTCTGGTCGCCGATGAAGCTGCCGTCCTTCAGGCGCAGCAGATGGTCGAATACCGAAAAGAAGCGCTGCGAATCGCAGCCCGGCGTGGCACCGCAACGTGCGGCGGCATCGCGCAACTGATCGAGCGAGGCGTCCAGCGTTTTCTGCGCACCCTGCGTATCGCCGGCGCGCGTCTGCTGCAACGCGGTTTCGTAGCTGCGGCTGGCCTGATCGAGCTGGCCGTAGAGCGCGGTCACCGAGGCCGCCGGTGGCTTGGGCGTTACGGCGCCGTTGGTGGATGCACAGGCTGCCAGCAGCACCAGTGCTGCTACGCCAAGCATCAGACGGAAAGAACGAAGCGCGCCACGATAAGACATGTCAGGTATACCAATACTGATGGGCACAGCCTTCCCGGCTGCGCGGGCAGACTCAAAACACGTTCTTTTCGACGTCGTGCGTTTTCGTCGATACCGCACGCCTACATCGCTAAAATCGAGCCCCAGTCTTTGGAGGCCTTCATGCCAGACATTTGCGTGAAACGCAACAACTGTTTGCGCGAAACGAGTACCGCTTACAACACCCGCCGCTCGAGTGCGTCCAGGCGAGGTCTACGCGCGCGCGCTGCCACGCGTAGCACATCGCAAAACATTCTCGTCCAGCCACGCTCGAACGCGGTCTTGCCATGACTCGCTGGCGCCCCCCTGCCCCACGCTCCACCGCGATCATCACGCGCGATGGTTTTGAAAAACTCAAAAGCGAGCTGGATCACCTGTGGCACACGCTGCGGCCGGAAGTGGTGAAAGCGCTGGCCGCTGCCGCCGCCGAAGGCGATCGCTCGGAAAACGCCGAATACACCTACCGCAAGAAGCAGCTCGGCGAAATCGACCGCCGCGTGCGCTACCTGAGCAAGCGCATTCCCTCGCTGAAGGTGGCCGAAGGTGCCCCCGCCGATCGTGACACCGTGTTCTTCGGCGCGGTGATCGAACTGGAAAACCTCGGAAACGGCGAAACGGTGCGCTATCGCATCGTTGGACCGGACGAGACGGATGCGAAGCTGGGCTGGATCAGCATCGATTCGCCCATGGCGCGGGCAGTATTGAAGAAGAAGCTGGACGACGAATTCGAGGCCGAGTTGCCGGGCGGGCGGACGCGCTTTGCGGTGATCGCGGTGGAATACGCCGAAGCTTGACCCGTCACCGTCCCGTAGGTTTGGGCTGAGGTGCAGCCGAACCCCAACATTGCCATGTCGATTTTTACGTTGGGGTTGGGGTTCGGCTGCGCCTCAGCCCGACCTACGGAAGCTTTCGATCGGCGGCGGATATCGCCGCCCTTCACGCAGCGGTTGATAACACGCCGCGTGGTGATGAAATGCTTCTTCGCCGTTGTCTGGATGCCACCCCGGAATACCCGACAACGGCAACGGCCGCAGCTCCTGCGGATCGCGTAACCAACGCGCTTCGGCAATCGCATCTGCACAACAGGCAATCGCCTGTGTGCTTTCCACAGCGTCCGACATCACGACCAACGCTTTGCCTACCAGCAGCTTGCCGGGCGTCAACGCATGTTCAAGCAGCGCGTGGCCGAACAGTTCCAACACTATCGAACCATCGAGCCATGCCTCGCGATGGCGCCAGAACAGCCCGTGCCAGTCATGCGCATCCCATAACGCGAGCAGCCGCGGATCTTTCATGACCACGATCACGCCCGCTTCGTCGAAATGCGTCTGCGCACACTGCGGACGCGAGCGTTCGCGCCGGCCGACTTGTGCGATCTCCATCATCTGCTGCCGATTGAGCGCGCGCTTCAGTTGCGGATAACGCAGCCAGATCATCGCGTTGAACAGATCGTGCCAGTTCGCCTCGCGCGTGGCGATCAGGGCGCGGGTGGCGATGCGTTCTTCGTAATGCAAGCCATCGTCGAGCAGCTCGCGTGTTTGTGCCACGAATCGTTCATCGCTGCCCGATGGCCAGCGTGTATTGAGTTCGTCGATCGAGGGCCAGCGCGACCCTTCCAGCCATTCGCTGTATTCGCGCCAACCGTTCAGCGGCGCATGCGTGAAAACGACCGGATCGACCGCCTCCCGCGCTGGCGCAACGTAACGCATGAGCGCATGCGGATCAGCTGAGAAGAGCGGCGTGCAAGTCGTGTTCGTCCGCGGATTCGACCACCACATCCACGAACTGGCCCGGCTTGAGCTTCTGGCCGTTGGCGATATGCACCACGCCGTCGATTTCCGGTGCGTCGGCGGCCGAGCGCGCAACCGCGCCCTCTGCGCTGGCCGAATCGACCAGCACCTTGATGGTGCGCCCGATCTTGCGTTGCAGTTTCGCCGCGGAAATCTCCGCCTGCACCGCCATGAATTGCTCCAGGCGGTCTTCCTTCAATTCTTCCGGCACCGGGTCGGGCAGTTCGTTGGCCTTGGCGCCTTCCACCGCGGAATAGGTGAATGCGCCCACGCGATCCAGTTCGGCCTCGCGCAGGAAGTCCAGCAATTCCTCGAACTCGGCATCCGTTTCGCCCGGGAAACCGACGATGAAGGTGCTGCGCAAAGTGAGATCCGGAACCTGCTTGCGCCAGTTCTGAATGCGCTCCAGCGTCTTGTCGATGTTGCCCGGGCGCTTCATCAACTTGAGGATGCGCGGGCTGGCGTGTTGGAACGGGATGTCGAGGTACGGAAGGATCTTGCCTTCCGCCATCAAGGGCATCACCTCGTCCACGTGCGGATACGGATAGACGTAATGCAGGCGCGCCCATGCGCCGAGCTCGGCCAGGCCTTCGCACAGATCGGTCATGCGCGTGCGATAGCGCCTGTCGCGCCACAGGCGCTCGGCGTATTTCACGTCCACGCCGTAGGCGCTGGTGTCCTGCGAGATCACAAGCAGTTCCTTCACGCCGCCCTTCACCAGGCGCTCGGCTTCCAGCAGCACTTCGTCCACCGGGCGCGACACCAGGTCGCCGCGCATCGAGGGAATGATGCAGAAGCTGCAGCGATGATTGCAGCCTTCGGAAATCTTCAAGTACGCGTAGTGCTTCGGCGTGAGCTTGATACCCGTATCGGGAATGATGTCCAGCAACGGATTGCGCTTCGGCGGCAGCGCCGCATGCACGGCGCTCATCACGCTGCTGTAGTCCTGCGGTCCGGTAATGGCGAGCACATCCGGATACGCCTCGCGAATCAGCTCCGAACGCTTGCCCAGGCAGCCGGTGACGATCACCTTGCCGTTTTCGTGCAGCGCCTCGCCGATCGCATCCAGCGACTCCTGCACTGCCGCATCGATGAAGCCGCACGTGTTCACCACCACCGCGTCGGCCGCGTCGTAGCTGGGCACGATCTCGTAACCCTCCACCTTGAGCTGGGTGAGGATGCGCTCGGAGTCGACCAGCGCCTTGGGGCAACCAAGGCTGACGAAACCGATTTTCTGGGAGGTCTTGGACATCGCCCTGATTACCGTAAATACGCGGAGAACCGGCGATTATACGCCAGACCGGCTACCGTAACGGGCGTTAGAGCACGCCACGCCGCGCGTCACAGCCGTTACAGTAGCCGGCCTGGGCTTGGACGAAATACAGACCCGCCCGGCATGGAACGCAGCATCGACCGTCGCGGCATGCTGCGCGCTTGCTGACATCCGCTTCACATGACCCAACAAGCAAAGCCCGCCAAATGGGTGCCAGATTCCAGCGGCGAGCCAACGCGGCGGTGATGCGCATCTAGAAGGCTCGAGCGCAGAACGTCTCATGACGGGCCGATCATGCGTGCCGTCATCGTCAGGAACACAGATAGGGAGCACAATAGAATCTTTCCATGTGCAGCCAAAAATCGACATGGCCAATGCTGACCCGTTCTTGATCGTAGGCATCGGCGCGTCGGCCGGTGGTATTGAGGCGTTGAAGGAGTTCTTCAGCGGAGTGCCTGCCGACCCTGGCCTGGCCTTCATTATCGCCACGCATCTAAGCCCGAATCGTGAAAGCCTGTTGCACGAAATCGTGGCGCGCTATACGGCATTGCCGGTCGAGGTCGCCCGCGGCCAGACGAAAATCGAGCGCAATCATATCTACGTGCTGCCGGCCAACGCAGTCCTCGGCATCAAGCAAGGACACTTGCAGCTGCGGGACGAGCACAAACATCGGGAGCGCAAGCTGATCGACGTTTTCCTGAGTTCGCTTGCCGTCGACGCAGGCGAGCGCTCGGTGGGCGTCATTCTTTCCGGTGCCGATGCCGACGGCACGCTTGGCCTGAAAGTCATCAAGGAATACGGTGGCGTAACCATGGCCCAGGTCGGCGACGGCTCCCCGCCACGGCACCCCGAGATGCCCGAGGCCGCCATCCATGCCGGCGTCGTCGACTTCGCCCTGCCTGCGCGCGAGATGGGTGAAACGCTGGTCAGGCTTGGGCAACTCATGGCATCGCTCAATGAGAAGTCCGTAGATGGCGAACCCGTCGAGATCGAGAAACCATTCGAGCTGGCTTTGCCCGAGGTTTACGCGCTCCTGCGCAACCAGGTCGGCCATGATTTCAGCGGATACAAGAAAAAGACCTTTATCAGGCGTGTGCAGCGCCGCATGCACGTCAGGCAGCTACATACGGTGGAAGCCTACGTCGACATGCTGCGGCAAGAACCGCACGAACTGGCTGCGCTGTTCCGCGATCTGCTGATCAACGTCACCAACTTCTTTCGCGACGAGGAATCCTTCGCGACGTTGGAAAAACTGGTTATCGCGAAGTTGTTCGAGGGGCGCGGCGCCAACGACACCGTGCGTATCTGGGTGCCGGGATGCGCCACCGGCGAGGAGGCCTATTCGCTGGGCATCCTGGTGCGCGAGCATCTGGAAAACTTGCCCACCGTTCCGCGCGTGCAGATCTTCGCTACCGATATCGACGAACGCGCACTGGAAGTGGCGCGCGCCGCGCGTTATCCCGATGCATTGCTGGACAGCGTATCGCCGGAGCGCCGCCGGCGTTTCTTCACCTCCGACAGCGGCACCTCGCTGATCTCCAAGAGCGTGCGGGAGCTGTGCATTTTCTCGCCCCACAGCGTGATCCGCGACCCGCCCTTTTCGCGCATGGACCTGATCTCATGCCGTAATCTTCTGATCTATTTCGGTAGCGACGCACAGAACCAGGTACTTCCGACCTTTCATTATGCGCTGCGTCCGGACGGCTACCTTTTCCTGGGTACGGCCGAAAACGTCAGCCAGTTTGATGGGTTGTTCTCCGTGGTGGACAAGCGGCATCGCATTTTCCGCCGCCGGCCCGGCATTTCGCCGGTGTTGCGCCTGCCGTCGATGCTCAGTTCGGTGCATCCCGGGCACTCTGCGGATTGGACACCGCGCCGCTCGCCACTCAACGGCAGTTCGATACGCCAGGTGGCGGATCATCGGGTGCTGGAGCGCTTCGCTCCACCGCATGTGGTGGCCAGTCGCGACGGCGACGTCGTGTATTTTTCCGCGCGCACGGGCAAATACCTGGAGGCACCTGCCGGTGCGCCCACGCGTCAATTGTTGACCATGGCGCGCAAGGATCTGCGCCTGGAATTGCGCCGCCTGTTCCAGGACGCCGTGGAGAGCGGCAAAACCTCCGTGCGCGAAGGGATTGCGGTGGAGATCGAGGATGGACGCATCCAGATCATCAACCTCTTGATCGAGCCGCTGGACGACCAGAGCGTCGGAGAGCCGCTGTTCCTGATTTTGTTCGTCGACCAGGGGCCGCTGCTTAGCAGGGAGGAAGCGCTTCATCGCGCCGATGCGAACCAGCACGGCTCCTCGCTGCAATTGGAGCAGGAATTACGCGACTCGCGCGAGCGCCTGCAATCCATGGTCGAGGAATACGAAACCGCGTTGGAAGAGCTCAAATCCGCCAACGAAGAGCTTGTTTCGGTCAACGAGGAAATGCAGTCCTCCAACGAGGAGCTTGAAGCATCGAAGGAAGAACTGCAGTCGGTCAACGAAGAACTGCAGACGGTCAATACGGAGCTGCACGGCAAGATCGAGGCCTTGGATAACGCCAACAACGATCTGCGGAACCTTTTCGCGAGCACGAACGTGGCCACCGTATTCCTCGACCACAAACTCGTCATTCGCAATTTCACTCCGGCTGTCGGCAAGATCTTCAACATCTTGCCGAGCGACCGTGGCCGCCCCATCACGGACCTTGCCAGCCAGCTTGACCTGACCCGGCTTGCGAGCGATATCCAGCTTGTCTTCGACGGCGGCGCACCGGTGGAGAAACATGTCGAGACCGACGACCGTGCCGCGCATTACCTGATCCGCATCGCGCCGTATGAAGACAGCCACCAGAAGATCCGCGGCGTGGTCGTCACCTTCCTGGACATTACGACGTTGACGCGTTCGACCGAGCGGCAGGAGGTCCTGATCGCGGAGCTGCAACACCGTACGCGCAACCTGCTGTCGCTGGTGCAGTCGATTGCCCTCAAGACGCTCGAAGGCCACCCCGGCCTGCCGGATTTTTCCGCCCGGCTGGCGGCGCTGAGCCGCGCGCAAAGCCTGCTTCGCGGCAAGCTGGATGGCAACATCGATCTGCGCGACGTCATCCGGCTCGAGCTCGAAGCGCTCAAAGTCGACGAACGCAAGCTGTCGATCGCCGGTCCGCATGCGCAGCTTGGCTTCGAGCTGATCCAGACCTTTTGCCTTGCCCTGCACGAGCTGGCGACCAATGCCGTCAAATACGGCGCGCTCAAGGGCCCGGACGGTCATCTGTCGATCACCTGGACAGTTCGCAACGAAGACGAAAAGACGCCCGTACTAGTCTTGAATTGGCACGAAAGCGGGGTCGCTTCCGATACGCGCCCCGTACGCCGTGGATTCGGACGCGAGCTGCTGGAAAAAGCCCTGGCCTTCAACCTCGGCGCAAAAACCAAGCTGGAGTTCACCGCCGACGGCGTCCATTGCCTCATCGAAGTGCCGCTCTGCCTGCCATCCGGCCAGCCCGTCCGCGGCGACGCCATCGCATGAGCTGCGCTCCGGCGACCGGCTGCCGCGACTTTCAGGTATTTCGCAACCGAATGCTTTCGGCCAGGTTGCCATGGAACACGTGCTGGCCCAGATGGCCCAGGTCCGATTGCATGTCGGCGAAAACCTTGCCGCCGATATCGCGCCAGCGGCGGCAGAAGGCGTAGTCCTCCGAAAGATAGCGGCGCGAATCCGGATCGACCATGCAATCGAAGAACAACCAGTAGTACGGCTGCTGCGGATTGTTGGGCGCGCCGTCGGGCACGTAGTTCAGCGTCGGATAGGCCTTCATCATCTTCGTGAACACATCGCGCTTGATCACCATGAAACCGGTGGGCGCTTCGGCCACTTCGACAAAGCCTTCGTCGGTCACGAACTTCGACAGCGGCTCCGCGCCATGGCCCACGGCGTTCAACGGATAATCGGTGTAAAGCGTCTCGAACATGTCCCGCGTGGTGCCAGCCGGCACGCCGTTGGCCGGCCAATTGAAGCGCTTGAGCGGATAGATGCCGGCGGATACGTCATGGTCGGCCAGCAGCAAGCGGATCGCGGCCTGGGGCTTGAAGGAGATATCCGCATCGATCCAGAACAGGTGGGTGTATTCCTCGTGCATGAGGAAGAACTTGACGATCTCGTTTCGACCCCGCGTGACAAGGCTATCGGCATACATATGCAGTGAAGACTTCAGGCCAAGCCGGATCGATTCGTGCGTCAGCTCGAACATGCTGGTGACGTAATGCATCGACACCGCCGACACATAGCTGGGCGTCGCCCAGAGCACGTTCATCGACTGCAGCGCGGAAATGGGAAGCATGAGATCCTCGTGATCGGCATGGACAGACCGCGACACGCGCGGCGTTGCTGAGCATACTCAGAACCGAACCATTCTTGCCATCGAAACGCGAAACCGGCTCGTCCGTCTGTGCATGTGCGTGCTCATGCGCGGAGCCGATACGTTTCCTCGCGTAAACTGGCATCCTTCTTACGCGAGGAAGCAACGTGATGGGCAAGCACATCAATCTCCCCACCTCCGGCACGCAATGCATCGGCGCCTACCTCGCCGAAGCCGAAGGCAAGCCGAAGGGCGGCCTGGTGGTGATCCAGGAAATCTTCGGCGTCAACGAGCACATCCGCAGCGTGGCGGATCGGTTTGCGAAGATGGGCTACACCGCCGTCGCGCCCGCGTTTTTCGATCACTTGGAAACCGGCGTCGAGATGGGCTACTCCGATAGCAGCATGGCCAAGGGCCGGCAGTTGATAACGGAGCTCGGGCTCGACCGCGCAGTGGAAGATGTCGCCAGCGCCGCCGAGGCCATCGCTTCCGCCGGCAAGATCGGCACGGTCGGTTATTGCTGGGGCGGCACGGTGGCGTTCCTTTCGGCCATCCGCCTGGGGCTGCCTTCCGTGTGTTATTACGGCGCACGCAACGTACCCTTCCTGGGCGAAAAGCTGCAGGCGCCGGTGATGTTCCATTTCGGCGAAGAAGACCCCTCCATTCCGCCGGAGATGGTCGCCAAGCATCGCGATATGCTTCCGCAGATGGACGTCCATTCGTATCCCGGCGCCGGCCATGCCTTCAATCGCGACATCGATCCTGGCCACTATCATCAGGCCAGCGCGGAGCTGGCGCTGAAACGCACCATGGCGTTTTTCGACAAGTACCTGGCCGCATGAGCGAGACGACTTTTGTGCTGGATCCGCGCCTCAAGGCGGATACGCAACACGTCGCCGCCCTGTCCTTGTGCGACGTGCTGCTGATGAACGATGCGCGCTATGCGTGGCTGATCCTGGTGCCGCGACTCGCAGGCTGCACCGAGATAATTGATCTACCCGAAGCCGGGCGCACGCAGTTGTGGCAGGAGATCAACCACGTCGCGGCCATGCTGCGCGACACGGTGCCCTGCGACAAGCTCAATATCGGCGCTCTGGGCAACATCGTGCGGCAGCTTCACGTGCACGTGGTGGCGCGCAAGGAAGGCGACGCGGCATGGCCGGGGCCGGTGTGGGGAAATGGCGTCGCCACGCCCTATGACGATGCTGAGCTGCAATCGATCGTGCAGCGCTTGCGACAAGCGCTTGCGTAGGGTGCCAATCATTCGGATACAAACGTCGACTGATCTGTTCCTACAACTGCAATACGAAAAAAAGCGGGACGCAACAGACTTACGCCCACGCAGCGCCATATTCACGCGGCCTTACATAGGCAGAGCTACAGTCACGCCGCTTTGTCGAGCCTGCTCGTTCGAAGCATGTAGGGGATAGCACGTCAGCGTGTTTCACAACCTCGTTCCGAACACCCATGGTTTTGACCATCCCGGGTGGCTTTGATGATGTGCTTTTGATGGCATCGAGAGACCTCGCGAACGTCGAGCTGACGTTTTCCACTATTGCAAGCGCAACACCATCCGCTTCCTGATTGAAGCATGCCATTCGGAGATCGGTCTCCGAGCACATCCACTATGGAGGGAATCATCGTGAGGCGCACTTACCGTTATCAATCACGCTTGAAAGCGATCTATTTGTCGCTCGCACTCGCCGCAGCATTCGCCGGAAGCTCGAGCTTCGCCGCGCAGACAGGCCCGGCATCGTTCGTTCCGTTCCAGCAATTCCTGAGCACCGTCAAGGCGGCAAATGCCGACAACTATGTCGCACACGGGCGCAATGCCGTCAGGGACTCCGCATCCTTTGCAAACATGCAGCAATACGTACTCAGTGTGTACAAGGACGTGCATGTTTCGCAGAGCTTTTTGCTCGGCAACGACCACTTCGATTGCGTCTCCATGCTGGAGCAACCCGGCGCGCGCAAGCACGGACTCGCACATATCGCGGCGCCACCGCCGCCTGATGCACTACAGCCCATGGGTATGGCGGCCGGAGGAACGCTCAACAGCCTCAATCATGCCGTCGCCATCGACTCGCAATTGGCGGAAAACGACCGGGTCGATGCGCTGGGTCATTCGCGCGTGTGCGCAGCGGGCACCATTCCCATGCGCCGCATTACGCTGGACGAGCTGTCTCGTTTTCCCACATTGCAAGCCTATTTCCAGAAAACGCCCGATGGCGCCGAACACCTGCCCAGCAACAAGATCGTTCCGCCGCAGGTGTACTCGCACAAGTATTCCTACACCTATCAATACGTCACCAACATCGGTCAGACCGACACGATCAGTCTGTGGTCCCCGTATGTGAACACCGGGGCCGACCAGATCTTTTCACTGGCACAGTCGTGGACGGTGGGCACTACCGGGACCACGCAGACCGCCGAGGTGGGTTGGCAGAATTATCCCGGCCTGTATGGCGATCAGCGCTCGCGCCTTTTCATCTACTGGACCGCGGACGGCTATCAGAACACCGGCTGCTACAACCTGAGCTGCTCGGCCTTCGTGCAGACAAATAGCAATTGGTATTTCGGTGGACCGTTCACCAACTACAGCACCGTAGGCGGCACACAGTACGAATTCCTGGCGCAGTATTACCTGTATCAGGGCAACTGGTGGCTGGGCTTGGGCACGCCTGGAAATGTCACGTGGGTGGGGTACTACCCGGCATCCCTGTACGGCAGCGGGCCGATGAGCACCTCCGCGCAGCTGATCGAGTTCGGCAGCGAATCGGTGGGATCGACTTCATGGCCGGCGGAAGGCAGCGGCAATTTCGCCAGTGCGGGCTGGAGTTATGCAGGCTATCAGCGCGAGTTGTGGTATTGGGCACCGGGCGGCGCCGCGAACTGGGTCTCGCTCACTGCAGCGCAGCCTTCGCCTAGTTGCTACACCATCGCTGGACCGTATTGGGGTGGTTACACACCACCTTCGAATTACTGGGGCTATTACTTCTATTTCGGCGGTCCCGGCGGAACCACGTGCTGATGCAAAACGAAGCGCCCGCCAAATGGCGGGCGCTCTTTGTCGGTATTTCGATGGAGGCGCTCAGTGGCCGGCGTCGCTACCGCCCGACTGATCGCCACCGTACGCCTTGCCGCTGGCATCCTTGCTGGAATCACCGCTCGGTGCGGCGGCCGGCGCGTGGTAATCCTCCAGCGCGCGCGCCTTGGTTTCCACCGGATTGATGCGTGCGAGTTTGCCGCCGTCGTCGTAGTAGGCGACGAAACCGTAATCGAGCTGCAGGCGCGCCATGTACTGCAGGTGCTGCTTGCGGATCTTCGAATCGTCGCTGGGCAGCAGCAGCACCGTCTTGGGCAACTTGCCTGCATCCTTCAAATAAGAGAAGTGGCTGCCAGCATCGAGCGCGGAAACCACGGCACCATCAATCAGGAACTGACCATTCTTGTAAGCCTTCATGGTCATGTCGAACTGGTTCTGTGTCTGAGTGGCTTCCACCGTATCCTTGGACGCGCCACGATGGCAGCCGCCAAGCACCAGCAGGCTGCCGAGCAGAAGGACGGCGGCGCCGCGGGTCGACAGTGTGGAAAGACGGATCATGCTTGGATCTCCTGCAAATATCAGCGAAGCCAGCAAAGTGTAGCGCCGCCGGGAATGGTTGGATGAGGGGGAAACGCAGTGCGTTCAGGTCCGCGGCAAGGTCACGCCCTGCTGCCCCTGATATTTGCCGCCGCGGTCCTTGTAGCTGGTTTCACATTCTTCGTCGGATTCGAAAAACAGCATCTGCGCCACGCCTTCGTTGGCATAGATCTTGGCCGGCAGCGGCGTGGTGTTGGAGAACTCCAGCGTCACGTGGCCTTCCCATTCCGGCTCCAGCGGCGTCACGTTCACGATGATGCCGCAGCGCGCGTAGGTGCTCTTGCCCAGGCACACGGTGAGCACCTGGCGGGGAATGCGGAAATACTCCACCGTGCGCGCCAGCGCGAAGGAGTTGGGCGGAATGATGCACACGTCCGCCGAGACGTCCACGAAGCTGGTGGGGTCGAACGCTTTGGGATCGACGATGGTGGAATTGATGTTGGTGAAGATCTTGAACTCGCGTGCGCAGCGCACGTCGTAGCCGTAGCTGGACGTGCCGTACGACACCAGCTTGTTGCCGTCTCGCAGCTTGACCTGCCCCGGCTCATACGGCTCGATCATGCCGTGCTGCTCCGCCATGCGGCGGATCCATTTATCGGATTTGATGCTCACGCGGACTCCGGTACTTACAGCCGCGCCCGGCTGGTCCGGGCGCAAAGCGGGAAAAATACATGGTGAAAGGGGGATTGCGCCAGCGCGGTTCTCCCACCGGGTGAAAGGGCTCGAGCAAGGACAACCAGGCGGTGAAATTCTGTAGGTTGGGCTGAGGCGCAGCCGAACCCCAACGGCGCCATGCTGCATTCCGACGTTGGGGTTCGGCTGCGCCTCAGCCCAACCTACTGGAAACCTCCACGTCCCAATCCCGCCTTCAGGCATGCCAGCGCCGTGGCAACCTCCAGGCGGCGCCTTGGATCGTCAAGAATTTGATCCGCCGTACACCCCGCCCCCGGCAGCAGCACCGGCATCGGCTCCGGTGCCAGCAACCGCGCCGACATCGTCCGCAAGATCTCGCACAGCGCATCCTGCGCGTGGTGCGAACCGCGCGCCGAGGTATTGACCAGCAGCACCGGCTTGTCCGGAAACTCCAAACTGCCGACCAGCCAGTCCAGCAAGTTCTTGAACGCGCCGGGCACGCCGTGGGCGTATTCCGGACAGGCGATCAACAAAGCGTCACTTTGCCCTACGGTTTCGCGCAGTGCTCGCACGCTGGGCGGCAGGTGTCCGTTTTCATCGTCCGGATTGAACAGCGGCAACGCGCCCAGGCCCGTGTATAGCGTGAGCGACAATTCCGGTGGCGCCAGCTCGCGTGCGGCGAGCAGCGCGGCGGTATTGGATGAAACGCGGCGCAGACTCCCCGACAGGCACAGCACACGCCATGCGGCGCTCATGCGGCCGGCTGGCCCTGCACCACGATCTTGCCCAGGCCCAACGATTTGTTGCGCGGCTGGCGCGCAAGCCGTCCGGCGGTGTTGCGCGCGATCTCGCGATAGCGCGCCGCCAGTTCCGAATCCGGCATCGCAGCCACCGTGGGATGGCCGCCGTCGGCCTGTTCACGGATACGGATGTCCAATGGCAACGAACCGAGATACGGCACGCTGTACTGCTCGGCCATGCGCTCGCCGCCGCCGGCGCCGAAGATGTGTTCCTCGTGGCCGCAGTTCGTACACACGTGGGTGGCCATGTTCTCGACGATGCCAAGCACCGGCACTTCTACCTTCTCGAACATCTTCAGCGCCTTGCGTGCATCCAGCAGCGCGATGTCCTGGGGCGTGGTGACGATCACCGCGCCGGCCACCGGCACCTTCTGCGACAGCGTGAGCTGGATGTCGCCCGTGCCCGGCGGCAAATCGATGATCAGGTAATCGAGCATGTCCCAGCGCGTGTCGCCGAGCAGTTGCATCATCGCCTGCGTGACCATCGGGCCGCGCCAGATCATCGGCGTTTCTTCGTCCACCAGAAAACCGATCGACATCGCCTGCAGGCCATGCGCGCTCATCGGCATGATGGTCTTGCCGTCCGGCGATTCGGGCCGGCCTTGGATGCCAAGCATGCGCGGCTGGCTGGGGCCATAGATGTCGGCATCGAGAATGCCCACCTTCGCGCCTTCCGCGGCCAGCGCCAGCGCCAGGTTCACGGCCACGGTGGATTTACCCACGCCGCCCTTGCCAGATGCCACGGCGATGATGTTCTTTACGTTCGCCAACGGTGCCAGCGTGCCCTGCACCTTGTGCGCGTGGATGCGGCTGGAAATCGAGATCACGGCCGCTTCGATCGCCGCGTCGCTTTCCAGCGCCTGCCTGGCCTGCGCGGCCAAGGTTTCGCTGGCGCCAGCGGCGGGATATCCAAGCTGGATATCCACCGAAACCCGCGCGCCATCCACGCCCACCGCGCGGATCGATTCGGCCAGCGGCGCGCCGGTGTGAGGGTCGATAAGGTCGCCGAGAATCCGGCGTACCAGGGCTTCGTTCGCCTGCATCATGAAGAATGGGGACTGGGAGTAAGGTTGTTCATTATGCCAGCAGGCCTCCACTTCCCGGCGTTACGATCCGCGTTGCGCATTGCAGCTTGACCCACCCATGCGCGGCTGGGCAGGCTGGCCCATACGCTAACGTAGGGAGTACCGGTATGAACCGCTTGTCGCAATGTGCCCTTGCCGCCTGCCTGCTGCTGGGCTCGGCCGTCGCCTGGGCCGCCAACGACACGCCCGTAGGCACCTGGCGGCAGATCGATGACGTCACCGGCAAGCCAAAATCCATCATCCAGATCACCGAGAGCAACGGGAAGCTCGAAGGCAAGGTGACGCAAGTGCTGCTTTCCGATGACGGTCCGCACCCGGTCTGCAAGAAGTGCGAAGGCGAACGCAAGGACCAGCCCGTCGAAGGCATGGTGATCATGTGGGGCGTGAGCAAGGACGACGGCGTGTGGGATGGCGGCAAGATCCTCGATCCGAAGAACGGCAAGGTCTACAGCGTGAAGCTGAGCCTGGCTGATGGCGGACAGAAGCTGGATGTGCATGGCTACATCGGCATTTCGCTGCTTGGGCGCAGCCAGGTGTGGGAGCGCATGCAGTAGCGCTCGAATCGTCTCGCAATAAAGCCGGTAGGCTGGGCATCGGACTTGATCCGGACCTGGCGCCGTCTTGCGCATGACGACGTTGGGATTCGCCCCGGATCAAGTCCGGGGCTGAGCCCAACCGACTGGGGATCGCGAATCCATATGCCTACCGTTTTCACGCATGCCGCCGTACCGGTGCTGCTCGGCGTCGCCGCTGGCAAGCAACGTGTCAGCCCACGATTGGTTTGCGCGGGAGCGATTGCCGCCATGCTGCCGGACCTCGACACGCTCGGCTTCAAGTTCGGCATTGCCTACGCGGATACGTTCGGTCACCGAGGTGCGCTGCACTCGTTGTTGTTTGCACTGTGCGTAGCCACGTTCGCGGCATTACTGCATCGTCGCCTGCATGCCAGCGCGCCAGGCGCGTTTGCATTCGTGGGCATGGCTGCGGCTTCGCATCCCTTGCTGGATATGCTGACCGATGGCGGCTTGGGTATCGCCATCGCATGGCCGCTGACTGCACAGCGCTATTTCTTTCCCTGGCGTCCGATCCATGTATCGCCGATCGGCATGCGCTTCTTCAGCATGCGTAGCGCACCGTTGATTGCATCGGAATTGCTATGGGTGTGGCTGCCTGTCGGCCTGCTGTCCATGCTTTTTTGGCGATGGCGGATTGCGCGCGATCGGCCACGCTGATCACGGGAGGCGCGCAGGAGTCATGCCATAATGCGCAGCTTTCCAGCCAGCGCAGCCGACATGCCCCGCCGCCTACTCGTCACCCATGCCCTGCCCTATGCCAATGGCCCGCTGCATCTGGGCCATATGCTGGGTTACATCCAGACGGATATCTGGGTACGCGCGCAGCGCATGATGGGTAGCGAGGTGTACTTCGTGGCGGCGGACGACGCGCACGGTACGCCGATCATGCTGGCCGCCGAAAAGGCCGGCGTAACGCCGGAGGCGTTCATCGACGGCATCCGCGCCGGACACGAAGCCGACTTTGCCGGCTTCCACTTCAGCTACGACAACTACTACACCACGCATTCGGAAGAGAACCGCGAACTGGCTTCGCAGATCTACGTTCGGCTGCGTGATGCAGGCTACATCGCCAAGCGCGACATCAAGCAGCTGTTCGATCCCGAGAAGGAAATGTTCCTGCCGGATCGCTACATCAAAGGCACCTGCCCGAACTGCGGTACGCCGGATCAATATGGCGACAATTGCGAGAACTGCGGCGCCACCTACGCGCCCACGGATCTGCTCGATCCGTACTCGGTGGTTTCCGGCGCCACGCCCGTGCTGCGCGATTCGGAACATTACTTTTTCGAACTGAGCAAGTTCGAAGCACTGCTACGCGATTGGTTTGGCGGCAAGCTAACCGACGGCAAGCAAGTAGCCAATCCCGGCGTGGTCGCCAAACTGATGGAATGGCTGGATGGCGGCCTGAAGGATTGGGACATCTCGCGCGATGCACCGTACTTCGGCTTTCCCATTCCTGACGCACCGGGCAAATTCTTCTACGTGTGGCTGGATGCGCCGGTGGGTTATCTCGCCAGCTTCAAGAACCTGTGCAACCGCGCGGGCCTGAAGTTCGACGATTTCCTTGCGCCGAATAGCGGTGCGGAAATGCATCACTTCATCGGCAAGGACATCATCAACTTCCACGGCCTGTTCTGGCCGGCGATGCTGCACGGCGCGCAACTGCGCACGCCCACTGCGTTGCACGTCAACGGCTATCTCACCGTGAACGGCGCGAAGATGTCCAAGTCGCGCGGCACTTTCATCCAGGCGCGCACATACCTGGACGTGGGGCTCAATCCGGAATTCCTGCGCTACTACTTCGCCACCATGCTCAACGATGCGCCGGTGGATGTGGACCTGGACCTGAAGGCCTTCGAGGAGCGCGTCAATTCGCACCTGATCGGCAAGTGGGTGAACATCGCCAGCCGCACCGCCGGCTTCGTGCAGAAATTTTTCCACGGGCGGCTGGCTGCGAGTTTTTCGGAAGAACAGAACGAACTGTGGCGCGCGCTGCTGTCGCACTACGACGACGTGCCCAAGCTCTACGAAAGTGGCGAGTTCGCCGAAGTCATGCGCAAATTCGTGCTGATGGCGGACCTGGTCAACGGCCATATCGCCCTCAAGGCGCCGTGGGTGATGGCGAAGAATGAAGCGCAGCGCGAAGAACTGCATCAGGTGTGCTCCTTCTCGCTTTCCGCCTTCCGCCTGCTCGGCGGCCTGCTCAAGCCCGTGCTGCCGGCCACCGTGGAAGCGGCGGAAAAATTCCTGGCCGCACCCATCGCCGATTTCGACGCTGCCTGCGCCACGCTGCACAACCACACCATCCACGCCTTCGAACTGCTGCTTTCGCGCATCGATCCCAAACTGATCGAAGCCATGATCGAAGCCTCGAAGGAATCGCTCGGTTCCACTCCGGAACCGGAAAAAGCCACCAAGAAACCTGTAAAGAAAGACAGCAAACCCATGACCGACGCTGCACCCGCCGCCACGCAAGAAGCCGCCATCATCACCATCGACGATTTCGCCAAGCTCGACCTGCGTGTCGGCAAGGTGCTGGCATGCGAATTCGTGGAAGGCTCCGACAAGCTGCTGCGTTTCGAACTGGACGCCGGCCCGCTGGGCAAGCGGCAGATTTTCTCCGGCATCCGCGCCGCCTATGGCGAGCCGGAAAAACTGGTGGGGCGGAATGTGGTGTTCATCGCGAACCTCGCGCCGCGCAAGATGCGTTTTGGCTTGTCCGAAGGGATGATTCTTTCGGCGGGCGATGGCGGTAGCGATTTGTTTCTGCTGGATGCGGATCAAGGCGCAAAGCCGGGTGCCACTGTGCGCTGAGCGAAACGGCTGCGTGAACTTGCCGAGATGCTTGCTTTCCCTCACCGTCCTTCCGGCGAAGGCCGGAATGACGGTGAGGTAACTCCATACGCCGCTTAGGCCATGCCCACCCTCGCCGACCGCATCGATGCCCTGCTGCCGCAAACGCAATGCGAACAATGCGGCTACCACGGCTGCCGTCCATACGCCGAAGCAATCGCCAGCGGCGAGGCGGATATCAACCAATGCCCGCCCGGCGGCAGCGAAGGCATCGCCAGGCTGGCCGCCCTGCTCGGCCGCGCGCCACTGCCGCTGAATCCTGAAAACGGCGAGGAAAAACCCCGCACGCTCGCACGCATCATCGAAGCCGAATGCATCGGTTGCACCAAGTGCATTCAGGTGTGTCCGGTCGATGCCATCGTCGGGGCCAACAAGTTGATGCACACCGTGATCGCGGACGATTGCACCGGCTGCGAGCGCTGCGTGCCAGCCTGCCCGGTCGATTGCATCGTGCTGGAGCTGATGCCGCTGGAACAGGCAGACGATCCCGCCCACGCCGATGCGGCACGCGCGCATTTTCAGCGCCGCGAAGCACGCCTCGCCGAGCAGCAGGCGCAACGCGAGGCCGAGCTGGCGCAGCGCAAGGCGCACGTGCATAACGCCAGTCAAAGCGTGCTCGACGCCCTCGCTCGCGCGAAGGCAAGGAAACAGGAGCCCAAGCCGTGAAGAAAGCGGACGTCGTCGAACTGTTCACTCGCCTGCGCGAGCTCAATCCGCATCCCACCACGGAGCTGATCTACACCACACCGTTCGAACTGCTGGTCGCCGTGGTGCTTTCCGCCCAGGCCACGGACGTCGGCGTGAACAAGGCCACGCGCAAGCTTTATCCAGTCGCCAATACGCCGCAGGCCATCCTCGAGCTGGGCGAAGAAAAGCTCAAGCGCTACATCAGCACCATCGGCCTGTACAACGCCAAGGCCAAGAACGTCATCGCGCTGTGCAAGATCCTGGTCGAGCAATACCACGGCGAAGTGCCGGACAACCGCGAAGCGCTCGAAGCGCTGCCCGGCGTCGGACGCAAAACCGCCAACGTGGTGCTCAACACCGCCTTCGGCCATCACACCATTGCGGTCGATACGCACATCTTCCGCGTCGCCAATCGCACCGGCCTCGCGCCAGGCAAGGACGTGCGCGCGGTCGAGGATAAATTGGAAAAAGTGGTGCCGAAGGAATTCAAGCAGGATGCGCATCACTGGCTGATCCTGCACGGACGCTATGTGTGCAAGGCGCGCAAGCCCGATTGCCCGCAATGTGTGATCCGCGATCTGTGCCGATACAAGGACAAGACGCCTGCGTAGACCCAACGTCACCGCACACACATCCACCGCAACGTTGTAGTCTGATGTTGGGGTTTGCATCCCAACCCACGGGTACACGAACAGCGCGACAAAGGTGCCGTCTTGGCCGCCAAGCCATCCCGCAAACCAGCTACCGAGCCCGCCGGCCGCCTGCAGATGGCCGATATCGCCCGTCTCGCCGGCGTATCCACCTCTACCGTGTCGCGCGCCCTCAAGGGCAGCAAGCTGGTGAACGACGAAACGCGCCAGCGCATCGAGCAGATCGCCAGCCAGTTCAACTACACCGTCAACCAGCTGGCGATGAGCCTGCGCTCCGGCACCAATCGCACCATTGCCGTGGTGGTGCCGTACGAAAAAGACCGTCGCCAAAATTTCTCCGATCCGTTCCTGCACGGCATGATCGGCGCACTGGCCGACGTGCTCACCGAACGCGATTACGAGATGCTGCTGGTGCGCGTGGAAGCCGAACAGCTGAGCAGCATCGGCTCGCTGGTCGATGCCGGCCGCGCCGCCGGCATCCTGCTGGTCGGCCAGTGGCATCACCACGAACAGCTCAACGCCATGGCCGAACGCAAGCTGCCGCTGGTGGTGTGGGGCGCGCAGCTGCCGGACCTGCGCTATGCCTGCGTGGGTGGACAGAACGTGCTAGGCGGCAAGCTCGCGGGCGAGCATCTGCTCGCGCAGGGCTGCCGCCATATCGCTTTTCTCGGTGACCGCCATCTGCCCGAGGTGGCGCAACGCTATCGCGGCCTCACCACGGCGTTGCGCAAGCACGACATCAAGCACGATCCCGTTCTGCGCAAGGACATTCCTTTCCTCGCCCCCGCCGCGCGACAGGCGACGCTGCAATGGCTCGATCAGGGCGTCGCGTTCGACGGACTGTTCGCATCCAGCGACCTGCTCGCCATGGCTGCCATCGGCGCGTTGCGCGAACGCGGCCTGGATGTTCCCAAAGATGTCCTGGTAGTCGGCTACGACGACGTCGATTTCGCCGCACATTTCCATCCCTCGCTCACTACCGTTTCGCAACCGGTCCAATTGGGCGCCGAAGCGATGGTGGATGCCTTGCTTGGTCTGCTGGGGCATGTGTCGGGCCCGCATATGCATGCATTGCCGACGCAGTTGATTGTGCGTGAGAGCAGTCAGCGCGCGTAGGTTGGTGTAATCCTGAAATATTCCCGTTTGCTCTGTTTTTTCAGGCAAAACGTAGCGCGCCACGTTCGCGCATTGCGGAGAAAACCTGATCGTCATTCCGGCGAGGGCCGGAATCCATGCTTCGAACTCGCCATGGATTCCGGCCTTCGCCGGAATGACGGTGAGGCAAGCACAGACCCCCGCGCAATGCAATCGATCCCATAAGACCCTCCAGGCCTCTCATTTTCTTGGCCAATCTATGCTGCACTGCAAATTGCAATCGATTGCAAAAAGCGAAAAATGACCCTGCCGCCACACAGGCGGCGGGAATGCGGCCGGGGCCGTCTTTCCATTCAAATCGGGGATGCCGCACGTGGCCGTCGCTCTCACCGTGCCGCGCGAGCCTCCCTGCGCCTAAAGCCTTGGGGAGAAAACCATGCATCCGTTGTTCGCTTTCCGCAGGAATACCTTGACGGTCGCCATCGCCTTGATGTGCACGGCCTCGTTCCAGGCCATGGCCGGTACGCCTGATGCCGATACGCCGCAAACCGCCGCCACCGCCAATGCGCAGCCGAACGGCAGCGACGCGTCCAACCAGGCGGACAACGGCAAGAAGAAAAACGTGGTGAACCTGCAGCAAATGGTGGTGACCGCCTCGCCGCTGCCGTCCACGGAGATGAGCTCCAGCATTTCGGTCAGCACGGTGGACAGCGAACAACTGCAGACCAGCGGTGTGCAGAACGCGGCGGATCTCTTGCGCACCATTCCCGGCATCCGCTCCGAATCCTCGGGCGGCGCAGGCAACGCAAACGTATCCGTGCGCGGCTTGCCGGTCGCCTCCGGCGGCAGCAAGTTCGTGCAGTTCCAGGTCGATGGCATGCCGGTGCTGGAATTCGGCGATACCGCCTTCGCCACGCCGGATACCTTTCTGCGCACCGACTACAACATCGATCACGTGGAAGCGGTGCGCGGCGGTTCGTCTTCGGTGTTCGCCAGCAACGCGCCTGGCGCCATCGTCAACTTCATCACCAAGGACGGCAGTTCGCAGGGTGGCAACATCGGCCTGACCGTAGGCCTGGGCAGCTACGACCAGCAGCGGCTGGATTTCGATTACGGCGGCCCGCTTTCAGCCAGCACGCGTTATCACTTCGGCGGCTTTCTCCAGCATGGCGAAGGCCAGAAGAGCACGGACTACACCTCGTCGCGCGGCGGCCAGCTGATGGGCAACATCACCCACGACATCGATGGCGGTTTTCTGCGCCTGAATCTGCAATTCACCGATACCTACGATCCCGTGTACCTGCCGGTGCCGGTGATGATCACCGGCAGCAACGGCGATCCGCACGTCGGTTCCATCCCGGGCTTCAGCGTGCAAAGCGGCGTGCTGCAGTCGCCTTACTTCACCCGCGACACCGCGTTGAACGCGCAAGGGCAAACTATCCACACCAATATCCGCGACGGCTACCACACGCGCGTCAACGCCATCGGCGGCGAAGGCAAGTTCTCGCTCGGCGATGACTGGACCCTGCACGAACAATTCCGCGCCGCGGAAAACTACGGCAGTTTCGTCGGACCGTATCCGGCATCCGTGGGCAATGCTTCGAGCATCGCGCAAAGCATTGGCGGCGCGGGCGCCACGCTGGCCTACGCCACCGGCCCCATGGCGGGACAGAAAATCACCAACCCCGCGGCGCTTGCCGGCAACGGACTGGTTTCGGAAACGCACCTGTTCAACGTGACGTTGCCGAACATGGACAACTTCACCAACAACATCAGCCTGTCGCGCGCGTTCGACACCCGCTTCGGCAAGGCCACGCTGCAACTGGGCTATTACCACTCGCAGCAGAACGTGGTGCAGGACTGGCACTGGAACACCTACCTGCAGACCGTGCAGGGTAAGGATTCCGCGCTGCTCGACGTCTACAACGCCAGCGGCCAGCGCGTGACCGACAACGGCCTGGTGGCCTATGGCGAGCCGCTGTGGGGCAACTGCTGCACGCGCTATTACAACGCCAAGTACATGATGGATGCGCCGTTCGTCTCGATGACCTGGGAAACTGGCCCCTGGCGTTTCGACGGCGGCCTGCGTTTCGATCGCATCAATGGCAGCGGCTACTACGTCGGCGCCAACCAGACGGCCGCGGTGGACGTCAATCGTGACGGCGTGATCTCGGTGCCGGAGCAAAGCGTGCCGATCTACGGCGGCGCCACCTCGCCCATCGATTACAGCAAGTCGCACCTGGAATACTCGTTCGGCGCCAACTACACGATCGACCAGAACCTGGCGGTGTTCCTGCGCGCCAGCAGCGGTGCGCGCTTCAACTCGGATCGCCTGCTGTTCGGCGGCGGCATTCTTGCCGACGGCAGCGTGCCGCAAGGCGTGGGCGTGAACGTGGTGAAGCAATACGAAGGCGGTGTGAAGTGGACCACGACGCATACCAGCCTGTTCGTCACCGGCTTCATGGCCAACACGCAGGAACAGAACGAGGACGTGACCTCGACGCTGCAGCCTTTCATCAGCCGCAATTACCATTCACGCGGCGTGGAGTTCGAAGGCTCCTTCAACTACGGCCATTTCTCGCTCTCCGGCGGCGCCACGTACACCCATTCGCGCATCGTTTCGGACGCCATCACGCCCGCCGCCGTCGGCAATGCGCCGCAGCGCCAGGCTAACTGGGTATACCAGTTCAGCCCGAGCTACAGCTGGCATGCGCTCAACGTCGGGGCCACGGTGATGGGCACCACCAAGTCCTACGCATCCAACCCCAACGGCCTGGTGATGCCCGGCTATACGCAGGTCAACACCTACGTCAGCTACGACATCAACGATCGCATGACTGCTTCGCTCAGCGTCAACAACCTGTTCAACGCGATCGGTCTCACCGAAATCGACGCCAGCCCCGAAACGGTCACCGCCAACGGCGTCAACACGGCGCGCTCGATCCTTGGCCGCACCATCTATCTCAACTGGCAATACCATCTGTGAACAAGCCGGACGCAACGATAACGACCATGGACACCTCCCTGCTGACGCGTGCGCGCGAACGCTTTCTGGCGCAAGCGGAGCCCGCGCGGCAGTCCGAAGCGGTCGCGCGTTTCGCACGGCACGGCGAACGATTGCTGCGGTTGCTGCAATCGCTGTACGGCGCGCAACCGGCATTCGAGTCCTGGCTGCTTTCGCTGTATGCGGAGCTTGGCAGGCTTGCGCGCGCCCGTCCGGCCGCCTTGTGCGCATTGGATCGCGAACGCGAAGACAAGCCCGATTGGTTCGTGGATGAAAAACTGCTGGGCTATTGCGCGTACGTCGACCGCTTCGGCGGCACGCTCAACGGTGTCGCCGAACGCGTGGATTACCTGGAAAGCCTGGGCGTCGGTTATCTGCATCTGCTGCCGTTCCTGCGCGCGCGCAGCGACGACAGCGACGGGGGTTTCGCGGTCGCCAGCTTCGATCACGTGGAGCCCGCGCTCGGCAGCATGGATGACCTCAAGCGCCTTGCCGAGCGCCTGCGCCAGTCGCGCATCAGCCTGTGCGCCGACCTGGTGCTCAACCATGTCGCCGATGAGCATCCGTGGGCGCAGGCCGCGATGCGCGGCGATCCGAACTATCGCGCATATTTCCATTGCTTCCCCGATCGCCAACGGCCTGACCATTACGAGCAGACCGTCGCCCAAGTGTTTCCGCAGACTGCACCAGGCAACTTCACCTATGTCGAAGCCATGGGCAGTTGGGTGTGGACCACCTTCTATCCCTTTCAATGGGATTTGAATTACGCGCATCCTCCGGTGTTTTCCTCCATCGCCGCCGCGCTGCTCAAGCTCGCCAACCGTGGCGTGGAAGTATTCCGGCTGGATTCGGCGCCGTTCCTGTGGAAACGCGAAGGCACATCCTGCATGAACCTGCCGGAAGTGCACGTGGTGCTGTCGGCGTTGCGCGCCATCGTCGACCTGGTCGCGCCCGGCGTACTGCTGAAAGCGGAGGCGATCGTGTCCGCCGCCAACCTGCTGCCCTACTTCGGCACAGGGCAATTGCGCGGCCACGAATGCCATCTGGCGTATCACAGCGGACTGATGGCAGCGGCATGGACCAGCCTGAGCGAAGGCCGCGCCGACCTGCTGCGCCAGTTGCTCGAGCGCACACCGGCCCTGCCCGCGCATACGGGCTGGATGACCTATGTGCGATGCCATGACGATGTCGTCTGGGGCGTACTGCGTTCCGATGTGGAAGCGGACGGCGGCGATTTCGAGCAGCGCATCGGACACGCTGCTGCGTTTCTCGAAGGACGCGTGCAAGGCAGCTTCGCACGCGGCGTGGCCTTTCAATCAGCCGATGGCCATACCGTGCATGGCACCAACGGCATGACCTCCGCCCTGGTCGGCCTGGCGTCTGCCAGCGACCGCGCGGCCGAAGCGTTGGCGTTGCGCCGCCTTGCCTTGATGTATGGCGTCGCGTTTGCCGCGGGCACGGTTCCTTTGCTTTACATGGGCGACGAACTGGCGCAAGCCAATAACCACGCCGACGAAGACGCCACATGGCTCGCGCGTGACGGACGTTGGCTGCAGCGTCCGCGCCTGGACCACCAGCGCTGGCAGCAACGGCTCGATCCCCGCACTACGGCCGGCCAGGCCTACGCAACCATCGCCGCCCTGGTCGCCGCGCGGCGCGACAAAGCCTTCGACGCGCACGCGCAAGCCACCGCGATCGCCATCGACCAGCCCGCGGTGCTGGCAATTCGCCGTGGCGAACGCTTCGTCGCCGTGTTCAACTTCAGCGCCACCGAGCAGTATGTCGACTGGCACCTCCTGCAGGCGGACGAAGGCTGGACAACTTTGCTGCGCACCGCCGAGGATGAAGCATTGGAGAATATCGGCGTACTGCCGGCGTGGTCGATGGTATGGCGGAAAAAACAATGACACGCGCGCACGAGCCGATGCGCATCGACGACGGCGCGAACGACGGGCTAGCCATGCGAAAACCGCGACTGACGTTCTGGCAGATCCTGAACATGAACGTCGGCTTCTTCGGCATTCAATTCAGCTTCGGCCTGCAGCAGAGCAACATGAGCCCCATCTACAAGTATCTGGGTGCGCATGACGCCAGCCTGCCGTACCTGTGGCTGGCAGGGCCGATCACCGGCCTGATCGTGCAGCCGCTGATCGGCGCCTTGAGCGATCGCACCGTCAGTCGCTTCGGCCGCCGCACGCCGTATTTCTTGATCGGCGCGCTGATCTGCAGCGCCTGCCTGCTCGCCATGCCGCTGAGCCCGGCCTTGTGGATTGCAGCCAGCCTGCTGTGGATACTGGATGCAGCCAACAACATCACGATGGAGCCGTACCGCGCCTTCGTTGGCGATCGGTTGGATACTTCGCAACATGCGGTGGGCTATCTGGCCCAGAGCGCATTCACCGGACTCTCGCAAACGCTGGCCTATCTCACGCCGTCCATCCTGGTCGGGCTGGGCATGCAGGCCACTGCAACCAACAGTCACGGCATTCCGCATGTGGTGTTGATCGCCTTCATCATCGGCGCGATCTGCTCGATCACCAGCGTGGCCTGGTCCGCCTGGACCACGCCGGAGCTGCCGCTGTCGGAGCAGGAAAAGGAACGCATGCGCAACACGCCGCGCAACCTTGGCGCGACGCTGGCCGAAATCGTCGACGCCATCCGCGGCATGCCGGCCACCATGCGCCAGCTTGCCGTGATGATGCTGTTCCAGTGGTACGCAATGTTCTGCTACTGGGAATACATCACGCTGTCGATCGCGCGCAGCTTGTTCCATAACACCGATTCGGCCAACCCCGCCTTTGCGCAATCTGCCTTGATCAGCGGACAGATGGGCGGCTTCTACAACTTCGTCGCCATGCTGGCCGCCTTCGCCATGATGCCGCTGGCGCGCCGCCTTGGCGCCAAACCGATCCACGTGGTCAGCCTGTTGTGCGGCGGCCTTGGCATGCTGTTGCTGCCGGGCATGCATTCGCGTGCGCTGCTGCTGGTGCCGATGATCGGCGTCGGCCTCGCCTGGGCGAGCATGATGGGCAATCCGTATGCGATGCTGGCGAGCAGCATTCCGTCGGCGCGCGCGGGCGTCTACATGGGCTTGTTCAACGTGTTCATCGTGCTACCCATGCTGCTGCAGATCCTCACCGTGCCTCTGATGTATGAAAGCGTGCTGTCGAGTAATCCGGAAAACGTGATCCGGCTAGCGGGTGGCATGTTGCTGATTGCGGCGATGCTGACCTTGCGCGTGAAAGTGCGCCCGTCCGGCCAACGGCAGAAATAAAAGCCCCGCTTTATCCATGCAACGCGTCTCACCGTAGATCGGCTGCGAAAGCGTTTACGCATCCACCCAACACAACGCGCATAAAATTTTCGTGCAGGGATCACAACGTCTGGTTTTTCTTGCGCCGCATGCTGACAACCGCATGCGATCGAGCGATGATCGCCACGCTGGCGCAACGACCGAATCGTGCCGGCTTGCCGATGGTGACATCGAGCAACAAGGGAGCCGCACCACCGTTCTGGCGCGCTGGTTTTTCCAGCGTGGGCCTAAATCGGTAATCGGGGGGCTTCGTGGCAGTTCGCCGCGAAAGTAGTGCAGTAACACACGTTCAATTCCGAATGATGTGCTGACACCTACTTGAGGGGAAACACATGTTCTATCGCACGAGAGGAATGCTCGGTCTGGCACTGGGCACCACGCTGGGTCTTGCCTGCACGCCGCAAGCGCACGCCGACAATGTGGTGAGCGACAACGCGAAAGTCACCAGCGAAATCAAGCACGACACACTGCCGTCGCTGCGCGGCGCCGTATCCGGCCAGGGCTCGGAGCTGATGCAGGGTACGGCGCATCCGGCGCGGCCCTTGCCGCTTACGCCGCGAGAAGTGGCCGATGGCGCTATCCAGAACAGCACATCGGGCCTGCAGGCGCCGACGTTCGGCGTGGGCTTCGAGGGCGTCGGCAACGGTTTTACCGGACCGCAAGGCACCTTCACGGTGCAATACGCGCCACCGGATACCAATGGCGCGGCTGGCGCCACGCAGTATCTGCAGATCGTCAATACCGCGTTCGCAGTGTGGAGCAAGTCCACCGGTTCGGTGGTGTACGGACCGGTCGCCACCAATGTGCTGTGGAAAGGTTTCGGAGGCGGTTGCGAGGCGAACAACGACGGTGATGCGGTGGTGGTCTACGACAAGGCGGCAAACCGCTGGGTGGTGTCGCAATTCTCGGTCAGCACCACGCCGTACCTGCAATGCGTGGCGGTGTCGGCCACCAGCGATGCTACCGGTGCGTGGTATCGCTACGCCTTCACCTACAGCAATTTCCCCGACTACCCGAAGATGGGCGTGTGGCCGGATGCGTATTACGAAACCTTCAACATGTTCAACGGCAATTCGTTCGCTGGCGCCCAGCTTTGCGCGTATGACCGCAACGCCATGCTCAACGGACAGACGGCGACTCAGCAATGCTTCCAGCTTTCGTCCAGTTACGGCGGCGTGCTGCCGGCAGACGTGGATGGCGCCACAGCGCCCCCGGCAGGCTCGCCGAACTATCTGATGAATTTCGGCAGCAACTCGCTCAACCTGTGGAAGTTCCATGTGGATTGGACCACACCTGCGAATACGACACTGACCGGGCCGATCAATATCCCGGTCGCCGCGTTTTCGCCTGCATGCGGTGGCGGCGTTTGCGTTCCACAGCCCAGCACGCGCCAGCAGCTCGATTCGTTGGGCGATCGTCTGATGTTTCGCCTGGCGTATCGCAATTTCGGCACGTACGAGTCACTGGTGGTAAGCCACTCAGTACAGGCCGGCCCCAAGAAAACCAATCCGTATACCGGCGTGCGCTGGTACGAGATCCGCAATCCTTCAAGCGGCGCGCCGACGGTCTATCAACAATCCACCTATTCGCCGGACAGCAACTATCGCTGGATGAGTTCGGTGGCGATGGACAAGCAGGGCAACATGGCGCTGGGCTACAGCGTGTCCAGCTCATCGATCTATCCGGCGATTCGCTACACCGGCCGCCTGGTCTCCGATCCGCTCAGCACCATGCAGGCCGAAGCCAGCATCGTCGCCGGCACCGGTTCGCAAAGCGGCCAGCGCCTGTCGCGCTGGGGCGACTACAGCGCGATGGCGATCGATCCGGTGGACGACTGCACGTTCTGGTACACCAACGAGTACCTGAAGAGCACCGGCGCGTTCAATTGGAATACGCGCATCGCCTCGTTCAAGTTCGCCGGCTGCCAATAAGCTCAACTACGCCGGTCACGAGCCCTTCCCGCTTCGTGGGGAGGGCTTTTTTGTTTGGCGAGGAACGGGCCACTTGACATGCAAGCAAATACTTGCCTATCTTAAATGCAAGTAATTGCTTGCATGTAGCTCATCCATGGCGGAATCCCGCGACACCGATCTTCTGTTCAAGGCGCTCGCCGACCCCAGCCGCCGCAAGCTGCTGGATCTGCTGCTCGCGCACGACGGCCGCACACTCAACGAGCTGTGCGAACACATGGACATGACGCGGCAGGGCGTGGCGCAACACCTGGGCGTGCTGGAAGCGGCAAACCTGATCGCCACGGTGTGGCAAGGCCGCGAAAAGCTGCATTTCCTCAATCCGGTGCCGTTGCAGCAGATCTACGAGCGCTGGATCACCAAGTTCGAGAAACGGCGCCTGAAGGCGCTGTCACATCTGAAACGACGGCTGGAGAACGCCCATGACTAGATCGACCTTCGTCTACGTGACCTACATCCGCACCACGCCGGAAAAACTATGGTCGGCGCTGACCGATGGGGAATTCATGAAGCAGTACTGGTTCGGCATGCACTGCGAAAGCCGGTGGATGGCCGGATCGCCATGGAAACTGGTGTCCGGCGATGGGGAAATCTATGACGCCGGCGAAATCGTCGAAGCGGAACAGCCGAAGCGCCTGGTGATTCGCTGGCAGCATCAGAAGAACCCCGAGCTCAAGGCTGAAGGCGCCTCGCTTTGCGCGATGGAACTTTCGCAGGACGGCGACGCGGTCAAACTTTCCATCACGCATACCGTCGAGCGCGATCCGTCGAAGCTGATCGAGGCGGTGTCCGGCGGCTGGCCCAAGGTTATTTCCAACTTGAAATCGCTGCTGGAAACGGGATCTGCCGTATTGCGGGAGCCCTATCCGGCTACCGCCAAGGCGTGATTGCGTTCTAAATACGAACATATCGCAACGTGTGGTTTCGCCTGTTGGGGCTCTACCCAACGATGCGATCGCGGGAACCCCGACATCGCGATCCATATGCCGATCGCGATGTCGGGTTGTAACCACCCTGCGGTCCTCTCTCCGTTTCGGAGAGAGGACTTCGCTGCGTCTCGTCACGCGGCTTGCCGCATGCCCTCCACTCGCAGATGCAAGGCTTTCCAATCGACCACCAGTTCGCAACCGCGTGCCTTGGCGTTGCGTCCCCATTCGGTAAGCAACTCCAGGCAGGCCTGGTCGACGTGATGAAGGCGATCCACTTCCAGCAGCACACGCGTGTTCGGCGGCACGCGTTCCAGCGTGCGCGCAAGCGCAGGAACCTTGAGGAAGGTCGCCGAACCGTCGAGCTGCAGCATCACGGCACCCGGTTCGTCGTGGTCGGCAAGGTCCACCTGCAGACGCGAGGATTGCAGCGCCAATCGCAATATCGACAAGCCGAAACCGATCAGCACGCCGGTCAATAGATCCGTCACCACGATCGCCAGGCTGGTCACCAGATAGATCATCGCCGTGCCTCGCCCGTAGGCCGCCAGCGACTTCATCTGCTTGAAGTTGACCATCTTCACGCCGGTATACACGAGGATGCCGGCCAGGCATGCCACCGGCGTGGCGCGGATCAACCATGGCAGCAGCATGGCGAACACCAGCAGCCAACCGCCATGCATGATGGTTGCCATGCGCGTGGCGGAGCCAGCCTGCACGTTCGCCGCACTGCGTACGATCACGCCGGTCATCGGCAGGGCGCCGAGCACGCCGCATATCAGGTTGCCGACGCCTTGCGCGGTCAGCTCGCGATCGTAGTGGGTGCGCGCGCCGGTGTGCATGCGATCCACCGCTGCGGCGGAAAGCAAGGTTTCCGCACTGGCGATCAAGGCGAACGTCAGTGCGGCTACCAGCAAGGCCGGTTGCGCCAGCGCAACGAGGCTATCGGCCGTGGGCAGCGTTACCGTCGCGAGCAGGTTGGCGGGAATGTCCACCTTGTTCACGTCCGTGCCCAGCAAGGCGACGGCCGAGGTCACGATCACCACGGCCAGCAATGCACCCGGCAAGAAGCGCAGCTTCTGCGGACGCAATTTTTCCCAGCCGAGCATGATGGCGATGGTCGCCAAACCCACCAGCAGTGCCGCCACGCTTCCGCCGTTGCCTTCCAGCGCACCCATCAACGCGGCAGGCAGCGCGGCGAAGTTTTCCAGACCGCGCGCCTTGGGCACGGCATCGATCAGCACATGCAACTGCGACGCCACGATCAGGATGCCGATGCCCGACAACATGCCCGCCACCACCGCCGGCGAGATCATGCGGAACCACACACCGAGCCGGCTGACGCCCGCGATGATCTGGATCAAGCCAGCGAGCAACACCACCGGCCCCAACGCCGCGATGCCATACTCGCGCACCAGTTCGAACACCAGCACCGCCAGGCCCGCGGCAGGACCGCTCACCTGCAACGGCGAACCGGCGATGACGCCGACCACGATGCCGCCGACGATGCCGGTGATCAGGCCCGCTGCCGGCGGCATGCCCGAGGCGATGGCGATGCCCATGCATAAGGGCAACGCCACCAGGAACACCACGATCGAACCGAGCAGATCCCGGCCGAACAGCCCTTGTGAGAAATAACGTCGCATGGCGTTATCCCCTTCAGGCCGCCGACGCCGCAAAGCGCAGATGCGGCGTGGCCTCCGGCAAATCGGCGGCATTCAGATCCAGCTTTACGAAGCGTCCCCGCTGCGCGTCGAAAGCATCCAATTCCGCATGGGCAATGTCGTACACCCAGCCGTGAATGCTGAGAGCGCCACGCGCCATCGCGGCCGCGACGGTCGGCAAGGTGCGCAGGTGTTCCAATTGCCCGACCACGTTTTCGCGCGTCAGGCAGGCCAGCGCATCGTCGTGCAGCAGGCCGTTGCTGTTCTGCTCCACCACATAGCGCGCCACGTCGGCGTGCTTCATCCAGGCGGCGACCGAAGGCATGTCCTTCACCAGTTCCGGCCTTTGCAAGGCTTTCATCGCGCCGCAATCGGAGTGACCGCAGATCACGATGTGCCGCACCTTCAATACTTTTACCGCGTATTCGATCGCGGCCACTACGCCGCTCACGTGCTGCGCGTAAGGGGGCACGATGTTGCCGATGTTGCGATAGACGAACAGCTCGCCCGGCTGGGAATTGAACATCATTTCAGGCATCACGCGCGAATCGGCGCAGGTGATGAACATGGTGCTCGGGCTCTGGCCCGACGCCAGTTTCGTGTACAGCTCGCGCTGGCTCGGAAAAACGTTGCGACGGAAATGATCAAAACCTTCGATCAGGTGTTTCATGAGTAAAACCTCTCGATGAAATAGGGGGCGGCGGTAAAAAACCGCGGTGCGACAAGGACCGCGTCAACCGCCAATGCGCACGCGAAGGCGCACGTCAGGCGTGACGAAAAACATCCAGGAAGGCGGCGCAAACGCCGCCGTGAGCGTCAGGCGAGCCTGGGCGGCCGCAACAGGCGTGCGGAAGGCGCGATGAGCAATGAAGGAATCACGCCGGCAGGCGTGTCGAAGCGCGGATGTTGAAGCTGCAGATCCAGGGCGACCGGCATGGCCGGTTCGTCGTCGACGTCGCCGCTGTATGCCTCTACGACCGGATCGTTTGGCGACTCGGGCGCCGCCACATGCCAGCTGCCCTGTTTGTCGGTAAGGCTGGCGCCATCCACGATGAATGCCGTCGAGATATCCGTTACGCCAGAAGAGGCAGTACGCATGCCCGTGCCCGATGCCGCGCTCACACCCATCAGCAACAGGGTGAAGAAGGCGCAGCACGCCAACAGCAAGCAACGGGTACGACGGTTCGACAGCATGGCGGTAAAACTATCGGATCAGCATGCTGCACTGCAAGCATTCTTCTCGCCGGTGGACGCAAGCAAATGAACGCCGATTCATATGGATGATAGATGCGTGACGCGCAAGCGATGCAGGCTGGCATGCAACCCAAGCGTCGCTACGTACATACACGCGGCAATACCAGGACTGCATTCCAAGCTGCACACGCAAAAAAAGCAAAACGGCGGGACATGCCCGCCGTTTTTCCATCCTTGGGTCGAACTCCTTCCGATAACTGATTAGAACGGGTAGTAGCGGATGCTGGTGAAGAACATGTTGTCCGAAGCTTTCGGCGCATTGCCCTTGCTGTCGGTGTACAGCTGACGCGACAGATGCGAGAACTGCGAACCGAACTGCACGCGACCGAACTTGCCCTGGTAGAACTTCCAGAGGAAGCCGAACGTTTGCTCCGAGACGGCACGGTTCTGGCCCGTGCAACCGGTGGCCGCACCGTAGATGCCGCAGTTGGCATTGTTGTAGCCGAGAGCGGCAGCGCCGTAGCCGAGCGGCAAGCCGTTCACGCCGGTGGTCAGGTAGCTGTCTTGCTGCTCGCGGCCGCCTTCGACGTACAGGTCAAATGCATCGGAGGCATGCCAGGTCAGCGTGCCGAGCACCATGTTTTCCTTCAGCGGATGCGGAGCACCGCTGGTGGTGTAGGTGATGTCATTCAAGCCAGAGGTACCGTAACGGCCGATGCCCTTGCCGCTCATGCCCGAAAACTGGAAGTCCAGCACCTTCGGAACCAGCGGCAGCAACATGCCGAATCCGAAACCACTGCCGTGCGCGGTCTGGTTGGTGGTCGCAGCAGGGCCGCCGTTGGCCGTCGTCGGCGTGACGCGGGTGGTGAATTCGCGCGAAATGCCGAACAGTTCGTAATGGCCCCAACCCGGATCAGCCGCAAACTTCACGAGGATGTCCGGAATCTGGTTGAGCGACACCGAGTTCAGGCTGTCATACAGCGAGCCGGCGCCGACCGTGGCGGTCGTGGTCGCATAACCCTTGGTGCCCGTACCAGCCGTGGCGCCGACGCCAGCGGTCTGCGGGTTTTCGATGGAGATACCCAGCCACCACTTCTTGTCCCAATCCTTCACGAAGCGCAACTGCGTCTGGCGCGCCCAGTTGAAGCCCGCACCGTACTGCGCGTCGATGGTCGGCGGCAGCACTTCCTTGCCTGCGGTGATACCCACGCTGTCGAGGGTCATCAGCGACCAGGCCTGACCGGCCAGGGCGTGCAGACCATAGTCGTTCCAATCGACGCTGGCCCACAACTGACGGATACGCATGTTGAACGAGTTGCTCTCGTTCATGTTGGCCGTCTGCGCGCCACCGAGGAAATCCATCTCGTAGTAGCCCGTCACGTGGGTCGTATCGTTGATGTCGCCTTCGGCCTTGATCGACAGGCGGCTCTGGCGCGCGCTGTAGATGAACTGGTTGTTCTTGGCGTTGGTGACCGGATAGGTCGTGGTGGCGCCGCTGCCCGTATTGATCGGCGCGGTGCTCGTGCCGCCCATGAACGGAACGGCGGTGAACTTGGTGGCGATGTCATCGGCAGTGTTGCGCGAACGGTATGCCGTTTCAGCTGCGAGGAAGCCGCCGAAGGTCCACTTCACGCCGCCGGTGCCGCCAAGAATGTCGCCCTTGTGCTCGGAGGCAGTCGCCACTTGCTTCTGCGTGGCCTGCACCTGGGCCTGCGTCGCCTGCACGGATTGCGCGGTTTCAACCTGTGCCTGCTGCGCGGCCTGCTGCTGCGACTCCAGATCTTGAACCTTCTGCTCCAGCGCCTGGATTTCTGCCTTCATCTGCGCCAGTTCGGAGGCGCTGACGGTGACCTTCTTGTTCGACGTTTGAGCTGACACAGTTGCTGTAACGCTGGTCAAGCCCAAACCGGCAGCGATCGCCACCGTGAGCATCTTGGAACGCATGTTGTTGTCTCCGCTTTTATCTATAAGAAACCGCGTGGCACTAAGTCCAATCCCCTGGAGCGGCCGGCGGGCTCGGCGCATGATCAAGCGGCAGCTTTACCGTTAGATGGATGTTATGTGACAAAACCAAGACAAGCCGTACGGTTCGTCATCCAATGCCTTCAGCGGCAGTGACGTCCGACTGATATCCTTGCGAGATGGAGCAACTCAATAACAGCCTGGCCGCACGCATGGCCGACCGCTTTCGCGGCTTCCTTCCGGTGATCGTGGACGTAGAGACCGGCGGGTTCGACGCCGACCGCGACGCATTGCTGGAAATCGCTGCCGTCACCATCGGCATGGATCAGGAAGGCCGGCTCTATCCCCAGCCGGTGGTCTCCACTCACGTGGAGCCGTTTCCGGGGGCGAACCTCGATCCGCGCGCACTGGAAATCACCGGCATCGATCCGGACAACCCCTTGCGCGGGGCATTGAACGAGCGGGCCGCGCTCGATCACATCTTCCAAGCGGTGCGCACGGCGGTGCGCACCAGCGAATGCCAGCGGGCGGTGCTGGTGGGCCATAACGCTGCGTTCGATCTGGGTTTTCTCAATGCAGCCGTGCGCCGCGTCGGCCACAAGCGCAATCCGTTTCATCCTTTCAGTTGCTTCGACACCGCCACGCTCAGCGGCCTGCTGTACGGCCAGACGGTATTGAGCAAGGCCGTGCTGGCCGCCGGCTACGCCTTCGATGCGAGCGAGGCGCACTCGGCGGTGTATGACGCGGAGCGGACGGCGTTGCTGTTTTGCCGGATCGTCAATCGGCTGCGGTCGCTGGAATTGCTGGAACTGGATCGGGTCGGGACGGTATTGCCGTAGTTTGTGGCGCAGGCCACAACCTGCCGCTGGGCGGGCGCCGAGCCCGGCAAGCACGGCAAATTGCCATCAAGATTTTACGGTTGTCATCAAACTGACACATTTGTCTCATCTCATTGCAACACCAAGCCTCTGCAATACGCGGGTTGTAGGCATTACTCGCCACTTCCCTCCAAGGAGCCACTGTGTTGACCTCATTCAAACTTCCGTCTCGCCTCGGCATGCTCGCGTTTGCGGTAGCCGCCACCCTGTTCGGCACGACGGTCCAGGCCACCGACATCACCGGTGCCGGCTCGAGCTTCGTCTACCCGGTCATCTCCAAGTGGTCGGCCGCCTACGCAGAGAAGACGGGCAACCACATCAACTATCAGTCGATCGGCTCCGGCGGCGGTATCGCCCAGATCAAGGCTGGCACGGTCGATTTCGGCGCATCCGACATGCCGCTTAAGGCCGAGGACCTCACCAAGTTCGGCCTGGGCCAGTTCCCGGACGTGATCGGCGGCATCGTGCCGGCATTCAACGTGGCCGGCATCCAGCCGGGCGCGCTGGTGCTGGACGGCCCGACGCTCGCCGACATTTACCTCGGCAAGATCACCACCTGGAACGATCCGGCCATCGTCAAGCTCAATCCCGGCACGCATCTACCCAGCTCCAAGATCTATGTGGTGCATCGCTCGGACGGTTCGGGCACCTCGTTCAACTTCACCGATTACCTGTCCAAGGTGAGCGCGGACTGGAAGTCCAAGGTGGGTGAAGGCACGGCCGTGCAGTGGCCGACCGGCATCGGCGGCAAGGGCAACGAGGGCGTGTCCGCTTACGTCAAGCAGATCCCGAACTCGATCGGCTACGTCGAATACGCCTACGCCGTGCAGAACAAGCTCGGCTACGCGAAGATGAAGAACGCCGCCGGCAACGTGGTGGAGCCGACCATCGCCAGCTTCCAGGCTGCCGCCAACACGGCCGACTGGAGCAGCGCGAAGGACTTCAACCTGTTGATGACCAACGCGCCGGGTGCCGACGCGTGGCCGATCACCGCCACTTCGTGGGTGATCATGTACAAGACGCCGAAGAACGCCGCCAACACCAAGGTCACCTTCGATTTCTTCAAATACGCCTATGAGCAGGGCCAGGACGCAGCGCGCGCGCTGTACTACGTGCCCCTGCCCGCCTCGCTGGTGCAGCAGATCGAGAACTACTGGGCCACCGAGTACAAGAAGTAAGCTGCCAGGACTGCAGCCGTGTGATTGCGACGCGCGCAACGTCTTCGTTGCGCGCGTCGTGCTGATTGGAAAACCAATGCGGAAACACCCAGCATGTCAGCCATAAGTGCCGAACCGCTCCCCCGCGATACCGAACACCGTTCGCGCACCGATGCCCGTCACGACCTTCTGTTCCGGTTCCTGCTGCGTTTCTGCGCCCTGCTGGTGTTGGCGGCGCTGCTCGGTGCGGCGCTGGCCACGCTATGGGGCGGACGCGACGTGCTGTTCAAGGATGGCCTGCATTTCCTTTTCAGCTCGGAATGGAATCCGGTCGAAAACAAGTTCGGCGCGCTCGCGCCGATCGCCGGCACGCTGATCACGTCGTTGATCGCGCTGGTGCTTGCGGTACCGGTGAGTTTCGGTATTGCGCTGTTCCTTACCGAGATCGCACCGCGCTGGATGCGCGGCCCGGTGAGCTCGGCCATTGAATTGCTGGCGGCGATCCCTTCGATCATCTACGGCATGTGGGGCTTGTTCGTGTTCGTGCCGTTCATGTCCAACACGATCGAGCCGACGCTCAACGATACGCTCGGCAATATTCCGGTAATTGGCGCCTTGTTCCAGGGGCCGCCACTGGGCCTGGGCTTGCTCACTGCGGGCATCGTGCTGGCGGTGATGATTCTGCCGTTCATTTCATCGGTGATGCGCGAAGTGTTCCAGACCGTACCCGCGCGGCTGAAGGAATCTTCGTACGCGCTCGGTTCCACCACCTGGGAAGTCGTGTGGGACATCGTGCTGCCGTATACCCGCTCGGCGGTGATCGGCGGTATCTTTCTCGGCCTGGGCCGCGCGCTCGGCGAAACCATGGCGGTAACGTTCGTGCTGGGCAATTCGTACAACCTCACGGCTTCGCTGCTGATGCCGGGTACTTCGATCTCTTCCAGCATCGCCAACGAATTCAACGAAGCGGTGGATCTGCACCGGTCCGCGCTGATCGCACTGGGCTTCCTGCTGTTCGTGGTGACCTTCATCGTGCTGCTGGTCGCCCGCTTCATGCTGCGCCAGCTTGCACGCAGGGAGGGCCGCTGATGTCCGCCGTCTATGCACGCCGTCGCGTCGTCAATGTAGTTGCGCTAGTGCTCAGCGGGCTGGCCACGCTGATCGGGCTGATCTTCCTGGTGTGGATTCTGTGGATCACCGTGCAGAACGGCCTGTCCGCGATGAAACTGTCGCTGTTCACCAAGATCACTGCCTATGGCCCGGAGGGCGGATTGCTCAACGCGGTCGTCGGCAGCTTGCTCATGGATCTGATGGCGCTGCTGATCTGCACGCCGATTGGCGTGCTGGCCGGTACCTATCTGGCGGAATACGCCAACTCCACCCGGCTGGGCGCCTCGATCCGCTTCCTCAACGACATCCTGCTGTCGGCGCCGTCCATCGTGCTGGGCCTGTTCGTGTACGTGATCGTGGTGCTGCCGACCACTGCGTTGACGCATGGGCGCATCTCCTTCTCCGGCTTTGCCGGCAGTGTCGCGCTGGCGCTGATCGGCTTGCCGGTGATTGTTCGCACCACCGACGAAATGCTGCGCCTCGTGCCAGGCACGCTGCGCGAAGCGGCGTTGTCGCTGGGCATACCGCAATGGAAGCTCACTACGCAGGTGCTGATGCGTGCCGCGTTCTCCGGCATCCTCACTGGCGTGCTGCTCGCGCTCGCCCGCCTGGCTGGTGAAACCGCGCCGCTGCTGTTCACCGCGTTCGGCAACAACTTCATGACCGTGCACCCGCTGGACAAGATGGCGAGCCTGCCGCAGACCATCTATCAATACACGGGTATCGCCGATGCATCCCTCAACGCGATCGCCTGGGCGGGCGCGCTGCTGATCACTCTGTTCGTGCTGGCGCTGAGCCTGCTGACCCGCATCATGTTTTCGCGCAAGAAGGTGAGTTATGAATGACCTCGCCGCCGCTGCCGCGGCCCCCCTGACCGGCGCTGCGGCGCCGAAGCTGAAAGTGCGCGACGTGCACTTCTACTACAACGGATACCAGGCCCTGAAGGGCATCAACATGGATATCCCTGAAAAGCAGGTCACCGCGATCATCGGCCCGTCCGGTTGCGGCAAGTCGACCCTGCTGCGCATCTTCAATCGCATCTATGCGATCTATCCGAAGCTGGAAGCGAAAGGCTCAATCGAACTGGATGGCGAGAACATCCTCGATCCGAAGTTTTCGATGAACCGCCTGCGCACCAAGGTGGGCATGGTGTTCCAGAAGCCGGTGCCGTTCCCGATGACGATTTTCGAGAACGTGGCCTACGGCATCCGCCACCACGAGAAAATGTCGCGCGCGGATCTGGACATCCGCGTGGAGCAGGCGCTGCGCAGCGCCGCGCTGTGGGACGAAGTGAAAGACAAGCTCAAGCAGAGCGCGCTGGGCCTGTCCGGCGGCCAGCAGCAACGCCTGTGCATTGCGCGCGGCATTGCGCTGCGCCCGGAAGTGCTGCTGCTGGACGAACCCACCTCCGCGCTCGACCCCATCGCCACCGGCCGCATCGAGCAACTGGTGGAAGAGCTCAAGCACGAGTACACCATCGTGATCGTCACCCATAACATGCAGCAGGCGGCCCGCTGTTCGGATCGCACCGCCTTCATGTACATGGGCGAGCTGATCGAGTTCGACAATACGGAAAAGATCTTCACCAAGCCCGGCAAGAAGCAGACCGAGGATTACATCACCGGTCGCTTCGGTTAATCGAGGCGAACGCCCCACTTATTCCCCTCTCCCTTCGGGGAAAGGGCAGGATGAGGGACCATCCTCGCAAGAGCCCTCACCCACTGACAAATCGCAAGAGGCCATGCCATGAGCGGCAGCAGCAAGGAACACATCATCAAGAGCTACGACGACGAACTGCTCCGTCTCACCGGCGAGCTGGTACGCATGGGCGAGCTGGCGGTGAGCCAGTTGGAAGCGGCCATCGACGTAGTCGACCGCCGCGACGAGCGCGCCGCGCAACATGTGGTGCACAACGACGACGCCATCGACCAGCTCGAGCAGGAAATCAGCCACGACGTGGTGCGCCTGCTGGCCCTGCGCGCGCCTATCGCCGGCGACCTGCGCAATGTGTTTGCCGCTTTGCGCATTGCCGCCGACATCGAGCGCATCGGCGATTACGCCGCCAACGTGGCCAAGCGTTCCATCCCGCTGTCGATGGCCGCGCCGCTCACCCCCACTGGCGGCCTGGCGCACCTGGCTGAAATCGCCGCCGAGGAAGTGCGCGAAGTGTTGCGCGCCTACCGCGACCGCGACGCGGACCTCGCCTTCAAGGTGTGGCAGGACGACGTGCAACTAGATGAAGCCTATACGGCCTACTTCCGCGAACTGCTCACCTACATGATGGAAGACCCGCGCGTGATCACCCCGTGCACCCATCTGCTGTTCATGGCCAAGAACATCGAGCGCATCGGCGACCATGCCACCAACATCGCCGAAAACGTGTGGTTCCAGGTCAAGGGCGAGCCATTGACGGCGCAACGCGACAAGCGCGACCTGACGTCGAATCCGGAGCCGGTGAAGCTGGGTAATCGGCCGGATTGATTGGCTTCACGGCAATTCGGTAGTCCCAAAGCCGTCATTCCCGCTTTGGCGGGAATGACGGCCCTAAGGTATCGGCGGCCACCACTACAAAAACATGCATTCTCCGCCAAGGTTCGCGTACCCTCACCGCCTACGCCATCCGCACGGACCCCTTAAGTGACGCCTGCGTCCCCCGCTGCCGAACCCATCATCTCCCCAAAGAACGGCTTAGGCTGGCCCGGCAAGCTCTACACCCTCATCACCCTGCTCGGCTGCCTGTTCGCTTTCATCGGCCTGTCCAGCAGCAGCTTCTGGGCCGACGAGCTGTTCACCATGCAGGTGGTGGATCATCACCAGGGCCTGGGCGAAGTGTTCCGGCGCGTACTGGCCGATGTGCATCCGCCGCTGTACGACTTTCTGCTTTACGGCTGGATTGAGCTTTTCGGCACCGGCGAATCGATGGTGCGTTTGCTCAGCGCGATCCTCGCCGTCCTCAGCATCGGCGTGTTCGTGCTCGGCACGCGCCGGCGCCTCAGCCCGACCGCGACGGCCTTCGCCTGCGCCATCGCGACCACGTCGCTGTTCTGGTACGAGCAAGCGCAGAACGCGCGCAACTACACGCTGGCGATGGTCATTTCCGCCGCCCTGCTAGCTACGGCGATCGATGTTGGCCGGCGCGTGCGTGCCGGTGAGCGCTTTACCGCGGGAGCATGGCTATGGCTGACCGTGCTGGGCGTCGCCGGCAGCCAGGTGCATCCCTACATGCTGCTGATGGTGGGCATGCTGCTGCTGTTTCTGTTGATCACCGCACGCACCTGGCCGCAGCGCATCGGCGTGAGCGTATCGGGCGTGATCGTGCTGGGGCTTTACGTTGGCCTGCTCTGGTTGATGACGCACACCACCAAGCACGATTTCCACGATACCTGGTTCAGCAACAGCGCGAAGTTTTTCGGCTCGCACCTGCGCCGTGTGGTGTTTCATTTCATGAGCAGGCAGCTCTTACTGGTCGTTGTTGCCATGCTGTTGGTGTTGTGGCTGCGTCGCCCGCGCGTTGCTTACGTGGACGAACAGCACCTGTCCAACTGGACCGCGCGCCTGTGCGGGTTCGTATGCGTCGGAGTCATTCTCAGCGGCATCGCCGTGTCGCTGCTGGTGGCGCCATCGTTCTCGTATCGCAACGTGCTGGTGTGTGCGCCGTTCGGCTGGTTCCTGCTCGCGCGGCTTTACGATGCGGCCAGTGCACGGCTGGATACGCGCGCGATGGCCATCGTCGCCGTGGCCACCATCGTGCTGTTGGGTTCGCAAGCGATCGCGCTTATGCGTGGCCGCCTGCTGCCCGCCAACGAGCCGTGGCGCGCTTCGGCCGCATTTGTGCAGGGATTGCCAGGCTGCGCCGACGCCACGCTGCCCGTCATCACCGATCCCGGCACCTACGGCGCAGGCATGACTCCCGCCGTACACGCGATGATGGAACGCCATTACTACGGTTACTACCTGCCCGCCACGTATCACCCCTATGCGTATCTGGCCGACGATTGGGTGCGCCACGCAGGCGAGTTGATGCAATCGAACGGCACCTGCCCCGTGCTCGGCTGGGTGCTGCACGATGTGTCTGATGAAGACCGCGCGCTCGCGCTGGCCAGGCAGTTTCTCAGCCAGCCCGGCGTGGAAAACCATCAGTTGGTGGTGCAGGAATTTCTTTCTTACGACTTGAGCTGGCTAGCGTGGAAACCACAGCCGACCGCATTCGTGTTCCTGCGTGCAGAGCCAAACGTGGTTGGCCAAGCTGCGTCCTTGCCGACAGGGGTGGCGGTGGACCGCAAGTATTCGCTCGGCGATCGGCTGCTGGTGAGCTTCAACTCGTCAGCGCCATCTGCAGCGGCTTATGAAGTTCGCCGCATTCATGGGATTCCATAGATCCCGTTGGGTGACCCAACAATGTTCCGGCAACGGGAGAGTTTTGTTGGGTTACGCTGCGCTAACCCAACCTACAACAACTCACCAAGGCGACGTCTTATGACCCGCCTCACGCGCTTCCTTGCGCACCCGCGCACTGCGCGCGATGCCGTAGATGCCGATCAGCAACCACGCCACTTCCATGAAAAACGCCGAGGCGTTGAACGAACCGAACAGCAGCGACAGCATCACGCCGATCGCGCCCAGTATGTTCATCAATTGATACACCAGGCCGTTGCCATGCAGCTTGTGGGCTTGCAGCATCAGGTAGGCCAGCAGCATCAACGCCACGCCGACATACCCCGCCCAATCGTGCCAATAGAACGTCATCGCACACTCCTTTGACGCAATGCTTCGAACAAGACGATACCGGTCGCCACCGATACGTTGAGGCTTTCCATGGTACCGAGCATGGGAATTTTCGCCACGAAATCGCAGGTCTCGCGCGTGAGTCGGCGAATGCCCTCGCCTTCGCTGCCGAGCACCAGCGCCACCGGGCCTTTCAGGTCGATCTCGTAAATGGATTGCTGGGTGTCACCAGCCAAACCGGTGATCCACACGCCGGCATCCTTCAGTGTGCGCAAGGCACGCGCGAGATTGGTCGCCGCCACCAGCGGTACGCGATCCGCGCCACCGGCCGAAGCGCGGCGTACGACCGGCGTAATGCCTACCGCGCGATCCTTCGGCACGACTACAGCCGTAACCTTCGCCGCCGCCGCGCTGCGCAGACACGCGCCAAGGTTGTGCGGATCGGTGATGCCATCGAGCACCAGCACCAGCGCATCGTGGCCAGCCTGCTCGATCAACTCGGGCAAATCCTGTTCGCTGGCCAACGGCGGCGCCTGGTAAAGCGCCACCACACCTTGATGCCGCGCTTCGCCCGCTACGCGGTCGAGCTGTTCGCGCGGACGATGGTGCACCGGAATCTTCAGCGATTTGGCTTTTTCCGCCAGCTCATGCACGCGCGGATTGCGCTGGCCGTTCTCCACCAGCACTTCGCGCACGCGTTCGGCATCGTTGTTCAACGCGCCTTCAACGGGGTTAATGCCGACAATCCAACTTTCGCTCATCGTTTACCTTTCGATTTCGGCGCGCGGCTCTTGGCCGTAGCGGGCTTACTTGGTGATTTACCACCGCTGGCCTTGGCTTTACGTTTGCCCGCAGTCTTGTCCGCGGTCGCCGCGCTGCCAGGCCTGGCTGCGCCATGTTTCTTTGCACGTGTATCCGCTCCCGGCAATGGCGGCAACGCCGGCAGCGGCTGGCGCCCGGACGGCAGCGAATAACGTTCGTCGCCTGTCTTGTCGTAAGCACGCGGTGTCGTTGGCGGCACGAACGCCTGCGGTGTCGGCGCTTGCGATGCGGACTCCGGCGCTTTTTTCTTCACCGGCTGCACCATGCGGAAGTCGATCTTGCGATCTTCCAGGCTTGCGCGCAGCACCTGCACGCGCACGTGATCGCCCAGGCGGAACTGCAAGCCCGTGCGCTCGCCCTTCAACAGATGGCGAATGGGGTCGAAGTGGTAATAGTCGTTGGAGAGCTGACTGATGTGCACCAGCCCGGAGACTTTCGATTCGTCCAGCTCCACGAACAGGCCGAACGAGGTCACGCCGGTGACCACGCCATCGAATTCCTCGCCGACGTGCTTGGCCATCCACGCGCAACGGAAGCGCTCGTCCACGTCGCGCTCGGCTTCTTCGGCACGGCGTTCGCGCTGCGAGCAATGCACGGCCATCGCCGCCATCGTCGCGTCGGAGTAGTGATAGGTGGAAGGCTTGCCGCCGAGCAGCGCATGGCGGATCGCACGATGCACCAGCAAGTCCGGATACCGGCGGATCGGCGAAGTGAAGTGCGCGTACGCTTCCAGCGCCAGGCCGAAGTGGCCGCGGTTATCCGGCTGATACGCGGCCAGGCTTTGCGCGCGCAACAGCACCGACTGGATCAGCTCGCGCTCCGGACGATCCTTCACCAGACGCAGCACGTCCGAAAAATCCGCCGGTGTGACGTCCTCGATCGGTGGCATGCGCAGCTTGAATTCGCGCAGGAACTGCTGCAGGTCTTCGTATTTCTCTGCCGGCGGCGTTTCGTGTGCGCGATACAGCGCAGGAATCTTGCGCTTGGACAGAAAGGTCGCCGCCTGCACGTTGGCGGCGATCATGCATTCTTCGATCAGTTTGTGCGCGTCGTTGCGCGCCACCGCGCCCACGGCCTGCACTTCACCGACCGCATCGAGGCGGAACTTCACCTCGGGTGTTTCGAAATCGATCGCACCGCGGCGGCGGCGCTGCTCGGCCAGCGCCTTGTACAGCGCGTGCAGGTTTTCCAGTTGTGGCAGGACATCGGCCACTTCATCCCGCGCATCGGGATCCTTCACGCCGATCGCTTGCCACACCTTGTCGTAGGTGAGGCGTGCGTGCGAAAGCATCACGCCGTTGCAGAACTTGGCCTTGGTGACCTCACCGTCCTCGCTCACCTGCATGTCGCACACCATGCACAGGCGCTCCACCTTCGGGTTGAGCGAGCAAATGCCGTTGGACAAGGTTTCCGGCAGCATCGGCACGACGAAGCCGGGGAAATACGTGGACGTACTGCGCTCGTAGGCCTCTTTATCAAGCGCGCTACCGACCGGCACGTAGTGCGAGACATCGGCGATCGCCACGATCAGTCGCCAACCACCGCCTCGTTTGGGCTCGGCATAGACGGCATCGTCGAAATCGCGGGCATCCGCGCCATCGATGGTGACCAGCGGCAGCTTGCGCAGGTCGACGCGGCCTTCGCGCTCGGCGGCGGTGACTTCCGGCTCGATCTCTTCGGCTTCGCGCAGCACTTCCGGCGGCCATTCGTACGGCAGGTCGTAGCTGGCAATCGCCATGTCCACCAGCAGCGACGGCTGCAGGCGTTCGCCCAGCACGCTGCGGATCGTGCCCAACGGACCGCGATAGGCGGTAGGCGGATCGGTGATCTCGGCCACCACGATCTGACCGGACCGCGCGCCGCGTTCCTGCCCGGGCGCGATCATCACGTCCTGGTGCAGGCGGCGATCGTCCGGCACGACGAGAGTGACGCCGTTTTCGATCATCACCCGGCCGACCAGGCGCGGCGAGCGCCGCTGCAGCACTTCCACGATCGAGCCCTGCCGGCGCCCGCGGCGATCCAGGCCAACCACGCTGGCCAGCACGCGGTCACCGTGCAGCACGCTACGCATCTGATAAGGCGACAGGTAAAGATCGTCGCCGCCTTCGTCCGGCCGCAGGAAGCCGTAGCCTTCGGCGTTGGCAAGCACCACGCCGGGAATCAGGTCCAGCTTGCGCACCGGCGCATAGCCACCGCGGCGGCCGAGCAGCAATTGGCCGTCGCGCACCATCGCGCCAAGGCGTTTGGTAAGCGCGGCGATGCCGTATTCGTCATCGAGCGCCAGCGCCTCGGCGATGCGCGCCTCGGTCAGCAATTCGCCGCGTTCTTCCAGCAGCGCGAGGATGGCCTCGCGGCTGGGAATGGGGCGTTCGTAGCGCTGCGCTTCGCGCTCTGCGTGGGGATCACGCCGCCGCTTGAACTCCGCATCCGTCGCGCCCCCGCCTCGTCCGCGCCGCGTGGGCGCCGGCGCCTCCGCGCGAGCTTTATGGGCCTTCACCGCCTTGCGCGGCACCTTTTCCTTGCTGGGCTTTTTAGTCTTGGTCACACCCTAGTATCGCCTCGATGACTGCATTCGATAAGTAGTTGAGTGCACGTGGCGCGACCGCAGCAACGATCATGAAGAAATAGTTGACAACCCGTCCACCTCCCCCTACTCTACGCGGCTCGCACAGCCCGAAAGGCTTACGCGACACCTGCCCAGGTGGCGGAATTGGTAGACGCACTAGTTTCAGGTACTAGCGGGTAAAACCGTGGAGGTTCGAGTCCTCTCCTGGGCACCAAATCTTCGGATCCCACACGGTCCGACAAGATCCAAAAGAACCCCGAAAACCCCGTTTTCGGGGTTCTTTGTTTTCCGCCTCCCCCAAAACAACCATTCCCTTCTCGGCGTCATGCCCACGACGGGATTGTGCGGTATCACTGCAACAATGGCGGCGGATAAATAGGCGTCGTCAACGCGCTTTCTACCAACTGCAGTCAACGGAGTGAACATGCATCGAATGCTTCGAATCCTTCTTGCGCCGGTGTTCCTCGCAAGCGCCGTCTCGATGGTCAGCCCAAACGCAGCGGCATGTGAAGTACCTGCGCCTTTGAAGAGCATCGATCCGCCTGGCTTCTATGACGATGCAGCCGGTTACGCGCAGGCGGTGCAACCGATGCGTGGCTTTATCGCGAAACTCAACAAAGCGGCCGAAGCGGGCGACTGGTCCTGTGCGCTCGACCTATTGCACGGCTGGGCGGGCGCGGATGCACTGATGGGGCCGATCTCCGGTTACCAAGGCTATTACGAACGTTCGTGGGCCGGCACGGATTTCGCCATGGTGCTGCTGCGCATGCCGCCTGCGGTAAAGGCTGCCAACGGGAACAAGCTGGCGGTGATCGATCCGTGGCTGCAGCGCATCGCCATCGCCACGCGCGATGCGAATGCGATCAACCATCTGCACAACAACCTCGTTTATTGGGCTGGCTTGAATCTGGTCGCCATCGGCACGGTGACCAACCAGCCGAACCTCATCGACTCGGGCCTGATTCGTGCTCGCGAAGGCATTCGCGACATTGGTCCCCATGGCGAGCTGGAACGGGAAGTGAAACGCGGCAACCGCGCCCTGCACTATCACACCTTCGCATTGCTGCCGCTGGTATTTACGGCCGAGCTGGTACAGCGGCGCGGCATCGATCTGTACAAGGAAAACGATCACGCCATCACGCGCCTTGCGAACCTGGTGATCGACGCTGTTCGTGATCCGAACAGCTTCGAAAAGATCACGCCAATCAAGCAGGACTTCTTCCCGTGGACGTTCCAGGACGAACTGGCATGGATGGAGCCCTACTACGCCCGCATCCACGACTCGAGACTGCCTGCGTTGATCGCACCGCGTCGACCTTTTAGCGAATGGCGACTTGGCGGCAATGTCACGGCTGTTTGGGGTGTGCCGTTGCGGCAGTAACGCCCTTCTCGCGGTTGCGAGTGCTGAGATTGCATTCCGTCAGGCGAGCTCCGCTCATTCACCAGGAAGCAAACAGGTTACAGCTCCCGCACGATGCGAAACCCCACACGTCCGCTGCGGATACTCGCATCCGCGCCTTGCCGATACGCGGAGTTGGCCTGCTCCGGTGAACTGCCCCACGAACCACCGCGAATCACGCGCGTGCCGCAGCCGGGATTGACCCATGCACCGCCATCCACCGGCGCGCGCACGTAGTTGTCGTGCCAGCAATCTTCCATCCACTCCGAGACGTTGCCGTCCATGTCATACAGGCCGAACGCGTTCGGCGCGAAACTCATCACCGGCGCCGGACCCCAATAGCCATCGCCATAGCCCTGGAAGGCATGGCTCCAACGGCGTCCGCTGGGCGAGCGGTCGGCGGAGCCAGTGAGGTTTTCCACTTTGGTTTTCGGCGTGCCGCTGCCCCACCAGTAGCGCGTAGTGCTGCCGGCGCGCAAGGCGTATTCGAATTCCGCTTCGCTGGGCAGTCGGAATTTTTTGCCGGTGCGCTGGCTCAGCCATTGCACGTAGGCGTGCGCGTCGCCCCAGGAAATGTTCACCACCGGCAGGTTGTCGGTAGCGGGGTGGCCGGCGTAATCGTCTTGCCAGGTGGCGTTGGATACGTCGCGCATCACGCCGGTGCGTTCGTCATAGACGCTTGCGCCGCCTTGCGTGACGGATTCGGGCTTGTAGCCGCTGGCACGCACGAATTCGCGAAACTGCCCCACGGTGATGTCCGCCTGCGACAACGCATAGCCCTTGCTGATGGCGACTTCGTGCTGGGGCATCTGCGAATCGGCGCGGCCGGTTTCGTCTTCCGGCGCGCCCATCATGAACTTGCCGGTGGGCACGACGACCATGGTCGGCGATTGCCCGTTCATGTCGACGTAGCGATCGGTAAACACTTGCCCAGGCTTGAAGCTCGCGTACAGGCGCGCGTTGGTAAGGCGCACTTCGAACTCGTCGAGGCCGGCCAGTTGCGGACTGATCGATTGCGCTTGCCCGGCCAGTTGCTTGGCGAGATCGATGTTGCCGGCATCCAGCGCCGAGCGCGCTTGCGCCAGCACGTTGGCGGCGCGTTGCTGGCGGATGTTGTCGATCTGATTGCGCACGTCGCGCAGTTGCGGTGAATCGGGCTGGATCGGCGTGGCTTCGGCCATCGATTGTTCGGCGCCGGCAAAATCGTTTTGCGCCACCGCGGCCAGCGCTCGATCCAGCACCACGCGCTGCACCTGCAGAACGCCCTGCGCTGCCACCGCGTTCTGCGGATCGAGCTTCTGCACCTGGCGATAGAGCTCCAAGGCATTGTCGCCGGCCGGCTTGTCCACCTTGCCTTGCTGCAGCAAGGTCGCCGCCTGCGCCAGCATCGGCCGTACCTGCAGCAGCGTCTTCATGCTGGCTTCCAAGGGCGCCACGTCGTTCGCGGTGTTGGGTAGCGCCTTGAGATTGTCCAGCAGCGTGCCGGCCGACTCCGAATCGCCCACGGCGATGTCCTGCGTGATCTGCGCAATCAAGTGCGTGCGCACTTCATCCAGGCCCTGCGCCGCGGCGCGGCTGTCGGGCTTGAGCTTCAGCGCTTGCTGATAGAGCGCTGCGGCGCTGTTCTTGTCGCCCACCATGTGGCCGGCCTGATACGCCTTGGTTGCGCTTTCCAGCAGCGCCTTCACCTCGGGCGGATCGGCGCTCAACTGCTCGGGCAGCGGCGCCGGCTTGCGCGACAAGCGCGCAGCGATCACTGCGGTGGGCGCCAGCGTCAGCGGCGGGCCGGCGTTGATTTCATCCTGCACGGAAGGGATCGCCGGGTTGGCGCGAACCGGCGCAGATGGCGCGGCGCGGCCCACGCCAGGTGCGCTGGGGTTGGCCACTTCTTCCGGGCTGACGTGAAAAAGCTCGGGAAAAAAGTGATACGTGAGGCCGAACGCCAGCACGAGCACACCCAGCGCCCCGCCGAATGCGCGTTGGCGTTGTACGGTTTCCTTGCTCGGCATGGTGGGCGTTCCGTGGCTGGCCTGCTATGGTTCGCTGCTTACCATATGGCACCACCGATGACGGGGCAATCGCGAATTGCGTGTTCCGTGATCTCAAGGAACGAACATGCCCCTGCTCTCACCGCCGCCCCAGGCAGACTGGATCACACAACGCAGCGCGCTTGAACAATGGCTGGCCGAGCTGTCGTCCGGCGCCGTGCTCGGCCTGGATACGGAGTTCATGCGCCGCAACACTTTCTATCCGCAGTTGGCGCTGCTGCAGTTGGGCGTGAAAGGGCGCTACGCATTGGTGGATCCGCTGTCATTCGACATCGGCACCGCCTTGCAGCCGCTGGAAAGCGCGAACGTCATCACCTTGATGCACAGCGCCAGCGAAGATCTGGAAACGCTCTCGCCCTGGCTGCCGGAAGGCCCGCGCGTGCTGTTCGATACGCAGATTGCCGCGGCCTTCGTCGGCATGGGCCTGGGCATCAGCTACCGTGCGCTGGTGGCGGAGTTGGTCGGCGCGGAACTCGACAAAGGCGAAACGCGCTCGGATTGGCTGCAGCGCCCGCTTACCGCTTCGCAGCGCGACTACGCCACGCTGGATGTGGTGTATCTGGAAAGCATCCATCAGCAACTCGCCGCGCGCCTGGCGCAACGCGATCGCAGCACATGGCACGCGGAGGATTGCGAACGCCTCAAACGCAAGAGCTGCCCACGCGAAGGTGACCCGCAACCGCAATTGGCCTACCGCACCGCCGCCGAATGGCCGCGCGAACAACAGGCGCTGCTGCGGCGCATTCTGTTATGGCGCGACGCCACCGCACGGCAACTGGACAAGCCGCGGCCCTGGCTGCTGGAAGATGCCCTTGCTCTCAGCATCGCCCAGCATCCTCCGAAACGTCTCGACGACCTGGAACAACGCAGTGCTGGCCAGCGCGCACTGCGTTCCGCCCAGCGCGCCGAACTGTTCGAACTGCTGCAACCCGCCGTTTCCCGCGAAGAAATCGCTCATACCGGCCCCATCCCGTCCATTCCCCAAGGCAAAGCCAAGCAGGCGCTATCCGAGATGAAGCAGTACGTAGACACCTGCGCCGCCGAGCTCGACCTGCCACCCGGCCTGCTCTGCTCGCGTCGCGTGATGGAGGAATTCGTGGTGACGGCCCAATGGCCGGAAGCCCTGGAAGGCTGGCGCCGCGAAGTGCTGTTCGACCGCCTTACGGCGCTGCTGCCGGGATAACGCAAGGCTTGGCGCCCCCCGACTCCGCTGCTACCATATGCAGCTCGCGTGGGGCGGTAGCTCAGCTGGGAGAGCGTCGCGTTCGCAATGCGAAGGTCGGGAGTTCGATCCTCCTCCGCTCCACCAATTCATTCCAGACAAGACGGCGTGCTACTTGGGTAGCGCGCCGTTTTGCATTTGGGGCCACAAAAAGCTTTCCTATGCGCGAGCGTGGAGTTTCTTGCTCCGATGCAGGCCTGTCCATAAGCAGCAGGCATTCCATGCTTCATGGCATGGACTACCGCGGCTGTAGTGACAAGGCGAAACGATTGGCTCTATAACGGCCTTCCCCGCGCCCGCCTCGCCAACTGGCTTCCCCATGCCATCCTCTCGCGCCACATCGCTCGCTCCCTTGCTGCTGGCCGTTGGCGTCTTGCTGGTGGCGATGGCCTCGTATCAATGCGGTGCGGCGATCGCCAAGCATCTTTTTCCGACTGTAGGTGCGCAAGGTGCGACGGCTTATCGACTCGGGCTGGGCGCGCTGGTGCTGCTGGTGTTACGGCGACCATGGCGAACACGGCGCAGCGATGGCGATTGGCGCGCGCTGTGGGGTTATGGCCTGTCGATCGGGGTGATGAACCTGGTGTTCTATCTGGCGTTGAAACGCATTCCGCTGGGCATCGCGGTGGCGTTGGAGTTCACCGGCCCGTTGGCGCTTGCCTTGTTCCATTCGCGTCGATGGGTAGACGTTGTGTGGGTGGCCTTGGTGGCGATCGGCCTGGTGTTGTTGATGCCGCCAGGAAGCACCACCACGCGGCTCGATCCGATAGGCGTTGGCTACGCGCTCGCCGCCGGCGTGGGTTGGGCTTTATATATCGTGCTCGGGCAAAAGGCGGGTGCGAAGTACGGTACCGATGCCGTGGCGTGGGGCACGTCGATCGCCGCGTTGTTTGCGATGCCGATCGGCATCGCGCATGCCGGGCAGGCGCTGTTTTCCCTGCCGCTGCTGCCGCTTGCGCTGGGCTTGGCGATCCTCAGCTCCGCCCTGCCCTTCACCTTGGAAATGATCGCCATGACGCGTCTTCCAGCGCGCACGTTCGGCACGCTGCTGAGCCTGGAGCCTGCGTTCGCCGCGATGGCCGGCATGATCTTTCTCGATGAGCATCTGAGCGCGCTGCAGTGGTCGGCGATCGTGGCGATCATCTTTGCGTCGGCGGGAACGGTGTTGAGCGCGCGGCAAGTGGTGGCGGAGCCGTTGATGACGTGAGGGTCTCGGCGTGCCGCCATCTATTCCCTCACTTCTCCTTCCGCCCCGCCTCACGCTTCAACCGATGCCTGGCACGCTCCTTCAATAACAGCGGCATCAACTCCTCGATGTATTTCCTCGCATGCCCACGCGTGGAAATAACCATGAATCGCCGATGCGCGACATCATGGCCGACCAAGGCCCTGTGCGCTTTCTTCAGCACGTGCAGATAGGCCATCAGCGAGGTGCCATCGCGCAACGGCTGGTCGTCGCGCGGGTCGGGGGAAGGTATCGCGTTCATGCGCCTATCCTTTGCGGGCAATCGGTCCGGCACGTATCGGTTAGCAGAGGCAGCAGGTCGTTGGCGTGCCGGTCGCGATCGGTCAGCGGCTTCAGATTGAACAGGCGCGCAAGCGTTGCAAGTACCGAACTGTGATCGTAGACGGTGTGATCGACGTGACCGCGCGTCACCCACGGCGACACCACGATGGCCGGCACGCGCACGCCATAAAGGTCAAAGCCGAACCCGTTCGTGTTCAAGGTATCGGCGGCGCCGTCGTTCGGGGGAACCGCGTGGCCGGGTTTGACGGAATCGTAGAAACCGCCGTGCTCGTCATAAAGAATCACCAGCACGCTGTTTTCCCACAACGATGAGTTGCGAATGGCATTGTAGACACGTGCCGCGAGCTGGTCGCCGCCATCCAGCCCATCCTTGGGATGCTGCGAGCTGCCGCCCGCGTATGTACCGTGCACAATGTCGCCGTAGGCTGGCTCGATAAAGGTGTAGCGCGCGGTGTAACCCGCCTTGAGATCATCCTCGAAATGCGACAGGTCATCGATATCGAAAAAGCTGACGCCCTTGATGGATGCCACTTGCGGTACGCGCCCGAAAGCCGCACCCAATTCGTCCTGATATAACCGGTAATTACCCTCACCCAACCTGTCGAAAATCGAGCCATTGGGATAAGCGAAACCATCGACGACTTCCCATTCGCTCATTTCCGCCGAAGTCGGCGAATGATCCAGGCCGGCCGATGAGGCGCCGTGCAGAAAATAGCGATTCGGCCAGGTCGGGCCGGGCAGCGAGGAGTGCCATCCATCGCACAGCACGAATTCGGTCGCCAGTTGATAGAGGTTCGGCGCCTGCGTGCGGGTATCGACGCCGCACATGATCGCGCCCACTTCGGCGAGTTGCGGCGGTGTGCCTTCGTCTTTTGTCGTGGCGTAGTTCGATACGAAACCAGAGTTGTCGACTGACGGATAAGCCAGTCCTTTCTGGTATTTGGCACCGGCACCGCACAGCTGTTCCAGCACGTCGGTGAATTCATGCCCCGGATCGGTGGGCATTTGCGCGGGCGCGCCGCCGCAGAATGTATATGTAGTTCCGTTGCACGCGTTGCTGCTGCCCGATGTCGCCGCAGTAATGCCGCTTATGCCCGACAAGGCAAACAGGTGATCGAACGATCGGTTCTCGAGCATCAGCACAAATATGTGCTGGATATTGACCTGGCCTGCGCTCATGGAAGCTTCCCCTCTTCAGCCGCGTAGGTTTGTCCCCGCCCCACAGCATACGCCCCGCCCGGCGCATTGAAACACCGTCGGCCGCCTACAAATCGGTTCCACCCGCTGCCGGCCATCGCCGGCGAGCCAACCCATCGAGGATCAAAAACCATGACGGCACATACCGAAACCGCCATCCTGGCCGGCGGCTGCTTCTGGGGCATGCAGGACCTGCTGCGGCGTTACCCCGGCGTGCTGTCCACGCGTGTGGGCTATACGGGCGGCGACGTGCCCAATGCCACCTATCGCAACCATGGCACGCATGCCGAGGCGATCGAGATCGTGTTCGATCCCAGCCAGATCAGCTATCGCCAGATCCTGGAGTTTTTCTTCCAGATCCACGACCCCACCACCAGGAACCGCCAGGGCAACGACATCGGCACCAGTTATCGATCGGCCATTTTCTATCTCGACGATGCGCAGAAGCAGATGGCCGAGGACACCATCGCCGACGCCGATGCATCCGGCCTGTGGCCTGGCAAGGTGGTCACCGAGATCGCTCCCGCCGGCCCCTTCTGGGAAGCGGAGCCCGAACACCAGGATTATCTGGAGCACTATCCCGACGGATATACGTGCCATTTCATTCGGCCCGAATGGAAATTGCCCAAGCGCGGCTAATTGCGAGGGTTGCGTTGCGCTCATCTAACTAATATTGAATAACCTCAGCTCGTCGCCCCGGCGAACGCCGGGGTCCAGCGTCTTGATGCCGATGCAAAAGTCGCTGAGTGATTCGCTTCGCTCACCCCTTCGGGGCCGTCCTTTGGACGTTCTCCGCGCTTCGCGCTGCGTCCGGCGTTCGCCGGGACGACGCGTTGTGATTTCGCGAACTCTGCGAGCGTCCAATTCCGATATCGTTTGCACGAATATCGCAAGCACGGTTACACGCCAGCATTCACAACGCCATCACATACCCCTGTGGCCTGCTGAACGGCGCTTCGTTCGCCATGCACTCAATCACTTTTTGAGAGCGGGTTGGAAGCTAGATTGCGTCCACTAAAAACCCATCATCCATCCAGAAGGGGAAACACCATGCACAAAATGACTCGTGCCGCGCTCGGCATGTTCCTGGGCCTCAGCCTGTCCGGAATGGTCGCCGCCGCGGAGCCGCCGGCCACAGGATTGGGCCAGGCATGGCCCAACGCCACGGACGTAAGCGCAAGCCCGAACTGGCATGTGTACGTATTCGTCTTGAACGGCATCAAGTATGTGCAGGTCAACGATCTCAACGGCAACGTCATCGGCGCCATCGGCACGGCGGGGGGACAGTTCATTACTTTGCCGGTGGGACAGTCGCATTATGTTTCCACGCCGCAGCAGCGTGCGGCGCGTGTTTCGGCGGTTCCTACGACTGTCTATAACGATGGCTCGACGGCGATTACAGCTACGCCGCAGAGCAACGGCACCACCGCGTTGAGCGTTTTCAGCTCAGCTATCTGCACGGACCCAGAGCAATGCGGGGCTAGTGCTCGATGAAGTCCTGAGTTGTCCCCGGCGGCGCTTATTAGTCGCCGCCGGCAACCCTGTCCTGCAGAAGGACACTGACGAGTCTGCTGTCTGAATAGCTGCGTACTTTGGCTCTTCCCTCAAAGAGGGCTGCGCGATCTCGAATTGCTCGCAACCCCAAGCCACTGGTGGTTCGCCCGTACGCATGCAGGTCATCCCAGCAAATATGAGCCATGCGAACAGGATCGGCCTTGAACTTGATCCTGATCACGATCGCGCGCTGACCGTACCTCTCCATGCACCTAAGTTGCACGTAAACGTCGCTCATATCCTGCTTGGAACAACCATCCGCAATGGCCTCGCAGATAATTCGATAAACAGTCATGTGCAATGTGTGGGATAAACGGCTCAATGGGCCACGCACATCGCATGAATAGGCCATGCCCGCGTCACGTAGCAATCGCGCCATAGCCCCCTCGCGGAGCGCCGTCGGCAATCCTCTTTCCCTTACAGAAATGGGGTATAGGCTATCGGCCAGGCGATGAAGTTGTTCTTGCGCGACAAGCGCGTGACGTTGATAGCCACGATCGTCGATCGCGGGCTGCAAATGCCGCAGTCGCCCTAACATCATCGCAAAGCCGGCCTGGATGCTTTCGCGCATTTGCTCCAGGGTTTGTGACGCCATGCGCAACTGCATCTCACCGATATAGACATTGCGCTGCGCGAGAGCAAAAGCCATGCGTACATCTGCGCGCTCCTGTTCCGCGCGGCGATCGAGCATGGCAATGCGCGAACCCATCAGCAACATCGTGGAGATTGCAAACGCAACAAGGATTTCCGCCTCAATGGTGTGTTGATCATATAACGCAGGCATCAATAATTTGATGGCGCAACTTGCGATCGCTCCGCCAATGGCGGCTCCCTGCCAACCGTGCCGCAGCGCCAACCAAACCACCGGCAAAAACATGGCAACTTGGACAAGCGATCGGGTTTCGGAATTTGCTGGAGCGGACAAGCCAAGCCATAGCAAGAACGCAAGGATTGGCAGGCCCAGACAGGTGCTTTCGAATACCAAGCGGCTGTCTGTGACTCTTTTATATAGCTCGCTCCAGCCGTCTTCTTTTATCGCCTGGAAGACAGCCATTACAAGCGGAGCAACCGTCAGGACGCCCAAATAGCCGCCTATAAAATAACGCGCAGCAAGCGCATCATTATGCACTGCGTAGTCCTTCGGCAGATGCATCAGGTGAATTCCCACGATGCCCCTGACCGCAAGGATGCATGACGTCACCAAAGCACAGCCAAGCAAAGTCCCCACATGGCTCGCCGCTTTTCCGTTCGGCTGCCAATACTCACGCACCCAAAAAATTATCGGCGCAATAAAGGCTGCTGGCGGCAGCAAGTTGTAAACCGCCCAAGTCGGTCCCCAGCTATTTAGGCAATCGTAGCTGAGATATGTGTAGTAGCCTGCGTCACCTAACAGCAATGCGGGCCAATAACGATATGGAGCGAGCAGAAAGACACTCAGGCGCAGGCCGTCGGAAATCATCCAATAAGAAACGGAAAACTCTCTAAATATCGCAACCCCTATCCCATACGCCAAGGCAACGGCAACATGCCGTACCCACGCTCGCTCCCAAAGTCCCTTCCCCATCGATCACCCCTTATGATTTCTGACCGACGCCCCGAACGCCGGCACGGGCATCCAAACGGCGCGATCATTGGGTGACCGGCGTGAAACCATGGTGAAACGGCGCAAGCCGCCTGCTCCGCGCATTTGCGCCATCGCGCACTAGTCGCGGCTCACCGCCGTCTTTTGCGATGCAGATCACGGGGATCGGTGCGGGACCGCAAGTGTTCCCTTATGAATCCCCTCGCGAGTCGCCTGTCCCTTCAGACCCCTATAAGCGAAACGGACAGGAGCGATTGCGGCTAAAATCGCCAGGCGCCCGAACCCTCGCCATCGCACGCCGCGCGACCGGGATGAGGCAGTTTCTGATTCATGACAACAAGGAAGCGCAGCCCATCGTGAGTGCATCCGAGCAACAGCCTCACTTGTCTCCCATCGAACCCGGCCTGATGGTGATCCACGGCAATCGCCAGGAGGATCTGCGCGACCTGCTCGCTGCTTGGCTACAGCGCACGCCGCTGCAACCGCTGGAAAACGAAGTGATGCTGGTGCAGAGCAACGGCATTGCGCAATGGCTGAAACTTGCGCTTGCCCGGCCGATCGAAGCCGGTGGGCTAGGCATCAGTGCAGCGGTGGATATGCAACTGCCCGGACGGTTTCTGTGGTCGGCGTACCGTTCCGTGCTGGGCGACGCCGCCGTGCCGGCCACTTCCCCGTTCGACAAATCACGCCTGGTCTGGCGCCTGCTGCGCCTGTTGCCGCAACACCTGGACGAACCCGCCTTCGCCTCCCTGCGCAGCTTGCTGGGCGACACCGGCGATTGGCGGCGGCTGCATCGGCTCGCCATGCAGGTGGCCGATCTGTTCGACCAATACCAGGTGTTCCGTGCCGACTGGCTGGACGATTGGGAACACCGCAACGATGTCCTGCGCGACAGCGTGCGCAAGCGCGTGGTGGAACTGCCGCCGGCACAGCGCTGGCAACCGCGGCTGTGGCGATTGCTGCTGGATGACGTGCCATCGGCGCAGCGCGACAGCCATCGCGCCGGCGTGCATCGGCGTTTCATGCAGCACATGCAGGCGCCGGATGCGCCGGTTGAAACATTGCCGCGGCGCATCGTGGTGTTCGGCATCACCTCGCTGCCGTCGCAGGTGCTGGAAGCGCTTACCGCCGTGGCGCGCTACAGCCAGGTATTGCTGCTGGTGACCAACCCTTGCAGGCATTATTGGGCGGACATCATCGAAGACCGCGAGCTGCTGCTGGCCGAACATCGCCGCCATGCACTCAAACCCGGCCTGCCGGCAGAGCCGCGTTACGAAGATCTGCATTTGCACGCCAATCCCCTGCTCGCCGCATGGGGCAAGCAGGGGCGCGACTTCATCCGCCAGCTCGATGCGTTCGACCAGCCGGAGCGCTATCGCGACCGCTTCATTTCCATCAAGCGCAGCATCGACCTGTTTCGAGAGCTGGGCACCGATTCGCTGCTGCATCAGGTGCAGCAGGCGGTGCTCGAGCTGGAACCTGCACCTGCCGACCCAAGCTTGCGCAAGCCGCTGCCGGACACGCGCTCGCTGCATTTCCATGCGGCGCACAGCCCGCAGCGCGAAGTGGAGCTGCTGCACGACCAACTGCTTGCGCTGTTCGAGCAAGCCGCGCGCGAAGGCCACCCGCTATCGCCGCGCGACGTGATGGTAATGGTGCCGGACATCAGCACCTACGCTCCGCACGTGCAGGCGGTATTCGGCCGCATGGCCGCGGACGATCCGCGCTATTTGCCTTATAGCGTCGCCGATCAGTCAGGCCGAGGCACATCGCCGCTGCTGACCGCGCTGGAACGCCTGCTCAATCTGACCGAATCGCGCTTCACCGCCAGCGACGTGCTGGATCTGCTCGATGTGCCTTCGTTGCGCCGGCGTTTCGGCATCGGCGAAGACGATCTGCCGACCTTGCGTCGATGGATCGCTGAATCCGGCATTCGCTGGGGCCTGGATGGCAAGCAAAAAGCAGCGTTCGGCCTGCCGCCCGACGACCAGAACAGCTGGCGCTTCGGACTGCGCCGCATGCTGCTCGGCTATGCAACGGGCGATGGCGCTTCGCTGGACACCGTCGCGCCGTATGCGGAAATCGGCGGCCTGGATGCGACGCTGCTGGGCCCGTTGAACCAGTTGCTGCAAACGCTGGAACACTATTGGCAACTGTTTGCCTCATCCGCCACTCCCCTGCAATGGAGCGAACGCCTGCGCCATCTGCTGCGCGATTGCTTCAACCCTCGCAGCGACGAAGACGATGCCTTGCGCATCGACCGTCTCGAAGACGCCCTGGACCACTGGATCGAAGCCTGCCAGGAAGCCGGCTTCACGCAAGCTGTTCCGCTTTCCGTGGTGAGTGAAGATTGGTTGCAGGCGATCGACCGGCCGCATCTTTCCCAACGCTTCATGGGCGGCGCGGTGAATTTCGGCACGCTGCTGCCGATGCGCGCCATTCCCTTTCGCGTGGTCTGCCTGCTGGGCATGAACGATGGCGATTACCCGCGCCGTATCTCGCCGCCCGACTTCGACCTGATGGCGCGTGCCGGCCAGCATCGCCCCGGCGACCGCTCGCGCCGCGAAGACGATCGCTACATGTTCCTGGAAGCGCTGCTTTCCGCACGCGACGTGCTGCATATCAGTTGGGTTGGCCACAGCGTGCGCGACAACAGCGCGTTGCCGCCATCGGTACTGGTGGGGCAACTGCGCGATTATCTCGCCACCGGCTGGCGCTTGCGCGATGACGCCGCAAACGATGCCGCGTCCCGCGAGCGATTGCTGCAGGCCATCACCACCGTGCATCCGCTGCAGGCGTTCAGTGCGCGCTATTTCGAGCGCGACTCCACGTCGCCACTGTTCACCTATGCGTCGGAATGGGCGCATGCACGCCGCGCCACGCCTCTCGTGGAAGCCACACCGCTGGCACCATGGCAAACGCAATCCACGCTGGACGTCGGCACGCTGCAACGCTTCCTGGCGCGGCCTGCCACCTGCTTTTACAGCGATCGCTTGAAAGTGCGTTTCGAGGCCATCGACACCGGCCTCGACGATGACGAACCCTTCTTCCTCGACGGACTGGAAAACCACGCCGCTACGGAAACGCTGTTGCATTGCGCGCTCAACGACGACGCCCACGCCGAACAAGCCCTGATGGATGCCGCACTGCGCTTGCGTCAACAAGGCGTGGTGCCCTCCGGCGGATTCGGCGCATTGACGGTTGATGACATCGGCAGCGATGTGCAGCACATCTTGCGTAGATGGCGAGCGTCCACCGCGCATTGGTGGGAGCAAACGCCAGCGCTGGAACTACGCCACGTGCATCGCGACCTTACCGTGGAAGGCTGGCTCGACGACCTGCGCCGCAGCGATGACGGAAGTTTGGTGCGCCTGCTGCCCATGGCCGGCCAACTCTGCCAAGGCAAAGCCCTTCGCTACGATCGGCTGTTGCAGCCGTGGGTGCTGCAACTGTTGGCGAACGCAAACGGCATCGCCCTTTCAACCCGTTTCATGGCGCCGGACGCCACCGTCGTCTTGAAATCGCTTGACGCCGGCGAAGCAAGCACATACTTGGACGCGTTGCTGGATGCCTGGCAACAAGGCATGCAAGCGCCCTTACCGATTGCGCGCCGCACGGCCTATGCCTGGCTGCTGGCGGAGCGCGAACAAAAAGAACCCTTCGAAGCGGCGCAAAGATGCTACGAAGGCAGCGATGCGCCGGCAGCGCCACCAGGAGAAATGAGCCGCGAACCCTGCCTGGCGCGCACATGGCGCCGTTTCTCCGCCTTGCACGCCGATGGCTTCGAACATTGGCTACTGCTTTATCGTCCGTTGCTCGATGCCGCCATGCTGGAGGGCGATGCATGAGCGAAATGGCGCCCCTCGATCCACTGCATCTGCCGCTGCAAGGCATACGTTTGATCGAAGCCAGTGCCGGCACCGGCAAAACCTGGACGCTGGCGGCGCTGTATCTGCGCCTGGTGCTCGGCCACGGCGGACAACCACCGCAATGGCCGGCGCAAATTCTGGTTGTTACGTTCACGCGCGCCGCCACAGCGGAATTACGCGAGCGTATCCGCGAACGTCTTGCCACGGCAGCGGCGGCGTTTCGCGGGCAGCAGGAAGCCGATGCATTTCTGCAACGGCTGGTCGCCGAGTACTCGGCCGGAGAAGCACGCGCCGCCGCGGCGCGCCAATTGGATCTGGCCGCGCAATGGATGGACGAGGCCGCCATCTACACCATCCACGGCTGGTGCCAGCGCATGCTGGCGCAGCACGCATTCGAAGGCAGCGACGCAGCGGACGAAGTGGCCGACGAAAACGCACGACTGGCCGAAGCCGTGCGCGACTACTGGCGCCGCTTTTATGCGCCGCTGGACCAAGCCGAAGCCGCCTGCATCGCCAAGCACTGGCGCAGTCCGCAAACATTGCAGCGCGTGGTGCGGCCGCTGATGCGCCAGCCGCTGCAACACATACGCTTGCAGGGCCGTCCGTTGCCGCAGGTGGATGATCTGTCCGAGGCATTGCGCCAGCACCAAGCGCCCCGCCAGGCAGCCGAACAAGCCGCACGCAACCTATGGTTGCCTGATGCGGACGCGCTCGGATCCTTGCTGCGCACCGCCGTGCAAACCAAGGCGCTGAAGAACAATATCTACCAGCCCAAAACCGTGGAACGCGAACTGCCCGCGTTGCAGGAATGGGCCAATGGCGCCGAACTCGACCAGGCCACGCTTGCCCGCTATACGCAGGCCAAGCTCGACAGCGCCGCAAGCAAGGGCAACGCCGCACCTGTGCATCCGGTATTCGAGTCCATCCAGCAATTGCTCGATATCTGGGAAGCCGAACCGCCGCTTGCGCCGCTGCTGCTAGCCCATGCCATTCCCTGGATCGCGGCGCGCGTCGATGCGATTCGCGAACGCCAGGCCAAGCCGGGCTTCGACGACATGCTGCGCCAGCTCGACATGGCCCTGCAGGGTCCACACGGCACGGCACTGGCCGACAGCATCGCCGAACAGTATCCACTGGCGTTGATCGATGAGTTCCAGGATACCGATCCGCTGCAATGGCGCATTTTCCAGCGTATTTATGCCGATCGTCCGGACACGGGCCTGCTGCTGATCGGCGACCCGAAGCAAGCCATCTACGCCTTTCGTGGCGCGGATATCCATACCTATCTCGCCGCCCGCGAACAGGCTCAGGCGCCCACCTGGACGTTGACCACCAACTACCGTTCCACCTCGCCCTTGGTCGATGCGGTGAATCGTGTGTTTCGCCATGCGGATCGATGGCCGCTGGGCGCGTTTGCGTTCGGGCATGGCATGCATGGCTTGCCGTTTCAACCGATCGCCTCCTCTGGCACGCAACGCCGTTTGATGTACGACGGCCGGCCCATCGCTGCCATGCACCTGGAGATTTTCCCCAGCGATAAGCCGATGGGCGTGGGCACCTATATGGAAATGGCTGCTGCGTATGCGGCGGCGCACATCGTCGACGTGCTGGATGCGGCGCAAACCGGCCGCTGCACATTTGTTGATGCGCATCAGGCAGACACCGCACTGCGTCCGCGCGATATCGCCGTGCTGGTGCGCAATCGCCGCGAAGCCGCTTGCATCCGTACCGCGCTCCGGCAGCGCGGCGTCAGCAGCGTCTATCTTTCGGAAAGCGATTCGATCTACGCCACCGAAGAGGCGCCGGATATTTTGCTTTGGTTGCAAGCTTGCGCCATGCCGGCTTCCGATCGCGCCATGCGCGCGGCCTTGGCGAGCGCCACCATGCAGCGCAGCCTGGCGGAGCTGGATCGGCTCAACGATGACGAAGCGTATTGGGAAGCATGCAGTGATCGCTTTCGCCAACTGCAAAACGTATGGCAACGCCACGGCGTGCTGGCGATGCTGCATAACCTGCTGCATGCCTTCGACCTGCCAGCTCGATTGTTGGCGAAGCCCAATGGCGAGCGCGTGCTGACCAATCTTCAGCATCTGGCGGAGCTGCTGCAACACGCCGCCGCGAATCTGGATGGCGAGTACGCACTTATTCGCTATTTGTCGGCACAGATTGCGCGCGCCAGCGAAGGCGAAGCGGAAACCGTCGAAGAACAGGTGGTGCGGTTGGAAACCGAAGCCGACCTGGTGAAAGTCATCACCGTGCACAAGTCGAAGGGCTTGCAGTATCCGGTGGTGATGCTGCCGTTCGTCTGCCGCTTTCAAGATGCGCCACGCGGCAGCCTGCAGCCGTGGCATGACGATCGCGGCCAGGCATGGATCGATCTGCAACCGGATGACGACGCCAAGGCCCGCATGGCGCGCGAACGCCTGCAGGAGGATTTGCGCCTGCTCTACGTCGCCCTGACCCGTGCCGAACACGCGTGCTGGCTGGGCGTAGCATGCGTCGCCGATGGACAGAGCCGTAATGCGGGGTTGCATCGTTCCGCATTCGGCTATGTGCTCGGCGGTGGCGCTGTCATCGAGCCGGACGATCTGCTGCCACGCATCGACGCGATGCAGGATGGCAGCGGCGGTATCACGGTGAACGTGGCGATGGAACCGCCCGGCGTGCGCGTCTATCGACCGCGGCAGTTACCGCATGGCGAACGGCAGGCGCGCATCTACACGCTTGCACCACCCGAAGCGTGGTGGATCGCGAGCTACAGCGCACTTACGCACGGCGAAGGCGAACCGGCACGGCATGCCGCGCCCGAAACAGCCACGCAAGACATCCTCGCGGAAGTTGCGCGCGAACCGGCCGAATGGACGACGCCCGCCATCGATTACGGCATGCACGCGTTCCCGCGTGGCGCGGAGGCCGGCACGTTTTTGCATGACTTGCTGGAGTGGATCGCCGAAACCGGCTTTGCCGCGGTCGCCGGCGATACCGCAGCGCTAGAACAGCAGATCGCACGGCGCTGCCAGCGACGCGGCTGGCAGGCCTGGATCGCGCCACTCAGCCAATGGCTGCCCGCGCTATTGCAAACGCCGCTGGCATTGCCCAATGGCGGCACGCTGGCGCTGGCGCAGCTCGCCGATCGCACGCGCTATCAGGCCGAACTGGAATTCTGGTTCGAGGCGCATCGCGTCGATACGCAGCAGCTCGATCAGATGGTCACCCGTCACACGCTGGACGGATTGCCGCGCCCGCTGCTGCCGGCCCATCGCGTCAACGGCATGCTCAAGGGTTTTATCGACCTGATCGTCGAACACCAGGGACGCTATTACGTGGTCGACTACAAATCCAACTGGCTGGGCGACACCTCCGCCGCGTACACGCCGGCCGCCATGCGCGATGCCTCGCTGCAGGCACGCTACGACCTGCAATACGCCATCTACACGCTGGCCTTGCATCGCCTGCTGCGTGCACGCTTGCCGGACTACGACTATCAGCATCATGTGGGCGGTGTGTTGTATCTGTATCTGCGTGGTGTGGATCAGGTCGGGCATGGCGTGCATGTGGAGCGTCTGCCATGGACATTGATCGATGCGATGGATCGCCTGTTCGCGCGGGAGGCGCATGCGCATGTCGCATGAAGCCATGCTGGCCTTGCTTGCCGAAGCGGTAGCGCGACACGTGCTGCGCTCGCTGGATCTGGCGTTCGCGCAATTCATCGCCGAGTGCGATCCGGCGGCCGATGCATCCCTGCTATGGCTGGCCGCGTTGACAAGCCGGCAATTGGGCGATGGGCATCCATGCCTGGATCTGCGTGCGCTGCCTGCATTGGCGCAGGAGCAGGCATGGCCGGATGCGTGGCTGGAACAGCTTTCCAACGTGCCGGCGCCGGTATCGCGGTTGGTGGCCGACGCGCAGGGGATGCCGGAGCACGCACCGTTGGTGCTGGATCGACATCGGCTCTACTTGCGCCGTTATTGGAACTACGAGCGCCGCATCGCCGAAGGCATCACTGCGCGGCTGGACGACGCGATGCTGCCCGCTGCCGCGTTGCGCGACGAACTGCAGCGCTTGTTTCCTGCACCCAACGCCGATGCCGTTCACTGGCCGCGCGTCGCTTGCGCACTGGCGGCACGCGGCGCCTTCAGCGTGATCACCGGCGGTCCAGGCACTGGCAAAACCACCACCGTGGTGCGTTTGCTCGGCTTGTTGCAAACCTTGCAATTGCAGCAGCATGCCACGCCGCTGCGCATTCGGCTGGCCGCGCCTACCGGCAAGGCCGCCGCGCGCTTGAATGCATCCATTGCGCGACAGATCGCCTTGCTCGACGTGCAAGAACATGTGCGCGCCGCCATTCCGCTGGAAGTGGAAACCCTGCATCGATTGTTGGGCGCGCGCCCCGACAGCCGCCGCTATGCGTACGACCGGCGGCGTCCATTGCACGTGGACGTGCTGGTGATCGACGAAGCGTCGATGATCGATCTGGAAATGATGGCGGCCGTGCTGGATGCGCTGCCGACGCATGCGCGCCTGATCCTGATCGGCGACAAGGATCAGCTCGCCTCCGTGGAAGCCGGCGCGGTGCTGGGTGAACTGGGCCGGCGCGCCGAACAAGGCGGCTACAGCCATGCCACCGCGGAATGGTTGCGTGCGGCAAGCGGCAATGACGTTACGGCGTTCGTGCACGACGATGCCTTGCCGCTCGATCAGCACATCGCCATGCTGCGCAGCAGTCATCGCTTCGATGCCGCCAGCGGAATCGGCCGGCTGGCGGCCGCGGTGAACCTGGGCGATGCAACGGCTGTGAATGCGTTGCTCGATTCGCCGTCGAGCGACATTGCCTGGATGCCGGTTGGCGCAAGCGCCGCCCCCGTCGCCATATGGGCCATAGACGGACAGGTCGATCGATATGCGACATCGCAGGCGCATGACCGGCCGCAAGGGTTTCGTTACTACCTCGATCGCTTGCAGCAGCAGCGCCCTTCCCTCGACGCCGATGACCTGCAACACCGACGCTGGGCGCAAGAGGTGCTGGAAGCGTTCAACCGTTTCCAGGTGTTGTGCGCGGTGCGCAAAGGTCCTGCCGGCGTCGAACGCCTGAATCACGACATCGCCGCCGCCCTGCTCACCGAGGGTCTGATCGAATCCGACCGCGGCTGGTACGAAGGCCGGCCGGTGATGATCACGCGCAACGACTACAGTCTTGGGCTGATGAATGGCGATGTCGGCGTTACCCTGCGCATGCGTGGCAGCGATGGCGAGCGCCGGTTGTATGTGGCGTTTCCGGTTACGCGTGGTGCGTCCTCTGGCTTGCCGCAGGACGACGATGCATGGGTGCGCTTTGTATTGCCTTCGCGACTGGGCGACGTAGAGACTGTCTACGCCATGACGGTGCATAAGTCGCAGGGCTCCGAATTCGAACACACGGCGCTCGTGCTGCCAGACGATGCGCCGGCGATACTTACGAGGGAGTTGCTCTATACCGGCATTACGCGTGCGCGCCGGTGGCTGAGCCTGGTCGGTACACAGGCGGCGATTGAGCAAGCGTTGGCGCAACGGACGCGGCGGTATTCGGGGTTGGGCGAGCGGCTGGTTGGCTCGTTTGGTGCCTAGGCAATTCCAACATTTCGATGCAAAAAACGCCACGTCCCTTGTGGCCGTCACTCCCGCGAAAGCGGGAATCTACTCTCAGGGATGTATCAGGGCAAAATGGATTCCTCGCTCCTCAAAGCCGAGCACATCCCTGTGCTCTCCCCGCGTGCCCGCGTTCGCGGGAATGACGCTTGTATGGGTTGCCGCAGACGTATACGGGGGCGACGCGAATTTCTTGCCGGACAATAGTGGGCGAAGACCGGAATCTATGCTCCAGGTTGACGATGGATGCCAGCGTTCGCCACTTGTTCTCCGAAAAAAACGCGGTTCGCCAAATGAAGTCTCGACACGTAACGTAAGCGAGGTTTTATCTGCAAATTCAACGCTATCGATTCGTCATCCCAGCGAAAGCTGGGATCCAGTGACTTGCAAAGCGTGAAAGACACTGGATCCCAGCTTTCGCTGGGATGACGGGATATGGAGTCTTCCTGCAAAATCGGCAGCTGTTTTGCCCAGGCAGCAATAGGCCTTCGCCGGAATGGCGGTAGGAACATATGCAAATGTCGACACAGCTACCAACACTTGCCGTTCGCATTCGCCGCAGCATCCGTCCCATCAGGCAATCTCCGCCCGGCATGGTCAATCGACAGGCTTCCACATGCATCGGCCGCCTGGCGATCGATCGGTATGGCCGTTGCGACAAAACCTTCGACCGCATCATCCGCGATGCTCAAAACCACGTGGTAATACCCGTGCTGCGATACGGCCGGATCGGCAAAACCCAGCTGACCGAGGTCTTCGGCATAGCGGTTGTACGTGGCATGCCAACGCTCCTGCGCCTGCGCGACGGCCATCAGCATGTGGTGGGCATCGGTACGGTGCGAACGAAACGCGTAGCGCGCATAGGATTGCGTGGCAATCGCGGCCAATATCGCAACAATGGCCACCACCACAACCAATTCCAACAACGTGAATCCGCGCGAACGTTCCATCACTTGCCTCCTTTCAATAATCGGGCGTCAAGATCGACCAGGAACGGCGACGCCATAGCGGGCTGTCGAGGGAAAGCGGCAGGTCGAATTCACCCTTTCCTCCTTTCAATTTCAGGCCGGGCAGTATCAGCTTGCCGCCGCCTACCTGCATGGCGACTGGCAAGGTCCCTGGTGTGGACGGCGGGTTTTCCAACCGCGCGCCTGCGTACGATGCACCGCCGAATGCGACGATCGATCGCGCTGCGCCAGTTGCAGCATCGATTGCCGCGATGGCGCCGCCGGGTTGATCACCATTTGGAATCAGCGTGTTGAACAGCACCGTATTCGTGCTGAAGAAGGCCGTGGGCGTGCTGATGACGCGCTCACCTACTGCAACGTCCAGGTCGATACGCCATCCTCCCGCCTTCATCGGCACGGCATGCGAAGTGAGCGTGCGTAACGTCGCACTGCCAGCAGCGGGGTCGCTGGCCGTCACTTCGTTCAATGTCTGGGCGACAAGACTGCTCCGCGCCACCGGGCCGTCGCCCTTGTCGCGAATGCCGTAGATCGATTGGACGGTGGTGTCGGTCTTGTCGCTATTCGCCAGATATCTGCCGGTGCCGAAGACGACGATGAAACGGTTGGTGGCCGGATCGGGCATCAGCCGTGGCATCACGGTGATCGGCTGCGTGCCGGGTTCGGCAGGCCGGTAGGCCAAGGTCACCTTCCATTCCGATGGTCTTGACGACGAAAGATCGAAGCGCCATAGGTTGCCGGCAAGATCGCCGGCGAAGGCGACATCGTCGACTTGATCGTTGTCGTAATCGCCCAGTACCGGCGTGGAAAGGCCGTAGGCTTGCACACCGTCGATGGCGGGTGTCTTGAGTTCGGCGATCACCGCGCCGGTTTGTGCATCCAGTACGAACAGCGCGCCGTAGCCTGGTGGTATGCCGGCCGCATCTTCACAGCGAAGTGGCTTCTCCGGCTTGCTGCAATCGGCGAAATAGCCGTTCGGAACCAACACCGCCCAGCGACCGTTCGCCAAGCGCGCAATCGCTGGTTGACCGTAGGTGTAACCAAGATCGGCGGGGTGATACTCATTGCCCGCCTCCGAAGTGCCGGCCGGCGCATCGGCATCGAATTCCCATAGCACGGTGCGCTCGGGAGAGGCCTCGCTTGCGGATGTCGGCTCGGTAACGTCCAAGGCGTAGATGCCGCGGCCGCCGAGCCGCAAACCGCCGACGAGCAAGGTATGCCATTGACCGCCAAAGAACACATCGCGGGTGACCGGCGTGGCATCGACCGTCGGCTGGAATTGAAAACCTTGCGCATGGGTGAGGTTGCCCAGGTTGCGGTACGCCGCGCGTGGCACGAAGGCCCAGGCTTCCTTGCCCGCATTTGATCCACTGTCGTAAGCCACACACAGTTGGCTGTTGTCTTGCCTTTTGCAGACCGGCATCGGCGCATGGAAGGCATGCAGCATGCCGTCATTGGCGGCGATGTAGAGAAACGGCTCTCGCCCAGCATGTTGTGCGACGAAGGACGCGTAGCTTTGCGCACCCGATGCCGCTTCCGGTGCCCCGTTCGGCCACGCGTCTTGATAATTGCCGGTGGGATATCCGACGTAGACCGCCTGCGCATCCACGATGGCACCCAGCAGGCTGGTGCGTGCGCGCAGGCTTCCATCGAGTTCACCGGCCCGACCTCCGCGCAGGTAATCGACGCGCGCTTCCAGCGTATCGTTGGAATGCTCCGGCTCCGGCCACATCAGGCCTAGTTTTTGTTCCGCGTCGAACGGCGCCGATGGCTCGAAGGCAATGCCGGAAACCACGCCCACCGCGTTTTTGCGTGCGCTGAGTATCGTCCGGCTCGCGGGCGATCGGCTCGTAAGCAGCGTACCGGCATCCCAAACAATACCGTTGTTCGTGCCATCGACATTCAGCGCCATCGCATGCAGTACGCCGGACCAATCGATGGGATCGTAGCCGCCGTGGAACGCAAGCGTTCCGCTTCCCAGCACGCTGCTGTTCAAGCCGAGCACCGCGAGCGACGGCACGGCTTGCGTGCGATCCAGCGGCACCGGGCTGAGCTCCACAGTGGCTGGAAGGCTGGTCTGCGCAAAGCCCGTCATGCACATGCACAGCACGATCATGCATACCAGCCACCTCCGCATGGGTTCAGCGTAGCGCCGGCGCATCGAACGTACTCTGCACAATGCTCACGGCGTTGGCGTTACCGCCGGTGGCACGTGCCGTGATGCGATAGATATGAACGGCCACCTGCCCCTGCCCGCCATTGTTGGGTCCGGTGTTGCCGGACTCGTGCAAGCCACCCACACCTGGCGGACGCTCCACGCCGAGGTCTTCGATGATGTAGCGGGGATCTTTCGCCAGCTTTGCGGTGGCCTGGCTCGGGTGGCTGGTATAGCCCCGACGTGCCGGCCCCATGTATGGCACGCCGATGTCGGATATCCAGCCCGGCGCCGACTGGAATCTCGCCACGTCGCCCTTGGCTGCGTACGGCACACCGTACGAGCGATACACCACGCATCCATCGTCCCGTGAAATGGCGTTTTCCGTGCAATGCAAACGCGCGCCGGGCTGGCTGGCTCGCGTCCACAACATATATTCCGCGCCGCGCAATGCCGTGTCGCCGCTCATGCGCGCTTGCTGCGCACTGCGCAGGCTGCCGGCCATGCGTTCCTGCAGCAATGCGTGCTGCGAGGCGGCGATGGCAAGCATGCTGATAAGCAGCAGGAAAATCAGGGCCATTAGTAGTGCGAAGCCGCCTTGTGTTCGTTCTGCTCTTCCAGCTTGGAAAAAATCTTCACGCTCGGCTTTCGCAGAGGTGATAGCCCTAAACGCAGGTTCTCTATTGCCAGTCATCCACATGTCTACATCCTTGCTATCGCGCTACGGATTGGCGTTACGCACCGCCACTACCGCAGTGAATTCACGCCGCAACATGGGCAACGGAAAACCCTGCTGCGCCGGCGTTATTTTTCTAACGGGATCGGTCGGCGCGCGCGGCTCAAAAATGCCATCCGCGGCGTAGCTGTACGCCAATTCGCCGGGCTTCAGCGAGTACAGCGGTATCTGTCCATCCATCAGCAAATCCACTTCGATCAGGCTGACCGAGCGCCACAGGCACCCTCGATCGTTGCTGCCATGAATCGGCAGCGACACCGACGGACAATCCGCATGCGTGCTGTTGTCGACCTGCTCAGCGGTGTAATAGCGCACGCTGCCGTCGGCTAGCTGCACGCCGTATCGGAAATCCAGCCGTTCAACACCACGTGCGATTTCCTGTGACTGGCCATTGACGCGCCTTACCAATGCGCCGGTGGTGTGCCCTGCGCCATCGCCGTTGTCGATCACCTTCAGGAAATACGTGACCGTTTGCACGTCGCGGCCCACACTGAACACCTTCGGCGCCGCCATGTGCTGGAACACGTGCGGCTGCACGAAATTGTTGCCGGTAGACGCCGGCTCACTGCTGCCCATGCCGGTGACGGCGAAGATCTGGGCGCTGGAGCAATCGGCCAGCATCATCAGCGGCGGGTCGCCCTTTATTTGCTTGAGGGTGGTTTCATTCGGCAGTGGCCTCATGAGGATGCTGAGCGAACCGTCCGCGTGACTCACCAGTGTGCTGCCTTTCGCTCCGCCGTCCTGAGAGACGATCCAGCCGCCCATGGGGTTTACGTAGCGCACGGTCAGCACCGACGCACCGATCACGCGACGATCCACTGCCTTGCCCATGATGGGAATGCCGAAACCACTGGGATTGCGCTTGTTGCTGGGCTCCACCGGTGCGCAGGTGCTTGCCGTGCAGTCGTAGCCGCGCATGGCCAGGAACGAAGGTAAGGAATACGGCTCGCCCGGCGCAGCGGGATATGCGCCACCCCACGGCGTAGTGACGTCGCTCAACGCGCTCATCAGCGCATTCGGATCGCTGGCATAGACCGTGGGTGCGCGCAATTCGTCCAGATGAGGGCCGGCGACGCTCGCACGCGCTGCGCCGCCGGTGCCGGTGCAGTACTGGGCGCCGGCCATCGACAGGTCGTGCTTGATTTGCGTGATGGCGAAACGTCCCTCTTCCTGCAGGCGCGCGAGTTGCTCGTGCGCGCGGCGGCTGTCGGCGGTGGAAGCAAACACGGCCACGATGCCCGCGCCTACCAGCAACCCAAGTGCCATGGCGATCATCAGTTCCACCAGGGAAGCACCCGCGCAACGCGTCATGGCTGGAATTCCCAGGCGAAGCTTTGCGGCTGCGCATCGGCGTCGACAAGCCGGCGCTCGCTCCAGGTCACAACCATCGAGCAATTGCCGCCATAAGGCGGGCGCATGGGAATCTGCTCGCGCGACGGCAACTGGGCCAAGCCATCGGTCTTGCAAGCGATGCTGGCCTTGGCCTGCGGCAAAAAAGTCGTGAGCTGGCCGCTCCAGCGCTGCCGATCGTGCTGTGCCAGTTGCGAGGGCGTGCAGCCGCCGCTGCAATCCTGGGCGCCGGCATCCGGATAGTTGCCGTTGTAATCCCCACTCCACACGCCAATGGGATTGGCCTGCATGCGCTCGGCCATGTTCTGCGCCAGGAAGGTCACCTGCGTGCGCAAGTACGCCGCCTGATTGGAGCGCGCCGCCACCACCATCAATCCCGCCGCACCGAGCAGGCCCACGCTGAAAATCAGCATGGCCACCAGCACCTCGATCAACGTAACGCCTCGCGGGCAAGGCAGCAGCGGCATCGGCAACTTTCCCTGTAGAACCTGCCTGCACTGTGGCCGCGCGGCCGCGCCCGCGTCAGTCGGCCGTCGCCCTATCCTGCGGTCCGAATCCCGCCAAGCCGCCAGAGCTTGCAGGCCGCACAACACCTCCTTAAACTATGCGGCTCCGCCGGAATAGCTCAGTTGGTAGAGCGGCGCATTCGTAATGCGTAGGTCGTAGGTTCGATTCCTATTTCCGGCACCACATGCTCGTTTCATACCGTCCAACGGCGTCTGATGAAACCACGAAAACCCGCTTATAGGCGGGTTTTTTTGTGCCATACCGTCCAACGCCATCCAATTGAAGCCAGACAAACGTGGGGGTATCTTCGGGGGTACATTCCCCCGTTGGGGGTATCTGGCCCAGGAAAGCCCCATGGCGAGCGACACCGGCAAGCTCACTGTTCTCAAGATCAAGGCCGCAAAGCCTGGGAAGCATTTCGACGGCGGCGGATTGTTCCTGCATGTCACCGAATCGGGACGCTACTGGCGCATGAAGTACCGTCACGCCGGCAAGGAGAAACTGCTGGCGCTCGGTGTGTACCCCGAGGTGGGTCTCAGCGAGGCACGGCAACGACGCGACGATGCACGCACCCTCCTCCGCGACGGCAACGATCCTGGGCTGATCAAGCGAGACCGGAAAGCAGCCAATGCGGAGGCCGCAGCGAACACCTTTGCCGCCATTGCCGATGAATGGTTGAAGAAGCAAAAGCCGCGGCTGGCGGAAGCCACCTATGCAAAGGCGTCCTGGACGCTGCATGACCTGGTAAACCCATGGATCGGCCACCGTCCGATCTCTGAGATCGACGCGCCGGAAATGCTGAAGGTGCTGCGCCGGATTGAGGAACGCGGCGCACACGAGACCGCGCATCGTACGAAGCAGCGCTGTGGGCAGATCTTCCGCTACGCGATATCCACCGGCCGCGCCAAGCACGACCCCACCGCCGACCTACGCGGCGCCCTCTCTCCAGTCGTATCCAAAGCCCGCGCCGCAATCACTGACCCCGCGAAGGTGGGCGAGCTACTTCGTGCCATCGAAGGCTATACCGGAAGCCTGGTTGCGCGCTGCGCTCTCAAGCTGGCGCCACTGGTCTTCGTGCGGCCTGGCGAGCTGAGGCAGGCCGAATGGACGGAATTCGACCTAGACCACGCACAATGGCGTATCCCCGCCAGCAAGATGAAAATGCGGGACGAGCACATCATCCCCCTCTCCACCCAAGCTGCTGCCGTCTTGCGCGAGCTACAACCACTCACAGGCCGTAGCCGCTACGTCTTCCCAGGAGAACGCAGCGCCAGCCGTCCGATGTCAGAGAACACGGTCAATGCTGCCCTGCGCCGGCTTGGCTTCGACAAGGAAACGATGACCGGGCATGGCTTTCGTGCGATGGCGTCGACCCGACTCAATGAAATGGGCTGGTCCGCTGACGTGATCGAGCGACAGCTTGCCCATGCCGAACGGAACAAGGTGCGCGCCGCCTACAACCGTGCCCAGTACCTGGCCGAACGCAAGAAGATGATGCAGGCCTGGGCGGATTACCTGGACACCTTAAAGGCCGGCGGAAACGTGGTGGCTATTGGCAGTAAGAAAATCGGCTAGCCGAGCTCAGCAAGGCGGCGTAACCGTGATCTGATGATCTCGATGGGCCCTGGTCAAGATCATTTCGCGGATAACCGAACAGTTGTCTAAACAGTTGTCAAGGGGAGCGGCTTATTGAGTTTTGTTCCCACCTGTGATGAATTGCAAGAACGAATCTGATCACAGGAAGGGGAATCAAATGAATGACAAAAAGACAAATGTTCCAACCAAGCCACTAACACCGGCCAAAGAGAATTACAAAGACCGTTTACCTACTCACGATCACGGTATTACGCGAAAGGATAGTCAGGTTACTAAGGTAACCAACTCACTCCCTCCTCCGCCACCCAAAAAGAAGTCGTAACTTCGTCCAATCATGGACACTTCGCTCGAACGCCATAATTTGCTTTGGGCAATCCAGAGATCTTCGCGATATCACGCGAGGCGGCAAGCTTTTTTTGAGCGCTGGCGCAGGGTAACTGCTGGAATAGGGGTAATTTTCAGCTCTGCAGCTGCGACGGATTTACTCAAGGAGGGCAGCCATGGTGCAGCCCTCGTGGCAGCTTTTATAGTTGCAATTGCATCAGCGCTTGATTTAATTGTTGGAACTGCTGATATGGCGTGGCAACATCGCGAATTGAAGGGTCGATTCATTGCAATAGAGGCTGAAATCCTAGAGTCGCCAGACCAGCCAGAAGAATCGACCATTCGGGCATGGCAAAAAGAACGCCTTGCCGCAGAGACAGATGAGCCAGCGAAATATGTAGCTCTCGACCTCCTTTGCGAAAACGAACTGTCACGAGCCCAAGGAGACGAAGATAGAGTAATTCTGACTCTTTGGGAGAGGCTCACCGCTCATTGGTGGCGGTGGGAAGATTTAGTTTCAAAAGCAGCAAAGCGCCCCTTATCGTCTGCCTGACATGCGCAATGGCTAAACGCTAACGCTCGCAAATACTGAGACGGTCGAAATTTGCGGAGCCTCAGAAGCCAAGGAAACAACAATGAAATTAGGTCCCTTTTTGGTGGATCAGCTTGTCTCGAAGCCGGTGCAAGACATTTCGGATGGACTCGTCCTCGTTGGACAACAACTCTACATACGATGCGTCTTGGAGCACTACCCGGCCGTCATGATTCCACTCGATGGTGACGGACGTTTTTTCGAATATGCGCCAAGATTAGACCGAAAAATGGCCTTAAAATTACCGTTCGTCGGCCTGTCAGTACAATTCAGCGACCCATCGACGCTCGATTCTCAAACGATGAGGCAACGTGATATCACTAAATGGCCGCAAGGGTGGCTAGTCGTGACGGATGGGGCTGGCGCATGCATTTCTGTCGTGCTCGAAGAGCGAAGAGAGCAAACATACCCGTACCTAGTGCAACTTGACGGCTTCAAACTGCTAAATCCTACCAATGTCAACCATGGGTCACTTTGGTTTAAAGAATGGAGACTTCTTGGCCGAACCGCTTCAGGTGACGAACTCGAAGTTCCGAAAGGGCAACCTAATGACATTCCAACATTAGAGTAGAGACTAGATTTCGCTCCTGCGCACGTCGGTGCGGCTTTGGTTATGTTCGGCTATAACTCCATCGATGCCGGTTTCGTCCCGATATTTTTTGGCTCTTCTGCAGCGACAGGATTTTCGTACATCCTTCCCGAACGATCATATCTGGTGCATCCGCTTGCTTGATCAAAGCCAATCCGTGTTTAGCCTGTTGCGCATGGCCGACTCATTTTTTGCAAGTTAGGCAAATCCTGGCAAGTTCAGGCAAGCTGTATGAGCTCTACCCCTTAACTAAGGGAGTAGTCCACCAGTCCAGCGCTGGCGATTCATAATCACTGAGGCCTGTGAACCATTCGGGAACCTTAACCAGAAGTGTCGCGATCTCTGGCAGCCTACTGTTCAGTGGGTTGATCTCAACCGCTCTTTTCCGGGCCCAGGACAACCATTGTTGCGTATCCGGATCATTGCTTCTTCCTTGTTCCTCAATAGCCATCTGTGCGGCTTCGCAAAAGCGCTGCAACCTTTCCGATCGCTCCCATTGCTCCATCGCGGCCACTAGGCGAGCGCGTAGAATTCTTTCGCCCTCTGCTTTGCGACGCGTTCTCTCCTTCTCCTCTTTTTCGCGCTGCCACTGCCGGTCACGTTCTTCCAGTCTGTGACGGCGAACCTTAAGTGCCTCCGCCACTACTGCAAAGCTGCGCACGATGTCTGGCAACTTCTGCTCCAATCTAATCGTCCTTGAATCTGCCCAATTGCGTCGAACGACGGAGTCAACATATTCATCTATGCAGAAGGTTAGTTCGTTTGTTGAAACCCATTCGTACTCCGGGAAGGTGTAGGAAGGAACTTTTGGCTCCCATCTCGCTCGACGCGAGCGATCAGGTTCTGGCGGCCTCGGCTTGATACGCTTTGTTAAGCGCTCCTTTAGAACAACGCTCATCGACTCGCCATCGCACTCAACGACAGTCTCCTTTTTGCCGGTGATACTCCAGCGACAACCTGATGATTCTGACGCCTTAATGAGGGCATCTAAGATGCGCATTGATCTATCAAATGTGTTTGGCGAAATGCTTATATGCAAAGAGGATCCGTTCCCAAGGCGAAGGCGTCCCTCATAAACCGTAGCGCCTTTATGCTGCTTCAACGTCTGCGCAACGAGCTTATGCGGTCTATCCAGGCTCTCCTGAAACAACACTTCAATCTCTATCTTTTTGGCTTCGTCACTCTTCCGACGCAAGGCCTCAGATAATTCATCGATTAATTGAACCGTGAAATGGATTCGCCCCTTCTCTGCTTGAGGAAAATCCGCCGATCTTGGCACTGTTCGCTCCGACTTGGCCTTAGCCCAATACCCTCTGCCTGGAAGAGGAATCTTTGCTTTCCTACACGCCTTTCCCAGTGCCACATCCGATACGCCTATTTCTCGTGCCAATAGCAGCAACGGTGTAGACCAAACCTTTTCGAATAGCTCGTCCCACGAATAACTGACTGTGTCGTACATCGGCGGCCCTCGCTTTGGAGCGAACGTGATACTTGACATCAATATGTGATGGGAGCACATTCTGACCGTCCCCGCCAATTCGGGGACCAGGTTTGGCGACCTGGAATAAATAAGGCGCAACGGCGCCGATGGCGCTTTTTTTGTGCCCGTTGCGTACACGTCCCCTTATGGCGGGCGTGCAGGGCAGCCTTCGGGCTGGCCGGGTTCCTTATTTCCCGGTTCGCCAACCCTACACGTCCGCCACCCTTGTCGCAGGGGCATGGGTGGCTCACTAACCGCAGCAGGGGGTGAGTCATGAAAAACGATGGCATTTCACAAAGTGAGCCGCGCAAGTTAAAGATTGACGAAGCAAAAGTCTGCCAGCTCGTAGCTGTGCTGAAGGAAATGTGGCCGGACTTATCGCCGGTCAAACCGGAGCTGAAAGTGGTGCCTTCTGAGACGAAGACAAATTTCAGCAACCTATGCAGCGATCCCGTAGTCGTTGACAGCGCGAATCATCTGCTGAGAGAAAACTTGCCTGAAGAATTCAAGAGAGAAGTTGGGGCTTACGAATTCGCGAGATCAGACGAAAAGGCGCAGGCCGCTCTAACCACGCGCTCGGCCGAACACGGCGGCGTAATACGGTTTCCCCGGGCACGCAAACGCGGCGCCAAAGTGCGCACCGGTCCTTGCGCACGCGTCATTCCGTTGCCCGGCAACTTCATCGGTGAAGACTTGGATAAGCGATTCGAGTTCACCCGTAAGTACGCCAGCGACTGGCAAACCGATGACCCGGATGGCGTCTCGGAGATCGACTGGCACAGGCGTCTGTGGATCGAAGGTGCTTTCGAAAGCCTCCATAAGCGACCCATGACCGATCACGACAAGCGCACGCAGGTAGTCGTAGGCCGCGCTCGCATCGATACGCGAAATCGCGTCAAAGCATACCTCGAAAGACGTGGCGTCGATCTCGATAAGATTCGCAACGCCGAAGAGGCGTTATTTGCGCTGTTCGGCTTAGTGGAGGCGAAGCCATGAACGCCGTTGTTTTACAGATGCCTAATGCTGCGCAACGTCGCGCCAAGCTGCGCATGGACCGGACAGACATCGAGGGTCGCTATCGCTGGATGAAGGAAAACCGTGACAAATGGGAAGTCACAGAGGTCAATGGCTTTGAGCCCGAGGAATATATCGAACCCAGGGTTCGCCAACTTGTCAACATACTGGACAAGGTGTGGGGACCAGTGCCCAAACCAACCGTCGCCGAAATGAAGAAAGAGATAGCTAAAGGCCGAAAGATCATCGAAGAGCGCAACCGGATCAAGGCTTGGCTCGCAGTTCGTGGCGTTGATTTAGGCACTATCAGTTCGGCAGAGGAAGCGCTGTCCTGCATGTTCAGTCTCGTGAGGGTCTGCTCATGATCGCGAAGATCATTCCCTTCCCTATGCGAGGCCGCGCGCGGTCAGTGCATGCATCAAAAAAGAGAGACGAACTAGCAACACCGCTGCGCGATTCGCACGCTACTGCAGACCGCAGCGAAATAGCAACGCCCATGCATTGGACGCCGTACGATGACCATATCTACGAGACACTCGTTCGATGGGGCGTGAGCGCGCACGAAGCTGCGTCCAAGATAGAACGAGACATTGCTAGCCGTAATAGGCCGGATGACGGTAGTGACCGCCTTCTGCTTCAGGCGCGCGAGGCGCTACGATCGGCCAAAGAGCTGAAGCGCTGACGTTTATGCCGCGCCTAGGACGGCCATCTGAACACCGGGCACCTTCCCCGGCTGGCGCGGCTCCCTTTGAAGGGCGCAGAGGTGTGCGCATGTCAGATGAAACAAAGTTCAACATGTTGGCATTGGCTGGTCCTTCAGCTGAGGAACGCGAAAGGATTCGCAAAGAAGAGCAAAAAAAAGAGGAGATCGAAAAGCGAATCATCAGCCGCGTAAGCCGCATCCAAAAAATTGCCATGAACGTTCCCCATGAGAAGTTGGCGGAGCGTGTGTCTTGGCTAATGGTTATGCTTCACGAGGAGCGCCAACTAATGCGCAGATATAAAAAGCTGGCCGAATCTCACCGATCAGATACGGTCATATTGAGGGCTGAACGTGATTCTGCGCGAGAAGTGGCGCAAGAGTTCGGGGTGATCTACTACCAGCACAAACATGCGCGGAAGGCCGCCACTGACACAAGGCATGCGCGCAACAGGGAACTGCGCGATTCCGCAAGGGGCCTATGGGAAACCTGGCAAGAATTCCCTGGGCTCTATGCCAATAAAGATACGTTTGACGAAGAAGTTTCGGCCAAGCTGAAACTAAAGAAAGACACGCTTCGGAAATGGCGCGAGGGTTGGCAAAAGTCGTCGGTATGACTGGTATGTGTTAGTACGTACCGGCTTCTATTAGCAGGTAGCGATGACACGCTGATCTTGATGTAAATAATACGAACCGTCCAAACCAACAAGGGACGGTCTAGCGCAACTTGCGGCCGCCCTTCCCAACTGAGGGCGGCAAAATGCAGCACGAATCTACCCCGCAGTATCTACGCGTCTCCGACATAGTCACGACCCGCAGAGCCGGTAAGCCGGAAAAGCCCGGCATTCTCCCCATTTCCAGCGCCACCTGGTGGGCATGGGTCAAAGCTAAGAAGGCTCCGCAGCCCATCAAGCTGTCCCCCGGCGTAACTGTTTGGGACAAAGCCAAAGTGATTGCCTTTGCCGAATCGATGGCAGGAGGCGCGCAATGACTACGGCAAAGCCATCCTCCCTGCCGGTAGCCATCGTCCTGTTCTCACTCCTGCTTATGTTGATAGCGGGGTGCCGACAATGACGCACGCCCAGATACGACGAAGCCAGCCGGTAAGGGCTGGCTCCAAAAACAACAGTCGTCTTGGCGGACGGCCCAACTTTACCATCAAAACCGACCCGTACGATCGTCTCCTGGAGGCGCACCAGCGGATCACCGGCTATGAAGCTCGCGGATCAGGTCGACATGTGCGCATCACCTGCGCTGCCTGCGGAACCGGCACGCTCAAAGTTTCGGTCTCTCGAGCAGATAACGGCAGCGTGCTCCTGCATGCCTTCTGCGGGCATTCGCCAGCCGAGGTGCTCGCGGCACTGGGCATGACTCTTTCAGACCTATTCCCTCTCCGCGACCTCCGCACCCTGACGCCCGATCAGCGCCGTGAGCTGCGCCAGCAATCCCTAATCTCGCGCTGGCACGCAGCGCTCAATGTCCTACGCCAGGAAGCAACCGTCACACTCATCGCCGCCAACCAACTGGAGGACAACAAACCTCTTGCCGACACCGATCTGACTCGGCTTAAGGTCGCCGCCCTGCGCATCTTCGACGCCCAGGAGGTGCTCAATGCACGCTGATGCCACTTCCTCCGTCGGCATTGATGACCTGGCCGCGCGGGAAGTTATCACCGCATCCATTCCCGATGCGATACGGGACGCACTATCCAGGCTCACCAGCGATCCGGGCGCCCTCTTCGAATCGGTGGTGCTCGGAACTCTGAAAGATGTCCGCCAAGCGGATCCTGCCGCCTACGCACGCATCCGCGCTCAGGCCAAGGACGCCAAGGTCAGCGTAGGCCAGCTCGATCGATTGACCATGCCAGACAGGGACGAAGGTGCCGCCGAGATGTTCCCGGCTGTGGAGCTGTGGCCGGAGCCGGTCGATACCGCCGCGGTGCTGGCGGAGCTAACAGAAACCATGCATCGCCACGTTATCGCCGACAGTCCGACGATCACCGCCGCCGCACTGTGGGCAATGCACACCTGGTGTATGGACTTCCTGACGATCTCGCCGCTGGCGCACATCACCGCGCCAGAGAAGCGGTGTGGGAAGACGGTATTGCTCACCGCCCTGTCCAAGGTGGTTTGCCGTCCCCTGCCCGCCAGCAACATCTCGCCCGCCGCTCTGTTCCGAAGCATGGAGCTTTGGCAGCCCACACTGCTGATCGATGAGGCGGATACCTTCCTGCGCGATAACGAGGAGGCCCGCGGACTGATCAATTCAGGCCTATACCGCGAAATCGCTTATGTCATTCGCACGGTCGGTGATGATCACGTTCCGACGCAGTTCCGTACCTGGGGTGCCAAGGTCGTCTGCGGCATCGGCAAGTTGGCCGACACCATCGAAGATCGGTCGATTCCTCTCCGGCTTCGCCGCAAGGTGCCCGGTGAGCGAGTGGATAACATACGGTTATCCGACCAAGCGCTCTGGAAGCGCCTGCAGGCCCGGATAGCCCGGTGGGCAGATGACAACTGCTATGCCATCGAGCAGGCCCGCCCAGCGCCAGCCATCGGCCTCAACGACCGCGCGCAAGACTGCTGGGAGCCGTTGCTGGCGATCGCCGATCTTGCGGGAGGGGAGTGGCCAGCACGCGCCAGAGCGGCGGCCCAGGAGCTTCACGGCATCGAGGAGGATGCGCCCAGCATCAACGCCGAGCTGCTTGCCGATATCAAAGATATCTTTGAACGACGCCAAGCATCCCGCCTGGCAAGTGTGCTGCTGATCGAGCAACTCACCCAGGACGAGGACCTACCTTGGGCGACCTGGAATCGTGGTCGCCCGATCAAGCCACGCCAGCTTTCCGCACGTCTAAGCGAATTCGGCATCAAACCCAAACCGATGCGTGTTGCTGGCGAAGGAGTAGTCAAGGGTTACGACATTGAGGACTTCCGTGACGCCTTCCGTCGATACCTTTCTTTTTCGCAGGAAAATCCCTCCATATCGGTTACACGGTCACAACCGCATAGCAGCGGCGTTTGCGACGGATCGCCCTCAGTTACGGCTTCGGTAACAGATTTGAGTGATCAGTTACCGGTTACACAAGACGTAACCGGTAACCGATCGGATTTGGTCGTAACTCATAGCGTAACCAACGAGCATGCCTCACAAACCGCGCCATCAAGCCATTGTTACCGTGTAACCGATAAAGTCACCTTTCCTGGCAAAAAGGAACAAGGCGACAGGGAGGTGTTCGAGGTATGAACGCCATCGCCCTTATCCGCCAATGCAGGACAGCCGGTATCCAGTTGCAGGCCCGAGGTGATCGCCTGCATGTCGAAGCACCCACGGGCAGTCTGACGCCAGAGCTGCGGCAGGCCCTCGCCGACCACAAAGCCGAACTGCTGGCGCTTCACGCCACCCGCAAGCGCCTGGTGGGGATCGCCGCCTGCCTGGGCATCCCTCGCGCCGTAGTGGACGACCTGCCACTGGACGAACTGCAGGCCACAGCCGAGCAGGCCGCCATAGCTGAGGCTCACAAGGATCGGAACGGCAACTCCCTGACCCACTCCCTTCTCACCTTCTACCTGCGGCGCCTCGCCGATCGGGTGAGCGCATAAGGAGAACCTATGTCGAACGCCGGGCCGGGCGTGCGACTCAGGACAAAGCGGTTAGCTGACTGGAACGCACCGGCTTACCGCATTCATGCCCTTGAGTTGCCGAGATCACCACGCATCACGACTTGTGATGATCTGAAATACAACAATCGGAAATCCACGGTGGATCACCGTGGGCGAAGGTTGACTTATGGGAGCTTGTGGGCAGAGGCCGCTGCACTTTCTTACATGGCGGCGAGCCCGTATGACGTTCGCCCGCACCTCTTGCTTGCGTATTTCGGGCAGGTACTTGCGAGCACGGAGGTGACGATCGCTTATGGTCACCGTTACTTGGCGGCGTGGTGCGCCCGCATGGGCATTGGCCAGAAATGGACATGCATCTTTCCATTTGCCGCTGCGGATGCCCTCGCAGTCCTGTACTGGGGACGTGCTACGCGCGTTGGCACGCGAGTTTCTATCACCACGCGGGCGCGCCATCTCAATATCGCACCTCGCGACTACTCGCTTCTTCGAGAGAAAGCTCTCGAGGCATATCGGCTCCGTTTAACCGAGGCGATTGTGCAGTTTGAACGCGCGCTGACACGAATGGAAATATACGCACCCGCAAATCTTCATACTCAAAGTAGGAACACTGGATTGCCGGCCCGCGGTTCGGAATTCCTCGCGCGCCGTGCCGCGTAAAGCACGGCGACCATTTGGGGCATGAAACGTCACAGTGACGTCTTGGAAGCGTCGCTGACCCCGACAACCTTATCTTTGAGCGAAGACCAACGAACAATGTCCACTGCATGCAATCCAATGACTAGCCTTGAGCCGGAACCCGACAAAGAGGGATCAATCGGCGCAACGAACATGGCGACCACGGACGCATACCAAAGAGATGGGGGGGCATTGATAGTCGCCACTCAAGTCGGCGAAGTCTCTGAAAGAGCGATAAGCCGGTATGCCCTGGCTCCTCAAGTGGGCGCAGCAGTTACGTGCCTGAACTTCATGGAGCACACCCCTGCTTTGAAAGGGGATTTAAATCATGTTGTGGACGAACTTCAGAAGCACTGTGATGCGGTATCAGAGGGCGACCTTTCTCGGGTTGAGCACATGCTGGCGGCGCAGTTACACAGCTTGGACGCCATTTTCAACACGCTTGCGCATCGAGCCAAAATGAACATGGGCACGCACCTGGACGCGACAGAGCGATATCTGAAACTCGCCTTGCGAGCGCAATCCCAATGCCGCGCGACCGCGGAAACGCTGGCTGCCGTTAAAAATCCACCCGTTGTGTTCGCCAAACAGGCCAACATTGCCAACGGACCGCAGCAAGTGAATAACGGAACGCCAATCGCGCACGCGGGACGGAACGAAAACCCGCCAAACGAACTATTGGAGCATGATGATGGCAACTGGTTGGACGCCAGAGCGGCGAGCACGTCAGGCCGCAGCAATCAGACGATGGCAACCGTGGCGGTTATCCACGGGGCCAAGAACTAAAGCCGGCAAGGCTAACGCGAGCCGTAACGCGTGGAAGGGCGGCATACGCCCAATGTTGCGGCAAGTAAGCAAAGCACTTCGCGCACAGCGTGAATGGCTTGGCTAGCAGATGTTGCGTTTAGATTTACTCATCCCGTGTCATGCGGGAAGGTCATCGGTGACCATTAAAGCCGACGATACGGCACCTTAGCCAGCGCACGATAAGTGCAAACAACCCTACGAGTCAGCCGCCAGCCGGACCTCACTCGCGAGTCGGAACGCCAAGCGCATCGTCCGATTCATAACCGCGCATTAGGCACGCCCCTGCCCTCGATCGAGGCCGAGAGCGTACGGCCCCCGCTATTGAGGACGACCAATGACCGACATGCAATTTCCAAACATCGTAGACGCGTATAACGAGGGCGCCCAGACTGGACGGCAGCTCAAATTCAACCAGCTGGCAGGCCAGGCGTATCAGGCGCAGCCCGGGCAGGATCGCGACGCGCTGATCGCGCAGATGGCCGGCCTTGATCCTGGTTCGGCAAATGCGGTCCAAACGAACCTACAAAGCCAGCAGGACATCCATGATGCCCGCATTGGCGCCGCGGCGAACTACGTCCTGCAGAAATGGCAGCAGGCGAAGGGCAACCCCGATGATCCCGGCGTAGAGGGCGCGTATCAGGCGATCAGGCCAATTCTGGACGAATACGGGGCGAACTACGGAAACGGGAAGACCTCCGGTGACAAGTTCGAAGCGTCCGCGTTGCCGCACATCTATGCCCTCGCAAGCAAGTACCAGTACGCGTTGAATCAGAAGATGCCAGCTGCCGTCCAAACGGCTGAATATTTCAACCAATTCCTAACGCCGGACCAGCAGGCACAAGCCGCACTGTACAAGACCGGTAATGCCGCAAGGCCATTGGCTACCAAGCTAATGCCGAAAATGATTCCTGACGGAAAGGGTGGGATGGTCCTTGCGGTGTTCGACAGTACGAGCGGGGGATATCGCCCAGCATCGATCGATGAGACCAATCAGTTAAGCCAAGAAGCGCAAGGGTCTAACGCGCCGAATGCGTCCGCTACCGCTTCCGGAAGTTCGAGCCCGCTTCCTGCCGAAACGCAGATGTACCCAATGAAAGTGCTTGCCAGGATGGCGACAGGTAAGGGCGCACTCAATCCTGACGGCACAGCGAGCGATGCCCTAATAGACGCGGTGATACGGACGGAATCAGGCGGCAATCCGAATGCCGTATCGCCCTCTGGCGCACGCGGCCCGATGCAGCTCATGCCAGGCACTGCAAACGGCTTAGGTGTAAATCCGAATGACCCCGTCCAAAATATCCAGGGCGGACGAGCGTATCTAAATCAGCTCATCAAGCAGTACAACGGCGACGTGGTGAAGGCGTTGCAGGCATACAATGCTGGCCCGGGTCGTGTAAATGCCGCTCAGGGCAATATGCCTCAGGCAGCGTCTTCGCAATTTCCATCAGCCGGACAGGTGGGCTACCAGCCACCGAAGCAGGACAAGTCCCCCGCAGGCTATCGCTGGACGAATAACGGGCAGTCGCTTGAGCCCATTCCAGGAGGCCCGGCTGATAACTTAGGTGGAGACCTTTCCGATGATGCCGTTACCGATGCAGCGTGGCGCCAAATACTTACCGGAGACAATGGCATCCGCGGCTATGGTCGTGGCGCCGTCGCACAACGCGCGAAGATTACTAACATGGTTGCTCAGATCGCCAAGGACGCCAGCGTAAGTCCGCAGGAGCTTGCCACCACCTCTGGACGCAACAAGGCGCTTCAGGCCTCCCTTACGAACCTACAGAAGCAATCCGACATGATGCAACGGTCGGAGCAGGCCTTCCAGAACAACATGGACACAGCGATCTCGTTGTCGCAGCAATTGGATCGGACGGGATCACCGGTCATAAACAAGTGGGTGCTCGGTGCGAAAGATGCGATGGGGGATCCTCAGGTTCGCGCATTTGATGCGGCCCTAACAACCGCAGCTACCGACTACGCGCGCATCATGTCGGGCCAGACTGGCGCGGGTGGAACACCGATTGCGACCGCCGACGAGGCAAAGAGCCTGATCAAGCGTGAATTGTCGGACAAGCAACTAAACGCTGTGGCCGGAGTGCTTCATAACGACATCATGGGGCAGCAGTCCGCGGTAGATAATCAGCGCAAGATCATTATGAGCAACATGCAGCAATTCGGCACAGCTCCTAAGCAGTCATCGAATCAGCCTCCGCAAGCGGCCATCGACTACCTAAGGCAAAACCCTTCATTGACCGATCAGTTCGATGCAAAGTATGGAGCGGGCGCGTCCAGGGCAGCCTTGGCTGGAGGAAACGGCAATGGCAAATAATCCCTTTGATCAGTTCGACGCCACGATGCCGGCATCCTCCATGCCGGGTGCCGCGTCACCCGCAAACCCTTTCGATCAGTTCGACGCACAGACCACGCCCCAGGCAACCCGGCCGACCCCGTTTGATAGTGCCGTGCAGGCACAGGTTCAGGCGTTCCACGATCAAGACGTCAATCCGCAACAGCCTTCCCTGGCTCACAGGATCTTAGATCCGATCCAGAACTTTGGTAATGCTGAAGCTCACCACCTTGCAAGTGTGCCGATTGGGCTTACTCAGCTTGCCGCCAACGCAGCATCAAAAATTGCTGACCTCGCATTGCCAGTTAACAGCCAGGAACGACAGCAGGATGATGCGACGGCGCAACGTATCAACCAGAACATTGCCAAGAGAGAGGCTTCTTATCAGGCCAATGTTCCAACCAATAAATCGTCGCTGGCTGGAGCCTCAGTTGGTGAAATCATTCCATGGCTGAGCGGCGTTGGCGAGGCTGGCGCTCTATCCAAGTTGCCAGAAGGGGCGTCCATCCTCCAGAAGATTGGTCTTCTTGCAAAGAATGGCGCTCTTCTTGGTGGAAAACAGGCCCTCGTACAGCCTGTAACGGACGGAGGCAATAACTACGCTGCCAGTAAGGGCGCGCAGGTTGGCGAGGGAATGATAGCCGGAGCGATTACTGGTCCAGTTGCTACTGGTGCAGTACGTGGCCTTCAGGCGCTCGGAAGCGCGACAAAGGGAGTTCTGTGGGACCCTCTTTTAAATCAAAAGAGCTTACTGGCTGGTGCTATCAATCATTTCAGCCAGGGTGGAAACGTCACGTTCACGCCAAGCACTGTGCCTGGCGTGCAATCAACCTTGGCAGAGGGAACTGGTAACGCAGGAATTGCCCAACTGCAGCGAACCCTACAGAATGCCGCCGCCTCATCGCAGGGAGGCGTCAACGCCTTTGCCAACCGCGTTGCTGAGAATAACAATGCACGTCTGGCCTATCTTCACGATGCCGTAGGAACTCCACAGACGATTGCCGATCTACAAGCTGCTCGCGATCAGGGTACGCATGGTCTGTATGGCTTGGCCGGCATAATTGATCAGCAGCAGGCAAAAGATGCTGGCAACGTAATTCAAAACATCAACCAAGCAGAAGCCTCCAGGGCTGCACAGCAGGCGGAAAGACTCCGTGCCAATGGTCGCCTAATCCCTGGATATCAGGACGCCGCGGAGCAAGCCGCGACCCAGGTCGAGGGGAGCGCTCCTCAGTATGCACTGCAACCTAATCCGGCCATACAGTCGCTCATGAGCCGGCCGGCATTCCAGACGGCAGTCACTAGGGCAAAGACTCTTCTGGCCAATCAGGGGCGCCCTGGCGTCAATCCCCTAATGTCCGTCGATGGCCTACAGGCTGTGAAGTTCGCACTGGATGAAATGGCAAATGCCGATCCAAGCAGCTCGCTAGGAAAGTTCGGCAAACAGGCCGTCCTTGGCATCAAGAATGAACTCATGGGTGCAACGAACAATTTGTCGCCCGCCTTTCAAGCTGCAAATAGTGAGTACGCGCGGCTAAGCCAGCCGATCAACGCCGCTATGACTGGGCAGGCAATCGTCAACCGTGGTCTTGATGCTGCGGGCGGCAATACGTTGCTGCCTGGAGCATTCGGGAGAGCTGTATCAAACGCGGATCGTATAGCCCAGCAGCAGACAGGAAACGTCAATGCGACCGCTCAGAACACCTTGACAGCACAGCAGTGGAATGCGCTTCAAAATGTACGCAATGACTTAGTCAGGTCTCAAATTCCAGGCAATGCGGGTCGTTCGGTAGGATCAAACACGGTTCAGAACCTCGCGTCCCAAGGTGCTCTCACCAATTTTGCCAATGCCCTTGGTGCCCCCGGTCTTGCCAATAACGCCTTCGCACAACGTGTCACCCGTCCCATTGATGCGTTTTACAACATGTTCGGGATTCGCGAAGAACTTCGCGAGAAACTAACCAATGCGGTGCTCAATCCGGAGAGTCCCGAGGCTCAAGCCATCTTGTCGTCCCCGCTAATTGGGGCATCCAACCAGCTCGGCCCCAAAACGCAAAATGCGTTGAATCTGCTTAAGCTCCTTGCGCCCTCGTACCCGCTAAACCGTAGCCGGCAGGAGCAGCAACGGGCATCTGGTCGCTGACCGCGGTATATTTGGCTCATGGATGAGCCCTGTCCTAAATCAATATCCACCTATAAGACGGACGAATACCGGGTCATTATGGTCCGCCGCTTCCACTTGGCCGGTAAGCTGGTCAATGGGCTAAAACTTCTCGGAACGGTGTTGCTTGAGTGCGCGGCTATAACGCTTGTTGCGGTGTTCTGGCGGCTGATCTCTCACTATCTATTTGGCACGCCGCTGAAGTGACTTCATAGCTGGCGCGCCTATGCAATGCGAATCGACTGTGTATCTGCGAATGTTTCAGAATAGTGAGGATTGCAAGCATGGAAGAATCTTCCTCGGAACTAGATAGCTTGTATCGGCAATTTAAAGATATCGCGTTAAGCCTGCAGCGCGATCTAGGGGATGTCGATCGCGTAATACGGCTCGAATCGGGGCAAAAGCTGATCAAACAGCTTGTTGCAACTGCTGGCAGGCTAAAACTTCGTATGTCGCCTGATAAAAACCACATGCGTCCCCACTTGCATATTGACTATGGAGTGCAGCGCCACGTTATGAGCATTGCCGTGGACACTGCAGAAGTGCTCGCAGGATCACGCGCAACGGTTCCTCATAAATATGTCGAACGAACACGCTACTTCACAGAGCGCAACCGCGATTCTCTCCTAGAGATCTGGGCGGTAATGAAGCGTGGCGATTCTGTTCGAGAACTAATTACCGACCTACCTCCAATGGAGTGAGAAGGCGGGTAACTAGAGGCAAAAGATTTTCCTTCCCCTACATCGCGCGCGTAGGCGCACGAAATGGAGCGGCCCAGCGCCAGGCGATGGCAGGGTCATTCTCTCTGCGGAGGACTACGGGGAGCCGCCGGCCGATCATGACATGAGGGGTGAAACCCGGACTCCCCTATTGCGCCGGGTGGCAGCAGAGATCCTGGCTTCCATGCCGGTGACCGGACCCGGCGGCTCCGGCCGCAGAAATACTGCCCCGAGGAGAAAGCCGATGTGAGGGCCGGAAAGCGACGGAGCCTGAAACGCTGAGCCTTGCGGCCTTCCTGGATCGCTCTCATTATGCGGCAGAGAACAGAATGGAGAGTCCCACATGGAACACGAAATATTTTGGCACGGTCTGAAGGTTGGCGACTGGGCTACATGGTTCGCTGTCATCATCACGTTTCTCGCAGTATGCACGGCTATTGGGATTCCGTGGATTCAGTGGTGTAAAGAGCGCAAAAAACGTCACGAGCATGAGGCGCGCAGCGCCCAGATCCTGGCCATTGAGATGTGCGAGTTGTTTCTGAGACTGCGTCGCGACATGGTCAATCGACGGTCGATCTTTCAAGAAGCGGACAAGGGCTACTTTAATGCCAACGTTCCAGGCCTGATTGCGCAGTCACAACTCAAGGGCTTCGAAGAGCTTCCTCATGGAGCGGACCTGCAAAATCTGCCATATCCGGTAGCTCCTGCAATCGCCGCTCTGCGAGCAAACATAGCGATGTACAACGGAATGGTTGGTCGTCTCATCGAATTCCTTACTACGAAGACGATGGCTGACGCTGTGAATGAACTTAAGTTGCCAAACATGCTGAATGCTTCGCAGGCAGCCCTTGCACGCGCTGCACACCATTTGGGTAAGTACGACCCAAGCTATGGCCTTATTGACTACCTCGATAAAGGCGATGGAACGCGCGTCAACCCACTGCAGGATTATGGTGACGAACGCTGACTAATCACCCACGACGCCGCTTCGGACAAGCGTTGCGTTGCAAGACATCGAGTAGGCGAGGGTGTGGTTATTTACAACATCAGTGCGCATTGTGCGGGCGGAGTAACGCTCCAAAGATTTGAGACGGCACGGGCATACAGTCGCGACATGCCTCGACGCCAACCTCGCCCACCAAAAGATTTCGCTTTCGACTTCATCGCCGACTGGCGTCCATACGCAGCGATCTTGCCAGGGAGTCCATCAGCTGATGGGTGGCAGTTGTGTGGCACAGTTACGAAGGACGGACGCACCTATGGCCTGGCCACGTACGCCGGCCGGTTCGCTGCTTGCACGCCTCATGGGCTGATTTTCGAGCTGACCGCTTTGGAGAATAGCCGCGTGGCGTTGGCGGTCGAATTTCGCCGGCAACCTGGTTGGGAAAGCGTCCCGAAAAACACGACGGACTACTACGGGTTCTGATCGCCTATATGCGATTGAATGGAGCTGGTGCACCGTGCGACTTTAGTAGCCTGTTCTCATTTAATTCGAGTTGCATCCACTGATTCGTCTTCGTCTGTGTTCACAAGTTTGTCTGAGCAAACAACGATCTCATCGCCAGAAGTCCACGTCGAAGAATCAGATGTGTCAGATCCATCGACCTCCCAAACACTCCCATCATCCAAAGTGATGATTTTCCCATCCGCAAGAACGGATCTAATTGAAAAGCCTGATTCACAATCAGAAGACTCCGCCATCAGCCGGGGTGAGTCCTTGGCCTGCGTTCCCTGTTTCAGCGTAGAGTCGTACGTGAATAGCACTATGCAACCCGACTTCAGCGTAGTCGTGAATTCGACTGATCCGTTAGCAACCGGACATCGGTACATGGAGTGACGCACCACGCCGCTCGGGTTACCAGAGCTCTGAGCAAACAGAGACTGCCCTAGCAAGGCGCAAGCCAGAGCTACCACGCCACGGATAATGGTCGAACGGATCATTCACCCCTCCCCTGCCCCGGGTGTCGCTCGCAACTAATCTGAGCGAGCACCTGGGTCAGCCGCCTACCCTCAGTCATCTCATCCTAGCGCCACTTTTGGCGGTATGCGTGATCCTAAGCAGCATCGTTGCGGGGGTATTTTTGGGGGTATAACCCAAAACCACATCCACACAATCACATAAATATCATATTGTTACGTGATACTTGCGACGCCTATTTCCGCACCAGATAGTCGTCCAAGCAAGTCCAACGAAGGCCGGAAACCTCAAGAAAATAAGGGTTCCGGCCTTTTTTGTTGTCCGATGGCGTCCAGCTGAGACCATTGAAATCCGTGGGATAACTGCCGAACGAGCTGCCAGTAGCTTTGCAATGATCGCCGAGGACTGGCTGGCGAAGCAGATCAGCAAGATGTTGCCGGCCAGAAAGCGCGCCGGACCTTCGAGACGTTAGTCGCCCTTGGATCGGCAATCGTCCGGTTGCCAACATCGACGCAGAGCCGTTGCATGCGGATTGTATTGGCGCGTGATGCTGATACGCATTCAAATTTCAGCGTTAACGATCTGGACTCTTTCGGAGAGATGCGGCAGCTGTCGAGACATACTGCGACCATGCGAAGCAAAGACTGGAAATAACAGAGATTGCTTACGTGCATCTCGCGGGCGAAGTTTTGAAAAACAAACAAGTGTGAGCTCGATGCCACACCGACTGAACCCTTCACACGGCTGGTGAATTAGGGAGTACAGTCCAGTTCCCATACCGCAGATCATCCAATGAGCGATAAGACCAAACCCCTGACAGCCGCCGCCATTCACTCCATCTATTCCGGCCAAAAAGTCACGTTGAGTTCCGCAGAGCCCCGTGCATTCGGGAAAACGAACCGTTTCGCACGTGATTCGTCGCACTCCGGGCAGGCACCCCAGGATTCCAGAGGCGCTAATAAGCTGCCTAAACGCGGCTGGTAAATAAATACCGCGCGTTGCGTTTGCTATTTGGGCCGGCGCCCTATATCGTGCCCTAGCTGAGTTTCAAGGGTCACCGTGAATTGTGGCCCGATGCTGTAGACCCTAGTGTTACTACACCGTACCCGTTTCCTCCTTGCGACCAGCCTATCCGCCGTTACGCGGCTTCACTTGTTACAAGGAAAAACCAATGTCTCAGCAAGAAACCGGCACTGTTAAATGGTTCAACGACGCCAAGGGCTTCGGCTTTATTAGCCGTGACCAGGGTGGTACTGACTTGTTCGTCCATTTTCGCGAGATCCAGTCCCAGGGCTTCAAGAGCCTGGCCGAGGGTCAAAAGGTGTCTTTCACCGCGACCCAGGGCCAAAAAGGTCTGCAGGCCTCGCAGGTCCATGTGATCTGAACGGCTCAGTTACGTTGAAAAAAAAAGCCCGGCGTTAGCCGGGTTTTTTTTGGGGCACCCGACGGGAATGGCATGCATGTACCGCGTTGTTGCATGCTTCGAATGTGGTTTTGAGTTATCGCCCAGCCATGACCCAGGAGGAATCCTGAGATGAGCTACAAGCAGCCCCCGCTCAATCGCGGCGTCAATCCCTTGAGGATGAATTGGTTATGGCGCCTGGTATGCGAAGTCGGATACGTATCCGTTGACGACGTGATGTCGGCGCTGACGGAAGCAGGTATCCAGCTGAGCCGCGAACGCGCTGCCGGATGGCTGAAGCCAGAAGGTGAAGACGGCTATTTCCCCTTGACCATTGCCGAGCTGGAACAAAACCTGCGCGCGCTTCAATCGGTACGGTCCAGCTCTGCATAGCTGCGACGGCGCGACAAAGACCGCCTGCCGATGCTGGTCATTGGAATCAACGGGCCACTGTCGTGGTTTACGCAGCTCCCCTGCCCGATAAGCTGGGTTGAGCCATTTGTGACGTTCTGTGTCCCTCGGGACGAACAGCTCGGATGAGCTGCCGATCGGCTGCAGCCGCGTCAAATCCTATCGCCAGCGCCCAAAACAGACAGATCCCTTTTTGCATACCCCGCGGCGCAGATTTTCTGGAGAAAGGGGAAGCAAGCGTCCGACCAGGATGCCTAAGCGTGTGAAGCCCATCGCAAAAGCGATGACGCCCGTGAGCGTTGGCACCGTAAATGCTTCGTCAAAGACGAATGCGGCCACAAAGCGGCTCGGCGCCTTATGAAAATCCAAAGCTTGACGCCAAAGGTCTATGTACCGCTATTGATGCTTCATCTGGCGGTTCTCATTGCCGAGCCCGCGCGCGTTTTGTCGTGGAGCTACGGCTGCGTGCTGGTGATTCTGCTTTTCACGCTGTTCCTCAGCGGCCGACGCCTGCGGATGAGCGTCGCCCACAATCATCCATTGTGGGCATTGCTCACGCTGGCGCTGGTCACGCAGCTGGCAGCGTTTGGACTGTTGCTTGGCGATTCCCTGCCGAAGCCCCAAGGCACCTTGGTGGCCTTCGATCCCACGCTCTACTTTTGCCTCAACAGCCTGCTATTGACGATCGCGGCGGTGTACAGCCCGATCGGCCCGCTTCGTCGCTGGACCAGTATCCTGGACGGCATACTGGCTTGCGCCATCGCCGGCCTGTTCTACGCTTTTTTGCACAGGCTTATCGGCCAAGGGACGTCGGATACCGGTACCGCCTCGCTGGTCATGTGGATGTTCGACGCCATGGCGGTCTTTGTATCGGCGTGCGCGACCTTGCGCTTCCTTGCAACCAAGCGTGCGGACGAGCGCCGTTTCTATTTCGTGCTGATGATTTTTTCCTGGACGGAACTGATTTTCCCAGCCATCCATAACCGTTTCATCCTATCCAGCGAATCCTACGTGCCGGAGTTGTGCCTGGATGTGCCGTTCGTGATCCTGGGGATGCTGCTTTGCCGGCGGCGGACGGTGTGGTTCCGTTGGTACCGACCCAGCCGGACCGCACGCATCGTGGTGGGCAGCGTGAGTCCGTTCGTGCTGAGCCTGGCTTTGTGCCTGCTTGCTTTTGCGCAATTCGGGCACAACACGGCGATCGCCGTGGGCGCCATCATCCTGGGCATTACGTCCTATGCCGTGCGCGTCGCCGTCATGCTCGGGCATCACCTCCATCTGGAGGGTGAACTCAAGCATTTGCAGCGCGGCCTGCAGCAAATGGTGGTCCGCGACGATCTGACCCGCATGATGAATCGCCGCGGGTTCCATCGCATCTTCAAGCGGGAATGGGAAAGATTCAGCGTATCGGCGCAGCCATTGACAGTTGCCATGGTCGACATCGACATGTTCAAAGCCTTCAACGACACCTATGGCCATCTGGCGGGTGACGATTGCCTGGCCGCGGTCGGGCACGCACTGCAAAAGGAGGCCGGCCAGCATGGTGGCGTGACGGTGGCCCGATACGGTGGTGAAGAGTTCGTCGTGCTGATCACCAACCGCGATCATTCGGCGGCGGAGCGGATTCTGCAACGCCTGCGCTTGGCGGTTGAAGCGCTGCAAATTCAAAGCCGGCGCAGTCCACACCGCGTGGTCACGGTGAGCGCGGGACTGGCTACGACCGCCAATAACGAACGCATCGAGCGCGAAAAATTGCTGGATGCTGCCGATAAGGCGCTCTACGCGGCAAAACGTGCGGGCAGAAATTGTATCCGGTGGTTTTCGCCCGATTCGTCCGTCGTCGAGCTAGGACAACACGGCAAGATACTTTGACGGCACGGGTTCGTAGCGCATAAACCTGTTCATGCAGTAACCGCCTCGTAATCAGGCGGCTCAACCGGCCATCTGGGCACCACAATCCACAGCACCACGTAGATCAGGCCGCCAATGCCCGCGCCCAGGAACAACAACAGCCACAGCGCCCGGATCAGCCATGTCGGCGTGCCGATGGCATAGGCGAGACCCGCACATACACCGCCGATCCAGGCGGCCTTCTTTACACGTTTGAACGGGCGATCCATGGATGACGCTCCTTACGAAAAACTAGGTCGATCCTAAGTCTCGCGCGTGAGGTCGCCAGTGCGGAAAGTCCTGATAGGCGGGGATGAGGTAAGAAATGATCTTCGGTCAGGCCTCGATGACCGCAGCAGCCAGACGGCTTCGATACGCCGGCTCGGTTTCCACATAAAGACCTGACCATGGCTCCAGCACATAGCCTTCCACGGGCTCTGCGGAGGTGCGGCGGATCTCGGGGTCTTGCTCGGCGTTCGGGTCAAGAACGTGCGGGTTCATAACAACGCTCCTCGATGTTCGTCGCGGAAGTTCAGGCTACCGGTTGCGTTGTTCGTATCCGGTTAAAGAAGGTGACGGGGTCTGCACACGCGAAATTTATGAAGTACGGCGCCGTGTGCAAGCTTGCTTCTATAAGTGTTCCGCCTCCACATACTCCAGCGGCACCGGCTTTATCTTTGCCGCCCACAGCACGCCCACTATCAGCAATACGATGCCAAGCATCGTCTGCGCATTCGGCCATGTCCCGCGCAATGCAAACGCATAGCTCAACGCCGCCAGCGTCTCGAAGACGATCAGCTGCCCAGCGATAGCGGTAGGCAAGCGTTGGCTGGCTTCGTTCCAGCAAGTCGTGCCCAACCAGGACGCGAACAGCCCGATCGCCGCCATCAGCGCGATGAAAACCCATGGACGCGGACCAAACGGCATGGCGAAATGACTACCGCTCATACCCATCACCAGCCATAGCAAGACATAGCCGATCAGCGCCAGCGGCAAAGTGGCAACGCCCTGCGCAGTGGCCCAGGTGCGCGGATTGCGGCCGGGATGATGACGCAACCAGTCGGCGTTGCGCAGCGGATACCATGTCCAGCAGACGACGGCGCAGCATGCAAGCAAGGCGCCGATGGCGTAGCGCGTCAAATCGGCATGCGCCTGCGCGTGCAACGCAACCCATTCGGCGCGATTCACGCAGGCGATGCCAGCCACGATCAGCAACAGTGACGGCGCCAGGCGAGCCCATGGCAAGCGTCCGTCCCTGCGTGCGTTGCGCAGATTGGCGGCGATCGCGATCACCACCGGCAAAGTGCCGATGATCATGGTCGGCAACGGCGCACCCGCGCGCTGAATCGCACTGGCCAGACACAGGTAATAAAGCAGATTGCCGACGGCGGCGAGCTTCAAGGCTTCCAGCCAGTCCGCGCGGCTGAGCCGGCGCAGCGCATTGCGATCCAGCCAGGCCAGCGGCAGCGCGATCAGGCCGAAGGCGAGGTAGCGTCCGACCGATTGCAGCGCAGCCGGATATTCCGGCACCAGCAATGGGCCGACGAAAACCAGCCCCCACATCAGGCCGGCGACAAGTGCGTAAAGTGTTCCTGTCCACATGGGCGAAGCATCGGCGAAGCGCGTACGGAAAATCTTGTACGAGATTGCTATCGCTGCAATCGACGCTGATAGCGCGCGGGGGTGACGCCGTAGCGCCGTACGAAGGCACGGGTGAGATGCGCCTGGTCGGTCAATCCCGTCGCGGCAGCGACCTGGGACGGCGTTTCACCGGCAGCAAGCAAGCGCTTGGCCGCAGCCAGGCGGAAGGCCATCAACATCTGCTGCGGCGTGGCGTGATGATTCGCCTGGAACTGGCGCAAAAAATGGAACGGGCTGAGACCTGCCACCGCGGCGAGCTCGTCCAAGGTGATGCGCTCGGCCAGATGCGCATGCAAATAGTCGATCACCGATGCGAAGCGCGACGACGCCTCGGGACGCGCCGCGCGCGGCACGCGTGCATGACGGCGGAATTGGCCGAGCAGTTGCAACAGCAGGCTATCGAACGCCAACGGTTCGCCCGCTTGCCAGAGCGCGTCGAGCAACGCAGTGATGCGCCGCGCGCTCGCCATATCGACTTGCACGGCGTCGCCGAACCACCAGCCGGACTCGCCGGTGATGTCGTCCACGGCCGCCTGCTCGATGTAGACCATGCGATAACGCCAACCGCCCTCGGTTTCGGCGCGACCGGTGTGCAGCTCGTCCGGATTCATCAGCACCAGCGAATCGGGCGGTGCGATGTGATCGGCACCACGGTAGCGAAAGCGTTCCACGCCGGATTCGATGGCGCCTAAGCCAAAGCCATCATGCACATGCAGGTCGAAAGCGTGACGCACGATATGCGCGCGATACAGTTCGATGCCCGCGCGATGCGCCGGACAGCGAAACTCGGCCGTATCGGCCGGATGGTCGAATAGATGAGGAACCCCTTGCATGGGTGGATGATGGCGCTTTCACGCGCGCCATGCCACCCAATCCCCGGGTTTGAGTATCTCGATGTCGACGTGGCGCTGGCTGGCGAAACGACGCAGCTCGTCCACCGCGTGGATGTCTTCGGCATACCCTTCCGCGCCAACCACTCCGTAATGGATCGGCACGACCAGCCGCGCGCCCACGACGACCGCTGCCGCGACGGCCTGTTCCGCCGTCATCACCGCGGGCACGTCGGTCACTGGTTTGCGCCAGCTGAACCTGGCTCCGTTGATCGGCAGAAACGCGGCGTCGAACGGACCGTACTGGCGGCCGATATGCCACCACGCGCCATGCCATAGCGTGTCGCCACAGTGGATGATGCGTCGTCCGCCCGCGGTAACGATCCATGAGACCTGCGGATCGCCATAGCCGTCGACGGCCGGTACGGCGGTGGCGGTGAAGTCGCCGAGCAACACCGGCTCGTACATCGCCGCCGCGCGCATCTTCACACCCGACACATTCGGTATGCCTGCTTCAGACGCGTAGACCAGCGTGCCGTCGTTTCCCAGCGCCTGGTGGATCGCCTCCGGATCGCAATGATCCGGATGCCGGTGCGTGACGAGCACGAAGCGATCGCCGGACGCGCCGCCCACCGGAATCATCGGATCCTTGAGCCCATCGCCCCAGACATCTTTATTGATCAGCGGGTCGAGGAACAGCGAGCCGCTTTCGAGCTGCAGCCGAACGCCAGCCCAGGTGAGTTTCTGCGCTCGCAGCGATGGCGCAGGTGGCGCCGACGACTGCGCCGCCAACGTGCCGATTCGCGGAGCGAGCATCGCGCCGGCTCCTACCGCCAAGGTAGAACGGAGAAAATCGCGCCGCGTTTTGGGTCTGAGTATGCTCATTGCTGGTGTTCCTTGATCCGATCGGCGCGACTCTAGCCTTCACGTCATGCTTGACATAGAACGCCGATGCACAGCGAAATGTGCGTCCCATGCACAGCTCACTATCCCTCCCACCCCTCGAAGCGCTGGCGGCGATGCTCGCAGCGGCGCGCCTGGGCTCGTTTTCGGCAGCGGCCACCGATTTGGGCATCACGCATGGTTCGGTGAGCCGGCGTGTGCATGTGGTGGAATCGTGGCTGGGTACGCCGGTCTTTGTGCGCCATGGTCGCGGTGTGCGCCTGACGCCGGCCGGCGAACATTTTTCGCGCCAGGTCGAGTCGGCGCTCGCCAAGATCGCCGACGTCGCCATCGACCTGCGTGCCGCGCGCGCCACACCGTCCCGCCTGCGCCTCAGCGTGCTGCCTTCGTTTGCGCGTCTGTGGCTGATGCCGCGCCTTGCGGAACTGCAACGCGCATGCCCGGGGCTGATGTTGCAGATATTGCCCGAGCATCGCATGGCCAGCCTGGACAGTAGCGATGCCGATCTTGCCATCCGATTTGGCGGCGGACGCTGGCCGGGCACGGATGCTCAGCTATGGATGAAGGAACGCTTGTTCGCAGTGGCGGCACCCAAATTGGCCAAAGCCTTGCGCGGCCAGCAACCCGCTGCCGTCCTCAACCATACGCTGCTGCACGATTCGGATACCGAGCATTGGCGTTCGTGGTGCGCGCAAGCAGGCGTCGCCTATCGGCCGCGCGATGGCGAACGACGCTTCGACGACTACGATCTCGTGCTGGCCTCCGCTGAAGCCGGCCTCGGCGTCGCGATCGGCCGTTGGCCGCTGGTCAAGGCAGCGCTGGACGCGGGACGGCTCGTCCGCATCGATGGGCCTGAATTCACAGGAAAGAAAGCCCACCATATCGTCACGCGCAATGGCGAAACGCGTCTGGCGGTGCGTCAACTGACACGCGTCTTGGCGACGATGGCTGAGCAGTAAACACCGATCGAGCGGGCGTTCTAGAGAAGCCCGCGGGTGCGCGCGTAGTCGAACAGTTGTTGATCGTTGCCGATGCCGAGCTTGGTCATCGCGCTGTGTTTCTGCCAGCTGATGGTCTTGACGCTGCGGTGGGTGATGCGGGCGACTTCCGAAACACTCAGGCCTTGCGCAAGCAGGCGTATTATTTCTGCTTCGCGTATGGACAGCGTCTGCGCTCGCTTGCCGCCCGCCGAAGCTGGGGGCTTGACCGCACGCGAATGATCGATTCCCTGCTCGCGCGGCAATTTGCCGATGTAGGTACGGCCGGCGCGAACCGTGCGCAGGGCAACGAAAAGCTCATCGACCATGGAAGCCTTCTCGACCACCGCATCCACGCCTTCCCGATACATCGCGCGGCAGAGTGTCATCGTGTGCAATGCGGTGAGCACGATGATGTACAGCTTCGGGAAACGATGACGCAGTTCGCGCAGCAGCATCACGCCGTCCAGCGCGGCAGTATCCTCCGGCATCTGAAAGTCGACGATGACCAGGTCGCATGGCGTACGGCCAAGCAGCTCGAGCAGCGCGCGACCGTTGGAGGCTTCTCCGACCAGCTCGTACCCTTCGTCGTTGTGCCGCAATACGGTGCGCAGACCGATCCGCACCACCTCATGCTCATCCGCTATGACAACCCGCACGCTTTTTCCGCCAGTCCAGTCGGGGATTTCCTGCGCTGCGTGCCTATCTCATACGCACGCGAAAAAGTCGTCGCTATCCGTGCGTTTCACCTGCAACTACCATGTTGTCATTTAGTATGACGATAGCTTAGTTCATGAACGTCGAACAAGCGACTGATGTTGCGTGAAAATCATGTCGTCGTTACACGTGATGGGCGTAACTTCCATGAGTTGTTGGCCCACTACCAAGTGAAAAGCGTCAACAAAAAAGCCCGGCTTGTGCCGGGCCTTTCTGCAAAACGATCACCGAGCTCGATCAGTCGTCGTCACCGTAGTAACGCGTGGTGTAAACCACCGTGCGCGTGGTGACCACCGGCGGCGGCGCGCTTTCATAAACGACGGTCGGTTGGCGATACACCACCGTCGGCGCCGGAGCGTAATAAGCCGGCTGTGGCGCAACCGCATTCTCGACCAGGCCCGCCACGGCACCGGCGACTACCGCGCCGGCGATCCAGCGCCCGCCGCTCCAATAACCGCCGCGGCGATGCCAATCGTCACGATCATGCCAGCCACGGTCACGCCAGCCGTCGCGATCGTGCCAGCCGCGATCCTGATGCCAGCCGCCGCGATCCCGATCACCACGTCCCCAACCATCGTGATCGTGTGCCGATGCGGCCAGCGGCATAGCCAACACTGCGGCAACTGCCAAACCCATCAACATTCGACTGCCTGCGACGCACTTGCTCATGACGCACCTCCGTTGGTGTCGGCTTGGATGCTCTGCTCGGTGCGCTTAATAAGTACTGAAGGTTTTCTTCTCTCTTATGCGAGCTAGGGATGCTCTGATCTGTTTCACGTGTCCTCGCTAGAGACTGGCTGCCTGTCGAGACGCGGCAGTGCAGCGAGGTGCGCATATGGTGCGGCCCCAACTGATTGAATTTAAATGCGGGGTGACGTCCAGAAGGCCCGTAGGCTGGCCGGGTGCGTGGAAATAAACGGAGCATCGCTCGTTTCCCAACCGTCAGCCGGCGTTACGCAGCAAGCCATGCGGTGATGACAGGTACGTGACGCGCACCACCCTTTGCAAAATTTTTTGCGCTTGCTTCGCATCATTTAGCGATGGCTCATGCATTATGTGGGTAGCGTTCAGCCGTGTCGCCATTCAATGACAGCCATGGAATGCAGGGGTGAACGTGATGTTAGATTTCATTGACCGATTGGGGGATTCAAGTATGAGCAAGTTGACAGTCAAGACGCTTTGCGCGGCGATGACGATGGCGGTTGTCGCCGGCCTAGCAGGTTGCGGCCACCAGGCCAATGCCGATCCGGCCCTGGACGCTTCGCAGCAGCAACAGCAACAGCAGCAAGCTGCGGGTCCGCAGTATGCGCAGGTGGTCAGCGTGACGCCCGTGCATTCTTCGGTGAGCAACCCCCATCAGGTCTGCCAGGATGTGGTGGTGAATCACACCGAGCCGCCGAAGGACCAGCACAACATTGCAGGCACGGCGATCGGCGCGGTGGCCGGCGGCCTGCTGGGACACATGGTGGGCCATGGCAAGGGCAACACCCTCGCCACGGTGGCCGGCGCCGCGGCGGGTGGCTATGCGGGCAACCGCATCGAGAACGCCCATCACCAGAGCCAGGTGACTTCCTCCACCGAGCACGAGTGCAAGACGGTGAACGACACGTCCGACCGCATCGTCGGCTACGACGTGCAGTACGTCTACAACGGCGTGACCCGCACCACCCGCATGAACCACGATCCGGGCAACCGCGTGGAAGTGCAGGAAGGCGTGGTTTCCGTGTCCGACGCTCGCTAAACGTCCCGTTGTTACAGATGAAGGTGGCGATCGAAAGATCGCCACCTTTTTTATTGGCCGCTGCCCTGATTCCTCCCCCTTGGCCATACGAACTTGTCATCTCGGTCCACGCCTGTCCTGTCCAGATAATTGACAGCGCTGTCATATCGCCAGACTATTTGCCGGGACATCCACCCCGGGCCGCGCAGTCGGTACCCGCAGACAAGGAACACGCATGCAACCTGTTCGAGGCGTTTGCTCGTCCCGCTCCCTTCTGGGTGTTCTGGTTTTATCGGCGCTCGCCACCGCCCTGCCTGGCTTTGCCCTGGCCCAGGCGAACAGCGCCGCGGTGCACCCGCAGACCTGGCCCGCCGCGCATTCGCCTTTTACTCGCGATGCCAAGATCGAACAGCGTATCCAGGCGCTCGTGGCGTCCATGACGGTGCAAGAAAAGGTCGGCCAGATCATCCAGGCGGATATCAGCAGCGCAACGCCGGAAGATGCGCGCAATTTTCATCTTGGCTCGATCCTGGCGGGCGGCAATTCCAAGCCCGGCGGTGGGCGCCTCGCAGATGCGCAGCAATGGCTTGCGACGGCCGACGCCTATGACCGCGCCACCGCGACGACGTCGAACGGCAAACCGGCCATTCCTCTGCTGCTTGGCCTCGATGCCATTCACGGCAACAACGATGTGACTGGCGCGACGATCTTTCCGCACAACGTGGGGCTCGGGGCAACGCATGATCCAGATCTGGTGCGCAAGATCGGCGCGGCCACCGCCGAGGAAGTTCGCGCCACCGGCTGGAACTGGGCGTTTGCACCAACACTTGCGGTACCGCAGGACGTGCGCTGGGGCCGCAGCTACGAAGGGTTCTCGTCGAACCCCAAACTGGTGGCCGAATACGCCACCGCCGCGGTACAGGGCCTGCAGGGCAAAGCAGGAACAGCGAAATTCCTGGATGGAACACACGTCATCGCCAGCGCGAAGCATTTCCTGGGCGACGGCGGCACGCACAACGGCGTCGACCAGGGCGATGCGCAGATCAGCGAGGCGACCCTGCGCGATATCCACGGCGCCGGCTATCCGCCGGCCGTCAATGCCGGCGTGCAAAACGTGATGGCGTCGTTCTCAAGCTGGAACGGCGTGAAGATGAGCGCCAACAAAGGGCTGCTCACCGATGTATTGAAAGATCGCATGCATTTCGACGGCTTCGTCGTCGGCGACTGGAACTCGCACGGCCAGGTCACCGGCTGCAGCAACGACGATTGCCCGGCCGCCATCAACGCCGGCATGGACATGTTCATGGCCCCCGACAGCTGGCACAGTCTCTACGACCACACGCTGCAGGAAGTGCGCAACGGCACCATCCCGATGGCGCGCCTCGATGATGCGGTGACACGCATCCTGCGCGTGAAAGCACGTTTCGGTTTGCTAGATCCACACTCGCCGGCCAAGCAACCGCTGCGCGGCATGCTGGATACGGTGGGCGATACGGCCCATCGCGCACTGGCGCGGCAGGCGGTGCGCGAATCGTTGGTGCTGCTGAAGAACGAACATCACGTGCTGCCGCTCGATCCGCGCAAGCACATCCTGGTGACAGGCGACGGCGCCGACAATATCCCCAAGCAGAGCGGCGGCTGGACGCTCACCTGGCAGGGCGCGGGCACCACCAACGCCGACTTCCCGCACGCGCAATCCATCTGGAGCGGTATCCGCGAACAAGTAGCGAAAGCCGGCGGCACCGCCACGCTCTCGGCGGATGGCTCGTTCACGCAGAAGCCCGACGCAGCCATCGTAGTCTTCGGCGAAGATCCCTATGCCGAATTCCAGGGCGACCTTCCCAATCTCGCCTATAAGCCCGGCGACGATAGCGATCTGCAACTGCTCAAGCGACTGCATGCGCAAGGCGTTCCCGTGATTGCGGTATTCATCTCCGGTCGTGTGCTGTGGATGAATCCGGAGATCAACGCCTCCGATGCCTTCGTGGCGGCATGGTTGCCCGGCTCGGAAGGTGGCGGCATTGCCGATGTGCTGTTGCGCAAGCCCGACGGCAGCGTGCAATACGATTTCCACGGCAAGCTTTCCTACGCATGGCCGCGCAACGCAGCACAGACGAACCAGGCCGATCCGAATCCGCAATTCCCGTACGGCTATGGTTTGCGTTTTGCGGATAACGGCGATCTGGCGCCGCTTTCCGAAAATCCAGGCATGGCCTTGGACAACGCGCAGAGCGGCGTGTACTTCGCGCGCGGCAAGCCGGCCAAAGGCTATTCGCTGCTACTGTCGGATACGGGTGGCGAGACCAAACCGATCACAGCCATGCCGGCCAGCAGCGATCAGGGCGATCTGCGCGTGACAGCGGTTGACTATCACGTGCAGGAGGACGCACGGCGGTTTGCGTGGACGGGGCAGCACGCTGCGCAATTTGCGATCGCCGCCAGCGGTGCGCAGGACCTGTCGCGGCAGGCCAACGGCGATATGCAGGTCGTGGCGACCCTGCGCGTCGATCAGCTAGGCGCCGGTACCGCCACGGTCGGCGTGACGTGCGGTACAAATTGCCATGCGGAGGTACCGGTGCAAGCCGCGCTTGCATCGTTGCAGCCAGGTCATTGGACGCGCCTTGGCATTCCGCTGAAATGTCTGCAGAAACATGGTGCGGATATGAGCCGGATCGATCGGCCGTTCGAGTTGCGCGGGGCGCCAGGCACAACAATCTCGATTGCGTCAGTAACGCTGGCGGCGAATGCGGATCGCAGTGTGGAGTGTGCGGGACCGTAAACGACAAGCCCGCTCTCTCTATCCCAGGATAGGGAGAGCGGGCAATCTCGCCACACGTCATTGCAGGTTGGGTGCAAACCTACAAACAGGCATTACGCAACGGGCGAGCGCACCTCGCCACTGCGCTGCAAATACGCCCGACACATCTGCTCCACCAACTCCCGATGTTTCGGCAGATCGTTCATGGCGCGTGCCGATACCTGCTGGATCGCCGCGAACTCGCGCTGCGCTTCTTCCATGCGCGGATAGCTGCTGCGCATGGATTCCATATCCGTGCGGAACTCCATGCCATACAGCACGTATTGCCAGCTGGACGGCATGAACATCTCAAGATCGGTGACGAAATCGAGACGATGCGGCGGGCGATGCCGCCATGCCGCCAGACGTTCGCGCAGCGTTTGCGGAATGCTTGCCGCATCGGTGTTGTCGCGCCAGAAATGCGTGTCGGTGCGCTGCGTCAGGCAGTAATGCATCTTGATGAAATCCAGCACGCGCTCGTAGCGCGCGCAGACCATGGCGTTGAAGTGCCTCGCCGCGCGGTCCATGTCGTCCAGCTCCGTCGGCAGCAGATGCGTGAGCAAATAGGTGCCCAGTTCCACCAGCGCGATGCCGGTCGATTCCAAAGGTTCGACGAAACCGCCGGCCAGGCCGATACCCACGCAGTTGCCGCGCCAGTGTTCCGGCCGATAGCCGGTTTCGAACTTGATGTGCAGCGGTTCCAACCCATCGGCTGTCGAACCGAGATGGCGCCGGATCACTTCTTCCGCGCGCGTCGCATCCGAATGGCGCGACGAATACACGTAGCCCACGCCACGCCGCTGCTGCAGGCCGATATCCCAGGTCCAACCGCATTCCTGCGCAGTGGCAATGGTGTAGCACGCAATCGGCGTATCGGGACGCGGATAAGGCACCTGCATCGCCACCGCGCGATCCACGAAAAGCACGTCGGTGCGGCTGCGGAACGGTGACTGCATCGCGCCGCCGATCAATCGGCTGCGCAGACCGGTGCAATCGACGTAGAGATCGGCCTTCAGTTCGCCCAGCTCCGGCGTGACCAGGCGTGCGATGTTGCCGCGCTCATCCAGCTTTACCTGTTCCACCGTGGCTTCGTGACGCTTCACGCCGAGCTTTTGGCCATGTTCGGCCAACACCACCGCCACGCGCGCAGCGTCGAAGTGATAGGCGTAGTTCATTGGCCCCTGATAGTCGGGATCGCTCACGCGCTTGGGTCCGTGGCCTTGCGCGACCAGGCGGTATTGCATGGTTACGGCTTCAGCCAGTTGCATCCCCTGCGGCGCGCCGCCCAGCAGCCAGTACGGCAGCAGTTCCGGGCTGCCTGCACGCTGGCTGGGCAAGCTGAAGGGATGAAAGAAACTGGACGGCCCTTCGCTGCCGGGCGGCCGCACCCAGTGGTCGTACCGGATGCCCTGCTTGAAGGTGGCGTTGGCGCCCGCCAGCAGCTTTCCTTCGTCCAAGCCGATGGCGGACAAGGTGCCGCGAATCGAGGGAAAGGTCGCTTCCCCCACGCCCAGCAACCCGATGCCGGGCGATTCCACCAGCTCCACGCGGATGCTGCCGGGCGCTGCAGCGTTCAGATGTTTGGCCAGATAGCAGGCCACCAGCCAGCCCGCCGCCCCGCCGCCTACCACCAGGATGCTCTGCATACGTGCCATGTGCTTGCCCCTCCCCGGGCTGTCGTCATGCTGCTATGCGTCAAGCTTCTGTATCGAAAGCTGCCTATTATTGCCATATGACAGCGCTGTCATAGCCTATCAGCCCTGTCGTACCCGCGGATAGCCGGCACGGAAAAACGCCCGGCCCGCCCGACAACGCGAATTCATTTTTTCGGAGGGGAATGAAATGACGCTTCATCGTTCGGCCATGTACGTTGCGCTCGCTGCCGTGCTCGCCGCGAGCCCTGCCCTTGCCTTGGGACAAGACGCGGCGCCGCAGGCCACCACTGACAAGGGCAATGGATCGCCCAAGCAGAAAGTACAGAACCTGGACACCATCCAGGTCAGCGCCACCAAACGCGAAACCCCGCTGCAGCAGACTCCGGTCGCGGTGACCGCCATTACCGCCGATGCGCTCGACAAGGAGCGCGTGATGACCGTGCAGGACATCGCCAAACTGGTGCCAGGCCTGCAAGGCACTACCGAAGGCGACCATGGCGTGACCACGCTGACCATGCGCGGCATCGGCAATGACAGCGCCAAGACCGAGTATGCCGATCCGGAAGTGGCGCTGTTCATCGACGGCGTCTATTCGCCGCGCGCCGAATCGGCCACCAGCCTGCTGATGGACATCGACAGCGTGCAGGTGCTGCGCGGTCCGCAAGGCACGCTATGGGGCCGCAACTCCACCGCTGGCGCGATCGACTTCGAAACGGTCAAACCCGATCCCAACGGCGGCTTCAACGGCAATGCGCAGATGTCGCTGGGCAGCTACAGCCAGTCCGGCCAGAAGGCGGCGGTGAACCTGCCGATCAGCAGCACGTTCGCCCTGCGCGTGGCCGTGGCGCACGAGCAGCACGACGGCTACGTGAACTTTCAGAATCCCGGCAGCGAATTGCCTTCGGTGGCGCAGCAGCAGGCTGCGTATCTCGCCAGCGGTGGCAGTGCGGCGAATTTTCAGCCGATCAACCAGGCGCTGTACGTTACCGGCGGTGACAAGTACAGCGCACAGAATCAAACGGCTGCACGCATCAGTGCGCTATGGCAGCCCAACGATGCGTTCAAGTGGAACCTGTCGTACGAGTATTTCCTCGACCGCGGCACACCCAGCATGAACCTGATGCAGAACCCGCGTCAGGGCCAGGAGTTCTGGTCGGTGCTCACCGATGTTGCGCCGTATCTGCACCGCACGTCCAAGACGGTGCGCAGCCGCATGGATTGGCAGATCAACGAGGACATCGCGTTTACCTATATTGCCGGCTACAACCGTTTCTCCGGCTCGGCCAATTTCGACCAGGATGATGGCGCGATCCTGCCCACCAGCTTCACCACCGGCGGCGTCTATCAGGAAGACCGCACCAACTATTCCAACTATTCCAGCTACAGCCATGAATTCGATTTGAAATCGAGCGGCCAGCACACGGTGGATTGGATTCTCGGCCTGTACTACGCCGCCGAAGACAACAACATCCGCTTCGACATCCCGATCATGAACGGCACGCAGCAAGGCACGGTGAGCTGGCAAGGTTCCTTCATCCAGCCGAAGGAAACGGTGGAATCCGAAGCGATCTTCGGCCAGGCCGTATGGCACGTTACCGATGCTTTCAACCTCACCGCCGGCGCGCGCTTCTCCGACGACACCAGGAAAAACGAAGGCGGCATCAACTGGGGCTGGGCCTACGACCCCACCGTGCCGCAGGTGCCGATTGCAGCGAACGCAAATCCACCGGACGTGGGCTTCAGTGTTGGCCAGCACAACGATGGTCGGTACCACAAGACCAAGGTGACCTGGCTGGGGCGCGCCGATTATCTCTTCAGCAAGAACGCCATGGTGTACGCCAGCGTGTCGACCGGTTACAAATCCGGCGGCACCCAGGACGGCGGCGCCTTGTACAAGCCCGAAAGCCTCACCAACTACGAAGTCGGCGCGAAGTTCACCTTCTTCGACGGCCACATGACCTGGAACAGCGCGGCGTATTACGAAGATTTCAAGAACTTCCAGCTTTCGGCGCCGATCGTCTATCCGAACGGCAATCATGGCCTGGGCTTCTCGAACGTGGGCGGCAGCACCAAGGTAGCGGGTTTCGAATCCGAGCTGGCGTTGCAGGATCACGATGACCGCGCCAACCTGGTGCTATCGGTCATTCCGAAGAAAACGCTGGGCACGCTGATCTATGCCGGCAGCAACGATTACGCTGGCCTGCCCGCCTGCCCGCCTGCATCCAACCTGCAAAGCTGCATGAACATCACCGGGCATACGCTGCCGCATGCGCCCGATGCATCGTTGACTGCGATCTACGAGCACGACTTCCACCTGCCCGATGGCAGCCGCCTGACGCCGCGCGTCAGCGCGCAATACCAGACGATGCAGTGGCTGAGTCCGTTCAACCTGGGCGCCGGCGACCAGCAGAAAGCGTATTTGCGGAGCGATTTCTCGCTGCGCTACACCGAACCGCAAGATCGCTGGTACATCAACGCGTACGTGCAGAACCTCAGCAACGGCAAGGTACGCACGAACGCTGGCCGCTTCGTGGATCCCAACGGCAACTTCGTCTACGTCTCCCAATACTTGCCGCCGCGTACCTACGGCGTGGAAGTGGGAGTTTGGTTCTGAGCAGGAAATACTCCCGCCTGCTTGGTCTGGCGCCTCCGCAAGGAGGCGCCCTCTTTTCCTGTATCGAGAGACCTCGCCTGTCACGACGCTTGTAAAAAAGCAGGCCCAGACGGCATAGTCACCGCGTAATACGGTGAGGCTGAGGAGCATGCATGCGGGTACGCCTGGAAGATGTCGCGCGCGCGGCGGGTGTATCGCCCAAGACGGTGTCGCGCGTTCTCAACGAGGAAGTCTACGTCAAGGATTCCACGCGCCAGCGCGTGCTGGCCGCCATGGAGTCGATGAATTATCGGCCCAGCCCCTCGGCGCGCGGCCTGGCCGGCAGCAAGTCGTTCCTCGTCGCGATGCTGTACGACAACAACGACAATCCTGCTTCGACCTATCTGGCCGAAATCCAGGATGGCGTGCTCGACGCCTGCAATGAAAACCGCTATAGCATGATGGTTTGTCCGCTGCGCATGCGCGGGCCGGATTTCATCCGCCGCGTCGACGCGCTGATTTCCGATCACCATGTGGACGGCGTGGTGATCACGCCGCCGCTCACCGACCACCCGCCGCTATTGCGCCGCCTGAAGGAACGCGAGGTGCCGTATGCCAGCGTCTCGCCGGTGAGCCGCCAGCATGTCATCGGCGTCTGCATGGATGACGAGGATGCGGCGAAAGCGCTGGTCACCCATTTGATCGAGCTGGGGCATCGGCGCGTCGCGCACGTACTTGGCATCGCCAACCACGGCGCAAGCCGCTGGCGCTTTGCCGGCTACAAGGCGGCGCTATCCGCCGCGGGCATTCCCTACGATCCCGATTACGTGGTGGAGGGCGAATTCATGTTCGGCTCCGGCGTGGTCGCCGCACGCAAGCTGTTCGATTTGGCCGAGCCACCCACCGCCATCTTCGCCGCTAACGACGACATGGCCGCGGGCGTGATGTGGGCCGCCAACGAGCGTGGCTTGAAAGTGCCCCGCGATCTGTCCGTTTGCGGCTTTGACGACACGCCGCTGGCGAGCCAGTTGTGGCCGCCGCTCACTACCGTGCGTCAACCCGCGCGCGAGATGGGCAAGCTGGCGGCGTTGCAGTTGATGGAGTTGCTGCGTGGCCGTGGCAAGGGATTATTGGTGCAGGTGCCTTATTCGTTGCAGTTGCGCGAATCGACCGGCGCGCCGCCAAAGGCTTCGTGAAGTCGGATCTCCGTACAGGCCGAGTTGGGCGTGATCTTTCATGGTCGCCTCATCGTCATTCCGGCGAAGGTGGAATCCATGCTTCGTACTGGCGACGGATTCCGGCCTTCGCCGGAATGACGATTCGGCTTTTTTGAAGCGATCAGCAAGCCCCTCTCTCACCAGACGCAAGAGAGGGAGCAGGATTTATCACCCGATCAATGCTTCTGCTTATAGATGTGCTTGCTATTGTGATTTTCCGCACGATTGAGGTTGCGCTGTTCCTGCTTGGTCAGGTGACCATTGTGCTTGGCCTCATCGGCCGATTCGCGGCGAGCGATATTGGCATCGTGCGCTTCATCGCGCGCCGCCTGCTTCTGCGTCATGGTGCCGTTCTTCAAACCGTTCTGGATGCGATCCTGCTGGTTTTCCAGGCGATTGTTCACTTCGTTGACGCGTGGATGATTGGGCACGTCGGTTTGCGCAAACACGGTGCCGGAAGCCATCGCTGCACCAAGGACCAGACCGGCGATAACGAACTTCGACTTTGCATTCATGATGAATTCCCTTGACTTGGTTGACGGACGTCGTTGATCGACCGCGTTGCCGTGATCCACGGAACAAAGCGGCATGCCTGCGTCGAGTGGGGTCATCTGGTTGTTCGAGCTGCCGATGGTGTCTCCTCCAGCATCCTGCTCCATCGCGTTCCCCTCACCCCCGCAAGCGCGATAAACGAGCACGCTCATGGCCCGTTGACGACGTCCATCGGCGCGATGCCTATTCGGTTCAGCGGGCGCATAGCTTTGGATACCGGGCCTTGCGGCGAGCTGACATGCCAGCGATTTGATGCATTGCGCAATCGTCGCCGGCAGCGGCATCGAAAAAATGGTGCCCCCGATACGATTCGAACGTACGACCTTCCCCTTAGGAGGGGGACGCTCTATCCAACTGAGCTACGGGGGCATCGCCATTACTTTACACGAACGCCGGCAGGGCATGCCGAACGGTATGCTGGAGATATGACAGCCGCCGTTTCTTATGCGGCGACTGCGTGAAGCTTGATGCCCAACGCGTGGATCACTTTAAGCACCGTCGCAAAGGTCGGATTGCCTTCCGGCGAAAGCGCGCGGTACAACGCTTCACGGGCCAGCCCAGTGTCTCGAGCCAACTGCGTCATGCCGCGGGCGCGTGCAATGTTGCCAAGCGCGGCGGCAACGAATGCCGGATCGTCGCCGGCTTCGTCAAGGACCGCATCCAAATAGGCGGCGATATCTTCGTCGGTTTTGAGATATTCAGTCGTGTCCCAGGGACGAGTAGTGATCTTCTTCATACATCCTCCAGAGCTTTGGCAAGGATGATGGCTTGCCGGATGTCTTGGCTTTGCGTGGTCTTATCGCCACCAACCAGGAGCACAACAATCTGCCCTTTACGTTCGGTGAAGTAGACACGATAGCCAGGGCCGTAATCGATCTTCATTTCCGACACGCCGCCTGTCAGGTTGCGGAATTTTCCGGCGTTCCCGGCGGCAAGACGATCAATGCGCACCTGGATACGTGCCTTCGTTTGGCGATCACGAAACCGGGCAAACCAATCGTCGAAGACGTCCGTGGTGCGAATCTCCATGGAGTCGACTGTAACTTTCAGGTTACAGATAGTCAACCGCTACTTCCCAGTTAGCCGACGGATGCCAAAACCGAGCGAACCGGCCGGCCTGATAGAATTGGCGTTTTCCCCATCCCAGGCGCGCAGACGCCACGTCTTATGGAGCCCAGCATGTCCCATGAAATCCTCAAGGCGCTCGGCCTTGCCGGCGAGCAGTCGGGTACGTATCTCGGCAACGGCGAGTGGTCCAAAACCACGAACGCCGGGACGCTTCAGCCGCTGAACCCGGCCACCAACGAGGTGATCGGCACGGTGTACGCCTCCAGTGCCGCCGACTACGACATCATCGTCAAGCGCGCGCAGGACGCGTTCAAGATATGGCGTACCACGCCCGCACCGCGCCGTGGCGAAGCAGTGCGCCTGTGCGGCGAAGCGCTGCGCAAGCACAAGGATGCGTTGGGTTCGCTGGTGGCGCTGGAGATGGGCAAGATCAAGCCCGAAGGCGACGGTGAAGTGCAGGAGATGATCGACATCGCCGACTTCGCGGTGGGCCAGAGCCGCATGCTCTACGGCTACACCATGCACTCGGAACGTCCCGGTCACCGCATGTACGAGCAGTACCATCCGCTCGGCATCGTCGGCATCATCAGCGCGTTCAACTTCCCGGTGGCGGTGTGGGCTTGGAATGCCATGCTGGCGACGATCTGCGGCGACATCTGCATCTGGAAGCCCTCCCCGAAAACGCCGCTGTCGGCGATCGCCACCATGAAGATCTGCAACGAAGCGCTGAAGGCCGGCGGCTTCCCGGATCTGTTCTTCCTGTTCAACGATGCCGGCACGGAGCTGTCGCAGGCGTTTGTCGACGACCACCGCATTCCGCTGATCAGCTTCACCGGCTCCACCAAGGTCGGCCGCCATGTGGGCGAACGCGTCGCCAAGCGCATGGGCCGTTCGCTGCTGGAACTGGGCGGCAACAACGCGATCATCGTCGACGAAAGCGCGGACCTGAAACTGGCGATTCCCGCCATCGTGTTCGGCGCCGTCGGCACTGCCGGCCAGCGCTGCACCACCACGCGCCGCCTGTTCGTGCATGAGTCGATCATCAACGATGTAACCGACAAGCTCGTCGCTGCGTACAAGCAGGTCGAAGGCAAGATCGGCGATCCCACGCTCGCCACCACCCTGATGGGGCCGCTCAATAGCAAGGAAGCGGTGACCGCCTATCTCGCCGCCATCGAAAAGGCCAAGGCCAGCGGTGGTACGGTGCGCACGGGCGGCGCCGCGCTGAGCGATCGCAAAGGCAACTTCGTGTTGCCCGCTATCGTCACGGGCCTGAAAAACAGCGATGAAGTCGTGCAGACGGAAACCTTCGCACCGATTCTCTATGTGATGCCGTTCAAGACCGTGGACGAAGCCATCGAGTTGCAGAACAGCGTACCGCAAGGTCTGTCCGCGTCCATCTTCACGCAGAATCTGAAAGCCGCCGAGCAATATCTGTCGGCAGCGGGTTCGGATTGTGGCATCGCCAACGTCAATATCGGTACGTCGGGCGCGGAAATCGGTGGCGCGTTCGGCGGCGAGAAGGAAACCGGCGGCGGTCGCGAATCGGGCTCGGATGCATGGAAGGTTTATATGCGTCGGCAGACCAACACGATCAACTATTCCGATGCACTGCCGTTGGCGCAGGGGATCAAGTTCGATTTGTAAGCAGGGCGAAGTTGGCGCGCCCTCTCCCCTTCGGGGAGAGGGCTGGGGTGAGGGGCCAAGCTTGCAGGATATGCGGCAATTCCCCGCCGTCATTCCGTCGAAGGCCGGAATGACGGTGAGGCAAGATTGCACACTCGTTCAAACATATAGCTTTCTGTTCTCAGCAGACCGAAGAGGAATGTCATGACCTCGCCTGCAACATCCTCTCCCTTCAACTTCCACGACTACCGCATCGTCATCGCCGGCGGCAGCAAAGGCATCGGCCGCAGCATGGCGTTGGCCTTCGCGGCATCCGGCGCAGCGATATCGATCTGCGCACGCGGGCAAGCCGCGCTGGATGAAACCGCCGAGGCCATCGCCGCACATGGCGCACCTGTGCACACGCAATCGTGCGACCTGGGCGACGCCGCAGCCATTACCTCCTATATCGAAAACGCCGCGCGAGCGCTCGGCGGCATCGACGTGCTGATCAACAACGCCAGCGGCTACGGTTTCGAAGACAAAGAAGAAGATTGGGTCGCGGGCTTCAATATCGACATGATGGCGCCCGTGCGGGCTTCCCACGCCGCGTTGCCGCATCTTTCGAAATCCGCGCACGCCAGCATCTTGCACACCAGTTCAATCGCCGGACTGTATCCCCGCCCCAATACGCCGCCCTATGGTGCGATGAAGGCTGCGCTCTGCCACTACACCACTTCGCAGGCCCCTGGCGCTCGCGCCACAGCGCATCCGCGTCAACGCCATCGCACCCGGCTCCATCGAGTTCGAAGGCGGCTTGTGGGATCGCTGCAAGCACGAAGATCCGGCGCGCTACGCCACCGTGCTGTCGAAAATTCCGTTCGGCCGCTACGGCACGCCGGATGAAGTGGCGCATGCCGCATTGTTTCTGGCCTCGCCCTGGGCTAGCTGGATCACGGGGCAAATTCTCTGTGTCGACGGTGGACAGCAACTGAGCAGGTAACAGCCATGAATACTCTGCAAAGCACCGAGCGTTTCAGCGATCGCGTGGCCGATTACGTCCGTTATCGCCCCACTTATCCCGCCGCCATGATCGATTGGCTGCGCAAGGCGCACGGCGTGACGCCCGACTGGCGCATCGCCGATATCGGCGCGGGTACCGGCATTTCCAGCAAGATGTTTCTCGATGCCGGCCATAGCGTGATCGCCGTGGAACCGAATGCTGCGATGCGTGGAGCGGCGATCGAATGGCTGGGTAGCAATCCTGATTTCCGCGCCGTGGATGGGCACGCCGATGCCACTACGCTGGACGACAGCAGCGTCGATCTCGTCTCCGTGGCGCAGGCATTCCACTGGTTCGATCCTGAAAAAGCCCGGCAGGAATTCCAGCGCATTCTTCGCCCGGGTGGATTGGCCGCGATCTATTGGAACTCGCGCCGCCTTATCGGCACGACCTTCCTGGAAGGCTACGAAGCCCTGCTGCAGATCTACGGCACCGACTACGCCAGCGTCGCCGAGCGTTACGCCGATGAGCCGCGCATGCGCGAATGGTTCGGCCAAGGCTGGCGTGGCGCGGCCAGTTTCGATCATCGGCAATTGCTGGATTTCGATGCGCTGCGCGGGCGGCTGATGTCCTCCTCGTACGCACCGCAGGCCGGCCATCCAAGGCACGAGGCCATGTTCGAAGCGCTGCGCAGATTGTTCGATGCCTGTGCGGTGGAGGGTCGAGTAAGCTTCGACTACGACACCTGCGTTTACGTTGGAGAAATCCTTTGATGTACCACTGGCTGCGCCCCCTGCTGTTCAAAATGGACGCCGAGAAGGCGCACGGCCTCACGCTGTACAGCCTGGACGTTGCATGGCGCAGCGAACTGATGCGCTTCGTCGCCGAGCCGCCGCGGGATCTGCCGGTCGAAGCATTCGGCCTGCATTTTCCCAACCCGGTCGGCCTTGCCGCGGGACTGGACAAGAACGCGGAGTATCTCGACGCACTCGGCGCGCTGGGCTTCGGCTTCATCGAAGTCGGCACGGTCACGCCGCGTCCGCAACTGGGCAACGATCGCCCGCGCCTGTTCCGCCTGCCGCAGTACGACGCCATCATCAACCGCATGGGTTTCAACAACGCCGGCGTCGACGCACTGGTGCGCAATGTGCAGGCGTCCAGCTACCGCGGCGTGCTAGGCATCAACATCGGCAAGAACAAGGACACGCCCAACGAAAAAACCGTTGACGATTACCTGTTCTGCCTGGAGCGTGTCTACGCGCATGCCAGCTACATCACGGTGAACATCTCGTCGCCGAACACCAAGGGCCTGCGCGACCTGCAGGAAGAAGCCACGCTGCGCCGCTTTATCGACACGCTGCGCGAAGCGCAGGAACGGCTTGGCTCGCAGCAAGGCAAACGCAAGCCGATGCTGCTGAAGATCGCTCCCGACCTCACCGACGCAGAACTGGACAGCATTGCGGAAGTATTGCTTGCAGCGAATGTGGATGGCGTGATCTGCACCAACACCACCATCGATCACTCGTCCGTCGCCAGCGATCCGCATGGCAACGAAGCCGGCGGGCTGTCCGGTCGGCCGCTGCGCATGCGTGCGACCGAAGTGGTGCGCAGCATGCACCAGCGCCTGGGCGATCGCATCGGCATCATCGGCGTGGGCGGCATCCTTGAGGGCGACAACGCGATGGAAAAACTCGATGCGGGCGCCAAACTGGTGCAGCTCTATTCCGGATTGATCTATCGCGGCCCCGAATTGATCGCCGAATGCGTGAACGAAATTCGTCGCCAGCAGGATGAACGCGATGGCCGTTGAACGCGTCGACATGGGCGGCTACACCCTGATCGAAAACGCGCCGCTGTTGAAGCGCAATACGCTACGTGTCGATGCACGCGCCAAACTGCTGGCCGAAGTGCGCGACGCATCGAAGCTGCCAGAGCTGTTGGAATTTCCCGCCCTCCGCAGCGGCCGCCTGATGGTACTCGGCGAAGGCAGCAACATCCTGCTTACCGGCGATGTCGACGGCACTGTGCTGGCGATGGAAACGCGCGGCGTGCATGTGGAGCAGGATGGCGACGTTGCCCGCATCGCCGTCGCCGCCGGCGAACGCTGGGACGATTTCGTGCGCTGGACGCTAGGCCAAGGCTTCGCCGGCCTGGAAAATCTCATCCTCATCCCCGGCACCGTCGGCGCCGCGCCGATCCAGAATATCGGCGCCTACGGCACCGAAGTGGCCGAATTCATCGAAAGCGTGGAGGCGTGGGATCGCATCGAGCGCCACGTCGTCACACTCAGCCGCGATGCCTGCGCGTTCGCTTATCGCGATTCGCTGTTCAAGCACGAGCCGGATCGCTTCATCGTCACCGCCGTACGCTTCGCCCTGCCCCGCCAGCACGCACTGCGCACCGAATACGCCGGCATCCGTGAAGAACTGGAGCGCATGGGCGTAAGCAACCCCGCGCCGTTTCATGTCGCCGAAGCAGTCGTACACCTGCGCACGCGCAAACTGCCCGATCCCGCCGTGATCGGCAACGCCGGCAGCTTCTTCAAGAACCCCATCGTCGATGCCGCACAAGGCGAAGCGCTGAAACGCGAGCACCCCGAACTCGTCGCATGGCCCGGCAAAGATGCCCGCTGGAAACTCTCTGCCGCGTGGTTGATCGAAGCCGCCGGCTTCAAAGGCGTGCGCGAAGGTGACGCCGGCATTTCCAACCGGCACGCATTGGTGCTGGTCAATCATGGCAAGGCCAGCGGCCAGGAGCTTTGGGCGTTCGCGCAGCGCGTGATTGAAGGTGTGCAGGCGCGGTTCGGTGTACGGCTGGAACCGGAGCCGATAGTGATGGGATTACATTGAGCAGTATAGGCTGGGGCGCAATCCCAGCTTCGCCACGCTCCTCGACCCAAATGCTGGAATTGTCATTCTAGGAGGAACCTATGTTTGACCACATTCTATTCGGCGTAAGCGACTACGCAGCGAGTAAGGCATTCTTTCTCAAGGCGCTCCCACCGGTCGGCATAGCGGTGGTCTCGGAGGGGCCGCTCGGCATTGAACTAAGCGCAGATGGCAACACCTCATTGTGCATCGGACCGGCCAACGAAAAGCCTGCGCGTCTCCACCTGGCGTTCGTCGCTGAAAATCGTCAGCAAGTCGATGCATTCCATCGGGCCGCGCTGAAGGCTGGCGCAAAAGACAATGGCGCGCCTGGTCTGCGTCCGAACTATAGCGGGAGGTACTCCGCGGCGTTCGTCATCGGTCCGGACGGACACAATATCGAAGTGGTTTGCCACGAGCCCGAGCATTGATTGGACTATTTGTATCCTCGGACGCGCGTAACGTTTACCGTTTGAGTCAAGCGTTTTCATCTAAACACCAAGGGGATCCACTGACACCAAGAGAATGCTTCGGCATTGCCATCCGCACCATCGGAACCTTATTGCTCTTTGTTTCTGTAATGTATCTCTATTCGTTTTTGGTTGTTTTGCTATTCCATGGCATGCCGCACACTTATCCTTTAGCGCTATCTAGGTGCGTCTGCGGTGGCGTTTGCCGTCGGCCTGTATTTTCTTCGAGGAGCTCCGCATCTATTGCGGCTTGCATATCCGGTGGCAAAGCTCCCGAGCGATGTCAACGGCGACGTCTAGCAAACCGTAGAATGAACGGTTTCATCCACGCAACGACCTTGGATACCCCTGAGATGAAACTTCGCACCCTGATAAAGATCATTGCCTTGCTCATAGGCGTCTTCCTTGCCTCAGCTGGTGCAACGTTGGCTTATATTGCAGCCTCTAGCGGACCAAAAGCCGGCGTCACTGGGAGCTCTCTTGTGGCCAGCGGGTTCATATTGGTGGCGGCACCATTTCTCACATTTCCGTTTTCGACCAGGCTCGCCAAGCTTCTGCTGCTTATCACCATGTTCGCTTTTGCGTGCGGCGTGCTGTGGCTTGCCTTCCAGCCAAATCTGCCGAGCAGTCATCCGGCAACTATCCAAATGGCTGCCATTGCATTTGGCGTAACGCTGGTCGCCCGCGTTGGATTGGCGCTGCGGCGGCAGCCCCGGCAAAGATCATCCGTCCAGTCAGCCAAGCATTAAGGACACAGCAATGGCTACTGCGTTTTTGAAAATCACGTCAGTCCCGCCAGGTGAAGCGCCAACCTGGGTGCGCGAGCAATGGGTTGGCCTCTTGCTGCCATTGGCACAACGTTCTTTGGAGCCTCACAAGTTTATTACCGCCGGGGTGCTTTCCAGCCCGTCAGGCCATTTTCTCTCGCTCGTTGCTCTGCTGACCGGAAAGTACAGACGCGAATCGGGCTACTTAGTCGAGTGCATAGCCGCGATCGAAGCACTTTCCATGGTCAATCTGGATGCTGCAAATTGGTGGCGCACACACACGCCACACCTTATTCGAAAAGGGCGGCACTTCTTATTTCAGGAGGGTGTCGGACATGTACAGTGCAAGCATCCCTAGCCGTTCACTTAAGCGCCTTGCTGAGACGCAATAATGAAAACACCGCTCTGATTGCCTTACTCGCAGTCTTTTTCTGCATGACGTCGGGATATGCCCACGAGCATTCCGTTCAAGCTCGACTTAAGCGCGACGAAGCAATGCGCATGGCACAGCAAGCTGCAACTGCGAAGGGATACGATCTAAAAAATTTTTCCCTGTTTCAATACAAGGACGATCTCAGTAAAGACGGCAAGGAATGGTTCTTCTTATTCGTTTGCAAGCAACCTGCCCCGGGTTGTGCATTCTCCGCATCGATAAACCGCGAAACCGGCGCAGTCGAAATATCTCCTGGGGAATAACGGCCACCTTTGCCTATTCCTCAGAATGGACACTCTGCGCCGATAAGTCCCGCCATCTTTACGGAAACCAAAGCAACACACTGCCAACATGGACCGATCCTTGTCCCCAGAGGAGTTGCGTCATGAGCATTCGCAATGTGGCCGACGTGTTGGTCGAAACGCTGGCACAAACCGGAGTGAAGCAGGTTCATGGGCTGGTCGGCGATAGCCTCAACGGTATTACCGAATCGCTGCGGCGTCGCAAGGACATGCGATGGATTCACTATCGCCACGAAGAGTCGGCTGCTTTCGGCGCAGGCGCGGAAGCGCAATTGACTGGACAGTTGGCGGTGTGCGCGGGCTCATGCGGCCCCGGCAACTTGCATCTGATTAACGGCCTTTTCGATGCACATCGGTCGCGCGCGCCCGTGCTCGCCATTGCCGCGCACATTCCTTCTTCGGAAATTGGCAGCGGCTATTTCCAGGAAACGCATCCGCAGAACCTGTTCCTCGAATGCAGTCACTACTGCGAACTGGTCAGCAGCCCGGCACAGATACATCGCGCCGCGGCCACCGCCGTGCGCACGGCGCTCGGTCGGCGCGGCGTGGCCGTGCTGGTGATTCCCGGCGACGTGGCTTTGGCGGAAGCCTCCGGCGCGGTGACTGGAGGGCTGTTGCCCGCCATGCCCAATGTGGTGCCGGCCGATGCGCAGTTGGATCAGCTCGCCGAACTGCTCGGCATTGGCCGCAAAGTGACGCTGTTCTGCGGCCGCGGCTGCGCCGGCGCGCATGATGCGGTCGTGCGCCTGGCCGAAACGCTGAAGGCGCCCGTGGTGCATGCGCTGGGCGGTAAGGAACACGTCGAGTGGGACAACCCTTATGACGTGGGCATGACCGGGTTGATCGGCTTCAGCTCCGGCTACGAAGCGATGATGAGTTGCGACACCCTGCTGTTGCTCGGCACCGATTTTCCCTACCGCCAGTTTTTCCCCGAGGAAGCAAAGATCTGCCAGATCGATCTGCGCGCAGAAAACCTTGGCCGCCGCTGCCGCCTCGACCTTGGTCTGGTCGGCGATGTCGGTGCCACTATCGACGCATTGCTGCCGCGGCTGAAGCCCGCCACCGACGATAGTCATCTGCAAGAAAGCCTGCAGCGCTACAAGAAGGCGCGCGAAGGCTTGAACGATCTCGCCACCGGCAAGCCCGGCAGCAAGCCGATCCATCCGCAATATGTCGCCAAAGTGGTCAGCGACGTGGCCAGCGAAGATGCAGTGTTCGCCTGCGACGTCGGCACGCCCACCATATGGGCTGCGCGCTACCTCCACATGAACGGCAAGCGCCGCCTGCTCGGTTCGTTCGTGCACGGCTCGATGGCGAACGCCATGCCGCAGGCGATCGGTGCGCAAACGGCCTTTCCCGCTCGCCAGGTGGTGAGCATGTCCGGCGATGGCGGCTTCGCCATGCTGATGGGCGATCTGCTCACGCTGGTGCAGCACCGGCTGCCGGTGAAGATCGTGGTGTTCAACAACGGCACGCTCGGTTTCGTGGAACTGGAGATGAAAGCCGCCGGTTTCTTGCCCACCGGCGTGGCACTGGATAACCCGGATTTCTCCGCACTGGCGCGCGCGGCGGGAATCTACGGCGTACGCGTGGAAGATCCGGGTGACCTGGAGAAAGCAGTGCGCGATGCCTTCGCACACGATGGCCCGGCGCTGGTCGACGTGGTCACCAACCGACAGGAACTGTCCATGCCGCCACGCATTCAGTTTGAGCAGATGAAGGGCTTCAGCCTATGGGCCTTGCGCACGGTGATGAACGGCCGCGGCGATGAGCTGATCGAACTGGCGCGCAGCAATTTGCTGCGGTGAGGCCACCGTCGTCGCTCAGCGGAAGCCCACTCGCCGCAGCAGCTTGCCCGCTACATCCCTGCACGTGCGCACGCGCAGCACGAAGGTCAGAGCAAAATAGGCGACGCCATAGGTCGAAAGCACGAACACAGCCGTGAGGATCGGACCGACATTGGGTAGATAATGCTCGACCGCGCCGGCAGCGCAAGCCGCGACGCCCGCCGCTGCCCACAGTTTGGTCATCAAGGACAACGTGACGCCGGTCGCGCCAAGCTTTTTGTTCATGCCCCTGCGCAGCAGGTGAAATTCGATCCAGCCCGCCACACCCGCGGAAGCCGTCAGGCCCACTGCTCCCCATTGCATGGGAATGTCCAGCGCTTTTGGAACGATCAATGCGCTGGCCAGGCCGAGCACGGCGGTGAAAGCCAGGCGCACCAGCGCAAACCGCAATGGCGTGCGCGTGTCGCGCATGGCGTAATACGTGGAGGAATACAAACGTCCAAACGTGGAAGCCAGCAGCCCTACGCCGGAACCTGCCAGGATCGCCCACACGTAATACGCATCCTTGGCGGTAAATGCGCCGGATTGATACAGCGCCGCCACGATCACATTGCCCAATGCGAAGAACGCCATGGCGGATGGCACGATGAAGAAGGCGATGCGTTCCAGGCCGTTGTTCAAGCGCGTGGAAAGCTTCGCTGCCACATCGGCATCGACGTTGTCGCCCGCCATGCGCGACAGCGTCGGCAACTCGGAGGCGGAGACAGCCATGCCGAACAGGCTTACCGGCAGCAAATTGATCGAGGAAGCGGTGGTCATGCCGGCGATCGCGCCACTGCCAAGCAAGGTGGCGATGGCCTGATCGACGAAGGCGCTGATCTGCACCACGCCGCGCCCCACCGCCACGCCAAGAAAACTGCCGCCGACCTGTTTTACGTGCAGGCTTTTCGTATCCAGCCGCAGGCGCATGTTCGGTACGAGTTTGAGCACCGGGCCCAGTTGCACCAGGAACTGCAGCAAGCATCCAAGCACCGTGCCCCATGCGAGGTACACGATCAGGCGATTCGCATCCAGGTGACGAAAGAACAACATCGTCGCGATCATGGAAAGATTCCAGATCACCGGCGCCGCATACGAGAGAAAGAATTTGTGGTGGCTGTTGAGTATCCCCAGGCACCACGCCGACCACACCAGAATGCCGGTGCCCGGAAACAGAATGCGCACGATCAGGATGGTGAGTTCGCGCTTCTCGCCGGTGTAGCCGGGAGCGATCAGCCACAGCAGATAGGGCGTTGCCAGCACGCCAATGGCGACGATCACCGAAATGATCAAAGCAAGGATGGCGAATATCGCGCCGGCCAAGCGATCGGCTTCTTCCTGTTTGTGCTGCGCCAGCAGGCGCGCATAGACCGGAATGAAGGAGGCCGACAGCACGCCTTCGCCGAACAGGTTCTGCAGAAAGTTCGGTACGCGCAGCGCAGCGCTGAAGATGTCCGCGGCATCGGACAGGCCGAAGTAATGCGAGAACACCCGCTGTCGCACCAGTCCGAACAGGCGGCTGCAAAGGATGCCTGCGCCGACCAGCAAGGCATGTCCGCGGCCTGCCTCTTTCGTCATACCGATTTGCTCTGCTGCAAAAGCGGTAAGGGTAGCATCAGGGTAACCTTGCGGGTCTCGTAGGTTGGGCTGAGGTGCAGCCCAACCTACGGGATGGTTCCCGCAAGTGATTTAGCGGCGTGCCTTGGACAGCAGCCGCAGCAATTCCATGTAGAGCCACACCAGCGTTACCATCAGCGCGAACGCGCCGTACCACTCCATGTACTTCGGTGCGCCCTGGCTCGCTGCGCGGTCGATCATGTCGAAATCGAGCACGAGGTTCAGCGCGGCCAGGCCGACCACCAGCAGGCTGAAGCCAATGCCAATCGCGCCGGTTTCATGGATGAAGGGAATCTGGATGTGCGTGAATGCGCGCAGCCCCATGTCCACCAGGTACAGCAACGCAATCCCGCCCGTGGCGGCGACTACGCCCATGCGGAACTTGTCGGTGACCTTGATCCAGCCCGAGCGATAGGCCAGCAGCATTACCGCCAGCACGCCGACCGTCAGCATGATGGCCTGCAGCACGATGCCAGGGAAACGCATGTTCATCACCGCGGAAATACCGCCCAGCGCAAAACCTTCGGCGATGGCATACAGCGGCGCGGTGATGCCTGCCCAACGCTGCACGAATGTCGTGACCAGCGCCAGCACCAGGCCCACCAGCAACCCGCCCCACATGAAGGGGCTGACCACAGCCAGCGCGGCATTCAAGCCGCCATCTGCGGCCACCTCGGCGAAGCGTTGCCACGTCCAGCCACCGGTGATCACCGCCAGCGCCAGCAGCAAAGCCGTGCGCGTGACGGTGCCGTTCATCGTCATCCGCTCGCCCGTGGCGGACAGACCTTCGAATGCCTTGTTGCGCAGAACCGGATTACCTGACGGCATGGTTACTCCTTTGGATTTACATCAATCGATGGAATGCGATCGTAGCCAAGAACGGGCTAGCGTCCTGTTAAGGTCACTGGCGAAAGCCGGGACCTGATGACTTTGAGGGTAAAAGTCGCTGGGTCCCGGCTTTCGCCGGGACGACGGTTCAAGATTTTTGCAGCATTCGGACAAAGGTGGCTCAGGTTAGTGCCATTGCCGTCAGGACGGGCGTCCTTGCTCATCGACCACGACATAATGCCGTTCCCCGCGCTGCGCATCGAAATACACCGCAGTAAGGTGGCCCGAACCCGGATCAACAAAGCGCTCGCCGGTATCCTTCCAGCTTGGATCCGGGCCGCCGCGCAACAGCGGCTTGTAGCGCCAGCGTTCGATCGCCAGCCCGACCACCAGCAGCAGGCCGCCGAAGATCAACTGCGGCAGCAAGGCCACCATCACGCCAGTCAACACGGCAATGCCTGCACCGACCAGCAGCAGACTACCCAGCACATAGAGCACCAACGGCAGCATCGCGTAGCGCTCACGTCGGCGGATCGAGCACCACGGCAGTGCCGTAGGCCACGATCTCGCTCATGGTCTGGCCGATTTCGGCCGAATCGAAGCGCATCATCACCACCGCGTTCGCGCCCATCAGCTTGGCGTTGGCCACGAGTCGATCCAGCGCGTGGCGCCGGGCTTCTTCCAGCATCTGGGTGTACTCGTGGATTTCACCGCCGACCAGCGAACGCAAGCCAGCCATGAAATTGCCGCCGATGCCGCGGCTGCGCACCACCACGCCGAACACCTGCCCCTTCACCTGGACCACTTGATGGCCCGGTACGTTTTCGGTCGTCACCACCAACATAAGCAAACTCCTTTGATCGGGGAACTTGCGATGTGCGCACGATACCCTGTCTTCAGCCGCCGTGCGCGTGTCTCTTCCGGCACTTAGGTTGCACAAGGCACTATGGCAACATCAGGCGGTCTACCGTCAGTTTTAACCAAGGAACCCGAACATGACGTCGAGCCCGTTCAAGACATTGGCATGGAGCATTTTGCTGGGCGTGGGCCTGGCCACGGCCGGCATGCCCGCCCGCGCCGATTCGCCCGTCGCCGCCAAAGCCGTCGCCAACGACGGTAACGTGCTGCGCGCCACGCTCGACAATGGCATGCGCGTGGTGATCGTGCGCGAAACCTTGTCGCCGATGGTCACCACGCAGATCACTTATCTCGCTGGCGGCTATCAGACGCCGGACGGCTTCCCCGGTACCGCGCATGCGCTGGAACACATGATGTTCCGCGACAGCAAGGGCATGACCGGTGCGCAGCTCAACGAGATGACCGGCAAGATGGGTGCGGACAACAACGCCTTCACCACCAACGACGCCACTCAGTATTACTTCGTGGCGCCGTCGAACTATCTGGACCTGCTGCTGCACATCGAATCCACGCGCATGAATGGCGCGCTGCTTACCCAACAGGAATGGGAACGCGAGCGTGGCGCGATCGAGCAGGAAGTGTCGCGCGACATTTCCGAGCCGGAATTCCTTGCGTTCCAGAAGGCCGAGCGCATTCTCTACGCTGGCACCGGTTACGAACAGGATCCGCTGGGCACGCGGCCCTCGTTCGGTAAAACCACCGCCGCGGATCTGCAGAAGTTCTACCAGCAATGGTATACGCCCAACAACGCATTGCTGGTGATCGTGGGCGATGTCGATCCGCAGCAGACGCTGGCAAAAGTGAAGCAGCTGTTCGACAAGATACCCAAGCGCACGCTGCCCGAACACGTGCCGGTGAAACTGCAGCCGGTGAAGCCGGAAACCATCGCCTCCACCACGCCGCGCGGCACCGGCTCGGTGCAATTCATGTATCGCATGCCGGGCATGATGGACAAGGACAACGCCGCCGCGCAGGTGTTGCTGGACGTGCTCACCAATGCGCGCAGCTCGCTCTCCGCACTCGCGGTGCAAGGCAAGGTACTCGGCACCAACGCGCAATTGCAGCCTTTCAGCTACGGCGGCATCGGCGTAATTGAAGTGAGCGTTGCCAAGGGCGGCGACGCCAAGAAAGCCCAGGCCGATCTGGAAGGCGTCATCGATGATCTCTTGAAGAACGGCGCACCCGCCGATCTGGTCGAAGCATCGAAGCGTTCCGAGATCGCACAGGCGGAATTCAACAAGAACAGTGCCGTGACACTCGCCAGCGCATGGTCGCAAGCGATCGCCTGGATGGGCCTGAGTTCGCCGGAAGAAGCGGAAGAGCAGATCCGCAACGTCACCGTCGATGACGTCAACCGCGTCGCGCGGGAATATCTGAAATCGAGCGAGCGCGTCACCGTGGTGCTTACGCCCGATGAAAACGGCAAGCGCCCGCCGGACAGCGGCGGCTTCGGCGGTTCCGAGTCGTTCAACAGCAACGAGCGACTGGATGCGCCGCTGCCCGAATGGGCCGCGGAAAAACTGAGCAAGCTTGAAATGCCGCGCTGGACGCTGGCGCCGGTGGAAATGAAGCTCGACAACGGCATCCGCCTGATCGTGCAACCGGCCAGCATCAGCAAGACCGTCACGGTGGTGGGCCACATCGACAACAATCCCAAGCTGCAGGAACCGGCCGACAAGGATGGCGTGGCCCGCCTGCTCGGCTCGCTGTTCGACTATGGCAGCACCACGCTGGATCGCGATGCCTTCCACAAGGCGCTTGACGATATCTCCGCCACCGAAAACGGCGGCACCGATTTCGGTGTGGCGGCGCTCAGCAATCAGTTCGATCGCGCCGTGCAATTGCTCGCCGACAACGAACTGCACCCCGCCCTGCCCAAGGAAGGCTTCGACGTGCAGCAGGAAACGCTGGCACGCGCACTGGCCGGCGAAATGCAGTCGCCGCAATACAAGATGATGAAAGCGCTACGCGCCGGCCTGCTGCCTTCGGGCGATCCGGATTTGCGCTTGCCGACACCCGAATCGATCAAGTCGCTGAACTTGCAGGACGTGAAGAATTACCACGCCAAAACGTACCGCCCCGACCTCACCACCATCGTGGTGGTGGGCGACGTCACACCCGAACAGGCCAAGGCCACCGTGCAGCGCTATTTCGGACAATGGAAAGCGGAAGGCGCCAAGCCGGACGTTATCTCCAAGCCGGTGCCTGTCAATCCCACCGGCTATGTGGTGATCGACAACCCGTACGCCTCGCAGGATCAGGTGCTGATGGGCCAGATGCTTGCGCTCAACATGCACAATCCGGATCGCTACGCCTTGCAGCTGGGCAATAACGTGCTGGGCGGTAACGGCTTCGCCTCGCGCCTGATGACCGACATCCGCGTCAAGCATGGCTACGCCTACGGCGCCGGCTCCGGCATGCACTTCGATCGCTCGCGTTCGATTTTCTTCGTGCAGTACGGCAGCGATCCCGACAAGGTCGCGCCCGTCAACACTTTGATCCGGCAGAACTTGGTCGACATGCAGACCACGCCGATCAAGCAGAGCGAACTGGACAACGCGCGCCAGTACGAGATCCGTTCCATCCCGGTGGGCGTATCGAGCATCAACGCCATCGCGCGTTCGCTGCTTGACTGGGCGTGGCACGGCGAACCGCTCGATCAGCCGATGGTGGCTGCCAAGCACTACCTGACGTTGACGCCGGCGCAGGTGCAGATGGCGTTCAAGAAGTATTTGAAGCCGGAGAATTTGATGCAAGTGGTGCAAGGGCCGCCGCCGGCGAAACATTGATGCTGCAACGGCCCGCACATGCGGGCCGTTTTTTAACGACGCCCCTTCTCCAAATCCGGCAAAAACACCGCCAGCACGCCGATCAACGGCAAATACGCGCACAGCGAATACACGTAGTCGATGCCGCGCACGTCCGCCACATGCCCCAGCACCGCGGCGCCGATGCCGCCCATGCCGAAGGCAAAGCCAAAGAACAGGCCGGAGATCATGCCCACGCGCCCGGGAATCAATTCCTGCGCGTAGACCAGAATCGCCGAAAACGCCGACGACAGGATCAAGCCGATCAGCACCGACAGCACGCTCGTCCAGAACAGGTTCGCGTGCGGCAAGGCCAGCGTGAAAGGCGCAACGCCCAGGATCGAAATCCAGATCACCCACTTGCGCCCTACACGGTCGCCCACCGGTCCGCCGATCAGCGAGCCGGCCGCCACGGCGAACAGGAACACGAACAGGTGCATCTGCGCCGCCTGCACCGACACGCCAAAGGTGTGGATCAGGTAGAAGGTGAAATAGCTGCTGATGCTGGCCAGGTAGAAATACTTGGAGAAAATCAGCAGCCCCAGAATCAACAGGCACGCCAACACCTTGCCGCGGCTCAGCGCTTCACCTGCAACATGGCGCACCGTCGTGCTGCGGCTGACGTGGTGCAGCTGATACCAGCGCCCCACCTGCAGCAGCACCACCATCGCGAGCAACGCCGCGAGCGAAAACCACGCCACGCTGCCGCGTCCGTGCGGCACGATGATCCACGCCGCCAGCAGCGGTCCCAACGACGATCCCGTATTGCCGCCCACCTGGAACAGCGATTGCGCCAGGCCGTGCTGTCCGCCCGAGGCCAGGCGCGCCACGCGCGAGGATTCCGGATGAAACACGGACGAACCGGTACCGACCAGCGCGGCCGCCAACAACAACACATGGAAATTCGGCGCCGTAGCCAGCAACAGCAAACCGCACAGCGTGAAACCCATGCCCACCGGCAAGGAATAAGGCATCGGCTTGCGGTCGGTGACCAGACCGACCAGCGGCTGCAGCAACGAGGCAGTGACTTGATAGGTGAGCGTAATCAGGCCCACCTGGGCGAAGCTGAGCTGGAAATCGCTTTTCAGCAGCGGGTAGATCGCAAGTATCAGCGACTGGATCATGTCGTTGAGCAGATGCGAAAAGCTGATGGCGCCCAGGATGGGGTAATCCGTGCGCGGCGCAGTGGATGGCAGGGAAACCGATTCGGCGGAGTTCGGCATGAGTTATGGGCGTTGGGGACGGCGACATTGCCGGTTGCAGGGCGCCACCTTAAAGTAGCCTTCTTCGGCCCGCATGCACTATTGGGTCAACTTCTGTCGAAAATGGGCCAAACGCAAGGCATCGCATGCGAAACACCCGAGTCATCGGCTACGAAGACACTCCGCGCGATGTCGTCGCCACGGGCAACGATTACGCCGCCGGTCTGGTCCTGCCTGGCCACACGCACAAGCGCGGCCAATGCCTGTATGCCATCACCGGCGTGCTGACCGTCAACACCAGCGAAGGAAGCTGGGTGGTGCCGCCGGCGCGCGCGCTGTGGATTCCCGCCGGCGCGACCCACGCGGTGCACATGGGCGGCTTCACCAGCACGCGCAGCGCTTATGTACTGCCGGACGTAGCAAAAAAAGCGGAGCTGCCCGCGCGTTGCACGGTCATCAGCGTATCGCCGCTGCTGCATGCCTTGCTGTCCGAAGCGGTGGACGTTCCCGCCGAATACGCACTGGGCGGCCGCGACGACCATTTGATGCAATTGCTCGTCGCAGAGATCGCCCGCATGCCGTCCCTGCCCCTAAACACGCCATTGCCCCAGGAGCCACGGCTGGCCAACCTGTGCCGCGCGCTGCTTGCCTCACCTTCACTGGACGTGGACATCGATACGATGGCGCGCAAAGCCGATATGAGCCGCCGCAGCTTCACCCGCCTGTTCCGCGAGCAGACCGGCATGAGCTTCAGCGACTGGCGACAACAGGCGTGCCTGCTTGCCGCGCTCGCACGGCTTGGCCGCGGGGAGCCGGTCACGCACGTCGCGATGGAACTGGGCTACAGCAGCGCCAGCGCCTTCACCGCCGCGTTCAGGCGTACGCTGGGGGCCGCACCCAGTCATTACCTGGCATCGAGCGGCCTTGCGTGACAAGTCGTTTCCGCGACGGATGTCATAACCATGTCAACCCGCCATCGCACCATGTCAGCACCGTGGCACACTCGATTGCCAGGACATCGCGCCATGACCGCCACCGGATTTGATGTATCGATGAGTAAACGTAACGATCCCGACGCCCTGTCCGCCGCCAGCACCGCCACGACCGAACGTGCGCCGGTGCCTGTCGTCGATCTCAACGACAAGGCGCACTACATTCACCGCGAGCTCTCGCAACTGCAGTTCAACAACCGCGTGCTGGAGCAGGCGCTGGACGAGCGCACGCCGTTGCTGGAACGCCTGAAGTTCCTGCTGATCTTCTCCAGCAACATGGATGAATTCTTCGAGATCCGCGTGGCCGGCCTCAAAAGCCAGCTTGCCTTCGGGCATGAAATCGTCGGGCCGGACGGTATTCCGCCCAAGCAGGCGCTGACCGAAATCAGCGATATCGCGCATCGCCAGATCGCGCGCCAGTACGCCATCCTCAACGAACGCCTGCTGCCGGAGCTGGATCAACACGGCATCCGCATCGTGCGCCGCGAAAACTGGTCGCCGGTGCAGAAGCGCTGGGTGCAGCGCTACTTCCGCCAGGAAGTGGCGCCGATGATGACGCCGATCGGCCTGGACCCCACCCATCCCTTCCCGTTGCTGGTCAACAAGAGCCTCAACTTCATCGTCGAGCTGGAAGGCGTGGATGCGTTCGGCCGCGATTCGGGCCTGGCCATCCTGCCGGCGCCGCGCGTGCTTCCGCGCATCATGCGCTTGCCGGAGGACGTGTGCGAAGGCGGCGAAAACTACGTGCTGTTGTCGTCGATCATCCACGCGCATGCCGATGAGTTGTTCCCCGGCATGGAAGTACTCGGCTGCTATCAATTCCGCCTTACGCGCAATGCCGACCTCACCATCGACCCGGAAGAGATGGACGACCTCGCCCGCGCGTTGCGCGGCGAACTTTCCTCGCGGCGTTTCGGTGATGCCGTGCGTCTGGAAGTGGCGGACAACTGCCCGAAAAAGCTCACCGACTACCTGCTCAAGCAATTCGGCCTTGCCGAGGCGGAGCTGTACGAAGTGAACGGACCAGTGAATCTCACGCGCCTGTTCGGCATCGTCAACCGCAGCCAGAGCCCGCAGCTGCAATACGCGCCGTTCGTGCCGGCCATCCCCAAGGCGCTCAAGAAAGCGGAAGACCTGTTCCAGGTGATCAACAAGCAGGACGTGCTGCTGCTGCATCCGTTCGAGTCGTTTTCGCCGGTAGTGGACCTGGTGCGCCAGGCGGCGAAAGACCCTGCCGTGCTCACCATCGAGCAGACGCTGTACCGCACCGGCGCCACGTCCGAAATCGTCGACGCGCTGGTGGAAGCCGCGCGTGCCGGCAAGGAAGTGATCACGGTGGTGGAACTGCGCGCGCGCTTCGATGAGGAATCCAACCTCAGCCTGGCCCAGCGCCTGCAACAGGCCGGCGCGGTGGTGATCTACGGCGTGGTCGACGTCAAGACGCACGCCAAGATGATGCTGATCCAGCGCCGCGAAGGCCAGAAACTGCAGCGCTACGCGCATCTTGGCACCGGCAACTATCACAGCGGCAACGCGCGGCTGTATACCGACTACAGCCTGCTCACTTCCGACGCGGCGCTGTGCGAAGACGTGCATAAACTCTTCAGCCAGCTTACCGGCATGGGCAAGCTGCTGAAGATGAAAAAGCTGCTGCATGCACCGTTTACGCTGAAGAAATCGCTGCTCGACCTGATCGCTCGCGAAACCGCGCACGCCGAAGCCGGCAAGCCGGCGCACATGATCATCAAGATCAATGCGCTCACCGACGCGAAAATGATCCGCGCGCTGTACAAGGCCAGCATGGCCGGCGTGAAGGTGGATCTGCTGGTGCGCGGCATGTGCTGCCTGCGCCCGGGCATCCCCGGCGTCTCGCACAACATCCACGTGCGTTCGATCGTCGGCCGCTTTCTCGAACACAGCCGCGTGTACTGGTTCGCCAACGGCGGCGATGAACGCATGTACCTGGCCAGCGCCGATTTGATGGAACGCAACCTGGATCGCCGCGTCGAAACCGGTTTTCCGATCGAGGACAAGAAACTGCGCCAGCGCATCCGCAAGGAGCTGGACCTGTACCTCAGCGACAACACCACCACGTGGCAATTGCACACGGATGGCAGTTACGCGCGCCTGTCTCCGGCCGACGGGCAGATACCGCATGACGCGCAACGGCTGTTGCTGGAGAAGTATTGCGGCGTTGGGGCGCCTGCTGCGTCCTGATCATGCTGCGTTGGGTTACGCCTGACTTGATCCGGAGTAACCCAACCTACATTGCCATCCTCAGCTACGCATGCACGTGCCGCTTCACCCATTCCACGTAACGATCGACGAACCCCTGCAAAAACTTCTTCGTGCTGTCGACACCGATATTGCCGTCGTCGTCGATCAAGCCGTCGCTGAACTTCACGAACACCTCCGGCTGCCCCATCAACGACACGTCCAGATACGCGCAGATATTGCGCAGGTGCTGCTGCGCCATCGCGGTGCCGGTAGCGCCCACTGAAACGCCGATCACCGCCCCCGGCTTGTTGGTGAACGCACTGCTGCCATACGGACGCGAAGCAATGTCGATGGCGTTTTTCAGCACGCCAGGAACCGAGCGGTTGTACTCGGGGGTGACGAACAACAGCGCGTCTGCCGCCTTGATCTGCGCCTTGAGCTGTTGGCAGGCTGGTGGGTAGTCGCTGTCGAAATCCTGGTTGTAGAGCGGCAGGTTGTCGATGCGTATGGACTCGAAAGACAGCTCCGGCGGGGCCAGCTTTTCCACCGCCTTGGCCAGTTTGCGGTTGAAGGAATCTTTGCGCAGGCTGCCGACCAGTACCGCCACCTTGATTGCCGTCATGTCTTTCTCCCGAAAAAGCTTGCCTAGGGCCTGTTCGCAACATGCCCGAATGGCCTGCAATCGAGCGTGAAAACGAGCACTCAAGCGCTGGCACGCGTCCTGCTTGGCTACGGGGAATGGGCGCCTTGGTACGCGACAACGTGCCCACCATGGCAGTAAGGTCTTGATGAAACATCCGCGAGGAGTCAAGGGAGCAGCAGGCCATCGGAATGCCTGCCGATCGCGGTAATACCAAAACCAAAAAAGAAGCGGAAGCGCAGGACCACTTCATGGATCGGGGGTATGAGGTGTTGGGGGAGGCAGTGCGCAAACCATGCCTGTTGCAAAGGTGGCTTTGGGCCATCGTGCTGCTGTTTTGCCTGCTGCTGTCCCTGGTCCACGCCAGCGCATACGCGCCGCTGCCGCTGACCGGGGCATGGCGCGAGGTGGCGCGAGGGGACACGCCCGCGTCAGCTATGGACGCATTTCGGCACGGGCTGTTCAAGCCTTTCAATCCCGCGCTACTCGAGCGGTTCCCGCGCAACGCCCTTGGCAGTTGGGTGGTGCTGCAGCCGAATGCGGCCGGCGCGAAGGAAGAACAACGCATCCTGTCGATCTACCCTGCCCCGCTGGGATCGGTCACGATGTATGACGACGAGAACCATGCACGCACACTTGCCATGGACAGCATCGATGGCAGCCTCCACGGGCATGGGCGACTGGCGTTTTCTCTACCAGACGGCGAAACGACCCAGCCGATCCTGTTGAAATTCGAAGCCACCGGCACACTGGCCGCGCCCGAGCGCTTCGCGTTGCAGAACCTCGACGACTATTTGCGCAAGGACGCCACCTGGCTGGCGTTTGCTACCGCGTGTTTCGCCATCATGGTGGCGATGGCGCTGATGGCGTTGTGCTTCGCCATCATGCTGCGCGATGTCACGTTCGCCTGGTACACCGGCTACATGCTCTGCTACGTGATCGTGCAAGGCGTGCAGACCGGCTTTCTGTTCCATCCGCTCGGCTTGCGCTGGCTGGCCGGGTCGGAGGTGCTGGTGGGCGTTTCGGCGGTGGCACTATCGGTGTCTTTCGCCGCACTGTTCATCAGTCGCTTCTGCGATGTGCAGCGTTATGCGCCAGCGTTGCGCGTGCCAGTGGTGGCGTTGGGTTTTGCCATGCCGCTGATCGTGCTGATGCGGTGCAGCGGCATCAACGAACTGGTGGTGATGGCACAAACGCTGGTCAATCCGGTGTTGATTCTTGGCGCCCTGCTCATGTTGCTTACGGCGCTCGTCACCGGCGCGCGCGGTTCGCGGCAGGCGTGGTTCTTTCTCACCGGGTGGACGCCGTTGCTGCTGCTGAGCGCGCTGACCAGCGCGCAAGACACGGGTGCGTTGCCGAACCTGGACTGGCTCAATGACGCGAGCATCGCCATGGGCGCGTTCGAAGCGATCGTGCTGTCGCTGGGACTGGCCGATCGCGCGCTCACCATGCGGCACGATCGCGACCACGTGCGCGTACTGGCTGACCGCGATCCGCTCACCAACATCCTCAACCGGCGTGCATGGACGGAAGCGGCCACGCGCATGCTCACCGAGGTCGCCGGTACGGACCGTTCGATCGCCTTGCTGTTTCTGGACCTGGATTACTTCAAGACCTTGAACGACCTGCAGGGTCACGCGGCCGGCGACCGCGCGCTGGTGACGGTGGCGCAAGTGCTGGGCAGCGAGTTGCGTCCTACCGATCTGCTTGGCCGTTACGGCGGCGAAGAATTTGTTGCCATGCTGCACGATGTAAACCAGGAACAGGCCATGTATGTCGCCACGCGCCTATGCCGGCGCGTGCACCGCCTGGAAATTCCGGTGGATCAGCAGGATTTGCGCCTCAGCGTAAGCATCGGCCTGGCCATGCGCAGCATGGGCGATACGCTGGAATCGATGATCGAGCGCGCGGATCAGGCGATGTACTACGTGAAGCTCAACGGGCGCAATCATGTGCATGCGTATGAGCGGCGGGCGGAGATCTATGCCAATCGCAGTCCGCCGGGGAAAACATAACGTGGCTTTTCTTTATGAAGGCAACAACTTTCGACAAGCTCAAATCACACCTCATCGTCCTTCGCCGGAATGGCGATGAGGCAATGTGACCAAACACGCCTGATTTGTAGGCTGGGATGACAATCCCAGCACCACGATATGCATGGCGGCGATTGTCACCCTAGCCCATGCAACTTCTTCGCCGCAGCCACCACATCCGCATCGCCCGGCAACACCAGAAACGCCGCGCCCGCCAGCGGTGTGTAGGTATCCGCACCGACCACGCGTTCCAGCGGCGTGCTGCCGAAACCGGCTTCCACGATGGCGGTAATGACACCCTCGCCCACGCCCGCGCTCTTGCGGCCTTCATCCAGCACCAGAATGTGCTTGGCGTTCTTCGCCTGCTCGGCAATGAAACCGTCGTTGAGCGGCGCCAGCCAGCGCAGGTCGACCACGCGCACCTTCCAGTTCAATGCCTTCTCGATGCTGCGCGCTGAACGCAATGCCATCGGCACGCCGTTGCCGAAGGTGAAGATCACCAGGTCATCGGCCTCGGCGTTGTACACGCGACCTTCGCCCAGCGTCATCGCTTCGCCGGGTGCGGGATAGGCGAATTGCCACTGGCCGTCACCCGCTTCGTAGAGATCCTTGGTCATGTAGAGCGCGATCGGTTCCAGATACGCGCACACGCGGCCATCCACTTTCGCCAGCGCCATCAGCGTACGCAGCATGGTGGCGGCATCGTCGCCGCGGCTGGGGCAGCCGACGACAAGGCCGGGAATATCGCGCAGCGCGGCGATCGAGTTGTCGTTGTGGAAATGCCCGCCGAAGCCGCGCTGATAACCGAGCGAGGCCACGCGCATCACCAGCGGATTGCGATATTGGCCGTTGGAGAAAAACTGCAGCGACGCCGCTTCACCGCGGATCTGGTCGCAGGCGTTGTGGAAATACGCCAAATACTGGATTTCCGGAATCGGCAGCATCCCCATATTGGCGTAGCCCTGCGCGAGTCCGAGGATGATCGTTTCGTCGAGCAGCGTGTTGAACACGCGATTGCCCTTGAAGACTTTGTTCAGTCCCTTGGTGACCGTATACACGCCGCCCTTCTGCGCCACGTCCTCGCCGAACAGCAGCGATTCGGGATACTTCGCCATCAAATCGTGCAAGGCCTGGTTGATCTGGATGGCCAGATGGCGTGGCGGCTGCTTTTCCGGCAGTTTGCCTTCGCCGCCGAATACCGCGATGCGCCGGTCCTGGTAGTCCACGCGCTCGGCTTCCGCTTTTACTGTGTCCGGCGTGTACGGCGCGAGCGGCGCCATCACTTCATCCAGGCTTTGCAGCCGTGGACGGCGATCGGCATCTTCGGCCGCGGCAAAGCAGCGCTCGCGAAGCGTTTCGTAGAAGGCCAGCAGTTCGTCCTTCGAATACAAGCCCGATTCCAGCGCGATCGCCGCGGAACGCAGCAGCGGATCGGAGGCTTCCACCGCCACCAGTTCCTCGATGCTGCGCCATTCGATTTCGAAATCGGTACCAGCGTGGCCCATGACGCGCGTGGTCTTCAAATGCAGGAACGTAGGCCGGCGTGTTTCGCGGCAATGCGCCACGGCGCGCTGTACTTGTTCATAGCCGCCAGCCAGATCCAGGCCATCGGCAAAGAAATAATCCAGGTCGCGGCGATGCTGGAAGTTGTTCGCCACCCAGTCGCTGGGCGTTTTCACCGAAATGCCGATGCCGTTGTCTTCGCATACGAACAGCACAGGCGCCGGCAGCTTCTGATAGGCCGTCCACGCGGCCGCGTTGAACGCGGTTTGTGCGGTGGCATGATTGCTGGACGCATCGCCGAACGAACAGATGGCAATGGAATCGTTGGGAATCGGCAACGCGTGCCCGATGCGGCGTGCCTGCTCGATGGCGACGGCCGTGCCCAAGGCCTTGGGCAAATGCGACGCAATGGTCGAGGTCTGTGGCAACACCCACAACGGCTTGCTGCCCCACACTTTGTGGCGTCCGCCGGAAGCGGGATCTTCCTTGCTGGCGGCAAATGACAACGCCGAATCCATGATCGGATCCATGCGCGGCAGTTTGCGGAAGCGCTCGGCCATGAAGCCGCCGGAGCGGTAATGCAGAAAGGCCGGATCGGTGTGCCGCGTCAAGCGCGCCACCATCGCATTGCCTTCATGGCCGGAACTGCCGATGGTGTAGAACACTTTGTTCTGCACGCGCAGCACGCGCGCCATCAGATCGAGATGGCGGGAAATCAGCTGCGATTCCAGCAATTCGCGAAATCCGTGCGCGTCCAGCGCGCTGCCCGGCAGCACCGATTCGTGCTCGCTCGGCCTGGCATGCACGTCGCCTTGCCAGAGTCGCACGAACTCGGTGAAGTTCTGATCGACGATTTCGGCGCGATTGAAGCCCTTGTGGCGGGCGGCGATGTGAGTGGAAGACATGATGAAAAGTTCTCTACGATGATCGGTTTGGCGTGCCGTGCATGTTCACAAGGCGCGCAGAAGTTCGGCGCGCGCAAGGTCTTTGGGACGGCCGAAGCTTTCGAGGATATGGATCTGTTCGTCGCGGGCAGGAATGGGTACGTCGATACCCGCGACATTTACGTGGACGATTTCGTGCACACGCACGGCTTGCCACCCATGCTCGCCGCGCAGTTCAAGGCCGCCCATGACTTCGAGCGGCATGCCGGGAAATTGGAACCGGGCGAAGCAGGAACGGAAGCGATCGGCGCCGGCAGGCGTATAGGAGCTGTCGAGGCGCGCTGGCCACAACGCGATGAGGCGCTGAGCATCCGCAACGCTGGTCAACAGGTCCAGATCGGCCGCCTGCACCGCCGCACCGGACAGCGCGTCCGCGGCGCTTCCGATAACTGTCCACGGGTCGCGGCAATGCGCATGCAACTGCGGCACGCTGTCCGCAATCACGCCACGCAAGGCCGCACTGAGTTGCATCATGGGCGATTCATTCCGATGTTCCCGCACGATGGCCGCAGCACGCCACGGACTGCTGAACCGGCGGACACTTGACCGAGCCATACGAGCAAAACACGCAGCAATCGCCGGGCTTGGGGCGAAGCAGCGCCTGGCAGTTCGGGCAATCATAGAAAAACAGGCAGGCGTTGACGGGCATGGTTTCTTCTTGCGAGAAACCGCAATGCGGACACGTGATGACGGATTGCAGATGGATGCCGCTCATACCCGCGCTCGCTTCACCGCGTTCATCGCCTGCGCAACCACTCTTCCCGCGTTTGCCCCCAGATTTCCACCGTGATGTCCTGGTAGGGCTCGGGCAAGGCCGAGTGGCGCAGGAAGCGGGAGCCCAGGCGCCTGGCCAGCGCCAGCGACGGCACATTGTCCGCGTTGATGGAATGGATGACTTCCGTCCAGCGCAGATGCTCGAATGCCCAGTCGATGGCAGCGGCGGCACCTTCGTAGGCATAGCCTTTGCCCCACGCCTCGCGCGCCAAGCCCCAGCCCACTTCGGTGCCCGGCCAGCCTTCCGGCTGCCAGGGGCCGAGCCGGCCGATCCAGCGGCCGGTGGATTTCTCGATCACCGAGAACATGGAAAAACCCTGGATCATCCAGGCGCCGGCCAGGGTGAGAAAGCCGCGCCATGCAACGGGGCGCGCTTGCATGCCGCCGATGAAATGGGCGGCTTCCGCGTCGGCCATGTTGAGTGCGTAGGCATCGAAATCCTCGCGGATGGGCGGGCGCAGGATCAGGCGTTCGGTTTCGATGATGCGGATATCGTGGATCGACACGGTTGGCTCCCAGCATTTATCAACTGAGGTAGCGCGCTTCGCGCGCCGCGTTCGCCTCCTCTCCCCTCCGGGGAGAGGATTGAGGTGAGGGGTCGACGCTTGCCGGAATCGCCACACTGACCTCGCTCCGATGTGGTTCCATCGCGAGATTACCCCTCATCCCCAAACCTCTCCCAAAGGAACAGAGGGCCAAGATCAGAACGCATTAATGCCGGTCAACTCGCGCCCCACCACCAGCTGATGCACTGTCTCGGTGCCTTCATAGGTGATCACCGATTCCAGATTCAGCGCATGGCGAATCGCCGAATGCTCCACGGTGATGCCTGCACCGCCCAGCATGTCGCGGCAATCGCGTGCGATGTCGATCGCCATGCGCACGTTGTTCCATTTCGCCAGCGATACCTGGGTGGGTTCCATCTTGCCGGCATCCTTCAGGCGGCCGAGCTGCAGCGAAATCAACTGTGCCGACGTAATGCGGCGAGCCATGTCGGCCAGCTTCAACTGGATCGCCTGGTTCGAGGCGAGCGGGCGGCCGAACAGCACGCGCTCTTGCGTGTAATCCAGCACTTCCTTCAAGCATGCCTGCGCGGCGCCGATCGGTCCCCAGGTAATGCCGTAACGCGCCTGCGTAAGGCAGCCGAGCGGCCCTTTCAGGCCCTTCACGTTCGGCAGGCGTTGCGCATCCGGTACGCGCACGTTGTCGAGGAACAATGCGGAAGTGACCGATGCGCGCAGGCTCATCTTCTTGTGCACTTCCTGCGCGGTGAAACCCTTGGTGTCGGTGGGAACGATGAACCCCTGGATGCCATCGTCGGTCTGCGCCCACACAATTGCGATGTGCGCGAGGTTGCCGTTGGTGATCCACATCTTGGCGCCGTTGATGACCCAGTCGCCGCCGTCTTTCTTGGCGTTGGTCTTCATGTTGGCCGGGTCGGAGCCGCCGTGCGGTTCGGTCAAGCCGAAGCAGCCGATGATTTCGCCCGCCGCCATCTTCGGCAGGTACTGCATCTTCTGTTCTTCATTGCCGTAGGCGTAGATCGGATACATGCACAGCGAACTCTGCACGGAAGCGAAGCTGCGCAGGCCCGAATCGCCGCGCTCCAGTTCCTGGCAGATCAGGCCGTAGCTCACGCCGTTCATGCCGGCGCAGCCGTATTTTTCCGGGATGGTGGCGCCAAGCAGGCCGAGGTTGGCAATTTCAGGAACCAGCTCGGCGGGAAAACGCCCCTGGTCGAAGCAGTCGCCGATGATAGGCAGCACTTTTTCGTCGACAAACCGCCCTACGGTGTCCTGCACCATGCGCTCCTCATCGGTGAGCAGGGAGCGGATGTCGTACAGATCGAGCGGATTCAAGCGGGCTGCCATAGGAGTTCCGTGAACAGTCGGGGAAGCCCTACATTGTAGCCGTGGCGCCCAAGGGCGGTCATGCCGGGGTGCAGCAGGGGCGTCAGCTTGGCGCAAACGGCGCCCTCCGGTTCGTCAGTCCCGCGAACGCCCGCAGGCTGGGGGCGGGACGGGACAAATCGGCGATCAGCCCTTGTGTTGCAAAATCAGCGCCGCCCCCTTCTCCGCCACCATCATGGTCGGCGCGTTGATGTTGCCGGAGGTGATATTGGGAAATACCGACGCATCCACGATGCGCAACCCCTCCAGGCCATGCACTTTCAGATGCTTGTCCACCACGGACGTCGCAGGATCGCTGCCCATCGCGCACGAGCCGCACAGGTGATAGATGGAGCCGCAGTTCTCGCGGAAGTATTCGAGCATGGACGCATCGTCATCCACGATGTCACCCGGCAGCGTTTCTTCCACCGTGACGGCGCGCAGCGAAGGTGCTTGCATGATGCGGCGAATCAAGCGGCTGCCCTGGATTGCTTCGGCGATGTCTTTCTCGGTGCTGAGATAGTTCGGATCGATCTGCGGCGCATCTTCGGCGCGATTGGATGCGATGCGCACCCAGCCGCGGCTGGTCGGGCGGCAGGGATTGAAACAGAGCAAAAAGCCCGGGTACGGTTCCGGCTTGATGGTGGCGCGGCTGCTCTTGGGAATCTGATACGACAGTGGATTGAAATAGAGCTGCAGGTTGGGATGGCGTTCCGCCTCGTCGCCGCGAAAGAATCCGCCGGACTGATTCACGCTCATCGCCAGGGGACCGCTGCGCGACAACATGTATTGCAGGCCCACTTTCAGTTTGCCCAACGGCGAACCCAGCAAGCCGTTCAACGTAGGCACGTTTGCCTTGTAGTAGTAGCTGGCGCAGAGATGATCCTGCAGGTTGGCGCCAACGGCCGGCAGATGATGCAGCGTTTCGATGCCGTGCCGATCCAGCAGCGCCTTGTCGCCCACACCGGAGAGCTGCAGGATTTTTGGCGTGCCCACCGCACCCGCGGCGAGAATCACTTCACGCGCCGCGTAGATGTCCCACTCGCCGCCGCCCTGCCTCACACGCACGCCAATGGCGCGCTTGTCGGTATTGAACAGCACCCGATCCACTGTCATCTCCGTCTCGACGCGCACGTTGCGGCGTTTCATCGCTGGATGCAGGCAGGCGATGCTGCTGGAGCTGCGTTCGCCGTTGCGTGTGTTGAGATCGTAGATGCCTGAACCTTCGACCTGCGCGCCATTGAAATCGCGACTGCGTGGATAGCCCAGTTCGTCGCAGGCGGAAAGGAACGCATCGCAGATCGGATGCGTCTGGCCACGCATCGAACTGATGTGGATCGGTCCGCTGCTGCCGTGGAATTCGGTGTCGCCTGCCGGATGCGTTTCCAGTTGCCGGAAATATGGCAACGTGTCGCACCAGGACCAACCGTCATTGCCTGACGCCGCCCAGTCGTCGAAATCCTGCGGTTGGCCGCGCACGTAGATCATGGCGTTGATCGAGCCGGAGCCGCCCAGCGTTTTGCCGCGCGGCGCGTAAAGCTTGCGCCCGTGCAGCGCACGCTGCGGTTCGCTGTAGTGCATCCAGTTGTACTGCGGGTTGTAGTACAGCTTGACGAAGCCGCCGGGCATCTTGATCCACGGCGAATCGTCCTTGCCGCCGGCTTCCAGCACCAGCACGGAATGGCGACCGGATGCGCTGAGACGATCGGCCAGAATGCAGCCGGCGGAACCGGCGCCAACAATGATGTAGTCGTATGTCATGCGTTGCTGCGTCCGTTCAGCCCCTGGCGGGTGCGTTGTCGTTGACGTCGAATGGCGTCGTCGCCATTTGCAGATGCAGGCGATCGCCGGTGTAAGGCGAATGCGCGCATACCACGTCCATGTTCAATTCGACGCCGAGGCCCGGTTCGGTCGAAGGAATGATGTAGCCGTCTTCCCATTGCAGCGGCTTCTTCAGGATTTCCGCATGGAAACCACCCCATGTGCCGATGCTCTCCTGGATCAGGAAGTTCGGCGTGCACGCCGCCAATTGGAAACTCGCCGCTGCGCCGATCGGTCCGTTGTAGAGATGCGGCGCAATTTGCGCGTAGAACGCTTCGGCCATGCCGGCGATTTTTTTTGCTTCCAGCAGGCCGCCGCAGCGACCCACGTTCATCTGCAGGATCGACGCACCGCCGGCCTGCAACAACTTGAAGAATTCGTACTTGGTAGTGAGTCGCTCGCCGGTAGCGATCGGAATGGTGGTCTTGGCCGCCACCTGCCCCATGGCTTCTTCCTGGCCCGGCGGGATGGGTTCCTCGAACCATAGTGGATCGTATTTCTCCAGGCGCCTGGCCAGGCGAATCGCAGAAGAAGGCACCATCTGCCCGTGCGTGCCGAACAGCAGATCGCAGCGGTTGCCTACCGCTTCGCGAATCGTGCGGCAGAACGTCTCGCAGCGTTCCAACACGTCCAGCGAAAGCTGGTGACCGGAGTACGCGGTATACGGGCCGGCCGGATCGAACTTCACTGCGGTGAAGCCTTGCTCCATCGCGCGAATGGCGTAGCTGGCAGCGAGATCGGGATCGCTGTAGTCGTACTCGCCCCTGCTGTTGATGGGGTAGAGGTAGGTATACGAACGCAGACGCTCATGCACCTTGCCGCCGAGCAGTTCGTAGACCGGTTTGTTGGCGGCTTTGCCGATGATGTCCCAACAGGCCATTTCCAGGCCGCTCACCACGCCCATCATGGTCAGGTCCGGACGCTGGGTGAAACCGCTGGAATAAGCTTGCCGGAAGAAGCGCTCGACGTGATGCGGATCGTGGTCGAGCAGATAGCGCTCGAACACGTCTTCGATAATCGGCAGCATCGCTTTGGGATGGAACGTTGCCGCGTAGATTTCGCCGACGCCTTCGATGCCGTTGTCGGTTTTCAGTTTCACGAACAACCAGTACATACCGCCGATATGCGGCGGCGGCACGGCGACGACGTAGGTTTGAAGGGAAATGATTTTCATGCGGCCTTCCTTTTGGCAATGCGCTTGCCGAGCGCGAGCGCGGCGATGACACCTAGCGATCCCATCACCAGGACGTACGTGAAATAGAGCTGGTAGCCGAGCATGCCGGCGAAGGTCTGCGTGAACCAGCCGTTGATCAGCGGTAACAGTACGTCGGGCGAATAACCGACCACCGAGATGATGCCGATCGCCAGGCCCATGATGCGTTCCGGAATCGGACACTGGTCCAGAATCGCCCAGTACAGCCCGCGAATGGCGTACGTCATCAAGCCGATGAAAACGACCAGCACCACGACCACCGAAACCACGTGCAGCTTCGGCAGAAAAATCAATCCCAGCATGCCGATGCCGGCAAGCGCCAGCGCCCAGGTGAGCACGCGCAGATTGGTGAACTTGTCGCCGAGCCAACCACCGCCAATGCCGCCCACCGGACGCATCCATAGCTTGATCGTGGTGATCACGCCGGCCATGGTCGCCGACAGGCCGAGGCCGCCTTCTTCCAGATACGCGGAGAAACTGTAGGTAGCCCAGAAGAAGTGATAGCCGCAGAACACGATCGCGGTGATCAACCACAGTTCCGGCAGCTTCGCCAGCAGCTTGACGTCTTCAAACAGACTGCCGCTACGCGTGGATGCTTGCGGCGCTTCATCGCGCTGCTGCGGATCGCGCAGCAACGCCAGCGCAACGCCGATCGCCAGACACGTATAGGCATATAGATGGATCACCCGCTGAAAGCCTTCGGCCAGCGTTTCCCCGCGCTGCTGCGTGAGATAGGCAAACAGGCTGATGGCGACGGTAGCCAGCAGTGCTTCGACCAGGCCTCGTCCGCCATCGAGCACGCCGAAGAAACGCCCCTGCTCCTGCTTGCTGGCCAGCATCTTCACGCGCTTGAGCAACGCGGCCCAGAAGGTAAGCCCGGTAGTGACGCCAAAACCGCAGAAGATCGCCAGCAACACGTGGAAATTCGGCAGCGTCGCATACCACAAGGCGAGCGCGCCGGTGCCGAGCAGGGACACGCTGATCAGCCATCGCGGCGGCAGACGATCGGCCAACCATCCGCTCGGCAGATAGCTGATCATGAAAGCGGCGCCCAGGATCGAATACAGATAGCCAAGCTGCTCGTTGTTGATCGCGAGCGCCTCGAGCATGCTGCTCTGGTACACCTGCCGCAGGTACAGCACGGGATAGATCGAACCGGCGGCCAACACCAACAGCATCAATTGTCCGTAGCGATAAAGCGTGTTGCCGACCACAGATTGCGCGACGGTTTGCGTGTTCGTGTTCATGGTTCAGTACCTCATGACCACGAGACGCGTTTGGGTGAACTCCAGCATGCCGTGCTTGCCGTCGTCACCGCCCAGGCCCGAGCGTTTCCAGCCGGCGTGGAAGCCCTGGTACGGATCGGCCGGCATGCGGTTGACGTACAGCTCGCCGGCCTCGATGCGGTTGGCGACCTTCAACGCCGTGCGGTAGTGCTCGGTGTAGAGCACGGACGAAAGGCCGAACTGGTGATCGTTCGCCATCTGCAGCGCGTCATCGAGCGTGTCGTAGCGAAGCACCGGCAACACCGGGCCGAAGATTTCCTCCTGTACGATTTCCATGTCCTGCCGGCAATGGCTCAGCAAGGTGGCCGGATAGAAAAAACCCTTGCCTTCGGGCAGCACCCCACCCGCTTCGAGCACGGCGCCTTCGGCCACCGCGTGACGCACCTTGGCGTGGATTTCCTGCCGCGCACGTTCGCTGACGAGCGGCCCCATGCGACCGGCATCTTCGGCACGATTGCCCATGCGGATCGACACGAACTTGCTGCGTAGCAAATCGAGGAAACGGTCATGCACGCTGCTGTGCACATAGACGCGTTCGATCGCCGTGCAAAGCTGCCCGCAATGTGTGGTCTTGGCGGCCACGATGGCGCTGGCAGCGTGTTCCAGATCCGCATCGGGCTCGATGATTACCGGGGTCTTGCCGCCAAGTTCAAGCGATGGCTTGGCGATGTTGACCTTGCAGTAGTCGAGCACGGCACGACCGACGCCGACGCTGCCGGTCAGCGTAATCATGCCCACGGCAGGCTGCATGCACAGCACACCCGCTTGCGCATGCTGCATGGCCAGGATGTTCACGACGCCACGCGGCAATCCGGCCTGCTCCACGCAACGCGCGATATCGAACGCGCACAGTGGCGTGTTGTTGCTGGGCCGTACGACCACCGTATTGCCGGTGATCAGCGCCGGTGCGATCTTGCGCATCAGCGTATAGACGGGATAGTTGAACGGAATCAGGCAGGCGACCACGCCGATCGGTTCGCGCTGCAGCAGGATGGTTTCGTCCGCGTTGTCGCTGGGAATCACTTCGCCTTCGATACGGCGCGCCCATTCGGCGTGGTAGCGGGTGATCTCCGCCGCATAGATCGCCTCGTTGCTGGCATCGGCCACGCTCTTGCCCGATTCGCTGGCGAGCGAGGCGCCGATGCTTGCAGCGTTCGTCACCAGGACATCAGCCAGGCGCCGCAAATACTGCGCACGCTCGATCGCCGGCAGCCGCGCCCATTCGCATTGCGCGCGTGAGGCAGCGGCCACCGCCGACTTCACTTGCGCGTCGCTGGCCGCATCGACGTCGGCGATGAGGTCGCCGGTGGCAGGGTTGCATACACTGATGACCGTTTCGCCATCGGCATCGACGAACAGCCCGTCGATGAAGTTTCGCTCCTTGCGCATAGAGGCTCCTGTGTGTGGATGGACGCCCTGCGGAGCGCCCGTTTGGTTCAGCGGCGTGATCAGAAGTAGTAGCCAATGTTCATGTAGAGCTGCCCTTTCCAGCGGTTGATGCCGCCTGCGCCCAGGCTTTGCGCGTAGTCGCTGCCGCCGATGTAAGGGTCGTTGCGCCCTTCCAGCCATTCGACGTACACCGAAAGAAATTTCAGCGAGAACGAAGCGCCCGTGATCCAGCGCTGTGTATCGCGGAACTGCGGATTCGATTTCTGGTAGCGGCTGTAGTTGGAATACAGCGTGATGTCTTTCACCCAGCCACCCAGATAGCTGCCCGCAATGGCATAGCTGGCGTTGACCGAATAGAGATTGCCGCGCGTGGCCACGTTGAACGTGCCATCGAAACCGCCGATGGTCACCAGCTGGCTACCGTCCGGATTCTTCGGCGTCATCAACTGCCGCGCGTATTGCAGCTTCACGCCCCACGGTCCGTTGTTGCCGGCGTAGTGCGCGCCGTAGACCAGCCGGCGCCCGTCTCGCTGGGTGTCCAGGTTGCGCAAGGTGGAGGTAAACAGCGAGACACCCGCTTCGCCTTTCCAGCCGCCCGCTTGCACGTTGCGGGCAAGACGTCCGGCGAACAGGTTGCGTTCCACGTTGCGCGTGCCGCCTTCCACCCACGGATCGGCCGGGGTGAGCACGATCGAATAGGTACTGCCCCGGCTGGTGCCCTGCCCAGACCATGCCGGGCGCGCGTAGTAGCCGGCTTGCAGATTCCAGTCATCGAGCTGCTGCACGTACTTGACGCCGATCTCGCTGAGGTCTTCCACACCCACGGCGTTGCCCAGGCTTTCGTAGAAGGTATCGCCGAACAGCGGCTGCAACCCGAACGGCAGCTTGTTCAAGCCCACTTCGAGATGACGCTTGGCATCGAGGCGATAGCCTATCCATGCGTATTCGGCAAAGCTGATTTCACCGAACCGGCGCGTGTACTGGAAGGGATAGTCTTTGCCGTAGAACCGGTAGCTCGCCGCACCGAGCCAGCTATCGGATGTGTATTTGGCGTTGAACATCACGGTGTCGATGCCAAATTCGTGGATGCCACGGCTTCCATCGTGATCGACGCGTGCGCGTATCGCGCCGCCCAGGCTCCAGTGGTCGGACACCTCCACGGCAAGAACGGGAGCGCTAACGGCAGTCAGCGCGAAAAACAGACATCTGACGATGCGGGTTCGGGCTCGTCCATGAAGCACGGCGGTTGTTTCCTTGCGCGAAGAATGGAGGCGAGGCGCCAGCCTGCATGCGATCTCTGCTCGGCCTACGCCACGATGGGACTGGATTCATCCTCGGTGACCCGGCTGTCAGGGGATGCCCGCCGCCGCCCTCGATCCATGTAGGAACCGAACCAAAATCGCCGACCAAAATTCCTTAGGATTTGTCATTCACGCCCGGTATCCTGCTGCGTCAACGCGGGAAACCTCGATCCTGATCATCGGGATGGCGGAGAACCTGCGCATCCGCCACGCACAACGTTCTGTCCAGCCGCTTCGCACCGGAATTTGCATGATCAAAGGTATTCTTCTCGGCTTCGCCAGCTTCGCGGCCTATGCGATCAGCGATGCCTTCGTGAAGTCGCTGCACGGCTCGGTGCCGCCTTATGAATCGGTGTTCTTTGGCGCGGTGTTCGGCTTGATGGCCCTGCCCTTCATCATGAGCAAGGACAAGGGCGATCGCTGGCGCGACGTGGTGACGGCGCAGCGGCCCTCCTTGTGGTGGGTGCGCGCGGCGGCCGGCGCCTTCGGCAATATCGCCTCGGTGACGGCGTTCACGCTGCTGCCGATGGCGGAAGTGTTCACCATGATCTTCCTGATGCCGATCTTCGTGACCGTTCTCTCCGTCGTCTTCCTGAAAGAACACGTCGGGTGGCGTCGCTGGTCGGCGGTGGTGGTGGGTTTCGCAGGCGTGCTGGTAGTGCTGCGGCCGGGCTTTCGCGCGCTGGGCATGGGCGACGTCGCAGGACTGGTGTGCGGCTTGTTCGCCGCGGCCTCCGTGGTAGCGCTGCGCATGGCCGGTCCGCATGAAAAACGCATCAGCCTGTACGGCTCCGGCGTGATCGGTCCGCTGATCATCGGCGGCTTGATGATGCTGCCGCATTTTCGCTGGCCGAATATGCACGAGTGGTTTCTGCTCGCCGGTTACGGCCTGCTCGCCGCGTTGGCTGGCGTATTGTTGATGTATGCCACCTTGATCGCGCCGGCCAACCGCGTGGCGCCCACCCAGTACAGCCAGATGTTCTGGGCCATCGGCCTGGGTTATTGGCTGTTCGGCGACAAGATCGATTGGCCGATGCTGGTCGGCATCGTGATGATCCTGGGCGCCGGTTTGTTCACGCTGGTGCGCGAAGAGAAAGTGACGCCCTGGTGGCGGCGACAGAAGATCGTGCTCGGCGATTAGTTCTCGCAGCACTCGTATCCTCATGGCCGTTGTTCCTGTTAAAGCGGAGCTGGTCGGCTCTTTTTTTGTCTTTGCATGATTGGCAAATGGATTCCCGCTTTTGTGGGAATGACGGCCACACATCGCTTGGACTGAGGCGAAACTGAATCCCAACGTGGGATGCACATGGCGACGTTGGGTTTCGGCTGCGCCTATACCCAGCCTACGATGGTACGCATCGCAATCATCTTTTCGCTTCGCCTAAGTTCCAACTAAGCGGCAGCGCGTAACGTTGCGCACGCGCTTATCATTCGATTGGCATTGGCACCATCACTGGCCTATGCAGCGATGCATCATCTTCACGCTCCGAATGCATGCGTGCCATACCACAGGTGGATGCCTTCAACAGACCCAGAAGGCCCTTCTGTTTTAACCCACTAATACATTGATGGTTGCAGACTTCGTGCCGAAACATGTCAACCATGCGCGCGGCAGGCCGTTACAGCAGTTCCGACCGTCGCGCTGACGGCCAGCAATCGCCCGGATTGCGATGCGTCTCGATCAATGAAAGCGCTCTTGTAGGCTCGAGAGCGGGTATTTGGAGATGGTTATGAGTGCGGATAGCCCGCGAACAGCCGGACACGCTCGCCGCCGACGCGGCGTATGGATCGCGGTAGCGATCGTGGTAGTGGTGATCGCCCTCGTGATATTCCATATCGTCAACAAAAAACCGGCCCGGGTCGCCTCGCCTGCGCAAGTGGTCAGCGTGGCCACCGCGCATCAGGGCGACATGCCGGAGATACTTCATTCGCTCGGCACGGTCACGCCACTGGCCACGGTCACGGTGCTACCGCAGTTGAGCGGATATCTCACCGAAGTGGGCTACCAGGAAGGCCAGGATGTGAAGAAAGGCCAGTTCCTGGCCCAGATCGATCCGCGCCAGTACCAGATCAGCAAGCAGCAGGCCGAAGCGCAACTGGCGAAAGATCAGGCCACGCTCGACCAGGCCCGCACCGACCTGGCGCGCTACACGCAGCTCTACCAGAAGAAATCGATCGCCGAACAGCAGTACATGGACCAGAAATTCCTGGTCGAGCAATCCGAAGCCGCGGTGAAGGCGGACAAGGCCAACATCGCGCAATTCGATCTGGATCTTGCCTATTGCCGCATCACCGCGCCGGTCGACGGCCGGGTCGGCCTGCGGCTGGTGGACCCGGGCAATTACGTCACGCCCTCCAGTTCCACCGGCATCGTGATCATCACCACGATGAAACCCACCACCGTGCAATTCACCGTGCCGCAGAATTCACTGGGCAATGTGCTGGACCGCGTCAACAGCGGCGCCAAGCTGCCGGTGACCTTGTACAACAGCGACAACAGCAAGCAGCTCGCCACCGGCACGCTGTATGCCATCAGCAACCAGATGGCGACCAGCACCGGCACGGTGACATTGCGCGCAAACTTCCCGAACGACGACGAGAAGCTCTATCCGAACGAATTCGTCAACGTGGAATTGCTGGTGGATACGTTGCGCAGCGCCGTGCTGGTGCCGACGCCCGCCGTGCAAACCGGCGCGCCGGGCGATTACGTATTCCTGGTGAATGCGGACGATTCGGTGTCGGTGCACAAGGTGACACCGGGTCCCAGCGACGGCCAGTACACGGCCATTCTCTCCGGTCTTTCCGCCGGCCAGACGGTGGTGACGGACGGCACGGATCGCTTGAGCGACGGCGCCAAGATCCGCGTTGCGCAGGCCCGTCCCTCCAGCGCAGGCAGCGCGCCTGCTGCGCCTTCGTCCACCGGTGCGGCGCACGGCAATGGAAGAAGAAGACACGGTGCCGGCCAGAACGCCGGTTCCTCCTCCGCGTCGTGACCGGCAGCGTGTGATCCGATGAATATCTCCCGCCTGTTCGTGCTCAGGCCCGTAGCGACGTCCTTGCTGATGATCGCACTGGTGCTTGTTGGCTTGGTGGCGATGCGCTTTCTGCCGGTATCGTCCTTGCCCAGCGTCGATTATCCGACCATCCAGGTGCAAACCTTCTACCCCGGCGCCAGTCCGGACGTAATGGCCACCACGGTGACCGCGCCGCTGGAAGTGCAGCTCGGCCAGATTCCCGGTCTGCAGCAGATGACCTCGAGCAGTTCGGCCGGCGCATCGATCATCACCTTGCAGTTCGATCTCTCGCTCAATCTCGACGTGGCCGAGCAGAACGTGCAGGAGGCGCTCAACGCCGCCAACAGCCTGCTGCCGAGCGGGCTGCCCGCGCCACCGACGTACGCAAAGGTGAATCCGGCCGATCAGCCGATCCTCACGCTGGCCGTCACCTCCAAGTCGATGTCGCTCACGCAATTGCAAGACGTCGCGAACAACCGCCTCGGCACCAAGATTTCCGAAGTATCGGGCGTCGGTCTGGTGACGCCGTCCGGCGGCAATGTGCCGGCCGTGCGCGTGGAGGCCGATCCGCAAAAGCTCGCCTCCTACGGACTCAACATCGACGACCTGCGCTCGCTGCTGGCCAACGTCAACGTGAGCCAGCCGAAGGGCAATTTCGACGGACCCGAACTCGACTACACCATCAACGGCAACGACCAGATCCAGGATCCAAAGGATTACCTCGATACGGTGGTCTCCTACCAGAACGGCGCGCCGGTGTTCCTGCGCGACGTCGCGCGCGTCACCCAATCGGCGCAGAACGTCGAACAAGGCGCCTGGTACAACACCGCGCCAGCGATCATCCTCAACGTGCAGCGCCAACCCGGCGCGAACGTGATCGCCACGGTCGACCAGATCAAGCGCATCCTGCCGCAACTGGAATCCACCTTGCCGGCGGGCATGCACGTGGAGATCGTCAACGACAGCACTGGCGTGATCCGCGCGTCGGTCGCCGATGCCGCGTTCGAGCTGATCCTGGCCGTGGTGCTGGTGGTACTGGTGATCTTCGTGTTCCTGCGCAACCTGCCCGCCACCATCATCCCCAGTATTTCCGTGCCGGTATCGCTGATCGGCACGCTGGCGATGATGTACGAGCTCAACTATTCCATCGACAATCTTTCGCTGATGGCGCTGATCATCGCCACCGGCTTCGTGGTGGACGACTCGATCGTGATGATCGAGAACATCGTGCGTTATCTGGAGGAAGGCGAAACGCCGTTGAATGCGGCATTGATCGGTGCGGGGCAGATCGGCTTCACCATTTTGTCGCTGACCGTATCGCTGATCGCGGTGCTGATCCCGCTGCTTTTCATGGGTGGCGTGATCGGACGCCTGTTCAGCGAATTCGCGGTGACGCTCGCGGTGGCCATCGTGCTCTCCGGCGTGGTGTCGCTCACCCTGGTACCGATGCTGTGTGCGCGCATCCTGCGCGCGCAGGCCGAGCGCCACCCCAGTCGCTTCGAGCGCATCAGCGAAGGCCTGTTCAACAAACTGTTGCATTCGTACGAGCGCGGGTTGCGCTTCGTCATGGCGCACCAGACCGCCACGTTGATCACCTTCGTGGTCACGATGGTCATTACCGTGATCCTGTACGTAATGATTCCCAAGGGCCTGTTCCCGGTGCAGGACGTCGGCGTGCTGCAAGGCATCAGCATTGCGGACAACTCCGTCTCCTACGGCACCATGGTGAATCGGCAGGCGCAACTGGCCGAGGCCATTCTCAAGGACCAGGACGTCACCAACCTCACTTCGTACGTCGGCATCGACGGCAACAACACCACGCTCAACCATGGCCGCTTCCTGATCAACCTGAAGCCGCGCGACGATCGTTCAGACACCGCAGCGGCAATCGCGCGGCGCATCCAGGATGAAGTCGCGCACGTGCCGGGCATCAAGCTGTATCTGCAACCGGAGCAGGATCTCACGCTCGATACCACGGTTTCGCCCAACCAGTACCAGTTCGTACTGCGCGGACCAAGCCTGCAGGCATTCCAGCAATACGTGCCGGCGCTGATCGCGCGCATGAAGCAGATTGCCTCGATCACTGACGTCACCAGCGATCTGAACAACGAAGGCCTGAGCGTCAACGTCAACGTCAATCGTCCATTGGCGGCGCGCTTCGGCATCACGCCTGCCACCATCGACAACGCGCTGTACGACGCGCTCGGCCAGCGCATCGTGTCGACCATCTTCAATCAGTCGAACCAGTACCGCGTGATCCTGGTGGCCAAGCCGGAGAAACTGCCGACATTGGAATCGCTTGGCGATTTGTATCTACCCAGCCAGACCGCCAGCAGCGGCCAGGTGCCATTGAAAGCGATCGCCAAAATTGAAGTGACCAAGTCGCCGCTGGCGATCAGCCACCTGGCGCAGTTCCCGTCGGTCACCATTTCCTTCAACCTAGCCAGTGGCGCGTCGCTGAGCAAGGCCGTCGAGGAAATAAACCTGGCAGAGCAAGCTGTGCATCTGCCGCCGTCGATCACTTCGTCGTTCCAGGGCGCGGCGCAGGCGTTCCAGGATTCGCTGTCCAGCGAGGTGTACCTGCTGATCGCGGCACTGGTGGCGGTCTACATCGTGCTGGGTGTCTTGTACGAAAGCTTCATCCATCCGGTGACCATTCTCTCCACCCTGCCCTCGGCCGGCATCGGCGCACTGCTGGCCTTGATGATCGCCGGCGCGGACCTGGACATCATCGGCATCATCGGCATCGTGCTGTTGATCGGCATCGTGAAAAAGAACGCGATCATGATCGTGGACTTCGCGCTGGAAGCCGAACGCGATCACGGCAAGCCACCGGCCGAAGCGATATTCGAAGCCTCGCTGCTGCGTTTCCGTCCGATTCTGATGACCACGTTGGCGGCAATGCTGGGCGCATTGCCCATGCTGCTCGGCACCGGTACGGGTTCGGAACTGCGCCGGCCGCTGGGCCTGGCGATCATCGGTGGCTTGACGCTGAGCCAGTTGCTGACGTTGTTCACCACGCCGGTGATTTATCTGTTCTTCGATCGACTGGCGCAGCGATTCCATAGCAAGCCGTCGTTGGCGGCGGGGGATCGTGTGCCGTGATGGTCTTCGTGACACATGCGCCTGCTCCCTCTCCCCCATCCTTAATCAAAAATGGGGGAGAGGGCTGGGGTGAGGGGCCAACCTCGCCACAAACCCGCATCAAGCGTAGGTTGGGGTGCAAACCCCAACATGGGCATGACGACGGCGTTGGGGTTTGCACCCCAACCTACGCGACTTCGATTGAAATACCAGGCAAGCCGTGGCCCCTCACCCTAACCCTCTCCCCGAGGGGGAGAGGGAATGTGCTCGCGGTGGATGATGTCCCATGAACATCTCTGCCTTCTTCATCCGCCGCCCCGTCGCCACCACCTTGCTGGCGATCGCGATTCTGCTTTCCGGTGCGTTGGCGTATTTCCATCTGCCGGTCGCACCGCTGCCGAACATCACCTACCCGGTGGTGGTGGTGCAGGCCAGCATGGCCGGCGCCAGCCCGGAGATCATGGCCTCCACCGTGGCCGAACCGCTGGAAAAACGCCTCGGCGCGATCGCCGGCGTCACCGAGATGACCTCCACCAGCACCGTCGGCTCTGCGCGCATCGTCATCCAGTTCGCGCTCAACCGTGACATCAACGGCGCCGCGCGCGACGTGCAGGCGGCAATCCAGGCCTCGCGCGCCGATTTGCCGAGCACCTTGCGCAACAACCCGACCTATCGCGAATACAATCCGGCCGATTCGCCGATCATGGTGCTGGCGCTCACTTCCGACACGCTCACGCGTGCGCAGCTTTACGATTCGGCCAACTCGGTGATCCAGCAGCAGCTGTCGCAGGTCGATGGCGTGGGCCAGATCACGCTGGGCGGCAGCGCCCTGCCCGCCGTGCGCGTGGAGCTGGAGCCGAACAAATTGAACAGCTATGGCATCGGTCTGGAAGACGTGCGCGCAGCGATCAGCGCGGCCAATGCGAACAGTGCGAAGGGTTATATCGATCAGAACGGCCTGCGCTACGAAGTCACCTCCAACGACCAGATCAGAAAGGCGGCGCCGTACCGCGACCTGGTCATCGCCTATCGCAACGGTTCGCCGGTGCAATTGCGCGACGTGGCCGACGTGCAGGATTCGGCCGAAAACCTCCGCAACATGGGCTTGTACAATGGCAAGCCGGCGGTGCTGGTGATCGTGTATCCCACGCCCGGCAGCAACATCGTCAAGACGGTGACGCAGATCCGAAGCGTGCTGCCTGCAGTGGAAGCGACCCTGCCCAGCAGCATCCGGATCGGCGTGGCGATCGACCGCTCGCAGTCGGTCAACGCAGCGGTGGGCGATACGGAACGCTCGCTGTTCATGGCGGTGCTGCTGGTGATCGGCGTGGTGTTCGTGTTCCTGCAGTCGCCGCGCGCCACGCTGATTCCGTCGGTGGCGCTGCCGCTGTCGATCGTCGGCACGTTCGGGCCGATGTACCTGATGGGCTACAGCATCGACAATCTCTCGCTGATGGCGCTCACCATCGGCACGGGTTTCGTGGTGGACGATGCGGTGGTGGTGCTGGAAAACATCGTGCGCCACGTGGAAAACGGCATGGACGTGCGCGAGGCGGCGCTCAAGGGCAGCGGCGAGGTCGGCTTTACGGTGATCTCGATGAGCCTGTCGCTGATCGCGGTGTTCACGCCGATCCTGCTGATGCCGGGCATCATCGGCCTGCTGTTCCACGAATTCGCGGTAACGCTGTCCGTCGCCATCCTGCTGTCGATGGTGATCTCGCTCACCGTCACGCCGACCATGGCGGCCTATCTGCTGCGCCCGGGTGCCGCGATGCATTCGAAAGCGCGCTGGGCAGTGTGGTACGAGCGGCAGTTCGAGCGCTTCAAGCAGGCGTATTCGCGATCGCTCGCCGCGGTGCTCGACAACGCCTGGCTGGTCGGCCTTACGCTGATCGGGCTGCTGGTGCTCAACGTATTCCTGTTCAAGCTGCTGCCGTCCACGTTCTTTCCGGAACAGGACAACGGCATCCTGATGGGCCAGATCATTGCCGATCAGAGCATCTCCTTCCAGGCCATGGAAAAGAAGCTCGCACAGCTGCAGTCGATCGTGCAGACGGATCCGGCGGTGGCATCGGTCGCCGGCTTCACCGGTGGCCGCGCGCTCAACAGCGCCAACCTGTTCGTGGAATTGAAACCGCTGGCCGAACGCAAGCTTTCCGCGGCGCAAGTGGTCGACCGCCTGCGTCCCCGGCTCAATGCCATCTCCGGCGCGAAACTCTTTTTGCAGGCCGCTCAGGATTTGCACATCGGCGGGCGGCAATCGGCTTCCGAATACCAGTACACGCTGACCAGCGACGATCCCAACGCGCTGTATACCTGGATACCCAAGCTGGTGACGGAACTGGGCAAATACCGCAGCCAATTGCAGGACGTGAACTCCGATCTGCAGCAGAACGGCCTGCAGACCTATGTGAACTTCGATCGTTCCACCATGGCGCGCTATGGCTTTTCGCCCAACCAGATCGACAGCGTGCTGTATGACGCATTCGGCCAGCGCACCGTATCGACCGTCTACAACCAGCTCAACCAGTACTACGTGGTGATGGAGGTCGCCCCGCAATACTGGCAATACCCGCAAATGCTCGATCGCATGTACTTCAGCAAGGCCGCCGGCAATCCCACTGGCACGCAGCAGACGCAAATGTCGTCCAGCATCGTCAAAGGCGTAACCAGCTACTCGGCGATGAGCGCCTCCACCAGCCGCACGTCGACCACCAATTCGCGCAATGCCGATGCACAGGCCAATCAGCTGACCAATGCCATTTCCAATTCCAAGGGCGGCACATCCAGCGGCAGCGCGGACAGCACCGCGGCGGAAACCATGGTGCCGTTTCCGGCCATGCTCAGTTACCGCAACAATCACACCGCCACGCAAGTGAATCACCAGGATGGCCTGGTCGCCGGCACCATCTCGTTCAACCTGCCGCCGGGGGGCTCACTGGGCAGCGCGTTATCGGCGATCCAGCAGGCCATGCGCGAAATGGGCATGCCCGGGTCCATACACGGCGCCACGGCCGGCGCCGCGCAGGTGTATTCGCAATCGATGTCGACCATGCCGCTGCTGATACTCGCAGCGCTCGGCGCGGTCTACATCGTGCTTGGCGTTCTTTACGAAAACACGGTGCATCCGATCACCATTCTTTCTACGCTGCCTTCGGCCGGCATCGGCGCGACGCTGGCGTTGCTGATCTTCGGCACGCCGTTCTCCGTCATTGCGATGATCGGCATCATCCTCTTGATCGGCATCGTGAAGAAAAACGCGATCATGATGATCGACGTGGCGATCCATCTGCAGCGCGACGAAGGCTACGAACCGACTCAGGCCATCCACGACGCCGCGGTGCTGCGCCTGCGCCCGATCATGATGACTACCGCCGCCGCGGTGCTCGGCGCGGTGCCGTTGGCGATCGGCATCGGCCAGGGCGCTTCGCTGCGCCAGCCGCTCGGCATCACCGTGATGGGCGGCCTGATTCTCAGCCAGGTTTTTACCCTGTACACGACACCGGTGATCTATCTCTATCTCGACCGCCTGCGCGCGCGGCTGGCGCGCTGGTCGGACACCCTGCCGTGGAACCGATCGGACGCGAGCGCATGAACATGAAGACTTTGCCTACGACCCTGGCCGCCACGCTGGCGTTGTTGCTCGGCGGCTGCATGGTCGGCCCGGACTACCACCGTCCGCAGCTACCGATGCCTGCGCAGTACAAAGAGCTGCCCGGCTGGACGGCCGCTTCGCCGGGCGCGGACGGCGCACCCAAAGGCGATTGGTGGACAGCCTTCAACGATCCGCTGCTCAACGAGCTGGAGCCGATGGTGTCGGTCTCCAACCAGACCGTGCAACAGGCCTATGCCAACTACCAGCAGGCGCAAGCTGAAGTACAAGTCGCGCGTGCGTCGCTGTTCCCGAGCCTGGGCATCACCGGTTCGGCCAGCAAGCAACGCAACGGCGGCAGTAGCAGCACGCTCAGCGGCGGCTTATCGCGGCGCGCGGTAGGCACGTCCGGTTCGCTGGAGGGTAGCGTGAGCTGGGCGCCCGATCTGTGGGGCAAGGTGCGGCGCTCGGTGGAGGAAAGCAAAGCGAACGCGCAGGCCAGCCAGGCGACGCTGGCCAATGCCACGCTGTCGGAACAGATTGCGCTGGCCGAAGCGGTGATCGAATTGCGCATTACCGATGCCGATATCGACGTGCTGCAGAAAACCGTGGACGCCTACACCGAATCCCTGCGCGTGGTCGAAAACCAGGGGACTGCAGGCACCGTGGCGCCATCCGACGTGATCACCGCGCGCGCGCAATTGGAAAGCGCCAGATCCAGCCTGATCGCGCTCGGCGTCACGCGGGCGCAATACGCGCATGCCATCGCCGTGCTGGTCGGCAAAAATCCGGAAGACCTGGATATTCCGCACAGCACGAGCTTGCCGGCATTGCCGACGATTCCTGCCGGCATGCCTTCGACGCTGCTACAACGCCGCCCCGACATTGCTGTCGCGGAGCGCGACATGGCCGCACAGAACGCTGCGATCGGCGTCGCGGTGGCGGCGTACTATCCAAATCTCACCTTGTCCGCCAGCGACGGTTTTTCGCAGTCGCCATTGGCCGGATTGCTGCACGTGGCCAATCATGTGTGGTCGCTGGGCGCGGATGCGAGCGAAACCGTATTCGACTTCGGCGCGCGACACGGCCAGGTGGCTGCCGCCAAGGCCGCCTACGAAGCCGCAGTGGCCAACTATCGCGGCACCGTGCTGACCGCCTTGCGCGACGTGGAGAATGACCTGTCGAATTTGCGCATCCTCGCGCAGCAAGCCGACGTGCAGAGCGCCGTGCTGCGCGACGCCACGCAGAGCGCGCAGATCGCCCTCAACGAATACCAGGCCGGCACGGTGGACTACACCACCGCGGCCACTGCGCAGGCGACGCAATTGAGCGCCCAGCAAAGCGCGCTGAGCATTACGCAACAGCGGCTGCTCGATACGGTATCGTTGATCGGAGACATGGGCGGCGGCTGGTCGGCCGATCAGCTCAACACCGCGCAACCCTCCACCGCCGAACGCTGATCCAACTACCCGCATGCCTATCGATGCCCACGCAACCCGCTTCGAACTTTCCCCCATCGTCGCCGGGCTCTGGCGCATCACCGAGTGGCAGCTGGACGTGCAGCAACGCGTGCGCTGGATCGAGCAGGCGCTGGAGCTTGGCATCACCACCTTCGACCACGCGGACATCTACGGCGACTACCGCGCGGAGAGCCTGTTCGGTGAAGCGCTGAAAGCCTCGCCAGAGTTGCGCGGGCGCATGCAGCTGGTCACCAAATGCGGCATTCGCCTGCGTTCCGCGCAGAAGCCGTACCGCATCAACTACTACGACACCAGCGCGGCATACATATGGGCGCAGGTGGAACAGTCGCTACGCAACCTGCATACCGAACAGCTCGATCTGGTGCTGATCCACCGTCCCGATTACCTGATGGACGCCGCCGCCCTGGCAGAAACCTTCGCCATGCTCACGCGCGAAGGCAAGGTGGCGCACTGGGGCGTATCCAACCACAGCACCAGCCAGTTCGCGCTGCTGCATCAGCACCATCCGCTGATCACCAACCAGGTGGAACTGTCGCCCATGCAGATGGACGCCCTGGACGACGGCACGCTCGACCAGGCGCAACAGCTCGGCTTGCGTCCGATGATCTGGTCGCCGCTTGCCGGCGGGCGATTGTTCACGGGCGAGGATGAACAGGCCATACGCGTGCGTGCCGAAATGTCCGCGATCGCCGCGCGCTATGGCATTTCGCTGACGACGTTGGCGTTCGCGTGGGTCCTGCGGCATCCGTCGCGGCCTTATCCGATTACCGGCACCGGACGCCTCGATGGTTTGCGCGATGCCGTTGCGGCACTGAATGTGCAACTCGACGCCGAGGATTGGTACGCGATCTGGACCGCAAGCAAAGGGCACTCCGTCCCTTGATCGCGTAGCTGGGTCGGCCTACGGATTGCTGACGCCGTGCGGCACGTGGCCGGTGGCGACATGCTTGCGCGCGGATTCCACGTTCGCCGGTGAGTCGTCGAAAAAGATATCCGCGCCGAATGCATCCAGGAACGGGCCTTTGTCGCGTCCGCCGAGAAACAACGCCTCGTCGATACGCACGCCCCAGCGGCGCAGCGTAAGGATCACGCGCTTGTGCGCAGGGGCGGAGCGCGCGGTGACCAGCGCGGTGCGGATGGGGGAATTCTCCGCAGGAAACGCTGCCTGCAAGCGATGCACCGCGCTCAGGAAACCACGGAACGGACCGACGGACAGCGGCTTTTCGGCAAGCTCCGTTTCGCTGCGATGAAAGGCCTCCAAGCCTTCCTCACGCGAAACGCGTTCGCCTTCGTCGCCGAAGATCACCGCATCGCCATCGAAGGCGATGCGCAATTGCTCGCTGGCGCGCGGCGGCGCGGTGGAAGGCAGGATCGTCGCCGCGGCCACGCCGGCTTTCAATGCGCGACCGACATCTTCGGCATTGGCGGACAGAAAAAGATCCGCCTTGAATGGCGCAATGTAATCGGAGGTAGGCGCACCGCTGGTAAACGCGGCACGGCTGATTTCCAGTCCGTAATGCTGGATGGAATTGAAGATGCGCAAACCCGTGTCACCCGAATTGCGTGACAGCAGGATCACCTCGACCGGCGGCACGTCGCCCGCAAGCTTGTTGAGTCCGAGCAGTTTCTGCACCAGCGGAAACGCCACGCCGGGTGGAAGAATTTCGTTCTCGTGCTCGATCTGGAAACCGCGATAGGCATCCAACCCTTCACGCTCGAACAAGGCGTGGCTGTCGCCCAGGTCGAACAGCGCGCGCGAAGAGATGGCCACGACGAGCCTGTTGTCGTTGCTGGCGTCGGGATCGTGGGCGGTTTTGGTGGGGCGAGTCATGAGGAACAATCTAGCGCAAAGCCTATAGGCTGGGGTGCACATGGCGACGTTGGGTTTCGGCTGCGCCTCTACCCAACCTACTAGTCCGCGGCGAACTGTTCGTCCAGGATGCGCTGCTCCAGGTTGTGTTCTGGATCGAACAGCAATCGCACGCCCTGCTCGCGGGATTGCCGCACTTCCACCATGCGCACGTTGCGCACTTCCAGGAAGTCGGCAGTGGCGCTGACCGGGCGCTTGCCGGGATCGAGCACGCGCAAGCTCACCAGCGTGCGATGCGGCAGGATGGCGCCGCGCCAGCGGCGCGGTCGGAACGGACTGATCGGTGTAAGCGCCAGCACATTCGCATCCAGCGGCAGGATCGGGCCGTGCGCGGAAAGGTTGTAGGCGGTGGAACCGGCAGGCGTGGAAACCAGGATGCCGTCGCAAGTGAGGTTCTGCAGCTTGACGATGCCGTTGAGCTTTACTTCCAGGTGCGCGGCCTGATTGGTTTGCCGCAGCAGCGATACTTCGTTGAACGCCAACGCAATATGCGTCTGACCGTCGCCGTCGACCGTCTCCATTTCCAACGGGAAAAGCTCCGCCGCATGCGCGCGCGCGATGCGTGCGGGCAGCTCGTCCAGGTTGTGCTTGTTCATCAGAAAACCGACGCGGCCCAATTTCATGCCGTAGACCGGTACGCCGATGATGCGATGGGCATGCAGCGTGCGCAGCATGAAGCCATCGCCGCCCAGCGCGACGATCACTTCGGCATTGGTGACGGGCACATCGCCATAGCGATCCACCAGTTTGCGGCGCGCTTGCTGGGCAACGTTGGTTTCGCTGGCAACGAACGCAAGGCGCATGGTGGGGATCCTTGTTTGCGGGAATCGTAAATAGTTAAGAGCAGACCCCGCCAGCATACGGGAATCCGCTCTTCACTATTCCCAATTTACGATTCCCGATTCCCTGCCCTAACCCACCGGCACCTGCGCTAACTGCGCCAAACGACGCACCGCCACCGAGGCGATCGGGTAATCCGCATTCTGCGTGAGGATTTCCGACAGCATGCTGCGGGTGTATTTCAAGACAGGGTCATCACGGTTGAGCCATGCCTGCACCGGCGACACATCGCTGCCGCCGCTGTTCAAGGCCAGCACCTGGGTGACCAGCGCGCGATGCTGATGATTGAGCTCATCCAGCAGCGAGCCGCGCGCCTGCGCATGCCAGTGGCCTTCCACCGGCAAGGCTTCGATCTGGCCGCGCAGCCATTCCAGGTCCAGCGTGTGGCCCAGCTCGAAGAACACGTTGGCGACCTTGGCAATGGGCTGGCCGGTCTGCTGCGCGACTTCCACGATATCGAGCATGGCGCGCAGTTCCGTCAGCTTGGCCAGGCGCAGCGCGAGATCGGTGGGCAGCCCTAAGCCTTCCCACTTTTCTTGACTGGTGGCGAAATCGGCCTTGCCGGCGGGCGTCAGCGTATCGGGAAGCGTGTCGCTGAGTTCCGCCACGGCGGACTGGTAGCGCTCCACGTTCGCCGCAATCTCCAGCGTGCCGCCCGGACGATTGAGCAGCCAGCGCGTGAGATGGCGTAGCAGCGACCAGATCTGCATCACCGCATCGACCTGGGTGTTCTCGGCTACCTTGCTGTCCTGCGCCTCGATGTCCGCCCACAGGTCGCGTGCGCCGAGAATTTCGCGCGCCGCGGTGTATGCCTTGGCAACCGCCGCCGGTCCCTGCCCCGTGTCTTCCTGCATGCGCATCATGAAGGTGGCGCCCATGCGGTTGAGGGTGGAGTTGGTCACCGCGGTGGCGATGATTTCGCGCTTCAGGCGATGGCGCTGCATGTGCGCGGCGTATTTCTCGTGCAACGGCCGCGGGAAGTAACGCACCAGTTCCTTCGACAGGTACGGATCCTCCGGCACGTCCGAATCCAGCAACTGCTGATAGAGGCGGATCTTGTCGTACGACAGCAGCACCGACAGTTCCGGACGCGTCAGGCCCTGCCCGCGCGCCTTGCGATCGGCAAGCTCGCTTTCGCTGGGCAAGTTCTCCACCTGGCGATCGAGCAGGCCTTCGCTTTCCAGCGTGCGGATGAAGTGCGCCATCGAGCCGATGCGCTTCACCGACTGGCGCTCCATCAGCGTGATGGCCTGGTTCTGGCGATAGTTGTCCCACAGCACCAGCTGGCCGACTTCGTCGGTCATCGTTGCGAGCAGGCGGTTGCGATCCTCGGTGGTCATCTCGGCGCGCTGCACGGCATCGCCGAGCAGGATCTTGATGTTGACCTCGTGGTCGGAGGTATCCACGCCGGCGGAGTTGTCGATGAAGTCGGTGTTGAGCAGCACGCCGTGCTGCGCCGCTTCGATGCGCCCCTTCTGCGTGCAACCCAGATTGCCGCCCTCGCCCACCATCTTGCAGCGCAGCTCCGCGCCGTTGATGCGCAGCGCGTTGTTGGCGCGGTCGCCCACGTCGCCATGCGTTTCGCTGGTCGCTTTCACATAAGTGCCGATGCCGCCGTTCCACAGCAGGTCGACCGGCGCCTTGAGAATCGCGCTCATCAATTCGTTCGGCGCCAGGTGCTGCACGTCGGGCCGCAAGCCCAAAGCTGCGCGCACTTCGGGCGAAATCGGAATCGACTTCACGCTGCGCGGCCACACGCCGCCACCGGCGGAGATCAGCGACTTGTCATAGTCGTCCCAGCTCGAACGCGGCAGCTTGAACATGCGCTCACGCTCGGCAAAGGATTTGACGGTATCCGGATTGGGATCGAGGAAGATATGGCGATGATCGAACGCGGCCAGCAGGCGGATGTGCCGCGACAGCAGCATGCCGTTGCCGAACACGTCGCCCGACATGTCGCCGATGCCCACGCAGGTGAATTCTTCAGTCTGGCAATCGCGGCCCAGCGCGCGGAAGTGACGCTTCACCGATTCCCACGCGCCCTTGGCGGTGATGCCCATGCCCTTGTGGTCGTAGCCGTTGGAACCGCCGGATGCGAACGCATCGCCCAGCCAGAAACCGTGTTCGATCGAGATCGCATTGGCGATGTCGGAGAACGTCGCCGTACCCTTGTCGGCCGCCACTACCAGATAGGGATCGTCATCGTCGTGGCGCACCAGATCGTGCGGCGGCACCACTTTGCCTTCCACCAGGTTGTCGGTGATGTCGAGCAGGCCGTTGATGAACAGGCGATAGCAGGCGATGCCTTCGGCCAGCTGCGCATCGCGATCGCCGCCAACGGGCGGATGCTTGACGAAGAAACCGCCTTTCGAACCTACCGGCACGATCACGGTGTTCTTCACCATCTGCGCCTTCACCAGGCCCAGCACTTCGGTGCGGAAATCTTCGCGGCGATCCGACCAGCGCAAGCCGCCGCGCGCCACTGGCCCGAAGCGCAGATGGATGCCCTCCACCCGCGGCGAGCACACGAAGATCTCGCGATACGGCACCGGCTTGGGTGCGTCCGGCACCTGCTTGGAATCGAACTTGAAGCTGATGTAATGACGATGCGCTCCGTCCCATTTCTGGAAGAAATTGGTACGCAGCGTGGCGCGGATCGTATTCATGAAGCTGAGCACGATGCGCTCGTCGTCCAGGCTGGCGACATCGTCCAGCAGCGACTTCAACGCCTGCCACAGCGCGTGGATCTGCTGATCGCGCTTGTCGGCCAAGGTCTTGACGATCTCATCGATCAGCTCGGGCTTGGCCTTTTGCGTATCGGCCGGAATCAGCGTTTCCATTTCGCGGCGCAGATCGGACTGCGCGCGCTCCAGCTCACCGGCGGAAAGCAGTTCGCGGCGCGGATCGAACTTGGCGTTGAACAGCTCGATCAACAAGCCGGCGATGGCCGGATAGCGGATCAGCGTTTCTTCCATGTAGTTCTGCGAGAACGCAATGCCCACCTGCTGCAGGTATTTGCAGTAGCCGCGCAGCATCGCCACCTGGCGCCAGTCGGCCTGCGCCAGCAGCACGAGGTTGTTGAAACCATCGCTTTCCGCTTCATGGCGCCATAGCGCTTCGAAGCCGCGTTCGAAGCGATCGCGCAGGTGCGCCAGATCGAACGCCAGCGGCGCCTTCGTCTTCAGCTCGAAATCGTGGATGGTGAGCGTGCGGCCTTCGCTTTCCAGCGTGTAGACATGCTCGGCGAGCATGCGTACGCCCATGTTCTCCAGCATCGGCAGCGCCTCGGACAGCGAGATCGGCGCACCAACGTGGATCACCTTGAAGCGCAGGCTCTGGTCGCGTGCGTCTTCATACAGGTGCAGGTGGATGGAATCGTCGCTCTTGAGCGCGGTGAGTGCGATCACATCAAGCGCGGCCTGCTCCGGCGCCACGTCTTCGATGTAGCCGGCCGGCAGCAGTTTGTCGAAGCGGTTGAACAGCGCCACGCCCTGCGCAGCGCCGGCGTGGCCGATCAGGCTGTCTCGCAGGCCGTCGTGCCAGTTGCGCACGATGTGCAGCAGGCGCGTTTCCAGTTCCTGCACGTTGAACTTCGGGTGTTCACCCAGATGCGGACGCACGGTAACGTGCAGGCGCGCCAGCGCCGATTCGCCCATCAGCACGTTGGAATCCAGGCTCTCGCCATGGAACACCTCGCGCAGCATCGCCTCGATGCGCTCGCGCACCGAGGTGTTGAAACGTTCGCGCGGCACGAACACCAGGCAGGTGAAGAAGCGGCCATAGCGATCGCGGCGCACGAACAGCCGCGTGCGGGCACGCTGCTGCAGTTCGAGAATGCCGGTGGCGGTGGCGAACAGTTCGTCTTCGGTGCTTTGGAACAGTTCTTCCGGCGGCAGCGTTTCCAGGATGTGGCGCAACGCCTTGCCGGAATACGCATCGCGCTTCAGGCCCGAGCGCGCCATCACCGCTTCCACGCGTTGGCGCACCAGCGGCATGTCCTGCGTGCGCGTCATGTAGGCGTTGGAAGTGAACAGGCCAAGGAAACGCTGTTCGGAAACCGGTGTGCCGTTGGCGTCCAGCTTGAGCACGCCCACGTAGTCCATGTTGCCGGCGCGATGCACGTGCGAGCGCGCATTGGTCTTGGTGAGGATGATCGCGTCATACGCGCCTGACTGCGGCAGATCGTGCGCCGCCAGCGAGCGCAGCGAACGCAGCGCCACCGACCGTTCGCTCTTGTGCAGGATGCCCAGGCCCGATTCCTCGACCGGGCGCAGCACTTCGTCATCGCCAGCCTTCGCCACTTCGTACTCGCGATAACCGAGGAAGGTGAAGTTGTCGTCCGCCAGCCAGCGCAGGAATTCACTGGCTTCGTTCACCGAGGCCGCGTCGAGCGGCAGCTTGCGCTGCGGCAGGTCGGCGGCGATCGACAGCGCCTTTTCGCGCATCGCACGCCAGTCGCGCACGGCCGCGCGCACGTCTTCCAGGGCATCTTCGATGCGCGTCTTGAGCTGCGCCTGGATCGATTCGTCCAGGATGCTGTCCACTTCGAAATGCATCACCGATTCGGGCGCACCGTTGTCGTCGCCGATGCGCTGAAGCTGGCCGTTTGCATCACGGCTCACTTTCACCACCGGATGCAGCACCAGGTGGACGGGCGAATGCTCGGACAGGATCATGCTGGTGGTGTCGACCAGGAACGGCATGTCGTCGGTGACGATTTCCACCGCACTGCGCGCCGCATGCGCCGCGCTGGTGATGCGTACGGAGGCGCGCCGGGGCGTGCGCTGCTGCAGAAAATCGAGCAGGCCGGTGATCACCTGCGCCCATTCGGCGGGCGTATGCAGGTCGATGTCGGTGCTGGCGATGCGCGCGAAAAAGGCGCCGATAAAAAATTGCGCCTCATCAAGGCGCTTGGTCGGATAACCGCTTTTCTTCAATTCTTCGAACACGACAGACACGAGGGGAATGTCGTTGGCCGCACGGATCGCATTCATGGCTTCTACTTAAGAAGTTGATGATGGGGGTATGTGGAGCAGAAAGCTTTAGAAGGATACGCTTCGTGTTGCATTGAATCTATCGGCAGCGCAGCAACGCGTGGCGTAGTTCGTCGCTGCATCGATGCGCAGCGCATGCATGGCGCGTCGCTTTCGAGGAACGGAATGGGACAAGGGGACGCGCTCGCGAAAGCGTCTTGTTCCGAAGCAATCCCCATGCACGTCCTGTAACGGTGAAGTTGTATGACAAGAGCGCCACACCCCGGCCCGCTCTCCGGAGCGAGTAAAGGAGCCCATGCACAGCACCGATCCGTTTTCGTTGTTCACACCGCGCCCATCCGCGCCCGTGCCGCAAGTCATCCTCGCGAAAGGCTGGATTCCCGTGAAGAATAAATTGTAAACTGACCGGTATACTTGTTCGGATGTCCGCCAGCGGGACAAACGACACAGGAAAAGTGAACCAGAATCCGTTAAACGTAAGCCTTTCCTGCCAGAACCGCCGGGCACCGGGCGCGTTGCGCCCGCTCCCTACCCCGATTACGCAAGTCATGGAGTTCTCATGAAGTCGACGCCAATGCGCACACCGGTGCTGTGCCTGAGTCTGCTGGCACTGGCCGCCTGCAGCAGCAAGACCCAAGGCCCGCCGCAGATGCCGCCCCCGACCGTCGGGGTTATCGAAGTCCAGCCGCAGACCGTGCCGTTGACCAAGGACCTGGTCGGCCGCCTGTCCGCCTTCCGCAGCGCCGACGTGCGCGCCCGCGTATCGGGCGTGCTGCTCAAGCGCGTCTATACCGAAGGCACGGACGTGAAGCAGGGGCAGTTGCTGTTCCAGATCGATCCGGTGCCCTACAAGGCCGCCCTGGCCAACGCCCAGGCGGCGCTCGCCTCGGCCCAGGCCAGCTACACCAATGCTCACATCATCGCCAACCGCGACCGCCAGTTGGTGCCGCAGGGCTATATTTCGCGCCAGCAGTTGGATACCGATGAAGCCAACGAACGTTCCGCGCAGGCCGCGGTACGCCAGGCCGAAGCGAACGTGCAGACCGCGAAGGTCAATCTCAGCTACACCAATGTCACTTCGCCGATCGACGGCCGCGCCGGCGAGCAGCAGGTGACCGAAGGCGCCATCGTCGGCAACAGCACGACGGATGCCGGCGCCAACGCCACCTTGCTGACCACGGTGTCCCAGCTCGACCCGCTGTACGTGAACTTCACGCTCGGCGCTGCCGATCTGGATGCCCTGCGCCACGCCCAGACCAAGGGCAACGTGCAACTGGCCGAGCAGGACAAGACCACGGTGCAGATCACCCTGCCCAGCGGCGCCAAGTACGACAAGCCGGGCACGCTCAACTTCTCCGATACCTCGGTCAACCCGACCACCGGCGCGATCAACCTGCGTGCCGTGGTGCCGAACCCTGACCGCCGCCTGCTGCCGGGCATGTACGTCACCCTCACGGCCAACATGGGTGAGCTCAACAAGGTGTTCCTGGTACCGCAGGCCGGTATCCAGCGCGATCCCGGCGGCGCCTTCGCCCTGGTGGTCGGCAAGGACGGCAACGTGGCGCAGAAGCGCGTCACCGCCGACGCCATGCACGAGCACGACTGGGTCGTCACCAGCGGCCTTGAACCGAATGACCAGGTGATCGTGTCGGGAGTCCAGGCAGTGAAGCCCGGCGCGCCCGCCAAGGCCACGCCGTGGAAGCCTGATCAGACGCCTGCCGGCCAGGGTCCTGCGCCCGCCGCCGGCAAGCAGTAAGGAGACCGCTGATGCCGAGTTTCTTTATCGACCGTCCCATCTTTGCGTGGGTGGTCGCCATTCTGATCACCCTGGTCGGCACCATCTCGGTGCTGGGCATGGGTGTGGAGTCCTACCCCAACATCGCGCCGCCGCAGGTCACGGTAACGGCCACCTTCCCGGGCGCCAGCGCCCAGACCATGGAAGACACGGTCACCAAGGTGATCGAGCAGCAGCTCACCGGCGTCGACAACCTGCTGTATTTCAGCTCGGCCTCGAGCTCGAACGGCACGGCCACGATCACGCTGAGCTTCGCTACCGGCACCGACCCCGACATTGCGCAGGTGCAGGTGCAGAACAAGGTGTCGCTAGCCCAGCCGCAGTTGCCGGCGGCAGTGACGCAGCAGGGCGTGGTGGTGGCCAAGGCCAACCCGGACTTCCTGATGTTCGTGGGCCTGATCTCCAACAACCCGGAAATCGATAGCGGCCGCCTCAGCGACATCGTCGGTTCGCAGGTAATCAACCAGGTCGGCCGCATTCCCGGCGTGGGCAGCACCTTCCAGGTGGGTTCCGAGTACGGCATGCGCGTGTGGTTGAACCCGGACAAGATGCAGGGTTACGGCCTGTCCGCCACCGATGTGAGAAACGCGATCTCTGCCCAGAACGTGCAGTTCGCGGCCGGTTCGCTGGGTGCCGATCCCGCCCCCGACGGGCAGAGCTTCACCGCCTCGGTATCGGCCGAAGGCCTGTTCCGCACCCCCGAGGAATTCGGCAACATCATTTTGCGCGCCAACTCCGACGGCACGGTGGTGCGCATGAAGGACATCGCACGCATCCAGCTGGGTTCGCAATCCTATGGCTTCGCCTCCACCTGGAGCGGCCAGCCGGTGGGTGGTTTCGGCGTGCAGTTGCTGCCGGGTGCGAACGCGCTGCAGGTGGCCGAGGCCGTGCGCTCGAAGATGGACGAACTGGCTAAGGACTTCCCGCAGGGCGTCACCTGGTTCGCGCCGTACGACAGTACGCCGTTCGTGCGGGTGTCGATCAATGAAGTGGTGCATACGCTGGTCGAGGCGATCATCCTCGTCTTCTTTGTGATGCTGATCTTCCTGCAGAATTTCCGCGCCACGGTCATCCCCACCCTGGTGATTCCGGTGGCCTTGCTCGGCACCTTCATCGGCCTGGCGCCGATGGGCTTCACCATCAACCAGCTCACCCTGTTCGGCATGGTGCTGGCCATCGGCATCGTGGTGGACGACGCGATCGTGGTGATCGAAAACGTCGAACGCATCATGACCGAGGAAAACCTGCCGCCGAAGGAAGCCACGCGCAAGGCGATGAGCCAGATCACCGGTGCGGTGGTGGCCATCACGGTGGTGCTGGCGGCGGTGTTCGTGCCGTCCGCATTGCAGCCGGGCGCCACCGGCGTGATCTACAAGCAGTTCGCGCTGACCATCGCGGTATCGATGGGCTTCTCCGCGTTCCTCGCGCTGTCGTTCACGCCGGCGCTGTGCGCGACCATCCTCAAGCCCACGCATGGTGAAAAGAAGAATTTCATCTATCGCGGGTTCAACAACATCTTCGACCGCGTGACGCACACCTATCAAGGTCACATCGGCAGCGCGATCCGCCATGCGCCACGCTGGATGATCGTGTTCGCGCTGGTCGCCGCGCTGGCCGGCTTCCTCTACACCAAGCTGCCCACCGGCTTCGTGCCCAGCGAAGACCAGGGCTTTGCACTGGCCATCGTCAGCCTGCCGCCGGGCGCCTCGCTTGCCCGCTCCGAGCAGGTCATGAAGGAAGTCAAGGACACGCTGGACCACAGCCCGCTGAAGAACGACTACGTGGGCATGTACCAGATCAGCGGCTTCAGCTTTGTCGGGCGCAGTGAAAACGCCGGCATGGTGTTCATCAAGCTCAAGGACTGGAGCGAGCGCTCGATCACCGCCGATGACTTCATCCGCCAGGCCAATGGCGTGCTCCATGGTGGCATTCGCGACGCCATGATCTTCGTGGTGAACCTGCCGACCATCCGCGGCCTCAGCCAGTTCGGCGGCCTGGACATGTACCTGCAGGCACGCAATGGCCAGTCGCGCGCCGAGCTGGGCCAGGCGATGGGCATGCTGCTGGGCAAGGCCGCCCAGAGCCCCGTGCTGTTCGGCACCCGCCCGAACATCCTGCCGGATGCGCCGCAGTACAACCTCACGGTGGACCGCGTGCAGGCCGGCGCGCTTGGGCTGTCGGTGAGTGATGTATACACGGCCATCCAGCTGATGCTGGCGCCGGTCTACGTCAACAACTTCATCTACGAAGACCGCGTGAAGCGCGTGATGGTGCAGGCCGATGCAGCGTATCGCATGGATACGGATGCGCTCAGCCACATCTACACACCCAGCTCGCTGAGCACCGGCACCACGTCCAGCACGTCAACGAGCAGTACGAGCTCGCCGTACGGTCCGTACAACATGATCCCGCTGTCCAGCGTGGTGCATTCCACCTGGAACATGGCCGCGCCTTCGCTCACGCGCTACAACGGCTATCCGGCCATCGAAATCGTGGGCGATTCCAACAAGGGCTACTCCACCGGCCAGGCCATGGCGACCCTGCAGGGCATCGTGAGCAACGACCTGCCCCACGGCTTCGGTGCGGATTGGACCGGCCAGTCGTACCAGGAACTGCTGGCCGGCAACTCGGCCACGCTGCTGATGATCCTGTCGATCTTCATCGTGTTCCTGTGCTTGTCGGCCCTGTACGAAAGCTGGTCGATTCCGGTGGCCGTGCTGCTGGTGGTACCGCTGGGCCTGCTGGGCATGGTGGTGGCATCCATGCTGCGCGGCTTCCCGAACGACATGTACTTCAAGATCGGCATGGTGACGGTGATCGGCCTGGCCGCGAAGAACGCGATCCTGATCGTGGAATTCGCGGTGGAACAGCAAGCCGAAGGCAAGACGCTGTTCGAAGCCGTGGTCACCGCCGCCCGCCTGCGATTGCGCCCGATCCTGATGACCTCGATGGCCTTCATCCTCGGCGTGTTGCCGCTGGTGACCTCCACCGGCGCGGGTGCCAACTCCCGCCACGAAATCGGCACCGGCGTGATCGGCGGCATGTTGTTCGCCACCTTCCTGGGCCTCTTGCTGATTCCGGTGTTCTACGTCGCCGTGCGCCGCACGCTGGGCGACAAGATGGATGAAGCCACGCACAAGCTGGCGCGCCAGGACCACCAGCAGACGTTCGATTCGGATCCGCGACGCGGACATTGAGACGAACACGGAAGCGTCAACGAAAAGCCCCGGCAATGCCGGGGCTTTTTTTGCTCTCTCACCCGGGGAGAGAGTTGGGGTGAGGGGCCAATCTCGCGAAAAACGGCGTCGCGGCACCTTACGCCGATGCAATGTTGGGGTTCGGCTTCGCCTCAACCCAACCTACCAGCCTCAACGCAAACCGGTTTCCGCGCGCGCAATCACCAATCGCTGGATCTCGCTGGTGCCTTCGTAGATCTCGGTGATCTTCGCATCGCGGAAATAACGTTCCAGCGGCATCTCCTTCGAATAACCCATGCCGCCGTGGATTTGCACCGCTTGATGGGTAATCCACATCGCCGTTTCCGATGCCACCAGCTTGGCGACCGATGCCTCGGTGCCGAAACGCCCACCGTTCTTTTCCGTCTCGCCCTTCATCCACGCGGCACGCAGCGTGAGCAGCGTGGCGGCGTCGAGCTTGCATTTCATATCGGCGATCTTGGCTTGCGTCATCTGGAACGTGCCGATCGGATGGCCGAATGCCTTGCGGTCGCGCGACCATTGCAGCGTGGCTTCGTACGCCGCGCGTGCAATGCCAACCGCTTGCGAAGCGATGCCGATGCGGCCGGCGTCAAGCACGCCCATCGCGATCGAAAAACCCTTGCCTTCCTCGCCCAGCAGATCTTCCTTCGGGCACACGTATTCGTTGAGTTCGATTTCGCAGGTGGCCGACGCGCGAATGCCGAGCTTCGGCTCGGTCTTGCCTGCGTGGAAGCCTGCCCGCTGCGTGTCGATGATGAATGCGGATACGCCCTTCGCGCCGATGCCCGGCGTGGTGATCGCGAACAGCACGATGTAACGCGCCACCGGACCCGACGTGATCCAGCTCTTCTTGCCGTTGATCACCCAATCGCCATCGGCATTCTTCGATGCACGCGTGTGCATGGCCGATGCATCCGAGCCCGATTGCGGCTCGGTCAGCGCATACGCGCCGATCGCATCGCCCTGCGCGATCGCGCGCACGTACTTCTGTTTCTGCTCTTCCGTACCGTGCTTGAGGATGCCATTGCAGAACAGCGAGTTGTTCACCGACATGATGGTCGAGGTGGCCGCATCCGCCGCGGCAATCTCGATCATCGCCAGCACGTAGGCGACTGGATCCATTCCCGCGCCGCCATATTCATGCGGCACCTCGATGCCCATCAGACCGAGCTGGCCCATCTCGCGGATGTTGTCCAACGGAAACTCGCCCTTCGCATCGAGCTCCGCTGCCACCGGCACGATGCGCTTTTGCGCGAAGTCGCGGGCGATGGACTGGATGGAAAGCTGGTCTTCGGTGAAACGGAAATCCATGGGCGGCTCCGGGGGAAAGAGATGGGGAAAGCCGCTTATTTTAGCTGTGCAGGGCGAATAGACCTTGCTGCGGGGCAGCAGGGATGCCGCGCGGCCCCGCGCCCTCTCAAGCTGCAAACACCACTTCCACGCGCCCGCCGGTCTCGGCCTGCCGGGCCGGGCCCACGACGATCTGGATATCGCGGCCAAGCCGTGCAAGGCATTCCATCATCTTTGCCTCGCTGATCCCCCGGAATTGGCCCCGCAACATCTTCGACAACTTCGGTTGCGTCATATCGAGCACGCCAGCCGCTTGCTGCTGGGTCCAGCCCCTGGCCTTGATGATCTCGGCGATTTTCATGGCCAGTTGCGCTTTCACCAGCATTTCGTCAGCGCCAGGAATGCCAAGATCGGCATAGACGTTGCCGCTGCCTTTTTCTATCTGGGTCATTCGAGCTCTCCTTTTGCATGAGCTTCCGCGGCCTTCAACCGATCCCGAATCACATCCAGATCGGGCTTGGGAGTCGCTACGCCATGCGTTGATTTTTTCTGGAAGCAATGCAGGACATACACTGCATTTTCGAATCGCACCGTATAAACCGCTCGATAAGTACCGCCTTTTGCATCCTCAACCGCTTCGAGCACGCCGGCCGAGCCGAATCCTTTGAGCGGCTTCGCTGCCTCATGCTTCAGGCCGACCTGAGCAAAATGCAATGCGTATCCGAAGCTGTCCTGCACGTCATCCGGCATCGCCATCAAGTCTTTTTTGCTTGATGCGATCCAAAACAGTGGCTTCATGCCTGCCTCTCTCTCCAGCCGAATTATACCCATTTGGACATAAATCCATTGACCTTGTCCGCCTGGCAACACCTCGTTATGTCGTCGTCCGACAAAACTGATCCAAGTAGTGCAGCGCATCGGCGCTCGTCGCCTAAACCCTCTCCAGCTTGACGCCCTCCGCTTCCACGCCTAACCTCTCACATCTCTCTATCGCGATATAAGGATGCACGATGGATCTGGCCACCGCCTCCAGCGTGTTGCGCCTATTGGCCGACCCTACGCGTGTGCGGCTGCTGGCCCTGCTCGAGCGGGAGGAATTGACCGTGGCCGAGCTGGCTTCGGTGCTGCACCTGGCGCAGCCGCGGGTGTCCACGCACCTGGCCAAATTGAAGGAAGCCGAGCTGGTGCGCGATCGCCGCGCCGGGGTCTCGGCCTATTACCGCGCCAACAGCGAAGGCGACGAGCGCCAGCATGCGCTGATCCGCTCGCTGCGGGAAAGCATCGACGATGCCCTGCTGCGCGAAGACGCAGCACGGCTGCCCGGCGTACTCGCCCAGCGCGCGCGCGAACAAGGCTGGGCCGATACCGTCGCCGGCGACATGGAGCGCCATTACTCGCCCGGACGCACCTGGGAAACGCTCACGCGCTCACTGTTGCAACTGGTGGAAACCGGCGACGTGCTGGATATCGCCTCCGGCGACGGCGTCACCGCCGAACTGCTGGCGCCGCATGCGCGCTCGATCGTCTGCGTGGACGCCAGCGAACGCGTGGTGGAAGCCGCCGCGAAGCGGCTCGCGCCTTTCGGCAACGTCGAGGTGCGCTTCGGCGACATGCATGCACTGGCGCTGGAAGCCGAACGCTTCGACCTGGTATTGATGCTGCACGCCCTCACCTATGCCGAACATCCCGCCAAGGCAATGGCCGAAGCCGCGCGCGTGCTGCGTCCCGGCGGAAGGCTGTTGGCGGTGACGCTGGGCAAGCACGACCACCGCGCCGTGGTGGAGCCATTCGATCATCGCAATCTCGGCTTCAGCCCGAACGACCTCAACAAGCTGGCGACGCAGGCCGGGCTCAACGTATTCAGTTGCAATCGCCTGAGCCGCGAACGCAAGGCGCCGCATTTCGAAGTGATCAGTTTGCTTGCACGCAAGCCGTAAGGAGTTCCCCATGAGCACCCTCCCCTGGCTCCATCCCGATCGCGTTGCCGCGCTGGAAACCGCATTGCGCGAACGTATCCTGATTCTCGACGGCGGCATGGGCACCATGCTGCAAGGCCACCAGTTGGACGAGTCGGGTTTTCGCGGCGATCGCTTCGTCGAAGGCCGCGACAGCCAGCATGCGCATGCGCACGACCATCCCGGCAGTTGCGACCTGAAAGGCAACAACGACCTGCTCACGCTGACCAAGCCAGAGATCATCCAGGGCGTGCACGAGGCCTATCTCGAAGCCGGCGCGGACCTGGTCGAAACCAACACTTTCAACTCCACGCGCATCAGCCAGGCCGATTACCACCTGCAGCATCTAGCCTACGAATTGAACCGCGAAGGCGCCAAGCTCGCGCGTACCGCGTGCGATGCCTATAGCGCGAAAAATCCGGCGAAGCCGCGCTTTGCCATCGGCGTTCTTGGACCGACCAGCCGCACGGCTTCGCTATCGCCTGACGTCAACGATCCGGGTTTCCGCAACGTCACCTTCGAAGAGCTGGTCGACAATTACACCGAAGCGGCGAGCGGCCTGCTCGATGGCGGCGCGGACGTCATCATGGTGGAAACCATTTTCGACACGCTCAACGCCAAGGCCGCCTTGTTCGCCTTGAGCGAACTGTTCCGCGCGCGCGGCAGGCGCGTGCCGGTGATGATCTCCGGCACCATCACCGACCGTTCCGGCCGCACGCTGTCGGGCCAGACTGCCGAAGCGTTCTATTACTCCGTCAAGCACATCCGCCCGCTGTCCGTTGGCTTGAACTGTGCGCTGGGCGCGGCCGATCTGCGTCCCCACGTGCAGACGTTGGCCAATGTTTCGGAGTGCTATGTCAGCACGCATCCGAATGCCGGTTTGCCCAATGCGTTCGGCGAGTACGACGAGACGCCGGCGCAGATGGCGGCGGTGATCGAAGGCTTCGCGCGCGATGGCTTGCTCAACATGGTGGGCGGTTGTTGCGGGACGACGCCAGCGCATATCAAGGCGATAGCGGAGGCAGCGGGCAAGTATGCGCCGCGTGCGTTGTCGATTGAGGAGAAAGAGGCGGCATGACTGCATGCTGCACGCCGCCGCGCTTGGCTTCCTCTCCCCGCCGGGGAGAGGGCTGGGGTGAGGGGTCAACCTTGCCGCAAGCCTTATTTCTGCCGAACAGCAAAGACCAACCTTCTTCGCAAGATTGGCCCCTCACCCTAACCCTCTTCCCGGCGGGGAGAGGGGACTGCTGGCTGCAAGATTGATCCCGATGAATCCAACCCGCTACACCCGCCTCTCCGGCCTCGAACCGCTTGTCATCACGCCGGACCTCCTGTTCGTCAACATCGGCGAGCGCACCAACGTCACCGGCTCGGCGCAATTCAAAAAGCTGATCAAGGAAGATCGCTACGAGGAAGCCGTCGAAGTCGCGCGCCAGCAGGTCGCCAACGGCGCGCAGATTGTCGATGTGAACATGGACGAAGGCCTGATCGATTCGGAAGCGGCGATGACCCGCTTCCTCAACTTGATCGCCGCCGAACCGGACATCGCGCGCGTACCGGTGATGGTCGATTCGTCGAAATGGAGCGTGATCGAAGCCGGCCTGCGCTGTCTGCAGGGCAAGGGCGTGGTCAACTCCATTTCGATGAAGGAAGGCGAGGACATCTTCCTGGAACACGCGCGCAAGGTGCTCGAATACGGCGCCGCCGTGGTGGTGATGGCGTTCGACGAGCAAGGCCAGGCCGACACCTGCGAACGCAAGGTGGAAATCTGCTCGCGCGCGTACAAGCTGCTCACCGAAAAACTCGACTTCCCGCCCGAAGACATCATCTTCGACCCCAACATCTTCGCCATCGCCACTGGCATCGAGGAGCACAACAACTACGCTGTGGATTTCATCGAAGCCACGCGCGAGCTGAAAAAACGCTTCCCGCTGAGTCATATCTCCGGTGGCGTGTCCAACGTCTCGTTCTCGTTCCGCGGCAACAACACCGTGCGCGAGGCGATCCATTCCGTGTTCCTGTACCACGCGATCAAGGCGGGCATGGACATGGGCATCGTCAACGCCGGTGCGTTGATGATCTACGACGATGTGCCCGAAGAACTGCGCGAGCGTGTGGAAGACGTGGTGCTCAACCGTCGCGCCGATGCCACCGAACGCCTGCTGGAAATCGCCGACCGCTACAGGGCGAAGAAAGGTGAAGCGGTCGTCGAAAACCTGGCCTGGCGCGACAAGCCGGTGCGCGAGCGCCTTGCGCACGCGCTGGTGCATGGCATCGACCAGTTCGTCGATGAAGATACCGAAGAAGCGCGCCAACAGACGACGCGTCCGCTCGACGTGATCGAAGGACCGCTGATGGACGGCATGAACATCGTCGGCGACCTGTTCGGCGCCGGCAAGATGTTCCTGCCGCAGGTGGTGAAATCCGCGCGCGTGATGAAGAAAGCGGTGGCTTATCTGCTGCCCTATATCGAGGCGGAAAAACTGCGCACCGGCGACGCCGGCAAGAACAACGGCACCATCGTGATGGCCACGGTGAAAGGCGACGTGCATGACATAGGCAAGAACATCGTCGGTGTCGTGCTCCGCTGCAACAACTTCGAAGTGATCGACCTGGGTGTGATGGTGCCGGCGCAGAAGATCCTGGATACCGCGCGCGAGCACAACGCCGACCTGATCGGCCTGTCCGGCCTGATCACGCCATCGCTGGAAGAAATGAGCCAGGTCGCGCGCGAAATGCAGCGACAGAATTTCACTGTCCCCCTGCTGATCGGTGGCGCTACGACTTCACGCGCGCACACTGCATTGAAGATCGAGCCCCATTACAAAGCGCCAACGGTGTGGGTGAAGGATGCATCACGCGCAGTCGGCGTGGCGCAATCGCTGGTAAGCAAGGAGCTGATCGACAACTTCATGGCAAAAATCCGCGCGGAATACGCGGATATTCGTGAACGCCACAAGCAGCGCGGCGCGGCCAAGACCCTGGTGCCGCTGGAACATGCGCGCAAACAGCGCTTCAGCTGCGACTGGGCGAACTATACGCCGCCGCAACCGAACCGACCTGGCGTCACCGTATTCGACGATTACGACCTGGCGGAACTGCGCAGGTACATCGATTGGACGCCGTTCTTCCAGGCATGGGAACTGGCGGGACGCTATCCGGCCATTCTCAAGGATGAAGTAGTCGGCAAGCAGGCCAGCGAACTGTTCGCCGATGCACAGGCCATGCTCGACAAAATCATCGCCGAGCGCTGGCTGACGGCGCGTGCGGTGATCGGTTTCTGGCCCGCATGCAATACCGGCGACGACGTCGAGATCCAATCTTCCGAAGGAACTCGCCGTCTACACCATCTGCGCCAGCAAGCCGAAAAACCCATGGAACGTCCCGATTTCTGCCTGGCCGATTTCATCGCGCCGAAGGAATTCGGCAAGCAGGACTGGATCGGCGCATTCGCCGTCACCGCCGGCATCGGCATCGAGGCGCACATTGCCCGCTTCGAAGCGGACCATGACGATTACTCCGCCATCCTGCTCAAGGCACTCGCCGATCGCCTCGCCGAAGCCTTCGCCGAACGCATGCACGAACGCGTACGTCGCGAGTTCTGGGGCTATCAGCCGGACGAAACCCTGGACAACGAAGCGCTGATCGGCGAACAGTACCGCGGCATCCGCCCCGCGCCCGGCTATCCCGCCTGCCCGGATCACACCGAGAAAGCCACGCTGTTCGAGCTATTGGATGCCACCCAGAACGCCGGCATCCAATTGACCGAAGGCTTCGCGATGTATCCCACCGCCGCCGTTTCCGGCTGGTACTTCTCGCACCCGGACAGCCAGTACTTCGTGGTGGGCCGTGTCACGCGCGAACAAGTCGAGGATTACGCCAAGCGCAAAGGCTGGACACGCGAGCAGGCAGAACGCTGGCTGGCTCCCAACCTCGATTACGATCCCGAATAGGTTGGGGTGCAAACCCCAACCTACACCTTGCCGCCCACCTCATCCCTACCGTGATTGCGCAAATGCATCACCAGGTTGTAGACCGACACGAACACCGGGAAGAAGTTGGAAAGAATGCCCACCGAGTCGTTCTTGCCGAACACGAAGTAAGCCAGCAACAGCGCGCTGCCCGTCACCGACATCCACCAGAACGAAAGCGGCATCACCACGCGCTTGTATTTGCGCGTGTAGTACAGCTGCACGAACCAGCGGCCGGTGAACATCAGCGTGCCCATGTAGCCGATGACCTTCCACGGCGTCACATGAAAGTTCTGCAGGGAGTGCAGGATGTGCGAGAGATCGAAATGCATGGGAAGACGGCCGCTTGGCGAAGGGGAAACGGGGCATTTTAGCCGGCTGGCGGCTGCTACCCGAAGGCAACGCGATGCCCCTGCCGGTGGTTGACGTTCTCATCCACGATCCGTATAGTTGCGCGTTCCCGGCGGGCGGTTAGCTCAGCGGTAGAGCACTGCCTTCACACGGCAGGTGTCACAAGTTCGATCCTTGTACCGCCCACCATCCCCATTCCAGAAAAGACCACCTTCGGGTGGTCTTTTTTTCTGTGCCGATTCAAGGCGGAGCGCCTGGGAGCTGCCCCGTGCGACAAGCTTCATAAAGCTGAAACGGACCACCGCCATCCTTTGGACCACCGTGAAGAAAACCGTTGACGCCGCTTGCGCGTCCTTTTCAACGGCCCTTTGCCAAGGTGCCGCATCCCGCTGCCTGTTACCCGAATTCCCATGAGCATTCGCAACGCCACGATCGCCAGGCGCAAACGTACCATCGGCCTGTTCGAGCAAGAACGCACCGCGTCGATGGAGCTTGAATGGCAACGCCGTGGCGGTATGCCGGCCAAGCCAAGAAAAAAAGACACCTCGCAAACGAAGAAAGCGGAGCGGGCTCCCTGGCACGGCGCTTAGCGGCCAGCCACCTGTTTTTCCGCGCCACTCCTATCCTTCATCAACGCACGCGCTTCATCCAGGTGGCCTTGCAGCACGGGCAGACCGCGTGCGGCTATGGTTCTCAAACGATCGTCGGCGGAGGTTTTCGCAGCGACCTGATAGGCGGCGATGATCTTGCGGTGCTCGTTCACCATCATGCCGGCGAACGCCTGGTCGAACGCATCACCCTGCAGGGCCTGCAAGTGCGACTTCATCGCGCTGATGTTGGCCAGTGGTACGCCATGCCCGTGGCCCTTGCTGCCGTGGGTGGCGGCAGCAAGCCGTGCGAACTGCAGATTGAGCGCAGCGTGATCGCTGACGATGCTGCTCGCCAGCGCCCTCAGCTTGGGATTGGCCGATTTGGACATGGCGAGCTGCGCCAATGCGATCTGCATGGCATCGTCCGCGGTCGCCTGCGCAATGAATGCCTGTTCGCGCGCATCGAGCTTGGGTGGCCGGGCAGGTGCTTTGGCCGGCGCAGCGCCAACAGCGCCCGGCGCAACGATCAGCCACATCAGTACAACCATTCGCGTGGAAGCGAACACAGCATCACGCAGCGCAGTCACGGTTGCCCTCTTCCACCCGATTCACCATAGATCTGCCCTGTCACGTAACTCGATTCCGCGGCGGCGAGTTGCACGTACACGTGCGCGATTTCCGCTGGCTGCCCTGGACGTCCCATCGGTGTGGTCATGCCGAATTCCTTCAGATTCTTCTGCGTCTGCCCACCGCTCACTTGCAACGGCGTCCAGAACGGCCCTGGCGCCACGCCGTTCACGCGAATGCCACGCTTGATCATCTGCTTGGCCAAGCCCTTGGTGAAGGTGACGATGCCGCCTTTGGTCAGCGCGTAGTCCAGCAGGTTCTCGGAAGGATCGTACGCATTCACCGAGGCGGTATTGATGATGGCCGAACCGGGCGGCATATGCGCTACCGCTGCCTTGGTGATCCAGAACATCGCATAGAGATTGGTTTTCAACGTCCAGTCGAAATAGTCCGTCGTGATGTCCAGGATGGATTCCGCACTGTGCTGCCTGCCGGCATTGTTCACCAACAGATCGATGCCGTCGAAGGCAGCGATCACCTTCGCCACCATGTTTTCGCAGAACGCCTCGTTGCGGATATCGCCTGGCAAGGCCAGCGCCTTGCGGCCCGCGTTCTGGATCAGTTCGATCACTTCCTGCGCATCGGGTTCTTCGGCCGGCAAATAGGAAATCGCCACGTCCGCGCCTTCGCGGGCAAAGGCAATCGCCGCGGCACGGCCAATGCCCGAATCGCCGCCGGTGACCAGCGCCTTGCGTCCAAGCAGTTTGCCGCTGCCGCGGTAGCTGGTTTCGCCGTGGTCCGGACGCGGCGTCATCTTGCCGGCCAGCCCCGGCCAGGGCTGCGATTGCGGTTCGAACGGCGGCCGCGGGTATCCCTTGCGTGGATCCTGCAACGGCACGGCCTGACGATAGCCCGAGCTGGTTCGGTCTTCCGGCTGCGTGCCCCAGGCCGAACCGATCATGGCCGTCGCCACACCCAGCGAAGCACCCTGCATCAGCCGTCTGCGCGTTGGGGAAATACGGTCGTCGTCGCTCATCGCGCCACCTTCACGTTTTCCGGCTCAGGTCGGAGATAGGAATGCTGTCGCCGAGACAGTGGATGGCAGGTCTACGAATGCGCAAGCTGCCGTTAAGACACGTGATCATTTCGTTGGGTAGAGACGCCGAAACCAGCGTTGCCATGTGTGAACCTATGTTGGGTTTCGGCTGCGCCTCTACCCAACCTACACGGCTTATCGCACTGCTATCGCCACATATCCAGCAAGACACCCTGCTTGCCCTCGACCGGATCGGACGGCGGCGGCGGCAAGGCGTTGATGCGTTCGAGCGCGGCCTTGTCCGCCATCGTCTTGCACATGTCCCAGTCCTGCCCGGGCGGGTAGGCGCCGACCGCCAGAAAATGCTTGTCCATGCGTATGCTGCAATGGCCCACACCTGCAGGCAGCACCAGCACATCGCCCTCGCCTACTTCCACTTCCTTGCCGCGCGGGCCTCCCAGCATCAGGCGCGCCTTGCCGCCCACGAATCCCAGCGCCTCATGCGCGGTGGTGTGATAGTGGTGATAACCATATACGCCATCGCGCCAGCGCGGTTCCCAACCGTTGCGGCTGAACAGCTCCTCCAGATCCTTCGCGCTGAGTTCGCCATCACCCGGAAGCGCCTGCTTGTAAAGCAGCGCGGGAAAGCGTGGGTTGTTCGGCATCCATCCGTTTTTCTCGAACTGAAACGTTTCGATCTGCATGGTCAACCCGACGAAGGATAAGGCTTCTTGCTCGGAACGTTCTGCGGTTCGTGCGGCGACTTCGCATCCGGCGCTTTCTGGTGCTTCTTCGCCGGCTCCGGACGCGGTTCCGGATAACCGGAATTGTGTGGCGGCTTGGTGGGTTCGCGTTCTTCCACGTTTCCGATCTCGCTCAGAATAAGGTGCAACGACTGTGCTCCAGCGGACCGTGATCCGGCGTGAATACCAGGCCGCTTCGCGCTGATGCGGCCATCATGCTGATGACTGGAAAACAACGGCGCCGGCACGCCGCACCAGCGTTTACATCTTCTCCATCCGTGCGTCACAACTCTCTTGGGAAGATGTAAGCACACCGTCGAGGTAACCTCCATGTCCCGCCACGACCGCAAAGATTCGCCGCACCCTCACGACAACGACCAACCCAAGACGGAAAGCCGCGAAGCACGCGAGCGCCGCAAGCAGCACGAGAGCGAGAACCAGGATCAAGGCCTGGAAGAAACCTTCCCTTGCAGCGATCCGGTATCCACGTTCGTGCCCGCCAAGGGCCCGGATTGAGCAGCGCTACCAGGGCGCACGCAGCAGATGGCGCGTGAGGTAGTCGCCCAGCGTCAGCACCACCAGCAACAAGGGCCATGCGAAGCTCAGCACGGCGATCATGCGCATGACCGGGTGGCTGTGCCTCAGGCGCATGAAGATCACCAGCACCAGCAGCGCCTGGCCGATGGCGATCACGGTGGTGATCACCGGGCCCCACCAGCCGAGCGGAAGCCGTGACAAACCCGCCGATGCGGCCAGCAGAATCAACAGCGCAGCCAGCACGCCCAGTTGGCTGCGCAACGTGGGGATCGGCTGCTCTGTCATCCCGAACTCCCAACCAGATAGATGGCCGGATAAACGAAGATCCATACGATATCGACCAGGCTCCAGTACAAGCCGGTGATTTCGATCGGCGTGTAATACGCGCTGGAGAACGCGCCACGCCAGCTCCGCACCGCGATCACCAGCAGCAACACCACGCCGATCAGCACGTGCAAGCTGTGGAAGCCGGTGATGACGTAGTAGAGACTGAAGAACAACTCCACGCCACGCGCGTCGGGACCCGTCTGCGTATAGCGAATGCCCGGAATCAGGCCCTCCTCGAATTCGTCGTGATATTCCATGCCATGCAAGACGAGGAACGCCACGCCCAACGCGCTGGTGATCATCAAAAGCACGGCGCTCTGGCGTGCGCGATCGAGCTGGATCTGGCGCAACGCGATGGCGGCAAGACAACCGCTGGTGAGCAGGATCGCCGTCTCCGCCGTGCCCATGGCGAAATCCGTGCGCGCGCTGCCCTCCACGAACGCCAATGGGAAACGCCAGCGGCAAACGACGTACGCTGCAAACAGAACGCCGAAGAACAGCACTTCGGTGGCGATGAACGCCCACATGCCCAGCGTGGCGGCTTCCTTCTGCTGGGACGCATCATCGAACTGCTGCTGCACCGCCGCTTCGGGCAAGGTCGCGTTCATCGGTCGCGGTACTCGTAAGGCCCGGTCGTCACCACGGGCGTTTCATGGAAATTGTGTTCCGGCGGCGGTGACGCAGTGGTCCACTCCAATCCGGTTGCACGCCACGGATTGGCCTGCGCCGGCTTGCCGCGGAACAGCGAATAGCCCAGGTAGAACAGCGGCATCAGATAGGACACCGCAAGAATCACCGCGCCGACCGACGAAAGAATATTCAGGTCCTGATAGCGCGGCAGATATTGGTGATACCGCCGCGGCATGCCTTCGTAGCCCAGCACGTATTGCGGAAAGAACGTCAGGTTGAAACCGGCGAACATCATCCACGCCGCAACCCTGGCTATCCCATCCGAATACAGGCGTCCGGTGGCTTTCGGCCACCAGTAGTGGATGCCGCCCAGATACGCCATCACCGAGCCGCCGACCATGATGTAGTGGAAATGCGCCACCACGAAATATGTGTCGGTCAGGTTCACGTCCAGCGCTACCGCGGCCAGGAACAATCCCGTCATGCCGCCGAGGGTGAACAAGCCGATGAAGCCCAGCGCGTAGATCATCGGCGCATGGAAATCGATGGTGCCCTTGTGCAGCGTGGCCAGCCAGTTGAACACCTTGATCGCGGACGGCACCGCGACGACGAAACTCAGGATCGAAAACACGATGCTCGCGTACATCGATTGCCCGGCCACGAACATATGGTGTCCCCACACCAGGAAACCGATGAAGGCGATCGCAAACATCGACCAGGCCATGAACTTGTAGCCGAACACCTTGCCGTGCACGCCATTGCAGATCAGTTCGCTGACCACGCCCATCGCCGGCAAGATCATGATGTATACCGCCGGGTGCGAGTAGAACCAGAAAAAATGCTGGAACAGAATCGGATCGCCACCCAATGCCGGATCGAAAATGCCTACCCCGGCCAGGCGTTCCAGACCGATCAGCGCCAAGGTCATCGCCAGCACCGGCGTGGCCAGCATCATCACCACGCTGGTGGCGTACATGCTCCAGACGAACAACGGCAGCCGATACCAGTGCATGCCCGGCGCGCGCATCATGTGCGTGGTCACGATCAGGTTCATGCCGGTGAGAATGGTTGAAAAGCCGGTTACGAATACGCCGACCACCGCCAGAATCACGTTCGAATTGGAGAACATGGTCGAGAACGGCGTATAGAACGTCCACCCCGTATCCACGCCGCCGAGCAGCAGCGCCGCCACCGTGAACAGGCCGCCGATCATGTAGAGATACCAGCTGAAGAGATTCAAGCGCGGAAACGCCACGTCGCGCGCACCGATCATCAGCGGCACCAGGAAATTGCCCATGGTGGAAGGAATGGAGGGAATCAGGAAAAACCACACCATCACCACGCCATGGAAGGTGAAAGCCTTGTTGTAGCCTTCGGCAGTCATCAGCCGCCCGTCCGGATGAATCAGGGTCAGGCGCATCAGCGTGGCCGCGGCACCGCCCAGGAAGAAAAACAGCGTGATGGCGATCGTGTACAGCACCGCGATGCGCTTGTGATCGTGCGTGGTCAACCACGACCACACGGTGCGGCCGCCTTCTACCAGGTAGCCGGCATCCGCCGATTCGACGTGACCAGGAAAAGTTGTTGCGTTCACGATCTTCTCCAGGGCTGAGTGAGTAACGGCAACTCATCGACGGGTTGCAGCTTGCCGAAATGCGTCCCCTCCCCCGCGTGCAGGGGAAGGAGCCAGCGCGACTGAGGTTCAATGCGCATGCCCCACCTCCGCATTCGAAGACGACGCCTTCAGCGATTTGATATACGCGATCAGCGCCAGCACATCCTCCTCGCCGATGCGCGACTGATACGCCGGCATGATCGGCGCATAGCCCGCCACGCGCTGACCGGCCGGCAGCATGATGGCGTCGTGCAGGTACCGATCGTCCACGCTCGCGTGCCTTCCATCGGCAAGCTGCACGCGTGTCCCGTATACGCCGCGCAGATCCGGAGCGCGGCTGCCCGTTCCCGGATCGTGGCAGCCGCTGCAGCCGAACTGCACGAACAACTGGCGCCCGTCCTGGGCGGGCGCCAGGCTGGTGCGGGCCTTCAGCCACCGCTGGTAATCCTTGGGCGACATCACCGTCACCGTACCAAGCATGGCCGCATGGTCCGTGCCGCAATATTCCGAACACAGCAATGGATAGTTGCCCAACTGCGTCGCAGTGAACCACAGCGCGGTGTAACGCCCCGGCACCACGTCCTGCTTCACGCGAAAATCCGGCACGTAAAAGCTGTGGATCACATCTTCGGAAGTCATGATCAGGCGCACCGGCACACCCAGCGGAACATGCAAGGCATCGATCTCGCGCCGCCCATTGGCATGCTGCACTTTCCACATCCATTGCTTGGCGACGACGTAGATCGGCATGGCGTCGGCAGGCGGCGTGCGCAGCATGGTCCACAGATCGATGCTCCATGCGAACATGCCGACGAACAGCACGAAGGGAATCAGCGTCCAGGCGATTTCCAGGCCAAGCTTCTGGGTTTCCCTGCCTTCGCGGCTGGCATGGCTGCCACGCCGGTATTTGATGCAAAACCAGAACATCACCACGAATACGCCGAGCGACACCGTGCCGCACAGCGCCAGCATGGCGTCGAACATATGATCGATCGGCACCGCGAAGTTCGACGCTTCCGGCTGCATGGCGATCATCCTGCGGCTCCCCGGCGACGGCGCAGCAGCGTGAACATGAGCAGCAACAGCGCCACGAAGCCGATGCCCAGGCCCTGCATGATGCGCGTGATCATGACCGTATAGCGCCCCGTCGCCGGATCGTAGCCGCAGCACAGCAGCACCAGTTGATCGACCAGCGTGCCCAGCGTGTGATGCGAAGCGGCGACCACCGCAAGACGCACGCTTTGCGGTACGTAGTTGGCACCCATCAGATATTGGTTCACCCTGCCGTTGGCGGTGGCGATGACCAAACCGGCCGGATGCGCGTATTGATCCAGCCGCGCGTCGTAGAAGTAATGAAAGCCGATCGCCTGCGCCAGCGTAGCGATGGATGCGCCGTCGCCCACCAGGAAATGCCACGCGGCCGCATTCGCATCGCCCGGCCTATGCGCAAGCTTTGTTTGCGTAGCGTGCGCATCGGCGGGCGTGTCGCGTGGATCGATGCTCACGAACAACACGCTCAGTCCATCGGCAGGTTTCAACCCTGATTGCGCAATCGCGTGCGCGAGGCCCTGCTCGGTCACGTCGCAGAGGTTCGGGCAGCGGAAGTAGCCGAGCATCAGCAGTGTGGGGCGCGCCGCCATCCAGTCGCCGAGGCTTGCCCGTCGCCCCGAGGCGTCGGCAAACATTGTCGTCATCGGCAGTTGCGAACTCAGCTTTTGCTCGAAGCCGGCGCGCTGGTTCAGATCAGGCGGTGGCATTGTCGCGCCTGCGCAACCCGCCCACATGCAACACAGCAGCAGATACTTCAGCGCTTTCACGGCACGGTACCCCCGCCGTCCTGCTTTGGCTGCGTCGCCAGCAGGCTCATGGCGCGCTCGATGGGAATATGCGCCACGCGATGCGCGGGATCGACCCAACCGTAGCTGTGCAACTGCCGCGCCTGCGCAGCGTATTGCGCATGGCGATCCACCGGCGCCACCACCTGCAGGCGCGGCTGCGGCGGAATCACGGATGGCCGCGTGCTGAGCGCGCCTGGATGCACGTGCTGCCACAACACGTGCATCAACCAGAGGATCAAGACGAATATCAGCAAGAAGATCACGCCCAGCTTGTGCAAGGTCGGCGCGTCGACGCGATGCGGTTCGTGCCGTTCGCTCATCGCGTACCTCCCCGCTGCCGCTGCAGGCAGGTGTGATAGCCGGCCGCGCAACAACCCAGCAAGCCGATGCAGATCAGCGGATCTGTCCATCGCAGCGTGACGCCGTGCAGCGCCCCGCTCGGCAACACCAGCCAGATCAGGTTGAGCCATTGCGCGAACAGGTTGATACCGGCCAGCACGCACAACGCGCGCCAGGATGCCTTGACCTTGCCCAGCAACAACGCAAAGAACGGAATGCCCAATCCCAGGCAGGCCACCGCCACCCCCAGCCACCACCAATCTGTGAGCAGGCGCGGCAGGTACCATGCCGTCTCCGCCGGCAGATCCGCAACCCAACTGGTGAGGTAGTCGATGAAGCCGACGTAGCCCCAGCCAAGCACCATCACCAGCATCAGGTTGCCGAAATCATGCAGCAACCGAGGCGACGCAGCGTTCGCTTCAGCGTCGCGCATCAGCCGCACCAGCACCGCCAGCGCAAAAGCGATCAGCAACTGGCTGGTGAACAGCAGCAGCCCGATATCGGTGGTATGCCAGCGCGGCACCAGCGACATCACCCAGTCCACCGCGGCCATGGTGACGGTCAACAGCATGGCGATCGCGCCTGCGGCGGCGGCGCCTGTGCGAATCGGTTGTCCACGCCGGATCACGCTGTAACCGATCCACGCCCACACAGCGAACGCGATGATCGTTCGAGCGAGCAGGCCCGGCGCATTGAGATACCAACGCTGTTGATCCAGATGCGGATCGTCCACCGGCATGCCGGTTTGCAGCCACGGAAACAGTACGTGCATGCCGAGCAGCAGCGGTATCGCCGCGATCGCCGCATAAGGAAACAATCGGCTTGCCGCGAACCACTCGCCGCCCAGGCGCACGCCCCATTCGCCGCCGGTGAGCGCATGGATCATCAACAACATCATGCTGCCAAGCATCACGCCAAGCACGAACAGCCAGCTCGCCAGATACACGAGCAACGCATGCCGCAGATGGCCTGTCGCGAAGCCGAATCCCGCTGCCAGCAATAGCGCCGCGGCGATGAATCCGTATATCTGGGGAGCCGTATTGCGCATCATCGTGACCGCTCGCCACCCTCGCCCAACGCCTTCAGATCCTGCGGCGCAAGACGTTCCACCGGTACGTGCTGGCTGAGCTGCAGCGCGCGGATGTACGCGACGATGGCCCAGCGATCGTGCGCATCGACACGATCGCCGAACGGATACATCACGCCGTAGCCGTCGCGGATGGCATGCGCAAGGTCGGTATCCGAAGCGTGCATCAATCGATCATCCAGATACGACAGCGGGCGCGGAAAACCACGCTGCACGATCATGCCGTTGCCTTCTCCGGCAAGACCGTGGCAACCGGCGCAGTAGATGTCGTAGCGATTGCGGCCGCGCTGCAGCAGCGCCAGCGTGACGGGATAGGGATTGGCTGCCGAGGATGCTGGAACGGGCGTCGTTTCGATGCGTCCCAGTCGTCCGCTGGAAGGACCGGCCAGTTCGCCTGCGTCCGCGGGCAGCGTTCCTTCGGGTGGCGTTCGTGCTGCGTTGCCATCGGCGAACAGGGAGCTTGGGGAACCTGGCTTGTATTTCGGCTGGCTGTACATGTCGTGCATGGCGCGTTCGCAACTGGTGAGTAAAAACGTCGCGCATAGGCCTATCAGGCAACGACGCAACGTCGCGGCCAGGTTCCATCTCGCCCCGCCGTCATTCCGGCGAAAGCCGGAATCCAGTCTGCGGTCAGAAGGAAACCTCCGGCGTGAAGCGACTGTCATGCCGGCACCTCATCCACCTGCACCGCACCCAAGTCCTGCAACAAACCCCGCAACGACTCCTCGATTCGTTCCGCCCGCACCACCAGCACAAACGCATCCTGGCTTGCGCGCTCGAACCGCTCGACGTGAAACACCGGGTGATAGAACGTCGGCAGACGGTTGCCGATCAGCATCGCCAACACACCGCCAAGCGCAGCAAGCAGGAACATGATTTCCAATGCCGGCGGAATAAATGCCGGCCAGCTTGCAAACGGCCGCCCGCCCACGCGTATCGGGTAATGGATCACCGCCGCGATGTACTGCATCGCCAGCATGCCGATCGCACCGACGGCGCCGCCGACGAAGGTGGCAAGCGGCACCGCATTGCTACGGATGTCCAACGCTTCATCCAGCGCTTCCAGCGGGAACGGCGTATAGGCCTCGATACGCACGTAGCCGGCCTTGCGCAGCGCCCGCACCGCTTCCACCAGCGCTTCGGGCGTCTCGAAGAACGCCATGCAACCGTACCGTTCCTGTTTGCCCGCCATCAGCCGGCTCCTTGCAGCTTGTGCAGCAGCTTGCGCATCTCGAACATCGCCACGATCGGCAGCCAGCGCACGAACAGCGTGAACAGCAGCAGGAACACGCCGATCGAGCCGAACAGGAAGATCAGATCCCACAGCGTGGGATAGAACATGCCCCAGCTGGATGGCAGGTACGTGCGGAACAAGGTGTTGACGATCAGCATAAAGCGCTCGAACCACATGCCGATCAGCACCAGTATCGCAATCACGAACAACGCGACGGGATTGCGGCGCACACGCGGCGACCACAAAAACTGGATCGCAACCACGTTGCAGGCGATAACGGTCCAGAACACCCAGGCGTAAGGACCGACCAGGCGATCCTTCATCTCGGATAGCTCGTACGGATCGCCGCTGTAGAACGCCATGAAGCATTCGACCGCATAGTTGTAGCCCACGAACAAGCCGGCGGCGAGCATCATCTTCGACAGATTATCCAGATGCTTCGGCGTGATGATGTCGCCCAGGCCCAGCCATCGGCGCAACGGAATGCCCAACACCAGCGCCATCGCAAAACCAGAGAAGAACGCACCGGCCACGAAGAACGGAGGGAACATGGTGGAATGCCAGCCCGGCAGCGTGCCTTCGGAAAAATCCAGCGCAACCATGCTGTGCACGGAAAACACCAGCGGCACCGCCAGGCCGGCGAGGACCAGATTCAGGCTTTCCAGCCGCTTCCAATGCCGCGCTTCACCGCGCCAACCCAGGGCAAGCAGACCGTAGAACACCTGCTTGCTGCGCGTGCGCGCCTGGTCGCGCAGCGTGGCCAGATCCGGCAGCAATCCCACGTACCAGTACATGATCGACACCAGCAGGTACGCGATGATGGCCAGGAAATCCCACACCAGCGAACTGCGCCATTGCGGCCATAGCGACATGCGGTTCGGATAGAACGCCACCCAGTAGAAAAACCACGGCCGCCCGAGATGGAAGATCGGAAACAGTCCCGATACGGAAACGGCGAACACCGTCATCGCCTCGGCATAGCGATTGAGCGACGAGCGCCAATCCTGCCGCGCCAGGTACAGCGCTGCGGAAATGAAGGTGCCGGCCATGCCGATGGCGATCCACCACACGTAGTTGATCAGCGCGAACGCCCAAGCCACCGGAATATTGATGCCCCAGATGCCGACGCCCTTCTCCAGCAATTCGCCCACCCCCGCGGCGAACAGCAAAGTCAGCAGCAACGCGCAGCCGAAAGACACGAACCACAGCGTTCCGTTGGGCCGCAAGGCCAGGTTGCCGATCTTGCCGGAAAGGCTCGTATAGGTATGGCCGCTGGCCAGCAACCGTTCGTGTCGCGCTGCCCGTGTGGCGCTCATGCGTCATCCCCCAGTTCGGGATTCGGATTGCGCACCTGCGCGAGATAGCTGGTGCGCGGGCGCGTGTTGAGCTCTTCCAGCAGCACATAGTTGCGCGGCGACGCCTTCATGCGGCTCACCGCGCTTGCCGGATCGCGCACATTGCCGAAGCTGATCGCGTGCGTAGGACACGCAGCCTGGCATGCGGTGACCACTTCGCCGTCCTGGATGCTGCGCCGTTCCCGATCGGCCGCGATGTGCGCCTTCTCGATGCGCTGGATGCAATACGTGCATTTCTCCATCACACCGCGGTTGCGCACGCTCACTTCCGGATTGCGCTGCGCCTTGAGCGTTTCCGTTTCCAGATCACTGAATTGCAGGAAGTTGAAGCGGCGCACCTTGTACGGGCAGTTGTTGGAGCAGAAGCGCGTACCGATGCAGCGGTTGTAGACCTGCACGTTCAGGCCTTCCGCATCGTGCACCGTGGCGCCGACCGGACACACCAGTTCGCACGGCGCGTGCTCGCAGTGCATGCACGGCACCGGCTGATGATGCGTGCTGGGATGCTCCGGCGGCCCCGAGTAATAGCGATCCACGCGGATCCAGTGCATCTCGCGCTCGCGCAGCACCTGTTCGGCGCCGACGATGGGGATATTGTTTTCCGCCTGGCAGGCGATGGTGCAGCCCTTGCAACCGATGCATGCGTTGAGGTCGATCGCCATGCCCCACGCGTATTCGCCTTGCGCTTGTTCGGGATAGAGCGACGCGGGTGTCTCGTCGCCTTTTTGCACGACCTGGGCATCGGCCGTCAGTTCGGCCAGGCTCACGCTGCGCACCGGCGCTCTGCCCTCCATGTCGAAGTGATCTTGCGTGCTGGCAAGCTGCACCGATCGATCAGCCTTTTGCAGCGTCACGCTCGGCACCACCCAGGCATGCGCCGAGGTGCGCAGGCGATAGGCGCTGAAACCGAGCCCGTTGCCGACGTGTCCCGCGCAGGTTCGTCCGTAACCCAGATGCAGCGTGACGCTGCGCGCCGCCTGTCCCGGCGTGATCCACACGGGTGCTTCGATCTTTCGCCCGGCATGCTCGAGTACCACGACGTCGCCATTGGCCAGTTCGTATTGCGCGGCAAGTTGCGGGCTCACCAGCGCTGCATTGCTCCAGGTCAGTTGCGTGTGCGGCTTGGGCAATTCCTGCAACCAGCCGTTATTGGCATAGCGGCCATCCCAGACGGTGGGATCGGGACGGAACACCAGCTCGACGGCGCCAAACGGCAACGGCTGCGGCGACCAGCCATCGAGCGCGTTCGTGCGGCTGCCAACGGTAACCGCATCCTCGCCGCTGTCGGTGATGACACCCGCACGCACACTGTCCGGCCAGGCGACGGCCGCAGCGTGCGCGCGCCAATATTGCTCGACGATGATCCGCCCGTTCCGCACATCCTCGCCCATCAGCATGGCGACGAATTCGTGCACGGAGCGCCCCTGGTACAGCGGCTCGATCAACGGCTGCACGATGCTGCTGACGCCGGTGCGCGTCTGCGCATCCGACCAGCTTTCCAGCGGGTGGCTGGCCGGCAGATGCCACTGCGCAAGCTGCGCCGTTTCATCCGCGTACAGTCCCCAGTGAACGATGTGCGGCACCTTCTTCAGCAACGCATGAATGTCCAGATCGGCGGGTGCGTGATAGGCGATATTGCAATCGAGCACCACCAGCCGTTGCACCTCGCCATGCGCGATCGCCTGGCCAAGCTCGCTCAAGGCATGGCGCTTGCCGGTGTCGTCAGGCAGGTCGACATAGTCGATCGTGTGGCTCACGTTGCCGAGCTTTTCGTTGAGTACGTGCGCCAACGCATGCACCTGCGGCGGTTGCGATTCGCCAACGACAATCAGGCATCGCCCGCGATGCGCCAGCAGGTCGGAGCGCAACGCATGCAGGCGTTGATCGGATATGCCGCTGTCTGACGCCGCGCCCGTGCCGACGCCAAGCGCCTGCGCCAGCTCAAGCGCGAACACCGCAATGGAGGACGATTCAAGGATCCAGCGATGGTCCGCCATCGCACCGGTCAGCGACGGCGTGGCTTCCACCGCGTAAAGGCGATTCATGCCCGTCGCAGCGGGATTGCGGCGATCCGCAAATGCGCGCGCATAGGCCACGCGTCCCGGCATGTCACCCAGGAAATCCGCCTCCAGCGACACGATCACATCGGCCTGGTCAAAGTGGTAGCGCGGCGCGACCGCCTTGCCGAACGCCAACAGTGCGCCCTGCTCGGCGTTGTCGTGCGTCACCGGCGCGTATTCGTACCAGCGCAATCGTGGAAACTGCGTCAGCCATTGGTCGCGCTGCGCGCGCAAAGTTGGCGAAACGATGCGGTCGCTGAGCAGATGCAAACCGCTGCCATCGTGCGCGAACGACGCGGGCCATGCTTTCAGGTCGATGGCAAAGGCATCCCAGCTCGTCGGCTTGCCCAGATACAACGGCAGCTTCGAACGATCCGGATCCCACAGGTCCAATACGGCAGCCTGCGGCAACGGACCGGTGGCGCCAAGGCTGGCCGGATGCAGCGGATTGCCTTCGATCTTGGTCGGCCGTCCCATGTGGCTTTCGACCAGTACGCCCAGTACGTCGCCCGCATAAGCCAGCGTGGTAGCGAAGAATTGCGGCATGCCTGGTGTGGTGCCAGGCGGCTCGGTCACCCACGGCACGATCTGTTCCGGCGGCGGCCCACTGCATGCAGCCAGGCCGCCGAACGCCAACGACGCACCGAGCAGTTGCAGAAAGCGACGGCGATCCATCGCTGCAAACGATGAAAACTGCGGCAATGCTTCGGCAAGCTCGCGCTTGAAGCCGGGATCATCCGCCAGCGCTTCCAACGCACGCCAGAAACGCCGCCCGTTGGCGTCGCCCAGCCTGCGCCGTGCCAATGCAACGGCCTGTTCGAGCCTTACCGATGACATAGCGAACAATCCGTCATGCGGCCGGTGTCGATGTGATACGCGCGCACCAGTTCCGCGCCAAGGCGTTGCTGATCCTTCGGCTGCCAGGCCAGGTCGAATACTTTCTCGCGCGGTCGCAGGAATTTTTGCGGATCGCGATGGCAATCCAGGCACCACTGCATGGAAAGCGAAACCACCCTGCGCGTCAGCGGCATTTCGTCGACACGCCCGTGGCAAGACACGCATCCGACGCCTTTGGCGACATGGATGCTGTGATTGAAATACACGAAGTCGGGCAGCTGATACACGCGATTCCAATGCAGCGGCACACCGCTTTTCCAGCTATCTATCACCGGCTTGAGCATCGATGCATCGGTGTACAACTGCGAATGGCAGGTCATGCAGGTGGATATTGGCGGCATGCCGGCGAAGGCGGATGTCTCGACGCTGGCATGGCAGAAGCGGCAATCCAGCCCGTCGTCGTCCACATGATGCTTGTGACTGAAAGGCACCGGCTGATTGACCGCTTCATCGATGCGATGCGGATCACTGACGGCGGCGCGCCACGCCAGGCACGCGCTGACGACGACCACCAGCACGCCAAACACAGCCAGCTTTGCGTACAGGCCGAAACTGGGTGAAAAGATCTGGCTCATGGGCGGCGGATGCGTGTCATCGCCGCTCGACCGTATTCCGCAAAAAGTGAACGCACGGTCGCTGTTTTGACGCGACCGCGTCGATGATCAGGGCAGACGATCAGGTGATCATCGTCGGCCGCTCGAACGGCAACGGTTTTGCTCCGCTGGCGGTAATCGCATCCCGCACGGCGGGGATACTTTCCTCGCGGGTATCTACCACCACCAGGATGCGTCCCGCCTCCACCTCGCCTTCAAACTTGCGATGCACCGGGTCGTGTACCGCAGATCCCGAAAGCGCGGTCGACCACGCGCCCAACACGCTGCCGCCCACCGCCATCGCAAGCGCACCCGCCACGGTGATGCCCAAGGGTGGAAACGCCACCGCCACCAGTCCCGCCACCAACCCGATCGCCGCGCCGCCTGCAGCGCCCTTCGCCGCCGCCGGATAGAAATCGCCTTCCACCACTTTGCGCTCGTCCGGCACCATGTCCGATTTGTCGGACCGCGCGATCAATGAGATATCGCCATCGGCCACACCCGCCCCGCGCGCGCCATCCATGGCCGCACGCGCACCTGCCATATCCTTCACGCTGAACACCATGCGCTTCTTCATGGCTGAGCTCTCCGTGGAGTCTGTCGTGACGTTAAACGGATGGGCTTCAAGCGAGCGTGAGGTGGGTGTGAGGCACGGTGCAACCGCACGAGCTCGACCTCACATCAATTCGGCTTCATGCAGCAACTCGCTCAACGCCGCTTCGAGCTTTGGCCCGACGAAGTGGTCGTCCGCCATCCAGTGCAAGGTCGCCAGCAATGCCGGATCGCTGCTCACCACCAGCGTTCCACGATCGCTGCAGTCGTTGCCAGGCGTAGCGCGGTCGGCCAGGTATTTGTTCTGCGTACTCATGAGGTTGTCCGTGACGACGGCAGCGTGGGCGTGGTGCTTGCAGGCTTGGCCGGACTCAGTATCGTCCGGCTGGAGGCCGGCTGACGCGGCGTGGTGGAGCCAGGCGAGGTGGACGGCACGGTGGGCCCATAAGGTTGCTGTGCAGTGGGATTGCGGTCGTGGCAGGCGCCGATGCCAAGCAACGCGATACCAAGCAGAGCAGCGCATGCCGGCCTGGCAGCCAGTCGCGTGAGTCGATGCGTAATCATGCTCGTCTCCTTGCCACCCATTGGGTCGACACCTTGCCATATGGCGCTTGAAGAAAGCGCATTCGCGTGATCGACAGAGCACTCGTGCAGCGCATACGCGCCTTGGACAGTGGCCAGCGTATTGATGCGCGATCAGCCATTTCAGGAGGCTGCGATGAGCTCCACAAATCAATACACCATGCGCGACCCCGTTACCCAGTATCCGCGCCCGCCCTTCGAAAAGCAGCCACAAACGGCGCCCGGCCTGGCGCGTGACATGAAACCACGGCCCGACCATGGCGAAGACAGCTACGTAGGGTTTGGCCGTCTAAAAGGCCGCAAGGCCTTGATCACCGGCGGCGATTCGGGCATCGGCCGCGCGGTGGCGATCGCCTTCGCACGCGAAGGCGCGGACATCACCCTGAACTTCCTGCCCGAGGAAGAGGAAGACGCCAAGGAAGTACTGGAGATGATCCGCGAAAGCGGTGTGCAGGTGCACGCGGTACCGGGCGACCTCAAAAGCGAAGCGTTCTGCACCACCCTGGTGGATACCGCCATCAAGAAGATGGGCGGCCTGGATATTGTGGTGAACGTCGCCGGCAAGCAGGCGTACCAGGAAACCATCATGGATATCAGCACCGAGCAATTCGATGAGACCTTCAAGACCAACGTCTACGCGCTGTTCTGGATCTGCAAGGCGGCAGTGCCGCATCTGCCGCGCGGCGCGACCATCATCAACACCGCGTCAATCCAGGCATACGACCAGTCTCCGATCCTAGGCGACTACGCGCCGACGAAGTCGGCGATCGTGGGCTTTACCAAGGTGCTGGGGAAACAACTGGTCGACAAGGGCATACGCGTCAATGCCGTCGCCCCCGGCCCGATCTGGACACCGCTGCAACCTTCCGGCGGGCAACCACAGGACAAGGTGAAGGAATTCGGCAAGAACGTTCCCCTCGGCCGTCCAGGACAACCCGCGGAGTTGGCGTCGATCTATGTATTTCTTGCGTCGCAGGAATCGAGTTATGTGACCGCGGAGGTGTTCGGGGTGACGGGCGGGCATCCGTTGCCGTGAGTATCCGTGGATTTCCAAAAAATCAGAGAACTACGCTCTAGCCGAATGGATTAAAAATGGCGACGTCATTCCGGCGCAGGCCGGAATGACGACTCACTCTGAAAGAAATCCATGCGAACTTTGGTTTTCGCCCAGAACAATGGGCAAAAAACGTGGAGAGTGTGCACCCACCCTTACCGCTCTTCGTAACACCGCTCCTCATAGTGATACGTCGCATTGTTCGACTGATGCGCCTCCTGCACTTTCTTGCCCGCATAACCACCCGCCACCACGCCACCGGCCGTAGTCAACACTTTGCCCTTGCCACCACCGAACTGATTGCCGAGCAACCCGCCCGCGGCGGCGCCGACCAGCGTCCCTGCGATCTGATGGCTATCCTTCGGGCGATCCTGCACACGTACGCGGTGGCACACTTGATGAGAACCGGCAGCAGGCGTGCCGTTGCTGTTTTGCGCCACGGCGACGCCCGCGCCTGACAGCATCAAGCAGGCGATCAATCCAAGACTTGCCGGCATTCGCGCGTTCATAAGCACCGCCTGTTTTCACATGAGGTGACGGCATTATTTTTCTGCAAACGTGAGCCGCAGGTTACGGCGGCGTGAGCGCGTTCAGCCTGCGTGCCGCCATGCATCCGTCAATGCACCGAACCATGCGCAACGATGGCGGCGCGCAGTTCGCGCGACAGCTCGTCGATCGTGAACGGCTTGGAGATGAGCCGCACCCCGGCATCGAGCACGTCGTTATGCACGATGGCGTTGCGCGAGTAACCGGTCATGAACAGCACCGCCATTTCCGGCCGCGTAACGCGGATGTCGTCGTACAACTGCTTGCCATTCGCGCCCGGCATCACCACGTCGGTGAGCATCACATTGATCTGGTGATCGCGATCGAGCATCTTGCGCGCCGATTCGGCGTTGTCGGCGGCAATCGCCTCGTAGCCCAGGTCCTGCAGCACGGATACGACGAACTCCCGCACGTCGGCATCGTCCTCCACCACCAGCACCTTGCGCTGGGGATCGACCAAAGCTTCCGCCGCGGGCAACGTTGGAGTTTCTTCGTTGTCGACGGTACCCCGCGGCAAATAGAGCTTCACTGTCGTTCCGACGCAGGACTCGCTGTAGATCTTCACGTGGCCATGCGATTGCTTGACGAAACCGTGTACCTGGCTGAGCCCAAGGCCGGTGCCCTCGCCGATTTCCTTGGTGGTGAAGAACGGTTCGAACGCACGATTCATCACTTCGGCGGACATGCCGCAACCGGTATCGGTGATGGCGATCATGACGTACTGGCCGGGCGCCACGTCGTTGTGTGCATCGACATAGCTGCGGTCCAGGAAGACGTTGGCGGTTTCGATGGTGAGCTTGCCGATCCCCTTCATGGCGTCACGCGCATTCACGGCAAGATTGAGGATCGCGCTCTCCAGTTGCGGCCGGTCGACAAAGGCGCGCCACAGTCCGCCGCCCTGCACCGTTTCGATCTGGACGTTCTCGCCGAGCGAGCGGCGCAACATCACCGAGACGTCGTGCACGCATTGATTGACGTCGACCGATTTGGGTTGCAGCGGCTGCTGGCGCGAAAACGCCAGCAACCGTTTGGTCAGTTCCGCGGCGCGTTGCGCGCCGGTGAGCGCGTTGGTGGTCAGCGTGCGCATGCGGCCTTCGCTTTCGGGCAGCCGCTTGAGCAGCATTTCCAGATTGCCGACGATGATCGCCAGCATGTTGTTGAAGTCGTGCGCCACGCCGCCGGTGAGCTGGCCCAGCGCCTCCATTTTCTGGGATTGGCGCAATTGCAGTTCGGCCGCTTCGCGCTGCTCGATTTCTTCGCGCAACGCCTGGTTCTTCTCGCGTATGTCGTTGGCGTAATGGTGCGCCTTGAGCACGATCACGAAGCCCAACGCGCCGGCAAGCAGCGTAAGCACGATGGTTACCGTGGTGAGGAACGCGCGATGCGCGATCGCGGTCGATTTGCGCTCCTGCAGCATATCCAGTTCGGTGCGATCGAAATCGGCGGCAAGGTCGCCGATGCGGCGCATCAGGTTGCGCCCCAGGCTGCTCCTGATCAGGCTCATCGCTGTGACGGGATGGCCGGCCTGGCGTTGTTCGATGGTGCTGGAAAGCTCGTCCATCTTTGCCGCGATCAGCGGATAAAGCTGGTCCAGCTGCTGCTGATGCGCGGGGCTTTTTTCAGTGAGCTGGCGCAGTTGCCCTTCGAGTACGGGCAGTTGGGTCTTCGCCGCGTAGAACGGTTCGATATAGCTGGTATCGCCGGTAAGCAGATAGCCGCGCTGCCCGGTTTCCGCTTCCCGCACTGTGCCGATGAGTTGCTGCAGGGCTTGCCTGACCAGCATGGAGTGCTCGACCAGCCGATCAGCTCCCATGCTGGACGATGCGGCGATGATCACCAGCGCGCATACGCATAACAGCAATACGAATCCACCAATGAGCCCAAGGCGAATTCGAGCTTGCGCCGACTCGTGTTCCATACGCCAAGCCTTTGATCACACCGGATGGCAGGCGTGCATCGCTGCGTGCTTGTTCCGGATCGTTGGGGCGGTCCCTGCCCGGCAAGCCAATGTACTGGCACCGACGACGGTTTTACGCGTACGTTTTACGCGTATTCGGTAATCGCTGCGAGCAAGGTCTTACGGTCAAAGGGTTTGGCCAGGTATTTCATCCACGAATGCAGGCCATTTTCAGGAGGCTCCCCATCCCCGGACATCACGATCATGGGACATTTGAGACCTTCCTTGTACATGGTCTCGCCCATCTCGATGCCACTCATGCCCGGCTTCAGGTTGAGGTCGGTCAGGACCACACCGATGTCCGGACGCACGGAAGCCACTTCCAGAGCCTGCGCGGAGGTGCTGGCAGCCACCACGTCATAGCCTGCGTCTTCGAGCATGAACGCGGTTACTTCGAGCACGTCACGATTATCATCAACGAGCAGAACAGTCTTCATGCCATCCCCACCCGATTTTCAAATGCCGGTCACGGCGGTTTGTCGAACCTATTCGGTGTCAACGCAACGAATAATGAACGTGTACCCGAAGTGCCGACAATAGCTAAAATAAATCCACGTAATGTGAAAGCAAGATCAAAATGACCTCGTTGCTTCGTCAATAAAACGTGTCCGTTCACGGGCGGGCGACTTCTTCCTGTCTAGGTTGGCTTTCCGTTCTTTGCTTGCTCCCCTTCGTGCTGAAACGTCTCGGCTGGATTGTGTTCGTGTTGCTGCTGGCAGGCATCATCCTGGCCGGCGCGTATCGCGCTGCGCACCACCAGGAAGCACGGCCGCCCACGCCCCACATGCCGCCTTATCGCTAGGGCCTGTTCGCACTATCGTGCGAACTCACCACTGTTCGAGCCGTTCGCTGTGCGCCTGGGCAGCCTGCGGATAGCGTTTCAGCGCGAGCATTTCATCGGCCCCTTCCCGCACCGAAGCATAGGCGTTTTGCACCACCGTGCGCGAAAACCACGAGAGCCGTCCATTTTCCAGGGCGTACTCGTATTTCGCCTTGACGTGCTCTTCGCCGCGCTCCACCTCGTCCACCAACGCGCTGTAGCCATAATCCATCGCGTGACAAAGGTTGCCGAACACGTGAGGTGCGCGAATCGATGACAATCCTTCCTTCAATGGGCCGCCGCTGATCGCCTCGAGCCGGTTCTGCAAGGTCCTGGCAACGTTCCTGCGTTGCGCGGAAAGCTGTTCGAACAAGGCGCGAATGCGCGGATTTCCGATACTTCCCGCCACCTTGTGGTAATGCCGGGCACTGTCCAGCGTCGCAACCACCAGGCAGGTGAGGATGCTGATGTCGTCGTCTGCGTTCATGAGCGGCCTCCCCGCGTGGAACTATGGCTGGCTTGGAACACCGATGGTGAACGCATGGCCGTTCAGCGGTGGCAGATAAGAGGTAAAAATTTTTGCGCGATGCCTGGTGGCTGCAAGCAAATTTCTCCCTTCGGTAAACACATAAGGCAGTGCTTTGGCATCACCACGCGATGGACGTGCTTTGACTAGCGTCGAGTCTCAGCTACGCCATTGATTTCATGCTCGTCGCCCCGGCGAACGCCGGGGCCCAGCGACTTTAAAGCGGAAGACAGTGGGTCCCGGCTTTCGCCGGGACGACGAACGGGCATTGCGACTCCTGCCGATCCGATCCAGAAGGAAGAAGTCTCAAGCGCACGCGACCATTCACGCACATGACGGCCGCTCTCACCTGGCACAGCCGAACCCATTACACGCCATGCCGCACGCTGCCAACATCGCGCTGCGAGCTCCGCACCAGCAGTGCGAAAAGAGCCGTGGACGGAGGCCGTGGGAAGCGAAGGATGCTTCCCGCGGCCTCATCTCGTTTCGGGCCGGGTATGGATAAACGCGCACGCGCCGATCCACCCCCTCCGCACGGGAGCAGGTGGATCGGCGGGCGATTGCTTGTATCGCCTAGTGACCTGCCGTCGACGACGTGGCTGGCTTCGCGGCGGTGCTGCTCATGGCCGGGTTGCTAGCCGTGCTGCTGGACGGCGGCGTCATGGCCGTATGCGAGGGTTCCGGCGCCGCGGGAGGCGGGGTGGCCGGTGCGGCCGCCGTGGACGGATTACCCGGGGCGCTGCCGCCACTGCTATTGGGGTTGTTGCATCCGCCAATGGCCAGGCCGATACAGGCGACTGCGATACCAAGTGCCGTGCGATTCATGATTTTCTCCTGACGTGACATGTGATGTTTCGCGTCTTGGCCGAATGGGCCGTATAACCGCCTTCATGCATCCCCACGACCTGCGCCGTGCATCTCTCACTTAACGATTACCAGCCTCACCTTAGATCCCCTTGTATGCAAGGCTTTGTGGAGTAATTGTCAACGTTCCGTTTCAAAAACCGAATGGATGCTGACAAATCGCCTGGTTCGCCCTGCAAAGCGGGGTTTTAACTGAATGGAGCCTCATCGCATCTGTGCCGTCTCCCGTTTATGTCCAACCAGCAGCGCCCGGGCCGCCGCGCATACCCGGTCAACCGTAAAACCGTATTCGCGCACTACCGTTTCGCCAGGGGCCGAGGCGCCGAAACGGTCTATGCCAAGCATGGCGCCATGGGCGCCGACATAGCGCTCCCAGCCCTGCGAAGCACCCATTTCCACCGCCAGGCGCGCGCCGATCGACGGCGGCAGCACTTTGTCGCGCTCGGCCTGCGGCAAGGCTTCGAACAGTTCGTGGCTGGGCATGGATACGCAGCGCACGCCTATGCCTTCCTCGCGTAGACGCTCGGCCGCCTGCACGATCAGCGGCACTTCCGAACCGGTTGCGATCAGGATCAGCGCAGGCTTGCCGCCGGGCGCATCGTCCAACACGTAAGCACCTTGCCGCAGCCCTTCGGCGGATGCATAGCGCTTGCGATCCAGCGTAGGCAGTTTTTGCCGGCTCAGCGCGAGCAGCACGGGTCGATCGCGCGTTTCCACCGCCACTTTCCACGCCACCGCCGTTTCGTTCGCATCCGCCGGACGAATCACGATCGCGTTCGGTATCGCGCGCAAATTGGCCAGATGCTCTATCGGCTGATGCGTCGGCCCGTCTTCGCCCAGCGCAATGCTGTCGTGCGTAAACACGTGTACCAAGTGCAAACCCATCAAGGCAGCCAGGCGGATTGGCGGGCGCATGTAATCGGAAAACACCAGGAATGTCGCGCCGTAGGGAATGAAACCGCCATGCGCCGCCATGCCGTTTACGATCGAACCCATCGCGTGTTCACGCACGCCGAAATGGACGTTGCGGCCGGTGTAGTCGCCATGTTCCTCAGCCAGCTCGTGCGCTCCGGGCTCACCGGTGCGCGGCGGGCGAAAATCGCCGAACGCGCTCAAGGCCGTCTTGGTGGAAGGATCCAGATCCGCCGAACCGCCCATCAAGGCGGGCAGCTTCGGCGCCAGCGCATTCATCACCTTGCCGGAGGATTCGCGCGTGGCGAGTCCTTTTTCGTCCGGCTCGAAGACCGGCACATCCGTCTCCCAGCCTGGCGGCAAGGCGCCGCGCAGGCGCGTGTCCAGTTCCTGGAAAAGCTCCGGGTATTGGCTCTGGTATTCCTTCAACCGCTGCGTCCATTCGGTTTCCCGATCCCCGCCCCGCGCCGTCGCCTTGCGCATATGCATGAGCGCGTCATCCGGCACCAGAAAAGCGGGCTCGACCGGCCAGCCCAGTTTTTCCTTGGTCTTGCGCACGTTCTCCTCCCCCAATGGCGAACCGTGCGCCTTGTAGCTGTCCTGCAGGGGCGAGCCGAAACCGATATGCGTGCGCACCCGGATCAGTGAGGGACGCGCCACTTCCAGGCGCGCCTGACTCAACGCGGCGTCGATGGCGGCCAGATCGTTGCCATCCTCCACCGTGGCGGTGTGCCATCCATAGGCTTGAAAACGCTCGACGCGATTCTCCGAAAAAGTCACCGCCGTGCTGCCCGCCAGCGTCACGTTGTTGTCATCGTAGAAACAGATGAGCTTGCCCAGCTTCAAATGCCCCGCCAGCGAAGCCGCTTCGGAGGCCACGCCTTCCATCAGGTCACCGTCGCTGGCGAGCACATAGGTGTGATGGTCGATGATCTTGTACGGCTCGCGGTTGTAGCGCGCGGCAAGCTGCGCCTCCGCGATCGCCATGCCCACTGCGTTGGCAAAACCCTGCCCCAGCGGACCGGTGGTTACTTCGACGCCCGGCGTATGCCCGCGCTCCGGATGTCCGGGTGTCTTGCTGCCCCACTGCCGGAATTGGCGGATGTCGTCCAGCGTAAGCCCGTAGCCAGTCATGAACAGCAGCGCGTACAGCAGCGCGGAACCATGGCCGGCGGAAAGCACGAAGCGATCACGATCCGCCCACAGTGGGTTGGCCGGATGGTGCTTGAGGTAGCGATCCCACAACACATACGCCATCGGCGCTGCGCCGAGCGGCAAGCCGGGGTGGCCGCTGTCCGCCTTCTGCACCATGTCGACGGCGAGAAAGCGGATCGTATCGATGCATTGCTGATCGAGCTGGGAAGACATACTGGGATCGGAAAGAAAATGAAGAAGGAAAAATCAGACGCCCTGTGCGGCCTTGCACTCTTCGTGTCCGCAACTGCACTGCGTACTTTCCGCACGCAGCTTGTCGGCCTGGCTGCAATGGTCGCTGCAATACTGCCCCGCTTGGGGCACTTTGCATTGGCAGGGTCCGTACGCGCATTTGTGGTCGATCTGCATGCCGAGGCCGCCTCTTTTTCTGCGGAAGATGCCGCTAGACGTGCACGATGCGATGCAGCCGGTTTTTATGAAGTGAAAATGAGATCGCCGTGATGGAGACATCGCGGAAATGATTCATGTCTTTCGTGTTCGTGGGCGGAGAATGCCGCGCAGGTTACAAGCACGTCGCAAAAACCCGCGACGGTGTGAACACGCCAAATCACATCGTCACCACGCCGATGCAGGCTACATACCGCTCTCGCCTCTCCAGTCATCGGAGAGAAAAGCCGTAGCAGTGCATGGACTCATGGTTGTAGACATGACAACACCGCAACGGATGCGCGGCCGCTGGCGGCATGGATGCCCGATTCTTCTCGGTGTTTCGTTGATCGCGGCCTGCGCGCCGCCAGCGCGACCGCCGCAGTTTGCGCCGCAAGAACAGGCACCGCTGGCGGGTACGCCAACCGGCCAGGGAAGCTGGCCGCAGGACGAATGGTGGAAGCGCTACCACGATCCGCAGCTCGATCGCCTGATGGCCCTGGCTACCCGCGACTCGCCGGATCTACAGCAAGCTCAAGCACGCTATAGCGCCGCGCAACGCGCGGTGGATACGCAAGCGACGCAGCTCAATCCACAAGTGCGCGGCTATCTCGACGCCGCGCATGCCTACAGCAAGATCGACAGCCATATGCCGGCGGGCGGCAGCGCCAGCTCGCAAAGCATCCACATCAATTCCAAACATCACTGGGCCAACGATGGATTGGCTGCCGCGCTGTTCAGTTGGGACCTGGATCTGTGGGGCAAGCAGAAAGATGCCGTGGCGCAGGCGATCGGCCAGGCGAATGCGGCCAAGGCCGAGCGTGCGATGGCGGCCAATTCGCTGCACTACAGCGTCGCGCGCAGCTACTTCGACTGGCAAAGCCAACAGGCGCGGCTCACGCTGGCCAGGCAGGCAGCGCAACAGGCATCGACGTACCGCACGCTGGAGGCGATGCGCGTGCATGCGGGGCTGGACGATCCGCAGATGCTCGACCGGGCAGACGCGCAAGTCGCCGAGCAGTTGCGCAATCAGGCATCGCTGGAAGGTGCGAGCGCGCTGGACGTGGCGCAGCTTGCCGCGCTAGCCGGCGTTCCAGTGCAAGCATTGGGCACGCTGCAGGCTTATGCGCTACCCGCGCCCGATACCGACATCCCTCCCTATGCAGGACTGGCATTGATTGCTCGGCGCCCGGACATTGTCGCCAGCCGCTGGCAGATCGAGGCATCCGTAAAAGGCATCGATTCGGCACGCGCCGCCTACTATCCGGACGTGAGCCTGCTGGCGCTCGGCGCGTACCTGCGCCTCTATCCCAACCTCGGCTCCGGCACGCGCGCCAATGCCTTGCTCGGCAATGTGGGCGCATCGATGAACCTGCCGATTTTTTCGGGTGGCCGATTGAAGGCGCAATTGGAAAGCCAGCAGGCGCAGTTGGACGAGGCTGTCGCTTCCTACAACCGCACCGTGGTGCAGGCGGCGCACGACGTCGCCGAACAGATCGCCACCCTGCAACAGTTGCGTGCCGAACAGACACAGGTCGAGCGCCAGCTTGCGGACGTAGATTCGCAGAACCGGCGTGCGGATCGGCGCCGTCGCCAGGGCCTGGACGATGATCGCACCTGGCTTGGCCTGCAATTGCAGCTCGATCAGCAACGCGATGCGCAGGTCCAGCTCAGCGGTCAATTGCTGGCCGCTCATCTCGGCTTGATCTACGCGCTCGGCGGCGGCTACCACGATGCCAACGTGCCGGCCTTACCCGCAGGCGGCGCCTCTGCACAGGACGCTTCGCAATGAGTCCCCACGACAGCCCTCACGACGAACGCGAACACCAGGACGAAACGCCCGGCGAATACAGATACCGCTACAAGTATCTGTACAAGTACGGCGACGAGAAAGACGAAAAAGGCGGCAAGCCTTCCGAGGGCGACAAAAAACAGGACGAAGACAAGCAGAACCCGCAGGACAAGAAGCAAGACGGCGATAAGGATCCGGAGCAACAACGCAAGCAGAAGCGCAAGCGCATCATCGTCATCGGCATCATCGCGGGCGTGTTCGTGCTTGCCGCGCTGATCTGGCTGCTGCTGTATCTGTTCGTCTTCAGCAAACGCGAAACCACCGACGATGCCTACGTGCGCGGCAATATGGTCACCATCTCGTCGCGCGTGCCAGGGACGGTGGTCGAAATTGCGGTGGATGAAACCGAACAGGTGCATGCCGGCCAGGTGCTGCTTCGTCTCGATCCGGCCGATGCGCAAGTCACGCTGATGAGTGCGGAGGGCCAGCTCGCGCAAGCCGTGCGCAATGCGCAGCAGTCGCTCGAGCAGGCCGCCGAAGCGGACGCCGCCGTGGTCCAACGGCGCGCGCAATACGAAACGCAGCGCGACGAATACCGGCGCCGCTCGCCGTTGGTAGGCGCAAATGCCGTGTCCAAGGAAGAAGCCTATAACGCAGGCCGACAGATGCGTGCCGCCTCCGCTGCGCTGGAACAGGCCGAGCGCCAGGCTTCTGCCGCACATGCGCAAGTGGACGGTACGGACGTGCGCACGTTTCCCGCAGTGGTGCAGGCCCGCGCGCAGTTCCGCAACGCATGGATCAACAACAATCGCAACGCGATCGTCTCGCCCATCGACGGCATTGCTTCGCGCCGGCAGGTGCAGGTAGGCCAGCGCGTGCAGCCCGGCCAGGACCTGCTCACCATCGTGCCGCTTACGGATCTATGGATAGACGCCAACTTCCGGGAAACCCAGTTGCAGGACATCCGCATCGGGCAGCCGGTCGAGATCACCACCGACATTTATTCGCACGCGACGTATCACGGCAAGGTCGTGGGCTTCAACGCCGGCACCGGCAGCGCGTTCTCGTTGCTGCCGGCCGAAAACGCCACCGGCAACTGGATCAAGGTAGTGCAACGCCTGCCGGTGCGCATTTCGCTGGACCCGAAGGAATTGCAGCAGCATCCATTGATGGTCGGCCTTTCCACCTACGTAAAGGTGGATACGCACAACCGCAACGGCACGATGTTGCAGACACAAGTGCGCAACAAACCGCTGATGAGCACCGACGTATACGAACGCGAGGTGAAGGAAGCGGACGAAAAGGCGGAGGCGATCATTCGCGCCAATACGGTGTATACGCCATGACCCCTGCCCTTCCAGTTGCAAGCCTGCGGGGTTGAGGCATGCCTGAGGCGTCCTCCAAACCACCTCTCACCGGCGGCGCCCTGGTGCTGCTCACCGCCGGCGTATCGCTGGCCACCTTCATGGAAGTGCTCGACATTTCCATCGTCAACGTGGCCGTCTACACCATCTCCGGCAATCTGGGCGTCAGCCGCACCGAAGGCACCATGGCGATCAGCGCCTACTCCATGGCCAGCGCCGTGATGCAACCGCTCACCGGATCGATTGCGCGACGCTTCGGCGAGGTGCGGACATTCGCGTTTTCGGTATTGCTGTTCGTGGTGTTTTCCAGCCTGTGCGGGCTCTCGGCCAACATGGGGATGCTGATCGTGTTCCGGCTTTGCCAGGGCGCTGTGTCCGGCCCGATGGTGCCGCTTTCGCAAACGCTGCTGCTCAACAACTATCCGCCTGCCAAACGCCCGATCGCGCTGGCGCTGTGGGCGATGATGGTGGTGGTGGCGCCGATCTTCGGGCCGATACTCGGCGGCTGGATTACCGACAACTACAGCTGGTCGTGGATTTTCTTCATCAATATTCCCGTCGGCGCCTTCGCACTGGTGATTACCTACGTACTGCTGCGCAGCCGGGAAAGCAAAACCTCCATCGTCAAAGTGGACGGCCTGGGGCTGTTCCTGCTCGCCGTCGGCATCGGTTCGTTGCAATTCATGCTCGACAACGGCAACGACTACGACTGGTTCAATTCCAAAATGATCCTCACCCTCGGCCTGGTTTCGCTGGTGTGCCTGACGTTCCTGATCGCGTGGGAACTGATGCACGATCAGCCGGTGGTGGATCTCTCGCTGTTCAAGCGCCGCAATTTCGCCGTGGGCGTGCTGTGCCTGTTCACCGGCATGTTCGCCTTCTTCGGCGGCACCGTGGTGATGCCCAACTGGGTGCAGCAGGTGATGTCGTATACGGCAACCTGGGCCGGCTTTGCGGTGGCGCCGATCGGCATTCCAGCCATCTTCATGTCGCCATTGGTCGGGAAGTACCAGCACAAATTCGACATGCGCCTCATCATCACCACCGGCTTTGCGATCTTCGCCAGTTGCTCGTTCTGGATGGCCCACTACAACGCGGACGTAAGCTATTTCAAGCTGGCGCTGCCGCGCATGCTGATGGGTTGCGGCATTGCGCTGTTCTTCGTGCCGGTAAACCAGGTCATTCTGTCCGGCCTGCCGCCTGCGAAAGTCGCAAGCGCATCGGGTTTGGCCAATTTCTTCCGCACCATTGCGATGAGCGTCGCCACGGCGGTGAGCACGACGCTCTACAGCCATCGCAGCATCTATCACCACGCCATGCTCACCGAGCATACGCATGCGGGCGCGCGAGCCACCACGGAAGGGTTGGCTCGCATTCAGTCGTTAGGCTTGCAGGACGGATCGGTGTACGCGGCGTTGAATCAAGTCATAAACAACCAGGCCGCCACGCTGGCCATTAATGATGTGTTCTGGTGCTTCAGTTTGATCTTTCTTTTCGCCATGGTCGCGATTTGGTTCGCAAAACCGCCCTTCGCATCGAGCGGGCAGGCAGACTGAAGCACAGGCTGACACATGTACGACATTTTATTTTCACAGCCGAGTCACCGCATAGATGAAAGATGCATAGATGGGAATCGCAGAATGCCGTACTGAACGGAGGCGAGAATGCACGTGCTGCTCGTCCAGGACGATCTGGATACCCGCGATCTGCTGCAGCATGCACTGAGGAAGGAAGGCCACGAGGTTTCCCAGGCCTTCGGTCCCACCGATGCGCTGCGGGTTTCGCGCATGCGCCCGGACATCGACGTGGTATTCATGGATCTGCCCCATTGGCGCTGGCCTGCGATGATGGCCTTGGCGCAAGAGCTGCGCCTTCGCCTGCCCGCGGGGCATTACATACTGGCATCGGGTGACTGGGACACGCATGAGCCTTCCTGCCAGCAGGACACCACGCTGTTGCGCAAACCCTATGGCAAGCAGGACGTGCTGCGCGCCATCGGCCTTTGCACCGGCAAAGCCTGCGCGGTATTCGCCGGCTCGCTGCAGCCCGGTGTTTAACCACGCGCCTTTGTCGCCGGCATCACGCGCCATCCGGAATAAAGAAGGTCCTTCCCCGGTGCGGAGGCAGTCATGGCGCGCCCCATCTGGACTGGCAATCTCACCTTCGGCCTGCTCAACGTGCCCGTCTCGCTGATGTCGGGCGAGCGTGGCACCGACCTGCACTTCCGCATGCTGGACAGCCGCAACAAGGCTCCCGTGCGCTATGAACGCGTCAATGCCGAAACGGGCGAGGAAGTGCCCTGGAAGGAAATCGTCAAGGCATTCGAATACAAGAAAGGCAACTACGTCGTGCTCGAACCGGAGGACATCAAATCCGCGTCGAGCGAAAACCGCGAATCGGTCGAAGTGGAAGCCTTTGTCGAGGCAGCGGATATCGGCGCGGAATACTTCGAGAAGCCTTACATCCTCGTACCCGGAAAAAAAGCCGAGAAAGGTTATGTTCTGTTGCGCGAAACGCTCAAGCGAACCGGCAAGATCGGCATCGCCAGGGTAGTGATCCGTACGCGCGAATACCTTTCCGCCGTCATTCCAAGAAACCACGCCTTGATCCTGGTGCTGATGCGTTTTCAACAGGAACTGGTCGATGCCGAGGAATTGCCCATTCCTGAGGAAGACGTCAAGCATTACCGCATCAGCGAAAGGGAACTGTCGATGGCTGAACAGCTGATCGAATCGATGACCAGCGATTGGCGTCCCGAGGAATACAAGGACGACTTCCGCGACCGCCTGCGACAGGTGATCGAGAAACGCATGAAGTCCAAGGGCGCCCTGGCCGCCTTCGAAGAATCCGAGGCCGAAGAAACTGAAGCGGCTACCAACGTGGTGGATTTCATGGCCTTGCTCAAAAAGAGCATCGACACCAAGCAGCGTACGCCGGCGAAGAAGACGGCCAAGGCGGCATCTCCGCGGAAGGCGGCGGCAAAGAAGGGCAAGGCGGCGAAGAAGAGTGGTGGGCGGCGCAAGGCGAGCTGAGAGGTCATGCCGCTTCGCATAGGAGAGCCCTGACATGGCCAAAACCCGTATCGGCATCTCCGGCTGGCGCTACGCTCCGTGGCGCGGCGTGTTCTACCCCGAAGACCTTCGCCAGCGCGAAGAGCTCCACTACGCCTCGCGCCAGTTCAACACCATCGAAATCAACGGCAGTTTCTATTCGCTGCAAAACCCGACCAATTACCAACGCTGGTACGACGACACGCCGCGCGGATTCGTTTTCGCGGTGAAGGCACCGCGCTATATCACGCACATTCATCGGCTAAAAAATGCCGAGCAGGGCCTGGCCAATTTCTTCGCCTCCGGCGTGCTGGCGCTGCGTGAGAAATTCGGCCCGATTCTCTGGCAGCTTCCACCGAGCTTTCGCTATGACGAAGAACGGCTGGAAGCGTTTCTTTCGCAGCTTCCGCACGACAGCGAAAAGCTCGCCGCGATGGCAAGGGATCACGACCGCACCATCGCCAAGGCGCTGGTCAAGGCCGACCGCAAGCGTTCGATTCGGCACGCCATGGAAGTGCGCCATACCAGCTTCGTCAACGAGACATTCATTGCACAGCTTCGCCGCCATGGCGTGGCACTGGTGGTGGCGGACACCGCTGGCAAGTGGCCGTTCCTGGAAGATGTCACCGCAAGCTTCATGTATCTGCGCCTGCATGGCGACAAGGAGCTGTACGCCAGCGGCTATAGCAACGCGGCGTTGAATCGCTGGTGCAGGCATATCGACGCATGGCGGCGGGGGAGTGAACCGAAAGACGCCGAACGCTGCAGCGACACCCCGCCACGCAAGCGTGCAAGCCGCGACATCTATTGTTACTTCGACAACGACACCAAGGTGAAAGCACCCTTCGATGCGCGCAAGCTCACGGAAAAACTTGCCTGAACCTCACACCCCATAGCCACCATGGAAGAAGCCCGCCAAACATCCTGGTCACATTCAGTTGTCCTGACCTTGACATATGCCGTTGCAAGTTACCGTTGACGGCATGCGTACGCATCCGTACCCACGCCAGCGGAGCAACCGTGACCCTTCGGGAATACCAGCGCAAACGCAATTTCCAAAGCACCCGGGAACCGAAGCCGGATGCCGCCGTGCCCGAGGGAAGCCGCGCCCTGTTCGTGGTGCAACTGCATCATGCCCGGCGCCGCCATTTCGATTTTCGCCTGCAGGTGGGCAATACGCTCAAAAGCTGGGCGGTACCCAAGGGCCCCAGCTATAACCCGGAGGTGAAGCGCCTTGCCGTGGAAGTGGAAGACCACCCGGTGGCGTATGCCGATTTCGAAGGCGATATCGAGGAAGGTTATGGCAAGGGCCACGTCGATCAGTTCGATCGCGGCGTGTGGGCCACCGAAGGCGATCCAAAAGCGCAACTGAAGAAAGGCCACCTGCATTTCGAATTGTTCGGCACGCGCCTCAAGGGAAGCTGGCATCTGGTTCGAAGCAGCCGCAAGGAACGCAAGCAGCCGTGGTTCCTGATCAAGGACAAGGACGCCTTTGCCGGCGAAGTCGAAGCCGATGATCTGCTCGACGCGAAGATGCGCGAAAGCACGCGCAAGGCCGCCACCACCGAAAGCACGCGCACCGCGGCGAAAAAATCGACCGCCCGCGTACGCAAACCGCCAAGCGGCCGCAAGCTCAGCAAGACCATGCTGATCAACCAGGCCAAGGCATTGACGCACGCCAAACAGGCCGCGCCCAAAGCGGATTTCTTTCCGCCCGCACTGACTCAACTGCGGCTGGAACCACCCTCCGGCGACAACTGGATTCATGAAGTGAAATGGGATGGCTACCGCATCCTCGCCACCATCGCCAAAGGCAAAGTGGCGCTTTGGTCGCGCAATGCATTGCGCTGGGACGAGAAGGTCCCCGACATCCTGCAGGCCATCCAATCCCTGGGGCTCGATTCGGCGCGTCTCGACGGCGAGCTGATCGCCACCGACAGCCGCGGGCACAGCGATTTCAATGCGCTGCAAAAAACCTTGTCCGGCGAATCGCAGCATCCGCTGGTGTACGTGCTTTTCGACCTGCCCTACTTCGAAGGCTACGATCTATCGCGCACGCCGCTGCTGGAACGCAAGGCCTTGCTGGAGCGCATGCTCGGCCACGGCCGCCGGCATCTTGCCTTCAGCTCGCACACGCAAGGCGATGGCGTGCAAGCCATGCAGCACGCGGTGGAATTTCACCTGGAAGGCATCGTGTCCAAGCGCGCCGATTCGGGCTATCACGCCGGCCGCAGCGGTGACTGGATCAAGGTGAAACGCCTGGAAGGCGACGAATTCGCTGTGGTGGGCTATACGCCACCCAAGGGCAGCCGCAGCGGTTTTGGTTCGCTGCTGCTGGCCAAGCCCGATCCGGAACATCGCGACGGATGGCTTTTTGCAGGCCGCGTCGGCACCGGCTTTTCCGACAAGCTGCTGGCGAAAACCGCAGCCCTGGTCACCAGGAACGCCTCGCGCAAGACGCCCTCGAACCTTCGCAACATCGATCCCTTGCTGCGTGACGCCTGGTGGGTCACGCCCCGCTTGGTGGTGGAAGTGAATTACCGCGGCATCGGCAACAACGATCTGCTGCGCCAACCGAGCCTGAAGACGCTGCGCATGGACAAGAGCCCGAACGACTTGAGAAATGCCGACCGTGCGCCTGCGACGTCCACAGCGACGAAGACGGCAAAGAAGGCGCCGGCCAAGACCTCGCCACGCACACGCAATGCATCCGATGGCACGGGCGCCGTCACGATCACGCATCCCGACCGCGTGGTATTTCCGGGCGACAACGTCACCAAGCAGGAGGTGGCCGACTATTACCAGGGCGTCATGCCATGGCTGTTGCCCAGCGTGCTTGGCCGTCCGCTCTCCATCATCCGCTGTCCGGAAGGTTCGGAAAAAGCCTGCTTCTTCCAGAAGCATCCCATGCAGGGCCTGCACCGCGTCGGGCTGGTGCGGCTGAAGGAAGAAAAGGGTTCGCAAGCGATCTACATGTATGCCAAGGATGCCAATTCCGTGATGGAACTGGTGCAGTTCGGCACACTCGAATTCCATCCATGGGGCGCCACCGCCGAGCATCCCGATAAATGCGACCGCGTGGTGTTCGACCTGGATCCTGCCCCGAAAGTCGGTTGGGAGCGCGTCGCCGCCGCCGCCCGCCTGCTCAAGAAATGGCTGGAGCGCATCGGCCTGCAATCCTTCCTGCGCACCACCGGCGGCAAGGGCCTGCATGTGGTGGTGCCGCTCAACCCGGGTTGCCCGTGGCCGCAGGTCAAGGATTTTGCGCACGCCATGGCCAGCACCATGGCCGCGGCCTATCCGGATGAATTCGTGGATACCGCCACCAAGGCCAAGCGCACCGACAAGATCTTCGTCGACTATCTGCGCAATGCGCGTGGCTCGACCAGCGTCACCAATTATTCGTTGCGCGCCCGCAAAGGCGCACCCGTCGCCACGCCGCTGCGCTGGGAAGAGCTGTCGAAGATCGAGCGTGGCGATGCGTTCAACATCCGCACCCTGCCCAAGCGCCTGGCGCGGTTGCGCAAGGATCCATGGGAAGGCATCGATACGGTCGAGCAATCGCTCGATACCGCGATCGAACAATTGAATCAGAGCTAGCCATTTTTCGACCCGGAGGTTCGCACATGACGACCACGCTGGATAAACCCCTGAGACGCGAAATCGACGTGGAGGGGCAAGCGTATACGGTGGTGCTCGACGCCCAGGGCATCAAGATCACGCGCAAGGCGCATCGCAGGGGCGTCGAATTGAAATGGACCGACATGATCAATGGCGATGCAGCCGTAGCGGCGGCGCTGAACGCGTCGGTGGCCAATGAGCAGGGGTAGATACCTTCGACCTTGATGGATCGACATGGCCATCATCCCGCGAAAGCGCATTGCTGTCCGGTGAAAGCGGCTATCGATCTTGCAGGAAGACGCCATCTCCCGTCATCCCAGCGAAAGCTGGGATCCAGTGACTTGTAGAGCGTAAAAGACACTGGATTGACCAGCTTCGCTGTTGTGGAGCGCCTCAGCTTCCGCTGGAATGACGAATCGGTAGCGCTGAATTTGCAGATGACAATCTCGCAGCCGTTTACGTGCCGAAACGTCATTTAGCGATGTGGCTCAGTGAAGTACGGCGCTATGCAGCCTTCTTCCTCGTCCTCGCAGCCTTCTTCGCCGCAGCGGAACGGCCGCGTGCGCCTTTCGTCCGCACCGCCTTCTTCGCTGCCGCTGACCGCGAAGACGAACTGCGCTTGGATGCCGCACGCTTGGCGTGGGCCGACAGCGAACGCTTCGAAGCGGCGCTGGTGCCTTCGCGCTTCAACGCACGCGACGTAGCGCGGGCACGCTTGGCGCTCGACCGCTTGGTGGTGGCGCGCTTGCGGCTCGACGTGGACTTGCCGGTGCTGGCGCGCTTGCGTGTCGATGACTTCTTGGACGTGGACGATTTCTTGCGCGGCACTTTCACCCCGGCGCGTCGCGCCTTGGAAAGGCCGATGGCGATGGCCTGTTGCGGCGAACGTGCGCCATGCTTGCCTTCGCGCACGTGCTCGATTTCCTCGTGTACATATGCGCCAGCCTGCGTGCTGGGTGATTTACCTTGACGCTTGGCTTTGGCTGCAGCTTGTCGCGTTTTTTTCTCAGGCATGTCGTGTCTCCCATTTGAGCGGGCACCGCAGCTTTACTCGCGTTTGCGTCGATACGTCGTCAATGCGATTGCTCAAGGATGCTTGCGAATGAAGGTGATGCGCCCATTCGGTTCCAGGCGAGCAATGCGGATGTCGCCGGTGTCTTCCATGCCCGCCGAGTGCAAGGCGCGCCGAAACGCCGCCGTGGGAAGACTGACGCTCTCCAGCGATCCCGGCACGATGTCGCCTTCGCGCACCAGCACGGTGGGATGTCCTTCCACCAGGCGATTCAACCATGGCGAGCGCGTGCAGGCCCAGGCGAGTGCGCGGTCCGCCGCAAGGATGGAGGCCACGGCGATAAGCCCGCCGGGAAAGGACATGTCCGGCCCGAGGATGGAATTGCGCAGCGTGCCACCGACCAGCACCAGCACGATGATGTCGAACGTGGACATGTCGCCGAACGATCGCTTGCCCACGATGCGCATCATGATCAACGCCGCCAGATAGGCGCCGATGCCGCGCCATACCAATTCCCACCACGGCAAAGCCAGCTCGAACGTACTCATGTGACATGCTCCTGTTCTCCTGACACGACGGCACTATGTCGCGCGCGCGGATGAGAAACCGTGGAACACACGTGAACGCTCGTTTTCAGATGTGCGCATGCGCTGTGATCGTCACAAGGAATTCCTCTTGCTTGCACACGTGCGCGCTCACAGTGAGCCCTACTGTTTCAAGGCGTGTTGGTGAAGTCATGAATCGCATCCATGCAGAAGTGCCGGCACCGGATCCCAAAACACCGCCCGCGCCGTCACCCTCTCCCGACCTTCCCGAACCCGGCCCGCAGCCGCCCTTGCCGACACCGGAACGCCCGCCGCTTACCGATCCCGAACCGCCGCCGGCGCCGATCGGCGATCCAGTAGGTACGCCGCCGGTGCCGCAGGCGTTGATTTAAGGTGCGTCGATTTATCCCCTGCGTAGTACCGGGTTAGCGTCGAATCTCAGCTACGCACATTGATTTCATGCTCGTCGCCCCGGCTTTCGCCGGGACGACGAACTAGCATTGCGTAACACTCAACATCATCTGCCACCCTCGGCTGAGGTTCGACGCTAGTCCGGTATTTCGCAGGAGAGGGAACGCATTTCGGCAAACTGATATTCGGCGGGCGCTGATCCCACATTCCTCAAAGCGCATTCGCCAACGCCAAATGATGCTGCAACGTCGACAGCGTCCGCGTCGCGAAGCTCTTCAAATCGCCATCGTTGCCCGAGGTCGATTCGGTCTGGAACAGCATCACCGCGTCGCGATGATCGCTAACCATCATCGACGCAAACGCCGCATCGAAATCCTTGCCGTGCAACGAACGCAGCTTGGCGAGGTTGGCTTGCTGCGCTTCCGTGGGCGTATTGGACAAGGTATAGCCATCCTTCTGCGCAATGGTCTTCAGTTCGCTGTTGGCCTTGCCATGATCACGGATCATGGTGTCGGCAAACGCCTTGACCTTGGCCGATTGCGCTTGCATCGCCGCCAGGCGGCTGGCGAGGATTTCCGTTTGTCCCGCCGCCGAAGCGCTCATCACGAAGCGGACGTCCTGTGCCGTATGCGCACCGGCCGCGCCGACCGCGGGCACTGCGTTCGAAGTGCCGCTTTGGGCCCATGCGGACGAAGTCATCACCAACATAAACATGGGCACAATGAATGCCTTGATGAGTCGCGACATGATTGCATCTCCGTAAAGCCGAAGGCGCCGCCATAGTTAGCATCGCCAGCGTGACTCGTGTGTATCCAGCGAGCGAACATGGGGATGACATGTTCTGCTCACGCGCGGGTTATGCGCGTCGTTCTACAGTGGCCACGAAGAACGACCTTGAGGAGGCACATCATGGCCGAACTAGTCGTTGCCTGTTTCGCCACGCAATTCGATGCCAACGCCGCAGCCGAGAAGCTGCTGTCCCGCGGACTCCAGCGTGAACAGATCGTGTTGAGCTTCGATGAAAGCGTTGGCAAGTCGCCGTCCAGCTCCAGCGCGCCGACCTCGGTGGTTTCCACCGCCAGTCACACCGGTCGCATGGATACCAGTACCGGTCGGGAGAAAAAGAAAAGCCCGTCATCACTGATTTCCTCTTCCCGCACGCCGCCGCTGCCTGATCCGGCACTGATCGGCCACACCACGCTGGTGGTGGAGTTGCGCGGCGAGATGTCGATGGATGACGCATGCGCCCTGCTCGACAACGCCGGCGCCAACTCCATTCGTGCGCATGAACATGTCAAACGGCGTGTCGAAGAGAAACCGGATATGTGGCCATCGATGGGACATGCATCGCGCGAAGATGTCCAGCGCAGCGTGGATGCCGCCAAAGGCGGCGCATCGCTGGAAACACGACGGCGTCGATGAAAGACCTTACTGCCGTGCCTCCAGGCGCATCCCGCGCGGCGTAAGCCAACGCTCCACGCCTTCGAACAGGCCCTGCACGAGCAGCGCCATGCACGCCGCGGGAATGGCGCCTTCCAGGATCAGGCCGGTATCGTCCAGCCGGATGCCGGTGACGATGGGTTGGCCGTAACCGCCGGCGCCGATCAAGGCGCCGAGCGTCGCGGTACCTACGTTGATCACCGCCGCCGTCTTGATGCCCGCAAGAATGCTGCGCATCGCCATCGGCAATTCCACCCGGCGCAATCGCACGCCGCGCGGCAAGCCCAGCGCGGCGGCGGATTCGCGCAGGTCCGGCGGAATGCCCGTCAACCCTGCGTACGTGTTGCGCACGATCGGCAGCAGGCTATATAGGAACAAGGCGGCGATGGCCGGCCACGTGCCGATGCCGAAGAAGGGAATCATGAAGACGAACATCGCCAGCGACGGAATGGTCTGCAACACGCCGCTCAACGCCATGATGAGCTGGCCGAGCCGCTTGGCGCGCGCGCAAAATACACCCAGCGGAATGGCGAGCAGTACGGCCGCCGTCAACGACATCAGCACCAGTCGCAGATGCTCCACGGTGCGCTGCCATAGCCGTGTCCATCGGTTTGCACCATCGCCATCCGCCTGCACGCCAAGAAACGCTGCGGCCACCGCGGTTTCTTTCTCGCCGTGCAGTTTCACTCGTGCATTCATTTTGCGCATCGCGTCCGCGTCAATGCGCCCGGTGAGTTTCTTCAGCACTTCGACGAAAGCCGGCGCGCGGGTTTCCAGGTCGAGCCGGTATACGTAGACCGCGTCGTAATGCGGGAAGTAATGCCGGTCGTCATCGAGGGTGCGCAGATGGTAGTAAGGGATCTCCGCGTCGGTGCTGTAGAGATCGATCGCATCCACCGCACCACTGGCCAGTGCGCGATAAGACAGCGCATGGTCGAGCCCACGCACCTGTGTTTGCGGCAAGCCATAGCGCTGGCGCAGGCCCGGCCAACCGTCACTGCGCGCCATGAACTCGTTGGAAAAGCCCAGGCGCAAATCCGCATGCGCGGCCAGATCGGAAAGGCTGCGAATACCGAGCTGCGCGGCGCGATCGTCGCGCATGCCGATGGCATAGGTGTCGTCGAAACCGAGCGCATCCGTGATACCCATACCCAGCGGCTGCAGCGCGGCGCGCAAGGTCGGGATATCCGCATTGGGCGCCACGTTCTTCAACAGCTCGTGCGTGAGCGTACCGGTGTATTCGGGATACGCGTCGATATCGCCGTGTTGAAGCGCACTCCACAGGATGGCGGTGCCGCCCAGCTCGCGCTGATGCACCGCCGGCACGCCTTGCTGCCGCGCCGCCAGCCGGGCGATTTCACCCAGGATCACCGATTCGGTGAATTGCTTGGAGCCGATGCGCACGGGCGCCGCCTGCGTCCATGCCGGTAGCAACAGCAGCGCGAGAAACAACCACGCGCGCTTCATGGCGAGACTCCGCGCAAGGTGCGCTGCGCTTGCACGAAGCGTGTCACGAAGGGATCGGCAGGACGCCTGCACAGATCATCCAGACGGCCGTCCTGCACCACCTTGCCGTGTCGCATCAGCACCAGGCGACCGGCAAACCACGCCGCTTCGGCCATGTCGTGCGTCACCACGATCACCGTCTTGCCTAGCTGGTCGAAGATCGCCTTCAACTCGTCCTGCAATTCGTGGCGCACGATGGGATCGAGTGCACCCAACGGTTCGTCCAGCAGCAGCGCATCGGGATTGAGCATCAGCCCGCGCATCAGCGCAACGCGTTGGCGCTGGCCGCCCGACAATTCCGCCGGATAGCGTTCCAGCGCACCGGGCGGCAGATGCGTGAGCGCGGCCAGTTCCTCCGCGCGCTGGCGGATGCGGTCGCGATTCCAGCCGAGGTGATGCGGCAGCAGCGCGAGATTGCCCAGCGCGGTGAGATGCGGAAACAGCCCGCCCTCCTGGATCACGTAGCCCACGCGGCGGCGCAGCGCCAGCACCTGCGTTGGCGCAAGCATGGCGCCATCCACCCATATCTCGCCGCTGTCCGGCCATTCCAGGCCCAGCAGCACGCGCAACAACGTGGATTTGCCCGAACCGCTGCTGCCGATCAGCGCCGTGTTGCTGCCGGCCGGGAAGCGCAGGCTGACATCGTCCAGGGCCGGCACGGCGCCGTAGCGCTTGCTGACGCCGCGGAGCTCGAACGCTTCGGGGGAGGCGTTGCTGGTGGTTGGCATGCGGGGGGACGCGGGCGGCAGCGGAAGAGGTGATTGTAGGCTGGGATTGCATTCCGGCTTGCATGGGCGTTCTCGCGAGGCTTTGAAAGGTGAATGTTGCATAGCAACATGTATCCTTGGTCCATGCCTTCCCATCCCGCCATCCTGCATTACTGGCGCCGCCTGCGCGGTTCGGACCGTTTCGCCGAATGCCAGCGGGTGTTGCTCGCGCTCGGCGGCGTGATCCTTTATTGCCTGTGGCGCGATCATGTCGTGGCGATGATCCCCGCCATGCTGGGCGTGATCGCCTGTGCGCTGGCCGAAACCGAGGATCACTGGCGCAGCCGCCTCACCACTTTGCTGATCACCCTGCTCTGCTTTGCCGGCGTGGCGTTCACCGTGGAACGGCTGCTGCCCCGCACGCTGCCGTTCACCCTCACGCTGGGCTTGATGACGTTCGTGCTGGTGATGCTCGGCTCGATCAGCGCGCGCTACGCGACCATCGCGGGAGGCACGCTGATTCTGGCCGTCTATACGATGGTCGGCACCGATCAGCCGCATCCGTCGCCATCCTTCTTTGCCGAGCCGTTGCAGATGCTGGCCGGTGCGGCCTGGTATGGCGCGCTGTCGCTGCTGTGGAGCGTGCTGTCGCCGCAACTGGCTGTGCGCCACGCGCTCGCCCGCGTGTTCGATGCGCTGGGCGATTACCTGCAAACCAAGGCCGCCTTGTTCACGCCGGTGCATGGCATCGACCGCAACGCGCTGCTGCTCACGCTGGCGATGCAGAACGAGCAAGTGGTGGATGCGCTCAACGATACGCGCATCGTGTTGATCGACCGCATCGGCATGCGCCGTCCGCGCGGCGCTACGGCAGCGCGCCTGCAACTGTATTTCAAGGCGCAGGACATCCATGAGCGCGTCAGTTCCTCGCATTACCCGTATGCGGCCCTGGCCGAGGCGTTCTATCACACCGACGTGCTGTTCCGCTGCGAACATATCCTGCGGCTGCAGGCACACCACTGCCGCGAACAGGCCCAGGCGCTGCGCCTGCGCACGCCACCGACCGCCACCACCGACATGCGCGCGGCGCAGAACGACCTGCGCAACGCCATCCATACATTGCGCCATCAATCGGCCGCGCCGGCCGAAGACCTGCTGCGCTCGCTGGATGCACTCCTGCGCAACATGGCCGCCATCCAGGCCTTGCTGGAAAACGACCACGCGCCCACCACGCTCGACGGCGAAGACGGCGCCTTGCAAAACCCCGGCCCGCAATCGCTGCGCGAAGCGTGGGAACGCATCACCATCCAGCTCACCTCGCGTTCTTCGCGCTTCCGCCATGCGGTGCGTCTCTCACTGGCGCTGATGGCCGGCTTCGGCGTGCTGCGCCTGGTGCATCCCCAGCATGGTTACTGGATTCTCCTGACCACGCTGCTGATCTGCCAGCCGAGCTACGGCGCAACGCTGTCGCGCATGCTGCAGCGTGTAACAGGCACGGTGATTGGCGTGGTGATCGGCTGGGCCACTCTGCGCCTGCTACCCGCAGCACCATGGCAACTGCTGCTGATCGTGCTCTCCGGCGTCGTGTTCTTCGCCGCGCGGCTGCGGCGATACACCCTTGCCACCGCCTCCATCACCGTGTTCGTGGTGCTGTGCTTCAATCAGGCCGGAAATGGCTACGAGGTGATGTGGCCGCGCCTGCTCGATACCCTGATCGGCGCCGCGATCGCCGCCCTCGCCATCTATCTCGTCCTGCCCGACTGGCAAGGCCGCCAGCTCGACCAGGTGCTGTCCAACACCCTGCGCAACGATGCGCGCTATCTGCAACAGATCATCGCGCAGTACGTGCACGGCAAACGGGATGACCTGCCCTATCGCATCGCCCGCCGGGAAGCGCACAACGCCGATGCGGCCTTGAGCGGCATGCTCGCCAACATGCTGCGCGAACCAGGCCGCCAGCAGCACGGCAACGAAAACCTGCTGCGTTTTCTCACCATCGCGCACACCATGCTGGGACATATTTCTGCTTTGGGTGCGCATCGTCAGGCGATTGGCGATGCGCAGGTTCGCGATACGGTGACGTTGGCTGGCAACTTGATCGTGACCAAGCTGGAGCATCTGGCTGATGCGCTGCTTGCCAATACGCGTGCTTTGCCGTCGGAAAGCGAGAGTGCGGAGCAGAGTGTGATGCCGCAGGTGGATGGGGTGGACGACGAGACGGCGCGGCTGGTGTTGGGGCAGCTTGGGTTGATTTTGGTGTTGCGGGATCGGTTGGCGAGTGTGGTGCGGGATATTCGCAATGGGTGATTTTTTCTTGTGTCTGCGCTTGTGTGGAGTTTCTTCGTGCGTGTAGGTTGAGGTGTAAACCCCAAGGTCGTTATACGAATGTATGTCGCTATGCATGGAGATTGCCTGCGGCGCTTTCGGCCCTTGGGGCCGAGTCACTTTCTCTTGCGTGCCCAAGAGAAAGTAACCAAAGAGAAGGGCACCCCAGAGGGCGCGCCTTCCGGGCTCCTGCCCTCCAGGTGCACAGGTGGGCTACGGGGTTTTTCGACAGCACCTCCTGTGCTGACGAAAAACTGGCTCGCATCCCTGCGAGCCACCCTGCGGGCTTTCCTTCGCCCACCTGCCGCGCCCTATGGGGCCCCTTGGCGCACATCCATGTGCGTACTCGGTGCCAGCGCGTTGCGCTGGTGGAGCGTCGCGGATCGTGCATCCATGCACAGTGTCATCGGGTGGCACGTCACCCTCACCGCCGTCATGCCCGCGAAAGCGGGCATCCATCGTCGCTTTTGGCATCAGAGCACCATGGATGCCCGCTTTCGCGGGCATGAGGCAGGTTGATATGCACCAAGAATGTTGTTGCACAAAAAACCAGCGACCGGCGCAACGCGCCGGCGGCCGCGCAGGATGCGCGCCTGCTCGTCGGGGCCCCTAGGGGGCGGTGAAGGGTGGGCGGAAAAGCCCGCAGGGAAGCCGACACGGAGGTCGGCTTGTTTTCGTCAGCACAGGATGTGCTGTCGAAAACCCCGCCCGCCCTTCACGCACTTGGCGGGCATGGATGCCCGCCAAGCGCCCCCTCGGGGTGCCCTTCTCTTTGGTTACTTTCTCTTGGGCACGCAAGAGAAAGTGACTCGGTCGCTCTGCGGCCGAAAGCGCCGCAGGCAATCTGCACAACTCGCGAAATCCATCCGCATAACGATGTCGGAGTTCACACCCCAGCCAACGAAAAAACTCCTCGCGAGCTTGCCCCCTCACCCCAGCCCTCCCCGAAAGGGAGAGGGAGTAATTCATCGCATCCACCCCAACCCAAGACTCTTCTGCAACGACACAAAATCCTTCAACAACTCAGCCTGCCCCGCCACCAGATTCTGCTGCGCGGAAAACTGCGCCCGCTGCGTATCCAACAAATCGATCAACGACGAAGCCCCCGCTTCGTAACGCTGACGCATAAGATCCGCAGACCGATCCGCCGACACCTCGATCTGTTGCAAACGTTGCACACTGTCCCGCTGATGCCCATAACGGGCCAGCGCATTGTTCGCATCCTGCAACGCGGCGAGCACCGTTTGCGTATAGCGCGCGATCGCTTCATCGCGGCTCGCTTCGGCCTGGCGAATGGCGCCCCGCGTGCGCCCGAAATCCAGCACATCCCATTGCAGATACGGCACGCCCAGCCACGTAAACGAATTTTTTCGCAGCAAATGCCCGGGATCGGCCGCATTGGAACCGATAAAGCCCAGCATCGTCACCTTGGGAAACAGGTCGGCGGTGTGCTGGCCAATCTGCGCGTTGCTGCTGGCCAGCCGACGCTCGGCGGCGCGGATATCCGGCCGTTGCTGCAACATCGTGGCCGGATCGTCGATCGGCACCGATGCCGGCAAACCCGGCAGAGGCGCGGGTGACGACAATTCACTATCCAATGCGCCGGGCTCCTGGCCGGTGAGCACAGCAAGCTGGTCCAGCGATTCGGTGATCTGCTCGTCCAGCGGAATCAGCGTTGCGCGCGTGGTTTCCACTTGCGTGGTCTGCCGCTCGACATCCGCATCGGTGCCGATACCCTGCGCGCGACGCTGCTGGATCAAATCAAGCGTCTGCTGTTGCAGTTCCGCGGAGCGGTTCGCCAAGGCCAGGCGTCGCTGCTGATCGCGCAGGCCGACATACGCCTGCGCCACTTCGGCGGCCAGCGAAACCTGGGTATCGGCCAGATCGGCATCCACCGCATCTGCCTGCGCCGAAGCCGCTTCGGTGGCGCGACGCTCGCCGCCGAACAGATCGATTTCCCAGGAAGCATCGAAGCCCGCCGAATACAGTTGCAGCGGGCCGCGTCCACCCGGCATGCTGGACGATTGCGATGACTGCAAGCTGGACAGATCCGGCTTGCGCATGCGCAGCGCCGCCGCATCCGCCGAAACTTTCGGCAGTTCCTTGGCGCGCTGTTGCTGCAGTTGCGCGCGCGATTCACGCAGCCGCGCCTGCGCGGCATGCAGGTCCGCGTTGTGCGCCAGTGCCGCATCGATCAACGAATCCAGCGTGGGATCGCCCAGCGTCGTCCACCATTGGCTGGGTGCATGCGTCGAGGAGATACCCGTTACCGGCGCACGCACGAACGCGTTTGCGTGGGTCACCTGCGGCGCACCGTGGTAATCCGGGCCGACGGTGCAGCCTGGTAGAGCGATGGTTGCGGCGATCAGCACAGCCAGCAAAATTCGGCGTGTACCGATGTGCGTTGTAGACATATCAAACATCCTCAATGACCCTCGCTGACCGGCGCGTGGTAGCGCGGCGTCTTCAACAGCAACGACAGCGGTATGCAGCACGCCAGGGCAATGGCAAGCACGTAGAAGGTTTCGGAAAAGGTCATCACCAGCGCCTGCTGCTGGATCTGAGCGGCAAGCTGGCCGAGCGCGCGCATCTTCGAATACGCCATATCGCCGGTGCGCGCGAACCAGTTGGCCGCGTAAGCCATCAGGCGCTCTTGCCCAAGCAGGGAATTGGCGGTTAGCGACTCGCGGATTTCCGCCACATGAAACGTATTGCGCCGGTCGATCACCGTACCGATGATCGCCAGGCCGATCGAACCGCCAAGGTTGCGCGCCATGTTGTACACGCCGGCCGCATCGCCCGCTTCTTCGCGCGACACCGCCGCCATGGAAGCCTGGTTCAAGGGCATGAACACCAGCATCTGGCCAGCGCCGCGAATCAGCTGCGACCACAGGAAATCGTGCCCCACGCTTTGCGCGGTGAGATGGATATCCAGCAGGCAACTGGCCACGAAACAGAGCAAACCGATGATCGCAAGAATGCGGAAATCAACTTTCCCGAGCAGTCGCGGCAGCAGCGGCATCACCAGAAACGCCGGCACACCGGCCGCGAGCATGATCCAGCCCGATTGCTCCGCGTTGTAGCCCGCGACCAGGCCAAGGAATTGCGGGATCAGATAGATCACGCCGTAAAACACGCCGCCGACCACCGACACGATAAGAATCACGCTGGCATAGCGTGGATTGCGCAACAGGCTCAGGCGCATCACCGGCTTTTTGGCGGTGAACTGTGAGATCGCAATCAACACCATGCCCGCCAGCGACAACAGGCTGAGCCACACGATCATGTTCGATTCGAACCAGCGTTCGCGCTGCCCTTCTTCCAGCACTACCGTCAACGAGCTGAGGCCGGCGGACAGGCCAACGATGCCCACCCAGTCCGCCTGCTTCACGGCATCCCAATGCGGCCGGTCCGAGGGCAGGCCGATCAGCAGCAACGTCATCAAGCCAATGCACACCGGCAGATTGATGAAGAAGCACCAGCTCCAGCTGATGTTTTCCGTCAGCCAGCCGCCCAGCACCGGCCCCAACAAGGGGCCGAGCAGCACGATCAAACCGAAGATGGTCATGCCGACCGGCAACTGCGACATCGGCAAGCGGCTGCGAATGATGGTTTGCCCGGTCGGAATCATCGCGCCACCGGTCAGGCCTTGACCGATGCGGCCAATCACCATCGCCGTCAAGGTATGCGATAAACCGCACATCATCGAAAACAGAACGAACAGCACCGAGCCGCCGAGCAGAAAATTGCGCAGGCCAAACACCCGCGTCAGCCACGCCGCGAGCGGGATGATCACGATTTCCGACATTAAATAACCGGTGGAAATCCACGTGCCTTCCGTGCCGGTCGCACCGATTTCGCCCTGGATCTGCGGCAGCGCCGAATTGGTGATGGAGATATCGAGCGTCGCCATCAGGGCGCCGAGCGCGCCCGCCGCCACCGCGACCCAGTCGGCCGCCGTGGCGCGTTCATGATGCTCGGCTGCCTCAGCCATGATTGTCTGCTGCCGCGCGGGTGTCCACTTCCACCGTTACCGACAAGCCGGGCAGCAGTAACGCGCGGGTTTGCTCGTCGGTATCGAGCCGGATGCGCACCGGCACGCGCTGCACGATCTTGGTGAAATTGCCGGTAGCGTTCTCCGGTGGCAGCAACGCGAATTGAGAGCCGGTGCCCGGCGCAAAACTCTCCACCACGCCGTGCAGCTCCGTGCCCGACAACGCATCGACACGCACGCTCGCGCGCTGGCCCGCACGCATCCGACCGATCTGGGTTTCCTTGAAATTGGCGGTGAGATAAACGCTCTGCACCGGCACGATCGTCATCATGCGCGTGCCGGGCTGCGCATACTGCCCCACACGCACGGTGCGATCGCCCACTCGCCCAGCCAGCGAACTGCGCACCAGCGTATCCTGCATATCCAGCTTTGCCTGCCGCGCGGAGGCTTGCGATGCTTCCAGTTGCGCCTGGGCCTGCGCGATCTGCGCATCCAGATCGGCCATTTTCGCCTGCGCCTGATCGAGCGCTGCGGTGTCCGCCGCCAAAGTTGCGCGGGCCTGGTCGCGATTGCTGGTCAGCACCGACAACTGATCGCCACTTTCGGCCCCCGTCCTTGCCAACGGGCTGTAGCGGCGCACTTCATCCTCGGCATGGCGGCTGCTGATCTGCGCCACCTGCAACTGCGCCCGAGCCTGCTCGATCGCCGCGCGCTGCTGCAGGATGCCCGCCTGCGCGCGCTGGATATCCGCCTTGCGCGCATCGATGGTTGCCTGCGCCTGGTCCAGCGCCGCCTGGTATTGGCGGCCATCGAGCCGCACCAGCGGATCGCCCGCCTTCACCACCGCGTTATCGCCCACGTATACATCGGTGACGTAACCGCTGACCTTGGGCGCTACCGTCACGCTGTCCGCCTGCAGATAGGCGTCGTCGGTGCTTTGCACAAAGCGCCCCACCAGCCACCAGTAGCCCAGCGCAACCACGGCCGCGGCCAACAACAGCACGCCAACCGGCAACAGGAAGCGGCCGGCGTTCGCGCGGCGGGAGGACGATGCGGCGACGTCCTTCGATACGTCGCCAGTTGATGCAGACATGCCTGATCCCCAAATTATTCCGAGTGGAACATTTATTCCGATTGGGATAATTTTGTCAAATGCTATCTTGATGCAGCGACCTGCAGGGACTTACGAATGACCCCAGTCAAACGCCTTCGCCGCCCACCGGCCGGCGGCTACGCACGCGGTGACGAAACGCGCGAACGCATCATCGACGCGGCCGTGAAGCTGTTCGGCGAGCGCGGCTTCGCCGCCGCATCCACCCGCGACATCGCCACCGCCGCAGGCGTCAATGCACCCGCGCTGCAGTACTACTTCGAGAACAAGGAAGGGCTTTATCAAGCCTGCGCCGAATTCATCGCCAGCGACCTCACCGCCCACTTCACCCCGGTGATGAAGCAGGCCCGCGCCGCACTGAAAAATGACGCCGGCACGGACGTACTGATCGAAGCCTTGCTGGCCATCCACGCGGTGATGCTGGACCGCGTACTCGTGCAATCCAACGCATCCGCCCAGCGCCTGTTCCTCGCCCGCGAACTCGCCGGCGAGGAACCACCCGTGGCGTCCAAGCTGCTGAATCAGCAAGTGAAGCAACCGTTCTACAAAGTCGCCACGGCCATGCTTTCACGTATTACCGGAATTGGCGCCAACGATCCGATCACTCGCATCCGCCTGCTCACGCTGAAGGGGCAGATGATGCCGTTTTACCATCCGCCAGGGGCGTGTCTGGAAGTGTTGGGGTGGAAGGAAATTGATGCGGCCAGGGGGGCGTTGATCAAGGTGACGGTGTTGGAGCAGATGGGGGTTTTGTTGCGGGCGTGGGCGCAAGGTAGGTAGCCGAATCTTGCGATGAATTTTGTTCGCTTGGTGCCAGGCTCTGCATTTCGCGATGTATGGAGATTGCCTGCGGCGCTTTCGCCCCGTGGGGCCGAGTCACTTTCTCTTGCGTGCCCAAAGAGAAGTAACCAAGAGAAAGGGCACCCCAGAGGGCGCGCCTTCCGGGCTCCTGCCCTCCAGGTGCGCAGGCGGGCTACGGTTTTTTTCGACAGCACCTCCTGTGCTGACGAAAAACTGGCTCGCATCCCTGCGAGCTTTCCTTCACCCACCTGCCGCGCCCTATGGGGCCCCTTGGCGCGCATCCCTGTGCGCACTCGGTGCCAGCGCGTTGCGCTGGTGGAGCGTCGCGGATCGTGCATTCATGCACAGTGTCATCGGGTGGCACGTCACCTTCACCGTCGTCATACCCGCGAAAGAGGGCATCCATCGTCGCTTTTGGCATCAGAGCACCATGGATGCCCGCTTTCGCGGGCATGACGGCCATGAGGCAGGTTGATGTGCACCAAGAATGTTGTTGCACAAAAAAACAGCGACCGGCGCAACGCGCCGGCGGCCGCGCAGGATGCGCGCCTGCTCGTCGGGGCCCCTAGGGGGCGGTGAAGGGTGGGCGGAAAAGCCCGCAGGGAAGCCGACACGGATGTCGGCTTGTTTTTCGTCAGCCCATGGATGGGCTGTCGAAAAACCCCGCCCACCCTTCACGCGCTTGGCGGGCAGGACGCCCGCCAAGCGCCCCCTCGGGGTGCCCTTCTCTTTGGTTACTTTCTCTTGGGCACGCAAGAGAAAGTGACTCGGTCGCTCCGCGACCGAAAGCGCCGCAGGCAATCTGCACAACTCACGAATGCATAAGCCGGGACAACGTACAAGAAACTCCCCACGAGGCTGCCCCTCACCCCAACCATCTCCCCAAAGGAAGAGGGAGCAAAAACGTCATGACAAAACCGTCATAGACGTATCCCCCCAACCAGCGGATAGTTACACTCACAACACACCCACAACTCCGAAGGCGCCCAGCCTAAGGTTCCCCCAAAAGGAATACGGCCAGGCGTCCGTGATCCCCAACAGGATCACCAGGGTGACCGCGGAAACGCGTTCGCCTCCCGGCTTGGAAAGGAGCACAAACACATGTCCCCGCTGGCTGACCGATACGGCCGTCGGTTTCCGTATTTGCGGTTATCGGTCATTCCCGCGTGCAACTTCCGTTGCACCTACTGCCTGCCGCACGGCTACCACGCCGATGCGAAGGCGGCGGCACCGCTGTCGCTGCCGGAGATCACGCGCCTGCTGCGCGGGTTTACCGAGCTGGGCATGCACAAGCTGCGCATCACGGGGGGCGAGCCCAGCGTGCGGCACGATCTCACCGAGATCCTGCGTACCGCCGCGGCGGTGCCCGGCGTCAGCAAGCTGGCGATGACCACCAACGGCAGCCTGCTTGGCAAGCGCCTGCATGAGTGGATGGATGCCGGTCTCAACGCCATCAACGTCAGCGTGGACAGCCTGGATCGCGCGAGCTTTGCGCGCATCACCGGTCACGACCGGCTGGAAGACATCCTGCATGGCGTGGACATGGCGCTGGCGGCAGGCCTGCCTTCGGTGAAGCTCAACGCCGTGCTGATGCGCGACGTCAACGATCGCGAGTTGCCATCCTGGCTGGACTACCTGCGCGACCGGCCGATCGGCCTCCGTTTTATCGAACTGATGCAGACCGGCGACAACCTTGCGTTCTTCCGCGACCACCACGTACGCGCCGAAACGCTGGAAACCGAGTTACTGGAGGCCGGCTGGCAAGTGCTGCCACGCGCCGCCGATGCCGGCCCTGCGCGCGAATACCGCCATGCGGATTACGCCGGCCGCATCGGCGTCATCGCGCCCTATTCCAAGGATTTCTGCGCCGGCTGCAATCGCCTGCGCGTGACCGCCACCGGCGATCTGCGCTTGTGCCTTTTCGGCGAATTCGGCATCCCTCTGCGTCCGCTGCTGCAGTCGGACGAGCAGCTCGAAGACCTGGTGCGCGCCATCGGCGGGCAGATCGGCCGCAAGGAGCAGGGGCATTTCCTGCATGAAGGGCGCACCGGTATCACGCCCCATCTCGCATCCACCGGAGGTTGATCGATGCACCAGCGCGACAGCGCCCATTTCCATATGGCGGACGTGCGCCGCAAGCGCATCACGGCGCGACGCGCCGTGGCGGTTGGCGAATTGAGCGCAGGCGCCGCCGCGTTCGCGCAGATCGTCGAACGCCGGCTGCCGAAAGGCGATGCGATGGTGATGGCCGAAATCGCCGGCCTGCAAGGCGCGAAGAACGCCTCGCAACTGATGCCGCTATGCCATCCGCTGCCGCTGGAATACATCGACGTGCGCTGCGAGCCAATCACCGAGCGCCATGCCGTTCGCGTGTATTGCGAAGTGGCGACGTTTGCGCGCACCGGCGTGGAAATGGAGGCGCTCGCCGGCGCGAGTGCCGCGTTGCTCACGCTTTACGATCTGACCAAACCGGTGGAGCCGGCGCTTTCCATCGGCGGCGTGCGCCTGCTGTTCAAGGAAGGTGGCAAGAAAGGCTTATGGCTGCATCCGGAAGGCATGAGCGACACCGAGCGCGAACATTACAAGCCGCGTGGCGTGGCAAAACTGGACAACGTCAGCGCCGCGGTCATCACGCTCAGCGATCGCGCCAGCCGCGGCGAATATTCCGATGCCTCGGGGCCGCTGCTGGTCGAGCGCCTGCGCGGGCTCGGCGCGAACGTGAGCGATGTCGAACTGCATCCAGACGAACCCGGACCGCTGGCCGAACGCCTGCGCGCACTGGCCGAACAAGGTGTGCAACTGGTTCTTTGCACCGGCGGCACCGGCCTGGGCCCACGCGATCGCACACCCGAAGCGCTGGCGATCGTAGCCGACCGCCACGTCGACGGCATCGGCGAATTGTTCCGCAGCGAAAGCAGCCAGCACACGCCGCTGGCGTGGCTGAGTCGCGCACAGGCAGTACTGATCGACACGACCCTGGTGATCGCCCTGCCCGGCAGCGCCAAGGCGGTGGCGCAGGGCATGGACATTCTTGCGCCAATCCTTGCGCACGCACTGAGCATGGCCGCTGGCGGAGGCCATGCATGAGCCAGGAAACGCTCGCCTATGAAGATGCGCTGCGGATCGTGCTGGCTGCCTGTAACAAGTTGCCGGCGGAAGATGTGCCGATTAGCTCGTGCATCGGCCGCGTGTTGGCCGCGCCGGTGACCAGTGCCGTCGACCTGCCGCCGTTCGACAACTCCGCCATGGATGGCTTCGCCTTGCGCGGCCATTCCATCGTGCCGGCCGGTACGAAACTGGACATCGAAGGCGAACAGGCTGCCGGTGACGGCGTTGCGCAGGCACGCAACGGAGCATGGGAAATCATGACTGGCGCACGCCTGCCGGATGGACTCGATCGCGTCATTCCGGTGGAACAGACCGAGCGCTTGTCGGCCACACGCGTTCGGCTGCTTGCCGATGTGGAGTACGGGCAAAACGTGCGCATGGCAGGCTCGGATGTGGCGCGCGGGCAACACGTACTAGCCGCCGGCACCGTGCTTCAACCGCAACACCTGATGCTGCTCGCGGCATTGGGTGTGGCCAGCGTATCGGTCGCCGAACGTCCACGCGTCGCAGTGCTGTGCACCGGCCGCGAACTGGTCGATGACGCCGCGCAAGCACTCGCACCGGGACAAATCCGCAACTCCAACGGACCGTTCCTCGCTGCCCGCCTGCCGCTGGCCGGCGCGCAAGTCGTACATGTGGAAACCGTGGGCGACGATGCGGCTGCGTTCGAAGCAGCGCTGCGCCGCGCCCTGGATGCCGGCGCAAACATCATCGTGACCAGCGGCGCCGTGTCCATGGGCCGCTACGATTTCGTGCCACAGGCCCTGGAGCGCATCGGCGCGCAAACCTTGTTCCACAAGGTGGCGATACGTCCCGGCAAACCACTGCTGTTTGCGAAGCTGCCGGGCGACGTGCTGCTGTTCGGCTTGCCGGGCAATCCGATTGCCGTCGCGGTTGGACTGCGCTTCTTCGTGGAGCCGGCATTGCGCGTGATGTTCGGCCTGCCGCAGGAAACGCCACGCCGCCTACCGCTCAGCAAGTCGTACAGCAAAAAGCCGCGCCTGCGTTTCCATCTCAAGAGCCGCCTGCACATCGACGCGCAGGGCCGCCTTGCGGTGGAAGTGCTGGATGGCCAGGAGTCCTACCGCATTCGCCCGCTATCCGACGCCAACGCCTGGGCGGTCGTTCCGGCGGATGTCGACGCGCTGCCTGCGGGCGCGCTGGTCGACGTGCAGGGCCTGGGGCACCTTGAATTTTCCCTGCCTTGCGAGGACGCCGCATGAAGGTTCGCATCACCTTGTTCGGTGCCTTGCGCGATGCCGATCCGCACGGCTTCATCGAACTGGAAGCGCCCGACGGCTGCACCGTCGGCGAATTGCGCGAGCGGTTACGCGATCATTTGCGCACGCATGCGCCGCACATCAGCGCGGGGCTGGTGCAACGTTCGGCCTTCGCCAGCGAAGATGAGATCCTGCACAACCATCGCACGCTGCCGGAGCATGGGCAGCTGGCGGTGTTGCCGCCGGTGAGTGGAGGATGAGCATGAGGCTTGCGCAAATTTGGACAATGTCGTGCCGTCATTCCGGCAAAGGCCGGAAATCCATCTTGCCTCCCGCGACGGACAACCATGGATTCCGGCCGCCGGAACGACGGCACGCAAAATAACATCTACTCCTCATTACCTATCCGGCACCTATGACCGACCTGCACACCGCCGTCATCGACATCTGCGACGGCGTACTCAACCCCGCCGACGCCCTCGCCTTCGTCTCCGATCCGCGCTTCGGCGGCATCGACATGTTCATCGGCAAGGTGCGCGAGCACAATCTCGGCCGCGTCGTCACCGGCATCAGCTACGACCTGTTCGAACCGCTCGCGCTGCGCATGTTCGAAGAGATCGGCGAACGCGCGCGCCGCAAGTTCGGCGAGCCGATGAAGCTGTATATCGCGCACGCCAAGGGCGATCTGCGCATCGGCGACGTCGCCGTGATCGTGGCCGCCGGCACGCCGCATCGCGACGAAGCCTTCAAGGCCTGCCGCATGGCGATCGAAGCGGTCAAGCACGAAGCGCCGATCTGGAAGCAGGAGCATTACATCGACGGCGACAGCGCATGGAGCGAGGGCTGCTCGCTGTGCGACGAACATCGCGAGGCCGAAAAACACGGCAAAGCGCATGAGCACGATCACGGCCACTGAGCCCGTGCCATGCATCGGCGTGGTACTGGCCGGCGGCCTTTCCGCGCGCATGGGTCGCGACAAGGCCATGCTGCCGTGGCAGGGGTATCCGCTGATCGAACATCAGATCGCCGTGCTGCAAGCGGCTGGCGTGCGTGAGGTGAAAGTCAGCGGCGATCGCCCCGCTTATTACGGCGTCACCGATCCAGTGCCGCAAGCGGGTCCGGTCGGCGGCATTGCGGGCATTGCTGGCACATGCGAAGACGGCGAACTGCTGATCGTTCCGGTCGACATGCCAAAGTTGCAGCCTGCGTTGTTGCAGCGCTTGCTCAGCACCGCAAGCACCGCTGGCTGCGTGCGCTTCACCGATCGCATGCTACCCATGCGCCTGCGGCTGGACACGCATTGCCGCGACGCCTTGCATGCCCTGCTTGCGGCAAGCGACCCGCGCGCGCGCTCCGTGCGCGCCTTGCAGGAACGCGTCGGTGTGCATGAAGTCACCTTGTCCGCCGCCGAAGCCATGCAACTGATCGATTGCAATACCGAACAAACCTGGCGGGAGCTCAATGCATGAGAGTGCAACTGGAAGGCCAAAGCCTGCGCTTGCGCATCGATGAAGACGAATTGGCGCGATTGCTCACGGGCGGTTTCGTCGACAACCGCACCTCCCTGCCCGACGGTCATGTGGAAATGCAGCAGGTCAGCCTGGCGTCTCGCATCGACTGGCAGCGCGAACATACCGTGTGGCATATCTATCTGCCGGAAACCGATGTGCGCGCATTGAGCCAGCGTTTGCCTTCGCGCAACGGTCTGGAGTTTTCGCTTTCCACGCCGCATGGCGATACGTTGACGATCGTGTTCGATGTGGACGTGCGCGATAGCGCACGCAAGCGGCTGCAAAAATCTTCAGAAGGAGGTGCTGCGTGACAATGCCTTGCGCCGACGCAGTAGGTGCACCAACCGCCCGTCATTCCGGCGTTCGCCGGAATGACGGTGAGGGATTATCTGGCATGCGGAACGACTGGTGGTTTGCTCGCATCATGCTGGTATTGCTGTCGTGCCTGATGCAGGCAACCACCGCCATTGCACAGACATCTCCCACGCTACGCATCGCCTACGCCGGCTCCATGGGCGTCGTCATGGACAACGCCGCCGGCCCCGCTTTTGCCAAAGCCCATCACGCCACCTACCAGGGCATCGGCCAAGGTTCCTATGCATTGGCCCGATTGCTCGCCGCCCATCAATTGCAGGCGGACGTCTTCGTCACCATCACGCCCGGGCCCATGCAGTTGCTCAAGCAAGCCGGTCTGGTCGCCAAGGCGGTGCCGGTTGCCAGCACGCAGATGGTCGTGGTGTACAGCCCGCACAGCCGCTTCGCCGCCGATTTCGCTGCCGCATCGCGCGGCGAGCGAAAATGGTACGAGGTATTGAGCGAACAGGGCGTTCGCCTGGGCCGCACCGATCCGGCCATCGATCCGCAAGGCGCAAACGTCTTGCTTACCCTGCAACTCGCCGCCGAGTTCTACCATCAGCCCGAGCTGCTGACGACAATCGCCGGTGCGCCACAGAATCCGTCGCAGATGTTCACCGAGCCCTCGCTGATGTCGCGACTGGAAGCGGGCCAGATCGACGCGGCCATCGGCTACGCCAGCGCGGCGCAATCGCATCACTTGCCGACGATTGCGCTGCCCGACGAGATCAACCTTGGCAGCCCGGATCTGCAGAAACCCTGGTACGACCGCGCTTCCGTCGCCCTGCCCGACGGCAAGATACTGCGCGTGCAGCCGCTGGTGTTCTATGCCGGCGTGCTGAGCGATGCGAAGCAGCCGGAACTGGCGCATGCATTTGTCAGCTTTCTGCGAAGCGCCAAGGGGCAAGCGCTGTTTCGCGAACATGGTTACAGTGCGCCGCGCGGAGCGGGTTTGTGATCCATCCGTCGTGTAGCATTCGAACCCTGCAAAGGCGGACATGACCCGCACCGCATTCAAGCCTCCGCTTCCCGCCATCGCCAGCCTGCTGACGCTGCTGCTGCTCGCCACGCCGTTCGTCGGCCTCGCCTTCGCTACGTCATGGCGCAGCTTCGGCTTCACCGAAGGCGACGGACACGCCATTGTCGTATCGCTTTGCTACAGCGTGCTCGCCTTGATCTTGATCATCGCGCTGGGTACGCCGCTGGCGTGGTGGCTGGCGCGTCATCACGTGCGCGGCCTGTGGTTGATCGATGCCTTGTTGTTGCTCGCCCTGCTCACGCCGCCGCTGGCGATGGGCTTGTTGCTCGCGTCGATGTACGGCCCTTACGGCGCCGCCGGCAGTTTGCTGGAGCGAGCCGGATTGGTGCTGACCAATTCCGGACCGGCGTTCGTGATGGCGCAGTTCTACAGCGCGCTGCCCTATTACGTGATCGCCGCGCGCGCGGCCTTCGAAGCTGTGCCGCGCGAGCTGGAGCAGATCGCGCTTACGCTCGGCCATTCGCCGTGGCGCAGTTTCGTGCGTGTCAGCCTGCCGCTGGCGCGCCTGGGATTGGCGGCAGCCGTCGCACTGGCGTGGGTGCGCGCGCTTGGCGAATTCGGCGCGGTGCTGATCGTGGCGTATTACCCACAAGGCATCCCGGTGAAGCTGTGGGTGAACCTGCAGAATGTCGGCCTGAGCGCGGTGTATCCCTTGTTGTGGGTGTTCTTTCTGATCGCCATGCCGCTGCCTCTGGTGCTTGGCCTGGCTGCTCGCCGCAGGCGTTTGATCTGATGCGCATCGATTACCGTATCGAGCAACCGATCGCCTTGCATGCGGCCTTCGACGTCGAAGGCTTCACCGTATTGCTCGGCGCCAGTGGCGAAGGCAAGTCGCTGCTGTTGCGCGCCATTGCAGGACTCACGCCGGCGCGCGGCGAACCGTTCGATGGCATGGCCGCGCAACACCGCGCCGTAGGTTACCTGCCGCAGGGCTATGCGCTGTTTCCACACCTCAATGCGTGGCAGAACGTGGCGTTTGCATTGCGTGGTTCGCAGCGGCGCGCGCAGGCCATGCACCTGCTGGAGCGCGTGCACATGGTGGAATTCGCCGAGCGCTATCCGGCGACGCTATCGGGCGGGCAACAGCAGCGCGTGGCCTTGGCGCGCGCCCTGGCACGCCGGCCACAATTGTTGTTGCTGGACGAACCCACGTCGGCGCTCGATCCGGTCACGCGCGACGACGTCATCGCGGAATTGATTGGCGAGGTGCATGAATTCGGCATCCCCGCGCTGGCCGTCAGCCACGATCCGCATCTGGCCGCTGTGGCAGATCGATTGGTGCTGATGCATGAGCGGCGCATTATCCAGATCGGCTCGCCTGGCGAGGTCAACATGAACCCCATCGACGGTTCGGCAGCGCGCTTGCTTGGGCATCGCAATGTGCATCGCGGACGAATCGAGGCCCGGCGATTGATATGGCAGGACGGCGCCGTTGCGCTGCCCGTCCACAGCGATGCCTTTGAGGGAGAGGCCGATTGGACGATCGATCCGGCAGCGATTCGCCTGGTGGATGCACGCGATGGCTTGCCGGATGCACTGCCTGCGCCGATCGAAGTGCAGCACGTGATCGGGCGCACCGTGCAGTTGGGTGTGCGATGCGGCCAGGGGCGGTTGTGGGTATCGGTGCCTGTCGGCCAGGCCATCCCCGAATCGGTGGCGGTGCAGCTACCGGCTGAAGCGATTCGGTGGTGGAAACGGTGTTCATAGATTGTCGGGTGACGTTTGATTGCGCGCCAAAGCACAAGCAACCCTACCCCAGCCCCTGAGGTATCCCCACGTTTTTTGCTCTCGGATTCCAGAAAATCAGAGAACTACGTTCTACCCGAATGGCATAAAAAAATAACGACGTCATTCCGGCGAAAGCCGGCACGCGGGGAGAGCACATGGATGTGCTCGGCTTTGAGGGGCGAGGAATCCATTTACAGTCTTGCGCCAGACTCGCAAAAGTGGCTTGACCCAAGCGGAGAGCCTTTCGCTGGATGGGCCTGCATCCGGTGAGGTTGTCGATGGATGATTCGCTTCGCTCACCCCTTCGGGACTGTCCTTCGGACGTTCTCCGCGCTTCGCGCTCCATCCGGCCTTCGCCGGAATGACGACTCGCTCTGAAAACAATCCACATGAATGTTGGGGTTCGCTCGGAATGACGAGCAAAAAACGTGGGGATACCTCAGCCCCAGCCCTTCCCTGGTGCAGGGGGGAGTCGGTTACGACAAGCAACAAGCGTCCCGCGCTGAAGCCGCGAGACTTGTTAACGCTACCATGGCTAGCACACAAATCTGCACGATGACATTGGAACAGCCAAGCAGTGGATAATTCGCAGCAATGCGCTGTGACGAGGTCCACTGAGTGTGTTTGTGTTCTTCACGCGCCATGTTCCATAGCGCGTTTCCTTTCGGGCCTGGCAGTAAGGATCAAGCAGCACGATCCCAGGCAAAAATCCGGTACGTCCCGAGCAAAGCGCAAAACGACCTTTACGAATTTGCGCACGCAAGATTTCCCTTCGCAGCCTATCGCGCCATGTTGTCGTGCCTTGTTTATCTCAGTTCTTCGTCGGCCAGCCATTCATCTTGTCGCGCCATCGCCGTGCGTCCTTGCACAAGGATTTTGCATTGCGTCAAACGTTTCATCCCTTAAATCACGCAGTTGGTAGCGCTAACTCGATGCGGCAACTGCAAACGAAAAATCATTAGCGTCCATCGGCTGTTTCGTAATTGTGCCTGCATAACCCGTCATATCCACTACGCCATGCCCAGGACGGGGGGCGCCGGGGGGCGCCTTGCCGAATGCTTTACGGGCTGATTCCGGCGTGACGATGAACAACAGACAAGCCGGCTGGCATACGCCAGTAACGGCCGTGCATCACCGACCGAGGGGAGTAACCAAGCATGAAGAACAAGGGGCAAATAGTGAGGTTGCAGCATGGCGCGCGTCCATCTGCAACCGGTTCGCTATCCGGTTGCCGGCTGGCGGCTGCCATCGCTTTGGGTTTGGCGCTGCTGGATGCACCAGCGATGGCCTTGGCACAGAACAGCGGCCCGACCGCCAATGCCTCGGCACCAAAGCCGGCCACGGCCGATGCAAAGGCCGATCCCGCCAAAAGAACCAAGGCCGAGCAACAGAAAGACATCAAGAATCTCGCCGGTATCTCCGTCACCGGCATCCGCGCCAGCCTGGAATCATCACAGTCGCTGAAACAGAACGCCAACCAGATCGTCGATTCGGTCACCGCCACCGACATCAACGCCCTGCCCGACCGCAGTGTCACTGAAACACTGCAGCGCATTAGCGGCGTTACGGTGGACCACTACCTGGCCGATGACGACCCCGACCATCCCTCTGCCGAAGGCAGCGGTGTATTGATCCGCGGCCTGCCCTACGTGGCCAGCCTGCTCAACGGCGCCGAAAGCTTTTCGGCCAACAATGGCCGCGCGCTGAGTTTCGAAGACGTGCCCGCAGAACTGATGCAAGGCGTGGACGTATACAAGAATCCGTCCGCGGAACTGATCGAAGGCGGCATCGGCGGCATGGTGGATCTGCGCACGCGCATGCCGTTCGATGCGCCGGGCCAGGTGGCCGCATTCTCCACCGGTATCAATAAAGGTGACATGTCAAAGCGGAGCAAACCGTCCGCATCGTTCCTGTACAGCAATCGCTGGAAGACCGAAAACCTTGGCGAATTCGGCCTGCTGTTCGACGTGTCTTTCTCCGAACTGGCCTCGCGCACCGATGGCATCCAGATCAATCCCTACCTGCTCGAGCCCCAGAACAATCTGGGCAACTGCCCGTGCGAACCCACCACGTCCGCGGGCAACGTGGCCATTCCCGGCGACATCAACTATTACCAGATGGACCTGCAGCGCAGGCGCACCGGCATCTACGGCGCCTTCCAGTGGCGGCCAACCGACAACCTCGAGTTCGATTCGCGCTTCTTCCGTTCCAATTACAGCCTGCAATGGCAGGAGCACGAGGTGCAGGCCAACGAGGGCAACTACTACAACATGATCCCGGTGCCGGGAACGTCGTTCAGTTACGACAACGGCGTCTACGCGAATGGCGACATGGTGTCCGCTTCGTGGCAGGGCGGCGGTACCGGCCCCGCCAAGGCGACGTTGAATACGGGCTACCCGCCGATCGGCGGACCCAATTACTACGCCCTCACTCGCCAGCAGACCCAGTTCGTTCGCACCACCGACTGGACCAATACATTCAAATACAACATCAGCGACAACATGATCTGGTCGGGCGGCATACAACTGGTCAAATCCACCGCCAATACCTTGGACTTCACGGTGTACAACCAGTTCTACATGCCGCCTTCGGAAGTGAACATGGGCAGCGGCACGCCCAGCCTCACCCTGCTGAACAACACCGCGTACAAGTACATTCCTTCGAACACCGCCAATCCCAACAGCCTGACCAACTACGCCAATTACTATCTTGGCGCCGCGCTGGACCATCTCGAATACGACTACGCCATGCTGCGCGCCGCACGTACCGATCTTGAATACAACTTCCAGGACAGCAACTGGCTGCAGTACTTCCGCGTGGGCGTGCGTTTCACCAGCCACGACACATACAGCAGCAATAACAGCAGCAGCTACAACTGGGGTCCGATCAGCCAGGTCTGGCAAAGCGGCTACACCGGCCCCTCTTCACTGGACTGGACCAACAACATACCGGCATGGATGAATCAACAGTTCACCTTCAGCAATTTTTTCCGCGGCCAGACCCGGTTGCCGAGCACGCTGGTGTTTCCCACCATGGCGCTGGTGGGCAATTACTACGGCGCGATTTCGGCGCTGCGTGCGCTTGAAATGTCCGGCGGGGCCGGCGGCTGGTGTCCGCAAATTTTCAGCACGGCCCAAGGCGATGTATGCAACCCCGGCGCGGGCATGAGCGCCGACTACATGCACGAATCGACGCAGGCTGCCTACGCAACGCTGTATTTCGGCAACGACACGGCGCTGGGCGTTCCCTTCGACGGCAACATCGGCCTGCGCTTCGTGCGCACCAGCTTGAATGCGAACGGCTCGGTCACCTATCCATCATCCAGCACCATCCAGAATTCCGCAGGCATCACGCCCGCCGAGATGGCACTGTTCAACGGTGCCACCACGCCGATCAATAGTGCTTACAGCTATCACAACCTGCTGCCCAGCCTTAACCTGCGCTTCAAGCTGACTGACGACCTGCAACTGCGCCTGGCCGCGTCCAAGGCCATCACCCGGCCGACCATCAGCCAGCTCAATTCGTACATGGTGATCGGTACATCGTGGACCGCAGGCGGTGCAGGCCAGCAAGCCAGGTTTGCCGGGTTCAATGCCTCCACCGGCGGCAATCCCACGTTGAAACCGATGGAAGCCAACCAGTTCGACGCCGCGCTGGAGTGGTACTTCGCCCCCACTGGCGAGCTGTACACCACGGTGTTCAAGAAGAACATCTCCAAGTACGTCACCACCGAGGTGCACACACAGATCATCGATGGCGTACCGGTGGCGGTGAGCGGCCCCACCAACGCGGGCAGAGGAACGGTCAAAGGTGCCGAATTGGGCTACTCGCAGTTCTTCGACTTCCTGCCCGGCGCCTTGAAGGGTCTGGGCGTGCAGGTCAACTACACCTTCCTTCAGAGCAGCAAGGTGCATGGCACGACCTCATGCGATCCGAACCATGGCAATGGCTCGTGCCCGTCCAGCGACGTCGTCACCAATCCTGGCCTGCCCATGCAGGGCCTGTCGCCGCACAACTACAACGTCACCGGCATGTACGAACACGGCGACTGGTCGGCGCGTCTGGCCTGGTCGTGGCGCAGCCGCTATCTGATCACGCCGGTCGATTCGGGCGACACCTACCTGCCGATGTGGAACGCCGCTTCGGGGCAGCTCGACGCATCGATCTTCTATCACCTCAACAAGAACATGCAGGTGGGCCTGCAGATGAACAATCTCACCAACACGGAACAGAAAGTGCTGATGGGTCCCACCACGTACATCAACGGCTTCACGGACTGGCGCCTGTACACGCGCGCGTTGTTCATGACCGATCGCCGCTATGAGCTGGTATTCCGCGCCAACTTCTGATGTTCCCCGGCCGACAGGCAACCTGCCTTGAAGGTTGCCTGTCCCGTTAACGCCGCTCGCGTTTGTTACCGCCGGGCGCGCCACCCCATCGTTCCGTGATCTGAAGAGCAGCGACCCTGGCCCTGCACTGCGCGCAGGGTAAGGAAGCTTTTCGCGATGATCGACATGCCTGCTTTCCTTCCGCGCGATTTACGGAAATGTCCCTCCGTTTTTGGCTAGCGCTGTCATATGCCGCCTTGCCCTGCGCCAGCGCGCCATGAAGTCTTCAAAAATGGGCAGCAGCAGTCCCAATCGCCCAAAGCTCGTCCGCAATTTATTGTGCAACGCAACTTGCGTTATGGCGTGATCGGTGAAAATCATTAGATAACGTTACCTAAGCGGCATTTTCCGGGATTTCGCGTTTTCATCATCGCGAAGATCCGGTGATGGCGTTTGCGGCAGCGTGCTGAGCAGTGATCACCTGACAACCAAGTTGAAAGGATCCGGGAGGATCTTTTTTATGGTGCGTAGTTGCGTCGCATGCGTACGGCGGGCTTTTTTTGCCCTGTTTATGACAGCGCTGTCATTTTCGGCCTTGGCCACCACCTATGGGCCGATGAACGTATCGGTGCTGCAGGGTGGCGTCGGTTTGGCAGCTCCGTTGCCGGAACAGGCGACGGTGATTCGCGCTGATGCCGACTGGACGATGTACGCCTGGGTGTTCCCGGCCGACATCGCTTCCTCGCAACAGCTGCTTGCCGGCATGGGCGATCCGCTCAAGGCGTCGCGCTACTTTCTGCTGGATCACGGCCGTTTCGGGTTTTGGTCGGGCGCGTCGCCTGCATCGTTGTCCAAGGCAAACCTTGTGCCGTATCGCTGGCAATTCATCGCGGCCGTGTCCCGTCGTGGGCGTGTTGCGTTGTATATCGATGGCAGGCAGGTGGCGGAAGCTTCGGTTACGCCGTCGCTCATCGCGCCACAAATGACGGTGGCGCCCGACGCGCAGCCGTGGGATGGCGCGGTGCATTTCGCAGGCAAAGTCGCCGGTTTCACCGTGCAGGACCAGACCATCGACAGTGCGCAACTGATCGTCATGGCCAAGCACGCGCCAGACCCTGCGCTGATTCGTTTTAGCGATGCGTCGCAGGCATGGCCGGTGCAAACGCGCCAGTCAATCGGCATGGCTGCGCCGCAGGCTGCTTCGACCATGCCGGTAAGCCGCGCGCCGTTTTCGCAGCCCGTGCGGCATGCACCCGACCAGCAGGCGGCGCTGATGCCGGATGGCGCCGATCGTTGGCAGCTCGGGCGCTGGCTGCTGGCATCGGCTACCAGGCTCGACGATGCCAATGGCGCGCGGCTTTCGGTGCCGGACTATCAGCCGGGTCCCGCATGGATGAGGGCGACCGTGCCCGGAACGGTGTTGACTACGCTGATCGATAGAGGCGTGTATCCCGATCCGGCGTATGGCTTGAACAACATGGCCATTCCCGAATCCTTGAACAAGCATGATTGGTGGTATCGCACCGCGTTCGACCTGCCGGCGGATGCGCAGGGGCGGCATTGGCTGCTGACGTTCAACGGCATCAATTACGCCGCCGAAGTGTGGGTGAACGGACAGCGCGTGGGCGATGTGCAAGGCGCTTTCATTCGCGGCCAGTTCGATGTGACGCAACTGCTGCACGCCGGCGGGCGCAACGTCATTGCCGTACGCGTGTCGCCGCCACCGCACCCAGGCATTGCGCACGAACAATCGCTTGCCGCGGGGCCGGGGCCGAACGGCGGCATGCAAACCATGGACGGACCCACCTTCTTTGCCACGGAAGGCTGGGACTGGATTCCAGCCATTCGCGATCGCAACACGGGGCTGTGGCAGAACGTGCTGCTGAGCTCGACGAACGACGTGCGCATCGGTGATACGCAAGTGGTTACGCGGCTTGTCGATACAAGCAACGATCGTGCAGACATCGACGTGGAGGTTCCGCTGGCGAATGCCAGCGCTTCGCCAGTGGCCGGGCGCGTGCAGGTCAGCTTCGGCAACGTGACGGTGACGAAGGAAGTCGTAGTGCCGCCAAGCGGAACCACGGTGATGCTGCGGTCCAGCGAGTTTCCGCAACTCGCGCTCAGTCATCCGCATCTGTGGTGGCCGAATGGCTACGGCGACCCTTACCTCTACGACATGCAGGTGCAGTTCGAGGCGAACGGAAAGCTATCCGATCACCAGCAGTTTCACTTTGGCATTCGCCAGATCAGCTACGAGTTGTCCTTGTTCGATCAGCAAGGGCATTTGCGCCGTGTCTTGCTGACGCCGGATCTTATCGCGCAGCCAGGCCAACGCCTGATGGATGTTTCCCACCGGGCGATCCGGCAGACGCCGACCGGATGGGCGTATTCGCTGCAACCGGATGCCGAGCATTCGCCGGCGGTAAGCACGCTCGCCGATGCGCGTCTGACGCCCTATCTCGTCATTCGCGTCAATGGTGTGCGCATTGCCATCAAGGGCGGCAGCTGGGGCACGGACGACCTGCTCAAGCGCATCTCGCGCGAACGCCTGGAGCCCTATTTCCGCTTGCAGCGCGAGGCGCATCTCAACGCGATACGCAATTGGGTAGGGCAGAACACCGAGCCGGTGTTCTACGAACTGGCCGATAAATACGGCCTGCTCGTGCTCAACGATTTCTGGCAGTCCACCGAGAACTACAACTTTGAACCGCAGGACGACGAGCTTTTCCTGCGCAATGCCGCCGATACCATCCGGCGCTATCGCAACCATCCAAGCATCGCACTGTGGTTCGGCCGCAACGAGGGCGTGCCGCCGCCGTTGTTGAACGAACGGCTGGATGCCCTGATTGCACAGCTGGATGGCACGCGCATCTATATGCCGAGCTCCAACGGCATCAATCTGTGGGGCAGCGGGCCGTACAAATATCAGCCGGATGAAGCGTACTTCACCACCCTGTCCAAGGGTTTTGCGGTGGAGGTGGGCACGCCTTCCTTCCCTACGCTGGAAGCTTTCAAGGCCATGATGCCCGAGCCAGACCAGTGGCCGATCAGCGACGACTGGGCTTATCACGACTGGCATCAGTCGGATAACGGCGACGTACATGGCTTCATGGAGGCGATGCATACCGCGTTTGGCGAGGCGGCCAATCTTGCCGACTTCGAGCGCAAGGCGCAGATGCTGAACTACGGCAGTTACCGCGCGATTTTCGAGGGTCTCAATGCGCACTTGTGGACGCAGAACAGCGGCCGCCTGCTATGGATGAGCCATCCTGCGTGGCCTAGCACCACCTGGCAAATCTACAGCCACGACTACGACACCCACGCCGCGTACTACGGTGTGAAAGAGGCTTCCGAGCCGGTCCATGTACAGATGAATCTGCCGGATCACGACGTGGTGGTGGTCAATGACACCACCACCGCCTTGCCTGGCGTTGCCGTGGACATGCACCTTTACGCCGTGGACGGCCAGGCGTTGGGTGAAAGCCGTGCTTACGTGGATGCCGCGGCGGTTTCCGTTATCCAGGCAAACCTGTCCACCAACCTCGCGCAGCTGTTGCAGGCACGTGGCGTCTTGCTGGTCCAATTGCAATTGCATGGCGCGGATGGCGCACTGCTGTCGCGCAATTTCTATTGGCTATCGCGCGAGCTGAAAGATCTGCAGCAGCTGGACAGCATGCCCAAGGCCGCCCTGGATGTGCATGCGCAGCGCGAGGCGGATGGCCGCGTTCGAGTGAGCTTGCACAACGGTGCGGCAGCCGCGGCGCTGAGCACCAAGCTGACACTGGTGGATGCGCAGGGCAATCGGGTGCTGCCGGCCTACTACAGCGACAACTACGTGAACCTGGCGCCGCGCGAATCGCGCGACATCGATATCGAAGGCATTACGGCGGCAGCGCTTAAGGACGCCGCCAAGGTGGAAGTGCGTGGCTGGAACGTGCCGAACCAGTCGGTTCCGCTGCGCGCAAGCAGTGATTGAAAAACCAATCGCGAGCCCGTGCCGCATGCGGAAACGGGCTTGCAACAGTTGCGGAAGCAATGGGCGGCATCAGCGCAAGGACGCAAGGGGCGTTGTCGCCAGGCCAGATCGTTACCACAACGCAGAACCGCGGCGGATGCCGCGCATTGGAGGGGAAGTCCCATGATGCATTTCAAGCAGGTTCGTTGCAGCACAAAGCCGCTGGTTGCCGCCGTTGCCGCATGTCTATCGCTGGGTTGTTCTGCGGGCTTGTGGGCCATGCCGGCCGATCAGCAGCGCACCGACAACACCGCCCAGCAAGCCTCGCCGCCGAAAACAGCCGCCAGCAAGAAGAACGACGGCAGCTCCGCCAACGCAGACAAGGCCAAGCAACTGGCCACTGTCACCGTGAACGGCGGCATCCGCGCATCGGAAGAACTTTCCGTGGTGCTCAAACGCGACGCCGCTTCGATCCAGGACAGCATTTCCGCGGTGGACATCGGCAAGCTGCCGGACGTGACGATCGCCGACTCCCTGCAACGCATTACCGGCGTGCAGATCGATCGCTCGGGCGGCGAAGGCAGCACGGTGAACGTGCGCGGCCTGCCGCAAGTGGGCACGACCTTGAACGGCGAAACGTTCCTGACTGCCGGCCAGATCGTTTCCGCGCAGCCGAATTTCACCGATATTCCTTCGCAGTTGTTCGCTGGCGCCGATGTGATCAAGACGCCCACGGCCAGCCTGTTGAACAATGGCATTACCGGTTCGATCAATTTGCGGACGCGGCGTCCCTGGGATTTGAAGAACGGCTGGACGTTTGCCGGGTCGGCCGACGGCGAATACGGTGGGACGTCGAAAAAAGCCGGGCCGGAAGTCAACGGGCTGGCCAGTTTCAATGCGGGCGGCAAATGGGGCGTGCTCGTTTCGGCGGCTTACTCCGATACCACGTTGAACGATTCCATCACGGGCATGGATTCATACGGCGGCAAGTTCTTCGGCGAGAACGCCAAGAGCGCGACGGCCAGCGATGGTTTCCTGGGCGCATTCGGCTCGGCGCCCATTCCTTCGCAAATCCACCAGCTCGGCGGTGACAATGTGGACGTCAATGGCAACGGCAATGCCAATGACGCGTTCTACGGCAGCGAGGATTTCGCCATCTCCGATCGCCAGATCGAACGCCAGCGCCTTGGCCTCAACGCGTCGGGGCAAGCGGATCTGGGCGCCGGCTTCACCTTGACCGGCGACGTGTTCTATACCCATCAAAATCAATACGTGCGCGCCAACGGCTACCAGCTCAATTCTTCGTCCTGGCTGGGCGCCACCTTTGTCCCACTGGTGGCGACCGATACCGGCAAGCGTATCGCCGGTCCCTATAACGACAACCAGGGCTGGAATCAGGAGATCTACACCACGCAGGTTTACCAGAAGTGGCTGGGCGACATGGAAACGTATGCAGAAGACGACGTCACCCGCACCGTGTCGCGCAACTTCAACCTGCAACTGGATTACGACAATGGCGGCAACTTCACCGGCAGCGTGCGCGGCCTCTCGGCCAGCGCGCATGAACTGTTGATGCAAAGCTATGTGCAGTTCAGCGATGCGGATGGCTCGCAATGGCCGAACTCCCCGGTCACGGCGGCGCCACCGGGTACGTACATCTACCCTGGCGGCAATCGCGTGTTCAATCCGGCGGGTTTCGCGCCCAATACCGTGCCGGTGATCGTGGACATGCGTGGCGACAACATGGCCGTGGCGCTGCCATCCCAACTGAACAGTTTTCTATCTAATGCCAACAACTATGCGCTGAAGACCATCTCCAGCGAAGGCAATCACGAACGCTCCAGCGGCATGACGATCTTCCGTGCCGACGGCCACTACAACTTCGACGATTCCGGTTTCAAGCTGGACTTCGGCGTGCGTAACAGCATCCGCACCGCATCGAACATCAATTTCAATATGGTGGCGCCGGTGTATGCGGGCGATGGCGCCAGCGATCCATCGGGATGCCTGGTGCGCTGGAAGGCGGCAGACGTGGTGCTCAATGGCGGCGGCGTGCCGGGCGCCTGCACGGCCGGCAATGCACAGGGCTATTACCGTGCCGGTGTGCTTTCCGCGCAGAACCCCAGCCAGCTTCCATCGCTCATCAGCGGCAATATGCATCGGTACAGCAATCTGGCCGGTGTCGGTGGCGTGTCGATCTATAACCTCGACCCTGCCACGATGGACAACGTGCTCGCGTTTCAGAACGCGCTTTACCCCGGCGAGATGCGCAACGTCGATCCGGGCGGCAGCTGGGACCTCATGCTGAAAGAGCGCACGGCCTATCTGCAGGGCGATTTCAGTTTCGATGGTGCGGTGCCGATCAGCGGCAACGTGGGCGTGCGCATGGTGCATACCGATCTGGACGTCACGCAGCACGTCGTCGGCAACAGCGAGCCTTATGGATTGCTGGCGCACGACAATGGCACGGTCCGAACCAATCGCTCCTACAACGATTACCTGCCGGCATTGAACGTCGCCTTCGATTTCACGCCTTCGCTCAGGCTTCGCTTTGCGTATTCGAAGAACATGATGCCGCTCAATCTCGATCAATGGGGCGGAGGCCTCACGCTCAACTACGCCATCGACACCTCCACGCCGGGTTCCACGCTGTTCCGGGTGCTGGGCGGTTCCACTACGGGTAACCCCAACCTCGATCCATGGCGTTCGTCCAACTACGATCTTTCCCTCGAGTACTACATGGGGCGGTCGACCCTGCTCAGCGTGGCCGCCTTCTACATCAAGGTGCAGAGCTTTATCGAGAACGGCAGCGTGCAGACCTGCAGCCTTCCGGATGAAGATGGCGTGGTGCGCGGCCGTTGCGTGGCGATCACCGGCCCACTGCAAGGCCGCGGCAATTCGCTGCGCGGCGTGGAGCTTGCGGCCAAGCAGGATTTCCGTTTCCTGCCAGGTTTCTGGGGCAATTTAGGCGTGGATGCCAACTTCACCTATTCGCCTAGCAACACCGGCAGAGACCTGGCCGGCAACGAAATTCCGTTCCAGGACAACTCCAAGGAGCAGGCAAACGTAGCCCTGTGGTACCAGGACAACCGCTTCGAGGCGCGCGTCGCCGGCAACTATCGCTCCAAGCGTGCCGTGTCGCAGAACTTCGGCGGTGTGGCTGGGTTGGAGGTATATCAGGCGCCCACGTTCTACCTGGATGCGTCGCTCAGCTACAAGCTCACGCCCAACGTACAATTGTTCGTGCAGGCGTCGAACCTGACCAATGAGCATGAACGCTATTACCTGGTGTGGCCGAGCCAGGTGGCGGACACGACGATGTTCGACCGGAGGTATATGGTGGGGGTGCGGGCGAATTTTTGAGTGGATAACAACCCAACGCGACAGACCAGTTCCCTCTCCCTCCGGGGAGAGGGTTAGGGTGAGGGGCTGGGCTTGCGAGAAAACTTGGTCAGCATGCAAGTTTTGCTCTTTTGAATCTCGCATGGAACTAACTATCCCGCGAGATTCTCCCCTCACCCCAGCCCTCTCCCCCGTTATTGATCAAAGATGGGGGAGAGGGCGCTACTCCTCAACATGTTTGGAGCGATCTGTTGGGTTACGCTGCGCCAACCCCATCTACGCAGCCGCCAAACTCACGAGGCCCATGCCACCACGCAAACACCGCCAATCCGTCACCATTCTCGACGTTGCGCGACATGCCGGCGTTTCGCCCATGACCGCGTCGCGGGTGATGAACAACAACCCGCAGGTGGGACAGGCCATGCGCGAGCGCGTGCTGGCCTCGGCCAAGACGCTGGATTATCGGCCCAACCTCGTCGGGCGTTCGCTGCGTATGTCCAGCATCGCGCGCGTCGGCGTGCTTTACAGCAACCCCAGCGCGGCGTACCTCAACCAGTTCATGCTTGGCGTGCTGGAAGAAAGCAGCTTGAGCGGTGCGCAGATCATGCTTGAGAAGTGCGCCGGCATGCGCAGCCAGCGGCAGGCCATGGAGCGTTTGCTGGCTGCGAGCGTGGATGGCGTCATCCTGCCGCCGCCGCTGTGCGATTCGCGCCAGACCATCCAGCAACTCGACACCGCCAACGTACCGGTGGTGGCTGTGGCGACAGGTTCGCCGATGGAAGGCGTCACCTCGGTGCGCATCGACGATTACCAGGGCGCATGCGCGATGACGCAATACCTGCTCAAGCTGGGCCATCGCCGCATTGGTTTCATCAAGGGCGATCCCGCGCACACACCGGCGCAGCTGCGTGCCCAGGCCTTTTTCGACACCATGGCGGCCGCCGGCCTGTCGGTGCCCGAAGCTCACATTGCGCAGGGCTTGTTTACCTATAAATCGGGCCTGACGGCGGCGCGCAAACTGCTGCAGGAGACGGATCGCCCCAGCGCGATCTTTTCCAGCAACGACGATATGGCCGCCGCCACCATTGCCGTGGCTCATGGCATGGGCTTGAACGTGCCGCGCGATCTCACCGTGGTGGGCTTCGACGATACGCCGGTGGCCGTCACCATCTGGCCTGCGCTCACCACCATTCACCAACCCGTGGCCGCCATGGGACGAACGGCAGTACGCCTGATCCTGGATCAGCTCCGCCGCCGTGACGAAGCGAGCGAGCGAGCGGTGGAGCATCAGGTAATGAAGTTCACCCTGGTGAAGCGGGAGTCGTGTTGCGCACCGTCTTGATCCATACCGATGGAGAGAATGCATGAAGTCCCGTTCGTGGCCGACGCTGATGCTTGCCATGCTGCTGATCCTGCCGGCGCATGCGGACATGTCCGCAGCGGGACAGAAATGGGTGGCTACCTGGGCGCAGGCAATGACTGCCCACAGCGGCAGCGCAAGCCAGGACTTCACCTTGCGTCAGGCCGTCTTAACCAGTACCGGGGGCAGGAAGGTTCGCATCCGTCTGTCGAATTACTTTGGCAGCACGCCGCTGCAGATCGCCTCCGCGCACATAGCGTTGAGCGCGACGGATACGCAGGACCTTACGCGTATCACCAAGACCAGTGATCGCACGCTGCGTTTTCATGGCCGAGCGAGCGTGACGATTCCGCCGGGCCAGTTGGCCACCAGCGACGCAGTCGCGCTGGACGTGCCTGCACTGTCCACCGTCGTGGTCAGCCTCTATTTTGCGGGTAGCGTGGCGTTGAGCGACATGCATCCGATGGAACAGGCAGCAACCACGGTAGCGGTGGATGGGAACGCCGTCGACGAGGAAACGCTTGCGCACCGAAAGCCCCTGAAGCTTGCCGGCGACGATACTTCGCCGCACATCTACGTGCTCAACGGCGTGGATGTATTGGCAGACAGCACGACGCGCGGCGTGGTTGCCTTTGGTGATTCGATCACCGATGGCGCATTCGCCAGTACGCCGGCCAAGACCTGGCCGGGCGTCATCGCAACGTTGGCGAATGCACCGGATGCGCGTTCACCCATGGCCGTGGTCAACATGGGCATCAGCGCCGATGAACTCACCACCGACCAGATCGGCCAGCCGGAAGCGGGCATGTCCGGATTGAAGCGTTTCGAGCGCGACGTGATCGACCAGCCCGGCGTGACCGACGTGCTGGTGCTGCTCGGCACCAACGACATCAACCGCGGCATCGACCACACCGGGCAGCCCCATGGCGCCCTTGCAGGCGACATCATCGCCGGCCTGCGCATGCTGGTGGACGTGGCGCACCAGCATGGCTTGCGCATCTACCTCGGTACCGTGCCACCGTTTGCCGGATTCACTTTGCCGGGATGGTTCACGCCGGAAAAGGAAGCCGTGCGTCAGCAGATCAACGATTGGATCGAACACGAAGCGAAAGCCGATGGCGTGCTTCCCTTTGCCGCGGCACTGGCCGGAAAGTATCAGCCATCGCCCATCGCGGCGTCACAACATCCCTTGCCACCTGGCATGGCAAGTGTTTGTGCTGGCGATGCCGGCTTGCATCCCAACGACCGCGGTTATGCCGTGATGGGCACGTTGGCTTTCGGTGTGTTGTCGGCCCAAGCGCTGCGGCTGGACCTGCCGTGTGATTGAGCCACGCACGCCAGCTCAGCGTGATGGCGGCCTTTTCGGCATTGCGGTGGAGGCAAACGTCACCGGGCGTATCGTCATTCCGGCGAAGGCCGAGGCGCTCCGAATTGGATTCGATGCAAGCCCCGCCTTTTGTTGAAATGGCAAGCAAAAAACGTGGGGATATATCAGGGTTTTCACCCCAACCCGTGTGTCATGCGTGCAGCTTGCTATCAATCTCCACCAACCGCTCGACGCCCTTCCTCGCCAGCGGCTCCAAACCTTCACCGCCTGCGACCAGATGCGCCGCCATCTGCTTGCGCATGCCCGGTTCCCAGAACCGTTTCAGATGATCGGCCACACCCGCCGCACCCGCTGCCTGATCCGGTTCCGATTCGAAGTAGCGGCTGATGTCGTTGACCATCGCAACCAGGCGTTCGATGTTCATGCTGAGGAATGCTCCGATCTATTCTGCAAACGCTGCGGATGAGTGTAGACGACGTAGCTGCCTGGCCGCGCAAAACCGACCAGGGTCATATGCGTACTTTCAGCCAGGTGAATCGCCAGTGCGGTGGGTGCGGAAATCGCTGCCATCACGCTGATGCCGGCGCTCGCCGCCTTGGTGATCATTTCGTAGCTGGCGCGGCTGGTGACGAGCAGAAAACCGCGTTGCACATCGATGCGCGCCGTGGCCATCGCGCCGATCAGTTTGTCGAGCGCGTTGTGCCGGCCCACGTCTTCGCGCACCAGCATGATCGCGCCCTGCACGTCTACCCAGGCCGCCGCATGCACGGCGCCGGTGGCGCTGTTGACCGGTTGCGCGGCTTGCAGGGTTTCTAGCGCGCGCTCCAATGCTACCGCTTCGATGCGCGGCCCCTCACCGACTGGCGCAGGATGGCGCACCGCATCTTCCAGCATGCGCGCGCCGCACAATCCGCACCCGCTGCGGCCGGGCAGCAAGCGTTCGCCGCCCTTGCCGGCGCGTTGCTCGACCGTATCGGACGCCACGCGCATGGCCAGCTCGACGCCTTCCAGGCGCGGGTGCACTTCGATGGCTTGCAGGTCTTCCGGCTTGGCTACCAGGCCTTCGCTGAGCGAAAAGCCCAGCGCGAAATCCTCCAGGTCCAGCGGCGTCACCATCATCACGGCGAAGGGTACGTCGTTGTAGACCATCGCCACGGGCACTTCTTCGGTGATGGCGTCGCTGGTGCATTCGTGCTCGCCGTGCCGATAGCGATCGACGCGGCGAGTCACATAGCCACGACCCGAATCAGGATGTTTCAGCTGCATCCAGCAATGCCTGCTGCGTTTGGGAAAACGCTTCGTAGCGCTTCTGCCATTCGGATGGCTGGTTCACGCGCGTCACCTGCACCGCCGTCACCTTGTATTCGGGGCAATTGGTGGCCCAGTCCGAATTTTCGGTAGTGATGACGTTGGCGCCGGAGCCCGGGAAATGGAAGGTCGTGTAGACCACGCCTGGCTGCATGCGCTCGGAAAGGCGTGCGCGCAATACGGTTTGGCCGGCGCGGCTTTCGATGCCGACCCAGTCGTCTTCGGTGATACCGCGTTCCTCCGCGTCGTGCGGATGAATTTCCAGCCGGTCTTCGTCGTGCCACGCCACGTTCGCGGTGCGGCGCGTCTGCGCGCCCACGTTGTACTGGCTGAGAATGCGGCCGGTGGTGAGGATCAGCGGATAGGCCGCGTTGACCTTTTCCGATGTCGGCACGTATTCGGTGAGCATGAAGCGGCCCTTGCCGCGCACGAACTCGTCCACATGCATCACCGGCGTGCCCTGCGGATGTTCGTCGTTGCACGGCCATTGGATCGAACCGAGCTGGTCGATCTTCTCGAAGCTCACGCCATGGAAGGTGGGCGTAAGCCGTGCGATCTCATCCATGATTTCGGACGGATGCGCGTAGTTCATCGGATAACCCATGGCATTGGCCAGCAACTGGGTGATCTCCCAATCCGCATAGCCGCTCCTGGGTTCCATCACCTTGCGCACACGCGACACGCGGCGCTCGGCGTTGGTGAAGGTGCCGTCCTTTTCCAGGAACGAACTGCCCGGCAGGAACACGTGCGCGAACTTGGCCGTTTCGTTGAGGAACAGATCCTGCACAACCACGCATTCCATCGCCTCCAGCGCGGCGGTGACGTGCTGCGTGTTCGGATCGGACTGGGCGATGTCCTCGCCTTCGATGTACAGGCCCTTGAAGCTGCCGTCGATGGCGGCCTCGAACATGTTGGGAATGCGCAGGCCTGGTTCGTCATGCAGATGCACACCCCACGCCGCTTCGAACGATGCACGCACCGTGGCATCGCCTACGTGACGGTAACCGGGGAATTCGTGCGGGAACGAGCCCATGTCGCACGAACCCTGCACGTTGTTCTGTCCGCGCAGCGGATTCACGCCCACGCCTTCGCGCCCGATGTTGCCGGTGGCCATGGCGAGATTGGCAATGGCCATCACCGCGGTGGAACCTTGCGAGTGCTCGGTCACGCCCAGTCCGTAGTAGATGGCCGCGTTGCCGCCGGTGGCGTACAAGCGCGCCGCTCCACGGATCAATGCAGCAGGCACGCCGGTTTCGGCTTCCATCGTTTCGGGGCTGTGCTTTTCCAGTGCGACGAACGTGCGCCACTTTTCGAACGCCTCGCGCTCGCAGCGCGCGGCGACGAACGCCTCATCGACCAGCCCTTCGGTGACGATCACATAGGCGAGCGCATTGAGCACGGCCACGTTGGTGCCCGGCTTGAGCTTGAGGTGGTAATCGGCCTTGATATGCGGCGTGCGCACCAGGTCGATGCGGCGCGGATCGACCACGATCAGCTTGGCGCCCGCGCGCAAGCGCTGCTTCATCTGCGAACCAAACACAGGATGCGCATCGGTGGGGTTGGCGCCGATTACCAGCACCACGTCGGTGTAGGCGATGGAATCGAAATCCTGCGTGCCGGCCGATTCGCCCAGGGTCGCCTTCAAGCCATAGCCGGTCGGTGAATGGCAGACGCGTGCGCAGGTGTCCACGTTATTGTTGCCGAAGCCGGCGCGTACCAGCTTCTGCACCAGATAGGTTTCCTCGTTCGTGCAGCGCGATGAGGTAATGCCGCCGACGGAGAACTTGCCGTGTGTGGTCTGCAGTCGCTTGAACTCGCTGGCGACGTGCGCGATGGCTTCGTCCCAGCTCACGATGCGCCACGGGTCGCTGATCTTGTGGCGGATCATCGGCGTGTGGATGCGGTCGGGATGGGTGGCATAGCCGATCGCGAACCGCCCTTTCACGCAGGAGTGTCCGTGATTGGCATGGCCGTCCTTGTTCGGCACCATGCGCACGATTTCCTCGCCTTTCATCTCCGCGCGGAAGCTGCAGCCGACGCCGCAATAGGCGCAGGTGGTCACCACGCTGTGCTCGGCCTGGCCGCGCTCGATCAGCGTGTTTTCCGACAGCGTGGCCGTGGGGCATGCCTGCACGCAAGCGCCGCAGGATACGCATTCGGAATCGAGAAAAGCGTTGTTCTGGCTGGCCGACACTTTCGAATCGAAGCCGCGCCCCTGGATGGTGAGCGCGAAGGTGCCCTGCACTTCATCGCAGGCGCGCACGCAGCGCGAACAGACGATGCATTTGGATGGATCGAAGGTGAAGTACGGATTGGATTCGTCCTTCGGCGCGAAGTGCGGATTGGCTTCGCCGTTCCTGGCCTTTGCAAACACATGGTTGGCGCCGTCGTAGCCGTAACGCACTTCGCGCAGGCCGACGACGCCGGCCATGTCCTGCAACTCGCAATGGCCGTTGGCCGGACAGGTCAGGCAATCCAGCGGATGATCGGAGATGTACAGCTCCATCACGCCGCGGCGGATCTCCGCCAATTTCTGCGTCTGTGTGCTGACCTTCATGCCTTCCGTCACCGGCGTCGTGCATGAAGCCGGATAGCCTCTGCGCCCTTCGATCTCGACCAGGCACAAACGGCAGGAACCGAATGCCTCCAGCATGTCGGTGGCGCACAGCTTGGGGATATTGATGCCAGCTTGCGAGGCGGCGCGCATCACGGACGTGCCTTCCGCTACGCGGATGCTGCGGCCATCGATTTCCAGCGTGACCTGCTTGTCCGTTTTGACGGCGGGCGTGCCGCGGTCGATTTCGACGATGGACAGCATGATGCAACTACCTCCTCAACGAGATGGAGTCCCTCTCCCCTGCGGGGAGAGGGGATGGGGTGAGGGGCCAAGGCTTGCCGGGAGCATCAAAGGAACCGTACGTCCCATCTGCACCCCTGTCGCAAGACTGTCCCCTCACCCTGCCCTCTCCCCAAAGGGGAGAGGGTTCAAGAGCGAGCGCTTCGCACCCTCAAAATCCTCATGAAAATGATCCAGCGCGCTCAACACCGGAAACGGCGCCATGCCGCCCAATGCGCACAACGAGCCGGCGACCATGGTCTGGCACAGATCGCGCAGCACCGCTTCGTTGCGCGCTTTCTCCGCCGCATCGCCGGCGACGATGCGATCGATCACTTCCACGCCACGCGTGGAACCGATACGGCACGGCGTGCATTTACCGCAGGATTCGATGGCGCAGAATTCCATCGCGAAACGCGCCTGCGCGGCCATGTCCACCGTGTCGTCGAACACCACGACGCCGCCGTGCCCGACCATGCCGCCGATCGCCGCGAACGCTTCGTAATCGATCGGCGTATCCAGTTGCGACGCAGGAATGTAGGCGCCCAGCGGACCACCGACCTGCACCGCGCGCACCGGACGGCCGCTTGCAGTGCCGCCGCCGTATCCCTCGATCAGCTCGCGCAGCGTCAGGCCGAAGGCACGCTCCACCAAGCCGGGCTGCTTCACGTTGCCGGCAAGCTGCAGCGGCAAGGTGCCGCGCGATTTGCCCATGCCGTAATCGCGGTAAAACGCAGCGCCGCGATCCAGAATGATCGGCACCGTCGCCAGCGTGATCACGTTGTTGATCACCGTAGGCTTGCCGAACAAGCCCTGGATCGCAGGCAGCGGCGGCTTGAAACGCACTTGCCCGCGCTTGCCTTCCAGGCTTTCCAGCAGCGACGTTTCCTCGCCACAGATATAAGCGCCCGCGGCCATGCGCACTTCCAGATGGAAGGCCTTGCCGCTGCCGCAGATGTTGTCGCCGAGATAACCGCGCGCTGTCGCCGCTTCGATCGCCGCTTCCAATGCGCGCTGCGCATGCGGGTATTCGATGCGCAGATAGATGTAGCCGCGCGTGGCGCCCACGGCCAGGCCGGCGATGGTCATGCCCTCGATCAGCACGAACGGATCGCCTTCCATGATCATGCGATCGGAGAACGTGCCCGAATCGCCTTCGTCCGCGTTGCAGACGATGTATTTCTGATCGGCCGTGGCATCCAGGCAGGTTTTCCATTTGATGCCGGCCGGAAACGCCGCGCCGCCGCGGCCGCGCAGGCCCGAATCGGTTACCGCCTGCACGATCGCCGACGGTTCCAGCTTCAATGCCGCGGCAAGGCCGCGATAGCCGTCGTGCGCGAGATAGTCGTCCAGACTGCGCGGATCGACGATGCCTGCGCGCGCGAAGGTCAGGCGCTGCTGGCTTTTCAGCCAGGGAATCTCTTCGGTCAATCCAAGATTGAGTACATCCACGCCGCCGTGCAGGAAATCGGCATCGAACAGGCCCATGACATCGGTCGGCTGCACCGGACCGTAGGCAACGCGACCCGTCGGTGTTTCCACTTCCACCATCGGTTCCAGCCAGTACACGCCACGCGAACCGTTGCGCACGATGCGCACGTCGAGGTTGCGGCACGCCGCTTCGGCCTCGATGGCCTTGGCGACGGCATCCGCGCCCAGCGAAAGCGCGCTGGCATCACGCGGCACGTAAACGGTCATGCTCATTTCGTCTCCAACAGCCAGGCGTCGAAGCTTTCGGGTGTGACGCGGCCCTTCAATTCATCATTGACCATCATGGCGGGCGAGCATGCGCAATTGCCCAGGCAATAGACGGGCTCCAAGGTCCAGGCGCCGTCCGTGGTGGTTTTGTGAAAATCGACGCCCAGCCGCTGTTTTATATGCTGCTCAAGTTTCGCCGCACCCATCGACTGGCAGGATTCCGCCCGGCACAGATAGATGGTGCGCTTGCCGGCCGGATGCATGCGGAAAAAGTGATAGAACGACACCACGCCGTGCACATCAGCGCGCGACAGGTTCATCTCGCGCGCGATCAGCGGAATCGCCTCTTCAGGAACATAGCCCAAAGCGTTCTGCACGCCATGCAGAACGGGCAGCAACGCGCCGGGCTGATCCTTCAGCCTTGCGGTGACTTCGAGTACGGCAGCGCGGATCGCGTCATCGATCGGCGGTAGCGATGCGATGGTCTTGGCGGGTTTCATTACGGGTACGTCCTCACCGGTTTGCTGCCCTTTCACCTGCACACCACGCCCTTATGGCCGTCATTCCCGCGAAAGCGGGAATCCATTTTTGCGCTCGGGGTGAAAAGCGGCAATGGGTTCCCGCTTTCGCGGGAATGACAGCCATGAGGGGCACTGCACATTTCACATAACTTCAAACAAAAAGCCTCAGAACAGCGCAGCCGCCTTGCTCAACGCAATCCACACACCGATCAAAAACGGCACGCCGACCAGCGCCCAGGCGATCACGCCGACAACACCAAACCCGCCGCGCGCCGCCTGATCGGCGTTCGCCATCACATGCGGCGCTTCATGCTGCAGTGAGCGTTCGCGTGCGAGTTGCTCGTCGGTCATATGGTGCGCTTCCTTGACCGGCCTGACCATTAAATTGGCGATAAGGCCAACCAGCAGCAGGCCGGCGAGAATGTAGAGCGTACGGTCGTATACCAGGTTCTTGGCGACGCCGGCGTTCAATTGCGCCTCGCGTATCGCGGCGATGAGGAACGGTCCGGCAACGCCCGCCACCGACCACGCCGTAAGCAGCCGGCCGTGAATCGCTCCCACCATTTGTGTACCGAAAATGTCCGCCAGGTAAGCCGGCACGGTGGAGAAGCCGCCGCCGTACATCGACAAAATCACACACACGGCGATCACAAATGCGCCAGCCATGCCCATATGCCCCAGCGTCGGCAGGCTGCAATACAGCACGATGCCGAGCAGGAAGAACACAACGTAGGTGTTCTTGCGGCCGATGAAGTCCGACGCCGATGCCCAGAGAATACGACCCAGGCTATTGAACAAGCTGATCAGCCCCACCAGGCCGGCCGCTGCGGCAGCAATCTGCGCCTTCTGCACGGTGGTGAGCGCAGTGCCCGCATCCAGTCCCAGCAAGCGTCCGCCGAACACGTCCTGGAACATCGGGCTGGCCATGGCCAGTACGCCAATGCCAGCAGTTACGTTCATGCACAACACGATCCACAGCATCCAGAACTGCGGCGTTTTCCATGCGACGTTCAAGTGCACGTGCCTGGTGGTGATCAAACTATTGATGGCAGCCGGCGCCGTCCAGCCGGCCGGCTTCCAGCCACTCGGCGGCACGCGGAACCCGAATGCGCCTGCGGACATGGCGATGAAGTAGATCACGCCGAGCGCCATCAACGTTCCGGCTACGCCGGGTACGTCGCCATGCGTGAAACGCGCCATCAAGGCCACCGCGATCGGCGCGCCGATCATGGCGCCGCCGCCGAAGCCCATGATCGCGAACCCCGTCGCCAATCCGCGGCGATCAGGGAACCACTTGATCAGCGTCGACACCGGTGCGATGTAGCCCAACCCAAGGCCGATACCGCCCAGCACACCGCAGCCAAGAAACACCAGCCACAACTGATGCATCGACACGCCAAGGCCGCCGATCACCAAGCCGCCGCCCCAGCATAATGCGGAAATGAAACCCGCCTTGCGCGGCCCGGCGTGCTCCAGCCAGCCGCCCCAGATCGCCGCGGAAATACCGAGCATGGCGATAAAGGTTTCGAAAATATGCGTGACCTCAGGCACCGTCCAATTGCACGATCCTGCAAACAGCTGCGCAAAGAACCCGATGTTCCCGCAACTGGCCGCACCCGGCACCAGCTTGCTCATCGGCAACCAGAACACCGAAAAGCCGTAAGCCATGCCGATACATAAATGGATGGCCAAGGCCGCCGGCGGTACCAGCCAGCGATTGAAACGCGGCCCCGCGATCGTGCGCTCCCTCGCCAGCCAACCTGACGACATTTCCTTCGACGCCCCTGCCCCTTCAGACACCACCGTCATATTCCACTCCCCTGTTGACTTGGCACACAAACTCATCGCATCGGCGATGCAGGCGACTCTAGCGCAAAGTGTGTAATCGATGATTACAGTTTTGGAATCTTGCCGCCGGACGGCGTGACCATGCTGCGCTGCAGTGGCGTATGTCACAGATGGGCGATAGAAGGTTGCGTGCTTGACGCCGATAGCGAAGCGCCTGATGCACCCGCAGGCTGGAATCCCGGCATCACGATGCGTGCATGGCCAAGCTGGGATTGTCGTCCCAGCCTATGTGCCAATCGTTTGAACTGCGCGCCGTACGCCACGCGAATCTCGTCCACTTGCGATAAGGAGCCTGCATGCCAGAGACGATGCTGTATCTGCCGCTGAATACCCTCAAGCCACTGGCGCCGTATATCTGGATGGTAGACGGGCCGATCGTGAGCATGGCCGCTCCGCTGGGCTTGCGCGTCCCGTTCCCCACGCGAATGACCGTGGTGAAACTGGCTGGAGGCGGACTATGGTGCCATTCCCCGATTGCGCCCGACCGCACGCTGTTCGCGGCGCTCGATGCGCTCGGCCCTGTGCAACACCTTGTCTCGCCGAACAAGCTGCACTACACGCACATCGCAGCCTGGAAACAGCATTACCCCAATGCTGTCACCTGGGCATCTCCAGGCGTACGCGAACGCACCGCGAGTCAACGCGCCGCTCTGGTTTTTGATGCCGACCTTGAAGACGATGCGCCTTTGGCTTGGGCTAACGATATCGATCAACTGCGCTTTACAGGCAGCTGGGCGTTGGAAGAATTCGCGTTCTTTCACCGCACCAGCGAAACACTTGTCCTTACCGACCTGATCGAGAACTTCGAGACAGCGAAGCTACCTGGATTGTTGCACTGGGTGGGACGACTAGGCGGCGTATTGGACCCCGACGGCAAGACACCTTTGGATTGGCGCATGTCCTTCCGCCGCAAATCCGAAGCACTAGCCTGCTTGGCAACCATGCTGGCCTGGCATCCGAAGCGAGTGATTCTTGCTCACGGCCGCTGTTACACGAGCAATGCCGAGGACGAGCTACGACGCGCCTTTCGTTGGCTTGATGGTTGACGTAAACCGACCAGGATCGATTGACAACGTACTCGCGGAGAGTGCGGTTGAGCGCTGCGTTAACCCGCTCTCTCGACAAAAACAGTCTGGGCACCCTGTCTTTCATACGTGATATTGACTGTGCGCCCAATAGCTCGTGTCCGGTGCACCGTACCGGCCGGCACAACCACATACTGCCACTCAGTCAACTCAACAGTATCCTTGTCCGCCATATCGATTTGCAGCTTCCCTGCAACTACCAGGAAAAGTTCATCAGAGTCAGGGTGATAGTGCCAGCGATACTCACCCTCAAAAACGGCTATCCGCATGCAATCGCCGTTGATGTTTGATAGCACATCATTTCGATATGGATCGCTGACGGTCCGTTGATAAGCGCCTATATCGACAACCGTCAAACTACCGTAGCGGGCCTTCTGTGCTGAATATTCATCTGCGGATGGAAAGCGAGAGTTCATTCACATCTCCGATGGCAATTAAATTGGGTCTGACGGCTGACGCCTGAATTTCGCGCCACATCACCCGGACCAAGCTGTCAGGCCTCCGGTTCGTGACAAACCACTTCAATGTTGTGTCCGTCCGGACCAATCACAAAAGCTGCATAGTATTTCCCGCTGTAGTTCGGGCGCAGACCAGGCGCACCATTGTCTTTGGCACCCGCCTCCAGAGCTGCGCGATAGAAAGCTTCGACCTGTTGGCGATTCTCGGCCACGAACGCCAGGTGAAGATGCGCAGGCTTCTCATCGGTCGGGCAGAGACACAATGAAGACTTGCCGTCCGCACTAAGCTCGATGCCCAACGGCCCCTCCGAGACTACGGCCATTCCGATCGGTTCGAGCGCCGTGAGGAAGAATGCTTTGCTCGCTGCGTAGTCGCTGACACCGAATAAGATGTGGTCAAACATGAGTTCTCCTGAAGCGCAGGGTTTGCATGACGTCCGACGCTGAAGTCAAGCGGTGGTGAGATCATTCGCCTTGAAAGAATGGCGATGAGCTGATCGCAGCCTTTCTTATCTCAATGCTAGTGGACCGCGTCAGCCTGCCGGCTTGAATGAATTGTCAGGTCGACGGTTGCTTAGGCCAGCTCCACGCATACCAAATGGTGAGCGCGCCAATTGCAATCTCGATGATGCCCAAGAGGATGTAGAACAACCAAGCTCCCGGCATCGTTAGGAGCATGACGATTATGTAGAACGCGCCGAGAACGATATTGAGCCAACGATTTAGGTTTGGTGCCAGCACCAGCGAAAGAAAAACCATGATGCCGGGGACCGCTAGCAGAACTGACGTAATTACAAGGGTGCCTTGACTCACAGGTCCAATTGGACCTTGACCCGCCAACATCCCTTTCAACTGACCAGGCACATAGAGCCCGAAGTAGTCGCCATAGATATAGCAAAACATCAATGCCGCCCACAGCGCAGAGAGCTTCAGCTTTACATGGACCTTTAGGTCGTCAAGAACTGTCGAGCTCATTGGCCTCTCCCGATCGCGATGATTCTTTGTGAGGACTAACGCTGCCACGCTGCGGACCTAGGTGGTCACGGATGTACTTTCTCTCGCCGTGCCAGCATAAGCACGAACTGTGAAATCCGCTTGGCACGTGTTTCGGCGTTCTTGGCAGTTCGAATCCTATACAGAACAGCATACCGATTCCGACTATCGAGCGTTTCAAAGAAAGCTTTAGCTCGCGCGTTACCATTCAACGCAGATTGAAAATCGCTTGGTACAGCTGCCTTGCTGGACGAGTCGTACGCAGCATCCCAGCGCCCATCGAGCTTCGCGCGCTCAATCTCATTGAGCCCGGCAGGTTTCATTTTCTTTGCTTTGACCAGGGCGAGCGCTTTATCCCGATTGATCTTCGACCAAACGCTCTTGTCCGAGCGTCGAGTAAATTTCTGGAGCCAGAATTGATCGTCGTGTGCTCGCTTTTGTCCATCTATCCAGCCAAGGCAGAGCGCAATTTCGACAGCTTCGTCGTATGAGCACATCGGCGCCCATCTTTGCGAGTTTCAGCCATACCCCAGGCGACGAGTCGTGATTTTCATTTAGCCAGGCAGCCCAGTCTCGTTGCCGGTCGAAGTGATGTATCTTCAGCTCGGTAGAGGATTTGGATTGAGGCTTCATTCGCGATTCTCGCTAACGGGCCGCAATAACGCGCAAGCATGATTGCGGGACAAGAGCATCTTGACTGGACTCTAATTCGACCAAGTCGACGGGATCATCTCCTAGCTCCTCGATGCTTACCAAAGATCCCGCGTCGCCTGCATGTTCGCCACTGATTACTTGAACGTACTCATTGTGCTTGAGAAACACACCCACCACAGGCTGGTGAGCTAGGAATGCATCGAATTGCTCGCGTGTCGGTCGCATAGGCCTGATGCTGGAGTTAAGCGGCGGCGCCGTTCACCTTCAACGAATTGTTAGCTGTCGTGCATTGCGACCTCAGCGATTCGCTGTGCTTCCAGAATACTCATGCCGCTCCGGAAGTGAATTGCAAGCGGGTGATCGCTTGGCTGGAGCTCCAGAGTTGGGCGCGCACCACCATTGCGAGGACGGACGTTTGCCTTAAGATTCACTGTATCCGGGTAGTACGGAAGGCGATTGCTGAACCAGCCAAAATAGCTGTCTGACTCGTCATGCTCACCCCAAGTTGAAGTGTATTTTTTGAAGCTTTCATGGCTTAGCGAGACCCAGACACCCCATAGAAAGGGCTCTGCAACACCACGAATAGGAAGTTCCAAGACGACACGAGCGAAAAAGTCTGTACCTTCAGGATGATCGATTTGGCACAGGTCATCGCCGAGCGTAGCGATGGATTGCCTGTCTTCACCTGACAACTGTTCGTAATGAATCGGAGCCTTGTACCCGAAGCTAGGTGAGCCCTCGTGCCGTTGCCCGCAGCTAGAACAAGTGTATGCAAAGATTGCGGCCATGACTTTCTGGTAGCTAACGCTGGAGTTAAGCGGCGTGCGGCTTTTCGCGTGCCGGAGTGGATGAGATAGACCGCCGCAGCGAAGCAATGCTAGCCCAATCTACGGACTCAAGAAAAATAGGGTGGCGTCGATCTGTATTCCGGCCGACGTTACGAAGACATTAGAGTTTTGATACCAAGAACAGCAAAGCCGATCACAAGAAGAACGAGATACACGGTAGATCGCAATTGTTGTAGGCGGCGGAGATTTTTATTTGCTGCTGGCAGCATGTTGCCCCCGAAAAAGTCAAAAGAATTCGTACGTTCGAATAGGCGGCTCAAAAAGTCTAGCTCTATCGCAAGGCACGCCCCTCACCCCAACCCCTCTCCCCGGCGGGGAGAGGGGCGATCATATCGCCAGATCAGGGAATGTCATCCGAATCAGACGAAGCTTCGGCATGCAACTGGTTCGCCGCCGGCACAGTGATCGCCTTGACACCCGCCGCATGCAAATGCGAATTCAACGTGGACAAGTCCAAACCACGAATGGACTGCCACTGCGCCACCGCCTTGTCCAAATTCGCCTTGTACTGCGCAAACGCCTGACGCTGCCCATCGGTCGGTGCGCGATCGGCGCCTTCCACATCGGAAGCGATGGCGGTGAGGGCATCGTTCATGGCTTCGAGGTTGGTCGCCATTTCGCCGTCGCCGGAAACCAGTGCATCGGTTTTCTTGCGGAAGGCGTCGATCTCGTCGTGCTGGGATTTGTGGCTGGCGTCGTTGCCGAGTTTTTTCTCGGCGTCGTCGAGCTGGTTGCGCACGGCATCTATCTCACCGTGGGTTTGCCAGACTTGCTGCAGTGCTGTGCCGACTTCGCGGGAGAAAACAAGGCCTTCGGCGAGGGCGTTTTGATCGATGGCTACGCGCGGATCGGGCACCACGTTCAACGGTGCGCGATAGGACTTGCCATCGACGGTGAGCACCACCTGGTATTTGCCGGGCAGTGCAAGCGGGCCTTCCGGCGTGAGCGGCGTGTCGGAATCCCAGGTGGCGGCGATGCTGTAGCCGTAGAGCAGAGCATCGGGGCGTGGGTAGCGCAGGTTCCATACGAAGCGGTGCGCGCCGGCGCCGGTGCCGAGTGTTTCCGGCGAACCCAGCCAACCTTTCTGGAAGTAGCGTTCCGCGGGCAGGTGTTCCGGCTTGTCGGCACTGGAGAAGTGACGGACCTGTTTGCCATCGCCGTCGAGAATATCCAGGGTGACGGTCTTCGCCGTGCTTGCCAATTGATAGTCGATGACTGCGCCGGCCGGCGGGTTCTTGCCGAGCGGTTCGTCGGGCGGCAGCGGCGTGTCCTTGTTTTCGTTGGCGCGCACGCGCACGGCATCGGCTGGCGTGTAGAGCACGGTCTTGCGTGCGCTGTCGGCACTGGCCTCGCGCAAGGGCGTGATATCGTCGAGGATCCAGATCGCCCTGCCCTGCGTGCCGGCCACCAGGTCGTTGCCGTGGATGGTCAAGTCGCGCACCCATGCGGTGGGCAGGTTGCGTTGCAGCGATTGCCAATGCGCGCCATCGTCGAACGAAACGTACACGCCGCGATCGGTGCCGGCGAACAGCAGGCCTTCGCGCTTGGTGTCGGTGCGCACCACGCTGACGAAATCATCGCTGGGCAGGCCGGCGGAAATATCCGTCCAGGTTTTGCCGTAGTCATGCGTGCGCCAGACATGCGGACGGAAATCGTCCTGGCGATGGTTGTCAACCGCCGCGTACGCGGTGCCCTGTTGTACCAAGGACAGATCGAGCGAGCTGACGATACCCCAGTTCGGCAGATCTTTCGGGGTGATGTTTTGCCAGTTCTTGCCGCCATCGCGGGTGAGCTGAATGGAGCCGTCGTCGGTGCCGATCCAGATTTCGTCGTTGGTGAAGGGCGAAGGCGCGATGCTGTAGATCACGCCGTAACCGCAATCGCGTGCCTGCTGTGCAGTGGGATTGCCTTTGCAACCTTCAGTAGCACCGTCCTTCTTCGCGCTCAGGTCAGGACTGATCACATCCCAGTGCTGGCCCTGATCGGTGCTGCGGAACAAGACCTGTGCGCCGAGATAGAGCGCATACGGCGCTTTGGCGGAAAACGCGATCGGCGTGATCCAGGTGTAGTGGTATTTGAAATCGGTAGGGCGTTGGCCGTAACTGCTGACCGGCCATGCGGTGACGTTCTGCACGACACCGGTGCGGCGATCCCAGCGTGACACGCGTCCGCCGAGGCCGGAGCCGAACACGATGTTGGGATCGTCCGGATACGGCAGATCGTAGTCGCGCTCATCGCCGCCGACCGGACGCCAGTCGCGATAGGAAATGGAGCCGTAGTCGCTGCGGCTGGCGATGCCGACGGTGCCGGAATCCTGTTGGCCGGAATAAATCCAGTACGGAAACTGATTGTCGGTAGCGAGGTGATAGAACTGGCCGGTCGGCTGGTTGTACCAGCTGCTCCAGCTGTTGCCGCCGTTGACGGTAACGACCGCGCCCTGGTCGCTGGCGGCGATCATGCGCTGCGAGTCGCGCGGATCGATCCACAGGAAATGGTAATCGTCGCCGCCCGGTGCGCCTTTGAAAATCTCCCAGTGCTTGCCACCGTCATCGGAACGGCGGATCGATTGTCCGGCCGAATAGAGGCGATCGCGATTGTGCGGATCGACCGTGATACGGCTGAAGTAATCGTTCGGCAGCCAGCTTTCATGGCTTACCGCCTGCCACGTCGTACCGCCGTCATCGGACCGATACAGGCCGCTGTCTTTGCGCGGATCGGCGGAATGCACTACGGCATACACGCGATTGCCGCTTGCCGTAGTGATGCCGATGCGCGCCAGCGTGCCGGTCGGCCAGCCGTTGCCGCTGATGCGCTTCCAGGTCACGCCACCGTCGATGGATTTGTAAAGGCCGCTGCCCGGCCCCGCGTTCGGCTGGAAATACGACAGCCATGGATAATTGCGCACCTGCCACGCCGCGGCGTACACGACGTTCGGGTTGGACGGATCGGCGGCCATATCCACCACCCCGGTGTCGGCGTCGACGAACAAGGTTTGCTTCCACGTCTTGCCGCCGTCGGTGGAACGGTAGACGCCGCGCTCCTTGTTCGGGCCGAAGTAATGGCCGAGCACGCCGACCAGCAAGGTGTTCGCATTCTGCGGATCGACGATGATGCGGCCGATGTGCTTGCTCTCGGCAAGACCGATGTGTTGCCAGGTTTTGCCGGCATCGTCGGAGCGATACATGCCGTTGCCGGCGGCGACGTCGTAGCGCGCGGCAACCTGGCCCGAACCTGCGTAGATCACGCTGGGGTTGGATGGCGCGATGGTGATCGCACCGATCGATGCGGCCGGCATGGTGTCGAACGTCGGCTGCCAGGTGCGGCCGGCATCGGTCGTTTTCCACACGCCACCGCCGGCAGTGCCGATGTAGAACGTATCGGGTTTGCCTGGATCGCCTGCCGCCATGGTGGCCCAGCCGCCGCGGAAGGGACCGACCTCGCGCCATTGAAGTGCGCTGCTTGCAGTGTTTTGCGTGGAGGGCGTATCCGCGTGCAGGGGCGTTGCGCTGGCGAGCAGCAGTGCGACGGTGAAGGCTGAGAGGCGGAGAAGAGAGCGTGACGGCATGATGTACTCCCGCTGCAACGTTGATGAATAACCCGAGCCACTCATGCTTCCCTGCCGTCATTCCCGCGAAAGCGGGAATCCATTTTGCTCTGCTAGCGCAAAGGCGAAGATGGATTCCCGCTTTCGCGGGAATGACGGCCGGGCGAGATGAAGTCGTTCGAATTACGTCTAGATATGTGTCCCCAAAGGAAGCGAACGCTCAGTAACTAAGCGCAAACCCCGTGTACCACGTCCGACCCACCGCCGGCTCCAGTCCATTCTGCCAAACCCGGTCGAAGTAACGCCGATCACCAAGATTGCTTACGCCCGCCAGCAACCGCAGCGACCGATTCAACTGCCAATCCGACGCTACGTCCACCACCGTGTAAGCCGGAATGCGCGCCGGCATATAAGTCAAGCCGCTGCCGTAGGCCTGGTTGGAATCCTGCCAATACTGCGCTGCCGACGACACGGCAGTCAGGCTGAGCTTGACGCGCTCGTTGCGCCAAGTGATGCCGGTCTTCAGCAAATAGTCCGGCGAGAACGCCGGCGTCTTGCCCACTTGTCCGGCAATGCGGCTGGCGGTGAAGCGCGCGTTGAGCAGGCTGACATTCGCGAACGCTTCCAGGTGCTGGCCTTGCATGGCGTAATCGGTCGGCGCGAAGAAATCGTAGTCGAGCTGGGCTTCCAGGCCGCGGCTGCGCGTGTCGCCGGTGTTTACGTAAACGGTATCGATCGCATTGATGTACTGCGTTTCCAGGCGGTTGCGGAAGTTGATCCAGAACACGCTCACGTCATAGTACAAACCGGTGACCGGCGCACCATGCACGCCGGCTTCCCACGAGACGGATTTGGAAAGCTGCGCCGCATGCCCCTGCGCGAGATTGCTGAAAGGCGGCGCGATGTCGAAGAAGCGCAACGGGCGCCAGCCCTGCGATACGTTGAAATAGGTTTCGTTGCCGTGGCCGAAATCGTTGCCCAGGCCAAGGCCGAACAGCGGCATGTGGCGCGTGTCCGATTCGTGGATCAACGGACGCGAAAGGAACGGCGGGCGCGTCGTTTCGTCCACGGCGACGCGTTCGCGTTCCAGCCGCACCGAGGGCACGATATGGATGCGGTGCGGCAGGCGGAACACGTTTTCAGCGAACACCGAGGCGTATTGCGTACTGCGTCGCTGGTTCAATATCTGTTTGCCGCTGCGATCATCGCGCGCCACGGTCAGGTCCGGGCTGCTCCATTGGCGAAACGGATCGCTGCCATGGAACAGCACGGCGCCGACCGTGAACGCATTGCCCTGCCCCCAGTTCTTGCGCAGGCGCACGTCGGTGCCGTACGTGCGGAACGCTTCGTCCTGCAGCGTGGTGCTGGCCGGCGGCAACTGGCCCGGCAGTTGCGCCTTGGCCGCGCGGCTGACCAGGTCCTGATAGGTGAACCAGAGCTTGGCTTCCAGCGACCAGTGATGGCCGAAGTCATGCGTGTGGCCGAGCACGAGCTGGTCGCGATTGGCCCAGTCGCGGTTGTACGGCGTGGTGACAGTGCGCGGATCGCGCTGCCACAGCGTGTAGCTCAAGCGTCCCGGATCGCCGGACACGGCGCTGATGGCATGGAAATCCAGCCACCATTGCTGATGCTCATCCGGCTTGTAGGCCAGGTACAGATCGGCCTGCCGGTTCTGCGAGCCGTCGTTGGCGCGCGTGCCGTCGCTATGCACGTAACCGGCATCGGCGCGGAACGCCCAGGCGCCCTGGTTGCGTTCGATCACGTTGTAGCTGGAAAACAGACCGCGCTGGCCGACCACGTTTTCGGTGCTGACAGTAAGCGGCGTGCCCGGCGCGGGACGCTTGGATACCAGGTTGATCACCGGCGCCGGCTCGGGCCCGTACAGCAGGCTGGAGCCGCCGCGGATAAGCTGCACCTGCGACAGGCTTTGCGTCAGCGGAAACGCGTACAAGGTGGGAAAGCCGATCCAGTCGCCTTCCATCGGAATGCCGTCCTGCATCACCAGCACGTATTCCGCTTCCTGCGGATTGCCGATGCCGCGGTAGCTGAGATTGAACTGCGTGGGCGTGGGCTGCTCGGAGACCAGCACGCCCGGCGTGCGCGCCAGCGTCTGGTTGAGGTTGTTGCCGATCACCGTGGGCTGGTTTTCCAGGTGCGTCACCGTGGTTTTCTTGGTCACGGTGATCTTGGGGCCATCCACCTCCGGCATCTGGTACTGGAGCTTGGCCTTGAGGTATTTGCGCCAGTCCTCGCCGTGCACGTTCACCGCTGGCAGGTTGGTGGGCTTGCGGTTGTGGGCATTTTGATCGTCGTCTTGCGCCCAGGCGGAAAGAGAGATCAGCGAAAGCAACACGGCAAACGGCAACGCGGCGCGGCGCAAGGGCAACATGCGACATCCAGTCAACGACGGGTAGCCGCCTCTTATCGCGCATGTGGCTGCGCTTGGCTATATGCCATCGGTTTACCCTTTGGGTTGCATGTCTCTGGCGTTACAGTGCCATGACCGCTCCCTCTCTCCACTGGAGAGAGAGTTGAGGTGAGGGGCCAACCTCGTGAGAAGTCGCGCAACCACATGGACGTCATTGCCGCGCAAGCGGCAATCCATGTTTGATTTCCGTGCAGGATGAAAATGGATTCCCGCTGTCGCGGGGATGACGGCGTTGAACGTTACGCGACCAGCACGCCCTATCACCCAGCCCTCTCCCGGGAGGCGAGAGGGAGAAAACCACACTCCCCCGCAAGAGATACCGCCCCGTGCATCTGCGTCGCCTTGCTTTGCTTTCCCTTGGACTGTCCACGGCATTCGCTGCCCACGCCACCGTCGACTCCTCCCTCTTCCAGGACCTGCACTGGCGCCTGATCGGCCCCTTCCGCGGCGGCCGCGTGCTGGCGGTCAGCGGCATTCCCGGTGACGACCGGCATTTCTATTTCGGCGCCGTGGATGGCGGTGTGTGGAAGACCAACGACGCTGGCCGCACCTGGCAGCCGATCTTCGACGATCAGCATGTCGGCTCGATTGGTGCGCTGGCGATTGCGCCCTCGCGGCCGGACACGATCTATGTCGGCAGCGGCGAAGCGGACATGCGCTCGGATATCGCGCATGGCAACGGCATGTACAAATCCACCGACGGCGGCAAGCATTGGAGCCACATCGGCCTGGAAGACAGCCGGCAGATCGGGCGCATCCTGGTCGATCCGCGCAATCCGGACGTGGTGTACGTCGCTGCGCTCGGCCATGCCTACGGCCCGAATGCGGAGCGCGGCGTATTCCGCTCCACCGACGGTGGCCAGCATTGGGACAAAGTGCTGTTCAAGGACAACGACACCGGCGCGATCGACATGGCGTTCAAGCCGGACGATCCGAACACGATCTACGCCGCGCTATGGCAGACGCGCCGGCCACCGTGGAGCGTGTATCCGCCCTCGAACGGGCCCGGCAGCGGCTTCTACGTATCGCATGACGGCGGCTCGCATTGGACGCAAGTGCAAGGCAACGGTTTTGCGGCGCATCCCGGGCGCATCGGTGTGGCCACCGCGCTGAGCGAACCGAATCGCGTTTACGCCTTGGTGGATGCTGCCGACGGCGAAGGCGGTCTTTATCGCTCCGACGATGGCGGCGCGCATTGGAAACACATCACCGACGACCAGCGCATCTGGCAGCGTGGCTGGTATTTCAATCGCCTCACGGTCGATCCCAAAAATGCGGATCGCATCTATGTGATGAACACCATCGTGCTGCGCTCGGATGATGGCGGCAAAACGTTCATCGCGCTGAAAGGCGATCCCACCGGCGACGATTTCCACGAGATGTGGATCGACCCGACCAATTCAAACCGGCAGGTTCTGGGCGTGGACCAGGGCACGCTGATAACACTCAACGGTGGCGCGACCTGGAGCAGTTGGTACAACCAGCCGACGGCGCAGATCTATCACGTCAGCACCGACAACCGTTTCCCGTATTGGGTGTATGGCGCGCAGCAGGACTCCGGCGCGGTAGCGCTGCCCAGTCGCGGCGGCAGCAGCGACGGCATCACCATGCAGCAGTTCCACGAAATCACGCCCGGCGGCGAAAGCGACATGATCGCCCCCGATCCAGACGATCACGACATCGTCTACGGCGGTCGCGTGGACAAGCTCGACATGCGCACCGAGCAAGTACGCAGCATCGATCCCACATTGGCCTATCCCGCTGCGCACTACCGCGCGGCATGGACGCTGCCGCTGCAGTTTTCCAAGCGCGATCACAAGGTGCTGTATTTCGCGAACCAGCGCCTGTTCCGCACCGCCGATGGCGGCGAGCACTGGGCACCGATCAGCCCCGACCTCGCACGCCCCGACGCGGGCGTGCCGTCCAATCTCGACGCTGCCACGGCCGCGGACGACAACCATATCGACAAGGCGCGCGGTGTGATCTACACCATCGCGCCTTCGCCGCTCGATGCAAAGGCCTTGTGGGTCGGTACCGACGACGGCCTGGTGTGGCGCACGAACGACGAAGGCGCGCATTGGAGCAACATCACGCCGACTGCGTTGACGCCGTGGTCGAAAGTCGGCGGCATCGAACCTTCGCACTTCAGCGCGGACGTGGCGTATATCTCCGTCGATCGCCATCGCCTTGACGACGATGCGCCGTACATCTATCGCACCACCGATGGCGGCAAGAGCTGGACCCGCATCGACAACGGCATTCCTGCAGACAGTTTCGTCAACGTGGTGCGCGAAGATCCGGTGCGCAAAGGCTTGCTCTACGCCGGCACCGAGAAAGGCATGTACGTCTCGTTCGACGACGGCGCGCATTGGCAGGCGCTGCAGCAGAACCTGCCATCAACATCCGTGCGCGATATCGACGTGCACCAGGATGACCTGGTGATCGCCACGCATGGCCGCGGCTTCTGGATCATGGACAACGTGACAGCGTTGCGCCAGATGGACAATGCAAGCAGCAAGGCCGTAACGCTGTTCAAACCTGCGGATGCGTACCGCGTGCGCCGCCCGCTGTTCACCGGCACCCCGATGCCGAAGGATGAACCGTTGGCGGCCAATCCGCCTGAAGGCGCGACGATCGACTACGCGCTGCCCGACCATGTGAAGGGCCCGGTCACGCTGACCATCTACGACGCGCAGCACAACAAGGTGCATAGCTTCAGCAGCGACGGCAAACCGCCGATGCTCGATCCGGCCAAGCTCGAATACGCGCCGGAGTGGGTACACATTCCCACGGCCCTGCTCACCACGTCCGGCATGCACCGCTTCGTATGGAACCTGCATTACGCCTCCAAAGGCGAAGCCCAGTCGCGCAGGCGTGCAAAGGACGGCGTGTGGGCGCCGCCTGGCAATTACACCGTGGAGTTGACCGTCAACGGCCGCAGTTACAAGCAGCCGCTGGTGGTGAAACCCGATCCGCGCGTTACCGTGTCGGTAGCGGCCATGCAGCGCGAATTTGAGCTGGCCGGCAAAGTGGAAGCGGCTTCCGCGCAAGCCTCCAAGGCCGGCGCCGAGGCGAAGCAGTTGCTGCAGTCGTTGGATGATCATCAGGCTCACGCCAGCGGCGCGTTGCATGATCAAATTGCGTCGTTGATTGCGCAGGTTTCGGATGTCTCCGGCATGCCGCTGCACGCCGATCCACGCAACACGATAGGCTCATCGCCACGTCGCACCGACAGCTTGCGCGCGTTGTCCGAAAATCTGGCGAAACTGCTGAGCGCGGTGGATGACGCCGATGCCGATCCGAGCACGGATGCACAGGCCTCGTATGCAACGCTTACGCAAATGCTGACGAGCACGCTGGATGAGTGGCAGAAGTTGAAGCAGCACGATGTGGCTGCGCTCAACGACAAGCTGAAAGCGGCGGGGCAGAAGGCGATCACATTGCCATGATGGCCCTGTAGGTTGGACTGAGCACCGGATCAAGTCCGGGGCTCTACCCAACGCGAGGAACAAGGTTAACGCGCCGCCAGGCGCGCCTGCACTTCCGCGTAAATCCTTGCACGCTTGGCGGAGAACCAGCCCAGCACTCCCGTTACCGGCATCGGCTGCAAGCCGGCAAGGCGCGCATGCGCCACGCGCAGCAGGTGGGCGCTGTGGAAATCCGAAAACGCATCGGCAAGCACGGGTATGCGAAACGGCGCTTCCACGTATTCGTCCATCACCGTGCCGAGCACGGCGGCGGCGCGCCGCGCGATATCCATGTTGGCACGCGTCACATGCATATCGCCCTGCGGCACCAGATAGGCCGCTTCGATCGCCTCGGCAAGCTGATGAAACTCCGTGGCATGCAGCGGCCGGCAATAAATCGGCGTCTTGGCGCGCTTGAGCAGCCAGGCCTGATCCCTGCGCGCCAGCGCAGCGGAGTTGTTGATGGCGATGTCCAGCGCGTCGCTGTAGCTGTAGCCGTATTCGCCCATCAGTTCGATGGCCAGCTCCTCGCGCACCATCGGCTCATTGCGGCGCGCGCCGTCGCGCCCGTACCAGCGGATGTATTCGGGCGTCACCTGGGCAAAGCTGCCGCGCGGCGGGCGATTCAACAACCGCTCCTCTGCTTCGCTTTGCAGATGCGGATGCACGGCCCGCATGCCGGACGCGCGCGCGGCAAGCACGCGATCCATCAGCACTTCCGCCGTGACCAGATCGTTGTGGTAGTCGCCGAACAGGCTGTCGTCGTCGACATTGGCGAAATAGACGAAGCGGATATGCCGAACCACGCGCGCAGCGCGACGCGCCCGCTTGGCCGGATCGTTGAGACGCCGCTTCCACGCGCGTCCGTCCTGCACAGAAACATGCGCAGAAGGAAGATCGTTGAGCAGCTTGCCTATTTCGCGGTCAGACACTACAGCCGTATCCACGCTATCGCCATCAAATGGCCGCTTAGAAACATCCGATTCACACACACCGGCACCCTCGAACTGCAAGTGCGCGACGACCTTCGTCGTTGCGCGACACCATGGAAGATCGAACACCTGTCGTTTGCGTCCTCGGCGACGCGATGTAACCGTTTGCCCACCAAAGGCCGCACGCGACCCGAGCGCGCAGAAGCTCACGCTCCTGCCCGCTGCGGACAGACTGCGAATACCTTCGCGGTGAACGGATCGGCCGGTGGGGAAACCGGCAAATGCCTCAAACTCCTTGCGCCAGGAACAGTCCGGATCGTCTGGCACGTGCAGATACAACGTGCGAGATCCGCAAGCATCGAAAACCGTCGTGAAATCCAGCGCAAATGCCGAGGAACATCGCTTTGCGGGACCGCACGCATCATGTGCTGCACCGTAGGTACGGACAGCAGGCACACACGCCCTGGGAAGCGCGCATTATAACGAGAACTACGTCACAAACGTTAAATCCGTGACCTCTGGCCCATGCTTTTTCATACGCATACGCATGCATACGTATGCATGGACAGGTCCTACGCTGACGGCGGCCCTTTCAGCTCGATCATGTTGCCTTGCGGATCAAACAGATAAATGGAAGGGCCTTCGCCCTTGGCGCCGTAGCGGATGCCGATCTCGCCCATGCGCACGCCGTGCGCCTTCAGGTGCGCCACGATGGCCGCTTCGTCGTAGTCGGCCACGCTCAGGCACAGGTGATCCAGGTTGTGCCCTTCCGTGTCCGGCCCCTTGCCACCCTGGCGGCCGAGCTTGCCGTCGATGCTGACCAGGTCGATAAGCGAGGTGCCCGCGCGCAGCTGGATCAGGCCCAGCTCTTCCTGGCTGCGCTCCACCGCGCAGCCGAGCACGTTGCAATAGAACGCCTGCATCAGGGGCACGTCGTAGACGCGCAGCACGATGTGGTCGAGGTGTTCGAGGCGGAAAGGCGGCTTGTTCATGTTTTTTACGATCGCCGATGATCACTCCCCTCACCAGCGGGGCGGGGGCGTTATACTGCGCTCCTTGATGTACACGGTGGGAGAAGCGGGCAAACACCCGCTGCCGAAGGCGCAACGCCCGTAATCGCTCAGGCTCCATACCGCCGTATACCCAAGACTCTGGAGAGACCGGTTCAATCCGGCGCCGAAGGGGCACGAAGCGCAAGCTTCCAAACTCTCAGGCAAAAGGACAGAGGGGCGCCCCGCGTGCGGCCTGCACGTTTTCTTCGGACGCCCTTGCCCATGAGCCAGACTACTTCCCCTTCCCTGCGCGAACTCGAGCACCACAACGCTTTCATCGAGCGCCACATCGGCCCCAACGATGCCGAAATCGCGCAGATGCTGCGCGTGATCGGCTACGACTCGCTGGAAGCGATGACCGATGCGATCGTGCCCGGCCAGATCAAATCGCAGCAGCCGCTGGCGCTGCCCGAAAGCATCACCGAAGAAGAAGCGCTGGCGAAGATCCGCACCATCGCGCGCAAGAACAAGGTGTTCAAGAATTTCATCGGCCAGGGTTACTACGGCACGCTCACGCCGAACGTCATCCTGCGCAACATCCTGGAAAATCCCGCGTGGTACACGGCGTACACGCCCTATCAGGCAGAAATCTCGCAAGGCCGCATGGAAGCGCTGATCAACTTCCAGACCATGGTCGCCGATTTGACCGGCATGGATATCTCCAACGCCTCGCTGCTGGATGAAGCCACCGCTGCGGGCGAAGCGATGACGCTGGCCAAGCGCTCGGCCAAATCCAAGTCCAACGTGTTCTTCGTCGCCAACGACGTGCATCCGCAAACGCTGGAAGTGCTGCACACGCGCGCCGACGGCATCGGCATCGAAGTGCGCGTGGGTGAACCGGCCGAAGCGTCCAGCGTCGACAGCTTCGGCGTGCTGCTGCAATACCCGAACACCTATGGCCAGATCTGCGACTATCGCGCGGTCGCCGATGCGGTGCATGCGCGCGGCGGCATCGTCGCCGTGGCCACCGATCTGCTTGCGCTGACGCTGATCGCCTCGCCCGGTTCCTGGGGCGCGGACATCGTGGTCGGCAACAGCCAGCGCTTCGGCGTGCCGTTCGGCTTCGGCGGTCCGCATGCCGGGTACCTGGCCTGCCGCGATGCGTACAAGCGTTCCATGCCGGGCCGCCTGATCGGCGTGTCAGTGGACGCGGAAGGCAAGCCGGCTTATCGCCTTACCTTGCAGACGCGCGAACAGCACATTCGCCGCGAGAAAGCCACCTCCAACATCTGCACCGCGCAGGTATTGTTGGCGGTGATGGCGAGCATGTATGCGGTGTACCACGGCCCGGATGGCCTGCAGCGCATCGCGCGCCGCACGCATCGTTTTGCCGCCATCCTGGCTGCTGCGCTGCGCCGCGCCGGCATGACGGTGGGTACGGATTTCTTCGACACGCTGCACATCACCAATGTCGACGCCGATGCGATCCACGCCAGGGCGGTGACACAGGGCCTCAACCTGCGCCAGATCCATGGCCAGAGCGTAGGCATCAGCCTGGATGAAACCACCACGCGCGCCGACGTGTTCGCGCTGGCCAAGTTGTTCGGCGCCGAGATCGTCGACATCGACGAAGCGGACGCCAACACCCCGGACGAACTGCCGGCCGCCCTGCTGCGCAAGGAAGCGTTCCTGCAGCATCCGGTGTTCAACACGCATCACAGCGAGCACGAACTGCTGCGCTACATGCGCTCGCTGGCCGACAAGGACCTGGCGATGGATCGCACCATGATCCCGCTCGGTAGCTGCACCATGAAGCTCAACGCCACCGCCGAAATGATTCCGGTGACGTGGCCGGAATTCGGCAGCATCCATCCGCTCGCGCCCGCCGACCAGACGCAAGGCTACAAGCAGCTGATCGAAGAACTGGAAGCGATGCTGGTGGAGTGCACCGGTTACGATGCGGTGAGCCTGCAGCCGAACTCCGGCGCGCAGGGCGAATACGCCGGCCTGCTCGCCATTCGCGCGTATCACCGCTCGCGTGGCGAAGAGAAGCGCGACATCTGCCTGATCCCCGAATCCGCGCACGGCACCAATCCGGCTTCCGCGCAGATGTGCGGCATGACGGTGGTGGTCACCAAGTGCGACGCCAACGGCAACGTCGATATCGACGATATTCGCGCGAAGGCCGAGAAGTATTCCGATCGCCTCGCCGCGCTGATGATCACCTACCCTTCCACCCACGGCGTGTTCGAGGAAGACGTGGTGCGCATCTGCGAGATCGTGCACCAGCACGGCGGCCAGGTGTACACCGACGGCGCGAACATGAATGCGCTGGTGGGCGTGGCCAAGCCCGGCAAGTGGGGCTCGGACGTTTCACATCTGAATCTGCACAAGACGTTCTGCATTCCGCACGGCGGTGGTGGCCCGGGTGTGGGGCCGTGTGCGGTGAAGTCGCATCTCGCTCCGTTCCTGCCCAGGGAGCTCGGCGGTGAAGGCAAGGTCGGCATGGTCAGCGCCGCCAGCTTCGGCAGCGCCAGCATCCTTCCGATCTCCTGGATGTACATCGCGCTGATGGGTCGCGAAGGCTTGCGCAAGGCCACGCAGGTGGCGCTGCTCAATGCCAACTACATCGCCAAGCGCTTGGCGTCGCATTACGAAACGCTTTACACCGGCCGCAACGGACTGGTGGCGCACGAGTGCATTCTCGACCTGCGCCCGCTCAAGGACAGCACTGGCATCAGCGCCGAAGACGTGGCCAAGCGCCTGATCGACTTCGGCTTCCACGCACCGACGCTGAGCTTCCCGGTGCCCGGCACGCTGATGGTGGAACCGACCGAAAGCGAATCGCAGCACGAACTCGATCGCTTCGTCGACGCGATGATCCAGATCCGCGACGAAATCCGTGCGATCGAAGACGGCCGCCTGGACCGCGAAGACAATCCGCTTAAGAACGCGCCGCACACCGCCACCATGGTGACCGGCACCGAATGGACGCACGCCTACCCGCGCGAACTGGCTGCCTTCCCGCTGCCCAGCTTGAAGTTGCAGAAGTATTGGTCGCCGGTCGCGCGCGTTGATAACGTGTACGGCGACAAGAACGTGATGTGCGCATGCATTCCGGTGGATGCATACAAGGAAGAAGCCGAGGTGTAATGGCTTCCGCATCGCGATAACAAAAGCCCCGCTTCGTGCGGGGCTTTTTGTAGGTTTGGTTAGTGCCAATGGCGCTAACTCCAGCGCACTCACCAATAGACTGATCATTACCAAGACCTGCTTTAAGCCCTCGCCGCTTCGACGCCTCGTGGTATAGCGGCGCTGTAGAAGCTTGGCCTGCTAACGATCCCTTAGCGGTAAACGTTCAGGCTTGTAACCGGCATGGCGCCATGAGCTCTTGAAGCCATTTCTTTGGGTTATCTTTCTTTACTCCGGGCTTCCTGCCCTCCGCCCTTCGGGCCAGCTTGCGCTGTTCGCCCGCGCTCCAGACGCGGACGTGGGCCAGCAAAGAAAGGTGACTCGGCCTTCAGGCCGAAAAAGAAGTCGCAACTTCGCGAAATACATCAACCATGCCCCACGTCCGGCAAGCATGCGAATCTGCCATAAGAGTTAGTGCAGCGTAACTCAACCTACACGGCGACATCCGTTTGCAACGGCACCGGACAATGCAAACTTGCGCAGATCACGCGCAGCAGTTCGCGCTCGGTCGGCGTGACCACGCCATCGGCACGAATGGCCGCCAGCAAGCTCTGAATGACGATGTCCTTGGCCGCAGGCATCAGGCCGTCCAGATCGTCCAGTGCGCGATCGAACGACGTTTGCCAGTCCAACGGCAAGGTCTGCCAGCTGGCAGCGGCGCCTGGAAATGCCTGATTCATCGCCAGCAACCATGCACGCCGTGCGGCGCCGTCATCATCGGCGCCATGGGCTGCCACGACTGCGCATACGAGCGCCACGCTGTCGCGGCACGCCGGCAGCTTCTTCTGGCCATCGATGGGGGCACGCCTGGGTGTGAGCGCCTCCAGCAGATACATGCGCTGCAGCCGCACCAGGCAGTAGTCGTCGAGGCTGGCCAGTGAATCCATGCTGACGAGGGCGTCCTGTGTCTCCAGCAAGGTCTGCAAACGTCCCTGCGGCAATTGCTTGAGCGACGGAAAAGCGAGCGCCACCAGCGCCATGCGCGAAGAAGATGGCCATGCCTGCTTATCCACTGCAAGCTTGCCCGCATTGAACGCCACGTCGTCGCCGAAGGCATTGGCGATCAGGCGCTTTTGTTTGGACTGCAACTCGTCGCGTTCCGACATGGCCAACGCCAACGCCAGGACAAGCGCGGATTCGGGCTGCCTGGCAGCTTCGGTCAGATGGGCTGGAATGCCTTGCTGCACGACCGCGGCACGGTGCAAGGCCTGCTCCTTCGGCTCGACCGCTTGCGGTGCCGCGGCAGGCTGGGCCGCGAGCACGGCAGCGCCGACCTGGCCTGGCCATTCCAGGGGCGGCAGCACCTTCGTATCGCTCTCGGTTTGCGCATTCGCATTATCCGGTACGACTACGCGCATCTGCGTTTCAAGCTGCGCCAGCTCGTGCTCGCGAAACCATGGTTCCAGCGTGCGAATGCGCGCCAGCAACGGCGGATGCGTCGCGAACCATGCGCTGGAGTCGTCGACGTCGCCGAACATCATGTGCGCCACTTCGTGACGGCTTGCCGTTTGCAGTCGCGAGCCATTTTCCAAGACGGCAATTTTCTTCAGCGCGCCGGCAATGCCGCGCGTCTGGCGAGTGAACTGCACGGCGCATGCATCCGCGAGTTCTTCGCGCGAGCGCGCCACCGCTGCCTGGATCAAGCGGCCAAAAAAAAGGCCGATCGAACCGATCACCAGCAACATGACGCCGAACATCAGGAAGATGCCGCCCTTGCGATCGCGGCTGTCGTCGTCGCTGAACCACGCAAGCTGACGGCCTATGACGGACAACGCCATGATGCCGAACAGCAGCCCCATCAGGCGGATGTTTAGCCGCATGTCGCCATTCAACACGTGGCTGAATTCATGCGCGATCACGCCCTGCAACTCGTCACGCGTCAGATGATCCAGGCAACCCTGCGTAACGCAAACGGCAGCGTCGGATGGCGAATAACCTGCGGCGAACGCATTGATGCCGGGTTCGTTGGCCAGGAAATAGATATCCGGCACGGGCACGCCTGAAGCGATCGCAACTTCTTCGATCACGTTGCGCAACTGGCGCAACTTTGGATCAGGCGTATCGGGTGGCACCGGTTCGCCGCCGACCCCTTCGGCTACCGCTTTGCCGCCGTCCGAAAGGCTGCTGATGCGATACCACGCACAACCCGCGATAAGGCCGAGCACGGCGATGCTGCTGATCGCAAGCACCGATGATGTATGCAGTGCCGGCCCTTTGCGGAAAGGCGAAACATACCCATAGATCAGCAGCGCCATCATGTCCACCGCGAACACGATGGCGAACACTGCGGCGATGAACAACAGCACCAATACGCGGGTGCTGCCGCGCACACGGGCCTGTTCGGCAAAGAAATCCATTCTGCCCCCGAAGCGTCAGCGACGAAGCGCGCTGGCCATCAAGTAAACGAGACCTTGGGCACTTCGCGCACCGTGGCGTCTTCGATCTGCAACGACTGCGCCGGCGCAAAACTGAAACTGTTGGCGACGAAGGAGGCGGGAAACACTTCGCGGCGATTGTTGTACGTCATCACCGCGTCGTTGTATGCCTGTCGCGCGAAGGCGACGCGGTTTTCCGTGGAGGTGAGTTCCTCGGAAAGCTGCATCATGGTCTGGTTGGCCTTGAGATCGGGATAGGCTTCGCTGAGTGCGAACAAGCGTCCCAGGCTGTGGTTGAGACCGTCTTGCGTGGCGGCCAACTGATCCATCGCGCCAGGATCGCCAGGATTGCGCTTGGCATCTGCCAAGCCTTTGACGGCAGCGTTGCGCGCCTGGATCACCGCTTCCAAGGTACCGCGCTCGTGCGCGAGATAGGCCTTGGCCGTTTCCACCAGGTTGGGTATCAGATCGTGGCGGCGCGTGAGTTGCACATCGATCTGCGCAAACGCGTTCTTGTAACTGTTACGCGCGGTGACCAGGCCGTTGTACAGCGAGACAACGTACACGACGACCACGACGATCAACGCCAAAAAGACGAACAAGCCCATCATTATTCCCCCTGCGGCGTGCTGCACGCCGTTACTTGGTCAATCCCAGTTGTGACTGCGTTCAACCTGGGCGGAGCGTAGCACGAACGTGGCGTGGCCTATTTGCATCAACAGGCGATGTTTTCCAGGCGGGCGTCAACTTCACGCAAGCGAGCTTGTGCATGGCGGTGCTGCAAAAAAAAGCGAGGTGATATTGCGCAGATCGCTATTGAGTAGCCATCTTTCAACCAGGAGCTAAAAAAACCGAATTGTCATTCCGGCGAAGGCCGGAATCCATGCTCCGTGCTGGCGATGGATCCCGGGCCTCCGCCCACTGCCGTCAGGACTCTCTGCAGGCCTTGCAGGATGACTAAACGTCCGTCATTCCAGCGAAAGCAGGGGATCGAGCGACTTACAAAGCGTAAAAGACACTGGATTCCAGCTTTCGCTGGAATGACGAATCGGCAGCGTCGAATTTGCAGAAAAAATTTCGCATCCGGGCACGTGTCGAGACCTCCTTTTAGCTATCTACATTTCCCCGGACAACAGTGGACTTTCGCCGGAATGGCCACGGGGGCGATCTGAAAGATCCGCACAGCGCAGATCGCCTCTCTGGCCCGCTCCAGCCATTGACATCCAAACCATAATGCGAATAATTCGCATTTGTTATCTTAATACTTTTCCTAGGGGTCCATTTCATGGGTCAGCCGCGTATCCACCGCGCTGCGTTGCTTCTTGCCACCTTTGCCAGCGGCATGCTCGGCGTCGGGCTTTCTTCCACGGTCAGCGCGGAAGAAAGCCAGTTCGGCTACGTCTACACCACCGACCTGCTGCCCAAGGGCGCAATGGAAGTGGAGCAATGGGCCACCTGGCGCCATCAGAAAGTGGCCGGCACATTCGACCAGCTCGATGGCCGCACCGAGTTCGAGTACGGCCTGGCGGACAACCTGCAGGTGGCGATGTATCTCAACTACACCTGGGCGCAGGCGTATCGGAACGGTCCTTATGGTGTCACCACGCCGCCCGAACCGCTCTCCTACGACAACCCCGATCCCTATAGCCACTACCAGGCATCGCGCTTCGTCGGCGTATCGGGCGAAGTGATCTATCGCATCTTCAGCCCGTACACCGACAAGATCGGCATGGCCGTGTACGTGGAGCCGACCATCGGTGCGGCGTTTCGCGAACTGGAAGCCAAGCTGATCCTGCAGAAGAACTTCTTCGACGATCGCCTCGTCACCGCGTTCAATGCCACCTACGCGCCGGAGTGGCGCAATCAGAATGTCGACGACGTGCCCGGCAAGAAAGCCTGGAACTACGAAGTGGATGCGAACCTCGGCTTCGCCGCGTCGTATCGGTTCCGGCCGAACTGGTCTGTTGGCGTCGAGTTCGAAAACGAGCACGAATACAACAGCTACAATTTCACGCGCGAATCCAACAGCGGTTACTACTTTGGGCCCACCATCCATTACGGCGGCAAGCGTTTCTTCATCACGGCGACGTTCCTGGAACAATTGCCGTGGGCGAGCACGCACTCCGATACGGTGCCGGGCGCGCTGGTGGGTGGTCGCGTCTTCGACAACGACTTCGAAAAATATCGCCTGCGCATCAAGGGCGGCTTCTACTTCTGAGGAGGGAACATGCAATCCCGTCTCCTGTTGATTCCCGTGGCGGCCCTGGTGGTCGCCGCGCCTGTTCGCGCCACCGTGTATCTCAGCGTGGAACAGGCGCAGGCGTTGATGTTTCCAGGCGCTACCTTCACGTCTGTGCCGGTCACGCTGACGCCGGAGCAGATGAAGGCGATCGAAAAGGATAGCGACGTCAACGTACTCAGTCCGCAACTCAAAGTCTGGAAGAGTTCCACGGGTGGCTGGTTCATCGCCGACCAGGTGGTGGGCAAGCACGATTTCATTCCGTTCGCCGTTGCATTGGACGAACACGGCGCCGTGAAAGATGTAGAGATTCTCGAATACCGCGAAACCTATGGCGACCAGGTGCGCAATGCGAACTGGCGCGCGCAGTTCACCGGCAAGACGCACGGCGCGCCACTTAAAGTGGGTGACGACATCAAGAACATCTCCGGCGCCACGCTTTCCAGCCGGCACATCACCGATGGCGTGAAGCGCCTGCTGTCCACCTATGCCCTCGTGCTCGCCCAGCAGCACGCTTGAACGCGCGCGGCCGTTGCTGGGCACCACGGTCGCGATCCGTGTGGAAGCGGACGATGCGGCCGCGGGCCATCGCGCCATCGATGCGGCGTTCGCCGTGGTGGCGCGCGTACACAGCCTGATGAGTTTTCACGAAGCGCAGAGCGATCTCTCGCGCATTCACCGCGCGCCGTCTGGCACGCGTGTCGAAGTCGACCCACAAACGGCCGACGTGCTGCGCAGCGCCCTCGCCTTCTCCGCGTGGAGTGATGGTGCGTTCGATATCACCATCGCCGGGCAGTTGGTAGCGCAGGGCTTGTTGCCAGCACCTCCATCGTCCGCCGCGCTGAATGCGGATGCATGCTGGCGCGATATCGTGCTGGACGACGAATGCGGCGTGGTATTGCAGCGGCCGCTATGGATGGATCTGGGCGGCATCGCAAAAGGTTATGCGGTGGATTGCGCCATTGCATGCCTGCGTATGCAAGGCATGCGCAACGCCTGCGTCAACGCGGGCGGCGATCTGCGCATGTTGGGTGAAGGCCCGCATCGCATCGCCATCGATACGGGCGAGCATTCGCTGGCCGCGCAGCCGGTGTTGGAAATCGGCGAGGCCGCAGTGGCAACCAGCACCAGCCGTGCTTATGCGAATGAAGGCCGCAGCGCACACGTGCACGGCCGAACACGAACAGGCATCGGCACGCAGGCATGTGTCAGCGTGGTCGCCGAAACATGCATGCACGCCGATGCCCTGACGAAAATCGTGCTTGCCTGCGATGTGGACAGCGTCCTGTTGCTGCAGCGGCTGAATGCAACCGCCTACGTACACGATGCGCACAATCAATGGTCGGTGCTGGGAGCAGCGGCATGATCACACGCACGCTGCCCACCCGCGGCGTGGTCGGCCACCACCCCACGCCGCTGCGCCTGTCGCGGCGCAGGCGCTACACCGTCTACGGCATCGGCAGCGCACTGTGGCTCACTGGCGCGCTATGGCTGCTGTTTCACTATTTCCTGCAGAGCAAGGGCGAATTCGGCGCTACGGAAAATCCACTCGAACCGTGGTGGTTGCGCTTGCATGGAATCATGGCGTTTGCCTCGATATGGACGTTTGGCCTGGTGTGGGGCGTGCATATCGTCGCGGGCTGGCGCACGCATCGTCATCGCCGTTCCGGCGGCATTACCGTGGCGATCCTTGGCTGGCTCGTCGCAAGCGGCTATCTGCTGTATTACCTCGTCGACGATCAATGGCGAAACGTAGCTGCCTGGGCGCACTGGACAGTGGGGCTCGCATTGCCGATTGCATTCGTCCTGCACATGACGCGCGGCAGGCAGCGCGCGCGTCATCGCCGTATGCCAAGTACGTAAAGCGCAGGCTGGGGATGCTCATCCCAGCCTGCCCGTTCAACTGCGACTTGCCGGTGCGCCGGGCGGTGGATCGCGTCCATCGTGGGCCTTGCTCGCTATCGTGCTCCCGGCGAGGCGAGCCTTGCGCGTCGCCACCTGCCGTTCCCGATTCAGATGCGTACCGCCAGCCTGGTAGCTGCTGCCTGTGTTAGGCGTGGACAGCCGTGCTTCGTCGTCCGCCTCTTCAAAACCATGATGCGGCCAGGCCTGCCCTGTACCGCTGACGCCACCGGCGTGCCCTTCTTTGCGTAGCGCCTGGGAAACGCTGCGCGGCTCTACGCCGCCGTTACTGTCTTGCGCACTGCTGTGCTTGTCCGATGGGCGATATTCAGCCATCTCGTCTCCTCCTATCGCATGAGCGAGACGCAAAGCTTGAACGCAAGCGGATCAGCGCAGCGTGGATTTTGGGTCTACTGCCGCATATCGAATCGCTGGCACGGTGGATGCGGTTGCTTGCGTGCCATCTTCAGCAACATGACAAAGGAGCAAGCCCATCATGGCCAGCGACGTGCTCAGACGCATGTCCTTTCCCGTGCAGTCAGTGCGAAAGATGCCTCTCCCACCTTGCACACGCTACTACGCGCTACCCGGGCCAGGTAGTGCCGCTGGCGGATCGCACGGCAGGTGACGCCAGCTCGTAGCAGTTTCGGCCATTGCTCTTGGCGCGATACAGCGCACGATCGGCTTCGTCCAGCAAGGCCATTGGATCCCGCGGCGTATGCGCTGACTGCGTGGTAATGCCCACGCTTACTGAGACGCGCCCCAGCGGACAGGCGGGATGGGCAATCTGCAATCGCTCGATGGTATCGATCAACCTGCGCGCCACGTCCTGCGCGACTTCGCTGTCGGCATCGAACAGCACGATGGCGAATTCCTCGCCACCGTAGCGCGCGACCAGATCATGCGCGCGCACGCGGCTTCGGCTCAACGCTTCGGCCACCTGGACAAGGCATCCATCGCCGGCGACGTGGCCGAGGCTGTCGTTGAATTGCTTGAAGTAGTCGATGTCGATCATCAGCAGCGAGCAATAACTTCCCGTTGCATGCCCTTCTTCAAGCGCTTCCCGCAGACGCGTATCGAGTGTGACGCGATTGGCAATGCCGGTGAGCGGATCGCGGCCGACTTGCTGCTCGAGGCGCCAGGCGCTCAGATTGACGGCGCGTTGGCTGTCCATGTTGCGACTCTGGATGAACGCCACGCGCAGACCGTAGAACAGCACCGCCGACGCTCCTACCAGCAAGCTTGGAATGAAATTGATGCGTGACGTGCTGATGGCAAGCATCACCACCATCATCGACAGCAGGATCGGCGCAAACGAAGCGACGGTTTGCGAGACCGGCAGCGACGGATGATGCGCGCGCAACCAGCGCGGCGGTTGGCGTATGGCGACCAGCGCCAGCAGCGCATGCGGCATGTCGATGAGCGAGCCGGCCCACCATGGCAAGCCATGCATTTCCAGGCGGTTGTAAATCGCGGCCACGATGGCATTGACCAGCAGGTAGGCGCTAGCAGCGTAATAGAAATATCGCCAGCGAAAGCTGCGCGCGCCAAACAGCCGCAGCATGGCCATGGCCGCCAGTGAAAAATCGATCGCATCCGCCTGATAGAGCACCACGTAGATGCTTGATGGATCGGAGGCCAGCGGCCCGCTCAAAAGCCGGGTGAAGAACTCATACACCAGCACCGCGACCATGCACGACAGCACCAGATCCAGCACCGCCACGGTGCGCGGTTCATTCAACGCGAACGAGCGCGTCACCATGAACATGCATGGGATCATGTACATCGCGGAGAGAACGGTCGCCAACGCGGCAAGGTAGCCGCTCTTGTCACCCAGCAGCGTCGCCAGCGTGTTGGTGCTCGCCCACAACACTTGCATCGACACGGCCGTCGCCAGCAGCAACCACGGCAGCCGGATCAACGCCGGGCTGCGCCGGTAGCGCGTCCATAGCGCCCATACGGCCGAGCACTGGACCGCCACCATGATCACCTGCGGCCACACGGCCTCGGCGTGGCCGTTCCACTTCGCCACCAGCAGGTGGGCGGTCAACAGCGAAACGAGTAACCAGGCGACACGCAACGAACGTTCCTCTCAATCAGGATGAAGCAACAACGCGGCGGCTATCGACAAAATGCGTCACGTCGAAGGTGCAGTCCCCACGTTGGGAACCGTTCCTCGCGACGCAATCCCCATCCTGGGACGCCACCATGCCAGCCCCATCCTCTTGCATCACTACGCAGGCAGGCGCTTTGCAGCTAACAAGCAAGTTATAGGCCGCACCGGCGCAACCGTGCGTACCTTCGCACCGGCCGGCGATTAAGTCCATAAAGGACTATCGTCCGTTCGCTGACGGCTCGGTGCGGATGCGCTCCCCAGAGTCAGACGAGGAGCCGAGATTAGTCCCTCGGCTACAAAGGCGGATACAGCGAGTTACCAGGCCACCGCCTGTCCGCGGTAATTGAGAAAGCGCAAACCGCCTTTGCCGGCATTCGCCTCCACCACATCCACCACGCGCGGGATGCTGTCCTCGACTCCCAGCGGGGCCTCGGGGCCGCCCATGTCCGTGCGCACCCAACCTGGATCCATCAACAGGTAAGTACGCGGATCATCGAACTGGCGCGCAGCGTAACTGCGCATCAAGGTGTTCAACGACGCCTTGCTGGCCCGGTAAACCTCCCAGCCGCCTTCGGTATTGTTGGCAACGCTGCCCAACCCGGAAGACATGGCCACGATCGTACCTTTGGGCTGCACCAGATCATGAAGCGCATCGATGCAGCGCATCGGGCTCAAGGCGTTGTTGATCATCACGCTCGCAAACGTTTCGGTACTGATCTTGCCGATCGACACGTCTGGATCGGATGCGATGCCCGCGCTGACGAACAGCACGTCCAACAAGCTTGCATGCAGCCGTTGATGCAAGGCTGTGATTTGCGCCATCTCGTTGATATCGACATGTTCGATCGTCAAGCGGCCATGTGCATCCGCTTGCGCTTGCTCCAGTGCGCGCGATGGATGGCTTCGGATCGTCGCAATCACGTGCCAGCCGCGCGCCAGGTACTCCTTCGCCAGCGCCAATCCCAGCCCGCGCGAGGCGCCCACGATCATCGCTGTACGTGTTTTCGTAGCCATCAGGCTTCACCTCGTCCGTCGGGTGCGAAGAAGGATACGCATCTGCTGTGCTCGATGAGTCAACGCGCGTTGATGCAATCAGCCATTCCCAGGCATCAAACCGAAGCCGCAATGAATTCCCGCAGCCACCGGTGCGCCGGATCGCGATGTGCACGCTCGTGCCACAGCATCGACATCTCGTAACCGGGCACCTCGATCGGGGGCTCGACGATTTTCAGTTCAGGGCTATCGCGGACCAGGCGCGACGGCAACATCGCCACCATGTCGGTGCTCGCCAATACCGACCTTACGAACAGAAAGTGCGGAACAGAGAGGGTCACTTTGCGCGTACGCCCTGCCGCGGCCAGCGCTTCGTCGGTGATACCTAGAAAGCCGCCACCATCCGGCGAAACCATCACATGCTCGAGCTGGCAAAACTGCGCCAAGGTCGGGCGGCGCTTCAGTCGCGGATGATCCGCACGACCGGCCAGCACATAGCGCTCCTTGAAAAGCGTGCGTCGGCGCAAGCCGGGCGGCGAGCCTTCTGTAGTGTGAAAAGCCAGGTCGATCTCTCCCTGCTCTGCCTGTTTCGCGATCCGCAACGGTGCCATTTCGACGATCGCCAACCGTGTACCGGGCGCTTGCCTTCGCAGGCCACTTAGGATCGGCAGCACGATGGTGGATTCGCCATAGTCGGTCGCGGCAATACGCCATGTGTGATTGGCTTCGGCCGGATTGAACGGCTTGGCGGGCGACACCGCTCCCTCCACGGATTCCAACGCCAGACGCAACGGTTCGCGCAGGGCTTCCGCTCTCGCGGTGGGCTGCATGCCACGTGGTCCAGGCAGCAGCAAGGGGTCGCCAAAAAATTCCCTCAGCTTGGCCAGTTGCACACTCACCGCAGGCTGCGAAAAATTCAGGCGCTGTGCCGCGCGAGTCACATTGCGCTCGGTCAGCAATGCATCGAGCGTTACCAGCAGGTTGAGATCCAGGCGTCGCAAATTACTCATGGCAATACCAGTAATTTGAATAATTAATTTCCAATATAGCTTTCCGATCCCTATCTTGCAGCCCATTCCATCCATTGAAGGCGCTGCCATGAACGTGCTTATCGTCTATGCCCATCCGGAACCCAAATCCTTGAACGGCGCACTCAAGGACTTTGCCGTAAAGCGTCTGGAAGCCGCCGGACACGCGGTGCAGGTGTCCGATCTTTACGCCATGCAATGGAAAGCCACGCTTGATGAAAACGATAGTCTGGACGGCAAAACCAGCGAACGCTTCGAGCCTTCGCGCGATTCCAAGCGCGCATTCGAACTCGGCCGACAGAGCGAAGACATCGCGCGCGAACAAGACAAATTGCGCTGGGCCGATGCCGTGATTCTGCAATTTCCACTGTGGTGGTTCTCGCTGCCGGCAATCCTGAAAGGCTGGGTGGAACGCGTCTACGCCTACGGTTTCGCATATGGCGTCGGCGAGCATTCCGACCGGCATTGGGGCGACCGCTACGGGGAAGGAATGCTGGCCGGCAAACGCGCCATGCTGATCGTCACCACCGGCGGCTGGGAATCCCATTACAGCCCACGCGGCATCAACGGCCCGATCGACGACATCTTGTTTCCCATCCAGCACGGCATTCTCTACTACCCAGGCTTCGACGTGCTGCCGCCTTACGTGATTTACCGGACAGGCAAGATGGATGAAGCGCGGTTCGAGCAGGCGCGCGAAGCGCTGGGCCAGCGACTCGACAATCTATGGAACACCGCGCCGATTCCGTTCCGCAAGCAGAATGCGGGGGACTACGACATTCCGGCGCTGACGCTGCGATCCGATCTGGCTGCAGGACAATCTGGTTTCAATATTCACGTCACGGAAAGCAGCGCGCGCAATGAGGGTGCAAAGCAGGCCGATGTGGAGCCTCAGAAACCCGTATTTGCTTGAAGCTGAAAGGAAGACAGACCTTCACCACTTAAGCAATCCATTCCCGCGCTGCGCGTTCACTGCTCCAGGAAATGCACGCGCTGCGCGTACCACCATCGCCCCCAAACGATAATCACGAGAGCCGAAAACGCACCGGCCAGCACGAGCACGAACGTGGGCATAGGCGGGGTACCATCCGCGAAAAATACGACCAGTTGCGACAACCAGGCGCCCCCGATGATCACGAACACAAGCCGCCATGCCAGCATGCGTTGCCGGTAAATGCCATACGCCAACCCTAGCAAGCCCATGCCGAACAGCCCGGACAGGTAGCGCGAGGTCATGTCGTGGTAATACGTCACGACCGAACCGCCTGAACCTGACCGATAAGACTGGATCCCTGTAACCGCGGAAACACTTATCAACACGGCAAGCAGGGCCAGCGCGATCGCCACCTTGGTTGTCACGCGGGACGATCCTGCCGGAAGTGCGCGGTTTCCCACGAGTGATCGAGCTGTTGCTTCGGATGCTACGAGCGGAGAGTTCAACGCCCGGCAGATCACCTCCGACAACCACGCCGGATCATTGCGCGACAACCACGTTCCGAAGCGAGCGAGCAGCACCCCGAAAAGCAGCATACCCAAGCCGGCTAAAGGCATGGGCGCTACGTGATGCGATTGCATGGTGTCAATGACACCAGCTAGCGTCGCAACTACGACGAAACTCATCCATACGGCCATAAAGACCTTGGCGAAGGGGTGCATGGTGAACCGCCCAGCCAGCACCACTTTGTCTGCGCGCCGTTCGAACCTCCCTATGAAGAACGGTTTGAACGAGTTGCCGACCATCGGTATCACGCGCTGCAAGGACACGTGCGATTCCCTCACGACGCCCGCGGCAACCTCCGTCGCCGAAAACAACGACCAGCGCCGCGTCGCTTCGCGCAATCGCCGCACCGACTCGTCCAAGCCGTAGGCGCTTTCGAATGCTACCGGCGCGGAACCCGATAAAAACCGCCTGATCACTTGCAGCATGCCTCCCCCTACACACACCACAATCAAGCGGCGTTGGCCGCGTTCGATGTCTGTTCGATTACCTGCACCAAGGTGTCGGCATCCACCTTGCCGAACATTGTCTCTGGACCGGCCGGCGCCACGTCACTGAAGGGTGATTCGTACAACCGCCCCGTGTCCCCCGGACCACTTGGCCGATATCAACGGCATTGGCTATCTGGATTTGCATGCCCGCTTCAATATCTAAACCATCGTTTAGATTATGAAGAGACCTGCGCAGTTTGCAAAGAAATCGAAACCGCTGTTTCGAATTCACGCCCTACAGCGCTTCTTCATCTGCACGACCCGCATGCGGGACGCATGCTGACGTATTGGGGCAGCCGCTACGCGGCCTCAATCAACGATTCGCTGATGCGCGCGCGCATCCATCCCAGCACGACCAGATTGCGAATGGCTTCAGCCACTGCATGTTTCTTCCTGTCGTTGTTCCACGCCTTTTTCCATGCCAGCACGTAGTCGTAGATTTGGCGCTCGTCGACTTCACCGGTAGCGTTGTTCTGCTTCAGCTGGCGGCTTGCGTATAGCACCGTAAACACCTCCTCCGCCTGCTCGGTGCTCTTGATCCGGCTGAAAAGATCAATGGTCTTGTCGATCTTTTTTTGGTGACCCTGTATGTGCTCGGCAAATTGACGGCGGTCTTTTTCATACTCGGGGCCTACACGCAGGGCGAGCATTCTTCCGAACGACTCCTCGCGCAGCCAGTTGCGATTGGCAAAATCGTGCAAGGCACCTTTCACCTCGTCGGAGAACGGGCCGTAGTCGCCCTTGCCGAAGGCGAAACCCGTTGGCACACCCATTTCGGTCACGACGTAGCAGATCTTCTGGAAGATCGTCCTGCCTACAGGGTTGGCATAGGGTTGCGCCTGCAGCCCACGCAACACTTCCATCAGCACGACCCAATCGGGATTCATTTTTGCGAAACGCCGGCCTTTGTCGTCCAGGCTCATTTGTGATGGAACGGTGAGATACGCCTCAGTCAACTGTGGCTTGGGCGTGCCGTAAGGCGCATACAACTCGACGTCGATCGGCAACTTCGCCAGTTTGCGGTAGATCAGCGGGCCGACATCATGCCACTCCAGGCCACCGTTGCCGCAACCCAGTGGCGGCATGGCAACGCTGGTAACGCCCCACTGTTCCAGGTGGGCCGCCAGATAATCCAGGCCCGCCTCGATATCGGACAGGCGCGAGGAAGCGCGCCAATGATCTTTGGTGGGGAAGTTGATGATCAATGCGCCGGAGACATCGCGATACGGATAAGGCTCACCGAGGCGTACCGCGTGGCGCTCGCACCGACGCTTGTAGTCGTCGAACATAGCGGGATAGCGCTTGCGGAACTGCTCGGCGACGCCCTTGCCCATGACGCCAACGCAGTTGACGGTGTTCACCAGAGCTTGCGCCCGGCTCTCGAATAGATCTCCGATGAGCACTTTGAACATGATTACGCCCCGCCAGTCTGCTGGAAGAATAACACCGGATTGACCTCGATCGGCAGGCTGAATCCACCGTCTCGCAATTTGCTTCCAGCTTGCGCATCCATTACATGCGCTCCTCTCAAATACTGAGACGGCACCTGGTGAGGAACCAGCACCTCTGCACACTTACGGGACTTTTTGCGCCAAAACACTACCTTGTCCGGATCACGCCAATCCGCGGCAAAGATGTCGTCAAACGGCAGTTGCCGCCATTGCGAAGGATCGTGGAACCTTACGTAGTCACTAGCGGCATTCTGATCGGAGATCACCGTTCCTTTGATGGCCAACACATCCGGCGATATGCGCAGCACGCACAAATGGGCCGCCTCGTTAAGGCGCTTGAAGAGCATGGGATTGCGCGCATGGAAATACAAATTAGCGTATTGGTGCAGTTTCAAGCCGCCCGGCACTTCTTTTTTGTCGCGCCTGTCCTGCACTGGCTGCATTGCTATTGACGCATGTTTCAACGCGGCTGCACGCGCGTATGACAAAACGCCATGCCGCATGACCGAACCGATATTCGCCATCGGCATGATGCAATGCAGTTCGACGACGCGCGGATCCATAGCAACCTGCCTGATCTGTTGAATGGGAAAGGGCCCTACACGGAGGGCCCTTTCGCCGCGATCCCAGTTAACGGTAATGCTTACGCAAACGGATCATCCAGCACAATCGTGTCATCGCGATCCGCACCCGTCGCCACGATCGCCAGGCGACAACCGGACAACTCTTCCACCGCACGCAAATACGCACGCGCCGCGGGGGGCAGCTTGTTCCAGTCGCGGATGCCGGCGGTGGATTCTTCCCAGCCGGGGAATTCCAGGTACACCGGCTTGCATTCGGCCCAGCCGTCGGCATCGAGCGGGGCGAGTTCGCGACGCTTGCCGCGGTATTCGTAAGCGATGCAGACCTTGATGGTTTCCAGGCCGTCGAGCACGTCCAGCTTTGTGATGGCCAGGCCGTTGATGCCGTTGATCTGCACGGCGCGCTTCAGTGCGACCAGGTCGATCCAGCCGCAGCGGCGCGGGCGGCCAGTGCTGGCTCCGAATTCGTTGCCGACCTTGCGCAGGCGTTCACCCATCTCGTCGTGCAGCTCGGTGGGAAACGGACCGCCGCCGACGCGCGTGGCGTAGGCCTTGCAGATGCCGAGCACGTAGTCGATGTCGCCAGCGCCCACGCCGGTGCCGGCCAGCGCGCCGCCTACCGTGGTGTTGCTGCTGGTGACGTACGGATAGGTGCCGTGATCGATGTCGAGCAGCGCGCCCTGCGCGCCCTCGAACAGAATATTGCCGCCTTCCTTGCGCACGTCGTACAGGATGGTGGCGACGTCGTCGACCATCGGGCGAATGAATTCGCCATAGGCGATCGCGTCATCGAGCACCTTCTGGTAATCCACCGGTTCGGCCTTCAGCCACTGCGTGAGGATGAAGTTGTGGTAGTCGACCGCGCATTTGATGAGGTCGGGCAGTTCGTGCGGATACATCAGGTCGGCCACGCGTACGCTGCGGCGGGCAACCTTGTCTTCATAAGCCGGGCCGATGCCGCGGCCGGTGGTGCCGATGGCCTTGCCGCCGGCGGCTACTTCGCGCGCCTTATCGACGGCGATGTGATACGGCATGATCAGCGGCGTGGCCGGGCTGATCTTCAGGCGATGGCGCACGCTTACGCCCTGCGCTTCGAGTTCCTCGATTTCCTGCTTGAGCGCAGCCGGCGACAACACCACGCCGTTGCCGATCAGGCACAACGCGTCGTCGCGCAGAATGCCGGAGGGGATCAGGTGCAGCACGGTCTTCTTGCCCTTGATGACCAGGGTGTGGCCAGCGTTGTGGCCGCCCTGGAAACGCGCCACCGCGCCGACGCGCTCGGTCAACAGGTCGACGATTTTGCCTTTGCCTTCATCGCCCCACTGTGCGCCAAGAATTACGACTGACTTGCCCATGATATGTCTCGCTCTAAAAGGACGTTCCGATCGGCGGAACGGGAAACTTGAAAAACTTAACTCGCGGCGATGACCGCGTGGTGAAACTTCAATGCACCAGTCGCAAGGTGAGCAGGCCGATGCCGATAGCAATGGCGCCGAACACACGCAAGGTGCGCGGCTCCATCTTCGACGCTTCGCGCATCACCGACTGCCAACCGTGCGGCGCGGCGAACAGCACCAGGCCTTCGATTACCAGCACAAGGCATAACGCAGCGTAGAAATCGCGCGGCATGGCGTGCTCAGCGCCGGGCCGGCGCGGCCGCCGGGTTGCCGAAGTAACGCAGGAATTCGGAATCGGGCTTCAAGATGATGGTGCCGCGGCCGTCGCCGAAGGATTTCTTGTAGGCCTGCAGGCTGCGATAGAACGCGAAGAAGTCCGCATCCTGCGCATAGGCCTGCGCGTAGATCTGCGCGGCCTGCGCATCGCCTTCGCCTCTCACCTTGTCGGCATCGCTCTCGGCCGTGGCGCGGATCATCTGCGCCTGCGTCTGGGCATCCGTCTTGATGGATTCGGCCTGCTGCTTGCCGTCCGCGCGCACGGCGGCGGCTTGCTGCTGGCGTTCCGTCTGCATGCGCTTGTAGACGGCCGTCTTGATGTCGTCCGGAAATTCAACGCCGGTGATGCGCACGTCCACCACCGTCACGCCGAGCGTCTTCTGTGTTTCGGCGTTGGACTGCTGCAAGGTGCTGGCGATGATGTCGCCCTGGCCGCTGGCGATCAATTGCTCCAGCGTGTGCTCGTTCACCACGCTGCGCAGCGCATTGCTGACGATCGGGCTGAGGCGCTGGCCAGCCTGCAGTTCATCGCCGCTGGTGGCCCGGTAGTAGTTGGCGGCGTCGGCGATGCGCCACTTCACGTAGTAGTTGACGTTGACGCTTTGCTTGCCGGACGTGACATAGCGCTGCGGCGCGCCGTCGAACGAAAGCACGCGCTCGTCCAGGGTCAGCACCTGCTGCAGCAACGGTACCTTGGCGTGCAGGCCCGGCTGGCGGTCGGTGCGCAGGATCTTGCCGAACTGCAGCACCAGCACATGTTGGCCTTCGCCCACCGTGTAGAAGCTGTTGAAGCCAAGCAGGATGAGCAGAACGATGATGATCGCAGCAGTGGTCTTCATGGCTGCTTCCCCTTGTCCGCATCCTCGCCCGTGGGCTGCGCCACCGTGCCGACGCCCGGCAGGTTGGCGGCCGGCAACGCGTCGCCGCGATCGCCGATGTTGATGACGGCGCGCCCGTCGGAGCCGTCGATCACCTTGTTGTTGGTGCGCAGGATCTCTTCCATCGTTTCCAGCCACAGGCGCCGGCGGGTGACCTCCGGCGCAGCGCGATATTCCTTCAAGATGAGGTTGAAACGCTCCGTGTCGCCCTGCGCGCGCGCGATACGCTCGGCCTTATAGGCGTCCGCCGCAGCGGTCAGGCGCTTGGCGTCGCCCTTGGCATTGGGAATTTCCTGGCTGGTGGCGGCCTTGGCCTGGTCGATCAGACCCTGATGATCCTGATGGGCGGCGATCACGTCGTCGAAGGCATCTTTGACTTCCTGCGGCGGCGTAATGGCCTGGAAGCTCACGTCGGTGACCTGCAGGCCGCAATCGTAGGCGTCCAGCGTGTGCTGCAGTTGATCGCGCACTTGTTGTTGCAAAGCGCTTAGATGCGGCGCGGGCGCATTGCTGTCGCCCTGGCCAGTAAGAACGTCGTCCATGGACTGCGCGCCCACCACCGCACGCACGGCAGCCTGCGCAGCTTCGTTGAGCGTGCCGTCCGGGTCGCGGGTGCTGAACAGGTATTTCTTCGGGTCCGTCACCTGGTACTGCACATTGAAATCGACCGAGACGATGTCCTGGTCGCGGGTGAGCAGGCGGATCTGGTCGGACATGGCGCGTATGCGCGAGGTCGCCACCGGCTGCACGGTTTCGATCGGCGCGGGAAGCTTGAGGTGAAAACCCGGGCCGAGCGTGCGCACGTAAGCGCCGAAACGCTGCACCACGCCCACCTGCCCGGTGCCTACCACGGCGTAGCTGGTCAGCAGCAGCCAGGCCAACAGCATGGCCACCACGATGGTGAGAATGCCGCCCGGACCACCCAATCGGCCGATGCGATGAAACACCTGCTTGAGCGCGGCCTCGATCCCGGGCTTGCCGCCACCGGAACCGCGCTTGTTCTTGTTCCATGGATCACGTTGCCCGTTGCCGGGTTCGTTCCAGGCCATGGTCAGTCTCCTTGAGGCCGCTGGGAGGCCGGCAACAACGGCCGGAAAACGCTAGGAAGCCTCTGATCCATTCCTACGTACCCGTCACCGCACTGTATGCGCGCCTCGGTTTGTCGCGCCGGTGAAGGCAGACTGGTTGTCTGTCGAGGCGGCGGGACGAAGCGAGGCGCGCATACAGTGCGGCCCCAACGTATTGAATTGAAATGAGGGGGTGACGTCCAGAAGGCCCGCAGGCTGCGCCGCGCGGCTTGAACAGACGGCCAGTCTGCCCTGCGCCGCGCAACACACCCTGCGGGCCTTCTGGACGTCATGCCGGGTGCGTAGGAATGGATCAGAGGCTTCCTGGGATGGGACATGGTGACGGATAGTGGACGTGCAAGCACCCCGGTCGGGCTGACGCACAAACGGTCGCATTCTAGCAGAGACAGGGCCGCAGGTTGGGTTCGCACCGCGTAACCCGACATCTTCGAGCTGCATCGTTGGGTTACGCCCAACGAGTCACATCGCGGCGTCGGGATTGCCGAGCAGGCCGCGCAGCAGCTCCACATCCGTGCCCTGCCCACCGGTCAATGGCGCGAGCACGCTTCTCGGCGCGTCGATGCGCAATCGCCAGCCCTCTTCGTCCACCGCTTCCTCGGCAATCGCCCCGGCCGCGCGCAAGCGGGCATGCAGGCGGCCGGCGGAGAGCGGCAGGCGCAGTTCGGATTGCACGCGGTCGCCACCCAGGCATTCGCCCAGCGCCTGGCGCAGCAGATCCAGACCTTCGCCCGTGGCGGCCGACAACCAAACCTGCTGCGGCACACCTTCGGCATTGCGCACGATGCGCGGCACGCCTTCGGTCAGGTCGATCTTGTTCATCACCTGCAATTGCGGCACGTCGCCGGCGCCGATTTCTTCCAGCACCTGATCGACCACCTGGCGCAGGCGTTCGCGTTCTTCATCCGCCGCATCGCTGACGTGCAGCAGCAGGTCCGCATCGCGCGCTTCGGCCAGCGTGCCGCGGAAGGCGGCGACCAGGTCATGCGGCAGCTCGCGGATGAAGCCTACGGTGTCGGCCAGCACGGCGGGACCACAACTTAGATCATCCAGCTTGCGCACGGTGGGATCGAGCGTGGCGAATAATTGGTTCGCCGCGTACACCTCACCCTGGGTGAGCGCATTGAACAGCGTGGATTTGCCTGCGTTGGTATAACCCACCAAGGCCACGCGCGGCACCGTGTTGCGCAAGCGCGCGCGGCGTTGCTGGCCGCGCTGGGTCTGCACTTTTTCCAGGCGCTTGGTGAGCATCTTGACGCGCTCGCCGAGCAGGCGGCGATCGGTTTCCAACTGCGTTTCGCCGGGACCGCGCAAGCCGATGGCGCCGCCACGCTGGCGTTCCAAGTGGGTCCAGCCGCGAACCAAGCGCGTGGCCAGGTGCTTCAGCTGGGCCAGCTCCACTTCCAGCTTGCCTTCGTGGGAACGGGCGCGCTGGGCGAAGATGTCGAGGATCAGCCCGGCGCGATCGACCACACGCACGTTGAGCAGCTTTTCCAGGTTGCGTTCCTGCACCGGCGACAGCAGGTGATCGACCAGCACCACGTCCGCTTCCAGCGCGCGCACGGCTTCGCCGACCTCATCGGCCTTGCCGGTGCCGATGTAGTAGCGCGGGTTGGGTGATTCCACGCGCGCGGGAATGCTGGCCAGCACTTCCGCGCCAGCGGACTTCACCAACTCGACGAATTCCTCTGCGCGCTCGGCCGCATCGTCTCCCCCCCGCGAATGCGGGAGGACCAGCACGGCTCGTTCGCCTTTCTTTTGTCTATCGAACAGAGTGAATCAACCTTCGCTTTCTACCGAGGCGTGCTCGAGATGGTTCTCGTGGCCCTCGTGACCTTCGTGGCCGTTGCCAACGCGCACATTGCGGCTGGGCACAACGGTGGAGATGGCATGTTTGTAGACCATCTGGCTGACCTGGTTGCGCAGCAGCACCACGAACTGATCGAACGACTCGATCGTGCCCTGCAGCTTGATGCCGTTGACCAGATAGATGGCGACCGGTACGCGCTCGCGGCGCAATGCATTGAGAAATGGATCTTGCAAGGATTGCCCTTTTGACATTTTTGTTCTCCCCCTCATCCACGGATGGACCGGAAAAAGGTGACGCCAATGGCGCCCCGGCCCTAGTTTTCCGAATGTTAACCGCTTTTAAATCGAGGATGAAAGAGTTTTGTAAGTCGTGACAAAGACATAACGAATTGACGTCATCTTTTTTACGATTGCCGCTCACTTTTCCAGGAACAGTCCCAAGGCCTCGCTCGCCCGATCCAGCAGGCCCGCCCGTTCGGGATCTAGCACACGGGCGTCAAGCTCGCTGCGCAGCCAGGTGATCTGCCGCTTGGCGAGCTGTCGGGTGGCGAAAATGCCCCTGTTTCGCAGCTCCGCAGCGTCATAGCCGCCATCCAGATGTTCCCAGGCCTGGCGATAGCCCACCGCACGGATGGCGGGCAGGTCCGCCACCAGATCGCCGCGCTGGCGCAGCGCGCGCACTTCATCGAGCAGGCCGTGTTGCAGCATGGCGTCGAAACGCTGGGCGATGCGCGCATGCAGCGGCGCGCGGTCTTCCGGGATCAGCGCCAATTTCAACACGCGCCAGGGAAACGGTTGCCCACGCCCGCCTTGTTGCTGGGCGCTGAGCGGCTGCCCGGTGAGCACGATCACTTCCAGCGCGCGCTGGATGCGTTGCGCGTCACCGGGCTTGATGCGCGCGGCGGCGGGCGCATCCAGTTCGGCCAGCCGGCGGTGCATGCCATCCCAGCCGATCGCTGCCGCTTCTTGCGCCAGTTGCGCGCGCAGCTTCGCGTCCGCTTCCGGCAAGCTGGACAAGCCCCGTTGCAGCGCACGGAAGTACAACCCCGTGCCGCCCACCAATAAAGGTATGCGACCGGCTTGGTTGATGTCCTGCATGGCGAGCTGTGCGTCCGCGCTGAAGTCGGCCGCCGAATACGGCTCGGCCGGATCGCGGATATCGATCAGTGCATGCGGGTAACGCGCGAGCGTGGCGGCTTCCGGTTTCGCCGCGCCGATGTCGAGCCCGCGGTAAACCAGCGCGGAATCCACACTGATGAGCCCAAGCGGAAAGCGCTCGCTCAAGGCGCACGCGAGCGCGGTCTTGCCCGACGCGGTCGGGCCCATCAGAAATATGGCGAGCGGGCGACGATCGACAGGCATCCGCACATTCTAACGTTTCAGTCCCGCTGCTCGATGTTCCACATGCCGCAGCGCAGTAAGGCGTGCATGACACCTGCCGATATAATTGCCGCTTGCCTGTCCCCTCCCCGCCTGCTGTGGATGTCCCCATGCCGCAAACGATGAAAGCCCTGGTCAAGCGCCTGCCCGAGAAAGGCATCTGGATGGAAGAAGTACCGGTGCCGGAAGTCGGCGCCAACGAGGTGCTGATCAAGCTGGAGAAAACCGCGATCTGCGGCACCGACCTGCACATCTATAAGTGGGACGAGTGGTCCCAGCGCACGATCAAGCCCGGCCTCACCATTGGCCATGAGTTCGTCGGCCGCGTGGTGGACATCGGTCCGGGCGTCACCGGCTACAAGCTCGGCGACCGCGTCTCCGCCGAAGGCCATATCGTGTGCGGTCATTGCCGCAACTGCCGCGCCGGCCGCCAGCACCTGTGCCCGAACACCATCGGCATCGGCGTGAACCGCAACGGTGCCTTCGCCGAATACATGACCATGCCGGCCTCCAACCTGTGGCCGATTCCGGACCAGATTCCGTCCGAGCTGGCCGCTTTCTTCGACCCCTACGGCAACGCCGCGCATTGCGCGCTGGAGTTCGACCTGGTGGGCGAAGACGTGCTGATCACCGGCGCCGGCCCGATCGGCATCATCGCCGCCGGCATCGCCAAGCACGTGGGCGCGCGTAACGTGGTCGTCACCGACGTCAACGACTATCGCCTGAAGCTTGCCGCCGACATGGGCGCCACGCGCGTGGTGAACGTGGCCAACCAGTCGCTGAAAGACGTGATGAAAGACCTGCACATGGAAGGCTTTGATGTAGGCCTGGAAATGAGTGGCAACCAGCGCGCCTTCAACGACATGCTCGATTGCATGTACCACGGCGGCAAGGTCGCCCTGCTTGGCATCCTGCCCAAGGGCGCAGGCATCGACTGGGACAAGGTGATCTTCAAGGGCCTCACGCTGCAGGGCATCTATGGCCGCCGCATGTACGAGACCTGGTACAAGATGACTCAGATGGTGCTTACCGGTTTCCCGCTGCAGAAGGTGCTCACCCATCAGATCCACATCGACGATTTCCAGAGGGGTTTCGATCTGATGGACGCGGGCACGTGCGGCAAGGTGGTCTGTTCCTGGCATTGATGTCCCGGCAACGACCGGGAAGACGAGATAACCCGCAAGGCCGTCATTCCCGCGAAAGCGGGAATCCATTTGTCTGAATGCTTCAGCGCACGGTGAATTCCGCGCTCCTCAAAGCCCAGCACATCCACGTGCTCTCCCCTCATTCCCGCTTTCACGGGAATGAGAGCCGTGAGGGTACACGCTGAATCGATCGAAAAGCCTCGGCAAGACGCTTACGCAATTCCTGGATCGCACGCTACACTCCCGACGGCGTGCCGACATGAATTTCCAGCTGGGGAAAGTGCACGGCTTGCTGCGCCGGCACGGCCGGTCCGCGATGTCACGGGAGGAGCATCGACGGTATGACAAACGGAAACCGGTCACCTCAAGCACTGTCACCGCAGGCGCTGATCAAGGCCAGCCGCGAGCGCGCGACGCGCTTGTATCGCTCCCGCCGCCTGCGCATCACGGCGCTGGTCATCGCCATCATCCTGCTGCTGTTCGGCCTGTTCGGTTTTTTCATTGCGCCCGGGCTGATCAAGAGCCAGTTGGAAAAGCAGCTGGCCGCGCAGCTGGATCGGCCGGTCTCGATCGGTGCGATTCACTTGAACCCGTACACGGTGCGGCTGACGGTGGACAAGCTGCATGTCGGCGAGCGCGGCGGCAACGCATCCTTTATCGATTTCGACCAGCTGGTCGTGAATGGCTCGTGGAGTTCCCTGTTCCACCTGGCGCCGGTGCTGGATCAACTGACGCTGCAGCATCCGCAAATCCACATCAGTCGCAGCGGCCCGCAGACGTTCAACTTCAGCGACATCATCCAGCGTTTCGCCGCCAAGCCCTCCGATCCGAACGCTTCGCCGACGCGCTTCGCGATCTCCAACATCAGCGTGCACAACGGCGACATCCAGTTCGACGACACGGTGCAGAACGCCACGCACCGGGTGGATCAGCTGGAAATCGGCGTGCCGTTCATTGCCAACTTGCCGCACGACGTGGATATCTTCGTGCAGCCGCTGCTGGCCATGCGCGTGGACGACAGCCCGCTGCGCATACAGGGCCAGACCAAGCCTTTCGCGAGCAGCCGCGAGTCGGTGATCAGTTTCAGCATGGATCACCTGGATCTGGCCAAGTACTTGGCCTACTCCCCAACCCAGCTCCCTGCTGCGATTCCCAGCGGCCTGTTGTCCGGCACGCTGGACATGCGTTTCGTGCAGGCACAACCGAAACCGCAATTAGTGTTGCAAGGCGCGCTGCAGCTCGACAACTTCAGCATGACTACGCACGATCGCGCGCCCTTGCTGGAGATAAATCACGGCGTGGCCGCACTGCGCGACGTGCAGCCGCTGGAATCGCGCTACGACTTCATCAGCATCCAGCTCGATCACGCCTCGCTGCATTACACCAAGCAGCCCGGCGATCGTACGAACTTCGATGAACTGCTCGGCAAAAACGCGCCGCCGCCCAAACCCGGCACGCCACCCACCGATACGCAGATCGGCCTGCTCGTTCTACAGAACAGCGCACTGGACTACACCGACCTCACCGGCCCGAAGCCGGCGCACCTGCTGCTGGAAAACATGCGCGGCGCCATCCGCAAACTTTCCACCGTATTGACTCAACCGGGCGCGGTGGATGTGCGCTCCACGCTGGCGGGTGGCCAACTGCATGCGGCCGGCAATCTGTTCGTGCATGCAAGCCGTTTCGAAGGCCAGGTCAGCGCAAATCATGTAGCGCTTCAGCCGCTGGCCGCGCTCGGTCCATCCTCTCTCAACGCAGACATCGCCAGCGGCACCTTGGATGGCGACACGCAGCAGCGTATCGACTGGAGCAAGACGCTGGCGCTGACCATGGAGCACAGCAAGCTGGCGATCAACGATTTTGCGCTAACGCAGCGCGATCGCAAGCCGGTGGCGTGGCAATCCTTGAAGGCCAGCGTCAACCATCTCGATCTGGGCAGCAGCACGGCGCAGCTTGACGATGTCACGCTGCATGGATTGAAGATCGACGCGCGCAGGTTGAAGAACGGCACGATCGATCTTGCGAACCTGACGAAACCCTCGCCGCCGGTCAAAAGCAAACAGCCAGCGTCGCCAAGCTGGCATTGGAGCATTGCGCATCTGCTCGTCGACGGCAGCAGCTTCGCCTTGACCGACCCCAGCCTGCCGAGCAAGAACGGCCATATCGAAGTCAACGCCGACAAATTCGCGCTGGACAATCTTTCCGATGACATGCGCAAGCCGGTCAAGCTCAACCTGAGCGGCGGCATCGGTCGCGGCAAATTCACCGTGGATGGCAACGTCAAGCCTGAGCCGATGGATGCGGATCTGCACGTGGTGGCGACGAAACTGTGGGTGGCACCCTTCGCATCGCTCGTGCAAGTACCGCTGAACGTCAACATCGACAGCGCGCTGTTGAGCGCTAATGGCCGCATCCGCTATCGCGATCGCAAACCGCAACCGTTGATGAGTTACCAGGGCAGCCTGCTGCTGGGACGCCTGCGTGTGTTGGACAAAGTCACCAACGACGATTTCCTGCGCCTGAATTCGCTCGCAGCCAGCAGCATGAAAGTGGAGATGGGCAACGGCGCACCGAAGGTCGATATCGGCGGGCTCGCGCTGGACGATTTCTATGCGCGCGTGATCATCAATGCCAACGGCCGCATCAATCTGCAGGATGTGGTTGCCCATCCCGAACAGGCGCCGGTTTCAGTCACGCGCGAACAGGTGGGTGCGCAGCCGCTGCACGTATCGCCGCCACCCGAAAAGGAAACCTCGCGCGCACCGGGCGGCGGCACCACGACGACCGCGACGGTTGCAGCGACCAACGCGCCTTCCACCACGCCCCGGCCAAGCATCCATATCGGCCAGATCACGCTTGCCAACGGCAACCTCAACTACACCGACAACTTCATCAAGCCCAATTACACGGCCAACATTACCCAGCTTGCCGGCAAGATCGGCGCGTTCGGCACGGATACCGACAACGCACCGGCGGATGTGAGCCTCAAGGGCGAGTTGGACAACGACTCGCCGGTCGATATCGAAGGCTCGATGAACCCGCTCACGCCGGTGGCGTTCCTGGATATCAAGGCCAAGGCACAGGATGTGGAGCTCACGCACCTGACGCCTTATTCGGGCAAGTATGCGGGCTACCCGATCACCAAGGGCCGGCTCACCATGGACGTGCATTACAAGCTCGACCAGAACAAGTTGAACGCCGACAACCACATCGTGCTCAACCAGCTCACCTTCGGCGATCGCATGGAAGGCCCCGGCATCAGCCATTTGCCGGTGAAGCTGGCGGTGGCGTTGCTGAAGGATTCCAACGGCAATATCGACATCCACGTGCCTGTTTCCGGCTCGCTCGACGATCCGGAGTTCAGCCTTGGCGGCGTGATCTGGCAGGCGTTCGTCAACCTGCTCAAGCGCGCCGTCACCTCGCCGTTCCGATTGCTCGGTTCCATCGGCGGCGGCGGTGGCAAGGAAGACCTGGGTTACGTGGAATTCGCCGCAGGTTCGTCCGCGCTCGATGGGCAAGCCCAGGACAAGCTTGCGCACGTGGTGGACGTACTCAACAAGAAACCTGACCTGAAGCTCGACATCACCGGGCGTGTCGATCCTTCCGTCGACGAGGACGGTTTACGCCATGTCACCGTCGATGACATGGTGCAAAAAGAAGAAGCCGACGACATCGGCACCGCTGCCGCCAAAGCCGCGCCCGTGAAGCCAGGTACTGACGACTACAACAAGTATCTGACCAAGGCATACAAGCACGCCAAGTTCGACAAGCCGCGCGATCTTATCGGGTTGACCAAATCGCAGCCGCCCGAGGAAATGACGAAGATGCTGGAAGCCCATGTGACAGTCGATCAGGATGCGCTTCGCCATCTGGCCGAGCGTCGCGCCGGCGCGGTGCGCCAGTACTTACGCGGCAAGATCGACGACAACCGCGTGTTCGTGCTGGCGCCGAAGCTGGATGCAAAGGGGATCGACGATAAGGGCAAGACGACTCGCGACGATTTTGGCTTGCATATGTAGCCGCGCACGCTAGTGCTGGCTCAAACCGGCACGAGCGTGCGGTGGGACAAAAGTGGACCCTTCCCGTCACCCGGCGGCGCGCATCATTACAATCGCTTTACCTCTTGCCAGCCTCGTGCAAGGCTGCCTCGATACAAATCCTGGAATGGCGTGCGCATGGACAAGGCACGCCTCTTGCTTCGGTTAGCGCTATTGACCCGTCTCCGGGCGCGCCCAAGCCCGACCATCAAGGAACTATGGTCCCGCCATGCATACACCTTCCCTTCCGGTTTCCAACGAGACATCCCGCGGCAGCCTGGCCTGCGTCGGCATGGGCATGACGCTGGGTTCCCACCTCACGCCACTGGCACGCGACCATATCGAGCAGGCCGACGTGGTATTTGCGGCGCTTTCCGATCACGTGGTGGAGCTGTGGCTGCAACGCATGAATCCGGACGTGCGCAGCCTTCAGCCCTATTACGCGGAAGGCAAATCGCGGCTGAAAACGTATAAGGAGTGGGTGGAGCTGATCATGGCCGAAGTGCGCGCCGGCAAGCACGTATGCGCGGTGTTCTATGGCCATCCCGGCATTTTTGCGTGGTCGCCGCACAAGGCTATCGAGGTGGCCCGCGCAGAGGGCATTCAGGCGTATATGGAACCCGGAATTTCCGCGGAAGATTGTCTCTACGCCGACCTGGGGATCGATCCTGGCCGCTATGGGTGCCAGCATTTCGAAGCCAGTCAATTGCTGTTCTATGAACATCGCATCAACCCTGCCGGCCATGTAATTCTGTGGCAAGTTTCTCTCGTCGGAGATTGGTCGGCGACGCGTTTTCGAACCGGGCCGGCTTATCGGCAGGTGCTAGTGGACAGACTGAGCAGGGATTATTCGCTCGATCATGAAGTGATCATCTATCACGGAGCAACGCTTCCGATCGAGAAACCTCGCATCAGACGTATGGCACTGCGCGATCTCCCCGGCGCCACGCTGATCTCGCAAGAAACGTTGGTCCTTCCTCCCGCGATCGCACTGAAGCCGGATAGCGCCATGCGAAAACGATTGGCAGAGCTGGACAAAGCGACCGGCTTTGCGTGAGGAAAACAAACGCGTCGGAAACGATTCAAGGCGACATTCACTTCAAAGGGGAAGGGGCAACACATGACAGACACGATTGAATGGCTGGAAACCATCGGCAAGAACGCCAAGCTGCGCCATGCGAGGGCCGAAGAGCTTGCGGACGCCTTGGAACAGGCTGGCGCTTCGGACGCATTGAAAGCTGCCGTGACACAAGGCGACAGCGCGCTACTGTCCGCCGAGTTCGGCGAGAAAGTCATGCATAGCGAAAGCACGCACACACATACGCATGATCCGCATCATCCGCATGAGAAAGAAGAAGAACCAACTCATCACGAGGATGAACCCGACCAGAGCAAACCCCAGTCTCGCTGACAGGCGCCGTCGACGTGTCGTGGTGGCAAAAATGCAACCGGCCACGGCCCATTCTGGTGGCCATGCTCGTTTGCGTTGCCGCGCTATTCGCCGATGCCATCTCATCGCCGATCAAGGTGACAATGCTGCTTGAACAGGCAGAAAGCCTGCGCACTTCCGATCACTCGCAATTTTTGCAACTGTTGGGAATGCTCCATCAAAATATTTCCGGCATGTCCAAGCGCGAACGTTGGCAATTGCGCTATCTCGATGCTTGGCAAGACTCATTCCAGGGCGATTACGCCCGTGCAGATCCAGCGCTGCAGGATGTCATCGAGCATTCCGCCGATCCGGTTCTGGTGACCAAAGCGTCGGCTGTCCTCATGGACGACATGCGCAACAGTAGGCGCTATGAACCGGCCTTTGAATTGGCGAATCAATTGGCCGTCAACCTTTCAAAAACCCAGGACAAGTTAGCTCGGTACATGGCGCTGTCCTATCTTTCGCAGTTGCTGAAGGCAGCCGGACAATATGACTTGGCGGCCAATTACGCCCGCGACATGGCACAAGGCCTTCCACCGGGAGAAACCGACTGCCCACCTTCGACTCAACTCCTGACAGTGCTCTATGCCGCTCACAGACTGACGTCCTCCAATCCTGAGATTCAGCGCGGGATCGACGCGTGCCGCATCGCTGGGCAACCCGTGTTTCTCTATATCATCGAACTGGTGAAAGCCGATCTTTATCTGGATGAGGATCAACCAGCAAAGACGATCGCATTGTTGAAACAGATCACCCCAGGCATTTACGCAAGCGGGTACCACCTAGGCATGCTAAAAGCCAACGTAATACTCGCCCGCACTTACTGGAGGCTTGGTGATGACGACAGCGCCCGCATGGCTGCACTCGCCGTCTTGGCGATCAGTCGCGCAGACGACGTTAACGAGTCACTCCCAGATGCTTACTATGTGCTTTACCTTTTCGAAAAAAAGCACGGCCATGCGGCAGCGGCGCTGAATTATTACGAGCACTATGCGGAGCAAAACACCGACTATCTCAACGATGTCAGTGCCAGAACGCTGGCCTATGATGTGGCTCAGCAACACATGCTTGCCCAAAAACTCGAGACGGAAAAACTAAGCAGGCAAAATAGTCTGCTTCGATTGCAGCAGGCACTGGCTGCCAAGACGATCGAAACCGGCCGTCTCTATATCCTCCTGCTGCTGATAGTTCTGGCTTCCGTCATCTACTGGCTGTTTCGCCTCAAACGTTCGCAACTCCACTTCAAACAACAGGCCCGCCTCGATGGCCTCACCGGCATCTTCAACCATCAGCACTTCATTGGCGAAGCACAACGCCACATACGTCTGACGGAGCGAAAGCTGGGTTCCGCCTGCCTGATATTCATCGACCTGGACTACTTCAAGCAGATCAACGATACGCACGGTCACGCCATCGGCGATACGGTGCTGAAGCACACAGTGGCTCTCTGCAAGCAGCCACTGCGCGCAAGCGATTTGTTCGGCCGCCTTGGTGGCGAGGAGTTCGGCATCCTATTGCTCGACTGCTCGCCTGGACAGGGTGCGGCCATCGCCGATCGTATTCGCACCACGATCGAGGCCACGCCAATCGATGCCGGCGGATGTCCAATAACCTTCTCCGCCAGCATCGGCCTGGCTTCTACCGTGACATCCGGTTACGACCTGCAACGCTTGTGCAGGGACGCCGATGCCGCGCTGTACCGGGCCAAGCACATCGGGCGCAATTGTGTCATTACCCATACTGGGCATGGCGATCAGACGCGGAGCCGGGATGCCGGGAACGTGGAAGCCATGAGCTAACCCGCAAGCAGGCCCCTCTGGCGAGAACCTGCTCCCTAAACGCCGGCACGGGTTTCACTAGACGGCCGAAAAGCCGAAAATGGCGACTTCCCCCACTTCGGCATCGGTCCCATGAGCTACTCCGGCCAAGCACGTTACGCCCAAGAACTCTCATCCATCCGTGACCAGGGCCTGTTCAAGGCCGAGCGCGTCATCACCTCGCCGCAATCGGCCGAAATCGAGTTGGAAGGCGGCCGCAGGGTGCTGAATTTCTGCGCCAACAATTATCTCGGGCTGGCCGATCACCCCGAGGTGATCAAGGCCGCCAAAGAAGCGCTGGATACCCACGGCTTCGGCATGGCTTCGGTGCGCTTTATCTGCGGTACGCAGGATCTGCACAAGCAGCTCGAAAAGAAGATCGCCGATTTCTTTGGAACCGAAGACACGATTCTCTATGCAGCCTGCTTCGATGCGAACGGTGGTTTGTACGAGCCGCTGCTGGGTGAAGAAGACGCCATCATTTCCGATGCACTCAATCATGCTTCCATCATCGATGGCATTCGCCTGTGCAAGGCCAAGCGCTTCCGCTATGCCAATTGCGACATGGCCGATCTGGAAGCGCAATTGCAAGCCGCCGATGCCGCTGGCGTGCGCACCAAGTTGATCACCAGCGACGGAGCGTTCTCGATGGATGGCTTTATCGCGCCGCTGGACAAGATCACCGCCCTGGCCGCGAAGTACAACGCGCTGGTGCATATCGACGAATGCCATTGCACCGGCTTCCTTGGTCCGCATGGCCGCGGCTCGGCGGAAGTGCACGGCGTGATGGACAAGATCGACATCTTCACCGGCACGCTGGGTAAGGCGCTCGGCGGTGCGCTGGGCGGCTTTACCACCGGCCATGGCGAAATTATCGAAATGCTGCGCCAGCGGTCGCGCCCGTATCTGTTTTCCAACTCGCTGCCACCGCATGTAGTTGCGGCCGCGATCAAAGTGTTCGACATGCTGGGCTCGGCGGGCGAACTGCGCGAGCGCGTGCAGGAAAACACGCGCTATTTCCGCGAGCAGATGACCAAGGCCGGCTTCGATATCAAGCCTGGCGTGCATCCGATCGTGCCGGTGATGGTGTACGACGCCAAGAAGGCGCAAGCGATGGCGACAGCGTTGCTGGATAAAGGCATCTATGTGACGGGCTTCTTCTATCCGGTGGTGCCGCAAGGCCAGGCACGCATCCGCACGCAGATGAGTGCGGCGCATACGCGTGAACATCTGGATCGCGCGATTGCGGCGTTTACCAAGGTGGGACGTTCGCTTGGTGTAATCGGTTAACCGTCCATTGAAGAGGGTTCGCCTGAGTGGAGGCGAACCCTGCTCTGCGCAAACATTACGGCAGGTTGCTCAGGTCGGCGTGGTATTGCCAACTTTCCGTGCTGCTCGAACGCACTGCATCGGTGAAATCGCGCAGCGCGTTCGGATCGCTCGCCAACAGCTCGGCGATATCCTTGCGAAATCCGTCATAACTTGCCCAATTCGCACGCGCCACCATCAGCATGTATTGCGGCGTGTCGCCACCGGTCACCAGGCGATACCAGGTGTGGGACGGCGCGCCAGGTGTTGCGACAAGTATGCGGTGCGCCGCTTGCAAGGCGTGCTCGAAACGCGCCGTCATGCCGGGGCGCACATCGAAACAGGTGACTTGCACGCCGTCGCTGGACTTGCGGCTTTCCAGTGGCGTACCATCGCTGAGTTCTGGCAATAGTTCGTACGCGAGCTGTGCCTGCGGCGTGACGTAAGGCGCAACGTTGATTTTGAAATCGGCGCCGTCTTGCTCCACATCGACCCGATGATCGAACGCAGCAAAGGGCTCTCCGACGCTGGCGTCGATGAAATAGCCGGCGCGCTTGCCGTCGGATACGGTCCAGCCGTACCAGACCAACGGATCGTGATGGCTGCGGTGCCAGCCAAGATGCCGGCGGTAGCCATCCTCGAACTTGGCCTGCGCGCCGGCATTCACCTGGTAGACGAAGAAATGCGCGGCGGTGCCTGGTTGAGCTTTCACTGGCGAGATCAGCAGCAGGGCAAATACTGCGGCGAAGAAGCGATACGTCATGGCGTCCTCGTGGGGCGGATAATCGGAGCCCGTCCATACTAGGATTGCCTCTGCACTCGGGGCCATGCGAATCTTTTTGACCCTACCCGCAAATTTTTTCTGGCTCATGCCCGTGCGAGCGCAACCATGAATGTGGAAATGCGTTACCTCCATACCTTCCGGGCGGTTTGCGAAGCCGGCAGCCTGCGTGCCGCGGCGGGCGTTCTGCATCGCACCGAACAGGCTGTGAGTTATCAGTTGCGCAAGTTGGAAGAAGCGCTAGGCATGCCGGTGTTCCACCGTGGCAGTGGGCGCTTGACGCCGAATGCGGCTGGCGAACGCTTGCTGGCGTTCTGCCGCGACATGGGGCGCGATTGGGAAAAATTGCATGAGCAATTGCGCGATCCCGCCTCCGCCGAATCGCCGCTGCGCGTTTCGGTCGTCAGCGGCTTCGGGCGCTACCAATTGCTGCCATTGTTTCGTGACGGGCCGTTGGCCGACATATCCATTCGCATGCGCTACCCCACCGCGGAGGACGTGGTTCGCCATGTGGAATCGGGCGCCGCCGACATCGGCTTCGTGCATCGCATGAACGCGCATGATCGGCTGATTCATACGCCGGTCGGCGCAGAAGAAATCGTGCTGATTGCATCGACCGGCTCGCAAGCGAAGCTTTCATGCGACATCGATTCGCTGCAGCATGCGCATTACGTCACCTACGACGAGAGCGACTACGTGTTCGCCACCTGGTTTACGCAAGTCATGGGCACGCCGATGCCACGACTTTCTGCGGTCGCGCATTTCGAGGAATTGGAAGAGGTACTGGATTGGGTCGCTGCAGGCCGCGGAGTATCCATCGTACCTGCGGCGTGCATGGTGGATCACGAAACCCAGGGCGCGTTAGTGGCGTTGCGCAAGCCACAAGCGCCGTGCCGCAACACTATCTACGCCGTCCTGGACCCTGCCCGCTCCCATCCCGCCGTCGAGCGGACTTTGCAGGTGGTGCGTCAGCACGCGTGCTTTTAGTGGCAGCGGCTTCATCTTTTGCACCGGACAGACGCGTGACTTCGTCCGCGCTCAAATGACGCCATTGCCCTTTGCCCAGTTCGGCCAGCGCAAGCGCGCCGATCGCGACGCGAATCAGCCGCAACACGCCAATGCCCTGCACTTCCAGCAGTCGCCTGATGTGACGATTGCGCCCTTCGTCCAGCACGATTTCCAGCCACGCATTTTTCTCGCCCGTGCGCAGCAGCGATACGCGCTTGGCTGCCAGCCGCTCGCCTTTGTCTGATACGCCGTGGAGCATGCGATCGAGCGTCGCCTGGTCAGGAATGGCGTCAATTTGCACGTGGTACGTCTTGTCCACATGATGGCGAGGATCGGTAAGCCTTGCGGCCCACATGCTGTCGTTGCTAAGCAGCAGCAAGCCTTCGCTCGCTTTGTCCAACCGGCCGACCGGTCCTAGCCATGGCAGATTCGCTTCGGCCAGTAGCTCGTAAACGGTATCCCGGCCGCGTTCATCCGCAGCGCTCACCACGACGCCGCGCGGTTTGTTGAGCGCGATGTAGACGCGCTTCGCGGCAGCGACTGTCTGGCCGTCCAGATGGATCTGCTCGCGGTCGGGATCGGTAGCGCGCTCGGGATCGCGCACGGGACGACCGTCAACGCTCACCCTGCCTTCGCGCACTGCCTTCTCGGCCTGGCTGCGCGAACACACGCCTAGCTTGCTGAGCACACGTGCAAGGCCGTAGCGCGGAGTGGCGCGTGTCGAAGCAGGCGGGCGGATGTGAGATGAAGACATGATGCTCAGAAGAGGGAGCGCGATTCGTGCAGCGGGAACATCACGTCAGAAGATAAAAGAAAAGCCCGGCGAATGCCGGGCTTTTCTGTCACTGCATCGCGCGGTTCGATTACTGCTGAACCTGCAGTTCCGTACGACGGTTGCGTGCGCGACCTTCGGCCGTGCTGTTGGTGTCGACCGGATTCTCCATGCCGTGACCGATCGGGCCTTCCAGACGGCTCGGATCGATACCGTGCGCGGTCAGATAGTCGTACACGATCTTCGCACGACGCTCCGACAGACCCTGGTTATATGCGGCCTTGCCGACGTTGTCGGTGTAACCGGCCACCATCACCTTCACCTGCGGGTAGCGCTTGAGCGTGTCCACCGCCTGATCCAGGATCGCCAGCGAATCGCTGCTCGGCACGGCCAGTGCCGGCTCGATATTGGTCTCGCCCTTCTTCGGACGGTCGAACTTGAAGTTCACGCCCTTCAGGTCGATCACTACCTTCTGCGGGCAACCATCCGGTCCCACGATCGTGCCTTCCGGCAGATCCGGGCACTTGTTGTCGCACAGGTTCACGCCATTGCGGAACTGCTTGGAGCAGTCCGGCTGCGGCGGCGGGGGCGGCGTGGCCGGAGCGGCCGGGGCCGGCACTGCACCGATCTTCGCCACGATGCTGAAGCCCAGGAACCAGTCGCCATAACCGTTGTGCTGCGGCTGGGTCTTGTCGTCCCAGTCATAGCGGTAGCCCGCTTCCACGCGGAAGTCCGCGCTGTCGGTGATCGACTTGGACACGCCCACGCCCGCTTCCGCGGCCGGCGCCCAGTCACGGCTGAACGGGTTGTGGTGGTAGCTGCCCATCACGCCGCCCAGCAGGTACGGACGCCATGCGTTCGCATCACCGAAGAAGTAGCGTGCCGACACACCGTAGTTATTGTTCGACCACGTGTTGCCCTGGCCGAACACGGCCGAATCCGCACGACGCTTCGTGCGATCGATGAACAGTTCCACCGCCACGTTCGGGCTCACGAACTTGCCCACCGACAGGCCGTAGTAAATCTGGCGGCTGCGCGTGTTGCGATCGGTGTCGTTGTAGTAGCCGCCCACCGTCGGTGCGACATACCAGCGGTCGTCAAATCCGTTCGGCCAGGCCGGGGCGGTGCTGCTCGTGCCGCTGCTGGCAGCCGTGGTGTCCTGCGCGTGAACGGCACCTACGCCGCCCAGGGCAAGAGCGATCAAAAAATATAGGCCCTTACGTTTCATCAGGTGTCTCCTCGATTATTGGTGTTCGCGTCCATTCCACCCCAGACGGAAATCGCGCGGCAGAACTTTTTAGGTATGCGGGGGACTTCATTCGCCACCTTGCGCTTGGTGTCCCTAACAGCAAGCGCGGCAGAGTGTAGCAAAACCGTTAAGGCATTCACACGTGAGTCTTTCACGCCACATTCCGCATCGGTGAAGTTTTGTTCAGCTAGATGGTGTGCGTTCGCTGCAGTACGAGTGCTGTTCTTTACTTATGCTCTTCGTAAGAAAAAAAGCCCGGCGAATGCCGGGCTTTTCTGTCACTGCATCGCGCGGTTCGATTACTGCTGAACCTGCAGTTCCGTACGACGGTTGCGTGCGCGACCTTCGGCCGTGCTGTTGGTGTCAACCGGGTTCTCCATGCCGTGACCGATCGGGCCTTCCAGACGGCTCGGATCGATACCGTGCGCGGTCAGATAGTCGTACACGATCTTCGCACGACGCTCCGACAGACCCTGGTTGTATGCGGCCTTGCCGACGTTGTCGGTGTAACCGGCCACCATCACCTTCACCTGCGGGTAGCGCTTGAGCGTGTCCACCGCCTGATCCAGGATCGCCAGCGAATCGCTGCTCGGCACGGCCAGTGCCGGCTCGATATTGGTCTCGCCCTTCTTCGGACGGTCGAACTTGAAGTTCACGCCCTTCAGGTCGATCACTACCTTCTGCGGGCAACCATCCGGTCCCACGATCGTGCCTTCCGGCAGATCCGGGCACTTGTTGTCGCACAGGTTCACGCCATTGCGGAACTGCTTGGAGCAGTCCGGCTGCGGCGGCGGGGGCGGCGTGGCCGGAGCGGCCGGGGCCGGCACTGCACCGATCTTCGCCACGATGCTGAAGCCCAGGAACCAGTCGCCATAACCGTTGTGCTGCGGCTGGGTCTTGTCGTCCCAGTCATAGCGGTAGCCCGCTTCCACGCGGAAGTCCGCGCTGTCGGTGATCGACTTGGACACGCCCACGCCCGCTTCCGCGGCCGGCGCCCAGTCACGGCTGAACGGGTTGTGGTGGTAGCTGCCCATCACGCCGCCCAGCAGGTACGGACGCCATGCGTTCGCATCACCGAAGAAGTAGCGTGCCGACACACCGTAGTTGTTGTTCGACCACGTGTTGCCCTGGCCGAACACGGCCGAATCCGCACGACGCTTCGTGCGATCGATGAACAGTTCCACCGCCACGTTCGGGCTCACGAACTTACCCACCGACAGGCCGTAATAAATCTGGCGGCTGCGCGTGTTGCGATCGGTGTCGTTGTAGTAGCCGCCCACCGTCGGTGCGACATACCAGCGGTCGTCAAATCCGTTCGGCCATGCCGGGGCGGTGCTGCTCGTGCCGCTGCTGGCAGCCGTGGTGTCCTGCGCGTGAACGGCACCTACGCCGCCCAGGGCAAGAGCGATCAAAAAATATAGGCCCTTACGTTTCATCAGGTGTCTCCTCTTCTTAATGAGTAGGGCATTCATCCCGCCAGACAAATCGCTTTCGTCACTCCAACCCTAGTGATGGACGAATTTCCTGCGATGACCAATACCCGGCGCGCGCGAGTTTAACAACTTTTAAACGATTTGCAAAATGACCGATAACAGACGGTCACCCCGCTGCCTGCTTACCCCAACAACGCCCGGCTCCGGCTCGACACACGTCGAACCGGAAGCCTCTGCCCCACTGCTTAAGATTCTCTGCTTACGACGTCGTCACAGCGTGAAGAGACCGAGGAAGTTCTGTATGGGCATGGCATCGAGCTTGGCCGGATCGGCCGTGGCGTCGAGGATGGCCTTCACTTTGTGGGACGGCAGATGCCCGCGCATGGCGCCTTCGAACTTCTTCAGCAGCACCGGTATACCTTCGGCGCGGCGCTTGCGATGGCCGATCGGATAGTCGATGGACACCTTCTCAGTGCTGGTTCCGTCCTTGAAGAACACCTGCAAGGCATTGCCGATGTAGCGCTTCTCCGGATCGAAGTAGTCCTTGGTGAACTGCGGGTTTTCGCTCACCACCATCTTTTCGCGCAGCGCGTCGATGCGCGGATCGGTGGCGACGTCATCGTTGTAGTCGTCGGCGGTAAGGCGGCCGAAGATCAGCGGCACGGCCACCATATATTGAATGCAATGGTCGCGATCGGCGTAGTTGGCCAGCGGGCCGGTCTTGTCGATGATGCGGCAACCGGCTTCCTGCGTTTCGATCACCACTTTTTCGATCTGATCGAGCTTGCCGGCGACCTGCGCGTGCAGCTTCATCGCGCACTCCACCGCCGTCTGCGCGTGGAACTCGGCCGGGAAGCTGATCTTGAACAGCACGTTCTCCATCACATAGCTGCCGAACGGACGCTCGAACTCGAACGCCTTGCCCTTGAACGCCACGTCGTAATAGCCCCAGGTCTTGGCGCTGAGCGCGGAGGGATAATCCACCACGCCGCGATACACCGCATTGATGGCGTGCGTCACCGCGCGACGGCACGCATCGCCGGCAGCCCAGCTCTTGCGCGGTCCGGCATTGGGCGCATGGCGATAGGTACGCAGCGCGCCGTTGTCGATCCAGCTATGCGACACCGCGGTGATGATCTGCTCCTTGCTGCCGCCGAGCATGGCCGTGGCCACCGCGGTGGACGCCAGGCGCACCAGGATCACGTGATCCTGGCCGACGCGATTGAAGCTGTTGAGCAGCGCATAGCAGCCCTGGATTTCATGCGCCTTGATCGCATAAGCAAGCACATCGCGCACGCTCAGCGCCTTGCCGCCTTCGCGCTCGGCCTTGCGGCTCAAATAATCGGCCACGGCCAGGATCGCGCCCAGGTTGTCGGACGGATGGCCCCACTCGGCCGCCAGCCAGGTGTCGTTGAAATCCAGCCAGCGGATCTGTGTGCCGATCGCAAACGCAGCCTGCACCGGATCCAGCTCATGGCTGGTGCCCGGCACGCGCGCGCCACCCGGCAACGTGGCGCCCGGCACCAGCGGCCCCAGGTGCTTGACGCATTCGGGAAACTTCATCGCCATCATCGCGGTGGCGAGCGAATCCAGCAGCATGTAGCGCGCGGTGTCGTACGCTTCGGTCGAATCGATCCGGTAATCGGCGACGTAGTTGGCGATGTCGACCATCGGCTGATCGGGATCGGGACGCTTGGCGGAACGGATATCGTGCGCGCTCATGAGGGAGTCTCGCGGTAAAGGGAAACGGAAATTGTAGCGGGGAACGGCAAAACGGACATGCTGCACGCGCGCTAAGGATGCTCTGATCTATTCCACGTAGGCGTGCCCGGCTCTGTCTGCGCGGAATAGATCAGAGCATCCCTGGCTTGACCCTCACCCCATGCCCGCCCACAATCCCCGCACCACCCCAAAGGGGAGTAGTTCCGGATACGGGTTTTTCGCATCCGCGCGGCGATCGTCATCACGAGCGAAGCATCGCTCCGGGCGCCGCGGTGGCAAGGAGCCTTTCGGCTCTACACCAAGAACGAGACTTTTGCGGTGATGACGGGGCTTTTGCGCGCACCCGTTGTCGCCGCTTGAGTCCCGCGCGCCAAGGAACCGCATGATGCTCCCTACCCACCTGCTGTCCGATCTGCTCACCATTGTCCTGCTGGACCTCGTACTGGCCGGCGACAACGCGATCGTGATCGCTCTGGCCGCGCGCAATCTCGCGCCGCAACTGCAGAAGCGCGCGGTGATCTGGGGCACGCTCGGCGCCATCGTCGTGCGCATCATCATGACCGTGCTGGTGGTGTATCTGCTGGAACTGCCCGGCTTGATGCTGGTGGGCGGCCTGCTGTTGCTTCCGATCGCCTGGAAGTTGCTCAAGCCCAGTGACGACGAACACGACAACGTTGCGCCAGCCGCCAGCTTTTGGGCTGCGATTCGCACCATCGTGGTGGCCGACGTATTGATGGGCCTGGACAACGTGCTGGCGATTGCCGGCGCCGCCAAAGGGCACATGGGCCTGGTGGTTATCGGTTTGCTGATCAGCATTCCGCTGGTGGTGTGGGGTTCCACGCTGATTCTCAAGCTGATCCAGCGATTCCCGATCATCATCTACGCCGGCGCCGCGGCGATCGCGTGGACTGCAGGCCGCATGATCAGTCACGAAATACTGTGGCGTGCATGGTTCGATGCGCACGGCTGGATGAAACACCTGCTGGAAATCGGCCTGGCATTGATCGTATGCCTGGGCGGCTATCTGTTCTATCGACAACGACGCCAAGCCGCTTGAGGCCGGCTGCATTGCGCGCCACACTGCGCGGCTATCGTCAGCATGGAGTTGTCATGAAACTGTATTACCTCCCCGGCGCCTGCTCGATGGCCGATCACATCGTGCTCGAATGGATCGGACATCCGTACGAGGCGCATCAGGTCGCGCGCGAAGCACTGCGCTCGCCGGAATACCTGAAATTGAATCCCTCCGGACAGGTGCCCGCGCTCGTCGTTGAAGACGATTGGGTGCTCACCCAGAACGTCGCCATTCTCAATTACTTGATGGATCGTTTTCCGGAAGCGAAACTCGCTGGCAGCGGCACGCCGCGCGAGCGCGCCGAAGTGAACCGCTGGCTATGCTTTCTCAACGCCGATGTGCACGCGGCATTCAAGCCGCTCTTCGGCCCGCAGCGTTTCATTGCAGACGAATCGCAACACGCGGCCTTGCAGGATGCGATGAAGCAGCACCTACGTGGCCATTTCGAACGCTTGAACGCGCAACTGGTCGATCGCCAATGGCTCACCGGACACCGCTCCCCGGCGGATGCTTATCTCTTCGTGACGCTGCGCTGGGCCAAGGGCAAGCAAGTGGACTTGAGCGGGCTTGATCATCTGGAGGCATTCAGTGCGCGCTTGCACGCCGACGCGGGAGTGAAGGCGGCGATGCTGGCCGAGGGATTTTGAGATTTCGCTCCCTCCCCTGCCGTATGCAGGGGAGGGAGCGCTATTCAAAACCGCACCCGCAGAAACACCGACGGCCCATCCATCCGCATAGCCAGCTCATCGTTGTACGTGTGATGCCCCTGGCGAATATGGATGCGCGTGTAGTCGTACTCCGCCCCAAAACCGATGTTCCGCCACGGAAACCATTCCACGCCGAGCGCAGCATCGTAGATATGGCCGCCAAGATGGTTGCCGTTTTTCTTCACACCCGAAGCATTGAGATACATGCGCAGGTTGTTGGTGAACGCATGCCGCCATCCAAGTTGCACATCCGGCGCCCAGGCGCTATGCGTGGTGGACGTCGAGGCATAAGCGGACGCCTGCCCGATAAACGGGCCACTAAGTGTCGCCTCGCCGCTGATGCCCGCATGCACGCGGTAGTAGGCCGCACCCACGCCGATGCCGAACACATCGCTACCGTGCCCAAACCACCATTTGTAAGCGGCACTGCCAAAATCAAAATTGATGCGTCCGGTCACCGATGCAGAAGCATCGAAAGTGTTGCCGTTGAAGCCGATAGCGGTAGCCAAGGTGCGGGTGCGGGATTGGTCGACTCGGTAATAGTCGAACGAGAAACCCTGGCTTTCGCCGAGCAGAAAATCGAAACGCATCCGGGGTTCCACTTTACGTGATGGGAAGCCCAGATCGTCCTGCAGATTGATGCGGCCCTTCACGTTGACATTGTTGAGCCCCGCACTCACGGTGGTGCTGCTGCGGGCGTCATAGGCGCCCAGCCACAAACTGATGCGATCCAGTGCTGGGGAAACTTCGGGATCGGTATTGTCGGCCAACACCACGCTGCTGCTCGACGCACACACAGCGAACAGGCAGCAGCGCAAAACATGGGCTGTAACGGTAGAACGCATAACGGAACTCCTTGTGTCTTTCTGGCACGCAGTGCCCGCGAACCCGTTGCGTTCGCGAAGAAATCAGGAGTGACCGATACTAGATACCGGCGACGTGCACACACCGTGCAAAACGCGGCATTTTTTTGCGCACGCCCAGCAACATGACGCTGGTCAGAACATCATCGGCATGCGCACGATTACCGTCGCATCCGGCGTATCGCGTGTAATGCCAACCCCCAGCGTGAAGTTCAACGTGCGCTTCTCGTTGAAGCGGTAGGAACCGCCGATCAGCAACGAGCCCAGCCACACCTTGGTCGAGCCCGGCAGCTTGCGGCCTGATTCACGCGTCTCACCGACAAAGGTCTGGTCGTAGCCGATGCTCAACGATGCCTTGTCGTTCAAAGCCATGCCCATGCCGATGCTCACATCGGCCTCGTTGCCCATTTTCACGTTGCCCAGAAATTGCTTGCCACCCAGCAGAATGTTTTCGGAAACGTTGTGGCGTTCAACGTTGTAGAGGTAACTGAAATTGCCGAAGAACACCACCGGATCGGAGGGGAGCAACCATGTCAGCCCCGGCTGTACGGTATAGAACCCGGTGCCCGTCGGCTGACGTATCGGCAAGCCGGTGCCAGTCAGATTTTGCACGCAGCGCGTCATGCAATCGGTGACCACTTCGAACGGATCCTTGCCGGTGCGCGACTTGAAGCGCAGCCAGCCGATGTAATAAGCGCTGTCCGCACCGCCATTGTTGATCTGGTAGCGCAGCGTGGCTTCGATATCGCCAAGGCCCTTGCCGCTGGAACCAAACACGTTGTTTTCCGCCGACCCGGTAAGCACTTCGCGACTGACGGTATCGGTATGCGTATCGACGTACGGCACGCGCACTTCCAATTCCGTGCGGTTGGTGAGGCCGTAACGCGCGGTGAGAATGGCCGTCTGTGTGGTGCTGCGCACCTGGCGCACGTCGATCAGACCAATCAGGATGGCCGGGATGATGGTGTAGCCAATCAACGAAACACGATCGGCCGTGGAATAACCGAACTGATAAGTCGGCTCGATCACGATCCTGCCCTTGGGCGTCAGCACACCAGGTTGCTGGAAAATCGGCGCGACTTCGGGTGGGCGCGAATTCTCCGCGGGCGCCTGGCCGACCGGAGCGGAAGGTCCTTGCTGGGTTGCCTGCACGTCGGTATAGCTGTCCGCCGAGGGCATGGGCAATGCCGCTGCGCCTGCTCCGCCAGCGGCAATATTGCCGCCGCGTTGGCGTGCCAGCACATCCATGCCCACCGCATGGCGCAACGCCCTGTAGTCGGCCTCCTGCTGCGCAAGCTGATGTTGCAGGGCTTCGATCTGGCCACGCATTACTTCGATCCGCGCACCCTGCTCCACCAGGCGCTGTCGAATCGCTGGCGAGGAGCTGTCATCCGCGCTCGCAGCATCCTGCGCGGTGACCACGCCGCAGACACCCATGAGGCCAGCACAGCCTATGGCATAAAGCCATGGTTTCGATGTGCCCTTCGTGTTCCGATCCTTCTTGTGCATGATGTTCTCCCCTCTTCGATACCGCGCGTATCCGCCTCAATGCGACAACGCCTGCAACTGCTGCACGCTCTGCAAGCTTTGCTGAAGGTTCTGATTGCGCAGAGCGTTAAGCGCGTTGACCGAGACGTTCAGCGTGGTCAGGCTGCGAATCACTTGGTTGTCCACCGTGTTCTGGATCGTCGTCGCAGCGTTGGCTTGTGCGATGGATGCGGGAATGACGGTGCTGGTCACGATGGGGTTGTTCGGCGCGTTCGTCTGCGCGGCGGGCGAGACCGTGGCACCGCCATGACTCGCCGCGCCAGTCTGCACCGATGAAGACGGGTCAAACGTATTGCCCGATCCCACCTGCACATTCACCGTGCCAAGCGCCGCGGCCAAAGAGGTAGCCTGCTGCGCGGTGATGTGCGCGATATCGGGAATCGTCACGTTGAGGTAAGTCACCAAGTTGCCGTCGACGTACACGGCACGCTGGATGCCGAACGATGCCTGCAGGCCCTCGCCCAGATCGAAGCCTCCACGCACCGCATCGAGCCGCGCGATAGAAACCGGCATGCCGAAACCCACAACCTGTCGCGGGAGTGGCGGGCGATTCTGCGCGTGCGCGGATGCCACGCAGCAAGCCAAACCAAGCAAGCCGATGCCGCACAAAGGAAGACCGGAACGATTCATGGGTCACCTCATATGTCGCCAGGTCCATACTTATGCATGGTGATCGTATCCAGCCCACGCCGGTCGATGCCCACGCCCAATGGCGCGATCGGCGCGTTGCGCCAATCGCTGTCGGAATTGAAATGCGCCAGATCGCGACGGTTATGGATCACGAACACCAGCCCGTTTCGCCACAACTGGTCGAAGCGGCCCATGGGAATGGCGCGCGTGCCGCGTGCGGGATCGCCCAGCAGCACACGTCCATAACGCACTCCCTTGACCACCACGAAGTGGTGATAGCCACGATCCTCGATCAACACGATCGCCGGCAGGTTCGCCTGCTGCAATTGAGCGAGGTTGGCATGAAAACCGTCGGCATCGAAGCCGATGCTTTGCAGGTAGAGCTTGATATCCAGCAGCGAAAAACCTTCCTTGTTGATCTTCGTGCGATCGCCGTGCGTGTACATCTGTTCGAACACGGCTTGCTCGTTGACCGGATAGTTGTACTGGTATGTCAACAGCGTCGCCACGGCAGCGGAGCCGCAGCTGAAGTCATATCTTTGATGGATCGTGTTGCGATACTTCACTTCCTTCAAGGTTGAAATATGCAACGCGTAGGTCTGGCCGGCGTTGTCGTTGAGCGCCATTGTGGCGGCGCGCAATGTCGGCGCACCACCGAGTGCGGACAATACGACCAACGCTGACAGCGTGCATTTCATGGTTTCAACTGCACGTTGACGATCACACCGGTCTGGATCAGCACGTTGTTGCCGGTGTTCTGCACGACCGACGGCAGGCCCGAAGCACCTTGAAACGCGTTGCCGGTGATCGAATTGGCGCCTGTACTTACGTTCGACGCCGTATTGCCGGTTACCGTGCCGGTGATGGTTTGATTGTTTTGCACCAAACCGCTGCCGCTATAGTGCTGCAAGGCCCCGGCACTTACCGGCTGGCCGAAGCCATCCACCATCGCTACTTGGCCGCTTCCATTCGACGCGCCTGCCGCGCTATGCGGCGGATCTTCTGCAAGCGCTCCATTCATCACGCACAACAGCACCAACCCTGTTACGAGTTTCGAACGAGCCATGGCACCTACTCCCATCGTGTTGGCGCGTCGCATGCGACGGCACACTGATCGACATGGCGGAGCCTCGGGCCCCGCCATGCCGGTCAATCGACTATCAGTGACCACCCACGTTCAAGTTGGCCTGGACTGTCACGCCCTGCTGAATCAGCGCTGCTGCACCGCTGTTCTGCGCAATGGTGGTGATGCCCGCTGCCGCTGATGCGGTCCCCGACATGGTGTTGGACATGTCGAAGCTGCCTGCATCCGCCCACGCGCTGCCGCCGTTGCCGCCCATGCCACCATCACCGCCGGCCGCGCCGTTGCCACCGGCATTGGCAACGTTGCCGCTGGTGCCGCCCATCGAACTGGCAGAACCCGAGGTAGACGTTGCTGCACCTGCGGTGTTGCTGCCACCGGTAGCGGCTCCACCGTGCCCGCCTGCAGCAACTGCGACACCATCGTCGTCACCGGTAGCGGCCAACGCTCCGCCACCCGTGGATTTCGCACCGGCACCCGCTGCGCCGCTGAACGAGCCAGCATTGCCACTGCTTGCGCCCGATCCACCGGCATGCCCGCTGTGCGCATAGGCGTCGCCGCCATAACCGCCGTCGCCGCCTCTGCCGCCGCGTCCGCCATTGGCGCTACCGCCATTGATGGCGACATTGCCGATGCCCGATACGGAAACATTGGAGACGGAACCGTCCAACGTGGTGTTGGCGACCGCGGTGCTGGTGTTGAATGCGTCGTTGACGGAAGAAACGGCCGTACCGCCGTTGTTGGCCGCCGCCGTGCCCAGGCCGTCGCTATAGACATCGCCACTGTTGTTGCGATCGTTACCGTTGGCGGTGACGGTCTTGCTGTGAGTGCTGTAGTTGTTGTGCTGATTCGAATTGTTGTTGAAGGAGTTGTCGTTGTCCTGAGCCATGGCCGGGAGTGCAAGTCCCAAGCCGAGCGTCAATGCCGTAAAAAGAAGAGTCTTGCGCATAAGAGTTCCTCCCGGAACGGATGCGGTTGCCCCCTGCTTTCGCTGCTGTGCAGCGCTTAGGTATGGCAAACCACATGCCAAGCCGAGAATGCGGAAGCAACACGCATATCTCTTATGGAAATCAAGGTGTTGCGAAGGTCATGTCACGACTGCGCGATCGCCGTTCCATTCGACATGTGCGACATGGATGCAACACTACGCATACCGCGACGCATGCGCTGGCGTGCAACGCGTTGACATGTGCCGAAAAAACAGTGTGTTACTGCTTGAGCGCGGATGACCGAAAAGTGTATCGCGCATGAAACATTTCGTGTCTTGGCAAACCCCTCTCTCGGATGGAGAGGGGTTGTAAGTCTTCACATCGGGAAACTGAGATTAAAAAATCAACGCTTCTCGATCGGCGTATAGCTGCGATCTTCCGGCCCGGTGTAATTGGCGCTGGGACGGATGATCTTGCCATCTTGACGCTGCTCGATCACGTGCGCGCTCCAGCCGGAGGTGCGTGACATTACGAACAGCGGCGTGAACATCGCCGTAGGCACACCCATCATGTGATATGCGCTGGCCGAGTACCAATCGAGGTTTGGGAACATCTTCTTCTGCTCCCACATCAGCTTCTCGATACGCTCGGATACGTCGAACAAGGTGGGATTGCCGCCCTCCGTGCAAAGCTTGCGCGAAATTTCCTTGATGATTTCGTTGCGCGGATCGGACACGGTATAAACCGGATGGCCGAAGCCGATGATGATTTCCTTGCGCTCCACGCGCGCGCGGATATCGGCCTCGGCATCGGCGGCGCTACGATACCTAGCAATGATGTCCATGGCCACTTCATTGGCGCCGCCGTGCTTGGGGCCGCGCAACGCGCCGATCGCGCCTGTGATGGCCGAATACATGTCCGAGCCGGTGCCGGCGATCACGCGCGCGGTAAACGTGGATGCATTGAACTCGTGCTCGGCATACAGCACCAGCGAGCGGTCCAGCGACTGCGCGTGCAGCTCGCTGGGCTTCTTGCCATGCAGCAGGTGCAGGAAATGCGCGGCGATCGTTTCGTCCTCGGTTTCCGTCTCGATGCGCTTGCCGTTGTGGCTGAAGTGAAACCAGTACAGCAGCATGGAACCGAAGCTCGCCATCAGGCGATCGGCGATGTCGCGCGCGCCGGTGATGTTGTGATCCTCTTTTTCGGGAAGCACGGTACCCAGCACCGAACAACCGGTGCGCATCACGTCCATCGGATGCGTGGCGGCCGGCAACAGTTCCAGCGCGCTCTTCACCGGCGCCGGCAAGCCGCGCAGGCGCTTGAGCTTGGCCTTGTATGCATTCAATTCGGCCCAGTTCGGCAACACGCCGTGCACCAGCAGGTAAGCCACTTCTTCGAAGCAGCCCTTGGCGGCCAGGTCGTGGATGTCGTATCCGCGGTAGTGCAGATCGTTGCCGCTGCGGCCGACCGTGCACAGTGCGGTATTGCCCGCCGCCACGCCCGAGAGGGCAACGGATTTCTTGGGCTTGGGGGCGGTTGCGGATTGCTCGCTCATTGGTTGTGCTCCAGGGTGCGATACATCAGGTATGGCCGCCGGGGAATGCGGCCACCGGAAACGGGGATTACTTCTTGGCCGTAAAAAGCTGATCGAGCTTCTGCTCGAAATCGTGGTAGCCGATGCGCTCGTACAGTTCTTCGCGCGTCTGCATCATGTCGACCACGTTGCGCTGGTGGCCATCACGGCGGATGGCCTCGTAAACCGTCTCGGCCGCCTTGTTCATGGCGCGGAATGCGGAGAGCGGATACAGCACGATGCTCACGCCCGCGGTACGCAGCTCATCCACACTGAACAGCGGCGTCTTGCCGAACTCGGTGATGTTGGCGAGCACGGGCACCTTCACCGCATCGACGAAACGGCGATAGGTGGGAATGTCGTAGGCGGCTTCGGCAAAGATGCCGTCGGCGCCCGCTTCCACGCACGCCAGTACGCGCTCGATCGCCGCGTCCACGCCTTCCACTGCGATGGCGTCGGTGCGCGCGATCAAGAAGAAGCTGGCGTCGGTCTTGGCATCCGCTGCCGCTTTCACGCGATCGGCCATTTCGCCAGCCGATACGATTTCCTTGCCGGGACGATGACCGCAGCGCTTCGCGCCGACCTGGTCCTCGATATGGCAGGCCGCCGCACCGAACTTGATCAGGCTCTTCACCGTGCGTGCGATATTGAAGGCGCTGGGGCCGAAGCCGGTGTCGATATCCACCATCAACGGCAGATCGCATACATCGGTGATGCGGCGCACGTCGGTAAGCACGTCATCGAGCGTGTTGATACCCAGATCCGGCATGCCCAGCGAACCTGCCGCCACACCGCCGCCAGAAAGATAGATGGCGCGATAACCGGCACGCTTGGCAAGCAGTGCGTGGTTGGCGTTGATGGCGCCAATCACCTGCAGCGGCTGTTCGGCAGCAAGCGCGGCGCGGAATCGGCTGCCGGCGGAATCGAACGAGGTCATCACGGTTCTCCGAAACGCGGAATTGTAAGCGATGTGTCGACGCGACCATGTCGCGGCGCAGTACGCGCCTGTAACGCCATGCGCCGAAAACGCTGCAACGACACGCGCCGGCGAATGCGGCGTCACTCTGTCACGAGCAAATACATTGATCAATCTTGATTGAAAGGATCAATATATTGCCATGCGTACCGACTACCTTCCGGCCCAGGACGCCGCCACACGGCTCGGCGTAAGCCTCGCAACGCTTTATGCGTACGTCAGCCGCGGTCGTATCGATTCCCGCCCGGGGCCGGACGGGCGCAGTCGCGAATACAGCGCCAGCGATATCGAGCAATTGATCGAACGGCGGCAAGCCGGACGCGGCGCGGCGCAAGGCGCAGCACACAGCCTTGCCTGGGGCCTGCCGGTGATGGAAACACGCATCTCGCTGATTCGTCCGCACGGGCATTACTACCGCGGTGAATCCGCGATCGCGCTGGCCACCGGCGGCGCCACGCTGGAAGAAACGGCAAGGCTGCTGTGGGACTGCGGCGAGCACGATCCATTCGTTGCCGGATTGCCCGACCTTTGGCCGGAAGCGGTCGCACTTCTTTTGCAACACGCCGACGTACCACCCCTGGAAAGAACCGCCGCCGCATTGCCGCTACTTGCGCTCAACGCAACACATGCGCACAGCATCGATCCGCGTCATCGTCGTCGCGATGCCGCATGGCTGTTGCGCGAAACGGCGGCCTTGCTGTGCAGCGCGCAGCCAAGTGAAGAGCCCATTCATCGCGTCATGGTGACAAGCTGGAGCAAGCAGGAAACCGGTCTGTCCGAATTGGTGCGCTGTGCATTGGTGTTGTGTGCAGATCACGAACTGAATGCCTCTTCGTTCGCGACACGCGTGGCCGCATCGACCGGAGCCGGTTTGCACGCAGCCGTATGCGCAGGCTTGGCCACGCTATCGGGCCCTCACCATGGCGGCGCTGCTTCGCGAGCACATGCTTTCATCCAGGACACGCTGCGCGAACGCAAACCTGTCGAGCGCGTACGCGAACGTCTTCGTCGTGGCGAAGCGCTGCCTGGCTTCGGGCACCCGCTCTATGCCGATGGCGATCCGCGTGGCGCGGTGTTGCTGACTGCACTGCGAACCACGCGTCCACGTCCCGCAAAGCTATCGGCCATCGAACGGCTGATCGAAACCGTACAGACACAATGCGGCCGTCGCCCCAATCTCGACCTTGCCCTCGCAGCCATCGCGTCAGCCTATGAACTGAGCGCCGATGTCGCCCTGGCGATATTTGCCGCCGGACGCATGGCCGGCTGGCTGGCGCATGCATTGGAACAGCAGGAAAGCGGGAGTCTGATCAGACCTCGCGCCAGTTACGTGGGGCGCATGCCGCGACGCGAAGGATGAACGCATCGGATGATCCAAGCGATTGGCGAGAGACCGGCGCACATTATGTTTTCCACCAAACACATTTGCTAAAGCGCAAAGTGCGGCCGTTTTTCACTTCTTGGCTGGCCGGCTTTCATGCAATCTTCGGCGCGATCATGCGGCCCACCATGAGTGAGCCTTCGTTGCATAGCGGGAGAAAAAAATGCAGATCGCGCGCGTGGTGGATGTTGGGAACAGCTCCGGCCGGATGACTGGTGTGCGGTATCGCACCATGCGGAGGCTAGTGTCTTGCGGACTTGGCGCGCTACTCCTGGTGGTATCGTTGAGCAGCATGGCAGTAGCCCAGGATGTCCCGTTGGTACTGCAGCGCAATGGCAGAACCATTTCGCTCGAACCTTATGCTCCGAATATCCTGCGGGTAACGATAAGCACCGACCGGTCGGCCGCGACGGCCGCCCCCGGATACGGATTGGTCGCGAAGCCAGCTAAGCAAGGCTGGTCGTACACGCGCGACGCGGAAGGCGGCGAGATTTTTCGTTCGGCGAAAATGGTTGTGCACGTGGCGCCGGAGGAGCTTGCGCAGGACCAGCGTCCGGAGCGCATGCCACTGGATGCGCTGAACAACCAACTGCGCGAAAAGTACTTCGGCGGCCCCCACGAAGGCGGCCCTCACGATGACGCCTTGCTGGTCACCACCACTGACGGCAAGACGCTGCTGCACATGCGTACGTGGACGATGAAGCCGGAGCGGCCGGACATTGCACAAACAGGCGCGGGTGCAAAGGCTTACCGCATTGAAGCCATGTTCGACTCGCCGGCAAACGAGCATTACTACGGCCTTGGACAACAGCAAAAGGGATGGATGGATTTACGCGATCACGAGATTCGTTGCTGGCACGATTACGGCGCCTTGGGCGGCGAGAACGTCTGCGTTCCTTTCATGGTGTCGAGCCTCGGCTATGGCCTGGTCTGGGACAATCCATCGAAAACCACGATAGATCTCGGTTTCAACGGCCAGAACGTGTGGTCATCGGAGGTCGGCGACCGCGTCTCGTACTTCATCATCGCGGGCGATAGCACGGACGAGATTTATGCGGGATACCGCTTGCTGACCGGCGTGACGCACATGCTGCCCAAGACGGTCTATGGCTACATCCAAAGCAAGGCGATTTACCCGACGCAGGCGCAGGTGTTGGCGGTTGCCGACGAGTACCGCCAAAAAAATCTGCCACTTGGCGTGATGGTGGTGGATTTTCTCAACATGACCGAGCAAGGAAACCTGGACCTGGACCCGGCACGCTGGCCTGATCCCGCCGCGATGAATCGTCAATTGCATGCGCACGGTGTAGGTACGCTCCTGAGTGTCTGGCCGCATTTTTCCAAGGGAACGCTGTTTTACGACATGCTGGCGAGCAAAGGTTGGCTGGTGCACACGCCTGATGGCCAGCCGGATCCGGGAGGTTTCAAGGCGGCCATCGGACCGAATATCGACACCACCAATCCGGCAGCGGCGAAATGGTTCTGGGAACAAATCCGCGACCGCTACATCAAGCCATATGGCTTCGATTATCTATGGCTGGATGAAACCGAACCGGATATCGATCCGGCCAAGGATGTTTTCTGGATCGGCTCAGGCACGCGCTTCTACAACGCATATCCGCTGTTTCACACCGCTTCGGTGTACGAAGGATTTCGGCGCGATTTCGGCGACAGCCGCAGGGTGATGATCCTGGCGCGCGCGGCGTATCTGGGTGCCCAACGCAACGGCACCGTGTTCTGGTCGAGCGACATCGTGTCCACCTGGGACATGCTCAAGCGATCGATTCCCGCCGGCTTGAATTTCACGGCGACGGGGTTGCCATATTGGGATACGGATATCGCCGGATTCTTTTCGCCGGTGATTCCCGCCGATTACCATGCAGCGCGCAAGCCTCTCATTGATGGATCAGACGTGCGCGGCACGATCGGCCGTTATGAGGACTATCCCGAACTCTTTGTTCGCTGGTTTGAATGGGGCAGTTTTCAGCCGGTGATGCGCGCCCACGGAGAAAGGAATCACAATGAAATATGGTCCTACGGCAAACAGGCCGAACCGATCCTGGCGAAATATCTGAAGCTTCGCTATCAGCTTTTGCCATACACCTATTCGCTGGCCTATCGCAGCTACCAGACCGGTGCGCCGTATATGCGCGCGCTGTTCATGGATTTTCCAGCAGACCCGAACGTGGCGAATATCCCCGACGAATACATGTATGGACCAGCGTTCCTGGTGGCGCCTGTCACCGAGCAGGGCGCCACTCATCGCACCGTCTATCTGCCGGCCGGTTGCGACTGGTACAACTACTGGACCAATCAGCGGCTGCACGGGGGACAGACGATCGAAGTGGATGCGCCCATCGATACCCTGCCGCTGTTTGTAAAGGCAGGCAGCATCGTGCCGTTGGGGTCGGACGATGGGAACGCCCAGCAAACGCAGAAGATCGTCTCCGTAAAGGTGTACCCGGGAGCGAACGGCAGCTTCACACTTTTCCAGGACGACGGGAAAACCTACGGCTACGAGCAGGGTAAATATTCACTCACCAAGCTGATATGGGATGACGCTGCTCATCGGCTGAAGCATGAAGGTGCGCATGCCTGGCATGGGCCGGATGCGTCCGTCGTGACCGTGGTCGGCAGCTCTGCGGGCGGTCCATGATCCGTGATGCTTCGGGCTCTAATTTTTGCCTGCAAAGCGGATGAGCAAAAATTCTCTTGCACCATCGCGATACGTTTTTGCGCTCAGAACGCCAAAGGCCCTGAATTTTCAGGGCCTTTGGCTAACAGAAACTTCGGCTCACGCAAGAGTGCTGGCGATTTGGCGCCTGCAGGATCCTTTCAACCCAGGCCGAAGCTCTTTCGCAAACTCGCATCGACCGGCGCTGCCGGCATGAAACGACGCAGCTTGCTCAACAAAGATGCCTGGCCACCCGGCGTGCGGCGCATGCGCCAGGTGCCGAGCGCCGCATCGACCACGGCATCGGCCACGCCATCGGGTTCGGGTGCACCTTTGACGCTCTTGACGACAGCGCGCGTTGCAAGCTCGCGCTCGTGGTCATAGCCGGCGATTTTCGCGCTGACCAACGGTGCATTAACGTCCAGGTTCGTGCGGGTGAAAGACGGTTCAACCAGGCTTACGCGCACGCCGAACTGGCGCACCTCGTGATCGAGGGTTTCAGAAAGCCCTTCCACCGCGTGCTTGGACGCCGCATACAGACCCATGTAGGGCGCCGGCAGAAAACCAAGCACGGAGCTGATGTTGACGATTCTTCCGCTACGTTGCGCGCGCATCTGCGGCAGTACGGCCCGTGCCGTGCGCAGAATGCCGAAGACATTCGCATTGAACAGCGCGGCTGCCTCGTCGACGCTCGTTTCCTCCACCGCGCCGACCAGGCTGGTTCCGGCGTTATTGACCAGCACGTCGATGCGCTTGGCGCGTTCGATGATCAATTGCATGCCGGCTTTGACGGAAGCGTCGTCGCTTACATCCATTTCAACTAGCTCGACGCCATGCAATGGTGTTGCCTTGGCAACGCTGCGCACGGTGCCGAAAACGCGGCAACCGCGCTTGGCGAATTTCACCGCCGTGGCGCGTCCGATACCGGACGACACACCCGTAACAACGACAACTTTGGAATCGGACATGGTGCGTTCCTTTGATAAAGGTTGATGGCAAGAAACAGTTCCGGCTTACGTGCATTTCCATTACCGTCGCCCCGGCGAAGGCCGGGGCCCAGCGTCTTTGGCCGGAAAGTCACTAGGCCCCGGCCTTCGCCGGGGCGACGAGCGTGAGGTGCACAGGTGTTTATCCCGCGACGACTTCCTCCAGCCTGCGTTCCGAAGGCTGCATCGGCTCATGCCGGCCTTTGTGTCCGTGCGTGGCATCCCCGGGCCTGATCTTGAACCAGATGGCATACATCGCCGGCAGGAACCCCAGGGTCAGGATCGTTCCCGCGAAGGTGCCGCCGATGAGCGTGTATGCGAGGGTTCCCCAGAACACCGAATGGGTCAGCGGAATAAAGGCCAAGATCGCCGCCAATGCAGTCAAGATGACCGGTCGCGCACGTTGCACCGTGGCCTCGACCACCGCATGGAACGGATCCAGTCCTGATTCTTCGTTGTGCTTGATTTGCCCGATCAGAATCAGCGTGTTGCGCATCAGGATGCCGGACAGCGCAATCAGGCCGACCAATGCATTGATGCCGAACGGTTGCCGGAACAGGATCAAGGTGGGCACCACACCGATCAAACCCAGCGGGCTGGTCAGGAACACCATCACCATCGCGGAGATGGAGCGCACCTGGAAGATGATGATCAGCAAGGTGGCCGCCAACATGATCGGGAACAGCGGCAGCATGGCGGTCGTCGCCTTGGCCGATTCTTCGATGGAGCCGGCCTGCTCGATGCGATAGCCGCTAGGTAGCTTGGCGATGATCGGCTGCAGTTGCTTGGTGATCGCCGTCGAAACATCCGGCGGCTGCAGGTTATCGGCAATGTCGCCGCGCACTGTGATGGTCGGCTCGCGATCGCGCCGGCGCATGACCGGTTCTTCCATGCGTACGTCCACCTTGCCCACCTGCGACAGCGGAATGCGCTGCCCATTGACACCGGCCAGCGTGAAGTCGCCGATCTTGGCGGGATCGAGTCGAACGTCGCCAGCCGAGCGCGCAATCACCTGCACCGTGCGAATGTCTTCGCGCACCGACGTAACCGGCACACCGCTCAGCAAAAACTGCAACTGCTGCGCCATCGCGCTGGAAGTGAGCCCCACCGCCTGCAATCGATCCTGCTGCAAGGTGAAATGCAATGTAGGTGTGCGCGTGCCCCAGTCGGTATTGACCGTGCGCATCATCGGGCTGGCCTGCATCACCTGCTCCACTTGCGCCGCGATGCCGCGCAGCGTGTCCGGATCAGGGCCGGAAACACGATAGGCAACCGGGAACGGCGAATACGGGCCGAACACGAGTTGCGTGATGCGTACGCGCGCTTCCGATGCAAGACCTTCGGCAACGGCCTTGCGCAGGCGTTGCTTCAGCGCATCGCGCTCCTCCTCGTTGTCGGTGCGAATCACGATCTTGGCAAACGAGGGGTCAGGCAGCTCCGGCCCCATCGCCAGGTAGAAACGCGGCGCACCCTGGCCGATGTAGGCGGTGACGATCTTCGCTTCCTTCTGCTTGGCCAACCACGCTTCCACCTTCGCCGACGCGGCGCTGGTCTGCTCGATCGACGTGCCATAGGGCATCTGCACTTCGACCAGCACTTCCGGACGGTCGGAGATGGGGAAGAACTGCTTCTTCACCACTGCCATGCCGAGGATGGCCAGTACAAAAAGGCCCACGACGGAACCCGCCACCAGCCATTTGCGCGCAATGGCCTTTCCAAGCAGTTCGCGGAAACGGTTGTAGCGCGGCGTGTTGTAGATCGCGTCGTGGCCGCCTTCGACCTTTTTGAAGTCAGGCAACATTTTCACACCCAGGTACGGCGTGAACACCACCGCCACCACCCAGGATGCGACCAGCGCAATGCCGACGATCCAGAACATGTTGCTGGTGTATTCGCCGGCGGTGGAGCGCGCGAAGCCATTCGGCATGAAACCCACCGCGGTCACCAGCGTGCCCGCCAGCATCGGCGCTGCCGTGTGGCTCCATGCATAAGCGGAAGCGGCTACGCGGCTGTAGCCCTCTTCCATCTTCACCACCATCATTTCAATGGCGATGATGGCGTCGTCCACCAGCAGGCCCAATGCCAGAATCAACGAACCCAAGGTGATGCGATCGAAATTCTTGCCCGAGGCAGCCATCACCACGAACACCACCGCCAAGGTCAACGGCACGGCCGCAGCCACCACCAAACCCACGCGCCAGCCCATGCTGACGAAGCACACCACCATCACCACTAGTAGTGCGACGAAAAATTTCAACATGAACTCGTCGACCGCCGAGCTGATGTTGACGGCCTGGTCGGTGACCTTGGTGAGGCTCATGCCCAGCGGCAATCCGGTGTTGATCGCGCCAACTTCGCGATCCAGCGCCTTGCCCAGATCCAGCCCGTTCCAGCCATCGCGCATGACAATGCCCAGCAGCAACGCCCGGTCGCCGTCGTTGCGGATCATGAAAGTGGCCGGATCTTCATAGCCGCGTTTGACCGTGGCGATATCCGATAGCTTTAGCGTACGGCCGTGTGCAACCACCGGCGTGTCGCGAATCTTCTGCAACGAATCGAAGGCGCCGTCCAGACGAACGAACACCTCCGGCCCTTTTGTTTCGACAGAGCCAGCAGGTGTCAGCGCGTTCTGGCTGTTGAGCGCGGCGAACACGTCCTGCGGACTCACACCCAGCGTGGCCAATCGATCGTGCGAGAACTCGACGTAAATCTTCTCCGCCTGCTCGCCGATGATGTTTACCTTCTTCACGCCCGGCACGTGCAACAAACGTTGGCGCAAGCTCTCTGCATCGCGCACCAGCAGGCGTTGCGGTTCGCCCTTGGCCTTGAGCGCGAACAGCGCAAAGGTGACGTCCGCGAATTCGTCGTTGACCATCGGCCCGATCACACCGGGCGGAAGATTGTTGATTTCGTCGCCGATTTTCTTGCGCGCCTGATAGAACTCTCCCTGCACTTCCGACGGTGGCGTGCTGTCGAGCAAGGTCAAGGTGGTGAAGGCCAGCCCAGGCCGGGTGTAAGTTTCGGTACGGTCGTACCAGCGCAATTCCTGCATGCGCTTTTCGATTTTTTCGGCGACCTGGTCCTGCATTTCCTGCGCGGTAGCGCCAGGCCATGCGGTGATGATGGTCATCACCTTCACTGTGAAGGCCGGATCTTCCGCACGGCCCAGCTTGAAGAACGAAACGAGTCCGGCCAACGAGATCAGGAAGATCAGGAACAAGGTGATGGAGCGCTCGCGCACCGCCAACGCAGAGAGATTGAAACGGCCCTCGCTCACGGCTGCTCTCCTTCGCTTGCGACGGCTGCAACCTGAGTGGCCACCCGCACAGGCTCGCCTTCGCGCAACAGATGCGCGCCGAGCGCCACCACGCGATCGCCCTGCTGGAGTTGACCGGCAATGCGCGCGCTGTCGTCACCCAGGTGCTGCACCATCACCGGCCGCCAGGACACCTTGGCCGGCTCGCCGTTGATCACCCACACGCCAGGCCCTTTGCCCGCGTCGAACAGAGAACCCATTGGCACCTGCAAGCCACCTTGCACGGCGGCTTGGTCGGTCGGGATGCGGATCGTCACCGTGGTGCCCAGCGATGCATGGGCCAATTCGCCGTCCAATACGTAACGCGCTTCAAACGTGCGGGTGAGGGGGTCGGCGGCATCCGAGAGCTGCCTCAATGTGGCCAGTACGCTGATGCCTTCCTTGCCGAACAACGCGGCCTGCGCGGTGGAACCGATCACGGGGCGCAAGGTTTCCGGCAGTTGCACCACCGCTTCGCGCGGCCCGGCGTGGGCCAGGCGCACGACAGTCTGGCCGGCGCTGACGACCTGGCCCGGCTCGGCCAGCGTTTCCATCACTATGCCGTCGCCGTCCGCCACCAGCTCCGCATAGCTGCTGGCATTGTTGGCCACGTCGGCATCGGCTTCGGCCGCACTCAACTGGGCTTTGGCGGAATCCGCCGCGGCCTTGACCTGGTCGTAGGCGGACGCGGAGATCGCACCGCTACCGCGCAGATCGCGGTAGCGCGCTTCATCGTCCGCCGTTTGCTTGGCACGTGCGCGTGCGGCCGTCACTGCCTCCTGCCGCGCCTGCGCGGCCAGCTTCAGATCGACCGGGTCGATGCGCATCAGTGGCTGGCCGCGCTTGACGGTTTGCCCCGCATCCACCAGCCGTTGCAGCACCTTGCCGGAGACGCGGAATCCCAAGTCGCTCTGCACGCGGGCGGCGACGACACCGGTAAACGAACGTGTGGCGGGCGCCGCGCCTTGAACGATGGCGGCGCGTACCAGTGGTGCCTCGGTGCGCGGATCGGCGGGCGCCTTTCCGCCGCACGCGACCAGCGCAAACGGCAGTGCCAAAACGACTGCAGAGGTAGCGATGCGAAGCCGGAACATAAAAAAGCCCATGGATGATTGACCAGGGCTTCATTCTGCTACCTAGTGACCAATTTAGTCAATAGTCACTTCAACCTTATCTCTCAGGGCGACAGGCTACGCAGCACCAAGCCGGACAGTTGCCCTGGCGCCTCGTCGGTGTAGTCGAAGCTGTGTTGCAGCAGCAGGGGATTGAAATAGGAGCGCATCACCAAATAGATCGCCGCAGCGGTTTCGTCCAGCGGCGTCTTGCGCTCGAAATCTCCACTCTGCCGGCCCTCCTGCAGGATCTCCTTGAGCAGAGTCCGTACGCGCTCCTCATAGGCCACTACCACCGACCAGCGTTCCGTGGCGGCCGAGGCGGCAATCTCGTAAAGCTTGCGGTCTTGGAACAGCAGGCGAAGGGTTGCTTCGGTGAAACCCTTGAACATACGCCGCAGTTTTTCCGACGGTAGATCGGTCTCTGCAATGGCTGCCTTCACTTCGTTTTCGATCTCCTGCAGGCAGTTGGCACAGATCATTTCGCCGATGGCCTGTTTGGACTCGAAGAACTTGTAGATGTACGCCTTGGAAAACCCAACCGCCTTGGCCAAGTCGGAAACGGTGGTTTTCTCGTAACCATATCGGCTGAAGTGCTCGGTGGCGGCGGTAATGATCTGGTCCCGCACCTCATGGTCGACCGGACCACGGGCGGGCTGGGGAGTGGTGGCTGCTTTTTTCATGGATGGAGCTTACCCCTCGCGCTGGGAATGGACAACTAGTGACTATTTGGTAATATAGTCACCATTATAGTCACTATCACCCACCTCAGGAGCGAACCTCATGTCGCCCAAACCCATCTTTGCCATGCTCATGGCCACCAGCCTCCTCGCAGGCTGCGCGGTCGGTCCCGATTACATCCGACCTAATGTAGCGGTGCCCGATCATTTTCAGGGCCAGGCCGAGGTCGATCAGCGGCACGCGCCGGCCAGCCCCGATCTCGCCACCTGGTGGACAGGTTTCGGCGATCCGCTCTTAAGCCAATACGTAACGCTTGCCCTGGAACAAAACCTGGATCTCGCGCAGGCATCTGCGCGCGTCACCCAGGCACGCGCCGGACTTGGCGCGGCGACTGCAGCGCTGCTGCCCTCCGGCGCCATCAGCGCCCAGGCGACCAGGGCCTACCAGTCGGTCGAAACACCTCTGGGCCAAGTCTTGAACGCCACGCCTGGTTTCGATCGCTACGGCAACAGCTACGAAGCCGACTTCAGCGCGAGTTGGGAGCTGGACGTATTCGGTGGCCTGCGCCGTGGACGGGAAGCGGCGCTGGCCGACTACCAGGCTTCCGAGGCTGGCGCCGTCGCCACGCGCCTTGCAGTAGCGGCGCAAACCGCTGACATCTACATCACCATTCGCGGCTTGCAGGCTCGATTAAACGTGGCACGCAAGCAGGTGCAGACGGAACAGGACCTGCTGTCCACCATCAAGCTTCTGTACGGCAAAGGGCTGGCAGCCGAGCTTCAAGTGCGACAGGCCGAAGGAGCGCTTGCGCAAGTGCAGGCATCCGTGCCGGTGCTCGAAGCAGGCCTCGACGCAGCCATGAACGCCTTGGATGTGATGCTGGGCGCGCAGCCCGGCACGCATCGAGCGGAACTGATGGAAGCCGGCGACATTCCGGTTGCCCCGCAAATCGCCACCAACGAAACGCCAGGCGAATTGCTCCGACGCCGCCCAGACCTGATCGTGGCCGAACGCCGCCTGGCCGCATCGAACGCGCGTATCGGTGTCGCCGTCGCCGAGTACTACCCCAAGCTTTCGTTGAGCGGATTGATCGGCAGCGCCACATCCGTGGCCAGCGGCAACCTGTTCACCGGGAGCGCCAACCAGGCTGCCGGTGTGCTGGGCTTGCGCTGGCGCTTGTTCGACTTCGGCCGCATCAACGCGCAGATCCAACAAGCCAAAGGCCAACAGGCGGAAATGTTGGCCGCGTATCGACTGGCCGCACTGCACGCCACCGAGGATGTAGAAAATTCTTTTTCGGCGCTGGTCAAGCGCGAAGAGCAAGCTGCCGTGCTCACCCAGGGTGTGGATTCGCTCGGCCGTGCGCGAGCGGCGTCGTTTGCGGCTTATCAAAAAGGCGTGGTCAGTTTGATCGAAGTGCTGCAGGCCGACGAAAGCCTGTTGCGCGCATCCGACGAGCAAGCGCAGGCGAAAACGGAGTCGGCGCGTGCGGCAGTTGCCGCGTTCAAAGCGCTTGGCGGTGGGTGGCAAACTGATGGATCCCAAGCGGCGGTTGCCATCAAATAGCAGACGCTGCTGCATGTCACACAAGCGCCTGAGTCGCGCGGAAAGCCGCGAGCAGACCCGACTGCGTTTGCTGGCGGCCGCTACCGCGAGCATCGCCAAGAAAGGCCTGGCCGCAACGAGCGTGGAGGACATCGCCGCAAAGGCCGGCTTCACTCGCGGCGCGTTCTATTCGAATTTCAGTAGCAAAAGCGATTTGTTCGTCGAGCTGCTTCGGCGCGATCACGAGAACACGCTGGAAAACTTGCAGAAGCTGTTAGATGCCTCGTTTAGCGAGGACCTGCAAAAGCAGTTCGCCTTGTTATATGCGCGGTGTTATCGCGACCACAGCCATTACATCATTTGGGCCGAGGCACGGCTGCTTGCCATGCGTGATGCGGCGTTCCGGCAGTGCGTGAACGGCTTGTACGTGAAAAAGCGTGAAATGATTGCGTGCTTCTTCGAGCGGTTCTGCAAGGGTATCAACGTGCAGTTACCGGGCTCCTGCGCCGACCATGCGCTGGTCCTTATCGCGCTGATGGATGGCATCCTTTACTTCGACGCGACGATGCCGAGTGAGCTGCCGAGCGCTTCGGCGGAAGTTGTTTTGAGGGAGATCTTTATGAGGATGTTCTTCGGTTCGCGTCTTGCGTGAGTGGTTGACTGTCTAACATTTGTCCTGAGAGGGATCTTGTCGAGCCTCTCTCTGTCACCCGTAAAAGGCCCATATCGGCGCGTTATTGGTCGCGCTAAGGAGAGAGGGATTGTTCGACCCATCCTGGGTCTCACCCCTTTGCCCTGCGCGCTCCGGGGCCAGCGATTCGGATGTCCACATTTGTTCCTGACAAATTTGTCGAACCGAAGGGTTCTCATCAAGGCTTCTCTCCGCTACGCATAAAAACGCCCGTGCGGGCGCTTCATGATGACGAAGAGAGAGAAGGAGAGAGGGATTGTTCGGCCCATCCTTGGGCCTCACCCCTCCGCGCTGCGCGCTCCGGGGCCAGCCATTCGGCTGTCCAAATTCGTTCCAGACGAATTTGTCGAACCGAAAGGGTTCTCATCAAGATCTCTCTCCGCCACCCATAAAAAAACGCCCGTGCGGGCGTTTTTTTATGGGTGGCGGAGAGAGAGGGATTCGAACCCTCGATAAGGCTTTTGACCCTATACTCCCTTAGCAGGGGAGCCCCTTCGGCCTCTCGGGCATCTCTCCATGTTTTTTCCCCCGCGACGTCACAGGGAGGCCACGGGAGCCGGCAAGGATACCGGCCGATGCCCGTGAGGTAAAGAGGGAATCAACGTCCGCCCGACTCGCCGGTCGCGCCGCCGCCGTTTTCGCTCTCGCCCTTGATGCGCTGGTAGATCTCTTCGCGATGTACGGCCACGTTCTTCGGCGCATTGATGCCAATGCGAACCTGGTTGCCTTTAACGCCGAGAACGGTAACGGTCACCTCGTCGCCGATCATCAGGGTTTCGCCGACCCTGCGGGTCAGAATCAACATAGCTGTTACTCCATTTAATGCTTGTGGTTACAGGCCTGTCTGCATGTTCTTGCCTCACCCCTGAGCACAGTCACAACGCAGATCTGACGTTAACGTCCGTCAAAGGCCTTACCGCCTTCCCCGGCTCCAAACACCAAGATGCCTTGTAGGTATCTGGTGCCACCTACAGCGCCACCGCAACCAGCGACACCGATATCTGATCGATACTAGCCGAGCCCCGGCGTTACGTGCAATCTACACACAATCTTGACGCGTGGTCCATACGCGGCGCATCAACTTTTCAGCTGCGTACCGATCCACGCCACTGTACCCGCCAGAACGTCAGGCAATTGTGGTTTATCCACGCCGCCGCCTTGCGCCATGTCCGGACGGCCGCCGCCTTTTCCATCGATCTGAATCGCCACGTGCGCCACCACGTCGCCGGCCTTGATGCGGCCCGCCGCCTTGCCGTTTACGCCGGCCACAAGTGAAACGCGCCCTTCCGCGGCACCCGCCAGAATCACCACGCAATCGGTGAGCTGTTGTTTCAGCTGGTCGACGCCGTCACGCAACGCCTTGGCGTCCAGGCCCTCCAGGCGCGCTGCGACTACCTTGACGCCAGCAATCTCCTGCGCAGTCTGGGCAAGATCGCCTGTCATCGAGCCGGCCGCCTTGGCGCGCAGCGATTCCAGTTCACGCTCCAGCTTTTTCTGGCGATCGAGCAATTGCCTGAGCTTTTCCGCCACTTCGTCGCCGCTGGTGGAAAGCAGTTGCGACAGCTCGCTCAGGCGACGCTCTTCCTCGGCCACGTAAGCCAATGCGCCGGCGCCGGTCACCGCTTCGATACGGCGCACGCCAGAGGCCACGCCAGCCTCGCTGACGATCTTGAACAGGCCGATATCGCCGGTGCGGCTTACGTGCGTGCCGCCGCACAATTCCGTGGAAAATTCGCCCATTTTCAGTACGCGCACTTCGTCGCCGTATTTCTCGCCGAACAAGGCCATGGCGCCGAATTCGATGGCGTCGTCGTAGGCCATGTGGCGCACTTCGGCTTCCACGTTGCGGCGTACCTCGGTGTTCACCAGCGCTTCGACCTTCGCCAGTTCCTCGCGGCTGACCGGCTTGAAATGCGAAAAGTCGAAACGCAGGCGATCGGGCGCGACCAGCGAACCTTTCTGTGTAACGTGATTGCCAAGTACGTTGCGCAACGCGGCATGCAGCAGATGTGTGGCGGAATGATTAAGTACCGTTGCCTGGCGGCGCGACGCGTCGACAGTGGAATCGATTACGTCTCCAGTACGCAGCGGTTGCGAGCCATGCCAGCGGCCCGCATGACCGAAGAACACCCCACCCATCTTGATAGTGTCGCCAACGTCGAAACGGCCCGCAGCGTTCGACAGCGCGCCGGTGTCGCCTACCTGGCCCCCGGATTCGGCGTAGAACGGCGTCTGATCGAGGATGACCAGGCCTTCTTCGCCTTCCGCGAGTTGGCCGACCTGCTTGCCCGCCTGCACGATGCCGACGACTTTGCTGGCACGACTGGCGAGGGCTTCGTAACCCAGGAAAACCGTGGGCGCGAGCTGGCTGGCGAGTTCCGCCGGCATCTGGCCCTTCGCTTCAAAACGGCTTGCAGCACGAGCGCGTTCGCGCTGCTGCTCCATCGATTGTTCGAAGCCGGCCATATCCACGCTGAGGTTGCGCTCGCGGGCGATATCGGCCGTGAGGTCGACCGGGAAACCATACGTGTCGTACAGGCGAAACGCATCTTCACCGGCGATCGTCGTGCCGGATTTGGCGGCGATCTCGTCGAACACGCGCATGCCATGCTCCAGCGTTTCGCCGAAGCGCTGCTCTTCGGTGCGCAGCGCCTCTTCGACGAACGACTGTTTGGCGGCGAGTTCCGAATAGGCCACACCCATTTCCTCGACCAGCGGCTGCACCATCTTCCAGAAGAAATCGCCGCGCACGCCAAGCATCCAACCGTGGCGCAGCGCGCGACGAATGATTCGGCGCAGTACGTAGCCGCGGCCTTCGTTGGAAGGCAGCACGCCGTCCACGATCAGGAACGAACATGCGCGGATGTGATCGGCAATCACGCGCAAGGATTTGTTGCTCAGGTCCGGCGTTTTGGTCAGCTCGGCCGCTACCTTGATCAGGTGTTGGAATAGATCGATCTCATAGTTGGAATGCACGTGCTGCAGCACGGCGGCAAGGCGTTCCAGGCCCATGCCGGTATCTACGCACGGCGCCGGCAGCGGTGAGAGCGTGCCATCCGGCGCGCGGTCGAACTGCATGAACACCAGGTTCCAGATTTCGATATAGCGGTCGCCGTCTTCATCGGGCGAGCCGGGCGGGCCACCGGCAACATCGGGGCCGTGGTCGTAGAAGATTTCCGAGCACGGGCCGCAGGGGCCGGTGTCGGCCATCTGCCAGAAGTTGTCGGAAGCGAATGGCGCGCCCTTGTTGTCGCCGATGCGCACGATGCGTTCGGGCGGCACACCGATTTCCTTGTGCCAGATGTCATAGGCCTCGTCATCGGTGTGATAGACCGTGACCCACAGCTTGTCCGCCGGAAGTTTGAGCACGCCGGTCAGCAATTCCCACGCGTAACCGATTGCATCGCGTTTGAAGTAGTCGCCGAAGGACCAGTTGCCCAGCATCTCGAAGAAGGTGTGGTGGCGTGCGGTATAACCCACCGAATCCAGGTCGTTGTGCTTGCCGCCGGCACGCAGGCAGCGCTGCACGTCGGCCACGCGCGCATGCGGCAGTTTCTCGCTGCCGAGGAACACGTTCTTGAACTGCACCATGCCCGAGTTGGTGAACAGCAAGGTCGGGTCGTTGGCCGGCACCAGCGAGCTGGACGGCACGATGGTGTGATTCTTGGCGCGGAAGTAATCGAGAAAAGCGGAGCGGATGTCAGCGGTTTTCATTGAGTTCGGGGCTTGAGACAAAAAGGGGCGCGAAACGGCGACGCCCACGGGCCCCAGGGTTCAAGGGTTTTCGTCGGCGGCATCGTCCACTTCGGCGTGGGTAACATCCCGTACTGTGGCGGCGGGAAAGCCTCGGCGCAAGAGGAATTGCGCACGCCGCGCGCGTTCGGCGTGGTCCGCCGGACCTGCGGAGCCATAGCGGCGGCGCAGCTGGGCGGCAGCGGATTCGATCCAGTCGATATCGGCGGCATCGAGCAGGCTGCGGATGCGCGCATCCGACAGGCCATGGCTTTTCAGTTCCGCGCGCAGGCGCATAGGGCCATAGCCCTGCGTGGAGCGGTTGCGGATCAGGGCTTCGGCGAAGCGATCGTCGTCCTGGTAGTGCTGCGTACCAAGGCGTTCGAGCGCCTCGCTGGCTTCGTCGCGGGCGTAACCGCTGCGATCGAGTTTCTGGCGAAGTTCCTTGCGGGAGTGTTCGCGACGCGCGAGCAGGCCCAGCGCCTTGTTGTAGGCGCTGGGCTTGGACTTGGCATTCGAATCGTCGACGCGTTTCTTCATGATCGTGCGAGCGCCCTCTTTCATCGTTGATCGCAGAGAGGGCAATGACGTCAGAACACCTTGTATATCTGTCCCGTCTGCGCCCCTTCCACGCTGCGGCTGAATGCGAGCGCCGCACGTGCCGCGCTGACCGGCTCGAAGCCGCGGAAGAACGGCGCATACGCCGGCATTGCTTCCGTCAGCACGTTGGGGCTTACCACGTTGATGCGCAGACTGCGCGGCAGCTCGATGGCCGCCGCACGCACGAAAGCTTCCACCGCGCCGTTGACCAGACTGGCGGAACTGCCCGCCACGATCGGCTGCTCGGAAAGAATGCCGGTGGTAAGCGTGATCGAACCGCCGTCGCGCAAATGATCGCGCGCAGCCAGGGCGAGATTCACCTGCCCCAGCAACTTGTCGGCGATGCCCAGCGTATGCAGCGATTCGCCGTAGGGCGCCGGCTTGAAATCTGCCAGCGGCGCGAATGTCACCGTGCCGGCCGCACTGATCACGGCATCCAGTTCACCGGCCTGTTTCAAGGCGCTGCGAATGCTTTCGACATCGGTGATATCTATGTGGATGCTGCCGGAATGACGTCCGGCAGCAATCACTTCATGGCGTGGCGTAAGTTCTGCCTCCACTGCGCGCCCCAGCGTGCCTGAGGCGCCAACCAGCAGAATGCGCAGGCGACGCTCGCCTGGCATCAAGCTTCTTCCATCGCTTCTTCGGAAGCGGCTAGCGTGTTGCTGCCGCCCACCAGCAGTCGGGAACGCAACTCGCGGTCGATTTCGTCGGCGATCTTCGGGTTGTCGCGCAGGAACTGGCGCACGTTTTCCTTGCCCTGGCCGATGCGATCGCCTTTGTAGCTGTACCACGCGCCGGATTTTTCGATCAGGCTCTGAGCTACGCCCAGCTCGATGATTTCACCTTCGCGCGAGGTGCCTTCACCGTAGAGGATCTCGAACTCGGCCTGACGGAACGGCGGCGCCACCTTGTTCTTCACCACCTTTACGCGCGTTTCCGAGCCGATCACTTCTTCGCCCTTCTTCACCGCGCCAATGCGGCGGATATCCAGGCGCACCGAGGCGTAGAACTTCAACGCGTTGCCGCCAGTGGTGGTTTCGGGGCTACCGAACATCACGCCGATCTTCATGCGGATCTGGTTGATGAAAATCACCAGGCAATTGGATTTCTTGATGTTGGCGGTGAGCTTGCGCAGCGCCTGGCTCATCAGGCGAGCGTGCAGACCCACGTGGGAGTCGCCCATTTCGCCTTCAATTTCGGCCTTGGGTGTAAGCGCGGCGACCGAGTCGACCACCACGATGTCCACCGCGCCGGACCGCACCAGCATGTCGGCGATTTCCAGCGCCTGTTCGCCGGTGTCGGGCTGCGAGACGAGCAGGTCTTCCACGTTCACGCCCAGCTTCTGGGCGTACGACGGATCGAGTGCGTGCTCGGCGTCGACGAAGGCCGCAGTGCCGCCATTCTTCTGGCAGTTGGCGATCACCTGCAGGGTAAGCGTGGTCTTGCCGGAAGATTCCGGACCGTAGATTTCGATGACGCGGCCACGCGGCAAGCCACCGACGCCCAGCGCGATATCCAGCCCCAGCGAACCGGTGGAGACGGTTTCGATATTGTCGTCGGTGCGGTCGCCCAGGCGCATCACCGCGCCCTTGCCGAATTGCTTCTCGATCTGGCCGAGGGCCGAAGCGAGCGCTTTGCGCTTGTTGTCATCCATCGTCTTGGTTCCGGTCGTGTTCGTGGTCATGGCGGTCATGATGCCCGGACTGAGTCTCACGGGCTGGGATGCGGGATATTGAGTATCCCACATCGGTCAAGCCGGAAAACTGGTCAATTTCTGTTCAATCCGTCAGCGTCTCCAACACGCCTTCGAGCGCCGCAGCCACCGTCTGCCGCCGCACCGCCTCACGATCGCCCGGGAAATGGAACAGCTTGGCGCGCGCTGCGCCGCCGCGCCGCTGCCAGCCAATCCAGACCGTGCCGACGGGTTTCTGTGGCGTGCCGCCGGTGGGACCGGCGATACCGGTCACGGCCACCGCTATGCCCACATTCAGGCGATTCAGCGCACCGGACACCATCTCCAGCGCAGTCTCCTCGCTTACCGCACCGGTGCGTTCCAGCGTCTCGCTGCGTACACCCAGCAGCGATATCTTGGCCTGATTGCTGTAGCTCACCACGCCCGCTTCGAACCAGGCTGAGCTACCCGACAGATCGGTGAGTGTTTTGGCGATCCAGCCGCCGGTGCAGGACTCGGCGGAAGCCAGCATCAATGCCCGGCGCTGCATCACGGTAGCTACGCGTGCGGCCAGCGCTTCCAGTTGGACATCGCTTGGAATAACTAGAGGACGCATGATGTCGGAAATCCCTCAATGCTTTGGCTTGACTTTTTTCTTTCCAGCACGGGCACTTGCCTGCACCAGCCGTTTTTCGTCCGACTTGAGCCGTCGCTCCACTTTTTCACGTCCTCATCGGCTGGGTAACGCTTCCGGCAGAATGTTGCGATGAGTAAGTATTTTTCGCACGTCACGATTGTTCTTGACGTGTTCGCGTGCGATACCGGGCTCATCGCGCAGATCCTGCTGCTTCACCTGCAGGTTGGTGACTTCGTTGGCAAAATCCTTGGCCTTGATCGTGATGGTGGGTAAGAAATCCGCCAGCGGCCGGTTTCCGGGCACAGCCAATTTCTTTTTCATATCTTGTGTACTTAGTCCACCGAACAAGGCCGCATCACCTTTGCTCAAAATGCGAGCGAATCCCTGGCTATCGATGCCACGCTCGTAGAGCACGCCGGATAGCGCTTTTTGAGACAGGCTCAGTTTCTCGCGCGCCTGCAAACGCTCCAACTCCGCGATGCGCTGTTCGATCAGCTCCTGCTTTCGGGTTTGCACCGCGAAATAAGTCATGGCAAAGGCGATTTCCGCCTTGCGCGGATCGCCGTTCTGAGCAATTAGATAACAGGCGTAGCGGGTCAATGCGACGTCATCGATCTGGCGCGCCGTACCAGACCCGATGTCGACCATTTTGCTGACGCCAGCAAAATGGTCCTTGACCCGTTCTCCAGCCTTTTCGCAGGCTGTTTTGGCTTCCTCGATCACCCGCTCGAAATTTCGCCACTGCGTGTATCCCAGCAGTTGCTGCAGTTCCCGCGCCAGCCAGTATTCGACCCTGCCCCGATGATGGACAGCCTTCTCGAAGCTCTTATGTAAGCGGGTAATCAGTTCCTTTTTCATAGCTCATCTCCTTGCTAACGATTCCGGGAAGCCATAGAGCACCCCCTCAGCTGGGCGGACGCGAAGACGCTATCCAGTAGGAACGGATAGCAAGTCCATGCGAAACTCCGCGACTTGCAAAGGCCGTTGTACCCGCTTCACACCCACACGCCAAGACGACCGCATGAATCAGGACGAACTTTCACTGCACACCCCCTTGATGCGCCAGTACCTTGCGGCCAAGGCCGCACATCCGGATGTGCTGCTGTTCTTCCGCATGGGCGATTTCTACGAACTGTTCTACGACGATGCGCGCAAGGCGGCGCGCTTGCTGGACATCACGCTCACGCAACGCGGCCAGTCCGCGGGGCAGCCGATTCCGATGGCGGGCGTGCCGTATCACGCGGTAGAAAACTATCTGGCCAAATTGGTGCGGCTGGGCGAGTCGGTAGCCATTTGCGAGCAGATCGGCGATCCGGCGCTGGCGAAGGGGCCGGTGGAACGCAAAGTGGTACGCATCGTCACGCCGGGTACGGTGACGGATGCAGCTTTGCTGGAAGAACGCCGCGACAATCTGCTGCTGTCCATCGCCGCCGGCGCACATGGAGCGTATGGCCTGGCGTGGGTGGATCTTTCTAGCGGGCGCTTTCTGCTCAGCGAAGTAACGAATGCGGAAGCGCTCGCAGCGGAACTGGCTCGTCTGCAGCCAGCGGAAACACTGGTGGGCGAAGATGTGGCGTGGCCGAAATTGGTCAGTGCCCTGCCCGGCCTGCGCAAGCGGCCGCCGTGGCATTTCGACAGCGATGCAGCGCGACGTGAGCTGAACCGTTTTTTCGGCACGCGCGATCTTTCCGGTTTCGGTGTCGACAATCTGCCGCTTGCGATCGCTGCCGCGGGCTGCTTGCTCGGCTACGTGGAGGAAACGCAGAAGAGCGCGTTGCCGCATCTTTCCGGCATGGCCGTGGAAAGCGCCAGCGAAACGATCGCGCTGGATGCCGCCACGCGCCGTAATCTGGAATTGGATACGCACCCGAGCGGACGTGTCGAGCACACACTGCTTGGCGTGCTGGATGAAACCGTCACACCGATGGGCGCGCGCCTGATGCGTCGCTGGCTAAACCGCCCGCTGCGTTCACGCGATACGCTGCGACGCCGGCATCAAGCCATCGGTGCATTGATCGAAACGCGTATCTACGAAACCCTGCGCGAACAACTGCGCGGTATCGGGGATCTGGAACGCATTCTCGCGCGCGTAGCGTTGCGCTCGGCCCGTCCGCGGGATCTATCCACGCTGCGCGATGGCTTGGCGGCTGCACCGTCCTTGCGCGAATCGATTGCCTCGCTGGATAGCCCGCTTCTGCACGATCTGGTCAACGGCATCGGCGATCACGCCTGCACGGCAGATCTCCTGAAGCGTCATATCGTCGAACAACCGCCCGTGCTGTTGCGCGATGGCGGCATCATCGCCGACGGCTACGACGCCGAGCTGGATGAATTGCGTCGTCTCGCCACGCATGCCGATCAATACCTGGTGGAACTGGAAGAGCGCGAAAAAGCCGCCAGCGGTATTTCAACGCTGAAGGTCGGCTACAACCGCGTCCACGGCTATTACATCGAAATCAGCAAAGCACAGTCGGACAAGGCGCCCACGCACTACACGCGCAGGCAGACCACCAAGAATGCCGAGCGCTACATCACCGAAGAACTTAAAACCTTCGAGGATAAAGTGCTCTCCGCCAAGGAGCGTTCGCTGATGCGCGAGCGTGCCTTGTACGAATCCCTGCTCGACACGCTCACCGAACAACTCGAACCGCTCAAGCATGCCGCTGCCTCCATGGCCGAGCTCGACGTGCTCTGCACTTTGGCCGAACGTGCCGAAGCATTGGATTGGAGCGCGCCGGAGCTTTCGGACGAACCTGGCCTGCTGATCGAACGCGGCCGCCATCCGGTCGTGGAGAAAGTACGCGAGGAACCGTTCGAGCCGAACGATCTGGTGCTGGATGATCACCGCCGCATGCTGGTGATCACCGGTCCGAACATGGGCGGCAAATCCACCTACATGCGTCAAAACGCATTGATCGTACTGCTGGCGCATATCGGCAGTTATGTGCCGGCGGCGCGGGCGATGATCGGCCCGATCGATCGCATCTTCACCCGCATCGGCGCGGGCGATGATTTGTCGCGCGGCCAGTCCACCTTCATGGTGGAAATGAGCGAAACGGCGAACATCCTGCACAACGCCACGCCGCAAAGCCTGGTGCTGATGGATGAAGTGGGACGCGGTACCAGCACCTACGATGGCTTGGCGCTCGCGCGCGCTGCGGCAGTGCACCTGGCGGCGAGCAGCAAAGCGTACACGCTGTTCGCCACGCACTACTTTGAACTGACGGAGCTTGCTGCCGAATACCCCGGCATCGCGAACGTACATCTGGACGCCGTCGAGTACGGCGATCAATTGGTCTTCATGCACGCAGTGAAAGAAGGCCCGGCCAATCGCAGCTTCGGGCTGCAAGTGGCCGCGCTCGCAGGCCTGCCGAAATCGGTGATTGCCGACGCGCGCAAGACGCTGGCGCAGTTGGAGAATGGCATGCATGGCCACGCCGCCAAGCCATCACTGCAGCAGGAGCCATCACCGCAACTTGGATTGTTCGCGCCGCCCGAACCTTCCGCCGCCGAGCGCGCACTCGAGAACGTCGACCCGGATGCACTCACGCCGCGTGAAGCGCTGGATGTGCTCTATCGATTGAAGGCGTTGGTGTGAACCGACCGCGCCGGAAAGCTTCCGGCGCGGTCGAACGCACTCAGGCTGCAACCGATAGCGGCGCTGGAAACGGCTCGCGCCACGCCGGCAAGGCCATCAAGCGCTCGTGCCAGCGCGTGACGTTGGTGAAGTCCTGGATCGGCAATCGTGCTTGGTTCGTCCACGGCAGCAGTACGCCCACGCCGAAGTCCGCAATGCTCAGCTTGTCGCCCACCAGGTATTCGCGCTGAGCGAGATGCGCATCAAGCACCGCCGCGAAGCGCTTGTAGAACCCGTTCGCTTCGTCCACTGCGGACGCGTTGGCATCGCCCAGGCCCAGATACGGCTTGATGTGATGCTCGAAATACAAGGTGCCGCCATGGCGCGAGAAGTGGCTGATGTCCCACGACAACCAGCGCAGCACTTCGACCTGGCGCGACGCATCGCTGGGCCACAGATCGGACCCCGCCTTCACCGCCAGATGCGCCATGATCGCGGTGCTCTCCCACAGATGCATGTCGCCATCCACCAGCAGCGGTACTTTGCCATTCGGGTTCAAGGCCAGGAACTCGGGCGTGCGATGCTCGCCCCGGCTCAGATCCACACGGATATATTCCACGGGCGAGCCGAGATATTTCGCCACGGCGCACGCCTTGCGCGGGTTCATCGTCTCTGCGTAATACAGCTTCATGGTCATGACACTGTCTCCATCGTGGGGGGATAAGTGCCGGGAAGTTTGTCAGCATCCTATATATGTTCAAGAACATATGTTGCTTCCGGTGTAGGCTTTCTTCGCTGCACCCTGACCCCAAGCCAGCGCCATGCCCTTTACCGCCGAGCATAAGCAGAAGACCCGCCAGCGCATCGTCGAATGCGCGCGCGAGCTGTTCAATCGCCGTGGCTTCCAAGATGTTTCCATCGATGAAATCATGCAGCGGGCAGGCCTCACCCGCGGCGGTTTCTACAACCACTTCAAGACCAAGGAAGAGCTGTTCGCCGAAGCCGTTTCGGCGTATCTGCACTTCGATCCGGCGCAGCGCTGGGAGGGCATACGAATCGATCACACCGCCTGTGGCTCGGCATTGGGACGCCAAGTAGTGGAAGCCTATCTCTCCAGCGCACATCTGGATGATGTCGAAGGCCAGTGCCCGTTGATCGCGCTGCCGTCCGATACAGCCCGTGCAGGCCCGCGCGTGCGGAAGGCGTATTGCAACCTGCTGCAGCATCTGGCGGGCATGCTCGCCAGCAGCCTGGACGATGGAGGCGATGACTCCAACGCACGTGAGCGCAGCTTGGCCATCACTGCGCTATGTGTGGGAGGCATGGTGCTGGCGCGCACCATCGATGATCCGGCGTTTGCCGATGAAGTACGGCGCGCGGCGCGCGCAGTGGCGATGGAGCTGATCGGTCCGTCAACCGATTGAAATCCTTTTTGCGCACGATCGTGGCTGAAGGCACGAGCGAGCGCTGGCGCCATCGTCATAGACTGTACCTATGGAATGAATCAGAACAATTCAATTCACGTGAGCAATCTGCCCACGTAGATTCAACCGGAAGCCAGCCGACGCCAGCCACCTTCCCACTCAAAAGGAATTCAGCCATGAACCAAGATCCCAAGTTGTCCGCTTCGGACCTGCCCGTCGCCGAGATGCCAGCCGCATCGAAGTGCCCGTTCAAACACAGCACCAGCGGCACGACCAACCGGGATTGGTGGCCGAACCAGTTGAACCTGAAGATCCTGCACCAGCATTCCTCCTTGTCCGATCCGATGGGCAGGGATTTCGACTACGCCAAAGCCTTCAACAACCTCGACCTCGATGCGCTGAAGCAAGACCTGCACGCATTGATGACCGATTCGCAGGACTGGTGGCCGGCCGACTTCGGCCATTACGGCCCTCTGTTCATCCGCATGGCCTGGCACAGCGCCGGCACGTATCGCACTGGGGACGGTCGCGGAGGCGCGGGTGCCGGCCAGCAGCGTTTTGCACCGCTCAACAGTTGGCCGGATAACGGCAACCTCGATAAAGCCCGTCGCCTGCTGTGGCCGATCAAGCAGAAGTACGGCAACAACATTTCCTGGGCCGACCTGATGATTCTCGCCGGCAATGTCGCGCTGGAATCGATGGGCTTCAAAACCTTCGGCTTCGGCGGTGGCCGCGCGGACGTGTGGGAGCCCGAAGAAGACGTCTACTGGGGCGCTGAAAGCAAATGGCTGGATGACCAGCGCTATTCGGGCGAACGCCAACTGGAAAACCCGCTCGCCGCCGTGCAGATGGGTTTGATCTACGTCAATCCGGAAGGCCCCAACGGCAACCCGGATCCACTCGCGGCGGCCAAGGATATCCGCGAAACCTTCGCGCGCATGGCCATGAACGACGAGGAAACCGTCGCGCTGATTGCCGGCGGTCACACCTTCGGCAAAACCCATGGCGCCGGCCCCGCGACGCATGTAGGCGCCGAACCGGAAGCCGCCAGCATCGAGGAACAAGGCCTGGGCTGGAAGAACAGCTTCGGCAGCGGCAACGGCGGCGACGCCATCACCAGCGGCCTGGAAGTGATCTGGACCAGCACGCCCACGAAGTGGAGCAACAACTTCTTCTGGAACCTGTTCGGCTACGAATGGGAACTGACCACCAGTCCGGCCGGCGCGCATCAGTGGAAGCCCAAAGGTGACGCCGGTGCCGGCACGGTGCCTGATCCGCACGATCCATCCAAACGCCGCGCACCGTCCATGCTCACCACCGATCTGGCGCTGCGCTTCGACCCCGCATACGAAAAAATCTCCCGGCGCTTCTACGAGAATCCCGACCAGTTTGCCGATGCATTTGCCCGCGCATGGTTCAAGCTCACCCATCGCGACATGGGTCCGCGTGCGCGCTATCTCGGCCCCGAGGTGCCGTCCGAAGCGCTGATCTGGCAGGACCCGGTTCCCGCTGTCGATCACCAGTTGGTAGATGCGCAGGATATCGCTGGCCTCAAGCGCAGCGTTCTGGCTTCCGGCCTATCTGTTTCACAGCTGGTTTCGACGGCATGGGCGTCCGCCTCCACCTTCCGTGGCTCGGACAAGCGCGGCGGTGCGAACGGCGCCCGCATCCGCCTCGCTCCGCAGAAGGATTGGCAAGTCAATCAGCCCGAGCAATTGGCGAATGTGCTGAAGACGCTCGAAGGCATCCAGCAAACGTTCAACAGCGCACAGTCGGGCGGCAAGAAAATTTCGTTGGCCGACCTGATCGTTCTGGCCGGCAACGCCGGTGTCGAGCAAGCCGCGCGGAATGCGGATATCGATGTAGCCGTGCCGTTCGTACCAGGCCGCACGGACGCTACGGCGGAGCAGACCGATGTGGAATCTTTCGCCGTGCTCGAACCGATTGCCGACGGATTCCGCAATTACCTCAAGGGCAAGTACAGCGTGCCAGCCGAGGTGCTGCTGGTCGACAAGGCTCAGCTGCTGACGCTGAGTGCGCCCGAGATGACGGTATTGGTAGGCGGTATGCGCGTGCTGAACACCAACGCTGGAAGCACCAGGCACGGCGTCTTTACTCAGCGACCGGAAGCGCTGACCAACGATTTCTACGTCAACTTGCTCGATATGGGCACGGAATGGAAAGTCCTCTCCAACGACCAGGATGTATTTGAAGGACGCGATCGCAAGTCCGGTCAAATCAAGTGGACAGCCACGCGTGCCGACCTGGTCTTCGGCTCGAACTCCCAGCTCCGCGCACTGGCCGAAGTCTATGCAAGCGCGGATGCGCAAGAGAAATTCGTTCGCGACTTCGTCGCCGCCTGGAACAAGGTGATGAACCTCGATCGCTTCGATCTGGCGTAATCGCGAATGTGGGCTGGGATTCCAATCCCGGACCGAAAAAGAACGCCGCAGCGCCCACGCTGCGGCGTTTCCGTATGAAGTCAGGTCATCAGGCCGCCATGCCGGAAAGGGTACTGCGCAGCTCCTCATAGGACGTCGTTGCGACGGCGATGGGTGCGACGGCAATCGGCATCGGCACCCGGGCAGGTAGCCGCCCGGAGCGAACCAGCTGATCGATGGAGCGCTGCACTTCGCGCTGGCCGAACGGCTTCTTGATGAAATCATCCGCACCGAAGCGTTGCACGTAGAACTGCTCGGTCGCCTGCTGGTTACCGCTGATCATCACGATCGGGATGTGCTGGGTGAGCGGATCGTGCCGCAAGGTGCGCAACACGGAAAAACCGTTGACGCCAGGCAGCACGATGTCCAGGAAAATCAGTTCCGGCTGCTCGGCCTTGGCCAATTCGATCGCACTTTCGCCATCGGCGGCCTTTTGCACCGCATAGCCATTCTGGTCGAGCATTTTGCCGAGCACGGCACGAATGGTCGGCGAATCGTCCACCACCAGGGTTCGCAACCCCGCAGCCGCCTGCAGCAGGCTCGCCTGCTGCAAGTCGTCGATCGCGTGGCCGCCCAACAACCGCTTGAAGAAGTCGATTCCGCTCATGTGTTCCCCCTGAAATCCCCAGTTCGCAGCGGCCTTTTCCGAAGCCGCCTGCTTTTGTGAGGATATTCACGCAGATCTGCGCGGATTTCTGAGATGCGCTACTCAGGGAAAATCTTTAAGCCGTCGCAATTCTCGACGTTGCTGCTTGTTTGGACGGGTGGGCGGACGGTTCAGGCCTGCTCCGCTCAAGCGTCGCTGTTCACGGGCCTGCTCGCGCGCCAGCCGGCTTGCCTCGGTTTCCCGATAGAGCGTCTGCGCCATGCTGGCCGGTCCGCGCTGCTCCGCAAGCGCAAGGATTTCCAGCTCCAGCCGCTCCTCGCCACGGGTCAGGCGCACGCGATCGCCCACGTGCAGCGGCTTGGACGGTTTGCAGCCGGCGCTGTTCACGTCGACCTTGCCGCCTTCGATGGCCTGCTTGGCCAAGCTGCGGGTTTTATACATGCGCGCAGCCCAAAGCCAGACATCGGCGCGTACTTCGGTCAATGGTTCATGGGTTACGTGTTTCATCGTGGCATTATCGGCAAATCGCCGGGTGATGCGCGCCATGGGAACGCAGTTACGTTGGTGCAAGGCTGGCGAACGAACTGATGGGGAATCCGCATGCTGCTTTATCTGCTGGATCTGATCGGTGTGGCGGTATTCGCAATGAGCGGCGTGCTGGTCGCCGCGCATTCGGGGATGGATCTATTGGGCGGCTTGGCGCTCGCCGCATTGACCGCGATCGGCGGCGGCACGCTGCGTGACGTGTTGCTCAATCGCCATCCCATTTTCTGGATTCGCGATGCGCGCTACCTGCTGGTCATCCTGCTGGTCGCTTTGCTGAGCATGCTTTACCTGGCGTACTTGCCGCCTCCCGGCCATGGCTTTTTGATCGCCGACGCCCTGGGCCTGGCGCTATTTGCAATCAGCGGCGCACAGATTGCCGAAGCGGCCGGGTCGTCGTGGTTGATCGTGGTTCTGATGGGAACGATGACCGGCACTGCCGGCGGCGTGCTGCGCGATGTGATGAGTGCACGGGTTCCGCTGATTTTCCGCGAGGATCTTTATGCGACAGCTGCGATTGCAGGCATCGCGGTGTATCTGGTTTTGCAGAAGCTTGGAACGCCGCGCGCCGTTGCGGTAAGCGTGGGCGTATTGGTCATACTTGCGATGCGCCTGTTGGCGGTTGTTTGGGGCATGCATCTGCCGCGATTGCACTCGGCGTCTTAAGGCAACACTGAATAAGTATCGCCGTCGTCACCAGCCCTGTCTGTTCGCAGGCCACAGGGCCGTCGGCGAAGGCAGACTGGCTGTCTGTCGAGACGACGGACCGAAGGCATGCGGACAGACAGGGCTGGCCCCACCGATTGAATTGAAAATGATGGGGTGATGCCTGGAAGGCCCGCAGGCTGCGCCGCGCGGCTTGGCAAGACGGCCAGTCTTCCCTGCGCCACGCAACACACCCTGCGAGCCTTCCAGGCATCATGACGACGGTGATACTTAGTCAGTGTTGCCTTAAATCGCCTCATCCCTCCCCTGCATCCAGGGGAGGGATCAAACTTTCGCCTGGCGCGGGATCAACCCAGCAACACGCGATTCAAGCGCTGCACGAACGCCGCCGGATCCGGCAGCTGCGCACCGGCAGCAATCTCCGCCTGCTCCAGCAGCAGATTGGCCAGATCCTTCGCCTTGCCTTCGTCGCCCTCCGCTTCCACACGCTTGAGCAGTGCGTGCTGCGGATTGATCTCCAGGGTGGGCTTGCCAGCCGGCATGTCATGGCCTGCATCACGCAACAGGCGCGCCAGATGCGGCGCCATTTCATAGTCGGACAGCGCCAGGCATGACGGCGAATCCGTGAGGCGCGCGGATACTTTTACGTCGCCAACGCGATCACCCAGCAGATCCTTCAGCTTCTTCAACAACGGCTCGGCCGCCTTGCTCGCTTCTTCCTGCTGCTTCTTCGCTTCCTCGTCCAGTGGGAATTCACCCTTGGCGACATTGCGCAGCTTCTTGCCACTGTATTCGTTCAAGCTGCCGAGCATCCATTCGTCGATGCGGTCGGACATCAGCAGCACTTCGATGTCCTTGGCCCTGAACGCTTCCAGTTGCGGACTGCCGGCGGCCGCAGCGTGGCTGTCGGCGGTGATGTACCAGATGGTGTCCTGGCCAACCGGCATACGGCCGATGTAATCATCCAGCGACACGCCCTGCGAGCTGCCTTCGCCCTTGGTGGATGCAAAGCGCAACAACTTGGCGATGCGCTCGCGGTTGCCGTGATCTTCCACGATGCCTTCTTTCAGAGTATTGCCGAAGGCTTTGTAGAACGTCTGGAACTTCTCCGGTTCGTCCTTGGCCAGCTTTTCGATCAGGTCGAGCACGCGCTTCACGCAAGCGGACTTGATGCGCTCGAGCTGGCGATTCTGCTGCAGGATTTCGCGGCTGACGTTGAGCGGCAGATCGTCCGCATCGACCACACCTCGCACGAAGCGAAGATAATTCGGCAGCAACTGTTCCGCTGCATCCATGATGAAAACGCGCTTGATGTAGAGCTTGAGTCCCTTGCGTTCGTCACGGCCACCCATCATCAGCTCGAATGGCGGCTGTGAGGGAAGATAGAGCAAGATGATGTAGCTCTGGTTGCCTTCGACGCGGTTGTGCGTCCACGCCAGCGCATCGTTGAAATCGTGGCCCAGCGATTTGTAGAAACTCTGGTAATCCTCGTCGCTGATTTCGCTCTTGGGCTTGGTCCATAGCGCGGAAGCGGCGTTGACGGTTTCCCATTCGTCGCTCGGCTTATCGTCCTTCTCCACCGGCAGGCGGATCGGGAACGCGACGTGGTCGGAGTAACGCGTGATCAGCGAACGCAGCTCCCAGCGTTTGAGGAACTCATCCTCATCGGCTTTCAGGTGCAGCACGATCGCGGTGCCGCGCTCGGGCACTTCGACCTGTTCCAGCACATATTCGCCTTTGCCGTCGCTTTCCCATTTGACGCCTTCGCTGGCGGGCAGACCGGCGCGGCGGCTAAGTACGGTGACCTTGTCCGCCACCACGAAGGCCGAATAGAAGCCCACGCCGAACTGGCCGATCAGGCGCGCGTCGCTTTTCTGCTCAGTGTTCATCGCTTCCAGGAAGCGACGCGTACCGGAACTGGCGATGGTGCCGATGTTGGCGACGATCTCGTCGCGGCTCATGCCCACGCCGTTATCGCGCACGGTGATGGTGCGCTTGTCGGCGTCCCAGCTCACGTCGATGTGCAGCTCGGCGTCGCCGGAGAGCAGCTCCGGCTTGCCGATGGATTCGAAACGGAGCTTGTCGCAGGCATCCGAGGCGTTGGAGATCAGCTCGCGCAGGAAGATTTCCTTGTGCGAGTACAACGAGTGGGTCACCAGGTGCAGCACCTGGGCGACTTCGGCTTCGAATTTGCGGGTTTCGGTTGTAGTGGTCATGGTGTCGTCGAAGGTTGAGAAGCAACTGAGGAAAGCACGCTAGGTCTGCGACTCCGGAAGAGCTGCAGGTGAAGGAACAAAGCTGCCCCACGCTTCAACAAGGCCCGCTGCGAACTCGCCGTATGGCGAGACCGCCCCCTCACCCTGCCCCCTTCCGGAGAGGAAGAGGGCGAAAAAATCACATCTGCTTTTGGAGCGCCGCGATGCGCTCGTCCAGCGGCGGATGGCTCATGAACAGGCGCTGCAGGCCTTGCGCCAATGGACCGGAAATACCGAAGGCGGCCATCGATTTGGGCAAGGTGCTTTCGCCATGGTTGAGCTGCAGTCGCTGCAGCGCAGAAATCATCGCGCCGCGGCCGGCCAGCTTGGCGCCTGCCGCATCGGCGCGGAATTCGCGCCAGCGTGAAAACGCCATCACGATTATCGAGGCAAACAGGCCGAACACCAGCTGCAGCACGATCACCGAGACAAAATAGCCGATGCCGGTGCCTTCGCGACTGTCGCGTCCGCCGGAAAGCCAACTGTCGACCAGGCGGCCGACAATGCGCGCGGCCACGATCACCAGCGTGTTGAGCACGCCCTGGATCAACGTCAGCGTCACCATGTCGCCATTGGCGACGTGACCAATTTCATGGCCGAGCACTGCGGCGACCTGCTCGCGATCCATCTGTTGCAGCAGGCCGGTGCTTACCGCCACAAGGGAGTGGTTCTTGCTCATGCCGGTGGCGAAGGCGTTCATCTCCGGCGCATCGTAGACCGCCACTTCGGGCATGCCGATGCCGGCGTTCTGCGCGTGGCGGCGCACGGTGTCGACCAACCACCGCTCGGCTTCGTTCTGGGGCTGCTCGATCACCCGCGCGCCGGTGGTCATCTTGGCCATCCACTTGGACATGGCCAGCGAGATGAAGGCCCCGCCCATGCCGAAGACGGCGGCGTAGGCAAGCAACCCGCCCATGCCGCCATAGCCCCGCGCGGCGGCCCACTGATCGATGCCGAACAGGTGACAGACGATGCTGAGCAGCAACAGGACGGCGATGTTGGTAAGAAGAAAAAGTGCGATGCGGCGCATAGTCGTCCCTAAAAGGTCACTCCGAAGGAAGCAATGGTAATCCGGGCTAGAGATTCGGGTGAAATGGAAGCATTTCAAGGGTTAAGCGCAGGTAGCTCCCCGGCGCCGATCATCCAGTCAGCTTACGTAGAATGACGCGATGAACTATCGCGGACGCTTCGCCCCCTCCCCCACCGGGCTCCTGCACGCAGGCTCCCTGGTTGCCGCCGTGGGCAGCTGGCTGTGCGCGCGCCGCGCGGGTGGCCAATGGCTGGTGCGGATGGAAGACATCGATCCGCCACGCGAAGTCCCGGGCTCGGCCGCGGCCATCCTCAGCGCCCTACCCGGCTTTGGGATGGTGGCCGACGAGCCCGTCATCTATCAGTCATCCCGCATCGCCGCCTACGATGCGGCGTTCGCGCAACTGCGACAAGCAGGGCTGGTGTTCCCGTGCTGGTGCAGCCGGAGCGACCTGGCTGCGGCGGGCGGCATACACCGCGACGGCTACTGCATCGCCGCCCCCGATCCCGGTCGTGCACCCGCCTGGCGCATTCGCACGCCAGACGAAACCATCGCCTTCATCGACGCACTGCAAGGACCGCAGCAACAGCAGTTGCGGGAGGCGGTGGGCGATTTCGTGATCCGCCGCGTCGAGGGTTTCTATTCCTATCAGCTTGCCTGCGTGGTCGACGACGCCTGGCAAGGCATCACCCAGGTGGTGCGTGGCAGCGATCTGCTGGATTCCACGCCGCGGCAAATCTGGCTGCAGCGTTGCCTGGGTTTGCCGACGCCGCAGTACCTGCATCTACCGCTGGTGCTGGACAGCGAAGGTCGCAAACTGTCGAAATCCGAGCGCTCACAGGAAGTCGATCCGTCCGATCCAATGCCTGCGCTGCGCCGTGCGCTTTCTTTTCTGGGCATCGCGCCCGACGAAACGGCCGTCCATCCGTCCGAACTGTTGAACGCCGTACTGAGGCATTTCGATCCGCATCGATTGACGCAATGCAGCGATCATCGCATCGCTTAACCCTGTATAACGAACCGATGCGCAGTCGTACTGTGGTGTCTAAAAAACCGCTATGCCTTCATGATGTCTGCGTATAACCTCAACCGGTTCGCGCGACGCGCGAGATTCATTACGTAGACATTACAAGGAGAAAGGCATGACACAGCGTACCGCACTCGTCACGGGCGGCACCGGCGGCATCGGCACGGCCATCGTGCGCTACCTGGCCAAACAGGGACACAAAGTTGTCACGAACTACCGCGACGAGGCCAAAGCCGAGGCATGGCGCAAGACCATGGCGCAGGACGGCCTCGAGGCGACGCTGGTGCCGGGCGATGTGGCCGATCCGATCTCATGCGAAAACATGATCAACGCGATCCACCACAAGGTCGGTCCGGTAGACATCCTGGTCAACAACGCCGGCATCACTCGCGACACCACCTTCCACAAGATGACCTACCAGCAATGGATGGATGTGGTGAACACCAACCTCAACGCCTGCTTCAACGTCACCCGCCCAGTGATCGAAGACATGCGTAGCCGCAAGTGGGGCCGCATCGTGCAGATCAGCTCCATCAACGGCCAGAAAGGCCAGTACGGCCAGGCCAACTACGCCGCGGCGAAGGCAGGCATGCACGGCTTCACCATCTCGCTGGCGCAAGAAAATGCGCGCTTCGGCATCACGGTGAACACCGTCTCGCCGGGTTACGTCGCCACGGACATGGTGATGGCGGTGCCGGAGGAAGTGCGCGAGAAGATCGTCGCGCAGATTCCGGTCGGCCGCCTTGGCAAGCCGGAGGAAATCGCGCACGCCGTGGCGTTCTTCACCACCGAGGACGCCAGCTGGATCACCGGGGCGAACCTGGCGATCAATGGCGGGCATTACATGGGGTGGTGATACCCGGCGATGCGGGAGGCGCCGATGGCGTCGCCTCCCGCATATCCTCGCCTGGATAATCCGAATGCGGGACATCTGATTAAACAGCCTCGCTTAGCTCCCTCTTGGCGGTCCGCTGCTTTGCGTGTGCGGCCTTTTTCGGCGTTGAAAGCTCGATGGGCTTGAGCTCATCCCAGCGGGAAATCGGCCCTTGCAAGCCGACCCAATCGGAGCCGCCAAACAGCACGGCAACCTTGTTGACCGCATTGATGGCGGAAGTGATGGCCCCTTCCACCCATCCAGCCGTCCAAGATATGTCGTCGCCGGCCAGCACAAACGGATCGGGTTCACCCCCGTCTTCCAAACCCGCCATGAACTGCGAAAACAGCCGCCGCTGGTATTCGTATTGTCCCGGCAAATTCATCTTGAACGCGCCCAGGTAAAGCGGCTCGTCTTCCCAATTGACTTCGATCTCCGAATCCCTGCCCGGCGCGAGGTGGTCGCTCAAACGAAGGTTAGGATAGATATCCTGCAGCACGGTACGACACATATGCGCGTGCGTCAGTACCGCCTCATCGTTACGGTCGCCAAGGAACTTCAACGAATCGTCGTTCCAGGTGTATGAAAGAAAAATGCCGCAGCCTTTGACGCCCGCTGGGTTGGCGTTGTCACCGTAGTCCACCAGATACGTTCCCCGTGTCAGGCGATCGGACAGGGTTACGCTCATGGGAAACTTGCCGGGCTTACCTGTGGCCGGATCCCGATGTTTCCAGAACGGCGTCGACGCCGCCATGAAAATCTTGGCCGATTGCATGTAGTGCGTATATTCGATCGCCTCCCAAAGATCGGCATCAAGTAGACGAGTGGTCTGGCGATATTCGTCTTCGGTGCCGTAGTGACGGAACTTATCGAGAATACGGACATGCGGCGTATAGACAATTGAGTCGAAGACAATCCGGCTCTCCGCGACTGTATTGAGATCGCGAATGATGGCGGCCAACGATCCATCCTCCTGACGCTCGATATGCCTGACCTCTTTGCCCAGCAAGGATGGATTTAGAGGAAAATACGTTCTCAGGAAATCAGTACTCGTATGCTCCACACTCATATTTATGGTTGAAGCATCCGATTGGTCTCCCAACTCGTCCGGAGTCTTCATGATCAAACTGGCTGGAAGAGTAGTGGTGCCGTCAAACATCAATCGGTGATCGACGTCCAAGCCGGTATAGAGAACACGCAGCACCTCCAGAAAACAATTGGGGTAGTCGGTATTCCACCCCCCCTGTACCGAAGCCGATCTGACCAAACAGGTTGATGTCGTCCACCGACCAGGATGACAGTTCCTTCAAGGCGGCATAAAAACTGACATCGTCCCACTGGTGCTGCGTGAGCAGTGCATTCCAGACCTGCTTGATATAGGCCTCGTCGACGCCGCCTTCCTGCATACGCGCCTGCACTTCGGTCAAATACACCGGCTCCCTTTCCAGAAATCCTTCCGCGCCATTTCCGCCGAACATCTGGTCTTCCAGCTCAGTGTATTTTTCGGGAATGGGATAAACCGCGCTGCCGGGCTCGTAATATTCCTGCTGCCCGCGGTAGTCGACAACCGTGCTTCTTGCCGCTTCGCTACCCGGATTGGGAAACGGGGCCGAATTGGCCTCCATGCCGACTTTTTCGAAATAGAAATTGCCGGTCTTCCCGGATGCAGGAAAGCGCATGGCGCCCATTTCGGCGATGACCTGATGCTTTTCCCCGCCCACACGCTGTGCATTCAGGCGCCCCCCATAGCGATGGGATGCCTCCACCAGTACGGGCTTGAGCCCCATGCGCAGCAGCTCATAAGCCGCCACCGCTCCGGAAGCACCCGCACCAACGACAAGCACCCGCTTGTCCTTGGCATCATCCGGAAGATTGAACAACGCCTGCTCTGTACTGGCCCTGCGAAGAAAATCGCCGTAGTGGAACGGAAAATCCGGTATCAACGCGACTAGATCCACGTTGCGTTTGCGAGGCGTATTGCGATTACGCGAAGGAATCGATGACATGAGCTCTCTCCTTAGATAATGAAGCATGTCTTCGGCCCGAAACCCGTTTCGTTTCAGACCACCTTTACAACGCACACAAGCGATCCCGCCCGGCTGTCGCAGGTCTATCGAAACCATCGAGCAACGCTTACATCCTGGACTCAGGCAGGACTCGGTCCTCAGCTTGCCGGTACGCATCAATCCAACCGGCCTTTCATGCCGCGCACAAGGAAACGCAGCAACGAACACATGGCATTCACGGCGATGCTAGAAGCGCTGCTGCGAAAACTACGTCAAGCACACCCTGTCATGCGTGATGACGATCACAGGCAATGCCATGCATCCTTGGATGTGGCTACAGCAGATCTTCCAGGAATGCGTGGGTGATGTCGTCGAGCGCATCGCGCTTGCGTGTCACGACATGGAATTGCACGTCGTAGTGCAACACCGTCGGATTGATCGGCGACAGCAAGCCTGCCTCGAGATAAGGCGCTGCCACGTGCTCAGGCAAGTAGCCCAAATGACGTCCGGACAGGATCAACACCGCGGCAGCCTCCATGTTGTCGGTCACCGCCGTCACCGTTGACGAAGGCAGCACGGCGCTCGCTTCCGGTAACGGATAAGTGCGCCAGGTCCATTCATGATCGGCCAGGTCGTCCAGCATTGCGCCGCCGCTCCGATCGAACAACGGGTGTCCGCGGCCGCAATACGCCAACTGCCGCTCGGTGAACAGCGGCGTGTATTCAAGCATTGCCAGCCGGTGCCAGAAATAGCCCACCGCAAGCTGCAGTTGCCCGCTGAGCAGTTGCGTCTCCAGCTCTCCCGGCGAGCGCACGAACAAAGCGAACTGCACCGCTTCATCCCGCTGCCGGAAGCGCGCGATGGCTTGCGCGATACGTACATTCGTTTCCATCGAAACGTGTCCGATCAGGCCGACATGCAATGTACCGACCAGCTTGCGATCCAGATTACGCGCCTGCGTGCCGAATTCGTTCACTGCCGCGAGCAGACTGCGTGCCAAGGGCGCGAAGCGTTCACCTTTGGGGGACAAACGGAAGCCACCGCGTCCACGCTTGCACAGGCGAAAACCCAGCCGCGTCTCCAGCGTGGCGAGCTGGCTGCTCAGCGTGGACTGGCCAACATTCAGCCTTGCCTGTGCAGCCGATAAACCACCCGCGTCCACAATGGCGATGAAGACGCGAATCAGCCGCAGATCCAGGTCGGAAAGGTTGGCCAACATTTTTCAACTCCTTTTGATACATCGCTGTTCTTCAATGTAAGTGCATCGCATGAGCGATGGAAGCGGCCACGGCGCGCGCCTAGGATCGGATGCTAGAGCGGGACGAAGGAAGTCCACGCATGCTGTTCTCGATGAATCGGAAGGAGCACGATCATGCCTGAAGCCCTGTATCAACCACTTGGCGGCAACGAAATGCCGCGCTTCGGCGGCATCGCCACGATGATGCGGCTACCCGAGGTAAGCGACCCTGCCAAGCTGGATGTCGGCTTCATCGGCGTTCCGCTCGACCAGGGCACCTCCAACCGCTCCGGCACGCGCTTCGGTCCGCGCCAGATCCGCAGCGAATCCGTGCTGCTGCGGCCGTACAACATGGCTACCCGGGCGGCCCCCTTCGACGCGCTGCGGGTTGCGGACCTGGGCGACGTGGCGATCAATCCTTACAACCTTTTGGATTCCGTCGCACGCATAGAGCAGACATTCACCCGCATCAGCAAGGCGGGATGCCGACCGATCACGCTCGGCGGTGATCATACGATCACGCTTCCCATTCTCCGTGCGCTGCGCAAGCACCATGGACCCATTGGCTTGATCCACATCGATGCCCATGCCGACGTCAATGATTCGATGTTCGGCGAAGCGATCGCGCACGGCACTACGTTTCGCCGCGCTGTGGAAGAACGCCTGATCGATCCCCGGCGCGTGGCGCAAATAGGTCTGCGTGGCACCGGCTACGCCGCGGAGGACTTCGATTGGTGTCGCGATCGCGGTTTCCGCGTCGTGCAGGCCGAAGAATGCTGGGGACGTTCGCTCACGCCCTTGATGGACGAGGTGCGGGAAAAAGTGGGCGGCGGTCCGGTTTACTTCACGCTGGATATCGACGGCATCGATCCGGCCTACGCCCCCGGTACAGGTACGCCGGAAATCGCCGGACTGACCGTGCCGCAAACGCTGGAAGTGATCCGCGGCGCATGGGGCCTGGACCTGATCGGCGCGGACGTGGTGGAAGTGTCCCCGCCTTACGATCCGCACGGCACTACCGCCTTGCTCGCCGCCAACCTTGCCTACGAGCTCTTGTGCGTGATGCCTGGCGTGCCGCGGCGCATCTGAAACCGAATCAGCCAAGGATGTGCCCATGAATCGTTCCGCCATCACGCAGGTTGAGAACCGCTCCATCGATTACGTGCCGGAAAATGAGCGGCATGCCAGGCTCGGCAGCCAAGGGCCGTTCTGGTTCCTCGGCAATTTTCATTTCTTCACCATTTCCATCGGTTTCGTCGGGCCAAGCATGGGCCTGTCGGTGGCCTGGACGGCGCTGGCCGGCACGCTCGGCATCATGTTCGGCACCATCTTCATGGCCTTCCACGGTTCGCAAGGTCCGCAAATGGGCCTGCCGCAGATGATCCAGTCGCGCGCGCAGTTCGGCTATCGCGGCGTCATCCTCGCGCTGCTGGCCACGCTGTTCGTGTTCGTGGGTTTCAACGTGGTGAACGTTACGCTCATCGTGCAGGGCTTGAAGAGCGTGTTCGGCTTCGATCCGATTTTCGTTGCGGTGGTGTCCGTGGCGCTCGGCGCCTTGCTGTCGGTCTATGGCCACGACTTGATGCACAAGGTATTCAGCTGGACCTTGATGGCCACGCTGCCGCTGTACGCCATCGTCACGGCCGTACTGCTGTTTGGCGCTGGTGCCGCTGCCACGCCGGCCGAATCCACGCTGGGTTTCAATTGGATCGCCTTTTTCACCCAGTTCGCGATCGCCGCCGGCTACAACATTTCCTATGCGCCCTACGTTTCGGATTACTCGCGCTATCTTCCCAGGCACACCTGCCCTAAAAAACTGATCGCCACCATTTTCATGGGTGCTTCGCTGTCGGGTGCGTGGATGATCGGTCTCGGCGCGTGGCTGGCGCAGCGGTTGCACGCCAGCGATGCGCTAGCCTCGCTCAACCAGGTCGGCAATATGCTGTTTCCCGGCTTCGGCACCGCGGTGGTGATCATTTCCGTGCTTGGCTTTCTGCCGATCATCGCGCTCAACACTTATAGCGCCATGCTCACCGTGCTGACTGGGGTGGATTCGATCCGGCGCATCCATCCGACACGCAGACATCGCATCCTCGCGATCGCCGCCATCAGCATCGCGCTGCTCGCGTGCACCTTGTCGATCAAAAGCAACGGCATTGCCTTGCTGCACACCTTCCTGCTTCTGCTGCTGTATTTCCTGGTGCCGTGGACGGCAGTCAACCTGGTGGACTATTTCTTCGTGCGCAAGGGGCGCTACGCCATCGCGCATTTCTTCACCCCTCGCGGCATCTATGGCGCCTGGCAGATGCGCGGCATCGCCGCTTACCTGATCGGTTTCGTCGCGATGATTCCGTTCTTCTATATCGTCGACAGCGGCGCGAATCAGGAAATCTTTGTCGGCTATTTCGCGCGCAAGCTGGAAGGTGTCGATATCGCCTGGCTGGTGGGTCTGCTGGTGGCGGGCGTTGTCTATCTTCTGTTTGCGCGCTCGCTCGATCTGCGCATGGAAGAAGAAGTCATCCGCGCCGCCGAACACAGCGGCCACGCGCCCAAAGGGAGCATGACATGAGCGCGCTGCGTGTTCGGTTGATCCAGCCAACGCTGGTCGACGGCGATAGCCAGGGCAATCTCGCGAAGGCATTGCTCGCCATCGCGGCAAGCGCCGGCGAAGCCGATCTGGTGGTGTTTCCGGAAACGCACATCTGCGGCTTCCCCACGCCTGAAAACGTTGCGCGTCTCACGGAGCGGTTGGAAGGCCAATCGATCTCGGCCATTCGCGCCGCGGCACGGCGCGCAGGCGTAAGTGTGGCCATCGGTTTCGCCGAAGATGAACAGGGGCACTATTTCAATAGCGCGGTACTGATCGATGACGATGGCGAAATACGTCTGCACTACCGGAAAACCTGCCTTTATGATTCGGACCGCGGCGTATTCGAGGTCGGCACCGCCTTTCCGGTGTGCGAATGGCACGGCATCCGGCTTGGCCTGCTCATCTGCTTCGATATCGAGTTCCCCGGCCCTGCGCGGCAGCTCGCCCGTCAGGGCGCTGATTTGGTCGTGCTGCTCGACGGCATGATGCACCCCTATGGTTATGTGCATCGCAACGCCATTCCCGTGCGCGCCATGGACAACCAGTGCTATGTCGCCATGGCCAATCGCGTGGGTCCTGGTGACCAATACCGGTTCAGCGGAGAAAGCCAGGTGGCCGATCCATTCGGCAAAACCGTAGCGCTTGCTTGCAGCGAGAACGAAGCCGTTATCGACGTCACATTGGATATCGCCCAAGCCGGGCACGCGCGTGCCGTCGCTGCAGAGCACGCCGGCTATCGCATCACCGACCATTGACTCCTCCCCCCGATCGAGTTCGTCCCCATGACTGACGCCATCCTGTCCAAGCGCAACCGCTCAACCGACATTCCATCCCCCAGTAACGCGAGTATCGACGCACGCCGTATCGCGGCCACTCCCCGCGGCGTGGGTATCGGCTTTTCCATCTACGCCCAGCACGCCCGCAACGCCGAACTATGGGACGTGGAAGGCCGCCGCTACATCGATTTCGGTTCAGGTATCGCCGTGCTCAACGTCGGCCATCGCCATCCGCGCGTACTGCAGGCCATCGAGACGCAGCTGCAAAACTTCACTCACACGGCCTATCAGGTAGTGCCTTATGAAAGCGCTGTCGCGCTGGCTGAACGCCTGAACCGCCTGGCGCCCGGCGCGCACGCCAAGAAAACGGCGTTCTTCACCACGGGCGCAGAAGCGGTGGAAAATGCCATCAAGATCGCGCGCTGCGCCACCGGCCGTCCGGGCATCGTCGCGCTCGGCGGCGGCTTCCATGGCCGCACCTTCATGGGCATGGCGCTCACCGGCAAGGTGCTGCCCTACAAGGCCGGCTTCGGGCCATTTCCAGGCAGCGTGTTCCACGTGCCGGCACCGATCCCCCTGCATGGCGTAAGCGTGGCCGATTCACTGCGCGCCATCGAGCAATTGTTCAAGGCAGACATCGATCCCAAGCAGGTCGCCGCATTCATCCTGGAACCCGTGCAAGGTGAAGGCGGCTTCTACGCCGCACCGCTCGAATTCATGCGTGCGCTGCGGGCGCTCTGCGACCAGCATGGCATCCTGTTGATCGCCGATGAAATCCAGACCGGTTTCGCCCGCACCGGCAAGCTGTTCGCGATGGAGCACTACGACGTGCTGCCCGACCTGATGACGGTGGCCAAGAGCCTTGCCGGCGGCATGCCGTTGTCAGGCGTAATCGGCCGCGCCGAGATCATGGATGCCCCCGCGCCTGGCGGCCTTGGCGGTACTTATGCCGGCAATCCGCTGGCGATCGCCGCCGCGCATGCCGTGCTCGATGTTATCGAGGAAGAACAGCTTTGCGCCCGCGCCGAGCGCCTGGGCCTGCGCTTGAAGCAACAGTTGCAAAGCCTGCGCGAGGACGTGCCGCAAATCGCCGACATCCGCGGTCATGGCGCGATGGTGGCGGTGGAATTCATGCAGGCTAACGGCCACCCCGATCCGGCGTTCGCCAAGCAGGTACAGCAGCGCGCCCAGGCGGCAGGCCTGTTGGTGTTGACCTGCGGCACCTACGGCAACGTGATCCGCTTCCTGTTTCCGTTGACGATCGAAGACGGGGTACTGGAGGAAGGGCTCGCCATCCTTGCGCAAGCCATGCGCGGGTGATGCCTATCCCGCCGCGAGCAGCTTCTCCATCACCTTGCCCACTGCTGCAAACGCAAACGCCCCGGTGACGTGCGTGGCGGCGCCGAGGCCGCCGCCGCAAGCAAGATTCAAGGAATCGCCGCCGGGCGGCCGCGTGCCGCACACGCTTCCGTCCGGCTGCGGGTATTGCACGTTCTGCAGCGAATACACCGCCGATACTCCGAAGTAGCGATCCGGATTGCGCGGAAAGCCGAAATCCTGGCGGAGCTTCTTGCGGATCAGGCTGAACATGGCGTCGTGCTCGGTGCGCGAGAGATCGCGCACGCGAATCTGTGTGGGATCGGTACGCCCGCCGGCCGACCCTACCGTCACCATCGGCAACTTGCGACGGCGACACCAGGCGATGGCTTCCAGCTTTACGCGGAATGCGTCGCAGGCGTCCAGCACGACGTCGTAACCGCGATCGAGCAGATCATCCAGCGTGGCCGGTGTCAGGAAACGCTCGATCGCCTCCAATCGGATGGCCGGATTGATCGCATGCGCGCGCGCTGCGATCACGCCAACCTTGGGCTTGCCGTATTCGCCATCCAGCGCGTGCAATTGGCGATTGGTGTTGGACACGCACACTTCGTCCGCATCGATCAGCGTGAGCCGGCCTACGCCCGAACGCGCCAGCGCCTCGGCGGCCCAGGAACCCACGCCACCGATGCCGACCACACAGACATGTTTGTGCGCCAGACGCGCCACGCTGCCGGCGCCATACAACCGCTCGACGCCCTCGAACCGCTCGCTGGGATACACACCGCTCATGGACAGCCACCGGCTGCCGTTTCTGGAATGCAAGAAATCACGCTGAAACTTGGGATTGGAAAAGGCCCATTTTACCCGGCTTAAGGGTTCGCAAAGGGGCTGAGGTATGCTCCACGTTCCAATCCTCCTCGGAAAGAAAAGCAATGCGTGCAGCGCTCCTGATTGGACTCGGTCTGGTCGTCGGCATCATCGGCACCGCATTTACCATGAACGCGCTGAGCGAGCGCAACCCGTTTCCCGGGGCGTTGATGGTGACCATGGGCTTCCATCGCCATCAGCTGCAGCAGGCCGTCAAGGGCCAGCGCTGCGATGCGGCCGCGAATATCGATCAATTGCAGCATTTGCAGATGATCGCGGCGGATATCCCGGCCGCCTTCCCCGATGCGCCACAACCGTTCAACGATCTGGCCACGAAACTGCGCAGCGGCTTGCAATCGGCAGCCCAAGCCGCACCAGCCGATTGCCCCGCCCTGGCCGCAGCGCTCAAGCCGGTGGATGACACCTGCAAGCAATGCCATCAGCAATTTCGCTAAGACGAAATATTCCGGCGGGCCAGGATCATCGTTTCGGCGCGAATCGTTGAGTCAGGTTGCGCTAACTCAACCTACGCAGTGCCGCCGATGCATCACTAGTTAGGCTCGTCCTCGTCCGGCGCCGGGAACATCAGGATGGTGATTTCCTTACCTTGGGGAATTTCCACGACAGGCGTGCCGAGCGTGGCGATGCGATTCTTGAAATCCGACAATTCTTCGCGCTGCCCCAGCGCCGAGCGGCCGTTCACTGCCCATACGCGGCTGCCTTGCCGCCAGCGCGCCAGCGCCTCATCCAATTGAGATGTGACCAGCGCCGTGGATTCAAGCGGTAGCCCGTCCTTGGGGTGCAAGACGGAAAGCATCGTGGGCGCGTTGGGGTCGGCGGTGAACACGGTATCGCCGGGTCGCACGTTCGCCGCCAGCGTCGCGGCCGCCATGTCCCAGCGGGGCTTGGTCTCGATGCGGTAGACCGGCCCCAGATTCACCGTACCCAGCAGCAGCAACAGCGTTGCGGCCATCGCCCATGCGCGGCGCGGTAGCAAGTCAGCGCCCAATCCCACCAGGACGAAGAACGGTACCGCGCTCCATATCACATAGCGAGGCAGCAGCATCGATTTGAACAGCGACACGCTCAGAATGAAAAGCGGCAGTACCAGCACGCTCAGCAACAGCACGCGGCCTTCCAGCCTCGCGCGCATGCGAAACAAACCCGCACATGCAGCCAGCGCCACCATGGCGCCAAGCAAGGGCACCGCGGTGTGCATGAGATCGAACTTGACTACCGCCACCATGCGCATCAGATAGACGCTGCCCGCCACCACCCACATGTGTTGCCAGCTCATCTGTGGGATCCAGTCGAACTTCTGCAGCATTTGCCCGTCGCTGGCCGCGAAAACAGCGGCGTAGAAAGGCACCGTGCAAGCGATGATCGCGACGTTGCTCAGCACCCAATTGCGGCAAAAAGCCCGTGCGTTCGATGAGGCATGCAGACTGCGCCAGATCAGCAGCAGGGAAAGATTGGACGCGATCAGCCAGGGTAGCGCATCGCCGAGCACGTCCAGCGCTGCGATCGTGCCGAGCACATACGCACCCCAACCCATCCGTTCGGCATCCTGGCGGCGCAGGTCGAACGATGCGCGCCACGGCTGCTCGGCAAGCCGCAGCAAGCCCCACAGCGCTGTCGCGATCAACAGCGTCACCAGGGTGTAGGAGCGCGCCTCTTGTCCGTACTGCACTTGCAAGGGCGACAACGCCATCAACAGGCCGGCAACGATGCCCGCGCGACGGCTGCCGACACGGCTGGCGACAATGAACACCATGCCCGCCGATATCGCGCCAAACAGCGCCGAAGGAACGCGCAACCACGCATCGCCGGTGTTGAAGAACGACGATGCCAGCCGCAACAGCAGGAAATAGGTCGGCATATGCCGATTGGCGAAGCTGTCGGCGACCAGTCCATTGAGGTCAAGATGAATGCGCTTGAGCGTCAGCGCTTCGTCCAGCCACAACGGTTGATGGTCGATGCGAAATAGGCGCGCCGCCAACCCGAGCAGCACGATCGCCAACATCCATGCCATGTTCGCGTGCGCTTGTGTCCATGTACTTTTTTTGACGACCGCGCCGCCATAGGCAATATCGCCCTCACGCGCATGACTTCGATACGAAACATTCGTACGTATCGCAGAAGTGACGATTTCGTTCATGCGCCGACAATCCCGCTACCGATCTTGTGCAGAGTGCCGAGAATGTAACGCTTGCCCCATGGATCGGTTGTCTGGCGCATATGACAGGTTGGTGCACATTCAGGCGAAAAAGATTGCGGCGGCGTGATTGCACTTGCTTTTTACGCCGGAAAGCTAAGCCCGTGCTTAGCCGTCGCCATCAAATCTTCACCTTTCCGCGCAGCACATCCCAATACATCACCCAATCACCCATCAGGCTGTACCAGGGGTGGCGGAAAGTAGCCGGCCTGTTTTTCTCAAATGCGAAATGGCCGATCCACGCAAAACCATAGCCGGCTACCGGCGCCAGCCACAGCCAAACCAGCCTGCCCGAGCCAAGGGCGAAGATAACGATCAGCAGCACCAGCGAGCTGCCGATGAAATGCAGGCGGCGGCAGAGCCGGTCGCGATGCTCGTTGAGGTAATAGGGATCTCCACTAAGCGTCATCGCGCCAGCGTAATCCGCCGGGGCCACTGGTGCATGCTGCATGACATCACGCCGGCAGCGGAATGAATTCTTCCTCGTCGCCTGCGACTTTGCCAAAACGCTGCGCAACCCAATCTGCCTTCGCCTGCTCGATGCGTTCGCGTGAACTGGAGACGAAGTTCCACCATAAATGCCGTTCGCCATCCAACGGCGCACCGCCGAAGAACATGACGCGGCTGGCCGTATGCGCTCGAACCGGCGGCGCAGATGAACCCGCTTGTACACCCGCCTGCGTCGACGTCAGCACCAGGTCGCCCCAGCTCACTTCGCCATCGATCACGTGCACGCCGCGTTCCACATGCTCGTCCGGCAGCGGCACTTCCGCACCGGCCTCCAGGTGCGCTTCGATGAAGAACATCGGCGCGAACACTTTCACCGGCGACGCGTAGCCGTAAGCCGTGCCGGCGATCAGCACCAGTTCCGCGCCGGGTTGGCGAATGCGCGGCAGGCTCTCGGCTTCGTGATGATGGAACTCGGGCGCCGTTTCCTCGAACTCGCGAGGCAACGCCACCCACACCTGGATGCCATGCATGCGCTGCCCGTTTTTGCGCGCATCCGGCGGCGTACGCTCCGAATGCGCAATGCCGCGGCCGGCAGTCATCCAGTTCACGGCACCCGGGGCAATGTCGGCCAAGCTGCCGACGCTGTCGCGATGGCGAATACTGCCCTCGAACAACCACGTGACGGTGGCCAGGCCGATATGCGGATGCGGACGCACATCCATGCCTTTGCCAGGAGCAAAATCGACCGGCCCCATATGGTCGTAGAACACGAACGGTCCAACGTGGCGCGCCAGCAGCACCGGCAGCATGCGCCGCACGACGAAGCCGTCGCCAAGATCATGCAGACGCGGGTTTTCGATCAAGGTGGGTATGGCGTGCACGTACGCGATTCCGTTTACCAGGCGCGCTGATATTGCACCGGTGGCGTCAGCGTTGCACCCAGTTCCTGCGCGGCGCGGCGTGGGAAATACGGATCGCGCAGGCTGGCGCGCGCGATCAGCACGACATCCGCCGCACCACCCGCGATGATGCCATCGGCCTGCGCCGGCTCGGTAATCAGGCCGACCGCGCCGGTGGCGATGCCGGTTTCCTGTCGAATACGCGCCGCAAACGGCACCTGATAACCCGGGCCGAGCGGAATTTTTACGTGCGGCACCAGACCGCCGCTGGAGACATCCACCAGATCCACGCCTAGCCCAGGCAGCTCGCTCGCCAGACGCACGCTGTCGTCGATGCTCCAGCCGTGATCGGCCCAGTCTGTCGCCGAGATACGCAGCCAAAGCGGCAGCTCGTCCGGCCATACCTCTCGCACGGCCACGATCACTTCCCGCAGCAGGCGTGTGCGGTTCTCGAAACTGCCGCCGTAATCGTCGTCGCGCCGGTTACTCAGCGGGGACAAGAACTGATGCAGCAGATAGCCATGTGCGCCGTGCAATTCGATCAGCTTGAAGCCGGCCTCCTTGGCGCGCACCGCCGCCGCCCGGAAATCCGCAACGACTTTGCGAATGCCATCGCCATCCAGGGCTTGCGGCACATGCCAATCCTTATCGAACGGAATGGCCGACGGCGCGGCGGTTTGCCATGCGCCCTGCTCCGCAGGCAACGAACCGCCGCCTTCCCATGGACGCCACGCGCTGGCCTTGCGTCCTGCGTGCGCCAACTGCATACCGGGAACGGCGCCGTGTTCGGCAATGAATGCGGCGATGGACCGCCACGCATCGCGCTGCGCATCGTTCCAGATGCCGGTATCGTGTGCGGAAATTCGCCCTTCCGCCGATACAGCGGTGGCTTCCGTCATCACTACGCCCGCTCCACCCACCGCGCGACTGCCCAGATGGACCGCATGCCACGCATTGGGCACACCGTCCTGTGCGGAGTATTGGCACATCGGCGAAATCACGATGCGATTGCGCAGGGTCAAGCTTCGCTGGGTAAAAGGTTCGAACAGCTTCATGGATCAACCGTCATGGCAAACGAAAATGCCGACATGGCGGCGATCGAGCGGTGATCAAGTGCGGGCATCGTGAAAGCTGTCCATCCATTGCGCCAGTTGCGCGGCGATGCTGTCGGGCGATTTCATCCAGGTGAAATGATCCGCGGCCTGACCCGCCAACCGATCCGGCGCCACGACGTCGATGTGCCGAACGGCATGCGGCATCTTCTCGAGCAACCAGTTCAATGAGGACGACGGTGCAAGCCAGTCGTCGCGCAGACGCAAAGCCAGCACCGGCAATGACAGTGCTTGCAACTGTTGCTCGAAATCCACCGGCAAGCCACGTACGGCATAGCGGCCGGTTCGGCCGCTGCGCGACCAGTCCGCGATCACGCCGCATGCCTCATTGCCGCCAAAGCCAAGCCGCCGGCCTGGCAGATAACCCAGCAGTTTCGACACGGGAGTAACCAGGGTAAGCGCAGCAAAAATCAGCGGAGCGTAGGCGAAGGTTCGCCAATAAGGTGCTCCACTCGCCACCAGCGCAATGCCGGCAACATCACGATGATGAAGACTGGCATAGAGACATGCCAGTTGCCCGCCAAGACTGTGGCCGCCGATCCACATCGTTGCATGAGGCCAGCGCGATTTGGCCTCCTGCATGCCAGCAGCCAGATCCGCTTCGAGCAAGTCGCGATAGCTCCAGTCGCTACGCCGGCCGGCGCGGCGATTGCTGGATCCGATACCGCGCCATTCGTGCAAGGCCACGGCGACGCCATGCGCAGCGAATGCTTCGGCCAACGGCAGATAGTGCTTCGCGGGCACACCCATCGCGGGCAGCCAATACATCGCCCACTTTGGACCATCGTCGGGTTGCACACAGATCAATTCGCTGCGCGCGTCGTGTGCTGCCACGACCTGCACAACGAAAGTAGCGATGGAACACGCCGACGACGATGCAGGAAAGGCAGGCATCGGTACAGGTTACCGGATACAAAAAGGCCGGCGGTATGCCGGCCTTCAAATCGTTGACGACGATGGGCTACGCCGTAGTTACCTCATCCGCCTGCAGCCCCTTTTGCCCATCCACCACCTTGAACTGAACCTTCTGACCTTCCTTCAGGCTCTTGAAGCCGTTGCCCTGGATGGCACGGAAATGCACGAAAACATCCGGGCCATTGTCGCGGCTGATGAAACCGAAACCCTTGGCATCGTTGAACCATTTTACTGTGCCTGTTTCGCGTGATTGTTCCGACATGACTTACTCCGTTTCAAGCATAGAACTCTGAGACCAGTCGACCCGCCCGAGCCGACGGCTTACTGGGAATGCCGAAATACCGTGGGCCATGCGGGCTAAACCGCACTGCGGACGCGCTTAATCGAGCAGACACAGTGAATACAGCTTAATCACTTCCGTGAAAGGAAATGTGATGAGAAATTCACGTACCCATGGCACAAAAAAAGCCGGGGGCAGCCCGGCTTTTTTTGAGATTCGCCTTAGGTCAATCGTATTAGCGACGCTGGTGCCCTCCATTGGCATGACCGGCGCCTTCCGCCGCAAGCACTTCCTCTGCCTGCAAACCTTTCGGCCCATTTTTTACTACGAACGTCACTTTCTGGCCTTCCTTGAGCGATCGAAAACCGCTGCCCTGGATAGACTTGAAGTGCACGAACAGGTCACCGCCGTTGTCGCTGCTGATGAACCCGTATCCCTTGGCATCGTTAAACCACTTGACTGTGCCCGCTGCACGTTCTTCCGACATGACTTACCCCATCCGTTCAAGCGCTGACGTATGAAAACCGCTGCCCACCCGAGCAAGCGGCTACCGGCATGCCGATATCCCAATCGCACGCTTCACCAATAATCGCTTGGCGAACACGCAGTTGCCGGCCAGCCAGTGGGCAAAAGCATAGTGATTTTCGTGAATCGATATGTGATGGAAAATTCACGCACTGAATCACATTCGCCCATTTGCATTTTTATAATGCACAAATAAAAAGCCGGGCATTTAGCCCGGCTTTTAAATCGATTTATATCGATCTAGATAGGCAATTAGGCCGCTTGCACTTCATCGGCCTGCAGACCCTTCTGGCCCTGCACTACCTTGAAGCTGACCTTCTGGCCTTCCTGCAGGCTCTTGAAGCCATTGCCCTGAATCGCGCGGAAATGCACGAAAACATCCGGGCCATTGTCGCGGCTGATAAAGCCGAAACCCTTGGCATCGTTGAACCATTTGACGGTACCGATCTGACGATCAGACATGTTGCTTACTCCAAACTCAAGTTTTCAATAGACTCGGCCCCACAAGCGGAGCCTGCTTACTGGTGTGCAAAGGAAAACCCAAGGAGGGTGAAGCGATGAGGCAGATCGTAATCGGGCGCATCGGGTCACGTGACTCTGGTGACCTGGCAAACACAGTGCACGCATCATACCTGCAAACGAAGAGATAAAGCGAATGGGCGTTCAGGAATCAGTCTTTAATGCCCAACGGGTATGCTAAGCGGCATCTATTGTGATGATTTTGTGATGAAACAAGATAATGCGGCAGCTTTCACTCGTTGGCCCACTTTGCTGAAGGCAGGTTTCTTTACATCGAGCCTGCTTCTTTTCGGATGCAGCCACACGGTAAAAAAGCCAGTCCCGCCCGCGACTTCCGGCGCCTCGGCGACCACCGGCATCGCCGCCTGCGATGCCTATCTGGACACCTATCTGGCCTGTCATCGCGCCGCCGGTACGTACCCTGCTGACGCGCTGCAAACCCATTACCAGGCGATGCGCGACACGCTGCTGCAGGAAGCCGGCGATCCCGGCGTGCGTCCCTATCTGGCCGGCCGCTGCCAGGGAATGGCCACGCAATTGCGCGACGCCCTGCAAGGGCGCCCATGTATGGCCGCCCAGGTTTCCGGAAGCGCGACCACTTCGCACTGACTTCAACCGCGCCAGTGCGAACGTAACACCGACGCCAACTGTGCAGGACGGCATCGTCCAAGCCGCACCCTGGGCGTGCCATGCCATACCGCCATTGCGGCAATCGCTTGCGCCACTTCTGCCAGCATGCGTTCGGTCGGCACGACGCCTTCTTCCAGAAACAATGCTTTGATCTCGAATACGCCTTCGGCCCGATGCGCTTTGGCATCGAGGCGTCCGATCAAGCGCCCGCGATGCAGGATCGGTAGCACGTAGTAGCCGTAGCGTCGCTTGGCGGCAGGTACGTAGCACTCGATGGTGTAGTCGAAGTCGAACATCTCCCGCACGCGCGCCCGGTCCCACACCAACGGATCGAACGGCGAAAGCAACGCGGTATGCGTAGCGCGCAAGCGGCCTTCCCGGGCGCTTTCCAGCCATCCCACGTGATCTCGATGCACGAAGGCGGCGTTATCCCAACCGGCAACCTGCACACGCAGCAAGTCGCCGGAAGACACCAGCGGCGCAAGTTCGCTTTCGTCCACTGCAGGTTTGAGGCGGAAGTAGTCGGCTATCCAGCGTGCCTGCGCAATGCCAAGCGCGCGTACGCTGTCGAGAATGAAATGCCGCCGAATCGCCTCGCGAGACAAACCTGCTCGCGAATCATCGAGCGGCGGATCGAGCTTGGCCAGCACGCGTTCGGCCAGATCGTATACGCGCTGGAAGCGTTCGCGGCGCGTCACCATCAATTCGCCGGAAGCGAACCACGCTTCCAGCCAGCGCTTCTCCGGCTTCCATTGCCACCAGCCAGAGACGCCGCGGTCCGCACGCTCGAAATCGGAAGCGCGCACCGGCCCGGACGCGCGCACGCGTTCAAGCAAGGCATGCATGTCCTCGAGGTTGGCATCCCGCGTGCGTGCTGCGTGCTTGTCTGCCCAGTGATGGCTTTCCACCTGCGCACGCCATGCGCGATGCAGGCCGATATCGGCCGCGGTAACGAAACACGCCTCGTGCGCCCAGGATTCGGCGATGCGTCCGGATTCCAGTGCTTCCTCCAGCCACACCTGCGGGTAATCGCCAAGACGGGCGTACAACACCAGATACGGACTGCGCGCCACGACATGGATGCTGTCGATCTGCAGCAGGCGCATGCGCTGGATGGTGGCGATCAGATCCTCACGCCGTGCGCGCCGGCGCGGCGCTTGCAGCAACCCTTGTGCCGCCAGTTGCAACACGCGCGCCTGAGAGAGTGTTAGAGCTTTCCTGACGAGTAAGAGTTCGCTCAAAAGAAGACACCTTCACTTAATGGTCACATCCGTATTCTGCTGATATTTACAGCTGCATTGCTAACGTGCTTATCGAGCTTGGCGAGCCGACGTGCCATGTCAATGGCGAGCTCATTCAAGCGTTGCATGGAGCCATCTCAATGAAACAGCGTATCCCCGTCGTATTTTCCTTCCTTGGCATAGGCCTGCTTCTGGCAGGATCCGCATTGGCCCAGGCGCAAAACCAGCCGGCGCCTTCCCAGTCGACGCAGTCGATGCCTTCTTCGCAATCCGCGACACCACCCTCTACCAGCCCGACCAACCCGACGTCACCTGCCGCATCTTCATCCACTGCGGGCACTGCCGGTGATAGCGCGACGTACAACACGTCGCAAGGTCAGCTCACCGTCAAGTCTTCGGTACCCGCTGCCCAACCGGCCGGGTCACCTCCTTCGTTCGAACAATTGGCGAACGGCAAGAAGTACATCACCAAGGACGACGCCAATGCGTATCCGCCGTTGGCCAACGATTTCCTGTATGCATCCCACAACGGAAACCGCATTTCCAAAGCGCAATACGAGCGTTGGCTGAAAGACCTGAAGTGAGCGGATACTCGATTTGAGTCAACCATCACGCCGGCCATCATCCGATGGCCGGCTTTTTTTGTACACGCCGCCAGGACGGCTAGACTTGCACGGTCGCGCCCGGACCGGCGCATGGGGAGGGAACTTCCATGAACTATCGGATCAGTCACCTGCTGCTTGGAATTGGCACCAGCCTGGCGATCGCACCGCTGCACGCCCAGCACGCCGATCCTGCCGACATCAAGGCGTGTACCGGCATCGAAAGCGACGCGCAACGCCTTGCCTGCTACGACCGGGTAACCGGGCGCATCCAAATGCCCACGGCGCAGAAACGCGCTGCGCCGAGCACCAGACCTGAGGCCGCAGCGTTTCATCGCGAAACCGAGGTCGCCACCGCAACCGGTGGCGCCGCTCCGCCGCTTTCGCTGCTGGACAGCCGCTGGGAGCTTTCACCGGACAGCAAGCTGGGCACGTTCAACTTGCGCGGCTATCAACCCATTTACGTGATGCCATTCTTCGGCACCACAAATCGCAACAACCTGCCCTACAGTCCCAACCCGCTCAACGCCGCGAGCACGCCGCTGGGCATGCAGGACATCGAAGGCAAGTTCCAGCTCAGCCTGAAAACCAAGATCTGGCAAGGCGTGTTCGGCGACACTGGCGACCTGTGGGTGGGCTACACCCAGGATTCCTACTGGCAGGTCTACAACACCAAGCACTCCCGTCCCTTCCGCGAAACCGACTACCAGCCTGAAGCCATGCTGGTGTTCAACACCGATTACCAACTATTTGGCTGGAATGGACGGCTGCTCAGCATCGGCCTCAATCATCAATCCAATGGGCAGTCCGATCCGCTTTCGCGCAGTTGGAACCGCGTGACGGCGCAGATCGGTTTTGAACGCGCGAACTGGACGATCATGTTCCGTCCATGGTGGCGTATTCCGGAAACCGACAAGGACGACAACAATCCGGATATCAGCAATTACATCGGCCGCGCGGATGTGCAGATCATCCACGAGTGGCGTGGCCAGGAATTCACGCTGATGCTGCGCGATTCCCTGCGCGGCGGCAGCCACCAGCATGGCGCGGGCCGCCTGACCTGGAGCTTCCCGCTGGCCGGCAATTTCCGCGGCTACATGGAATTGTTCAAGGGCTACGGCGAGAACATCCTGGACTACAACCACAACGCCACATATCTGGGCGTGGGTGTTTCGTTGCTGGATTGGTATTGAGCGTTGCGAAAGAAAGCTCGCTCAATGCCACCACGCTTTTTTTGTACCGGTGAGTATTTTCAGCATTTGGCCGCTCGCCAACGGTAATCGACCAAGCGGCCCGAACCCGAAATCACGTATTCGCGCCAGCTGATCCCGTTCCGATTGAAATAACGGAGTCAACCATCGGCTAAGGCGCTGGTAGACCGCCAGGTGCGACCGCCGATTGCGCTGATACGTGCGCAAGGCATCGGGCACGTCATTACATGCAGCAAGCGCATCGGACAATGCTTGCGCATCGAGCAGTGCCATGTTCACGCCCTGCCCGAGCTGTGGACTCATCGCATGCGCGGCATCCCCCAGAAACACCATCCTCCCGAATGCCGGTTCGCGCATGATGACGTCCCGGTAACGCGCACGGTTCAATTGCTGCGGCGATGTGATATGCGCCAGCAATGTGGACGCTTCTGGCCAGATGGCATCGACCCGCTCGTGCATGCGCACCAGCGCTTGCGCATCCAACGTGTCCAGATGATCACCAAGCATGCTGAAATAAAAGGTCAGCCAGCGTCCTTCGTGACCTACTCGCCGTCCCACCGGCAACAGACCGATCATCTCGCGGGTGCCCGCATAGCGCTGTTTCAATTCATCGGGATAAGGCCAGTCGACTGCCGGAACCAGGCACCACAGCGCTCCCCAGCGATACATGACTTCGCGTCGTACCAGCGTCGGCGCAGCGCGACGCAAACGCGAATGGGCGCCATCGGCCGCGATAATCAAGTCGAACGGGCCGTAGCTGCCGCCCCGACTGTCGATCAGGCAGCGGCCATCGTCTGCGATCCGTTCAATGCAGGTATTGGCGATGATGTTCCGTGCATCGGGATAGGCATCGCGCAGTACCGAAAACAGGCTGCCGCGTGTCATGCCGAGGCCAAAACAGCCCTCGGCATGATCGGTATAACGCATATCCATAACGGTGCGTCCACGATGGTTGCAACCGTGGAGACGATCGATTCGCTGCCCCTGTTCCAGCGCTGCTTCGTGCAATCCCCATCGCGCAAGCACGCTCAAGCCCGTCGGTTGCAACAGAAAACCGGCACCGACGGGCCCCAGCACTGGAGCCTGCTCAAACACGGTGAGCGAGTGTCCTTGAGCATGCAGCATCAATGCTGTCGCTTGGCCGGCCGTACCGTAGCCGACGATCGCGATACGCAAGCGTCCCTGCATATGTTTCCCCTGTGTCCAGACCCGTCATACGACAGGTCTGCGGTGTTACTTAGTGGTGATGACCACCCGCTCCGTGCACATGCCCATGCGCAAGCTCATCCTCGCTGGCTTCGCGTACGTCAGTCACCTGGATGTCGAAATGCAGTGTCTGGCCGGCCAGCGGATGGTTGCCATCGATGTGCACGGTCTGGCCATCTACCTGGGTCACCGTCACATGCACTGGGCCTTGCGGGCCGTGCGCCTGGAATTGCATGCCGGGCTGGATATCGTCCACGCCCTGGAACGCCTCGCGCGGTACGGCCTGCACCAGTTCGGCGTGATGCACGCCGTAACCTTCGGCCGGGGCCACTTCCACCTTGAACTGGTCACCCGCTGCGCGACCGACCATCGCCTTTTCCAGACCCGGCACGATCTGCCCGCTGCCGTGCAGGTAAGTAAGCGGCTCGCGGCCTTCGGAGCTGTCGATCACCTGGCCGTTGTCGTCGGTGAGCGTGTAATGAAAAGTAGCAACGGAATTGTCGGCGATCTGCATGGTGGTCTCGCTGTCTATGGATGAGCGCCGACCTTCGCCGACGGTAGGACGGACAAGGTTACCATCTCCCGCCGGCCGGCCGCCCAAAACGTGCCAGAATGCGCGGCAGTTGCCGCCCCGCAATCCTCCATGACGACGCTGCTCGAAGCCTGGCGCCACCGTCCCACGCACCGACAGGTGTGGACGCTGGCCACGCCGATGATTCTTTCCAACCTCACCGTGCCGCTGGTGGCGCTGGTGGATAGCACCGTGGCCGGCCACCTGCCGCACACGCAGGATCTGGCGGCCGTCACAGTGGGTAGTGCGGTGTATGCGCTGCCGGTCTGGAGCCTGGGCTTTCTGCGCATGGGCACGACCGGTTTCACGGCGCAGGCCAGGGGCGCAAACGATGCTTCGGCGCTGCGCACCGTACAGACACAGGCGCTGCTGCTTGCAGCCGTACTCGGTGTGCTGGCTGGCTTGCTGATGGTGCCTGCACTGCCGTGGCTGGTGGCCGAAATGCATGCCACGCCGCTGATGGCCGCACGCGCGCTGGATTACCTGCATCTGCGCCTGTTCGGGCTGCCGGCCGCACTGCTCAACTATGCGCTGGCCGGCTGGTTTATCGGCGCGCAGCGTGCACGCACCACACTGGCACTGCTGCTGGTGACGAACGTGGTGAACGTCGTCTTGAATCTGCTGTTCGTGCCCGGCTTTGGCTGGGGCGTGCCCGGCATCGCATTGGCCTCGGTGGCGGGCGAATGGTGTGGCGCGCTCTATGGCCTCTGGCGAGGACTTCAAGCGGTGCGCGCGCTGCATGGCCATGTCGATTGGCAGGCCTTGCGCGGATGGCGGCACTGGATGCCGCTGCTGCGCGTGAACCGCGACATTTTTCTGCGCACACTGGCGCTGGAAGGCGTGTTCTTCAGCCTTTCGATCTTGGGCGCGCGCCTGGGCGATACGACCGTCGCCGCGAACGCCCTGCTGTTGAATGGCCTGATGTTGACGGCCTTCGGCCTGGACGGCTTGGCCAATGCGGTCGAAGCCTTGTGCGGACATGCCATCGGCGCCCGCGATCCTCACGCGTTGCGCCGTGCCCTGGTGGTCGCGGGAGGGTGGTCGCTGATCGGCAGCATCGGCTATGCGCTGTTCTTCGGCAGCGCCGGGCATGTGTTCGTCGATCTGCAGACCAACCTGCCCGAGGTGCGCGATGCCGCATACCGCTATTTACCGTGGCTGACTGCGTTGCCGATCGTCGGGGTATGGAGCTATCTGCTGGATGGTTTGTTCATCGGCGCCACGCGCGCACGCGAAATGCGCGACGGCATGTTGATGTCCGTATTGTTCTTCGCCCTGCTCGCATGGCTTACGCGCGGCCTGGGCAACGAGGGCTTGTGGCTGACGTTTCTTGCCTTCATGGCGGTGCGCGCCGTGAGCCTGGCATGGTTCGGCCTGCGCATACGCCGACGCCACGCGTGGATGGCATGAGCTGTTGCGCAAGGTTGGGCTTGGGCAATACTTGATGCCATGAATCTCGCTTCCTTTCATCTTGCGTTACTCAACGCAGCTTGTCTGGCGCTGGTCACGTTCACCGTGGCGCCTGCCCATGCCGACAATGTTTCGGCGGCGACAACGACACAGCAACTCGCCGCGGCCATCGATGCGCACATCGACGATCCACGTTTCGCATCCGCCAGTTGGGGCATTGCCGTGGTATCGCTCGATACCGGCCATACGCTCTACGCGCACGATGCCAATCGCCTGATGCAGCCGGCCTCCACGGCCAAGCTCTACACCGCCGCACTGGTGCTCGACGCGATCGGCACCGACTACCGCATTCCGACGCAATTGCTTGCCACGCGTCCTGTCGCACAAGGCCGGCTGGAAGGTCCGCTGATCTTGCGCGGCATGGGCGATCCCTCGCTCGGCACACCCGGCACCAACACGGACTGGGCCGATCAACTGGCCGCGCAACTCGCCGCCAGCGGCGTGCACGAAGTGCAAGGCGATCTGATCGCGGACGACAGCTATTTTCGAGGACCGCAGATCGGCTCCGGCTGGGAAGCGCGCGATCTGCAAAGCTGGTTTGCCGTCCCTGCGTCGGCGCTGAGCGTGCAGGAAAACGTGGTGGCTCTGACCGTGCGGCCTGCGGGCGTTCCCGGCCGCCCGGCGTCGCTGACGTTCGACCCGGCCGGCGCCATGTCTCACGTCATCAATCATCTCGCCACCAGCGCACGTGACACGCGCAGCGACATCAATCTTTATCGCGCCCCAGGCGACGCAAACTTGTACGCCTTTGGCAGCATTCCGGCGCAAGCGGAGCCGCAAACCTTCAAGCTGGCGATGACCGATCCGGCCTGGTATGCCGGCACACAGTTGCGCGAGGCGCTGGAACATCATGGCGTGCGCGTCCACGGCGGGCTGCGCGTGCGGCACTGGCCTGAACAGGACAGCACGGACATCGACGAAGCAGTCGTGCTTGCACAGGTACTTTCGCCGCCGGTGATGGACATCCTCTCGCGCGGCCTGAAGCGCTCGCAGAACCTGTATCTGCAAAACCTGCTGCAGATCGCCGGCATCAAGGCCCACGCCAATGCCGAACAAGCAGGTGATCCACCGTCCGGTTTTTTAAGCAGCGAAGCCTGGGGTACGCGCGCGCTGAAGGAATTGCTGGAACGCATCGGCATTGCGCCCGGCGCGGCGCAGATCGAGGAAGGCGCCGGCCTGTCGCGCCAGGATCTGTCCACGCCCGACGCCATGGTGCATCTGCTGAGCTATCTGGCCAATCAGCCCTATGGCGCGCAATTGCGCGATGCACTGCCGTCGGCCGGCGTGGACGGAACGTTGGAATGGCGCATGCGCAACACGGCCGCTGCGGACAACGTGCACGCCAAGACCGGCAGCATGAACAACGTGCGCTGCCTGGTGGGTTACATGACCACCGCAGCGGGAGAACGATTGGCGTTCGCGATCATGCTCAACAATTTCATCCGCGGGCAGGACGAGCCCAGTCCGAGCCGAACGCTGGATGCCATTGTGGCGTTGCTGGCAGAGTTCCAGGGGCATAGTTGAGCCCGTGTCCTTGCCTCACGGCCGTCATTCCCACGCAAGCGAGCGTGACGGCCGCAAAGTTGAAATTCACCGCTTCGCCAGATCCTTCTCGATCTTCTCCGGCGTATCGTTCGGCGCATAGCGCTTCACCACCCCGCCTTCCGCATCCACCAGGAACTTGGTGAAGTTCCATTTGATCGACTCGCTTCCCAGCAAGCCCTTGGCCTCTTTCTTCAGCCATTGATACAGCGGATGCGTGTTCTCGCCGTTCACGTCGATCTTGGCGAACATCGGAAACGTCACATCGTAGGTGGTTGAGCAAAACTGTTTGATCGCTGCCTCGTCACCGGGTTCCTGGTGGCCAAACTGGTCGCAAGGAAAACCAAGCACCGCCACGCCTTTCTCCCGATGCTTGCGCCACAGCTCTTCCAGGCCCTTGTACTGTGGGGTGAAACCGCACTTGGAGGCCACGTTGACAATCAGCAGGGTCTTGCCGCGCCATTCCTCGAGCGAACGCTCGGCGCCGTCGATGTCGCGCGCACTGAAGTCGTATACGGTGGTCATGTCGTCGCTCCGGTCATATCGATCACTTGGGTTGAGTCAGCACAGCGTAACCCAACGATGCGGCATCGATATGTTGGATTGCCCCGGATCGAGCGGGTGACCCGACCTGCTCCATTGGCAGGTGGCATAGAATGGCGGCTTTCCACTCCAGACCTGGCCCGCCGTGATCCGCTTCATCGATGTCCACAAATCCTACCGTGTCGACGGCAAGGACATTCCGGCGCTGGAGCCTTTCAGCCTGGAGATCGCCGATGGCGAGGTGTTCGGCATCATCGGGCATTCCGGCGCCGGCAAATCCACGCTGATCCGCCTGATCAATCTGCTGGAACGGCCCAGCGGCGGACGCATCCTGATCGGCGATACCGAGATGACCATGCTGGCGGACGAAGCGTTACGCATGGCGCGGCAGCGCATCGGCATGATCTTCCAGCACTTCAACCTGCTTTCCTCGCAGACGGTAGTGGACAACATCGCCTTTCCGATGCGACTGGCCGGCAACCAGGATGCGAAAGCCATCCGCGCGCGCGTGGACGAGCTCTTGCAGCGCGTGGGTCTGACCGCGCACGCGAACAAATATCCTTCGCAGCTTTCCGGAGGACAGAAGCAGCGCGTGGGCATTGCGCGCGCCCTGGCCAACCGCCCGTCGCTTCTGCTGTGCGATGAAGCCACCAGCGCACTCGATCCGCAAACCACCGCATCGGTGCTGGATCTGCTGGCGGAGATCAATCGCGAATTGAAACTTACCATCGTGCTGATCACGCACGAAATGGATGTGGTGCGCCGAGTGTGCGATCGCGTCGCCGTGCTCGATGCCGGGCGCATCGTGGAGCACGGTTCGGTGGCGGACGTTTTCCTGCATCCGCAACACGCCACCACGCGCCGCTTTGTCAATGAAGCACTGCCCGAGGAAGCCGCGGGGGAACACCTGCGCTACGAAAACGTGCCGGGCCGCATCCTGCGCCTGTCGTTCCGCGGCGAGGCCACCTGGTCGCCGACGCTGGGGCGTGTCACGCGCGAAACCGGCGTGGATTTCAACATCCTGGCCGGGCGCATCGACCGCATCAAGGATCTGCCCTATGGCCAGCTCACGCTGGCCATGCAGGGCGACAACGTGGATACCGCCTTGCGCGCGCTGCGCGAAGCGGGCATCGAAGTGGAGGAGCTTGCCCGATGATCGCCGCCCATCTTCCTGTGCTGCACTCGCTGTTTCCCAACATCGACGACTGGGGCGAGATGGGCCAGGCGTGCATCGATACGCTGCTGATGCTGGGCGGCTCGCTGTTATTGACGGTGATCATCGGACTGCCGTTGGGCGTGCTGCTGTTTCTCACCGGCAAAGGCCAGTTGCATACCATGCCCAAGCTGTACGGCGGGCTGTCGCTGGTCGTGAACGTGCTGCGCTCGATTCCCTTCATCATTCTGATGATCGTGCTGATGCCGGTGACCTATGTGCTGGTGGGCACCAAGCTCGGCATTCGCGGCGCGATTCCGCCGCTGGTGATCGGCGCCGCACCGTTCTTTGCACGCCTGGTGGAAACCTCGCTGCGCGAAGTGGAGCGCGGCGTGATCGAAGCGTCGCAGGCGATGGGCGCCACCACCTGGCAGATCGTGCGCCACGTGCTGCTGCCTGAGGCGCGCGCCAGCCTGTGGGCGGGCGTGACGGTCACTGCCATTGCGCTGGTCGGCTATACCGCCATGGGCGGCGCGATCGGCGCGGGCGGCCTCGGCGATCTGGCCTACCGCTACGGCTACCTCAGCTACAAATCCGATTACATGGTGGTAACGGTGCTGCTTCTGATCGTACTCGTCCAGCTACTGCAGATGCTGGGCGACCGCATCGTGGCGCATTACAGCCGGCGCTGAGCCGTTGCCGCTGCGTTTTTGCATCCAGCCATATGGACGGCTATTCTGGCCTGCCGCATAAGGATTGCTCTCATGAAAAAGCTGATGGCCCTACTCGCCGCCGCGATGCTCCTGGCCGGCTGCTCCTCCTCCGGTTCCGGCGACGCCAGCAGCCAGACGTTGACCGTGGCCGCCACCGCGGTGCCGCATGCGGAAATCCTCAAGGAAGTGAAGCCGATCCTCGCCAAGGAAGGCGTGAATCTGGAAATCAAGGTGTTCGCCGACTACGTGCAGCCGAATGTGCAGGTGGACGAGAAAAGCATCGACGTGAACTATTTCCAGACCAAGCCTTATCTGGATGCCTTCAACCGTGAGCGCAAGACCAACCTGATCATCATCACCGGCGTGCACATCGAGCCGTTCGGCGCGTACTCGCACAAGCTCAAATCCATCGACCAGTTGCCTGACGGCGCCACGGTGGCGATCCCCAACGATCCAAGCAACAACAGCCGCGCCTTGCTGCTCCTGGCCAGGCACAACCTCATCACGCTGAAAGATCCGAACGATGAGCTGGCCACGGTCAAGGACATCACCGCCAACCCCAAGAACCTGAAGTTCAAGGAACTGGAAGCGGCAATGCTCCCCCGCACGCTGGACGAAGTGGATCTGGCGCTGATCAACACCAACTACGCGCTAGCCGCTGGACTGAATCCCACGAAGGACGCGCTGCTGATCGAAAGCAAGGATTCGCCGTACGTGAACTATCTGGTGGGCCGCCCGGACAACAAGGACGACCCGCGCGTGCAGAAGCTGGCCAAGGCGCTGACCAGCCCGGAAGTGAAAAACTTCATCGAACAGAAATATCACGGCGCGGTATTGCCGGCGTTCTGACCCCGCTCGCATAGGTTGGGGTGTAAACCCCAACCTTGCCTTGTCCATCAGCATCGCGATGTTGGGGTTTGCACCTTAAGGCAACGCTGATTAAGTATCGCCGTCGTCACCAGCCCTGTCTGTTCGCAGGCCACAGGGCCGTCGGCGAAGGCAGACTGGCTGTCTGTCGAGACGACGGACCGAAGGCATGTGGACAGACAGGGCTGGCCCAACGTGTTGAAATTAAAATGATGGGGTGATGCCTGGAAGGCCCGCAGGCCGTGCCGCGCGGCTTGGCAAGACGGCCAGTCTTCCCTGCGCCACGCAACACACCCTGCGAGCCTTCCAGGCATCATGACGACGGCGATACTTAATCAGCGTTGCCTTAAACCTACGCCGCGGACTCCGCTTCGACCAGCACCGGAATATCGAACACCTGCCGCAGGTAAGCGATATACGCCATGTCCTCGCACATGTTCTTGCCCGGCGAATCGCTGAGCTTGGCCACCGGCTGCCCGTTGCAGCGAACCATCTTGATCACGATGTTGAGCGGCGTGGGGCCGACGTCGTTGGTGATATTGGTGCCCACGCCGAACGCCAGTTGGCAGCGTCCGTGGAAGTGCTTGAACAGCCGCATCACTTTGGGAATGTCCAGACTGTCGCTGAACACCAGGATCTTGCTGCGCGGGTCGACGCGGTTGGCCTGATAGTGCGCCAGCACGCGCTCACCCCACGCAAACGGGTCCCCCGAATCGTGTCGCGTGCCGTCGAACAGCTTGCAGAAGTACATGTCGAAATCGCGCAGGAAGGCGGTCAGGCCGTAGACGTCGGACAACGCGATGCCAAGGTCGCCCCGATATTCCTTCGCCCAGGCTTCCAGCGCCGCCACCTGTGAATCGCGCAGGCGTGGCCCCAATGCCTGATGCGCCTGCAGATATTCGTGCGCCAGCGTGCCCAGGGGACGCAGGCCCAACTGCCACGCCAGCCACACGTTGCTGGTGCCGGCCAGTTGCATGCCCAGGCCCTCGTGCAAGGTCGCCACCACTTCGCGATGCCATTGGCGCGAGAAGCGCCTGCGCGTGCCGTAGTCGGCAATGCGGCACTCCTGGTAACCCGGCGTGTTGGACAGCAGCGCAATCTTCTCCCGCAGCCGGCGGCGCCCTTCCGTCAAGTCGTAACCTGGACAGGTGTTGCGGAAGTACACCTCGTTGACGATCGCCAACAACGGCACTTCGAACAGGATGGTATGCAGCCAGGGGCCGATGATGCGGATCTCGATTTCGCCGTTGCCGAGCGGCGAGGGGAAAATCTCCACGTACTTCGTGTTGAGCTGGAACAGCGCAAGGAAGTCGACGAAATCGCTTTTGATGAAGCGCCAGCTACGCAGATGATCCAGTTCCGGCTCGGTGAAGCGCAGGCTGCACAGCGCTTTCAGCTCCGTCCGGATTTCATCGATGTACGGCACCAGGTCGACGCCGGGGTTACGGCACTTGAAGCGATACTCCACTTGGGCCGCAGGATATTGATGCAGCACCACCTGCATCATTGAAAATTTGTAAAGATCGGTGTCGAGCAGGGAGCTGACGATCATGGAGTGTCCATGTCGGGGAAGAAACGTCGCGCACACGGCGCGCCTCGCCGATTATCCCGCCGAAGCCACAGGCGTGAACAGCGTTTTTGCAAAGGAAGAAAAGATAAAACCCCGGCAGCCAGGGGAATAACTGCCGGGGTTTGTTAGGCCGCGTTCCGGGGGGAGGGTAAACTGGAACCGGCCCCTGGGTACCACGATAAGCTGTGATACCCGCTCGTCGCCTCACGGCGATACGGATGCTTAGTGTGGCCGTTGCGAACGAAGTTCAAGACATCGATCGAATTGGTTCAGCTTTCCGATAGCTAGCTCCATAGATCGCCAAAGTTTCATCTGCATCTTTCTCCCTCGACTTGTCAGTAGAAGGTCATACGCATGTTACTTCGCTGTCTTGCCCTGCTCGCGCTGTGCTGCGCCTTGCCGCTGCACGCCGCCGATCTGAGCATCGATGCCGGCCATGGCGCACGTACGTGGACCACTCAGCAATTGCTGGCTCGCCCGGATGTGCAAAAAGTGACCATTGCCGAAGACGTGGCATTCCACCACGCCATGCAGTATCAGGCCGTGCCGCTGCGCGCGTTGCTACCCGGGCTTGTGCATGGCGAACGTTTGAAATTCGTTGCGAACGACGGCTTCGCGGTCGATATCGCCAGCGATGCCATCCTCAACCAGGCCGGCGCACAGGCGTGGCTGGCAATCGAAGACCCGCAACATCCCTGGCCAGCGCTACCCGGCAACAAGAGCGATGCCGGCCCCTTCTACATCGTATGGACGAATCCGGCCGCTGCGCAGATCAGCAGCGAGCAGTGGCCCTACCAGTTGGCGCGCATCGAGGGGACGCAGGATATCGCCTCGCGCTTCCCTGCCACGGCGCCGGCTGCGTCCGTGCCTGCGGATAGCCCCGTGCGCCGCGGGTATGCGGTATTTCAGCGCACCTGCTTCGCCTGCCATACGCTCAACGGTGAAGGCGATGCGCGCATGGGGCCGGACCTCAATATCCCGCATAGCCCTACCGAATACCTCAGCACGGCCATGCTGCGCGCCTTCATCCGCAATCCACAATCGCTGCGGCGCTGGCCGGAAGGAAAGATGACCGGCTTTCCTACGCAGGCGTCGATATCGGATGCGGATCTGGACGCGGTGATCGCCTACCTGAAGCACATGGCGCAACATAAAGCGGACAAGTAATCCGCGGAGCATTTGAACCATGGAACTGTTCGACGAACCTCCCCGCCCGGTGAACGGCATTCGTGTCGGCATTGGCGGCTGGACCTTCGCGCCGTGGCGCGACAACTTCTACCCGAAAGGCCTCGTGCAGCGGCGCGAACTGGAGTACGCCAGCCGCAAGCTCACTGCGATCGAAGTCAATGGCACGTATTACGGAGCCCAGAAGCCCTCCACGTATGCCAAGTGGGCGGCGGAAACCCCAGAAGGTTTCATGTTCTCAGCCAAGGCGCCGATGCGCATCATGCAATCGCGCAAGCTGGAGAAAACCGGCCCCCAAATTGAGGACTTCCTGGGCGGCATCATCTCGCTGGGCGATCGGCTCGGCCCGATCGTATGGCAGTTCGACGCCAGCCAGCGCATGGAACGCGACAGCTTCGCGGAATTCCTCGATATGTTGCCGACGCAGATCGACGGGCGCGCGCTGCGTCATGTGCTGGACGTACGCGATCGGGAGTTCGTCAGTGCCGATTACCTCGAGCTGGTACGCAAGCATGGCATGGCGACGGTGTTCACTGATTCGCCCGACTATCCATCCTTCGCCAATGTGACCGCAGATTTCGTCTACGCGCGTCTTATGCGGTCAAGCAGCAACATTGCGACGGGCTACGGCAGTGAGGAACTCGATGACTGGGCGAAACGCGCTCACGCGTGGGCGCGCGGAGAACAGCCGGCGGACCTGCCTTATCTCGATGCAGAACGTGCACCGCAGCGCAAACGCGATGTCTTCGTTTTCTTCATCAGCGCAGCGAAGGAACGCAACCCGGCCGCAGCGATGGCACTGATCGAACGACTTCGTGCATAGGTTGGGTTAGCACATCGGGGAATGTGATCGAAAGACAGAATCAAGTCCATCACCCAACGATTGCCCGGCCTATTTGTTGAGCAAAGTGCGCAAAGAATCTTCGCGTTCCGCTTTAGACTCCTTTGCCAGCATGCGCACACGATCAAAAAAAACTGGCCATTGCCGACCGACCTGCTTGAACAGCGCGGCAAATGCCGGCGTCCACTGGTCATAAAGACCGAACGGCAGCAAGGTGGCGTTGTTGATCGGCTGCGCCACCCATTTGTCGTAACGGTGATCATTCGGCCAATGCTGATCGCGCCACCTGGCATAGCGCGCGCGGAAGGCATCAATCTCGTGCTGCTTGCCTTCGGCCATCGCTTCTTCATCCGCGCCGCTGGCGTAAAGCTTTTTCAAGCGCTCGCGCAGATCGAGCACCAGCTTGGTGAAACCGTCGTCCATCGCCTGCGCGTGGTCGTCGCCGACCGGTTCGCCGCGCGAACGATGCCATGCGCGCAAACCTTCTTCTTCCACGAACATGGCATAACTTTCGTTGAAAGCGGTGTCGCCTTTCAGATAGATCTTCTGATGCGCCAGCTCGTGGAAGATCGTACCGACCAGTTCGTCGTCATCCCAGCGCAGCATGCTGCTCAGAATGGGATCGGCAAACCAACCCAGCGTCGAGTAGGCGGATACGCCGCCGACATAGACATCGTCCCCTTGCGCGCGCAGCCGCTCAGCGCTCGCCTTCGCCTTGCGCTCATCGAACCAGCCGCGATACGCCACGCAACCGGCGATCGGAAAACACTGCGGCACCGCTTCCACCGAGAGGCGCGGCGTGGCGTAGACGTTCCACACCACGTACGGACGATGCAGCTGCACGTAGTAGGTATAGCTCCGATTGCGCGGCAGACCGAGCTGATCCGAGGCGAACTCCCGCGCTTGCTGAGACAACCGTAAACGCATGGCCAGCTTCGGATCGGTCGCAGGATCGGCAACCACCTTGTCCACGGACCGGCGTTGCAGCAGCAAGGCGCTTTCACCATGCGTCACGTGTGCGTAGTAGCGAAGATCGGCGCAGGCGCTCAGCATGGCGGCCATCATGACGCAGGCCATCGCGCGGATGGCGAATAAAAAAATGCGGGGATGAATCATCCCCGCATTCTGACGCAAGAACCCGACTCAGTGCCGGTGATGATCCGAGTCGCCATGGCCACCCGACCAGCCATGACCGCCGCCGCGCCAACCATGGCCGCCACCGTGCCAATCGTGGTCGCGGTCATGTCCCCAGTAACGCCCGCGACCGCCGTAGTAGACCCCGCCGTAGTAACCGTATGGGTAATAGCCGTACGGATAGCCGTAAGCCGGATAGTCGTAGACCACCGCGGGCCCGCTGCCGTAGTAAGCGTCCCCCGCGTAGCCGTTGCTGTGTACGTAGCTGTAACCCGGCGCCACGTAGCAGCCGGAAAGCAGGCCGATCAAGCCGGCCAGCGTCATGCCGGCAAGCGCGCGTTTCAACGAAATGTTCATGGCGGGGACTCCATGCGAACTACGAAGCTACGGTAGTCCTGCTGCGCTAAATGCGCACTGAGCAAAATGTGAGCAGCCAAAATGAAGGCCGGCCGCGGATGCGCGGCCGGCCTTAAAAAACCGCTAAGACCGCAGCCCTCAGGACTTGCCGCCCTTGGACTGATCGCCACGCGCGTGCGGCAGGTGATGCTGCGGCTCCTGCACCTGAGGGCTGCCGTGCTGTGCAATGCCGTTGACGGGGGCGGGGGTCGACTGGGCGCCGGGCCAGGACGGCCCTTGTTTCACACGCTCCTGCTTTGCCCGCAACAGTTCCTGGATATGCGCCACCGCGTCTTCAGGACTGATGTGAGTGACTTCACTGGACGTGTCGGGAGCCGGCGCTTGTGGTTTCGCCTTCGCGGGTTTCGGGGACGCCTTTTTCACCACGGTCGGCGCTACGGGGCGAGCGGCTTTTGCAACCGGCGCCTTGCTGCCCGTCTTACCCGCTTTTTTTGCCGGCGACGATGCGGGCTTGCGGGCCGCGGCTTTCTTTGCCGCTTTCTTCGCCACCGTTTTCTTGGCCGCCGCTTTTACCACTTTGGCCGGCGCCTTCTTGGTGACGGTCTTTTTGACGGCAGCGGTCTTTTTCGCTGCTTTCTTGCTGGCCGAGCCGGATTTACCGGCCGGCTTCTTTCCAGTCGTGCGGGCCGCGGACTTCTTCGCGGCAGACTTGCGCGTCGTTGCCATGCGTACGTACTCCAGCGGTGATCGGTGCCAACATGATCGCCAACAACCCGTGATCGGCAAGTGCCGATCGCTTAGGTCTTGCCTGGAGGAACCGATGGGCTGCCTTAAGGCTACACTGAATAAGTATCGCCGTCGTCACCAGCCCTGTCTGTTCGCAGGCCACGGGGCCGTTGGCGAAGGCAGACTGGCTGTCTGTCGAGACGACGGACCGAAGGCATGCGGACAGACAGGGCTGGCCCCAACCGATTGAATTGAAAATGATTGGGTGATGCCTTAAAACCTGGGCCGCGACAGCTCGCCCAGAAAATGCGGCAGCACGGCCGGATTCGCCAGCACGGTAAACACCACGCCATAGGCCGCACCCCACAGGTGGGCGCTATGGTTGACGTTGTCCCGCCCGCGCTGATCCATGTAGATGGAATAAGCCACGTACAGCACGGCATAGATGATCGCGGGCACCTTCAGGAAGAAGATCCATATGCTCTGCCACGGCGCGTACATGATGAAGCCGAACACCACCGCCGATACTGCACCGGATGCGCCGAGGCTGCGGTAGTTGTTGTTATGCCGGTTCTTCAAATAAGTGGGCAGAATCGACACGATCAACCCGCCCAGGTAGAACAGCGCGAAGCCGAACGTCCCCAAGGTGGCGTTGTACGCCGGCTCCATCGCCCGTCCGAAAAAGAACAGCGTCATCATGTTGAACAGCAGATGCATCGGATCGGCGTGCAGGAATCCGTACGTCACCAGCCGGTAGTACTCGCGCTTGCGCTCGATCGCCGGCGGCCACAGGATCAGATCGTCCACCAGCCGCCGGTTGTTGAAGGCCATGAAGGAAACGATGCAGGTGGCGGCAAGAATGATGAGCGCAGTCATCGGCATATGACGAATCCGACCATGAAGAGAAAGGGAATCCGCGCATCTTGACGTTCACGCGCCAAGTTGTCGACCGCTAGAATGGACGATCACTTTTTGCCCTTGCCGTACGTATGAAACCCATCCGCTATATGCACCTGGACGTCTTCGCCGCCAGCCCAGGCGGCGGCAATCACCTGGGTGTGGTCACCGATGCCCGCGGATGGAGCGATGCAGACATGCAGCGCTACGCGCGCTGGACCGATCTGGTCGAAACCACTTTCCTGGTGCCGCCGACCGATCCCAAGGCCAGTTATCGCGTGCGCATTTTCACGCCGGAAAAGGAAATCGCGTTCGCCGGCCATCCCAGCGTGGGCAGCGCGCACGCCGTGCTCGAATGCGGCCTGGCCGAGCCGAACAACGGAGTGCTGTGGCAGGAATGCGGCGCCGGCATCTTGCCGATTCGCGTGGAAGGCAGTGGCGCGCAACGCATCCTGCTGCTGCAATCGCCCGAGGCGCGCGTGGCGAAAACCGGCCTGCACGCTCACCCGCTGCTGGCTGCCACGCTCGACGGTATCGATCTGGGCAAGCTGCCGCCTGCCCTGATGGATGGCGGTCGCCGTTGGTGGCTGGCCGAATGCGTGGACGAAGCCAGCCTGCGCGCATGGCAGCCCGATCACAGCGCCATCGGCGCACTCGCCGTCGCCAGCGGCAGCATGGGCTTGTGCGCCTTCGCACGCAGCAGGCATCCCGATTATCAACTGGTGGTACGCGCGTTTCCGTCCGGCGTAGGCATCGTGGAAGATCCCGCTTCAGGCGCTGCCAATGGCCTGATCGCTGCATATCTCACGCATGCGGAACCCAACGGTCCGCTGGCCGGCGGTTACTCGGTGAGCCAGGGTCGCGAGATGGGACACGATGCGCTGCTGATTGCGCACATCGTCGACGGCACGATCTGGATCGGCGGGCGCACCAATACCGTGATCGACGGAACCCTGCACTGGAGCACGCGTGAGTAATCCGCCACGCATATGGGTGGATGCCGACGCCTGTCCGGTAGCGATCAAGGAGATTCTGTTTCGCGCCGCCCAACGTGCGCATGTGCACGTCACCTTGGTGGCGAACCATGCATTGCGAACACCGCCTTCGCCTTACATCCGCAGCATCCAGGTCGCGGGCGGTTTCGATGTGGCGGATAACGAAATCGTTGGCCTGGTCGCGCCCGGCGACCTGGTGGTCACGCAGGATATTCCGCTGGCCGCAGCCGTGGTCGGAAAAGGCGCACTGGCGGTGCATCCGCGTGGCGAGCTGTTTACGCCCGACACCATCCAGCAACGCTTGACCATGCGTAACTTCATGGAAGAGTTGCGCAGCACCGGCGTGAATACCGGCGGGCCCGCCGCGTTGCATCCGCGCGATAAACAGGCCTTTGCCAACCAGTTGGACCAATGGTTGGCGCAACACCTTAAGCGTTAGCCACGCCGATCTAGATTCGCCCTTCGTGCGGATACCCGCGAAAGCGCGGCCAAGTCCATGCCTTCGCCTCCATCCGCCAACGCCTCGATCAGGCTTTCCCGCAATACGCCCGCCAGTGGCATCGGCACCTGCTCCGCCTGCGCGGCATCCTGCGCCAGCATCACGTCCTTCAAACCCAGCGGCAAGGCGAAGCCCGGCGGTGTGAAGCGCTCCTCCGCCATCGCCTTGCCGTAACCCTGGTACACCGGGGATGCGAACAGCGTGCTGGTCATCAACTCGATGAAATCGGCCGCGCTTACGCCATAGGCGCGCGCGAGTACGGAGGCTTCGGCCAGGCTTTCGATCGCCGAAACGATCATGAAATTGCCGGCCAGCTTCACCACGTTGGCGCGTTCGGGCGTTTCGCCCATCGGCCAGAGCCGCGCAGCCATCGTTTCCAGCAACGGCCTGGTTTTCTCGACGACGCCGGGTGCGCCGGCCACCAGCATATTGAGCTTGCCCGCGGCGGCCACGTCCGGACGCCCGAATACCGGCGCCGCGACGTAACCGAGGCCGCGCCTGGCATGCTCTTCGGCCAATTGCCGGGCGAGCGCAACGGAGATCGTGGCGTGGTTGACGTGCACCGTGCCGGGGTCCATCGCATCGAGCAGACCGCCATCCAGGAACACGCTGCGCACCGCCTGGTCGTTCGCCAGCATGCTGTGCAGTACTTCGCCCTGCGCGGCACGATCCGGTGTACTGGCTACCTTGGCGCCCAGTGAGACGAGCTTTTCCGCCGCCGCGTCGGAACGGTTCCACACCGTCACGTGATGTCCGGCCGCCACCAGATTGCTGGCCATGGCGCTGCCCATGGCGCCGAGTCCGATAAAGCCGACTTTCATGAAGAATCTCCTATCGCATGCAACAAGTGGAGCATGGGCAATGTTCAGCGAAAGCGAAGCATCACACCACTTCACCGGCCGCGTGGCCCGATGCCCATGCCCATTGGAAGTTGTAGCCGCCCAACCAGCCCGTCACGTCGACCACTTCACCGATGAAATACAGGCCGGGCACATGTTTGGACTGCAGCGTGCTGGAAGAAAGGCCGTCGGTATCCACGCCGCCCAGCGTCACTTCCGCCGTGCGATAGCCTTCGGTGCCACTGGCGACAATGGGCCAATCGTGCAATCGCGCGCCTGTCTCGTGCAGATCCGCATCGCGGTATTGGCGCATCGGCTTGCTGCCCAGCCAGCGCTCGCACAAGCGTTGCGCCAACCGACGTGGCAACAGATCGCCCAGCACGTTGCGCAGCTCCGCCGCCGGCCGCCCTGCACGCTGAGCGATCAGCCAGTCGCCGATGTTCTGCTCCGGCGACAGATCGATACGCAGTTCGTCGCCCGCTTGCCAATACGAAGAAATCTGCAGGATCGACGGCCCGCTGATGCCACGATGCGTAAACAGCAGGCCGGCACGAAAGCTGTGCCTGTCCGCGCGTGTTTCCGCCACCGGCAAGGCGACACCGGCGAGATCCTGATAGTGCTCCAGATGCTTGCCGCTCAAGGTCAGCGGCACCAGTCCCGCGCGCGTGGGCAGCACGTTGTGCCCGAACTGCCGCGCCAGCTCGTAGCCGAAACCGGTGGCGCCCATGCTGGGAATCGAAAGGCCGCCGCTGGCTACCACCAGCGAATCGGCGTGCACTTCGCCATTGACCGTCGACGCGGTGAAGCCTTCGTGCGTTTTGCGCACGCGTTCCACCGCACAACTGGTTTCGATGCGAACGCCGGCCGCCGTGCACTCATCCAGCAGCATGCGCACGATCAGCTTGGAAGATTCATCGCAAAAAAGCTGTCCCAGTTCCTTCTCGTGATAAGCGATGCGATGCTTCTCGACCAGCGCGATGAAGTCCGCCGGCGTGTAACGTGCAAGGGCTGATTTGCAGAAGTGCGGGTTGGCCGAAAGATACTGCGCAGGCGTCACGCCCAGGTTGGTGAAATTGCAGCGGCCACCGCCGGACATCAGGATCTTCTTGCCCGGCTTGTTGGCGTGATCGAGCACCAGCACGCGCCGTCCGCGCTGCCCGGCCGTGATCGCGCACATTAAGCCCGCAGCGCCGGCGCCGATCACCAGGACATCCACCTTCACGCCATCACCGCCGTCGCCACCATGCACATCGGTCCATTATCCAACACTGGCATGGCTTAAACTCGGCATCTGCTCAGACTTAAGGATTCCTGCCATGCCTTCTTTCGACGTGATCTCCGAAGTCGACAAGCACGAACTGACCAACGCGGTCGACCAGGCCAACCGCGAGTTGTCCACCCGCTTCGATTTCAAGGGCACCACTGCCAAGTTCGAGCTGGACAAGATGGTGATCACGCAAAGCGCACCCAGCGATTTCCAGTTGCAGCAGATGCTGGACATCCTGCGTGGACGCCTGGCTGCGCGGAAGATCGATCTGCGCGCGCTGGACATCGCCGACCCGGAAGTAAACCTGGGCGGCGCCCGCCAGAAGATCACCGTGAAGCAAGGCATCGAACAGCCGATCGCCAAGAAGCTGATCGCCACGATGAAAGAAGCCAAGCTGAAAGTGGAAGCGCAGATCAACGGCGACAAGCTGCGCGTGAGCGGCAAGAAAAGGGACGACTTGCAACTGGCGATCGCCGTGCTGCGCAAGGCAGATGTGGAGCTGCCGTTGCAATTCGACAACTTCCGCGACTGAAGCCCCAGGCTAGGCTTTGCACCGACCTACGCGAGGCCGGCGGCAATATTCACGCTGATGGCAATGATGAACACGTTGAAGAAAAACGCCACCACGCTGTGCAGCAACGCCGTGCGGCGCAAGGTCTGGCTGGTGATCTGCACATCCGACACCTGAAAGCACATGCCGATCACGAAAGCGAAATACACGAAATCCCAGTAGTCGGGCTGCTGGGTGCCGGGAAACTCCAGCCCTTCATGCTGCTTGCCGAAATCGCCGTAGAAACCGTGCGCGTAATGCAGTGCGTACATCGTGTTCATGAACAGCCACGACAACACGATGCTGGCCGCCGCCATGCCCATGGAAGCAGCGCCGCCGCCCTTGGCCGCATGCATCTCGGTGAACAACGCCACCATCACCACGATGGATACCGACACGGCCACCCACAGCGTGGTGCGGCGACCGGTGTCCTGGCAATGGGCCTGCCGCGCCATATGCGTCGCCGTCGCGCGGGTAAACATGCGCGCCAGCATGCTGAGGAACAACAAGGCGCCAAGGTCGAAGCCAAGCAGCAACGCCGAAGCGAGGCGCACGCCGAGGGTCGTCAACACGACGCACGCCACCACGAATACGATGCCCGATGCCGTCAGCAAGGGCCGCGCGCGCACGAAGCGTACGGGTGCCCAAAGCCGACGCCGTGCGTGGATGGCGGGCTTTCCGTTCGACGAAGCGCTGATGCCGTGCTCGTCACGCGATTCATTCGGCGTACTCATGCGCGCAGATCCGCAAACTCGCGATGGCGTTCCATCCACACGCGCGCGTAACTGCAGGCCGGCACCACCTTCCAACCCTCGCGGCGGGCGGTTTCCAATGCAGTGCGCACCAGTTCGCTGGCAATGCCGCGGCCGCCTACTTCCTCAGGCACGCCGGTGTGGGTGATGGTCATCACCTGGTCGCGCAGGCTGTAGTCGAGTTCGCAGACGAATCCGTCCACGGTGGCTTCGAAGCGATGCGCTGCGGCGAGGTGACGGATGTCCAAGGCCATGATGTCTTCCGCGGGTGTCGGGATGCAAAGCATAGACCGCCTTTGCGCTCCCCGCGAAGCCCGACGGGAGTACACCTCGTTACGCCGCCACCTGCGCCGCCACGCGCTCGCGGCGCACGCGCACGGCCTTCGCCAGGCGCTCGAGCACGTCGACGGTGGTATCCCAGCCGATGCAGCCGTCGGTGATGCTTTGGCCGTAGGTGAGTTTGCAACCGGGCGTCAGATCCTGGCGTCCCGCTATCAGATGGCTTTCCACCATCACACCGTGAATCCGCGTTTCGCCGGCTTCGAGCTGCGAGGCGATGTCGGCCACCACGCGCGGCTGGTTTTCCGGCTGCTTGGCGCTGTTGGCGTGGCTGGCGTCGATCATCAGGCGCTCGGCCAGGCCGGCCTTGGCGAGCACGCTGCAGGCGCTGGCGACGTTGGCGGCATCGTAGTTCGGCAATTTGCCGCCGCGCAGGATCACATGGCAATCCTCGTTGCCAGCCGTGGCGGCGATGGCGGTGTGGCCATGCTTGGTCACGGCCATGAAATGATGCGGGCGGGCGGCGGCGAGCACGGCGTCCACGGCAATCTTCACGTTGCCGTCGGTGCCGTTCTTGAATCCCACCGGGCAGGACAGGCCGGAAGCGAGTTCGCGATGCGATTGGCTTTCCGTGGTGCGCGCACCGATCGCGCCCCAGGCGACCAGGTCGGCGATGTATTGCGGCGTAATCAGGTCGAGGAATTCGCAGCCGGCCGGCAAGCCCAACGCGTTGATGTCGCACAACAGGCTGCGCGCCAGATGCAATCCCTTGTCGATGTGATAGCTCTCGTCGAGATCCGGATCGTTGATCAATCCTTTCCATCCCACTGTGGTGCGCGGCTTTTCGAAGTACACGCGCATCACGATTTCCAGCGTATCGGCATGCTTTTCGCGCTCGGCCACCAGGCGTTTGGCGTACTCCACCGCGGCGAGAGGATCGTGGATGGAACAAGGTCCGATCACCACGGCAAGGCGATCGTCTTCGCCATGCAGGATTTTGTGCAAGGCGTTGCGCGACGCGGCGACGGTGGCGATGGCCGCTTCGCCGGCCGGGCAATCCCTCATCACGTCGGCGGGGGTGGGCACTTCTTTTATTTCGCGGATGCGAAGGTCGTCGGTACGGCTGGTCATGGCTGGAAGGTCCTTGTTGGTTGTCCGGCGACCCAAAGAAAAAGCCGCCAGGGTGGCTGGCGGCTTTTTCGAGATTAAGTGGTGATCTTCTAGTTACGATCGCACACCATGCTCCGCCGCCGGCTTCGGATAGCGATACCAAAAGTAATAGCGGGCGGTGGTGAAGATCATGACCCCAAGTGATACCACATCGTTGTCCGCGTGCAAATGAGAGAAAGGACTATGAAGCGCCCGCCGCCATGCGCTACTGTCCCGCCGCCGCACCCTTTCGGAGCCTTCCATGCCGCGCCCTTTCGCCTTCCTGGCCGTTGTCCTGCTCGCCCTGGGCGCCCTTGGAGCGCCGTCGGCCCATGCCGATGATGTGGCGTCCATGACGATCAACGATGTCGTCGTGGGCACCGGCAATACCGCGCGCGACGATTCGGAAGTGCGCATCAACTACACCTGCTGGCTGTACGACGCCAAGGCGCCCGACCATCACGGCGCGAAGATCGACAGCTCCTACGACAGCGGCCGCCCGCTCAGCTTCCTGATCGGCTCCAACGAAGTGGTCGAAGGCATGGACAGCGGTGTGAAAGGCATGAAGGTGGGCGGCAAGCGCACCATCCTCGTGCCCTCGCGCATGGGCTATGGCCACCGCGGTTCGCCGCCCGACGTGCCAGCGAACAGCGCCCTGGTGTTCGATATCGAATTGCTGGAAGTGCACTGAAGCGCCGACAACGGCATGATGGCCGGGCAGAACGTCAGTACGTCCCCAATTGTCACGCTGGAGGATCGACCGATGAAACGCCTGCTCTACTCGCTCGCGGCCGCGTTGCTGATGCTGGTCCCCGCATCGGCCTTCGCAGCACAGGGCTATACCGTCGCCACCGTCAACATGCTGGCGGGACCGGACCCGCAATACCCATTGATCTACACCCTCGACGCCGGCACGCCCGTGGACGTGCAAGGCTGCACCGAAGGCTGGCAATGGTGCGACGTGATCGCCGTCGGCAGCCGCGGCTGGGTCGCCGGCCCGTATATCGAATACCTCTACAACAACCAGCCCGTGTTCGTGAGCGACTACGGCCCACGCATCGGCATTCCGGTGGTGACCTTCGCGATCGGCGCGTATTGGGGCCGGTACTACATCAACCGCCCGTTCTATCGCGACCGCACACGCTGGTATGCGCGACCGATTCCGGTTCGTCCATTCCCCGGACCAAGGCCACCGATCCGCCCGTGGCCAGGCCAGCGACCCACGCCCGGTCCGGGTTATCGCCCGCGACCACCTGGCGGCAACCGGCCGCCCTCTCCCGGTAATGGCAATCGTCCGCCGCCCGGCGGTGGTAACCGGCCGCAGCCCGGCAACGGGAATCGCCCGCAACCTGGCGGTGGCAACCGACCGCAACCGGGGAATGGCGGCCAGCCCGGTCAGAACACCAAGCCGGCGCCGCGACCGAATGCTCAGCAGCAAGGAAATAATGGCAATAACGGCGGCGGTTGAACGGTTGCCGGTTTAGTTTCTGTTCCTCACCGTCATTCCGGCAGAGGTGCCGGAATGACGGTGATACAGCAAATCACGAACTGCACGAAAGCATCGAGCACCCCGCCCGATGCTTCGCCCACTCCGGCCGCTTCTGCGCGAAATGCTCGCGGCCCGGTTGCTCGTCGTACGGATGACGCAGCACGTCGAGCAAACTGTGGATGCCTTCGTAGTCCCCTTCGGTCGCGCGATCGATCGCCTCCTGAGCGAGGTAATTGCGCAACACGTAACAGGGATTGGCGGCCTGCATGCAAGCCAGCCGCTGCTCCGGCGGCCATGCATCGTCGCGCACGCGCGCAGCGTAATCGTCCAGCCAATGCAGAAAATCCGCCTCCGCGGCCTCGCGCTTCGCATCGTCGTAGAAGGCATGACGCAACGGCTCCAACTGTGGCGCATGCGGATCAACGCGACTGAGCGCGCGGAAGAACAGCGTCATGTCCACTTCGGCCTGATGCATCAGTTGCTGCAGCGTTTCCATGCGCGTGACATCGTCATCGCGACATTCGCGAAGCCCCAGCTTGGCCGCGATATCGCTGCGCGTTTGCATCGTGTATTCGGCCACATAGCGATCGAGCCCCGCCTGCAAGGGCGCCACGTCTTCGAACAGCGGCGCGATCGCGCCGGCAAGCCGGCTCAGGTTCCACCACGCTACGTTCGGCTGCTGGCCGAAGCGATAGCGGCGGCCTGCGGCGTCGGTGGTATTGGGCGTCCAGTTCGGATCGAAATCGTCCACCCAGCCATACGGGCCGTAATCGATGGTGAGCCCAAGCACCGACATGTTGTCGGTATTCATCACGCCATGCACGAAACCCACGCGCATCCAGTGCGCAATCATGGTTGCCGTGCGCGCACAGATCTCGGCGAACCATTCGGCGTAGCGGTTTTCATCACTGCCGACCAGATGCGGAAAGTCGCGCCGGATCGTGAAATCCACCAGTTGCCGCAGCAGTGCGAGATCGCCACGCGACGCCGGCAGTTCGAAATGGCCGAAGCGGATGAACGACGGCGCCACACGGCAGACGATCGCGCCGGGCTCGTCCTGCGGGTGGCCGTCGTAGAACATGTCGCGCTCGACCGTTTCACCGGTAACCACCAGGCTCAGCGCACGCGTGGTCGGTACGCCCAGGTGATGCATCGCTTCGCTGCACAGGAATTCGCGGATCGACGAACGCAGCACCGCGCGTCCGTCTGCTCCGCGCGAATACGGCGTGGGGCCGGCGCCCTTCAACTGCAGCTCCCAGCGCTTGCCCTGCTGCGTGAGCACTTCGCCCAGCGAAATGGCGCGCCCGTCGCCGAGCTGCCCCGCCCACGCGCCGAACTGATGCCCGCCATAGTTGGACGCCCAAGGCTGCATGCCTTCCAGCACGCCGTTGCCGCCGAATACCTGCGCGAAAAACGGGCTGGCTATGTCGGCTTCGCTAAGTCCCAGCTCCGCCGCCATCTCGGCCGACCACGCCACCACCCGCGGCGCGGGCACCGGCGTGGGATCGATCCGCGAATACAGCGCGCCGGCGACCTGCCGTGGACCGTGGCCATGATCCGGATCGCTCGGCAAGTCGCGGATGAAAGCGTTATCGAACTGAAGATTCGTCAGCGTCATGCAAGGTGATATTCGGGCGGCGGTTGTCTGGTGCAAGGCAGCAAAAACGAGAGGAAAATCCCATTTTTCACGTCACCTATACATACACGGTTAAAGCTTGATACAGTTTGGCCGCGGCTACACAGGGGTAGCCGACGGAGTAAAAAAATATGCACATGCTTCTTGCTCGTTCCGCCATTGTGCGCGGAATGCAGCTGGTAGCAGGGATGCTCGCAGTCACCAAGCAGGACACCCCACAACAAGCGGTAAGCGACACACTGGCCGAGTTCAAGCTGGTGTCGTGGACTTCCAGCGCGCACTCTCGTCGCGAAGACGAACTTGCACGTTTGCGCCAAATGCACACCGAATCCTGATGACGAAAAAACCGGCCGTCTATACAACGGCCGGCTCAAAGATTCGCGCGATCTCTTCCGCATTCAGCTGACGCCATTCGCCTGGCTGCAAATCTGCCAGCCGCAGTTGTCCGACCGCCGTGCGCTGCAAGGTTTCCACATGGTTGCCGGTCGCAGCGAACATCCGGCGCACCTGGTGATAGCGCCCTTCGGTAATCGACAAGCGCACATGGCGAGGCGCGAGCACATCCAGTTTCGCTGGTAGCAGCGGCGTGGTTTCCGATTCCAGCATCAGCGTGCCACTGGCGAACAGCGCCTGTTCGTCGCCACGCAGATCCTGCGCCAGCGTGGCTTCGTACACCTTGGTGACGTTTGCACGCGGCGAGATGATCCGATGCAGCAAGCCGCCATCGTCGGTGACCAGCAACAAGCCCGACGTATCGCGATCCAACCGGCCTACCGTGGAAAGTGCAGGATCGCGCTGCCGATAACGCGGCGGCAGCAGGTCGTACACCACGCGTCCGGCATCCTTGCGCGAGCAGGTGACGTTCAGCGGTTTGTGCATCATCAGGATGATGCCCGCCGGCGGATCGAGCGGCTCGCCATCGATGCGGATCTGCGCATGCTCGGCCTTGTCATCCGCGTACAGCACTTCGCCGTCGGGATCGGTGATGCGTCCTTCGCGGAACATCCATGCGACATCCTTGCGGCTGCCATAGCCCAGGTTGGCGATCAGCCTGACCAGCCTCATGCGCGGATACCTTTTGCTTCGATCACTTTGAAACCTTCCTGCATGACCAGCATACGCACCTGCTCGAAGTGTGCGGCCAACGTGGCTTCATACGGCAGATGGCGATTGGCGACCAGCAACAACCGGCCATGCGGCAGCAATGCACGTGCCGCTTGCGCGATAAACGCGCGGCCGAGTTCGGGCAAATCCGCCCTGCCCTGATGGAACGGTGGATTGCACACCACCGCGTCATAACGCTGCGCCACGCCGATGGTGACGTCGTGCCATTGAACGTGAACGTCGAGCTCGCGCCGGTGTTCCCGCATGGCCTGCTCGAGATTGAGCCGCGCCGGTTCCAGCGCACGCGCTTCGGCCTCGTAGAGATCGAGCGCCGTGACGTCTGGGCAGCGCGCGATAAGTTGCGCAGCCAGATAACCGTAGCCGGCGCCGAAATCGGCGACGCGGCCATGCAGATCATCCGGCAGGTGCGCGGCAAGCAATGCGGATGCGCTGTCCACGCGATCCCAGGCAAACAGTCCCGGCCGACTCACGTAGCCGGCGGCATTTTTCTGCGGACGATCGAGCGCAAGCCAGGATTCGAGCAGCGTTTCGTTGCGTGCTTCTGAGCTTCCCCAGAACACGCGGCATTTGTGTTTGGAAAGATGACTTACCGAACCGAGCAGTGCCGCCAGATCGGCTTGCGCGGATTTCGCCCCTTCCGCATTCGGCACGCACGCCACCACCGTGCCGCCGTCGGCATACCGCGCCGCCCTGGCGAACCATGCACGCGCTTCGTCGCGCTGCCGCGGCGGCAACAGCAGCACCAGTTTGAAGCGTGCATGGTCGGCGGGTTCGGCGACGTTGAAGCCGTCATGCAGCAAGGCATCGGCGAACGGCTTGAAGCTCTGCTCGTACAGCCAGCCCGAACGCGCCACTTCACGCAAGCGAAAGCTGTTGCGTGCACGCAGAAACAATACATTGCCGTCGGCGGGCAGGTGCAACGAGCCGTCTGCGAAAGGCAGGAACAGCGCATCGAGCACCGCTTCGGGCGTGGCAGCGTGGAGGCCGGGTGTGGTCAAACGGAGGTATCCGCTGGAAACGGGGCGCTTATTTTATGCGCGATTCTTATGGCGACGGAAAAAGGGACAGCCTTGTCACACCGCCGCGTAGAAACTTCAAGGCCGTCATTCCGTTTTCGCGGGAGTGACGGCCTTGAAGGATATGGGCAATTTCGTGAAGTCGTTAGCTATTGCGCCCCACCCGCGCAATCCAGCGATACATCGCGAACGTCACCGCCACAAACGCAATCGTGCCGATCCACACCGATGCATTCTCGAAACTGTCGCCCACCAGCGCGAGCGGCGCCGGCTTGCCGGAGAACACCACGATGGCCGCCACCAGCACGCCAATGATGCTCTCGCCCACGATCAGGCCGGAGGCGAGCAGCACGCCCAGTTGCTTAGTGGCTTCCGCCTTCGGCGTGCGGTCCGCGCGTCGGTCGAAATACCAGCCGACGATCGCGCCCACCACGATCATCAAGGTGGTGGAGGTAGGCAGGTACATGCCCAGGCCCACCGCGAGCGGCGGCAGGCGCATGGATTTGGTGGTGCCTGCGAGCACCGCGTCCAGCACGATGAGGCACACGCCGATGCCTCCGCCAAGGATGATCAGGCTCCAGTCGATGTTGTTCTGGATCACGCCCTGCGCCAGCGCGGAGATCAAACCGGCCTGCGGTGCCGGCAGCGCATGCGCGGGATCCACGCCCGGCGCGCCGAGGAAGCCGTAAGCCTTGTTGAGCAGGTCCAGCACCGGCGGAATCACGATCGCGCCGGCGATCACGCCGATCACCAACGCCGCCTGCTGGCGCCACGGCGTGGCGTTCACCAACTGGCCAGTCTTCAGATCCTGCAGGTTGTTGTTGGCGATCGCCGCCACGGCGAACACCACCGAGGTGATGAACAACGCAAATGCCACCAGTGCCTTGCCCGAATCGGCCGGCAGATCGGATTTGACGCCCGCCACCAGCAACAGCGCGGCGATGATCACCACCAGAATGCCGATGCCGGAAAGCGGACTGTTGGACGAGCCGATCAGGCCCGCCATGTAGCCGCACACCGTCGACACCAGGAAGCTCAGGATCAGCACGAACACTACGCCGCCGATCACCAGCAGCGTGGTGTGCGAGGCCAGGCCGCTGACCACACTGAAGTGACCCAGCAGGTAGGCGACCGGAATCATGCACAGCAGCACGATCAGGCCGACGATGCCGATCGGCATGTCCCGTTCGGTCAGCGGCAGCGTGTCGCCCTTGCCGGCCTTGCGCACGCGCGAGGCGGCCATCGCCGAGGTGAGGCCGCTGACCACCGGCTTGACCAGCTTGAGCAGGGTCCAGATGGCCGCCACGCCGATCGTACCGGCGCCGACGAAGCGCACGTAATGACTCCACACGCCTTGCGCCACCTCGGCCACGTCGCCGGTGGCCGGATGCAGCAGGCTGAAATGCGGCACCGCCCAGCCCCAGCTGATGATCGCGCCGAGCAGCATTGCCAGGCCCACCCACAAGCCGACCAGGTGACCCACCGCGAACAGCGCGAAGGAGAGCGAGAAATCGTAGCCGCTGGTCGCGCCGCGGTCGCCGATGCGGAAGTACTGCGCCAGGTCGCTGGCGAAGAGCTTGGTCTGGATCACCACGTAGAACACGGCCGACACGATCGAGCCGACCACGACAGCCTTGAGGCCGGCGCTGCCGCCTTCCACCGCGGCCGAATCGGACGCCTCCACCAGTTCGCCCGAACCCACCTTCAGCACTTCGGCGCAGGCCACGCCCTCCGGATACGGCAGGTCCGAATCGGTGACCAGCGCGCGGCGCAGCGGAATGGTGTACATCACGCCCAGGATGCCGCCCGCGGCACAGATGCCGAACGATATCCAGAACGGAAACCCGGTCCACCATCCCACGATGATCAGGCCCGGCAGCACGAAGATGATCGAGGAGAGCGTGCCCGCCGCCGAGGCGACCGTCTGCACGATATTGTTTTCCTGGATGGTCGCGTTCTTCATCGCGCGCAGGATCGCCATCGAGATCACCGCCGCGGGGATCGAGGTGGCGAAGGTCAGGCCGGCCTTCAGGCCGAAGAACACATTGGCCGCCGTGAACAACAATGTGATCACGATACCGATGATCAGGCCGCGCACAGTGAGTTCGGCGCGTTCCGCACCGGGTCCAGGTACTGCATTCACGGGTGTGTCTCCCCAAACTGTCCAGCTAACAAGATAGCGTGGATCGCGGGATGGGTGTTGCCGCGGTGCAGGACGGCGGCATCCCGTTGCGCCCTTTCTGCTCGTTTCCACTCCCCTTCGGGAAAAAGACTAAGGCGAGGGACGAGGCTTGCAGAAAATCATGGCGGGCATGCGGATATACGCCATGTTTTTGCGTGCTTTGGTAACCAGACCCTCTCCCGGCGGGGAGAGGGAATCAGACATCAACGCGCCACCTTGCGAATATCCCCACGCATCTGCTCGGCAATACCGCCCGCGCCATCGGTCAAAAGCTTCGGCAATGCCTGCGCATACGCCTGATCGCCCGCGCCGCTTCCCACCGCGGTGGACACTTGCGTCTTGTAATCGTGGTTGACTTCGAAGCCGTGCGCCCAGATCGCGCAATGCACGCCGAGGTCCATGGACACATTGCCAGGCGATTTTTCCTCGTCCACGCGCAGGCTGGTGCTCAACGCATTGCAGGTCACGACCAGATCCTGCACGTAGCTGGCGGCAAGCTGAGCACCCAATTGCGATTGCATCGCCTTGGCCAATTCCGGCGAAGGCTCCAGCGTGAGCTTGTGATCGAGTCCGCGCACGTCGAGCTTGTCCGCACCGCCTGTCACGGTGAGCCACGGTGCCGTGCCCGGCTGCACCAGGTTGCCGAGCGGCGCCGGGGCGTGCACGTTTTGGCCGCCGCAGGCAGCAAGCAGCGCAGCAGCGGCGCCGATCGTCAGAAAGCGTTTCATGTCATTCCCCTTGTCTCGAACTGCCGAATTTAATGCAGCGCAGCAACCGCAGCAACGGTTTCCGTCACAGTGGCGAACCATCGCGCGTGAATCAGTGCGATGCCGGAGGCGCAGGCGAAACCGGATCCACGCCTGGATGACGCGCGCGCCACGCCGCCAGTGCCTGGCGATAATGCTGCCGCGCTTCCTCGTACAGATCGAAGATGCAAGGGTCGCAACCGTTGCCGCAACAGTCGCCAGGATCGGGTTCGACCGGTGGAGTCGGCGGCGGATCGTCGCGCAATTGGTTATCGTTGGAGATCGGAGTGTCGTTCATACGCAAAGCAGGCCAGGCAGCTTTCACCATGCGGGCCTGCTGCCTGCACGTCAAGCGTAGCGCCCTCTATCAATTGATCCACCAAGGAGTGCAGTCCATGCACCAGATGTTCTTCCGCCGCGCGGGCCGATGGGCCGCAGGTTTGTTTGTTCTGTTCGCCCTGAGCGGCGCGGCCATCGCGGCAGATGCCGCGTCGCCCTATCGCATCGTCGGCTACGCCACCGGCTGGGATCCCGCGCAGACCAAGGACGTCGGCAAGATCGACACGCTGATCTTCGCCTTCGCGCAATTGAAAGACGGCCGCGTGGTGCTCGACGAAGACCGCGCCAAGACACTGCAGATGCTGCTAGCGCTCAAATCCGCAAACCCCAAGCTCAAGGTCACCGTCTCGGTCGGCGGCTGGTCCGTGGGCGGTTTCTCCGAAGCTGCCAGCAGCGAGGCCGGACGCCGGCAATTCGCCGATACCGCCGCGCAGATGCTCGCCACCCAGCATGCCGATGGACTCGACGTGGATTGGGAATATCCCGGCCACCACGAATCGGGCATTCGCTCCAGTCCTGACGACAAGGCCAACTTCACCCTGCTGCTCAAGGCGGTCCGCGCCAGCCTCGACCGAACCGGCCAGAAAGATGGCAAGCATTACACGCTGAGCGTGGCGATCGCCGACGGCCCGTTCGTCAGCGATGTCGATATTCCAGCGATCAATCCGTTGCTGGACTGGTTCAACCTGATGACGTACGACTTCGTCAACAGCAATACGCCCACCACCGGCCATCACACCGGCCTGCATGCATCGCCGCTGATCAAAGGCGACGGGCGCACCACCGACCGCGCCGTGCAGCAGTTCCTGGCCGCGGGCGTACCGCCGAAGAAACTGGTGATCGGTGCCGCGCTGTACGGCCGCGAATTCGCCGACGTGCATGCCGATCACGATGGCCTCTATCAACCCTATGGCCATTTCGTGAACATGCTTGCGTGGCCCGACCTGAAAGCGCACTACATCGACAAACAAGGCTACGTGCGCCACTGGGACGACGTGGCGAAGGCACCATGGCTATGGAATGCGAAAACCCATCACTTCATCACCTACGACGATCCGCAATCGATCGCCGCGAAGATGGCGTACATCAAGGCGCAGCATCTGGGCGGCATCATGTATTGGGAGCAGACCAACGATCCGGCGGATGAATTGCTGGATGCGATGTGGAAAGGATTGCACGACTGAGTCCCGCCTTCGTGGGCTGGGACTCGCTCCCAGCCCACGACTTCACTTGCATCAACCCGGCTTGCGGAACCGATAGATAAATTGATCCGTATGTCCGCGGATCGACTTGTCGAACACCTTGACGGTGTGCGGATCGTTCGGATTGCGCAGCACGTTGCTTTCGCCCGCGAACACGAAACCCGCCGATTCCACCTGCTTCTTCACGATGGCCGGATCGATGCGATGCAGCGTATCCGTATCGGCCATGCCCGAACCCGCGGGCGCCACGTGATCGATCACGATGAACAAGCCACCGGGCTTCAACGCGGCAAACACCTGCTTGTCGAATGCAACCGGATCGACCTTGCCCATGAACTTGTCCGGATAGTCGTGATAGTTCTGCGAGGTGAACACGATATCCACCGGCTCCGGCACGCTCAGTTGCGCCGCCGGCTGCTTGAGTACGCTGACGTTGGAATAATGCGGATCGGCCGCCAACTTTTCGAACGGCGGGAATTCATCGCCATCGACCTTGACGTATTCATCCGGCCATAACGCATACACGTGGCCTTTCTCGCCAACAATGCCGCTGAACACGCGCGTGAAATAGCCCGAGCCAGGAATCAGCTCCAGCACTTTCTCGCCGGGCTTCACGTTGCTGAAAACCATTACGTCGGCGACCTTGCGGCGCGCATCGTTGCTGGCATCTTCCCCGCGCGCCGGATCGGCCACCGCCGCATGGACGTAAGGCGGCACGTACTGCAAAGCGTGCATGTGATTGGCCTGCGGGGTTTGCGCAACCAGGGCCGCCCCTGGAACGGCCAATGCCGCAAGCAGTACGACAGATATCGAACGCATGATGACCTCCTGACTTTGGGTGGGAGAGCTCCCGGATTGTGCGCCTGCGGCCGCGCGTCGCCTAGCTGACTTGTGGCCCATTCGTTTGCGACAGCCACCGAGCCCTCCTTCCCGATTGATTACGCAGACGATGGCTCGCTCCCCTGCGTGCAGGGGAGGGGACGCATCCTGGCAATCTTAAGATTCGACGCTGATCAGCTCCCTTCGGAAAGGCAATCAAGCAGTTTTTGCAAACCGCCACATCGATGATGCTCTACGCCAAACCAGCCAACTTCCAGCTTCCCAGCGTCTGATAGTTACCCTTCCCCACCACGTTATGGATCAACACAAACCGATCCACTTTCCACACGATGGGCGTCACCGGTACGGCTTCCGGCAATTCATGCCGGCCATAGGCCAGGGTGACGTGCGGCGTGAACTGGCGCTCCGCGCGCAATTTCAAGCCGGTGCGGACCAGCGCTGCATGCAGATCGCGCCATAGCGTCAACAGCAACTCCGGAACCTGCGTGCCGCGCAGCACGCACGGTGGTTCGCGGCCGCGGAAACTGCCGACGTAGTCCAGCGTCCAGGCAAAAGGCGCCGCCTTGAGTCCATCGGCAGCCGCCACCGCCTTCTCCACCACGTCATCGGGCAGCACCGGAAAATCGCCCAAAAAGTTCAAGGTGGCGTGAAAGCGCTCTGGCTTCACCCAGCGTGCCCGCAAACCGGGATGCTGTTGTTGCACCAGTGCGGCGGCGTGGTTGATGTCGTGACGGGTGACGGTATTGGGCATCAGCGCAAAGAACAGGCGATGCAGTTCGCGCGCGGGCGGTTGGCCAAACAGCGCAGTCTCGACAGGCGATCGGGTCTTGCTCATGCGTAAAAGCGTAGCGCATCCGTCACGCACGCATGCGTTACGCTCTTTTTCTGCTGAAAACAGAGTGAGCCGCCATGAGCAAAGCCCCTGCCATCGCCACCTATGATGCTCAACCGCTGCGCGATCGCGTCGTGCTGGTTACCGGCGGCGCACAGGGTATCGGCCGCGGCATCGCACAAGCCGTGCTTGGCGCCGGCGGCAGCGTGATGATCGGCGACCTGGATGCTGACGCCGGGCACGCCTGCCTGCAGGAATGGAAAGTGGGCGAACGCGCAGCATTCCGCCAGCTCGATGTTTCGCGCGAAACCAACGTGCATCGCTGGGTCAAGGCTGCGATCGATCACTTCGGCAGCCTGCACGGCTTGGTGAACAACGCCGGCATCGCCGATCCGCACCAAGGTCCCTTGCACGAATTGCCGCTGGAAACATGGAACCGCTACCTCGCCACCAACCTCACCGGCGCGTTTCTCTGCAGCAAGTACGCATTGCCATCGCTGTCCGCAGCGGGCGGCGCGATCGTGCATGTCGCATCCACCCGCGCGTTTCAGTCCGAACCGGATACGGAAGCTTACGCAGCGACCAAGGGCGGCTTGGTCGCACTCACCCATGCCATGGCGGTCAGCGCCGGGCCCAAGGTGCGCGTGAATGCGATCCTGCCCGGCTGGATCGTCACGGACGAATGGAAGAAACCGCAGGAACGTCATCGCTCCAAACTGAGCCGCAAAGATCACGCACAACATCCTGCCGGGCGCGCCGGCACACCTGACGACATCGGCGCATTGGCCGTCTATCTGCTCAGCGACGCATCCGGCTTCGTCACCGGGCAACCGTTCGTGATCGACGGCGGCATGACGATCAAGATGCAGTACGTGTAGCGGCGTCGCGCAGAAAGACCGGCAAATCGGTGGTCGGCGGCGGCACGGACAAGCCATACATCATCATCGCCACGTGCCCGCGATGATAGGTTGCGTGATTCACCACGTGCAGCAGGATCTCTCCGCGCCGCAGCTCGCCTTCACCGCCACCGATGAAAGTGAAGCGCACGGTTTCGTCGCAGGCGTGCTCATCGAGCGATGCGGCATAGTCCACGTACCACGCATCCATTTCGGCCTGCGCCGAACGCAGCGCGTTGAACGCGGGGCAGTGATCCGGATTGCGTGAAGCAAGGCCATGCGGCACGCCCTGCAGATGCGCCTTCCACACCAGGTCCATGCAATAGGTATGGTGCAGCGTGCGCAGAAGATTACCGAAAACGATCGGCTGCGGTGCACTCAAGGCCGGCTCGGGTACGGCGGCAAGCGACTGGTAAAGCAAACGATCCGCCCACGCTCGATAACGCGTGAGCATATGAAGATGGTCGCGCTGCGACATGCAATGTCCTTTTTCATTCGAGTCGGAGGGTACGCGCCGATTACCAAAAAACTTACAACTTGCGCGCCACGGTCACTGCGCTGCATTTTAAGCAAACACTAACGCTTGTTGTTTATCTGCGATTCGGAAAGCCTCAAAACCATGCCGCACAACCTGTTGCACGAGCTGCGCGACAGATCGCGCGCAGCAGCGGCTGAACCATGGCGAACTTGTCATGCCACGTGATGGCAACGTTGAACATATTCCCGCGTTTTCTCTAGTACGGTGCAGACTCAGGAGGACACGCCATGAAAGCCATCGCCGTTACGCAATCCATTTCGATGCGACGTAGCTTGCTGCTGCGTGCATTGGCAGGCGTGCTGGGGGCGCTTGCCGCATTCGCCGCACTGCCGCAAAAAGCGGATGCCGGCGTATTCATAGGCGTGGGTGTTTCCGTCGGCGTGCCGCCACCGCCGCTGCCCATGTATGAGCAACCGCCGATCCCGGGTCCCGGTTATATCTGGACGCCGGGTTATTGGGCATGGGATGGCGATGAGTATTACTGGGTGCCCGGCACCTGGGTTCCGGCACCCTTCTATGGCGCGCTGTGGACACCGGGCTACTGGGGCTGGGATGGCGCGTTGTATGTATTCCACCCCGGTTACTGGGGTGATCACATCGGCTTCTATGGCGGCATCAACTACGGCTGCGGATATTTCGGCCGCGGCTATGACGGCGGCTATTGGGGCCATGGCGGCTTCTACTACAACCGCACCGTCAATCACATCGAGAACGTGCACATCACCAACGTCTACAACAAGACGGTGATCAACAACGTCAACGTCAATCACATCAGCTACAACGGCGGACACGGCGGCGTGATGGCGCACGCAACGCCGCAACAAATGGCGTTTGCCCGCCAGGCTCGCATGGGGCCGATCGCCGCCCAGCAGCAGCAGATGAACCTTGCCCGCCAGAATCCGGCGATGCGCGTATCCGCCAATCACGGCGCCCCGCCGATTGCCGCCACACCGCGGCCGGGCGTGTTCGCGGGCGCCGGCGTGGTACCGGCGACGCACAGCGGCGGCCCCATTCCCGTCGCGCAGCACATGAACAACGTGGCGATGCACGCGCCGCAGGCTACGCAAGCGAATGGCGGCTTCGCACCACATTCGGCCAATTTCGCACCGCACGCGAACATGCCGGCAGCGAACATGCATCCCATGAACAACACCATGCAATCGAACAACGGCATGGCGCTGCGTTCGGCAAGCTTTGCGCCGCATGCGAACATGCCGAACTCGGCCCCTATGCAACATATGAACAACACGACGATGCATGCGCCGCAATCGGCTCCGTTCAACCATGGCGCTGCGTTACGTCCGGCCAACTTTGCCCACACGAATCCGCCGGCGACACCGAATGCGGTACGACCCGGCACGAACTACAGCAACCTGTATCGTCCTGGCGGCGTAACCGGCGTCGCACCGGCGGGCCATCCGATGCAACCGATGAATACGCATCCGATGAACACCTATCGCGCACCTGCAACCGCGTATCGCCCGGCACCAGCGCCGGCGTATCGCCCGCAGCCGCAACCGCAGTTCCGCGCACCGCAGTATCAGTACCACGCGCCGCCGGCGCCGCAATATCACGCCTATCGCCCTGCCCCGGCGCCGCATCCGTCCGGAGGCGCGCCGCATGGTGGTGGCGGACGCGACACGCATCACGGTTGATCGATCCACTTCGCAGCAACGAAAAAGCCCGCATTTCGCGGGCTTTTTCTTGTGCTCGATACGCGGTGCTCAGTGCCCGACCTGGCCACCTGCCAGCAAGCTACGGATCATGCGCAGCTTCGCCTTGAGCTGAGCTTCATTCTCGGGGCCGAGGCGTAGCATGAGCTTCTGCCCGTTCGACAGCGACTGTAGTTGCGGATCGGCGAAGTGGTAGCGCGCACCCTCCTTCGTCACTGCAATCGGATCATGCACGTCCGGCGCGGCGAGCATGTCGTCGATGGCCGCTATCAACCGATCGTTGAAGTAGCCGCGGGGATAGCCGAGCTCGCGATACGCCTGCTGGAACAACGGATAGTTCTGCGTATACCAGGTAACCAGCGCATGCGGATCGACCTTCGCGAGCACCGTCATGTAAGGCGCATACCGCTGCGCGTTGGCAGCGGAAATCACGCTGGCGCCATTGGCCGTCTGCAATTGCATCGCGCCTTGCGGCGTGCGCAACGGAAGGATGGTGGTGTTGCCCATGCTTTGGCGCGGCAAGGCATCTACCGTCGCCACTACGCGCGAAATGATCTGGCTCGGCGCGAGCAGCGAACCGATGTCGCCGCCCGCCATGCCTGCCAGGGCTTCGCGCACGCTGGCATCGCTGTCGACCAGGGCCGGCAGCGCTGCGCTGGATGCCGGTGCAGGCCCCGTGGCGGCCTGCGTGATGGGGTGCTGGATCGTCGATGACGAACTTGCCGGCGGCTGTGCGGCTGTTGTCGGCGGAGGGCTCGGCGGCGGATTTTCCGACGAAGCCGGATGCATGCCGCGCTGTACCAGATAGATGCCCGCTGCCACGACCGCAAGCACGATGATGATGGCGGCAATCCACCCGCCGTACGAAGTTTGCTTGATGCGTCGATTCACGATGCTGCCCGTTCTGCTCGTTGAACAGTCATTGTGACAGTCGTATCCACCGTTTGTTCGAACGTATGGTTAGCGCGGCACGCAAATAATGACGTGTCGCAGTGTTACGCTCATTGCGACACGCAGCATCAGGCGGCGCGGAAGCGCCCTTCCGCAGCCATCGATCTGCCCTCCACGCGACGCGTCGGCAAGGCGGATGCCGGCAGGATGAAGCTGTCGTCGCGGTCGTAGGCCAAACTGCTGGCGGCGTACAAGTCTTCGTAGGAACTCAGCTTTTCGCGCAGCCATTCGCGCAATTGCGGGCCGAACAGTTGCTCGACCTTGCTGTCCGCCTGCTGCGGCAAGCCGCTGAGCGCGCCTTGTTTCCAGGGCTCCGCGGTGGGGTCGGCGATGTGTTGATGGCACGCCGGATCGATGTCGGCGTCCAGCGGCAGCTCGAGAAAACCACACAGTCGCCGCCATTCTTCCTGCGGCTGACGCACGAGGTCTTCCAGGAAAACAAAATGGTGATGGCGCATGCCGATGTGCGAACGATGGATCGCCACCGCTCGATTCCAGCGCTGTACCCACATCAGCAACCCGCCGCTGAAAGCATGGTTGTTGTAGCGCAGGTACGCATCCATGATCGAGGCAATTACGTCCATGCCCGGACGGATGACGTGGATGAACCGCGCATTCGGCAAGTACTGCTCGATTTCCGGCAGATAGAGCAGATGCTGCGGCGTCTTTTCGATCCAGGTCGTGCGCTTGGCGCGCTCGGCCAAGCCATCCAATGTGGCGATGAAGCGCGTAACGCAGGTATCCAGCCGCCACGGTGCGCGCGCAGGCGCTGCGCTTGCGCCAAGCAGCGAGCGTTGCAGCTCCAGGAATTCGCGTCGGCCATAGCGGCGGGTGACGCCGAGACGACGAGCCAGCGTATGACGACGCTGCCTGGCACCCTCATCGCCGAAGCGATGATCCATGCCGCCCAGGAGGCGCGGGAAAAAACCGGTTTCGGGGAGCGTAAAAATTTGCGGATGTCGGGCCAGCATGGCCTGCACGATGGTGGTGCCCGAACGCGGGCAGCCGATGACGAACGTTCGTTGCATGAGCAGCTGGCGCCCCCTGCTTTTCTTGGAGTTCTGCGTCACATTCCCGGCGGCGCACCAATGACAGCCGAGCACGTCAGGCTGTCGTAAGTTGACGTAACTTACACATGCGCCACCGCCGTGTCTAGAAAAAGTTCTTGCGCTGCAAAGCGTTAAGCCGCGCTCGCTCGCTTGATGAAAACTGTCGCGGCATGTTTTTGTTCAGCTTTGTTCGCGCGGGAAAGCCACCGGCACGTTCGTGCCGGTGGCCCGCCCCTCTACTACTGCGCCGCGGAACAGGCATGCCTTCCCGTCCGCAACGCGTTCCCCTGTTCCCAAACGCTACTTGCCTATGTCCTTGAGGATCTCCTTGGTAAAGGCCAGCACGCCTGCGCTCGGATAGGAATTGCAGGTCGACGATGCCGAACCGGCCGCACAGGGCGTATCGCGATCCAGCGACCAGAAGTGCACACCGGCCAGGCCGTTTGCCTTGGCGTAGTTGGTGATGGTGTCGATGTCCGCCAGCGTGGTGATTTCGCCCTGCGCATCGTTCTGCCCGATCATCGGCGTCAGTTCGATATGGCTGGCCGGAATGCCGTAACTATGCTCAAGGTTGGTCACGGCCTGGATGGCCGATTGACCCATCTCGCACACGCCGCCCACTACCACGCAATTGGACGCGCTGGCGCCGCCGTAATCCATCACCATCAAGTTGACGGTGTAGTTCTTCAGTGCCGGGCTGGATGCCTTGATCGCCTGCACCGTCCACTGACCCAACTGATTGATGCCGCCGTAGCTGCCGTCCGATGCGCCGAGCGTGGCCAGCGTGAAGGAGAAACGCAGGTTCGGATACTGCGATTGCGCCGCGGCGACATCCGCCACCAGTTGCTGCACTTCCGCCTGCGTCTGGCCGCCTTCGATATCGAAATCCACGCCGATCATCTGCGCGGTGTAGTACTTCGCGATGAAGCTCTGGAATGCCGACGCGGAGCCGCACGTGAACACGCCTGCCTCACCGCCCGTGGAGACGATGTAGTTCAAGCCCGCGCTGGCCAGCGAATTGGCGGCGCCTGGCGTGATGTTGGCGGAGATGAATTCCGACGGCGTCACACCCGCCCAGTTTTCGCTGCCGCATTCGCCCGTGGCGAAGGCGAGGGTAATCGCCGGCAGATTCGGTACCTGCGTGGCATACAAACTGCCGCTGCCGACTACGGGAATCATCGTGCCGGTGACGGCCGTGGCCATGGCGTAGGTATTCCAGTTCATGTTGATGCTCATGTCCTTGTACGGACTGAACACGAAGCCGCTGGGTGTCGGTGTTGGCGTGGGAGTAGGTGTCGGAGTTGGTGTAGGCGTCGGTGTCGGAGTTGGAGCGGGCGTCGGAGTTGGCGTAGGCGAACCGCTGCACGTGCCTATCTCCGTCCACGGTTGACCGCTGCCGCCCGGACCGTTGTTGGTCGCCGGATCATTACCCTGCGTCCACCAGTTCGCCTTGTAGTTGATGCTGTTTTCGCTGACCAGCGCGCCACCGTTGTAGGCCGTGGAAGCATTCCAGGCCGGGTCGCAACCCGAAGGCGTGGGTGTTGGAGTGGGTGTTGGAGTGGGTGTTGGAGTGGGTGTTGGAGTGGGTGTTGGAGTGGGTGTTGGAGTGGGTGTTGGTGTTGGTGTTGGTGTTGGTGTTGGTGTTGGTGTTGGTGTTGGTGTTGGTGTTGGCGTTGGCGTAGGAGTCGGAGTGGGCGTCGGCGAACCGCCGCACGCACCTTCCGAAGTCCACGGCTGGCCGCTGCCGGAGCCGCCATTATTGGTGGCCGGATCATTGCCTTGCGTCCACCAGTTCGCAACGTAGTTGACGCCGTTTTCGCTGACGACATTGCCGGCGGTATAAGCCGTGGATGCATTCCACGCCGCCGCGCAGCTCGTTTGTGCATGCACGGCTTGCACCGGCGCCACGGTAAGCACCGTGGTGGAAAGCGCCGCGCATATCGCGGTGCTCAACGAGCTACATGCCAGGGTGGTCCAGTTCGTTGATCGTTTCACTTGCATGGGACTGTCTCCAGAGTTTGGATTGAACCGCAACAGGTGAAAAACATCGGCGATGCGATGACTGCGTTCTGGACGAAGTCAATGAACTCCGTCGCGCATCCCGAATATCGGTACTGTCATGGCGGCGCATGCTGCACGCCGCGTATCCCGCCAATCCCCGCTATAACGCCATGGCGATCCGGCGCTGCCGGATCGCCATGGGTCCCCTGCACTCCCTGCTTGTAGGTCTTATTTGCCGAGATCCTTCAGGACCTCGTTGGTGTAGCCCAGCGCGCCCACGCTCGGGTACGAGTTGCACGTGGACGATGCAGAACCAGCCGCGCACGGCGTATCGCGATCCAGCGACCAGAAATGCACGCCCGCCAGGCCGTTCGACTTGGCGTAATTGACGATGGTGTCCATGTCCGCCAGCGTGGTGATTTCGCCCTGCGCATCGTTCTGCCCAATCATCGGTGTCAGTTCGATATGGCTGGCCGGAATGCCGTAGGTGTGTTCGAGGTTGGTCACAGCCTGGATGGCCGATTGACCCATCTCGCACACGCCGCTCACCACCACGCAATTGGCGGACGTGGCGCTGCCGAAATCCATCACCATCAAATTGACGGTGTAGTTCTTCAGTGCCGGGCTGGCTGCCTTGATCGCCTGCACCGTCCACTGCCCCAACTGATTGACGCCGCCGTAGCTGCCGTCCGACGACGCCAGCGTGGCCAGCGTGAACGAGAAGCGCAGGTTCGGATACTGCGATTGCGCGGCGGCGACATCGGCCACCAGTTGCTGGATGTCCGCTTGCGACTGGCCGCCTTCGATATCGAAATCCACGCCCAACATGTGCGCGGTGTAGTACTTCGCAATGAAGCTCTCGAACGCCGAGGCCGACCCGCACGTGAATACGCCAGCCGCGCCACCGGTCGACACGATGTAGTTGAGGCCGGCGCTATTGAGCGCGCTGATGTTGCCGGAGATGAAACCGGAAGCCGTCACGCCGCCCCAGCTTTCGCTGCCGCACGTTCCGGTGGCGAAGGCCAACGTAATGCCGGGCAGGTTCGGTTCCTTGGTCGAATAGAAACTGCCGCTGCCCACCAGCGGCAGCACCGAACCCGATGCCGCTGTCTGCATGCTGTTGGTGTTCCAGTTGAGGTTGATCGTGATGTCCTTGTACGGACTGAACACGAAACCGCTGGGTGTCGGCGTGGGTGTTGGTGTAGGCGTTGGGGTCGGAGTCGGTGTTGGTGTTGGTGTGGGCGTTGGTGTGGGCGTTGGTGTGGGCGTTGGTGTTGGAGTTGGTGTTGGCGTGGGAGTCGGCGTAGGCGTCGATGTGCACGTGCCCTGCGACGTCCACGGCTGGCCACTGCCCGGTCCACCATTGTTGGTGGCCGGGTCGTTGCCCTGCGTCCACCAGTTGGCCTTGTAGTTGATGCCGTTTTCGCTGGCCGTGTTGCCGGCCGTATAGATGGCCGAGGCACTCCATGCCGCGGCGCAGGTGCTTTGTGCGTGCACCGCTTGTACCGGCGCAACGGTGAGGACGGTGGTGGTAAGCGCGGCACCCACCGCGGTGCTCAACGCGCTTGCCGTAAGGGTGGACCACTTCGTGGACTTCTTCTCTTGCATGACTGTCTCCGGACTGATGGAACGCAACGAGGTTGAATGAACGCCGGCGATTCACGACCGCACTCCAGGCAGTCGAGGGGGACAGTCGCCATCCGCATCCATGCGCGCTACCGCTTGTCATGAAGTTGCAAAGTGGCGCGAGTATCGGCCTCTCATGACAACGTTGTCCAGTCCGATTGGCCGATTTGCCCACGCAGGACCGTGATTCGCATCGCAAAGGAATAAATGTCATGTCGATGCTGTGTGCTTTCACGCGACTTGCACGCTGACAGCGTAAAACCGCTGGAAACGCAGGTTTTTACCGTTGCGTCGCAGCACATGAAACCAGCGCGACTACTCGGGCCACGATCAATCGGCCTCAAGAGAAGCGCCACCAGGCGAACGCAATGCAGCATGCACGCACGGCCATTGAAGCCTCGTGTCATGTCATGGCTGACAACGATAGCCATCGGCGGGCATTTTTCATTCGATCCAAACCATCGCGGGCCATCGAATGTTGCGTGTCGATTTCACGCCGCCCCGCTCGTCGTATCAATGCAGACACCCACCCACAACGGAGACATCCGCCATGAGCCCGCGATTCCAGCGCATCACGCCCTTCCTGTGGTTCAACGAAGAAGCAGAGGAAGCCGCCAACTATTACGTCTCGGTGTTCGAGAACTCCCGTATCCTCAACATCACCCGCTATGACGCCGCCACCGCCAACGCCACTCACCGTCCCGCAAACTCGGTGATGACCGTGGCCTTTGAGTTGGATGGACAGCCCTTCACCGCACTCAACGGCGGCCCGATCTTCACGTTCACTCCCGCTGTCTCGCTGGTAGTGAACTGCCGCACGCAGGAAGAAGTGGATCACTACTGGAACGCGCTATCGAAAGGCGGCGACCCCGCCGCGCAGCAATGCGGCTGGCTGAAGGACCGCTTCGGCCTGTCCTGGCAGGTGGTGCCGGTGCAACTGATCGCCCTGCTCTCCGCCGACGACGGCGCCAAGGCGCAGCGCGTGATGCAGAAGGTGATGACGATGAAGAAGCTGGATCTTGGCGTGCTGGAGGAAGCGGCGGCTTAGCGTGAATCCTTCTTTCTCTGAGTAGCGTCAAATCGCAGTCAGGCCATGCATTTCATGCTCGTCGCCCCGGCGAAAGCCGGGGCGACGAACCAGCATGACGCATGCATTGAACAATTTGTCGCAAACCAGGCCCGGGCAACCGTTGAGGTTCGCCCCTGACCAAGTCCGGGGCTCAGCCCAACCTATGGGCAATCTCGCGCAAGCCCAAAGACAGCAAGCAAGATGTCACACAACCCCGTATAATCCGCAGGTTAACCCCTACCGAAACCTGCGCGGCGACCTTACGGCTCGCCCAAGCCCGGCACTCATGTCCATCGAAAACCTGCGCAACATCGCCATCGTCGCCCACGTCGACCACGGCAAAACCACCCTCGTCGACCAGCTGCTGAAGCAGTCGGGCACCCTGTCCGAACGCACTGTGCTGGCCGAGCGCGTGATGGACAGCAACGACCAGGAAAAGGAACGCGGCATCACCATCCTGGCCAAGAACACGGCCATCACGTGGCGTGAAAACCGCATCAACATCGTCGACACCCCAGGCCACGCCGACTTCGGCGGCGAGGTGGAGCGCGTGCTGTCGATGGTGGACACCGTGCTGATCCTGGTCGATGCGATGGACGGCCCGATGCCGCAGACCCGCTTCGTGACGCAGAAGGCGTTCGCGATGGGCTTCAAGCCGATCGTGGTGATCAACAAGGTCGATCGCCCGGGCGCCCGTCCGCAGTGGGTGGTGGACCAGGTGTGGGATCTGTTCGACCGTCTCGGCGCCACCGCCGAGCAGATGGATTTCCCGATCGTCTACGCCTCGGCGCTGAACGGCTACGCCAGCCTGGACGACTCCGTGCGCGAAGGCGACATGACCCCGCTGTACCAGGCCATCATGGACCACGCCCCCAAGCCGGACGTCGATCCGAATGGCGCGTTCCAGATGCGCATCAGCCAGCTCGACTACAACAACTTTGTGGGCGTGATCGGCATCGGCCGCATCCAGCGCGGCACGCTGAAGAAGAACATGCCGGTGGCGGTGATCGATCGCCACGGCAAGAAGCGCCAGGGCAAGGTGCTGCAGGTGCTCGGCTTCCTCGGCCTGGAGCGCATCGAGCAGGACACCGCCGAAGCCGGTGACATCGTGGCCATCTCCGGCATCCAGGACCTGACCATCTCCGACACCGTCTGCGCGCTGGACAAGCCCGAGGCGCTGCCGGCGCTCACCGTCGACGAGCCGATGATCAGCATGACCTTCCAGGTCAACAATTCGCCGTTCGCCGGCCACAAAGATCTTTCCGGCGGCAAGTTCCTCACCAGCCGCCAGCTCAAGGAGCGCCTGGAGCGCGAGCAGGTGCACAACGTGGCATTGCGCGTCGAGCAGGGTTCGGACGCGGACAAGTTCCTGGTCTCCGGCCGCGGCGAACTGCATCTGTCCGTGCTGATCGAAAACATGCGCCGCGAAGGCTACGAACTGGCCGTGTCGCGTCCGGAAGTGATCATCAAGGAAATCGACGGCCAGAAGATGGAGCCGATCGAGCAGTTGGTGGTCGACCTGGAAGAAACCCACCAGGGTCCGGTGATGGAGCGCCTGGGCATCCGCAAGGGCCAGCTCAAGAACATGGAACCGGACGGCAAGGGCCGCGTGCGCCTGGAATACCTGATCCCGGCGCGCGGACTGATCGGCTTCCAGAACCAGTTCAAGACCCTCACCCAGGGTTCGGGACTGCTGTTCCACGTGTTCGACCACTACGGCCCGAAGGAAGAAGGCCAGATCGCCAAGCGTCCCAACGGCGTAATGATCGCCAACGCCGCCGGCACCACGCCCGCCTACTCGCTGGGACCGCTGCAGGAACGCGGCAAGCTGTTCGCGGCCGAAGGCGACTCGATCTATGAAGGCCAGCTCGTCGGCATCCACGCCAAGGACAACGACCTCACCGTCAACGCGATCAAGCCCAAGCCGCTGACCAACATGCGCGCATCCGGCAAGGACGACGCGATCCAGCTCACCCCGGCGATCAAGTTCTCGCTGGAACAGGCGCTCGATTTCATCGATGACGATGAGCTGGTCGAAGTCACGCCGAAGGAAATCCGTCTGCGCAAGAAGCATTTGACGGAGAACGATCGCAAGAAGGCGTCGCGCAGCGCAGGTTGATGCGCGTTTGCCAGTTGCACAAAAAAGGCCGCCCCAGGGCGGCCTTTTTAACGGATCCAACAATACCCGCGATCACCCCAACCGATCACTGCACCGTATCGCCGTCGGCATCACCTTGTGCATGTCGAACACGAGCAACTCATTGCGTCCACGCGACAACCACGGCCCCGGACAATACAACCGCTGCTGCGGACCGATGCGCCAGTAGCGCCCGAGCAAATGGCCGTTGATCCACACGTAGCCTTTGTCCCAATCGCTCATGTCGATATAGCAATCGCCGGCCTGGTCGAGCGTGAAAACCGCCTTGAAGAACATGCCGGGACGAAGCCGCGAAAGCGAATCGGCCCTCATCGGCGGAAGGCCGGCAACGTAGGCATCGTCCAGCGGCAAGCTGTGCGCCTGCCAGCCTTGCAGCTCCTCGCCGTCCAGCGTCACCGCGCCCACGATGCCCTTGAAGTCGTACATTGCCTGGCCATAACCGACATGGCCAAAACTGTCGACCAGAATCTCCACCGTCGTGCCCGCGCCATTGGCGGGAGGTGGAATATCCACATAGTGCTTCACGTGCAAACCGGGCTTGCTGACGCGCGAAACGTAATCCAGATACTTGCCGTCGCTGAATACCGTGCCGTAGTCGCGCAAGCCTTCCATGTTGAGCATGCCGCCGCTCAACAACGTTTTGCGATACACCACCATGCCCTGGTTCTGTGCGAACAGTATCTCGTTAGGATCGGGTTTCTTCACCAGCCTCGATGGCAACGGCAGGTTGTCCCAGATCGATGCGTAGGGCTGCGCGATCAACTCGGGAAAATGTGCACGCGGCACCGGTGGCGGCAATTCGGCCGGAGGGTGCGGCAAATGATCGGCGATGGTTTTACGGAAAGCATGGTAATCGCGCGTGGGCTCGCCGCGCTCATCGATTGGCGCACCATAGTCGTAGCTGGTGATCACCGGCTCGAAATCGGCGTAGTCATTGCGCGCATTGGCACCTGCTGTAAAGCCGAAATTGGTGCCCCCATGCACCATGTACATGTTGAACGAACGGCCCTCCTCTATCAGCTTGCGCAGCGTTGGAAGATAGTTGCCGCGCTGGAACGTCAGATCGCCCCAGTGCGTAAGCCAACCGGGATAGCCTTCGCTCATCCACACCGGCGCGTCGCCGGCGATAACCTGCGCAGCGGCGAAATCCGTGTCGCCATCCAGCCCCAGCGCGGCGCCCGGTACATAGGTGCCAGCCTTCTGTACTTGGCTCAGGCCATCGGCAATCGAGAACGGACCGTCGATCCCATGCGCCTGCCACATCGAGCGCAAGCGCAAAAGATATGGCGCGTCATGTCCAAAGGAGGCGTATTCGTTCTCGATCTGCACCATCAGAATCGGACCGCCGTTTTTTGCCATCAACGGTGCGATCTTTGGCCCTACCGCATCCATGTAACGCTGCACGGCCTGCATGTAGCGGGCGTCGTCCTTGCTGCGCACGCGAATGGAGGGATCGCGCAGCAGGTATGCCGGCAAGCCGCCCAGATCCCATTCGGCGCAGACATAAGGGCCGGGCCGCAGATACACCCACATGCCTTCCGCCTGGCATAGCTTGATGAAGCGCACGAAATCGCGATTCTCGGTGCTGAAGTCGAACACGCCCGGTTCGCTTTCGAAGTAGTTCCACATCAGGCAGATCGCGATGGTATTGAGGCCCATCGCCTTGGCCATGTGGATGCGGTGCCGCCAATAGTCGTTCGGAATGCGCGCGGGATGCATCTCGCCGCTGCGAATCTGGAATGGCGCGCCGTCGAGCAGGAATTGCCGATGGCCTAGTTCGAAGCGACGGGGTTTGCCGTCGGGAGTGAGTTCGAGGAAAACCTTGGCAGTTATCTCGGAGGCAACGACGGGAAGTGTTGACGCCAGCGGCGTCAGCAAGGCGAATCGAAGAAAATCGCGGCGTTCCATGAATCCCTCTGCTAAACATGACGTATCCCTGCGGCGTCATTCCCGCGAAAGCGGGAATCCATTTTTGCCTTCATGCATCAGAACACATGGATTTCCGCTTTCGCGGGAATGACCGCCATCAGGGTACACGGCGCAAGCGCAGCAGATTACCTCAAGGCGTCAGTTCAAGGGTCAATACCTCGAACGGCGCCAGCGTGATCGTGCTCACATGGTCGGCATCCAGTTGCGTGGGCACCTCGCCGCCGCTGCGCCAGACGTTGCGCACGTGAAAGCGGCGCGCGGCATCCTTGGGCAATTCCAGTTGCCGCTGCAGATCGATCACCGCCAGCTGCGCATGCGCATCCGGATTGCGCAAGGTGATGATCGATTTGCCCGCCGACCACGCGGCCCAGCCGTAGACATCCAACCGCCCCGGATCGCCACCGATCCAATGCGTATCGCGCAGCACGTCCGCGTTCGCGCGCGACCATTTCGCAGCGTCGGCCAACACGTCCCAATCGCCTTTGCTGAGCAGCGAAGGCGTGATGTACATCTCCTGCAACTGCGTGCCGGTGGCGAAGTAGGAACGCACTTCGTTGGCAAAGTCATGACCTGGATCGGTGTTGAGCCGCTTGTTCATCTGCGCATAGATGATGCCGTGGAGCATCAGCGAATTGAGCGGATACAACGGCCCCTGGATCACCACGTTCTCGTAGGTCTGCTGATCGCGGTAAGTGATCCACTGCTCGCGCTCGGCGCCCACCCCGGCGTGCCAGTCGTCCTCGCCACCGCGCCAGATCGAATCGGCGTAACGCAGCCAGAACGGCGAGGCCCAGGTGCCGGTGGTGAGGTTGATGAAGGTATCGGGCTTGTCGGTACGGATGTCCTCGATCAGCTCGATCGCCGCAGCGAAATCGCTGTCGAAGCGGCTACCGGGAAACACGCTGTCCGCGTTGCCGGTGCCATCGAACTTGAACTGGTTGATGCCATCGTTGTTCAACAGGCCGATCACCACGTCATGAAAACGCTGGTAATACTTCGGCCCCGACAGCGCGAGGCCATCGTTGACGATCTCGTAGCCGGCGGCCTTGCCATTCTTTACGCGTTCGTCCTTCGGCTTGCTGTAACCGCCCCAAGGCGACAGCCACATGCCGGGCGCTGCACCGTATTTCGCCGCAGCCGCGCGCAACGGCACGAAGCCGCGCGGGAAATCCTTGCTGAAGTTCCAGCTTCCGGAGCGATCGTCCCAGCCATCGTCGAACAGGAAGGAATCGAGCTTCACGCCACGCTTCACGCTCAGCTCTTCGCCGAACGCATGGATGCGATCGAGCGCTTCCGCCTCGGTGTATGGCGTGAAGTAACCGATGTCGTACCACGAGTTGTAATGCAGGAACGGACGATACGGATGCGCCCGCTCGCGTTCCACGTACGTGGCGAAATCGCGACGCAACTGCCCATCGCGCACCACGCCGACGACGGCCGAATACGTGATGGATTGGCCTTTGCGCAACGGCAGTGTGCGTGGCATGGACAAGACCACGTGCTTGCCGCGCACTTCGCTGTCGGAAAGCGGATTTTCCAGGCCGATGTAAACATGGCCCGCCACCACTGGCGAACCTTTCACTACGCCGTCCACTTCCGCTTGGTCGATGCTGGAGGGCAGCAGTGAGACGCTGGTGAGCGGCTCATCCCGTTTCAACGCGGTGATCGTCACGATCTCGCGCAAGTAGGGCGAACCTTCGCGCAGCACCAGTTGCCAATCGACGCGGAAGCGATTGTCCGCGTCGCCGAACGTGGCGCTGATAGCCTTGCCAGGCAGACGGTCGGCGAGCGTGGAGGCTTTTGGTTCGATGGGAAGCGCGTGTGCGGCCGGCTGCACCAGCAGATGCATGTCGCTCGCTTTGATGGATTGCTTATTGGGCAACAGCAAGGCGAAGAGGTCGTCCACCTTCAGCACATGGCCGTCGTCGCGATCGCTGATCGCGACGTCGGCCATTTTTCCGTCGGCGATGCTCCAATGCGCATCGATGGCCGCATTGCCGAAGCTCGCCTGGCCTTGGGCAAGCGCGTAGGCCGGCGTGCCGGGATTGAGAACGGCGGCGTCGCTGGCATGCGCCAGGCCCAGCCATGTGCACAGCAGGCTCGCAGCCAGCGCTTTTTTATAGTGTGTTCGATACATGCAAAGCCTCATGTCCAAGCTGATGTCGATTCAACCTCAAACAACCTCGCGAGGTTGCTTCACCCCACCCCGGCCCTCCCCTGCTACACGCAGGGGAGGGAACTGAGCCTTTCTCAAAACCGCTGCTGATACCGCATATACACAAACCTCCCCAAGTCATACGACGAGTTGAAATCGAACGGCGTATCGCCGCTTGCGTATCCGCCATAAACATTCGGGCTCACGCGATTGAAGATATCGTTCGCTCCCAGCGAGATCGTCGCATTCCATGGCGCATTCCAATACACCTGCACGTCGTTGAAGGTTACCGATGGAACCTGCGTCTGCGGCATCACGCCCACCCCGGGCGCGTAGTAGTTCGGCAAGGTGCACGGGAAGGCCGTCGTACCCAGGGAAGGATCGAACGCACAGTTCGACTTGTAAGGCGAGAAGTAGCGCGCCGTCCAGCTGGCGCCGAAGTCGTGCCAGCTCCAGCTCAAGCTCACATTCCCGCGCAGGCGCCATGCGCTGTAGAAGTTCTGTGTATTGCCGGCCATGTAGATGACGTTGGAGCCGATCGTGGGCAGCATGTTGAACGAAGTGAGGTAGGTACCGTTCATGCCCAGCTTGAATTTGCCGATGCGGGTCTCCGGGAAGCGATAGTTGACGGAGAAGTCGTAGCCGCGCTCCTTCAGCCAGCCTGCATTCGTTTCCAGGTTCAGCAGGTTGATGATCTGCCCGGTGGCAGGATCGCGCTGGAACTGCCCGCAGGCGGACGTGATGCTGTACTGGTAGCAATCGGCCAATAGCTGGTCGTTGCTGATGCCGGTGATCAGGTTGCGGATGTTGTACGTCCACCAGTCGACGGTGGCATCAAACCCCGGTAGCCAGGACGGGCTGTAGACCAGGCCGATGTCGCCGTTGTACGACGTCTCCGGCCGCAGCTTGGGATTGCCTCCGGTCCAGTTGGTGCTCGGCAGATAGCCCGAGCCGCTGGGCGTATTGATGGGCACGCCGGTGTTGTCGGTCTGGCGGAAGCTGGCTGGCACGCCAGGAAGGCCACCGTAGCCGGTGAGGCATCGTTGCGCCACGATCGGGCTCTGGCCATAAGCGGAAGGGCCGTACACCGCATCGCACGGATCGGTGAACGTACCGGCCGGATAGCGACCCTGGTACAGATCGTTGACGGTTGGCGCGCGGAAGCCCGTGCCGTAGCTGGCGCGCACCAGCACGTCGTCGATCGGCTTCCAGGTCAGCTTGAACGAGCTGTTGGTGGTGCTGCCGAAATTGCTGTAGTGCGAATAACGCGTCGCCACATCCAGGCTGAGGCTCTGCGCACCGGGCAGATCCTTCAGCAGCGGCGCGTTGATTTCCGCGTACGCCTCGTTGAGGTTGTAGGCGCCGCTGTTCGGCGCGACGCCGCCATCGGTGGAACTGCCGGTGTAGGCAAAGGGATCGGGGCTGTCGTAACCGGATTCATCGCGGTGCTGCACGCCGGTGGAAAAGGTCAGGTCACCGCCCGGCAACGCAAACAGATCGCCACCGAAATCCGCCACCCACGCGCGCTCGTTGCTGCCGTAATGCTCCACGCTGTCGATCGCGATGTAATTGAGCATCTGTGGCGTAAGGCGCGCCAACGGATTGATCGGCACGCAGCCGGCAATCACGTTCCCAGGCGTGCCGCACACCACGCTACCGTTTTGCAGGAAGGAAGGCCCCAGCGCGTTCGCGACATTGATCAGGTTGAAGTAACCCGTGCGCACATTCACGCCGCTGATCTTGCTGTCGTACATGTAGACGTCCCAGTTGAACTGGTGTTCGCCCAGGCTGAACACGCCATCCACGCCGAAGCTGTAGCGGTAATTCTTGGGATTGTTGTAGCTGCGGTAGCTGTCGTCGGTGATGCGCTGGGCGATGCTCAGGTCCTTCACGCCATACACCGGGTTGTAGTAGCTGTACTTGGAAAGCAACGACGGGAACGCGCTGTGCCCGCCCATGCCGGAATAGAACAGCGGTACGCCGGATTTGGCGTATTCGTAGTCCGCGTTGTAACCGTAGTTGAACTTGAAAGTGATGTTGTCGGTAATTTTGTAGTGCGTATCCAGGTACAGATTCTTGGTGCGGTCTGCAGTCAGCACCATGGTCCGGCGATCGGCGTTGTTGTTGTAGGTCTGATCGCCGGGGTTGACGATGTCGCCGTCCGCTCCGTAAGTGGGGCGCACGAAAGAATGATAGTCGGCCGGATTCATCGGATCGCCGCCCGGATTGAGCACCAGCCGGCCACCGCCCGCGAACGAACTGGGCGCGTTGCGGATCTGCGGCTGCGTGTCATACGAACTCAAGCCGTAATACGGATGCTGCGCCGTATACGGATAGGCGGAGAACGGCCGGTTGTTCGCCCACACCGGGCTTTGGTTCTGATAAGAAACGCTGAGCACCACGCCGAACTTGTCGGTACTTTTTCCGAACGTAACGCTGCTCTGCGTCTGGCGTCCGTCGCCATGCGGCATGTACTCGCCGTTATAAGTGTCGAGCTGCACGCCGTTGAAGTTTTTCTTGGTGATGATGTTGATCACACCGGCGATCGCATCCGAACCGTAGACCGCCGACGCGCCCGTGGCGAGCACGTCGATATGGTCCACGATCGCCGTGGGAATCACGTTGATGTTGGTGTATCCGCCATGCGCCGCGCCGATACGCTGGCCATCCACCAGCACCAATGTACGCATCGCGCCCAAGCCACGCAGGTCGATGAACGCGCCTCCCTGGTTCGGGCCCAGGTCGCCCGGCGCCGAGCGGCTGAGATCCGGCGGCGACATGGACGAAACGTTCTGCAGCAACTGGCCGACGGTGGCGAAGCCTTGCTTCTGGATATCTTCGGAACTGATCGTCACCACCGGCTGTGCGTTCTCCACGTCCACGCTGCGGATGTTGGAACCGGTCACCGTGATGGCCTGCAGATTGACGGCCTTCTTGCTGGATGCCTGCCCGCCTTCATGGGTTTGGCCACTGCTATCGGATGTGCTTTGCGCGACAGCGTATCCCGTGCAGGAAACGCCGGCCAAAACCAGCGCCACCTGCATCGCCAGGTGTTTCTTGCGGCAAGCCGAGCCCGTTGTGCCGCGCGTCGCTTCGCGGCATCTCATGTTGTTCGCAAACATCAGAACCATCCTCCCGTTTTGTTATGCCGCATCGCGAGACGTGTGGGGTCGCGTGCGGTGTCGACGTCCGGGCGAAAGCTCCCCTTGCGCGCCGGACTTTTTTGTCAGTGCAACAGCTCCGTTATTTCGAATCTCCCGCCGACACGCATGCCTTCGGGCGAACGCTCACAAACGTTGAACAGTTACCCGCGAAAGCAGCGCATCCACATGACTGCGCTTTGCAAACCCGGTCTCTTCCGATTCCGCATTGGCGACACCGCAAGCGACAGCCAAACGCAGCGCCTCGTCGAGCGGCAGCTTCCGAAGAATCGCCACCGCCATGCCTGCGAGAAAACAATCGCCCGAGCCCACCGTGTTGCGCACCCGCGCAGCGTCGAGCTGCGCATGCCATACACCGGATTCGTCCATCGCCACCGCACCTAGCTGACCCATGCTTACCACCGGCATGGCGATGCCGCGCTCGTGCAATGCGATCACCGCCAATTCGGCCGCGCGCAGATCGATCACCGGATGGCCGACCAGCTGGCTGATCTCGTCACGATTCGGCTTCACCAGGAACGGCTTTTCGCCCACGGCATGGCGCAACGCTTCGCCGCTCGCGTCGACTAGGCAGCGTTTGCCTAGGCTGTGCGCGTATTCGACCAGGCCGCCATATAGCGTGTCTGCAAACCCGCGCGGCAAGCTGCCCGAGAGAATCAGCAGTTCGCTGTCTTCCGCACTGCGGCCAAATTCGCGCAACAAGGCATCCTGTTCGATCTGATTGAGCTGCGGCCCCTGTCCCAATATCTCGGTAATGCGGCCGTCCGGTTCCTGCAACGCCATACACTGGCGCAGTTGGCCTTCGATCGCCACGCCACGGAACAGCGCGCCCCGCGCATTCATCTGTCGCGAAATAAATGCTTCATGCGCGGCATCGACCAGACCGATGAGGCGCACGCGCTCGCCCAGTTCGGCAATGGTCTGCGCCACGTGCACACCTTTGCCTCCGGGATAGATCTTCTCTTCCCGCACACGATGCAGTTCGCCGGGCGTCAAGGCATCAACCTGGATGAAACGGTCGATGGCGGTATTGAAGCCGGCGACGGTAATCATGGCGCCTGTTCGATCAATGCCGCCGCTTCGTGGGCGGTAGCTTGCTGGGTGGTGCCGCCAACGCCGCGCGTGGACAGGCTTCCGCACGCGCTGCCCCAACGCATGGCGTCGGGCCATGGCATCTGGCGCAGCCACGCGTGCAAAAAGCCGGCGTCGAAGGAATCGCCGGCGCCGGTAGTGTCGACCGCTTCGACCGGATAGGCGGGCACGTTCAACCACTGCTCCTCATACAGGCTGGTGCATCCTTGGCGCCCGCGTTTCACCACGGTGCGCGTGCGCCCGTTCTGTACGAAGCGCAATGCGGCATGCAGGTCGTTGCATCCGGTAATCGCCAGCAGTTCCTGTTCGTTCGGCAGGAAGACGTCCACTTCGCCCAGCGTCTCCAATAAATCGCGGCCCCATTGCTGCGCGGGATCGAAGCCCGGATCGAGCGACGTGGTGAGCCCGGCCGACTTCGCGCGCACGAACAGCTCGCGGCAATCCGGGCGCAAAGCCTTTTGCAGGTAATACGAGGAAATGTGCAGATGCGTGGCGCGTGCCAGTTGCGCATCGTCGACGTCATCGGCGCGCAGCTCCGCCATTGCGCCGGGAAACGTGACCAGCGCGCGATCCTGCGGCGTGGACAGCGACGCCGTCACGCCGGTGCGCAACGCAGGGCTGGGACGCAATGACGACACATCGATGCCCGCATCGCGCATCGCCTTCAAGCAAAACGTTCCGGATGCATCCGCGCCCAGGTGACCATGAAACGCCACCGCATTGCCCAACCGCGCCAGGCCCATCGCGCAGATCATCGACGAGCTGCCGGGCGTCATCACGAAATCGTCGGCCAGCACCTCCTTGCCCGGCGCGGGCAAAGCATGGCAGCCGTTGAATACGAAATCGACGTTGATTTCGCCGACGATCAGGATGCGTGCCGGATGCTCGCGCGATGTCACGGCACCGCTCCGTGCAAGGCAAATTCTTCGACGACGCGCGTGAGCACGCCTTCGGACGGCGCATCCGGCCTGCCACCCAGTTGCAGGCAGCGGAAAAACGCCAGCAACTGCGCCGCCACCACGCCTGCCAGCACGGCGGGCACATCAGGATTCGATGCGGACGCCAAGGTGCGGATGGCCACGTCACCCGCCCCAAGCACATCCGCTGGAATGTCGTGCCCTACGATGAGTTTCGCCATGCCCAGCCGCTTGCGTGACAACTCGCGCAGCAGGTCGCACTCATAGGCATGCACGGATGGATCGGCCGACAGCATCGCGACGATCAAGGTATGGGGATGTATGAAGGACATCGGCCCGTGCCGCAAACCAAGGAACGTTTCGGCCAGGGTGATGACCTTGCCGCCGGTCATTTCGAGCATCTTCAGCGCACCTTCGCGCGCTGCGCCGAACCCGGCGCCGCTACCCAGATAGACGGCCGAATGCATATCGCGCTCCGCCAGCGCCGCGATGTCATCGGCATGCGTGTCGAACATCGCCTGCGCATTCGCCGCGGCAATCTCGACCGTGCGTGTTTCCAATCCGCTGTGCGTGCGCAACAGCAAGCCCAGCCCACCCAGCAGCAGGTTGGTAAAGCTGCTGGTCATGACCAGACTGCGGTCGTTGGTGCGTTCGTCCAGCACCAGCGCCGTCATGCGCGGCTCGCTGCGATAGTGCGTGGCGAGCTTGCCTTCGGCATTGCAGGTGATCGCCAGGTGCCGCCACGCCGGCGCTTCGGCCAGCAAGGTGTTCACTACCGCGGCGCTTTCCGGGCTATCGCCCGAGCGCGCCAGCGATATCAGCAAGCCCGGCCCTGGCGGCAACACGCTGCGCCAATGCGTGAGCAAGGTGCCCGCGGCAATCGCCTGCACCGGTATGCCCAGGCCCGACTGCAACAGCGGCGCGAGGCACTCGCCGATGTAGATGGAGCTGCCAGAGCCGGTCAGCACGATATGCGCCGGGCGCGGATCCATGGCTTTGGCCAGCCGCTGTTGCGCTACCGTGCCGTGCAGCAGGTCGAGAGTGTCCTGCCAGGCGGCCGGCTGCTGCAGGATTTCGCGCAAGGTATCGGCGTAGCCTGCGGCCTGCTGCGCTTCCGGCGTCGCTTCGCGAAGCGCATCAAGGGCAGCTTTTATTTTCGTTTTCTTATGAAAGCTTGACATTTGGTCCAATTCGCCCGAATGTGAAATCATTCGATAACGCCTCCAGAGTATTCGAAATGAAAGACCCGTTACAAGACCTTTCGAAAGCTTCCGAAAAGTTTTCCCGACTTTCCCTTTCCCACGGCAAGCGAACCCGCCTGTGGCGCCTCATGTACGGGCACGGCCCGCGCAATGGCAGCTTGCTGGTATTGCCGCTGGACCAGGGTCTGGAACACGGCCCCACCGATTTCTTTCCCCATCCGCCGGCGATCGATCCGGAGTATCAGTTCCGGCTGGCCGTCGAGGGCAACTTTTCGGCCATCGCATTGGGCGTCGGCCTGGCCGAAAAGTACATGGGCGAGTGGTGCGGACGGATTCCGTTGATCCTCAAGCTCAACGGCAAGACCAATATCCCAAGCGACGCGGAGGCGACCTCGCCGCTGTTCGCGTCGGTGGAAGACGCGGTGCGACTGGGCGCGGACGCGGTCGGCTACACCATGTATGTGGGCTCGCCGCGCCAGCACGACGAGTTCCGCCAGTTCGAAAAAGTGCGGCAGGACTGCGAACGCTTCGGCATGCCGTTGGTGCTGTGGTCGTATCCGCGCGGCGCGGCGATCGACGCCAGGGGCGGCAAAGGCAGCCTGTATGCGCAGGATTACGCCGCACGCGTAGCGCTGGAATTGGGCGCGGACATCGTCAAACTGCACGAACCCGACGACAGCACCGCCAACGCGCCCAAGCCGTACGACACGTTGCAGGAAGATGCCTCCGCACGCACGCAGCGCGTAGTGCGCTCGGCCGGCCGCACCATGGTGCTGTTCTCCGGCGGCGAGAAAAATGACGACGATGCCGCGGTGCTGCGCAAGGTGGAGTTCTACATGGGCTCCGGCGCCACCGGCGTGATGTTCGGCCGCAACATGTGGCTGCGTCCGCTCGATCAGGCGATTGCGTTGGTGCAAGAGGTACATCGGATCATGGCGAAGTATCCGCGGTGAGTTTCCGTACTGCTGTCGGATTCTCTCCCATACCCTGCTTCCGACAGCCTTGTGCGGCGCCCCTCGCTCCCCGGTTGGAATGCTTCCCCCCGCATTTCTTCATTTCAGCCGGGGAGCGAGGTGAGGCGTTTATTTCCCGCCATTTCCGCGATGGACTATCGTAGGTTGGGTTACCCCGGACTTGATCCGGGGGTAGCCCAACCTACGGGTGGTGTGCGGAAGCTCTTTATTTCCTTGGTCAGCCATGCCGAATAAACAGCGCAAACCAGCTTGGTCCTTCCGCGCACAGACCCGCGCCGGCTGCTTCTGCTGCGCGCCGCCCAGCGGCGCTGGCGTTATTCACGCCAGCACTAAAAACCCGCTGCAAACCGCGCCCGATCAAAGCAAGAATGATCTGCGCCTGAAGGATTTCAAACCGCGCAGCATGCTGCGCGTACCGAAAAGCCGCATCGACCGTCCGCGCTTTCCGGTGATCGACGCGCATACGCATCTCACCTGGTCCAGTCAGGTGCGCAACGGCGTATCCGTGGGCGAAGACATCATCGTGTTCGCCACGCCCGACGATCTGCTGCCCGTGATGGATCGCAAAGGCGTGCGCACGCTGGTCAATCTCACCGGCGGTGTCGGCAAAGGCCTGGAAAAAAGCATAGAGCTGTTCGACAAGGCGGCGCCCGGGCGCTTCATCACGCTCACCGAACCGTCGTACGAACATTTCCCCGCTGCGAATTATCCGCAGATTCAAGCCGATGCCATCGCGCACGCGCACCATGTCGGCGCGCGCGGATTGAAATTGCTGAAAACGCTGGGCCTGTATTTGCGCGAGCAACTCGACAGCGGTCCGCTGGTGGCGATCGACGACAAACGCTTCGACCCCATGTGGGAAGCCTGCGCGGCATACCATATGCCGGTGTTCATGCACGTTTCCGATCCGGAAGCGTTCTTTCTGCCTACCGATGAATACAACGAGCGTTACGAAGAACTGAGCAGGCACCCGGACTGGTCGTTCTACGGCCCTGGATTTCCCAGCAATGAGGAACTGCTCGCCGCGCGCGATCGCGTCATCGCACGCCATCCCAACACGACGTTCGCATTGATGCACGTGGGCAACTGGGCCGAAAATCTCCAAGCTGTGGCCGATTGCCTCGAGCGCTTTCCCAACACCCTGGTGGACATCAGCGCGCGCATCGGCGAACTCGGTCGCCAGCCGCGTACAGCGCAGCGTTTCTTCGACCGCTACCAGGACCGCATCCTGTTCGGCACCGATGCGGTGCCCTCCCCTTACGGCGACGACGTGCCCCAGCAATTGTTCGGCGACGAACTCTACGAAATCTATTACCGCTTCCTCGAAACCGAGGACGAATACTTCGACTACGCCCCGGCCGAAACGCCTCCGCAAGGCCGCTGGTCCATCTACGGCCTGGGTTTGACAGACAGCGTGCTGCGCAAGATATACCATGACAACGCCGCTCGACTGCTCAAGCTTCCGCCATGAATGACTCTGCCCCCGTTCCGCCACCGCGCCTGCTGGTCGAGGAACGCCGACGCCTGATCGTCGAATACGTCGAAACCAACGGCCGCGCCACCGTGGAAGAACTGGCCGCACGCTTCGGCACCTCCACCGTCACCATCCGCAACGACCTTGAATCGCTGGCACGCAGTGGCGCCCTCGCGCGCTCGCATGGCGGCGCCTTGCCGTCCACGCAAACCGTCACCAACGACGTGCCGCTGAACATCAAGGAGACGCGCTCGCACCCGCAAAAACTGCGCATCGGCCAGGCCGCCGCCAAGCTGATCAAGGATGGCGAAACCATCATTCTCGACTCCGGCTCCACCACCGTGGAGATTGCGCGACAGATTCGGCAACTGAAATTCGAGTCACTGACGGTGGTGACCAACGCACTGAACATCGCGCTGGAACTGTCCGGCTTGACCAATATCCGCGTGATGATGCTCGGTGGTTTGCTGCGCCCGACGTCGTATTCGCTGGTGGGGCCGGATGCGGAACAGGCGTTGTCGCGCATTTCCGCCGACAAACTTTTCCTCGGCGTCGATGGCCTCGACCCGGTTGTCGGCGTCACCACGCCTGATCCACTCGAAGCCTCACTCAACGCGCTGATGATCCGCGTATCCCGCGAAACCATTGCGGTGTTCGATGCCAGCAAGCTGGGTCAGCGCAGTCTTTCGGTGATCACGCCGATGTCGACGCTGAATACGGTGATTACCGACAGCAGTGCGTCGGACGAGATGGTGGAAGCGCTGCGGGAGGCTGGTGTGGATGTGATGTTGGTGTAGCCGCCTACGCTGCCCGTCTTCAGGTCGACATTCCGGCGAAAGCCGCTGCTGTCCGACAAAAATTTTGCGCAGCTCCCATTTACATCTGCGGCAACCCACACAGGCGTCATTCCCGCGAAAGCGGGAATCCATGTTGCCCTGATGCATCCCTGAAAATGGATTCCCGCTTTCGCGGGAATGACGGCCACAAGGGACGCGGTGTTTTTTGAGTCTGGCCGTCGACAGCAGAACACTAAACTGCATCACGTCCACATCTTGTTGCGAATTCGCAAAGTCCATGCTGGACAACAGTGAGCCTTCGCCGGAATGACGGTGAGGACAACATCCAAACCGCTCAGTCCGCCCAACCCCGCTCCAACGCCGCCACCGGCCGCTCCAACCGCGGCCCCAGATAACACTGCGATCCACACGGCAACAATCCCACCTCACGAAACTCGCGCAAATACCACGCCGGTGACCGCAGGCGCAGGTCGTGCCGATCGCCCTCCAGATCGTCGCGGTTGGTAAACACCTCCAGAAACGCCAGGCCCTCCAGCATCTCGCCGATGCCGATCAAACCCGCGCGCACCTCGGCAGGTTTCAGGTAATGCAGCACGTCCGTGCACACGATCACGTCGAAGCGCGTATCGAACCGCAGCTCCGCCAGTTGTCCAAAACGAGCCAGGCCGATGTTGCGGCTGCGCCCATAGCGCTGCACCGCGTATTCGCTGGCATCCAGGCCGCGATACGCAATCGATGGACGCAACGCCCGCAGCGGTGCTCGCCAAACGCCCTCGCCACAGCCCACGTCCAGCACATTGCGGATCGGCCGTCCAAGGTAATGCTCGGCCAGCGCCACCACCATCGCCACCTTGCGTTTCAGGTCTGCGGTGGATTTCACGGCGTGCCTGGGATCGCGGTACCACTTGTCGAAATACGCCCGATCGTAAGTTTTCTGCATGCTTCAACTCCCTGGAAGCGCGCATGGTAACCGGGCTTTAACGAGCGAAGCGCAATTTCGTGAATCGCAGCCGAATATTCCTTACGCTGCGGCATGGCCCGGTCAGCGCGAACGGCAGACGGGCGTTGTGAGCTTATGTGCCACGGGGGACACCTGCCATGCCGATTGCTCCATGTTCGAAGTATCTGGCCCTGCTACTGCTCGCCGCGGCGCCGCTTGCCCACGCCACCGACAGCCACGCGCTTACCGCCGACGATATCGCCTGGCTGCGCCGCGCCAGCTTCGGCCTGGATAGCGCCACCGTAGAGCGTTATAGCGAACTGGGCCGCACCCGCTTTCTGGATGAACAACTGGCCGGCGGTGACGATCCCCTGCCTCCCGCCGTTGCCCCCCTGATCAACAGTTATGAGGTCTACACCACCTCGCCCGCGAAACTGATCGCAGACTACCGCGACGAACAGAAAAAAGTAAAAGACGTCGACGCCGCTGACGCCAACGCCAAGGAAATGGCTAAGAAGGATTTCCAGATGTACCGCCGCGATCTCTACAAGCAGAGCGCGGAAGTGGAACTGCTGCGCGCCATCTACGGCCGCAACCAGCTCAAGGAACAGATGGTGTGGTTCTGGCTCAACCACTTCAACGTATATGCCGCCAAGGGCGGCGTGGGCTTGTTCGCCACCGATTACGAAGAAAACACCATACGTCCGCACGCGCTCGGCAAGTTCAAGGACCTGGTGATGGCCACGCTTGAAAGTCCGGCCATGCAGTTGTACCTGGACAACGCACACAACGTGCGCGGCAAGACCAACGAAAACTATGCACGCGAGCTGATGGAGCTGCACACGCTCGGCGTAAACGCCGGCTACACCCAGCAAGACGTGCAACAACTGGCGTTGATCCTGACCGGCGCCGGCATCGTGCCCCAGCGTGGGCGCAACGTGGTGGATGGCATCGACGGCCGTTTCCTCAACCAGCGCGTGGGCGTGGTGCGCAACGGTCTGTTCGAGTTTCTGCCCGGACGGCACGACTATTCCACCAAGCAGTTCCTGGGACACACCATCAAGGGCAGCGGCTTCGACGAAATCGAACAAGCCGTGGATCTGATCGTGCATCAACCGGCATGCGCCCAATTCATCTCGCGCAAACTGGCCGCCTATTTCGTTTCCGACGACCCGCCGCCCGCCCTGGTGGACGCCATGGCCGACACCTTCCAGCGTACCGATGGCGACATCGCCGCTGTATTGCGCACCATGTTCCTGTCCAAATCCATCACCGCCGGCTACGGCAAGAAGTTCAAAGACCCCACGCAATTCCTGGTTTCGGCGATGCGCCTGAGCTACGACGGCAAACCGATCACCAACGCCGATCCGCTGGTGAACTGGCTCAACCAGATGGCCGAGCCGGTCTATGGCCACGTCACACCGGATGGCTTTGCCAGCGACAGCGCCAGCTGGTCCAGCTCCGGACAGATGGCCAAACGCTTTGATGTAGCGCGCGCCATCGGCAGTGGACGCAACCGGCTTTTCGCAAACGCGGATGGCGACCTGCCGCATGCCGATCCGCCGATGTTGAACTCTGCGTTGTTCCAGCAAACGCTGGCGCCAAGCTTGTCCGACTCCACTCGCGATGCATTGGCCAAGGCCACCTCGCAAGTGGAATGGAACACCTTTCTGCTGTCCTCACCCGACTTCAATTACCGTTGAGGCTCCCTATGAACCGTCGCGAATTCCTGCTTGCCGCCGCCGGCGCTGCTGCGCTTCCTGCACTGTCGTTCTCTGGCCGCCTGTTTGCCGCGCCCGCGAACTCGCCGCGTTTCCTGTTCGTGTTCCTGCGCGGCGGCTACGACTGCAACAATTTCTTGGTGCCTTACGGCAGTGATTTCTATTACGAATCACGCCCCACCATCGCCATCGCCAAACCCGATGCAAACAACCCCAATACCGTGGTGCCGCTGGATGCGAACTGGGGTTTGAACCCGATCGTGCGCGATTCGATCTACCCGCTGTGGCAGAAGAAGCAGATTGCCTTTATTCCGTTTGCCGGCACCGACGATCTTTCGCGCAGCCATTTCGAGACGCAGGACAACATTGAACGCGGCGAGCCTTCCGGCGCCAGCGGCAACTACCGTTCCGGCTTTCTCGCGCGGCTTTCCAGCCAGCTCACTGGCGTGCCGGCCATCGCCTTCACCAACAGCCTTCCGTTGAGCTTCCAGGGCGCGAGCAAGGACGTTCCCAACATCTCGCTCAAAGGCAATACCAAGGCGAATTTCGACGAACGCCAATCGGCGATCCTGGCCGGCATGTACAAGAACACGCCGCTCGCCTCCGCCGCAGCCGACGGTCTGAGCCTGCGCACCACCGTATCGATGGATCTGCAAAACGAAATGACAGCCTCCAGCCGCGGCGCACCCAACGCATCCGGCTTCGCGCAGGAAACCCAGCGCATCGCCACCTTGATGCGCGATCAATACCGCCTGGGCTTCGTCGACGTCGGCGGCTGGGATACGCACGTCAACCAGGGCAATGTCACCGGCGGCCTCGCCAACAACTTGCGCAACCTCTGCGACGGCCTGGCCGCGTATGCCGCCGCGCTTGGCAAGGAATGGGACAACACCGTGGTGGTGGTCGTCTCCGAATTCGGTCGCACCTTCCGCGAAAACGGCGATCGCGGCACCGACCATGGCCATGGCACCGTGCATTGGGTTTTGGGCGGGAAGGTCAATGGTGGTCGCATCGCCGGCGAGCAAGTGGCCGTCACGCAGCAGAATCTCTTGCAGAACCGCGATTATCAGGTAGTCAACAATTACCGCGATGTGTACAGCGGTTTGCTGGCGCGCGTGTGGGGCTTGCGAGGCAACCAATTGCAAGCCATTTTCCCGCAGGCAAAACTCCGGGATCTGCAATTGGTTTAATGTAACCTCCGCGTCGCCATACTCTGACTGCCACCAAGATTCTCCATGCCTCACGGCCATCATTCCCGCTTTCGCGGGAATGATGGCCTAAGGCAAGAGTGGAGCTTTCAGACACATGCACCGGCATCACAAATTTTGCCCCTCAGCGAGATCTGACGTATGCGCCTCATCGCTTTTCCGCTGTCGCTGAGCTTGCTGCTCGTCGCTACCTTTGCCCAGGCAGCAAGCAAAACCTCCTTCACCGCCGACGACATCGCCTGGCTACGTCGCGACAGCTTCGGCCTCAACACCGCCACCGTCACCCAATACCGCACGCTCGGCCGCCAGGCCCTGCTCACCAGGCAACTCAACGACCAACTCGGCGACACCCTGCCCGCCCCCATCACCGCGCAAATCGACGGCTACGAAGCCTTCCACACTCCGCTCGACCAATTGCTCACCTCCCTGCAACAGCAACAACAGCAATTGAAAACCATGCCGGACGGCCCGGAAAAGCAGGCCGCCACCAAAGCCATCCAGGCACACGGCAACGAAGTGGGATTGGAGGCGCAACAAGCCGCATTGCTGCACGCCATCTATGGCCCGAACCAGCTCAAGGAACAATTGGTGTGGTTCTGGCTCAACCATTTCAGCGTTTACGCCGGCAAGGCGCGCGTGCGCTGGGAACTGGCCGATTACGAACAGAACGTTATCCGCGCCCATGCATTGGGCAAGTTCCGCGACCTGGTAATGGCAACATTGCAAAGCCCCGCCATGCTGGAATTTCTCGACAACGCGCAGAACGCCAAAGGCCACGTCAACGAAAATTATGCGCGTGAGCTGATGGAGTTGCATACGCTCGGCGTCAACTCGGGCTATACACAGCAAGATGTGCAGCAGCTTGCCCTGATCCTTACCGGCGCCGGCATTGCGCCGGTCGATGGCAAGCCGCAGAACTTCAATCCCAAGATGGCTCCGCTGGTCGTTCGCGACGGCATGTTCGAATTCAATCCGCAGCGGCACGATTTCAGCGACAAACTGCTGCTTGGTAAGACCATCAAGGGCAGCGGCTACGATGAAGTGAAACAGGCCGTCGACCTGATCGTGCGCCAGCCAGCCTGCGCACAATTCATATCGCGCAAGCTGGCGGAATATTTCGTGGCCGACAATCCGCCGCCAGCGCTAGTGAGCAAGATGGCGCACACGTTTCAACGCAGCGACGGCGATATCACCCAAGTGATGCGTGTCATGTTCGAATCGCGTGAGTTGCTCACCGGCAGCGGTAAGAAATTCAAGGATCCCAGCCAGTTCATCGTGTCGTCCGTGCGCCTTGCCTACCAGGACGCACCCATCGTCAACGCGCAACCCTTGGTGAGCTGGCTCAACCAATTGGATCAGCCCTTGTTTGGCCGCATCACCCCGGACGGCTGGCCGCTTGATGGTGACGCCTGGTCCAGCTCCGGTCAGATGGCCAAACGCTTCGACATCGCCCACGCGATCGGAACCGGCAACAATCAGCTATTTACGCCGGTAGGCAGCACGTCACGCGCTGCAGGCTTTCCCATGCTGACCACGCGCCTGTACTACGACGCCATCGACCCGTATTTATCGCAGGCGACGCGCGACGCGTTGGCAAAGGCCACATCGCAGCAGGAATGGAACACCTTCCTGCTTTCCTCACCGGATCTCAACTACCGCTAGCAACCTACACGGTGTCACCCATCCGACGATATTCCCCTTCCATCACCCGCTCCCAGTTCACGCCACCATCGAAAGAGCTCTCCAATATCAGGCGATAAAGGCCATCGGTCACCCGTTCGTAGATATGCCGCGTCTGCCCGCGCGATGAAGTCCGCAAGAACACCAGCCGCCTGCCATCCCAGTGACCGGTTGCCGGCTGCGATGGCGTGAACCCGTAGCTGTCGAACCAATACAACGCATATTCTCCCGGCTCCTGCCCCGCCGCGAACACCGCGTGCACCTGCAACGACGCTTTGCCGTCGCGTTCTTCGCGGTAGTCCAGCAACAGTACCTTTCCGCCAAGATCGAGCCGCGCATGCATGCGTCCAACGGCCGGGCCGCCCTGGCCCCACCGGGTGGTCGCGATCGTCTCATCGCCAATCCATTCACCTGCCAAGGCCGCCAACACGTTCCCATCCAACAGGCTCATGCAGCCTTACCCCCCGACCGACCCGGCCACCAGCAAATGCTTGGCGATTTGTCCATGCAGGTATCCAAGCGCCCGCACGATATGCAAGGTGGCGAACAACATCGCAACACCGACCACGCTCATGCAGATCGTGCCGGGCCAGCTCGACCACCAATGCACCCAGCCGCACACGATCGCAGGTCCATCGCAATTGTCGTAGGGAATACCGTTGGCTTCGAGGACCACTTTCACCAAAGGCGCTGCGACGAAGGCAATCGACGTGGTGATGAAAGTCACCGTAATCGTGAAATAAGCAATGCCAAGCGGCAGCATCAGGAACATGTAGAACAATGTGCTCCACGTGCGCGGATCACTGAACATCGCGCCGATGCGCTGCCAAAATGACATGCCGCGCGTCGAGAACATCGGCCGTCGCGGCATGCGCACGCCCAGCATGGTCTCCACGATGCGCCCTTCCACCAACGACAGCACACGCACGGAGCCCATGAACAACACTGCGAACGGAAAACCGATAATCAGCACCGCCAGGCCCAACGACAACGAAATGCCTGTCACCGCCCAGGTGAAATAGAAAATGCCGGTAGCCAGCGACAACACCATGTAGAACAACGCACCGTAAGTATGCGGATCGGCCACAACACCAAAGAACTGGCCGGCCAAGGAACGCTGTTTCGACGGCCGCGGCGTGCGCAACGCGCGCTGGATCTTCACTTCCTGATCGCGATAAATCTCCGCCACTTCTTCCGGTGCGCCATAGCTGCCCACCACTTTCGCCAGCATCTCCGTCTCGCTGCGCCCAGGCAGCTCGGCCAGCTCGGCGCGAAGATGCTCTTCGGCGTCGTACAACGCATCCTGGATCAACGCCGGATCCGCGCCGCGCAGCGCCGCCCGCAATTGCTCCAGATATTCGGCAATCGTCCTTGGCATTTTCGGTGCATCTGCATTCATCGCCAGTCTCCTTGCAGAACTTTATCGACGGAATCGCGCGTAGCCTCCCACGCCGCAATCCACTCACGCAGCACGTCACGTCCAAACTTGGTGATGCGGTAATAACGCCGCGGCGGCCCGCTTACCGAGGGTTCCACCTCGCTGGCCAACAAACCGCTCGCCTCCAAGTTGCGCAGCACCGGGTAAAGCGCACTCTGCTTCCCCGCCAGCGCCCCTTCGTCCCCCAGCTCTTCCAAACGCTTGGCGATCTGATAGCCATACAACGGCTGCCGAGACTGGCTCAGCACCGCCAGCAATACCAGCGAAACCGTGCCCGTGGACAGCTCCTTCTGAAACTTCTTGATTTGGGCCGCAATATCTTCCACGGCTGCCCCGCCCTTCCACTTATCGTGGAGGGAACAGTAGTGCGAAGTTCGTACTAGTGCATGGGTATGAAGTCATGGAGGGGCGGTGAAGGATGCTTGGGCATGACACCAATGTTTGTGCAGGTTGTACAAACAATGGTGTCATGGGTGATGTACAAACATTGGTGTCAGGCGGCCTCGCCCCAAAAGTCCTTTCCTTTTATCCAGTGAGACACCGGGTTGTTAGCCAGCCCCAGTAGAGATAAGCTCTAGGTAGAACAGGGGGTTACGTCAAGAATGCTGGGCACGGACAATTGCATATAACCGTGCTCCAACGTCCGCTGCTCCTCTCGGCCGATTGCTCGCAGGGTTCATTTACACCTTGCTCGATTACTTAATGCGTAGAGCTATTCGGGCTCCGAGGCGCAAACGATGACTATTAGCACCCCGTTCGAGGCAGGCGCCTTCGGCGTCGCTTAACTCAAGCGCCAGGTCCGTTTGGGAGGTTTCAGTGGAACACAATTTTGAAAGGTTGAAAGCGCATATTCTCCCGCTCTCGCGATCCAATGTGTTTGAGGTCGCTCGTACCGAGTGGGAACTCGTTAGCGTAGAAATCACTGAGGAATTTGATAACTGTCCATGCGGCCAAGAGATCAAAGAACACTGCTACATAACGAACCGCATCACAGGTCAATCAACGTACGTAGTTCATTGGAATCGACACAGGCAACCTTTTTGATGGACTTAAACGCATCGCAAAAGATCCATATGCGAATGCAAATCTTGACGTTATTGAGCATGGACGAAAATTGGGTTTCATCTACGACAATGAATACGACTTCCTGATTCAGACGCGCCTCAAACGCAATCTTTCCCAGAAGCAACTTGATTGGAAGCGCAAGATTAATCGTCGAATCACCCAACAGATCGCTGTTCAGCGACGCACACGCAGTTAGCAACGCATGTAATCGAACGTCGAATGAGGATTTGGTGCTGCACGGTACTTCCGAGGCAGCACTGCGAGGCTATGCCGCAGCAGTTGTTGCTGGAGGCGATTGGCCACCGCACCTCACTGCGACAGCTCCCACGGCCACGACGCCACTATCGGACTTGCAGTCGATCCTATCGCAGTACTTCGGATGGGCGAAGGGTGATGGCGACGCTGGCGACCTGCTCACATCGTGTCCGACAGTCGACGACATGCCCGAGTATGTGAGAGTGACCCTGAAGGCAATAAAAGACATCGTCGCAATGCTGGCTGATCTCATCATCCAGGCATCTGAGTGCCTTGCATTCTGCGGGCCGCTAACTAAGGAGGAAGTCGCACGCGCTTGGCTCGTTGCGATGGAAGTTCATACCGTGCCACGGCGCTTTTCGCCGACACGACCTCTAAGCGGGTACGAATGAACCGAAACCTTCGTCGCCCGACGTCCCCCGATTTTGAGTAGCGCAATGATTCGAGTTCAACCTATTTGTCCTTCGAAATGGCTTCGTTTATTCGTCGAACCAACTGCGCCTTATCGATCGCGCGATCAATGCTTCCAGAGAACTCATACCAGCCAGATCTAGTTGTTACGTGGTCGACCAAGGGCGAAGCCAACCTGGCCCCGACAGATCCCACATGGATATGGGTAAACCCACACATTCTTCCTATCCACTTCAATGCACCTGAAAAAAGCCGAGCAATCCGCTGAGTCTCCATTGCCTCTCGGATTAAATCAGCTACGTATCTTTCGTCAATTGTCTCATCGCCGCCCTTTGACATTGCGACATCAAGAAACCTCGCACCATAGGTCCGTACAACTGAATCCGGCTTGGCATCCATAAGGTCATCTATGCTTCTCGGGCGTAGCGCCATTCCCGTCAGGGATTGATAAGACTCAATAAATTCGACACCTTGAATCGTAGGCATCAAAGGATGAATCGCTGGCCTGTCTATTTCTATTAGCATCTGAATCAGCGCTCGCCTACCTGGAGAGCATAGCAGCGGACTACGATTTCGCACGGACAAGTCTGCTTCGTAGACAGCTGATTCAACGATCATTCCCCAAGAAGATTGCGGCAACCTAAGAGACCGCAGAATATGCTGAAGCCTTTCATCGGCCAAATGCTCATCTACATAGCCGCTTCGAAAATGATCACTGTATGGTCGAAAATCATCCCAGTCAGAATAGAGACCTAGCTCAGGGATATACGATCTATTGCCTTGATCAATTTTCGATTTTGGCATTTCGTTGTCTGCTGGGGTCACCCAAACTTTGTCATAAAGCAATAGGAAAGTTAGAGCCAGCTCCACGTACGCAGAATAATTTCTCCCATAAAGCGTTCGGTAGTAGGAATGGCCTTTAGCTCTCTTTGTATGAGACCATTCCCCGCCAATTTGGTCGGAGAAGTATCCAAACAATGCACCCGAATACGGGTGACCCAGTACAACATCCATTTACGCCTCCAAAGCAAAGTAGCTATGTTCCACTGCGGTGGTCGACACCACTTGCATATCATTCAATGTCGCAAGATCGCCCGTTGCTCCCTAAAGCCCCTATATCGCTGTAGTAATCGGAATTACTCAATCCACCGCACCACACTCCCCTGCGCCACCTCCAGCAAAAGATGGCCGCGGCGACCACATAATCTTTCCGGTACGCACTTTGGTCACTTCATCGCTCGAACCATACAGCTTCGGGCAGAGCCTGCGCGGCTCATTGCCATCCGCAGATCATCTGATTCTCCGCAGCACATCGAAGTCAAGCCGATAGGCCCAAGCGTATAGATAGCCGTTGGCAGTGATAATTGTCTGGATCACGCAGCAGACCGGACTCTACAAATTTCTGAGCCTTGCCCTCTTGCCCAACGTGAATAGCTAGCCAAGCCACCCGAGACAAATCATCCGCGTTGGCCTCCTGCATACGAGCTTCCATCACCGAGAGCAGGCGTGCAGCGAAATCTCTCTTCTCACTTTGCTCAATGCTTACCGACTGATCTTTTGCCAAGGCATTTAGCTTGCTGGCTGTCTCTGAAATGTCGTAGAAGGTCACGTCGGCCAACTGAGAGCGCTCGATAAACGCGTGGATTTCGCCGAGGGCATTGCCCAGCCTGTAACGCACGCGCGCTAACTGACGCCACGCTTCGGCGCTGTGAGGCTCCATTTCAAGAAACCGCTCTAGAGCAACTTCAGCCTTCCCCAGACTCTCGACCGTGCCGATTTCGCCTTGCCAGCGTGCTAAGGAAAGCCACCCGGGAGGGTAGTTCCGACAGATCATCTCTAGTATTTGAGCGTAGTCATCAAAGCTCGCTCCAGCTTCCACTCTCTTCGCTATGCTGGAAACGAAATTCTCTAGTTTTCTAGCTAGCCCGAGATGAAGATCATCCCTTCTGCTCGGGCCTAGCATTTGAAGCACTTCCACGTCTTGCTTGATGCTGTTGCGCTGCGGGCTGATATTCAACTTTTTACTGCCAAAAGTGGCGGCAACCAGCGGCAGAAACAGGAACTCTTGCCCATCTCCGGGGCCTTGATAGGACTCTGCCAAAGAGTACTGAACAAGCATTTCCAAGCCTGATTCAACTTCGTGTCGTTCTTGTGTTGAGCGAAGAAGAACTGCCTCTAAGGCCAGTCTAGGGACTGAAGAAGACCAGGCTGATAACGTCAGAAAGGCTCTTTGAGCGCAAGGACTCAGAGCTGCGTACGTCCGTTCGAACAGTGCTGTCAGGATGTCGTCACTACCCGCAATGAGGTGTGGAATGCTGCCTATGCGGCCATTCTTTGCAACTTCGCCAAGTAGGATTTTGATCACATAAGGGTGCCCGCCGGAGCGCTCGATAACTTCGTTGACGAATTCTGATGTCAGCAAATGGTTGATCCCTAGAAACGCACCAGCCCCCTCAATCAGCGCTCTAGCTTCTCCACTATTCATCCCGTTAACGTCTACCGGGTAGTCACCCTTAAAGTCTCTAAGTCGGGTAGTAATCAAAACCTTATTCGGCAAGCGAATGTACGTGTCGATCCACGCAAATATCTCCAGCGGGTTTTGCGTTGTCTCGAAATTATCGAGCACAAACAAGCAGGCGCCTGATTCGCAATTCTCCAATTGGCTTTCTAGAAAGGCCCTGGCTTTGAACCCTTTTTTGCGAATAGCGTCTTCGGAAAGAACCAGCTTGGAATAAAGCAAGCCCATGTCGTCTGGTGACACTACGTCCGGGCGAACCAGCTTTGGCCCTGATTGCTGTAGATCAACATCGCGAGCGCTTAGCCACACAACCGTTGTAAATCGATCATGTTGGTAAACGTCTTGAAGGACTCTCAGTGCGAGAGATGTCTTTCCAATGCCGCCCTTACCTCGAAGTGTTACGATAGCGCGCCTTTCGTCGAGAACAAGGGAAAGGAGTTCCGACTGTAGCTCCGGGCGGTCGACATAGTCTTGAAGAGAATCTGGCGCATTGGAGAGGCAATTTTTGCGAGGAAGGAGTTCTCCACTACCTTTCGTATCACTAGCGGGAAGTACTCCTGGGGGCGCAGAAAAGAATGAAGCGTCACCTCTCCGCCGGTCACCGGTCGAATACGAGAGAAGTTCATACCCTTTGCTGCCGTAGCCGCCATTGGCGAAAAAGAAGTTGTCCAGCTCAAGGCTAGTCTCAAGAAGTGGTACGAATTTGGGCGAATCCCACCAAATGTAGACCCCATCTGGAAGCGTGTGATTTGACTCTCTCTTAAGATAGTCAAATGGCGAACAATCGCCAGCGATTACCCCAACTCGATACTTACCTGAGATGTTTCGGTGCAGGTAAGCCCAGGGTTTCCGGAATAGTGAGAAGTTCTCATAGACTAAGCTGATGCTGCGCGCGAGGGCTTGAGCAGGTTTCGCAACCTCAGAAGGCTTAATGGCGCCGTGCGCCTTCGTCTTGTTTCTGAGAACGGCGAGTAATCTAAACCAGCGCTTCAAGTCCGTTTTGGCGGGAACGTCCTCCGCATCGATGGTTAAATCTTCGAGCGCTCGTTTCAGCTCAATCACAGCCTCATACTGCCACTCCCCCGGGTGACAAAGCCGCGTCAACTGAGCCTGCTCGGTGTAACCGTCGGTGTGGAGAAATTGGGATGCAGGGCCGGTGAGGATATCTTCGATTGCTTGCCCCCAATCTCCTAACCCATCTCCTCGTACGAGAGCGTGCGATAGGCGATAGCGATTTCTGTCTTTGTCATCGACTACGGCCGCTAACATCCCAACAGTTACGACCTTGGCCAGCGCTTCCGCTACCAGAAGTAGGTCATTGAAGTAGGTGAAATCGGAATCAGACTTAGCGAGGTCCGCCCGTTTCAAAACTTGCTCTATTGCACAATGCCCCATTACCCGCCCCCGTCCCGCATTCCTGCGTCTGAAGTTAAGTCGGTCTAAGGTAGTGGTACGCCGCCGTTCGTGTACACATTTTGCTTGTCGAGGCGGGCCGCCACCCATAGGAACAGATCGCTAAGTGGTTGATTCAACGATCAATGCACATTCTTTGCTCTTGGGAACCAAGCAAAGGGTGCGCATCTCCTGCCCGTGCCGAACGGACTTTGGTTGTCAAACCTGCACAGACTTTGGTGTCAGACGGGAGTTACAAACATTGGTGTTAGCGAGCGCAGCTCTCTGGCAACCGGGCTGCGTGCACCAGCCAGAACGCCTCACGGGACCGACGGAGCCCGATCAGCGGGCCAACTCGCGCCGATCATTCGACCGGTAGTGATCACTCGCGCCGACGCTGACGATCACATGTATCGATCGGATCGATTTGGAACCCGCGACTAGCTACCGGCAGGACTTGGGAGCAGATGTTTCCGCCGGAATGTCTCGGGCGTCATTCCCGCGAGGCGGCGAAAGAATTTCGTGAAATTCGTCGGTTCGGTGAAGCTGAGTTGCTCGCTGATGGCGGCGGTCGTTGCTGCGGTGTGCACCAGAAGGCGCTGTGCTTCGAGCACAATGCACCTGTCTACTTCTTCTTTGGCCGAGTGCCCTAAGACCTCATGGCAGGCCCGATTCAGGGTACTGCTCGAAACGCGCAGACTGCGTGCCAACTGTGCGACAGATGGGCGCGCATATATCTGTTCTTCCAGTTCGCGGCGGAAGCGGCGGAAAAGCAACGTTTGCGTGGTAGGCGCTGCCGTTTGTCGAGCGACCGCACGCCTCATGTTGAGCATGAGGCAAGAGAGAAGCGCGTGCGCCATCGCATTGGACAGCGCATCAAGTTCTGGGCGATCGAGCTCCCTACGAAGCATGTCGCTCACCGCTTTCCACGTCGCCAATTCACCAACGTCCAGCTCGAAGCAATGGGGCCAATCGCTCAGGCGAAGCTGAGTCATTGCGTCTGACTGGAGCATCGCCGCGTTCGGCTCGACCGATACCGGGTCGATGAGCAATAGATCGGCCTGGGTCTCTTGGTTGAGGTGCCATTGCTGGATCTGGCCCGGCTGTACGAAGACGACTTGACCCGGCCATAAATTGAACTGTTCGAAGTCGACCTGGTGTTTGCCCTGCCCACCTGTTGTGACCAGTATCAGATAGAACTCCACGCGCTCAGGTTCGGCCAGCCGCTGGGCTGGCACCCGGCGACGAAGCTGCCGGAGAGTCAGGAGTTCCACGCCGATCGGGGCCAGGCGTTCATTCGCGAAGCGAGTTTCGCGCAGCACTTTGTGGGGGATTGGCACGGTCGGGCCTTTTAGTGGGACCTGGTGGAAATGCGCGATTTTTACCATAAAAATCCCAAAAATAACCTTATTTATTGCAGTTTTAGTTGTCAAAATGCAGGCTAATTACCATCACGCCCCCTGTTTCTGCCGTTGTCCGTGCCTTGTCTCTGTCTTCGAAGGAATGCTCATGTCCGCTCAGCCCAAATCCCAAGTCATCGCGCTGCTAAAGGCCATCGAGACCGGCGCAGGCGAGCCGGCCTCCGTCGTAAATCCGAACAAGTACATCCAGCACAACCTGGACGTATCCGACGGCTTGGCTGGTTTCGCTGCGCTGCTTCAGGCATTACCTGCAGGATCTGCAAAGGTAAATACGGTGCGCGCATTCCAGGATGGCGAGTACGTCTTCACGCACACCGACTATGACTTCTTCGGACCAAAGATCGGTTTCGACATCTTCCGTTTCGAAAGCGGAAAGATCGTTGAACATTGGGACAACCTCCAGGAGACTCCGGCTCAGCGGAATCCTAGCGGTCGCACCATGATTGATGGACCGACCGAGGCCGCGGACCTGGACAAGACTGACGCGAACAAGAAGTTAGTCGCCGCATTCGTTGACGACATCTTGGTTCACGGTCGCATGGATCGCCTGGCGGGGTATTTCGATGGGGACAACTACCTGCAGCACAACCCAAACATTGCAGATGGCCTAACGGGGCTCGGTGCCGCACTGGAGGCAATGGGCAAGGCAGGTATCACCATGCGCTATGACCAGATCCACAAAGTATTGGGCGAAGGTAACTTTGTGCTGGTCACCAGCGAGGGCGAATTTGGCGGTAAGCCAGCGGCGTTCTACGACCTTTTCCGTGTAGAGAACGGGAAGATCGCTGAGCACTGGGACACGATCCAGCCGATCCCACCGGCGGCAGAGTGGAAGAACACCAACGGCAAGTTTTGAGCTAAAAGGAGGAAGCCATGAAAGTTCAGCACGTTTTTTTGTGCGCCCTGCTCACAGTCACGTCTCTCGTCGCGTCGGTCAACGCGAGCGCCGAAGATGGCCGGGTTATCGAAGTTGTCACGTTCAAGCTCAAGCCCGGTGTTTCGCCGAGCGATTTCTCGGCGATCGACAAAGCGGTGGAGCGCGAACAAGTCTCCAAACAACCAGGTTTCGTTTCGCGCGAGAGCGCACACGGCGCAGGAAACGAGTGGCTGGTGATCGTCCACTGGCGTTCGACGCAAGATGCCGATGCCTCAATGGCGTCTTTCGAGAAGGCACCTTCCGCAGCAAAGTTCATGTCGAAGATCGATGCTTCGACGATGGTGATGAAGCGCTATCAGAAGTAGAACGTGTGTCGAAAATGGGATGAAAAGCCGCCAACCCATCTGCTGTTTATCGCCAACGGATAGTCCCATGGGCAGGTGTTGACGCTATGGTTCATCCATTATCGGTCGCTTTCTCGATTACCTAACACCGCCATCGGTCCGCTGATCATGACAAACCGGCCCCCCTGATCAACTTCATCGGTGTGCGCACGGGCTGAAGTGGAGCACTGAAAGACGAGAACCGGGATTGCTCGAGGAAAGGCCGCCCAGAGACTAGAACCAAGCACTGCAGCGGCCCGCGGATAGTCCGTCCGCTATGGGTGGCGGATTCAGCCGGTCGATGCAACGAATTGATAAAAACGTTCCGCCGGTGTTTCGTAGTCTAAGGTTTTTCTTGGTCGTTCGTTTAATCGCCTTGCCACGGCATTGAGCCGAGCTTGCGTAAACCCGGATACATCCATTCCCTTGGGGAAATATTGCCTCAACAGACCGTTGGTATTTTCGTTCGATCCACGTTGCCAAGGGCTTTGTGGATCGCAGAAATAGACGTTAATGTCCGTTGCCAGAGTGAAGCGACGGTGGTCAGCCAACTCTTTGCCCCGATCCCAGGTGAGTGATCGATAGAGCTCTTGCGGCAAGTGATGGGCGTGCTTGATCAGCGCATTAACGACCGTTTCGGTGTCCTTGCCTGTGACCTTCACTAACATCACGTAACGCGTCTGTCGCTCCACCAATGTAGCGATTTGACTGTTCCTGTCGCCGAATAGAAGATCACCCTCCCAGTGGCCGGGTACAGCCCGATCCTCTGCTTCGGCCGGTCGCTTGCTAATGGGCACCATGTCGCTGATCTGGCCATGGTTGTCTGTCTTTTGCGTGTGATGTCGCGAACGGCGCATGGCTCGTGTGCGCCGAAGATGCTCCAACAATTCCTTCTTCAGCGCTCCTCGAGCCTGGATGAAGAGGCTGCGGTAGATGGTTTCGTGCGACACCTGCCGATTCTCGTTCCTGGGATATGTGCGCTTGAGCCAGCCGGCAATTTGCTCTGGCGACCATTGCTTTTGCAGCTTACCTGCCACCAGCTTCGCGAGAACCCGGTGGCGCGCCAGCTTGCAGACCTTCGGGCGTCGAGCGCAGTCCCAGGCGCGCTGGTCGGCCACGCTGGCTCGATAGTGCTCCGATCCACCGTTGCGTTGGATCTCTCGGCTGACCGTGGAAGGAGCCCGCTGCAGTCGGGTGGCGATGGAGCGGATCGACTCGTGGGCAACTAAGGCTCGTGAAATTTCCTCACGCTCGGCCATTGACAGGCACCGTTCGGCGCGATGCCGTTCGGCCGGCCGCATACCCCCCGTTTCTGCCAAAATCCGACGAACGGAAGAATGGTGCCGATTAAACAGCTGAGCAATCTGATGAAGCGACTCGCCACGCTGCCAGCGGTCCCACATCAGCGCCTTCTGGCTTTCGGTGTAACGGGTTCGAGGTCGTCGGGCCATCTTGCAACACTCCTTCTGCTCGCGCAGTCTTCAGGGTGTTGCATCGACCGGCTGAATCCGCCGTCGGAAGCGGACCTTCCATATATTCGACTTTTGAGCGCCAGCGAAGCCACGCAGGACGTTATTTCACAACAGAACAGCCCCACCCGTCATATTCGCCATTGTGCTGTAGCGTGGCTCTATGCAGAGCAATCGTGACCTCATCCATTTGGGAGAGGCGATCGGTCCTTTCAAAGGCAACCTCGAATTGTTCGTCGGATGCTCCGGTCGTTTGCGATATAGCGTAGCCATTGGAGTGAAGATATAAAACAAACCCTTCGCGGTCATCTCGCGTTTTAAAGATGGCGAAGTGATCGATTTTCCTTGGTAACTCGAGTTGATCTCCGTGTTTCTGTAACTGCTCTATCACCGCACGGTTGCTAATTCGCTGAAAGTCCTCTGCAGAGGGATAAAGAAAGCGCCAGTAGACGGACCAGTCCGCATCAGAGCGAACGCCGGTTTCAAATTCATAATCAGGCCAATTGGCCATGGCGTTCCGAAGAGTCGATTCAATAGAGCTGTCGTGCGTATAGAAGTAGAAGTCGCGGTTTCCGCTCGACGTGTTCCGCCCGACATATACCGACCGTCCGTTGTGCTCGATAGACTCCGAAACGCTGTCTTCGAGAGCGATTAGAGCCTCGTATTCTTCCTGGCTGGATAACCCGTCTGGTCGTGGTCGCCGCATGCGAACGCGGAGATAGGCCAAGTTCGGAAACTGAGCCAGTGGCACATCCTTGGCGATTCCTAAGTCAACGAAGATCGACGCTGGCATCTCGTCAACCAGCAAGCTGTAGAAATCCCATTGATCTGACATTTGCCTTTCCCTGACGAGTGACGACACCCAATAGTAGCGCGACCGGGTGTGACATCCGACAGATGCTTAGGTCCGCTTCGGGTGAAAGCGGACTTTACTAGACCTCTGAACTCTCAGTTTCGCCTTGCTTCCAGAACTCCGACGCGCCACGACGTAATCGCCCGGAACTCAATCAACGTGCATATGCCTCGGGATGCGCCGCCAACCAACGTGTCACCTGTGTCATCTTTCTCGCCTCTGCCAGTTCGGCCAGAGTGCTACCCCACGTGTCGGTTCCGGCGGGGCTCGCGCCAGCTTCCAGCAGCCGCAGAATGATGTCTTCGCCCCAGCTTCCAAATACTAGGCTTCTACCGTCGAACGATTTTGCGTGAGCATCGGCGCCATGGGCCAGCAGAACGTTCAGAAGGCCCAGGTTTTCCACGCCATATAAAGGCGTTCTGCCCAGGCTGTCACGATGGTTGGGATCCGCGCCGTGGACAAGCAACCTTTCCGCCGTCTGCACCGGCATGGCCCCGTCGGAGAAACATGCTTTCGTCAATGCGGCGAGCGCCGTCCTGCCCTTAACCTGCTGGGGAGTGTCGTCGCCGCTACCGATTGTCATGGCGGCATCCACATTGATGCCAGCGTCAGCTACAGCATCCACCGTCGCCGGCGAACACCCGGCGGCAGACTCCGCAAACAACTCCGCAACATGGGCTTTTCCCACCCGATCCAGCCATCCGTCTTTGACTAGGCGCTTGAATACTTCGAGGTGGGCTCGCTCCATTGAGTAACGGAAGAGTGCAGCTGCAGCCATCTCCGTATGCGACGACCCGCGACCCGGGGTGCTTACCGGGTGGTCCAGTGGTGCGCCGCGGTCGATGAACGCGAGGACTGTGGATTCTGGTGCCAGCTGCCCTTCTCCAGCAGCGGCTATTTCCGCAGCTTCGGCAGACCGGAAGTTGAAGCCAGACTGCTCGAGCCAGGAGATGAGATCGGCATTGCCAGTGATCCAGCGCTCCGTGCCAGCGACATGATCAATAGCGTCCTCAAGATCACGAACCGTTTGGGGCATGCCGACTTCGATGCCGCTATGGTCGATAACCCTTTTCGTTCGTGATCCCACATGCAGGCTGATGATATAAGTTGGATCGTCGACGGACATCCGACTGTACTCGTGCTTCAGGCGCCAGAACTTAGCCGCCTCGAACTGCTTGACCAGCGCCGCTACCGCCTCGGGGGCGACCCTGACCTCATGTGTTCCCGTTACAAGCACCCCGTTCCATCGAGACATGTCCCGATGAGCGTTCTCAGGCTCCGTGTCCGTCGTGAACTGCACGCGTCCGTCACCTTGGATCATCACTTTGTAGTCAGGACACGGGCCCAGACACGTTGTCCGCTCCAGGGTGATGACAATGTCGGGCTTATCGACAGACGCCGACCTCGCATTCAACGCGCAAATCGCCAGCGCCACACCGAAGCTCATTTTGGCCACGCTGACAACATGCCATCGACGATTCATGCTTTAGATCCTCCCTTCGAACGCATGTAGCAAGCCAGTTAGACGATCAAGCGTCTTAGCTCTCGGCAACCGTCCGCAACCGGTGCGCAAGTCCGCCGTCGAGAGCGGACAGTCAATCATATGAAAAACGATAACCAGTGAATTATTTTTTGCCTCGTAGGTAGTCAGCCATTCGACCTTCGCTTGGGATAGAAACACCAGCGGGCAGTCTCGCGTTTATCGCGCATGCGCATGAGCCAAAGTCATTGATTGTCTCCCATACATTGATTTTCTTGCCTGCATGTGTGCAAAGAATGATCTGTCCGCTGTTTTGGCCTTGAATATATTTAGCGCTAGCCACCTCGAAGAAATTGACTTTCCTCAGGAAAAAAGCGCCAGTCTGGATCGAGTCTCCGTCTATGAGTACGCGATATCGAAAGAAAAAAGCGAACGCCAACGCACTGGATAGAGAAATGGCAAACATCACTATTCGGCCATTAGGATCCTCGACCGCTCGGGATTGAGGCAGAAACCCTATCAAAAGAGCGATCGCGAAGCCCATGATCAGGAAAAACCACGGGAATCCTTTTGACCATTGGTAAACCAAGCATCCATTTACGACCCTATGTTGGTCTCGATGGAAGAGCAAGAGGATTAGTGGCGTAACAGCTGACACAACTAGCGGAGCAAACGGTGAGAGGTTCATAGCGAGTTTGGCCTTCCCATATCCGCCTTAGCCTGCAACAGAATTTTCAAATATCCGGAACGTCTGTTTCGGGAAACGGACATATCCGTCCAACATTAGCAAGCCCGTAAGATCTCCATGATGGCTAAGGATGAAGTTGGACCGTTGCCCGATGACGAGGGCGATCGATAACAGCCGATTGCATCTAGATGCCGGATCGATATCGCAGCTAACTCCCACGCCATGCCCTCTCCATCTATGGCAAAGGCGTTCTCTAGACCAAACAGGTCGAAGCCCGTGACAGCCTCTAGCTCCCTAAATAATTGTTTTAATTGAAAGTGCACAGACTTGGCTATCCACTGGCAAGCAAAATACGTACACAATCCATGTCAAACTGTACAGGCTTCGGTTTCCAAAGCTCCACAACTTTGATGCCGTGCCCAGCCTGGGCATGGCATCGATGTATGCCAGTTGTACAAACATGGGGGACCCACCGCCGTGTTGTTGTCATCCAAATTCGGAAAGGAAAGCGGTATCGGAAGGTCTGAATCTACGTTACTCGATGGGAACGAAAACTTCCGATCCGGTCAGTATGTGATCCCACCCAAACCCGGTGTTGGGCCGCGCTGTGTGCCACAGGGTAAAAATCTCCGCGCGCCCGGACTGTGAATTCACGGTGCACGTTCCGGTCCATGCCGTTACGCTGCCGCGATCGCCCCAGCGCACCGCCAGCGTGAATACGTCTGCGCGATCACCCTTGCCTGCGTTGCCGGAAGCACTGGGATGGGCAGGCGCCGAATTTATCCAACCCACCATCGGCCAGGAACCAGCGCCCGAGCGCGAAATGTACTGACCCGATATGGCGCCGTTCGTGGTGTCGTAAGTCTTGATCTCTATGACCGACTTCACCTCGTCATTCCACTTCCCCAACGGCTCTGCGCAGGTCGGTGGCTTCGCCTTGGTGGCCATACATCCAGTCAGCAGAACGACGCCCAGCACAACGCGAAAGGAAATCCGCTCATTCATTTGATTTCGACCTGTTGAACATCATCGCTTCGTTGCATCCTTCGTGGCGCCGGTAGGAAGCAAACTCTTCCACGTCACTCGATGGGATCGAAACGGTCCGATCCGGTCAGTGTGTGATCCCACTCAAACCCCGTGTTGGACCGCGTGGTGTACCACAGGGCAGAAATCTGCTCGGCCCCGGAGGACTGTGAATTCACACCGCAGGTCCCGGTCCAAGCGCTGACGCTGCCGAGCTTCCCCCAACGCACCGCGAACGTTATGACTTCTGTGTGATCGCCCTTGCCTGCTTTGCCGGAAGCACTGGACTCGACAGGCGCCGAATTTATCCAACCCGCTACCGGATAAGGCGTCAAACCCGCGCTCGCGCCCGAGTGGGAGGTGTACTCACCCGATATGTGGCCAGTCGCCGCGTCGTAAGTCTTAACATTCAATACTGACTTCTGCCCGTTTTTCCACTTTCCCACGGGTTGGTTGCAGGTCGGTGGCTTCGCCTCAAGACTCGCGCACGTACTGAGTAGCGCGAGGCCCAGAGCGACGCTGAAGGTGATGCGCTTATTCATCGATGTCGCCCCTTTCGCTGCGGATTGTTAGCGGTGGAACTCCGCCGAACTCGCCAAGGCGATTGTATTGGCGACAACTGGAGCGACTTAAGACCGCTCGTTGCAGAAAAACCGCCATTCGTTGCAGCCCGTGTGTCCGCGGATTGGGATCACTGCGGACAAAAAAACATTACGACCTTCACATGCCCCGGATAAGTCTGCGGGGTTAATTTAAACCTACCTTCGTTATGGATCATCCAACGGACTGATTTAGGCGATTGTGTGAATCAAGGCGTCGCAGGAAGCAACGGTTCCCCAACAAGGAAGATAAGTACCTCGGCAGCCTCCCCACTGTCGTGATGCCATTGCTATCGACCTCAAGCCGACTGCCGCGCAAGCAGTTGAACGGTTTGTTGCGCTCCCTCCCCCAAAATCCACGAGCACTCATATGAAAACCAGCCAAAAAACCTCAGCTATTAGTCACCAACGTCAGAATCGCCGCTATGCGCTCAAGCTCATGACGGCAGTAACCATGAGCGCATTCGGTGCCATCGCATTCGACGCTGCATATGCGCAAGCGACCAGCTCCAGCATTGTGGGCAAGGCCCCTACCGACAGCACTATCACCGTGCATAGCGACAACGGCCTTACCCGTCGCGGGTCGCCCAACAGCAAGGGCCGCTACAACCTCCCCGCGCTGCTACCCGGAACCTACCTGGTGTCGCTGGAAAGGAACGGCAAGACGCTCGCCAGCGTACAGGGTGTTCCACTCATTGCGAGCAGGGCCTCCGAAGTGGATTTTGTTTGCGACAACGACCAGTGCCGTGGATCGTTCGGTCGCTGATCGCACAGAACCTGGTGGAAAAACGGAATGGGGGTAATTGTTTCTTACTCAATTACCTCCGCCCTGTTTTTGAATATCGATAGGATCTTGTGCGTGTCATGCAGGCGTCGAAGAGACGAACGTCATGGTGCAAAAGAGAGCTGAGGCCCTGGAAAATTGCCTCAATCTTGCACCCCGCCACGTTTGTTACTCCCACCCTTCGAGCATCCGACGGCAAGCTCTCCCGCGATCGCCAAGCACCGGAGAAACCGGTGACGGCACGACACGAGGAGAAATGGCATGAAAGATATCGCTGTGTGGGGCTTCGCCTGGGTGCCACCCTTTGCCCAAGGCCTGGTACGCGATCTGCGCGTGCGCTGGGCGCTCGAAGAGGCCGGGCTTCCCTACGAAAGCAAATGGATCAACGCTGATGAGCGGACTTCCGAGGGCTACCGTCGCAAGCATCCTTTTGGCGTGGTGCCGGTGATCGAGAGCGACGGCCAAACCATGATCGAATCAGGCGCCATCATTCATGCCATCGCCGAACAGCACGAAGTGCTCATGCCGCCCGACCGACGCACCGAGACGCTCGCCTGGATGTTCGCCGCGCTCAATACGGTCGAGCCGCCGCTCTGGAATCTTTTCGTGATTGACCAGCTGCAGAACGACCAGGCATGGACGAAGCTGCGCCGTCCTGGCGCGGTCGACGAAGCGAACGCTCGACTGGCCGCGCTGTCTGCCTGGCTCGAGGGCCGCGAGTATTTGCTTGAAAGCTTCACGGCCGCCGATATCCTGATGGCGACCACGCTGAGGTTTTTGCGGCATACGAATCTGGTGACGGAGTTCTTGCCGCTCGATAACTACCTCAAGCGTTGCGAAGCGCGGCCGGCATTTCAGGCTGCCTTGCGCAATCAGGCGGCAGTTTATGCGCACAACACTCCGGTCGCGGCCTGAGTTCGACATGTAGAAACGCAAAACGGGACGGGCATAGTTGGCCTCACTTAATGCCATCGTCCCGTTTTTTTCTGCGTTTTCAGGAGACGCATCTGAAGGAGATCAGATCCAGCTTTATTGCCCTCGAGCGATATTCACTGCCTCCAGCACGGTATCCACGACAATCTGCGGGTGATCGTACTGAATGTAGTGCTTCGAATTGGGCACGATGATGTTGACCCCACGCGTCGACATGGCCGCCACGTCCGAATGCAGTTCCTCCCACACGAGCGTCAGCCGGTTGCGTACGTCTTGCGTCTCGTCCTTGCTCTTCTGACGCGGCGCATGCGTTAGAACGAAGATAGGCATGTCACCAAAATCTTTTCTCGTTGCGCGAGTCTCGTTCGCGCTTGCATAAGCGAAATTCTCTTCTTCGGAAACATTGGCAGCTTGCCACCTTGGCGTGATGGCGTACTTTTCCTGCGCCGCATTGATGGCCGCGCTGTAACGGGAATCCGGCAGACCAAAATCGCTTACGCACAATTTGAACTCGGGTGTTCCCTCGACCAGGCCCTTCTCCGCGTAGCCGACGCATTTGCTCAATTTTTGAAGATATGCGTCGTCTTCCTTCTTATGATATTCCGCTTTTTCTGGGTCTACGCTCCTGAATCGTTCACGCTGATCTTCATGCGCACCATCCACTATCACCATGCCCGCGACTTCATCGCGATATTTATCCGCGTATACACGCACATTCATGCCAGCCATCGAGTGCCCGACAAGTATGTACGGCGGCTTGACATGGGCTGCTTGCAGCAAGGCGTGCAGGTCTTCCGTCTGATTTGCCGCCGTACTCGGTCGCCTTGCGGCATCGCTGAAACCCAAACCGGCGCGGTCGAAGGAGCACGCCATGGTCTTTTTGGAAATCGCCGGCTGTACGAGCGCCCAGGAAATGGTGGAATCACCAATACCCGCGTCGAAAATGACGGCCGGCGAACCGGACCCTAGGCAATACAGGTTCAGTCGCTGACCCTTTCCGATATCCACCAAGCTCGCCGGCTTCGTGTAAACCGGATCGGCAATCGTATGGAATTTTACCACTTCACCTGCCGAGCAGGCGCAGCTGAAAATCATGGCAACCGCCATGATGCATGTTTTAGGCATATTCCCCTTCCCCCTGTTCCTCAAGCCGGTCCTATTGCGACAAAAACCACACGCCGCCGGTTGCGCGATAGATGCCAAAGCTGATGGGTCGAAACCGGGCGTGCCTGCTTTGGAAAATAAGCTACTGCTTTTTTGCCAGCGGTGCTCAGTTATGCACGGGATGAATGACCCGTCGCCAGAACATAACCTCCAGAATCAGGCCGCCAGCGCGCAGGACGGAACCCACCAACGGAGCGCCAAAAAAATAACGGTCCCCAGCCGGCCATATATGCGATGAAAGCGGCGGCCAGCAACAGGAAAGCGATTAGGTGGCGCATGGGTGAACCCTCTAAGCCCTTCGGTAGGCTCAGCTTAGCGCAAGCGCTCCATGCCGGACGCTTATTGCTCGTGCACGTACTTTGCCCTCCTGCACAAGAAAAAATACGTGCAACGACGCCAGAGACGACGCATACGAAAGCATCGCCTCTTCTTTCGTGACTGCCGCTTGTCTTCTACGCGGCATTGATCGCCAGCTGCGCTTCAAACGCCCGCTTGTACGCGGGCCGCGCCTCACCACGGGCGACATAGGCAGCCAGGTCCGGAAACTCATCCAGGATGCCCGACGGCCTCAGCCGGAGCAGCACCGAAACCATCATCAGGTCGCCCGCGCTGAACGCACCATCGAGCCATTCGGCATCGCCCAGGCGCGCAGCAAGCTGGCGCAGCCGTCCACGGATGCGATCGGCGATCAAAGGTATGCGCTCCTTGCTCCAGGGCTTGTCGCCTTCCATAAATTTGGCGGTTACGAGCTCAAGGATCGGCAGCTCCACAGTGTTTATCGCGGCGAACATCCATGTGATCGCGCGCGCCCTGGCATTGGCATCGCCCGGGAACAGGCCGCCATGACGCTCGGCGATATGGAAAACGATCGAGCCTGATTCGAACAGCACCAGATCGTCTTCCTCGTAGGTTGGAATCTGGCCGAACGGTTGAAGGCGCAGGTGTGCGGGCTCCTTCATGGCGTGGGGCGGAACAAGGCGAACCTCGTAGGGCTGGCCCGCTTCTTCCAGCGCCCAGCGTACGCGCGTATCGCGCGCCAATCCCTTGCCGCCATCGGGCGATCGTTCAAAGGCCGTAATGGTGATGGTCATGGTGAGGCTCCCTCTTGGCGAAAATTGTCGATGGCGGGTTGGCAACGGATCACGACAAAGTCGTCTCCCCTTGGCAGCAGCCCTGCTCTTGGTCTGACATTGACACAACGAACGAGGTTTTCCGAAATCGACATGCCCTGTCGAGGCGTGATTTTCAGGGCGCTAATGGCCGCTTCTTGATCTGGCCACGGCGATGACCTGGGGAAAGCCCTAGTTTCGTCGCAAGAACACGCGCCCTACCTTCTCGATTGCAGTTATCAGAGGAGGTTCTGACGTGTCCTTTCCGGTCGATTCCATCTCACCTCGATATGACATTTCACCGGTCGACAACCAGGTCGACCAGTCCAAGGTCGACATGGCGTTGCGCATGATCCGCCCCGACGTGCCGATCAATCAGTCGCAACTGGCCAATGCCATGCGCAATCCCAACCTGAACCAGGCCGAGCGCGACAAGATCATCCAGACGCTGGCGCGCGAGGACGGGCAGCAGATTCGTTTCTATGGCAACGATGCCACACGCTCGGCAACGGGCGATTACGCATCGCTCTCGACCGATCAGCAGACTATCGCCGACGCCGTGCAGCAGGCGTACAGCGACGGGGCGATCAACAAGGACGATTTGATGCATATTGCCGATGCCAATGGCGCGGGAAACGGTGGGCAGCGCTTTATGGCCCTGCTCGAGCAGGGCACCAGCACGCGTGAGCCCAATGGCGTGTGCGAGCTGTTGGCAGAAGGCTTGTGGGCGCGCAATGGCAACAGCGGCCTTGATCGCGCGAGCGCGGCGATGTTCTTTACCAGCGACCCAAGCATGATGTCGCGCAATCTCGGTACGCCAGACGCACGCGCCCAGGCGTTCGAAGCCCTGGTTGGTCTCAACGAGAAAAATCCTTACAGCAAGCTGCCGAATAGCGTGACCAACACAATGTGGCGCGATCAGGCCCTGACTGCCGAAGGGAGGCTTTTCACCACCTACGGCCAGGAACTGGTCGATCGCTATACCGGTGCCAACGGCGCTCCGGTGCATAGCGAAATGCTGGCCAAGTTCATGAGCCAGACGGTATTCAATCCCGCTGCGCAGGGATTGTGGCTCGACCGCTCGCGCGACCTTGTGCCAGCCATTCGCACGGCGCTGGGCAATGCCGCGCAAACCTTTATGGATCGGGCGCAACAATCCGGAGTCAGTCCGCAGGACCAGGAGCGCGCCATGCAGCAATTCGGCCGTCTTACGGCAGCGGTTTCCGGCGGCACTGCGCTGGCACTGACCAACTACGACGCGCAGATCAACGCCAACGCGGCATCTAAGAAAGAGTTCGCAGGCATGGTCGGCAAGCTGGTCGGGATGACACCGCTCGGAACGGCCGTCGGCAAAATTCCGCTGGGTGAAGGCGACAAGCTGGTGGAGGCTTTGTCCAACAAACTTTACGACGCGATGAGCACGCATCCTGATCGTCCCGATGCCGCGCTCGCCGGTACGTTGTACGACAACTACGCTGCGCAGGCCGAGTCCTTGAGCAATCAAGTACACAGCGAGCTTCCGCGGATTGCTTTCGACTCGGCCTACTCCGCCGAATTGCTCAACCTGCAGCAGAATCTCAACGTCAATCTTGGCGGGCATGCTCAGTAGCCTCGCTCAGATATAGGCACTTCGATACGACCTGCAGGGCACTCAAGCGGAAGCTTGGGTGCCTTGTGTTTTGAGCTATCGCGCAACGATGGACGCACTGATCCGATCGGCCAACTGCCCAAGCAGGCGGCTCAATGCTGCAGCCTGTGCTGTCGCGTCGCTACCGCTCATGTCGGACGTAAGGCTCACCTGTTGTGTCAGCACTGCATGGGAAGGCTGTCCGGACAGCAGCGTCCAGGACGCCTGCAAGGCCAATGCCCCATTTGCGCCGGCCTCGGCATTGAGCACGGTAACGACCAGTTTGCGCGTATCGGGCGCCGCCGGGGCATCCGGCAATACGAAGGAGCCCGCAGGCAGTCGCGTTAAAAGATCCTGTGCGAGCGTGCGGCGCATCAGTTGCCCCAACGGCGCACCCCAGCGGTCGGTCTCGTGGATGGCTAGCTGATTGGCCGAGGTCTGCGTCACCAGTTCTGGACGATCGAGCTCGGCGGGAATATGCACGGCGGTGAGTTGAACCGGCTGCATATGCGTGGTCGCAGGCGACGCGACGGACGGCTCGGCGCTCAGCGTGACGTAGCGTACGGGCGGACTGTGTCCGCATCCGGCTGCGATCAGCACAATCAATAGAGGGCTTGCTTTGACGGCAACAGGAGCACGTCCGGATTTCATGGTTTTTCCTCCTGCTTGCCGCGAATAAGCGCTTCCGGATGGCGGTCGAGATAATCGGCCAATGCGCGAATCGAGCGCGCAGTGTCGGTGAGCTCACGCAGGGCCGCAGGCAGGTCGTTCTGGCTGGTCGCATCGCCACCTAGCGTACGATTGGCTGCGGCGATCGCCTGGTCGGCCGAGTTTGCCGTCTGGCGCAATTGAGCGACGAGCGGACCGATTTGCGGCGACACCTGCTGCAGCGTGCGATCGATCTGCGCTACGGAGCGGTCGATATGCGTGAGGCTGTCCTTGATCTGCGGCGACGAACTGATGGTATTGACGTGCGCTGCAATGCTGCGAACCTGCTCGCCGATATCCTTGATCGGAAGATCATCAATTTTCTGGATGACCTGATCCGCCTTGGCCGTCATGGCGTCGATGTTCGAAGACGAAGTGCTGGGAATAACCGGTGTGCCGTTCTCGTCGGTGAGCGTAGCGTCCGGCGCACCGGTCACGAAGTCGAGACTGACCTTGCTCGGCCCCACCAGCGGCGGGTCCTGCGCCAGACGTGCACGCAAGCCTTGTGCGACAAGTCGCTTGAGCATGTCATTCACGGGCGGCCGCCAATCGCCGTTGGCCGGCGGCGTGCCGATGCCGAGCGACGATGGGTCGAGCGCCAGTTGCACCGGCGTACTCAATGTGCCCGTGTCTGCGTTGTAATTAAGACGCACGCTGGTGACAGTACCTACGCGAAAGCCGCGCAGCTCCACCGCTGCTCCATCTTTGAGCGCCCCAACCGCACCATCGAAGCGCACAAGATAAGTCACCGTTGGGCCATGCTCCGGAGGAAGCGCAGGCTTGCGGTCACCGCCGTTGAAATGATCCATCGGCGCACCAGGGCCTGGCTCCATCACGATTTCAGGGCCGGCCACCAGGGCTTTGAGTGAGGCCGGATCGCTGAAGTCGGGCTGCGCGCCGCGCAGAAAAAACTTTGTCCCGCTGCGCAAATATTTCTTTTCGTCGTGGTCTATCTTCAACGTTGCTTCGACGTGCTTGCCATCGTCCGCGAGCGCGACGTCGGAGACATCGCCCACTTTTACGCCGCGCAACATCACCTTGGTGTCGCCAGCCTCCATGCCGTAGGCATTGTCGAACGTGACGGTGACGGTCTCGCCACCGTGCACCAGCCCGCGGATACCCAGCCATATTGCAACGCCGAATGCAGCGATGGGTACCGACCAGATCCAACCTGGCCATGCGCTGCGCCGCACTTCGGCCTGCGTGCGCTGCTGGCGCGTGCCGCTCACGACGGTCTCCTGGCATGCGCGTCCCACATCATGCGCGGATCGAACGCACGCGACGCCGCCATGGTGAAGAACACCACCAGTGCAAAGGCTGATGCGCCCGTTGCGGGCCGTGCAGAAGCGAGGCTATCGAAGTGAATCAACGGTATGAATGCCGCGATCGTGAATACGTCGACGTTCGACCATCGCCCAAGCTCGTCGATCCAGCGGAACAAATGCGCCTTGACGCGCAAATATTTGCGCGATCGACGTTTTATGGAGACGATGAACCACGCCATGCCGACAATTTTTGCTACGGGTATGACGATGCTCGTACAGAAAATAAGAATGCCCAGCGGCCACAGACCCGCCTGAAACAATTGCAACACACCGTCGATAATTCGATGCGGCACCTTCTGGCCAAACTGTATCGATAAGGTCATCGGAAAGAAATTTGCAGGCAGCGTCAGCACGAGCGCCGCAAGCGACAGCGCGCCCGCCCGCACGACGGCGTCCGGTTTGCGCGAAAGCAGCTTCCAGCCGCAACGTAGGCAAGGCCTTCCCTCATGCGAGGCTGGTTCGACAAGATCGCATGCCGTGCAGGAGATGACAGATTCGTCTTCTGCCAATTCGTGCTCGGGGGCGATGGCGCGCCAGACGGTGCGGCGATCGAGCGTGGCGCGCGTAAGCATCGACGCTACCGCCGCGGCGATAAAACAATAGCCGCCGGCGCCGACCGTGCCGGTGAGGTTCTGCGTGACGCGCGAATAGCCGACTAAGCAGCCTACGAAATACACGTCCGGCATGGCCCAGATATCCAGCCAAAGCGCCCACCGGAAAAGCGCACCGATGCGCTTCAGCCTCCACCCGAACCGGACTGCGCCAAGCACCAGCGCCAACGCGCCGAAACGCACGAACGGCAGCACGATACCGAATGCACCTAGCAACAATGCGAGGATCACCCAGCCGCCATGCCACATGGCCACGATGCCCGATGCAAGGACCGATGAACGCTCGGCACCGAGCATGTCCACCGTCATCAATGGCGCCAGATTGGCTGGAAAGAGCAATATCAGCGTGGCCAGGCAGCAGGCCAACGCCGCGTTTACACTGCGCCCGCTGCGACGTTCCAGCGGATAGTGGCAGATGCGGCAGCGTGCGAGGGACCGTGCTGTAAGCGGTGGAATATCCTCGAGCGCTCCGCATTCGGGGCAGCCGATCGTCATGTGAGGTTGCCCTCGCCCATCTGTTACTCACCAACGTTTCACTCTGTCCGCATCGTCCCTCCCGAAAAAGTTGGAGCACCGACGATGTTCTTCGCAGCCGTGCCGACACGTGCATTGCCTCTGCACATGCATCGAGCACAACCATCTTGGGAAACCGTATTAAACCTGCCGGCGTTGCAGCGGTGTCAATTCGTGATCATGCGGGCTCGTGATCGTATTCCCGGTGAAAAGCGAACCCGCATTGCGCGTGTCTTGAGCGAACGTTCACGCCGCGCACCGCCACTGTCGAAAAAAAGTGCAGGATGATGTCGATTTCGGAAGACCTTGTTCGTCGTCCATATGCCAGGCCGATAAACCCGGCTCAACCCCAGGAGACCGACAATGCGCGTGATGGTTTTGGTAAAGGCCACGGAAGACAGCGAAAAGGGAACTGCCACCGCGCAATGGACTGCGGAAATGATGAAGGCGATGGGCAAGTTCAACGATGAACTCCGCGAGGCGGGCGTCCTGGTCATGGCCGAAGGCCTCAAGCCCACCGCCCAGGCCAAGCGTGTCGCGTTCGATGGCGCCAGTCGCACCGTCACCGACGGGCCCTTCACCGAAACCCGCGAACTGGTCGCCGGCTTCTGGATCTGGAAGGTCAAGGATATGGATGAGGCAGTTGCCTGGGTAAAGCGCTGCCCCAATCCCATGCCGGTGCCGAGCGAGATCGAGATTCGGCCGTTTTAGGGCAAGCGAAGCGAATCATCCGTCGCCAGTACGAAGCATGGATTCCGGCCTTCGCCGGAATGACGATGGGGCGATTTGCAAATCACGCACAGTGCAGGTCGCCGTCTGGTTTGCCGATATCATCGATGTGAAAAACATGCGCGGATGACGCTTTCAGGCAAGTTTGGACTCGACGCCGGAAGACTCACGTGGGCAGCTTCACTTCGGCACGAAAAGAAGCTACTGCTTCCTAGCAAACGTCGTCTTTCCATCTTGCAGCACATTCATCCCCGTGACTGTTCCATGCGCGTCACGCACGAACGCCACGTCCACATCCACGACAAACGTAAATCGCGTCGTTGATTCCGGCCATAGGTCAAGCTTGGATTGACCCGTTCCCTGGATAAACAACTTGCCGTTTTGAAACGTAACGACAAACGAGAACCATGGGTTGATCTTATAGGTGCCGACATATTGCTTCAGCGCCGCCGTGTCGACGGAAACCGTATGCACGACGCGCGGCCCCCAATCCGGCCATTGGTATTCGCGAGCGATGCTGCGCAGGATGTCGTTGGCCAACGCATAACCGTGATTACTGTTGGTCATCACCACTGCGCCGTCCCCATCTCCCTCGTAGGCGGTCATGATGCATTGGTAGCCTTCGTTGCCGCCTCCGTGCCAAAAGTAGCGATGGTCCGGCTTGCCGCCAATCTCCAGCCCCAAGCCCCAGTCGCCAAGACCAGACCTCACCATTTGCTGGGCGGTCGGCATACTCAACACGGTGTTTCCATGCATCAAGGCTTGCTGGGTGGCGATAAGAAAGCGGGCCAGATCGCTCGCTGTAGTCCAAAGCCCAGCAGCGGCCAGCTCGGGATAAACGTGAGGACCGCCTGCGATGGGCGTGCCATTGGCCTCATAAGGCATCGCCACCTGTTTCAGGGCATCTGGCGAAAGTGGCTGCTGGAAAGAACTGTGCGCCATGCCATACGGCTCCAGCACCATTTCGTGAAGCACGTCGGCAAAGGGCTTTCCGGTTACGTCGGTGATCATTTGTTGAAGGATCACATAACCGCCGCCGGAGTAATTCCATTGGCGGCCCGGAACATTTTCCACGCGTACAGGAGGATTCGTGGCCGGCGACGTTCCATCCAGAACCTGCAAGGTGGTCGGAATGGAAGTGCCTGCGGCATAGCCGGGGAATCCATGGATATTGATTCCAGCGGTATGGCCAAGCAATTCACGCAGGGTCACCGGCTTGCCTTCCGCCTTGTCCGACGCGGGAAGTTTCCAGTGAACCAGCAAGCTGTTCACATCCGTATCGAGGGATAGTTTTCCCTGTTGAACAAGATGCATGGCCGCCGTAGCGGTAACCGGTTTGCTGATGGACCCGGCCTGAAAGAGCGTATCGGGATTCACCGCATCACCCCCGATGCTGCGCGCGCCGAAGCTACGAACCCACGCAATCTTTCCGTGCCGTATAAAGGCAATGCTTACGGCCGATACGTGATCCTCGGCCATCATCTCGCTCAAGGATTTTCCATGGATCGGCTCGCCCTCCTTGACCATGGCCGGGGAAAGATTCGCCACGATCGCCGCGATGTGCGGATCGTTCGACTGCCCTAGGCAGGATGTGGCAAGCAGCATGAGTGAAGCGGCGCCGACCAGCTTTTTCAGTATCTTCATGCGAAATTCCTTCGTTGCAGAGACCGCTTTTAAAGCTTAAGGATGCCAGCATCTATCGTAATTTGAGTTATCCCGGATTTGGTAATCCACCGGTTTTGTTTCGACCAAGTTGCCCGAATAATTCCACAAAACTGACTGCGCAAGAGCCCCGACCACATCCAAAATCAGCGGGGTTACTCTGATTTGCCTTGATCGACCGCTATTGGCCGGGTTTAGAAAAAGGGAAAAGCGTCATGAAATATGGAGTTATGGCTTTCAGCCTTCTATTCGCATGCGCATACGTGCATGCAGCGCCGCCAGCGTGGCAGTCCGATGCGGGGCATACGCAAATACCGCTATGGCCTGGAACGCCGCCTGACGCGCAACCCATGCCGGGACCGGAAAGCACGCGCTCGGATCCAAACGCGCTGATTGGAGGCAAACCCATGCTCAGCATCACCAACGTGTCGCAACCCACGATGACGGTTTACGCCCCCAAGGAGCCGAACACGGGAACGGCGGTGGTCGTGTTTCCAGGTGGTGGTTTCCAGATCTTGGCCATGGACCTGGAAGGCACCGATGTCTGCGACTGGCTGACGTCCAAAGGAGTCACGTGTGTGCTGTTGAAATATCGCGTGCCGAGCGAGCCGTATCGATGGCAATGCGATTGCCGGCCCCACAACCGGGCGTTGTCGGTACCGGCCTTGCAAGATGCCCAGCGAGCGTTGCGGTTGGTGCGTGCTCACGCCGCGGAATGGCATATCGATCCTCATCGGATCGGCGTAATCGGGTTTTCGGCGGGCGGCTATTTGGTGGCGGAAGCGAGCACGAACTTCAAGCGCCGCATTTATCCATCCGTAGATGGTGCCGACAAGGAAAGCAGCCGCCCGGACTTTGCGCTTGCGATCTATCCGGGGCATCTGGCGACCGAACACGATACGTTGAATCCCAATGTTCCGGTCTCCCATGAAACGCCGCCCACGTTCCTGTTGCAAGCCGAAGACGACTACGTGGACGGCGTGCAACAGGCGTTGGTTTATTACACTGCCCTGAAGAACGCGGGCGTGCCGGTGGAGATGCATCTGTATGCGCACGGCGGGCATGCGTTTGGATTGCGACCCACGACAAACCCGATCACGCACTGGCCTACCTTGGCCGAGGCATGGATGCGCACGATCGGGATGCTTCCATCAGAAGATCAAAAACAGGGACATTGAGCCTGTGAGCGGCGCCGCATTTATGAGAGGCTATCGCGGCTTATCGCCCACGAGTATTTCCGATGAATGACACCGCCCTGCAAGCCGATTTGATTCGCCTTTTCGAACGCCATGACATTGAACTCGAAGTGGATGAAGAGTGGCTGGTAACCGACGGCGATTTCCCTGCCATACGCGCCAGCTGGAGCGAGGGGACGGAAGGTGCGCCGGGCCGGCTTGACGTGGACGTGGTGATCAGCGAAGAGCGCCACATCGAGGAAAGCTTCGCCGGCAACGGGCGTGGTGACGCCGGTGCGCGCGATGCGCTGAAAGCATTCGAGCGCAATGTCCTGTACGTGCTGCTGGCCGCATGCTGGTACGTCACCGACGATCGCCGCATTCAACTGCAAAGCTGGGAACTTGGCGTGCGAACCTGGGATGTATTCGTCGGCCCGCTGGCGTTCGACCGGGATGACGTGGCTGCACCCGAAGGCTGGTTGCCGGCCCTGCATGACGCGCTGAGCAAGGAATCATTGAGCGGCGAACTGCACTGGATTCGCCTGTTCCATCGTCGCGCCGATGACGGCTCAGTGGTTGCCGAGGCATTGCTGGATAATCAGCCATGGCCAGGCGGTGACCGCATGCTGAGCCAATTGCCGTGGCCATCGACGCAAAAAGGCTATGGCGCGCGCTGCTTCATCGCGCTGGATATTCGCGATTACTAGGGATGCTCTGATCTATTCCACGCACCCGGCATGACGGAGTAAGCTCCGCCGGATCGCCTTTCCGGTGGATCTGATGAGCCAGATCGGAAAACCTCCCTGTGAAGAAGGTGTCATCCTCAGCGGCGAAATAGCGGCGCGCTGTTCGGAACCGTCGCGACGCTGGACCCTGGTCGCCGCGATTCTTGGTTCCAGCCTCGCTTTTATCGACGGCACGGTGGTCAATGTCGCGCTCCCGGCGATCCAGCGCGAGATGAGTGCCACGACGGCGGACGCGCAATGGATCGTGGAGTCGTACGCGCTGTTTCTCGCTTCGTTGTTGCTGGTTGGCGGTGTACTGGGCGATCGCTTCGGGCGCAAGCGCGTCTTCATGCTCGGCACCGGCCTGTTCACGCTGGCCTCCATCGCTTGCGCGTTATCGAGCTCGGTGGAACCCTTGATCGCCGCCCGCGCCATTCAAGGCATCGGCGCGGCATTGCTGGTGCCGGGCAGCCTGGCCTTGATCAGTGCCACGTTTCCACCATCCGAACGCGGCACCGCCATCGGCACGTGGTCGGCCTTCAGCGGCATCACGGCAGCGGTCGGGCCTGTGATGGGTGGCTTTCTTGTCGAGCACTATTCATGGACCTGGGCTTTCCTGGTCAATGCGCCGATAGGTGCCGTGCTGCTGGCGATATGCGCGGCGAAGGTGCCAGAGAGCAGGGGAACGCATGCCGGCTCCATCGATGTGTCTGGCGCAAGCCTGGTGACGATCGGTTTGGCCGGGCTGGTATTCGCCTTTATCGAAGCACCCACGCGCGGCTGGACGGCCACGCCCATCTGGGTGGCAATTACCGTCGGCATTCTTGCGTTACTTTTGTTGCTGCGCGTGGAGGCGCGCGTTGCATCGCCCATGTTGCCCTTGGGGCTTTTTCGCGAGCGCAATTTTGCAGGCGCCAACATGCTTACGTTGCTGCTCTATGCGGCGCTGGGCGGCAGCTTGTTCTTCCTGCCGTTGAACCTGATCCAGGTGCAAGGTTATGGCGCCACCGTAGCGGGCGCGGCATTGTTGCCGTTTATCGCGATCATGTTTCTGTTATCGCGTTGGGCAGGCGGCTTGGTCGAACGATTCGGATCCAGGCTTCCATTGATGGTGGGGCCGATCATCGCGGCAGTGGGATTCGCCATGCTCGCGGTGCCTTCCATCGACAGCCATTACTGGACGGCGTTCTTCCCGGCCATTTCCATTCTTGGGCTTGGCATGAGCATCACGGTGGCGCCATTGACCACAACGGTCATGAATGCGGTGGGCAAAGAATTGGCGGGCACGGCATCAGGCATCAACAATGCGGTATCGCGCGCTGCCGCCCTGCTCGCCATAGCGCTGTTTGGTTTCGTGCTGACCCTGGCCTTCAATGCGACGCTGAATAACGAGCTGGGCCGTCTACATGCACCGGCAGAGCTCGTTTCCGAAGTGATGGAACAACGTCAGAAACTTGCGGGCATGGTGATGCCAAGTGGTTACCCCGAAGCGACCCTGGCCGCGCTCAAGCATGCGGTGAATCTGTCATTTGTTGCAGGCTTTCGATGGGTGATGCTGATTTCCGCGGCGTTGTCGTTATTGAGTGCGGTCAGCGCGTGGATATTTATTCAAGGAAAACAAACGAAGTGAAATTCGTTCGTGGATGCGTATAAATAAACGTGAAGGTAAAGAAATTCCCGTTCGTGAAAATGCACTGCATCGTGCGTCAATTACTGCGTATTTTTTTCCCAAGCTTCACGTTCCCCCGCCTAGCATCTGGTGCACAGGGGACTTCAGTACTCAGGGGATCATCGAGGTATTCGTATGAAAGTAGCGCAGCTAGTGCGTCGCTTCGCAGCGACGTCGTCTTTTGTTTTTGCCGCCGCCATCGTGGCCGTGTATGCATCCGGTAGCCAAGCAGCCGAACAGGCGCCAGACGGCTCGGTGCTTTATTCACAAACGCACGTCGACACTTCCGATAGCCCCAATGGCACCACGCTGTATCGGGCATCGGCCGGCGGGGGCATGAACACCAAGCTTGCGCCGCTTAGCCTGGGTACGCTCAATCTCGGGGCCCGCTGGTCTCCGCATGGCCGTGCCATTGTCTTTGAACGCGTCGCCACGGCGGATTGGTTCACGGAATCGGAGATTTACCGCATGGATCGCAATGGCGGCAATATTAGGCAAATTACCCTGGGCAAAAGCCGTCACCAGCTTCCGGTATGGGGGCCCGCTGGCTGGATTGCCTATATCGATGGCGGCGTGGACACCCATCAGTGCCTGGCCACGGTCAGGTCCAATGGCGAACACCAGCACGTGCTGTTTTGCCCTGGACCTACCGATGCAGTCTTCCAGGCGCCGCAATGGTCCCTCGATGGCAGGGAGCTATTTGTCGAGGTTCATTACTACGGAACGGAAGGCGTCAATCCGCCTGCGTATTCGGATGTCTACAAGGTCGAAGCCGCAACCGGCAAGGCCACGCGAGTTTCGCATCTGAATATTGGCGACGTTGCGCACCTGGCGATTTCGCCGGATGGCACGCATGGCGTTTATGCGTGGGATGCCACCTCCGCCATGGAAGTCGTGAATTTCACCACCGGCAAAACCCTGGGCTCGGAATTCGGCACGCTTTATGGCACCTCGCCCACTTGGTCGCGCGATGGCCGATACGTGGCGTTCGCTGATGACGTCAACGTTCCGGGCTCCACGTACGGCACGTTTGGCGCCGTGTTCGCCATGCGCGCCGGCGGTAGCCACGTACGCCAGATCACCACGCATCCGGTTGCCTTCGATTACTACTCTCCCGTGCAATGGTCCGAGGACGATTCGCAGATCCTGCTCAACCGTACGCGCTATGTGATCCAGGGCAAGAACGCGGGCCAGTATTTTTCGGTGCACATTCTTGATCTGGCGACGCAAGCCATTTCCACGGTTGCGGACAATGGCACGGCCGATGAAGGGGCGTGGTGGGAACCGTAGTACCGCAGCTGATTGGATCGAATGCCTGATTACACCGTCGTCCCGGCAAAACCGGGGCGACGTATCGGTGCTACGACCGCAACTTGTAGCCCGTGCGAAAGATCCAGCCGATCGCTACGGCGCACAGCAACAGAAACGCCATCGTCATTCCCGCGCTCAACACGACGTTGACGTCGGACTGGCCGTAGAAGCTCCAACGAAATCCGCTGATCAGATACACCACCGGATTGAACAGCGCGACCTTTTGCCATAGGGGTGGCAGCATGTTGATCGAATAGAAGGCGCCGCCGAGAAACGTCAACGGCGTCACGATCATGAGCGGAATCACTTGCAGCTTCTGAAAATCATCCGCCCACAGCCCGATGATGAAGCCGAACGAGCTGAAGGTGACGGCTGTCAAGATCAGAAAAGCGATCATCCACACCGGATGCAAGATGGAGTACGGCACGAAGAAACGCGCGGTGACGAGAATGAGCAAACCCAGCATCATCGATTTGGTCGCCGCCGCGCCTACGTAGCCGAGCACGGCTTCGAGCGGCGACACCGGCGCGGAAAGCAATTCATAGATGGTGCCGGACCATTTGGGCAGGTAAATGCCGAACGAAGCATTGGAGATGCTCTCGTTGAGCAGCGACAGCATGATCAAGCCGGGGATGATGAAGGCGCCATAGCTGGTGCCGCCGATGTTGCCGATGTGCGAACCGATAGCGGTGCCGAACACGATGAAGTACAGCGATGTCGACAGCACCGGCGAAAAAATGCTCTGCATCAGCGTGCGGAACGTACGGGCCATCTCGAAGCGGTAAATGGCGCGAATCGCGGGAATGTTCATGGGGTCCTCCGTACCAGGCTCACGAAGATGTCTTCGAGCGAACTCTCCTGGGTATGCAGATCCTTGAAGTCGACGCCCCGATCGCCGAGCTTGCGTAACAATGCCGCAATGCCCGTATCGTCACTCTGCGCATCGAACGTGTAGGTAAGCGTGGTGCCGTCATTAGAAAGCTCCAGCGCGTACTCGCCCAAGCCTTCGGGCAGCGTTTGCAGCGGACTTTGCAGGCTGATGGTCAGCTGCTTCTTTCCAAGCTTGCGCATCAGCACGTGCTTGTCTTCCACCAGGATCAATTCGCCACGCGTGATCACGCCCACCCGGTCGGCCATCTCCTCGGCTTCGTCGATGTAATGCGTGGTAAGAATCACCGTGACGCCGGTTTCGCGCAGTTGGCGCACCATGCGCCACATATCGTGCCGCAGCTCCACATCCACGCCTGCCGTAGGTTCGTCCAGAAACAGGATGCTCGGCTCGTGGGCAAGCGCCTTGGCAATCAGCACGCGACGCTTCATGCCTCCGGACAAGGTCATGATCTTCGAATCTTTCTTGTCCCACAGCGACAGGTCGCGCAGCACTTTTTCGATGTGCTTGTCGTTGCGCGCGCGGCCAAACAAGCCTCGGCTGAACCTGACCGATGCCCATACCGTTTCGAACGCATCCGTCGACAACTCTTGCGGTACCAGGCCGATCTTCGTGCGCGTGGCGCGGTAATCGCGCACCACATCGTGGCCGTCGGCGGTTACCGTGCCGCCGCTGGGCGTGACGATGCCGCAAATGATGCTGATCAGCGTGGTCTTGCCCGCACCGTTCGGCCCAAGCAGGGCGAAGATTTCGCCTTGCCGGATATCCAGGTCGATCGACTTCAATGCCTGGAAGCCGCCCTTGTAGGTCTTGCTGACGCCCCGAACGGAAATCGCATGAGGCGCCGGATTGGCCTGTTCGTTCATTGCATCCCTGGGTGTTGGGTCAACATGAGTCGGCGCAGTTTACGCCCTGCCCGGTGAGGAAAGGTATTGCCGAGGCTTATCCAAACATCCGATTACATCGGCCATGCGTACACCTGGCCGAAGCGAACACGCCACCTCGCAAGCTTACGCACCGTCCATGAAAACCGGACGCCCCTGAGCATCCCAACGAAACGGCTTGATGTAGGGTGCACGGCGCGGCGTGCATTTCCAACCAGGGCCGCCGTTGGCGTGAAAGATGATCCAATCCTGTCCATCGGCGGTCTTGAAGAAACCGTTGTGGCCGGGTGCGTAAAAACCAAGTTTCGCCGAACTGGCGAGCACGGGCCCAGGTAATTTGTGCCATGCGATTGGGTTGAGCAGATCGGCATGAGCATCGGCCTGCAATAGCCCGAGCGAATAGCCATCGGACCAGCATGCGCTGGCCGAGTACGTGAGAAATACCGTACCGTGCGGCCCTTGCAGGAATTCAGGCGCTTCCATGATTTTGCGACCACCCTGCATTTCCCAGGCATAAGTGGGATGCGCGATGTCCACTTGCGGCTCGCCCAACGCCCATGGCGTGGGCATGGGCGCGATCACCAAATCGCTGTGATCGCCCACATACGCGGAATAGACAAAATAGCGTTTGCCGGCGTGATCGAACACGGTGCCGTCGATACCGTTGAGATGCGTCTTGAGCATGCCTTTGTCGAGCCACATGCCTTGCATGGGATCGGGTGAGGCATTTTCCAGCACGAAGACATGCCGATGCGCATCATCGTCATGCATCTTGTCGGCAGCGGAATAATAGAGATACCACTTGCCGTCCAGGTAATGCAGTTCCGGCGCCCAGATGGAGGTGGAATTGGGCCCGCTTGCGGGGGCACGCCACACCACCACGGGCTGCGCATCGGCAAGACGCGCCATATCCGTGGTCTTACGTAGTGAAATGCGATCTCTTTCCGTGCTGGTGTAGTAATAGACACCGTTCCGTTGCGTCACCCATGGATCGGCGCCCGAGGGCAGCAACGGGCCTTCGATATGCGCCTGCGTTGTCGAAGGTGCATCGGTGGCATAGGCCATGTTGAGCATGGCCATCGTGAGTGCCGCGGAGAAAATGTTCTTGATGATGTAGCGAATCACGGCAAGGCCTGCGCAAATAAATGGCGATGCAAACATATTGTATGATTATTCGACAAGTGCCGCTGGAAAGCGGCTTGCTTGCATCTTTCGCGCACACTTCCCGCACGGTGGACTGAGGCAACGCCGAACCCCGGCGTCAAAATGTGCATGATGATGTTGGGTTGCAACCCAATCTACTGGGGCGCGCGCTCGGCGGCTATCGCCCTTCAGAACCGCAGCACCATGGCGCCTTGGGCTCGGGCGAAGATGCATGGCATGGCCGCGGTACCGCACCATGCGCAAGCCGTGTCAAGCATCCCACCCGTGCAAATGGCAGCTTTCACTCAGGTAGCGGTCCTTAGAATCAAGAACTTCACAAGTCATCTTGCATGCTGAGCGAGGCGCCGGAAGGCGCTCCTCACTCGCGACTCCAAACGGGAACGTTGTCTTATGCTGACCAACCGTATGAAAAGGGTCGTTCGTCTGGAAGTCCTGGCCGGCTTCCTGCTGCTGCTGGTGGCATGCGGTCTGGCGGTCATCGCCTCCATCAACAGCCAGCGGGCCTATGACCTGGTCAACCAGTCCATGCGCATCCAGAACGCCGTCGGGGAGCTGTTCGGGGAAATGCGCGATGCGGAAACCGGGCAGCGCGGTTTTTTGTTGACGGGTGATCCGGAGTACCTGCAACCCTATACGCGCGCACGCGAGCAGCTCGCCAAGACGCAGCTGGAACTTCGCTCCCTCATGGCTAACGACCCTGCCCAGCGCAAGCTGCTGGACGAGCTCGATGTGGTGATCGGGCAAAAGATGAGCGAGCTGGCCCGTACCATCGATTTGCGCAGCGCCAACGATCAAGTGGACGCATTGGCGGCCGTCAAGCAAGGCCAGGGCCTGCATCTGATGCAGCAGATCCGCTATCTCATCGCGCAAATGGACGTGAACGAAACCAGGCGCGAAGTGGCGAGCTTGCGCGGTGCGCGGCACAAGCAGCAGCAATTGCTGTGGACCATTACCGCCACCACGTTCCTCGCCTTTCTGCTCGCCGTGCTGGTCGTGCGCGAAGAGGCGCGTCAACGTTACGAAGTGGAGTTCAAGAACGCGGCACTCAAGGAACAAATGCAACAGCATCTTTCGACCGAAGCCCAGTTGCGCCAGGCACAGAAGATGGAAGCGCTCGGGCAATTGACCGGCGGCATTGCGCACGACTTCAACAACATGCTGGCCGTCGTGGTGGGCAATCTGGAAATGGCGCTGCGTCGGCTGGAAAAAGGCCTGGACGGCGCCGACAAATTCATCAGGAACGCCTTGATGGGCGCAGGCAAGGCCAGCGATCTGACGAAGCGGTTGCTGGCGTTTTCACGGCGGCAAGCGCTGCATCCGGCCTCGATCGACGTCAACGCGTGCGTGCAGGAGATGTCCACCATTCTCAGCCGCACCTTGGGCGAGAACATCACCATCAAACTCGCGCTAGGCGATCGCCTTTGGTACGCCTATGTGGACCGACCGCAATTGGAAAGCGCCATTCTCAACCTGGCAGTCAACAGCCGCGACGCGATGGATGGCCACGGCGAACTCGTCATCGAAACGGCTAACGCGTATCTGGACGATGGCTATGCCCGCTTGAACGATGGCGTGACGCCCGGCGAATACGTGATGGTTTCGGTATCCGATACCGGCCAGGGCATGAGCAAGGACGTGTTGAACAAGGTGTTCGAGCCTTTCTTCACAACCAAGTCGGTGGGGCGCGGCACTGGCCTCGGGCTTGCCCAGATCCACGGGTTTCTTACCCAATCCAACGGCCACATCAAGATTCACAGCGAAGTGGGCGTGGGCACGGTCGTGCGGCTGTATCTGCCTCGCTCGGAACCGCCGCAGCCTGCTCCGTTGGCGCAGCACAACGGCCTGGTCGCCGCCCTGCCCCATGCCATCCTGGTAGTCGAGGACAATCCGGAAGTACGCACCTTCGTCACCTCCGCGGTGGAGGAGCTGGGCTACACCGCGCTGCAGGCGGAAGATGCCGAAACCGCGGAACGCATCATGGCGGCCCATCCTGAAGTGTCGATCTTGCTGACAGACGTGGTGATGCCCGGACCCAGCGGCGTGCAACTGGCCGATGTCGTGACCAAACGCCACCCGGGCCTGAGGGTGCTGCTGATGAGCGGCTACGCGCGCGACATCGTCGAGCGTGCGGCGCCGGGCCACGACAATATCCGCTTGCTGGCCAAGCCCTTCACCATCCAGCAGCTTGCCGAGGCGTTGCGCGGGGCCTTGAATGATGAGTAGGCGTTGGGGCGCGCAGATGCATGACGCGCCGCCAACGCCTTCCACAACCCTCGACCGTCAGGAACGCACTCACTGAGCGTCCTTCGGGTGAATATCGCCCGCCAGCGGAAAGAAACCGATGCCGTTCCTGGCAAACACCGTCACTCCATCCAAGCCGAAGACGTCCTTGAACGCCGCGCCTTGGCTCGCGCAAGCCCTTGTCTTCATTGGATTCGTGACCTTCGTCGGGATGGAACTTGCCGCCATATGGCCGCCAGCCAGCCAGTTGTCGGCAGCAGTGGCGCACGACCTGGGTATCATTGATATTGCGGGCGGCGTCGGCATATTCCTCCCGATTGACGTCGTTTTCCTGGTGCTTCCGGCCTTCGTGCTTTGGGGGCGCCGCGTACAACCTGTGCGGGCGCGCTGACCTGCCCGGTTCACGAGATCACCCCATGGCTTCGTCTTGCTTGCATGCTGTCCCCACCACCGAACCCGGCGTTCGCACCACGGCGCAGTTGCCCATTCACCTGGCTGATGGTCGCGAGGCATCCGCCATCATCTACAGCTTCTGTGGGCTGACCGACGGCAAGGAACATTTCGCGCTGCGCTTCGGCAATCCGGACGCAGAAGCGCCGCTCGTGCGGCTGCATTCCGAATGTGTGACGGGCGACGTGTTCGGCTCGGCGCGCTGCGACTGTGGTCCGCAACTGCAAGAATCGCTGTTGCGCCTGCACGAGGAAGGCGGCTATCTGCTTTATATGCGTCAGGAAGGCCGCGGCATCGGGCTGTACGCGAAACTGGAAGCGTACCGTCTGCAGGAGCTGGGCCACGACACATATGCCGCCAATCGCGCCCTCGGCCATGGCGATGACGAACGCGATTACACCGCCGCCGCCGAGATGCTGAAGGCGCTGGACGTCACGCGCATTACGCTCATCACCAACAATCCCGATAAGCGTGCTCAACTGGAAGCGCGTGGCGTTGAAATCGTCGGCGTTCGGCCTACGGGTGTGTTCTTCGGCCGGCACAATGTGCGTTATCTGGAGGCGAAGGTTCGCCATACGCAGCACACCATTGTGTTGCCGGCAGTGGTGAAGGAAAGTTGATTGGGCGATATGGCTGCAGTGGCGCCCGTCATAGCCCTCACGAGGCCGTCATTCCCGCGAAAGCGGGAATCCATTCTGCTCTGATGCATCCTGAAAATGGATTCCCGCGCACGCGGGAATGACGGCCATTGAGGTTACGCGGCTTTACGCTCAACCGCGGCCATCTTTCACCCGCGTGTCATCAGCAATCCAGTTCGTCTCCCACGTCTTCCCATCATCCACGGAAAACGCCTGCTCGAAATGGATCGCATCGGCGCTGCGCGGCGTAATGACAAAGCGCACCGTGACGGGTTTGCCGTCAAACGTTTCCTTGTCGTAGAACACACCACGCCCATCTGCGAAGCCACCTATGCTCGGCACGCCAAGCGTGCCGCTGTGGCTGTTGGCCACGTACAGGCTCCACTGGCGCGTGGCCGGATTGTAGAGACGGAACGATGCAAGCTTCAGGTGGCTGGAAGCGTTCTTCATATCCAGATCCACCAGATTCGCCTGGCCGCTCCATACCTTGTGCACGATGGTGATGCCGTCGTATTCCGCCCAGGTTTTCGAACCCGTCAAAGGCTGCTTGAGCATCGACACATGGGTTTTCCACGTGCCGAATTCGAAATCGAATTCATGCCCATCGTCATGTCCTGCACCCGCTGACTGCGCGGATGCCGTTGCGAAACAACCCGCGCACATCAATACGCCAAGCACACAACCTGTCCAGAGCTTATTGACCAGAGCCATACGCTTCTCCCGGTTTCATGCGGAAACGCTCGCGGTAGAAGCTAGGCTGATGAGTGGCTTGAAAAAATAGCCACTTTGCCTTGGTAGGCATGACCACTTTTTCAGGCCACCAGTCGTCAGTCCGTCGAGGGCCCACAGTTGTCTGGGAAAACCATGGATCGCTGAAGGAAGTCTCGACACGTAACCGGATGCGCGATTTTATCGGCAAGTCAAAGCTACCGATTCGTCATTCCAGCGAAAGCTGGAATCCAGCGACTTGCAAAGCGTGAAAGACACTGGATTCCAGCTTTCGCTGGAATGACGAAAGGTGGAGCCTTCCTGCAAGATCGGCAGCTATTTTCCTCGGACAGCAGTGGCCGAAGGCCGGAATGACGACTTGTTATGCTTTGCGAGAACCCCCGCCCTTTTTCCGCCAAAAACAAGCGACATGAAACCTGAAGACCTGCAGCGCCTGGTAACCCTCACCATGCCGTACGGCAAATACCAGGGACGCTTGATCGCCGACCTGCCAGGTGCGTATCTCGCATGGTTTGCCCGCAAAGGATTCCCGCCGGGCGAACTGGGCAACTTGCTGGCGCTGATGCTCGAGCTCGATCACAACGGACTGCGAGCCCTGCTCGATCCGCTGCGCAAACGTTAGTACGCCAATCTTGAACCTGCTTCACTTATTCCGAAGCAATTCGCTGCAAAACATGAACATTTAGCCGCGCAGGAACTCGCTAACGTAGCCCAAGCCCATCGCCGGTGCCAGCCCCATTCGAACAATTGCATCACTTCCCTCATCCCCTATAGCTTGCAACGCGATCGAACGAAGCGCCCAAACCCCTGGGCTGCGTCGAGATACGTGTCGGCTTCCCCACCGGCACCGTGTAGTGGCCTTCCATAGCTGACACGTCATGTCCCCACATGCTTTCCGTCATGCCACGTCTTTATTGAATAGCAGCTTGTTGTTTGTGCTACTTGCGATTTGCGGTAACGCGCGTGCCGATTATGGGCCGCTGTCGGATGCCATCGATTCCGACCCCCATTCCGATGTCGCCAACAGGCAGGTCGACATTGCGCGCTGTCAGCGTAATGACAGCCTGCAGCCGCAGGGTACGACGGGTCCGCCGATCAGCACCTGCGAAACACTGTCACCGGATTGGGGCACATGGCGCGACACGCTGGCGGATAACGGCTGGCTGATCGGAGGCGGCATGTCGGTGGGAGGGTCCTATGATGTACTCAACCACCACGAACATACGCAGCTTTATATCGGCCAGGATCTCAGTTTCAGGACCAATCCATTTGTCTATGTCACCTATGACTTGAGCCGAATCGGTTTCACTGGCGCGTCGCAATTGGTGTTCAACGCCGATTTTCAGGCATTCTCTTATGCCGACGAGAACCCCACCGGGCTCTCCCTCAACAGTCTCTATATCAATCAGCGTTTTCATGACGGGCAGGTGCAGCTGCAATACGGCTACGACGAACTGTCTACCCAGTTTTATGGTTTTTCGCTGGGCAGCAATGCGACGGCATCCACTGCCGGCATCTCGAGCTCCATACCCTACGAAGTCGGACTGATCAACAACAAATCCGCGCCAGAAGTGAATCTTCGCCTGGTGTTACCCGGCACGCACGTTTACGAGCGTTTCGGCGTCACCCGCAGCATAAATCCCAATGGCGTAAAAGCCGATTGGAACAGCAATAATTTCCTCGGATTGAAATGGCATATCCCGGGCGCCAAGCGGCTCTATATCAACGAACTGGGTTACCAGATCGATTCCGCTCCCGGGCAACGGATGGCATGGTTGCGCCAGGGCATCATTTATAACGAAAGCCGATATCCCAGCTTCCGCGGTGGCTATGCAGGCAGCAACTACGCCTATTACCTGGTCGGCGACTACCAATTGATGCAGACCGATGCAACCCAAGCTTCCCGTGGCATCTACATCAATGCCAACATCGACTATGCACCACCGGATCGCAACGTCTATTCCGGCGACATCGGTATTACACCCTATGTGCTCGGCCCCTTTGGACGGCCATACGACGTACTGTCGTTGAGCTATACGTTCAATCGCCTGAGCAAGCCCTTTCAGCGGACGCAGCAGGCGTTGGGCATCTCGGCCGTGGATTACAGCTCCACCTACGCGCTTTCATATGTCTACCGCTGGACGCGGGGCTTCTATATGACCAACCAGCTCAGCTATACGACCAACCCGATTCCCGCACCGAGGCGGCCGGCGGCGTTGACCTGGATGAGTTCGCTTTCGCTCTACTACTGAGCAGAAACACTCCGCCTTCCCTATACGGGTCTGCTCACTTTTTTATCAGCCAGGCGGATATGCCTGGTCTTGCCAGCAAGCTATGGATCAACACCACTTCATGCGCCGGCCATACCACCGGCTCAATGGATTGGAACGGCACCGCAGGTTTGTTGTAGGCCAAGGTCATGTGCGGCGTGAACGAGCCTTTGGCGTGCTGATTCAACGCAGCCGCATTCAAGTGCGCGGCGAGTTGCCGGTGAAGTGCGCGCAGGGCTTCGTTACCGTGGCTCGCGGTAAGGACAAAATCGCCGTAGCCGCCGCCGTTACTGAAGCTTCCAATCTGGTCAAAGTGGATGGTGAATGGTTCCGCTGCCAGATGAGCGAGTGCTTCGGTGGCTTGCGTGACCAGGCCGGGAGGAAGCTCGGTGTAATCGCCCAAATGGAAAAGCGTGACATGCAGGCGGCAGGCCTCCACCGGCCTGCCCTCCATGCCGCGTGCGGCGAGGTGCTTCGCGGCGAAGGTTTCGAAACGCGTGGCGTACGCGGTATCAGGAAAGACGGCCAGGTACAGGCGATCGGTTGGAATGGCGAGATCGAAGCCTGGTAGGGATCCCTGGGACATGGTGGCGTCGTTTCCTGTTGCAGCGTGGGCTCGGTCGCGCGCATGTAAACCGCCACTGACCGCTCATGCAGGTAGTTTGCCGAGCTGATTTCGATAAGTGAACCCGATACCGTTTTTGCCCTTTGACCGAACCGCCTTGAAGGCGATCGCGGCGTACGTGGATCGTCAAGATCGCCCCGCCGTCATTCCGGCGAAGGCCGGAATGCATGCTTCGTACTGGCGATGGATGATTCGCTTCGCTCACCCCTTCGGGGACGTCCTTCGGACGTTCTCCGCGCTTCACGCTCCGTCCGGCCTTCGCCGGAATGACGATTCGGCCTTTTGTAGCGATCTACCGCCACGCTGCACGCTGCCCGCGACCTTTAAGTCGAAAAGACGCTCAAGCTTATTTTCCGGCCAACGCACCCTGCGCAGCCTCTTCAATCAACTTGGCAACTTCCTGCGGATGCGACTCATAGATGGAGTGGCTGCCGTTCTTGATGTCGATCGTGGTGCTATGCGCGCGTGCCGCATACATCCGTTCCAGATCGGGGTTGATGATGCGATCGGCATCGGCCACCGCGTACCAGCTCGGCTTGTGCTTCCATGCGGGATCCCCGGCGGGCGTGTTGAACACGCTGGCATTGGTGAGCACCTGCTCGTTCGCCTCGAACGCGGCCTGCTTGGCCGGCAGATCGGCGGCAAAATCCATCGGGTACTTGGCAGGATCAAGATACAGGTATCCATCCGCCGTCTTCTTGATGTCCTTGGTCTGGCCGGTCAGGCTCGGATAGCGCTTGCCGTTGGCGACTTCGGTTTCACCCTGATCGAGCGCGTGGGCGGCGATGTACACCAGCCCCGCCACCTTGGGGTCGTTGCCGACGTCGGTAATGATGGCGCCGCCGTAGCTATGGCCGACCAGAATTGCCGGACCATCCTGCATGTCCACGATGCGCTTGACGGCAGTGGTGTCCGCATCGAAAGACGTAAGCGGATGCTGCGCAATCGACACGTGGTAGCCGTCCTTGACGAGGATGTCGTAAACCGGCTTCCAGCCCGCGCCGGTGACCCAGGCGCCATGCACGAGCACGATGTTATGCACCGGCGCCGCTGCTGCCGTGCCGGCGAAGGAAAATGTGGCTGAAAAAGCCAGGGCCAATGCGGAGAAGAGTTTGGTTTTCATGGTTGGAATCCTCGTTTGCGATGGGTGGGGAGACAGGAACGAAATGGAGCGCAACTCCTCCCGCACTCGACGATCATTCGCCAGTGCATGGGAAAGAGCAGGAAATGAAGATCGATCCGTCCAGCAGGGGTCGAATGAACGCACCTTATTGACCGGGGCGACACCGTGTATTTCGTATCGGCACGAGCGCAGTTACATCGGCATGGACGCGCATGCTTCTAAAACATTACCGATTTGAAATGTTTGCGAATGCCAGTAGACACGTTCAAGCCTGTGCGACTGGAATGGGTCAAGCAAGGCAATATTTTTACCTACGCACATGTCCGCGGCGGTGGCGAAAAGGGCGAAGCGTGGCACCAAGGTGGCAAAGGACCCAACAAGCACAAGGGTGTGGAAGATTTCGTCGCCTCGGTGGCGCAGCTAAGCGAACTGGGCTACAGCAGGCCGCAGCGTACGGCTTTGATTTGCGGCAGTGCCGGTGGCCTGCTGCTGGGTACGACAAACGGGTCGGAGGCAGTGAAAGAACAAGTGCCGCCGGCCCGTTTTGCAGGACACCAATTAGGCAGCCAAGTGCTTCTGTGTGCGTCGTTTCGGCATGTGCCGCAAAGCCAAAGCAGTCGACTCCGACAGATGCCCGCTCCTCAACTGATGCGTAGACGCCAAGCGCTGGCTATGCGGCGGCCTGATCCCGCCGGGGAATAGCTGGCAGTGCTTGTCTCCCGCCGGTACGGCTCGCTTGCAATACACGTCCACGAAGGTAACCGTGTTTTGGGCAGAGTCCGTCACCAAGATCCGTTTCGCCACGCCTGGGGCGACCGAGTTGTCGATAGCTACGGCGACTAATGATTGCTGGGCCATAGTCCCTTTCCGCAGCGCTTCCGACCTTTCGGCCGCCCGCGCCGCTTGCATGTACTGACTGTGTGTGTTGCCGACCAGGGCCGCCAATCCGTAGCCCGTGTGCAAGTCGACGACATAGGTTTCGTATTGTCCCGCTGGTGCGGTGACTGTGAGATTTTGCAAGTTGGTGGCTTGAATCTGGTCTTGTGCGGCGCTGATGCTGCCGGCGCATGCAAGACCGAATGCGATGGTCGAGACAATGATCAGGCTTTTCATATCAGGGCTCCAAACGGACGCCTATGTCCGTGCGAGCATTCTGTTCTTGCAAGGAGAAACAAAACGAGAGAAAACGCGAAACAAAATGGACAGACTTCATTAAAAAAGATGGAACTTTGGTATTGTTTTTTCGACACGGATTGGCGTCGTGACTAATGACACAGTGACGTCGTGACTAAAGTCACTGCAAGCAGCATGACTAAAGTCATGACGAGTGTTTCGAGCAACAACACACAAGAAGACCGTCGTCGGAATAACATCTTTGTCGACACTTAAACTGCGACTTTTTCGGGCGTAGTTAATTCGCCCCGGCTACGTACGGCCTCATGTTTGGATACATCCGAGAGAGCGAACTGAGCATGCTATTTCAACCGGAAAAAAATCGTGGGTAGATCAGAACACTAGTCTTAGGTGATGAAAGAAAATCAGAGTTTGCTTGCGCTACTGCGGAAACGCATTGTGCCTATCTTTTGAAAGTGCGCACCTCTGCCATCGACAAGAAGCGAACACGCCCACCAGGGCGCAACATCGGGCGCTTCTACACAAAGCCTTCACGTGACCACTGACGCATCGGGTCGCTAACTGACGAAATAGTCCGCGACCTTCAGCCGCATCGCTCTCATTTGGTGTCACCAAATCGCTGTGAAATAAAGAATTTCCAAAGCCTGCATTTAGATGGCTCATTTCATGCTTCCGCCATTGTCGCCTCACAGGGGCTGATCCAAGCAGTGTCAACGTAACAGCGATATTCCAACCATCAAGTTGAATTCCACCACTCGCACACAGGGAGTTTTGAGAGATGGCATTTCCTACCGCAGTGAATTCGCAGATCACCGACGCCGTAACCCAATCCAACGTAAAAGTGATTGGCGAAGCACCCGCCATGGCGATGGGCTCGTTGTACCAGTCTCTTGCACACGCCGCCGGTATCGCGGGAGAGAACCTGGTCACCCAGCAGCAAAACGCAAATAGCTTGTCGCAAGCGGTGCTTTCGCGGTGCGTGCAGTCGCTTGTCGGCTCCGCTGGTAACTAAGGAGACGACTCATGGCCTTTCCAACTTCCGTCAACGATCAGATTACCGATTCGGTTACTCAATCCAACGTCAAGGTCATCGGCGAGGCGCCTGCCATGGCGCTGGGCTCGCTGTATCAATCCCTTGCACACGCTGCCGGCGTCGCAGCAGAGAACCTGGTGACACAACAGCAGAATGCAAACAACTTGTCGCTGGCAGTCATTTCGCGTTGCACCGAGGCTCTTCTCGGTAACACCCCGGCGGAAGAGTAACGTCATGGCTGACGAAACCACAGTCAACAGCCAGATCGCGGATGCGATAACGCAGGTCAATGCTTCGGTTGGCGGCTCGTCCGAAGCCTTGGCGCGTGCCATGGCAGACCAGATCATGGCCCACGCCGTATCGGTAGCCATCCAAAACGCCGTCGCGCAGCAGCAGCACGTTTACATGCTACGCAACGCCGTTACCGCTGCCGCAGCCCGCGCCATTCTGGACTTAAACCCTGAGCAGGCCCTGCGCTTTGCCGACGAAGCGCTAAAGAGCGACGACCTCGCCCAGACCATCGAGCGCCTCAGCGGCCTGTTGAAGGACAAGCCTGCTGGCAATACGCAACCCGGGGAATGACGATGACAAGCGATGAAAAGGAAGCACCACCGATCTCCCAGACCACTCCGTCCAACGATGATGTAGCCGCGCAGATTCAGCGCACGCATGAGCAAATCGTGGCAGCGCTTACTACCGGCTACCAGCAAGTGGAAGAGGCCATGCGCATTGCCGAAGAAGCGGTAACGACAGCGGTGCATGGGGCGACGAAGGCTGTGGATATAGCGCAGCAAGCAACAAAGAAACCGCAAAATTAGCGCCAATAAAAGCAGAAGGTACGAGAAACCGAGGCGGATGCTTGACTACCTCCCTCTCGGTTTCTCTGTATTTTCCCAACGCTCGAGAATCGGTTTTTCAGGGGGAAGATCATGCCTAGCATTGCCTACAATATGGACGGTACGTCCGGCCGCAAATGTGTGTGTAAAATCGGGACCAAGACCTGGCTTGGCCATTGGGCGCGAGGAACAGGGCTGACGTTGCCCGACAAGTGCTGCGCCAAATATTGCGGCAACGTCGTGGAGGTCGGGGCTCACGTCAAACTCGATGGGGAAGATGGGCGAACGCCGTGGATCGTACCCTTTTGCCAATACCACAATAAGAGGCCAAGCAGCGAAGCTATCGAACTCAAACCCGAAATAACGCTGTGCGGTGCTGCGAAAGTCGACTGCGAATAATAGATCTGTATACAACGTGTAGGGACCTGACTCAGGGGGAGTGGATGGCAAAGCGCAAGGAAAGCGGCATCGAGTTTTTAGCTTCGATGCCTTGGCCCGTCGGCTTCGTGCTGGGCATCGGTGCTTACGTGGGGATTCGCTACGGCGTCGGCTGGTATATGTCGGCATCCAGCAATCCCGTAGTCCAAAGCATGGGCAAACTAGCCTCTGCAGGCACTTACGCCCCATTTGCCTGGATGGCCTTGGCCATTTGCTGGGTCGGAGCAGTCGGCTCTTTCATACGCAGCCGCCATCGCAAGCGTTTATTGGAAACGCAAACAGGACTCGACAGCCTTCGCGCGATGACCTGGCGCGAATTCGAAATGCTTGTAGGTGAAGCGTTTCGTCGTCATGGGTATACGATTCGCGAAACCGGTCTTGGTGGCGCTGATGGTGGCATCGACTTGATTTTGCACAAGGATGGCAAGGCCACGCTCGTCCAATGCAAGCAATGGAAAGCCCAGCGCGTTGACGTCAAGATTGTGCGGGAGATGCTTGGCTTGCTGACGCATCATCAAGCTTCGGCGGTGAAGATTGTCGCAGTAGGTGACTACACCGCAGATGCGCGGCGGTTTGCAGAAGGCAAACCTATCGAGCTTATAAATGGCGATACGCTGCTTGCGATGGTGCGTGAGGTGCAGGCGCCGACAACCGTAAAAGTGGCGACAGCAGCGGCCAATTACGTCAACACAGATGAACTCGAACCCGCACCTTCTTTAAGCCCCGCTTGCCCAAAATGCGGGGCCAGTATGGTCAAGCGATTGAATCGTCAAACCAAAGATCACTTCTGGGGTTGCGCGAAATACCCAGCTTGTCGAGGCACCAGAACGACCTGACCAAAGCAGATGAGACTCAGGTGTTATATGGGTTTACTACCCCAGGCTCCTTATCCGTAATGATGCGGAGCAAACGAAACATGTTCACATAGCGGCCATGGAGCAGAGGTAATCAAGGCGATTTCATTACCTCGGCCCCTTGGGAAGTCCGGCCCCTTGGGAAGCCGATGATCTGCTCTTCGGTAAAAGTGATTCTTCATGCCCAATCTCTTTCGGCTTAGGATTTGACCCCAGACCGCTGTGCTATCCAAAATCGGCCAGACGTCGTTGCCATACCATCGGCATGCCGATGAATATCGAACACGTCAGGATTGTGCTGATGATGAGCCCGAGTCCTACGCCGCCATCTGGGAATGCCAGCCAATCTCCGGCGGTGGTTCCCGCAGCGCGTACGGCAACCACCGCCAGCCAGTAAGACGCTTGTGTCGACCAGTGGGTGCGAAAACCAACGACGAGCAGTGCGGCATAAATCGCCCCTAGTACAGCCGTACTCGCGGCGGTTCCGAGCTGAAACGTCTCCGCCGTGCAATCGCCGATCGCGGTCCCGAGGGCGCCGGCTATGGCTAACGCAGCCCAATACCAGCCATCCGTGGCAGGTCGGCCATAGATGCCCGAGGCCTCGTCCCTTTGTCGTGGTGAAACACCCAAGACCAGCAGAACCTGCAATCCCTCAAGGCCGGCGATTGTCCACGAATAGTCGATGTTGAGCGTGTGGCTAAAGAAATCCGCCAGATTGGTGGCCGCAGCGCGGACGACCAGGAGCAACGCCCAATACCACATCTCGCTCGGCCGTCCGATGCGCTCGCCAATCAACAAAATGGCGAAAAGCAGCGCCAAGGGAGCAAGACCTATCCAATGCCCGAGGTTCAAATAAAGCGAAATGAAGTCGCCGAGATTGCATCCAGCGATGCTGCACATCGTGATCAACACCCAGTACCGGGCACCGAGCACGGGAGTGCTGCGCTGGCTCAAAGCGGCGAAGGGCCTATGCGCTGGTGCTTTCACGGCTGACGCAAGGGCACCGATATTTTCGTTTGATGTCATCACTGATCTCCAGGTAAACGCCTTGACGCTCGAACCCGCATGGGCGTCGATAAGAAAGGTGCATCGCTCACGATTGGCAAGCGAGCCGGAAGCGTCTGCTATCGCTTTCGACGCGGTGCCAACGCCAAGCCATCGACAAAAGGCCCCGACGTTATCTGTCCATCCAGCGTCCAGTCCCTCGTACGGATTCGCGCAACCTCTCCTGTGACGCTGCAGGAGACGTAAGCGAATTTCCCGTCTGCACTCAAAACGGTTTCGTGTGGGTACTGCGGCAGGTGAATGGTCCGCACAACGGCCAAGGTCTTTATATTTACGACGGCGAGCTCCGAGGTTGGCTCGATGGCAACGAGGAGCCACCGTCCATCAGCAGTCGTGGTCAGACCCATGCCTATCGCTGGAAGGGAAATCCAGTTCGTCACCTTGCGTGTCATCGCGTCGATGACAGCGATACGAGGGCTTGTCTGGTCGGCCGTAAAAATCAGACGATCGTCGGTGGCGATGGCTATCCGTTGTATCTTGCGCGACACCGGCACGACGCCTAGGAGCTTACGGGCGCTCAGGTCCAGCACCGAAACGCTGCCGGACCCGATGTTGGATGTGTAGCCGAATCGGCCATCGTGCGAGATCACCAGCATGTGCGAAAGAGATTGATCCGTAGGGATCGCGCCCACCAAAGTCATTGTCTTTGGATCGACGATCGAGACGGTCCGATCCAGCTCCGACGTAACGTAGAGCAGGCCGTTGTGCGAATTGAACACGACGCTGTGTGGCCTCACGCCGTGGTCGAACGAATAGCGCTCGACAACCTTTTGGGAAGCGAGGTCGATTTTGACGATATCCCGCCCATCCGTCCCGGGCGTCGCGGCGTTTCCGTCACCATAGATAGGGACATATGCAAAACGACCATCAGGCGAGACCGCGACTTCGTGACCAGCAAAGCCGCCTTCATCGACTTTTGCGATGCGACGATTGAGCGAGAGATCAATGATGCTGAGTGTCCCTTCGTTTTCGTTGGCCGCAAGCAGCAGATCGGAGCGTTGACCTTCGGCGGCAAGCGATACGTGGGAGCCCAGCAATCCGAGCAGAATCGAAAAGACGCGCAATGAAAGTATGGCCTGCGCTCGAAAGCCATAAATGATTCTCATGGTGCTCCATCCCGTCAAAGTGAGTTGGCGGCGTGGCACGGCACGTCGCAGCAAGGCTCGACAGCGTCTTTTGAGGCGTGGCCTTCTTAACTTCCGCCGCGACGCCAAGACCGGGACTATCTTGAATTTGGGCGTCTCACCCGGCAACTCGCAATTTCCGCTGTTGCTTCACACTGGAAAAAAGCAGGTCTCAGGCTTGCCCTGTCCCTGCGAACTCGCATTGGTTCCACTGCCATCAGTCGTTGAGAGTGGCCATGGCTTCCAGGTAACCGAACACCGCAGCAGTCGCTCGGCGGTACAGATCCGATACGCTCCGCTCACCATATTCGCCGGCTGTGTCCGTCAGGCCGCGCACGATCGCTAGCACGTCGCGCGCAGCGACATCCTGGCAAGGCTGCCGGGGAAGGTCAGGTCTGTCCAAAATCACGCGAATGATGTTCAACAGCAAGCTGGGGCCGCTTACCTCCGCCTTCAGTTCCGGCAGGGCCTGTTGAACATCCAAAAGTCGGGCAAGCTCAGGACGCTCCAATTGTTGCCGTACGCAGGCAAGAATGACCGCCGACAGACCTTCGGCACCCTTGGACATATCTCGGCCTTTCGCCGCCGCAGCATGGAAAATGTCCTCTTCACGACGCATTAGCGCGGCGACTAACGCCGCTTTGCTCGGAAAGTACTGGTAGAGCGAGCCGATGCCTACCCCCGCGCGTTGCGCAACGGCATTTGTCGTGAAGCCTTCCAGGCCATGCCGCTCCAGTACCTGCGCTGCTGCCTCGAGCATGTCTGCAACCATCTGCTCTGAACGCTTCTGGCGCGGTGACTTTCGAGGCTTCAATGAACGGGAGGATTTCATATTCATCGCGAACCGCCTTTGTTCCACGCTTGCAATAGTGGAAGCGCCCTCAAAATAAGAACGTATGGGAGAAAGGCCCGTCAAGCGACGGGCCTTTCTACACGTAGTTCGAGCAAGGGTGAAGATGGATTCCCGCCTTCGCGGGAATGACGGCGCTGAGGGGGCAAGGCTCATGAATGTACTTGGCGATTTCGCTTCGGCGGCGAAATGGCGGCCCCTTATCGAGTGGACAAACACCCTAGGTTCCCTTGCTACACTTGCTGGAACTGCACGTAACGGGGAACGCGCATGCAAGCCAGGTTTGCGATGCTTATGCTGTTGCCGTTGATGGCCTCCACGGCCAGCGGCACGGATATCTACAAGTGTACGGGCAAGAACGGCAGCGTTTCCTATGTGGATACGCCCTGCCCCAACCAGCAAACCACCTTGTTGCACAAGGAAACGAAGACGGAAGCCGCCGAGGCGAAGCAGAGCCGTATCGCCAATACCATTTACCGCATGCTCGATAACGGCCAGTTCGATCAAGCCCGGGATTTCGCTGCAGCGAATGGCGCCAGCGCCCTCTTCCAGGCTCGCATTCAAGCCAACGTCAGGCGCCAGGCGGAAGAACGCAACAGGGAGGTAGCCGCCGATGCCGAACAAAAACGCCAGATGCAGGCCGAAGCGGAGGCCCGGCACCAACAAACAATGCAAGAAATCCAGGACAAGCTGGTGGCGACGGACGCCGCGGACGAGAAGTTTCGCAAAGAGCACTGGAGTGAGATAAAGCAGCAGCACCTAGGCGAAGCGCTGCAGGCCCAGGGCTCCAGAACCTTCAATCCTGCCAGGAACCAGTGGTGTTCGGTGGGGCAGGATGGCTCCACCGTGTGCCAGGCAACGCCATAACGGTTACTTGAAAATACAAAAAATGGAGTCTGGGAAAATGGGGCAGGTTCACGCCCGGCTAGGCGCCTCGCTAATAAGTGAAGCTGACTCGTTTTTCGTAAGTGAACCTGACCCCGTTTCCAAGGCGTTGGCGGATCGGTTGATCAGTAACCATCCCGATAATCCGGAAGGCTATATCGTGCGATCCTGTTATTTAATGGACCACGATTTGCCGGGGCGGTACGAGACCATTCACTACTTTATCGATCACTTTGGCGATCGGGACGAATTCAAGTCGCAGGTGGCGGAGATGCGGGCTTATCTGGCCAAGCATCCGGAGAAGATTGGGCAGGGGTAAGCGGCGACGTTGAGATAGCGCGATGGATGCTGGCTCATGAAGCTCCAGTAGGTTGGGCTGAGGCGGAGCCGAACCCCAACATTGCCATGTGTATTTCGACGCTGGGGTTCGGCTTCGCCTCAGCCCAATCTACTGTGGTTCTTGGCTGGTTGGATTTTTTTTGCGATTTCGGGGATTCCCGCGACATTGCCGGTTTAGGCGGCGAGTCGTTCGATGCGCTTGATGTCTTTGCCGAGTGCGCGATGGGCTTCTTCGAGATCGTAATCGGCTTGCAGGCCGAGCCAAAAGCGTTCGCTGGTACCTAACGCCGCGGCGAGACGTACGGCAGTGTCGGCAGTGATGCTGCGCTTGCCGAGGACGATTTCGTTGATGCGGCGTGGTGGTACACCGGCGGCGCGGGCCAAGGCGTTCTGGCTAATGCCGAGAGGGTTCAGGAATTCTTCCAGCAGTACTTCGCCAGGATGAATGTTGGGTAGAGTTTTCATGGTCGACTCCGTGTGTCAGTGGTAATCGACGATTTCCACGTCATGAGCGTCACCGGCCTTCCACGTAAAGCAGATGCGCCATTGGTCATTGATCCGGATGCTGTGCTGGCCTTTGCGGTTGCCCTTGAGAGCCTCTAGGCGATTTGCAGGAGGTATACGCAAATCGTCCAAAGTTACAGCGTTGTTGAGCATACGCAGCTTACGACGAGCGACAGCCTGGATACTTGCGGGCAAGCGCCGGGAAGGCGTGCCCGCCCAGATCCGTTCCGCTTCCTTGTCGGCAAAGTTGTGGATCATGGCAACACCATAACGGAAAACGTTATATGACGCAAGGCGTCATAGGCTCACTTGGTGATGAAGTTTTTGGGCACGCTCGGGCTTACCCCACCCCGGCCCACCGCTGCCTTTGCAGGGGTGGGAGTGGTTCGTGGCTAAGTTGAAGATGACGCGTTGCACAGCCCCTCACCCCAGCCCTCTCCCCGGAGGGGAGAGGGAGTGGCTGGCTTGAGGTGCCGGGCGGTTTACATGTTGCGGCGGTATTCGCCACCAACCTCATAGAGCGCGTGACTGATCTGCCCCAACGAGTTGTACTTCACCGCTTCCATCAACTGCTCAAACACATTCTTGCGTTCGCGTGCAGTCACTTGCAGTTTCTTCAGGCTTTCGGGTGCCAGCGAATTACGAGCTTCACCAAACGCCTGCACATTCTCAATCTGCTGCCCCTTCTCTTCTTCAGTCGAACGAATCAACTCGATTTCGGTCGCAATCTCGCCGCCATGATCCTTCGGCAGGAAGGTGTTGACGCCGATCAGCGGCAAACTGCCGTCGTGCTTTTTCTGCTCGTAATACATCGATTCTTCCTGAATCTTGCCGCGCTGGTACATGGTGTCCATCGCGCCGAGCACACCGCCGCGTTCGCTGATGGCTTCGAATTCCTTATAAACCGCTTCTTCGACGATATCGGTGAGGGTGTCGACGATGTGGCTGCCTTGCCAGGGGTTTTCGTTGAAGTTGAGGCCGAGTTCTTTGTTGATGATCATCTGGATGGCTACGGCGCGGCGCACGCTTTCTTCCGTTGGCGTGGTGATAGCTTCGTCGTAGGCATTGGTGTGCAGGCTGTTGCAGTTGTCGAACAGTGCATATAGCGCTTGCAGGGTGGTGCGGATGTCGTTGAACTGGATTTCCTGCGCGTGCAGGGAGCGACCGGAGGTTTGGATGTGGTACTTCATCATCTGGCTGCGGGCGCTGGCGCCGTAGCGTTCGCGCATGGCGCGAGCCCAGATGCGGCGGGCGACGCGGCCGATAACGGTGTATTCCGGGTCCATGCCGTTGGAGAAGAAGAAGCTCAGGTTCGGCGCGAAATCATCGATATTCATGCCCCGCGCAAGGTAGTACTCAACAATCGTAAAGCCGTTGCTGAGCGTAAAGGCGAGCTGGCTGATCGGGTTGGCGCCGGCTTCGGCGATGTGATAGCCGGAGATGGAGACCGAATAGAAGTTGCGCACTTTGTGATCGACGAAGTATTGCTGGATGTCGCCCATCATGCGCAGCGCGAATTCGGTGCTGAAGATGCAGGTGTTCTGCGCCTGGTCTTCTTTGAGGATGTCGGCCTGCACGGTGCCGCGCACGGTTTGCAGGGTTTCCTCTTTGATGCGTGCGTAGGTTTCGGCATCGACGAGTTGATCACCGGTGACGCCGAGCAGATTCAAGCCCAGGCCTTCGTTGCCCTTGGGCAGATCGCCGGAATACGTTGGGCGCTTCTTGCCGGCGAACAGTTCGTCCATGCGCTTTTGCGCGGCGGACCAGCGTGTGGCATCGGCCTTGAGGTATTTCTCCACGTTCTGGTCGATCGCGGTGTTCATGAACATCGCGAGGATGATCGGCGCGGGGCCGTTGATGGTCATGGATACCGAACTGGTCGGCGCGCTGAGGTCGAAGCCGGAATACAGCTTCTTCATGTCGTCGAGTGTGGCGATGTTGACGCCGGAGTTGCCGATCTTGCCGTAGATGTCCGGGCGCGGCGCGGGATCTTCGCCGTACAGGGTGACGGAGTCGAACGCGGTGGACAGGCGTGTGGCGGCGCCGCCCTGGCTCAGGTAATGGAAGCGGCGGTTGGTGCGCTCGGGCGTGCCTTCGCCCGCGAACATGCGGGTGGGGTCTTCGCCGGTGCGGCGATACGGATACACGCCGCCGGTGTATGGATAGTGGCCGGGCAGGTTTTCGCGCATGAGGAAGCGCAACTGGTCGCCCCAGTCTTTGGTTTTGGGTGGGGAGACTTTGGGGATTTTCTGGTGGCTGAGGGATTCGCGGTAGTTTTCTACGCGGATCACTTTGTCGCGCACTTTGTATTCGTTGACGTCGTCGGTGACGGATTTGTAGAGCTTGGGCCAGTCGCGCAGGAGGTGCAGGGCTTCGTGGCTGAGTTCGCGCAGGGCGGCGTTGTAGCGTTGGCGGAGGACTAGGAGCGAACGATCAACTGAAAGCTCGTCATCCCGGCGAAGGCCGGAGGCGCCTTTCAACAGCGAATGCTGGTCATCCAGTGACTTTGTTTCTATGTTGTGCGCTTCGCGCGGCGTATTTGACTGGATTCCTCGCTCCTCAAAGCCGAGCACGTCCGTGTGCTCTCCCCGCGTACCGGCCTGCGCCGTAATGACGTTGTTGGAGTTGGCCGGGACGTGGAGATCGTCGTGGTCGTAGCGTTCGAGTGGGCGCGGCAATTTCGGATCGGCTAGTTCTTTGAGCGATTCGTAATAGTGCTGTGCCTTGCTGGCGAATTCGGCTTCGCGTTCGATCTCGGCATTGATGCCTCTGCCCTGCTCGGCGATTTCGGCAAGGTAGCGCACGCGTGCGCCGGGAATCAGCACGGTGGCGCGTGGTTCTTTCAGCGATACATCCAGGTTCGGCTTGAAATCGCAGTGCGTGGTGTCGATCGCGTGCTCGACCTTGGCGGTGAGTTTCTCTCGCAGCAGACGGCACAAGTTGGTGAACATCCAAGTGACGCCTGGATCGTTGAACTGGCTGGCGATGGTGGGATACACCGGTACGTCTTCGTCTTTCAGGGTGAAGGCGCTGCGGTTGCGCTTCCACTGCTTGCGCACGTCACGCAGCGCGTCTTCGGCGCCGCGCTTGTCGAATTTGTTGAGCACAACCAGTTCGGCGAAATCGATCATGTCGATTTTTTCGAGCTGGCTGGCGGCGCCGTAATCACTGGTCATAACGTAGACGGGGAAGTCGACCAGGTCGACGATTTCCGAATCGCTCTGGCCGATGCCGGCGGTTTCCACAATTACCAAATCGTACGGCTGGCTCTTCAAGAAGTTGATGCAGTCGTGCAGCACTTCGTTGGTGGCGGCGTTCTGGCGGCGCGTGGCCATGGAGCGCATGTAGACGCGATGGCTGCGCAGTGCATTCATGCGGATGCGGTCGCCCAGCAATGCGCCACCGCTGCGGCGGCGTGTGGGATCGACCGCAAGCACGGCGACGCGCATTTTCGGGAAGGCATGCAGGAAACGCAGCAGCAGTTCGTCCACCACGGAAGATTTGCCGGCGCCGCCGGTACCGGTCATGCCGAGCACGGGTGTGTTTTTGCCGGCCAGCGACCATTCCTTGCGCAGGCGCGCCAGTTCCAGCTCGCTCAACTTGCCCTCTTCGATGGCGGAGAGCATGTGGCCGATGCTGATCTCATCGTTGATGTCGATCTTGGGCGGCACCACGGCATCTTTTTGTTCGTGCTGGGCGGCGGCGTTGCCGGCGCGCTTCATCACGTCTTCGATCATCTCCACCAGGCCCAGCTTCATGCCGTCGTTGGGATGGTAGATGCGCTCCACGCCGTAAGCTTGCAGCTCGCGGATTTCTTCCGGGGTGATGGTGCCGCCGCCGCCACCGAACACGCGGATGTGGGCGGCGCCTTTTTCCTTGAGCATGTCCACCATGTACTTGAAGTACTCGACGTGACCGCCCTGGTACGACGACAGCGCGATGGCGTCGGCATCTTCCTGCAATGCAGCACGAACCACGTCTTCCACCGAGCGGTTATGGCCCAGGTGAATCACTTCCGCGCCTTGAGATTGAATGATGCGGCGCATGATATTGATGGCGGCATCGTGGCCATCGAACAGGCTGGCGGCGGTGACGAAGCGCAGTGGACTGGTTTCAGTCTGCGCGGCAGTGGCGGGAACGTGCTTGGCGGGGGAACTCATGGGGACTCCGAGAACGTATGTTCCAAGTGCAACTATTCTAGTGGGGTTGCCTGTTAAACGGGTGGTTGAAAACCTGGAACGATGTGGGCGAGCGCTATTTCGCTTACTGCCGTGCTCGTGCGTGGATTAAGATCGGTTGAGATTTGCTACAAAGCTTCCCCGCGTCGCTGACACTGGATTGCAGCCTTCAGGAGGAACTTGTGATGCAATCGACCGTGGTTCAAGCCACTGCCGCGCGCCGTCTTCCGCGGCTGCAAATGTGGCACCAGATTCTTATCGCGATGATTCTCGGCCTTGCGGTCGGACATTTTGTCGGTGAGCCCGCCAAGATGCTCGCGCCGCTGGGTGACATTTTCATGTCGCTGATCCGCATGTGCGTGATACCGGTGGTGTTCGTATCGCTGGTGTGCGGTATCACGTCGCTTTCCGATATGGCGGCGATGCGGCGCATTGCGTGGAAGTCGATCGCGATCTATGCCGTGACGATGGCGATTGTGACCGTGCTCGCGATGGGCACGGCGATGTTGTTCAACGTCGGCGCGGGTTTTGGCCTTACCGCGGCAGCCGGCAGCGCACCGGCCGAACCGCCGCCGAGCATCAAGGATGCCTTGATCAGCGCGATCCCTTCCAATCCGTTCAAGGCGTTTGCCGAAGGCGCGCTGTTGCCGACGATCGTGTTTGCGATTTTCTTTGCGCTGGCGATCAACTTCGCCGGCGAGGCGGCGGCGCCGGTGCGCAATTTCTTCAACAGCCTTTCCAGCGTGGTGTTCAAGCTGATCCACATGGTGTTGAAGTTTGCGCCGATCGGTGTGTTTGGGTTGATGGCGTATGTCACCGCGGATCACGGGTTTTCCGTGCTGGGCCATCTTGGTTCGCTGGTGGTGGTGAACTATGCAGTGATGCTGTTCTTCATGATCGTGATCTGCGGCGTGATGCTGATGCTGTGGCGGATCAATCCGTTGCCGTTCCTGCGCAAGATGGTGCCGGTGCAGTTGTTTGCGTATTCCTCGGCGAGCAGCGCGGCGACGTTGCCGTTGAATCTGGAAAACACGCAGGAGCGCCTGGGCGTCGACACGCGCGTGGCGAGCTTTGTGTTGCCGCTCGGCTCTACGGTGAATATGGCGGGGCTGGCTTGCTACCTGGGCACGGTGACGATCTTTGCCAGTAATGCGTATGGCATCGAGCTTTCGTTTACGCAGTTGTTGACGGTGATGTTGACGACCACGCTGGCTTCGATCGGTGCGGCCGGCATTCCCGGCGCGGCGCTGGTGGTGATGGGCTTGGTGCTGTCGTCGGTGGGGTTGCCGCTGGAAGTGATCGCGGTGATTGCGGCGGTGGATCGCTTGCTGGATATGTGTTGCACGTCGGCGAATGTGACGGGCGATTCGGTGACGGCGGTGGTGGTGGCGAAGTCGGAAGGGGTGTTGGATTTGGAGCGGTATAGGCAGGCGTGAACGTTATCTACGTTCGGGTTTGTACTTGCCTCATCGTCATTCCGGCGAAGGCCGGAATGACCAGATTGAAGGTGCAGCCTACGCCACCCCAAACGGCAAATTCGGCGAAGCCACCACGCGATCGCCCACGCATTCACCCCGTGCGAACGCCAGCGTCGCATCGATCACTTCCGCCGCATCCAGAATGCGGTGATGTCCCAAGCCTTGCGTGGTAAGCAGGCGTGCACCGGGCCAATAGCGCGCATAGCGCTCGCCCTCTTCCCATGGCACTTCATGATCGTCCAAGTCATGCACGATCAAGCCGGGTTGGCCGAGCGATGGCACGTGCTGATGCACCTGCAGATCGCGTGCGTGCACGCCGGTGCGGCGCGCGAACCAGGAAAGGAACGGTTCGCGCAGGTGTTCGCCCAGGCGCACGAAGCGGATGAAGCGATTCGCCGCGGCTTCGATATCGGCCGCCGGTGCAATCAACACCAGGCGCTGCGCATGCCAGCTTTCGTCCTGCGCCAAAGCCAATGCTCCGCCGCCCATGGAATGCCCGATGGCCAGCGCTGCGTTGCCGAAATGCTTGCCTATCGCGCGAACGGTGGCGATGAAATCCAGCAGGGTGCACAAGCTGCCGGTGCTTGCGCCGTGACCGGGTTGATCGAAACTCACCACAGCAAAGCCCAGCGTGCGCAACTTCGCCACCCATGGCAGAAAACGCAGGCCGAAGCTGGACCAGCCGTGCACCAGCAAGGCGTATGGCTGAGTGGAAGGGTCGCCCCATACATACGTGGCGATGGATTCGTTGTTGACGGTGAGTTCGCCGCGTTGCATGGCATCGTCCGGCTGCGCGGCGCGTGCGCGGCTGCGGCTGCTGGCGAAGGGCGTGGCAAACAAGCGTGCGGCGCGATCGACCGTGCGCCGCGGCGCCAAGCGGCCGCCGACGGCAAATCCGATACGTACAGCGCCAAGTTTGAAACCGGAGCGTGAGGAACGGCGGCGTGGCTTTGCAGTCTGGCGTGTCATGGCGTGCTCCTGGGGGTTCAGGGCTGATAACCGGCAAACAGGCGATCGATGGCCGCATGCGCATGACGGCTGGCTTGTTCGAAACCGAACAAGCCAGCGTCGTGGTGCAGGCCGAGCATCAAGGCATAGATTTCAAAAGCGAGCAGATCCGGATCGACATCGGCGCGCAGGTCGCCCACTTCCATCGCCAAGCGAATCGCACGCGCCATTTCATTGCGCCAACTCGACTGTTGCTGCTTGACGCGGGTGCGCAACGGGCTGTCGTCGCGTCCGTCGTATTCGGCCACGGCGCTGACCAGCACGCAGCCGCTCTGGTGGATGCGCGCCCACTCGAACCAGCGCTCGACGAGGGTACGCACGCGCTTCAGGCCACGTGGCTGCTTGATGGCCGGAGCCATCACGAAATCGAAGAAGCGTTTGCCGGTGGCATCCAGGAGCGCCAGTTGCAGGTCTTCGCGGGAGCCGAAATGGGCGAACACGCCGCTCTTGGACATGCCTACGCCGAGCGCCAGGGCACCGATGGACAGGCCCTCCAGACCGTCCTGGCGGGCCAGTTCGTAGGCGTGTTCGAGGATCAGCTCGCGGGTGGCGGCGCCTTTGCCGGGGATGGTGGCTGCGTTCATGGCCGGCAAAATAGCACGACCGTTCGTTTTATTTCTAGTGACTCCTGTTCCTGCCACGATCGGCCCTCCCCGACTGCACGTAGGGGAGGGAGCGACGCAGAGACGGATGGACGCAAGGTCAACGGCTCATCGCAAATAATTCTGCTGCCACCTGAACCGACCAAACTTCCTACGTCAACATCACTGCACGCGATCGCGTTTGCCGCACTGTCAGTCGCCCACCGAGGGCAGCTTTCTAAGGAGAGGACACATGATCAGCATGACCCGCAAACTGGCTCTCATCGCAGGCATCGGCCTTGCGCTGGCCAGCGTGAGCTACACGCCGCCCGCGAGTGCGCAGGTACGTGTGGGCGTCGGCATCAATGTGGCGCCGCCCGCGCCGCGGTATGAACGCATGCCGCCGGCGCGGCGGGGCTTTATCTGGTCGCAAGGCTATTGGCGCTGGGAGCCACGCGCGCATCGCTATGTGTGGGTACCTGGCACATGGGTTCGCGCACGCGCTGGCTATCGCTGGTATCCGGGCGTGTGGGTGCGTCGCGGGCCGAGCTGGTATTGGCGCGACGGCTATTGGGGCCGTTGATCGCGCAACGCAATAACCTGCGCTCCATTCCACGATGGAGCACAGTGTCGCAACGGCAGGACGCCATGTAACTTTGCATGTTTGCACTGACCGGATCGACAGCCTTCGATCCCACATCCTCGGGGACTTTTCATGTCATTGCGTTTTGCATCCTTGCTTGCTCTTGCCGGCGTCACGGCGGTGATGTCCGGTTGCGTGGTGGAACAACCGGCGCCGCGCCCGCATCGCGTGGTGTATGTGCAGCAGCCTGCTCCGCCACCGCCGCCGCAAGTGGTTGAGATCGTCGCGCCGCAACCGCCGCCGGTGGAAGTGATCGAAGTACCGCCGCCGCCGCGTCCGGGTTACGTGTGGGCGCGTGGTCACTGGCATTGGGATGGTGCGCGCTATGTGGCCGTGCGCGGTCATTGGGAACCGGTGCATCCGGGTTATCACTACGTGCATCCGCATTGGGAGCAGCATCCGGATGGTTGGCACTTCCATGTGGGCGTGTGGGTTCAGGGATAAACATCGTCTTCATATATCGAAACGCCCCGTCTATGCGGGGCGTTTTCGTTGCAGGCTTTGCTGCGATGCGAAAGGCGTTGCCTACACCGCTCGTACTAAACTTAGTTGGATAACTTACGCACCCCAGCCTCTCGCTGGGGTTTTGAGTTTCAGGCGTCAGGTCCTTGGCGGGGCCAACGCTTTCACACATCAGTGCCTTCCCCAGCACCGTCATACGTGGAGTCCAAGTTCCAATGATTTTCGAAACCATCGCTAAAACAGGTCACGAAGAAGTCGTCTTCTGCCACAACAAAGACGCCGGCCTGAAAGCCATCATTGCGATCCATAACACGGTGCTGGGCCCGGCACTGGGCGGCCTGCGCATGTGGCCGTACAAGACCGAGCAAGATGCGGTGAACGACGTGCTGCGCCTGTCGCGCGGCATGACCTACAAGAACGCCGTGGCCGGCCTGAACCTGGGTGGCGGCAAAGCGGTGATCATTGGTGATCCGTCCAAAGACAAGTCCGAAGCGCTGTTCCGCGCCTTCGGCCGTTTCGTCAACTCGCTCAACGGCCGCTACATCACGGCCGAGGACGTGGGCATCGACGTGAACGACATGGAATACGTGTTCCGCGAAACCGAATACGTGACCGGCGTGCATCAGGTGCATGGCGGTTCGGGCGATCCTTCGCCGTTCACCGCGTACGGCACGCTGCAAGGCCTGATGGCCGCGCTGAACTTCAAGCACGGCAACGAAGACGTGGGCAAGTACAGCTACGCCGTGCAGGGCGCCGGCCACGTGGGCAGCGAATTCATCAAGCTGCTGCGCGAACAGGGCGCCAAGGTGTTCGTCACGGATATCAACAAGGAAGCCGTGCAGCGCTGCGTGGACGAGCTGGGCTGCGAAGCCGTGGGCCTGGACGAAATCTACGACGTGAACGCCGACGTGTACTCGCCCTGCGCACTGGGCGGCACGGTGAACGAGCAGACCATCGACCGCATCAAGGCCAAGATCATCTGCGGCGCGGCCAACAACCAGCTGGCCAATGATGCGATCGGCGACGAACTGCAACGCCGCGGCGTGCTATACGCGCCGGACTACGCCGTGAACGCCGGCGGCGTGATGAACGTGTCGCTGGAAATCGACGGCTACAACCGCGAGCGCGCGATGCGCATGATGCGCACCATCTACTACAACCTGGGCCGCATCTTCGAAATCAGCAAGACGGAGAACGTGCCGACCTACAAGGCCGCCGACCGCCTGGCCGAGGAGCGCATCGAGTCCATCGGCAAGATCAAGCTGCCGCACATGGGCAATGGCGCACCGCGCTTTGCCGGCCGCATGCGCGGGCAGTAAACGCCTGCTGTTCGGTAATGGAAACGCCGGCCCTCGGGCCGGCGTTTTCGTTTTGACTGGGACGTAGTCCCGAAACACCCGCCCGCGGCAGTTCTGCTAGACTTTTTCGGCACAGGAAAAAGGGGAACCCGTTCCGCGGGTTAGGAACAATCGATTTGCTTTTCGGGTCCGGAATCCTCCGGCTGCAGCGCCCTGGGCGCCTGCCGACAAGGACTTGAGGAAGCCATGCAGGGCTGCAGAGCAGGCTGGTGTGTATGAACGCAATGTTGCAAACCGGGATCAGCGACGAGGACATCCTGTTCAGGCTCAAGGATGTGCTGCATGAGACCTTCGAAATCGATCCTGCGCGGGTCACCCCCGACAGCCACCTGTTCACCGACCTGGAGCTGGACAGCATCGACGCCGTCGACCTGGCCATCCAGGTGCAGGACATGACCGGCATGCGCATCAAGCCCGAGGATTTCAAGAACGTGCGGACCGTCGGCGACGTGGTCGCCACCGTGCGCACGCTGTTGACGCACTGACGCACGCGGAGTGCCCCCAATGCCGCATGCGCCAGCCGCGACGGGAGCTTTCCATCCTTGCGCGCTGATTCCCATCTATAACCACAAGGACACCATCGCAGCCACGGTGCAGGCTCTGCGTGCGCATGGTCTGCCGGTGGTGATCGTGGACGATGGCAGCGACGAAGCCACGCGTTCCGTGCTCGAAGGCCTGGTTGCGCCGGGCGTGCAATTGCTTCGCCTGGCGCGAAACAGCGGCAAAGGCCGCGCGATTGCGGCAGGCATGATCGCCGCGCGCGATGGGGGTTACTCGCATGCGTTGCAGATCGACGCGGATGGCCAGCACGACGTGACGGATGTGCCGCGTTTTCTTGCAGAAGGCCGCGCACATCCGCACGCACTGGTCTGCGGCCAGCCCATCTACGACGACAGCGTGCCGCGCGCCCGGTTGTATGGCCGCTATGTCACGCATGTGTGTGTGTGGCTGGAAACGCTATCGTTCATGCTGCGTGATTCGATGTGCGGCTACCGTCTGTATCCGCTGGAAGCGATGTGTGACGAGATCGATCGCGCGCCCCTGCCTGCGCGCATGGATTTCGACACCGAAGTGGCGGTACGCCTGATCTGGCACGGCGTGCCGGTGCGCAATCTGTTGACCCGGGTGATCTATCCGGTAAACGGGCTATCCCATTTCCATATGCTGCACGACAACCTGCGGATTTCGGCGATGCATACCCGGTTGTTGCTGGGGATGTTGCCGCGGGCGCCGATGTTGTTGTGGCGCAAACGCAAGAGGAGCGTGGCATGCGCGACGTAGTTCATTCTGGCGCATGGTCGCTCCCTCTCCCCGCCGGGGAGAGGGCTGGGGTGAGGAGTGAGCCTCGCGAAAATGGACATCCATGGAGCAAGAGCATTAGCCACAAACTCTCAGCTCAATCACGTTTGCCGCAAGAATGGCCCCTCACCCCAACCCTCTCGCCGGAGGGGAGAAGAGGCCGGTCGTCGGCACGCAGATTTCTCATGCAGCTTTTGACGCTGCTGTTTGTATGCGCAGGCGTGCACGCGCAGGCCACCTCACCCGACCTGCTGCATTCCATCTTGAATCAGCTAAGCCAGCACACCACCATCCGCGCCGACTTCACCCAGCAACGCCAGAGTCCAGCCCTCACCCAAGCGCAAACCAGCAGCGGCCAACTGCTGTTCGTGACGGGCCACGGCATGCTCTGGCAAGTGCAACGGCCCTATCAGCAAACGCTAGCCTTGACGGGCACGCGCACCCTGCGCATCGATGCCGACGGCCGCATGCAACCGGTGCGCAACGAGCGCGGCGTCAGCCAGATTTCGCAAATGTTGCAAGGCATGCTGACCGGGCAGCTCGATGAAGTGACACGCCAGTTCGATGTGCACGCCGATGGCAGCGCCGAACAATGGACGCTGCACTTCACGCCCAGGCAGTCGCGCGTGGCGCAGGTGCTGAAAGGCATCGAGCTCGATGGAGGCAAATACCTGCAACGCATCCGCATCGACATGCAGGACGGCACGCAAACCGATATCCAGATGAGTGATACCCGCGGCGCCGGTCCGCTGAGCGCGCTGGAAAAACACGCGCTCGGGTTGCCATGACGCAACGAAACCTGTGGTTGCGCGCGGGTGGGTTCGCAGCGATGGCGCTGCTGATGACCTTGCTTGGCGCTTGGCTACTGTTCGGGCGCGGACGGCCGGCGATCCAGACCGACCTGCTCGCCATGCTGCCGGCAACGGAACGCAACCCACTGGCGGAAGTCGCTGCGCAACGGCTCGCGCACGCCAATGGCGATCGCGTGATTCTGCTGGTGGCGAATGCCGATGACGATCACGCCAAGAGCGCCGCGCGCGAATTCGGGCAGATGCTTGCCAAGGACAAAGTGTTTGCGTCCGTGACCGCCGAGTTGCCGCCCTTCGATCTGCAGCAATTCGTAACGCCGTATCTCGCGCATCGCTTCACGCTGCTGACGGATGCCGATCGCCAAGCCCTCGCGCAACCGGGCTACGATCCGCAGCAGGCGCTGGCACAGCGCATCAATGAGCCGTTCGTCACCGGCATCGGCACGCGCCTGCAAGACGATCCGTTCGGCTGGCTGCAGCATTGGCTGGAGCAGCAGCCGTGGAGCCGCTCGCCGCTGCTGCCCGAAGACAATCTGCTGACAGCGCATCGCGACGATGGCAGCTATGTACTAGTCACCGCCACGCTCGACGGTTCTTCCTATGACGATGCCGTGCAGCATCGCGCGCTGAACGCGCTCGATCAGGCCGAGCGCGCCGTCGAACACGATCATCCCGGCACACGTGTGCTGCGTACGGGCGCGCTGTTCTACGCCGCGGCTGCGCGCAGCGGTGCGGAGCGCGACGTGCATCGCGTGGGACTGATTTCCACGCTCGGCATCGCCTTGCTGCTGCTGATTGTTTTTCGTTCTCCCGGACCACTGCTGCTGGCGTTTCTTTCCACGGCGATCGGTATCGTCGCCGCCACGACGGTAAGCGTGCTGGCGTTCGGGCAGATCTATCTGCTGACGCTGGTGTTCGGCGCCGCCCTGCTTGGCGAGGCAGTGGACTATTCGATTCAATACCTCACCGCGCGCGCCAATGCCGGCGATGCGTGGGAGCCGCGCCGCGGCTTGCGGCAGGTTCGCCCTGCCCTGTTGCTTGCGCTGGGTACGTCGCTGCTTGGCTATGCGTTGCTTGGATTGGTGCCGTTTCCCGCGCTGCGCCAGATGGCGTGCTTCGCCATGGTGGGCATGGCCATGGCGTGTCTCAGCGTGTTCCTGTTGCTGCCTGCACTGCTGCAGCGCCCGGCAAAACCCTTGTCTGCCGTCGCCGTGCGTGTCGCATCATGGCTGCAACGGGCGATAGCGCCGCTGGTATCCGGATGGCGTGGCGTGGCGTTTGCCGGGTTGGCTTTGTTGCTGGCCGTGCCCGGCTGGTGGCAATTGCATCATGACGATGATGTGCATCTGTTGATTTCTCAGCCTGCCGCACTCGTCGCGCAGGAAAAGCAGATTCGCGATATCACCGGCCTCGGCAACGGCACGCAGTTCTATCTGGTGCAGGGCGATAACCAGGAGCAGGTGCTGCAGCGGGAAGAAGCGCTGGAGCAGCGTCTGCAGTCGCTGGTAGACAAAAACCAGCTGCAAGGCTGGCTCGGCCTGGCCGGCATGGTGCCGTCGCTGCAGCGTCAACAGGCCAATCAGGCACGGCTGGCGCCGCTGTTCGCGCAACCCGAGCGCATGCGCCAGTGGCTGCACGGCGCCGGCTTTCGCGATGCCGATATCGATCGCTTTATCCAGGCGTGGCCCGGTACGCCGCTGCGTTTGCAGGACTGGCTGAATACAGCGGTCGCCACGCCGTTCCTCTATCTGTGGATGGGCGACAACGCGCAGCATGGCCTCGCTTCGCTGGTGTTGCCGCAAGGGGATGCCTCGAGCGATCGGCTGAAGCAGGCGGCCAGGGATTTGCCCGGCGTCACGCTGGTGGACAAAGCGGCTGGCGTGTCGGAGTTGTTCGGACGCTATCGACGCTATGCCAGCCTCTGGTTGCTTGCGGCGATCCTGCTGATCGTGCCGGTGTTCGGCTGGCGCTACGGTTGGCGTAATGTTCCGCGCGTGCTGGCGCCGCCGGTGCTGGGTATCGGCTTTACCTTGGCGGTACTGGGCTATCTGCACCATCCGCTTACGCTGTTCCATTGGATGGCCTTGATGCTTGTGCTTGGCGTCGGCGCAAATTACGCCGTGTTCCTGCGCGAAGGCGAGCCGCATGTCACCCATCGCCCAGGCGCGATGTATGCGAGCGTGCTGCTTTCGGCGATCACCGCCTTGCTGTCGTTCGGCCTGCTGGCGTGGAGTTCGATGCCGGCGCTGGAAGATTTCGGCCTTACCCTGTTGCTGGGCATCGGCTTTACCGCTTTGCTGGTGCCTGCCAGCACCACCTTGAATTTTTCTTCCGCACGGAGCACACGCCGATGAAGCGCGTCGTCATCACCGGCATGGCCGGCATCACGCCGCTGGGACACGATTGGTCCACCATCGAACCGCGCCTGCGCGAAGGCCGCAACGCGGTGCGCCGGATGCCGGAATGGGATTTTTTTGAATCCTTGAACAGCCGGCTTGGCTGCCCGGTCGACGATTTCCAGATACCCGATTGGCCGCGCAAACATCTGCGTTCGATGGGCCGCGTCGCGCAATTGGCCGTGGCGGCCAGCGAACGCGCCTTGCGCGATGCCGGCTTGCTGCACGATGCGAGCATCGGCGATGGGCGCATGGGCGTGGCGTACGGTTCGTCCGGCGGCAGCGTGGAACCGGTGCGCGTGATGGGCCGCATGCTGGAAACCGGCTCCATGCAGGGTGTGACCGCCACCAGCTACGTGCAGATGATGGCGCACACCACGGCCGTGAACGTCGGCGTGTTCTTCGGTTTGAAAGGCCGCATTCTGCCCACCTCCAGCGCATGCACATCCGGCAGCCAGGCGATTGGCTTTGGCTACGAAACCATCCAGCAAGGCAAACAGAAGCTGATGCTGTGCGGTGGCGCGGAAGAACTGTCCGGCCCGGGTGTCGCCGTGTTCGACACGCTGTTCGCCACCAGCACGCGCAACGACGAAGCCACGCTCACACCGCGCCCCTTCGACCGCGCGCGCGATGGCCTGGTTGTGGGCGAAGGCGCAGCCACGCTGGTGCTCGAGGAATACGAACACGCCCGCGCGCGCGGCGCACGCATCTATGCGGAAATCGTCGGCTTCGGCTGCAACTCCGACGGCAACCACATCACCCAGCCCACCAGCGAAACCATGGCCACCGCGATGCAGCTTGCCTTGCATGATGCGCAGCTTTCGCCCGATGCGATCGGCTACGTAAGCGCCCATGGCACCGCCACCGATCGCGGCGATATCGCCGAAAGCCATGCCACGGCGCAGGTGCTCGGCAAGCGCGTGCCGGTCAGTTCGATGAAGAGCTACGTAGGCCATACGCTGGGTGCATGCGGCGCGCTGGAATCGTGGTGGGCGGTGCAGATGATGCGCGATGGCTGGTTTGCGCCGACGGTGAATCTCAGCGAGCCGGATGCGGCGTGTGCGGAGCTGGATTACGTCGTGGGTGCGGGGCGCGCATTGAAGGCGGAGTACGTGATGAACAACAACTTTGCGTTTGGTGGGATCAATACGTCGCTGGTCTTCAAGGCGCTGGATTGATGCATACGAGGTTATTCAATTCACCTCCGCGTCATTCCGGCGAAGACCGGAATCCATGCTTCGTGCTGGCGATAGATTCCGGCCTTCGCCGGAATGACGCTGAGGTGCTATTGCAGCGGGTGGCAACGGGATGAACTTCCGCATCCATCAACTTCATGCCTGGGCTCCCAGCCTCGACACGGACGAAGCCTGGCGCGCATGGGCGCAGCACCCTGTTCGCGTACCCGACAACAACGAACAACCAAGTTGCGATTTCCTGCCACCCATGCAACGCCGCCGCCTCAGCCGACTGGCGCGCATGACCATGCACGTCGCCTGGCCGCTATGCGGCGAAGGTGAACAATTGCCGTTCGTGTTCGCCTCCCGCCACGGCGAAACACCGCGCACGTTCGCCTTGCTTGGCGAGGTGGCGGATGGACAACCGTTGTCGCCGACGCAGTTCGGCTTGTCGGTGCATAACGCCATCGCTGGCCAGTGGTCGATCCTGCGCGGCCAGCACGGCGAATCGGTGGCGATAGCCGGCGAAGCGGATACCTTCGAGCACGCGATGGTGGAAGCGGCAGCGTTGTTGGGCGATGGCGCCAAGGCCGTGCTGGTGGTGATCGCGGAGGAACGCCCGCCGGCCGCCTACGACGGCTGGATCGATGACGTACCGTTTTCGTATGCTGTGGCGCTGAAAGTGGGGAACGTCGAACCGACGGATAACGCACCGGCCGGCGAAAGCTGGCAATTGCGCCTGGAACCGAATGCGGGCGCATCCACATCAGGCGCTTGGCCGCACGCTTTGAATTTCGTGCGCGCCCTGCATACCGGCGAAAGCACGCTCGAACATGCATGGAAGACACGTCGATGGATCTGGCAGCGCAACCCGTAACGCGATCCAGCTTCGGCAACTACCTCTGGCGGCTGCTAGCCACCGGCGCCAGCTTCGTTTTGTTCGGATTGGGTGGGCTGGCTTTGCGGCTTGTCGTTCTGCCGCTGCTCGGCTTGCTGCCGGGCGATGCGGTGACGCGCAGGCGTCGTGCACGCATGGCGATCGGCAAGGCGTTCTACCTGCATGTGCAATTCATGTATCGCAGCGGTGTGCTGGAATACGAGTTTCAAGGCGCCGAACGGCTGGGCCGGCCGGGGCAGATGGTCATCGCCAATCATCCGTCGCTGATCGACGTGGTGTTTCTGATCGCCCATATCCGTGACGCCAACTGCGTGGTGAAGCAAAGCCTGTGGCGCAATCCCTGCACGCGCGGGCCGGTGTGCCGCGCGCAGTACATCAGCAACAACGGCAGCCCGGAGATGCTCGAGCAGGCCGCCGATGCCCTGCGCGGGGGGCAGACGCTGATCGTCTTCCCGGAAGGTACGCGCACCACGCCAAGCCAGGCGCCGGTATTTCATCGTGGTGCCGCGGCCATCGCCTTGCGCGGCGCCAGCGTCGTCACGCCGGTGTTCATTACCGTCGAACCCACTACGCTGACCAAGGCCGAGCCGTGGTATCGCATTCCGGAGCGGCGGGTACGCGTCACTCTGCGCGCGGGCCAGGATATTTCGCCGGAAACGTTCAATGCAGATGCGCCGCTGCCGATCGCCTCGCGACGCCTGAACGCGTATCTGCAGTCCCTTTTCATGAAGGAGCTTTCGCCATGAATGCCCTGCAGCAGGACATTGCGCAGTTGATCATCGATACCTTGAATCTCGAAGACGTCACCGTCGAGGACATTCCGCCGGATCTACCGCTGTTCGGCGAGGGCCTGGGACTGGATTCGGTGGATGCGCTGGAACTGGCGCTGGCGTTGCAGAAGCGCTACGACATCCGCATCGCTTCCGATTCCAAGGATGCGCGCCAACATTTCACCACTGTCGCCACTCTCGCCGCGTTCGTGCAGGCACAGCAGGATGCATGCGCAAGCTGACTTCTCCAGAGCCTAGTCACGGCTTCTCCGCAACCCGCCCTGGCGCTGAGCGGTTGCCAGGCGGCGGCGCGCGGCTTGACCTGACGGCCAGTCAGGCGCTGCGCCACGCACCACCACCTGGCAACCGCTCAACGCCAGGGCGAACGACGGAGAAACCATGAAGAGGCTCCTCTTGCCCATCACCGGGGTGCTCTACCCCTTCGTGGTGTATTTCGGCATGGATCGCGTGCCCCCGCCGATGTTCGCATTGGTGCTGGGAGCGATCTGGCTGATTCGCGCGCCAAGCCTGCTGAAGGAACCGGGCGGACGCTGGATGCTGACGGCCGCGCTGGTGTATTGCGCCTTGCTCGCCTTGAGCGGTGAAGCAACCTTGCTGCGTTGGTATCCCACCCTGATCAGTGCGTTGCTGCTTTGTGCGTTCGGACTCAGCCTGAAGTTCGGCCCGCCGATCGTGGAGCGTATCGCTCGCGTGCGCGAGCCGGATCTGCCGGACGCCGCGATTCCCTACACGCGCAAGGTCACGTGGGTATGGGTGGGGTTCTTCGTGTTCAACGGCGTGGTGTCGGCCGCACTCACCTTGTGGGCACCGCTGGCCTGGTGGACGCTCTACAACGGCCTGCTAGTGTACTTCATCATGGGCACGTTGTTCGTCGGCGAATGGCTGCTGCGCCGACGCCTGCGAGGTGTAGCGTGAGTACACAGCGCCTCGATCCGGTCCTGCTCGGCGAACACGAGCACGACGGCGCGTGGACGCTGATGCTGCAGGTGCCCGTCGACCTGGCCTATTTTCCCGGCCATTTCCCGCACGCACCGGTGTTGCCTGGCGTAGTGCAGGTGGCCTGGGCGCTCGCGTTCGCCGCGCCACGCCTCGGCACGCCCGCGCACTGCCGGGTGATGGAAGCGTTGAAATTCCAGCGCCTGCTGCGTCCGGGAGACAGCGTGACGTTGACGCTGCGCTACGACGCCTCACGCCATAAGCTGCACTTCGCTTATCGCCTTGGCGACATCGCCTGCTCTTCCGGCCGACTGGCATGGAGCGCCGAGCCATGAGCGAACAGCTCGCGCAGGAACGCCACTGGTCCGCGCACAAGGAGCGCGGCAGCTTTGTGCTGATGTGGCTCACCGCCTTCAGTGTGCGCGTGTTCGGGCGCCGCTTGCTGGCGCCGGTGCTTTATCTGATCGTGCTGTATTTCTTTGCGTCGGCACGCAGCGCGCGGCGCAATATTCGGCAGTATCAAACCTATCTTTCCCAATGGCGTGACGATGCCTCATTGCGGCCTACGTTGAAAAACGTGTTCGCCCAATTCATCGCCTTTGCCGACAATCTGCTCGACCGGCTCGATGTATGGCGCGGCCGTCTGCGCTTTGAACAAGTGCAGTTGGTCGATCCTTCCGGCGTGCGCGCGCGCCTGCTGTGCAGCCAGCACGGTGGACGCGGCGAGATGCTGGTGGTCACGCATTTGGGTAATCCGGATGTGTGCCGCGCGATGGCGGAGCTGAGTGAGCAAGTACCGCTCAACGTGCTGGTGCACAACCGCCATGTGGCGCAATTCAATCGCCTGCTGGGCGAGGCGGGCGATCGCAGCATGCGGCTGATCCAGGTGGCCGAGCTGGATACGGCGATGATGATGGATCTGTCGCAACGCCTGGAGCGTGGCGAGTGGCTGGCGATCGCCGGTGATCGCGTACCGCTCAACGATGGCCGGCGCGTGACGGTGAATTTTCTCGGGCACGCAGCGGCTTTTCCGCAGGGGCCGTGGTTGATGGCCGGCCTGTTGCGTTGTCCGGTGAATCTGCTGTGTTGCCTGAAAGTGGATGGCCGTTACCGCATCTATCTGGATACTTTCCTCGACCACGCGCAGTGGCAACGCGGCCAGCGCGATGAAACCATTCGCGGATGGGTGCAGCGCTACGCCGATCACCTGGCGGAGCAGTGCTTGATTGCGCCCCAGCAATGGTTCAATTTCTACGCTTATTGGCAGCCGGCCGAATCGCCCATGAAGGAGACCGCCGATGCGCACTAGCGGCGTGCTGCACAAAGACGTGGAGATCCTCGTGCCGTTCTACGACGTCGACTCGATGAACGTCGTCTGGCACGGCCACTACGTGAAATATCTCGAAGTGGCGCGCTGCGCGCTGCTCGACGACATCGGCCACAACTACGAGCAGATGAAAGCGTCCGGCTACGCGTGGCCGGTGATCGACCTGCAGTTGCGTTACGTGCAGGCGGCGCGTTTCGGCCAGCGACTCATCGTGCGTGCCGATCTGGTCGAATGGCAGAATCGTCTGCTGATCCATTACCTGATTCGCGATGCCGAGTCCGGACAGCGCGTTACGCGCGCCAGCAGCGTGCAGGTGGCGGTGAACCTTGACACCAGCGAGATGGTGCTCGAATCACCAAGGATTTTTATCGACGCAGTCGAGCATCGACTGCGCGCGAATGATGCTTCTCCGCGAGTCCGCCCCCTCACCCCAGCCCTCGCCCCGAAGGGGAGAGGGAGTGAAGAACGACAGCCATGAACTACGCCAGCCCTACCTACGTCGAAGAAACCCGCATCGGCTTTCATTTCCTGCGTACGCATACCTGGCAGCATCACGTGCTGCGCGTGGCGATCAACGATTTGAAGCGCCTGATCGGCGAGCCATTGCCGCAAGGCGGTACGTTGCTGGATGTGGGATGCGGCCAGGGCAAATCGTTTCGCCTGCTGCGCGATGCGTTTCAACCCACGCGCCTGCTCGGGCTGGATGCCGATCCGCACAGCCTTTCGCTCGCCCAGGCCGAAGCCGAACACGAAGATATTGCGGTGGAGTTGCATAGCGCCGATTGCGCGCAGATACCCTTGCCGGACGGCAGTGTCGACATCGTGTTCTGCCACCAGACCTTTCATCATCTGGTTGAACAGGAACGCGCGCTCGCCGAATTCTGGCGTGTGCTGAAACCCGGCGGGCTGTTGCTGTTTGCCGAGTCCACCAAGGCGTATATCGATACCTGGGTGATTCGCTGGTTTTTCCGACACCCGATGGAAGTGCAGAAGAGCGCGGAGGAATACCTGAAAATGCTGCGTCGGCAGGGCTTCGAGTTCGAATCGCGGAACGTGTCGTTTCCTTATTTGTGGTGGAGCCGCTCGAAGGATTTTGGATTGTTGGAGCGATGGGGATGGATAGCGCCGCCTCCACCGGGGCAACGGGAGGAGACGTTGGTGAATGTGGCAGCGAGGAAACCGGTGGTATGAGGGCGATTGACTCACGGCAACCGCTACTCCCTCTCCCCGCCGGGGAGATGGCTGGGGTGAGGGGCAAACCTCGCCCGATTGTTGCTGGTGCATGGGAACGTGAAACAAAACTCCATGCACTGTCATGCTTCCAGGCAAGCCATGCTCCCTCACCCCAAGCCTCTCCCCTGAGGGGAGAGGGGGCTATCGCCTCCAGTCATTTCGCATGAACACCTACCTCAACGCCCTAGGCATCCTCTGCAACCTCGGCGCAGGCAAAGCCGCGGTCGCCAAAGCGTTATTCGCAGGCGACGACAGCGGCATACGTCCCGAGCAAGGGTGGATTCCGAATCACGAACCACCTCTCGGCAGTGTGCGTGCGGAACTGCCGCCCGTGCCCGACGCATTGCGCGACCGCGATAATCGCAACAATCGCCTGCTGCTTGCCGCAGCGCTGGAAATCGAACCTGACATCCGCGCCGCCGTCACGCGTTATGGACGCGCACGCATCGGTGTTGTACTCGGTACGAGCACCACCGGCATCGAGGAAGCCACGTACGGCGTTGGTGCATATCGACGCGACGGCGCATGGCCGGCCGATTATCACTATTCGCATCAGGAACTCGGCGCGCCAGCCGAATTTCTCGCCGAATGGCTGAACCTGTCCGGCCCTTGCTATGGCATTTCCACCGCCTGCACATCGGGCGCGCGTGCGCTGCTGAGCGCGCAGCGCCTGTTGCGCATCGGCCTGTGCGATGCGGTGCTATGCGGTGGCGTGGATACGCTGTGTCGGCTGGCGATCAACGGTTTCCATGCGTTGGAAGCGGTCGACCTGCAACGTTGCGATCCTTTTTCCAGGCATCGTCGTGGCATCAATATCGGTGAAGCGGCCGCCTTGTTTTTGATGACTCGTGAGCACGGCCCGGTGCAACTGCTCGGTGGCGGCGCGAGTTCCGACGCGTACCATATGTCCTCGCCCGATCCGCAAGGCACCGGTGCGCGCAAGGCGATGCACGATGCACTGCTTCACGCCGGCCTTGATACTGCGCAGATCGACTACATCAATCTGCACGGCACGGCGACCGAGCACAACGACAGCATGGAAAGCCAGGCGGTCGCAGCCATGTTCGGCAGCACAGTTCCGTGTTCTTCCACGAAATCCCTGACCGGCCATACGCTTGCAGCAGCAGGCGCACTGGAAGCGGCCTTCTGCTGGTTGAGCCTGACCGACACGCACGCGGAACGTCGGTTACCGCCGCATGTATGGGACGGTGAAGCGGATCCAGCGTTGCCTGCCTTGAACCTGATCGGCGTCGGCAGTCATCTGCCGGCGGGCGGACGGCGCTACGTGATGAGCAATTCCTTCGCCTTCGGCGGCAACAATGCGTCACTGATTTTGGGAGATTCCGCATGACGCCATGGCCCATCGCGGAAGTGGTGCCGCATGCGGATGAAATGATTCTGCTGGACAGCATCGAAATGTTCGAAGCCGAACATATCGTTTGCACACGCACCGTCCGGCGCGGCGACATGTTCGTGGACGCCGATGGCCACCTGCCCGCATGGGTGGGCGTGGAGTTGATGGCGCAAGCCATCGCCGCCTGGGCCGGCTGCCGTGCGCGCGCGGAACAGCGCCCGGTGCGACTGGGATTTCTACTCGGTACGCGGCACTACGCGTGCAATGTCGACGCATTCCCCGCCAGCACCTGCTTGCGCGTGGAAGCCGAACGCGAGTTCCACAACGAACAAGGCATGGGCGTTTTCCATTGCCGTATCGAAGGCCCCGACATTCACGCCGAAGCGCGTTTGAACGTCTATAGCCCACGAGATGCCGACGCGTTTTTCAAGCAAATTACCGAGGAGACGCCACATGGCTGATACGGTTCTGGTTACGGGCTCCAGCCGTGGCATCGGGCGCGCCATTGCGTTGCGGCTTGCGCAGGCCGGTTACGACATCGCCCTGCACTGCCGCAGCCGCCGCGAAGACGCCGAACAGGTGGGCGCGGCCATTCATGCGCTTGGGCGTAATGCGCGCGTTCTGCAATTCGACGTGGCCGATCGTGCTGCCTGCGCGGCGGCGCTCGAGGCGGATGTCCAGGCGCACGGCGCGTATTACGGCGTCGTTTGCAACGCAGGGCTGACCCGCGACGGCGCTTTCCCCGCGCTGAGCGACGAGGATTGGGACCAAGTGCTGCGCACGAACCTGGACGGTTTCTACAACGTGTTGCATCCGATCATCATGCCGATGATTCGCCGCCGACAAGCCGGGCGCATCGTGTGCATCACCTCGGTATCGGGCTTGATCGGCAACCGCGGGCAAGTGAATTACAGCGCATCCAAGGCGGGCGTGATCGGCGCGGCCAAGGCGCTGGCGGTGGAATTGGCCAAGCGCAAGATCACCGTCAATTGCGTGGCGCCGGGTTTGATCGACACCGATATGACCAGCGACGACCTGCCACTGGATGAAATTCTCAAGGTGATACCGATGCAGCGCGCCGGCGCCGCGGATGAAGTGGCCGCGGCGGTGCAATTCCTGATGAGCGCCGAGGCGAGCTACATCACGCGGCAGGTGCTCGCGGTGAATGGCGGACTGTGTTGAAAAAACTACTGCTTGCAAGTTCGAACATCCACAAGGAGACAGGGGTATGAAAGCAAGAGCACTCTTCGTGATCGCATTGTCCTTGGCCGTGCCCGGCATCGCCGTGGCCAAGGATCAGATCAAGCATTACCCGTTCGCCAACGCCGTTGTCGAAGCCACCAAATCCGGCAAGCTGGATGGCACGGTGAAGTTCTACCTGCACGGCAATGATCCGCAAGGCCAAATGGAAGTGGTCAAAAGCGATGTCAGCGTCAATCGCAAAACGAACGCGTTCGGCAAAGCAGACCAATCTACCTGCGACTGAGCGCTGCAGTCGGCCTTGATCGCCCTTCAAGCCGAAGCCAAGGCAGTCGGCGCCAATGCGGTGGTCGATATCGTCAGCGACTACGGCGATGAATATAGCGACCCTGAAAAATACGAATGCCACGTGGGCTTTTTGATGTCCGGCGTGATCATGAAAAGGGAAGTTGGCGAAGGTGCAGCAGTAGAACGGCTCGCTTCACCCTTTGCGGAACGCTTCAAGGCCGTCATTCCCGCGTAAGCGGAAATCCATTTTCAATGGATGCACCAGAGCAAGATGGATTCCCGCTTACGCGGGAATGACGGCCTTGAGGGGCGATGAAACGCGTTGAGAAACCCGACAACACGGTTTCGCTGATGCAGCGCATCAGAGCCCATAAAAACCCCTGCGCTACAATTCCTGACCTCTCCAACCCCTTTTTCCAGGAGCTTGTCATGCGCCCGTTCCCGCTCGGTGAAGAGATCGACCTGCTGCGCGAAAGCGTCTGTGCCTTCGCCGACAAGGAGATCGCGCCGCGCGCCAACCATATCGACCACGACAATCTGTTTCCGAACGATCTGTGGCGCAAGATGGGCGACATGGGCTTGCTCGGCATCACTGTGCCGGAGGAATACGGCGGCAGTGGCATGGGTTTCCTTGCGCACATGGTGGCGATGGAGGAAATCTCGCGCGCGTCCGGTTCGGTGGGGCTTTCCTACGGCGCACATTCCAATCTCTGCGTGCAGAACATTTTCCACAACGGCAACGATGCGCAGCGCCGCAAGTACATTCCCAAACTTTGCACCGGCGAATACGTCGGCGCCTTGGCGATGAGCGAGCCGGGCGCGGGCTCCGACGTGGTCGGTTCGATGACCTGCCGCGCCGAACAGCAGGGCGACGTCTGGATCGCCAACGGTTCGAAGATGTGGATCACCAACGGCCCCGACGCGGACGTGCTGCTGGTCTACATGCGCACGGCGCCGCGCAATGCCGGCAGCCGCTGCATGACCGCCTTCATCGTCGAGAAGGGTATGAAGGGTTTCAGCACGGCGCAAAAGCTGGACAAGCTCGGCATGCGTGGCTCCAACACGTGCGAGCTGGTGTTCGACAACTGCGAAATTCCCGCCGAGAACATCGTCGGCGAAGTGAACGAAGGCGTGCGTGTGCTGATGAGCGGCCTGGATACCGAACGCCTGGTTCTCTCCGGCGGCCCGATCGGGCTGATGCAGGCCGCGCTGGATATCGCCCTGCCCTACGCGCGCGAGCGCAAGCAGTTCAACGCGCCGATCGGCACCTTCGGCGTGATGCAGGCGAAGATCGCCGACATGTATACCAAGCTGCAAAGCTCGCGCGGTTTTGCCTATATGGTGGCGAAGGAATTCGATGCCGGCGTGAAATCACGCATCGATCCAGCGGCCTGTTTGCTCAACGCCTCGGAAAACGCCGTGAAGGTCGCGCTGGAAGCGATCCAGACGCTCGGCGGCAACGGCTACATCAACGAATACCCCACCGGTCGTTTGCTGCGCGATGCGAAGCTGTATGAGATCGGCGCAGGCACGAATGAAATTCGCCGCATGTTGATCGGGCGTGAGTTGTTTCACGGGCGGCAGTGAAACACTCCAGCCAAGCATTCCAGTAGGTTGGGCTGGGGCGCAGCCGACCCCCAACATTGCCATGTGCATCTCGACATTGGGGTTCGGCTTTGCCTCGCCCCAACCTACTGGCGATCTTCGCAGAATTTAGAAGCGCAAGCTGTAATTGAGGCTTCCCATCGTCGCGTGCGCGCGCTGCGCGTTGTATTGATCAGCACCGAGCGACAACTGCGAACGGGCCGAGAAACGCCAGTTCAACGACACGCCGGCGATGCTGCCGTAACGCGACAAGCCAATGCCGTTGATCGGCATGAACTGCTGCAAAGCCGCGAAACTGGCTGTCGGCATCACGCCGTGCATGGAGAAGGCATCCTGCCACTGGAATCGCGCCTGCAGGCTGAGGCTGCTGCCGTCCGGCATTTGCCATTGACGCGAACCACGCATACCGACGCCGGCCTGCCAACGCTGGACGTTCTGCGAATTGGAGTTCAAGCCAAAACCAGCGCCACCAAGCTCATTGAAACCATCGCGTTCGACGTTGGCGTATTCCAGATCGGCGTATGGCGTGAATTTCCATTTGCCCGCGTTGAAGCGGTAGCCGCTCTCGCTATAGGCCACCTGATAGCGACCATTGCTGAAGCTCCCCACCCCCGCGTACTGGCTGCCCAGCAGCAGTTCACGGCGCGTGTTCTGCCAATCGCTGCCGACGCCGAAGCGCCCCATCGTGTACCAATTACCGTGCACGATGCCGCCATACACCATGCCTTCCAGCGCGCGGCTGTAACCCTGATCGGCACTCTGCTGCAGATTGCCCAACCCTTGGCTGTGGCTGATGGCATAACCCAGCACGGCGCCATTGCCGAGCATGCGATCACCGCCAATCATGTTGCCGTTGAGCTGGAAGGCAAGGTTGTCGTAGCCGCTGCGCGAGAAGCTGCCCTGGTAGCCCAGGTTCTGCGACCAGTTCTGGAATTTGTTCTCGCGCTGCAAAGCTTGCGGGTTATCAAGCAAGCTATCGAAGCGATCGGACAGCGCGCGCGTGTCGGCGTCGATGGCTTCGAAGGTCATCGCGGCACTGGTTGCGTACATCTGGCCGGAGAGGCTGTTCAAAGACTGCTTCAAGGCTGCCGTGGATTGCGATTGCTGGATCGCTGCCGCGCCACTGACGAAGCCGTTCGGCAACGGTTGTGCATTTGCGCCGCTCATCACGCTGTTGATGGTGTTGAACGCGCTTTGAGTACGCACCGCTCCCGAATATGCGGCAGAGGAATACGGCGCACCGGCAGCCTGCGTCAGGTTGATCTGCTGCACGTTGAGGTAGGCGTCGTTGGCGTCATATGACAACGTGGCGGTCAAGGTGACGCTGGGCGAGGTCGTATAACCACCCGCAAACGTACCGGTCAACCCGCCGGTCGCGGACAGGATTGTGGCTTGGCCGGGCGTGGTAAAGCCCTGGTTGGCGCCATACACATACACGCTGGCGTTATTGCTGAGCGAAGCCGTGCCGGCCACTTGCAGCCACGTACCTAGCGACACCGCTAATTTGCCACCCGACTGGACGTAGTTACCTGTCATCGTGAGGTTACTGGCGGTGCCCACTACCAACGTACCTTGGTTCGTCAGGCTACCGCTGAGCAGCGGGGTCGCCGAGGTGAGAGCATTGCCCGTAATCGCCAGCGTCCCACCGGATTGAATTGAAGTGCCTTCCGCAGTTGCGCTTATCGAGCCGGCATTCAAGGTGCCGCCATTCACAGTGACCAGCATTCCTGTGATCGAGCCGGTATTCAACGTACCGCCGTTGACGGTGACTACATTGCTGTAGCTCAGCGACGTCGCATTCAAGGTACCGCCGTTAACCGTGGTATTCCCGTTGTATGTAGATGGCTGCGTCAGATTGAGCGTGCCGGGGCCATCCATGATCAGCCCATACGTGCCGGACAAAGGATTGTTCCAGCTCGAGGTGCCCGTAAAGCCAACCTCGACATCCGCCCAATTCAACAGTTTCGGCCCATTTACCGCCGCACCCACATTCAACGCACCGTAACCAAACATGGGATTAGGTTGCGATCCACCCAATGGCGTGGCTGTACCAAGCAAGGTCTGACGCACCAGATCGTTCGAGAAGTACGGATAGGCCTGCCACACCAGTGCCGCCGCGCCGGAAACGATGGGCGCGGCGAACGACGTACCTTCGACAATGTAGTAACCGGGATTGGTGGTGGACGTGGCGTTCTTGTCCACCACGATCACGTCGCCCGGCGCCGCAAGGCAATAGTTCTTTGCGATGCCGCATTGGTTTGAATAACTTTCGAGTTGCGTGGGATTGTTGCTGTTCAACGCCACCGCGACGAGCCAGCCCTTTTGCAAGTTTGGATCGGACACGTAGCTCGGCAACGAAGCGATCGTACTTGGGTTAGCCAGCGAGTCGTTGCCAGCAGCAAACACGACCAAGCCACCGTTATTGACAAAAGGCGCATACGCGGCATCGAACGCGGCGTTGAGCGAAGCATTGGTGGTGTCCCAGGTAATCCCGCCCCAGGAATTGTTCATCACTTTTACGCCGGCGCTGCTCAGATCCGCATTGACCTGCTTAAAAAACGTCGCGTCGTCGGCCGTCACCGTCGAAGGCGGGGTGCTGCCATTATCGTCCGGTGCGCTGTCAGAGATGATGCGCGCAGAAACCAAGTTCGCGCCGGGCGCAACACCGCCGCCATATTTCGGAAATTCCGAGGACGTCGTGCCGGCAGCGATTTCGGATACCCAAGTGCCGTGTCCGACGACATCATCGATCTTGGTATTGTTTTGCGTCGGGTCGACGTAGATAAGCTCTTGCTGCACCCGCGCACCCACTGTCGGGTTGGAGCGCATAATGCCGCTGTCCACCACGCCGATGGTCACGCCCGCGCCGTTATAGCCCTGCTTCTGCGCCGCAATGGCATTGGTCAGCGACAGCTGGGCGTCAGTCGGCGGCGTCGGCAGGCCGGCGCCGGGTGACGGCGACGGTCCGGGCGAGGGTGAAGGCGTCGGTGTGGGCGTAGGTCCGGATGAAGGCGGCAGGGTTTGGGACGGCCCGGGCGGTAACGCCGCTTTGACAGCGCTGTTGCTCCCTCCTCCCCCGCAGCCACCCAAGCTCAAGGATAGGCAAATCAAGAGCGCGAGTTCACGGCGGCGCCCGGCCGGCATTTCCATTGTCATATTTCCTCACCCTGTGATCGATCTACGTCCCCAGAACGCATCGGGATGCCACTACTCCCCAATGCGGCGTTGCCCCATAGCTTATTCGTTTGATTTGTAAGATTGCGAGTGGGGCGAATGCACAGCTTTTCACGAAAAGAAACGTATTTGCTGCAAAGCATCGCGGACTGCGATAATTCGTAAATTCCTTCCTTGGCGCGACGCGCCCAAAGCTCCCCCGGAGATTCCCCCATGTCGGACGTCAGCATTGTCATCGCCGGTGCCAAGCGCACTGCCATCGGCTCCTTCCTCGGCCAGTTCACCGGCGTACCCAGCCCTACGCTAGGCGCCACGGCGATCCGTGCAGCGCTGGAGCAATCGGGCATCGCCGCCAAGGATGTGAGCGAAGTGATCATGGGCTGCGTGCTGCCGGCCAACCTCGGCCAGGCGCCTGCTCGCCAGGCGTCGCTCGGCGCCGGCCTGCCCCCGGCGACTGGCTGCACCACCGTCAACAAGGTGTGCGGTTCCGGTATGAAGGCGATCATGCTGGGTCATGACCTGATCAAGGCCGGTTCGGCTGGCGTGGTGGTGGCCGGCGGCATGGAGTCGATGACCAACGCGCCGCACATGCTCAACGCCCGCGGCGGCCTTCGTTATGGCGACGGCAAGATGGTCGACCACATGGCCTGGGACGGCCTGACCAATCCGTATGACGGCAAGGCGATGGGCGTGTTCGGCGAACTGTGCGCCGACAAGTATCACTTCAGCCGCGAGGAACAGGATGCGTTCGCCATCGAGTCGGTGAAGCGCTCGCAGGCCGCGCAGGCTTCCGGCGCCTTTGCCGACGAGATCGTGCCGGTGACCGTGGCCGGCAAGAAGGGCGACGTGCAGGTCGACACCGACGAACAGCCCGGCCGTTCCGACATCAACAAGGTGCCAGCGCTGAAGCCCGCCTTCCGCAAGGAGAACGGCACCATCACTGCCGCCACCTCGTCCAGCATCTCCGATGGTGCGGCGGCCCTGATCCTGCTGTCGGCCGATGATGCCAAGTCGCGTGGTGTGAAGCCGCTGGCGCGCATTGTTGCCCATGCCACCCACTCGCAGGAGCCGGAGTGGTTCACCACCGCGCCGGTGGGTGCGATCACGAAGGTACTCGAGAAGGCCAGCTGGAAGGCAGGCGACGTCGACCTGTTCGAAGTCAACGAAGCCTTCGCCGTGGTGGCCATGGCGCCGATGCGCGAGCTGGGCATTGCGCACGACAAGCTCAATGTCAATGGCGGCGCCTGCGCACTGGGCCATCCGATCGGCGCCAGCGGCGCGCGCATTGTGGTGACCTTGCTCAACGCCTTGAAGACCCGCGGCTTGCGTCGTGGCGTTGCCGCGTTGTGCATCGGTGGCGGCGAAGCAACTGCCATCGCAGTGGAACGTCTGGACTAATCGAAGCTCATTCTTGTGCTTCCGGCTGGGGTCGCCTACCCCAGCCCGGTTTAATGCGGCATAAAGTTGTTTGTAGAAACCGGTAGCGCCGTAAACGTGAAAGCGCTATTAATAATCCGCCAATTGGCATTCCACGGCTAAGGAGATCCACCATGAAGTTCACGCGTACCCTTCTCGCCTCTGCGCTCGTCGCGCTGCTGGCGGCTTGCAGCAACGGCGCACAGGAAGGCGCGCAGGACGCACAGAAGTCGGCTGATCAAGCCCAGCAGGCAGCGACTCAAGCTGCTGACCAGGCTCAGAAGGCTGCCGCTGCTTCCACTGCTGCTGCCCCGGCAGCCGCTCCGGCTTCCACCGCTGCTGCTCCGGCTGCTGCTCCGGCTTCCACCGCCGCTGCCGCTCCGGCCTCCACCGCCCCGGCTGCTGCCGATGCGATGAAGAGCGCCGCCGCCAACGCTTCGGACGCTGCCAGCAAGGCTGCCGACGCTGCCAAGTCGGCCGCTACTGCTGCGAAGGACGCCTCCAAGGATGCTTCGAAGGATCATTGATCCTTCTTCGTTCTGGGTTGCATGAAACCGGCCGCCATCTGGCGGCCGGTTTTTTTGTGCCGATTGATCTGCCGCAGACGGCTGCACAACCCGGCTTTCTCTACCCAGGGGAAGGGATTGGCGTGCAAGCCGTATGGTCGCATGCAACATGCGTCGCAACGGCAAGCCCCGTTATCATCCATGGTTTGCCCTTGGCGATCTTCGCACGACCCATGAGCGTCCTTACTTCGCAGATCGATCCTCGTTCTTCCGACTTCCAGGCCAGCAGCGGCAACCTGCGCAGCCTGGTGGATGACCTTCATCACCAGCTTGCACGCAGTGCCGAAGGCGGCGGCGCCAAGGCGCGCGACAAGCACACGGCGCGCGGCAAGCTGCTGCCGCGCGAACGCATCCGCGCCCTGCTCGATCCTGGCTCACCCTTCCTGGAGCTGTCCCCGCTCGCCGCGCACGGCATGTACGACGATGCAGCGCCAGCCGCCGGCATCATCACCGGCATCGGTCGCGTGCATGGCATCGAGGTGGTGATCGTGACCAACGATGCCACCGTCAAGGGCGGCACCTATTTCCCGATGACGGTAAAGAAGCACCTGCGCGCGCAGGAAGTGGCGTTGGAAAACCGCCTGCCATGCATTTACCTGGTCGATTCCGGCGGTGCGTTCCTGCCCATGCAGGACGAGGTCTTTCCGGATAAGGAGCACTTCGGCCGCATCTTCTACAACCAGGCGCGCATGTCGGGCTTGGGGATTCCGCAGATCGCGGTGGTGATGGGCTCGTGTACCGCCGGCGGCGCCTACGTGCCGGCGATGAGCGACGAAACCATCATCGTGCGCGAGCAAGGCACCATCTTTCTCGGCGGCCCGCCGCTGGTGAAGGCGGCCACGGGCGAAGTGGTGGATGCCGAGGCGCTGGGTGGCGCGGACGTGCACACCTCCACTTCCGGCGTGGCCGATCACTTTGCCGAGAACGACACGCACGCGCTGTCGATCGCGCGCGACATCGTCGCCAGCCTCAACCGCAGCAAGCCGATGCCGCTGGCCGTGCGCCCGCCGCTCGAGCCCCGCTACGCCGCGGAAGAACTCTACGGCGTGATTCCGCAGGACACGCGCCGCCCATTCGACATCCGCGAGGTGATCGCGCGCATCGTCGACGGCTCGGAGTTCCACGAGTTCAAGGCGCGCTATGGCAAGACGCTGGTGTGCGGCTTCGCGCATATCCACGGCTATCCGGTCGGCATCGTCGCCAACAACGGCATTCTGTTTTCTGAATCCGCGCTCAAGGGCGCGCACTTCATCGAGCTATGCAACCAGCGCAACGTGCCGTTGGTGTTCCTGCAGAACATCACCGGCTTCATGGTGGGCAAGAAATACGAGAACGCCGGCATTGCGAAGGACGGCGCCAAGATGGTCACCGCCGTGGCCTGCTCGCACGTGCCCAAGTTCACCGTGGTGATCGGCGGCAGCTTCGGCGCCGGCAACTACGCCATGTGCGGCCGCGCGTATGGCGCGCGTTTCCTATGGATGTGGCCGAATGCGCGCATCAGCGTAATGGGCGGCGAGCAGGCTGCCAGCGTGCTGGCCACGGTGAAACGCGACGGCATGGAAGCGGCCGGCCAAAGCTGGAGTGGTGCGGACGAGGAAGCCTTCAAGGCGCCCATCCGCGATCAGTACGAACGCCAGGGCCATCCGTATTACGCTACCGCGCGGCTGTGGGACGATGGCATCATCGACCCGGCCGATACGCGCCGCGTGCTGGGGCTGGCGATTTCGGCATCGATGAACGCGCCGATCGAGCCGCAGCGGTACGGCGTGTTCCGCATGTAGCATGTTTGCTTCCCTCTCACTGGCTGGGAGAGGGTTGGAATATCAGCAGGGAAGTACAGGGGCAAGACATACATGATCGTCGGCATCGATCTGGGCACCACGCATTCGCTGATCGGTTACTACGGCGAAGAAGGGCCGCAACTTTTCCGCAACGCCTTGGGCGATTACCTCACGCCGTCCGTCATCAGCGTCGACGATGAAGGACATATGCTGGTCGGCGCCGCCGCGCGCGATCGCCTGATCAGCCATCCGACCGCCAGCGTCGCGGCGTTCAAGCGCTGGATGGGCACCGCGCGCGAAGTACAGCTCGGCAAGCGCAGCTTCCGGCCCGAGGAACTATCCGCGCTGGTGCTGCGCTCGCTGCTGGCCGACGCCGAAGCCGCATTGGGCGAGAAGGTGCTGGAAGCCGTGATCAGCGTGCCGGCGTATTTCTCCGACGCCCAGCGCAAGGCCACGCGCGCCGCCGGTGAACTGGCCGGCATCAAGGTGGAACGGCTGATCAACGAACCCACCGCCGCCGCCCTCGCCTACGGCCTGCAGGAACGCAAGGAAGGCAGCCGCTTCCTGATCTTCGACCTCGGCGGTGGCACGTTCGACGTATCCGTGTTGGAAATGTTCGAAGGCGTGGTCGAGGTGCATGCCAGCGCCGGCGACAATTATCTGGGCGGCGAGGATTTTCTCGACGCCCTGCAGACCGCCTGCCTCGCTGACCTGAAACTGGGTGCGGATGAATTCTCGGCGGTGGAGCGCGGGTTGTTGCGTCGTCGCCTGGAACTGGCCAAGCGCGCCCTGAGCCAGCAACCCGAAATCAGCGTGGAATGCCAGGTCGGCAAGCACGCCATCCAATGGCGCATCGACCAGGATCGCTTCCTGCACTTGGCCGAACCTCTGCTGCAACGCATGCGCATGCCGCTAGAACGCGCCTTGCGCGACGCGCGGCTGCGTCCCGACCAGCTCGAAGAAGTGGTGCTGGTCGGTGGCGCCAGTCGCATGCCGTTGGTATCGCGCCTGATTGCACGCATGTTCGGCAAGTTGCCGCTGCGCCATGTGAATCCGGACGAAGCCATTGCACTGGGCGCATGCGTCGCCTCCGGCCTGAAAAGCCGCAATGCCAAGCTGGAAGAAGTCATTCTTACGGACGTATGTCCGTACACGCTGGGCGTCGAGATCGGCGAACGCGACGCACAAGGCCATGTGCAAAACGGCTTGTTCTCCCCGATCATCCAGCGCAACAGCGTGGTGCCGATCAGCCGCGAAAGCAGCTACTACCCGCTGGCCGAGCGGCAGACCAAGCTCGGGCTGAAAATCTACCAGGGCGAAAACCCGATGGTGGAAAACAACATCAAGCTGGGCGAACTGGAAATCGCCCTCAACCCGACCTTGCCGATCCATGAGAACGAAGTGGTCGTGCGCTTTACGTACGACATCAACGGCGTGCTGCAAGTGGAAGCCACGCCCAAAGCCAGCGGCATACGTCACGAACTGGTGCTGCAACAGAACCCCGGCATGCTCGACGATGCGGAAATTCGCGCCCGGCTGGCCGCGCTTTCGGAGTTGAAGATCCATCCGCGCGCCAAGCAGGAAAACATCGCCCTTCTCGCGCGCGCCGAACGGCTGTACGAAGAACACCTCTCCGCCCGGCAAACCTTGCAGCAATGGATAGGCCACTTCCGGCAAATACTGGAAACGCAGGACGAGCGCCTGATCCAGGAACACCGGCAAAGCTTCAGCCAGGCGCTGGATTCGCTGGAGGCGCACGTTTGAACTGGGCGTTCGAGCTGCTTGGGCTTAGGCCGGATGCGGATGCAGCCGACGTCAAGCGCGCCTACGCGCGCCTGTTGCGTACGACACGGCCAGACGAAGATGCGGAAGCGTTTCAGCGGCTGCATGCGGCGTACAAGACCGCCCTGGCGCACGCCAACAAAAAAGCCGACGCCAGCCATGCCGCGCCGATCAGTGCGCCGCAAGCCGAAGTAGCACGGCAATCTCCTGCACCCACGGCGGCACCCGCATCGCCACCCTCGACACCGGACCATGTGCCCAACGTCAGCGTGCCCGTCGTTGCCATGGGCCCATTGGCGAGCGCGGTCATTCAAGCCGCGGTGGAAGCCCAGAACGGCAACGCATTGCTGCGCTGGCTGCAGAGCCGCCCCGAATTCTGGTCCATCCAGGTCAAGAGCCAAGCCGCACAAATGGTGCTGCAACGCTTGTTCCAGCAACCACAAGCGATGTCCGCGGAATGCATGGACACGCTGTTGCAGTTCTTCGATCTGAACCATGTGCTTTCCGGCATCAACCCTGTCGCGCTGCAGACCTTGCGCATGCGGCAGAGAACCTTGTGGGAGATGCTTCCACAGAACCATCACGAGCTGGCACGACGTGCCGGCTTCTTGCGCAACGGCCGGCCGGATGTGCTGCTGCTCAGGAAGAATTTTGCGCTGCTTGGGCGTCCGTTGCATTGGATCCGTGCGACCCAGGCGGCCATGCAGTCCGAACGCGGGCGTGGCTTGGCCAACCTGGTCCGTGCGCTGTCCAACAACGGTCGTATCGATGAACTGCCACCATCCATTGACCGGCCACACGCGTTATTTTGGCTCCGCGCCGCGACCCCTGGCCCGCAGCTGACGCGTGAGCGCTTTATTCTCAACTCGCTGCGCGTAAGCGTATTCACGCTCGTCACCGTGCTTGTGGTCGTGGGAATTGGCCTGCTCAGCGCCGACACCGATGGCGCGCATTGGAAGCAAATAGCACGGGTCGCGGGCATTCTGGGCGGAAGCGTGCTCGGGCTGTGGCTGCTGCTTGCTGGATGCTGGTGGTTCGATCAGTGGCAGGGCATGCCGGAAAGCACGCCGACACGCTGGCCGTGGCTACGCCGGCTCGCCATTCCCGTCGTGTGCGCATCCAGCCTTGTCGTATACAGCATCGACCACGCGACGCTGACGCAACTGTTGATTTCGATGTGCTTCATTTTCAGCGTACGCAAGCTTCGACGGCGGCTTATCGACGCAGGCGGCGTCGGCAAGCGCTTCGATGTTCCCTTGACGCCCATCATCTGGATCGGCGTCATGACGATCAGCGCGCTGTCGCGTGTGCATAGTTTCAGCGACATTTCCTTCATGCCGGTGCTGGCGCTGCTCACTCTTGCGATCTCCATCGCAGATCTGTGGCGTCATCGCGCCTATCTGCATCCCAAGCTTGCACGCAGCTGACCTTGGTTTGGCGTTCGTCAGATGCGTGCAAGTTACGCATCACGTTTCGATCGATCTGAATCTGCTCGCATTCACTCGCTTATGACGAAGGCGCACGCCGCTTAAACGCGCACTGCGTTTGCCACCCCGCAGAAAGATTCCTGTCATTCGCACTCGCTGAGATGCGCGCCTTCGGCTGTGGTGCACGCATGCACCTGTGTCCAAGGGGAGACCGGCATGGCCGGCCAGCCGAAAGGTCGCGCACGGAGGGAGGGCGACAGTGGATCAGCGCACGGAGTGCGACAACCTAACTCGACATAAGGATCAAGTCATGAAAAGTCGTTATGAACGTTGCAGCTTCATGAAAGCGGCGCTGGCGGCCGCGTGTGCTTTCGGCTTCGCGCTGCCTGCCTTTGCGCAGCAGACGCTGGTGATCGAACCCGACCAGGGGCTCAACCCGATCTACAACCTGATTTCCTCCGCGCAGTCCACCATCGACATGACGATGTACGAACTGCAGGACAGCACCGCGCAGAATCTGCTCTGCACCGCGGCAAGCAAAGGCATCAAGGTGCGCGTGATCCTCGACGTGAATCTCGAGAAGAGCAACAACACCACCGCCTACAACCAGCTCAGCAGCTGCGGCGTGAGCGTGAAATGGGCATGGACCACGTATTCGGCCACGCATCAGAAGAGCATCCTGATCGATTACGGCACGTCGAATGCGCAAGTGGCGATCATGTCGCTGAACCTGACCAGCCGCTACTACAGCACCAGCCGCGACTATGCGGTGCTCGAAAGCGATCCGGTCGACATGGGCGCGATCGAAGCCACCTTCAACAAGGATTTCGCGCACACGTCGGTGATGCCTTCCAATGGCGACGACCTTGTATGGAGTCCCACCAACTCCCGCACCGCCTTGCTCAACATCATCAATAACGCCACCACCAGCCTGCTGGTGGAAAACGAAGAGATGAGCGACAGCGGCATCGTCAGTGCGCTGGAGAACGCGGCATCGGCCGGCGTGAACGTAACCATCGTGATGACCGACAACAGCAAGTACTACACCAATCTCGATGCACTGAAGTCGGCGGGCGCGAACATCGCCACCTATCCGAACGACAACACGTCGCTATACATCCACGCAAAGGCGATCGTGGCCGATTACGGCACGTCGAACGCGGTGGCGTTCGTGGGCTCGGAGAACTTCTCGTATTACTCGTTGAACAAGAATCGCGAGCTTGGCTTGACCACTACCGATTCGGGCGTGTTGGACCAGCTCAACAGCACGATCAGCAACGATTATTCGGGTGGCAATCCGTACTGATGGCGTTACCTGCGGGTTGGTGTGGTTGCGCTCGCGCCAACCCGCAGATTGCAGCCGGACGCGGCACGCAGCAGATCGCTACAAAGAACCTCACCGTCATTCCGGCGAAGGCCGGAATGACGACTAGGGAGCTTGAAAATCACCGTCGACTTGGGCGGTCGTAGGTTGGGGTGTAAACCCCAACATCGAGATGTATGCGCATGGCGACGTTGGGGTTTGCACCCCAACGGAACCGAACCTCAACGCTGTCGCGGCTTAAATTCCAGCGGCATGGCTTCGCCACGCGCACTCGCCGGCGGCTTGGGACCGCATGCGCCACAGGTGCTGCAGCCATCGCTGCAATTGCCGGTCGCCTGTTTCGGCTGCAGGCGACGCCCGAACGCACGCAGCCATGCGGCATGCTCGGGCGCACTGAAATGGATCGATGCGGTCGCCAGCCAGCGGCTGGTGATTTGCGGCGCAAGCTTGCGGAACGCATACAACGCGCTCGCCAGCACCGCCAGGCCGATCACCACGTACTGAAGCAGCAGGCTCATGTTCACGAGAACAACCTCGCCACCTGATAGGTGATGAAGGATGCCGTGTACGCCACGGCAAACATGTAACCGAAGGAGATCGCCACGTTGCGCCAGGAATTGGTTTCGCGGCGGATCACCGCCAACGTGGACATGCACTGCGGCGCGAACGCAAACCACACCAGCAGCGACAGCGCCGAAGCCAGCGGGAAATTATCGGTAAGCGCGTGCGCCAGTCCGCCGCTTTGCGCGTCACCGCCAACGGCATAGATCGTCGCCAACGTGGCCACCGCCGTTTCGCGCGCCGCAAATGCGGGAATCAGCGACAGGCTGATCTGCCAGTTGAAACCCAATGGCGCAAAGATGTGCTGCAGGAAACGGCCGAGGTAACCGGCGAAGCTGTAATTGATCGCCGGCCCTGTCGCGCCTTCCGGCGGCGCCGGGAAGCTGGAGATGAACCACATCAGCACCGTCAGCGCCAGGATCACGCCCGTCAGGCGCTTGAGGAAGATGGTGCCGCGTTCCCACAGGCCGATCGCAATGTCGCGCGCACGCGGCAGGCGGTACGAAGGCAATTCCATCAGCAGCGCATGCTCGCTCTTGTCGCGACGCAGACGCTTGATCACCCAGCCCACCGTCATCGCACCCGCGATGCCCGCCACGTACAGCGCAAACAACACCACGCCCTGCAGATTGAACATGCCCAGCACGCGCCGCGCAGGAATGAACGCGCCGATCAGCAGCGCGTACACGGGCAGGCGCGCCGAACACGTCATCAACGGCGCAACCAGAATGGTCGCCAGGCGATCGCGCGGATCGGTGATGCTGCGCGTGCCCATGATCCCCGGAATCGCGCAGGCAAAACTCGACAACAGCGGAATGAACGAGCGTCCGGTCAGGCCAACCGACACCATCAGGCGATCGAGCAGGAACGCCGCGCGCGGTAGATAGCCCGATTCCTCCAGCATGAGGATGAAGAAGAACAGCACCAGGATCACCGGCAAAAAGCCGAGCACCGTGCCGAGACCGCCGAAGATGCCGCTTACCACCAGATCGTGCAACGGCCCTGGCGGCAGCACCGTCGCGGTATGTTCGCCCAGCCAGGCGAAGCCGCTGCCGATCAGATCGCTCATCGGTTTGCCGGACGCATACACGGCCTGGAATACCAGGAACATCACCACCGCCAGCGTGAGCAGGCCGAATACGGGATGCAGCGCCCAGCGATCGAGCGCATCGTCGATCGCCGCCGTCGCGCGCGGCATCGTCACGGTGGCGGCCATCAGCTGGCGCACCTCGCTGTGCAGATCGGCGCGGCTGGCCGGATCGTCCGGCAAGGCGGTCGATGCTTCGGGCAGATCGCCATCGACGCGCTCGACCAGAGCACGCGTACCGCCGCGTTTTACCGCGATGGTTTCCACCACTGGAATGCCGAGGCGGCGCTGCAGCTCCGGCACGTCGATGGTGATGCCGCGATGGCGGGCCGCATCCATCATGTTCAAGGCCAGCACCACCGGGCGACCCAGGCGTTTCACTTCCAGCACGAAGCGCAGATGCAGGCGCAGGTTGGTGGCGTCGGCCACGCAGATGATCAGGTCAGGCGCCGCTTCGCCGGGGTAATTGCCTTCGAGTACGTCGCGGGTGATCTGCTCGTCGGGGCTGGCCGCATCGAAACTGTAGGTGCCGGGCAGATCCAGGATCTGCATCACGCGGCCGGACGGCGCGGTGAACCGCCCTTCCTTGCGCTCGACCGTGACGCCGGCGTAGTTGGCCACCTTCTGGCGCCCGCCGGTGAGCTGGTTGAACAGCGCCGTCTTGCCGCAGTTGGGATTGCCGACCAGGGCGATGCGCAAACTGCCGGCGCTCATGCGACCTCCCGCACCGTTACCCGTGCAGCCTCCGCGCGACGGAGCGCGAAGCGGGTCGAGCCGATCTGGATCAGCAACGGGTCCGCGCCGACCGGCCCGCGCGCCACCAGCCGCACCTGCTCGCCCGCCACAAAGCCCAGGTCGCGCAAGCGCTGCGCGATCAGGTCTTCGGCATGGGCATCTTCGACTCGTTCAACCACGGCGTAAGCACCTTTCGGCAAATCGGACAGGCGCACGGTTGTCATGCTTCTAAATAAGAATGGTTCGCATTGTATCCTCTTTTCGCATTAGGTACAGGGCCCCACTCCCGTACCGAGAGGAGCTTGCTCTACGCTTTAAGAAATTCCGCACGGACGACCCCATGCCCACCTCCATCCAGATCGCCGACCACGCCGGCATCCGCGAGCTCCGCCTCAACCGCCCGGAAGTCCACAACGCCTTCGACGACCGGCTGATCGCCGAACTTGCCGCGGCCCTGGAAGATGCCGGCCATGACCCCGCGGTGCGCGTGGTCGTGCTGACCGGCGTGGGGGCCAGTTTTTCCGCTGGGGCGGACCTCAACTGGATGCGCGGCATGGCCAAGGCCAGCGAAGCGGACAATCGCGAGGATTCGCTGCGCCTGGCCGCCTTGATGCGCACGCTGCAGTTCCTGCCCAAGCCCACCGTGGCCCGCGTGAACGGTGCCGCCTACGGTGGCGGCGTGGGCTTGATCGCCTGCTGCGATATCGCCATTGGCGTGGAAACCGCCAAGTTCGGGCTGACCGAAGTGAAGCTGGGCCTGGTGCCGGCGGTGATTTCGCCGTACGTGATCGCCGCGATCGGCGTGCGGCAGGCAAGGCGCCTGTTCCTGACCGGCGAAATTTTCGACGCGGATACCGCCGCACGCATCGGCCTGTTGCACGAAGTGGTGTCGGCCGAATACCTGGACGACACCGTGCACACCGTGCTCAAGCAACTGGCCAAGGCCGGACCCACGGCGCAGCACGAAGCCAAGCAACTGGCCTTCGGCATGCATGGGCTCACGCCAGACGCGGCCGAGCGTATCGATCAGGAAAACGCCGCGTTGATCGCTCGGCTGCGCGTATCGCAGGAAGGCCAGGAAGGCTTGGCGGCTTTTCTCGACAAGCGCACGCCGGCCTGGATACAACCCAGCTGACGCCATGTTGGCAGCAGTCCGTCGCTAGCCTGTCCACTCCCACCTTCCCACCGACTTGCGAGGCACGCCATGAAACGCATCGTCAATATCGCCGATATCGAACTGCAGTCCTTCCCGCCCGGCTTCGGTCCCACCGGCGATGCCGCTGAGCGCTTTGAAGCGCGCATGGGCCGCGTATCGATGCAGCTTGGCGCGCAGAAGCTCGGCTACAACATCACCGCGGTGCCGCCCGGCAAGCGCGCGTTTCCGTTGCACAACCATCGCGTGAACGAAGAGATGTTTTTCGTCCTGCAAGGCGAAGGGGAAGTCCGCGTCGGCGAGGAACGCCATCCCATCCGCCAGGGCGACATCATCGCCTGCCCGCCCGGCGGCCCGGAAAGCGCGCACCAGATCGTCAACACTGGATCGGTTGAAATGCGCTATCTCGCCGTGAGCAGCAAGCTTTCGCCGGAAATCTGCGAGTACCCCGACTCCAACAAATACGGAATCATGGGCGAGTTCGGCCCGGATGCGGAAGGCAAGCCGCAGATGATCCGCATCGTGATGCGGCAAGGCGATACAGCCGATTACTGGGAAGGCGAATAGCCCTTCATCAGACTGCGCACAGGTTGCGGAAAACATGCGCATGCTGCGCCGCGCATCGGCGAAATCGCGTAATTCTGCTAGCTTTATGCGCTTTGCATCCTCCAGCGAACCGGTAAGGAACCCGCATGTTCGAGCGCGTACTGATTGCCAACCGCGGCGAGATCGCCTGCCGCGTGATCCGCACCTGCCGCCGCCTGGGTATCCACACCATCGCGGTGTATTCCGAAGCGGACAAGGATGCGCAGCACGTGCGGCTGGCCGATGAAGCGTGGCCTATCGGTGGACCGCGCCCCGCCGAATCCTATCTGAGCGGCGATGCCATTCTGGACGTCGCGAAGCAGACCGGCGCGCAGGCGATTCATCCCGGTTACGGTTTTCTTTCCGAGAACACCGCCTTTGCGCGCGCATGCATGCAGGCCGGCGTAGCCTTTATCGGCCCGCGTCCGGAGAGCATCGAGGCCATGGGCTCCAAGGCTGCAGCCAAGGCGCTGATGGAAAAGCATCAAGTACCGCTGGTGCCGGGCTATCACGGCGACAACCAGGACACCGCCGTGCTTGCCGAGCAGGCGCGCAAGACCGGCTTTCCGCTGATGATCAAGGCCGCGGCCGGCGGCGGCGGCAAGGGCATGCGCATCGTGCGCGCGGAAAAGGAATTCGCCGAAGCACTGGCTTCCGCGCAACGCGAAGCGGCCAGTTCGTTCGGCGACACGCGCGTGATCCTGGAGCGCTACGTGGACCATCCGCGCCACATCGAATTCCAGGTATTCGGCGACACCCACGGCGACGTCATTCACTTGAACGAGCGCGAGTGCTCCGCGCAACGCCGCTATCAGAAAGTATTGGAAGAAACACCTTCCCCGTTCCTCGATGCCGAACGCCGCAAGGCAATGGGCGATGCCGCCGTCGCCGCGGCCAAGGCGGTGGACTACGTGGGCGCCGGCACGGTGGAATTCATCGTTGGCCAAGATGGCACGTTCTATTTCATGGAGATGAACACGCGCCTGCAGGTGGAGCATCCCGTCACCGAGGAAACGCTCGGCCTCGACCTGGTGGAATGGCAACTGCGCGTAGCCGCCGGCGAAACGCTGCCACTGCAGCAGGATGACATCCAGGCGCGCGGCCACGCGATCGAAGTGCGCCTGTACGCCGAAGATCCGGACCAGAACTTCCTGCCCGGCTCCGGCAAGTTGCGCACGTTGCGCCTGCCTGAGCCGTCGCGTCACGTCCGGCTAGATGGCGGCGTGATCGAAGGCGATACAGTAACAATTTTTTATGATCCGATGATCGCCAAGCTGATCGTGCATGACACCGATCGCACGCAAGCCTTGCAACGCTTGCGTGAGGCCTTGGCGAAATGCGAAATCGTCGGGCCGAAATCGAACATTGCTTTTCTCGAGCGCCTGGCGCGCCATCCGGTGGTGATCGAGGGCCGCATCGATACGGGTTATCTGGATCGCCACCTTGATGAATTTCTAACCGGCGATGCGTCACCCTCCGAGCATGTCCTGTTCGCCGCCGCCACTGCTGCGTTGCTGCACGACGAACGTGCGGTGGTCGCCGCGGCGGCGCACGGCAGCGATCCGCATTCACCCTGGTCGCGCGCCGATGCCTGGCGCATTGGGCACGCCGGCAAGCGAATCGTTGCGCTCAGCCTGCGCGAGCAGCGCTACGAAATCGAAGCGCATGGCCATGATGGAGATTACGCGTTGCGGCACGGTTCGGCGCAGTGCGACTTGCGCGGTGCACGCCTCCAGGCCGACGCGCTCAGCGCACGCTTCGATGGCCAAGCTGTTCGCCTCGCCGCGCATGTCGATCAGGATCGCATCACCTTGCATGATGCAAATGGCCAGCGCTACGCCTTTGCACGCGCCGCGGCTTTTGCATGGGCATCGAAGGAAGGCAGCGGCGGCAATCAGATCGTGGCGCCGATGCCCGGCCGCGTCGTGCTGGTGAAAGCGAATGCGGGCGATACGGTGGAAGAAGGACAGGAATTGCTGGTGATGGAAGCCATGAAAATGGAACTGGCCTTGAAGGCGCCGCGCTCCGGCACTATTGAAAGCGTGAGTACCACGCAAGGTGAATTCGTGGAAGCTGATGCCGTACTCGTTCGGTTCGCATCGTAACCGGCGCAAAAGTAACAGGAGCATCGCATGAGCACGAAGAGTCTTCATTCGCAAGTTCGCATCGTCGAAGTCAGCCCGCGTGACGGCTTGCAGAACGAAAAGACGCTGCTGCCGCCCGATATCAAGATCGCGCTGATCGACCGGCTGTCCGCCACCGGGCTCAGGACCATCGAAACAACCAGCTTCGTCAGTCCACGCTGGGTGCCGCAACTGGCCGACGCGGCGGAAGTGTTTCACCGCATCCGCAAGGTACCTGGCGTGACCTATCCGGTGCTGGTGCCGAACGAGCAAGGTTATCGGATCGCGCGCGAAGCGGGCGCCACCGAGGTGTCCGTTTTCACGGCGGCCTCCGAAGCATTCAATCGCGCCAACATCAATGCATCGATCGAGGAATCGCTGCAGCGTTTCGAACCGGTACTGCAGGAAGCGAAAGCCGAAGGCGTGAAAGTGCGCGGCTATGTCTCCACCGCGCTGGGGTGTCCCTATCAGGGCGACGTGCCGATCGAGGACGTGGTGAACGTCGCCAGGCGCCTGTACGAGATGGGCTGCTACGAGATTTCCGTGGCCGACACCATCGGCGTCGGCACGCCGGCCAAGGCACGCGCCATGTTGCATGCGGTAGCGCAGGAAATTCCGATGCGCGCGCTGGCCGTGCATTTTCATGACACCTACGGCCAGGCGCTGGCCAATATCCTCGCCTGCCTGGAAGAAGGCGTGCGCGTGGTCGACAGCGCCGTCTCTGGCACCGGCGGCTGCCCTTATGCAAAGGGCGCGAGCGGCAATGTCGCCAGCGAGGACGTGGTGTACATGCTGCACGGCATGGGTCTGGAAACCGGCATCAACCTGGACATGCTCGTCGCCACCGGCGCGTGGCTTTCCGCACAGCTCAACAAACCCACCGCGAGCCGGGTGACCAAGGCGCGGACCACCGCGGCGTGATCGCAGGCTGGGGTGCAAACCCGGCGTTGCCATCTACAGGCATCGCAGTGTTGGTTTGCGCCCCAACCTACGATGCCCCGAGGTTGATGATGTTCGCATCCATGCGAGAATCCCCCGCAGTTCGAACAGGAGTCCCGCGTGAGCCTCGGTGACCAGATGCAGATCAAGGACGGCGAGCTGATGGCCGCCGTCGATATTGGCTCAAACAGTTTTCACATGGTCGTCGCGCGCATGGAGCACGGTGAGCCGCGCGTGATCGACCGCCTGCGCGAAACCGTGCGCATGGCCGCCGGCCTGCGCGCCGATGGCACGTTGGACGCCGAACATCGCGCGCGTGCACTGAACTGCCTGGCCCGCTTCGGCCAGCGCATCGCCGGCATTCCCACCGCCCGCGTGCGCGCGGTGGCCACCAATACCGTGCGTCGCCTTGCCTCGCCGCAGGCATTCCTCACCGCGGCGGAAGCGGCGCTCGGCCATCCGGTGGAAGTGGTCTCCGGTCGCGAAGAAGGCCGCCTGATCTTTCTCGGCGTCTCGCATGATTTACCTACTTCGCGCGAGCCGCGGCTGGTGATCGACATCGGCGGCGGCAGCACTGAATTCATCATCGGCCGCGGCCTGGCGCCGCTGCACACCGAAAGCGTGCAGGTTGGCTGCATCGCCACCACGCAACGCTTCTTCCCCGCCGGCAAGCTCACGCGCAAGCGCTGGCAGCGGGCGCGCGGCGAAATCGGCGTGCTGTTGCAGCAGTTCTCGGAGGAATACCTGGAAGCCGGCTGGACCGACGCCATCGGTTCCTCCGGCAGCGCCAAGGCGATTGGCGCGGTGGTGCAGGCGATGAAGCTTTCCGATCACGGCGTGACGCCCGCTTCACTGGCGACGCTGCGCGACGCCGTGCTCGACCAGGGCCAGATCGGCACACTCAAGCTGCCCGGACTGGGCGAAGAACGCGCGCCCGTGTTCGCCGGCGCGGTGGTGATCTTCGAAGCCGCCTTCGCCGCGCTCGGCATCGAGCGCCTGCAGGTATGCGAAAGCTCGATGCGCGAAGGCTTGCTGTGGGACCTGATCGGCCGCGCCGGGGGCACTGACCCGCGCACCGCCAGCATCGACGCCCTGGCCAACCGCTACGGTGTGGATCGTGCGCAGGCGCGCCGAGTGGAATCCACCGCGCTGATGCTGTTCGACCAGGTGGCGCCGGCCTGGAAACTGGATGCCGAGGCACGCGAATGGTTGTCGTGGGCCGCACGCGTGCACGAAATCGGCCTGGCCATCGCGCATAGCCAGCACCACCAGCATGGCGCATACATTCTGCGCAATGCGGATCTCGCCGGTTTCTCAAAGCAGGAACAGCACCTGCTCGCGGCCGTGGTGCAGGCGCATCGGCGCAAGCCGGACAAGGCTTCGTTCTCCACGCTGCCGCAGCGCTATCGCCTGCTCGCCAAGTACATCACCGCCCTGCTGCGCCTGGCCGTGCTGTTCCGCCGCGCACGCCGGCCGGAATCGCTGCCACCGATGCGTCTTGCCGCTACCGCGCAACGCCTTGGCTTGCGCCTGCCCGCGCCGTGGGTGGAGCAGCATCCGCTCACTCAGGCGGACCTGGAGCAGGAAATCACGCCGATGGCAGAATTGGGTTTGACGCTGTCGATCGGTACGGAATAGAGCCATCCGCTCCCTCCCTGCGGAGACAAGGAAGGGAGCGACACCACCAATCAGCCATAAGCAGGCTGCACCCGCGTATCATGCGCGGATATTTCAGCCGTACGTCTCCCAACATGCCCAAGTACCTGCTGACCGCCCTCTTCCTTATCGCCCCGCTTGCCGTTGCGCAAACCACCAAGCCGGCTGCTGCGCCGGTCGCGCCGGCAGTCGCCAATCCCACGGTGATCGTGCATACCTCGCAAGGGGACATCACGATGGAGCTGTACGCGGACAAATCGCCCAAGAGCGTCGCCAATTTCCTGCGCTACGTGCACGAAGGCTTCTACGCCGGCACGGTGTTTCATCGCGTAATTCCCGGCTATCTGGTCCAGGGCGGCCTCTACACCGCGGAGCTGCAGCCACGGCGCACTCATTCGCCGGTCGCCAGCGAAGCAGACAACGGCCTATCCAACCTGCGTGGCACGGTGGCCGTTGCGCGCGGCGCGGATCCGAATTCCGGCACATCGCAGTTCTTCATCAACCTGGTCGATGATCGCCGCCTCGACTACGTCGGCAACCAGAACGGCCTCACCTGGGGCTACACCGTGTTCGGCAAAGTAGTGAAAGGCATGGACGTGGTCGACAAGATCGCCGCCCTGCCGACGCGCGCGCAAGGCCCCTTCGCCGCCGACGTGCCGAACCCGCTGGTGGTGATCCAGAGCGTGAACATCGAGGGCGAAGAAGCGCCCGCCGCCCCCGCCCCTGCCGCGAAACCGTCCGTCGCTACGCCGCGCAAGTCCAAATGAGCACGCTGTTCATCTCGGACTTGCATCTCGACGACAGTCGCCCGCACATCACCACGCTGTTCGAGCATTACCTGGCCAGCGACGAAGTGCGCAAGGCGGATGCGCTGTATATCCTCGGCGATCTGGTCGAAGCCTGGGTCGGCGATGATGACGATGCCGAACTGCCCAACCGCATCGCCAACGCCACTATCGCGGTGCGCGATGCGGACGTGCCGGTGTATTTCATCGTCGGCAACCGAGACTTTCTGCTCGGCGAAACCTACGCTACGCGCGCCGGCATGACGCTGATCGAAGACGGCGCCGTGCACGATCTCTACGGCACTCCCACGTTGTTGATGCATGGCGACCTGCTCTGCACCGATGACGTGGCTTATCAAGAGCTGCGTCGCCAGGTGCGTTCACCCGCATGGAAGGCACAAGTGTTGTCCATGCCGCTGGAGGCGCGCCGCGCGTTGGCCGCGAAAGCGCGCGCCGAAAGCCGCAGCTATACCCGCGGCGCCCAGGAAACGCTGATGGACGTCAACGCCGATACCGTGGCGCAAGCCATGCGCCACGCCAGCGTCACGCATCTGATCCACGGACACACGCATCGCCCCGCCATCCATCACTTCGATTTGGACGGCCAGACGGCCGAACGCATCGTGCTGGGCGACTGGTACGAGCAAGGCTCGGTACTACGCATCACACCGGAAAGCCGCCAATTGCGCGCCGTTCGGGAATAAAACGTTCCAAACATCGGTGGCCGGGCGTACCCAATTTCGGCCAACCCTACCCGTTTTCGGCAACTGTGAAGAATGGTAACGCGTTCTGCACAAAGCCTTCACCTATGTCCACAGAGGATCAAAGCGCCCGATCCCCTCTCATGTAGGTCATCAGGTAGTTCGCGTCAGGGGTTCCAAAGCTGTTGCGTCACCGGCATGCATGAGCCGGTCGGGGAACTGTTGTCTCCATTCACTGGCGCATCCAACAGGCTCAAGGCCTGCACTGGAAACGCACGCGTTCAAAGGAGTGATAAGTCATGCATAACCTTGCTTCGCGCAACATTCTCAAGCAGACCCTTCTGGCCAGCTTGATCGCAGCATCCGTCTTGTCACTGGCGGCGTGCAGCGGTTCGGGTTCGGTGCGCAGTTCAGCGGGAAAAGGTCTATCGGTCGGTTCATCCGGCAGTGGATCGAGCACCGGCGGATCGGGTGGTTCCGGTTCGGATGGCTCGGGTACTTCCGGCAGCAGCGGTAATAGCGGCAGCGGCGGCAGCGATGGCGGTTCCGGCTCGGGCAACGGCGGCGGGGGCAATGGCGGCAGCGGTGGCGGCTCGCCGAGCCCCTCGCCCACTCCCACTCCCACGCCGACCCCGACTCCAACACCTACGCCAACCCCGACACCCACTCCCGCTCCCAGCACCCTGCTTGGCGGCGTGGTGACCGGTGCCGGTGGCGTGGTGTCGAGCCTGGGCGGTGCCGTCAGCACGGTCGGCTCGCAACTCACCAACACACCGCTGGGCAACAACGCGCTTACCAAGGGCTTGAGCGGCGTCGTCACCAACACCGGCGATGCGGTCACAGCGCTGGGCAACGGCGTCGTCAGCGGGCTCGGCCAGATCGGCAATACCAAAGATCCGGTCGGCACCACCGTGCAAAGTCTGGGTGGTGTCGTCGACGACACCGGCAAGGCCGTGAACGATCTTGGCCAGACCGTTGCCAGTGTCGGCTCTTTCCAGGGTTCGCCGATCCAGCCGATTACGTCTGCACTTGGCGGCGTGGTATCGACCGTCGGCAACGATGTGTCGGCAGGCAGCACGCCGCTCGATCACACACTGGGCACCGGGCTGGTGAAGACGGTCACCCAAGCCGTCAGCAACACGGTGACACCCGTCGCCACGCTGGGCCAAAGCAGCAGCAACGGCGGCGGCAATCTGGTCGCCACGGTGTCGCAGGTCGGTGGCAACGCCACCAGCGGCGTGGGCAGCATCGTTTCGTCGGTCGGTGCGCAAGTGGCCGGCACCGGTTCGTCCGTGCCCGGCGCATCGCCGGTTACGCAACTGGTGGGCAATGCCGTGCAAGGTGTCGGTAATGCCGTCAGCACTGTGGGCAATGGCGTCACGGCCGGCCTCGGTCAATCGGGCAGCATCAGCAATCCGGTGGGCGTGACCGCAACCGGCGCTACCAATGCGATCACCGGTATCGGCCAGACCTTGGCGAGCACTGGACAAGCCATCACCAGTGCGACGAGTTCCGGCCCCGCTTCAGGCCTCGGCACGATGACCGGCCTCGTAGGTAATACCGTCACGGCTGCAGGCAATACGGTGGCCGCTGTAGGCGGTACCGGAACGACGGGCGCCAGCGGCATATTGCAACCGGTCACGCAAACCGTGAGCAACGTGGTCAATGGTGTGGCGAGTCTTACCGGCGCCAGCGGTACGGGCGGCATCGTCGGTGGCGTTACGGGAAGTACGTCATCGAGCAGTAGCAACAACAAGGATCAGGGGCTGCTTGGTGGATTGCTAGGCAAGCACGGGCTGTAAGCCGCGAATCCCAGCTACGCAAGATGTGCTCCCTCTCCTGCGTGCCAGGGGAGGGAGCAAAAGCAACCGCGTGATGTCGCGTCACGTAAAAACCACAAACAGAGGCACTACATGAAGGCATGGATCGGCCCGGCTGTCGGCGTGTCATTGATGATTTCGTTGCCGGCGCAAGCACAGGTGCGTCCACCGGCAACCGCCAACCCGCTACAAAACCTGCCGCGCGTCGAAACACCCTCGGCATCCAAGGTGAATACGGAAGTACAAGCGCGCGCAACGAATCCGCGCCTGGCTGCACTGCTCGCAACACCGATTACGCCGAAGCGCTTCGATGTAACCGGCGTACGCGCCGTACCGTTCAAGCAAATCGCCGCACTGTTCAGCCCGATGACCAACAAGACCGTGCATGTTTCCGACGTGCTCGATGCGGCGGCAAAAATCAGCGACATCTATAAAGCGCAGGGTTACGCACTCTCATTCGGCTATGTGCCCACACAGGATTTCGCCACCGGCACCGTGCACATCACCGTTGTGGAAGGCTATGTGGCCGATGTGAACATCAACGGCGACGCCGGCAACATGGCGCCGAAAATTCGCGCCATCGCCGCACACATCGTGAAAGACCGTCCGCTGCGGCAAAAAACCTTCGAGCGTTATCTGCAAGTGCTGGGCATGCTGCCGGGCCTGCACATCGACGCAAGCGTGCCAGCACCCACCACCACGGATGGCGCCACCCGCCTCGTGCTCACCGTGAAACGCACCCGCTTCAATGCCACCACCGGCATCGACTTCAATCATCCCGGCGTGCAGGGATTGACCAGCGTGACGGAAAACGGGTTGCTGCCATTCGCGGAGCAGATCGGTTTCTCCACCCTGCTTCCGCCCGGTCCTGGCCATCAACATCTGTATTCGCTCAGCTATCTGCAGCCGCTGGGTTCCGACGGCACAATGCTGCACTTCAACGGCTCCCACTATCAAGGCAGCCCGAATACCGACAATCAACTGCCCTATTACCTGCGGCAAACCCTGCATCAGGATCAGTTCGCGCTTTCGGCCAGCTATCCGCTGCTGTTGAACAACCACAACAATCTCACTGCAACAGGTGGCGGTTATGTCACCACGCTCAACGAGACCTACACCAACACCATCACCGGCGCGCGCCTGATCCAGCACGATAGCCTGCGTGTCTTCAACGGCAAGCTGGATTACCTCAAGGCCGGCGATACGAGCGTGCAGAAGATCAACCTGGAGATTGCGCGCGGCATCGACGGTCTCGGCGCCAACGCCAGCGTGGTGACGCGCTTCGGAAATCTGGTGCTTGTTACGCCCGTCGATCCAACCTTCACCCGTTACGACGCCACCTTTCTGCAAAGCGATGTGTGGCCGCATCGCTTCAGCACGGTGTTCAGCATCACCGGGCAATACAGTCACAACACATTGCCGACCACCGAGCAGGTGAGCTTCGGTGGCCCGCGCTATGGACTTGCATACGATCCTGGCGAAACCGCGGGCGACAGCGGCTGGGGAGCGTCGTTTGAAGTGAACCAGCGTTACGACCTGTCCAATCGCTGGGTACGGGAAGTCACACCTTATCTCGTCACGCAGTTTGCGCGCGTGTATCTCAACATCGGCACGCCCGCACCCGCCAAACTCGGCTCCGCCGGCCTCGGCGTGCGATGGACGGACAAGCATTACTACTCGTTCGATCTCACTGTGGCACAGCCCGTGGGCGACAAACCGCTAGGCGCTACGCATCGCTCGCCGCGAGTGAACTTCGCTTTCAGCTACCAGCTGCGCTGAGATGCCTCATATTCCCCACCGTCATTCCGGCGAAGGCCGGACGGTGTCCTTCGGACGCATATTTCAAATGGATTCCGGCCTTCGCCGGAATGACGATGAGGTAAGACTTGCGTATCCAGCATGCCAAAAAAAACGGCCATCCGTCTGGATGGCCGTCCATTTAGCTTGCTGAAAAAAACTTACTTCTTCGCAAACAAATGCTCGACACCGGCGCGCTCTTCGCGCAGTTCCTTGTCGGTCGCTTCCATGCGTGCGCGCGAGAAGTCGTTGACCTCCAGCCCCTGCACGATTTCGTACTTGCCGTTCTTCACCGTTACCGGGTAGCCATAGATCACACCCGGCTGGATGCCGTAGGAACCGTCGGACGGAATGCCCATCGATACCCAATCACCTTCCGCGGTGCCCAGCGCCCAGGTGCGCATGTGATCGATCGCAGCCGATGCGGCCGACGCCGCCGACGAAGCGCCACGCGCCTTGATGATGGCCGCGCCGCGCTGCTGCACGGTGGGGATGAAATCCTTCTCGTACCAGGTCTGGTCGATCAGGCTCAGCGCCGGCTTGCCGCCCACGGTGGCGTGGTGCAGATCCGGATACTGCGTGGAGCTGTGGTTGCCCCAGATGGTGACTTTCTTGATCTCGGTGGTGTGCTTGCCGGTCTTCTCGGCGAGCTGCGACAACGCGCGGTTGTGGTCCAGGCGCACCATGGCGGTGAAGCACTTCGGATCGAGATCGGGTGCATTCTGTTGCGCGATCAGTGCATTGGTGTTGGCCGGGTTGCCGACCACCAGCACGCGCACGTCGCGCTTGGCGTGGTCGTTCAGCGCCTTGCCTTGCGGCGCGAAGATGGCGCCATTGGCTTCCAGCAGATCCTTGCGCTCCATGCCCGGGCCGCGCGGACGCGCGCCGACCAGCAGGGCGTAATCCACATCCTTGAAGGCAACGTTCACGTCGTCGGTGGCGACCACGCCGGCCAAGGTCGGGAACGCGCAATCGTTGAGTTCCATCACTACGCCCTGCAGCGCAGGCAGCGCAGGCGTGATTTCGAGCAGGTGCAGGATCACCGGCTGGTCCGGACCGAGCATGTCGCCGGCGGCGATGCGAAACAGCAGGGCGTAACCGATCTGGCCGGCGGCGCCGGTCACGGCAACACGAACGGGGGCTTTCATCGTGGCAACTCCTTCAGGTGCATAAAACGACAAAGCCTGCATCGTAACGATGCAGGCCGTAACAAAGAGATCAACTCAACTCGGCAAAAAACTCGGCGATGCGCGCAAGCCCGGGTTCGAGCTGCGCAGTGGGACAGGTGTACGAAATGCGCATGGCGCGCGGTTCGCCGAAGGCCGAGCCCGGTACGCAGGCCACGCCCTTGGCGCCCAGCAGTGCGGCGCAGAAATCCACGTCCGTCTCGATGCGCGTGCCGTTGTGGCTTTTGCCGAACGCCACCGAGATATCCGGGAACGCATAGAACGCGCCCTGCGGACGCGGGCACACCACGCCGGGAATCTTCGCCAGTGCGGCCAGCACCACGTCGCGCTTCTGTGCGAACTCCTTGCACTTGGCCTGCGGCACATCCTGCGGACCGCCGAAGGCGGCAATGGCCGCTGCGGCGATCACTTCCGGCACGCTGGTGATGTGGTTGGAATTGAGCGTGGTCACCGCCTTGGCGACGTGCTCCGGTCCGGCGATCAAACCGACGCGCCAACCTGGCATGCCGTACGTCTTGGAAATCGAATCGACGAAGATCAGCCGATCACGCAGCTCCGGCCGCGCGAATACGAAGTTGTGATAGCCGATACCGTCGAACACCATCGAGTTGTAGATGTCGTCGGTGATGATCCACGTATCCGGATACTGCGCGAGCACGTCCGCCAGCGCGGCGATTTCCTCGCGCGTGTAGACCATGCCGGTCGGATTGGACGGATTGTTGAACAGGAACACCTTCGGCTTGCGCGCCAGCGCGGCTTCCAGTTGCTGCGGCGTGAGCTTGTAGTTTTGATCCGGCCCGCAATGCATCACGTTGGCTTTTGCGCCCACGATGTCGGCGATGTCGTGATAGGTCGTCCAGTACGGCGCGGGGAAGCAGATTTCGTCGCCTTCGTTGAGCAGCGCCTCGGCCAGGTTGTACAGCACCTGCTTGGCGCCGATGCCGACCGACAGGTTCAAGCGCCCGTACCCGGTGAAGCCCAATGCTTCGATGTGCTTGAGGAACGCATCCAGCAGCGCGTCGGAACCGCGGTTGCTGCCGTACTGGCCGCTGTCGTGCGACAGCGCTTCGCGTGCGGCGGCGTAGACGTGCTCGCCAGGCAGGAAGTTCGGCACGCCGATGGAGAAGCTGATGATGTCGCGGCCGGAGGCTTTGAGCTGCTTGGCCGTTTCGGCGATGACCATGATCGCGCTGGGCTTGGCGCGGCCGATACGCTGGGCGAGCTGGGGCATGGCTTCCTCGTGGGCGGGACAGCAAACCGGGCGATTTTAGCATGCGGCGCTGCGTCAACCCGAGCGCCGGCGAAGCAGGCCCAGAAAATTCCTATTGCCCCGCCGTACGCCCCTGGCATGATGGCGCCGGCCGCTGCAGGAACGGGCGGAGGGGTGTCGTCACCAACAACCACGGCTCAAGACAAGGGGATGTCCATGTTCCATATCATCTGGTCCATCATCGTCGGTTTCATCATCGGCCTCATTGCACGCTGGATCGTGCCGGGCGCCGAGCATTACGGTTTCATCATGACCACCGTCGTGGGCATCGTCGGCTCCGTCATCGGCGGCTTTATCGGCACCTTGTTCAAGAAGCCGGAGCCAGGCCAGAAATTCCATACGGCAGGCTTTTTGATGTCGATCGTCGGCGCGGTGATCCTGGTGTATCTGTTGCGCTTCATCCAGCACTGAAGCCCGGCTTTTGCCGGACACAAAAAAAAGCACGGCGAGTTTCCTCGCCGTGCTTTTTTTACGCGCGACACTCAGGCCGGCTTTGCCGCGAGCAGCTTTTCGGCCAGGCCGCTCAACATCGACAGATCGAAACCGCCGCTGCCGCCCGAAGGCACTTCGCCGTTGGGCGTGGCGTGATCCACCGCATGCGGCAATACCTGCGCGAGCTGGCCGAGCAACTGGCCCGGGTCCACGCCAAGCTTGCTGGCCGCGTTGTTCACCACCGAGTCCAGGCCAGCTTTCTGCAATACGTCGTTGAGCTGGCCACCGGAAATGGCCTGGTTGGCGCCGGTGCCGATCCATGATTGCACCGCATCGCCCAGCCCGTGCTGCTGCAGCTTTTCGGCCAGTCCTTGCACGCCGCCCGCCTGCTGGATCAACTGACCGGCAATCGATACCAGCGAATTGCCGCCCTCGCCCTGACTACCGCCCAACAAACTGCCCAAGCTATCGAGTAACGACATGGCTGTACTCCTTTGAGAAAGATCCAAGCCCGGCGATTCTATGTCGACGCGGGCTACACAGTCGTAACAGTGGCGTGAAACTGCGCGATCCGTTACTCCCCCTCCCTGGCGGCATAGGTATCTGCAATTTCTGAAATGCTTGATTACACCTCACCGTCGTCCCGGCGAAGGCCGGAATCCAGCAACTTCTGGATCGCCCAGTCACTGGACCCCGGCCTTCGTCGGGCGACGATGAGGTAAAGATTAGGTTCTACGCGTTGTAGGCACCCGTGCTCCGAAAGAGAACAAAAGCTAGAGCTTCAGCCGCGCTGGTCGAGCACCTCGTTCCACTCCTTCACGCGCTCCGCCTGCGCGGCCAGCAGCGCATCCACATCGCCTTCCACCGTCACCTTCTCGATAGCGTCGCCCTGCTTGATCGCATCCACCACTTTCTGGTCTTCTGCGCTGAGCACTTCGCCGAATACGCTGTGCTTGCCGTCCAGCCACGGCGTGGGCCCATGAGTGATGAAGAACTGGCTGCCGTTGGTGCGCGGGCCGGCGTTGGCCATGGAAAGCACGCCTGGCTTGTCATGCTTCAGCGAGGGGTTGAACTCGTCTTCGAAGCGGTAGCCCGGGCCGCCGCGGCCACTGCCTTCGGGGCAACCGCCCTGGACCATGAAATCGTTGATCACGCGGTGGAACGACAGGCCATCGTAGTAGCCGCGACGTGCCAGGTTGACGAAGCTCGCCACCGTCACAGGGGTCTTGTCGTCATGCAGCTTCAGGTGGATCGGGCCGCGATTGGTGGTGATGGTGACGTTGATGGCCATGGGTAGTCCTTGTTTCATGCTGGAACGGCCGCCCGGTGGGCGGGAGCGGAATCGATAAGGATAACGCCAGCCTGCCGGCTGGAACAGGATGGCGATTCACCCGTTCCTCACTTGCGTTCCGCACTTTCGGCGCCCCTCACGTGAACATCATTGGCTCTTCACCTGTAGAAAATAGTCCCGGGTATATCAGGTCGTCTTCTCCGCATCGCCTTCACGCCCGGTCTCACCGCGGCGTCGACGGGCCATCGCGGCGAATGCGTCGCCAGCCGCACGCAACACCAGGGGATCAGCAACATGTCGGCGTGACTCGCTGAAACGAGGAACAACGGAACATCCGCCATCGCTTTACATCGGAAAGGAGGCACCCATGTTCGCCGCACTCGAATTCGACCATGATCTATTCAAGCCGCAGATCAAGTGGATCGTTGTGGAGTGTTCGGGAGTCGGCCGCAAATGCGGCGGCCCGATTGCGTATCCGCCACGACGGGATCGCGCTTACTTCATTTCGCCAGCCAGCGCCCGCGAGGATGCCGAAGCCTACGCCGACTTCAAGAACCGCCAGGCGCAAGACTGCCTGAATCCGGCGGAGCAGGCGCTGGTACGACGCGCCCAGTCCGGCGAATCGCCCCGGCACCATTTCGCTTATCCGTGGGATCACTTGCTGTTGGCCGCGCAGCCGCTTACCTGGGCCGTCTTCGAATGGTCCGGCGACGACACGCTGAGCAGCCCGCGAGTCGACGCTGCGTATTTCACGCTCGATGACGAAGCGGAACGCGACGCGAGGATTTTTGCTTTCCTGCGCGAGAGGGATCGTTTCGAAGAAACGCTCGAGCGAAAGGTCGACACATCGGCCGCGGCCGCTCACGCCTAACCGCTTCGCACAAACGCGCAGGCGGGCTTCGCAACCGAACGGCGTTTATTGACCTACATGCCCAGCATGGGCGCCTGCAGCGCGCCTGCGCCGCGCGCAGTCCCCATCGGCGTCGGTACTTCGACCGGCCACGGCTGCGCCTGGAACAGATGCGCCCACAGCCGATCGAGTGCTGCATAGCCATACGGCAGCAGCGGCAGATGCATGTCGCCGAAGCCGGGCAACGCGAGGAAGGCGTCGAAGTGTTGTGCGTGTGGCACCTTCCAATACAGTGGCCGACGGCCTTCGTCGTGGAGCCAGGCGATATACGGTTCGGAGGTGAAGGCGGTCGGCAGCAAACCATCGTCCGCACCATGCAGTACCCACATCGGCAGGTCCTTGCGCGGCAAGGTTGCCGCCAGCGCGCGTACCGATGCGTGCAAGGCTCGCGCATCGGCATCGTCGCCCGTCCATAACGCGCGCAGACAGCGGATGCCGGCAAGCTGCGGATCGGCGCTTTCGCTCGTGCCGCCCAGCAAGCTGATGCCGTTACCGGGCGGAATGCCCGAACCATCCGCCCACCAGCTCGCACGCGTGGTCTCATCGACGCCGCCGGGCTCGCCGTTGACGAGCGCGGCATAGCGATAGCCGCACGGCATGGCGTTTGCGTCCCGGCGCAAGTACGCCGATGCATACGCTGCGGCGATCACGCGCCACAAATCCAGCGCCGTCGATGAGGCGGCCGTCGCCATGGTCCGATCGGTCCAACCGGTGCTGCGCAGATGTTCATACGCTTCGGTCGCCTGTTGTTCGAGGACAGCCGCTTTCAGCAAACCTTGCGCATGCAGGCTTGCACAACGCGCCGCCCATGCAGCATGCGGCGCGCCTCTCGCATCGCGCGCAAACGGCGTGGATGCAAAGCGCGCATCCAGCAATGCGCACGGCAGCCACATCGCCGCTTCTGTCGCGTAGTCGTACAACGCACGACCGCGATCGGTTACATGCACGCTCGGCTCGAGCGCCACCACGCCGGCAAGCATGTGCTGCTCGTCCAACCCGGCTGCCTGCAACACGGCGCCGCCGCCGTTGGACAAGCCGGTTGCGATGATCTTTGTATTCTGCGGCGTGAATGGCGCCTGGTCCGGAAACGCGCGATCCAGCATCGCCAGCCCAAACTGCGCCGCCTGCAACACGTGGCGGCCCCAATCGGCTTCCGGGTTGTCACCGGAATGCGCATGCTTGAAAGCGATGCCCTCATCGCTTGCCACAGGCTCGAATTCCAGCATCGCCGCGCCGCGCTTCGCACATTCGCCGTTCAACGCCACGCCACTGTCGTCGGCGTGGTCGAAGTAGCCGGCACCGGCGCCCTTGTCCGTGTACGCCACCGCGCAGCCACGCGGCAAACCCCATGCACCCGCCAACGCGATCGCGCCGTAAATGCCGCGCGAACCGGACGATGCCGTCACCACCAGGCAACGATGCGCATGATCGAAATGATCCGGCACTTGCACCAGCACGCGATGCGGTTGATACGCGCCGGACATCTTTGCGAACGCCTGGTATTCGCGCCCCGGCACGGCAGGAACAGCACCATAGACCGTGCCGTAGCCACCCAGCGGGCCGAGGTCGGCGATGCCTTTCCAACTCGTCTGGATCGCGCGCCGGCGCAGTTCTCCTGCGGTTGGATGTGCGAGGTTCACGAACGGTGCCGGCGCTCCCCGCAAACCATCGAGGCCCAGCCCCGCGCTGAGCAGGTCGTCGTCATCGCAGTGCGTAGTAACACGCACCTCGCCCTGCACGAAATCGATCCCTTGCATCGAAAGCTCCGTCGCAAACGCCTGCGTTGTGCAGGCCAAAAGGGCCAGCCGCGAAGCAAGCCCGCATCGCACCGCCATCGTGCGACGTTACAACATGCCGCCGGTGCGATCAGCGGACGATTGCGCTTGCGATCGTCATGCACGCCGGTCAAGCTTGCGCGTTCTCATCACACGGAACCGCCATGTCCAAGCAAACGAATATCCTGCAGATCCTTCCCGCCAACGGCTGGGTGGCCGTGTACGACGAAAGCGGCGAGGAAAGCGCGTCGACCCTGGTGTGCTTCGCCTTGGTGGAAACGCTCGACAATGGCGCCAGGCAGCAGGAAGTGCGCCCGATGTGCGCCGATGGCAAGCGCATCGTCTTTGCCGATGAGATAGCCCACTTCCTGCGCGTGGAGGAACTGGCCGAATTCTCGGACGACGAAGACGAGGAAGAGGACGTCGAGGACGAGGGCTGAGGACCAGCCCGCGATTGGCAGGTCAGGGGTCACGCCCCGATCCGCAGCAGCAAGTTATGACGCAATGCACCATGGCGGCCTATAATGGCCGCCATTGTCCGGTAGCCCCCGTCAGATCCCCATGGCCGATGCCTCCCATTCCGCGACTCTCGAGAGTCGCCCGTCCGGCGTGCTGCCATCGATCCTCAGCACCGTCGCCTTTACGTTCGTCGCCTATCTGACCATCGGCCTGTCGCTGGCGGTGCTGCCCGGTTTCGTGAACACCAACCTTGGTTTCGGCGCGATGCTGGCCGGGCTGGCCATCAGCATCCAGTATCTGGCGACCCTGATCAGCCGCCCGCAAGCCGGTCGCATGGCCGATGCGAAAGGCCCCAAGCGCACCGTGATGACAGGCCTGGCGATGTGCGCGGCCAGCGGCGTGCTGCTGTTGATCGCTGCGTTGGCCAGCCACCTGCCCTGGCTCAGCCTGGGCCTGATCTTCATTGCTCGCCTCGCCCTAGGCTGCGCAGAAAGCTGCGTGGGCACCGGAGCGATCGCCTGGGGCATGGGCCAGGTCGGGTATCGCCATACGGCGCGCGTGATTTCCTGGAACGGCGTGGCTACTTACGGCGCGCTGGCCGCGGGCGCTCCGCTGGGCGTCGTGATCGATCACCGTTACGGTTTTGTGGCCATCGGCCTGGTGACTTTGCTGTTGGCGCTCGCCGCGCTGCCGTTGGCGCGATTGAAGCGCGCGACCACGGTGGTGGCCGGCGAACGGGCGCCCTTGCGCACCGTGGCCGCGCGCGTGGTGCCCTATGGGATCGGGCTGGCGCTCGGCTCGATCGGCTTTGGCTGCATCGCCACCTTCATTACACTGTTTTACGCCGCGCACGGCTGGGCGAACGCGGCGCTCGCACTTACTGTCTTCGGCGTCGTCTTCGTCGGCGTGCGCTTCGTCTTCGCGCGCACCATTCCCAGGCTTGGCGGCTATCGCGTGGCGATGGCATCGCTATCGGTGGAAGCCATCGGCTTGATCGTTCTATGCCTGGCAAATACCGCCACCATGGCAGGAGTTGGCGCAGCCATCGCCGGCTTCGGCTTTTCGCTGGTGTTCCCCGCGCTCGGCGTGGAAGCCGTGCATCGTGTGCCTGCGCACAGCAGCGGCGCGGCACTCGGCGTGTATTCGGTCTTCATGGACGTGGCGATGGCGCTCACTGGCCCACTCGGCGGATGGGTAGCCGGCGGCATGGGCTACAACGCGATCTATGGTTTTGCCGCACTGGCAGCAATGGCTTCAGTGGTGCTGGCGCTGGTGTTGCAGGCGCAAGCGATGCGGGAGAAAACGTTGGCGCACGCGGGAACGAAAGGCGGATAGCGGGCAGAGAATTCGACCGTCGCCAAATGACACTCCGACCGATTGCAACATCTCTGTCAAACGGCTGAAATGTAATATTTTTTACGATTTCCCGGGCTCAAGTCGAAGCATTGCCCGCCGAATAGCAAGTAGTCCCGCCTTTCAAGGTGCATCGTGCTTCATCCCTCTGCCGCCCATTTTCGCTACGAGCAACGCGCGCCCGTTCGCCCAAGGCCGGCCTGACTGCGCATGATCCTGTTTCGCGACCAGGCCCGCTTCACTTCGCTGCTCGATCGCGCGCAAAGCGGACTGACGGCGATGTTCCAGCCCCTGATCCGGCTGGACACCATGGACGTGGTCGCGCATGAGGGCCTGGCCCGCTCCACCGAAGCGCTTGGCAATATCAGCACGCCGGAGCTGCTCAACCTGGCGCGTGCGGAAGGCCGGCTGGGCGAATTCGAATTGACGGCCGCGCGCACGGTGTGCGGTGCCTTCGCCGCGCAGAAAACCGGTGGCCGCCTGCTGGTGAATCTGAGCGCGCAAGCCTTCATGCAGGAATCGATCAAGCCCGACGATCTGCTCGCCGCGCTCGGCGCGGGCGGCATGGATCTGAGCCGCATCACCATCGAGCTGACCGAGCGCGACATCGTCGAAGAACCCGCACGCCTCGCGCATGCGCTCGGCTACTTGCGTGGGCACGGCGTGCGCTTCGCGCTGGACGATTTCGGCAACGGCCATTCCAATTTCGAGATGTGGAACGAGATCCATCCGGAGGTGGTGAAGATCGACCGCTATCTCATTCACGGTCTGTCCAAGAGCGCCGAGCGCCTCGCCATCGTGCGCGCGCTGTGCCAGGTGGCGGAAACGCTGGGCGCCGACCTGGTCGGTGAAGGCGTGGAAGAGCTCGACGATCTGCACATGCTGCGCGAATTGGGTATTCCGTTCGCGCAGGGTTTTCTGCTCGGCCGGCCGATACCGCATACCATCGATGCGATCGATGAAAGCGTACGCGCCGCCTTGGATGGCACCGTGATTGCCGTACCACCCCGCCCGCGAGGACCGGTGACGCAGCGGCCGATGCATCTGGGCCATCTGGTGATCGATGCGCCTGCGCTGACCGCGCGCCACACCAACCACGAGGTCAGCGCGATCTTTGCGCTGCAGCCGGAGCTGCACGCACTGGCCGTGGTGGAAGAAGGCCGCCCGATCGGGCTGATCAACCGCCGCGTGTTCAGCGAGCGCATGGCGCAACCGTATACGCGCGAACTTTATGGCCGCAAAAGCTGCACCGCCTTCATGCATGAAGCGCCGCTGCTGTGCGAAGTGCGCCAGTCCCTGGAAAGCATGGCCGATATTCTGCGCGGACAAGATCAGCGCTATCTCAGCGATGGTTTCGTGATCACGCGCGACGGCTTGTATCTGGGCCTTGGGACGGGCGAATCGCTGGTGCGGCGCGTAACCGAACTGCGCATCGAGGCGGCACGCTACGCCAATCCGTTGACCTTTTTGCCTGGGAACATTCCCGTCACTGAGCACGTCGCGCGTTTGTTGCGGGCCGAAGTGCCGTTCACCGTGGCGTATGTGGATCTGAATCATTTCAAGCCGTTCAACGATCAGTACGGCTACTTTCGTGGCGACGAAATGATCCGGCTGTTGGCCAACACGCTGACGACGCAGGTGAACCCGCGCTGCGATTTCGTCGGCCATATCGGCGGCGACGATTTTCTATTGGTGTTGCAGAGCGAAGATTGGGAAGCACGCTGCCGCCATATGGTGGCGCTGTTCAATCAGCGCTCGCGCGGTTTGTTTGCCGACGAGGACATCGCCCGCCAGGGCATCGTGGGCGAAGACCGGCACGGCAATACGCAGTTCTTTCCGCTTACCACAGTGGCGATCGGCGCCGTGCGTGTTGCGCCGCCGTTTCCCGGGCATCCCGAAACCCTGGCGACCTTGGCCGCGCGGGCAAAACGGCATGCGAAGCGGGCGCAGGTGGGGTTTTATCTGCTGGCGGGCGAAGCATAGGACACGGTGCGGACGCAGCTCGCGACAAGCGAGGGCGAACGCATTTCGAGCGAGCTTTCTCAGCTCATATGCAACCAATGCACGTACACGCCGTTGTGCTTGTCTTCTTCCCGAAACCCTTCGCGTCCATCGGCGACCACCGCCCACACAGTACGCATGCCGTCGCCATAGAGCCGGTCCACACGCACATGCTCGCCCTGCGGAATCAGGAATGCCGTCGCCAGCACCATCACGCGATCGCTTTCCCATACCAGGGTTGCCCTGCGCGGTGCGCCGGCGCCCCAGCCGATATGCACGTGCACTTCCTGCACGGGAAAGCCGCCACGATTGTCGAGCTTCCAATCCTCGGATTTGCGCAGCAGCGCTTCCAGCCGCGGATCGCTCCAGTCCACCTGGTTGCTGGTTATCTTGGACGTAGGCTTGAAATGGCTCATGCGGCGTGGGTCCCGGCGGGCGGCTCAGCCGCGCATCTGTTTTGCCGGGCTGGCAAATCAATGCGCTGTTGGACGACTGGCGCGCCTCAGGCCCTTTATCGGCCGGTTGCAGGCTTTCTTTAGACGCGTCAGCGGTGCTTGTTCAGCACCTGCAGCCAATAGACATGGATGCCTTTTTGGCGGTCTTCCTCGCGCACGCCTTCGCGACCATCCACTACCACGCCCCACAGCGTGCGGATGCGATCGCCCAGATGCTTGTCGACGCGCACCTGCTCGCCCTGCCCGATCGGGAACGTGGTTTCCAGCACTACGGCGTTCTCGCGTTCCCATACCAGGGTGGCAGTCTTCCCCACCGAACCGCTCCAGCCAAAATAGATTTCCACGCTCTGCGGTGAAAAGCCGCCGCGGTTGTCGATGCTCCATTGCTCGCTCCGCTGCAACAAGGACACCAGCTTGGGATCGTCCCAGTCGATTTGGGCATTGCTGGCAAGCGTGCTCGCTTTAGGGCGCATAAGAGAGTTCTTCCTGGTGCAGGCCGATGACGCAGTGTGGCTCCGATGTGTCACGTTCACCGTGAACAAGTGGTGGAAATAGCGTGTTGTTTTCGTTTGTCGATGTAGGGCAAGGCCTTGTGGCGTGCCGCGTCAACCGACCGTAGCAAGGCCGTTATCACCCGTTGTGAAGGCCTTCGCCCACCTCTTGTCGTCGAATACCTCGCTGCACCGCACAAAACGATCTCGTTTTGACGCCCCGTTACCGCGGCAGAACAGCGCTGCGGCCGAATGCCGCGCTGCACGCTGATCTCCCGAACCGTCCGCGCTAAGGTCGATCAGCGGTTCGGAAGCAGCGTTCACAGCTCGGGGGAGTTGATGGCGAAGCACGGAACACATCGCATCGAACATCTCGTTCGGGTGCATTGGCCAGCCGGCGTACTGCTCGGCGTGAGCACTTGCGTGGGCGTGCACTACGCGCGCGGCACGCACAGCGCCAACGTCATGGTGCTGGTATGGATGGCCCTGATCGCCTGCGTGGGTTGCGCATTCGCCACCTGCCTGGGCTACCGCAAGCGCATGCGCCGCCTGGTGGTTCGCGACGAACTCGCGGAGCTATGCAAACTGCATTGGCGCACGTTCGAGGAACGCGTTGCGCAGGCATTCCGTTTCCGCGGCTATACCGTGGAGTGCGTAGCACAAGTGGATGCCGACGACGGCCTGGACCTTGTCTTGCACAAGCACGGCATGACTACGCTGGTGCAGTGCCGCCATTGGCAACATCGCAACGTCGACGTGAAAGACGTGCGCGAGATGCACAACCTGATGAAATTCCACCATGCTTCTGCCGTGAAGATCGTCGCATGCGGCGACTACACGGACGACGCCTGGAAGTTCGTCGCCGGCAAGCCGTTCGAGCTGATCTACGGCGAAACCCTGTTGGCGATGCTGAGCGATTCGCAATTGCCGATCGATCCGGGCGTAGTACCGTTCCGGGCGCCCTCCTCACCGCCGCCGATGCATCACCGGGCGCGGACGGCGGCGCAGACTTGAGAGAAAAACCGCGCGATGCGCGGTTTTTTCTTTTGCGCATTCGTAAAACTGCTTATGCACGTAACACTGCCGCCGCCGACAACGAGTGCGGGATGTCACGTAGCATCATGAAAAATAATCCCCAGCATATGCCGCCGCCCCGTGCGGATACGACTTACCCCATGCCGCATCATCACCCGATAAATCCCGCGCGTGCCCTGCACCGGCCGATGATGCACCGCAAACACGACCGCGTCGCCCTGTTGTAGCGGCACTACTTCTACCCGCGATTGCATGCGCGGCCGCTGCTCGGTCAGCACGAACTCGCCGCCGGTGAAATCCCTGCCAGGCTGCGACAGCAGAATCGCCATCTGCAATGGAAACACGTGTTCGCCATACAGATCCTGATGCAGGCAGTTGTAGTCGCCGGCGCCGTACTGCAGCAGCAAGGGCGTCGGACGCAACTGCCCGGCGGCGTGACAACGTTTGAGGTATTCCGAATGTGTATCCGGATAACGCACGTCGACGGACATCGCCTGGTTCCAGCGATTGGCGATCTCGGCCAGATATGGATAGAACCGGGTGCGAAGCTGCTCAATGGCATCAGGCAGCGGATAGGCGAAGTACTTGTATTCGCCGCTGCCGAAACCGTGGCGCGCCATCACCACGCGGCTGCGGAATCGATGATCATCTTCGTACAGCGCGGACAGTGCGCGGCATTCATCTGCTTGCAGCAGACCGGGTATGCGGGCTGCGCCATGACGATCCAGCTCATCGGCCAGCTTGAACTCGTCCATGCCGGAACCAAGTGATCGTTGCGCTGCCGTCTTCATCATCATTGGCATCTCCGTAAAATCATCACGTTATCCGACGCATGTACTTGCGGCACTCCGTTTATTGCGCAAGGCCAGCATGTGTACGCAATAGCCAGAAAATTTTCACGCCTCGTTTCCTCTCCGCGTAAGTTTCGCGAAACACGGGACGCCTCTGTTCCGGCCTTTCATCCGTTAGTTATTTTCTGGATTGGGCAGGCCCTGCAAGCGTTTGCGTGTCAACGCAACGTCGAGTAGTGCCCGCACAGATTAATTGAACGAAAACAACCAATGATCCGCAGCGTGTTTCCTCGCATCGCATGCGTTACGGTCCTTACACGATTTCGTCAGGCGAGGAATCTCTCCATGAAAGACCAGGTTTTCCTGCGAAAGGCCGCGACACGCAGCCGCGCATGGGCGCTCAGCGTGTGCGTGCTCTTCGCCGCGGTGTTCGCGTTCACCGCTGTGCCGGCGCAAGCGCAAGTTTCTGTCGGCGTATCCATCACCGTCGGCTCGCCACCGCCACCGCTGCCGGTGTATGACCAGCCGCCGATTCCCGCGCCCGGATATATGTGGGTGCCGGGTTATTGGGCGTGGGATGGCTCCGAGTATTACTGGGTGCCGGGCACATGGGTGGAGGCGCCATTCACCGGCGCGCTGTGGACGCCGCCCTATTGGGGCTGGAACGATGGCGTCTACGGATTCCACGAAGGCTATTGGGGCACCGAGGTCGGCTTCTACGGCGGCGTCAACTATGGCTACGGCTACACCGGCGAAGGTTACGAAGGCGGCCGCTGGGATCACGGCGGCTTCTATTACAACCGCACCGTGAACAACATCAGCAACGTGCACATCACCAATGTGTACAACAAGACCGTCATCAACAACGTCACCGAGAACCGCGTCAGTTACAACGGCGGCAATGGTGGCGTGCATGCTCAGCCGACGCCGCAGCAGGTGGCTTATGCGCACGCGCAACACACGCCGCCAGTGGCCGCGCAACAACAACACATCGCCATGGCACGCGAGAATCCGGAACTGCGTGCGACCAACAATCACGGCGCGCCGCCCATTGCCGCCACCGCAAGGCCTGCAGCATTTACCGGCGCTGCGGTAGTTCATGCCCGTGGCGCGCCTGCAGGCAATGCGGAAGGCCCGCGCCCTGGTCCTGGCGAGCGTCCGCAACCGACTGAACGTCAACCCTTGCGTTCATCCGGTTTCGCACCGCATCCGAATGCGAACCCCAACGAGGCGCCCGCGCACGAACCTGCGAACCGTCCATTCAACCGGCCGGAAAACGCTCCGGAGAACGTCGGCACGCCACATAGGCCGCATCCGGAAGCCGCGCCCGCTCCTCGCGAAGAACCAGCACCTCGTCCTCGCGAAGAACCCGCTCCCCGCGAAACCGCACCGCCACGCGAAGTAGCACCGCGCGAAATGGCGCCGGAACAGGCACGCCCTGCTCCGCACGAACCGGCGTTCCGCAGCGCACCGCCGCCGCAGGAAGCTCATCCGATGGCACCGCGCCCTGCGCCGGCCGAGCATCCCGCCGAAAGGCCGCATCCGGCACCGCCGCAGGAAAACCGCAAGAAGCCTGAGGAACAACATCCTCCAGGCGGTGGTTGAGAGGTTCCGCAACAAAAAGCCCTGGCCATGGATGCCAGGGCTTTTTTTCTAGCGACGGATTGATCGTTACATCGCTTCGCGCGGCTTCGCCAATAACGCCAGCAGCGTCAGCACTGCAGCAGCGGAAAGGTAATAGCCCACATACGCCAACCCATACGTCTTGGCCAGCCACGTCGCCAGATACGGCGCCAGCGATGCGCCGAAGATGCCGGCCAGGTTGAACGCCAGCGACGCGCCCGTGTAGCGCACGGCAGTGGGAAAAACCTGCGCCAGCACGGTGCCCAATGGCCCGTACGTGATACCGACCACGCACATGCCCACCACCATGAACAACAGGCCGCTGTGCGCGAGCAGCGGCGCATACGCGATGCCGAAGGCAAAAATCAGCACGGTCGCCAACACCATGGTGAAACGTCCGCCACGGCGATCCGCCAGCCACGCCGAAAACGGAATGAACAAGGCGAAGAACAGCACGCCCACCATCTGCACGATGAGGAACGATTCGCGCGAATAACCCAGCCTGGACGTGGCCCAGCTCAGCGCGAACACCGTCATCAGGTAGAAGATGACGAAGGTGGCCAGCGCGGCGAACGTGCCCGAGATCAATGCGCGCGTGTGATGCGAGAACACATCGAACATCGGCACTTTCACCCGCTCATGCTGCGCCATGGCGCGTGCGAACGCAGGGGTCTCGTTAAGGCGCAGGCGCATCCACAAGCCCATCAGCACCAGCACCGAACTGGCCAGGAACGGCACGCGCCAGCCCCACGCGTAGAACGCGGCATCGCCCATCTTTTCGGTCAGCAACAGGAACAAGCCGGTCGCGGCGAGAAAGCCGAGCGGTGCGCCAAGCTGCGGAAACATGCCGTACCACGCGCGCTTGCCCGGCGGTGCGTTTTCGATCGCCAGCAGCACCGCGCCACCCCATTCGCCACCGAGGCCAAGTCCCTGCCCCAACCGGCAAAGCGCGAGCAGTGCCGGCGCGACCAGGCCGATCTGCGCATAGGTGGGCAGCACGCCGATCACCACCGTGGAAATGCCCATGGTGAGCAAGGCCGCGACCAGCGTCGCCTTGCGGCCGATGCGGTCGCCGAAGTGACCGAACAACGCCGAGCCGATCGGCCGCGCGACGAACGCCAGCGCGAACGTGGCGAACGATTGCAGCGTTGCCGTGGCAGCATCGCCCGCCGGAAAGAACAGCTTGGGAAACACCAGCACCGCCGCGGTGGCGTAGATGTAGAAATCGAAGAACTCGATGGTGGTGCCGATCAGGCTGGCGAACAGAACCCGGCCGGGCGAGTTGACCGGGGTAGTGACTGCATCACGCATGCACAGGCTTCCGAGGGGTGCGAAAGTCCGGATTCTGCCAGATGCGGAGGCTTCCTGTAGGTTGGGTAGAGCCCCGGACTTGATCCGGGGCGAAACCCAACGTGATGATGTGCATGGCGACGTTGGGGTTCGGCTGCGCCTCAACCCAACGGAGAGCTTCTCGCTTCGACCTCTTCCTGGCGCCGCTGCAAAAAACGGCGCACCGCCGGATCGCGCGCCAAGCCGATCGCCATCTCGTAGGCATGCATCGCCTCGCGACGATCGCCGATACGTGCAAACAGCGCCGCCCGCGCCGCCCAATACGGTTGATAGTCGGCAAGCCGTTTGTCGCCGCCCAGTTCGCGCATCACGACGATCGCCGCTTCGGCCCCCTCTACTTCCGCGATTGCCAGCGCACGGTTGAGCGCCACCACGGGCGAGCGGGTCAACGCATACAAGGCATCGTAAAGCTGCATTTCCGGTGTCCGATCGTCGCGGCCGGAACGCAGGCGCTCGACATGCGCCGACTGCAGCGCGGCTTCGAGCTGATAGCGGCCTATACGTCCAAAACTGCCGGCACGCCGCAACAGCGCCTCGGCTTCATCGATCATGTGCGCATCCCACAAGCGCATGTCCTGCTCGTCGAACGGCACGTATTCGCCTTGCGCATTGCGTCGCGCGCGCCGGCGCGCTTCGGCATACAGCATGCCGGCGAGCAGGCCGAGGGTTTCCGGTTCCTGCGGCAGCAACTCCACCAGCAGGCGTGCGAGAAAGATGGCTTCCTCGACCAGATCGCGGTGAAGCAGATCGGCGTCGTCCGGATCGCTCCATCCTTCCGCATACGCGGCATAGACGGCGGCGAGCACGCCATCCAGGCGTTCGCGCCAGGCATCGCGCTCAGGGATGGCGAAGGGAATGCGCGCTTCGCGGATTTTCTGCTTGGCGCGCCCGAGGCGTTTGCACATCGCCTCGGGCGAAACCAGAAACGCCGAAGCGATCACCTTGGCATCCAGGCCCAATACGGTCTGCAGCATAAGCGGCGCACGGATGGCCACCTCGATGGCCGGATGCGCACAGGCGAACAGCAAGGCGAGACGGCGGTCGGGAAAAGATTCCGCATCGTCCGTCTCGACGCACTCGGCCCGCATTTGCGCCATCGTTTCCAACTGCGCCGCGGCGGCCTCGCCACTGCGACGGCGGCGCACGCCGTCGATGCCTTTGCGGCGCGCGACTGTCATCAGCCAGGACTCGGGATTGTCCGGGCATCCATGCGCCGGCCAATCCGCCAGTGCGGCGGCGAAGGCTTCGGCCAGGGCATCCTCCGCCGCCGACACGTCGTGCATGTCGGCGGCGAGATAGGCGAGCAGCTTGCCGTAGCTGCGGCGCACCACGACGCTGGCCATGGCGCGGGCAGAAGCCTCGAGGTTCACGCTGCGGTCGCCGCCGATGCCGGCGCTGACGCGGTCGCTCCGTAAGTAGGCCATACCGGCCTTACCTCGATGGTGCCGTGGCTCGCGCCCGGGCAGCGTGCGGCCCAGGCGAGCGCAGCGTCGAGGTCTGCGGCTTCGATCAGGTAGTAGCCGGCGAGCTGCTCCTTGGAATCGGCATACGGGCCATCCAGTACCTGCGATTTGCCGTCGGCCACGCGCACGGTGGTCGCCGTATTCGTGTTCTGCAGCCGGTTGGAGCCCACCCATGCGCCGGCTTCCTTCAAGGCTTCGGTATAAGCCTGATAGGCGGCCACGCCGCGTTGCTGTTCGGCGCTGGACATGCGGCCCCAGGCGGTTTCATCGGAAAAGAGCATCAGTAGGTATTGCATAGGGAATTCTCCGTAAGGTCGAGGCGGGCAGGATGCGTCGCCCATATCGATGACGCGCGAATCACCGTCCATCGGACATTTGCCTGCGCGAGCATAGCCGTCCGGGCAAGTGCAACCAAATGGTTGCACGAGCGCATTGGCCCGACTAATATGCAACCAGGAGGTTGCTCATGAACACATCGACTGATCGCATCGAACGTCAGATCCACATCAAGGCCCCGCGCACGAAAGTGTGGCGTGCCTTGGCAGATGCCGAATCCTTCGGCGAATGGTTCGGCGTGGCGCTGAAAGGCAAACGCTTCGTCGCTGGCGAGCCCTGCGCTGGCAAGATCACCTATCCGGGCTACGAGCACATGACGTTGAACCTGGTGGTGGAGCACCTCGAGCCGGAACGCCTGCTTTCGTTCCGCTGGCATCCCTATGCCGTGGATCCCGACGTGGATTATTCGGACGAACCCACCACGCTGGTGACGTTCGAGCTGGAAGAAACCGCCGAAGGTACCCTGTTGCGCCTGGTGGAATCGGGTTTCGATGCGATTCCGGCGCATCGTCGCGCGGAAGCCTTTCGCATGAACAGCGGCGGCTGGGACGCGCAGATGGAGAACATCGACACCTATGTCGCCACGCACTGATCCGGCACGCAACGCCAGCACCAGATATCCATTGCTACGCAAAGCGATACCGGTATTCGCCGCGCTGGGCGACGAAACGCGCCTGCGCCTGGTCGCGCTGCTCTGCGCCGGCGGCGCGCTGTCCATCGCCCAGCTTACCGCCGACACCGACATCACACGGCAAGCCGTCACCAAGCACCTGCAAGTACTGGCCGATGCGGGATTGGTGCGCGACGTTCGGCAAGGACGCGAGCGACTGTGGGAATTCGAGCCTTCGCGGCTGGAGGAAGCGCGACGTTCGCTGGATGCGATTGCGGAGCAATGGGATCAGGCGCTGTCGCGGTTGAAGGCACGGCTGGAGGAATAGGGTTACATACCCCGCTCCACCACATCCGCCTGCCGCCGCGGCCGATGCGCCGGCCGCACCCTGGCATGACGCCCGAAGGTCGCCTCCACCCAGCTCTGGAACACCGGCGAACCCAGCGCGCGCTGCTGCTGCACGTAGGCGCGGATATCCCGCAGCACGTCCGCTTCGATATCCCGTTGGAACAAGGCGCGATACGCCTGCGCGCGTTGCTCCGAAGAAAGCCCTAGCGCCAGGTATTGCGCGTGCGGCACCACTGCTGGATCCGATGCACCCAGCGCATTGCTGCCATAGCTCGACCATGGATAGGACAACGGCTCCGGCACCGATCCGTTGCGCACCGGATTCAATTCGATGTAACGCTGGCACGTCAGCACATACTCGGCGCCGATCAGGCAGGATTTGTAGCGTCCTTCCCACAGCGTACCCGAGCGCCGGTACATGGTATTGAAGTAGTTGACGTAGTTGCGGCCGATGGCTTGCATCATGCTGGCCAGCGTCCCCAAACGCGATGGCGTCACCAGCAGGTGCACGTGATTGCGCATCAGCACGTACGCGTGCACGCTGCATTCCCAGCGGCGGCTGGCGTGCAACAGCTGCGCGAGATAGCAACGGCAGTCGGCCGGTACGCGAAAACATTCCTCGCCATCATGTCCGCGCTGAATGACATGCTGCGGCACATAGGCAAGATCGAACCGTGGCGATCGTGGCATCGTGTAGCCTCCATGCGGCGATGCGTGGTGCGGTCGATGTCTTGAAGATGCAGCCCTGTGGATTCCAGACCGTGGCACGCCTAACGTCGCGTCATGCAGCGAATTTGCGTGGATCGAAATCGAATAGCCGCTCGTTCCCTTGCCGCTCCCCGGAACAAGCCTTCACGGATGTTGCCCGAATGAGCGTATATCGCGCGGCGGTGTAAAAACCGTGATGGAAGAACCACTGCGGCAGGGCCTCAAGAACGGGGACAGATCCAAATAACGGAAACGTCCGTAGACGCACTCCCATTCTGTAATATCCAGATCAACACGGAAGACTGATCGAGGCAAAGCATGCATACATCCCTGACGACGGCGCGCCCTTGGGCCGGCTGGCTTACCGTCGTGTTGTTCCTGATTTTCGGTGCGTCGTGGATCGATGGCAACGCCCATCCCGCCGTGATGCTTGCGCTGTTCGCGTGGCTGTTCCTGACGATCGTGTGGATCGCCTTCGGCGTGGTGCATGAAGCGGAAACGCTGGCGGACATACTGGGCGAGCCGCTGGGCACACTGGTGCTAACGCTTTCCATTGTGGTGATCGAGGTAGCGCTGATCTCGGCGGCCATGCTCGGTTCGACCGGCAATGCCACGCTCGCGCGCGACACCATGTATGCGGTATTCATGATCGTGCTCAACGGCGTGGTCGGATTGGGCTTGCTGATGGGCGGCATCCGCCACTACGAGCAGACGTACAACCTGAAAGGTGCGTCGGCGTATCTATCGGTGATCATTCCGCTCACCATCATTGCGCTGGTGCTGCCGAACTTCACCACCTCCACGCCCGACGGCTCGCTGGCGCCGCCGCAAGCGGTCGCCTTTTCCCTGCTCACCATCGCCTTGTACGGCATTTTCCTGTGGCTGCAAACCGGGCGGCATCGCGGCCATTTCGTCGCCCCCGATGCCCAGCCGGCGGAGCTGAAAGAAACCCAGCAGCATGTCGCGGCGGCGATCGACAAGAAACTGCTGCTGCGCCATTTCGCGCTGCTGCTGATCCACATCCTGCCGATCATCATTCTTTCCAAAAGCCTGGCGAAATTGCTCGAGCATGGCATCGAAATAACCGGCGCACCCAAGGCGCTCGGCGGCGTGGTGATCGCCATGCTGGTGTTTGCGCCGGAAGGCATTTCCGCCCTGAATGCGGCGCGCACCGATCGGCTGACGCGCGCCATCAATCTATGCCTGGGCTCGGTGGCTTCCACGCTGGGGCTGACGGTACCTGCCGTGCTCGCCATCAGCCTTTACACGGGGCAACCCGTGCTGCTCGGATTGCCGCCGTCGAGCATGGTGATGCTGGTCGCCACGCTGATCTTGGGCGGCATGACATTCTCCAGTTCGCGCACCACCATGCTCGACGGCGCCGTGCACCTTTCACTGTTCGCGGTCTTCGTCGTGTTGATCTTCAGCCCTTAAGGATGCTTGATCTATTCCACGTACCCGTCACGAAAAAACAGATAGACCGCGCTATACGGCATACGCACTTCCGAACCGGCATGGCCGGCATCGCAGCCCGTGGCCGGCGCCACGCCGCCTTCCGTGCGTGTGCGCACGATGTACTGCACATTGGCCATCTGGCCGGCCCCCGTATGCGATTTCGCACGCAGCACGAGCCACGGAATCGCGCCCGCGTCGGGCGAAGGCGAAGCCTGCACGAGTTCACCCACCACGACGCTTCCATCCTCCGCCTGCCAGCTCGGTCCAGCGAAATGCTTGGCGATCGCATGTCCTTTCGCATCGCTCAAACGGGCATCCGGTGCTTTCAACGTCCAGGCATAGCTGCCGTTGGCGGCGTTGCAGGTATAGATCTGGACGCCTTTGGCAAACGCCTCGATGGCGGCCGGCTTGGTCACCGGCGCTTGCGCATGCACGGCGCCCGCCGTGACGGCCAGCGTAAAAAACCAGGGCAGCCGGGATATCCGCATGGTGTTCTCCGAGGAAGGTAGGGAGCCGTCAGGCTGCTCGCCGCGGCGGACGGCGTCAATCGGTTCGCGATGAAACTGCTATCGCACCATCAAACACGGCGCTAAGCTGGCCTCGCCCGGTTCCCCCGCAGTCTGCCGGGCTCACATCGACATCAGCACGCCCGCTCAGGAGGAAGATATGGCTTTCTCTGCTCGTGTATCTCGTAGTGACGTGATGGCTAGTATCAATGTCACGCCTTTGGTCGACGTACTGTTGGTGCTACTGATCATCTTCATGATCAGCTCGCCAGTGATCATGCATAAAACCAAGCTGGATTTACCGCAGCCCTCGCACACCTGGGTGGAACCTCCTTCCATCATCCACCTGGCCATCCATGCGAATGGCGCCATGTACTGGAATGACACACTCGTCAGCCGGGATCAGCTCGCCATGCAATTGAGCATTGCCGCCGCGCAGGGCACGCAACCGGCGTTGCAAATCGATGCGGACGATGGCGTGGCGTATGAATCGGTCGCGCAAGTGCTGGCTCAAGCCAAGGCGCAAGGGCTGGCCAAGATCGACATGCTCGGCATACGGTAGCCAAACCGCAGGCTGGGACGCCCATCCCAGCCTGCGAACAGGCCTTGCCCTAACACCCAGCGCTATAATGCGCCATGCAAAATCGCATCGCTTCGCCCGTTCCCGCGCTGTTCGACGCCCTCACGCGCGATGGCTTTTCCTTCGTCACCGCGGATGTCATGCAGCCATTGCTGCAATCGTCCGGCGAACTTTCCGACTGGGATGCGTTTGTCGAAAGCTGGAACCATCTAGGACCCGATCCTTATCTCGCCGCCACCGGGCGCTTGCGCCGGCGCCGCCATGCCACGTTTGCTGCCACGGCACACGATGGCGTCGAGCTGATGCCGCATCAGCCGCATTACCAGGCGCTGCACTACAACCCGCTGCAAGGCGATATCGAACGCTGGTTCGAGCCCATTGATGCAAGCGTGGCAAACGGCGCAAGCCTGCGCACGATCCTCCGCTTCTGCAATGACTTCTTCAGCTCGCTGACACCTGCCGTCGCGCACTGGCACGTGGAAGTGCATCAGTTCCGCATCGAGGCAAGCTCGGGTGCGGCAGGCGAGCCCACGCCGGAAGGCAGTCATCGCGATGGCGTGGATTTCGTGCTGGTCTTGCTGATCGACCGCCACAACATCGCCAGTGGCACCACCACCATCCATACGCCGGCTGGGCAACTGCTGGGCGATTTCACGCTGACGCACGCGTTCGATGCGGCGCTGATCCACGATCCGCGCGTATTCCACGGCGTGACGCCGGTGACGCCGCTGGTGCCGGACCAACCGGCTCATCGAGATGTCTTGGTAGTGACGTTCCGCGCCAAGGCCTGACGCAAGACCCTGGTTTTCCTTGCTGGCGGGGGCGTTCTCCCCCGCCGCCGAGCGGCACTTGCACAATAGTTGCCAAAAGCAACTATATCAATCTAGACTCTCGCCGCATGAACAGCCCCAGCATCCAGTCGCAAGTCGCACAGCAGATTTCCGCGGTGCGTGAGTTCAACCGTTTTTACACGGCCAAGCTGGGCCTCTTGCGCCGCAAGCATCTGGATGGCCAATTTGCGCTCACCGAAGCGCGCATCCTGTACGAGGTGAGCGCCAACCCGAAGGTCACGGCGTCTTCGTTGCAAGAGACACTGGAGCTCGATGCCGGCTATCTCAGCCGGTTGCTGGCTGCTTTGATCAAGCGCAAATTGCTGCGTCGCGTAGCCTCCGAAACCGATGCGCGGGAAAAGCCGTTGATGCTTACTGCCACGGGCGAAAAAGCGGTCGCGCGCCTGAACCAGCAATCCTCGGCGCAGATCCAGCAACTGCTTGCGAAACTCAGTGCCCCCGATCGGAATACGTTACTGGCGTCACTGGCAACGATCCGCAGCTTGCTTGAAGGTCGCCAGGAACCGGTACGCATCGTGCGCATTGGAAAAGTCGATGACGACGCACTCGCCCTGCTTCATGAATATTACGAAGCGGTGCACGTCGTTCAGCGCGACGCGCCTGGGAGTGTGCAGAAGCTTATCGATGCGCCCGCTTCCGGCCTGTGGCTGGCCTATCTTGGTGATGAAGCCGTGGGCTGCGTGGTGCTGCGCAAGCTGAAATCCATGCCGCGCGCCAGCGAGTGCAAGCGGCTTTATGTAAAGCCTGCCGCACGCGGCAACCGCATTGCCGATCTGTTGCTCGATGCACAGGAGGCATACGCGCGCAGCGAGGGGATCGAATGGATCTACCTCGATAGTTACGACGATCTGAAAGCAGCCATCACGCTTTATGAAAGGCGTGGTTATGAGCGATGCGAGCGTTACAACGATAACCCGCAGGCGACGTTGTTCATGCGGAAATATGTGGGAATGTGAGGCCGCTGTTGCGCTCAGGCGTGTGCAGCATGCGGCGCGTGATTGTTTGGATCGCCCTGGTCGTCATTCCGGCGAAGGCCGGAATCCATGCTTCGTACTGGCGATGGATTCCGGCCTTCGCCGGAATGACGATTCGGCTCTTGGTGCCAGTCTGCCGCCATGTCGCCTGAGTTTCCGAAAGATCAATCCCCTCACTTCTTCACCACCACACGACTCGCCTTCCACGCCGCGACGCGCTCCTTGATGTAACGGTCGTAATCGTAATCCGTCTCCAGCCGCGGCGGCAGACGATGCGTGTCGCCTTCCGCATCAGGCACCGGCAGGCTCGAAACAAGATCCGCATAAACCTCCTGCAAGTGCGAAGGTTTGTTGGCGGAAGGATTCGTTCCCTTCGACGTCGGCACCGCCACGCCCGACAGCGGATCATCCGTGCGCGGCGTGGCCAGGCTGAGCACGGCACCTACATCGGGCGCCGCCGCATCGCGCGCCGTCAAGGCAGAGAGCCCCCATCGCTGCTGCACGGTCTTCAGAATCGAAGTGTGATCGAACGGTGTTGCGCCCGATGCACGAAACACCGTACCAGCCGGAATCAACGGCGAGATCAGCACCGTCGGCACGCGCGGGCCGAAACGCTTGAAGTCGAAGTCGTATTCGCCGGCCGAATTGTCCGGCGCTACCGCGTTGGTCGGCGGCGGCACGTGGTCGTAGCAGCCGCCGTGCTCGTCATAGGTGATGATCAACAGCGTCTGGTTCCACTGCGGGCTGTTGCGCAACGCGTAATACAGATCGTGCAGGTATTGCTCGCCCAGCGCGACGTCGTAATTGGGATGCTGGCTGTTGCCTTTCGAACCCCAGCCTGGTTCCAGGAATGCATACGACGGCAGCGAACCGTTCGCCGCTTCCGCCTGAAAATCCTTGAACAAACCGAAGCAGCTGTCCGGCAGGTTGGTGATGTCGCTGAAGGTGTGGCGCGTAAGCGGATCGGCATCGTAGCCGTAGATTTTCCAGCTGATGTTCTGCTTGCTGAGCGCGCCGTAGATGGTCGGCGCGGTAAAGCTCTTGGTCTTGTCGTCCATGTGTCCTTGCGAGGTGGCCGCATGGACGAAGGCGCGATTGGGCAAGGTTTCGGTGGGCGCCGAGCCATACCAGTGATCGCACACGGCAAAGCCGCGCGCCAAGGCAGACAGCACCGGCAAGGTATCCGGTGTGTGCATGCCCATGATGTCGTTGGCAGTGGTGCCGGGCACGATCGAATAGCTTTTGTTTTTCGATTCCCAACTCAAGGTGGCAGCGAAGTTGGTGACGAAACCCTGGTTCTTCGCTACCGGCGGCGTCGGCGCGGTGTTGCTGCCGAACAGTTGCGCATTGGTCGCCGTATAACCTTCGCCGGGATCGGCGCCGGGCATGTAATACGTGCTGGTGGTGCCGGGCTGGATCTTGAACACGGTAACGGCGTTGCCGCCGACGCCGCCGGGATTGGATTCCTTGCCGGTCAAACCCTCGAACGGTTGCCCGGCCGGTGAAACATTGCCGGCGTCGGCATAGAGGAATCCAAGCATGTGATCGAACGAACGATTCTCCAGCATCAGCACAACGATGTGGTTGATCGCGGACAGCCCTTTGCCGGAAGTCGCCATGCCATGCAGCCTCGTGTGTGAAGGGAATGTCATGGCGCATGCACGCGCATGACTGCGGCTACCTTAGTCAATTGCGATGACAGTTTCCCGCGAACATCATCCACAATTCAGGGATCGTCCACGTACGGCGCCAGCATGCGCCACCACCATGGACGCCCTTCACCCAAGGAGAGATGCATGAGCAGCACGAACACCCCGATCGCCCTGATCACCGGCGGCAGCCGTGGCCTGGGCAAGAGCATGGCGCTGACGCTGGCCGCGCACGGCACTGATGTGATGCTGACGTACCGTTCCAACCAGGCCGAGGCGCAGGCCGTGGTCGACGCGATCACGCAGCAAGGCCGCCGCGCGGTCGCCCTGCCGCTGGACGTGGGCAAGGTCGGCACTTTCGCCGCATTCGCCGAGCAATTGCGCGCGGCGCTCCAGCAACATTGGCAGCGCGACCGTTTCGATTACCTGGTCAACAACGCCGGCATCGGCGTGCACGCCAGCTTTGCCGAAACCACCGAGGCACAATTCGACGAGCTGGTGAACGTGCATCTCAAAGGCGCGTTCTTCCTTACCCAGACCTTGCTGCCGCTGATCGCCGATGGCGGACGCATTCTCAACATCTCCAGCGGTCTGGCCCGCTTCGCCCTGCCCGGCTACTCGGCCTATGCCGTCATGAAAGGCGGCATCGAAGTGCTTACGCGTTATCTCGCCAAGGAACTGGGCGAGCGCCGCATCGCCGTGAACACGCTGGCGCCCGGCGCCATCGAAACTGACTTCGGCGGCGGCCTGGTGCGCGACAACAAGGATGTGAATGCCTACGTCGCTTCGCAGACCGCGCTTGGGCGCGTGGGTTTGCCGGACGATATCGGCGGCGCCGTGGCGATGCTGTTGTCGAAGGAAAGCGGCTGGATCAATGGCCAGCGTGTGGAAGCCTCGGGCGGTATATATATTTGAGTCGAGCACGCGCCGTAGGTCGGGCTGCGCCTCAGCCCAACTTACGGGAGGGGTCGCGAACGTTCAATCGGTGTACCTTTCGCTACTCACATCGAGAGGGAAGCAGCCGTGGTCAGCTACACCCCTACGCATTCGGTCCCCAGTCGCGAGCAGGCGTTGCATGCGTTGTACGAGGCGGCGGAGCTCGAACACTGCCTGATGTGCACGTATCTCTACGCGGCATTTTCGCTGAAGACGTCGGTGGACGAAGGTGTCACGCCGGCGCAACTTGAAGCGATTACGCGCTGGAAGCGCAGCATGCTGCAGGTGGCGATCGAGGAAATGGGCCACCTGATGTCGGTGTGGAACATCACCGTGGCGCTCGGCGGCGCCCCGCGCGTGGGACGCACGAATTTCCCGCTCGATCCGGGCTACCTGCCGGCCGGCGTAGTGGTGAAACTGGCGCCGTTCAACATGGCGACGCTGCAGCATTTCATTTATCTGGAACGCCCGTCCGGCTCCACCGAGCCGGATGGCGAAGGTTTCGAACCCGAGCGGCATTTCGTGCGTGGCGCGACGGGGCCACGGCTGACGCCGATGGGTATCGATTACGACACGGTGGGCGCGTTCTATCAGACCTTGGCCAACGGCCTGCGCCGCCTGGCCGAGATGCACGGCGAATCCGGCGCCTTGTGTGGCAACCCTGCCTTGCAATTGTCCAAGGCGGAAGTGTCGCTGCCCGGCGCGAACAAGGTGATCTGCCTGAAGACGGCGCTGGCCGCGTTCGAATACATCATCGTCCAGGGCGAAGGCGCGCAGGAAAATACCGAGAATTCGCACTACCAGCGATTCGCCGCGATCCGCATGGAATACCAGGCCTTGCTGGCCGCCGATCCGTCGTTCAAGCCGGCCTTCCCCGCGGCCACCAATCCGGTGCTGCGCCGTCCACCGCGCCCCGAAGGCCGCGTGTGGCTGGAAAACGAGGATGCGATCGCCACCGTCGATCTGGCCAATGCCGCCTACGGTTTGATGCAGCGCCTGCTCGCCTACACCTACGCCGTGCCTGCGCCTGATCCGGACAAGGTGCTGTCGCTCGATCTCGGCATCGGTTTGATGCACGCCCTGGCGCCGCTGGCCGAACGCGCGGCGCGCTTGCCGGCCGGGCCTTCGAATCCCGAGTGCCACGCAGGCGTTACCTTCATCACCCTGCGCGATACGTCGCCGCTGCCGCCCGGTCCGGGGGCACGCCGCTTTTTCCACGAGCGTTTTCAACAATTGACGGAAGCGGCGGAACGCTTGAGCGCATCGGGCGATCCACGCACCATCGCCGCGGCATCCGTTTTCAAGCAGCTTGCGCAACAGGCCGAGCAGGGTTTCGATCTTTCGCGTCCCGCGCCATCGACACCGGCACCTGCACCTGCCGCTGCGCCTGCTCCTGCGGCGCCGGCATCCACCATGCAGGATGGCATCGAACAGGTCGAAGGCGAAAAGCTCACGCTGCGCTTCGAAGCCAAGCGTTGCATCCATGCGCGTTTTTGCGTGACAGGTGCGCCAAAGGTATTCCTCGCCAACGTGCAGGGGCCGTGGCTTTATCCCGACGCGATGGAGGTCGAGCGCCTGGTGGATATCGCGCACGCTTGCCCTTCTGGCGCCATCCAATACCGTCGTCGCGATGGACGTGCGGATGAGTCCGCGCCACCGGTCAACCTTGCGGCAACTCGCGAAGCAGGGCCTTATGCGTTTCGCGGTGATCTGCGCCTCGGCGGTCAATCCGCCGGCTTCCGCGCCACGCTATGCCGCTGCGGCGCATCGAAAAACAAGCCTTTCTGCGATGGCTCGCATCACGACGTGGGCTTCAGCGCCAGCGGCGAACCGCCCACGGGCACGCAGACCGATGCGCTGGAAGTACGCGACGGCCCGCTGCAGATCGATCCGCAATTGAACGGTCCGCTGCGCGTGCGCGGCAATCTGGAAATCGTCAGCGGCACCGGCCGCATGGTGGCGCGCGTCACCAGCGCATACCTGTGTCGCTGCGGGCAAAGCCAGAACAAACCGTTCTGCGATGGCAGCCACGCCAAGACCGGGTTTATCGCCGACGGGGCGTGATCAGTCCTCTTCCTTGCAGCGCTGGTTGTCTTCGCCAGTGTCGTTCAACGCGTCACCGGCGGCGTTGGTGTCTTCCAGCCGCTGGGGCGGGCCACGTTTCGTGCGCGGATCGTAGGGCTGGATGATGGGCGGGGACTTGGTCTCGCTGGAATCGTTGCGTCCGGTAGGCATGGTGCACCTCGCTCGCATGGGGCAGCTGCACTATGCGGCATGCCGGAGGAATATCGGGTACTGGCAGCGTTAAAGGAATGTGCTGGCAATTCCGTTCCCCTCGACGCCCAAAGGTGCAAACCCGCTCCGGCGCCTCCCTGCGGAAGCGAATGGACCCCCACCCCGTTTAGAATGGCGCCCTTGTGCTCAGACGTGAGGGTTCTTCGTGGTCATCCATCCCAAGGTTCGCGGCTTCATCTGCATCACGGCGCATCCGGTCGGTTGCGAGCAAAACGTGCAGGAGCAGATCGGCATCACCAAGGCCAAAGTGGGTTCTGCCACCGGCCCCAAGCGTGTGCTGGTGATCGGCGCTTCCACGGGATATGGGCTGGCCTCGCGCGTCACCGCCGCGTTCGGTTATGGCGCAGCGACGCTGGGCGTGTTCTTCGAAAAGCCTTCCAGCGAAACCAAGCCCGGTACCGCCGGCTGGTACAACACCGCCGCATTCGACAAGCTCGCCAAGCAGGCGGGCCTGTATGCGCGCTCCATCAACGGCGACGCGTTCTCCAACGAAACGCGCGCGCGCGCCATCGAGCTGATCAAGAACGAGATGGGCGGCCCGATCGACCTGGTGATCTATTCGCTCGCCTCGCCGGTGCGCAAGCTGCCCGACAGCGGCGAGCTGGTGCGTTCCTCGCTGAAGACCATCGGCCAGCCGTTCACTGCATCCTCGGTGGATACCAACAAGGATGCAGTCGTGCAGGTGACGGTGGAGCCGGCCACCGAGCAGGAAATCAAGGACACCGTCACCGTGATGGGCGGCGAAGATTGGGCGCTGTGGATCGATGCACTGAGCAAGGCTGGCGTGCTGGCCGATAACGCTACGACCGTCGCCTACAGCTACGTCGGCACGGAAATCACTTGGCCGATCTATTGGCACGGCACCATCGGCCAGGCCAAGCAGCACCTGGACAACACCGCGCACGAACTCAGCACACGCTACAAGGCGCAGGGTTTGCACGCCTATGTGGGCGTGATGAAGTCGGTGGTGACGCAAGCCAGCTCGGCCATTCCGGTGATTCCGCTGTATGTCTCCATGGTGTTCCGCATCATGAAGGAGAAAGGCCTGCACGAAGGCACCATCGAGCAAGCCAACCGCCTGTTTCATGATTTTCTCTATCGCGCCGACGGCACGGCGCCGTCCACCGACGAGGAAGGCCGCCTGCGTCTGGATGATTGGGAATTGCGCGACGACGTGCAGCAGGCCTGCAAGGCGCTATGGCCGCAAGTCAACACGGAAAACCTGTGGGAGAAGACCGACTACGCCGGCTACAAGCACGAATTCCTGCGCCTGTTCGGCTTCGACCGCAAGGATGTGGATTACAACGCGGATGTGAATCCGGATGTGAGTTTTGATGTGGTGCAGCCATAAGTCGTACGCCAGTCCCCTCTCCCCTCCGGGGAGAGGGTTAGGGTGAGGGGACAGGTCTTGCGGGAAATCATGTTTGTGAGCTTAGTTACACTTTTGTTCTTGCCTTGATAAAAGTCCAGGCAAGATTCGCCCCTCACCCCAGCCCTCTCCCCGAAGGGGAGAGGGCGTAAAAAGCAGCAGCGCACGCACCAACAAAAAAGGCCGGCATTTGCCGGCCTTTTTTTGCATCAGCGCATGATGCCCGTATGCCCCAGCGAGAACCTTCCAGGCTGCGGCCACACCACCAAGCCATGCGGCTCCATGCCGACCTTGATGATCTTCACCTTGCCGGTCGCCGTGTCGAACGCATACACCACATCATCGAAGCGGCCCGACAGCCATAGCCACTTGCCGTCGGCCGTGACGTTGCCCATGTCGGGGCTGCCGCCGCCGGGAATCGGCCAGTTGGCCACCACCTTGCGCGTGGCGAAATCGATCACCGACACGCTGCCCGGACCACCGCGCGGACCGTGCACCTTGTTGGAGCCGCGGTTGGCCACGTAGAGCTTGGTGGCGTCGCGGCTGGGATACAGGCCGTGCGTGCCCACGCCGGTCTTGATGAAGCCGATCTGCTTGAAGCTGTCGCCATCGATCAGGTACACGCCGTCGGCCATCATGTCGGCCACGTAGAACACCTTGCCGTCCGGCGACACGCGAATGTCCTGCGGCATGCCGCGCTTGTTGAGCAGCAGATAGCCGAGCACCTTGCGGTTGACCATGTCGATCTTCACCAGCTTGCCGCCGAACTCGCAGGTGAAGATGGCGTACTTGCCGTCGATCGAGAAATCGGCGTGGTTGATACCCTTGCATTCCGGCGCCGACAGGCGGGATTTCAACGCCATCGTGTGCGGATCGCGGAAATCCAGGCGCGCGAACGCTTCAGCCACGACGATCGCTTCCTTGCCATCCGGCGTGAAGTACATGTTGTACGGATCATCAACCGGATCGGCCTTGCCGGGCTTGCCGGTCTTCGGATCGATCGGGGTGAGGCTGCCGTCGTTGCGGCCTTCGGCGTTGTTGGTCACCCACAGCGTTTTCAGATCCCACGCCGGCACCACGTGCTGCGGGCTGCGGCCGACCGGAAACTTGTCGACTACTTTGAACGTGCTCGGATCGATCACGTACACATCGTTGGAACGCAGGTTCGGCACATAGATGCGCGCCGGATCGTTCGCCACGACCGGGCTGAGCATGTTGGCGCCCGCGTTGCTGTACAGGTTGCTGGGATTGGAAACCGGCGGCATGCCGGGCACGGTCTGCACCGTTTGCGCTGCGGCAACGGCCGTGGCACACAAACCTGCCAGCACGATGCCGGCACGCAAGGCAAGACGCCCAAAACGATCACATTTCACGGCAAATTCCCGTATTGGAGAAAAATTCTTTTAGATGCTTGCATCAACGCGCCGCAGTCGCTTGGCGGATGGCGTCGACGGTGCGCGAAACTATAGCATCCACGCCCATTTGGCCGAGCTCCGCGGTGGAACGCCGCGGATCGCCGCCGTACACACCATCGACCGCACTCGGCTTGGGCGCATTGCGCAGTTGATTCTGCCGCACCATCTGCGGTGCAACGGCAAGCTGCAAGGAGGTATCGGCCAGGCCTGCATGCGTGCCGATTTCATCGTCGCGAATGCCATGCTGGCGCAGCAGTTGCGCGTAGCCATCGGACGAGGTGGTGTAGTACGCCGCCGGCAGAATCGCCCGCGCCTTCGTGCCGGCCCAGGTCTTGTTGAGATGCGCCACCACTTGCTGCAAATCCTTCTGGTAGCCGCCGTGATCGCCCAGGAAGACGATGTTGCGAAACCCGTGCACGGCAAAACTGTTCGCCGCCGATTCCAGCAGCTTTTCGAACACGTCATCGGAAACGGTGATGGTGCCGGGGAAACGCATGTGCGAAGTAGGCGGCGCATAGCCGCCTTCCGGCACGTAGGCCACCACCGGCGCGACCAGCGCATTGCCGAGTTTCTGCGCAATGCGATCAGCAAGGTATTCGGCGCGCACGTTGTGCTTGCCTACAGCGATATACGGACCGCTTTGCTCGGTGCCGCCGATGGGAATGATGACGGTGGTCTTGCCGGCCTGGATCTGCTCGCGCAACTCGGTCCAGGTGAGGTTCTGAAGTTGAACGGTTTGCGGTGCTTGCGCGAACGAAGCCTGCGCGGCCATGGCAAGAACGACAGATGCGGCAGCGCATCGAAATAAACGCGTGATCATGAGGCGGGCGCGATGGGGATGTGAAGAACTTTGGCGCCTATGGTTGCACGCCGCTGATGCCTTCGCACCCCCTTCACGCGAATTTGGCGCGCCTATTCACTTTCCTGCGGAATGGCGCGGCGAAAAATTTCCTCCCAATACGCCATGCGTTCCGAATAGGCTTCGCGCACCGATTCAGGTTGGTCATTTTGCAGGCTGCGCACGTGGGTGATCGGCAAGGTAGCCGACGCCATCTGCCGCCAGGCGTCCGCGGCGGCTCTCAAGTGGGGATGGGACGACAGCAGCGCGGCAATAACCTGTTGATCCACCATCTGCTGTGCGCTCAATGCCATCAGGCCTTCCAGCGCGATATCGGTGCGCTCGGAAAGGAACGCCACAGCTTCGCCCCAGTTATTGAAGCTGACTTCCATGACGGGCTCCTTGGTTCGGGGAGACGTCTACAGCCTAGGGGTGTGTCGATCAATTCTGTGTAGGCGTGGATGGGGCCGTTCACCTGAGGATGTCCGGCCTTCGCCCTTCGTCACGCTACGTGATCGTTCAGTCCATCCGTCCGTCAATCCACCTGTTCGTCGTCCCGGCGAAAGCCGGGACCCAGCAACTTGCAACGCGATAAAGACATTGGGCCCCGGCTTTCGCCGGGGCGACGATCAGGTTGCCGAGCAACTATCCCGTCAAACAGCCTCCATCTGCAGCGGCTGCCACTCGTGCTCAGGGTAATAGCGCGCCATCAACCTTCCCACGTACGCAACCAGGTTCGGGCGCCCCGCCACGGCATCGCGCAAGGGCGTATCGAAGAACGGCGTGAGAATCGAGGCCAGCACACCGAACGCAAAGGCATCCACCGCGCTAATGCGCTCGCCCATCAGGTACGGCTTGTCGCCCAGCAGGGTCGCTACCGCATCGATCGAACGCACGCCCAGCGCGGCGATCTCGCCCGCCGAATGACGGCCAATACCGTGCCCGCGCAGGTCTTCGTGCTTGCGCGCCTGCAACGTGCGGCGCATTTGTTCGCGCTCCGCCTCCGGCGCGCTGTCGGCGAAACGCGCCGGACCTTTGGCGAAATTTTTCGGCACGATCCAACGGAACCACACCATCGCAAAATACAGGTGATCCTCCAGCATCCGCTCGATCGCCCAGGCTTGGGCACGCTGCAGCGCATCCAGGCCTTCATCCAGATCCACGCCGTACTTGCGCTCGATGTGTGTGCGGATGAAAGTGGAATCGCAAACCACCTCATCGCCATCCTTCAGATAAGGCACCTTGCCCTTGGGTGCCTGGGGCGGAATGGTGGATTCCTTTGCATAGGGCAGCCCAGCCATTTGCAATTGCACGTTGCTCTTGATCACGAACGGGCTGGTTTCCGGCATGCCGAAGCCGGGGCGGGTTACGTACAGGGTGATGTTCGGCGTGGTCATAGTCCTTGAGATCCGCACAGTAAGGTGGGCACAGCATGCCTCCTGGCTGCTGACAACATCCTGTCAGCAGCCGTCTTCGAACAGCTTCGTCGCGCGATTGCCCGACATGCCGACGTACCACGCGTGCACTTCCGGCGGCAGCAAATCATCCAGCTCCATGCCGACGGCGCGGCACGCATCGAAGGTATCGATCAGCGCCCGGGCATAGCGGGGATCGCGTGCCTGCGCGGGCATATTCGCTGCTTGCCATTGGATCATCTCCAGCAGGCGCCGGGACCACTCGTACAACGCATCCGCGCGCTCGGCAAAACGCGCACGCAACCAGCCGCTCAGCGGCGCGTGCAAGGTGTAGCCATACCGCTCCGCAACGCGGTGCACGAACGGCCCCACTTCCCCGCCAATGCCACGGAACCATTCGGTATGCCCGCCGGCGGTATCCGAAACCAGCAAAGGCGCTGCCGCACGATGCAGCGGCCAGCGCTCGATCAACAGGCGCTCCAGATGCCGCGCATCCCGCAGCCGCCCCGTCTCCACCAGCACGCCCAGCTCCAGGTCGAACAACGCAAAAAAGCGCGGATGGAAACTGCGGAAGCGCTGAACAGGATCCTGCGTGAAGCCCACCTTGGTGAGGTCCTCGCCCAGGCTGGGCAGCACGTAGACGAAGGTTCGTCCGCGCGACCGTGCGGGATCTGGCAAAACCCATTCATCCATTTTTATTCGCCCTGTCGTTCGCGCCCGCCCATGCCCTCTTCGCAGATGTCGACGAGAGCGAACATTCGCAACACTACGAAAACGAAAGAAACCAAGAGCAAAGCTACATCCCTCGCAAGCAACTCGACGTGCATACGCTCGCACGCAATACTCCCTGCCTGCAGCAGGGGATTAAAGACGTGAATCATGTGACATCCAAAGGCAGCCTCGCCTGCGTGGGCATCGGCATGACGCTGGGATCGCACATCAGCCCGCGAGCCCGCAGCCATATCGAACAGGCCGACGTGGTGTTCGCCGGCATGTCCGACGGCATCGTCGAGCTCTGGCTCAAGGACATGAACGAGGATGTGCGCAGCCTGCAACCCTACTACCAGGAGGGCAAGTCGCGGATGAAGACCTACCGCGAAATGGTAGAGGCGATCATGACCGAAGTGCGCGCCGGCAAGCGCGTCTGCGGCGTGTTTTACGGCCACCCCGGTGTGTTCGCCTGGGTGCCACACAAAGCCATCGAGACCGCGCGGGAGGAGGCCTATCCCGCCCATATGGAGCCGGGCATATCCTCGGAAGACTGCCTGTATGCCGACCTGGGTATCGACCCCGGCGCACGCGGCTGCCAGCACTACGAAGCCAGCCAGTTCATGCTTTACCGGCGTCACATCGACCCAAGCGCATGGCTGATCCTGTGGCAGATCGGCGTGGCCGGCGACAAATCGCTCAAGCGCTTCTCCACCGGCCCGGCCCACCGCCAGGTGCTGGTGGACGTACTGGCCCGCGACTATCCGCTGGACCATCAAGCCATCATCTACCGCGCCGCCACGCTGCCCTTCCAGAGCCCGCGCATCGAACACCTGGCGCTTGAAGCGTTGCCGCAGGCCGAGGTAGGCATGGCCGACACCCTGGCCATTCCACCGGCCAGGCCTCTGGAGGTCGATAACGAGGTTCGTGCACGACTGGCAGCGCTGGCGTGATTACGCCCGTTTTAGTGAACAAATCAGGGCAGAATGAAGCCCGTTAATCGATAAGTCCGCTCGCAACGGCACGCCTGCCTGCGGCGAGATATGATGCATCCGCTCACCGTGCTCCAGGAATGACCACCGCGGGCGATAAAGGGGTACTACGGCAATACAGGGGCAATTTAGATGTTGAATGTCGTTCGTTTTTTAGAAATGATGGGTAGCGACGCTCAATGGAACGAGATCAGTATGGACAAAATGGAATTGGCGCTTACAGAAGCTGGTATCGAAGGTCCGGCTCGCTCGGCGATCTTGAATAGAGATGCTGCGGGGCTGCAGGTGCTTCTGCAGCAGAAGGAGCCTATCTGCTTCGTAATCCCGGGCGAAGAAGAAGAGGAAGGCGAAGAGGAAGGCGAGGACGAACTCGATAAAAAAGGACAACGCATGGATGCGCCTTACGTATCCCACTCCTCATTGGTTTCTCAGGTGTAAATGCGTTCGGCCGGCAGCGAGCGCCGGAAACTATGCACAGGATTCTTCCTGTTGCTTGTCATGCTTGCAGGTGCGGCTGTAGCTGCCGCACCTGCGCCAGGGGGCATTTCACAGGTTTTAGCACGTGCGGAGAACATAAAGACCTCGGATTACGCAGGTTTTCTCAAGCTGCTCCAAGAGCTCGAAGGCCGCACAGCGGAACTATCAGAAACGCAGAAATGGTCCCTGCGATTTCTGGAGGGTTGGCAAGCTACTTACAGCGGACAGGACGAAAGAGCCAAGTCATTGTTGGAAGCTGTAGCAAAGCGAGCACCCGACAGCAGTCTGAGAACGCGGGCGACTGCGACCCTGATAAATGTCCTTGGCGTAGGCCACCACTACGAAGAAGCCTTCGAATATCTCGACCACGCGCTGGATAATCTGCCGCAGGTCACCGATAAGCAGGCGCGCTTTCCGCTTTTGGGCGAAGCTTCGCAGCTACTGGTCGAAGCAGGCCAATATGACCTTGCCGCCGGCTATGCCGATCAGATAGTCACTGAATTTCCAAACGGTCGATATGGCTGCATTGGTCGCATGTTCAAATTGCATGCCGAACTGCGTGGTGGACAATCAAAGATTCCCGACGAATTATTTCAAGACGCAATAAACCGCTGCCTTGATGTCGGCGAAAAACTGGCGACCGATACTATTCGGCGTGACATGGCCATTTTGGCCATGCAACAAAATAAATTGGATGACGCCCTCTCTCTCCTGCAAATAAATTACGAGGAAGTAAAGAGCTTCGACTACCCGGCACTCACAGCTGAATACAATGTCCTCTTGGCCCAGGCCTATTGGAAAAAAGGCAACGTTCCTCTCGCTCAAAAATACGCCACAATCGCCGTCGACATCGCGTCCAAGAGCGATTTAAGCGAATCATTGATTACTGCCTATGAATTGCTCTATCAGATCGAGCGGCAATATGGAAACCTACGTGAAGCGCTTGCGTATCATGAAAAATATGTAGCTGCGGACAAAGGGCATCTGGACGACGTCCGCGAAAAAGCGCTTGCCTATCAAATTGTCAAACAGCAAATCGAAGCCAAGAAAGTCGAACTGGATGCGGTAAATAAACAAAACAAGATCCTGCAGCTGCAGCAAGCGCTCGACCACAAAGCCATGGTAACGAGCCGCCTGTACATCGCACTGCTGCTCACCATCCTTGCTTCCATCGGCCTCTGGTTGTACCGCCTCAAGCGTTCACAGCTGCGCTTCATGCGCCTGGCGCGCCGCGACGGACTCACCGGCATCTTCAATCGCCAGCACTTCGTGGAAGAGGCGGAACAGGCCTTGCGCTACGTGGCCAAGTCCCAGCGCGGTGCCTGCCTGATTCTGATTGACCTGGACCATTTCAAGAACGTCAACGATACGCATGGCCACATCGCGGGCGACAACGCCTTGAGGCGCGCTGTACTGATCTGCCAGCAACATCTGCATTCCAGCGATGTGTTCGGGCGCATTGGTGGTGAGGAATTCGGCATTCTGTTGCCGGAGTGCACGCTGATCCAGGCGCTTGAGCGGGCGGAACGCATTCGCCAGGCCATTCAAGCGACGCCGGACGCGGAAACCGAACACGTTCCGATCACGGCAAGTTTCGGCATCGCCTCAACCACGCACTACGGTTACGACTTGCGGCGCCTGTTGATTGCGGCAGACAGCGCGCTTTACCGCGCCAAGCGCGATGGTCGCAATCGGGTGGTGGTCAGCATGGATGGCCATGCGTCTTCATTTGCTACCGACAGCGCGCAGCGCGATAAGCGCAGTGACACGCCGCCTTATGCAGATACGGTTGAATAACCTGAAGCTATGACTTTATTCCGGCAGACACTCACGGCTTCCCGCAAGAAATTTTGATCTATCTTCAAGGTCGTCATTCCCGCGAACGCGGGAATCCATTTATTGGGATGCTTCTGAGCAAAATAGATTCCCGCTTTCGCGGGAATAACGGTCACGAGTATTGCCTCTCCATGCAGAGGCAATCCCAGCTTCGTGCGAATCTACTTCCCGCCTTCCTGCCCTTTACTCAAATCGATCATCGGAATGGACCCCGCTCCCACCACTTGCGGAAGAATGCCGTTCCAGTGCTGCAGGCCGTAAAAACGCGAGTATTCGGCATTATTCTTCAGCGCCTGGCCAACCGTCTCGATCGCTTTGGCCTGGGCCTGCGCCTGCAGCACGGTGGCCTGCGCTTCGCCAGTGGCGCGCTCCACCGCCGCCGTAGCTTCAGCGTGTGCGGTAACGGTTTTCTGCTCGCCCTCGTAGCGCTTTTGCGCCACCGTATTTTCCGCCTGTACGGCCAGGTTCTTGGCGCGCACGGCCTCTTCGATTGATTGATCGAAGATCGGCGAGTAATGGATGCCGATCAGCTGCACGTCGATCACGTCCACGTTGAACAGGCGCTGTAATGCGTCGCTGATGTCCTTACGCATCTGAGCGGTAATCTGCGCACGCTGGTCGGAGATGGTCAGCGTGTTGTACTGGGCGAAGGCGGCCAATGCGCGATCGCGAACCACCGGCAGAATGGTGGTTTCGATGTCCATCGAACCGGCGCGCCCGATGTGATACAGCAAGTTCATCACTGCGGAGCTCGGTATCTGGTAGATCAGGCTGAGGTCGATGGTGACTTTCTGGTTGTCATTGGTATAGACGTCCAAACCATTGAGCGTGTACACCGAACGGCTGGTCTGTATGCGATCCACCGTTTCAAAAAAAGGCACCTTGAAATGCACACCGGTCTTCAGCGGCACGCTGGTCATCGGCGTACCGCCCAGCCATCGCGTCCCGGCTTCTTCGCTGGGCGACACCACGAATACGCTGCTGAGAAGCAGGACGGCGACGATGAGGGCAACGATGAGCCCACCACCCACACGAAAACGACTGAGAAACGAGCGCGGGTCCCTGGGTGGCAAGTTGAGCATGGAAAACCCCTTTCCTGATGGTGGCGGCATCTTGCCCCAATGGTGTCACGTTGGCGAGTGACTGCAGCCGGCTGCACGTGCTCCGCGTAGTGCCAAACGCGGAAGATGGTACGAATTGCAGATTCGCCACCACCGTTCGCCACGCGACAGCGATGTGCCCCGTCACGACGACCGCTTCCATCGTGCGGACGAACGGATACCGGGCGGGCTTATCCGAGCGGACGCGCATGAAGTGTCCGATGGATGAGGTCCGGTATCGGCGACCCATAAGTCGAGGCGACAAACAGGGCCGGTTACCGATTGCGTCAGGTGACGCGGCGAGTCACGTGGACAACGCTATCAAGTAGCTTCCCTGCAAACGTAGCGCGCCCAAACATCACGCCGCCGTTTCAGGCAAAACAATCACTTCCGGGCACTATCGCCACGGCGTCTTCGCTTATCGGGCTCGCCCGCAAACCCATCCGCACCGCTTTTTTATTGGCGCATTTCCTGCTTGCCGATTCTTGAAGACCGCACCTGCGAGTCGAGCACAAAAACGGACGCTCAGGAGGGCGCGGTGGGAAGGCACAAAGACGGCGGTATCGAAATGGTATCCAAACTGCCCTGGCAGTCCGGCATTGTGCTTGGCGTTGCAGGCTACGCCGCCATGCGCTACGGGCTAGGCTGGTTCATGACCACCTTCGGCGGTCCCGTCGGCCACACTCTGGGAACCTCGCTCGCCGATGGCGTCTATGCCCCTGTTGCGTGGCTGCTGCTGATTGCCTGCTGGCTCGCCGCGCTCATTTCCTATCTCGATAGCCGACGACGCCGGCGATTGTTGGCGTCGCAAACCGGCTTGCGCAGTTTGAGCACCATGGACTGGCGTGAGTTCGAAATGCTGGTCGGCGAGGCGTTCCGCCGCCAAGGCTACAAGGTGCGCGAAATTGGATTGGGTGGCGCCGATGGCGGCATCGACCTGATCCTGCAAAAGGATGGCGCCACCGTGCTGGTGCAATGCAAGCAGTGGCGCACCAAGCTGGTGGATGTACGGCTGGTACGGGAGATGTACGGCCTGCTCATGCATCACCGCGCCGATGCCGTGAAGATCGTGGCCATTGGCCATTACACCGACGATGCGCAACGCTTCGTACAGGGCAAGCCGATCGAGCTGATTTCCGGAAACGCGTTGATGGCCATGGTGCAGGAATGCCAGTCAACCGCGCAACAACGCAGGCCGGCTTGAACCTTGAGACGTTACGTCCTGAACAATGCCGCTTGCCCGCGCAATACACCTGCCTGGTCGACCAACTGCCAGACAATCCCATCGTTGATCCAGAAGGTGCGCTTCGACTTGCCGATGCGCAGTCCGCGATAGCCGATTGCAAAACCCTGTTTGCTGACCTGCTCCAGAAACTCCCTTCTGCCCTGCACCTGCTGTGGTGGCGCTGACAAGCGGGAAGGAAGCTGCATCAATTCATCCCAGGCATATTCAAAGCAACGTTGTGCAAAAACGTTGCCGTAGATGAATAAAGGGTCGTCACGCGTGTCATGCGCCAGCAATCCGAAAGAGGCCTCTTCATAAAGCCAACGTGCTGCCTGCTCATCCGTCAACACTGGATCGACCAGCGGCTGCTTGAGCCAGCTGGAATAACTATCTGAAAGCAAGCGATAAAGCGCGGAGGCTGCGACCGGAATACCCATGGAGTTCCTGCAATCGATGATGATGATAAATCCGCTGTAGCACGAAGCAGCACCACCGCTCGCGCTACAGATTCTTCAAACGAGGATTGGGGCCTACGATCTGCTGACTGTCCACCGGAACCTCGACAAGCATGGACGGACGATCCCGCCGGTAAGCGTCACGCATGATGTCGGGAAGATTGCTCAAATCCGGTGACAGTCGAACGCTCAGCCATCCGCACGCGCGAGCCATGGCCGCGAAATCCATGCGCTCCAGTCCACCGTGATATCGGCGTGCCGGTGTATGTGGCAGGACCTTGGAAAGTCCCTGCTCCACGATCCCGTAGTTGGCATTGTCCAGCACGAACAGGGTAATGCCGAGTTGCCTGGCTTCCATCAGGCATCCCCCATAGAGCCGGAAACATCCGTCGCCTGAAAACACGAAAACATGTTTGCCCGGCGACGCGATTTTTGCGCCAAGGGCAAGGCCGTAAGCACCGCCCATGGCAGAACCGCGATACAAGGAGTACATCTTTGCGTACGGATGCGGACGCTGGGTTACGTATTGACGATCCTTGTAAGCCAGGCACACGTCGTCAAAGCCAATGCTGTCGGGCTGCCACAAACCATCGAGCTTTTCATAGAAAGCCACGATGTCCACCGCGTTGCCGTGTACGCGTTCGAAGGTGTTGGTGTTGAGATCCGAATAAAGCGGCGTGTCCTCGCTGCAAATCTGCGGATGCGCCTGGCACCAAAGAATGGTCTCCCGCAGTATCTCTTCGACATCACCGATTGTTTGCTGGAACTCCCCGACAACCTGGTGACGGAAGCTTCCATGCGCACTCCCATACAAGTGCGCGTTCGCCGTGATGTTCCAGACCAGGCCTGCCTTGGCTGGAGATAAATTGGTGGTGTATTCATCCCCACAAAAACCGATGGTTATGAGCAGGTCGTGCTCATTCAAACCGTCCCAAAGCTCTGCAGCACGGTCGTTTCCTCCAAAACCCAGATAGCCGTAACCATAGGGGTTGTCTCGGGATACCGCGTTGGCACCGTTGATGCTCCATATCATGGGCGCCTTGAGCACTTCGCAAAGCCGTGATGTCAGATAAGGCAAATCCGGATAACGCGCAGCCTCATCACCCGCCATGACAACGATTCGGCCCTTTCTTCTTTGGGAAAGATGGCGTTGCAGAAATGCGGGCGGACGTTCATGAACAACGGCATCCCGCGAGCCGACACTCATGCCTGCGCCAGCTGTCTGAGATGTCATTTCAGACAATGCATCGGGTGGCAGGACGAGCACTACCGGCTTCGATTGAATCAGCTGATCCCATGCAGCCGAAAGCTGCTCGTCCAGGGATTCGATGTCATCCAGCACAAACGTACCTTCTGGCAGCTCGGCCATGAGCTGGCCGATCACGTTGCTGCCCGATTCCGCGCTGTCTTGCAAAGGCGATTGAAAGGCCATGCTCGATGGCGTTGCGGCAATGAGATAGACGGCCGGAATATTGTGCAGCTTTGCATCACTCAGGCCGCACAGCAGAAGCTTGCTTGCGGCGCCCGTAGTGGCAGCCGCGGCAGCGATTTCGCCGGTCGCAAGATAGTGCCCAAGCGGAACAAAGCCCGCCACATATTCGCCAACCGTGAAGAATTCCATCTGCCCGCTGCGAGCACGATGCGGAACATAAGGGTCCATGTGCTTCAGCAAATGAACCAGGCCGCCGCCCGTTACACCGGAGCAAATGCTGATGCCCCACTCCTGCAAGGTGTCGAGCAGGCGCTCGTAGCCAATCCGTGGTTCGACGATAACCATGAAAATCCCCTTGCGATTTTCCGTTGCGACACGAGAAATAGCTCACTGCCCAAGCGTCATGACGAGCTTGGGAATGATGTCGGTGGTTTGCGGCAAACCAACGCAATCCGGCTTGCGCTACACGTTCGAAAAGTACATCCGCTTGCCTTCCGCAACAGCGGACGCACGCACCTGCTTTCAAAGCGACCTTCGCGATCGATGCTACGAACGGTTAAGTACGATAAATAAGAACTACCGCACAAAAGTGCCTCTGTTTCCGTTTTTGTGCATAACTTTCCGAAAATGTTTAGCAGCGTGCGAGCTGCGCTCGAAAATGATGAAAGCGTGAATGACCGTCCCGTGACAAGGCCAGTTCATGCAAGCTGAGCGCTTCGCATGGCGAGTTCGCGCAAACGGTTTTTCAGCGTACACAGATCGCTATGCCGCATGTCTTCGCGTACTTCACTCGGCGACATGCCCAACGCCAACCGAAATGCATCGGTCATATGGCTGTGGCTGTTGAAGCCCATGTCGCAAGCCAGCGCCGCAAGATCTTTCTCGCCATCACCAAGCCGGCCCAGCGCCGTTCCAAGGCGCTGCTGCATGCGGAATTGGCGCAAGGATTGCCCGGTGCAGGCACGGAAGATACGGCACAAATGAAACGGCGAGCACCCAACCAGACTGGCCAATTCATTTACGCCAAGATTTTCCTCGGCGCGACCGATGATCATCTCCTCCACGCGCGCCACCTGTCGCTGCACTTTGATGTCCTGTGCGGCCGATATCCCAGGTTCATACGATTGCACGAGATAACCGAGCGTATCGGCCAATATTTCTTCCCCATCCTCCGCGTCGCCACTACGCAGCAAACCAAGCAGCATTTCCACATGCGTCTTCTGGAAATGCAGGTCATGGCCGAATGCGCGGCAAGGTTGGCCCGGATCGGGGCGGATGCCCAGCATATCCAGCGCTTCATCATTGATCAGCACATCGGTGCAGCAGTCGCAGCTTTCAGCATCCGGATGGGTGATGCGATATTCGACGCCCTTGCTCACAAACACCACTTGTCCCGGCCTGGCAAACCAGCTTCGACTGCCGATGTGCATCATGAACGAACCGCGGCGGGTAAAGATGAAGCGCGCCGGCTGGTCACCGACCACGTAACCGCAATCCACGCGCGGGCGCTGGCAGACATGGCTGACGACTTTAAAGTGCGGCGAGCACAACACTGTCTGCATGATCGACATAGACGTGGCTCTTGCATCCCCGGTGCCGGGCCGATCATACGCCTTCTACGCAAAACCCAGGTGTTTTCCGCGCGAAGCACGTTTCTGGAAGCAATTCATCTTCATCTACACATGGCCGCGTGCCGGCACGTTTATGGAAGCGCGCGATGCGCACGTGCCTGAAGCTCAAAGCTCCCCGAGAGGCTCCGGCCTCCCCCACGCTGTATAGCACTTCACGCCAGATGGAGGATCTATGCGCAAGAAACTCTATACATGCCTGGCGGCCTGCTGCACGCTGGCCGTCGTTACCGCCGCCCAGGCTTGGCCCGATCACGACGATTCCCCGATCTATCCAAAGTGGTCGCATCCGTTCGATCGCACCATCAACGGTTGGGCCAACCTGTCGATGCAATGGTTGTACGCGCAACCTTATAGCCTGAACCCCTACTTCGATCCAACCGGCCAATACTGCGCCGTGGGCCAACAGGGGCCGGTGTGGTACGTAGCGCCAATTTTCGCCATGAATCCTGGTAGCTACACCCGCACATGCACCATTCCACACAACAAGGCGATTCTGTTCCAAGTCGCCTGGGTTGCTGATACATGGCCATGCCCCGATCCGAATTTCGGCCCCGCGCCCGGACAATCGCTTTACGATTTCCTGTACCAGGACAGCGGCACGTACATGATGATGATGAACGTTAGCGTCACGCTCGACGGCAAGCCGGTCCACGACGTGCTGAAGTATCACTACATCTCCGACAGCCTCAATTCGGTCAAGGGCGATCCCAGCCTGCAAGCCACGTTCGATTCCTGCATTACCGGCGCGTATCAGCCGGTCGTCACCAATGGCTATTTCCTGATGTTCAAACCGCTGTCGCCAGGGATGCATACGATCGTGCGCACGGCAACCAACAATATGGGGATGACCAATACGTTTACGTACTATTTGACGATTCAGTAGATCGAATTCATTGCCACTCGACAACCTTGCCTCACCATCATTCCGGCGAAAATCGGAATGACGGTGAGGCATGACCTCAGGTTACCCACCTGCGCTGCCACGCTCCAGGTGACGTGCGATAATCCGCAACGCACTCCTCAGCAGGCTGCCCCCATGCTCCCGCCCCAGAACTTGCTGCAAGCATTCGACCGCGTCACCGACTATTGGTCGCCGAAAGTCATCGGCCGCGTCAACGATCAATTGCTCAAGGTGGCGAAACTGAAAGGCCATCTGGTGTGGCATGCGCATGATGCCGAAGATGAGCTGTTCTATGTGGTGAAAGGTTGCATGCGCATCGAGCTGGAACAGCAGATCGTCGACTTGCGTGAGGGAGATTTCTTTACCGTGCCGCGTGGCGTTCGGCACAATCCGATCGCCGACGAGGAATGCTGGATCGTGTTGATCGAACCTGCGTCGACCAAGCACACGGGTGATGAGCTGACGCCGCAAACGCGCAGTCTTGACGAGCAGTTGGCGTAACACGCCTTGCCCAAAGGCAGAATCGTCAACTCACCTGCACCGCTCCGCCACCATTCCGCTTGGCCGTATACATCCGGCCATCCGCAAGAATGCACAAGCTCTCCGGTGTTTGTGCGTCATCCGGAAACACGGCCAAGCCGATGCTCGCACCAATCCGCATGGTCTGACCCGCTACCGTCAGCGGCGCCTCCAGCAGTTGCCGTAGGGCGCTGGCGACGCTGGCGGCTTCGTGACGCGTGATCGGGCCTTCTAGCACTACCGAAAATTCGTCGCCGCCGGTCCGCGCCAGCGTGTCGACACGGCGCAGGCGCGCGATGAACAGATGCGCCACTTGCTGCAGCACTTCGTCGCCCACGTGGTGGCCCATGGTGTCGTTCACCTGCTTGAAGCCATCCAGGTCGATGGCCAGCATGGCCATGCAGGCATTGCGTTGACGTGCGCGCTCAACCGCGCGGCTGATGCGGTCCTGAAACAGGCGGCGATTGGGCAAGCCGGTCAATGCGTCGTGCTGGGCCAGGTGCTGGTTGCGCGTCAACTGACCTTCCAGCAACAGCAGGATCATGCCCACCGCCACCAGGTATTTGGGCAGATTCCATACTTCGGCGCTCACTTGCACCGCAGGCCAGAACACGTCGAACGCCATGCCGAGCGGAAACACCAGCGACCAAGCCAGCAGGCCAAGCAGGGTCACCACGAATCCGCCAGTCTTGCGCTGATCCGAAAACGCAAACTGCAGGCCGCAGGTGAAGTAAGCCACGAACAGCGGCAGTACCACCATCAGGTCCGGGCCATGCCTTGAGAATTGCCAGCCAAGCAAAGCCACGGCGAGCGCTACGTTGAGCACCACCGCAATCCACCGACTTGCCGGCCGCTCGGCGCGCGGCGTCACCATGACGATCGTCAAGGGCACCAAAGCAAATAGATTGGCCGCGACCACCATGACCGACCGCGGCGGTGGCGTAGGTAACGACGCCAGCGCGATGTAGAGCGTGTAGACCAGCGCCAACGCTCCGTAGAGTGCACGGCTGTCCCATTGAGCGGGGCGAGCATCCAGCGAGCAGCAGAAAAGCGCCGCGCACCACACCAAAGAGGCCGTGCCCACCATGTCCGCCAGCACGCCGCCGGCACCCGGAACCTCGAGAAACGAATAAGCGGCGAAATGCACCTCGATGCAAATCCAGCCGGCCAGCCACAAACGCGTCGTTATATTGCCGGCGGGGCGCGACACGGTTACGAATGCGTAGATCAGCAATCCAACCGCCAGCAAATCAGGGAGTTCTTTCCAGGACATTTACTCGCCCCACGCTTGCGGGGAACCTCATACGAAATGCATCAAGATTCGGATTGAGCGACGTCCTTATCCAGCCATGCGTGGCCGTGTTCATGCGATGAGCAACGTCCTCATGCTTGATACCTGTAGTGAGATCGGCATGCATCGCAAGATCTTTAGCGCCGAATGATCGCCCAACCTGTGTGATCTGGTCGGCAGCACGACGCCAACGCCTATTGAGCGAGTGCAAGATGACTCTGTTGCGTCACTTGCATGAATAGACTCGAACGCAGCTGACATGCGCGAATTTCCCCTGTCCCCCAACTACACATGCATTTTTCCGTTGTTCCTTGCGCATCGCAACAGCTAAAAATGCCGGATTATTGAATCGATCCAATTTTCTTTTTTGCATTGCAATGCAATAGATACTCACGAGGCTTTCGATTCATAGACTTATTCGTCACAAAGCTGAATTTAGATCGTGGCAAGTTTTGATTGACAGCGCTTTTCTTCTGGCTTATTGCTTACGGCGCTTTTCACCAAGGCGAATCGCGTTGCGACCGTTCCTGTCGATGGACGGCCCCGTACTCGCCACTGGGATGGCGGAGGTTTTTTAGACACGGCGGAGACCAGAACCATGCCCCGCCCAAACCGGCAGTAGCTACACATTCCTGAAAAACGAAAAAGGGTGGTCATGGCGTCCATGGCCTTGGGTAGGTTTGTGCGCCTTGAAAACGGCGCATGGACCTCTGACATGCCAAACAGGCAGGGGATATCGTAGATGCATTGCAAACGTATGCTTTCGGCGGCCATCGCCGCCACGCTGATGATGAGCACCCATTCATGGGCGCAAGATGCCACCGCTACGAATCAAGCGCAGCAAAACGATTCATCGCAACACGCCGCCCAGAACACCAACGACAAACAAGCCCAGACGCTTACCGCGGTGACCGTCACCGGTTATCGGGCCAGCCTGGAAAAATCGCTGGACATCAAGCGCAATGCCGATTCCATCGTCGACGCCATCACGGCCGAAGACGTCGGCAAATTTCCCGACAACAACGTCGCCGAATCGCTTTCGCATCTGCCCGGTGTCACCGTGGACCGCACCTTCGGCGAAGGTGAACGCGTAAGCATTCTCGGCACCGATCCAGCGTTGAATCGCTTGTTGCTCAACGGACAGACGCTGGCTTCCACCAACTGGGCCGGCGATCCGGATAACCCGGACAGCCGCTCGTTCGACTACACCATGCTGTCGCCGCAGATCATCGGTACCGCAGAGGTCTACAAAACGCCGCAGGCGCGCATCGACGAAGGCAGCATCGGCGGCACCGTAATCGTGAATACGCGCCGGCCGCTGGACCTGAAAGCGAACACGCTGACCGGCACGGTGAGCTACGGCTACAACAGCAACGCCGAACGCGGCAAGCCGAATGCATCGGTGCTTTACAGCTGGAAAAACGCCAATGATACTTTCGGCATTCTAGGCACGCTGATGCACGATGACCGCATCGTGGATCGCTATGGCACGGAGATTTTCGGTTATCAGCAATTCAACGACCCCGCCGATGCCAGCGCACGCCCCGGCGGCAATCATTATTTTCCGCCCAGCCAGGTTTCACCCGATGCGCACGGCACGTATCCCACCTCGGCGAACACCGCTTGGTTCCAACAGCAGCGCAAGCGCAACGGCGTGCAGACCGGCATCGAGTGGAAACCCAACAAGAACTTCGACCTGAACTTCACTGGCCTGTATTCGCAGGACAACCTCAACAACTACAACCAGAGCCGTTACGCCTACTGGGGCGACAACGCACAGGACGCCCTTTCCATTGGTCCCGATAATGGCCTGGCCACCAGCGGCAGCTACGGTGCCGGCGCACCTACGCATCTGGATGGCTATTACCGCAACACCAAGATCAAGACGGAAAGCTTTCATCTGCGCGCGGACTGGTACGGCGAAGGGTGGGATGCATCCGGGCAGATCGGCTACACCCAGTCGCGCGGCGGCTCGGATGGCATCTACTTTCTTTCGTTCAAGACACTCGCTCCCTATAACTGGACGCTCAACGGCCACGGCCCGCTGATCAACTACGACGTCCCCGGCACGGATGCTTCAGCCGCCAACCTGGATGCGGATGGCCTCAATTACGCACCTTCTTACGATCGCGAACGCTATGCGCAATTGGACTTCAGCCATGATCTGAACCTCGGTCCGTTTACGCAGATCCAGGCTGGCGTAAAAGCCACCAATCACGCCAACGGCCAGAACGACTACAACTCCAACCTGCCATCGATCCAGGATCCCAATCCTGCCGACCAGCTCACGCTGGCGCAATTCGCCGGCGGCAGCACGCCAGGCAATTTCCTTTCCGGCCTGCCCGCCACGCCGACCATGCGTGACTGGACCACGATCAGCTCCGGCGCCATTCAAAGCTATGTAAGCGGCTTGCCGGGTGCGAACGATTTGTCTTTCGTGCCATCCGGCAGCTACAGCATCCAGGAACACACGCGCGCCGCGTATGTGCAAGGTAATTTCTCGGGCGGCGCTTATCGCGGCAATGTCGGCGTGCGCTATGCCTACACGCGCGACATCGTGGACGGCTACACGTACATGGGTAGCGGCAATCTATACGCGCCGCTCAGCGTAGCCCACAGCTATCACGACTGGCTGCCGTCCTTCAATTTCGCCTATAACATCACGGATGATTTGTTGTGGCGCTTCGCCGCCGCGAAAGTGATTGCGCGCCCACGCTTCCAGAACATGACGCCCTATGTGGCCACGCAGGATATTTCGTTGACGGCATCCGGCGGCAATCCGGATTTGAAGCCCTACAAATCGACCAACTTCGATAGCTCGCTGGAGTATTACTTCACGCCCAAGAGCATCCTTTCGGCCGAGTTGTTCTTCCGCAAGATTTCCCAGTACATCCTCTATCAAACCGTACTGGAGCCGCTCTACAACAACACCTTGCACGAAACCTCGCTTTACCAGACCACCTTGCCGATCAACGCCTCCAACGCCAAGGTGAAGGGCCTGTCGCTCACCTACCAGGGCGATATCTGGGGCGGCTTCGGCGTGTATGCCAACTACACCTATTCGCAAGCCGATACGGTCAACGGCTACAACCTGCCGTACAACTCAAAGAACGCCTACAACATCACGCCCTACTACGAGCAAGGACCCTGGACCATCCGCGTCAACCTCGGCTGGCGCTCGCCCTATTTCACGCAGATCGGCTCGATCGGCGCCAAGCAGATGGCCGATGCCTACACCGAACTGGATGCGTCCGTGGCGTATCGGATCAACGACCATCTGCAAGTGGCATTCAATGCCACCAATCTGCTCAACGAGACGTACTATGCATACGACAATACACCGAATACGCCGCTCAATACGTATAAGAACGGGCGCTCATACATGATGAGCCTGAACTTCAAGCTGTGACCTTTCCTGGCGAAAAAAAACCGGGAGATTTCTCTCCCGGTTTTTTCATGCACTGAAAACGCGCCTATCAGTTCGATTCGGTGAACTGGATATACGGCGACGAACCACCGACAGCACTGCAGCTTCCAAGATTGAGATTGTTGCTTTCGCCAGTGCTGCCGTCATTGGCGATGCACGACGGCGCCGTGGTGGAGCCGTAAGTGCCCGCCACGCGCACCGTGATCGAGGAGCCACTGTTGAAATCGGCTTCCGAACCGCCGGCGTTGCCGACGACGTTGAACTCCGACTGCTTCCAGACCGTCGCGAGATAAACCACGCTGTCCTTGCCGCTCACGCTGTATGCATTGCTGCCGTAGGTGAAGGTCACCGTATCGTTGCCGCCGGAGGTGGCCGTACCCTGCAGCTTCAGGCTGCCGAGGCTGGTGGCGGGAACGTCGGGAGCAGTGACGTAGTTGCTGTTGCGATAGCAGTCGCCCGAACCGTCGCTGCCCCAACCGCTCGGGCAGCTGCTGCCGCCATAGCCGATCAGCCAGTACTGCCAGAACACGGCAGCCGAACCGCTGGTGTTGTAATCAGGCGCATACACGGCCTGCTGCCACACGGTGCAACCGGAGTGGCCTTTGCAGGCGGAAGTGGTCGAGGTGAATTGCGAATTGATCTGCAGCGAATACTCGTTCGGGCCGAGAATACCGCCGCCGCCATAGGCAGCTACGCCCACGCCCGTTTCGGACGTCACGCCGGTCACCGACGGGAAACTGCCGATCGTTTTGGAAATAAGGCTTGAGCCGGGCGCCTGCAGCACGTAGTCGTTGCCATTGCCGGCCGTTTCCGGTTGCAGGTGGTTTTGTTTCACCCTGGCCGGCAGCGTATGCGTATGCTGTGCCGACAGCTGCTTGCATTCCACCTGTTGCCAGGCGTTGCTTGGATAGACAGCATGGAAGCAACCGGCCGCCGGTGTCGGCACCTGCGCCATGTTTTCACGCCAAACCTGGCGCGCCAATTCACCGATCGGGCCCACCTGTTCGTCGACCTGCGCCGCAAACGCAGCGGGAACACACATAGCACCGACGAGACCGGCCAAAAGCGCAAACTTGAACTTCGATTGCATTTGATTCTCCCCAGAAACAAGTGGCAATTAAGGACGACTTCGGACCATCCGAAAGCCGCGATACAGCACCAACCGCTGCATCCGTGCGCACAACCACCCCACCTCTTCCCCGAAGAGGCGCTTTTCAAAACAACGTAAAAGCGAATTTGCGTTGCAGTATTTCCCCGCACGTTATTCAGACGCTCGGCCAGTTGTTTCCCCTACCTGCCGATGCGTGATTCGTACATAAGCGCTTTCTTGATGCAAAACCTTCCCATGTCGCGCATTCACCAGCGCAACGAAAAAATATTCAACTTGAGATTTTTTCTTGCCCCAAGGACGCATGCACACTGCATCCAACGCGCAGGGAGCATGCAGAGAAAAATGTGTAGGGAACGTGATACGACATGCACGCAAAACCTTGCGTTTCAGTGCGATGGCTTTACATGCGCGGCCTGCTTTTTCTATTTGTTTCTTTGCTTGAAAAAATTGGCCTAACGAGACAAAACCGTGTCCTTATTTGACTGCCAAACGCATTGCGTTTTTTCGCGTGCGTCGATCGATGCTTGGACTTCGCATTGAAACGCCCGGGGATCAGGTCGCTGCGCGAATCCACCGATGACACCCGTCCTACAGCGGAACGTAGTGCCGCCGTTAACTACAGTGACGACTGCTACGGCGGGTTGGAAGTGTTAGCAATGCCCGGATCCGGCTGCCAAGCAGTCATGTTTCCAGCGCGCTAGGCTGAGGGCGCAGGTTGGCAGGGGTAACGCGACATGTTTGAAACTTTCAAGAACGGTACGCCAGTGGAGATCTGGCAGGCACTGGTGCAGGACGCTTGCGAGCACACCGGGCGACGGCTCGATGAATCGAGCGAGAGCTATCTGGTGTTCGTGCTGCTGCGCTATCAGACCGACGGATTGCTGCTGGCGCGCACGCAAGGCATGGATTGGCTGTTGGCCATGGACCTGGCAGGCACCGCGCGGGCCGATGCGCTGCGCGACGTCGGTGATCGTTGCCTGCTGGTGGCCGGTTTGTTTCCAGGCTTGGCGGAACGTCGCCGGGTAAGCGTGGATTATTTCATCGATATCGGACGCAGCGCTTATCTGGGCGTCGCCGACGTAACCAGGCAGGCCTATGCTGCGATGTACGCACAATTGGCGCGCAGCTATGGCGAATTGGTGCATACCTTGAATGCCGTACGCGTATTGCATCGCGCCCTCCCATTGGCGCATTCAGGCGGGTAGATGCTGCCAGCCAGACAGGCGCATCTGCGCTAACGCATCTGCGCCACACGGTGTTCACAGCCAGCCAACGGCGCCAGCAGTGCAATGGATGCGCACTTGCGTAGGAGTCCGCCATGAGCAGCATTCTCGATACCCTGCAGAAGGAACACGACACGTTGCGTGCCCTGTTCGCCCGGATCAATGCCACCACCGATAACCAGAAAGAAACGCGCGAGGATCTTCTGAAGCAAATCGAAGAAGCGCTGATACCCCATTCAAAATGGGAGGAAACCGAGTTCTATCCCGCCTTCAACAAGCGCGCCACGCACGATCAGCAACTGCTCTACGCGACATCGATGCAGGAACACCGCGTGATCGAGAAAACCGTGCTGCCGGATATCCACGCCTCGGGTTATGGCACGCGCCAATTCGCGGGCTCCGCCAAGGTGCTTACCGAACTGGTCGCGCATCACGCCGAAGAAGAAGAGAACCAACTGTTTCCCGTCATAAAACAGTTGTTCAATGCCACCGAGCTGGCGGAAATGGATCACCAATACGCGAAGTGGAAGGAATCCTCGGCGGCCTCGGCGATGAGTGCCTTTGCCAAGCTCAAGACCGCGGCACGCGCTGCCCTGCATCAGCCGCGCTCGCCCGGGTGAGGAATGTCCGTCGCGTCCCGGGTTACCCGGCTTTGGTTCGGGTAACCCGCGGGAACTCCACCTGCTTCATGTAATCCGTCGGCGTCACGCCAAGCATGCGGTGAAACATGCTGCTGAATGCGCTGCAGCTCGCGTAGCCGGCGTCGCGCGCTACCGTCTTGATCGCTTGTCCCTGGCTTATCTGGCTGAGCGCCCTGGCCAGCCGCACGTGCTGGCGCCAATGCACGAACGACATCTGCAACTGGCTTTCGAATAGCCGCGCAAGGGTCCGGCTGCTTGCGCCTACGTGGCTTGCGAGTTGTTCGAGCGTTTCCGCGCGCGATGTTCCGGCGAGCAGACGCCGGCATACGGTTTTGAGCCGTGGATCCGACGGCACCGGTATGCGCAGGGCTTCTTCCTCCGCGGACTGCAATTCATGCAACAGCAATGGCGTCAGCATGACCATGCGTTCTCGTTGTTTCTGCGCATGGGCCTGCACAGCCGCCAGGATCAGCTCCCGCAGCAGTGCGGATATCGCCATCACCTTGCAATGCGTACCAAACGATGCACTGGTGCTGCGATCCATATACAACATGCGCACCGCCACCGAGCCCTCCATGTGGATCTCGTGCTCCATGCCTGGCGGTATCCACAACGAACGTTGCGGCGGCACGATCCAGATGCCCTCACGGGTGGTCACGTGCATCACGCCCGACCTGGCATGGATCAATTGCCCTCGGCGATGCCGATGCCTGGCTACATGCCAGCCGCGCGGATAGTCCTTGGCGAGCGCGGTGATGGGCCACGCGTTTACGCGTGATGGCTGCTGTCTGAAACGCGACACAAGATGGCCACCTTTCGAAAGACGGACGGCCTAGGCTACGTCTGACTTCGCCGCGATGGCAACCACTTTGAAAAGGCGCACCGCCATGCTTACGCATGCCATGACCCGTCGCAGTTTTCTCAAGGCAAGCGCAGCCCTGGCTGGCACATTGGCCTTGGACGTGCGGCACCTGTCGGCAAAAACGTTGCGGCATGCCGAGCGCCCCACCCTGGTTGTGTGGTGGCTGAACGGTGGTCCGGCCGGCCTGTTCAACAGTGCCGACGCATTTCTTGCCAATGGCGCATTCGGCGTAACGCCGGATAACGTGCGCGCGCTGGGCAACGGGCTTTATGTCGATGCCGGCTCGCTGGGCGCACTGCCCGCGATGGCGCTGGCGCATATGGCATCGGTGCATTTTCGGCATGGGCTCTATTCGCACAATGACTCACGTGCCGCGGTATTGCAGTCCGGCTCGCGCAGCCAGCTATTGCGCATGGCGGCAGCCATGCCGCGCGTCGCGACGCGTTGCGCCATCGTCAACAATCTTGGCTTGCCGGTGGGTGTTTCTGCGAATCCATCCAGCGAACAGGGCATCGGTTTCGAACACATCACCAAGCTCGACGATGCGCGCCGTGCGCTTTCCACTGCGCAGTTCAATGACATCCGCGAAGCGTATGGCGCCTTCGGCACCAACCCGGCCATCGATAGCCAACGCGCCACCTTCGCAGCGGTTGAAGCATTGGTCCACGAAGGCGCCAACGTGATCTTTGCGCAGCCCCCCTATACCGGCCGGCAGGATCGCCAGTTCGATACGCATCACGACGACATCGGAAAAGTGGCGCGCGAGATCATGGCGCCCATCACACCCATGCTCGCGACGTTTCTCAGCCGTGTCATGGCCATGCCGGGCCGCAATGTCGTGACGTTGCTTACCGGCGAATTCAGCCGCACGCTACCGGGCGCGGATCACGCCAAGGGCGGTACGGCGACCGTGATCGGCAAATACGTAAGGACTGGCGCAACCGGACGCCAGCAAGCCGATGGATCGCCGCCCGCCGATGCGCCACCGCCGCAAGCGCTGTGGGCGTTCGTTGCTTCGGCATTGCGGCTGGGTGAAAGCACGGGTTTTGGAATCAACCCGCATGGCGAGTTATTGGTGCGCGAGCCTCTCTCGCTTGGGTCTGGTTAGCGCCGAATCTCAGTCCGTCCACTGTCCGGACAACGCGGACGACCGTCCGCGGACAGGCATGCATCGGCAACGACACATCGAAAAATGGCCTGGGAATGCGGTCCTTCATCGGTAAGGCGACTTGGCACAAGCTATGCAACCTCTCCGTCGAAAGCCTCAGTCACCTACTTACGGAGAGCCGCCATGAAATTCGAAACCCTGATGCTCAACAGCCTGTTCGCCGCTTGCCTGGTCATCTGCGTAGCAACGCTTGGCGCGATGTTGGCCTGAGTTTGTAGGCACCGGCCCGTTCTGACCGAGCCGGTGCCTGGCATGGCTACAACCGATAGTTCACGCCGAACATCACCGTGCGTCCCCACGTAACGTAATCCAGCGGACGCGCCACCTGGACGTTGTTGGGCAAGTTGGAAATCTGCTGCGTCTTGTTCGCCGAGTTGGTCAGGTTATAAATCTGCAGCAATACGGACAGGCCATGCCAGCGGCCCTCGGGGAAGTCGTAGCCGGCCTGGAAGTCCGTCTGCTTGTCGGCCAGGATCCTGGTATAGCCCAGCTGATCGAACAACGCTACGGCTTCGCCGGTGAACGACGAACGATAACGCTCGGCGATACGCGCGGACCATCCATATTTCTCGTAGTAAAGCTCCAGGTTGGCCACTTTGCGCGACAAGCCGGGCAGCGTGGACGGGCTGCCCGGAATGGTGGAGACCGCGCTTACCGGCAGCGTGCTGTTGGTGAGCGAGAAGTTGGCCTGCACGCCAAAGCCGTCGATCGCCGACGAAATCAAGCCGCCCTCCAGCGCGCCGGAGAGCTCCAGACCGCGCATCTTGCCGCCGGTGCCATTCTCCGGCCGTGTGAACGAACCGATATTGCTCGCTGGCGTAAGCGACGGGTTGTCGTTGATGTAACCGGCCTTGGCGAAATCGAAATCCAGCACGGTCTTGTTGTAGATGTAGTTCAACAGGTTCTTGTTGAACACCGCCACCGCGACGTAGCTGGACGTGCCGAAATACTTCTCCCACGACAAATCCGTGCCGACCGCCACGTAGGGCTTCAATTGCGGATTGCCGCCCGAGCCCGACCACAGCGCCTGGCCGGCGGCCGGCCCGCTGTTGACCACCGCTACGCCGGCGGAACTCGCGACTTTCTCATCGTCGATGCGGCCACGCGCCATGGTCTTGGCGAAGCCAAAGCGCAGGAACTGCCCTTCGCTCAATTGCGCCACCAGGTTCAGGCTGGGCAGCACGTTGTTGTATTTGATGCCGCCGGTGAGCCCGCCGACCAGTGCGTCGCCATTGGTCTGGAACGCCTGCGACTTTTGATCGGTATGCACGAACTGCACGCCGACATTGCCGCGCAGCGGCACGTCGCCCAAGTGCGTATCGATATTGAATTTGACGTAGCCGACCGGGACTTTCTCTTCCACCGTATAGTTGCGGCTCCAGTCCGACTGACCGTTGCGCTGGGTCAGATAGAACTGCTGCTGCAGCGCATCCAGCACGTTGTAGTCGAGGATGCCGCCGATACCGCCGTAACTCAGCGAGGTCGGGGAATACAGCAGGCTGGGATTGATCGGCACGCCCAGGCCCGGGTTATAGCCGCCCGAACTGTTACCGTTGCCGTTGAGCCAGGCAAAAAAAACATCGGCCTGCTTGGTCTTCTTGCGGTCCGAATAATTCACGCCGACGGTGACGTTGCTGAAGATCCAGCCGACCGGATGGCTCACTTCCAACCGCACCGCGCGAATGTTGTCGTTCTGGTGATCGAACTCCTCGCGGCCGTTGTAGCCATAGTTGTCCGGATCGGTGAACAGAATCGTGGAGGGATCGGCCAGATTGACACCGGGTGTGAAGTACGGATAACCGTCACCCACCGGCGTGTTGAATTGCACGCTGGTGGTACCGGCATTCGGCAGGCCGCTGAACAGATAGGCATCGTGCAGCGATTTCCTGGCGCTGGAATACGATAGATCGGCCATCGCCGTCCAACCGTTGCCGAAGTCGTATTGGTTGTTCCAGCCGGCGGAAAACAGCTTGTCATGTTCCTTGGTGTATTCGTTCTGCAGAATCGGCTGGATGCCGTTGATCGTGCCTGAGGTCACGATGGGGTACGGATAAGCCGGCGTCACGCCCACGTTCGAATAGGAAACGTTGTTGTAAGGGCTGCTCGACCATTGTGCGCCGTTCTTGTATTTGCGCTCGTTGAACACGGAGTAATAAAGATCGAGCGTGGAGTGGTAGTGATCGCCCGGCGCCCATTCCAATACCGTCATCAGGCCGTTGCGCAATTGATTCTCCGATTGCGCGCGCAACTGCATGCCTTCTTGTGAGATCACGTTGTTCGGCATACCAGGCGTATGCGGGCCACCCCAGTTCTGGTCGATGCCGGCCGAGCCGTTGTCCACGCTCCACCACCAGGCCTGGTATTGCTTTTCCTGGATGGGTGAATCGAGTTGTGCGAAACCTACCGCAAGCCCCAAGGTGTGATCGAAGAATTGATCGATATACGAGAAGCTTGCGCGATGCCCCAGATCACCGACTCCGGTACCGGGATTGAGCGTGCCGTTGGTGGTGTATTCCCCGCGAAGATTCGCGGCCATGGTGCGCCGGGGCAAATCCAGCGGCCGGATGGTATGCAGATCCACCGTACCCGAAAGTCCCTGCCCTACAAGGCCTGCGTCGGGCGTCTTGTATACCACCGCTCCGCTGATCAACTCCGACGGATATTGATCGTATTCAACCCCGCGATTCTCGCCGACGGTGGCCTGCTCGCGTCCATTGAGCGTGGTGCCAGCGAAATCCGGCGACAGGCCGCGGATGGAAATCACGTTGGCGCGGCCATCCTGACGCTGTGTCGCCAGGCCCGGCAAGTGCGACAGGCTTTCGGCGATGCTCGCATCCGGCAGCTTGCCGATATCCTCGGCGGATATCGCCTCGATGATGTTGTCGGAATTTTGCTTGGCCTTGAGCGCGCCTTCGATGCTGCCGCGGATGCCGGTGACGACGACGGTATTGAGATTCTGCACCGAACCTTGTGGCGGCTTTTGCGTCTTGGCGGCGGGCTTGGTTTGCTGTGCTTCGGTTTGCGGTGTATTCGCGTTGGTGTTTACCGTAGATTGATTTGGCGTTTCCTGCGCCCACGCAGCGCTGGCAGCCAGGTTGACCACCAGGGCCAATGTGCATGCCACCGCCAGTGGGCGGCGCGATACATCAACGACACTCCCCATCATCCTGCGCAACGACTTGCGACCCTTCATCTGATCTCTCCCTAGGAAAAGCGCCCCTCGCGCTCATCAGGCAAACACCGTGTCTTTCGCGTGGCCTGAAGCGACACGGAGAATGATCGAGAGAATTTGCCGCTGTCATCCTGCGACGCAGCAAGTTTGTGCGGAGAGAGTTCAGGTGGGTGAAGGAGATGTGCTTTCGGTCATCCATGAAGATGCGATGCTTGTTTGTCGGTGACATTCATAGGTAGCGGGGACTGTTCGGTGGACGAAATACGGGGTGGTGAAGTTGCTTCTTACGAGGTTAACTTCGCCCCACCGCCATTCCCGCGAAGGCCGGACGTAGCGCGCAACGCGGAGAAGGTCCGAAGGAGGAGCCCCGAAGGGGTGCGCGACGCGAATCATCCATGCTTCGTACTGGCGATGGATTCCGGCCTTCGCCGGAATGAGGACGAGGCGTTTTATCGCGATCTGGCCACGTGTCGACGAAGCTACGCCATTTAATTCGATCCAAATCTCATCGACTGGCATGGATGAGCTTCTTGTGTCACGGAACGTCACTTCGGGCGATACAGGTCTTGCGTCACACCTGGAAATAACCCCGCCTCACAGCGCGCCGGCGCTCGCGTGAGGCACGGAAATCGCCCTAAAGGGCTCTTTTTTCGCCTCTTTACCGGACCAACGCAGCTTCGCAAAGGCCTCACCAACAAGATCAACACCCATCGCATCCAGCGAAAAATGCAAAACGTGACGCAACGCACGTTCCATCTGCGAACGTGGCGCAGCGCATGCTTACTTGGTCCCCGAGAGCCAGAGAGCTCCATGACAGGGGGAAGCGAGGATGGAACAGGTCGTTGAATGCCTTATTGCGGGCGGGCCGCAGCATGGCGTGGTTCGTCGGCAATTATGGGATCCGCAATATCCGGTGCCGCCGGTCGTGGCGTCCGACGATGGCCACGTATGTATTGCCGCCGCGTGCCGGCCGGGCGGTTCGGGCAGCAATCGTTTTCTGCTGCTGCATCCGCGCGCAACCGGTGCGCAGATCCGATCCATGATGGCGATCATGAGCGCGCAGGCCGCCATCGCCAGGTTCCGTCTTTTCAATGAAGCAGCGCCAGGCCTTTGAACACTTGGCGCGACGCGTGAATCATCCGCATCGGGTAGACGTGCGAACGATCTTGTTTATCGCCTCTCCATAAGCGCTTTATCTTTGCCCGCGCTGCACGATCAAGCGTGCAGCGACCGTGCGCATCACACGTGTTGACACTCCGATGCATCAAAAGCATCGCCCGTATTTTGGGTAACTGCATGACGCGCCCGTCCTTGGCTAACGCAAGCCTTACAAACGCACGTTTGCTGCGATTCAGCGATCTGTCCCTCACCTGAAGTGGCCACAATTTCGTTCAGGATGCAGTTTGCGCACATCGCCTAGCGTCTGCTCGCCACGTCATTGAACGCGGCACATTACCCACCAGTGAGGTCACTCTCTATGCGCAAGTCCATTCTCATTGCAGCGATCGCCACGGCCAGCGTGCTGAGCATTCCCGCCTTTGCCCAGGTGCATGTCGGGGGCGGTGTCGGGGTTGGTGCGGGTGCCAGCGTGAACCCTGGTGCGGTAGTGCACGGTGCAACACAAACGGCGACGGGTGTTACTTCCTCTGCCGACCACACGGTCGAACGCACCGGCCACGTCGCCAAGCACACGGCGCACAAGGCCGCCCATACTGCAGCCTCTACCGCCAACGACGCTGCTTCAACCGCCGCCCAGACCACATCGGGTGCTACTGACAAGGTCGCCACGGATGCTGCGGGAGCCGCCAATACCAACGTACAGACCGGCGCTTCGGCCAACGGCAGTGCAGGGGCGGCGGGCGCCAATGCCGGCGTCAGTGCGGATGCCAACGCCAAGGCGTCGACCGGCGGTCATTGATCGCCTGCATGCCTTAAGCAAAAGCCCGGGAGGCGACTCCCGGGCTTTTTTCTCAGCCATCGAGCAGTTCGATGGCGTCGACGCGATCCGGATAAAACGCCAGGTGTTCCTTGATCGCGGCGGCAGCATCATGCGGCTTTTCGTATGTCCACACCGCATTCGTGCCGCGCTCGCCGGCAGAGGGAATGCTGTAGTAAGAGCAATCGCCTTTATACGGGCAATAGGTGGCGTGCTGTGTGCGCACGAGCAAACTCATGTCGACGTCGTTGCGCGGGATGTAATGGACTTCCGGATAGTCCGCTTCTTTCAACGTGAGCGCATGGCGCGTGTCGGCCACCGTACGCCCGCCTGCCTTCACCACGATGCGCTTTTGCTGGGGCTTGATGGTGATGGGATGATCCGGTCCGGGCTGCTTGATGGGACGCGCGGCGGCTGTTTGGGACTGAGGCATGCTCGTATCTCCAGGTAAGGACATCGCGACAACCAGCGATAAAACGCGCGACGCATTCGCGCGGATTCTCATATGCGCAACGACGATCGAGCGCGCACTTGCCAGTCGTCTCCCTGACGAGCTGCGGCCGGCCATGGCAAATTCAATGCGCTGCAGCCAAGCGTCGGAAATCAGATGTTGAGAGCACTCTCGGCACTCGTACTGCACCGCAGCGTGTGCCCCTGCTTGCCGTTTCACGATCCATGGACAAGGATGAAGCTATCTAGCGGCGCTAGGCATACAGGGGTGGCCGATGGAGCGCTTGAAGAAGCAGCAACGACGGGCGGAATGGCAAATTCGGGTTGGTTTTCTGCTGCTGCTGGTCGCATGCGGCCTGGCTACGTTCGCCACCATCAGCAGCGAGCGCGCCGATAAGTGGGTGAACCATACCCAGCAGGTGCGCCAGGCCATTATTCAACTCTATAGCGACGTGCGCGATGCGGAATCGGGGCAGCGCGGCGTGCTTCTTACGCATGACCCGCGCTATCTCCATCCGTATGAGCAAGCGCGCCAGGACCTTGCCGCCAGCGAATCGCTGCTTGCCTCGCTGGTTGCCGATAACCCGTCGCAAGCCGCCTTGCTGGCGAAGCTTCGTCCTCTCGTCGACCAGAAGATGGGCGAGCTGGAGCAAACGCTGCACATGCAAACGAAGCGCGACGACGGTGCAGCGCTCGGCATCGTCAAGACCGACGTCGGCCGCGAGTTGATGGAAGACATCCAGACGCTTACACGGCAAATGGATCGCAACGAAGCTGCTCTGCTCGAGCAGCGGCGCGATGCGTCGCGCCGCACCCGGGCGCTGCTTTTGGCAGCCACGCTGTTCGCCGTGCTGGTCGCCGCCCTGGTGGCCTATCGCGTGTACCGCGAAGGCGCTGCCCGCCAGCGTGCAATTTTCGAGAAAAACCTGGCGCTGGAAGACCAGATTCAGCAGCGCGAAGCAGTGGAGATGCGGCTGCGGCAGGTGCAGAAGATGGAAGCGCTGGGCCAGCTTACCGGTGGCATCGCCCATGACTTCAACAACATGCTGGCGATCATCGTCGGCAACCTGGAAATGTCGCTTCGTAAAATGGGCAAGGCGGAGGAAGGTTTGAAAGACCTGGTTTCCAGGGCCTTGACCGCCGCCATGCGCGGCGCTGACCTTACCAAGAGCCTGCTCGCGTTCTCGCGCATGCAGCCGCTGCGTCCCAAATCCGTCGACGTCAACGATTGCGTTCGCAGCATGCTGATGATCCTGCAGCGCACGCTGGGGGAAGACATCCAGATCGAAACGACGCTGGCTACCGGATTGTGGCGTGTGTTCATCGATCGGCCTCAGCTCGAAAGCGCCCTGCTCAACCTTGCCGTCAACAGTCGTGATGCGATGAACGGCAAAGGCAGCCTGGTCATCGAAACGTCCAACACGTATCTCGACCAGGTGTTTGCCAATACACACACCGAGGTCGCGCCCGGGCAGTACGTGATGGTGGCCGTGACCGACACCGGCAGCGGCATGCTGCCGGACGTGGCCCGCCGCGCCTTCGACCCGTTCTTCACCACCAAGGAAGCCGGACAAGGTACGGGCCTTGGGCTGAGCCAGGTGCACGGTTTCATCAAGCAATCCAAGGGGCACGTGCAGATCTATTCCGAGGTGGGCATCGGCACCACGGTAAAGCTGTACCTTCCGCGCTCGTCGGCGCAGCAGGATGCGGAAGTGTTTGCGGAAACCATGGTCTTCGCACTCAACACCTCCAAGAAAGTGCTGGTGGTGGAAGACGACCCCGAGGTGCGTCATTTCGTGGCGGCCTGCGTCAACGAGCTGGGCTACTCCGCACTCGATGCCGAGAGCGCCGACATTGCACAGCAAAAACTGGCCAGCCATCCGGACATCGCGTTGCTGCTGACGGACGTCATCATGCCGGGCAAGAATGGCCGCGAATTGGTCGAAGCCGTTCGGCCGTTTTATCCGAAGCTTCGTGTGCTCTACATGACCGGGTATCCACGGGACGCGATCGTGCACAACGGCATACTCGACCGTGACGTAAGGCTGATCAGCAAGCCTTTTTCGATGCAGGAACTGGCGCGTGAATTGAAATCGGCGTTTGCCGCCGAGACGGCTTAGGGCCTGTTCCCGGCGACAGTTCAACGCCGCGTTGCCAAAACTCCATCCAACGCCAATTGCGCCTTGAACCCGGCCCGCTCCAAACGCGTCGCTACTTCGCGCGGCACGTCACGATCGCTGGTGAGCTTGTTGGGACTGCCGGTGTAGTGGAACAAGCGCCCGCCGCGGCGAAGCACGCGCGCCAATTGATCGTAGAACGCTTGCGAATAAAGCTCGCCGGCGATGCCGAAACGTGGCGGGTCGTGCAGCAGTGCGTCCATCGAAGCATCGGCGATCCGGGTAATCGCCTGCGACACATCCGCGTGAGTGAGCGCGAGGCGTCCGCCAACGGCAGCGTCGTCCGGATCCGGCGACCACGGATTGATCTCGCGCAGCCACAACACATCCGGGTTCTTCTCAAACGATTGAATGTGCACGACACCCGCTTCCAGGCAACACGCCGCGAAGTAACCCAAGCCACCGCAGGTATCCAGCAACGCCTTGCCACGCGGTTCGACCAGCGCCACCTTGCGGCGCGCATCATCGAACGGCGACTCCTTCGAAGTCGGCAGCATCTTGATGCCGTCGATCTCGAACGTGGGCGCGCCCCACTCGGTGGGCACCAGCTTGATCAGCGAGCCGGAAAAGCGCGATACCTGCGAGAATTCCTCGCCGTCCCAGTAGTAGATCGTGCGGTCTTTCAACTTGGGTGGATACGGATAATTCCGCCCGCCGCATTCCCAGGCGTCCGCATGCAACGGCACAACGCTTCTCGAACGCCCCAGATCCAGGGAGCCGATCCATTCGGCCCTCCCTGCGTCGCGCGTCGTCCGCAGCGTTTCGGCAATGGAGCGAGTCAGCAAGGGACCGGAATAGTGCGGCACGAACAGGTTTCCTGAAGCGGGAATGGATTTTTAGCAGCCTGGGCGAGGCGTCCATAGGACGCGACCTTGGCTCAAGGGCGGCAACGGACGTCGGCCATTGCACCCGCCTGCCAGAAACCTGCGCTATTGTTGTCCAGACCGCGCGACTGCGGAGCATTATCGCTTGGGTAAAGGTAATGGGGTCTACAGGGGGCCAGGCAGCGTTGAACGCACGATCGGGTGACCGGATGGTCTTGCCCGGAAGGATCGTGCGCCACCGACGAGGATGGCACTTGCTCGTCATCGGCTTGATCATGCTGGCGCGAGCCATGCACGTCGATGCCCAGGCCATCAGCCTCGCCAGCTTCACCCAATCCCAGGGTTTGCGCAGCCTGGAAGACAATTGCCTGCTGCAGGACCGCAACAGTTTCGTCTATGTCTGCACCGAGAACGGCTTGTTCCGTTTCGACGGCCATGCGTTTCAACGCATCGGCGCGGCCAACGGCCTGCGTGGCAGTTTCATCTCTGCGTTGCATCAGGACGCAACCGGGCGCTTGTGGGTGGGTACGCGCACTGGCTTGTATGTGGGGGACGGCCAGCATTTCGCGCTTGCCGACGCATCGCCGCATCCGCAACCGATCGATCCCGGCGCCACGCTGGCCGATCTGGACGGCCATATATACATGGTCAGCCAGCATCGTCTTTGGCTGGTCGAACCGGCAGGAACTCGCTGGCTTCTTCAGCCGCGCTTCGATGCCGCGGCGTTGCGCGCCACACCTGTATTGACCGATATCACCAGTGTCTTCAGCGACGGACACACACTGTGGTTCGGTTGCGCCAAGTCGCTGTGCCAGTGGAACGGCCATCAGTTGCGTGTATGGAGCGAGCGCGAAGGTATTCCGGCGGACACATGGACCTCTTACCTGCGCGGCCGGGACGGTACGTTATGGGTTCGCAGCCCTCGCTATATCCGCGCACTGCCTTCCGGCAACGCTGCGTTCGTGAATCACGATCTGCCGGGCGCCCGCGTGGTTACTGCCTATCTGGACATGGTCCAGGACGATCAAGGACGTCTGCTTACGCGCGCCAACGATGGCCTGGCGCGTTGGGATGGTCTGCAGTGGCGCGTATTCGACAAAAGCAACGGCCTGCCCGATATCGGTATCGACGCCTTGCTGTATGACCGCAATCATGTGGTGTGGATCGGCACCTATGGCCGCGGCGTATTGCAATGGCGCGGCTACGATCGGTTCGAAAGCTGGCAGACAGCGCAAGGCCTGGACAGCAGCCCCAGCTGGGCGATAGCGCGCGTGCACGGTGGCGCGCTATGGGTTGGCGACGAACTGGGTGGCAGCGTGCTTGCGCCGGACGCCACGCGCCTCGCGCCCTGGCCCTTGAAGGCGCCGCCACTTGCACAGGAAACGATCGGCCTGCATGCCCTGCCGGATGGCGACATGCTTGCGGCGTATTACTCGGGCGAACTGCTGCGCTATCGCGCGCGCGAAGGCATCACCGAAGAAGTGGCGCATTCACCCGCTTACATTCGCAACCTTTTCATCGATAGCAGTGGAACGGCATGGCTATCCACCGAACGCGGGCTGTATGTTTACGACGGCCATCTCCTTCGGCGCGTTGGTAAAGGTGTCGTTCCCGATAACGCACTTACCGATGCGACGGAAGATGCGCAAGGCCGAATCTGGTTCAGCGGCGAAGCGGGCCTGTTCCGTTACGACCATGGCAAGTGGGCGCACATACGCGTGAATGGCGCACCGTCCCGCCAGGACTTCACTCATATGGATGTGCTACCCAACGGAGACCTGTACCTGGCCGGCGACTTCAATGGCGTGTGGCACGGCCGCATCAATGACAGCGACGCGCTGGACGTGCAGCACATTGCCGACGATCTGCTCGACGACACGCGTGTTTATTTCATCCGGCACGACCGCCGGGGTTGGCTGTGGATTGGCGGTACCGATGGCGTCGAACTCTTCAACGGCCAACGCTGGCGCCGGCTCACGGAAGACGATGGCCTGATTTGGAACGACATTGCAGAAAACGCATTCTTCGAAGACGAGGACGGTTCGGTGTGGATCGGCACCACCAACGGCATTTCGCACATCCGGCATCCCGACGCACTGACCTCGCCCGATGCATTGAATGTCGTCATCACTCAAGTGAATCTTGGCGACGTCGCCCAGAAGGCAGCCTCCGTCTATCGCTTCGACGATGCATCGGAGCTGCCGCTTACCCTGTACCTGGCCACCCTCGGCGCACCCACGCGCCGCACGTTGCAATATCGCTATCGACTGCAAGGTCTGGAGCACAACTGGGTGAACTCCGATCGCTCGCAGGTGGATTACCCGCCCCTGCCGTCCGGCGATTTCGTTTTCGAAATCGCCGCGTACGATCCGGACGGCCGTCAGGTTTCGCGGCTGGTCCAATTGCCGTTGCATATCGTGCCGCCGTGGTGGCGACGATGGCCTGCTGTGCTGGGAGGCATGCTGCTGCTCGCCCTGGGTCTCGTGCTGATATGGCAGTTGCGCACGCGGCATCTGCGCTCGCGCGCACGTACGCTCGAACATCTGGTCGCCGTGCGCACGCGCGAGCTGGAGGTGGATAAGCAGGCGCTGGAAGAAGCGCGTACTGCACTGTGGCATCAAGCCACGCACGATGCCTTGACCGGCCTGCCCAATCGCTCCCGCGTATTGGAAATCCTGGACCAAGCCATCCTCGATGCAAAAACGTGCGAACAGCCTCTGGCCGTGGCCTTGATCGACCTGGACCACTTCAAACGCATCAACGACCGATACGGCCATCTGGCCGGCGATGCGGTACTGATCGAAACCGCCACGCGATTGCGCGAGGTATTGCCAGCCGGTGCAACGCCGGGACGCTACGGCGGCGAGGAAATTCTGGCGGTGATTCCTGGCATACCGTCAGGCAACCTCGCGCCCTTCGAAGTGTTGCGGCACTACATCGCGCAACACCCATTCCGCGGAGACGGCACCTGCGTGGAAGTCACCTGCTCGATCGGCGTCGCGTGGCTGCATCCACAAGATCGCGACAGTTTCGACCTGATTCGCCGCACCGATGCCGCCCTATACATGGCCAAAACCTGCGGGCGCAATCGTGTCGCCATGGCCGGCCATGATCAGGAAACGGCTTGACGTGCATGCACTATCCGGGTTCCCCATCCTCCGGGACCAACCCAGGTGAAAACGGCAGCAGCGGCTGAAACTGTTCGCCCTCCTGCCTGCCGATATCGAGCCGGTTGCACATGGCCGCTGCGTCGAGCCGAAATTTCAAATAGCCGTGGACGTTCTCTTCTTCGCGAACCTGCATCACGCCATACACGTCGCGCCCATCGTTGTCGGCACGTTCGACCGAGGTAAAGCGTATCGAGCCGATGTGGTCGCGCGTGAAGTTGAACAGGCTTTTGCGCTTACCGTTGTCGAAGAGCTTGGCGCCCGCGGTGAAACAGGTCAGCCAGGCAAGCCTGTCGCCGGTCTGCAGGGCGTCGATCGCGGTGCGGACCGTGGGATGCAGGTAGAGCCCTGAGCCTATTTCCATAGGAAGGCGCTTCCTCGAAGGCGTTTCACTGCGGAAGACAGCCATCCACGGCGACCTTCACTCCGCAACGTAGGAGATCGGTCGATGAAGGGCAATTCGGCAATGAATGTACGCATGGCAGAGTCGCAAGGATGTGATCGTTCGCTTGCACTCGCCTCGCGCGGCGATGCAAGCTCATCCATGCGGACAAATCGTCGTGCCGTCCGCACCCTTTCTTATGTATATGCTTCGCAGTCGGTTGCAGGTGAAAATGGACGGCCTGTAGATCTACGTGATGATCCGCATGGAGGAAAATGCACAGGCCGTTGACGCGCGCTATTGCAGTGCACGTAGTGGCGTATCGCAGCGACTCAAACGTTTTTCCAGAGAAACTCGCTCAACTTGCGCAGCTCATCGAACTGACTGGCCAGCTCGAAACTCACCAGAAAAATGATCACGTAGAACGCGCCCTGGTATTTCACCGACCACGCCAGCGCCGGAGCGGCGATACGTTCCCGGAACAGGGAATGATTGAGCAACAGGCAAATCAGGACGCCCAGCACGACACCGAACAGCACGTCCGACGGGTAATGCATGCCCAAGTAAATGCGTGGCAGGCAGATGAAGATCAGCGAGTAAATGAAGGCGACGATACCCAGCCGTCGCGACGCCAGGTAAACGCCGGTTGCGACAGCGAACCACATCATGGCGTGATCGCTGGGAAACGAACTCCAGGTACGCACGACCGGCGCCTTGCAGGCGGAGAGGTCCGATGGAAAGTGCATGCCCAATGCATCGTTGGCGAATGGCCTGACCCGGAACGGCAGCAAGTGCGCAAGCGCCCTGCCGAGAATCAGCGCCACAAACGTGGCAATGGCGGTGCAGACGACGATTTCCCGGTCGCGGCGTGCATCCGGTCCACCGCGGAACCAGATCCACCACAACAGGCAGATCAGCCCCAGGCCGCGCGTGAAATAAAATCTTTCGATGCCAATCGCCATGTAATCGAGCATGGCGGAGCGGAAGGCGAACTGATTTAGGAATCGCAGGATGGAAAGGTCGAAAGGATTCACTGTGGACCACAATTGCTACAGGATGTTGACCTAACTCATCTACCGATTGCCCCGTGGTCCAAATGTGAAATTTGCGCAGCGGCGGCTGACTGGATTGCAACGCAGGCAGGAAAATCATAACGCTGCCGGGCGCATGCCTAGCTGTCATAACGCGAGGCGATCACGTCCCTGCGGCGACCGCGAGTGCTCACGGCGGATCTTTGTCGTAACGCGCCGCCCCTTCCGGCAATTGCACCCAGGCATGCCGACGGCATTCGTAGACGGAATCCTGTGGCGACGGAAAATCGGGATCGGCGAACGCGCCTACCGCGACCATCACGAAACCTTCCTCGCCTTCGGTGGTGTGAAACACGTTGCTCCCGCAAACTGGACAAAACCGGAAGCGGAATACCGCGCCGTGATCGCCGGTACGCACGTATTCGGTAGCGACGCCAGTAACGTTATAGGGAACCGCATAAGCGGCAAGCGTGGCGAAAACGCTGCCGGTTCGCTGCTGGCAGGCAAAGCAATGACAAACTCCGGTGCCCAGCGTTTCACCCTGCACTTCGATCCGAAGCTGTCCGCAACAACATGAAGCCGTTCTGCCAGTCATGACGAATCCCCGCACCATTCACCCGATTCGCGAATGGTACGCGCACGCAAGCCGGCCCGGTGGACGGGGCCGGCCTCCGCGTTATCACGCTTGATGCACGGCGCTCTGGCCCATGGCATCGAGCTCGGCGAGCAGGTTATCCGGCAAGCGCAGCGATGCCGCCTGAAGATTCTCGCGCAAGTGCGCCAACGACGACGTGCCCGGAATCAGCAGGATGTTCGGCGCACGCTGCAGCAGCCAGGCCAGCGCAACCTGCATCGGCGTCGCTTCCAGCGCGGCGGCTACGTCGGACAACACGGATGATTGCAAGGGCGAGAAGCCACCGAGCGGAAAGAACGGCACATAGGCGATGCCCTGGCTTGCCAACTGGTCGATCAAGGCATCGTCGTCGCGATGCGCCAGGTTGTAGTGATTCTGTACGCAAACAATCTTGGCGATGCGCTGCGCTTCGGCGACCTGCTTGGCCGTCACATTGCTCAGCCCGATCTCGCCGACCAGACCCTGTTGCTGAAGTTCGGCCAGCGCGGCAACTTGTTTGGCGATGGAGCCTTCGGTCGGTCCATGGGTCTGGCCCACGATACGCATGTTGACCACATCCAGCCGTTCCAGCCCGAGATTGCGCAGATTGTCGTGCACGCCGCGCTTGATGTCCTCGGGTTCCTGCGCGGGCAGCCATGCGGCATCGCTGCCGCGGACGGCACCGACCTTCGTCACGATCACCAGACCCTGCGGATACGGGTGCAAGGCTTCGCGGATGAGCTGATTGGTGACGTGCGGGCCGTAGAAATCGCTGGTGTCGATATGGTTGACGCCGGACGCCACGGCCTCGCGCAGTACGGCGATGGCTGCATCGCGGTCCTTGGGCGGGCCGAATACGCCGGGGCCGGCCAGTTGCATGGCGCCGTAGCCCATGCGGTTCACCGGGCGGCCGGCGAGCGAAAACGTACCGGCGGCGGAAGCAAGCTTTGACATGAGAAGTCTCCTGGGAGGGGCACCAACCACTATGCGCGCCACGTGCTTGTTAGATAATCCCCTTCAATATGCACGGGCTGTGCAAAGGCTTGAACAATGACCGTGGAGATCAACGATCTCGCTGCCTTCGTAGCCGTAGCGCGCGCCGGCGGCTTCCGCGATGCGGCCCGCCTCAGCGGCGTGTCCGCTTCCGGTCTCAGCGTTGCCGTGCGGCGGCTCGAAACCCGGCTCGGCGTGCGCCTGCTCAACCGCACCACCCGCAGTGTTGCGCCTACCGAAGCGGGTTCGCGCCTGATCGAAAGACTGGCGCCGGCGCTGGCTGAAATGGAAGCGGCGCTGGACGTGTTGAACGGCTTTCGCGACCGGCCGGCCGGCACCTTGAAACTCAACGTACCGGCGAGCGTGGCGAGCATCGTGCTGCCGCCGATTCTGGCGGGCTTCTTGAAGGCGTATCCGGACATCCGCGTCGAAGTGATCGTGGAAGACAGCTTCGTCGACGTGCTTTCCGCCGGCTGCGATGCGGGCATCCGGTACGACGAACGGCTTGAGCAGGACATGATCGCCATCCCCATCGGCCCGCGCGTGCAGCGTTTCGCTACCGCTGCCGCGCCGAGTTACCTCGATGCACATGGCCGTCCCGAGCATCCGCGCCAATTGCTTTCACATGCCTGCCTGCGCGGGCAATTCGCCAGCGGGACCATACCGATCTGGGAATTCGAGCGTGAAGGCGAAGTGATCCACATCGATCCATCAGGACCGTTGTTGGTCCGACTTGGCGCAGCGGTCAACCTGGCGGTGGAGATGGCTGTTGCGGGTCTCGGCATCATTCACCTGTTCGAAGGGATGCTGCGCCCACACCTGGATAGCGGCGCGCTCGAACCCATTCTCGAGCCGTGGTGGCAGAACTTCTCCGGGCCGTTTCTCTACTATCCCGGACGCCAGCATCTGCCTGCGCCGCTGCGTGCGTTCGTGGATTTCGTGAAGGAAAGCGCACCACGCACCTCGTGACCCGATCCTTCCGTTGCGCGAAAGAGTGACTGCCGCGCCGTGCGCTTTCGACCAGCACGCCAAGTCGCGTAGAGTCGCCGGCATCTCCCACGCATCCCTTTTGCCTCAGGAGCCCTGCCATGTCCGCCTTCCCTTCCAGCCCTTTGCTCGAACGGCTCGGCATCGATGTACCGATCATCCAGGCGCCGATGGCAGGGGTTTCCTCACCGGCGATGGCTGCGGCCGTCAGCCATAGCGGTGGGCTGGGTTCGCTGGGCGTGGGTGCCATGAACGCAAGTCAGGCACGCGACGCCATCGGGCAATTTCGCGCATTGAGCAGCGGACCGCTCAACGTCAATGTGTTCGTGCATCAACCGGCGCACGCCGATGCCCGCAAAGAAGCCGCATGGATCCAACGCCTGGCGCCCGAGTTCGAACGTGCCGGCGCCAAGCCGCCGGCTGCGTTGCGCGAAATCTATACCTCGTTTCTCGCCGACGACGACATGCTGGCGATGCTGGTGGAAGAAAAGCCGAAGGTCGTGAGCTTTCATTTCGGCGTGCCGCGCGCAGACCAGATCGCAGCGCTGCATCGGGCAGGCATCGTGCTGCTGGCGAGCGCCACTACCGTGCGGGAAGCCCGGCTGCTTGAAGCCGCGGGCGTCGATGCCATCGTCGCGCAGGGCTATGAAGCAGGCGGCCATCGCGGCATCTTCGATCCCAGTGGCGAAGACAGCCGCATCGGCACCTTCGCGCTGACGCGTGTGCTGGTGCGCGCGCTGAAGCTCCCAGTGATTGCAGCCGGCGGCATCATGGATGGCGCCGGCATTGCCGCTGCGTTGAAACTCGGCGCCGCTGCCGCGCAACTGGGCACGGCTTTCGTCGGCACGGACGAATCGCTCGCGGACGCCGGTTTTCGCGCACTGCTCTTCAGCGATGCCGCCCACCACACCACCATGACGCGCGTGATTTCCGGCCGCCCTGCGCGCAGCCTCGCCAATGCATTCACGCACTGGGGCGCGGACGTGCCGAACGACGCGGTGCCCGACTATCCCATCACCTATGACGCCGGCAAAGCGCTCAACGCGGCCGGCAAAGCCACCGGGCAACCGGGCTATGGCGCGCATTGGGCGGGACAAGGCGCACCATTGGCGCGCGCGATGTCGACGCAGGCGCTGATGCACGTGTTGAAGGACGAGTTGACGCAAGCGCTGCGAATGGCTTGATCGTTCGGCTTCCTCCCCGGTTACACATATCGGAGCGGCATCGCGGCAATGCTCGCACGAGTCGTGCTCATCCGCACCGGTGGATGCGTCCCCACTCGGGAATCTGCAACACTCTCCACAGCTTCCCCATCCGCAAGGCCTGACCGTGGACCGCATCGACGCCATGAAAATCTTCGTCGCCGCACTGGACGAAGGCAGCCTCGCCGGAGCCAGCCGCAAAACCGGACGGTCCGCCGCTGCGGTGAGCCGGGCCATCGCTTTTCTGGAGGCGCACGTCGGCGTGCCGCTGCTGCACCGAACCACCCGCTCCATCAAATTGAGCGAAGCCGGCGAGCGCTATGCGATCGCGTGTCGAAAGCTGCTGATGGATCTGGATGAAGCCGACCGGCAAGCCGCTGGCGAGCGATCGGTACCGCGTGGCACGTTGACGATCACGGCCACGGTGTATTCCGGCGTGGAAGTGTTGCGGCCGATCGTGGATGCTTTCATGGAGCAGTACCCGACCGTCACCGTTCGCATGCATCTGCTGGAACGGCCGGTCAATCTCATCGACGAAGGCATGGATCTCGCCCTGCGCATCACGCACCTGGCCGATTCGACCCTGGTGGCGCATCGTGTTGGCGAAGTGCGACGCGTGGTGGTGGCGTCTCCGCGTTACCTGGCGACGCATCCGCGCATCGCGGAACCGGCGGATCTGAGCAAGCATCCGATCATCGCCATGCAACACGCGGGCGTGGAGTCGTGGACGTTCCCGCCGACGGAAAAATCGTCAGTACCTCGCGCCATCTCCTTCACGCCGCGCCTGGTGGTCAACAGCGTGCGTGCAGCGGTGGCTTCGGCGGTGGATGGATACGGCGTCACGCGCCTGCTTTCCTACCACGTCGCGGCGGAAATTCAGCAGGATCTCCTGCGCATCGTGCTCGCCGATGCGGAACCTGCGCCCATACCGGTGCATCTCGTCTCGCCGTATGGACGCCTGTCCGTGCCCAAAGTGCGTGCCTTCGTCGACTTTGCGCTGCCGCGTTTGCGCGCGCAATTCGCCAGCCGGGCCAAGGATGCGCAAATGCAGCCGGCGCCGCCGATTCCACCGCGGCGCGGAAGAGTGTCTGCCGGATAGCACGGATTCTCCCATGCGCATCCCGAGCCTAGATTGGGCGTGTCGGCGCTAGCCCCGATCCACTCCCTTCTTTTCGAGAGATACGCATATGAACAGTTCACGCAAAGTCGCCATCGTTACCGGTGCTTCGCAAGGCATCGGCGCAGGCCTGGTCAAGGCATTCCGCGACCGTGATTACCGCGTTGTCGCCAACTCCCGTTCCATCAAGCCATCGGGCGATCCGGACATCGTCACGATCGCCGGCGACATCGGCGAGCGCGCCGTCGCCGAGCGCATCGTGCGCGAAGCGCTGTCACGCTTTGGCCGTATCGATACGCTGGTGAACAATGCCGGCGTATTCGTCGCCAAGCCCTTCACCGCTTACACGGCCGAGGAGTACGCCAGCATCCTGGCCGTCAATCTCAACGGCTTCTTCCACGTCACGCAATTGGCCGTCACCGCGATGGAAAAGCAAGGCAGCGGGCACGTCGTGAACATCACGACCACACTCGCCGAACAAGCCATCGAAGGCGTGCCTTCCGTGCTGGCGTCACTGACCAAGGGCGGTTTGAATTCCGCCACCAGGTCGCTGGCGATCGAATACGCCAAACGCGGCATTCGCGTCAACGCGGTCGCTCCCGGCGTCATCAAGACGCCGATGCACGCGCCCGCAACGCATGCTGCGCTGGCGTCGCTGCATCCGGTGGACCGCCTTGGCGAGATCAGCGATGTGACCGACGCGGTGCTCTATCTCGAATCTGCCGGCTTCGTCACGGGCGAAATCCTGCATGTCGATGGCGGCCAAAGCGCCGGTCACTGACGATCCTCAACAACCAGGAGTTGTGTCATGCCTATCGTCACCATCCAGATTACCCGCGAAGGCTCGAGCCCCGGCCGCAACGCCGCTACCGGCGAGGAGAAAGCAGCACTGATCAAGGGCGTCAGCCAGCTCTTGCTGGACGTGCTGAACAAACCTCTCGAGGCCACCTTCGTGGTGATCGAAGAAGTCGAACTGGAGAACTGGGGCTGGGGCGGGCTGCCAGTGCCCGAGTACCGCAAGCGGCTGCAGGCCGGAAAGTGAATGTGCGGTTGCGCAGCCATGCTCGCAACCGTCTCCCTGGCGAGGGCGAAAGCGCCACATGCGGCACTGCCGAGCTTGGCGCCGCACACAACCGGCGGCTGGCCTGTCAGCACGTCGCGCTACGCGGCCATTCACCCACAGGACATCGGGAACCAGAGAGACTGCGTGCTCTCAAAGCACCGTATCTTTAAAACAGGGAATGCTCGTGCCGTACTGCAACACCTTCCGACGCGCCATTGGCCGGAACCTGGCAGCCTTCGCGTTGTTGACCTCCTGTATCGCCCCAGCTCATCAGGCCAATGCGCAAAAGAGCAGTTCCGGCAACGTAGCGTCCAATCAGCTCGCCATGCAGGTCAACGACGACCGCATGACGCTGAGCATGGCGCGGGTGCCGCAGATCTATTTGTACGGACCGATCGACAGCGATGCGCCGCGCCGCTTCGAGTCGCTGATGAAATCGGGCCGCATTCCGAACGGTTCGGACATCTATCTGAATTCGCCCGGTGGCAGCGTGGATGCGGGCATGACCTTGGGCAGGCTGTTCCGTCAAGGCGCGATGATCACGCACCTGGGCACGCCGCGTCTGCCCAAGCGATCCGGCACGGTCAGCATCAACAAACCCGCGATCTGCGAAGGCGCCTGCGCGTATGCGTATCTGGGCGGTCTCTACCGGTGGGCGGCCAGCGGCAGCGATCGCATCGGGTTTCCTACCTATCCGGTGCAACACGGACCCGAGCAAGTCAACGCGTATCTGAAAGAAATGGGCATCGGCGATACGGTGCTCACGGCGGCCTCCGCCACTGGCACGGCCGATCCCGTTCTGTGGCCGAATGCGGATGAAATGATCGCCAAGGGTCTTGCCAACAATGGCCGGCTCAATCTGATCGCCACGTACAAATACATGCAAGGCGCGCCGTATCTCGAACTCAAGCAAGGCGATCGCAACGGCGAACACAAGATCACCTTGCTATGCAAACCCGGCGGCGCGGAACTCACCACTTACGACACCATCGGCACCGTGCGTGCGCGACAGACCGTGGCGCGCGCGGTGCATTCCTATTTCGAGATCAATCAACAGGAAACCCTGGCGCAGCAAGCCGGCGCCAGCGCGGTCGATCAATCCGTGGTGCTGCAACGCATCTATCCGCTGGATCAATTGCAGCATCTGGCGTCCGCGCAGGCAGTGGGCGCATGGGTGCGCGACCGCAATGGCATCCGCTACGGCTTCGCGTTCGAAGTGGGCGGCGTGCGCAAGGTGTTGACTGATTTCTACAACGCATGTTCGTACGCGACGCAGCAGCATTCGTGAAAGAACGCTGATCTCGTCTGCGCTGGACGAATCGGCACTCCTGCCTCTGCTCAACGCTCGTCATTCCAGCGAAAGCTGGAATCCAGTGTCTTCTTGCCAAAGGCGCTGGATCCCAGCTTTCGCTGGGATGACGACAGATCAGGATGACTAACTAAATTGGGAGCGTCGCTGGTCAAGAGTTTACGACCCTAACCCTCGCTCAATCCATCACCGCCAGCACACACTCATCCGCACCGAAGCTGCGACAGCACACTTCGAAGACCGACAGGCTTTGCGACGCCACCACCGGCCCAAGCAAGCCTTCCAGATAACCGCTGAGGAACTTGCAGCCGGAATGCCCGTTCTCGGCACACAACGGACTGTTGCGGATATGCAATTGGTTGCCGGAGTAATCGACCTCCAGCAAGGCGTTCAAGGCGGGCACGCCGACGTGTGTCATCGCCGCTTCAAGTTCCAGCTTGGTGGTCAACGCATGCTGGCGCTGGAATACCCACGCACCAACACGCTGGCCAACCAGCTGCAAGGATGATTCGCGCGCGCCCGCCGGCACGGACTGGTCCAGCTTTTTGATCAGCGAAAAAATCTGCGGGTATTCGTCCATCAGCTTCGGCAGCAGCTTTTCCACCGCAGCATGATCCGCTTCGAGCGGAATCACTTCCGCGAATGGTTCTTCCACCACCGCGGGCGCAGGCGCCGGCGCGGGAGCGCGCGTGAATACGAACTCGGGCTCCGGCTCAGGTTCGGCTTGCTGCATGGGTTGTGGTTTTTCTTCATGCACCACGCGTTCCGCCGCAGGACGAACTTGCGGTACACCCGCGCTGGCGTAGATCTCGGGTGTTGTCGGCGCGCGACTGGCTTGCACCGGCTTGGGCGCCGTGCTTTCCACCACGGGTGCCGGCGCGGGAGCAGGTGGCGGCGGTGGAACGTAATTGGACGCCACCGAACGCGCCGCTGCGAAATGCGGCTTCGGCGCGCCGTCCTCGAACGGAGATACCTCGAAACTGATGATGCGCTCGTGCTTGTCCAGCGCGGCCTCCAGCGTGCGTTGCTTACGCTCCGGCCCGCGCACGATCATCGTCAGCAATACGCCGTTGCGGTCATCCACCAGGCGCTGGCGCACCAGGGCGAATCCGGACGCAGCGACCACGCGTCCGACGTCCATAAGCAAGCCCTCTCGCGAAAGCGAGAGCGCCTGTAATTCCAGCTCGATCATGAGGCCCCCCTGTAGTTCGATGCTGGTCGTTGATTGAAGAAGGCTACGATGCCCGGATTCGTTAAGAATTACCGTGATCCGTCGCAAGTCGCGCGCAAGCCTTTGACCGTGCATAACAAACGCCATCCCGAAACATGTCATTCCGGGCCAATAGCTGTCCGCAAGGATACCGCCACGACTGGCATCGCGACCTATCCGTGCGCAGGGCTTTTTTCGCCGCGCCAGAAGGAAAACACGACCAGCACGATCGCCAATGCCAGATAGGCGCCGGCAAACTGCAGCACGATCGAACGCATGCCCGCATCGAGTGCCCACGGCAGGTACAGATTGCCGGCCGGCATCACCGAATGGATCACGCCGAACAGCGTCAGCGCGCCGCCCAGCAAGGCGATCCACGCCGCCTGGCGTGGCTTGTTCTCGATCATCGCCACCACGAAGCTGGCCCAGACCATCGAGGTGATGATGAAGCCATTGCCGAGCACGCTGATCACCGCCAGCTCGGAAATCCCCTGTGAAGCATCGTTGTAAAGCACATTGAAGTGTTCAGGCGATACATACGTGGGATCGCCCAGCTTGATCGCGACCATGCGCGCAATCGCCGGAAAGAAACTGAACACCACCGCGGCGGCATGGCGTACCGGCGTGGCCTCGAACGCCTGCGCGGTAATGCCGATGGCGACGAAGATCAGGATCGGCGCCAGCACCGCCAACGGCAGCATTTCCACCAGGTTGGACAAATAGCCGAACACGCCGCCCAGGCCGATCACGATACCGGCCAGCAAGGTGTAGCCCGTGCGTGCGCCCATCGCGCGATATGCCGGCTGGCCGATATACGGCGTCGTCTGCGCGACACCGCCGCAGACGCCGGCGATCAGCGTGGCCAGCGCTTCCACCAGCAGGATGTCGCGCGTGCTGTAGTCGTCGCCGGCGGCTTTCGCGCTTTCCGTGACGTTGATGCCGCCCACCACCATCAGCAGACCGAACGGAAGGATCAGCGACAGATAGGGCACCGTCAGCGGCAAGCCGTGCAGCCATTCCAGCGTTGGCCATGGCAGCGCGAAACGCCACTGCCAGACGGCCGGCACGTGATAACCGTGCCCAAGCCAGCCGAGCGGACCCAGCCCTTCGTACAGCAGCACGCCGACCACGAAAGCGACCAGCACGCCCGGCAGATTCCACGGCATATGTCCGCGCGCCACCAGCGCGTACAGCACCACGCCCAGGCCGGCAAAACCGACCACCGGCACTTTCATGATTTCCACCAGCGGCAGAAAACCCATCAACACCAGCGCGATGCCTGCAATGGAACCGAGCAAACCCGCGCGCGGCACGTGCCGCTGCACCATCGCGCCGAAAAACGACAGCACTGTCTTGAACACGCCCATCACCACCAGCGACGCCATGCCCAACTGCCAGGTAGCGATCGCCGCCGCGTGCTCGTCCATGCCAGCCTGCTTGTAGCTTAGAAACGCCGGACCAAGCACCAGCAGCGCCAGACCGATGGTGGTGGGCGCATCCACGCCCAGGGGCATGGCCGTGGTATCCGCCTTGCCGGTGCGTTTTGCCACGCGGCGCGCCATCACCGTATACGCGAGATTGCCAAGCAGGATGCCCAGCGTTGTGCCGGGAAACATGCGCGTGTAAACAAGTTCGGCAGGAAACCCGAAAATGCCGATCAAGGCGGTAGCGAGAAAGGCCATGACGGACAGGTTGTCCACCAGCAAACCCAGGAAGCCGTTGAAGTCGGCGCTGACGAAAAGGGGAATATTGCGGGGGGTTTTCGGCACGGTGCGTCTCGTTCCAAAGGTCATGTAGGTTGGGGTGCGAACCCCAACACGAGATAGTCGGTTAGCGTTGGAGTTTCACCCCAACACCACGCATCCGCTAGAACGACACATCCGCCGGCTGCGTTACCCGCAACACCGACTGATCGCCCGTGCGCTGCTTCCACGCGGCGCGGATCGCTTCGATCTTGCTGCGGTTGTCCGGCGTATCGGGGTAATAGATCACCAATAACTTCGAATGCAGGCGCTCGGGCGTGGTTTCCTGTTTGCCTTGCCATTGGCCGTACACGTCGATCACGCTCAGGCCATCGGGAAAGCGCGGCGTGACTTCCTTGTCGAGAAAAGCGCGCCATGCCGATTCGCTGATGCCCTGCCCCGGCTGATCGGCCGGACCCAGCCCGAAGTAGAGCCTGGTATCCACCCAGCCTTGTGTCTGCGCCGGATGCGCAGCATCGCCCTGCAAGGTGGCGGACGCGGTAGGCGCGTGCGTCGTTGCACAAGCGGCAAGCTGCAGCGCAAGCAAGGCGACGAGCAGCGGACGGTTGATGTTCAATGCATTCCCCTGAGTGAATCGTTTGGACGTCCAGACGCCCGCGACTTGCACGGGAGTATTGACGACGACTCGACGCTTCCGCAACCAATCGCCGTCTTCGACCTTCTTCGCCGTTTCAAACGCATCATCCGTAATTTGTTGCGTCAGCACAACGCAAGCCAGCTTTCAGAATCCACCTTGCCTGCGCTCGTAAAAAAATTTATCGCCGGCGCATATCTCCGCTAATTCAAAGACTTCATGTCGATATCCCGACTCGGAAAGAGTGCACGCACTGCATATTCGCTAGACAAATTCGCGTCAGTACGATAAACAAATTGTTACATCGCAGCATAGGGAGGAAACCGGCGTTTCGATCGGTTTCTGCGGTGTTTTTGTTGCTGTCATTTCAGGCCACGCGGCACCGGCAAAGACTGGCGCGCACTGTTCGTCGACACACTTTCGTTCCGGGGGAACACCAGGCATGCATACATCCGCAATTCGTCGTCACCATCTTCTCTGGCTCGCCTTGAGCGCGGCCCTGGCGCTCGGCACATCGACCGCCGCGCATGCCGGCGATACACCGGCATCCAGCAACGCCAGCAGCGACGCGAACGACAAGGCACGCAAAAGCACCACGCTTTCCACCGTGAACGTCAACGCGCAAGCGCTGGCTGGCGGGTTGATGGCGGTGCAGGATCAGCCCAAGCAGGTGTCGACGATCACGGCGCAAGCGATCGCCCAGGCGCCGATCACCGCGGACTACACGCAGATCATCAACAGCGCGCCGGGCGTGAACTCCGCATCCAGCGACGGCTTCGGCCTGACCGACGCCAGCAGCTACACCATCCGTGGATTCGGCGCGAGCGAAATCGGCGTCACGCTGGACGGCGTGCCCGTGAACGATGCAGGCAATTACGTGCCATACGCGTCGGAATACGGCGAAGCGCGCAACTACGAATCGATCAACGTCACGCAGGGCTCGGCCGATCTGGACATGCCGGATCTGGGCGCGGTCGGCGGCCACATCAGCTTCATCACCCGCAAGCCAACCGATCATTTCAACGTCTACGTGGGGCAAACCGTCGGCAGCAACGATGCGCTCAGTACCTTTCTGCGCGTGAATACCGGCGCGATCGGCCCCGTGCGCAGCTGGTTTTCGATCTCGCGCAATTCCGACGACAAGTGGCGCGGCGGCGGCAACAACAACATCGATCGCATCCAGGCCAAATCGGTGTGGACGATCGACGAGAACGACAGCCTCACCGCCAACTTCAATCTCAATCGCGAACGCAATTATTTCTACATGCCGTTGACCAAGGCGGCCGCGGCGCAATACGGCTACAACTACGACTACTCCACGACCTGGACGCCCACGCCAGCCGGCGGTTTCGCCGCCAGCGACTTGTACGCAACCGACGCCACCTTGGCGCAAGCGAGCTACTACCGCTTCTTCCAGAATCCGTTCCGCGCCTGGGTGGCCAGCCTGGATGGTGAGTTCAAGTTCGGCAGCACGCTTTCGCTATCGGTGATTCCGTACTTCCAGTTCGGCGACGGCAACGGCAGTTTCGCCGGCTTCCTGCCGCTGCAGTTCGTCAACGGCAAACCGGTGGTGCAGGCAGATCAATTCGCCGACGGCCAATACGCCGTATATGAAGCGTACCGGCCGATCACCTATCGCCCGGGCATCAATGCCAAGTTCACGCTGGAACTTGGGCTGGACAACACGCTCGACTGGGGCATCTGGTACGAGCGCTCGCGCCAGCTTGAATACATCGACGGTGCCTACGTCGATCCGCAGACCGGCATTCCGCAATCGATCTGGGGCGACAAGAACCAGCTCACCTACAACAACGGCCAGACCTGGAAGAATTACTCCGAATACGACGTGACCACGGTGAAGAAATTCTTCGTGGAAGACAGCTGGACGTTCAACGATGCGTGGACGTTCAATGCGGGCGTGGCGTATCTGCACACCGAGCGCAACAACCAGTTCGTGCTTTTCCCGGGCAACCCGGACGCGGCCGATTGGACCTCGTATCAAAACTCCGACCAGCGCTACCACAACTTCCTGCCGACGCTCGGCGCGTCATGGAAGCTGGACGACAGCAACCAGCTCTACTACAGCATCACCCGCACTTTCCGTGCGCCGCCGGATGCCGCGACCTTCGGCAACGCACGCATCGGCCTGCCCGCGCCACTGCCGGAAAGCGCCTGGTCGAACGAACTGGGCTGGCGCTTCACCAAGGGGCCGCTCACGCTGCACACCGATGCCTACGTGGCCAACATGGGCAACCGCACGGGCGTGGGCCTGGACCCAAACACCTTCATCAACTACTACATCAATGCCGGGCCGGTACACATGGCCGGCCTCAATGCGGAAGGCACGTTGGACCTGGGACAGGGCATAAGCTTGTATAGCTCCTATACGTACACGCAGGCGAAGGTGAAGCAGGATCTGAACCTCCCCGCCACCGCCGATACCGAAGCCGCGTTCTACGCTACCCATGGCAAGCAGTTCCCCGGCACGCCGCGCAACATGGCATATCTCGGCGCACGCTATTCGGCGAACGGGCTGACGTTGAACCTCAACGGCAAGTTCACCGGCAGCGAATACGGCGATTTCATGAACTCCGAACGCGTCGCGTCCAACTTCACGCTCAACGGCAGCGCGAGTTATGAGCTGCCGGACTTCGGCGTGCTGCACAAGCCGACTCTTGCGCTCAATGCGTTGAACTTGCTCAATCGCCGGTATTTGATGTTGCCGTCGAGCCCGACGATTTCGGCCGCATCATCGTCGCCGACGTATTACGTTGGGGCACCGCGTCAGTGGTATTTGACGCTTAGTACCGAGTTGTTCTGAGCGGCACTGTTGTGCAATCGGAATGCTGACGTTGGGTTACCCCGGACTTGATCTGAGGTAACCCAACGGTAGCGCACCATCACGTCTTGCGACTGATGATGATCCGCGCCGCCCGATCGCCCTTCATGTATAGCCATAACCAATTCAACGCTACCAGCAGCCGGTTGCGTACGCCGATCAAAAAGTAGATGTGCGCCACCGCCCACACTACCCACGCCGATCGTCCACGCAATTGCAGCTTGCCGAAATCCACCACGGCCGTGTGCTTGCCGATGGTGGAAAGATTGCCGTAGTCGCGGTAGCGGAATGGCGGCGGCGGCGCGCGGCCATGCAGGCGCGCCCGGATGACATCCGCCACATAGCGCCCTTCCTGCTTGGCCGCGGGGGCGAGGCCCGGCACCGGCTTGCCGTTTTCCTGTTCCAGCGTGGCGGCGTCGCCGATCACGAAAATCTCCGGTTGTGCGGGAACGCTCAGGTCGCGCGCCACTTTCACGCGGCCGGCTTTGTCCGCCAATACGGCGAGCCACTGTGCCACGGGCGAGGCGCGCACGCCGGCTGCCCAGAACACGGCGCCCGCACCGATGAATTGATCCTTGCAGACGACGCCATCGGCACGGCACTCGGTGACCGGATGATCGAGCAGCACCTCGACACCAAGCCGCTGCATGGTGTGCTGCGCATAATCGGCCAGTGTTTCAGGAAAACCGGACAATACGCGCGGCGCGGCTTCGACCAGCACCACGCGCGCCTTGCGCGTATCGATGTGGCGGAAGTCTTCGTGGATCTCCTCGTGCGCCAGTTCGGCGATGGTGCAGGCAAGCTCCACGCCGGTAGGTCCCGCGCCGATCACCACGAAGGTCTGCAGGCGCTGGCGCTTTTCGGCATCGAGCTCACGCTCGGCTTGCTCGAACACCGTCAGCAGATGCTGCCGTATCGCCAATGCATCGCCCAGGGTTTTCAGGCCTGGCGCATATTGCGCCCAATCGTCGTGGCCGAAGTACGCGTGCGTCGCGCCGGTGGCGAGTATCAATGTGTCGTATGCGATGCGCGAACCATCGGCGAGCTGCACGACTTTGCTGGCCACGTCGATGCCGTTCACTTCGGCCATCAGCGTGGTGACGTTCTTGAAACGATGCAGCACGTGCCTTATCGGCCAGGCGATCTGCGAGATATCCAGCGCCGCGCCTGCGACCTGGTACAGCAGCGGCTGGAAGACGTGATGGTTGCTGCGGTCAATGATGGTGACGTCGACGTTCTGTCCACCCAGCCGCCTGGCGGCTTCCAGACCGCCGAAACCGGCGCCGACGATGACCACATGATGGCGATGCGCGGTTGCGTTCAACGCGATGCTCCCTGTGAGTTCGTAAGCTGGAGTCCCGTTCGTAGGTTGGGGCGGCGCAGCGCAATCCAATGTATTTGACGCAGCACCGATGCCGGGATTGCAGCCCAGCCTACACGCCAGCGAATGCGTCTGTTACCGTCCACGCTTCACAAGCCACTCGAAGGGGAGCCCATGCGCCTGTATCGCCTTTCCGCCGCGCTCATCGTCATCGGCCTGTTTGCGTTGCCCGCTGCCGCCGATACGCCCAAGGCCACGCCCACCGCCAAGGAGCTGATCGCCAAATCCAAGCCGGAAGAATGGCGCACGCCCGATCCGGAGAACCTGCTCTACATGCAATTGCCGCAGGGTCGCGTGGTGATCGAACTGGCGCCTGACTTCACGCCGCTGCATGCCGCCAACATCCGCACGCTGGTGCGCGAACATTATTTCGACGGACTGGCGATCATCCGCGTGCAGGACAACTTCGTCACCCAATGGGGCGATCCCAACGATGACGACAACGGCGACAAGAGCAAGATCAAGCCGCTGGGCAGCGCCAAGGCCAAGCTTCCGCCGGAATACACGCGCGCCATCGACGCCAAGCTGCCGTGGACACCGCTGCCTGATGGCGACGTGTACGCGCCGCAGGTGGGTTTCAGCGAGGGCTTCCCCGCGGCGCGCGATCCGTCCAGCGGCCGCGAATGGCTGGTGCATTGCTACGGCATGGTCGGCGTGGCGCGCGACGTAGCGCCGGACAGCGGCAACGGCAGCTCGCTCTACGTGGCGATCGGCCAGGCACCACGCCAGATCGATCGCAACCTGGCCATAGCCGGCCGCGTGATCGAGGGCATGCCCTATCTTTCCGCCTTGCCGCGCGGCACCGGGCCGCTGGGTTTCTACACGCAGGCCGCGCAGCGCGTGCCGATTCTTTCGGTAAAAGTGGCGGCCGACCTGCCCGCCGCACAGCGCGAGAAATTGCAGGTGCTGCGTACCGACAGCGCCACCTTCAGCGCCATCATCGAAGCCAAGCGCAATCGGCACGATGCGTTCTATGCCTTGCCGGCGGGGAAGATCGACCTTTGCAATATCGATGTGCCGGTGCGAACGGAATCTGCTGCGAACAGCAAGCATTGATGCTGCATGCGTTGTCCCTCACCGTCATTCCGGCGTTCGCCGCCATGACGGTGAGCGGCATCCGGCGAGGTTGATTCAAGTGCGCATATGAATCCACTTTCCCGCCTCCACGCCGCTTACACGCCATCTTCGCCCCGCCCGTAGTTAGTTGCGCACAGAGCATGTCCACTCCGGTAAGCGACAAAGGCAGGCGTGATGAGGCTCGGCTACAAAATCTTGGTCTGGATCGTAGGCGTGTTCGTGGTACTGGTGGTTGCACTGGTCCTGTTCGTCGCCTTCTTCGACTGGAACCGGCTCAAGCCTACGATCGACGACAGGGTCAGCGCCGCCATTGGCCGCTCCTTCGTAATCAACGGCGACCTGACCGCCGCGTGGCAGCGTGAGCCGAGCGAGCCCGGCCTTCGTCGATGGTTGCCATGGCCTACATTTACGGCGCGCGACATCCATATCGGCAATCCTTCCTGGGCGCGGCAATCGCAGTTCGTAAAACTCGACGCGCTGCAGCTGCGCATTTCGCCGCTGCCCCTGCTGCTGCATCACGCTTATATTCCCTATGTGCAGCTCAGCGGCTGGGGTGTGGACCTGGAGCGCAACAGCCAGGGCCAGTCCACCTGGCAGATCAATCAACCGCAGAACACGCAGCCGTCGAATTGGAAACTCAGCCTGGGCACGATCGCCTTCGGCAAAGGCGACATCCTGCTGGATGACGCCAAGACGCGCTTGAATCTGCAGGTTGCGGTGACGCCGCTGCAGCAAGCCATTCCCTACGATCAGCTCGTCGCGCAAGCCACCAGCGAATCGCGTGCCGACGTCGGCCACAACGTGGCCAAGGTCGTGAACGGCCAGAAGACCACGCCCGACACCTCCGAGCAGGCCAGGCACACGGCCTATCAGTTTGCATGGACCGCCACCGGCAGCTATCAGGGCGCACCGGTCGACGGCAGCGGCAAAACCGGCGCGGTGCTGGCCTTGCAGCAAACCAGCCAACCGTTCCCGGTGCAGGCGCACCTGCACGTGGGCGACAGCAAGATCGCGTTGGTCGGCACGCTGACCAACCCCATGCATCTGGCTGCGCTGAATCTGCGCGTGTGGTTTGCCGGCAGCAGTATGGCCAAGCTGTACCCGATCTTTGGCATCACCCTGCCCGACACGCCGCCGTACGCGACGGAAGGCCATCTTTCGGCGGAACTGCACGCGCAGGGCAGCCGCTACAGTTATCGCGATTTCAAAGGGCGCGTGGGCGAAAGCGACCTGGGCGGCAGCCTTCAGGTCGTCACCGGCGGACCACGCATGAAGCTCACCGGCGACCTGCATTCGCAATTGCTGCGCTTCGCCGACCTTGGACCGCTGGTAGGCGGATCCAGCCCGGAGCAACCGCAGCAGCACGAAACCAAGCAACAGCCCAAGGAGAAAGCGTTGCCGGTGGAGCAGTTCCATACCGACCGCCTGCGCACCATGGATGCCGACGTGACGTTCGAGGCCGGACACATCGAACGTCCTGGTTCGCTGCCGATCGACGCGCTCAGCACACGCATACGGCTGGACGACGGTGTGCTGAGACTCGATCCGCTGCGCGCAAGCGTTGCCGGCGGCACGATCGAGGGCAACTTGAGCGCGGACGCCACCACGCAGCCCATGCACACGGGGGTCGATCTGCGCGCACGTCACCTGCAACTGAAGCGGCTGTTCCCGACGGTGCAATCCATGCAGACCAGTTTCGGTGAAATCAACGGCGACGTGACCTTGAACGGAACCGGCAGTTCGGTATCGGGCTTGCTCAGCAATGCAACGGGCGAGATGAAGCTGCTGATGAACAACGGCGCGATCAGCAAGACCCTGCTGGAAGCCGCCGGCTTGAACGTCGCCAATGTGGTGGTCGAAAAGCTGTTCGGCGACAGGACCATCAAGATCAACTGCGCCGCCACGGACATGACCGGCAGCAACGGCTTGTTCACCAGCCGCCTGTTCGTGCTGGATACGTCCGACGCGACGGTCAACGTAACTGGCACGATCAATTTCAACAATGAGCACCTGGACATGGACGTGGTGCCGCACACCAAAGGCTTGCGCGTGTTCTCGCTACGCTCGCCGCTGTACGTGAAAGGCACTTTCAAGAATCCGGACGTGGGCGTGCAGCCTGGCCCGTTGCTGTTGCGCGGCGGTGGTGCTGTGGCGCTCGCCGTGCTGGCGGCGCCTGCGGCAGCGTTGTTGGCGGTGATCGTGCCCAGCCATGGGCAGGAGGCCAATCAGTGCCAACAAGTGTTGCAGCAGATGCGTAGTCAGTCGCAGCCGAGCGGTGGCAAGAAATAAGTTCGGCGTAGCTTTCTACTCGCTACGGCTTGGCTATCCCTTGGAGGGAGAACAAATCCGGTCGTCATTCCGGCGAAGGCCGGAATCCATTCGCCAGCACGGAGCATGGATTCCGGCCTTCGCCGGAATGACGGCTAAGTGTTCTGCACGACAATGCCCGGCATGGGCGGCCTTCCAACTTGTTGCCATCATCAAAGTCAGGAATTGCGGCCTCGTCTGCGCCTAGAATAGCTACCTCTCTCGTCTCGTCCATTTCCATGCAGCCCGTCACCAAGGCCCGCCTGCAAATCCATTTTTGCGTCTTGCTATGGGGCTTCACCGCCATCCTCGGCAAGCTGATCACGCTGCCGGCCATGTCATTGGTGTGGTGGCGCATGCTGCTGGTGTCTGGCGCCTTGCTGCTGATGCCCAAAGTACGGCGCGGTCTGCAGGCGATGCCGGTGCGCTTGCGCTTTGCCTATGCCGGCATCGGCATGCTGGTGGCCTTGCATTGGCTGACCTTCTACGCGGCGATCAAGCTTGCCAATGCATCGGTCGGCGCAACCTGCATTGCGCTGGGGCCGGCGTTTCTCGCCTTCGTCGAACCATGGATCGCCAGGCGGCGCTTCGATGCACGCGAACTGGTGATGGCCATCGCAGTCGTGCCCGGTGTGGCGATGGTGGCGGGCGGCGTGCCGGGGCACATGCGCGTGGGGATCGCGGTGGGTGTGCTGTCCGCGCTGTTCGTGGCGCTGTTCAGTTCGTTCAACAAGCGCATGGTCGAGCATGGCGATCCGCTCACCGTTACCTGCATCGAACTCGGCACCGGAACGCTGCTGCTTACGCTGCTGGCACCGTTGCTGCCGCACGAAGGATCGGCATTTCAAATTCCCGGCATGCACGACAGCTTGCTGCTGCTGTTGCTGTCGTTCGGCTGCACGCTGCTGCCGTTCTCGCTGGTGCTGGTGGCCTTGCGTCACGTCAGCGCATTTGCGATGCAGATGATCACCAATCTCGAACCTGTCTATGCAATCGTGCTGGCGATGCTGTTGCTGGGTGAGCAGCGGCAGCTGGATGGCTGGTTTTATGCGGGCGTGGTGGTGATTCTCGCGGCCGTGTTCGCGCATCCGTGGCTGCACCGGAAGGAACAAGCACCGGTGCAGGCGGAATTGCTGGGCACTGTTGAAAGCCACAACGTCGATTGAGTGCGTCCCTGCATGGCGAAAGATCAGCGCTTCGCCAACCGATCTCGCATGAAATCGATGAACGCCCGCACCTTCGCCGGCGGCTGCGGATCGGGGTACACCGCATGGATGCCGCCTTCCAGTAACTGATACTGCGCAAGCACCACCTGCAGACGCCCGGCCTGGATATCGTCCTGCGCCAGGTAGTCCGGCAATACGGACATGCCCGCTCCTGCCAACACCAGTGCGCGAATCGCCGCGGCATTGTTGGCCTGCATCACCTGGCGCATGCGCACCCTGCGACGCGTGCGTCCGCGGGTAAACGTCCAGCGCAATGGCGTGGCCAGCGCGGACATGGCGATCCAGCCATGCATCGCCACATCTTCTGGCCGGCGCGGCACGCCGTGTTCGGCCAGGTAGGCGGGCGATGCCACGAGGAGTTGGCGAAAACTTCCCAGGCGGGCAGCCCGCAGACTGGAATCGCGCAACCAACCGATGCGGATCGCCAGATCGAAACGCTCGGCGATGAGATCGTTGATCTGGTCATTGATCACCAGATCGATCTGCAGTTGCGGATGCAGGCGATGAAAGACCGCCAAAGCCGGCGCGATCACGGCCGCGCCGTAATCCGTCGATGTCGTGAGGCGCAGCGTGCCCGCTGGTGTACCGCGTTGATCCCCGACCCGTTCGATCGCGGCTTCTGCTTGTTCCAGCAATTGCACGCAGTCGGCATGGAACGCCGCGCCCGCTTCGGTCAGCGCCATGCGTCGCGTGCTGCGCACGATCAGCGTGACGCCCAGTTCACTTTCCAGGCGCAACAGATGCTGGCTGACCATCGCCTTGGTCATGCCCAGTTGCGCCGCCGCCGCGGTGAACGAACCGGCGCGTACCAGCGCCACGAAAACGGCCAGCCGATTGAGATTGACGTCGCGTCCCATGCGCCCATCATTGTCAAGCTTTCATTGACAGTCAATTACCGATTAGTCCGTTTATCGTTCCAATGGAAGGGCGCATGCTTCGCACCATCGCTTCCCTCCCGGAGACAACCACCATGAAAGTGATCCTGTTCGGCGCCACCGGCCATATCGGCCACGGCATTCTCGAAGAAGCGCTTGCGCGCGGCTATGACGTCACGGCGATCGTGCGCGATGCCAGCCGCCTCAAGCAGCAGCACGACCGATTGCACGTGGTGATGGGCAGCGTCGAGCAAGCCGCGCTCTGGCTGCCTTACGGCAAACATGCCGATGCGGTGATCGCCAGCTTGTCTGCACGCCGCGATGGCAACATGGATCTCATTCCCGCCGCCGCGCAGACCTTGCTCGAAACGCTCAGCGGCACCCAGCTCAAGCGCCTGTTGTGGGTGGGCGGCGCTGGCAGCCTGGAAGTGGCGCCGGGCGTAAAGGTGATCGACGACCCGCACTTCCCTGCCGCATGGAAGCCCGAGGCTGAGGCGCAGGCTCGCGCGCTGGACGTGTTCCGCGCCAGCAAGACCGATGTGGATTGGACTTACATCAGTCCGGCGGCGTTGATCGAGGATGGCGAGCGCAGTGGCAAGTACCGCGTGGGTGGCGAGCAGTTGCTGGTGGACGACAAGGGCATCAGCCGCATCACCGTTTCCGATTACGCGAGCGCCTTGCTGGACCAGCTCGACCACACAGACGTGTTCCGGAAGCGCATCACCGTGGCGTATTGATGCCGCCTCGCCCGCATTATTCCCTCTCCCTTCCGGGGAGAGGGCTGGGGTGAGGGGCCGACCTCGCCCATCTGTTTGCTTCCGTGCAAACGCCAACGTCGGCGTTTGCACGTACCATGGTGTTCCTGCGCAAGCCCTGCCCATCACCCTGCCCTTTGCCGGAGGGAGAGGGAATGAGCCCGCTGCATCACCATGAGCGTCCCCATGAATTACCGCCACGCCTATCACGCAGGCAACTTCGCCGACATCCTCAAGCACAGCGTGCTGTTTGCGTTGATCCAGGCGCTGAAAGCGAAGGACACGCCTTTCGCGCTGATCGATACGCACGCCGGCAGCGGCTGCTATGCACTGGACAGCGAGGAAGCCGGCAAGACCGGCGAATATCGTGATGGCATCGCGCGACTGCTGTTTCCCGATCTGCGGCAGAAAGAACAGATGCCGCTGCCGGCGCTGCTGCGGCATTGGCTCGACGCCATCCTCGCCCTGCCCGGCAACGAGCACGGATTGAAGCTCTATCCCGGTTCGCCGTTGCAGGCCGCGCTCGCCTTGCGCGCGACCGACAGCGCGCAGCTTTGCGAATTGCATCCGGAAGAAGTCTCGCGCCTGCGCGAACTGTTCCATCATGACCGCCGCGTGCACGTGCATCACCGCGATGGCTACGAAGCGTTGAAAGCGCTACTGCCGCCGAAGGAGAAGCGCGGGCTGGTGCTGATCGATCCGCCTTACGAAGCGCAGGATAGCGAGTTCCGCCTGATCGAAGCGGCGTTGAAAATGGCCTTGCAGCGCTGGCCCACCGGGGTCTATGCGATCTGGTATCCGATCAAGTTGCGCAGCCAGGTGCAGCCATTCCTGCGCTGGCTACAGCATTGCGGCGCGCGGCGCGTACTGCAGGCGGAGCTGCTGGTGCGTCCTGACGATTCGCCGCTGCGCCTCAATGGTTCGGGCATGGTCATCCTCAATGCACCATGGAATCTGGACCAGGTGTTGCGCGAACCGTTGCAGGCCATGGCGCGTCTGTTGTCGCAGGAACGCGCCGCGACATGGCGGCTGGACTGGCTGGTGAAGGAAAACGATACGCAAGCCTTACACGGACATCACACCAAGCCGCTACCGCGGCCGCAGCGCCCCCGCTAAGCTCAAAGCTGTTGCACGCTCCTGCAGGGACATCGCCATGAACTTCCGCTCCGCCCTCCGTTCGCTCGCGCCGCTGTCGCTGCTGCTGTTGGCCGCATGCGCACCCGCACCCATCTACAAGACCGCGCCCGGCGCGATCACGGCAACGCCCGTTGACGTGGCGCATGCGCCGCAGCAATACGGCAACGGCACGGTGATCTGGGGCGGCAGCATCGTCGGCGTGCACAATTTCCCGGATCATACGGAGATGGAAATCCTGGCCTATCCGCTGGATTCCTCGCAGCGTCCGAAGCCGAATGCGCAAGGGCTGGGACGCTTCATCGCGGTTTTCCCCGGTTATCTGGAAGCCTTCAATTATCCGAATGGCGCCCTCGTGACACTCAGCGGACAGCTCACCGGCAGCCGCGCGGGCAGTGTGGATCAGGCGCCTTACACCTACCCGCTGGTGACGGTGGCGCAATCGCATCGCTGGACACCGGACGAGCTGCGCCAGGGCCATCCCAACATCAGCTTTGGCGTGGGTGTCGGCGTGGGCATTCACTGACCGATGGCCGGCCATGCCAATTCGCTCAAGGCCATTCTGCTGGCCCTGGGCGCGAACTTCGCGATCTTCGTTTCCAAGCTGGTAGCCGCCATCATCACCGGCTCCGGCGCGATGTTGGCCGAGGCGATTCATTCGCTGGCCGATTGCGGCAACCAGGGCTTGTTGTTGCTCGGCATGCGGCAGGCGAAGCGGCCCCCATCCGACGATTACCCGTTGGGCTGGGGACGCGCATTGTATTTCTGGTCGTTCGTGGTGGCGCTGCTGCTATTTGCGGTGGGCGGCCTGTTCTCGATCTACGAAGGCGTGCACAAGCTGTCCGCACCCGAGCCGCTGCGCTGGCCATGGCTGGCGCTGGGCGTATTGCTGTTCGGCATCGTGATGGAAAGCATTTCCATGCGCGGCTGCATGCACGAGGTAAACCTGGCGCGCGGCGAGCAAAGCTTGTGGCGCTGGTTTCGCGAAACGCGCTCCAGCGAACTGCTGGTGATCTTTGGCGAGGATCTGGCCGCCCTGTTCGGCTTGTGCCTGGCCGCGCTGGCGATCGGCGCCAGCATGTTTACCGGCAATCTGCTGTTCGATGCGCTGGGCACGATCGCCATCGGCGTGCTGCTGGTGGTGGTGGCGATCGCGCTGGCCGTGGAGGTGAAGGCGCTGCTGATCGGCCAGGGCGTGGAGCCGCGCCGCCGGGAGGAACTGCTCGCCTTCCTGGGCGAGCGTCCGGAGGTCGCCGAGGTGCTCAACCTGATTACCCTGCAGATGGGTCCGGACGTGATGGTGGCGGTGAAGGCGCGCATGGCGCCGACGCCCGACAACCTCAGCCTGATCGAGGCGATCAATACCGTGGAGCGCGAGATGAAAGCCCGCTTCGCCGACATCCGCTGGAGCTTCTTCGAGCCCGACGTGGCCGATTGAGCATCCACGGTATTTTGCTGCATCGCAAAATTTTAGCCATCGCAATTGGCCTTGACGACCTTTTCACGGCGGCGTATGAGTGAAATCGGCAGGCAGCGCATTCATGCTGCACTGCAAACAATACGCTATAGTACGGGTATGAACATGACCTCTGCCCGCGATCTCTATCCCCGCCACGCCCAGCCGCCGCCGCCGAGCCGCGAGCGCTTCTCGCCTTCGTCGGTATCCGGCACGCGCCGTGGCGAAACGGTGCAGACCGCCGATGGGCGCGAACTGATCCTGCGGGGTATCGAACCCGGCGACACGGCCGCGGTGCAGCGCTGCTTCAAGCGCTTGCCGGCACAAGACGTGCGCCGCCGTTTCATGCATGCCATGTCGGAGTTGCCCGCATCGATGGCCCAGCGGCTGTGCCGCATCGATCCGGAAGTGGAAGCCGCGTTCGCGTTGATCGATGAAACCGTCACGCCGGCCGAGCTGCGCGGCGTAGGGCGCATCTTCGTCGACATCGCCAGCAACACGGCCGAGTTTTCCGTGCTGGTGGAGCGCGAATGGACACGCATCGGCCTGGGCGCCTTGTTGATGCAACGACTGGTCGACGAAAGCCGTCGCCGCGGCTTGAGTGAAATCTGGGGCTACGTGCTGATGGAAAACCGGCCGATGCTGCAATTGTGCAAGGAGCTGGGTTTTGTCGCCAAGATGGTGCCGGGTGAAGCAGGCACTGCGCAGATCAGCCTGAAGTTGTAATTCGCAACGCGATGCCATCATAGGTTGGGTTACCCCGGACTTGATCCGGGGGTAACCCAACAATGCCGCTTCGAAGCGTTGGGTTACGCTGCGCTAACCCAACCTACTTGGGCTTCCGCGCGGTAAAACACGCCACTTTGCCGTGCTGCTTCAGTTCTACATCGGTGAAATGTTGGCGTAATGCCTGCTCCAAGCTTTCCAGCGTGTCAGCGCGATTCCCGAAAATTCCTTTCTTGTTGTAGACGTTCATCAGCTTGCGACCGAATGCGTTGTGTCCAGCCGCATCGCCCAGAATGGTCGCGCCATACACCACGCCGCCGTCGGCGAGATGCTGTTTCAAGTGATCGAATACACAAGCCTTGTCCGCCATGTCGCCCGGCAGGCAATGCAGCAGATAGAACAGCGCGATCGAGTCGTACTTGCGATCACCCAATGCACTCAACGGCTGCATCACGTCCTGCACGAACCAGCTCACGTCCGCGCGCCCCAGCCGTACAGCAGCGTTGCGCAGGCTGTTCTCGTTCAAGTCCAGCAGCGAAAGGTTTTGCGCGGGACCGAAGCCGGCATGTTCAAGGTAGAAGCCGGTTCCCACTCCGACATCGAGATGCCTCGCCCCCACATGCTTGCGATAGAACGGCAACAGCACGTCGGTGGTGGAGCATTGCCAGGCCCAGCGGTTGGAAACATCCAGTACCCACCAATCATAGAGTTTCAGCACCCACGGTGAGTACACGGCGGCGCCGGCTTGCGTATCGAGCGTGGTGTCGGTTGGCATGGTCGAGGTCATGGCGGTGACAGGCTGGCAGAACCTCGCATTGCATGCGTCGGAACGCAATGTCCGGAGCGCCCCTCCCATGTCCTTGATGAGACCCCATCCGGCAACGCGCTAAACTTGCCCGCTTCCTTGGCGCCGCATCCCTCCTGCGCCTTCCCACGCCAGTTTCCCATGCCCAATCCGATCAGCCATCCGCCCCTTCCCACCAGCCCCAAGCAACGCCGCTACTGGACGCCACCGCACGGCTCCGCGCGGGCGCTGCTGGTGGCCGAGGCCGCCAGGTCGCACCAAGGCCTGCTGGTGGTGGTCACGCGCGACACCCAGCGCGCCCATGCCCTGGAAGACGAGCTGCGCATCTTCGCCGGCAGCTTGCCGGTGCTGCATTTTCCGGATTGGGAGACGCTGCCGTATGACGTCTTCAGCCCGCATCCGGACATCGTCTCCCAGCGCATCGCCACGCTTTACCACCTGCCCGGCGTAAAGCGCGGCGTGCTGGTGGTGCCGGCGGCGACGCTGATGCAGCGCATTGCGCCGCGCTCGCACATCACGGGCTCCGGCCTGATGCTGCGCAAGGGCCAGAAACTGGACATCGCCGCCGAACAGCGCCGGCTGGAAGCCGCCGGCTACCGGCATGTACCGCAAGTGGGCGAGCCTGGCGATTTCGCCGTGCGCGGCGCGCTGATCGACATTTTCCCGATGGGTGCGCGCGAGCCGTATCGCGTGGAATTGTTCGACGACGAAGTGGAATCGATCCGCAGCTTCGATCCGGAAACGCAGCGCTCGCAGCAGCAGGTGGAAAAGGTGGAGCTGCTGCCCGCACGCGAATTCCCCGTCACCGACGAGGGCGCCAAGGCGTTCCGCAACCGTCTGCGCGAGCGCTTTCCTATCGACGTGCGCCGCTGCCCCCTCTACCAGGACATGAAGGAAGGCGTCACCCCTGGCGGCATCGAGTATTACTTGCCGCTGTTCTTCGACAACACGGCGACACTGTTCGATTACCTCAGCGAGGATGCCTTGTTCGTGCTCGGCGAAGGCGCGCACGAAGCGTCCGAGCAATTCTGGATACAGACCGCCGAACGGTACGACCAGCGCGCGCACGATATCGAACGTCCGGTACTGCCGCCGGCTGAGTTGTATCTGTCGCCGGAGCAATTGCGCGAGCAGCTCAACAAACGCTTGCGCGTGGAAGTGGTCCAAAGCGGTCATGAGCACGCCGTCGATGCCGGCACGCAGCCGGCGCCGGAGGTCCCGCTCAATCGCAAGGGCGAGGAACCGGGCACCTCGCTGCGTCATTTCATCGAAGCGTATCCGGGCCGCACGCTGATCGCCGCCGATTCGGCCGGACGGCGCGAAGCCTTGCTGGAACAGGTCGCCACGGCGGGCTTGCGTCCGCAAAACGTCGACGGCTGGCAGGCGTTTCTCGAGGATACGAACAAGCTGGCGATCACGATCGCGCCGCTGGAACAAGGCTTTGCGCTGAAGCAGCCAGCGCTCACCGTGCTCACCGAACGCGAACTGTTCGGCGAACGCGTGCGCACCGAACGCCGCCGCCGGCGCGGTGCGGCGCGCGATCCCGAAACCGTCATTCGCGACCTGACCGAATTGTCCATCGGCTCGCCGATCGTACACGTCGATCATGGCGTGGGCCGCTACCAAGGCCTGGTATCGATGGAACTGGGCGGCATGACCGGCGAGTTCCTGATCATCGAATACGCCAAGGGCGACAAGCTCTATGTGCCGGTCGCACAACTTGGCCTGGTCAGCCGCTACTCCGGCACCGCGCCGGAGCTGGCGCCGCTGCATTCGCTGGGCGGCGACGCCTGGGAACGCGCGCGCAAGAAAGCCGCCGAAAAAGTGCGCGACGTCGCCGCCGAACTGCTGGCGATCTACGCGCAGCGCGAAGCGCGCGGCGGTGAATCGCTACCGATCGACCGCCAGCTCGTAGAGGAATTCGGCAGCAGTTTCCCGTTCGAGGAAACGCCCGACCAGTTGCAGGCGATCGACGCGGTGCTTGGCGATCTAGCCCGCGCGCGTGCGATGGATCGCGTGATCTGCGGCGACGTGGGTTTTGGCAAAACCGAAGTCGCCCTGCGCGCCACCTTCGCTGCCGCGACCGCGGGCAAACAGGTGGCGGTGCTGGTGCCGACCACCCTGCTCGCGCAGCAGCACTATCGCAACTTCGCCGACCGCTTCGCCGATTGGCCGGTGAAGGTCGACGTGCTGTCGCGTTTCCGCTCCACCAAGGACGTGAACGAAGCGCTCAAGCGCCTGGCCGACGGCCAGATCGACGTGATCATCGGCACGCACAAACTGCTGCAGCCCGATGTGAAGTTCAAGAATCTCGGCCTGGTGATCGTCGACGAAGAACAGCGTTTTGGCGTGCGGCAAAAAGAGCAGCTGAAAAAGCTGCGCGCCGAGGTGGACCTGCTCACCATGACCGCCACGCCGATCCCGCGCACGCTGAACATGGCGATGAGCGGCCTGCGCGATCTCTCGTTGATCACGACCCCGCCCGCACATCGCATGGCCGTGCGCACCTTCATTTCCACCTGGGAAACCGCGCTGATCCGCGAGGCTCTCCAACGCGAGCTGCAGCGCGGCGGCCAGGTGTATCTGCTGCACAACGAAGTGGAAAGCATCGAACGCACTGCGCGCGAAGTGCAAGAGCTGATGCCCGAAGCGCGCATCGGCATCGCCCACGGCCAGATGCCGGAGCGTGAGCTGGAGCGCGTCATGGCGGACTTCCATCGCCAGCGCTTCAACGTGCTGGTGTGCACCACCATCATCGAAACCGGCATCGACATCCCCACCGCCAACACCATCATCATCAATCGCGCGGACCGCTTCGGCCTGGCGCAGTTGCATCAATTGCGCGGCCGTGTCGGGCGCTCGCATCATCGCGCCTATGCGTACCTGATCGTGCCGGATCGCCGTTCCATTACCGCCGATGCGGAGAAACGCCTGGAAGCGCTCGCCTCGCTGGAGGAACTCGGTGCGGGCTTTACGCTCGCCACGCACGATCTGGAAATCCGCGGCGCAGGCGAACTGCTGGGCGACGAACAATCGGGCCAGATCCAGGAAATCGGCTTCGGTCTTTACACCGAATTGCTGGAACGTGCCGTGCGCGCGTTGAAATCCGGCAAGGTGCCCGATTTCGATTTGAGCAGCGAACACGAAACCGAAGTGGAGCTGCACCTTCCCGCACTCATCCCCGACGACTACCTGCCCGACGTGCACGCCCGCCTTACGCTGTACAAGCGCATCGCCAGCGCGCGCGACGAGGAAACGCTGCGCGAGCTGCACGTGGAAATGATCGACCGCTTCGGCCTGTTGCCCGATGCAGTGAAAAACCTGTTCGCCGTCGCGGGACTCAAGCTGATGGCCACGCCGCTAGGCATCCGTAAGCTGGATGTCGGTGCGAACGGTGGACGCATCACGTTCCGTGACAAACCGGACGTCGATCCGATGGCCGTCATTCGCTTGATCCAGAACTATCCGCGCGTCTACAAAATGGACGGGCAGGACAAGCTGAAGATCAACCTGGAATTGCCGGGTGCGAGCGAGCGTATTCGGACGGCGCAGGAGTTGCTGGGCAGGCTTGGGGCACGTAAAACGGCATAGCGCAGGTTGGGTTGCCCCGGACTTGATCCGGGGGTAGCCCAACGTCTTCGACGCGACATCGTTGGGTTACGCGGCGCTAACCCAACCTACGTGTGCTATCCCGCCCGCGTGAGGTACTGCAGGCTAAACATCCGCTCCGGATCAAACCACACCTGCTGCACGGCCAAGCCCGCCGTTGCCGCCAGCGCCGCAAAATCCGCCGGCGAATATTTGCAGCTGTACTCCACCAGCATCGCTTCGTCTTCGCGGAACAGCACCTGCAAACGGCCCACGCGAACACGCTGTTCGCGGTTGCTGAGAATATGCGTTTCGATTCGCCCCGCCATGGCGTTGTAATGCGCGCGATGACGGAATGCGCCAAGCTCGAAATTGCAGCCCAGTTCGCGATTCAAGCGCGTCAACATGTTGAGGGTGAAAGCGGCGGTGACGCCGGCACGATCGTTGTAGGCAGCTTCGATCGTAGCGCGATCCTTCTTCAAATCCACGCCGACCAGAATGCCGCCGTTGTCACCCATTTCGCTGCGCATTTTGCGCAACAGTTGCGCCGCTTCGCGGTCCTCGAAGTTGCCGATGGTGGAACCAGGGAAATACACCACCGTGCGGCGCGGTGCGCGCGGCGGCACCGGCAAGCGCAGCGGGCGGGTGAAGTCGACCGCCAGCGGCTGGATCGGCAATTGCGGGAAATGCCCGGCCATGCGCTCCATGCTATGCCGCAAGGGATCGGTGGATATCTCGATCGGCACCCACGCCACCGGCGTAGCCAGATGCTCCAGCAGCAGGCGCGTCTTGATCGCATGGCCGCTGCCGTATTCGACCAGGCGCACATCCGGGCCGAGTACCTGCGCAATATCGCCCGCGTGCTGATTCAGCAGTGCGATCTCGGCACGTGTCAGGTAATACTCCGGCTGTTCGCAGATCTGCTCGAACAACGCCGAACCCTGCTCGTCGTAAAACAGCCAGGAAGGCAGGCGTTTGGGTTGCGAGCGCAGCCCGCGCTGCACCACCTGCAACAACATGTTATCCGGCGGGCGCTGTTCGTCCCGCACTGCATAAGCTTGCACATTCATCTGTTCTGTCCCAATCGGATGCCTGCGAATTGCCAGCGGGCGTGGGGCGGAAAAAAATTGCGGTAACTGGCGCGGATGTGATCGCGCGGCGTCGCGCACGAACCACCGCGTAGCACCCATTGGCCATTCATGAATTTGCCGTTGTATTCGCCCAGCGCGCCGGGCAGCGGCTTGAAGCCGGGATAACTTACATAAGGCGAGCCGGTCCATTCCCACACGTCGCCATACATTTGCAGCAGGCCATCGCCCGATGTCACCGCGGTTGGATGAAAGCGCTGGCTATCCTGGAAATTGCCGTTGATCGGCAAACGGGACGCCGCATCTTCCCACTCCGCTTCGGTGGGCAGGCGCGCGCCGGCCCAGCGGGCGAAAGCATCCGCTTCGAAATAGCTGATGTGGCACACCGGCGCGTGCGGATCCAGCGCGCGAACACCTGCCAGCGTGAATTCGCTGGACAAGTCTTCCTGCCAATACAACGGCCGTTGCCAGCCCTCGCGCTGCACTCTCGCCCAGCCGTCGGAGAGCCATAAACTCGCTTCCTGATAACCGCCGTCGCGCACGAAGGCCAGGTATTCGGCATTGGTCACCAGGCGATTGGCCAAGGCATGTGCGGAAAGCCAAGTGGTATGCCGCGGCGTTTCGTTGTCGTAGGCAAAACCATCGCCTTCATCGCCGATGTCGACCGGGCCTTGCCGTCCGGGAAGAAAGCGCATGGGCGACGTGCGGCTTTCGTGCCTGATCGGCGCATCACGATAAGCCGGCTGCAGCGGATTGCACCAGAACGCATGCTTGATATCGGTCAGCAGCAATTCCTGATGCTGTTGTTCGTGCTGCAGGCCCAGCTCGATGCGCGTAGCGAGCGTGGCGTCAACACCGCGTGCCAGACGCTCGCCGATCGCATCATCGACGCGCTCGCGGTAGTCGCGTATCTCATCGAGCGAGGGACGCGAAAGCAGACCTCGCTGCGGACGCGCATGCATTGGCCCGACGGTTTCGTAATAGGAATTGAGCAGGTAATGCCACTCGGGGTTCGGGCTTCGATAGGCCGGATCATGGCCCAGCACGAACTGCTCGAAAAACCACGTGGTATGCGCAAGATGCCATTTGCCGGGACTGGCATCGGGCATCGATTGCACTTGCATATCTTCGCCGCTCAACCCTTCGCACAGCGCAAGCGTTTGCCGGCGGACACGCATGAACCGCGCAAGAGCATCCTCGGTACTTACGGTGAATGTGGGGACATTCATGGCGCAGTCTCGGTTGGGGCGGGCGTGCTGCGGCCCACCTTGTGGAGCACGAAACAGCGGACGATCATACAGCCACCATGCCGCAGCAGTTGTTCACATTCTGTGATGCGCACATGGCAGGAAGATGGCCCACGATTGGCCAGAACAATTCGCCCCTGATACAGCGCCCTGAGGTGACTTCGATGAAGACCGTCATGTCTGCAGTGCTGGCCTTTACGTTTGCTGCAACCGCCGCAAACGCATTCGCGCAATCGGCACCGGCAAGCAATTTCCTGCCGTACAAAGATTGCATCCGTCTCGATCAGATCAACGAATGGCACGTGGTCGATCCGCAGACCGTGATCGTGCGTACCGGCCCCTATCAACGTTATTTAGTGAAATTAAAAGCAAGCTGCGACAAGTTAGGCATCGGCAACCCCGGCATGGAGTTCGTGCCGAGCCAAGCGGACAGGGTGGCTGCACCACTACGCATTTGCGGCGGCGTTGGCGAAAAAGTGCGTGCGCGATCCCAACCCGGCTGCGCCATTGACTCGATCAGCCTGATTGATGAGGCCGCGTTCAAGGACTATCGCACGCGCGCCAAATACCACAGCGTGACAAAGCAACCGCCGGCCCAGCATCCCTGAAATAAAAAAAGAGCCCGGCCAAGGCCGGGCTCTTTTTGAATCCACGCGCGATCAGTAAGCCGGACCGATGTAGCGCGTCTGGTAAGGATCGTTGGTGATCACCGTGGTCGTCGTCACCACCGGCGGCGGCGCACTCTCGTAAACCACCGTGCCCGGCGTATACACCACGGTCGGCGGCGGTGCGTAATACACCGGAGGACCGGCGACCGCGCCAGCGACCAGGCCTGCCACGGCACCCGTTACGACCGCGCCGGCAATCCAGCGCCCGCCGCTCCAGTAACCGCCGTGATAACCGCCGCGGTAACCATAACCACCACGGTAATAACCACCGTGATAACCGTAACCGCCATGCCAACCCGGACCACCCCAGGGATGAGCCGATGCGCCGACCGGCACAGCCACCGCACCGGCGATCGCCAGGCCGACCGCAACCATCTTGCCGACACTACGTTTCAACATGACACACCTCCGTCAGTACGGTGTGAATGGTCATCCTGATGCGCTTAATCTGTACTGAAGGGTTTCATTTCTTGATGCGGGCGCTATCCCAGGGATTTACCGAACCCGCCACCGCGTGCGGGCGCAGTATCCAGCAATCATGAATGTTCGCGCGTCGTGAAAAATCAAACGGAATACTGCCGGCTCCCCAGTTCTCGATGGCCAGGCGCAGTTCCAGCGATTCGCGATCGAGCGTAAAACGACGGAAGTTGTTGGAAAACACGATGACGCCATCGGCCGTCAATCGATCCGCGCACGCCAGCAACAGCTTTACGTGATCGCGTTGCACGTCGAAATCTTCGGCGCGCTTGGAGTTGGAAAATGTCGGCGGATCGACGTAGATCAATCCATAGCGTTCGTGCGTACGCTGCAGAAAGCTCGCCGCATCCGCTTGCACCAGCCTATGTTTTTCGCCGCTGAATCCGTTCAATGCAAGATTGCGCGACGCCCACTCCAGATATGTGCCGGAAAGATCCACGCTGGTGGTATCGCGCGCGCCACCCGCCGCGGCATAAACGCTGGCGGTGGCGGTGTAGGCGAACAGATTGAGAAAGCGCTTGCCGGCGGCCAGTTCGCGCACTTTGCCGCGAACCAGCCGATGATCGAGGAACAGCCCTGTATCCAGGTAATCGAAAAGATTGACCAGGAAGGTCAGGCCGCCCTCTTCCACTTCGATGAATTCGCCGCGCTGATCGAACTGGCCGTATTTGGAACCGCCCTTGCCACGCTCGCGCATCTTGAGGGCAACGCGCGCACGCGGCACGTCGAACACTTCGCCGGCGACACGCGCGATTTCACGCATGCGCGTGCGTGCGAGTTCGGCCGGCACGTCGGCCGGTGCGCGATATTCCTGGATATGAAGATGGGTCGCACCCGATGTGTCCGTATACACGTCGATGGCCGCGGCGTATTCGGGCAGGTCCTGATCGTACGCGCGCCAGGCATGCACGGCTTCGCGCTCGAGTCGTTTGCGTAGATGCTTGACGTTCTTTTCCAGCCGGTTCTTCAGCATCTGCGCGCCGGGCGAAAGCGGCGACTTTTCGCGCGGTGTCGTATCGCGCGCGTGCAGTTCGAAGATCAGCAGCACGGTTTCCAGTGCGCCGTTGTAGAGCGTGTATTTCTTTTCCGCGCGTAACGTGGTGGCGCGCCCGAGTTCGGCATCGCCAGCCAGCACGGCCGCGTGCCAGCCGGTGAAATGATCGCGCAGTGTTTCGCCGAGGCTACGGTAGAACCTGGGCAGGCTTTCGCGCTCGCCCAGGCGCTCGCCGTAAGGCGGATTGGTGATCACCAGGCCGTGCGTGAAGCCGGTCGGAGGCCGCACGTGCAGCGCATCGTGCTTGTCCAATGTAAAGAATCCGGCGACGCCTGCTTCCTGTGCATTGCGCTTGGCCATCTGCACCATGCGCGGATCGCTGTCGGAACCGAAGAAGCACGCACGCAGCGCAGGCAAGCCGGCTTCCGCGCGTTTGCCTGCTTCGTCGAGCAGACTGCGCCAGAGTGCGATGTCGTGCTGCTTCCAGCCGAGAAAACCGTAATAGTCGCGGCGCAAACCGGGCGCGACATCCGCCACCATCAATGCGCCTTCGATCAACAAGGTGCCCGAGCCGCACATGGGATCGAGCAAGGCGCCGCCTTGCGCATACATCGCCGGCCAGGCTGCGCGCAGCAGCATCGCCGCGGCGAGGTTTTCCTTCAGCGGCGCTTCGCCCTGGGTTTGACGCCAGCCACGTCGATGCAAAGGCGCGCCGGCCAGGTCGATCGACAGCGTGGCGCGATCGCGCCGCAAGCGCAGGTTGATGCGCACGTCGGGCTCTTCCGTGTCGACGTCGGGCCGTGCCTGGCCGTGCTGGCGGAATTGATCGACTACCGCATCCTTCACGCGCTGCGCCAGATATTGGCTGTGCGTGAGTTTACTTTGCGCGGTGTTGGCGTCCACGGCCAACGTGGCGTGCGTCGCCAGATGCTGCGACCAGTCGATGGTCTGCACGCCCGCGTACAACGCATCGTCCGTTGCAGCATCGAATTCGGCGATCGGCAGCAGCACGCGGCTTGCCAGGCGCGACCACAGGCATGCGCGGTATGCGGTTTCCAGTTCCCCGGAAAAGCGCACGCCAGCCAGCGCTTCGTGCACGTCGGTGCCGCCCAACGCCATCAGCTCGTCGCGCAGCAGGTATTCCAGCCCCTTGGGGCACGTTGCAAAGAACTGCTTCAACCCAGTTGTTCCAGAAAGAGGCCGAACTGCCGGCCGATGGCGTCGACGTGCTCGCCGAGGCGATGGTCGTCATTGACGATCAGCAGCGGCAGCTCGCGCCGGCCGGCGAATTCATAGATCTCGTCCAGCGGACAGACGTCGTCGCGCCAGCCGTGCACGAGCAAGGTCGGCACGTCCAGACGCACGTCGAATGCCAGGTCACTACCCGGGATAAGGGCCGGCGCAGCAAGCAGGAACAAACCCGCCACTGGCACTTCCAGCGACGCCAGGCCGGAGACGAAGGCGCCCATGCTGGAACCCACCAGCACCGGCGGCGCGGCGCACGCAGCGATGCATCGATGCAGGCGGGCGATACGCGGTTCGATCGAGCCGGCGTGGCCGAGTTGGTCGTCTTCGCGAAAGTCGGGCCGCTCGGTGGTCCAGCCCATCGATTCGGCGAGCTTCGCCAGCGCGCTCACCTTGGTGGCGTCCGGACCGCTGTCCGAACCGTGGGAGAGAATGACGTGTCCGGGCATGAAAGCCTCCATGGAATGCGCGGCGGCGGGGCGTGCATGATAGCTGGACTGGGGATTTGGTTTGGCGCAGCGTAACCCAACATTCGCAGCGACGGCGTTGGGTTACGCTGCGCTCATCCAATCTGCGGCCCTTCCCATGCTGACCATCCGCGACCAGCCCTTGCCTTATGTCGCCAAACTGCCGGAACGTCCCGCCAGCGCGGTGACGCTGGTGGTGATCCACTGCACGGAATTGCCCGACCTGGCGATGGCGCGCGAATACGGCGAACGCGTGCTGTACGAAAGCGGCACCGGCGCCAGCGGTCATTACTACATCGATCGCGACGGGGCGATCTATCGCTACGTACCGGGCACCCGCGTGGCGAACCACGTGCGTGGCCATAACCCGCCATCGATCGGCATCGAGCTGGTGAATCGCGGCCGCTATCCGAATTGGTTCGATTCGCATCAGCAGACCATGACCGAGCCGTACACCCCCGCGCAGATCGCCGCGCTGCGTGCGCTGCTCGTGCAGTTACGCAGCGAGTATCCGAACCTGCACGAGATTGCCGGCCATGAAGATCTGGACACCGCGCGCGTGCCGGCCAGCGACGACCCGCATCGCGAGGTGGCGCGCAAGCTCGATCCCGGCCCGCAATTTCCGTGGACAGAGGTGCTGGATGGCAGCGGCCTGCGGCGCATGCACGCGCATCGCTAAGGCCAGGGAGCCGCCCGCTATAATTTCCGCCATTGACTTCAGGGGTTAGCCGCAATGCCGGAAACGCACGTGCAGGAACTGGTCGAGCTGCTGCAGCTCGAGCGGCTGGAAGACAACCTCTTCCGCGGCCAGAGCCGCGACATCGGCACGCGTTTCGTGTTCGGCGGGCAGGTGCTGGGCCAGGCGCTATCGGCAGCGCAGCAGACGGTGGATCCATCGCGTGAAGCGCATTCGCTGCATGCGTATTTCCTGCGCGCCGGCGACATCGATGCGCCGATCGTCTACAGCGTGGAACGTGCGCGCGACGGCGGCACGTTTTCCTCCCGGCGGGTGGTGGCGATCCAGCACGGCCAGCCCATTCTCAACGGCGCCATTTCCTTCCAGGTGCCGGAAAAAGGCCTGGAACACCAATCCGGCATGCCCGAGGTGCCGGCACCGGAAGACGTGGAGCCGATGCATCGCGTGCCGCCGGAAGAACTCGCCCGCTTGCCGGTGAAACTGCAGCGCTGGCTGGGCAGCAACGGACCGTTTGAATTCCGCCAGGTGTGGCCGCGCGATGAACTGCATCCGGCCAAGCGCCCCCCGATCCAGCACATCTGGCTACGGCTCACGGCGCCGGTCAGCGACTCGGCCGTGCTGCATCGCGCCTTGCTGGCCTATGCCTCGGATTTCCACCTGATCGGCACAACGACCCTGCCGCACGGCATTTCCTACCTCACCCCCAACCTGCAGATGGCCAGCCTCGACCACGCCATGTGGTTCCATCGTCCGTTCCGGGTGGACGAATGGCTGCTGTATTCGTTCGACAGTCCCACCGCGCAGGGCGCGCGCGGATTGGCGCGCGGGCAGATTTTCAGCCGCGATGGCCGGCTGGTGGCCTCGACGGCGCAGGAAGGGCTGATCCGGCTGCGCGGAGACATCGGGTAGGCTTCGCCGTCGTCATGATGCCTGGAAGGCTCGCAGGGTGTGTTGCATGGCGCGGGGAAGACTGGCTGCCTTGCCAAGCCGCGCGGCGCAGCCTGCGGGCCTTCCAGGCATCACCCCATCATTTTCAATTCAATCGGTTGGGGCCAGCCCTGGTGACGACGGCGATACTTATTCGGTGTTGCCTTAAACTCACCTCATGCGACTGCTCTATACCTCTCCCCGTCAGGAAAACATCGATCGCGTGTCGGCCTTCATGGCCGAGAACGGGGTCGAAACCACCGTCACCAACCGCTCCAACTGGAACCGGCCGAGCTACCAGCGCTTCAGTTACACCCAGCGCGGCGAGAACCGCGATGCCTGGCCCCAGGTCTGGGTGAGCAAGGCGGACGATTACACCAGGGCGCGCGAACTGCTGCGCAAGCTGGGCATCGAACCGGAGGTCCGCCACGCCGAAGAGCTGAGGATTTCGCGCGATCCTGTGGCCTCCACGTATGTTCGCCGTGAACATACCGTGGCAAGAGCGCGGCGCATCGTGCTGCTGGCGATCCTGGGCGTGTTCATGGTGCTGGCGCTGCGCTACCTGCACATCGTGTAATCAAAAATTCCTTGCCATCCCGGGCCTTGGCGGTCATAGAATCAGGCCATGCGCTCCGATCACGTCCGCCTGTTCCAGACGCTGCCGCACGCCTGTGGTTATTACCCCGGACGTACCGCGCAGAATCTGGTGATCGATCCAGCTGCGCCGCAGCTGGATCGGCTGTATGGCGCGGCGCTGGATCACGGGTTCCGCCGCGCGGGCGGTCATCTGTACTTTCCGCACTGCCCAAGCTGCCACGCCTGCACGCCCTGCCGCATCGACGTGGCGAACTTCAAGCCGACCCGCACGCAACGCCGCTGCCTGAAGCGCAACGACGACCTGATCGTGCGCGAATGCATGGCCGGCTACAACAGCGAGCGCCATGCGCTGTACTCGCGCTACCTGCGCACGCGCCATCCCGGCGGCGGCATGGACGAAGCCGAGGCCAGCGACTTTCGCCGCTTCCTCACCGCGCCATGGAGTCCCACGGTGTTCCTGGAGCTGCACAAGGACAACCGCCTGCTCGCGGTGGCGGTCACCGACGTCTGCATCACCGGCATTTCAGCCGTCTATACGTTCTACGATCCCGACGAACAGGACCGCAGCCTGGGTACGTTCGCGATCCTGCAGCAGATCGAGCTGGCCAAGCGCCGCGGCATCCCGTGGGTGTACCTGGGCTTCTGGATCGAAGGGCATCCGAAGATGGATTACAAACGGCGCTTCAAGCCGTTGCAGGTGCGTACGGCGGAAGGATGGGTGGAGTTGAAGCGGGATTGAACTGCTTTCTCCGTGACTTGGATTGACACAATTGCCTCACCGTCAGGGCGGACTCCGGTTCCTTTGAAGCTCCAAGTCGCCGGATCCCAGCTTTCGCTGGGATGACGGGATCGGTAGCGTTGAATTTTTTTGGGAAATTGTCGGCCACAGGCTACGTGCGGCGGTTTTTTAAAGAGCCCGATTTTCCCTGACAAGGCACTACCCCGCTTCAGGAAACGCGACCACGTTCTCCGGCATCGCCTTCGGATACGGAAACAGCTTGATCAACGGCACCGACACGCCGTCATCCCCCATCACGCGGCAATGCGTACGATCCAGCTCACGCGGATCGTCCACGCCACAGCTATGCGCAATGATGCCGACTTCGTGCATCACATTGAGCGCGTAATGCGCGACGCGTTCGCTCTTGTCGGTCACCACCAGTCCGCGCTGCAGACGGGAGTTTTGCGTGGTGATGCCGGTGGGACAGGTATTGCGATTGCACTGCAGCGATTGAATGCACCCCAACGCCAGCATGAAGCCACGCGCGGAGTTGACGAAATCCGCGCCCATCGACAGCGCCCATGCCACGTCGTAAGCGGTAATGCATTTGCCTGAGCAGATCACCTTGATGCGCTCGCGCAGGCCCCGTTCGATCAAGGTATTGACCAGCGCCGGCAAGGCTTCGCGCAACGGCAGGCCGACGCCTTCCATCAGCGTTTGCGGCGCGGCGCCGGTGCCTCCTTCAGAACCATCCACGATAATGAAATCCGGCGCGCTTTCGACGCCGCGCCGCTGGACCTCGTCGCAGAGTTCCTCGATCCATTCCATGCCGCCGAACACCGCCTTGAAGCCGGTGGGCTTGCCAGTGAGCTCGCGAATGTGGACCACCGCATCCATCAGCTGCGACACATTGCCGATATCCAGGTGGCGGTTGGGGCTTTGCGAATCCTGCCCGACCGGAATGCCGCGGATGGCGGCGATTTCCGGCGTAACCTTCGCCGCCGGCAGCAAACCGCCCATGCCGGGCTTGGCGCCCTGGCCCAGCTTGATGCTGACCATCTTCACCTGCTTGTGTGCGCAGATCGCCAGCAATTTCTGATCATCCAGCTTGCCGTCCTGGGTGCGCACGCCATATTTGGCGGTGCCGATCTCGAACACGATGTCGCAACCGCCTTCGAGATGATACGGCGCAAGGCCGCCCTCGCCGGTGTCCATCCAGATGCCGGCCTTGGCCGCACCGATCGACAATGCACGCACGGCCGGCGCCGACAACGCACCAAAGCTCATCGCGGAAATATTGAAAAACGCCGCGTGATCATAAGGCTCGCGCGCATGCGGCCCGATGCGCACGGGCTGCGGCTTCACGTGTGTCTCGCCCAGAGTCGGAAACGCAGCGTTGACGAAGAACGGCACGCCTTCCAGATGCAGATCGCGCGTGGAACCGAACGCATTGGTGTTCTCGGCATTCTTCGCCGCGCGATACACCCACATGCGCTGTGCGCGATTGAACGGCATTTCCTCGCGATCGCTGGAATACAGGTACTGGCGAAAGAACTCGCCCAGGTGCAGGAACCAGTAACGGAAATGCCCGATGACCGGGAAATTGCGCAACACCGAATTCTGCGTCTGGTTGCGATCGAGCACCCACACCACCGCGACCACCAGCACCGCGATCACCACCAGCATGACGAACAGCAATACGAAGGTTTCTACCAGTACGACCAGCCAGTGCGAAAAGCCTGTGGATGCCATGTGCGTTCTCCTCGTCTTTGGTCTTCGCTCTCCCTGAGCCAGCGGAAAACCTCAATCTCGTCAGGGCGATTCTACAGTTCGATCCGAATCGCCTTCGCTGCCCGAATCGCCTTGGCCTTCGCGGTCTCGATATCAATGTCGCGCGCCAACGTGACCGCCATGCGGCGACGACCTTTCACCTCCGGCTTGCCGAAGATGCGCAACTGCGTATCCGCCTCGACCAAGGCATCGGCCATGCCGTGATAGCGCGGCGCGCGGCCTTCGCCTTCCATCAGTACGGCACACGAGGCGGATGGACCGTGCTGGCGAATGACCGGAATCGGCAAGCCAAGAATGGCGCGCGCATGCAGGGCAAACTCGGAGAGTTCCTGCGAGATCAGCGTCACCAGGCCGGTGTCGTGCGGCCGCGGGCTGACTTCCGAGAAAATCACGGCATCGCCTTTCACGAAGAACTCAACGCCAAACACGCCCCAGCCGCCCAGGGCGCCGGTAATCGCTTCGGCCTGGCGTTGCGCTTCGGCCTGGGCCGCTGGGCTCATCGGCTGCGGCTGCCAGGATTCTTGGTAATCGCCGTCTTCCTGCCGATGCCCGATTGGCGCGCAAAAGCTGGTGCCGTCCTTGTGCCGCACGGTAAGCAGCGTGATCTCGTAATCGAAAGGGACAAACCCCTCGACGATCACCCGGCCCTTGCCGGCGCGCCCACCGGACTGCGCGTACTCCCAGGCGTTCTGCATCTGCGCCGCATCGCGCACGATGCTCTGGCCCTTTCCAGAAGAACTCATCACCGGCTTGATCACGAACGGATAGCCGATCGTCGCCACCGCGTCGCGATATTCGGCCTCGCTGTCGCAGAACCGGTAAGGCGACGTCGGCAAACCCAACTGCTCGGCAGCGAGGCGGCGGATGCCTTCGCGGTCCATGGTCAGCCATGCGGCGCGCGCGGTGGGGATCACCTTCAGGCCGCCCTTTTCAAGCTCGATCAGGGTGGGCGTGTGGATGGCTTCGATTTCCGGCACCACCAGATCGGGCTGTTCCTGCGCGATCACGGCGCGCAAGGCGTCGCCGTCCAGCATGTCGATGACGTGGCTGCGATGCGCCACCTGCATGGCCGGTGCGTGCGCATAACGGTCCACCGCGATCACTTCCACGGCGAAGCGTTGCAACTCGATCGCGACTTCCTTGCCAAGCTCGCCCGCACCCAACAACAACACTTTCAGGGCATGGTCGGAAAGGGGCGTGCCAAAGGGCTTCATCGAGGGCTCCGGACAAAACGCCATTGTACTTGCCGCACCGCAGATTGACGCCGGGCAAAAGCAGGTATCCACTAGCTCCGACTCCGTTCCCCACGGACCAAATATATGCGCAGCCGGATCGCCCCGCTTTTGCTGGTGCCGTTGTTGTGCCTTGCCCCCAGCCTGGCCAGGGCCGATGCGGGAGCCGCTTCCCCCGCCGATACCGTCTGGATGACCGTGCTGCTCAACGGCCGCAAGGTCGGGCACGAAGAGGTCCAGCGCGCTCAGCAGGGCGATACCGTCATCACCACGCAAACCCTGGTGATGGATATCGAGCGCAACCACCGGCGCACGCCCTACATCAACGTCAGCCGCAACGTGGAAACGCTCGACGGCACGCCGATCAGCTTCACCATGACCACTACTCTATCCACGACCCAGACCAGGGTGGACGGCCAGCGATTGGCCGACGGTACGCTGGAGCTGGTCAACAGCACCGGCGGCAGCAGTCGCCGCTCGAGCACCGAATGGCCGGCCGGCGCCGTGCTGGTGGAGGGCGAGCGGCTGGCCATGCAGGCCGCCATTCCCTACCCCGGCAAGCACTACCACTTGCTGGTGTACAACCAGGCCAGCCAGGAAGCGATGGACCTTGCCGTGGAGGTGATCGGCAACGAACGCGTGGACATGCCGAATGGCGCCGAAACGCTCAGCCATCAGCGCGAAACGCTGCGCAGCCTCGACAACACGCAAAGCGTGGATGTGTGGCTGGATACGCAGGGCAATATCCGCAAGGGTTCGCTATCCATGCTGGGACGCCCGCTGGACATGATCGCCTGCAGCGAGACCTGCGCCAACGCGCCGACGCAAAGCCTGAACATGATGGATTCGGCGGTGGTGGATTCACCGCGGTCGATCACGCCGGAAATGCTCGCCGATTTTCTTACCTACCGCGTGCGCATCCACAACAAGGCGATCGGCAAACCCTTCATCGCCACCGACGAACAATCGGTGGCCGATCTGGGCAACGGCGAATGGCAAATCAACGTGTACCGCGGCTTCATCGATGCCCAGGACCCGCCCACGCCGGCCGATACGCAACCCAACACATGGTTGCAATCCGATACGCCGGAAATCAAGGAACTGGCGGCGCTCGCCGCCGGCAATACCTCGAGCACGCTGCACACGATGGGCAACCTCAACAGCTTCGTCAGCCGCTACCTCACGCAGCGCGGGCTGGACATCGGCTACGCTTCTGCGCTTGAAGTGGCGCGCGATCGCCGCGGCAACTGCGCAGAATTCGCCGTGCTGCTCGCCGCCCTGGCGCGTGCGCGCGACATTCCGGCGCGCGTCGTCGTCGGCATGCTCTACACCGATCGCTACGACAACAAAGCGCGCGTGTTCGTGCCGCATGCCTGGGTGATCGCCTGGGTGGGCGGACGCTGGCGCAGTTTCGATCCGGCCGCCGTGCATTTCGACAGCGGCCACATCGCGCTCGACGTCGGCGATGGCAACCCCTGGCATTTCTTCAATGCGGCCACCGAATTCGGCAGCATCGAAATCAGTGCGGTGCATACGTTTGGCGAGATGTACGAGCTGCCGCCGGCGAACATCTCGGTTGGCGGCTCCGGTGGCGCTGGAGGCGGTGGATCCCGATAAACCTTGCACGTAACGCGCTGGTAGGTTACGCGCGTCGCTTCAAACCCATACCCAGCGCTATCCATCCGACGATAAACGCTACACCGCCAAACGGCGTGACGATACCGACCCATCGCGACGCACCCAGCGCCAACGCATACAAGCTGCCGGAAAACATCAGGATGCCCACGACGAACGCCAGCACCGCGATATGCCGCGCCTTGCCGTCACGGCACAACGCGGCAACCGCCAGCGCGAGCGCATGCCAGAAGTGATACTGCACAGCGGTATGCCACAGCTCGCGATGGGCCGTATCCAGCGCATCCCGCAGCGCATGCGCGCCGAAAGCTCCCAGCACGACCGCGCTCGCGCCAGCAAGTCCAACAATCAAGCCGTCGCGCGATTGGGCAAGTTGTCGCATTGCGCATCACCCCGTTGCAAGATAAGGAATGGAGTGCCGCAGGTGGCGTATCCTGGGCAGGTTCCACTGCATGGAATTCTTGCATGAAGCTCTCGCGTTTCGCCCGACTGGCCTGCCTGCTCATCGCCATGATCATGCTCGCCGCATGCCAGCGGCATGATGAGGCGGCGCCGTGGCAGCTCACCGATATCTCGGGGCACATGCCCGATCTTTCGTTCCGGCTTACCGATGATCAAGGCAAGCACGTGACGGCCGCCAACTATCGCGGCAAGGTTACCCTGCTCTACTTCGGCTACACGCATTGCCCCGATGTGTGCCCGCTGACCCTCGCACATCTGCACGTGGTGATGCAACGCCTCGGTACTCTCGCCGACGGTACGCGCATTCTGTTCGTCAGCGTGGACCCATCGCGCGATACGCCCGAAGCGCTGCATGCATACGCCACCGCGTTCGATCCGCATGTCGTGGGCTTGACCGGCGCGCCGGCCGATATCGAAGCGCTCACCAAGCGCTACCGTGCCGCTTTCAGCCGCGAACCGAGCAAGGATGGTGGCAACTACGACGTCAGCCATAGCTCCGGCATCTACATCTTCGACGCCAACGGCCGGGCACGCCTGCTCGCCACGCCAGAAGATTCGCAGGACAAACTGATCCATGACCTGCATTTGTTGCTGAGTACGGGAGGCGCATCGTGAAACGCTTCGTACTTCTCTTGGCGTCGCTGATGCTGCCGCTCGCTGCGCAAGCGGCGCAGGCGGATCAGGTCAAGGCAAGGCAGGCGTGGATACGCCTCTTGCCGGTCAATCTGCCGGCGGGTGGCTACGTCACGCTGGAAAACCAGGGCGCGTCGGCCGTCACCGTGGTCTCCGCGCAAAGTGCCTCGTACGCATCGGTGATGTTGCACGAAAGCTCGACCGATCGCACCGGCAACAGCGGCATGCACATGCTCGACCGGCTCACCATTCCGGCGCATGGCAAAGTCGCGCTGGCGCCCGCCGGCTATCATCTGATGCTCCAGCAGGCGACCCATCCGCTGAAACCGGGCGACACCATCGAGGTCAGGCTGAATTTCGCCGATGGCAGTCATCTGCAAGCACCCTTCCAGATCCGTCCAGCGAATACGGATAATTGAAGCCCCCATCGATGCGCATCTTCGCCATCTCCGATTTGCACCTGGATTACGCCGCAAACCGCGAGTGGCTGCAGCAATTGCCGCAGCACGAATACAAAGACGATGTGTTGATTCTGGCTGGCGACGTATCCGACCGCCTGGCGTTGCTCGATGAAGCGTTCAAGGCGCTGACCAAGCGTTTTTTCGCCGTGCTGTTCGTGCCCGGCAACCATGATCTGTGGATCACGCGCGAGCGCATGCACACCTCGTTCGAGAAGCTCGACGCTGTGATAAAGACAGCCGACGAACATGGCGTACACAGGGATATTTTTCGCAGCGGCGATCTTGCAATCGTGCCGCTGCTCGGCTGGTACGACTATTCCTTCGGCGCCGCCGATGACTATCTCAAAGCCGCCTGGGCGGATTACCGCGCCTGCCTATGGCCAAACTACGACGAGGCCGCGCTCACGCAGTTCTTCACCGAACGCAACCCGACGCCATCGACGGCTTCGCTGCAGGACGCCGGTCAGATCGTCACCTTCTCGCACTTCCTTCCACGCATCGACCTGATGCCGGACCGCATTCCCGACAAGCATCGAAAGATCTATCCCGTACTGGGCACCCACGTGCTGGACGAACAGCTGCGCGCACTCGGCTCAAGCACGCATGTCTACGGACACAGCCACGTCAATCGCCGCGTGATGATCGATGGCGTCACCTACATCAACAATGCGTTTGGCTATCCGTCGGAATCGCACTTCACGGCACGCGAGCTGGTGCAGGTACGGTAGCGCTCAATGGCTTGCGACGCCGGGCGCCACACTGGAAAGCGCCTGTGCCGCGCGCGCCTGACGCCGGATACGCCCACTGCGCGAAAGCCGCAGCCATTGGCGCATGGCCAGCAGGCCGCCGGCGGTTTCGATGGTCGCCGCCGGCACCCAGATGATGATGCCGCCGATCAGTTGCCCGGTGAATACGTTGAAGTTGAAGGCGCGTCCGCAGATTTCGAAGATCGGGTAAAGGTCGGCTTTGGAGAAAGTGATGATCGCGCCAGCCAGGATCTGCGGCGCCATGGTGATGCCGGGCGACAACACGCGCAGACCGGGAGTCATGCGGCCTGGCGGCCGTGGCCGATGATCGAGCACCAGCCACCAGTACACGAAGCCGCTGACGATCATCGACCAGTTCATGAAACGATAGATGCGCCAGTCGAGCATCGCCATGGTCTGCATCGACGGAATCAGCCAGATGAGGACGAAGGCGACGAAGAGAATGGTGGCGATCGCCGGATTGAGCAGCACGGCGCTGACCAACCGCCATGGCCACGAACGCAATGCCGGACGCAGCACATAAATGCGCCAGCGCAGCGGCAAGCCGGCGCGCAGCACCGATCCCGGGTACGAGGCAACGATCATCAACGGCGCAATGTGATGCAGCAATAATTGCTGGATGCGATGCATGAAGAATTCATGCTCGGCGTAGAAATCGAAATACGTGTGCAGGCTGAGGTAGACGATCGCCATGCCCGACCAGAATGTGATCCTGCGCCCGATGCTCACCGGCAGCTTGCGGCAGCCGCGCCAGTGGAGCACGCCGGCGCCGAGGAAGCTCAGCAGGAAGATCCAGGAGAATTCCCAGGGGACGAGCCATTTGAGCAGAATGGTGGTCATTGGGATCGGATCGTCTCGCGATGCTTCCTCTCGCCTCCGATGAGAGGGCTGAGGTAAGGGGCCGCCCTCGCCGTGAGGGTGCGAGCACGGTAACTTAAAGCTCGAGTGCTTTGCATGCGTAGCATCGTCGCAAGCTTGCGCCTCACTCTAAACCTCTCCCCGAAGAAGAGAGGGAGCAAGGATCGTGCGCCTGCGACATACCGCCCCTCACCCCCGCTGCCGCCGGTTCCGCCGCGTGCGCTTCCAGCCGTACATCAATCCCACCAGCGTGATCAGCGCCGGCAGCATCACGATGTTGATCACCTTCAAGCGCGTACCCAGCGCATCGATCTCCGCATTGAGCTGATGCTGCACGTCGCGCAGCTCCTTGCTGATCGCCAGCTGGCGTTGCAGGAATTGTTCGATCTCCTGCTTCTGCTCCGCACTGGTGGAGGTGTCGCTGGAGCCTTTGGCCGGTTGCAGTTCTTCCAGCCGGCGCTTGGTGTCGGCCAATTCGCCTTGCAGTTCCTTTTCCTTCTGCAGGAATTTGCGGTCGGCGGCGCGGCGCAAGGCTTGCACGCGCGTGAACGGGCGTAGCGAAGTGGAGCGCCCGCGAATCGACAACAAGGCGGAAGAACCGGTGAGGTTGTCCACCATGTTGCTGATAAAGTCGCCGTTGTTGGCGAATGCGCTCAGCATCGGCTGACCGAGGAAGCTCTGTGTTTCCACCCACAACCGATCCGTCAGCAAATCGGTGTCGGCCAGCAGAATCACTTCGGCGTTCGAGGTGGACGTGGACAGATGCCCCGGACGCTTGGCGAATTCCGGAAAGGCGCTGGCGAACGTGCCGCGCAGGCGCGCGGCAATCACGTAGTTCTGGTTCTGCGGCTGATAACTGTCCAGCAGGCTGGAAGGATTGCTGCTGGCTTCGATCACGCGCTGCGTTGGCACCACTTCGGCATCCGAACTGCTCTGCATCAGCGGTATCAATCGCGTTACGGCATTGGGCAGCAGATCGAAATGACCGCTGGTGGACACATTGACGCGCTGCAAGCTGGCGGTGATCACGTCGTCGCGATTGAGCTCCGAAGCGCCCAGCCCGAGCATGGCCGGATGCGCGAGATTCACGCCGGCCAGCTCGATCTGCAGCGCACGCGCACGATCGAGCACCACTTGATCCTGATTGAATGAAACGCCCCAGTCTGCGAACAGGCGTGGCAGGTTGGAGCCGTGGTTGTTGGTGGCGCTGGTCGTATCGTCGATCAGCGGCGTCGGATCGGATTCGGAGAACGGATCGACGAACACCACCAGATGTCCGCCCCCGAGCACGTACTGATCGATGGCGTACTGCGTCTCCACCGACAGGTTCTTCGGATGGATCAGCAGCAGCACCTGCACCTTTTTATCGATGTGCTTGAGCCTGTCCGTGTCGATCATTTCCACATCGAACAACTGCTGCAGTTGTCGCATCACCGCCCATGGTTGCGAACCTTGCGCGGGATCACCCATCACCGGCAACGAGGTGATCACGCCGATGTGCGGCTTCTCCGGCTCGCTGAGCTGATACAGCAGCTTGGCGACGTCGTATTCGAGAAAGGTTTCCCGATTCTGGTCGAAGAACGGAATGGCCAGGGTGCGATCGATGCGTTTTTCGCGTGCCTGTTGGGGGAAATCGGCCAGCGAATCCTGCGCCGCCTCGCTGGTGGGCGGACGCGTGGTGCCGATCAGGCCGAAGAAGATGCGCTCGCCGTTGCTGCCGCCGTTCACCGCGGTAAGACCGTTGCCTTCCGCGCTGGCTTCGTCGTCGGAATACGGCACCGGGTCGGCGATCTGCAGGCGGATGCGGCCATGCGAACGCGCCACGATTTCCTGCAGCATTTCCGCCACGCGCTGTTCGTAGCTGCGCAGCGTGGGCAGGTCCTTGGTCGCGTGCTGGGAAAAATACAACGTGAGCCAGAGCGGGCGATTCACACTATCGACAATCTGTCGCGTGCCAGGCGAAAGCGTATAAAGGCGATCCTGGGTCAGGTCGAAACGCTGCGGCGACAACCAGCGGCTGGTGATCAGCGTAATGCTGCAATAGGCGACGATCAGCGCGAGCAGACCGCTGAGCAGGACCGTGCGTCGACGTAGCGGGAACCCGAACATCAGAGCCTACCTACGGTCTCGGCGTAGCCCGCGTTGTCACGGTGCGTCGGCCAGGTGGTAGTGCGCGGCGCAGCGCTTGCCTGGCCGGCAAGCCAAGCTGCGCGCGCACCGCTCGTGGACGCACCATGGCAACCCTTCGGGCCGGAGCTGTTTGCTCGCCGGACGGCGTCCTCTCTCAGTTGTGTATCGACATACACGCCTTCGTTCCTCCTTGCCCGACAAGCAAACAGATCCGGCGCGGGCCACGCCGAGACCGTAGGTAGGCTCTAGCGACTCCGCTTCATGTCGAGCACCAGCACGCCAGCCGTGAGCCACGCTGCGATGGTCAGGACGAAATACAGCAGATCGCGCACGTCGAGCACGCCACGCGCAATACCTTCGTAATGGCGCAGCATCGACAGATGCGCGACGCCGTTCACCAACCGGCGCGGCAGCGTGCCCTGGAAGAAATCCAGCACCTGCGACTGCCCGGCAAGAATCAGCAGCACGCACACCACGGCGGTGAGAATGAAGGCCACTACCTGGCTGTTGGTGATCGTGGACAGGCACGCGCCAATGGCCAGGAACGCGCCGGCCATCAACCAGCTGCCGATGTAGCCCGCGATGATGATGCCGTTGTCCGGCGAGCCCAGGTAGTTGACCGTCACCCACACCGGAAACGTCAGCAGCAAGGCGAGCCCCACGAACAACCAGGCGGCCAGGAATTTACCCAGCATCGCCTGCCACAGATTGATCGGCAGCGTCAGCAGCAGTTCCAGCGTGCCGGACTTGGCCTCCTCGGCCCACAGGCGCATCGATACCGCCGGCACCAGGATCAGGTACAGCCAGGGATGCATCACGAAGAATGGCTGCAGGTCCGCGATGCCGCGATCGTAGAAATCGCCGACATAGAACGTGAGGATGCCGGAGAGCACCAGGAAGATCACCAGGAACACGTACGCCACCGGCGTCACGAAATAACTGCGCAGTTCGCGGCGCAGCACCGCTACGGCCGCGTTCATGGCGCTGTCTCCATGTCGTCGCCCAGCGTGATCTGGCGGAACACTTCGTCGAGACGGCCGCGTTCGAGCTGGATTTCGGAAATCTCCAGGCCTTGCTGGCGCAGCAGCGCTTCGACCGGCTCCAGGATACGTTCGCCGGGCTTGGGAAACACGGTGATGCGGCCATCGAGTGGATCCACCTCGATACCGGCCACTTGTGGCAAGCGCCCGAGCATTTCCTGCGAGACGCCGCTGCCCGGCGCGCTGAAGGACACTGCACCGTGATAACGCGAGCGCGCTTCCAGTTCGGCCGGCGTGGCATCCGCGCGCAACTGGCCACCGGCGATGATCACCACGCGATTGCACAATGCATGCACCTCTTCGAGCAGGTGCGTGGAAATCAGAATGGTGCGCTCGCGCGCCATCGCGTCGATCAGCCGGCGCACGGTGTGTTTCTGATTGGGATCGAGGCCGTCGGTGGGTTCGTCCAGCATCAGCACCGGCGGGTCGTGCAGGATTGCCTGCGCGAGGCCCACGCGCCGACGCAAGCCTTTGGACAAGGTCTCAACGCTCACGCCCAGCGCTTCTTCCAGTTGCAGATCGCTGATGACCTCATCGAAGCGGCGCCGGCCCACGTCGGAACGCAATCCACGCATGCGCATGATGAACACCAGAAATTCGCGCACGGTCATTTCGCCATAGCTGGGTGCGCCTTCGGGCAAATAGCCGAGCGCGCGCTTGGCCTTCAGCGGCTCCTTGGTGATGTCGTGACCGCAGACACGCGCGGTGCCGGAACTCGGCGCGAGAAAACCGGCGATCATGCGCATCGCTGTGGTCTTGCCCGCCCCATTGGGACCCAAGAGGCCGAGCACCTGGCCCGGTTCGGCATAAATGCTGAGCGCATCCACCGCGGTCAAATGGCCGTAGCGCTTGGTGAGCTTGTCGGTTTCGATCATGTCATGGCGGGCATGGAACTCGCTGCAATGTACCGCAAGCGAGGGTGACGATCGTAGGTTGCGTGCAATCCCAGCATGAAACCGCGAGAAAGCCGGGATTGTCACCCTGTACGTCGAGAGGGCGCCAAAAACAAAAGCCCTCCGCGAGGGAGGGCTTTTTGCGATCACGCAGTGACGCTTACTTCGCGGCGCTGCTGGCGGGAGCCGGTGCGCTGCCGGCCGGTGCCGGTGCACTGCTGCTGGAAGCCGGCTGGCCGTTTGAGTTGAGCACGCCCGGCTGCTTGATGCCGGCCTGCTGTTCCGGCGTCTGCTGCGGCACCGTGCCGCCATTCGGACCATCCTGCAGCGGCAGGTACACGGAGAACTGCGCGTAGGTCTGGATCGCGCCGGTGTTGTCCTTCACTTCCGGCTGCACGAGGATGTCGTACAGGCGGTTGGTCACTTCGTCGTACTTGTAGCCGTGCGTCTGCGCGTAGGCCTTCAGCATGTCGCGCGTTTGCGGCACACCGGCAGCCGTACCGTTCCACACCGCCTGCAGCGCCGGACCACCGAAGGCCAGCGAGCCGCGCACGTTGTTGTCGATGACCAGACGGCCGAAGCGATCCTTGCTGCCCGGCTGGGCGTTGGCATCAGGATTGGCCGGTGCAGCGGCCGTGCTGCTGGATGCAGGCTGCAGCTGGTCGTTCAGCGAAGGCGGCGTCGCCGGCGTGAGCTTCTCGCTCTGGCCAGCCACGGTCAGCGTATCGGTGTCGATCGGCTCGGCCACGTCGAAGGTGTAGGTCTCATCACCGTAGTTGGTGGTGAAGATGATGCGCGGACCATTGGTGTGCACGCCCAACTTCTTGGCGGCATCCTGGATCTGCTTGATGGCGGCGTCGGTGGCTTCGTTCAAACCATCCAGGCCGTCCTTGCGCTTCATCGAGGTGGACACCAGCAGCACCGGCGTCGGCTTGGTCTGCAGGACATACGGATCGAGCGAGCTGTAATCGATGTTCGGCACGCCGGCCAGCAGGTTCTGCAGGCTGTTCAAGCTGTACTGGATCAAGGCGTCCGGCTGGCCATGGATGTACAGGTTGGAGTAGCGGTCGATCAGGTTGAAGCCGTAGCTCACGTCATACGACCAGGTGATCTTGGTCAGCTTGCCGCTGTTGCCCTGGCGCAGCAGATCCAGCGTGAAATGCTTGTCGCTGCCGCGCCACTCGTTGTCCACGTTCCAGATGATCTGGGCGCTGTTGACGGTGGTGTCGATCTGGTTGAATTCCGGCTTGGCCGAGGCGATGGTCAGCTTGCCGTTGCCCACCTTCTCGTCCTGGCTGGCCCAGCTGATCTCGGAGCCGGGACCATAAGCAGAGCCGGAAAGGGTGTACTGGGTTTTCGGGTCGTACGCGCGCAGTACGGCGTAATCAGGGAAGGTGCGGAAGTTGGCCAGCACGTCGTAGACCTGGCGCAGGTCTTTGCTCACCACCAATGACCGCTCAACGTGGCCACTGCCGGGCATGATGATGCCCACCACGACGCCGACCACGACGACGATGATGAAGGCAACGATGAATTCCAGAACACGCGTCATTCCAGGTTTCTCCGAGACGTCTCTCTAAGGCGGTGAAAAACGCCGGTCGGAACGGACCGCCAAAAGGAGTCTTCCCTCGAGGGAAACCGCATCAGGACGGGGGATCGGCCGGCGCCTAAGCTAGCGATGGTACTTGCTCGCGCGAAGGAACGCTACGGGCCGGGACGGCCGGCAGCCGCGTTGCGAAGCAGCATTTTCCGACGGGCTAAAGCCGGCGGAAGATCAGACGATCCCCAGCTCCAAAGCCTTGAGCACGGCGCGAGTCCGATCACGCACACCCAGTTTTGAAAGGATGTTGGATACGTGATTCTTCACCGTGCCCTCGGCCACCTTCAGAGAATTGGCAATTTCCTTATTACTGTAGCCACCGGACAGCAGACGCAGAATCTCCGTCTCGCGCTCGGTCAGCGGATCGGGCTGTTCCAGGCTGGTGAATTGGTTGTGGATGCGACCCACGCCAGCCAGCAGGCGTTGGGTGACCATCGGCGCCACCAGCGAACCGCCGTTGGCGACGGTGCGCACCGCTTCCACCAGTTGTTCCAGTGACACGTCTTTCAGGAGATAGCCGCGCGCGCCGGCCTTCAGGCCCTGCAGCACAAGCTGGTCGTCATCAAAGGTGGTGAGGATGATGGTGGGCGGCAGTTCGTTGCGCGCCGACAAGACCTGCAATACTTCCAGGCCGCTCATGTTGGGCATGCGCAGATCCAGCAACACCACATCCGGCTTGATGCGCGGAATATCCGACACTGCCTGCATGCCATCGGCGCATTCGGCCACCACGCGAATGTCTTCGGCCAGGTCGAGCAGCGAACGCACGCCCTGGCGCACCAGGTTCTGGTCGTCGACGAGACAAACGGAAATCATCGCGGATCCCTCACAGCAGGATTGGCTCGGCGGAGCCACATGGCATTCTGGCAAGTCATCAGGTCAGGCTCAATGCAGGTGGTTCGAACCGGGAGGGCGTATGCGCCAGCACCGACGGCTCGCCCAATGGAAGACGGATGCTGAGGGCAAAACCCTGCCCCGGTTCGCTCTCCATCGTGACGCTACCGCCGAATTCAGCCAGGCGCTCGCGCATGCCGGCCAGCCCGTTGCCGGGCGTGATATCGCTGGCGCCGCGGCCGTCGTCACGCGCACACAGGCTCAGCAAGTTTTCTTCTTCATAGGTAAAGGAAAGCCACAGGTTGCGCGCGCCGGCGTGCCGGGCGGTATTGGTGATGATTTCCTGCACGCAGCGCAGCAACACCTGTGCTCGGCGCGGATCTTCCACGCTGAAGCGTGGCGGGATGGTCAGGTGCACGTGCAGGCTGGGCACGCCGTCGATCAGGCTTTGCAGTGCCTGGGTAAGGTCGATCGCATCGTCCTGGCGCAGCTCGCTCACCGCCTCGCGTACGTCAGCCAGCAATAGCCTGGCCGTGCTTTGCGCCTTGCGCACGTGCACTGCGGACGTCTCATTGCTGAGATGGCTGGCCACTTCCAGATTGAGGCTGAGCGCCGTCAGGTGATGGCCGATTACGTCATGTAGCTCGCGTGCGATGCGCATGCGTTCGGCAATGCGGGTCGACTCGGCCAGCAATGCCCGGGTGGCACGCAACTCGGAGTTGAGCCGCCGCTGTGCCTCGCGCTCCTCCGCCAGTTGAACGGCCACCAGCGAGGCCACGAAACCGATCATGGCGAAAGCAGTGTAGATGCAGGCCTGCAACGTACCTAGCAGGATGCTGTGCTTGAGCTCGGCGAACGTTGAAAACAGCGCGGCCATGCTGACCAATTGCAACACGATCCAGGTCACTCCTGCCCAAAACGGCACTAGCCACGGCAGCACCACCGCCACCACCACAAGTAGCGTGGCCGACAAACCACTATGACTGTACCAGCCGACCATCACCGCCGTGGCGGTAAGCAGCAGTAGCCCAACCAACCGCGCCCAGATGTGGCTGCGCGCGCCAAGATTATTGGTTATCAGCAAATACAAGATGCCGAACAGTAGATAGGAAAGCGTCCAGAGCAGCAGCGAAAAATTGGGCCGCTGCAGCAAATCCAGCCGTTCGGTCGCCCAATTGGTGAATAACGGCGTGCCGTCGCATAGATATGCGATTAGCCCCGTGATGCGCAACAGTCGGATGTGATTGAAATTGGTCATCGCCATGCCTGCATCATAGGGCCGCCCCGAGCTGGTCGAATGCGCGGAAAGTCATGCGCGCTATCGTACGCCGCCCATCCGACGCCAACGGCTTGCCTAGCCACCGGTTTTACAAAGCCTTTACAAGCCGACTCATGCCGCAACACGGGATGTGCCGTCCGATGCCGCATGCCATAATGCGCCTCGATCTGGGCCGTCAGTCGGTCTTTTCAGCCACCCTCACTGCGGAGCAACGAATGGCCCTTGCCATCCGCGACGTGCGCGAGCACGACTTGGATGCCGTACTGGCACTCAACAACACTGCCGGTCGCTCCATCCTCGCCCTCGATGCCGAACGGCTGCGCTACTTCTACGAACACGCCGACTACTTCCGCGTGGCCGAGATCGACGGCCATCTCGCCGGTTTCCTGATCGCGCTGCGCGATGGCCGCGACTACGCCAGTCCCAACTATCACTGGTTCAGCGAACGCTATCCAGCGTTCGTCTACATCGATCGCATCGTGATCGCCAATGCCTACCGCCGCCATGGCCTGGGCCGCATCTTCTATTGCGACGTGAACAGCTACGCCGAAGTGCGGGTGCCGTTGCTCACCTGCGAAGTGTTCCTGGAACCGGCCGACGACGTCGTCGTGCTGTTCCATGGCACCTACGGCTTCCAGGAAGTGGGCCAGCAGCGCATGGGCGAACGCGGTCCGCAGGTGAGTCTGCTCGCCAAGGATTTGCCCAGCTACACCTATGTCCGCGACACCTACATCGAACACGACGGCCTGCCCGATCTGCCGTGGCTGGCCGGCCGCGACCTTCCTTTGGCCAATCAGGACGCCAAACCGCGCCGCCTTGCCGGAGAGCGGCGTTCATGAATGCAAAAATGGAAGCGTCTGAAGCGTGCGATCTTCGTTTCGGGCAGGTTGGCATTGCCTGTGTGCGCGTAAGACGTCCTGACGCTGCTGCCTTGTGCGAAGAACTCGAACGCCGTGTGCGTTCCGCGCCACAACTGTTCTCGCGTGCTGCGGTGGTGCTCGACCTGAGCCATCTGCTCAATCTGCCGGACGATGGCACCGTCGATGCTTTGCTCGAAGCGGTGCGCAGCGCCGGCATGCTGCCAGTGGGCCTGGCGTATGGCACCAGCGCCACCGAAGCGCTGGCGCAACGCATGGGTCTGCCGCTGATCGCCAAGTTCCGCGCGGCCTATGAACCCGCCGATGGCGGCAGCATTGCTCCGCCCACGCCTACCGCGACACCTGTACCTGCGCCCGCGCCAGTGCGCGAACCGGTGCTGTCGCAGCCGGAAGGATCGGTCGGGGCGCAGCGCCATGACGGCACGGTGCGCTCGGGACAGCAGGTCTATGCACGCGATCGCGATCTGGTCGTCACCGGCACCATCGCCAACGGCGCCGAAGTGATCGCCGACGGCAGCATCCACATCTACGGCAGCCTGAAAGGCCGCGCGATGGCCGGTGCGCAGGGCGATGCGAAAGCGCGTATTTTCATCTCGGACTTCCGCGCAGAGCTGGTGGCCATCGCCGGGCATTACCGCGTATTCGAGCAACTCCCGAAAGATCTGGAAGGCCAGTCCGTACAATGCTGGCTCGATGGCGAAAAACTGCTGATTGCACCTTTGAAGTAAACAGTGCTCTGATTCGTTCAGAGCACCTCAGACATTATTAGAAAAAAACATATCCGGAGATGAGCCTTGAGCGCTGAGATTATCGTTGTGACGTCCGGCAAGGGTGGCGTGGGCAAGACCACCACCAGCGCGTCGCTTGCCACGGGCCTGGCGATGAACGGCAAAAAAGTGGCCGTGATCGACTTCGACGTCGGCCTGCGCAACCTCGACCTGATCATGGGCTGCGAGCGTCGCGTGGTGTACGACTTCGTCAACGTCATCCAGGGCGAAGCCAACATCAGGCAGGCGCTGATCAAGGACAAGCGCCACGAAAATCTCTATGTGCTGGCTGCCAGCCAGACGCGCGACAAGGATGCACTCACGCAGGAAGGCGTGGAGAAAGTGCTCGACGAGCTGAGCAAGGACGGCTTCGACTACATCCTCTGCGACTCGCCCGCCGGCATCGAGAAAGGCGCGCACCTGGCGATGTACTTCGCCGACCACGCGATGGTGGTGGTGAATCCGGAAGTATCCTCGGTGCGCGACTCCGACCGCATCCTGGGCCTGCTCGCCAGCAAGACGCGCCGCGCCGAACGCGACAACGGCACCGTCACCCAGCACCTGTTATTGACGCGCTACAACCCCGCGCGCGTCGAACAGGGCGAAATGCTCAGCGTCAAGGACGTGGAAGAAATTCTCGGCATCAACGTCATCGGCGTGATTCCCGAATCGGAAAACGTGCTGGCCGCCTCCAACTCCGGCGTGCCTGTGATCCTGGACGACAACTCGAACGCCGGTCAGGCCTACCGCGACACCGTGGCCCGCCTGCTCGGCGAAACCCGCCCGATGCGCTTCCTCGACGCACCCAAGAAGGGCTTCTTCCAGCGCGTGTTCGGAGCTTGAACGCCATGGGCATCCTCGATTTCCTCAAGCGCAAAACCGAACCCACCGCCGTTGTCGCGAAAGAGCGGCTGCGCATCATCGTGGCCCAGGAACGCTCGACCCGGGGGGCACCTGACTACTTGCCGCTGTTGCGCAACGAATTGCTCGAAGTGATCAAGAAATACGTCAACGTCGACCTGGATGCGATCAACATCAACGTGGAGCGCGACAGCGGGCATGAAGTGCTGGAGCTGTCGGTGGCATTGCCGGATGGAAAGCCGGCTGGAAGCGCGGCGAGTTGAGCATTTAACAGTTCACCGTTATCTATTCCCTCCCCTGCTTTCAGGGGAAGGCTAGGGTGGGTTGCATGAGCTTGCCGCGCTACTAGCGTTTATCGCGAGATTGCCTCACCCGCCCCGCCCCTCCCTGCTACGCGTAGGGGGGGAGCAACCGATCCTAGCCATGCCCGACCCTATCCTCCGCCTTACCGACATCGACCGCAGCGCGGTCGAATCCCTGCTCATCCATTACGGCCTCAGCCTCACGCTCGTAGCCGCCGGCGAGGCCATTCCCGGCAGTTTCTGGGGCGATGACGAGGCCGGCATCATCGGCCACACCGTGTACGCACGCGGCGATACGCCCATCCATTCGGTACTGCACGAAGCCGGGCACCTGATGGTGCTGCCGCCCGAGCGCCGCGCAGGCGTCCACACCGACGCCACCGATTCAGTCGAAGAAGAAGACGCCGTCTGCTATCTGCAGATCGTGCTGGGCGATGCGCTGCCGGGCGTCGGGCGCGAACGCATCATGGCGGACATGGATGCCTGGGGTTACACGTTCCGCCTCGGCTCGGCCCGCGCCTGGTTCGAGCAGGATGCCGAAAACGCCAGGGCATGGCTGATCGGGCGCGGCTTGCTAACGCAGGCGGGCAAGCCGGTATAGTCACCGCCGCCTTTCATCCGCGAAGCCCACCGTGCTGAAGAACACGCGCTACTACGATCCCATCAACGACTTCCGTCGCGCCGTGGCGCGCCGGCTCATGCGCCTGGTATTCGGCAACCATGGGCAGCCGACTTCGGAACCGCTGCCGGCGAGGGGCATCTATCGCATCCTGGTCTGCCACGTCAGCCATAGCCTGGGCAACACCTTGTTGCTGACGCCGCTGCTGTCGGAACTGGAAAAGATCTACCCCGCCGCGGAAATCGACATTCTTACGCGCAGCCCGGTCGCCAACGATGTGTATGGGCGCTTCTTCAACGTGCTGCGCATCTTCCGCCTGCCCGCGCATGGCGTAGGGCATCCGCTGCAGTTCTTCGGAACGCTGCGGCGCATGCGCAAGATCCGCTACGACCTGGCGATCGATGCCGATCCGCTGTCGCAGACCAATCGCCTGCTGATGCTGCTGTCCAATTCGACTTATACCCTCGGCTTCAGCAGCGCGAAGAAGCACGGCGAAATCACCCATCCGGTGCCGCTGCCGGCGGATGAAAACAAAGGGCGGCGCCCGGTGTATCTGCTGCGCAGCGCCATGGGCAATGACGTTGCAGCCGATTATCCGGTGCCGGACATCCGCCTCAGCGTCGACGAACGCGCGCAAGGCAAGGCGGCCGTGACACGCTCGCTCGCCGCCGGCGGCATAACTTCCACCGGGCGCGGCATCATCGGCATCTTTGCCAATGCCACCGGCACCAAGCTGTTGGGCGAAGCGTGGTGGAGGCGTTTCATCGCCGTGCTGGAAGCGGCACACCCCGATCACCGCATCGTGGAAATCTTGCCGCATTCCGGCGAGTCGATGCTTGGCTCGCGTTATCCGGCGTATTACTCCAGCGACCTGCGCAGGCTGGCCTGCGTACTGTCCGCTTTGGACGTCTATATCAGCGCCGATTGCGGTGTCATGCATCTGGCCTGCGCCTCGGACGTGCCCACCATGGGCATCTTCACCGTCACCAAGGTCAGCGAATGGGGGCCATATGGCCCCCATCGGCATGCGATCCCGGCCCACGGCCAGGAACCGGAAGAAGTCGCCCGCGCCATTGCCGCGATGCCGGAGTTCGGCCTACCCAGCGGGTTGGGCATCGGCTAGCATGCCCGGCATGAGGGAGATGGCATGCCTCCCGTTCCCTTGGGAATCGTCCCGTGGAACGAACCACCGCAAGGTTGATGATGCCTGCACCACCGGATTCCGGCGGCGCAGGCGTGCCTGTGTTGCCGCTTGTATGCACATGGGAGACAACACAGCATGAGTTGGAGTGGCTTTCTTGCCGTCGGATTCGGCGGCGCAATCGGTTGCTGGATGCGCTGGATGCTCGGCATCCTGCTCAATCCCATCTTCCCCACCCTGCCCCTGGGCACGCTGGCCGCCAATCTCACCGGCGGCCTGATCATGGGTTGCATGATGGGTGTCATCGAACACTTCCAGACGTTGCCGCCGGAAGTGCGCCTGTTCATCATGACCGGCTTCCTCGGTGGCCTGACCACCTTCTCCACCTTCTCCGCCGAGGCCAATACGCTATTGCTGCGTGGCCAGCTGATGTGGTTCGGCACGCATGTCGCGGTGCATCTGGTCGGCAGCCTGGCCATGACGATTCTTGGCATCTTTCTTACACGTACGCTGTTGCATCATTGATTCGGAGTCGACCACGCCATGAGCATCGACACGTCGTTTCATGACACCCCGGCCAACGGCATCTTCCTGCGCTTCTACACCCACGTGCATGCTCGGCACGATGGCTTGCTGGTGTCCGAATGGCTGCTGGAGCTAGCCAAGCGCAACCGGCTTGGCGGCGGCTCGGTGTTCCGCGCCACCGCCGGCTTCGGCCGCCACGGCGTGCTGCATCACGAAGCCTTCTTCGAGCTGGCCGACGATCTGCCGCTGAAAATCGAATTCCTGCTCAGTGAAGCCCATGCGCAAACCTTGTTGCGGCTGGTGCGCGAAGCGGACGTTGATCTTGTCTATGCGTGGTCGCCGGTACATTTCGGTGTCCTGGGCAAGGAACAAAACGCATGAGTCCAGATTCACTGCGGCAGCGCGCCGCCGAATTGCTCGAAATGGCCGGCGTGCAGATCAACGGCCCTGCTCCCACCGATATTCGCGTGCATGACGAACAGCTCTATGCACGCGTATTCGCGCACGGCTCGCTGGGTTTTGGCGAGGCGTATATGGATGGCTGGTGGGATGCCGACGACATCCCCGGCCTTTTCACCAGGATTCTTTCCAGCCATCTGGACGAACACCTCAAGACGCTGGACACCTTGATCGCGCACCTGAAGGCACGTTTCATCAATATGCAGCGCGGCCAGCATGCGTTCGAGATCGGCAAGGCGCATTACGACCGCGGCAACGATTTGTTCAAGGCCATGCTCGGCAAGCGCATGATGTATTCCTGCGGCTACTGGGCAAACGCCACCAACCTGGACGACGCGCAGGAAGCCAAGCTGGACCTGATCTATCGCAAGCTGCAGCTGAAACCGGGCATGCGCGTGCTCGACATCGGTTGCGGCTGGGGCGAAGCGCTGAAGCTCGCGGCGGAACGCTACGGCGTCATTGGCGTAGGCATCACCGTTTCCCAGGAACAGACCGACTTCGCGCGCGACCTGTGCCAAGGCTTGCCGATCGAAATCCGGCTGCAGGATTACCGCGAACTCGACGAACCGTTCGATGCCGTCATGTCGATCGGCATGTTTGAACACGTCGGCGCCAAGAACTATCGGGAGTATTTCGAAGTCGCGCGCCGCTGCCTGAAAGACGATGGCCTGTTCCTGCTGCATTGCATCGGCACCAATCACGCGCCGGGCCGGCCCGATCCGTGGATCGAGAAATACATTTTCCCCAACTCGATGATTCCCGCGGCCAGCCAGGTCACCGCCGCGCTGGAAGGTTTGTTCGTGGTCGAGGATTGGCACAATTTCGGCGCCGATTACGATCGCACGCTCAGCGCGTGGCGCGCGAACTTCGACGCGGCATGGCCTATGTTGTCCAGCCATTACGACGAACGTTTCCGTCGCATGTGGCATTTCTATCTATCCGTCTCCACCGCTGTATTTCGCAGCCGGCGCGATCAGCTCTGGCAGCTCACCCTAAGCCCGCACGGCGTGCCCGGCGGTTACCGCGTTCCACGCTGAGAGCTTGCATGCCCCTCCATAGACGTTTGCTGGTTCTACTTCCGCTGCTGTTCCTGTTGTGCGGCAATGCCCTCGCGCGGCCGGCGATGTGGCACGCCAAGCTCGGCGATAGCACGGTGTATCTCTTCGGTACGGTGCATCTGTTGCCGAACGATACGGACTGGCGTTTCACCGCGCTGAACGATGCGCTGTCGAAAAGTCAGGCGCTATATATCGAACTGACCGACGACGACCAGGCCAGCATGACGTCGCTGGTCATGCGCTATGGCATGGACACTGAACACCCGCTCTCCACCTTGCTGAGCGATAGCGACAACACCGCGCTCGGCAAGGCTGCGGAACTGGCCGGTCTGCCCGGTGGCACCACCGTGCTGCAACCGATGAAACCGTGGCTGGCCGCGTTGACCCTGGCGGTTGCGCCATTGATGAAAGCCGGGCTCGATCCGGCCGCTGGGGTGGACAAGCAATTGCAGGCGCAGATGACGCAGGCCGGCAAGCCGGTGCATGGCCTGGAAACGGCGGAGCAGCAGATTCGCTTTCTCGCTGATCTGCCCGAACCGCTGCAGATTGCTTTCCTGCGTGACACCTTGCGCGACGTGGAAAAGGACAAGGCCGAACTGCTGTCGCTGATCGACGCCTGGAAGCGCGGTGACGTCGCCGCCATCGCGAAACTGGAAAACGACGAGCTCAAGACGAAGGAACCCGCGCTCTACCAGAAACTACTGGTGCAACGGAATCAGGATTGGGCAGCGAGGATCAAGGACATGCTCCGACAGCCGGGCACTACGGTGTTTGTCGCGGTAGGTGCGGCGCATCTGGCCGGGCCGGACAGCGTGCAGGCGCAGTTGGCGAAGATTGGCGTGGTGGCGCAGCAGGATTGATGCGCCACATGCCCGCGAAAAACGAAAGTAGGTTGGGCTGAGGCGCAGCCGAACCCCAACATTGCCATGTCACATCTGGACGTTGGGGTTCGGCTTCGCCTCAGCCCAACCTACGTGGAGTTCCTAGAACGAAGCAGTTATCGGCTTCGGCGCGAACGGAAAGCGCGGCATATGGATGGTGTACGCATCCATCTTGCCCAGGTCCGAATACGTGGCGGTCAACATGCCGCCGTTGAAACCAACATCGATGCGGTACACATGCCCCGCCTGCACATCGTCGATCGTCACTTGCTGGCGATTGAGCTGATGCGAGTTGGACAGCGTGAGCTTGATCACCTGCTTGCCGGGCAGCACGCGCACCCATGGCGTCTTGCCGCCGTTGAATTTTTCCCAGGTGGCGACCTGGTTCACGCCGGTGATGCCGCAGATGTACGGGGACGGCTCGGCGCACGCCACCAGGGCGGTGTCCGCTTGCGGGTGATCCTTCTGCGCGTACCCCAGCAGCGGATGCTGGCCGGCGAAATGCGAGCAGCCGGCCATCAGCATGCAGGTCAGGACTACGGCGGCACGGCGTGCAGAGCGCATGGTTCACCCGGGAATGCTTAGGTAACGGGGAATTCTAGCCCAAGCGCCTCGGCATCTGGCACCATCTCACGGTTGTCATGCCCCGGCAGTCCTACCCCATGAACCTGCAAGCCAATTACGAACAGATCCCGCTCAAGGAATACGCCGAGCGGGCCTACCTCGACTATTCGATGTACGTGGTGCTGGACCGCGCCCTGCCCTTCGTGGGCGACGGCCTGAAGCCGGTGCAGCGCCGCATCATCTACGCGATGAGCGAACTGGGGCTGGCCGCCAGCGCCAAGCCGAAGAAATCCGCGCGCACCGTCGGCGACGTGATCGGCAAGTTCCATCCCCATGGCGACAGCGCCTGCTACGAAGCGATGGTGCTGATGGCGCAGCCGTTCTCGTACCGCTATCCGCTGATCGATGGCCAGGGCAACTTCGGCTCGCCCGACGATCCGAAAAGCTTCGCGGCGATGCGTTACACCGAGTCCAAGCTCAATCCGATTGCCGAGGTATTGCTGGCCGAACTCGGCCAGGGCACGGTGGATTGGACACCGAACTTCGACGGCACGCTGGAAGAACCGAGCTGGTTGCCTGCGCGCCTGCCGCACGTGCTGTTGAACGGCTCGATGGGCATCGCCGTGGGCATGGCTACCGATATCCCGCCGCACAACCTGCGCGAAATCGCCAGCGCATGCATCCGGCTGCTGGAAGATCCAGACGCCACCGTCGCCGATCTTTGCGAGCACGTACGCGGCCCTGATTATCCGACCAAGGCGGAAATCATCACCTCGCGCAACGAACTGCTCGCGATGTACCAGAGCGGCAACGGCTCGATCCGCGCGCGCGCCGTGTATGCGCACGAAGACGGCAACATCGTCATCACCGCGCTGCCGCACCAGGTGAGCCCGTCGAAAATCCTTGAGCAGATCGCCGCGCAGATGCGCGCGAAGAAACTGCCGATGATCGAAGACCTGCGCGATGAATCCGATCACGAAAATCCGATCCGCCTGGTGATCGTGCCGCGCTCCAACCGTGTGGACGTGGACGAGGTGATGCAGCACCTGTTCGCCACGACCGATCTGGAAAAGAGCTTCCGCGTCAATCTCAACATGATCGGCCTGGACGGCCGGCCGCAGGTGAAGGATCTCAAGCGCATTCTTTCCGAATGGCTGAATTTCCGCATCGAGACGGTCACGCGCCGGCTGAATCATCGCCTGGCCAAAGTCGAGCGACGCCTGCACTTGCTGGAAGGCTTGCGCATCGCCTACCTCAACCTCGACGAAGTGATCCGCATCGTCCGCACCGAAGACGAACCCAAACCGGTGCTGATGGCGCGCTTCAAGCTCAGCGAGGAGCAGACCGATTACATCCTCGAAACCAAGCTGCGCCAGCTCGCGCGCCTGGAAGAGATGAAGATCAACGCCGAGCGCGATCAGCTCGAAGAAGAACGCGCCAAGATCAACGTGCTGCTGAAATCGCCCGCCAAGCTCAAGGGCTTGATCAAGGAAGAACTGCGCGCTGACGCCGCCAAATTCGGCGATGATCGCCGCTCGCCGCTGGTGCAGCGCGAAGCCGCGCAGGCGCTGGATGAAAGCGCCCTGGTCGCCAGCGAGCCGGTCACCGTGGTGCTGAGCCAGAAAGGCTGGATCCGCGCCGCCAAGGGCCACGACGTCGATGCCGAAGGTTTGTCGTACCGCGAAGGCGACGGCCTGCTCGCCACGGTGAAGACGCGCACCACGCAGCAGATCGCCGTGATCGACTCCACCGGCCGCAGCTATTCCACGCCGGCGCATACGCTGCCTTCCGCACGCGGCAATGGCGAGCCGCTTACCGGCCGCTTCACACCACCGGCCGGCGCACGCTTCGATGCCATCGCCGCGGGCGACAACGATACGCGCCTGGTGCTCGCCACCGACTTCGGCTACGGCTTCGTGACCCGCTTCGAAGCACTCACCGGTCGCAACAAAGCCGGCAAGCAGATCATCGCGCTGGGTGATGGCGCACGCGTGCTCGCCCCGCAGGTGAGCGCTGATCCGGCACGCGATCGCATCGTGGTCGCCACCACGGATGGCCACTTGCTGATGTTCTCGGTGGCCGAACTGCCCGAGCTCGACAAGGGCAAGGGCAACAAGTTGATCGAGATTCCCAAAGCCAAACTGGGCAGCGGCGACGAACGCGTCGCGGGCGTTGCTGTCGTCACCGAAGGCAAGGGCGAAATCACGCTGTACGCCGGTCAACGCAAACTCACGCTACGCTGGGCTGACCTGGTCGAGTACGGCGGCAATCGCGCAACGCGCGGCAATGTCCTGCCGCGCGGCTTGCGTCGCGTGGAGCGCATCGAGACAAGCGGCTAACGCGGTGGGTGCGGGAATCGTCAGTCGGGAACAGTTAAAAGTGAACATCTACGCAAACCGCTCTGACGATTTCCGATTCCCAATTTACGATTCCCGCCTTTAAAGGTACTTCATCCGCCCGCAAGTCGTCGAACGGACATGTGCACGGCAAGACATTGCCGTGCGTTATGTACGTGACGTACTTCGGAGCACCCTGATGAAAAGCCGCGCCCTCATCGCCTTGGCCGCAAGCCTGCTGGTTACCGCCGCCTGGGCACAGTCGAGCGGCCAGCCGTTGAATCTGAAGCTCCCCGCCAACGGCTACCAGAGCTATCCGGCATCCGGCTCCACCGCTGCGCAACCTGCCTCATCCAGCACATCCGCCAGCCATGCCAAAAGCGCCGTGACGGTGAACGGCCATCCGGCCTCCACCAGTCCGGCGCCGGGTGTTTATTACGGCGACACCAGCGGCAGGCGCGGCAACGACCAGGCGGCTGTGCCTGCCTGCGACGACTCCACCTACAACAAGACGCAGGTGCATGGTTCGGTCGGCATGGGTGTCATCAGCGGCAGCCATATCGGCACCGGCAACTATCAGTCCGGCACGGTGAGCATGGTGCAGAACACTGGCAGTTGCGATCACCCCACGGGTTCGGTGGGGATTTCCATCGGCGTGAGCCGATTGGGCGGATTCGACCGGCATTGATGTTTTAGGCCCCATCCCCGCAAGCGTATGCGCTTACCGAAAGCGCATGGAAAGCCGCCACCCACACACTGCGACACTATTCACCCTTCCGTTCGCAGTAGAGACCCCAAGTGATCCAAAACGTCGAATTCCGCTTCGAAGGTGGCCGTATCGGCGTGCTGCTCATTCATGGTCTCACCGGCACGCCCACCGAGATGCGCCTGGTCGGCAAGGGGCTGAACCGTGCGGGTTTCAGCGTCTACGGCATGCAGCTGGCCGGTCACTGCGGCGATGTGCCGGATCTGCTCGCTACCGGCTGGAAGGACTGGTACGCCAGCGTGGAAGCCGCCGCCGATAAATTCCGCAACGAAGTGGATCATCTGTTCGTGGCCGGCCTGTCGATGGGCGCGATCCTCGCGCTGAAGCTCGCAGCAGAGCGCCCGGAATGGGTGCGCGGCGTGGGCGTCTATGGCGCCACCTTCCGCTACGACGGCTGGGCCGTGCCGTGGTACAGCCGTCTTTCCTTCCTGCTGCCGTTGATCGGGCGCCTGGGGCTTGGCAAGCACCGCATGGTGCATGAAAACGAACCCTATGGCCTGCGCGATGAGCGCCTGCGCGCGCAGATCAGCGGCTTGATGTTCGGTGGCGACAGCGCGGCCGCCGGTTTGCCCGGCAATCCGTGGCCCTCGTTGGCCGAGATGTACAACATGGCCGCGGTGGTCAAGCGCGAGCTGCCCAAAGTGACGGCGCCGTGCCTGGTCGCGCACGCCACCGAGGACGACGTGGCCAGCCTGGAAAACGCGCATCTCGTGGCGCGCTCGGTGTCCGGCCCGGTGGACATGCTGTTGCTGGAAGACAGCTATCACATGATCACCATCGATCGCGAGCGCCGCGTGCTGGTGGATCGCTCGGTGGAATTTTTCTCGAAGATCGCCGCCACCTGCACACCCAGCGCACTCGCTGCGGCCTGAATCCAGGCCTGCACATGTCTGCGCTCATCGCCACGCTGTGGCTGATCAACGTGACGCTCGATACCGGCGGCCAGCTCGCCTTCAAGGCGGCGGCCGGCGATCCGCGCGCGGGCGATGGCATGGCACGCTGGCGTTACATGGCCAGCCGCCCTTGGCTGTGGCTTGGCTTGCTGGCGTACGCGCTGCACCTGTTGTCGTGGATCGCCTTTCTGTCGCTGGTCGATCTTTCCAAGGGCATGCTGCTGGCATCCATCAATATGGTGGCGATCATGCTCGGCGGCCGGCTGCTGTTCCGCGAAAAACTCTCGCCGTTGCGCGTGGCGGGCATTCTGCTGGTGAGCGCGGGCGTAGCCATTGTGGGAGCCGGCGGATGAGCGCCAACGCACGCACTTGGCGCTTCTACCTCGGCGGCTTCGCCTTGCTGCTGGCTTTCGACACGCTCGTGCAGGTGAGCTTCAAGCTGACCGGCGCGCATGCGTTTCCGCCGGAAGCGAGCTGGGCCTGGGGGCTGCGAATCGTCGGCCACCCATGGATCTACATCGCCCTGGTCGGTTATGTCGGCAACTTCTTCACCTGGATGAGCCTGCTCAAGCACGCGCCGATCGGTCCGGCGTTCGCCGCTTCGCATCTGGACGTGGTGAGCGTGATGCTGGCGTCCGCATGGGTGTTCCATGAAGCGCTCACGCCGGTGCGCCTGGCCGGTGCCGGGGTGATCATGCTGGGCATTCTGTGCCTGGCGCTGGCCGAAAGCGGCGCGCATCCGGAACACGATGCACCCACTGAAGCCAAGGGGGCGCTTGGGGTCATCGCGGGCGAGTGATTCGGCGAGCCATTCGAGAACTGCAAGGTTCAGCTATCGCACGCGACGATGTATCGCGCCCCCGGCACAGCGCGGTGAACGAACGATCCGGGGAATATAAAATTACGCTTCCCGCTCATATGGACAATGCACGCGCGCTTCGTCACGCTTGGAGCAGGGGATCAACGGGGACGTTTTCATGAGCCAAGTGCAACAAGAAGTTTTCGAGATCATCAGCAAGCAGGCGAAGATCGAGATCGGCACCATCAAGCTCGAATCCACGCTCAAGGATCTCGGCATCGCCTCGCTGGATGCGATCGAAGTGGTTTTCGACATCGAAGAGCATTTCAACATCAACCTGCCCAACGAAGACGTCAACTTCGAGAGTGGTACCGTCGGCGACCTGATCGCCGCCGTGGAGCGCCAGCTCGCGCAGAAACCCGCCGACAGCTGATATGCGCCGTATCGTGATCACCGGCATGGGCGGCATTTGCGCGCTCGGCCATAACGTTCCGGATATCTGGCAAGCCATGACCGAGGGCCGCAGCGGCATCGCGCCCTTGCAGCATTTCGATTCGAGCCTGATGCGAGGCAATCCGGTCGGCGCCGAGATCGCCGATTTCGAACCGCTGGCGTTTATCAAAGAAGCGAAATTGCCGTTCCTCGATCCGCTGAGCCAATACGCGCTGGTCGCCGCGAACGAAGCCATTCGCCAGGCGGGCCTGGATTTTCGTAGCGAGCGGGCGGCGCGCACGGCCGTGGTGGTCGGCACCGGTGCGGCCGGCGAAGAAACGCGCGATGGCTTGTACCGCAAGCTTTACGCGGAGAAGTCCGGCCGTTTTCATCCGCTGGGTATCGTGCGCATCATGAGCAGCGCGCCCTGCAGCCAGATCAGCATGGCGCACGGCATCACCGGCCCCACCTTCACCGTGGCCAGCGCGTGCGCATCGTCCAATCATGCGTTTGCACAGGCCGCGATGATGATACGCGCCGGCCTGGTGGACACCGCCATCGTCGGCGGCACCGAGGCCTGCATTACTCCCGGCGTGATGCAGGCATGGGAAGCGATGCGCGTGCTGGCGCCCGACACCTGCCGCCCGTTCAGCGCCAACCGCCGTGGATTGGTACTCGGCGAAGGTGCCGCGATGTTCGTGCTGGAAACGCTGGAAAGCGCGCAGGCGCGCGGTGCGACCATCCTGGCCGAACTGGCCGGCGTGGGCATGAGTGCGGATGCTGGCGACATCGCCGCGCCCTCGGACATCGGCGCCGCCGCCGCCATGCAGGCGGCACTGAACGATGCCGGCATGCAGCCGGCCGAGATCGACTACATCAACGCCCATGGCACCGGCACGGCGGCCAACGATTCGACCGAAACCCGCGCCATCCACACGGTGTTTGCCGAGCATGCGCGTCGCCTTGCCGTGACGTCGACCAAGCCGATGCATGGCCATGCACTCGGCGCCGCCGGCGCCTTGGAAATGCTTGCGGTGATCGGCTCGCTACGCCACGGCATCGTGCCGCCCACCCTCAATTACGTTGCGCCCGATCCTGCTTGCGATCTGGACTATGTGCCGCACGAAGCGCGCGCCATGACCGTGCGTGCGGCACTGAGCAATTCGTTTGCGTTTGGGGGATTGAACGCCGTGGTGGCGGTACGTCAGGCGCCGTGATCTCGCAGGTTGGGCCCCAGGCCAATCTACACAATCAGCAAAGCACGATCACAACCGCGTAAACGACCACGACTGCATGCGGCCGTCCTTGTACGGCATCACGCCATGGAACGGACGCGGATCGCGGTCGAACACCAGCGGCAGGAAGTGGCGGTCGCCTTCCCACATCGGCAAGTCCATCAAGTGATCCAGGTCGACCCATTCCAGCGTGCCTTCGGGGTTGGCCGTGTACGGCTCGCCGCTGAAGCTGTCGATGACGAAGATGAAACCCAGCCAGTCTTCGCCCTGCTTGCCGAAGCCGGGCCAGTTGAGCGTGCCGCGCAGGTGCATGGTTTCGCATTCGAGGCCGGCTTCTTCGTGGATCTCGCGGCGCATGCAGGCAGCGATGTCCTCGCCGGGCTCCATCTTGCCGCCGAGGCCGTTGTACTTGCCCAGGTGCTGATCGTCGGGCCGCGCATTGCGATGGATCATCAACACCTTGCGCCGATCCGGCGAGAGCACGTAACCGAGCGTGGCGACGATGGGCGTGTAGGGCATGGGCATCCCTTGCGGGTACTGAAGTCTCAAAGCTGAAGTTTACGCGCTGAACCGGCGTCGATGCTCTTGCATCCATCGCGGTCGTGCGGCGACCATCGTGGGATGCGCTCGTCCGCCCTCTTTCAACGGTTGCGTCGCAGCCTGCTGCATCGCCTGCCCGCCCTGTTGGCGGCGCTGGCGTGTCTGGCTGCCTGCAGCAGCCAGGTGCAGCCGATGGAGAGCCGCGAAGTGAACTTCCAGGGCCAGGATTTCACCGTGGTGAGCCTGGACCTGCATCGCGAAGCACTGACGCTGCATTGGAAAAATCCCGATACGGGCCAACCTTTCAGCGATATCCAGAGCCTGCGCGAATGGGGCGCCGCCAACGGCAAGCGGCTGATGTTCGCGGCCAATGCCGGCATCTACGACCAGTCGAACGCACCGCTGGGCCTGTACGTGGAAAACGGCAAGACGCTGGTGCCGCTGAACCTGTTTCGCGGCAATCCGGCGGCTGGCAATTTTTCGATCCGTCCCAACGGCGTGTTTGCCATCTATCCGGATGGCCACGCCGCGGTGCGCACCAGCACGGACTTCAAGGCGGACGGCAAACCGGCGGATTGGGCCACGCAATCGGGGCCCATGCTACTGATCGACGGCAAGATCAACGAGCAGTTCGTGCACGATTCGGCCAGCACCAAGTGGCGCAGTGGCGTGTGCGCGCGCACGCCACATCAAGTGGTGTTTGCGGTCAGCGACACGCCGGTAAATTTCCACACCTTCGCGCAACTGTTTCGCGACAAGCTCGGCTGTCGCGACGCGCTTTATCTGGACGGCACCATTTCGCAGTTCTACATCGATGGCACCGGCTACGCCGGCGCTCCCACCTTCATGGTCAAGCCCTACGCGGGCATCTTTGCGGTGTTTGCCGATCAATGACAACGAAACCTCGGGTACGTTGGTTCCGCGCGATTTTCATACTGGTGTTGATTGTGGTGCTCGTCCTTGCTGCCGGCGGCTGGTGGTTGCTGGCCGGCAGTCGCGCACAGCTCGATGGCCGGCAGCGGCTGGGCGGCATCCAGCATCCGGTGACCATCACGCGCGACGCCCTGGGCACGGCCACCCTCACCGGCCAATCGCGCGATGACATCAGCTATGCCCTGGGCTATGTGCATGCGCAGGAACGCTTCTTTCCGATGGACCTGATGCGCCGCGTGGCGGCCGGCGAGTTGTCGGAACTGGTGGGCGCGGCGGCCCTGGATACCGACATCAAGCATCGCCGGCATCGCCTGCGCGCGGTGGCCCAAGCGGCCTATGCGGCGCTTTCGCCCGAGCAAAAGCACACGCTGGATATTTATCGCGATGGCGTAAACGCGGGCTTGGCGAATCTGCGCGAAAAACCATGGGAATACCTGTTGCTCGGCACCAAGCCGCAGCCGTGGCGTTCGGAAGACACGATGCTGGTAATCGCGGCGATGTATCTGGACTTGAACGACGACGGCCTCAACGAACGCGAGCTGCATCTGGCGCAAATGCGTGCCGTGCTGCCCGAGCCGTTGGTGAATTTCCTGATCTCGCCTGATCCGAACTGGGAAGCGCCGTTGAAGGACGGCACCTCGCCATCGCCGGTGATACCCGGGGCGAACGTGTTCGATCTGCGCCGCATGCCCACGCAAAGCGGTGGCGCGGCATTGGCCGCGACGTCCATTGCGTCGGTGGATCGCGCTTATCCCGGCAGCAACAGCTTCGCCGTAGCAGGCAACATTTCGCGCACGGGCTCGGCGATTCTCGCCAACGACATGCACCTGGGCTTGCGCGTGCCGGATATCTGGTTCCGCGCGCGCCTGCGCTATCCCGATCCGTCCGCACCGAAGGGACAGCGCGACGTCGTCGGCGTCACCCTGCCCGGCACACCGGCGCTGGTGGTGGGTTCGAATGGACAGGTCGCCTGGGGTTTCACCAACAGCTATGGCGATTGGCAGGACTGGGTGCGCGTTCAACGCGATCCGCACGACGCGAATCGCTACAAGGTACCGGACGGCTGGGCGACGATCGAATCGCATGACGAAATCATCCGCGTCAAAGGCGCCGCGCCATATACCTTGCGTGTGGAAGACACACGCTGGGGACCGATCCTGGACAAGGATACCGATGGAACGCCGCTCGCGCTGGCATGGATTGCCGATCTGCCGCGCGCCTATAACGTCGACCTGATGCAGCTCGAACACGCCGGCAGCGCATCCGCCGCGCTGGATCTGGCGCCGACGTTCGGCATGCCGCCGCAGAATTTCCTCGTCGCCGATAGCGCGGGCCATATCGGATGGACCATCGCCGGCAACAGCATCCCGCTGCGCACGGGCTTCGATCCGCAGCGTCCGGCCGATTGGTCGCAACCGAATACCGGTTGGACTGGCTGGGCTGCGCCGTCGCAATACCCGCGCATCGAAAATCCCGCTGACGGACGCCTGTGGACGGCCAACAACCGCACGGTCGGCGCCGATGAACTGGCCTTGCTCGGCGAAGGCGGACACGACGTCGGCGCACGCGCGCAGCAGATTCGCGACGATCTGCATGCACGCGCCGATTTCGGCCCAGGCAATTTGCTGGACATCCAGCTCGATGATCACGCGCTGTTCCTTTCCCGCTGGCAGCAACTGCTGCAGACCACGCTTGCGAACGTGCAGGATCCTTCGCTCAATCAGCTACGCCAGCTCACCGCCGCATGGCGCAACCAGGCTGCGCCGGACAGCGTGGATTACCGCCTGGTGCACGCCTTCCGCGATGAGGTGCACAAGCGGGTGCTGGCGCCGTTCACTGCGCAGATCCAGCAGCGTTTTGCGGATTTCGAATGGCCCGGCCCGGGCAACCAGGAAGCGGCGACATGGATGTTGATCCAGCAACAACCGCCGCATTTGCTCGATTCTGCTTATCCCGACTGGCATGCATTGTTGCTACAGGCGGCGCGCACTGTCGCCGACACCTTGGGCAAGCAACAAGGCGGCTTGGCGGCGCGCAGTTGGGGCCAAGTGAATCGCGCCGGCGTCCGCCATCCGCTATCGCGCGCCCTGCCCGGTTTCGTCGGCCGCTGGCTCGACATGCCGGACGAAGCCCTGCCCGGCGATCACAACATGCCACGCGTGGCGTCGCCGGGGTTCGGCGCTTCCGAGCGCATCGATGTGTCGCCCGGCCACGAAGACGAAGGCATTCTGGAAATGCCCGGTGGACAAAGCGACAACCCGCTGTCGCCGTTCTATGGTGCCGGTCATGAGGATTGGGTGCGTGGAAGGCCTACGCCGCTGATGCCGGGTGAGGATCGACATACGCTGGTGCTGGAGCCTGCGTCAGGTTGAATGAGATGCGTGCGATCTTTTGGGTCGCCTCATCGTCATTCCGGCGAAGGCCGGAATCCATGCTTCGTACTACCAAGAGATTGCCCCAGAAAGGAAGCAATGAAAAACACAAAAACGCTTCAACAAAGCGACTTCAACAGCATCCGCTCGCAGATCGTCTGATACAGCTCAGGCAATCGCTCCAGTTCCGCCACGTCGATGCACTCGTCCACTTTGTGGATGGTGGCGTTGACCGGCCCAAGCTCCACCACTTCGGCGCCCATCGGTGCAATGAACCGCCCATCCGAGGTGCCGCCGCCGGTGCTTTGATCCGGTTCCGTACCGCACAGCTCGCGGCACACCGATACCACGGTGTCGCGCAAGCGTCCGCCGGGAGGACACAGGAAGGGCTCGCCTGAAAGTGCCCATTCCAGCGAATAATCCAGGCCATGCTTGGCGAGGATCGCTTCGCTGCGCTTGCGCAGATTTTCGGCGGTGCTCGCGGTGCTGTAGCGGAAATTGATCAGCGCAGTGAGCGCGCCGGGAATGACATTGGTCGCGCCCGTGCCCGCATTGAGGTTGGAAACCTGGAACGACGTCGGCGGAAAATCCGCGTTGCCTTCGTCCCAGCGCTCCGCCGCCAGTTCCGCCAGCGCCGGTGCAAACGCGTGGATCGGGTTCAATGCTTTTTCCGGATAGGCCACGTGCCCCTGTACGCCGCGCACCGTCAACGTACCCGACAGCGAACCGCGCCGGCCGACGCGGATCAGATCGCCCAGCTTTTCCTTGGACGAAGGCTCGCCCACCACGCACCAGTCGATGCGTTCGCCGATCTCGCGCAGGTAGCCGGCAATGCGCCGCACACCATCGAGGTTGGTCGGTCCTTCTTCATCGCTGGTCAGCAGCAGTCCCACGCGGCCGGGATGGTCCGGATGTGTGGTCACGAATCGCTCCAGCGCGATGGTCATCGCCGCCACAGCACCTTTCATATCCGCCGCACCACGGCCGTATAGACGGCCATCGCGCACGGTCGGCTCGAATGGCGGACTCTGCCAGTTTTCTTCCGGGCCACTTGGCACAACGTCGGTATGACCAAGGAAAACCAGCAGCGGCCCCTGTCCCGACGCATTGTTCGCGCCATGCGTCGCCCAGAAGTTGTCCACCTCGCCATAGCGAAGATGTTCGATGCGGAACCCCAGGCGCGTCAGCCGTGCGCCGATTTCCGGCAAACAGCCGGCATCTTCCGGAGTGATCGAACGGCGGCGGATGAGATCGACAGCAAGATCGAACACCTCTGACATGATTTTCAACGCCCGAACAATTTCTTGAAGCCGTTATCGGTAAACCCCACGCTGACTGCGCCATCGGCCTGCACGACGACGGGGCGGCGAACCAACGCGGGATATTCTTTCAGCAACAATGTCCATTCCGGGTCAGTGCCGGGATTCTTGCGTTGCGGCAGCAGGTTGCGCCAGGTGGTGCTGGACTTGTTGACCAGCTTTTCCCAGCCGCCGAGTTGTTGCGCCCACGCTTTGAGCGTGGCCGGCGGCACCGGGTTGGCGCGATAGTCGACGAACTCATGCGCTACTTCGAAGCGTGCAAGCCAGTTGCGCGCTTTTTTGCAGGTATCGCAGTTGGACAGGCCGTAGAGCGTGATCGCGCCCATGTCATTCGCCGCTGCGCAGAAGTTCATTGATGCCGGTCTTGCTGCGGGTTTTTTCGTCGACCTGCTTGACGATGATGGCTGCATACAAGCTGTGGCTGCCGTCCTTCGCCGGCAGGTTGCCGGCCACCACCACGCTGCCTGCGGGCACGCGGCCATAGCTGACTTCACCGGTGGCACGGTTGTAGATGCGCGTGGACTGGCCGAGGAACACACCCATGCCGATCACGCTGCCGCGTTCCACCACCACGCCTTCAACCACTTCGGAACGCGCGCCGATAAAGCAGTTGTCTTCGATGATGGTGGGATTGGCCTGCAACGGCTCCAGCACGCCGCCGATGCCGACGCCGCCGGACAGGTGCACGCCAGCGCCGATCTGCGCGCAGGACCCGACCGTCGCCCAGGTATCGACCATCGTGCCGGCGCCCACATAGGCGCCGATGTTCACGTAGCTCGGCATCAGCACGGCATCTTTGGCGATGTGCGCGCCACGACGCACCAGCGCGCCAGGCACTACGCGTGCGCCGAGTGTTTCGAGTTCCGCATCGTTGCCGTGCGCAAAACGCAGCGGCACCTTGTCGAACGCGAGCGCCGGGCCGCCATCCACCACGCGGTTGCCGTTGATGCGGAAATACAGCAGCACCGCTTTCTTCAACCATTGATTGACCGTCCAGCCGCCTTTGCCGTCCGGCGCAGCTACCCGCTGCTCGCCCGATTCGAGCAAATTCATGACCTGGGTCAGCGCGGGGCGCAGGTGGGTTTCGACCTCGGCCTGGGTGAGGTCATTGCGGCGCTCGAAGGCGTCGTTGATCAGGGTTTCGATGGACTGCATGGGGAAAGGCTCATGTTCGGATCAGAGGGAAGATAGCGCACCGGCCGTCCCTTGCCCAAATGACAAAGCGTGCCGGTCTTCATGTGCACTTCAAATGAGGGCGAGCACGACCGGCACCGTTCCCAGTATCAGCAGTGCGCTTATCAGCATATGTTTGCGTGTGTAGCGATAGGCCATGTAAAGACCAAGCAAGGTCGATACGAACAGTCCAAATGAAACGAAGGCGGAGAAAATTTTCAGCGGCAACGGATGCCTGACGGGGGCCGCCGGCGCATCCGGCTTTACCGGCGAGGGTGCACTGGCCGGACTGAACGAGGGCATCGCATCCACCGGACGCGGCTTACGCACTGGCATCACATCGGTCTGCTTCTTGTGCAATTGCCCGGCAATCGCCAGCCATGCGGGCGGCTTGTAGTCACTGCTGCGCGAGGCTTCATGCAGGCCGAAGACCTGCAGGCCGCCGGTGAATGCGAAAAACAACACGGCCGGCGCAATAAACACGCCGATGTACAAGTGAAGTTGTCGAGCGAGCTTGAGAAAGGTATGAGATGCGGACATGGAAGCACAGCCTTACGTGGCGTATTTCAGCCAAAGCGAGGAAAAGGGATTGACGATGAAAGGCTGCTGATGCAGCCTCGCGGGAAATCATCCCCTGCGAGCCTGCATAGCCGTGGGTGAGGACAGTGCCGAGGCTATGCAGAAAGGCTCTGTGGTCCGATCCGCTCCACCAGAGCCTGCCACAAACGCTGTTGCTGTGTCTCGCTCAACGGCGCATTGCGACGATCGGTGAGCTGGAAGAAATCCTCCACGCGCTCGCCGAAGGTGGCGATGCGCGCATCGTGCACACGCACTTCGCAGGCCATCATCACCTGCGTGACGGCGGCGAGCAGACCGGGGCGATCGCTGCAGACCAACGCCATCTGCGTGCGCCCGTCCGATTGCTTGAAGTCGATGCGCGGCATCATCTGGAAGTGCTTCAGATGCCGCGACATGCTGCGGCGTGGCGGCATGATCGGCGCCGATTGCGACAAGGCGCGATGCAGGCGCTGCTGCAGCTCTTCGGCGCGCTCATGGCTGGCCGGCTTCTGGTTTTCCGCTTCCAGCAGCAAGAAGGTATCCATCGCCTTGCCATCGGGCGAACTCAACACACGCGCTTCCATCACCGAGAAATGCAGGCGATCGAGCATGGCGGTGACGTTGGCGAACAGGCCGTCGCGGTCAGGCGCATACACAAACAATTCGGTACTGCCGCGCACCGACAGCGGATTGACCGCGATCAATGGCAATTTGTCTTTTCCGTGCAGAATCTGCGAGGTCTGCCAGGCGATCTGCTCCGGCCGATGACGCAGAAAGCTCACCATCGGAAAGCTGTCCCACAAGCGCGCCACCGTCGTTGCATCGTTGCCATCGGCCATCAGCAAGGCCATGGCCTGGTCGCGGCACGCTTGCGCACGCGCGGCAGCGCCGGGCGATGGCTTGGCCTCGCGGCGCAGCGCATAGCGAGTCGCCGTATAGAGGTCCGCCAGCAGGCGATCCTTCCAGGCATTCCACAGGCGTGGGCTGGTGCCGATGATGTCGGCGATGGTCAGCAGGTAAAGCTGCCCGAGCCGCTCGCGTCCACCGACGATGTCGGCAAAGCGATGCACCACGTCGGGATCGGTAATGTCCTGGCGCTGCGCGGTGGTGCTCATCAGCAAGTGCCAGCGCACCAGCCATGCCACGCGTTCGATGTCCTCGTCCGGCAAACCCAGTTTTTTGCAGAAGGCGCGTGCGTCTTCTTCGCCGAGCACGGAATGATCGCCGCCGCGTCCCTTGGCGATGTCATGGAACAGCGCGGCCAGCAGCAGCACTTCCGGCTTCGGCAAGGTGGACCACACTTCGCACGCCAGCGGAAATTCCGCCTGCGTGGAGGAATCGGCAAAACGCGCGACGTTGCGCAACACGCGCAGCGTGTGTTCGTCCACGGTGTAGACATGGAACAGGTCGTACTGCATGCGCCCGAACACCTTGCCGAACGCTGGCAGGATGGCGGCGAGCAAGCCATGGCGATTCATGCGCCACAGCGCATCCACCGCCGGCGCGCCATGCCGCAGCAATTGCAGGAATGAAACCAGTACCTGTGGATCGTCCGCCAGTTGCGTACCCATCGCCGCGGTCGCCTGATGGACGCGGCGCATGGTGTCGGCGGTAAAGCCGATCACGCCCTTCTGGTCCAGGCGCGCAATGAAGATGTCGACCAGGGCGGCGGGACGGTGGGTGAAGAGATCCGGATCGCGCACGGCAATGCGCGCGCCGTAGCGCACGAAATCCTTGCCCACCGGTTGCGCATCGCTTGGTGGCTCGAGCATTTCCACGAAGCGCTCGGCAATCTGCCACCCCAGTCGCTCCACCTGGCTGGCGGCGCGGTAGTAGCCCTGCATGAATTGCTCGACGCCAAGATTCTTTTCGTGCTCGTCTTCGAAACCGAGTCGCGCAGCGAGCGCGCGCTGATAGTCGAACAACAGGCGCTCTTCGGGACGGCCCGCTTCAAGGTGCAAGGCGAAGCGGTAACGGCGCAGCGTGACTTCGGCTTGCAACAAGGTGTCGCATTCGGCCGGATCGAGCAGGCCTTCGGCCACCATATCCGGAAAGTCCGGCGCATGCGCCAGCCGCTTGCCGAGCCAGCGCAGCGAATCAAGCGTGCGCAGCCCGCCCGGGCCATCCTTGAGATTGGGCTCGAGGTTGTAGGCGGTATCATCGAAACGCTTGAAGCGCGCATCGCGCTCGGCCAGGCGCGCCTGCAGATAGGGGCGCGGCGGCCACATGTCGGGAGCTTCGACGATGCTGCGCAGGCTTTCATCAAGCGAAGGGTCACCGGCCAGGCGCCGCGCATCGAGCAGGCTGGTGAACACGCTCGCATCCGATGCCGCCAGCGTGCGGCATTGCTCTGGATCACGCACCGCATGGCCGACTTTCAGGCCGATGTCCCAGAACGTGGCGAAGCATTGCTCCAGCGCGCGCAGGCGTGATGGATCGGCATGCTGCACCAGCGCCAACAGATCGATGTCCGAATGCGGAAACAGCAGCCCACGTCCGAAACCGCCGATGGCGAACAGCGCCGCGTCGGTGACTTCACCCAGGCAGGCCATCCACACATGCGCCACGATGCGCGTGACCGAATCGCCGCGCCGGCGCGCAAGGTCAGTGGCGTCGGCGCCATCGCGAAACGCAAGATCGATGGCGCGATTGAGATCCCCGAGCAATTGGCGCAGCGCGAGGCGCGCTTCGCTGGAGACGCCGGAGCGTGGGATGGCGACAGGAAGGCGGGGTAGCGGCGGAAGGGGAACGGCGGATGAGGTCATGGGTGTCGGTTCAAATCCGCCATTCAGGCTCTCGCCCTATCGTCATCCCGGCGAAGGCCGGAACGATGGTGTCGCATCAATTACGCATCCGGCCAGGGCGTGAGGATCTCGAACCCATCGTCCGTTACCGCAATGGTGTGCTCCCACTGCGCCGACAGCGAATGATCCTTGGTGACCACGGTCCAGCCATCGGGCAGTTGCTTGGTCTGCGGCTTGCCGGCGTTAATCATCGGCTCGACCGTGAAAGTCATACCTTTCTGCAACACCACGCCCGTGCCGGGCTTGCCGTAATGCAGTACCTGCGGCTCGTCGTGATAGACCTTGCCGATGCCGTGTCCGCAGTACTCGCGCACCACCGAGAAACCCGCTGCTTCGGCGTGCTTCTGGATCGCATGGCCGACGTCGCCGAGCGTGGCGCCCGGGCGCACCGCCTCGATGCCGCGCATCATCGCCTCGTAGGAGGTATCCACCAGGCGCTTGGCCAGCACGCCGGGCGTGCCGACGAAGTACATCCGGCTGGTGTCGCCGTGCCAGCCGTCCTTGATGACGGTGACGTCCAGATTGATGATGTCGCCGTCCTTCAGCACCTTGCCAGGGCTGGGAATGCCGTGGCAGATCACGTGATTGACCGAGGTACATAGGGTCTTGGGGAAGCCGTGGTAGCCCACGTTGGCCGGGATCGCCTTCTGCACGTTCACGATGTGCTCGTAGGCGATCCGGTCGAGGTCCTCGGTGGTCACCCCGGGCTTGACGTGTTCCTTGAGCATGGCCAGCACTTCGGCGGCCAACTGGCCGGCGGTGCGCATGCTGTCGAGATCTTGAGCGGTTTTGAGGGTAATGGCCATAGCTGTTTGTGAATATGGCGGCGAGACGGCCAAAAGCCAGCCCAACTTGCCGCGAAGCGGTGATCCCGGCTACAATTTCCGGGTTTTGCAGACCGCTTCCGGCCATTTGATGGCCCGCACGGCGCAAAGCGAAGCGGGATTGTAACCGTGCTGCGGTACAACCCCAACCAATGCCACACACGTATCGGCACCGTCTTCGGGGTGCTGTAGCCGTCCCTCTTCAAGCCACGGGACGCTACGGTCGAAGCCGGGGATACGTGGAGGTCCCAACCCCCGGGCCATTCGAAAAAGGCCCACTGCAGGAGTACTACCATGGCTCAAGTCACCATGCGCCAGATGCTGGAAGCTGGCGTGCATTTCGGTCACCAGACCCGCTACTGGAACCCGAAGATGGCACCGTACATCTTTGGCGCCCGCGGCAAGATCCACATCATCAACCTCGAAAAGACGCTGCCGCTGTTCACCGACGCGATGCATTTCCTGTCGGGCCTGGCGCAGAAGCGCGGCACCGTGCTGTTCGTGGGCACCAAGCGTTCCGCCCGTGAGCCGTTGGCCGAAGAAGCCGCACGCGCCGGCATGCCGTTCGTCACCGCCCGCTGGCTCGGCGGCATGCTGACCAACTTCCGCACCGTGAAGCAGTCGGTCGCCCGCCTGAAGGAACTGGAAGCGGCCGAAACCGACGGCAGCTTCGACAAGCTGGTCAAGCACGAAGTGCTGGCCCGCCGCCGCGAACGCGCCAAGCTGGAAAACTCGCTCGGCGGCATCAAGAACATGAACCGCCTGCCCGACGCGCTGTTCGTGATCGACATCGGCCACGAAAACATCGCCGTGCAGGAAGCCAAGAAGCTCGGCATTCCGGTGATCGCCGTGGTCGACACCAATTACAACCCCGAACTGGTGGACTACCCCATTCCGGGCAACGATGACGCCATCCGCGCGATCCAGCTGTACGCCCGCGCTGCCGCCGACTCGATCCTCGAAGGCAAGGCTGCCGCACCGGCCGCCGCCCAGGGCGACGCCAACGAGTTCGTCGAGCTGGACGAAGAGGGCAACCCGGTCGCCAAGGACGAGGAAGAGCGCCGCGCCGCCGCGCCGCGTCGCAACCCGCCGGCCAAGAAGGGCGCCGGCCGTGGCGACCGCGACGGTGGTCGTGGCAACCGCGGTGGTCGCGGCGGTCGCGCACAGCCCGACACCGCCGACGCCGAATAAGTCTCACCCCGCGCCAGGCGTTCTGCACGATCGCCTGGCGCCCCCAAGTTTTCCGAGGATCCCATGAGCACTATTTCCGCCCAACTGGTCAAGGAACTCCGCGAGCGTTCCGGCGCCGGCATGATGGAATGCAAGAAGGCGCTGGTCGAAAACAATGGCGACATCGAAGTCGCCATGGAGTGGCTGCGCAAGTCGGGCCTCGCCAAGGCCGACAAGAAGGCTGGCCGCGTGGCCGCCGAAGGCCGCATCGTGGCCGCCCAGGCCAATGGCAGCGCCGTGCTGGTCGAAGTGAACTGCGAAACCGACTTCGTCACCAAGAACCCCGACTTCGTGAAGTTCAGCGACAACGTCGCCGAGATCGCGTTGAAGTCCGGCGCGAAGGACGTCGACGCATTGAAGGCGGCCGCCTATCCGGACGGCGGCACAGTCGAAGAAGCCTCCAAGGCCCTGATCGCCACCATCGGCGAGAACATCCAGGTGCGTCGCATGGCGCACGTGACCAACAGCGGTGTCATCGCCAGCTACCTGCACGGCGGCCGCATCGGCGTGCTGGTTGCGCTGAAGGGCGGTTCTGAAGAGCTGGCCAAGGGCATCGCCATGCACGTAGCTGCAATGAATCCGCAGTTCGTGCGCACCGATGACGTACCGGCCGATTTCCTGGCCAAGGAAAAGGAAATCGCGCTGAGCCAGATGTCCGACAAGGAAAAGAACAAGCCGGCCGACATCCTGGAAAAGATCGTCAGCGGCAAGGTCGCCAAGATCATTTCCGAAGTCACGCTGCTCGGCCAGCCTTACGTGCTGGACACCAACGTCACCGTCGGCGACGCGCTGAAGAAGGACGGCGGCGATGTGGTTTCGGTGGTACGCCTGGCCGTTGGCGAAGGCATCGAAAAGGTGGAAGAGGATTTCGCCGCCGAAGTGATGAAGCAGGCAGGCCTGGCGTAAATCGCTGCGCTTTGCTTGTACGAAAGGCCGCGGGAAACCGCGGCCTTTTTTGTTGGCTGCGCCCAGCCTGCGTATCACTTCACACGCGGCTGCAACAGATCCCATTTGTTGCCGTACAAATCCTCGAACACCGCCACCGTGCCGTACGGCTCCTCGCGCGGCCATTCGAGAAAACGCACGCCGCGCGAACGCATCACGTCGTAGCGCGCATAAAAATCATCGACGTGCAGAAACAGGAACACGCGGCCACCACCCTGCTCGCCCACTTGGGCATCCTGTTCGGCAGTGCTGGCTTGCGCCAGCAGCAATCGCGTCTCGCGCGAACCGGGTGGCGCCAGCAGCACCCAACGCTTGCCGCCGCCGAGCGGGGTGTCTTCGATCAGTTCGAAATCCAGGCACCTGGTATAGAACACGATCGCCTCATCGTAATCACGCACCAGCAATGCAATGGCGGCGATGGTGTGCTGCATGGGAGGCTCCGGCTGTGACTGCGTCGTGAAACGTCAGGATCAAGCATAAAGGCACCATGCGCTGACGTCTGCCACGCGCTCCGCTACAATGCGGTCGTTTTGCGTGTGGCATCGGAAAAGCGCGCGCCTGCCTCACGGCGCGTCGACGTGCCGCCTGCAAGTTGTTATGCCAGATCGGCGTGCGGAAACGTCTCGCAGCCGTTTCCGATGTTCCACATATCCACCCGGAGTTCTCATGAGCGACCAGCTAAAGTATCGACGCATCCTGCTCAAACTCTCCGGCGAAGCGTTAATGGGTGACGCGGACTACGGCATCGATCCGAAGGTGATCGGCCGGCTCGCCAACGAAATCATCGAAGTGCAGAAGGCCGGCGTGCAGATCGGCGTAGTGATCGGCGGCGGCAACATTTTCCGCGGTGCAGGCCTGGCCGCAGCCGGCATGGATCGTGTCACCGGCGACCACATGGGCATGCTTGCCACGGTGATGAATGCGCTGGCCATGCAGGACGCTATCGAAAAGCGCGGCGGTTTCGCCCGCGTGATGAGCGCCATCCAGATCCATGATGTCGCCGAGGATTTCATTCGCCGCCGCGCGATCCGCCACATCGAAAAAGGCCGCATCGCGCTGTTCGCCGCCGGTACCGGCAATCCGTTCTTCACCACCGATTCGGCCGCCGCGCTGCGGGCGATCGAAGTAAGCGCGGACCTCTTGCTCAAGGCCACCAAGGTCGACGGCGTCTACACCGCCGATCCGGCCAAGCATCGTGACGCCACACGCTTCGAACAACTCACCTACGATCAGGTGATCGAACGCAAGCTCGCCGTGATGGATACCGCCGCCATCGCCTTGTGCCGCGATCAGCGCATGCCGCTGCGCATCTATGACATGACGGTGCCGGGCAACCTGATGCGCATCATGCGCGGCGAGCCGATCGGCACGCTGGTTGACGCAAGCTGATACGGCCGTTCAACCGGCACGGACGGAGTCGACAACGTCCTGAACCTTGGTTGCCAGCCCGACCGACCGTCCCTCACCGTCTCTTAACCCCCTGCTATACTTGCCGGCTTGCACGCCAACGGGTGATTTCACATGCTCAACGACATTAAACGCGATGCACAGACCCGCATGGGCAAGAGCATCGATGCCCTCAAGCACGATCTGTCGCGCCTGCGTACCGGCCGCGCCAGCACGTCGCTGGTCGATAGCATCAAAGTGCCCTACTACGGCTCCGACATGCCGCTGAACCAGGTGGCATCGATCGCGTTGGCCGATGGCCGCTCGATTGTGATCACCCCGTTCGAAAAGAGCATGGTCGCCCCGGTCGAAAAGGCTCTGCTTGCCTCCGACCTCGGCATCACGCCCACCACCGCCGGCACGGTGATCCGCCTGAACATGCCGCCGCTCACCGAGGAACGCCGCCGCGAGCTGGCCAAGCATGTGTCGCATGAAGGCGAGAACGCGAAGATCGCCATCCGCAACGTGCGCCGCGATGCCCTGCAGCACGTGAAGGATCTGCTCAAGGAAAAGAAGATCACCGAAGACGAAGAGCGTCGGGCGGATGATGATATCCAGAAGCTCACCGACCAGTTCGTCAAGGAAGTCGACAAGCTGGCCAAGGCGAAAGAAGAAGAGCTGATGTCCATGTAAGGCGATCGGCGCACGGGAACAAACGACCGGCACGTGGCGTTCAGGCCACAGACGGAGGCAAAGAGGGTGAGGGGTCCATCTTGCACAACCGCCGTCCCTTTCGGGGGCTCCAGGCCAATTCGCCGCGTGAGCCCCGCTTCCGCCATCATTCTCGCGGTCGCGAGGCAGGAAGATGCCGGCATATGGCCTTTCCCTGACGCATGTGTTGTTGGTAAGTGCCTCGACGAAGAAGGTGTTCTCGCCCCCGTTACTCTCCATCCATGACCACGACTACGCACAACTACGTACCGCGCCATATCGGCATCGTGATGGATGGCAATGGCCGCTGGGCGAAAGCCCGCCACCGCCCGCGCAGCTTCGGCCACAACGCCGGGCGCAAGGCCGTGCGCGAAGTGGTGGAAGGATGCATACGCCACGGCGTGGAAGCGCTGACCCTGTTCGCCTTCTCCAGCGAGAATTGGCAGCGTCCGCCAGACGAAGTCGGCGCCCTGCTGGACCTTTTCATGCGCGCGCTCGACAAGGAAGTGGACGAACTGCACGAGAACAACGTGCGCTTGCGCTTCATCGGTGACCTGTCCGCGTTCGACAAAGCGCTGCACAAGCGCATGGTCGATGCGGCCAAGCGCACCGCCGAGAACACCAAACTTCAATTGAACATCGCCGTGAACTACGGTGGCCGCTGGGACATCGTGCAGGCCGCGCGCAAGGCGGCCATGGCGGTGGCGCGCGGCGATCTTCCCGTCGAGGCCATCGACGAAGCCGCGTTCGATAGCTTGACCAGCCTGGGCGAGTCGCCGCCGCTGGACCTGTTCATCCGCACCGGCGGTGATCACCGCATCAGCAATTTCTTGCTGTGGCAGCTAGCCTATGCGGAACTGTACTTCACCGAGACGCTATGGCCGGACTTCAACCAGGCCTCGCTGCAGCTGGCCATCAACGACTTTGCACGCCGCGAACGACGCTTCGGCCGCACTGGCGATCAGGTCGCCCAGGCAGCGGTCCGTTGAGCCTGCACGTGGTGGCGCCCGCATCGAGCCGCTTCATCCGGCCTGCAACTAACCAGCGCACGCACGCCGGCATGCGACCGAACCAGGATTCCGCCGGCGATGCGAACCACCCCATCCATGCTCGCCCGCCGCGCCATCGTCGCGCGGCTTGCGCCATCGCCGTGACGAGGCTCTAGAGAACCGCCCATGCTGCGACAGCGCGTCATCACTGCCCTTCTTCTTGCACCCCTGGCGATCCTGCTGGTTCTGCTGTTGCCGACCAGCGTGTTCGCCTGCCTGCTTGCCGTGGCGTTCCTGGCCGCCTCATGGGAATGGACGCGGCTGGCCGGCATGCAAAGCCGCATCGCACGTGGCGTGGCGCTGGGTGTCGTGCTGATCGCCTTTGTAGCGCTGTGGTCGCTGCGCGATGTGGCGTGGCTATGGCCGGCACTGATGGTCACCGGCGTGGCGTGGTGGGTGCTGGTCTGCGTATGGCTGCGCCACTTCGCCTTCGCCGCTGCGCCCACCCCGGAAAACCGGAACTTGAAACTGCTGGCCGGCGCATTCGTGGTATTGCCCGCCTGGGTCGCCGGTTTGAGCATTCATGGCAGCCCCTCGCACGGCCACATCTGGGCGTTCCTGGCCATGCTGCTGGTATGGGCGGCCGATACCGGCGCCTATTTCGCCGGCAGCTATTTCGGCAAAGGCAGGCGCAAGCTGGCGCCGCAGATCAGCCCCGGCAAGACCTGGGTCGGGGTCTACGGCGCCTTCGCCACCAGCGCGCTGGTGGCCGCCGTGGCCGGCTGGTTGCTGGGCGTGCGCGACCTGCGCTTGCTCGGCCTGATCGTGGTCACGATCCTGACGGTCGCAAGCTCCATCGTCGGAGACTTGCTGGAGAGCCTGATGAAGCGCCACGCCCACGTGAAGGACTCTGGCGCACTTTTCCCCGGCCATGGCGGCCTGCTCGACCGCCTGGACAGCGTGTTCGCCGCCCTGCCGTTGTTTGCCCTGGGGAAACTATTGCTGGGGCTCTGAGCGCGCAACCTTCACAAATGGAACTGCCGCCGTACATCGCGGTCGATATCCCAACCTCGAACGTACGCCCCCGCGCAGCCTGTCAGCGTTTTCGGCGGGTACTTCGCAACGCTTGCTGATAAGCTTTGAGTTCCCAAGAGACGTACCTGCTTTGATGAATCCCTTCCTCGGCTCCGTATTCTGGCTGCTCGTCACGCTCGGCGTGCTGGTCACCTTTCACGAATTCGGACACTACTGGGTGGCGCGCCGCTGCGGGGTGAAAGTCCTGCGCTTCTCGGTGGGTTTTGGCCGCGCCATCTGGAAGCGCATCGGCCGCGACGGCACCGAATACCAGGTCGCCGCCATTCCGCTTGGTGGCTACGTAAAGATGCTGGATGCGCGCGAGGGGGAGGTCGATCCCGCGCTGCGCGATCAGGAATTCACCGCGCAGCCGATCTGGAAACGCATCGCGATCGTGGCCGCCGGTCCGGGCTTCAATATCATCTTCACCATCGTCGCGTTCTGGCTGATGTTCGTGCTGGGCCGCACCGACTACGCCCCGATCGTCACCGCCGCGCCGCAAAGCCTGGCTGCGCAGGCGGGTATCCATCCGGGCGACCGGCTGCTTACCGTCGGCGGCACGCCGGTGACCACCTGGAGCGGCTCTTACGACGTCATCGTCAATGCGCTGCTCGGCCGCACGCCGCTTGCGGTGACCGTGCGCGGCGCGGATGGTGCGGAACGCGCACTGGTGCTGCCGCTCAACCGCCTGCCGCCGGGCGAAGACGTCGGACAGTACGTGGACAAGCTGGGGCTGGAACTCGCCCCCGCGCCGCCGATCGCTGCCACCGTCACGCCGGGCGACCCCGCCGCGCAGGCGGGCCTGCAGGCAGGCGACCGCATCCTGCGCGTCAACGGCAACAGCGTGAAGGACTTCAACGACATCGGTAAGCAGGTCAAGGCCGCCGCCGCGAAGTCACCCAAGCTGTCGGTGGACATCGAACGCAACGGCAAGCCGATGACCTTCCTGGTCCCGGCGCGCATGGAGTCCGAACGGGGCCAACCGCCACAATGGCTGATCGGCATCACCGCGCAAGCCCCTGAAGTGGCCGTCCAGCACTACGGCCCGCTGAAGGCGATCAGCGAATCGCTCAGCCTTACTTGGCAACGCACCACCGACACCTTCGGCATGGTCGGCAAGATGATTTCCGGCGAGGCGTCGACGCGGAACATTTCCGGTGTGATCGGCATTGCGCAGGTGGCCAATGCGGCAGCGCAACTGGGACTGGATCGCTTCCTGGAGTTCCTCGGCCTGGTGTCGCTCAGCCTGGCGATCATCAACCTGCTGCCCATCCCGGTCTTGGATGGCGGCCATCTGCTGTATTACCTTATCGAGCTGATCAAAGGCAGCCCGGTCAGCGAGCGCACCATGATCGCGGGCCAGTACGTGGGCATCGCCTTGCTGTTCACGCTGATGGGGTTGGCGTTCTACAACGACATCCACCGCATCATCCTGCCTTCGTGAGACGGATGCGCGCCGCTGGCAACCTCCGGTTGAGCACTGGCCGCGATCGTCTTGTCGCGCGGGCAACCTAAGTGTCATGCGCGGAACAACGCGAAGCCGGGATGATGCCGGCTTTGGAAAAAAATGCCGCGGGGCTGCCATATGGCGGCCTCGTCCGAATAACACAACGGAATCGACGATGAAGCGTATCGCCGCCCTGATCCTGCTTGCCTCCCTCTCTACGAGTGCGTTCGCACTCGAGCCATTCGTCGTTTCCGATATCCGTATCGAAGGACTCAACCGCATTTCCGCCGGCACGGTATTCAACTACCTGCAGATCAACAAAGGCGACCGCCTCACCACGGAAGAAGCCCAGCAGGCGATCCGCGCCCTGTACGGCACCAAGTTCTTCAGCGACGTGGAACTGGAGCGCGACGGCAGCATCCTGGTGATCAAGGTGACGGAACGCCCGTCGATCGCCAAGCTCAGCATCCGCGGCAACAGCGACATCAAGACGGATGACCTGAAGAAAGGCCTGAAGGAAATCGGCCTGTCCGAAGGCGAAACCTTCGACCGCCTCGCGCTGGACCGCGTGCAGCAGGAACTGATCCGCCAGTACTACAACCGCGGCAAGTACAACGTGTCGGTATCGCCGCACGTGACCACGCTGGATCGCAATCGCGTATCGATCGACATCGAAATCCGCGAGGGCAAGGTCGCCAAGGTCAAGGAAGTGAACATCGTCGGCAACACGGCGTTCACCGACAAGGAGATCGAGGACAACTTCGAAACCGGCACCACCAATCTGCTTTCGTGGTATTCGAAGAACGACCAGTACTCGCAGGACAAGCTTTCCGGCGATCTGAAGAAACTGCAGTCCTACTACATGGACCGCGGCTACGCCGACTTCGGCGTCGACTCCACCCAGGTGACCATTTCGCCGGACAAGCGCGCGATGTATATCGCGGCCGACGTGGTGCAGGGTGACATCTATCACATCTCCGGCACGCACCTGCTCGGCCAGCTGATCCTGCCGGAAGAAACGCTACGCAAGCTGGTGTTCGTGAAGGACGGCGAGCTGTTCAACCGCCGCGCCATCGAAGCCACCTCCGATTCGATCAAGGCGCTGCTTGCCAACATCGGCTACGCGTTCGCCAAGGTGAACTCGGTGCCCAAGCTGGACAAGGCGAACAAGACCGTTGACGTGACCTGGTACATCCAGCCGGGTCCGCGCGTGTATGTGCGCCGCGTGATCTTCCAGGGCAACACCCGCACAGAAGACGACGTGCTGCGCCGTCAAATGCGCCAGCTCGAAGGCTCGTGGTATTCGCAGGCGGCAATCGATCGCTCGAAGATCCGCCTGCAGCAGTTGGGTTACTTCAAGACCGTCACCATCGACAAGCAGACCGTGCCGGGCAGCGATGACGAAGTCGACCTGACGACGAAGGTGGAAGAACAGTCCGCCGGCAGCCTCACCTTCGGCGTGGGCTATTCGCAGTACTCGGGCATCATCCTGTCCGCCTCGGTATCGCAGAACAACTTCCTGGGTACCGGCGACCGCTTCAGCGTCGGCGCGCAGCGCAGCGACTATCTCACCTCGGTCAATGCGGGCTACTACAACCCGTACCTGACCGACAACGGCATCGGCATCGGCTACAACGCCACCTTCTCGAAGGCCGACTACAGCAGCCTGGGCAGCCAGTACGCCAGCTACTCGAACAGCACCAAATCGTTCTCCACCACGCTCGGCATTCCGATTACCGACTTCGACAACCTAAGCGGCAGCCTCGGCATCGGTAGCACCAAGATCAACACGTACTCCGGCTACACGCCGCAGGTGCTGGTCGACTACATCAACGCGCTCGGCCACGAGACCATCCATACCTGGACTGGCTCGCTGAGCTGGGTGCACGACACGCGCAACTCGTACTGGGCGCCGACGCATGGCGGCCAGCTCACCGCGGGCGTGAACGTCGCACTGCCGGGCTCCACCGTGCAGTACTGGACCTTGAACGCCGAAGCCAACCACTACTTTCCGCTGTGGAAGGGCTTTGTGTTGTATCTGGACGGCAAGGTCGGCTACGGCGACACGTATGGCACCCAGAAATTCAAGAACACCACCTCCGACTACGACGGCACAGGTGTCGGCTACAAGGCCGGCGACAAAGTCACCTTCCCGTTCTGGATGAACTTCTACGCCGGTGGTGTGACCGACCTTCGCGGCTTCCAGGACAACACGCTCGGCCCGCGCGCATGCGCAGGCTACGACACCAGTACCGGCAAGCCCATTAAACCCGCTCTCAACGGCTACTGCGCCAATAGTGCCTACACCTACGCGCAGCCGATCGGTGGTGCGTTCAAGGTGCTGGGCACGGCCGAGCTGTATCTGCCGCTGCCGTTCCTGAAGGACATCAACACCGCTCGCGTGTCGTTGTTCATGGACGTCGGTCAGGCTTACCAGGACGTAAAGAGCTTCAGCGCCAGCCAGCTCGATGCATCCGCCGGTGTCTCGCTGCACTGGCAGGCGCCGATCGGCCCGCTGATCATCAGCCTCGGCTTCCCGTTCCGCACGCAGCCGGCGGACCGCCAGTACGAAGAGCGCATCCAGTTCACCTTCGGCAGCCAGTTCTAATTGCCGCTTGCGTGATCTCGAAGGCCGCGTGTCAGCACGACACGCGGCCTTCGTCGTTTGTACATCGGCTGCGGTTGCAAAACATTCCGCTTCTGCGGAAAGCTCGCCTGATCCAAAAGGGGAACGAACGATGCAGACCGCCCGGCCTGACAGGGGGCCACTCGCGCATTCGAACAAGCAACGGGGCATGATATGGAGCGCAGCCGCGCTGCTGATGCTGCTGTTCGCCGTACAGATCGTCAGCGTGGTGCAGCAGGAATCGCTCAGCTGGGATGAAGGCGACCATATCTTCGCCGGCTACATGGCGTGGAAAACCCACGACTATCGCTTCAATCCCGAGCATCCGCCGTTGATGAAAGCGCTGGCTACGCTGCCCCTGCTGAGCCTGCCGCTGAAAGTACCGACGGACCAGCAGCGCTTCTTCAAAGAGGAGGCCTATCTCGATGGCCGCGAGCTGCTGTTCCACAACCCGCCCTACAGCGTGGAATCGCTGACGCTGCGCGTGCGGCTCGCCGCCGGCATCGTCGCCTTGCTGCTGGCCGCGCTGGTGTTTTGCGCGGCATGGGAAATGTTCGGCGTGGGCGCGGGTCTGCTGGCGCTTGCGCTGCTTACGTTCGATCCGAACATCCTGGCGCATAGCGCGCTGGTCACCACCGACATCGGCGTTTCGTGCTTTTTGCTGGCGGCGGTCTATGCGTTCTATCGCTATCAAAAAAAACCTTCGACGGCGCGCTTGCTGGTGGCCGCGGTTGCGGCCGGGCTTGCCTTGGCGACGAAGCATTCCGCCATCCTGCTGATTCCGATGCTGGGAGCGCTGGCACTGCTGGAGCTGTTCTATCCGCTCGGCGAGAACGACGCACGCGCCAGCCTACCCAAACGCGCGTTGCGTCTGGGCGGAGCATTGATCGCCATCGGCGCCATCGCCCTGCTCGTCCTGTGGAGCTTCTACGGTTTTCGCTATGCGGCCCGTCCGGGAGCGCTGCAGCTAAGCCCTTCGCTGGCCGACTACGTAAAGCCGCTGCGTCCGCTGGAAGCCAAAGGCGTGCTGTTGCTGGCGCAGTGGCACGTGCTGCCGGAGGCCTACCTGTATGGCCTTGCGGATGTGCGGTCGATGGCCAACGGCATGTCCAGCTTCATCTTCGGCAAGGTGTTCGAGCACGGCGTGCCGTATTACTTCCCCGCCGTGCTGACAATCAAATCGACGCTCGGTCTGCTGGGCGCGATCGTGCTCGCGCTCGTGGCGCTGGCGACAGGCAGGTTGCGGCAGTCGCGCGCGGCGCTGTTCCTGCTGCTGCCGGCGCTGGTCTATTTCGTGGTGGCGATGGGTTCCAGCCTGAATATCGGCGCCCGGCACATTTTGCCGGTCTACGTTTTCCTAATCGTGCTGGCGGCCGGCGGATGCTGGGCGTGGATGCGGCGCGGTGGCGTGTGGAACCGCTCGTGGTTGGCCGTGGTGGCAGTGCTGCTATGCGCGCACGTGGCATCGTCGCTGCGGGCGTATCCCAACTATATGGCGTACTCGAACGAGCGGTGGGGCGGACCGACACAAACGTACAAGGTGCTGACCGATTCCAACGCGGACTGGGCGCAGCAACTGCTGGCCGTGAAGCACTATCTCGACGAGCGTGGCATCAAGCAGTGCTGGTTCGCGTATTTCGCCGATCCGTTCCTGCGGCCTGCCGACTACGGCATCCCATGCAAACCGCTGCCGACGCCCGATGCGATGTGGGAACGGGTGCCCTATGACGTGCCCGCACAGATTCACGGGCCGGTGCTGCTCAGTGCAGGCGACTGGACCTGGTACGAGATGGGTTCGAACGTGCTCAATCCTTATCGGCCATTCCAGGCGCTAGAACCCGCCGCGGTGATTCAAGGCGGCGTACTGGTCTACGAGGGCGACTTCCGCGTGCCGCTGGCTTCGGCGCTCAGCCATGTGCAGCGATCGGCGATCCTGCTGGAGCAAAAGAACCTCGCCGGCGCCCTGGCCGAAGCGCAACAGGCGACAGCCGCCGCGCCCGATGATCTGCAGCCGCAGGAAGCGCTGGGCGATGCGCTGGCCGCCACCGGCGACAAGCAACATGCCCGCGAAGCCTACGGCAAGGCGCTGCAGGTGGCGGCGACGATGGAAGATGGCGCGCGGCAGACGTGGAGCAAGCGCCTGCAGAAGAAGCTGCAGACGCTCGCTCCTTGATGCGTGCTGGGATACGCCTGCGTTCCGGCCCGCAAGCGGGGGCCCGCAGGTGCCCGCAGCCGGGGCGAACCTCTACAATGCGCCGGTTGCCCTGGAGCTTTGGATGAGCACGACCCACTACAGCGTTGCCCAACTCGCCGAGCGCTTCGGCCTGGAATTCCGCGGTGACGGCGCACGCATCATCGACGGCGCCGGCACGCTCGCGGGCGCGGGACCGACGCAGCTCAGCTTTCTCTCCAACAGCAAATACACCGCGCAGTTGGCGACCACGCGCGCGGGCGTCGTGGTGCTCAGTGCCGACGCAGTCGATAGCTGCCCCACTGCCGCGCTGATCGCGCGCGATCCCTATGTGGCTTACGCGCATATCGCCGCGTTGTTCGAGCGCCTGCCTGCCGCAACGCCCGGCATCCATCCTTCCGCCGTAGTGGCGCCCAGCGCTCGCGTCAGCGCCTCCGCGAGCATCGGCCCGTGCTGTGTCGTTCAAGACGGCGCGGTCGTGGAAGATGGCGCCATCCTTGGCCCGCACTGCATCATCGGTCCCGAATGCGTGGTCGGCGCGCAGTCGCGGCTGGTCGCGCGCGTCACGCTGGTGATCCGCGTGACGCTCGGCCAGCGCGTGCTGGTGCATCCCGGCGCGGTGATCGGCTCGGATGGCTTCGGCCTCGCCTTCGATCGCGACCACTGGGTGAAGCTGCCGCAGCTCGGCGGCGTGCGCATCGGCGACGACTGCGAGATCGGCGCCAACACCACCATCGACCGCGGCGCGCTGGACGACACCGTGCTGGAGGAAGACGTGCGGCTGGACAACCAGATCCAGATTGCCCACAACGTCTACATCGGCGCGCACACCGCCATGGCCGGCTGCTCCGCCGTCGCCGGCAGTGCGAAAATCGGCCGTTATTGCATGATCGGCGGCAACGCCGGCGTGCTTGGCCATCTCGAACTGGCCGACCGGGTTACCATTACGGCCAAGAGCCTGGTGACGCATTCGATTCGGGAGGCCGGCGAGTATTCCTCCGGAGTGCCGCTGCAAGAGAACCGACAGTGGCGCCGCAACGCGGCACGCTTCAAGCACCTGGATGAGTACGCGCGCCGATTGTCGGCGCTGGAAAAGGATAAGAACGATGATTAAGAGCCCGTGTTCACACTCCAAGCACCTCGCATTGCGCCGGAGTGGCCGCCATGCGGCCGCGCGCGACTTGGCCAGACAACCAGTCTGGCGCTGCGCCGCGCACGACCACCTGACAACCACTCCGGCGCAATGCGAGGCACTTGGAATATGAACACCGGCTCTAACAACACCGCCCCGATCACGCTGCCTGTGACCGTGGAGCAGATCCAGCAATTGCTGCCGCACCGTTACCCGTTCCTGCTGGTGGACCGGGTCATCGAGATCGTGCCCGAACAGAGTGTGGTGACGCTGAAGAACGTCACCATCAACGAACCGTTTTTCAACGGCCATTTCCCCGGCCATCCGGTGATGCCCGGCGTGCTCATCGTCGAAGCGATGGCACAGTCCGCAGGCCTGCTCACGCAGATCAGCGCACGCCTGAAGGGCAATGCCGCCAGCCCGCTGTTCTACCTGGCCAAGGTCGACAACGCGCGCTTCAACGCGCCGGTAGTGCCGGGCGATCAACTGCGCATGGAAGTACGGCTCAAGCGCCTGCTGCGCAGCATGGGCCTGTTCGAGGCGCGCACGCTGGTCGACGGCAAGGAAGTGGCCAGCTGCGAGCTGATGTGCGCCGCGAGGTCGGAGAAATGATCCATCCGACCGCGCAAATCGATCCCTCGGCCACTATTGGCAACAACGTAAGCATCGGCGCCTTCACGGTGATCAGCGCGGACGTGGAGATCGGCGACGGTACGGTGATCGGGCCGCATGTCGTGGTGCAGGGTCCCACCCGGATCGGCCGCGACAATCGCATCGCGCAATTCGCTTCGCTCGGCGGCGATCCGCAAGACATGAAGTTCAACGGCGAGCGCACCGAACTGGTGATCGGCGACCGCAACCTGATTCGCGAATTCGTCACCATCAATCGCGGCACTGGCGATGGCGGCGGCGCCACGCGCATCGGCAACGACAACTGGCTGCTGGCCTACGTGCACGTCGCACACGATTGCAAGATCGGCAACCACACGATCTTCTCCAACTACTCGGCGCTGGCCGGTCACGTGGAAGTCGGCGATTGGACCGTGTTCTCCGGTTACTCCGGCGCGCACCAGTTCTGCAAGATCGGCGAGCATGCCTTCATCGCCATGGGCTGCCTGCTCGGCGCCGACGTGCCGCCGTTCCTGATGATGGCGAACGACCAGGGTGGTCGTCCGCGCGGCCTGAACACCACCGGCCTCAAGCGCCGCGGCTTCGATTCCGAGCGCATCACGGCCATCAAGCGCGCCTATCGCACGCTCTACACCTCCGGCCTGTCGCTGGCCGAAGCGCGGGAACAGTTGGTCGCGCAAGCCAAGGACAGCGAGGACGTGCGCGCAATGCTGGACTTCCTCGATCGCAGCGAGCGCGGATTGGCGCGGTGATATGCGCCTCGCATATCACCAGATCAAACACGAGCTTTTGCTCCAGATCTCGCCATGCATGTTGACGCCACAGCTCCGCTGATCGCCCTCATCGCCGGCGAAGACTCCGGGGACCAGCTCGGTGCCGATCTCATCGTCGCACTGCGTCGCCGCTACCCCGATGCGCGCTTCGTCGGCATCGGCGGCGCGCGCATGCAGCAGCAGGGTTTCGAATCCTGGTACGACATTCGCGAACTGTCGCTGTTCGGCTTCGCGGAAGTCATCAGTCACCTGCCTCGGCTGCTCAAGCTGCGCAAGGAACTGGTCGCGCGACTGCTGGCCGCCAAACCGGCGATCGTGGTCGGCATCGATGCGCCCGATTTCAATCTCGGTGTCGAGCGTCGACTGAAACAGGCGGGTTTGCGCACGGTGCATTACGTCAGCCCGTCGATCTGGGCCTGGCGCGAGAAGCGCGCCGACAAGATCGGCCACAGCGTGCATCGCGTGCTGTGCCTGTTCCCGATGGAACCATCGATCTACGCGCGGCACGGCATCGATGCGCGCTTCGTCGGCCATCCATTGGCCGATCGCTTCCCGCTCGTCTCCGATCGCGTGCCGGCGCGTCGCACCCTGCAATTGCCGCTGGACGCACCGGTGCTGGCACTGCTGCCCGGCAGCCGAAACTCCGAACTGGAACGGATGGGCGCGATCTTCCTGGATGCCGCCAGGCGCGTCGCCACCGCGATGCCCGGTTTGCGCGTGGTGATTCCTGCCGCGAACTCGCGGGCGCTCGGCACACTGAAATCCTTGCTTGCGCGAGGACCGCATGACGATGCGGCGCCGATCCTGGTCGACGGCCACGCGCATGAAGCCATGCTCGCCGCGGACGTGGTGTTGCTGGCGTCCGGAACGGCCACGCTGGAAGCGATGCTAGCCAAGCGCCCGATGGTGGTCGGCTATCGCGTATCGCCGTGGAGCTATCGCATCGCGCGCCTGTTCAACATGCTCAAGACGGATGTCTACGCGCTGCCCAACATCCTCGCCCGCGCCTGCGGCATGGGCAAGGACACCATGCTGGCGCCCGAGCTGATGCAGGATGATTTCACCGCCGACAAGCTGGCCCATGCCACCTTGCAACTGTTCCGCGACAGCGAACGGCGCGGCGCCATCGTCGCTGCATTCGAGCAATTGCACGAAGCCTTGCGCGGCCATCTGCCCGGCCATGCCGGCGATCACGCGGCGGCGTCGATCATTGAATTGATCGATGCACCGGCTACGATAAAGCGCTGACCCCGGTTTCCCGTCCATGGAACTTGCCGAAGCCACCCGCCCCTTACCCGCCGCCATCGCACAAGACGCGAACGGAACCGTCATCCAGCAAGTGCTTGTGGCAGGCGTGGACGAGGCCGGCCGCGGTCCGCTGGCAGGGCCGGTGGTAGTGGCTGCAGTGATCCTCAACAAACGCCGCCGCATCAACGGCCTGGACGATTCCAAGAAGCTCACGGCGGCCAAGCGCGAAGTGCTTTACTCGCGCATCGTGGAACGCGCCGTGGCGTACAGCGTGGTGGTCATCGACCGCGAGGAAATCGACCGCATCAACATCTTCCAGGCCACCATGGTCGGCATGACGCGCGCCCTGCTGGGCCTGATGCCTGCCGCCACCGAAGCGCTGATCGACGGCAACCAGTTGCCGAAAAATCTTCCCTGCCCCGCCCGCGCCATCATCGGCGGCGATGCGCTGGAGCCCTCGATCAGCGCCGCGTCGATCCTGGCCAAGGTCAGCCGCGATCGCCTGATGGTGACAATGGACACGCAATTCCCGGGCTACGGTTTCGCCGACCACAAGGGCTATTCCACCCCGGGCCATCTCGCCGCGCTGCAGCGGCTTGGGCCTTGCGCCGAACACCGGCGCAGCTTCGAGCCGGTCAGGATATTGCTGGATCAAGGCCAGCTTTTCTGACCGCGCGAGGCCATCTTTGCAATGGCCTGCGATTTACACCACGCTCCGACCCGTTCTCGCTTTGTCAATTCTTGCCCGCTCCGACCCGCCCAGCTAGGCTGAGCCTCTTGCTTCGCGTGCGAGCCATGTCCGTCCGTTTCGCTCATCTGCATCTGCACAGCGAATATTCGCTGGTCGACTCGACCATCCGCATCAAGGCGCTGGTGGCTGCGTGCGTGCAGGCCGGCACGCCGGCGGTTGCGCTCACCGACGAATGCAACATGTTCGCCCTGGTGAAGTTCTACAAGGCGTGCAACGCGGCCGGCATCAAACCGATCGGCGGCTGCGACCTGTGGACCAGTTCGCCGGACGATCCACGCCCCTGGCGCATGACGGTGCTGTGCCAGAACCGCGACGGTTATCTCAACCTTTCCCGCCTCGTCTCCCGTGCCTGGCGCGAGGGCCAGCACGGTGGCCGTGCATTGGTCGACGCCACGTGGCTCACGCCCGGTGCGACGGCTGGGCTGATCGCCTTGCTCGGCCGCGAGAGCGAAATCGGGCGCATCGCCGTCAACCAGGGCACGGAGGCCGCCGCGCCACGCCTGCACGTGTTGACGAATCTGTTTCCCGATCGCCTGTATCTGGAACTCACCCGCTGCGGCCGCGAAGGCGAAGAAGCATGGAACAACGCCGCGCTGACGCTCGCCACCGGCCACGATCTGCCGGTGATCGCCAGCAACGATGTGCGTTTTCTCAAGCAAGAAGACTTCGAAGCGCACGAAGCGCGTGTATGCATTCATCAGGGCCGCGTGCTGGCCGATCCCAAGCGCCCGCGCGACTACAGCGATCAGCAATATCTGAAAACGCCGGAAGAAATGGCCGCGCTGTTCGCGGACATTCCCGAAGCGCTGGAAAATACGGTCGAGCTGGCCAAACGCTGCAATCTCGAACTGACGTTCGGCACGTACTACCTGCCCGATTTTCCGGTGCCGGAAGGCCACGACCTGGCCAGCTACATTCGCGAACTCTCGCGCGAAGGCCTGAAGGAACGCCTCGCCCACGCACCGCTTGCCGAAGGCCACACGCTCGCCGATTACGAAGCGCGCCTGGAACGCGAGCTGGACGTGATCATCAAGATGGGCTTCCCCGGTTATTTTCTGATCGTGGCGGACTTCATCAACTGGGGTAAGCAGAACGGCATTCCGGTCGGTCCGGGACGCGGTTCGGGCGCCGGTTCGCTGGTGGCCTGGGTATTGAAGATCACCGATCTCGACCCGCTGCAATTTAACTTGCTGTTCGAGCGCTTCCTCAATCCCGAACGCGTGTCGATGCCCGACTTCGACATCGACTTCTGCATGGATCGCCGCGACGAAGTGATCGACTACGTCGCGCGCAAGTACGGGCGCGACCACGTCAGCCAGATCATCACCTACGGCTCGATGGCGGCGAAGGCGGTGCTGCGCGATTCCGGTCGCGTGCTCGGCATGGGTTACAACGCGGTCGACAAGATCGCCAAGTTGATTCCGCCGCGTCCACTCGATCTCACGCTGTCCGATGCACTCGGTCGTTCGGAGAAGTCGCAGAAGGAACCCGAGCGCGTCGTCAAGGAATTCTGCGAGCTGTACGAGCAGGACGAAGAAGCCAAGACGCTGGTCGACCTCGCATTGAAGCTGGAGAGCCTCACGCGCAACGCCGGCAAGCACGCCGGCGGCGTGGTGATCGGCCCGAAACCGCTGACCGAATTCGCGCCGCTGTACTGCGAACCGGGCGGTGGCGGCGTAGTGACGCAATACGACAAGGACGACGTGGAAGCGGTCGGCCTGGTGAAGTTCGACTTCCTCGGCCTGCGCACGCTCACCATCATCGATTGGGCGGTTAAGGCGATCAATGTGCGTCGCGCGCAAGCCGGCGAAGAACCACTGGATATCGCCGCGCTGCCGCTCGACGATCCGGCGCCTTACGAGCTGCTGAAAAAAGCGCAAACCGTCGCCGTGTTCCAGCTCGAATCCTCCGGCATGCAACGCATGCTCAAGGACGCGAAGCCGGACCGCTTCGAAGACATCATCGCGCTGGTGGCGTTGTACCGCCCCGGCCCGATGGATCTGATCCCCAGCTTCGTCGCGCGCAAACACGGGCGCGAGGAAGTGGAGTATCCCGATCCGCGCGTCGAGCCCATCCTGAAAGAGACCTACGGCATCATGGTCTATCAGGAGCAGGTGATGCAGATGGCGCAGATCGTCGGCGGCTACTCGCTCGGCGGCGCCGACCTGCTGCGCCGCGCGATGGGCAAGAAGAAAGTCGAGGAGATGGCGAAGGAGCGCGCCAAGTTCCGCGAAGGTGCCGCCAAGGACGGTCTTTCCGGCGACAAGGCCGATTCCATCTTCGACCTGATGGAAAAATTCGCCGGCTACGGTTTCAACAAGTCGCACGCCGCCGCTTATGCGCTGGTGTCGTATCAAACCGCGTGGTTGAAGGCGCACTACCCGGCCGAGTTCATGGCCGCGACGATCTCGTCGGACATGGACAACACCGACAAGGTGGTGACCTTCCTCAACGAATCGCGCGCGATCAATCTGAAGGTTCTGCCGCCGGACGTGAACGCCTCGGCCTTCATGTTCGAAGCCGTCGAGCCCCGGGTGATCCGTTACGGCCTGGGCGCCATCAAGGGCGTCGGCCACGGTGCCTGCGAGTCCATTGCGGAGGAACGCAAGAAAGGCGGCGCGTACAAGGATCTGGCCGATTTCTGCCGCCGCGTCGATCCCACCAAACTCAATCGGCGCGTGCTGGAAGCCTTGATCCTTTCCGGCTCGCTGGATGCGCTGGCGCCCACCCGCGCCAGCCTGATGCTGCAGTTGCCGGATGCGATCAAGGCGGCCGAACAGCACCTGCGCGACCGCCAATCCGGCCAGAACGACATGTTCGGCGCCGCGATGGGCGCGGCCGCGCCGGTGGTGCAGGTAGACCTGCCCACAGCGCCGGAATGGCCGCTGGAGCAGAAGCTGCAGGGCGAGCGCGATACGCTCGGCCATTACCTCTCCGGCCATCCCACCGACCCTTGGCGCGAGGAACTCGCTCAGCTCGCCACCTGCCCGCTCGGCGAGATCGCCGACCGCTACCAGCCACCTCGCCCACGCAAGAACGACGGCGACGACAACCGCTTCCGTCGCGGGCCCGATACGCCCTGGACCGTCGCGGGCATGGTGGTGGCGGTGCGCAAGCGCGGGGACAGCGACGCCTTCGTGCGTCTGGAAGACGGCACCGGCAGCATCGAGGTCAGCTTCTTCGGGGAGCTGTACCAGCAAGTCGCTCCCCTGCTCACCCGCGACGAGCTACTGGTGGTGGAAGGCGGCCTGCGCATCGACGATTTCTCCGGCGGCGGCTTCCAGGTTCGCGCCCGCAGCGCCTACACACTGGCCGACGCCTGCCGCCGTTTCGCGCGACTGCTGCGGGTGAAGATTAACGGCATCGGACCTGATTTCATCGCCCAATTTCGCCAGGCACTGGCCGGCCACCGCGGCGGCGGCGCAAGCGTCGTGCTCAGCGGCTATCACAACGCGATGGCGCAGGCGGATATCGAGTTCGGGCAGGAGTGGAAGGTGCATGCCATTCCGGAACTGCTGCGTGCGGTGCGGGGAATGCCCGGGGTGCTGGGAGCGGGTGTAAGGATCGTCAAGTCAGATTGACATTACGTACTGACAATGTCAGTACGCAGAGCTAGAATGGCTTCCGCCACCGGAGCTCACGATCATGCCTGTCCGCCACGCACCCACCCAACGGGAAACCCTGAACATCCGCATCAAGGCCGAGGAGCGCAGCCTTATCGACCGCGCCGCCAAGGTGCGCGGCAAAAACCGCACCGATTTCGTATTGGATGCTGCGCGCGCCGCCGCTGAGGAAGCGTTGCTCGACCAGGCCATCATCCATGCTTCCCCCGAGGCCTATGCCGATTTCCTCGCCCGTCTCGACCAACCGCCACAGCCCAACGAACGTCTGCGCAAAACGCTGCAAACGCCAGCGCCTTGGGATAAAGCATGACGATTGCGGCTCCCGAGCCTCTTGCCCCTCATCATCAGTTGGAACCGTTCGACTCGGGCGTTGAAAGTCTGGACCGGTGGCTGAAAACCCGCGCTTTGAAGAATCAAGCCAGTGGCGCTTCGCGTATTTTCGTCGCCTGCGAAGAGCGGTGTGTACGCGCTTATTACGCGCTCGCGTCCAGCGCTGTCGCCGTGAACGCTGCCCCAAGCCGCTTCCGTCGCAACATGCCCGATCCCATCCCCGTCGTCATACTTGGCCGACTTGCCGTGGACCGTTCGCTGCAAGGCCGCGGCGTCGGCCGCGCCATGGTCCGTGATGCATGTCTGCGCATGATCCAGGCGGCCGATGCGATCGGTATTCGGGGAATGCTGGTACATGCTCTTTCTGACGATGCCCGTGGCTTTTACGAAAGCGTGGGCTTCGAACCCTCGCCATTGGATCCGATGATGCTGATGGTGACGCTGGCCGATCTGAAGACCGCCTTGTAATACAGAGGCCCGGCCGTCCCATACGCTCCCGTTCCCGCCCCGTCACGCACCCCGGGTATACTGCCCCGCTTCTGTGCCACCTAGTGCCCGAATGAATCCCAATTTCCTCGATTTTGAACAACCGATTGCCGAGCTGGAGGCCAAGATCGAGGAGCTTCGGTACGCCAGCCATGGCCAGTCCGTCAATATCGACGACGAGATCCGGCGCCTGCGCGAGAAGCTGAAGATCAAGACGGCTGATATCTTCCGGAATCTGGATTCCTGGCAGACCACGCAGCTTTCGCGCCATCCAGCCCGCCCTTACACGCTCGACTACATCGGCGTGATGTGCGAGGAGTTCCATGAACTGGCGGGCGACCGTGCGTTTGCCGACGACAGCGCCATCGTCGGAGGACTGGGTCGCATCAATGGTCGTGCGGTGATGATCATCGGTCACCAGAAAGCTCGCGACACCAAGGGCAAGTTGAAACGCAATTTTGGCATGCCTCGTCCTGAGGGCTATCGCAAGGCGTTGCGCCTTATGAAGATGGCTGAGCGTTTCAAGCTGCCGCTATTCACCTTCATTGACACCATGGGCGCCTACCCCGGCATCGGTGCCGAGGAACGCGGCCAAAGTGAAGCCATCGCCCGCAACCTGCTGGAAATGGCTGAGCTGAAAACCCCCATCATCTGTACCGTTATCGGCGAGGGCGGCTCTGGTGGCGCGCTGGCGATCGGTGTCGGCGATCGCACGCTGATGCTGCAGTACGCCACCTATTCGGTGATCACCCCCGAAGGTTGCGCCTCGATCCTGTGGAAAAGTGGCGAAAAAACAAAGGATGCTGCCGAGGCGCTCGGTATGACAGCCCCGCGCTTGCTGGAACTGGGCCTCATCGACAAAGTGATACGCGAGCCGCTCGGCGGCGCCCATCGCAGTCCGCAATCGATGGCCGTACGCCTGAAGGCCGTGCTGCTCAACGAACTGGACAAGCTCCAGGCCATTCCGGTGCCGCAACTGCTGGAGCAGCGGTATCGTCGCTTGCGTGGTTACGGCGCCTACATCGAATAGGCGCATGCATCGTGGCGGGCGTGCAAGGTATCGATCACGTCAACCTCAGCGCGCCCGTCGAGCTGCTGGAGCGAGTCCGTCATTTCTACGTGGATGTCATCGGCCTGCGCGAAGGGCCGCGTCCCACGTTCCGTTCCGGTTCGCGGGGCTATTGGCTGTATGCGGGCACCGAACCGGTAATGCATTTGACAGCGCGCGGCGAAGGCGAAGCTCGCGCGCAAAACACCGGCTGGCTGGACCATATCGCATTCGCCTGTGCGGGCCTTCCCGCCATGCGCGCCAAGCTTGACGCAGCCGGCGTCCCTTACCGCATCGACGTTGTGGATATGCCGCCGCAGGTGCAGTTGTTTCTCACCGACCCGGCCGGCGTCGGCGTGGAATTGAATTTCCGCCATTGAGGCAACACTGAATAAGTATCGGGAACAACTGGCGGCCTTCCGCTTTTTGCTGAAGAATCGCCCGACACTCACTCACGCGATTCTTCCATGCAGGCTTACGTCCTTTTGCGCCGCGCCTTGTTCGCCGTGGCAATGGCTGCTGCGACCCACGTATCGGCCCAGGCCGTACCGTTGCACGCGGATACCGCCGAAGCACGCACCAGCAAGGCGTTCGAGACAGCCCGCCAGCAAGGGCCGCTTGCCTTGCATGCGTTTCTCACCGCCATGCCGAAGGGCGGTGACCTGCACAACCATCTCAGCGGCGCGGTGTATGCCGAATCGTGGATCGCCCAAGCCGCTGCTGATGGCTTGTGCGTGGACATCGCCACATCGAGCCTGATCGACAAGCGCCATGCCAGCGCCCCGAACTGCAGCAACGGGCAACGTCCCGCCGCGGACGCTCTGAGCGATCAGCATTTTTACGACGCGCTGGTGGATGCCTTTTCCATGCGCAGCTTTGTACCCTCCGCCGGCCGCTCCGGTCATGACCAGTTCTTCGACACCTTCGGCCGTTTCCAGGCCGTGACACCGCAACAACACATGGGCGACTGGCTCAGCGAAACGAGCGCGCGCGCCGCCACGCAGAACGAGCAATACCTGGAACTGATGGTGACGCCACCGTTTGCGCACGCAAGGGAACTGGCTCGCACGCTGGATTGGCAGGCCGACTTCGATGCGATGCGCGAGCAACTGCTGGCGCGCGGTTTGAAGGACGAAATGGCCGCAGACGAACAACTGCTCTCCCAGGCACTCGCCGAGCGCAAGCGCCAGCAACATTGCGACAGCGCCCAGGCGGATGCCGGCTGCGCCGTGCAGATTCGTTTTCTCTACCAGGTCCTGCGCGGCGCAGCGCCCGAGCGCGTGTTCGCGCAAACGCTGCTGGGTTTCGAATTGGCTTCGGTCGACTCGCGCTGGGTCGGCATCAATTTCGTGATGCCCGAAGACGGCTATCTGTCGATGCGCGATTACGATCTGCAGATGCACATGCTCGAGTATCTGCATCGCATGTATCCGAAGGTGCACATCAGCCTGCATGCCGGCGAACTGGCGCCCGGCCTGGTGCCGCCGGAAGGCTTGCGCTTCCACATCCGCGAGGCGATCGACGTCGCGCATGCCGAACGCATCGGCCATGGCGTAGACGTGATGTACGAAGACCATCCTGAAAGCTTGCTCGATGAGATGGCCCAACGTCACGTGATGGTGGAGGTCAACCTCACCAGCAACGATGTGATTCTCGGCGTGCGCGGCGCGGATCATCCGCTGCCGATGTATCTCAAGCACGGCGTGCCGGTGGCGCTATCCACCGACGACGAAGGCGTCTCGCGCATCGATCTCACACACGAATACGTGCGCGCCGCCGAAGACTTCGGGCTCGACTACGCGACCTTGAAACAGATGGCCCGTAACAGCCTCAGCTACAGTTTTCTGCCCGGCGACAGCTTGTGGTCATCCAAGGCGTGCCAGGGCGAGATACCTGGAAGCGGCGCTCCCGCCAGCGCCTGCCGGCGATGGTTGAGCGGCAGCGAAAAGGCGCAGGCGCAATGGGAACTGGAACATCGCCTGCGCGCCTTCGAGGCAGCGCACTGAGCCGGCATCGCTCCGCCGTGACACGCGCTACCATCCCGATATCCGCCGGAGACCCGCCATGGCCAACGAGCAAGCCGCCAAACTCGCCGTCCTGATCGATGCGGACAACACCACACCGTCCATTACCGACGGGCTGTTGGCCGAAGTTGCCAAGTACGGCACTGCCCACGTAAAACGCGCGTATGGCGACTGGACGGGGAATCAGCTCAAGGGTTGGAAAGAGCAACTGCTCACGCAATCGATCCAGCCAATCCAGCAATTCGGCTACACCAGCGGCAAGAACGCCACCGACTCGGCGATGATCATCGATGCGATGGATCTGCTTTATTCCGGCCGCTTCGATGGCTTCTGCATTGTTTCCAGCGACAGCGACTTCACCCGGCTGGCCGCGCGCATTCGCGAATCGGGCCTGATCGTGTACGGCTTCGGCGCGCGCAAGACGCCCGAGCCATTCGTGGCCGCGTGCGACAAGTTCATCTACACGGAAATCCTCGCGTCCAAGCCGGACGAAGAACAACCGTTGCAACCGCGCTCGCCGGCGCAACTGAAAAAGGACGCCGGCCTGATCAACCTGCTGCGCAACGCCATCGACGCCGCATCCGACGACGAAGGCTGGGCCGGGCTCGGCGGCGTGGGCTCGATCATCACCAAGCAGCGTCCGAATTTCGATTCGCGCAGTTACGGCTACGGCAAGCTGAGCGATCTGATTGCGGCGATCGATCTGTTCGAGCTGGATCGGCGCAGCCCGGGCGAAGGACGGCCAAAGGCGATCTATGTGCGCAACAAGCGGAAGCCGGCTACGCGCGAGTGAAGGCGCACATGAGCCGAAACGCCAGCTTGCAAACGTTGCTCCACGCCGCCCTGCAAGCGCGGCCGGAGGGTGCGTTGTGCGTGGCCTACAGCGGCGGCCCGGATTCCACCGCATTGCTGCATGCCCTGGCGCATATGCCCGAAGCACGCGCACGTGGCTTGCGCGCCCTGCACGTGGACCATGGCTTGCAGGCGGAAAGTGCGCGCTGGGCTGCCCATTGCCGGGCGTTCTGCGCGGCGCTGAGCGTGACGTGCGACGTGCATGTCGCCATGGTGGATCGATCCGGCGGCATCGGCCTTGAAGCAGCGGCGCGCCATGCGCGCTATGCGATTTTTGCCGAACATCTGCATGCGAATGAACATCTGGTGTTCGGGCACCACCAGGATGATCAAGTGGAAACCGTGCTGCTGAAACTGCTGCGCGGCGCCGGGCCGGAAGGACTCGGCGGAATGCGTGCGGAGCGTCCACTGGGACAAGGTTTGCTATGGCGACCGTTGCTCGACGCGCCGCGGCAGGTGCTGCTCGATTACGTCAAGGCGCAGGATCTGGCCTGCATCCACGATCCGTCCAACGAAGATCGACAGCTCTCGCGCAATCATCTGCGGCACGAAGTGATTCCGTTGTTGAAGGCGCACTGGCCGCAAGCGGCGATGTCCATCACGCACAGCGCCAACCTATGCCGCGCCGCTGCCAATACCTTGCAGCACGATTGGCTCGATGCACTGGAAGCCTTGCGCGACGACGCCACAAACAGCCTTGATGCACGCGGCTGGCTGGCGCTCCCTTCCGCGCTGCGCGATCCGCTCCTGGCGCATTGGCTGCACGCGCAGGGATTGCCGGCACCGACCACGGCACAACGCCAGCAGATCGAGCGCCAATGCACGGCGCAGGATGGTCAACTGCCGTGTATCCAGTGGCCTGGGGTTGAAGTGCATGTCTGGAAGCATCGCTTGTGGGCGATGGCGCCACGCAGTCCGATGCCATCATTCGCGGAGCTGCCATGGCAAGGCGAACCGCTGACGTTGCCCGATGGCGGATCGCTGAGCCTGGAGCCCGCAACCCGGCTCCCGATAATGCTAAGCGTACGCTGGCGTCGCGGCGGCGAGCGGATCAAGCCAGCCGGCGATCGGCATACGCGCGAACTTCGCGCGCTATTCCAGAGCGGAGCGATTCCGCCGTGGCAGCGGGACTTCTGCCCGCTGCTGTACGAAGACGACCAATGCATTGCAGTGGCAGATCGATGGCTGAGCACCCGCGCCGAAGCGATCTTCCACCAGGCGGGAGCCAGGCCGCGTTGGCGGCCCGGACGTTAAGGCAACACTGACTAAGTATCGCCGTCGTCACCAGCCGAATGAATTGAAAATGATGGGGTGATGCGTGAAAAGCCCGCAGGCTGCGCCGCGCGGCTTGGCAAGACGGCCAGTCTTCCCCGCGCCACGCAACACACCCTGCGGGCCTTCCAGGCATCATGACGACGGCGATACTTAGTCAGTGTTGCCTTAACGCCAAACTACGGTTACGGCTCTTGCGCCGCCTCGCCTTCCACCCGCTGCGGCACCGGCGCCACGACCGACCCTGTCACCTTGCGATTGACGAAATACATCATCACGAACGAAGCAAGCGTCGTGCAGACCAGGATGTCGCCCAGCACATCGAAGCGCAGCAGCCTGCCGCTGGCCGACTGGATGACCACCACACCGCCGAGCATCGCGGCAAGCCCGCCGGACATCTGCTGCAACGAGGAGCTGATCGACATATACGCGCCGCGATCACTCGGCTTCGGCAAGGCGGACATCAAGGCCGACGACGAGATGATGCGCGAGAAGATGCCGATCTGCAGCAGCGCGCTTACCGTGATCAACGTCCACAGCGTAACGTTCGACATGCGCGTGTAGATCAGCACCATGATGATCGTCACCACGCAGCCAAAAGCGAAGATGCGGAACTTGCCGAAAGCATCGCTGGCGCGCCCGAGCAGCGGCCCCATCACGGCCGACACCAGGCCCGTGATCAGATACACCACCGTCAGCATCTCCATCGAAATGCCCAGGTTGTTCACAATGAACAAGGTGGAATACGGCATCAGCATGAAGCCGCCCATGGTCAGCAAAGCGGTCGTGGCGAAGCCGATCAGATAATGGCGGGTGGTCAGGGTATGCAGCAGATGGTGGAGCGGGTTCTTGTCCGGTCGCAAAGCCAGATGCGCATTGACCGGACGCAGCCGACCGAAGATCGCAGCGCCCACGGCCGTGCATACCACCACGATCAAAAAGAACGGCGCGTTCCAGCCCCAATGGCTGGACAGCCACAAGCTCATCGGCAACCCAAGCACCGTACTGGCCGCGAACGCCGACTGGATGAAGCCCATCACGCGTCCACGCATCGACAGCGGAAATAGATCGGTGACGATCGCCATGGACGCCGCGCCTACCACGCCGGCGAACAAGCCCGTGAACATGCGCGCCAGCAACAGCAGCGTATACGTATGCGCAAGCGCGCAGAACAACGTGCCGAGCATGAAACCGCTGTAGAAAATCAACAGCAGCTTTTTCCGATCAAAGCGATCGGCGTAGCCGGCGGCAAGAATGCCCGATACGCCCGCTGCGAACGCATAGGCCGACACCACTTCGCCGAATTGCTCGGGTGTGATGTGCAAGGCCGGCACCACCAGCGCGCCCAGCGGCGCCAGCAACATGAAATCCAGCACGATGGTGAATTGCAGAAACGCCAGCACGGCCACGACGAATTTTTGATAGCCGGAAAAGCCCATGCCGCCCGGTTCGGCGGCAGGCGAGGACGCAGTCGTCGTCACAAGAACTCCTATGGCGAGCCTTCCTGGCCTCGCGCGGGTTTTGGGGAGAGTGGCAGGATATAGATTCGATATATCGAAATCAAGCCCGTCAGGACAGGCATTCGTGACAGGACCAACGCGCCCTGCATCGATGCACGCACATGTCCCGCACTCGCCTCACGCAGGTTCGCTTCAGCGATTGATTCCGTCTTAACGCTGCGCTAGCGTTGCCGGCCATGGCCAAACCCACTTCCGCCCCTGCCGAAACCACGTCGGTCGCCGATTTCGAGCACTCGCTCGACGAACTGGAACAGCTCGTGGGCCGCATGGAAGGAGGCGACATGAGCCTGGATGAATCGCTCAGCGCCTTCGAACGCGGCATCGGCCTCTATCGCCATTGTCAGCAGGCCCTTGACCAGGCCGAACTACGCGTGCGCCTGCTGCTCGATCCGGATGCGCCGGAAACGGCCGAGCCGTTCACGCCGGGAGAGCCGTAAATCGGGAATCGTCAATCGTGAATAGGAAAACGATGCCACGCGCTTGTAAGTGACCGCTTTGGACTATTCACGATTCCCGATTGACGATTTTCGCTCTACTTGATGAGCCGCAACGCAAACGGGTAGCGATAACGCACGCCTTCGTTGGCCTTCACCCCGGCGATGATCGTCAGCACCAGCCAACCGACGCCGATGATGATCCACAACGGAATCGCGATGATGAAGCCGATGCCGAAGGTGATGACCGAAAGGATCAGCAGCGCCAGCGTAGCGATCGCCACGGTGATGTTGAAGTTCAGTGCTTCCTTCGCCTGATCGGCGACGAACGGCATGGTGTCTTTCTTCACCAGCCAGATCACCAGCGGACCGATGAAGCAGCCCCATCCCGCGCCGAGCGAAGCGGTAAGCAAGGCCCCCAGCAACGCCGACAGGTGCGCGAACATGCCCCAGGTGCGCTCTTCGGCGGGAATATCCCCACCGATGGGTTCGCTCGGTGGAGGCGGTACAACGGACTCGGGCGGAACGCTCATAAGCATCTCCTTTCAAGTCGTGCAAACACCGGCGTATGCCGGTGCGAAGCATCCTAGCAGGGTGCGCAGGAACTTGCCGTTAGAGCCGCTTATTCGCCAGCGATCGTCATGCGGTCGAGCAGGATCGAACCGGTCAGCAGATGCGAGCGCTTGTCCACGTCGCCACCCACCGCCACGATGCCCAGCAACATGTCGCGCAGGTTGGCGGCGATGGTGATCTCTTCCACCGGGTAGGCGATCTTGCCGTTTTCCACCCAGAAGCCCGCGGCGCCGCGCGAGTAATCGCCGGTGATGGTGTTGACGCCCTGCCCCATCACTTCGGTAACGAGCAGACCGGTACCGAGGCGGCGCAACATGCCGTTGAAGTCGTCCGCTTTGCCGCCGTCGCCGTGTCCCGGCTCGACCACCAGGTTGTGGATGCCGCCGGCATTGCCGGTGGACGCCAGTCCCAGCTTGCGCGCGGAATAACTGCCCAGCACGTAGCGGGCCAGCACGCCGTTTTCGATCAACACGTTGTCGCGCGTGGCGACGCCTTCCGCATCGAAATTGCCCGAACCTTGTCCACGCGGCAGATGTGGACGCTCTACGATGGTGAGCCACGACGGCATGATCTGCTTGCCCGCATGATCGAGCAGGAAACTCGCGCGGCGATACAACGCGCCGCCACTTACCGCGCCTACCATATGGCCGATCAGGCTGCGCGCAATTTCCGGGACAAACAACACCGACGCCTGCTGCGTGGCCAAGCGCCGCGCGCCCACGCGGGCGAGCGTGCGCTCGGCGGCTTTGTCGCCAAGCGCTTTTGCATCCATGAAATCGTCGGCGCTACGCACGCTGTCGTACCAATAGTCGCGCTGCATGCCGGCGTCATCACCGGCGATCAACGCGAGCGACAGCGAATGCCGCGTGCCGCGTTCGCGCCCCACGAAACCGTGCGAGTTCGCATACACCGACAGGCTCTCGCCCATCTGCACGCTGGCGCCATCGGAATTGGTAATGCCCGCGTGGGCTCGGCCGGCGGCTTCGATCTGCTGGCCCAGCGCAATCGCATCGGCCGTGTCGATCGACCAGGGATGCCACAGGTCCAGCTCGGGAAACTGTGTGGCCATGCGCTCGGCGTCGGCCAAGCCGGAGGCAGGATCCTCCTCTGTATAGCGCGCGATGGCACAGGCCTGGTCGAGCGTGGCCTGGATGGAATCGGCATTCAGGTCGGCGGTGCTGGCCGATCCCTTGCGTTTGCCGAAATACACGGTGAGCCCGAAGCCACGGTCGCGCGTGTGTTCCACCGTTTCCACCTCGCCCAGGCGCACGTTCACACTGAGCCCGGTGTCGATGCTGGCCGATACCTCGGCCTGGCTGGCACCCGCGGCGCGGGCGCGTTGGATCACGTCTTCGGCCAGTTCGGCCAATCGGTCGAGTTCGCGCTGGCTGGCGTCCTGGCGGGTGGCAACATCGCTCACGTGGGTTTCCTGTCGAGGTAGATGAGTACAATAAGCACAGGTGGGGCCGTTCTGACCCATGCCAATAGTTGAACTTTCGAAGGGTGCCACAGGAGCGGCCCATGTCCATAGCCACCGGCATCTACCGTCACTACAAAGGCCAGAGTTATCGCGTGATCGGCACCGCCCGGCACAGCGAAACCATGGAAGAGCTGGTCGTGTACCAAGCGCTTTACGGCGACTACGGCCTGTGGGTGCGACCCGCCACGATGTTCGCCGAAAGCGTGGAGCTGGAAGGCGAGCCGATTCCCCGCTTTGCGCTGGTGGAAGCGATGCCGCCCGAATTCGCCCAGGCCACCGACCGGAACCACCTGTGAACCGCACTTACACCGACGACCCCGAACACGATTACGGCCCCACCCGCACGCAGCAACGGCGCGATGCGCTGGCCGTGCTGGCGTTCGCATCGCAGTTGATGGAACTGCCGCCATCCAAGCTCGCACGCGCCAACCTGCCCGACGACGTGCTGCGCGAAATCGACCATCTGCGCCGTATCACTTCGCACATCGCACGCAAGCGCCAACTGGGCTTTCTCGCCAAAGTGATGCGCCGGCACGACGATGAAGCGTTTGCCGGTGCGCGCGCCCTGCTCGGCGAAGACCGTGAACAGCAACGCAAGGAAACCGCAGCCATGCATCGCATGGAAGCACTGCGCGAGCGCTTGCTGGAAAACGATGAAGCATTCCAGGAACTGGTCGACCAGCATCCGGCGATCGATCGGCAGCATCTGCGCTCGTTGATCAGACAAGCGCGCATCGAGCGCGATGCGAACAAACCGCCGCGCGCTTACCGCGAGATATTCCAATTGCTAAAAAGCCTGGCCGATGACGACGCCGTAAGCGTGGATGAGCCATCGCGCTAACCCAGCGCAGGCACCGCGCTGCCCGACACATCCTGCACCATCGACTCATCGCCCAATTGGGCGTGATAAAGCGCCAGCGCCGGCTCATGCCGTCCAAACGTCACCTGCGGCTGCACGCGCGCCTCGTAACCACGCTGCATGTCTTCGGCCACCGCCAGGTCTTCATCCACCACCGTGCGGACAAGCAGGTCCATATTGCGCCGCCAACGCTCGCGTGCCGAATCTGTCAGCACGGGTGCCGGCGTGTACAGCGACGCTTCGGCCACGCATTCGCCCGGCGCACCGTTCTTGCCTGGAAAAACACGCCAGATTTCCAGGTGGTCGCCCTGCCAATTCACCAGCGTGTTGGGAAACAACACATAGATGACGATACTGTGCTTCAGCAGATCCCATTCCGATTCGGGACATCCACGTAACTGAAGCACGGACCTACGCGGGTAGATCACGCGCAGATGCGGCCCGAAGCCGTCAACCAGACCAACACCCGGAAGAAACAGCGGCGCGATGGTCTGTCGATGCAGCACGCTGAAATGCCAGCTCTCCAGAAAGCCATCGATCACCAGCTTCCAATTCGTGCGCGCATGCAGCACCTGTGTTTCGAAGGGCGAAAAACCAGCGAAACGATAGGCGGCCAACTCCGCATCCAGCTCGCCGAACCATCGCGTTTCATCCATGAGTGCTCCCGTCTTCGGCACTACCCAGATCAAGCCGTGACGCTCGCATACCGGCAAGCGCATCAATCCTTGTTCGCGGCGATGCAGGCCGGCGAAACCATCGCGCGGCACAAGATTGCGCAGTTGTCCTTGCAGGTCATAACACCAGCCGTGATACGGACACACGAACGCCCGCGCCCCTTCTCCGCTACCGCGCGCCAAACGTGCGCCACGATGCCGGCATAGATTGGCGAACGCTTGCAAGCATCCTTCTTCGTCGCGCGTCACTAGCAGCGGAACGAAACCGAGATCGTCCGTAACGTAGTCGCCTGGCTTGGCCAAACGGCTGGCATGCGTGACCAGCAGCGGATGTCGGGTAAACAGGTATTCGCGCTCCCACGCCAATCGCGCCGCGCTGATATACGCCTCGGTCGATTGCAACCAGCACGCATCGCTCAGCTGCGTACCGCCACCATCGATCAATGCGAACAGACGATGCAACAAGGCCACTTGCGTCCGGTGTTCCACGCGCCTTCTCCCGAGTCAATGGAAAACCATGCGCGCAAAGAAAACACGGCAGCGTCGCGAAGACGCTGCCGTTGCATTGCGGTGATTAAAAAATAGGGACAGGCGCGTAACTACGCCGTCAAAGACTGGGAAACAAGTGCTTAGGCACTTTGTCCCCCTTACGGAAACTATGACGCAGATCGCTGGAAGTCATGAATGGCACGCGCGACGCAGCACCATCCTTGCCTCTCAAAACACCGACCGAAGACCTAGATGCGCAACAAAGGGCTCAAAGTCCTTGTCGGAATGCAAAAGGGTATAGCCTTCGTGCAGGCAGCGGGTAGCGATCAAGGTATCGATCGTTTTTCTTACAGTGACGCCTAGCGTTCGCAACATCCGGAAATTTCGGGCGGCTTGTAGCGCGATATCCCTGCCGCCAATGTCGATCACTGTCAACGACGTCAACAACTTAGACGCCTGTGAAAACTCCCGGTCGCTGGTGAATCCTTGCAAGACTTCCGCGAGGATCAAGTCACCGATAATGACGGGCCGCGTCCCCAGCAAGACATCAAGTCGCTCACATTGGATAGTAGTTTCGCCACGGAAGTAGTCGATCCAAACACTCGAATCGACCAGGATCATCCGTCTTTTCTCATGGCATCAAGATTGCCCTCCCAATGCAGCTTGCCCCGGAAACGGCGAATTTCCTCCTGCTTGCCTAACTTGACCAATGTCTGCAAACCGAGCTCAACGGCTTCCTTTTTTGTCTTCAATCCGGTCACCCGGAGCGCATCTTTCATGAGCTTGTCGTCGATGATGATGTTCGTGCGCATAATGTGTATCCAACGTTGAATTTATACACATAGTAGCGCGTGGGCGAAACGCGCTCAAATGGAGCGTTTAGGACGCCGTACCACCTACCGTCATGCTTTCCACGCGCAGCGTCGGTTGACCCACGCCCACCGGCACGCTTTGCCCATCCTTGCCGCACACACCGATGCCTTCGTCGAGCGCGAGGTCGTTGCCGATCATCGATACGCGCGTAAGCACGTCCGGCCCGCTGCCGATCAACGTGGCGCCTTTCACCGGCGTGGTGACCTTGCCGTCTTCGATCAGGTACGCCTCGCTGGCAGAGAACACGAACTTGCCGTTGGTGATGTCCACCTGGCCGCCGCCGAAGTTCACGGCATACAAGCCCTTCTTGACCGAGCGGAGAATCTCCTGCGGATCGTGCTGGCCGGCGAGCATGTAGGTGTTGGTCATGCGCGGCATCGGCAGTTGCGCGAAGGACTCGCGCCGGCCATTGCCGGTGGGCGCCATGCCCATCAGGCGCGCGTTGAGCTTGTCCTGCATGTAGCCCTTGAGAATGCCGTCCTCGATCAGCGTGGTGCATGAGGTGGGCGTGCCTTCATCGTCCACGCTGAGGGAACCGCGGCGACCCGGCAAGGTGCCATCGTCGACCACGGTGACGCCTGGCGCTGCGACGCGCTGGCCGATGCGGCCGGCAAACGCCGAGCTGCCCTTGCGGTTGAAATCACCTTCCAGGCCATGGCCGATCGCCTCATGCAGCAGTACGCCGGGCCAACCGGGCCCGAGCACCACGGTCATGGTGCCGGCCGGTGCCTCCACCGCATCCAGGTTCACCAGGGCCTGCCGCACGGCTTCTTCCGCGAAGGCATGGGCGCGACCGTTTTCCAGCAATTCGCGATAGCCATAACGCCCGCCGCCGCCCGAATAGCCCTGCTCGCGACGCCCGTTCTGTTCGACGATCACCTGCACCGAGAGCCGCACCAGCGGACGCACGTCCGCTGCCAGCGTGCCGTCGGAGCCAGCGATCAGCACGATGTCGAGCGTGGCGTTCAAGCTCACGATCACCTGCTTCACGCGCGGATCGCGCGCGCGCGCATAGGCATCCACTTCGCGCAGTACGGCGATCTTTTCGGGATTGGGCAGGCTTTCCACCGGATCGATGGCCGGATAGAGCGATTTCACGCCATTTACCGCCAGCGGCTTGCCGGCGCCATTGCCGCCCTGCGCGATGGCGCGGGCCGCCTTGGAGGCTTCCAGCAACTGCGGCAACACGATTTCGTCGGAGTAGGCAAAGCCGGTCTTCTCGCCGCTGATTGCGCGCACGCCCACACCCTGCTCGATGGAGTGGCTGCCGTCCTTGACGATGCCCTCTTCCAGCACCCAGGACTCGCTGCGCGAATGCTGGAAGTACAGGTCGGCCGCATCGATGGACGGCCCCATCAACTGGGTGAATACACGCTCAAGGTCACCGGTGGCCAGGCCGCCGGGAGTAAGCAGGCGGTTTTCGGCCTGGGCGATAAGGGAATTCATGGATGGTGGCCCGCTTGAATGGATCGGTCTGGTCAATCTGGGGTTGGACGGGGCAGTTTAAAGCAGCACACGGCCGACGACATCGCTACGATGGCAAGCCAACGGGTTGCCTACCCACTTGCCGCACGTGAAGGAACACCATGACCGATACGTCGAAGCCGGAACTGCTGGAAAAGCTGATCGACCGCACCCTCAAGACGCCCGTCGAAGAAACCCGTGAACTGCTGCGCAGCAGTGGTGAATTGAAGCCCGGGCAAGGTACGGTCAGCAGCGTCATCGCACTGTCGCTGGGTATTCTCTGCCTGCTCGCGGTGTTGGCCTTCCACTTTCCGCAATACCTGACCACGCCGGATCTGCGCCACAAATATTCGGTGGACGTGCTGCGCCAGTTGCTGCTGGTGGGCTTGCTGGTAGCGGGTGGACTGTCCTTGGCCAACGTGATCCTGGGCCGCCGGCGCGAGATCAGCATTGTCGCATTCGGCTTCGTTGTGCTCGCCACCGCGTTGGGTGGATCACGCGTGCCGGTAGGCAGCTTTCCCGATCACACGCCATACATCGGGCTGGACTGGTTCATTCTGGATTTGCTCGGTTCCACGCTGATCTTCGTGGTGATCGAAAAGCTGTTCCCGCTGTACAAGGGGCAGACCGTTTTCCGCAAGGAATGGCAGACCGATCTGAAGCACTTCGCCGTCAATCACTTCATTGTCGGCCTTGCCCTGCTGACCGTGAATTTTCTGCTGCACCATTTGTTCGGGGGACTGCTCAGCAGTACGTTCCAGCAATATGTGCAACACATTTCATTCGTGCCACAGTTGCTGCTGTGCATCCTGGTGGCCGATCTGGCGCAGTACTGGACGCACCGCGCCTATCACGAAGTACCGTTCCTATGGCGTTTCCACGCCGTGCATCACAGCGTGAAAACCATGGACTGGCTGGCCGGCTCGCGCCAGCACATGCTGGAGCTGATCTTCACCCGCGTTTGCGTGCTCGCGCCGCTGTATGTGCTCGGCTTCAGCGAAGGCGTGATGAATGCATACATCATCGTGGTCGGTTTCCAGGCAGTGTTCAATCACGCCAACGTGCATCTGCGGTGGGGACCGCTGAAGTACGTGCTGGTAACGCCGGATTTTCATCATTGGCACCATGCTTCCGATGACGAAGCCATCGACCGCAACTACGCGGCGCACTATGCGTTTCTTGATTATTTATTCGGTACGGCTGTGAAGTCGAAAAAGAAATTTCCGGAGCAATACGGCGTGGTCGGCGACTACATGCCGGATGGCTTTGTTCGGCAGCAGTTGTTTCCGTTCCGCGGCAAGTAGGTTCTTGCTTTGCGGGGTATCACATCGTTGTTGCGGCGCATGCGTTTTAGGTCGGCATTCTGGCGAAAGCCGGAATGCCACTAATGCGCACTGCTTGAAGCCGGCGCGGGCTGCGCTGAAGAAGAACTGCTCGCAGGCGCAGCCGGTGACGAAGACTCCACTGACGTAAACACCGGCTTATCCCAGCTTCCCGTGATGTGATAGTGCTGGGTAGCCGCATGATTGAGGCCTCTGCCCAGCACCGTCTGCACTGCGAACCCCGCAGCCGCGCCGATCGGCCCACCCACCACCGCGCCCACTACCGGCAAGCTGTTGCCGATGTGCGGAATCACCACCATCTGCTGGTCGTAATCCTTGGTGCGCAATCCGGTGCGGCCTTTGACGCGAATTTCCGCGGCGGGACCGTGGATCTTCAAATTGTCGGTATAGGCATTGCCGTTGCTGAGCTTGAAATCGCCCTTGATCGAGTCGAAGCCGAAGCCCTTGCCGAACACGTCGTTAAAATCGAACGACAGGCGACGCGGCAGATCCGCGATGGAGGCAAGGCCGAACAAGCGGCCCACACCTGGCGATGCTTTCGGAATATTGCCGTTGGTGACATCGACGCCGAGCGTGCCTTCCATATTGCCCAGTTCGAATGCCCACGGGCCGCCGGGCCAGGTTGCGTTGAGCTGCGCGCTCGTCTTGCCGCCGTCGAAAATGCCTGCATAACCGAATGCAGTCAGCATGTCGCCAAGATTGCCTGCGCCGAAATCCACGCGCAGGCGCGTATTGCTGTGCGTGGGCGTGCCGTTCCAGTCGCCGCTGCCGTTGACCTGCACGCTGCGCGATTGCGTGGAAAGCTGATCGATATGCATGCCATCGGGCGTTGGCCAGGTTTCCAGCCGCGCTTCCCCAAGCTTGGCCTCATCCAGGCGCAGATCATGTGCCCAGAAATGCAACGGCGGAATATTGCGAGGGTCGATGCCGGTGTTGGCCGGATCGGTCACCGGTACGGGAACAGGTGCTTCACCGGGCTTTTTGGCCGGAGCGGTCGGCTGCTTGGGCCAATACATGCGCTGCAGTCGCGCGGTGATGCCGCGCTTGTTCAAATCCACCGTGGGCACGCTGAAGTGGCCGGCTGCCGAGACGCTGTCCACGTCCAGCTCCAGCGTATCGGCTTGCGGTGCGGCAGTGACATGCATCTGCCCGAAGTCGCGGCCAAACACTTCGGCGTGTTCGGTGGTGACGTCGATCGTCTCCAGGCTCATGCCTTTTCCGCTGCTGCTGCCCGCGATGGAATGCTTTATCCAGCCAGTCACGTCCAGTTGCGGTGCGTCGCCACGGATGCGCATGCCTTGCGTGGGAAGGTTGTCGGGCATTTGATCGCCGAAGGCCAATGTGGCGGCAAGCGGCGACTGGTCGCCATTGGGCAAGCGCAAGCGTCCGCGCACGACCGACCCGATCGATACCTGCATCTCTGTCCCCGCGGTGGGTAAGCCCAGGGTTACGTGCAGCGGCAACGTGTCGTCCGCGACCTTGTTCAACGGCACCGGGAACTTCAACGCCATGCCGGAGAGCGGCGAATCGATGCTCAGCGTTTGGACGTCCGGACCGCCAGTGCCGGTGCGTGCAATCCGGTAGCCGATGGAGAACGCGCTGCGGCCGTCGGCCACTTCACCCAACCAGTTCAATTGCGGATAACCCTGCAGCAGTTCCTGCACGGTGAAATTGCCGTCCAGCTTGGCCGTCATCACCACGTTCGGATCGCCCGTCGCGCCAGCGATGGCGAGATCCACTTGCGAAGGTTCGCCGTGGAATCCGCCCGCCAGCGTGCCGGCGTGAAAACCATGGGCGTCGAACGTGGCCGGACCGTTGAGCTTGTCGAGCTGCAGATGCGATTCTTCCATGCTGAGATCGACGTCCTTCAACTGCGCGGTGCCGTTGAGCAGGAAGTCGTGCATGTCCTTCATCGGCAACGACAGATGGAAATCGAAGTTACCGGTACCGCCCAGTTTCAACTTGGCGAGCACGTCCGCATGCTTATTGCCGATCGGACTGTTGGCGACGAAATTGAGCAGGTCCGAGGCATTGCCCTCGCCGCTCACGTTGAGATCGAGCGTGGTGTGTCCCAGTTCGGGAATCACCGCCACCGCACGATCCACCTTCACGCCCAGCGAATCGCCGCTGCTCGCTTCCACCAACATGCCCATGTCGGTGAAGGAGGCCACGGCCTGCACGTGCTCGGCCACCGGCCAGCTTTTGCCGTAACTCAAGGTGAGGTCGTTGATGTTGGCGCGCGCCTCGAAGCGGCCTTCGTTGTGATGGAATGGCCAATTGGCAAGGCTGCCGCGCACCAGAATGGCGGCATCGTCGATATGGCCGGTGACGAAGGCCTGGTCCAGCCAGTCGACGGCATGCGGGTTCAACGAATCGATCGGCCAGAACAGTTTGGCCGCGGCGACGTCTGCGTGCGGCAGCGCCAGGGAGAGATCAAGGAACGGACGTCCACCATCGCCCGGCATGGCGATCTCGCCCTGCGCATTGCCGCCGTAGCCGTCGCCTTCGAAATCCAGATCCGCCACGCCGACATGGGTGGCTTCTTCATCACGCCACGCGGCGATCGTGCCGGCCAGCCGGCTCATCACGAACGGCTTGCGGAACGTGTGCGGCATGCTGATCGTGACCGCTTGCGCCGGCAGTTCCAGCGACGTGGCTTCTGCGTCGCTGCGCACTTCGCCATGCAAATGGTCCAATCCCGGCGCCTTGCCGACGGCCTGGATGCCAAGATCGCTGAATGCCGCGTCCAGCATTCGTACCTGCGTGGCGGCATTCAAATGGAAGGTCGCGCGATCGATCAGGCCGTGCGGTTGTCCCACGCCAATCCACTGCGCCTGCCCTGGGGACAGCCCGGGTTTCAAGGCAAGCCAGGGCAGCAGCGGTGCAAGCTGCAAGCGACTGGCCACCGCACGGATGTCCGATTGCGGCGTGCCAAAGTGATCCACGTCCACGCGCAACGCGCCGCCGTCGTGGTCGGCCCAGCGCACGGTATAGCCATCGTCGCGCCGGCTGAGCTCGGCCAGGCCGTTCAATTGCGCAACGTTGACCTTGGCGCCTGCGGGGCCGCTTACGGCCAGGTCGCGCAGGTTGAGCTGAAACAGATCGCGCACGATGCGGTTGTCGTGCCAGTCCATCCACGCGGCAATATCGCCACGGCCGCTGTCCACGCTGTAGCCGTGCATGTCGAAGCCGGTCAGCAGGCCGTGCAGGTCGGCGTTCTGCGTGGCGAGCCACAGCTTGCCGCTGGCGCCATCGTCACGGAACCAGCCGGCCGCGCGCAGCACGCCTGTGGCGCCGATGCGATGCACGCGCGCACCCACGCGGACGTGGCTGCCCTGATGCGTCACCCGCAGCTGATCGGCCAGCAAGGTGTAACGCTGATTGATGAGCTGGTCGTCGATGTTGACGCGCAAATTGTCCAGCCACAGCTCGACGGATAGACGGCCAAACGAAATGTTCTGCCGCTCTGCGCCGCCGGCCTTGCCGATGCCGTTGATGTGCCAGCGGCCATCGGTGTCACGCGTGAGGTCCAGCTCCAGGTCGCTGGCTTGCAAATTCAACAGATGCCGCGAAGGCAGCAGCCAACCGCCGAAATCCAGTTTCAGATCGACCTCGGGGATATGCAGTGGCGTACTGCTCGCCTCGCCCGGTCCGAAGACGACGTCGTGCATGATGAAGCGCGGGCCCGAGGGCTCCCAACGCCCTTCCAGCGAAGCGAAGCTCACCGGCCGCTGCAGCTTGGCGCTGAGTTCCTGCGCCACCCATTGCGGATGCCGCGCCAGCAGCGGCAGCAACACTTGCGCCAGTGCTGCGGCCAGGGCGAACGCAATCAGCGCCACACCCAACGTCCAGCCAAGCGCGCGTGTCATGCGCTGGATCCATGCTTGCCGCCACACGCTCATGCAGGGACTGCACCTGCGGACTTAAGGCAACACTGATCAAGTATCGCCGTCGTCATGACGCCTGGAAGGCCCGCAGGGTGTGTTGCGTGGCGCCGGGAAGACTGGCCGTCTTGCCAAGCCGCGCGGCGCAGCCTGGGGGCCTTCCAGGCATCACCCACCCCTTTAAATTCAATATGTTGGGCCAGCCCTGTCTGTCCGCATGCCTTCGGTCCGCCGTCTCGACAGACGGCCAGTCTGCCTTCGCCGACGGCCCTGTGGCCTGCGAACAGACAGGGCTGGTGACGACGGTGATACTTGATCAGTGTTGCCTTAAGGATGCTCTGATCTATTCCACGCACCCGGCATGACGTCCAGAAGGCGCGCAGGGTGTGGTGCGTGGCGCAGGGCAGACTGGCCGTCTGTTCAAGCCGCGCGGCGCAGCCTGCGAGCCTTCTGGACGTCACCTTAAAGCAATACAACATCGAACTGTTCCTGCGAGTAATGCTCCTCCGCCTGGAAGCGTATGCTTTTGGAAATGAACTCTTCCAGTTCGGCCACGGCGGTGGATTCTTCTTCGAGAATGCGGCCCACCACTTTGGGGCTCGCCATCACCAAAAGTTTCTGCGCATTGAACTGCCGCACGGCGCGGGTGATCTCGCGGAAAATTTCGTAGGTGACGGTTTCGGCGGTTTTCACCGCGCCGCGGCCCATGCAGGCTGGACACGGCTCGCACAACTGCCGCTCCAGGCTTTCGGTGGTGCGCTTGCGCGTCATTTCCACCAGGCCCAGCGGCGACATCGGGTACACCGTGGTCTTGGCGTGATCGCGCGCAAGCCCTTTCTCGAGCATGCGGATGACCTGACGCTTGTGCTCCTCGTCGGTCATGTCGATGAAGTCGATGATGATGATGCCGCCGAGATTGCGCAGGCGAAGCTGGCGCGCAGCCGCCTGCGCGGCTTCCAGGTTGGTGCGGTAAACCGTCTCTTCCAGATTGCGTGTACCGAGATAGCCACCGGTGTTGACGTCGATGGTGGTCATCGCCTCGGTCTGGTCGACGATCAGGTAGCCGCCCGATTTCAGCGGTACTTCCTTGCGCAGCGCGCGCTGGATTTCGTCTTCCACGCCATACAGGTCGAAGATCGGCCGCTCGCCGGCATAATGCTCCACGCGATCATCCAGGAGCGGCATGAATTTGTGTACGAACTTGGCGACCTTCTCGTAGGTTTCGCGCGAATCCACGCGCACTTTCTCGATGTCGTCGTTGAGCAGGTCGCGCAGTGCGCGCAGCGGCAGCGCCAGTTCTTCGTAGACGCGGTCGCCCACTTTCGCCTTGGCGATATTTTCCTGCACCACGCGCCACACCTTGCCGAGGTAGGTGACGTCGAAGGCGAGCGATTCGGCCGATTGCCCTTCCGCATTGGTGCGCACGATGTAGCCGAGCGGATTCTCACCGATCAGCGGGGTGAGCACGTCCTTCAGCCGCTGCCGCTCGTTGTCGTCCTCGATGCGCGTGGAGATACCAAGCGTGCGCGCGTGCGGCAGCAGTACCAGGTAGCGCGAAGGGATCGACAGATGCGTGGAGAGCCGTGCGCCCTTGGTGCCGATCGGGTCCTTCACCACCTGCACCACGATCTCCTGCCCTTCGTGCACCAGCTCGCTGATCGAAGGCATATGGCCGTTGCCGTTGCTGGCGGCGATGTCCGCACCTTCCGGCAGTGGCGGCCGTACGATGTCCGAGGCGTGCAGGAACGCGGCCCGTTCCAGGCCGATATCGACGAACACCGCCTGCATGCCGGGCATCACCCGCTGCACCCGGCCCTTGTAGACGTTGCCGACATAGCCGCGCCGGGACGCTCGCTCGACATGCAGTTCCTGCAGCATGCCGTTCTCCACCACGCCGACCCGGGTCTCGCGCGGGGTCATATTGATCAGGATTTCTTCGCTCACTTAAATTCCCCAAACATTCCGGCATTTATAGCCGTTAGTTGAGAGAACTGTCGATGCGCAGTGCACGCCTCCTGCTGTACTGCTGAGTTCGGTAAAGTGTCCTGCATGCGCGCGTCCAAAAACGGCCCAACCCTCTCCGACCGCCCGATCCTTCCCGACGTTCTGCGCCCCGGCCTGCGCCTGGTGTTCTGCGGCACGGCGGCCGGCAAGCGCTCGGCCCAGGAAGGCGCCTATTACGCCCATCCGGGCAACATGTTCTGGCGTGCGCTGTTCCAGGCCGGGCTCACCCCGCGGTTATTGGCGCCACAGGAGTTTCCGCTCCTGCCCGAATTCGGTATCGGCCTGACCGACCTGGCCAAGCGCCACGTCGGCAACGACGACGAGCTGCCCAGGGATGCGTTCGACGTACCCGCGCTGTTGGCCAAGATCGAAAACCATGCGCCGGCCGTGCTGGCCTTCACCAGCAAGCATGGCGCACGCGCGGTGCTGGGAGCCGATGTGCGCTACGGCTTGCAGGATCGTGCATTCGGTGCGACCAAGGTCTTCGTATTGCCGTCGCCTTCCGGCCAGGCGCGCGGGCATTGGGACCTCGCGCACTGGATTGCCTTGGCGCGACTGTAGGTTGAATACTCACGGATCACGTCCGGGGTAACCCGGCATGCAATAGCCCTCCGCGTGAACGCGCAACGCAAATGCATGCGGACATACGCATGGCCTCCGGCACATGGTTGCCGTCGCGAAAATTGCTTAGGCTGGCACATTCCCGGCAACCTTCTATAGTCAGTCGATGCGAACCGCGCAGCGGTCGCGGGGCTGATGGAAAGCATCGGTTATGTGGATCGTCAAAATTGCGCTCGAACGGCCGCTCACTTTTATCGTTCTGGCGCTGCTGCTGCTGATCCTCGGACCGCTGGCGATACTGCGCACGCCGGTCGACATCTTTCCGAACATCGATATTCCGGTGGTTTCGGTGGTGTGGCGCTACACCGGCCTGCCCGCCGACGACATGAACAACCGCATCGTCTCCGGCTACGAGCGCGCGCTGACCACCACTGTCAACGACATCGAACATACCGAGACGCAATCGGTCAACGGCATCGGATTGGTGAAGGTGTATTTCCAGCCGAACGTAAAGATCGACATGGCCGTGGCGCAGGTCACGGCGATTTCTCAGACGGTATTGGGAGGCATGCCGCAAGGCACCAATCCACCGCTGATCCTGGTGTACAACGCATCCACCGTACCGATACTGCAATTTGCGCTGTCGTCGAAAGAACTGTCGGAAACCACGATTTTCGATGACGCCAACCAGATCGTGCGTACCTTCGTCACTTCCGTTCGCGGCGCTGCCACGCCCTACCCTTACGGCGGCAAGCAACGGCAGGTACAGGTCGACCTCAATCCGCAAGCGCTGCTTGCGCATCAGTTGTCACCCAGCGACGTGGTCGCGGCGATCGGTGCACAGAACCTGATCCTGCCCGCCGGCACGCAGAAGATCGGCGACACCGAATACAGCGTGAAATTGAACGGCAGTCCACAGCAGATCGAGGAACTCAACAACGCGCCGATCCGCACCGTCAACGGCATCACCACATATATCCGCGATGTGGCCCATGTGCATGACGGCTCGCCGCCGCAGACCAACGTGGTGCGTGTGAACGGCCAGCGTGCGGTGCTGATGTCGATCCTGAAGATCGGTGATGCCTCCACGCTGGATATCGTCGACAGCCTCAACGGCATGCTGCCGGCCATTCGTGCGGCGATACCGCAGAACCTCGAGATTCATTCGCTTTCCGATCAGTCGCTTTTCGTGCGCGCGGCGATTTCCGGCGTGGTGCGCGAAGGCGTGATCGCGGCGACGCTGACTGGCCTGATGATTCTCCTGTTCCTGGGCTCATGGCGCTCGACGCTGATCATCGCCATTTCGATTCCGCTCTCCATTCTCGCTTCCATCATTGCGCTGTCGGCACTTGGCCAGACGATCAACATCATGACGCTGGGCGGCCTGGCGCTGGCGGTGGGCATCCTGGTGGATGACGCCACGGTGACGATCGAGAACATCAATTCGCATCTGGAAGAAGGCAAGGAGGTCTACGACGCGATCATGGAAGGCGCGCACCAGATCGCCATACCTGCGTTCGTGTCGACCTTGTCGATCTGCATTGTGTTCGTACCGATCTTCTTCCTCGGCGGCGTGGCGAAATACTTGTTCGCACCGCTGGCCGAAGCGGTGGTGTTCGCGATGCTTGCTTCATACGTGCTGTCGCGAACGCTGGTGCCCACGCTCTCGCTGTTCTGGCTGAAGAAGCACCAACACGAAAAGCAGGCGAATGGACCACTCAGCCACTTCCAGCTCGCCTTCGAACGACGCTTCGAACGCCTGCGCGAAGGCTATCGCGGCGCGCTGGAAACCACCGAGCGCCATCGCGGCCTGTTCGCGATACTGTTCTTCGCGACCTGCGCGCTATCGGTGGGTTTGCTGGTGCCTTGGCTGGGACGCGATTTCTTCCCGTACGTGGACGGTGGCCAGATCAAGTTGCATTTCCGCGCGCCGGTAGGTTTGCGCATCGAGGAAACCGCGCGGTTGGCCGATGGCATCGAAGGCGTGATTCGCGACACCATCCCACCGCAGGAATTGGCCAGCATCGTCGACGCGCTGGGCATTCCCTATAGCGGCATCAATCTTTCCTACAGCAATACCGGCGTGGTGGGCACCTCCGACGGCGATATCTTTGTGACGCTCGATGCAGATCATCACCCGACTATCGATTACGTGCGCAACCTGCGCCGGCAACTCGCACAGAAATACCCAGGCGTGATCTTTTCGTTCCTGCCGGCGGACATGGTCGGGCAGATCCTGAACTTTGGCGCGCCGGCGCCGATCGATGTGCAGGTATCCAGCCATGACCCTACCGCATCGGCGACGATTGCCAAGGAACTGTATGGCGATCTGCTCAAGATTCCCGGATTGGTCGACCTGCGCATCCAGCAGGCGCTCAACCTGCCGCAACTCGACGTAACGGTGGATCGCACGCGCGCAAGCCTGATCGGGCTCACCACGCAGGACGTTGCAAGCAATCTGCTCACGGCGCTGGCCGGATCCTCGCAGGTCAATCCCACCTTCTGGGTCGATCCGAAAACCGGCATCAGCTATTCCATCGCCACGCAGACGCCGCAATATCGCCTCGACTCTTTGCAGGCGCTGAAGAATCTGCCGATTCGCAATGTTTCAGGCGGCAATGCCGCTGGCAGCGGTTCATCGGGCAGCACGGTCAGCCAGACTCTGCAGAACCTCGCCGACTTCTCGCGCAGCCAGGGGCCGGCGATCGTTACGCACTACAGCACGCGGCCGACCATGGATCTGTATGCCTCGGTCGACCGCACGGATCTCGGCGCAGTGGCGAGCGATGTGCAGCGCGTGGTGGCGGAGCATTCCAGACATCTGCCGCGTGACGTGAACATTGACGTGCGCGGCCAAGTGCAGACCATGCAGGCGTCCTACAAAGGATTGCTCGGCGGGCTGCTGTTCGCGATCCTGCTGGTGTATCTGTTGATCGTGGTGAATTTCCAGAGCTGGCTCGATCCGCTGATCATCATCGCGGCCTTGCCTGCTGCACTCGCCGGGCTGGTGTGGATGCTGTTCCTCACCGGTACCACGCTTTCAGTACCCGCGCTGATGGGCGCGATCATGTGCATGGGCGTGGCGACCGCCAACTCGATCCTGGTGATCAGCTTTGCGCGCGAGCGGCTGGCGCATCATGGCGACCCGGTGCAGGCGGCGGTCGAGGCCGGTTTCCAGCGTTTCCGTCCGGTGCTGATGACGGCGCTGGCGATGATCATCGGCATGGTGCCGATGGCGCTGGGCCTGGGCGAAGGCGGCGAGCAGAACGCGCCGCTGGGTCGCGCCGTGATCGGCGGCCTGCTGCTGGCCACCGCCGCTACCTTGTTCTTCGTACCGACCTTCTTCAGTCTGTTGCATCGCCGCCGCAAGGCGCGTCGCGATGCGGCGGCAGCGTGAGAGCCGATTCATGTCCAGTGCCAATGTCTCGCAATCCTCTCCCAAACCCTCACGCGGCGCGCGGCTTATGCTGGTTGGCCTCGGTGTCGTGCTGGCTGCGCTGGCGGCGTTCGGTATCGTCAAACGCGTGCAGGCGCGCCACGAATTAACCCAGGATACCCAGCGCAACGCCATTCCCACCGTGGCGACCATCACGCCCAAAGCCGCGCCCAAGGATCAGGCGCTCACCCTGCCCGGCACGGTGGCTTCCTGGCAGGACGCGCAGGTGTATGCGCGCTCCACCGGCTACGTCGCCAAGTGGTACGTCGATATCGGCACCAAGGTGAAGAAGGGACAACGCCTGGCGGACCTGGATACACCGGACGTCGACAATCAACTGCTGCAAGGCAAGGCGCAGATGCGCACCGATCAGGCCAACGAGGCGTTCGCGAAAGTCACCGCCGATCGCTACGCAAAACTTGCAACGCAAGGCCTGGTGGCGCAGCAAATCGCCGATCAGTACATGGCGCAATACAAGGCGGACGTCGCCACCGTGCAGGCCGACCAGGCGAATGTGGCGCGGCTGCAGACGATGGAGGATTTCAAGCACATCGACGCGCCGTATGACGGCATCGTCACCCAGCGCAATTTGAATATCGGTGCGCTGGTGGATTCGGGCGCCAGCGGCAGCAACCTGTTCGTGATTGCCGATACCAGCAAGCTGCGCGTCTACGTAGACGTGCCGGAAACCTATGCAGCCAGCGTGCGCGTCGGCATGCCGGCCGACGTCAGCCTGAATACCTACGGCGCCAAACCCATCGTCGGCACCGTGGCCCGCACTGCCGATGCGCTCGATCCGAATACGCGCACGCTGCGCACCGAGATCGACGTCGCCAACGGCGATCAGCAACTGGTATCGGGCGTGTATGCCAACGTAAAGCTGCAACTGTCGACCGCCACGCGCGATTACGTCGTGCCTGCAAACGTGCTGTTGTTCCGCGCCGAAGGCTTGCAGCTGGCGTTGGTCGACGGACAGCAGCGCGTACGCTTGCAACACGTCACGATTGGCCGCGATTTTGGCAGCACGGTGGAGATCACCGAAGGCCTGGTCGATGGCGACCGCATTGTGCTGAGTCCGCCGGATTCATTGTATGAAGGGCAGCAGGTGAAGCTTGCCGAGCCGAATCAGGCGCAGCAGCAGCGGATGCCGTGACGAAGTCGAAAATCGGGATTCACGATTCCCAGCTCATCAATCAATCGGCGTATGCCGATACACCGCCACATCACGCTCCTGCACGGCGGCAGCATGATTCGACCACGCCTGGCGAATATAGGTAACCACCGCCGCTACATCCGCATCGTTCAACTGCTGCGCATACGGCGGCATGGAATAAGGTCGGGGATGGCCAGCCGTCACCGGAGCAAAGCCGCCCAGTAGCACAATACGCGTCGCATTGATGCCAGTGGGCTCCACCACCGATGCATTGCCATCCAGTGGCGGATAGATGTCCGCGACACCAGCGCCGTCCTTGCCATGGCAATCCGCACAACGCTCCACGTAAATGGCGTTGCCGCGATCGGCAAGCGACTTGCCATCGAAACGCGCGCGCATAGCCGCAGGCGCGGCGCGTACGGGAAGCGATAGCAGATAGTCGGCGATGGCTTGCACATCGTCATCGTGCAAGTGTTGCGTACTGCGCTCCACCACATCCACCATCGGTCCGATCGCGGCGCCTTTGGAAGCCTGGCCGGTTTTCAGCACATCGATGATGTCCTGCCTGCTCCAGCCCTGCAGGCCGCCGTTGGTTTGCGTGCTCAAATCCGGCGCATACCAGTCCTGTTCGGGAATGAGTCCACCGGATAGTGCTGCACCGGTATTCAAGCCGCCCCACGCATCGCGCGTGGCGTGGCATTCGTTGCAGTGCCCAAGGCCTTGCACGAGATACGCACCGCGGTTCCATGATGCCGATTGCGAAGGATCGGCGCGGTACGTATCCGCCTTGAAATACATCGCACGCCACGCAGTAAGCGTGCTGCGCACGTTGTAGGGAAAGCGCAGTTCGAGCGGCGCATTCGGTTGGCGTACGGCCGGCAGCGAACGCAGGTAAGCAAACAAGGCCATGGCATCGTCGCGCGTCACCTTGGTGAACGAGGTATACGAGAACGCCGGATAAAGCAGCTCGCCGTTGCGCCCGATACCTTCATGCAAAGCACGCCAGAAGTCGTTGAAGGTCCATGAGCCGATACCCGTCTCGCCATCCGGAGTAATGTTGGGCGCAGGGATGTTGCCGAACGGCGTGGGCAGCATGCGCCCGCCCGCATAAGGCTCGCCGCCACGCACGGTGTGGCAGGAAACGCAATCGCCGGCTGCGGCCAGATAGCGGCCTTTGGCGATGACGACTGGATCGTGCAATGTGGCAGCGATCGTCGGATCTTCCGGAGTCGTCGATGCATGCCTATGACGTTGCGACAGCCACGCGCCGCCAGCGAGCACGATGGCCAGCAACACCAGCGAAATCCCCAACCAGCGTAGCCGCTTCATATGCCGCTCGCTTGCGTCTGCAGTACGCCGCAATGCAGTGGCGGCGTGATCGAGCCTGCCGGTTGCGCATGCGTGTCAGCGGGCACGTCACGGCTGGCCAACCATGCCGAAACAGCCGTGATATCTGCCGGTGCAAGGCGATTGGCGATCTCGGCCATGCAATCGGGCGCCGCCGATGCACGCGTACCCGTGCGCCATGAACCGAGTTGCGAGCTGATGTAGTCGTACGGCAGGCCGACCAGCCCCGGCACGAAAGGCTCCGTGCCGGTGAGCTGCTTGCCGTGGCACGCCTGGCACGGCGGTATCTTGCGCGAGGGGTCGCCAGCGGTGACCAACTGCTCGCCGCGCTGCAGTGCCGATGGCGCCAACGGAGGCAGCGGCTTGCGCGCATAGGGCACCTGCTGCACCGAAAAGTACTCGGCAATCTCGTGCATGTAGCTGAGCGTGAGCGGACGCACGGTGTATTCCATCGGTGCGTACTTGCGCAGCCCGTGCTGGAAATTTTGCATCTGCAAAACCAGATAGCCCGCCGGCTTGCCCGCCAATCGTGGGAAAAAACCACTGCCGGAAGAACCTTCGCCATGCACGCCGTGGCAGCTCGTGCACGCGGCGATACGCTGTTGCAGCGTGTCGGGCACGCTCGATGCATCGGCATGCGCCACGGCAAAGCCGATCAAGGCCACAGCGAGCACCCACCCAAAACGCGTCGACATGTTCGTCCGGCCCCCGGCACCCATGCCGGAAGTATAGGCGCGCGCCACGCGCCAACCACGACGCCTGCGGTTATGCTGCGGCATCACGCCACATGCTTAATTGGGGAGTACTGCCATGTCTCGTCGACCGCTGTTATGCGCCGCCATCGCGCTTGCCCTATGTCCTTCCGCTTCGCTTCTCGCCCAGGACAACGCCGATGATGTGGCATGGCGAAGCGTGACCGAACTGCAGCAGGACATCGACGCCGGCAAGCTCACCAGCAAGGCGTTGGTACAGGACGACCTCGCTCGCATCCAGCAGATCGATCAAAGCGGTCCGACGCTGCGCGCAGTGCTGGAAGTCAACCCTGATGCCTTGAAGATCGCCGAGAAACTCGACGCAAAGCGTCGCCCCTTGCACAGCCCGCTGTATGGCATGCCGGTGTTGTTGAAAGACAACATCGACACGGGCGACCACACGTTGACCACGGCCGGTTCGCTTGCGCTGGTGGATGCGCCGGCGCCGAAAGATGCCGCACTGGTCACACGTCTGCGCGATGCGGGCGCAGTGATCTTGGGCAAGGCCAACCTCAGCGAGTGGGCGGATTTCCGTTCCAGCCACGCCAGCAGCGGATGGACCGGCCGCGGCGGGCAGACGCGCAATCCGTATGCGCTGGATCGCAATCCATGCGGCTCCAGTTCCGGTTCGGCTGTTGCCGTCGCCGCGGGCCTGGTGCCGTTGGCGGTGGGCTCGGAAACCGACGGCTCGATCATCTGCCCCGCATCGATGAATGGCATCGTGGGCATCAAGCCGACATTGGGCTTGGTCAGCCGCAGCGGCATCATTCCAATCAGCCACAACCAGGACACGGCCGGCCCGCTCGCACGCAATGTCACCGACGCGGCCATGTTGCTTTCTGCGTTGGCAGGCAGTGATTCGCACGATCCCGCCACCGCCGAGGCGGATAAGCATGCGACGGATTACACGCGCTTTCTCGATCCGAACGGCTTGCGCGGCAAACGCATTGGCGTAGTGCGCCAGCTTGCCGGCAACGAACCGAATGCCGATCGCGTCCTGGATGAAGCGATCGCCGCGATGAAAGCGCAGGGCGCGATCATTATCGACCCGGTCACGTTGCCGCATCTGGCCGAACTCGGCGATCCGGAAATGACTGTGATGCTGTACGACTTCAAGCATGATCTCAATGCGTATCTCGCCGGCCGCGAAGGTTTGAAGGTAAAAACGCTGGCGGATCTAATCGCCTTCGACAAACAGGAAGCGCCACGCGCAATGGCCTGGTTCGGGCAGGATCTGTTCGAGCAGGCCCAAGCCAAAGGTCCGCTTACCGACAAGGCGTATCTGGATGCATTGAACAAGGCCAAGCAGTTTTCGGGGCCGCAAGGTATCGATGCCGCGCTGCAGGCGAATCATCTGGATGCGCTGCTTTCGCCGTCATGGGGACCGGCGTATCTGACCGACCTGGTGCTCGGCGACCACATCGTCAGCGGCAACCCGACCATCGGCGGCGCTTCGCAACCGGCCGCGGTGGCGGGCTATCCCTCGATCACCGTACCGGCCGGATGGGCGCACGGCTTGCCGGTAGGGATCGTGTTCTTCGGCACCAAATGGAGCGAGCCGACACTGATTTCGATCGCCTACGGCTTCGAGCAGCACACGCATGCATGGCAGGCGCCGAAATTCTTGCCGACGGTGGATGGCAACGCTTATGCACCGACGCCTGCGCAAAGCCATTGAATTCGCATCGGGTTGGCCGAAAACTGCTCGGCTCGGCCCGTTCTTTTGATTAACGTGCCACCTCCCTTCAACACGGAGGTTTCATGAAACCCTGGCCTGCTCTATGCGTCACGTTGTTGGCATGTGCGATGGCTCATGCCAATGCCGCCGACGTGGATTTGCGCGCGACCTGGACGCAATCGCAAAAGCCGTTTCAGATCTATGGCAATACGTACTACGTCGGCTCGCACGGTCTTAGCGCCATCCTGATCACGTCGCCCAAAGGTCACGTGTTGATCGATGGCACGCTGCCGGAAAATGCGCCGATGATCGAGTCGAACATCCGTGCGCTGGGTTTTCGCGTACGGGACATCAAGCTGATCCTCAACTCGCATACGCACGGCGATCACGCCGGGGCTATCGCTGCATTGGCGCGGGATAGCGGTGCGGAGGTCGCTGCAAGTGCGCCGTCGGCCAAGGCACTGAAGCTTGGGGGAGACGATCCCGATGATCCGCAACACGGCATGGCGCCGTTCTATCCCAAGGTCTCCAAGGTTCGCATCCTGGCCGATGGACAAACCGTGCACGTCGGTCCATTGGCTTTGCAGATGCACGCCATGCCTGGACACACTCCCGGTAGCAGCGGTTGGACTTGGCGTTCTTGCGAAAAGAGCCGTTGCCTGTCGATCGTCTATGCCGACAGCCTGTCGCTGCTCAGTACGGATGACTACCGCTATACCGATCCGGCCCATCCGGAACGCCTGGCGGGTTATCGACATACACTGACGATGCTCGCGGCGCTGCCGTGCGACATTCTGCTCACGCCGCATCCGCGCGATGGCTTTTTCGAGAAGGCTGCACGCATTGCGCCAGGCGAGGCCAATCCGTTGGTCAACGCGCAGGCATGCAAAACCTACGCGGGCGAAGGACAGCAGTATCTCGATGAGCGCATGCGCAAAGAAGCCAGTGCGAGCCAAGCCACGCACTAGCGCGTGGCTAGCGTGATCAGCTCAGGCGCCCTGACTTGCGCACAATCAACATCGCCAGTTCCAACGACTGCTCGTAGTTCAGTCGCGGATCGACCATCGACTTGTACGCGCGCTGCAGGTCGGCCTCGCTCAGATCGCGCGCACCGCCCATGCATTCGGTAACGTCTTCACCGGTCAATTCCAGATGCACGCCACCCAGCCGCGTGCCAGCGGCCGCGTGGATATCGAAAGCCTGGTCCAGCTCGCTGCGGATATTGTCGAAGCGGCGCGTCTTATAGCCGTTGGAAGTGCTTTCGGTGTTGCCGTGCATCGGATCGGCCACCCACAGCACGCGACGGCCTTCGCGTTTCACGGCTTCGAGCAGTGCAGGAAGTTTGGCAGCGATCTGCGCATGGCCCATGCGATGGATCAGCGTGAGGCGGCCTGGCTCATCTTCGGGGTTCAACGCGTCGATCAGCGGCAGCAATTGCTCCGGCGTCACCGATGGCCCGACCTTCACCGCGATGGGATTGCGGATACCGCGGAAATATTCCGCGTGCGCACCGTCCAGCGCAGCCGTACGCATGCCGATCCACGGAAAATGAGTGGAAAGGTTGAACCAGCCGTGATGGCGCGGTACCTGGCGCGTCAATGCTTGTTCGTAGTGCAGCAGCAACGCTTCGTGCGAAGTGAAGAAATCCACGCGCGTAAAACCGGCGATCGGGCCGGCCAGCGTTTCCATGAAGCGCAACGAATCACCGATACCCGCCACCATGCGCCGGTATTCGGCTGCCAATGGCGAGTGTTCCACCCAGGCGAGATCCCAGTATTCAGGGTGATGCAAGTCGGCGAAGCCGCCGTCGATCAACGCGCGCACGAAGTTCATGGTGAGCGCGGAGTGCGCGTGCGCACGAATCAGGCGCTGCGGATCGGGGCGGCGCGCGGCGGCGGTAAATTCCGGCCCGTTGATGACGTCGCCACGGAAACTAGGCAGCGTGACGCCATCGCGCGTTTCGGTATCGGCCGAGCGCGGCTTGGCGTATTGACCGGCAAACCGGCCTATGCGCAGCACCGGCTTTTTGAGCCCATGCACCAGCACCAGGCTCATCTGCAACAGCACCTTCAGGCGGTTGGAGATGATCGGGCTGGTGCAGTCGGCAAAGCTTTCGGCGCAATCACCGCCTTGCAGCAGAAAGCGCTTGCCTTCCTGCGCTTCGGCCAGCGCCTGCTTCAGCGCCAGCACTTCCCATGAGGTGACCAGCGGTGGAAGTTGCGACAGTTCGCTGATCGCCTGATTGAGCTCTGCCGCGTCATCGTATTGCGGCTGCTGCAAGGCGGCGCGTTGCTGCCAGGACGTCGGAGTCCAGTTGAGTGATTCGATGGAGCGTGCTGTCTGGTTCATAGACGCAACCTCGGCGTCGCGCGCTGCAGCGTCGCGCGGAGCGCCAGAATGGATAGAAGGGCGAACCACAACAACGCCCACAGTGGAATGGGCAGGCCGAGGATCGGCTGGATCTTGGCGCATTCGCCGGAACCGGTGAACACCATCTTCAAGACTTTCGCCAGCGGGAAGGCGTCGAACATGTAGGCCAGATTGGGGCCGCAAGCGGGCACCTGATCGGGTGGCAGCGACATGATCCACAGATGACGCCCCGCGACCGCGATGCCGAACAAGGCCCCGAGCAGTATCAATCCGGTATAGAACCAGCGGCCGCCAGCGCGCGGCCCGTGGATGGCGCCCAGCAGAAAGAAGACGGCCATGACCATGAAGCCAATGCGCTGGAAGATGCACAGCGGGCATGGCTCCAGGCCCCACTGGTATTCGGCGTACAGCGCGAAACCAAGCAGGCCCACGCAGATCAGAAAACCTAAGAAAAAGCTGACGCGATAGGACCAGCGAAGGGGATTCATAACGAGGGAATCGAGGGATGGGATGCTGACATTACCCGCTCCCTGTGACGCTGTCAGCAGGTGCTTTCTCGAATCCAAAAAGCGACAAACCCCGGCCAGTCACCCAGCCAGGGTTCGCATTTGGACGTCCAAACGATGTTTGAGACGAGGCTTACTCGGCCGCCGCTTCAGCGCGCGGACGATCCACCAGCTCGACGTACGCCATCGGCGCGTTGTCGCCGGGGCGGAAGCCGCACTTGAGGATGCGCAGATAGCCACCAGGACGCTCGCGGTAACGCGGGCCGAGTTCCACGAACAGCTTGCCCACGGCCTGCTTGTCGCGCAGACGCGCGAAAGCCAGACGACGGTTGGCCACGCTATCGCTCTTGGCGAGCGTGATCAGCGGCTCGGCGACGCGGCGCAGTTCCTTCGCCTTCGGCAGCGTGGTGCGGATCAGCTCGTGCTTGATCAGCGACGACGCCATGTTCTTGAACATCGCTTCGCGATGGCTGCTGGTACGGTTGAGCTTACGCCCGGATTTCATGTGACGCATGATGAGACTCTCTTGTCTGTTGTTATGAAAAACCGGCCACGATTGACCGACTTTCCGCGGGTTACCCGCTGTCAAAGCCTTTGATGAAACCGGCTTTTTATATTTAAGAGTGCGGCCATCGATGGCCGCATTGGGTGTTCAGGCAGTGCGATAGACACACTTGCCAACAACTATCTGCAACGGCGATCAGGGATCGATCGCAAAGATCAAACGCGTGGCGATGGAGCCAGTCCACGCAAACCAACAGCCGCAGTCATAAGACTGCGGCTGTTGGTACATCAGCCCAGCTGCATGCCGTGCGACAAGCCCGGCGGCGGCCAGTTTTCCAATTTCATGCCAAGGGCGAGACCACGCACGCCAAGGACATCCTTGATTTCGGTGAGCGACTTCTTGCCGAGGTTCGGCGTCTTCAGCAGCTCCACTTCGGTCTTCTGCACCAGATCGCCGATGTAGTAGATGCTCTCGGCCTTCAGGCAGTTCGCCGAACGTACCGTGAGCTCCAGATCGTCGATCGGACGCAGCAGCAGCGGATCGAAACCGCCCTTCTCCGCCTTGTCCGTGGCACTCTCGCGGCGCGAGAAATCGCCGAACACCGACAGCTGATCGTTGAGGATTTCGGCGGCTTTGCGTACCGCGTCTTCCGCACCGATGGTGCCGTTGGTCTCGATGTCGAGGATCAGCTTGTCGAGGTTGGTGCGCTGCTCGACGCGAGCCGCATCCACTTCGTAAGCCACGCGCAACACCGGCGCAAACGAGGCATCCAGCTGCAGGCGACCGATCGGACGCGCTTCATCGTCCGGATGCTGGCGCGTGCTGGCCGGCTGGTAGCCGACGCCGCGACGCACCTTCAGGCGCATGTTGAGCGTGATGTCCTTGGTCAGGTGGCAGATCACGTGTTCGGGATTGATGATCTCCACCGAATGGTCGACGGTGATGTCGCCGGCCGTGACCACGCCTTTGCCCTTCTTGGACAAAGTCAGGGTGACTTCGTCACCCGTGTGCTGACGAATCGCCACTTCCTTGAGGTTGAGCAGGACTTCGATGACGTCCTCCTGCAGACCTTCCAGAGTGGTGTACTCGTGCAGCACGCCATCCATTTCAACCTCGACGATGGCACTGCCAGGGATCGAGGAAAGCAGCACGCGGCGCAACGCATTGCCCAGGGTGTGGCCGAAACCGCGCTCAAGCGGCTCCACCACCACCTTGGCGCGATTCGGTCCGAGCTGCTCAACGCTGAGGCCGCGAGGCCGCAGCACGCTAGTTGACGAAACTGCCATGCAGGGCTCCGGTTGATTACTTCGAGTAAAGCTCGACGATCAGCGCTTCATTGATGTCGGTAGGCAGATCTGCGCGATCCGGAACCGACTTGAACGTGCCGGCGAACTTCTTGGCATCGACTTCCACCCACTGCGGGCGCAGGTCCATCGTGTCGAACACGGTAGCGGCTTCCTGTACGCGCAGCTGATTGCGCGCGCGCTCGGTCAGCGCGATCTCGTCGCCAGGACGAACCTGGTAGGACGGGATGTTGACCTTCTTGCCGTTCACCAGCACCGCCTTGTGCGATACCAGCTGGCGGGCCTGCGAGCGCGTCACCGCAAAACCCATGCGGTAGACGACGTTGTCCAGACGGCTTTCCAGCAGGCGCAGCAGGTTCTCACCGGTGTTGCCCTTGAGGGTCGACGCCTTGGTGTAGTAGTTGCTGAACTGACGCTCAAGCACACCATAGATGCGCTTGACCTTCTGCTTCTCGCGCAACTGGACAGCATAGTCGGACATGCGCATGCGCTTGTTGGCGCCGTGCTGGCCGGGCTTGTTCTCCAGCTTGCATTTGGAATCGATTGCGCGCGCCGGGCTCTTCAGGCTCAGATCCGAACCTTCGCGGCGCGCGAGTTTGCAGGTAGCTCCACGATAACGTGCCATGGTTGTGCTCCTTAGACGCGACGCTTCTTGGGGGGACGGCAGCCGTTGTGCGGAATCGGCGTTACGTCGATGATGTTGAGAACTTTGTAGCCGAGGGCGTTCAACGAACGCACCGCCGACTCGCGGCCCGGGCCTGGGCCCTTGATCCGCACTTCCACCGTCTTCACGCCGTATTCGCCGGCAGCACGACCAGCCTTTTCGGCGGCGACCTGGGCAGCGAACGGAGTGGACTTGCGCGAACCGCGGAAGCCCGCGCCACCTGCGGTCGCCCACGAGAGGGCGTTGCCCTGGCGATCGGTGATGGTGACAATGGTGTTGTTGAAGGAGGCCTGCACGTGGGCCACCGCATCGGTGACGACGCGCTTGACTTTCTTCTTGGTCTTAACCGGCTTTGCCATGACTTATTCCAATTATTTCTTGATCGCGCGACGCGGGCCCTTACGGGTGCGCGCATTGGTACGCGTGCGCTGGCCGCGCACCGGCAGGCCGCGACGATGACGCAGGCCGCGGTAGCACCCGAGATCCATCAGGCGCTTGATGGCGATGCCGACTTCGCGGCGCAGATCGCCTTCCACTACGTACTTGGCGATTTCGTGGCGGATCTTCTCCACCTCGCCTTCGCTGAGCGACTTGATCTGTACGTTCGGGTTCACACCCGCGTCCACGCAGACCTTCTTGGCCCGGCTGCGACCGATCCCGTAGATGCTCTGCAGGCCAACCCAGACGTGTTTCTGGACCGGCAAATTGACACCCGCAATGCGCGCCATGATGTACTTTCTCCGATGCTTTCTTGCGCGGTAAACGCGCAATTCTAACCTTAATCAAACTGTCAGGAAAGTCCTGCGGTACCTGGGGCACCGCTTACCTTCCACCGGGACCTGCCTGCGCCTCAGCCGCGGCGCAGATTGGCCTTCTTGAGCAAACCTTCGTACTGGTGACTGACCAGGTGTGCCTGCACCTGAGCCGTGAAATCCATCACCACCACCACCACGATCAGCAGCGAGGTACCGCCGAAGTAGAACGGAACGTGCCAGGCGTTCTGCATGAACGTCGGGACCAGACAGACCAGCACCAGGTAGAGGGCGCCGACACCAGTCAGACGGGTCATGACCGAATCGATGTAGTCCGCCGTCGAACGACCCGGACGGATACCTGGAATCAGCGCACCAGACCGCTTGAGGTTGTCCGCCGTGTCCTGCGAGTTGAAGACGATCGCCGTATAGAAGAAGGCGAACGTAATCACCAGGACCGCGTAGACGATGTCGTAGAGCGGCTCGCCCGGCGTCAACACCTGCACCAGATTCTGCAACCAGCGCGACTGGTGGCTGGCATTGCCCCATGTCGCGGCCATCGCCGGGAACATCAAAATACTGTTCGCGAAAATGGGCGGAATCACACCGGACATGTTGATCTTCAGCGGGAGGTGCGAGGTCTGGTTCATGTATGACCGTTGCCCGCCCGAGCGTCGCGCGTAATTCACCGTGATACGCCGTTGCGCACGCTCCATGAACACCACGAACGCCGTCACCGCCAATACCAGTGCGACCACCATCACCAGCTTGATCGTGCTCAGCTCACCATTGCCGGACATCGACAAGGTATGAGCCACTGCACCCGGCAGGCCGGCCACGATGCCCGCGAAGATCAGCAGCGAAATGCCATTGCCGATGCCTCGCTCGGTCATCTGCTCGCCCAGCCACATCAGGAACAGCGAACCTGCCGTCAGGCCGACCACCGAGGACAGGATGAATCCGAATCCCGGCATGTAGACCACCGGCACGCCGCCCGCGGTCTGCTGTTTCATCAGCGCCACAGCGATACCGAATGCCTGGAAGGCCGAAAGGCCGACCGTGCCGATGCGCGTATACATCGTCAGCTGGCGCTGGCCCGACTGCCCTTCCTTGCGCAGCGCCTGCAGGCTGGGAATGACCGAGCCCATCATCTGCACAACGATCGATGCGGAGATATAAGGCACCACGCCCAGCGCGAACACCGAAAAGCGTCCAAGCGAACCACCCGAGAACATGTTGAACATGTCCAGGATGCCGCCGCTCTGGCCAATCAGGTTGGCCATGGCATCCGGGTTCACGCCAGGCACCGGAATGAACGAGCCGAGGCGGTACACGATCAGCGCACCGATCACGAAAAAGATGCGCTGACGCAGCTCGGTCAACTTACCGAGCGATCCGACCGATGTGCCCTTGGCTGCGGCCACGCGTTACTCCACGCTGCCGCCGGCAGCCTCGATGGCGGCCTTGGCGCCGGCCGTAGCCAGCAGACCGGACAGTTTCACGGCGCGGCCGATCTCGCCCTTGGCGACGACCTTGACCTTTTTCGCGCGGCTGTCGATCAGGCCAGCCTGATGCAGCACAACGGCATCGATCACGTCAGCCTTGAGGCTGGCGAGCTGGTACAGGAACACCTGTTGGCTCTCGGCCTTCTTCAGCGAGCGGAAGCCGACCTTCGGCAAGCGGCGCTGCAGCGGCATCTGGCCGCCTTCGAAACCCAGGCGATGGCTGCGACCAGTACGGGCATGCTGACCCTTGTGGCCGCGGCCGGCGGTTTTGCCCAGGCCCGAACCGATACCACGACCAACGCGCAGGCGCGTCTTGCGCGAACCGGCGGCCGGCTTGATGTCATTCAGACGCATGATAATTACTCCTCGACCCGCACCAGGTAATAGACCGTATTGATCAGGCCACGCACCTGCGGGCTGTCCTTCAGTTCACGGACGTCGTTGGTCTTGTTCAGGCCCAGCGCCTTCACGCTCAAGCGATGGCGGGCCTGTACGCCGCGCAAGCCCTTGACCAGGCGAACGCGAATGGTTTTTTCGGTATTAGCCATTGCCCAGCACCTCTTCCACGGTCTTGCCACGCTTGGCAGCGATCTGCTTCGGTGAGGCAACGGCCTGCAGGCCCTTGATGGTGGCGCGCACCAGATTGATCGGGTTGCGCGAACCGACGGCCTTGGCCAGCACGTTCTTCACACCAACCACTTCCAGCACGGCGCGCATGGCGCCGCCGGCGATCACGCCAGTACCTTCGGAGGCCGGCTGCATGTACACGCGCGCCGCACCGTGATTAGCCTTGATGGCGTACCACAGCGTGCCGTTGTTCAGATCGATGTTCACCATGTTGCGACGAGCGCGCTCCATGGCCTTGGAAATGGCCACTGGCACTTCGCGCGCCTTGCCATAGCCGAAGCCGACCTTGCCTTCGCCGTCGCCGACGACGGTCAGCGCGGTGAAGCTCATCTGGCGGCCACCCTTGACGGTCTTGGCCACGCGGTTGACGGCGATCAGCTTCTCGAGCAGGCCGTCTGAGTTTTCGCGATCAGTAGAAGACATTTATCTTTTCCGTATGCCCGGACCATCCGGGACTTTTGCTTGCGGCTGAGCCGCTTGGAGTTGTTGTTGGTACTTCTTAGAACTTGAGACCGGCTTCGCGGGCGGCATCGGCGAGCGCCTTGATGCGACCGTGGTAGCGGAAGCCTGAGCGATCGAACGCGACGGCTTCGATACCGGCAGCCTTGGCGCGCTCAGCAACTGCCTTGCCCACCGCAGCAGCAGCCTCAAGGTTCTTGGTGCCCTTCAGGCCTTCGGCTACGGACTTCTGCACGGTCGAAGCTGCGGCAACCACGTTGACGCCAGCAGCATCGAACACCTGTGCGTAGAGGTGCTGACCAGTGCGGTGCACCGATAGGCGCGGTACTCCGAGCTTACGGATATGGGAACGCGTGGACTTGGCGCGACGCAGGCGGGCTTCATTCTTGTTCATCGTAAATCTCCAGGAAACGGATCGGCTAGTTAGCGATTGCTCTTTCGGAAAGTCCGGCTATGGATGGCCGGCTCTTTGCGAGGAACCGCTTATGCCTTCTTGGCTTCCTTCAGGGTGATCTTCTCGCCGGCATAGCGCACGCCCTTGCCCTTATAGGGTTCCGGCGGACGATAGCCACGAATCTTGGCGGCAACCTCACCGACCAGTTGCTTGTCCGAACCCTTGATCAGGATTTCGGTCTGCGTCGGGGTTTCGAGAGTGATGCCTTCCGGCGCGTTGAACACGACCGGGTGGGAGAAGCCGAGGCTGAGGTTGAGCGCCTTGCCCGCCATCGAAGCGCGGTAACCCACGCCGACCAGCTCAAGCTTGCGCTCATACCCTTCGGAAACGCCCTTGATCATATTGGCAAGCAGCGCGCGAACGGTGCCGCCGAACTTGTCTTCGGCGCCTTCGGCAACCTGGACGCTGACCACGCCGTTATCGATGGACACCGAAGCGCCCGGCAACGTGTGGACTGACAAAGTGCCCTTCGGGCCCTTCACGGCAATGCTGTCCTCGGCGATCTTGAGCTCGACGCCCTTGGGCAGATTGATGGGTTTCTTGGCTACGCGAGACATCAGGAACTCCTTACGCGACCATGCCGATGACTTCGCCGCCCACGCCCTTGGCGCGAGCTTGCGAGTCGGTCAACAGACCGGCGGACGTCGAAATGATCGAAATGCCCAGGCCACCGAGCACCTTCGGCAGTTCATCCTTGCCGCGGTACACGCGCAGGCCCGAACGACTGACGCGCTCGATGCGCTCGATAGCCGGACGGCCTTCGAAATACTTGAGCTTGATCTCGAGCACCGGCTTGCCCTCCGCACTGGAGGTCTTGGCGTCGAGGATATAGCCCTCGTTCTTGAGAAGCGTGGCCAGCGCCACCTTCAACTTCGACGACGGCACGCTGACAGCCTGCTTGCCCGTTGCTTGGGCGTTGCGGATGCGCGTAAACAGATCGGCGATGGGATCAGTCATGCTCATGAAAACTTCCTTCAGAGTGCACCGATATCCGATAAAACCGGAAATCAATTCAGATTGTGAGCCGACAAGAAGGTCGGCCTGCGATGTGCAGACCGTCGATCATATCAGCTTTTCCGGCTTTTGCGAATATCATTGCGACAAAGTCGTAAAAACCGCTTCCCCGGGCTGGAAAAGAGGTCGGCTTGCCGAAACGTGCAGGCGGCGGCGTCACAGCTGCGCACCTGGCGAAATAACGAAACCTGGCGAGACTACCGCTCACCTGGCGACCTCTTCCTCCAGGGAAGAGGCGCCGAAAAATTACCAGCTGGCCTTGCGCAGGCCAGGCACGTCGCCGCGCATGGTCGCTTCACGCAGCTTGTTGCGGCCGAGGCCAAACTTGCGATACACGCCACGCGGACGGCCCGAAAGTTCGCAGCGGGTGCGCAGGCGGCTGGCGCTGGAATCGCGCGGCAGCTTCTGCAGCTTGGCCTGGGCGTCCATCTTTTCCTCGTATGAGGACTTCGGGTTCACCACGATAGCCTTTAGCTCAGCGCGCTTGGTGGCGTACTTCTTGATGAGTTTGGACCGCTTGATATCGCGGTTAACCATCGATGTCTTTGCCATGTTTAATTCTCTTTTTGAAGAGTCCGGCCATGAATGGCCGGCTTTTCTTCGATCAAGGACGATCGTATTAATTACGGAACGGGAAGCTGAAGGCTTCCAGCAGCGCCTTCGCTTCTTCGTCGGTCTTGGCGGTGGTGGTGATGGAGATATCCATACCGCGCATGGCGTCGATCGCGTCGAAGTCGATTTCCGGGAAGATGATCTGTTCCTTCACGCCGAAGTTGTAGTTGCCACGGCCGTCGAAGGCGCGGCCCGAGACGCCGCGGAAGTCGCGAACGCGGGGCAGCGAGATGTTGATCAGGCGATCCAGAAATTCCCACATGGTGGCGCGGCGCAGGGTGACCTTGCAGCCGATCGGCCAACCGTCGCGGATCTTGAACGAGGCCACGGACACGCGCGCCTTGGTCGTGATCGGCTTCTGGCCGGCGATCTTGGCCATATCGGCCACTGCGTTCTCGAGCACTTTCTTGTTGCCCGCCGCTTCGCCCACGCCCATGTTCAGCGTGATCTTGGTGATGCGCGGAACCTGCATCACGTTCTCGTAGCCAAAACGCTCGGTGAGCTTCTGGACTACCTGCTCTTTGTAAAAAGTTTCAAGGCGCGTCATGTTCGTGTTCCTCACGCGTCCACGACCTCGCCAGACGAACGGTACACGCGGACCTTGCGCCCATCAGCGAGCGTCTTGGCACCAACGCGTTCACCCTTGTTCGTGGCGGGGTTGAACAGCATCACATTGGAAATATGGATCGAGGCCTCACGCTCCACGATGCCGCCGGCCTGGCCGGCCTGCGGATTGGGCTTGGTGTGGCGCTTGATCAGATTGACGTTGGAGACGAATACGCGATCGCCTTCAACACGCAGCACGTCGCCGCGCTGATCTTTGTTCTTGCCTGCGATCACGATGACCTGATCGCCTTTGCGGATACGGTTCATGGTTCTTCTCCGCCTCAGAGCACTTCGGGTGCGAGCGAGACGATCTTCATGAACTTCTCGCCGCGCAGCTCACGAGTCACGGGCCCGAAAATACGGGTGCCGATCGGCTCGAGCTTGTTGTTGAGGAGCACGGCCGCGTTACCGTCGAAACGGATCAGCGAACCGTCGGCGCGGCGCACACCCTTGGCGGTACGTACCACCACGGCGTTATAAACCTCGCCCTTCTTCACCTTGCCACGCGGAATGGCATCCTTCACGGTGACCTTGATCACGTCACCGATCGCGGCGTAACGGCGCTTGGAGCCGCCGAGCACCTTGATGCACATTAGTTCCTTGGCACCGCTGTTATCGGCGGCGGAAAGCGTGCTTTGCATCTGGATCATGGCTGCACCCTCCCCTTAGCCTTCGGCGCGCGTGACGATTTCGACCACGCGGTGATGTTTGGTTTTGGAAAGCGGACGGCACTCCGCGATGCGCACCACGTCGCCCTCGTTCGCGCCCAGATCGTTCTGCGCGTGGAGCTTGGTGGAACGGCGCACGATCTTGCCCAGCAGCGGATGCTGCACCTGGCGCTCGATCAGCACGGTGACCGTCTTTTCCATCTTGTTGCTGATGACGCGGCCCTCGAGGGTGCGCGCCTGTTTTTGGTTGTCGCTCATGTCGGCCGCCTCTTACTTCTTGCCGCCGAGCACGAACTTCGTGCGGGCGATGTCGCGCCGAACACGGCGCAGTTGGTGCGGCTGGCTGAGCTGGCCTGTGCCCTTCTGCATGCGCAGGTTGAACTGCTCCTTGCGCAGGTCCAGCAGGTGCTGCTTCAGCTCTTCGGCCGACTTCGTTGTTAGGTCTTTGATGGCCATCACATCACCGCTCTGGTCACAAACTGGGTCTGCACCGACAGCTTGGCAGCAGCCAGGCGGAACGCCTCACGTGCTGTCGTCTCGTCGACACCCTCGATTTCATAAAGCATGCGGCCTGGCTGGATCGGAGCGACCCAGAATTCCACGCCACCCTTGCCGGCGCCCATACGGACTTCGATCGGTTTCTTGGTGATCGGCTTGTCCGGGAACACGCGGATCCACAGCTTGCCGCCGCGCTTCACGAAACGCGTGATGCAACGACGAGCCGCTTCGATCTGGCGCGCGGTCAACTGACCATGTGTGGTGGCCTTCAGACCGTACTCGCCAAAGCTGACGAGGTTGGAGCTGAATGCCAGACCGTCGTTACGGCCCTTGAACTGCTTACGGTATTTGGTTCGCTTGGGTTGCAACATGGCAACTCTCCCTTACTTCGCCGACCGTTCGCGGCGGCCTTCGCCACCATCGCGATCGCGACGCCCTTCACGACGACCCTCACCACCCTCGCGCTCGCGGCGCGGCTGGGCGGACTGCTCTTCCTTCGGCTCCTGGCCGACCTGGGACAGGTCGAAGATTTCGCCCTTGTAGATCCAGACCTTGATGCCGATGATGCCGTAGGTGGTCTTCGCCTCGGCGGTGCCGTAGTCGATGTCCGCACGCAGGGTGTGCAGCGGCACACGACCTTCACGGCTCCATTCGGACCGTGCGATCTCGGCGCCGTTCAGACGACCGGACACGTTGATCTTGATGCCCAGCGCACCCAGGCGCATCGCATTGCCCACGGCGCGCTTCATGGCGCGACGGAACATGATGCGGCGCTCGAGCTGCTGCGCGATCGACTCGGCCACCAACTGCGCATCGATTTCAGGCTTGCGCACTTCGTTGACGTTGATGTGCGCCGGAACGCCCATCATGTCGCTGACTTCCTTGCGCAACTTTTCGATGTCTTCGCCCTTCTTGCCGATCACCACGCCCGGCCGGGCGGTGTGGATCGTCACGCGGGCGGTCTTGGCCGGGCGCTCGATCTGGATCTTCGAGATACCGGCGGCGGCGAGCTTCTTGCGCAGCATCTCGCGGACCTTGAGGTCGGCGGCGAGATACTTGGCGTAATCGCCCTTATTGGCGTACCACTTCGAGTTCCAGTCCTTGGCAATGCCGAGGCGGATACCGGTGGGATGAACTTTATGACCCATCGTTGTCGTCCTCTCAGTTACCAACGACCACAGTGATGTGGCTGGTGCGCTTCAGGATGCGCGAACCGCGGCCTTTGGCGCGGGCATACATACGCTTCATCGCCGGACCTTCGTCCACGAAGATGCGCGAGACCTTCAACTCGTCGACATCGGCGCCGAGGTTGTTTTCGGCGTTGGCGACGGCCGACAGCAGCACTTTGCGAACAATGTGCGCGGCCTTCTTGTTGGTGAACTGGAGCACGTCGCTGGCGCGGCCCACGGGCATTCCGCGGACCAGGTCAGCTACCAGGCGTGCCTTCTGCGCTGAAATGCGAGCGCTGCGCAGGATCGCTTTGGCTTCGGTGCTCATCACTTGCCCTTCTTATCGCCGCCATGGCCCTTGAAGGTACGAGTGACCGCGAACTCGCCGAGCTTGTGCCCGACCATGTTCTCGTTCACCAGTACCGGCACGTGCTGGCGACCGTTGTGGATGGCGATGGTCAATCCCACCATTTCCGGCAGGATCATGGAGCGACGCGACCAGGTCTTGATCGGGCGCTTGGAGTTGGTGGAAACCGCGGTTTCCACTTTCTTGATGAGGTGAAGGTCGACAAAGGGACCTTTCTTCAAAGAACGCGGCATGACGGTTTCCTATTACTTGCGACGACGCACGATGAACTGCTGCGTGCGCTTGTTGTTACGAGTCTTGTAGCCCTTGGTCGGCACACCCCACGGACTGACCGGATGACGGCCGCCGGAGGTACGGCCTTCACCACCGCCGTGCGGATGGTCGACCGGGTTCATGACCACGCCGCGGACGGTCGGACGAATGCCCTTCCAACGAGTGGCGCCGGCCTTGCCCAGCTTGCGCAGGCTGTGTTCGGAGTTACCCACTTCGCCGATGGTTGCGCGACAATCGACCGGCACCTTGCGCATTTCGCCGGAGCGAAGACGCAGCGTGGCGTAACCGGATTCGCGTGCGATCAGCTGCACCGAAGCGCCGGCCGAACGAGCGATCTGGGCACCCTTGCCAGGCTTCATTTCCACGCAATGCACCGTCGAGCCGACCGGGATATTGCGCAGTGGCAAGCTGTTGCCGACCTTGATCGGCGCGTCGTGGCCGGAGACCACGCGATCACCCACCGACACGCCAGCCGGCGCGATGATGTAGCGGCGCTCGCCATCGGCGTAGCACAGCAGCGCGATGTGCGCGGTGCGGTTCGGATCGTATTCCAGGCGCTCGACCTTGGCGGCGATGCCTTCCTTGTCGCGCTTGAAGTCGATGATGCGGTAGGCCTGCTTGTGACCGCCGCCGCGATGACGCGTGGTGATGCGACCGAAATGGTTGCGGCCACCCGTCTTGGACTGACTTTCGGTCAGCGGCGCGTACGGCGCGCCTTTGTGCAGCCCCTCGGTGCGGACGCTGACGGCGTCACGACGACCCGGCGAGGTTGGCTTGTGATTGATTAGTGCCATCTGTCAGAACTCCTGGCTCAGGCCTTGGCCGACACGTCGATCGTCTGGCCTTCGGCAAGGCGAACGTACGCCTTGCGCTTGCCCTGACGGCTGCCCGCGCGGAAACGGAAGGACTTGACCTTGCCCTTTGCATTGACGAGGTTCACCTGCTCGACCTTCACGTCGAACATCTTCTCGACCGCTGCGCGGACGTCAGCCTTGGTTGCTTCGGGAGCAACCACGAATACGTACTGGTTGTTTTCGGCCAAACGAGCCGCTTTCTCGGAGATGTGCGGCGCGCGCAGCGTATTCAAAATGCGTTCGTTGCTCATGCCAGCCACTCCTCGACCTTCTTGACCGCTTCGACGGTCATCACCACATAGTCGGAACCGACCAGACTGACCGGATTCAGCGCCAGCACATCCACCACATGCAGGTAGGGGATGTTGCGTGAAGCCAGGTACAGCGCCTCGCTCGTGTCTTCCGACACCAGCAGCACGCGGCCGGACACTTCGAGCTCGGCCAGCTTGGCGATCATCGCCTTGGTCTTCGGAGCATTGATGCCGAAGCCTTCGACCACCTTCAGACGACCCTGGCGGTTCAGTTCCGACAGGATGGAGCGAATCGCCACGCGATACGCCTTGCGATTGACCTTCTGCTCATAGCTGCGGGGCTTGGCCGCGAACGTCACGCCACCACCGACGAAGATCGGGGCGCGATAGTCGCCGTGACGGGCACCGCCACCCTTCTGCTTCTTGAACTTTTTGGTGGTACCGGACACATCGCTGCGCGAAAGCTGCGACTGCGTGCCGGCGCGACCACCCGCCTGATAAGCCACCACAACCTGGTGGACCAGGGCTTGCTTGAACTCGCCGCCGAACACGTCGTCCGACACGCTGAGCGGCTTGGCGCCAATTACATTCAGTTCCATGCCGTCTCTCCTCAACCCTTGGTGGTCGGGCGGATGATGACGTCGCCACCGGTAGCACCCGGCACCGCACCCTTCACCGCGATCAGATGACGCTCGGCGTCGACCTTGACCACTTCCAGACCCTGCACAGTGCGATTGACCGCACCCATGTGGCCCGACATCTTCTTGCCCGGAAACACGCGACCTGGCGTCTGACGCTGACCGATCGAACCCGGCGCACGATGCGATAGCGAGTTACCGTGGGTAGCGTCACCCATGGTGAAGCCATGGCGCTTGATCGTGCCCTGGAAGCCCTTACCCTTGCTGACGCCGGCCACGTCGACCACCTGGCCTACCTGGAACACGTCCTCAGCCTTGATCTCGGCGCCAACCGCGTATTTGTCGGCATCGCTCGAATTCAGGCGAAATTCCCACAGGCCACGACCCGGCTCAACCTTCGCCTTGGCGTAATGGCCCTTCTCCGGGTTGGTCAGCAGGCTGGCGCGCTTGGCGCCTGCGGTGACCTGCACCGCGCTGTAACCATCGTTATCTTCCGTCTTCACCTGCGTCACGCGGTTCGGAGTCGCTTCAATCAGCGTCACCGGAATCGAGCGGCCGTCTTCGGTGAAGAGTCGGCTCATGCCGCATTTGCGGCCAACCAGTCCGATACTCATGTTCGTATCCTGTCTATCGCTCAACCAAGCTTGATCTGAACGTCAACGCCCGCGGCGAGATCGAGCTTCATGAGCGCGTCCACGGTTTTGTCGTTAGGATCGACGATGTCCAGCACGCGCTTGTGGGTGCGGGTTTCGTACTGATCGCGAGCGTCTTTGTCGACGTGCGGCGACACCAGAATGGTGTAGCGCTCAATCTTGGTCGGAAGCGGAATCGGACCGAGAACCGTAGCGCCGGTGCGCTTGGCCGTCTCGACGATTTCGCTGGCCGAACGGTCGATCAGACGATGATCGAACGCCTTGAGCCGAATGCGAATCTTTTGGTTCGCCATAACCGTGTCCTGTTATCTAAAGAACGACTTTGTGAATCGAAGTGGCTTCTCACCACCTCGCACAACCCTTAACTGCACTGCTGATCCCGCAGAAAGCCCCCTGGATATCTACTACGCATCCGGAAGACCTCAAAACGCCGGGCAGGCCGTTTTGCGGCCTGCCCAGACAGATAGCGTATGCGGAAACCTTTCGGGTGACGGAGAACTAAGCCCTGCCCCAGGATCCCGCAACATCCTTGTTAGCGAACTCGAAGCACTTCCTGTGCCTCATTTCGCGGTAGGTCGCCAGACAAATCCGACGACGAGAACTTGGTGACTATAGCCTGTTTACGGCCACGTGACAAGCCTCTTAAGAAAAGTCGCCTGCGCAAGGCAGGCGACTTTTCATCCATCACTTACTTGGTGATCTTGGCGACGACGCCGGCGCCTACCGTACGACCGCCTTCGCGGATCGCGAAACGCAGACCTTCGGTCATCGCGATCGGAGCAATCAGCGTCACCGAGATCTTCACGTTGTCGCCC